>Ga0209050_1000014_pt1 | contig 774327 bp, 672 predicted proteins | sample Araplavi_mTSA_r2_FD_184276 | JGI IMG/M metagenome (GOLD analysis project Ga0209050, IMG submission 184276) | Arabidopsis root microbial communities from North Carolina, USA - plate scrape MF_Cvi_mTSA_r2 (SPAdes) (version 2) | ecosystem: Host-associated > Plants > Roots > Endosphere | place... | reverse complement strand
CGGACACCTCCCTGTCGAATATGAGGTTGTCCCTGGAGTCCCCCATCTGAACCCGGCCGCGGCCTCCGTCCAGGCGCAGAAACTGGTCGGTCTCGGGATGCGCTTCCAGCCCGATATCGCCACCTACCGGAATCGACATCAGGGTCACCTGAAGATAGCGTCCGCTCCAGGCGACGCTTCGGTAAGTACCGTTCTCGCGGGTCGCCCGCTCGAGATTGAACGACTGGGGCTCTGGCCCGATGTCCTCAATGGTCATTTTTCCGCTCCTTCGGCGGGATGACCGTAGCAGGAAAACCCGTGAAAATCAGCCGTAGTCCCTGTCTCAGCCGGGTGCAGGCGTCTCAAAGGGATCGGAAGCGATCGCCCAGCCGTGCGGACGGATGCCGCGAGCTGTACGGCAATAAATGGGCGGATTCCGTCACGGCATAGAGCGGGCCGTTATCGGACTGCCCGCTCTTAGGAATCAGAAGGCCGATATCTGCCGTTCCTCCGCGGGCGGCCGAGCGGTGGGTGAAAGGCGGTCGTTCCGCGGTCGACCGCCTCATGACGATGGCGTTGATCTTGCTCAACCATCGTCGTGTGACGCCCGTTGCAGGCTACAAGATCATTGCCCTCGGAAGGGAAAAGCTGCGCACGGGCTTGCAATGTAGGATTTGCAATGTTCTCTATTTGTTCTCAACAGAAGGAGGGAGCATTCAATGAGTTATGTAGACGTGGCGGCTCTGGCGGGCACCGGCTTGGGACAAGGCGCGGAAATGGTCGGTTTCATCCAACCAGTTCTCGCTGCTGTGGCCCGAACAGCGATGGATAAGGCACGAGACACTGTTTCGGTCAAAGATTTTGGTGCGACAGGTGATGGGGTAACAGATGATCGAGCGGCGATTCAGGAAGCGTTGGATTGGCTAGGGAAAAACGGGGGCGGCACCGTCCTGCTGCCCAAACCCCAGAAGCACTATCGAATTGAGGCGGGACTTCGCATCCCGTCTTACGTGACGCTTGCCGGAGACTGCGGCAACGCCAGTTACCCCTTCAACGCAGGTGCCGACGGCTCAATTTCTATCGTGGCGGCTTTCGCGGACCCCATGCAATGGGTGATCGAGGCCGCGACGACCGAGGCTGGCAGCCCGATCGCTTATAACACGGTGCTCTCGCCCAATCTGCCCGAGGGGAGAACGTTCAATTGCGGGGTGCGTGACCTGATGGTCACCTGTGTGGGGACCATTCCTTACGGCGGGATCCGGATGCATGGCTGCCCAGGCGCGTTGATCGAAAACGTCGCCGTGCTCGGCGTCAGCATGGGAATTTTCGTCAACTGCAGCTTTGGGGCGCGGGTGGTCGCCCATCTGCTGGTCCAGAATTACGGCGCGGTCTTTCACAATGCCAATGCGTGCCGTTCTGATCTCTATATTACGGGCACCCAGCCCGGGACGCATTTTGTACCGGCCGCCTATATTCCCGCCTTCCTTGGCGATCTGCAGGGAAGTCTCACCACAGTTCTGCAGCTCGAGGGCGCGGATCACTGGCAGCGGAAATGGGGAATCTACATCGGATCTTCCGAAAGCACCTCGACCGGAAACGCTTTCACTGTCCGTTGTATCGAGAAATTCTCGGGCGGGATCTTCCAGAGGTATTCCTACGGCACGACCATTCTCGGCCCGTATCTGGAGGGTGACCCCTCCGACGTCGATTACGGGCTGGTTGCAAGCAACTCCCGATATGTTGCGACGGGCGTTCACGCCTATTTCGGAGGATCGCCTGCCAAGCTGTTCGATCACGGCGTCGAGGTAGTGGCTGAATGCTTCATCACCGGCATACCGCTTGCTGGCTTCGGCCACGTGGCGGCAGAACCCAACTCGCGAACCGTTCTGCGGCTGATCGCTCCCACCTTCGGTCCCGCCGCCCCGCAATTCAACGTTCTATATCCCGACTTCAACTCGGCGCCTGTGGACGCGGCACTCGCGCATGGCTGGGTCGACGCCGACACGGACCTGTTCAACAAGACGCTGTACTATCGAACCGGCACCGGTCGAGTTCGCCTCCAGGGGCGGATTAAAGATGGGGCGGTTTCAAGCACGGCATTCGTCCTCGACCCGGGGTTTAGGCCCTATCGAACCTGCGACTTCGCAGTGCCAGACGGAGCAATTCGCATCTTGGCATCCGGAGAAGTCATCCCCATGGGATTTGGAGGGGGTGCCGAGGTGAGCTTGGATGGGATCGAGTTCGACCAAGCTTTTTAGGAGAAGGCGCGGCCCGCTGAATTCCTTCGGAGAAGCCGGACGAGAACTTGCCAATTTCGGCGCTGGCGCTGCGCACAAGCGGCAGGGAGCACGAACCTTGGAGTAAGTTCGCAACACTAGTGGACTGGAGCGCTCACAGGGAGGGTGAGCGCTTCAGTCGCTTGGCGCGGGAAAGTATGGCGTCCGCTATCGGGTGGAAAGCAGTCGTTAGGCCGCGACGTGCAAGGGATGGTGCGAGCCAGAAGGAACCATCGGGGGAACGAATAATGTTGCGATACTGGTGGAGCTTCGCGCTGGCTCTTGGCTACCCATTGGTCAGCCAGCCAGCTTTTGCATGCAGGACAAGCGCCCCACTCCCCCTGGAAGATATCCAGTACGCCAATGTCGTGGTGGTTGCGCTCCTACGCGGCGAGAACATTCTGCTCAACCGTGATTGGGGCGGTTGACGATAGAGACTGGCGACGGCTGCAATTTCACCGTCTGCCCTTGCAACATGGCCAGGGTCCAGGTCGGCGAGCAGGTCAAGAGCACGGCTTAAAGAGGGTTCAATGTCGCCGCTGGCCTGCAAACTGGCCCCAACTTTGGCGAGTGCTGCGACTAGTTCGGAGGGCAAGGATGCGGATTGGACAGACATCTGCGTAAGGTGCTGAGCCCGCGCGCGGTGGTCAACGCAGTTCTGACCGTTTAAGCGACTGCTTTTGGGGAACTTCTGGAAGACGCCAAATGTCTGCACCCGGGGCGTTAGCGGACCGAGGGCTGTCGGGCGAGCCGCTGCGCCGGATGGCGGTGAACGGGGTGGGAAGTGGACTGTCAGCTAACGGGGGATGTTAGGGAAAGCTGCTGTCAAGGGACGGGCGGCAAGGAAACAGGATCGCTCGCCCTGTAGATAATCGAAGCTCCCTTTGCGTTGGAGGCTCGTTTGAAGATGCGAGCCTTTGAAGCGTATGCGACCGACAGGTGGCCAGGTGCGCTCCAGACGACATGCATCCAGATAGCGCTTCGGAGGCCGTCAGTCGCCGCTCCGTGGTTGCTGTCTGCTACGAAAACCTCCGTCGCAGCCGACTGCGGCTCACTGGCTCGGCCAACTCGAACGGTCGTCGCATAGTCGGTTGTAGCTCCACAATTCCGCACTGCTGTGACGGCATAGCGGTCACTTCCAAGATCGCGCGCGACCTGTAGTACATCGGAGGAGCATGACGGCTCTGTGCCGCATCCGGTCAGGCCCAGCATCGCCGAGCAAAGAAGACCACGCACCTTCATCGTCACAAGTTTAACCAACGGCAAATGTGCAGCAAGTGTCTCGCGAAGCTGAATGGCTGGGGACGGGGCGTTCGCTGCCAGACCGCTTGCAGATTCTGCCTTGCGCGCCCACGAACGTCCGAGATGGTGCAAAGCTGCCTTGACGCAGAATGGCTAAGGAGCTGCGAGAACGCCGATGGACTTCAAGGATATTTCAGACAGCCGTTTTCGCTGTCAGGCTTCTTGGGGCACGGTTCGAGGGAGATGACTCGCCGTAGTCGAAACTGATGCGTATACCCGTCTGTGGCAACCGCCTCAGTAGCTCCGTCGAGCGCTACCCTCCACTGCATGTTAGTTCCAGTTATCCCCGCCTTCGCAGACTTCGAAATATCCCCTCTAAGCATTTCGCGAAACTTTGGCAGAAAAGCGTCGTCGGTCACGATAGGCATTCCGACAACTTCCCAGAAACCATCTTTCGCCTTTGTTTTTGCTGCGTCTATCTCCTCATCCGTGACCAAGACAGGTCCATGGGACCCGGTGACCAGCACTCCGGTATGAACAGTTGCGGTGCTGCTTGCGGCAGTGTTTTGCGTCGCTTCGAGGTCGCTTCCTTGGTCGTTCCCATCGGAGCATGCACCGACGGCGAGCAGGATGAGTCCAAGGAACCGTTCCACCAAGGTACCTTACTACACTCTTCGATCGCCACAATGGGCGCGAGTTGCGGTGGCAGAGAACGGGGCGCTAGCCGCTTCGGTCTGTCGGAGCGGACGCGTGCAAGCGTGATGGTATCCCATTCGTCGGCTCTTGCGAGCCCGGACGCTGACGCCGCGTCAAACGCCCGGACCCAGGTGACGTCTCGGATCAATCGGCCGACTGGTCTTCTGCCATATCCTTGATGTCGCCCTTCGAGGCAGCGGAGATCAGCACGTTGCCGGAACCACTGAAGTTGGCGGCGGGGACGGTCGCCAGCCGCTTGCCGACTTCCATCCGTACCGCCTGGACCCGGCCGCGGGCGTCGGTGACAAGAGTACGGACGGTGCCGATGGTCCGCCCTCTCAGGTCGGTGACCTCCATGCCTGGCGCAACCGCGAAGCTGCCGAGCGCGTCGGCTGCGGAAGAGCCGCTCAGCGCGAGAAGGCCGGTGCTCGTCGAGCCGCTCGCCGAGCCGCTCGCAGCTCCGCCACCAGCGACCGAACTGACAGTGCCGCCGACGCCATCGACAGCGTTCCGCGCGCGATCGCGTGCGCCTGCTGCCAGGTCACGGGCGCTGCCTGCCGCTCCACGCGCGGCGTTCGTGGCGCCTCCGGCCACGCTCCGCACGTCATCGGTGCCGATCAGGTCCGCGTTCGCATTGCCCCCGGCTGAGCCCGAGGCCGTGCCGCTGCCGGCAGGAGCCAGGGCGCCGGTGGCGCCATCAAGCGCGCTGTTCCCGTTCGCATCGGCACCGCCGGTGGCGGCGACCCGGCCGCTGCGCCGGTCGACGCTCGAATTGGCGCGGGCGTTGCCGTCGGCGTGCGTGGTAGAGCGGGTGGTGGTCGTGACCGGCTCGCGCACGCGATCAATCGTGCCCGAAGGGGCGCGGTCGAGGGTGCCGCCAAGGCCGCCGAGCGCGCCTCCGCCGCCGATCGTACCACCGAGACCGCCGCCGCCGAGAAGCTGGGCGGATGCCGGCGCCGCGGAGAAAGCGAGGGCCGCGGCCGTCGCCAGAAAGAGCGTTTTCATCGGGCTTTCCTTTCGCGTCATGGCGCGCACACCTCGCGCGCTCCCCTCGACAACGGATGCCCGCGCCGGCTTAATCCCGCCGGCCGCTCATTTATTCGGCGTCCTGCAATCGCCGCAAATCAGGCCGCGGCCATAGGCTGGGTCAGCCCCGCGCCTGCCGAGATCCCGTGCCTCGCGGTCGAGCGCGCGCAGTCCGCCGGCGAGTGCTGCACTGTCGGGCGCCGCGTAGAAGCGCGCGAGCCGGGCCGCAGCGAAAGGCACGGCGAACGAGGTGCCCCGCACCGCCACGGGCCGCCCGGCAAGTCCCGCGGCAAGCATGTCGGCGCCAGGTGCCGCATAATCGAGGTGGCGCGCCCGCCCCGCTTCGATCAGCAAGCGGCTTCGCTCGTCGACGCCGGTCACTGCAAGCGCCTCGGGATAGGAAGCCGGATACGCGGGCGGCGCGGCCGGACCGTCATTGCCGACCGCGGCCAGGATCACCGTGCCGCGCGAGCGCGCCGCCGCGACCACGCGCGCGAGCAGCGGATTGGCGGGTCCGACGAGACTCACTGCGACGACCGGCACACGTTGCCGCACCATCCAGCCGATCGCCCGGGCGATTGCCGTCGCGCTCCCGCCGGCGGGGTCGCGGCCGTAGACGTCGGCGATCATCAGCCGCGCTTGCGGCGCCGCGCCGCGGATCGCCGGGGTTCCCTGGATCAGCGAGGCGATGGCGGTCGCATGCGCATTCGGGCTCGGCCCGCCCACCGCGAATGCCTGTTGCATCAGCGGTCCCGTGATCGCCCGCGAGTCGACGCCCCCGTCGATAATGCCGATCGACAGCGGGCTGGACGCCGGCGAAAGCGGCACCGCGCTCCCGGCTGCACCCGGCCCCACGCTGCCACTGGCGAAATGCAGCGGGTCCGCGGAGACGCTGCGGCCGTCGGCGAGCGCGCGCATGCGCTTCAGTGCGGCGCGCAACGAAATGCCCGCCGGCACCCGGAAGCGCGCGTAGCCGATCTCCAGGTCTCCTATCGTCTCTCGTTCGAGCAAGGCGAAGCCCGCTGCCCCCGCCCGGGCAAGCAGCGCCTCGTCCGGATCCTCGACCACGACCTCCTGCGCGCGGACCGGATTGCCGTCGCGGTCCAGCTCGATCGCGTCCGGATGCAGTCGCGCGATCTCCTCGAGCCGCTGGAGCCGCTCGCGCGCGAGCCCCCGCGCGGCGCGGTCAATCTGCTGCACCAGCGGATTCTGCGGAAGCGAGGCGCCAAGGTCGCGCACGACGCCACCGACGGGGCCCGGCAGCGAAGGCACCGGCAGGAGTTGTGCATTCGCCCGTGACGGCGCGATCAGCAGCGCCGCGACGAGCAACCATGGACGTCGGTTCATCCCTTCGGGTCTAACGCGGGCAAAGATTTGTGTCATGCAGGGATGAAACGGGGGAGCCCGCTCGTTTCATCCTGGAATAGCGAGGAAATCCGCAGGACGTGGCATTCGAGGACGAGATGGTGGCGCTCCTGCCGCGGCTGCGGCGGTTTGCGCATGCGCTCGCCCGGTCGCCGGCCGACGCGGATGATTTGTGCCAGGCAGCGGTCGAGCGGGCGATCAATGCGCGCGCCTCGTGGCAGCCCGGAACGCGACTGGACAGCTGGATGTATCGTATCATGCGCAATCTTTGGATCGACACCGCCCGCGCGACGAACCGGCGTGGCGAGACCTTCGTTGCGGCCGAGCAAGGCGAAACCGTGGGCAACGGCGGAGACCGCGCGATCGAGGCCAGCGTCGAGCTCGGCCAGGTAATGCGCGCGATGGCCACGCTGCCGAATGAGCAGCGGGAGGTGATCGCGCTCGTCCTGGTCGAGGGCTTCGCTTACAAGGAAGCCGCCGAGATGCTCGATATCCCTATGGGCACATTGACGTCGCGCCTCGTGCGCGGGCGCACGGCGCTGATGACGCGGCTGGGAGAGGCGGCATGAGCATGGATCCCGAAATGCTGATGGCCTATGTCGATGGTGAGCTCGATCCGATCACGGCGAAGCGAGTCGAACGCGCTGCCGAGGCGGATGCGGCGCTTGCGGAAGAGATCGCGCGGCAGAGCCGGATGCGCGCGCGACTGCGTTCGGCCTTCGATCCGCTTGCGACCACGCCGCCGCCGGAACCGCTCGCCGAAATGCTCCGCGCATCGGGCAAGGTTACCGATATCGCCGCGGTTCGCGCGAAGCGTGACCGCTCCTTGCTGCGCTGGTTGCCGGTGGGCGGCGCGGTTGCCGCAGCGCTCGCGCTGGGGCTCGTGATCGGGCGTGGGCTTCCGCATGCCGGGCCCTTCGCGATGCACGACGGAACGCTCGTCGCACGCGGCGAGACCGCGAAGGCGCTCGACACGCAGCTCGCCTCCGCGCCGGCGGCGGACGCCTCGGTCCGGATCATCGTGACGTTTCGCCGGTCCGACGGCGAGTATTGCCGCGCCTTCGAAACCGGCGCGCGGGCCGCGATCGCCTGCCGGGGCGAGGGCGGCTGGGAAGTCCAGTCGTTCCGCACCGCGGGTGAGAGCACCGCCACCGAATACCGTCAGGCCGGCTCGGCGAGCGCTGCGCTGATGGCGGAAGCGCAGGACATGATGGCCGGGGAACCGCTCGATGCGGGCGGTGAGCGTGCCGCGATCGGCGCGCGCTGGTCCCGGCCGCGGTGAAGCTTCGGGATTAAACCTGCGGCGGCCCTCGTTCTCATACGCAGTATCGAGAATGGAGAATGCCATGCACGCGTATCCGGTTGCCCTGGGCCTGTTGCTCCTGGCCTCGCCGGTGGCGGCGCAGCAACGCGCCGAGCCGGTGTCACGTCCTGGCAACGCGCGCGCGGAACTGAGCGTCGGCGCTGAATATCAGACGGGAGACTATGGCACTGGAGAGCGGATAGAGAGCCGCTCGGCAGTCGCTGGTGCGCGCGTGGTCAAGGGCCGCGTGATCCTGTCGGCTTCCCTGCCCTACACCCAGGTCGATGCGCCCGGGAACGTAGTGACGGCCGGCGGCGGAATGCTCGGCCTTCCGATCATCATTGATCCGACCCGGCCCGCGACGCGGATGCGTCGGCGAGGCGTCGGCGACCTGAGGCTGGGCGCGGCATGGGTAGCACCTCTCAAAGCCGTCGACCTCGCCGCTTATGGACAAGTGAAGCTGCCGACGGCCAGGGTCGGATTGGGCACCGGAAAGGCCGATTTTGCCGTGGGTGCCGAAGCATCGAAGTCACTGGGCGCGGTGGCTCCGTTCGCGAACGTCACCTACACGATGCCGGGGAATCCGGAGGGCTATCGCCTGCGTAATACGCTGGCAGGTCAGGCCGGGCTCAATGCGGCGCTGGGTTCGGGCGTTTCCGGGCAAGTCGCCTATGGTTATGCGCAGAGCCCCGGCGCGGCACTGGCCGACGAACAACTGCTCTCGATGCGGCTGACCACGGGCATTTCGTCGCGGCTTTCGGTATCGGTGCATGGCGGCGCTAGTCTGTCGAAAAGCGCTCCCGATGCCAGCGCAGGAGTGCAGCTAGGCTTTCGTCTGTTCTAAAGGACGCATGCTGCTGATGTGCAGCTTGGCATGGCCATGCGATGCCGCCGTGTATCGTCAGTTATCCACCTCTATCGTCTACCTGGCCGTCACTACCACGACAGCACCTGGATCGTGTCTCGTTCCCAACTAGGAGCGATGCGTCCGGGTGGCCTTTCTTCACAGTTTCAAACCGAACGGCGGCTTTCAAGCTCGTCCGCGGTCGGTATCAACGACGGCAACCGGGGCGCATGCAGTCATCCGCTCGAACCCTGCCCTTTCGATATTCCGGCTATCGCGCAAGCTCCAGGATCTGCCCCTCGTCAAGCAACCTCGCACGGAGCCTCGAGTAATCGACGTCCTGTACCGGAACGCTGTTGTCAATCGCGATTGAGGCGGCCGCGGCGGCAGACTGGCCGAGAATCATGAACACCGGCTCCATCCGGATCGAGCCGTAGGCGATGTGTGACGCAGAGAGCGCGACCGGCACCAGCAGGTTCGCCGCCTCGTCCTTGCGCGGCACGATCGCGTCGTAGCTGATCGGATAGGCACGCCCGGGGCTAACTTCGATATTGCCCTCGTTGCGCACGAAGCCGCGTGCGTCGACGATGCGCTGCACATTGTGCGAGTCCATGTTGTACGAGCCCATGCCGATCGGCCGCGGAGTCGGGCTGGTGCCGCGCAGATGCGGCTCGGCCATCACGAAGTCGGACACCATCCGGCGCGCCTCGCGCACATACATCTCGCGCGGCCAATGGCCGTTGCCGGCGAACTCGTCCCTGCACAGGCCCCATTTCGCCATTTCGGCGCGGGTCTCGGCCGGCACGCCGGGATCGTTTGCCATGAACCACAACAATCCCTGCTGATAGAGGGTGTGCTCGCGCGCGATCGCCGCACGCTCGACATCGCTACCCTCGGGATAGCGGTAGTTCATCCCGATATTGTCGAACGAGAAGGCGCCGAAATTATTGGTGTCGGTCTTGCCGTTGGGGATCCGGTCGAACTTTCGGAAGAAGTCGCGAAAGCCGGCGTCCATATAGCGCTTGAGCAGCGCATACTGGCCGGCGTCATAGCCCTTTGGCTTGGGGAAGGTCACGCGGTTGGCGGGCACGTCGGTCAGGCACATGCGATAGGTATAGGCCTGGATCTTCGCGTCCGCGGTGCCGTCGGGCGCCGGGCGCTCGGCGCTGACTCGCGGGAGCGGTCCGCTCGAAGGGTTGCCGGGGACCCGCCAGGGATCGATGTCGAGCGTGAACTGATGGTTGGTAGTGTTCTTCAGCTGCACGCCGTTCAGCGTCTCGCCATAGGTCGCATTGGCCTCGCGCCCCACCGTGAAGCGTACGCCGGCGCCCGCCATCAGGTCGCCTTCATAGGTGGCGTCGATGAAGACCTTGCCTTCGAAGCGCCGCCCCGTTTTCGAGCGGAACGCGGTGATCCTTCCATCGGCCATTTCGACACCGCGCCGCGAGCGGTCGAGCGGCTGGTTGCGAACGATCGTGACCCCGGCCTCGCGCGCCCAGTCCTCATAGATCTTCTCGCCGACCTTGGGCTCGAACTGCCACATCGCGTCGCCGTCGACGAAATTCTCGCCACGCGCCGGGCGCGGCGCGTGGATCCAGACCGCAGGATCGTCATAGTGGCGCTTCACCCTGCGGTAGAAGTCGAGCGAGAGGCCGCCGATCGCACGGTGATTGCCGGTGTCCGACCAACCGAGACCGTTGGTCGACATGCCGCCGAGATAGTCCTCGCGACACACGAGCAGCACCGAGCGGCCGAGACGGCGCGCCTCGATCGCTGCAACGACGCCGCCGGAAGTGCAACCATAGACGACGATATCGGCGCGCTGCGGCTGGGCGTTCGCCCGTGGCACGGGCGCCGCGATCGGCGCGAGGCAAGCGGCTGCGACGAGCGCGCGGCGGAGAATGCGATGGGTCATGTTGTGCCTCTCGTGCCCGAATGTCCGTTCAGAAGCTCGCGGCGACGCCGAAGAAGATGCGGCGGTCCTCGCGGGCGGTGAAGGTCAGGCGGTCGGGCTCGCCGAGATATTGGCTATCGATTTCCCGCGTGAGGTTGATGCCCTCGAGCGTCAGACGCAGGTTCGGCGTCAGGTTGATCTGCGCCGACGCGTCGAGCTGTCCCCGCCCCGCGACATAGTTGTTGCCGCCGCTCGCCGCGCCGCCGACGCTGTTCAGATATTCGCTGCGCCGGGTATAGGCTGCGCGCAGCGAGAAGATCTTGTCCTCATAATAGCCGATCAGCGTGAAGCTGTCGCGCGACAGGCCGGGCAGCGGCAGTCGCTCGCCGGTGATCGCGTCCCTGAGCGGAGTCCGGCTGTCGACATAGGTGTAATTGGCCTGGATGCCGAGATTGTCGAAGGGCGCCGGCAGGAAGCGGAACGCATGCTGATACGCGACCTCGAACCCCTGGATGCTGCCATCCTCGCCATTTTGCGGCTGTGAGATGTCGAACAGCCCGAAGCGCTCGGAGAACCCAGGGACGAACTCGCGGTTCACGGTGTTGACCGTGAACGAGTCGACCTTCTTGTAGAAGACCGCACCGGTCAGCGAGCTCGCCGGCGCGAAATACCATTCTAGCGTGGCATCCACCTGCCTGGCCGCGAACGGCCGCAAATTGGGATTGCCGCGCGAGCCGGTCATCGAAACGGTGTTGGGTACGAAACTGGCGCTGACCTGGTTGAGGCCCGGCCGCGACACGACCTTCGCGGCGGCGAGCCGCAGCGTCAGATCCTCGCTGAAATCCACCGACAGGTTGGCGCTCGGCAACCAATAGCCGAAGTCCGACTTGATGACGTTGGTGGCGGTGGGAGAGAGATATCCCAGCGTCGCACGTGCCGTGTCGATATAGCGGATGCCGGCATTGCCGCTGTAGCGCAGTCCGCCCGCCGTGCCTTCGAAGTTCGCCTTCACATAGGCGCCGAGCGTCTCCTGCGTCACGTCCTTGATCGAGGTCGGCCCGACGGTGATGCTGATATTGTACGGATCGGGCGCCACGAGCCCGAGCCCGGCGCGGGCGGCGCCCTTGTCGAGCGTGCCGCCGAGCAGATCGCGCGGGAAATCGCCGTCGACGCCGGGAAAGAAGGCGCCATAGTCCCTGCCGTAGCTCAGGCCCGGAAGCTCGTCGACGGTGAGGATGCCGTCGCCATTGCGGTCGCCCGCGGCGAGCAGGCTGGCCGCGACGGGCAGGTTCTGGGGATCGGCGGCGAGCAGCTCGACCCGCTCGTAACGCATGCCCGCCTCGACCGAGGAGAGGATGCCCCATTCGGTCTTGTACTCCCAGTCGAGCCGGGCGTCGTATCCCTTGTTGTCGGTCACCGCGTCGTAGTCGAAGATCGACAGCAGCTGGTAGCGCGCCGGATCGTTCGGATCGAAATTGGCGTCGATCGACAGATCGGGCACTGCGTTGCCGGCCCGGAAATCATAGCTTGCATTGGCGACGTTGCCCGCACGCGGCACGACCACATAGGCGAACGACGCGCCCGGCCCGCCGTCGCTGCCCTTGCCGCGGCTGTACGACATGTCGAGGCGCACCCGCGCGCGATCATCCTCCCATTTCACCGATCCGCCGAGCAGCGTCGATTTGAGGTCGGTCGGCTCGTCGTAGATCAGCGGGCGCACCGTGACGCCCGCAAAGGTCCCGGCGACGACGGTGCCCTTGTCGTTGACCGTCGCGTCGAGGTCGTTGTTGTTGAACAGCACCTGGTAATTGACGCTGTTCCGCTGGCGCTTGAGGTGATTGTAGGTCGCGTCGAGGATGATCTCGAGCTGATCGGTGGGGCGCCATTGCGCGGTGCCGTTGAGCGTCAGCCGCTGCTCGGCGCGATCGAAGACGCGTGCCATGAAGCGATTGGGGCGGAACAGGCCGGGATCGTCGACGCCGTCGCCATTGCCGTCGATCGCGCTCGTCTGGGTCCATCCGCCCGCATCGAACGAATAGCCAAGGGTCTTCGTGTCGGAATAGGCGACGCTGGCGAGCAGGCCGAAGCGGTCGCCGAGCTTCTTCGAGACCAGCGCCGATCCGCGATAGCCGACATGGTCGGCCTGGTCGGCCCAGGCGCCCTGGATGCGCCCCGCCACGACGAGGTCGTCGAGCTCGAGCGGACGCTTGGTGCGCAGATTGACCGTGGCGCCGAGCGCGCCTTCGGGCATGTCGGCGGTCGGGGATTTGATGACCACGATCGACGAGAGGATCTCGGGGCTGATCGTCTCCAGCGCCGCGTTGCCGCCATTGCCCGGCCCGATGAAGTTGCGTCCGTTGATCTCGAGCCGGTTCTGCGAGATGCCGCGGATGGTGAAGTTGGAGCCGTCGCCCTCGCGACGGCTGATCTGGACGCCGGTGACGCGGCTCAGCGATTCGGCGACGTTCTGGTCGGGCAGCTTGCCGATGTCCTGCGCGGTGATCACGTCGACGATGCTGCCGGCGGCGCGTTTGACGTCGATCGATTCCTGCAGCGATCTGCGGATACCGCTGACGACGATTTCCGCTTCGGCTTCCTCGACCAACGGATCAGCTTGCAAAATATCCGGCGGCGATGCGCTGGCGCCGGTCGATTGCCCGTTTCCCGCGCGCACGATCGCGATCGCGCCGGCCTCGCCGACCCTGCTGCTCAGCCCGGTGCCGCGGAGCAGTGCGGCCAAAGCGCGCTCGGGAGACTCCGAGCCGCGAAATCCTGCGGAGTTGATGCCGCTGACGTCCGCGGCGCGGTAGATGACGGGCCGGCCGGATTGGCGCCCGAACGCGTCCAATGCCGCCTTGAGGCTACCCGCGGGGATGTCGAAGCTTCGTTGCTGCGCCTGCGCAGGCACCGCGATCGCGAACATGCAGGCGCCGCCGGCGAGCGCCGCAGCGAGGCTGGTGGACCTCATCCTCTTCCCCCTTATCGTGCGGGCGCTCCATCAGCCACCCGTCATGGGATAGAGACAATCGATCTCCCGGCAGCTGTAATGTCATTTTCGAATTTTGATCGCGCTCCCGGTTTCCTCGATCTCGAGCGCATAGGCATCGCGGAGCAGCCGCGCGAAAGCGACGGGCTCCAGTGCGGGGAAGGTGCCGCCGATGCGGATCCCCGCAGCCTCGGTATCGACGACGACGATCTTCTTCCGGTTGTAGCGGTTGAACTCCAGCGCGATGTCCCCGAGCCGCTCATGGTCGAAGCGCAACATCCCCTCGCGCCACGACAAGGCCTGCTCCACGCGTTCGGGCGAAGCGGAGGTGACCAGCGTCGCCGCCCCGTCGCTCAGCGCGCCGCCGCCGGCCCTGACGATCGCCGAGCGCGCCGCACCGGCCTCCGCGACATTGTCGACGCGCACGCGCCCCTCGCGAACCCAGACGGTGACCTTGTCCCCGACGCGCCGCACGGAGAATTTCGTGCCCAGAACCGTGATCTCGCGCGGGCCCGCGTGCACCACGAAGGGCAGCCCGTCGCGGTGCGCCACCTCGAAGAATGCTTCGCCCTTGTCGAGCCAGACCGCGCGGCGATCCGCGCCGACCGCGGCCCGCACCCGAGTGTCGGTGTTGAGCTCGACGCGGCTGCCGTCGGACAGACCGAGCGCGCGATGCCCGCCCACTTCGGTCGCGAAGGTGGTCGTGGCGACCGCTACTTCTCCGCCGCCCGGGCGCGCTTCGTGCAGGCTCAGGCCGATAACGGCCGCAGCGGAGGCCGCCAGGGCAGTCAGACCGGCCCATGTCCGCGGCCGCAGCCGCCAGACCGATGTGCGCCGTCGCAGCGCGACGACCGAACCGCCGCCCAGCGCGGCGAGGCGGTCGGCTTCGCGCCAGCTGTGATCGAGGCGCCAGAAAGCAGCCTTGTTGAGGTCCGACTCCTCGAGCCACGCATCCAGCGCTTGCTGGTCGCGGTCGGACCAACCCGCCTGCTCGCGCGCGATGATCCAGCGCGCGGCGCGGTCCCGTACGGCGCGAACGTCAGTCATCGCTCGCTCCTTCCCGCCCGCCGTGCACCGTATCTGCGCCGGACGATCTTGCCAGCGCCGCCGAGCATGTGGTCGGCAAGCGCCTTCATGCCCATGGCGAGCTGATGATTGACCGCGTCCTTGCCGATACCCAGCCGCGCCGAGGTCTCGGCGACGTCGAGCCCTTCCACCTTGCGAAGCAAGACGATCTCGCGGATTCGCGGCGACAGCTTGTCGATCCCCGCCTCGACGCGCCGCAACGCATCGCGCGCATGCAGCCGGCGCTCCGCCTCGAACAAGTCGACATCGGCCACCACGGTCTCGAGATCGGCCACGAGTTCGAAGGACACGATCCGCGCCCGCTTGGCACGGTTGATCAGATGATTGCGCGCGACGGTGAAGAGATATCCGGGCGTATTGTGGGGAATGGCGTTCCGGGCGCCGGCGATCGCAAGTTCATAGACGTCGTGCATCAAATCGGTCGCGTCGTCGGCCGCCGGCGAGTTGCGTCGGATGAAACGCAGCAGCGATGGCTCCAGCGGGAGCACCTCCCGGCAGAACCATTCCCGAACTACCGTGTCCTTATCCAATGGGTTCCATCCGGTTAGCGGCGCCCGTCGCAGCCTTCGCCGACCAAGACAATCGGGGCCCGAGGACCTGTAATCGAAATCTGACATGAATTCCGGCGCCTGTCTGGCTGGCGAGATCACAGGAAGTGTCGCGATGCTGGCAACCGGCGGCGACGGGGAGATACGAGCCGCCGGCGTCGCCGCCGCGGACTGGAATTCTCGCACTTCATACCGAGGCAGGCGGGCGGCGCTCGCTCGATCTTGAACGGCCGGGTGCGCGGGCGGGCGCGTCGCCGCCAGCCAGAGGTGTCGTCCGTCCGGCGAGCCGGCGCGGAATCCGCGAGTCGCCGGCGGGCGTCGGCCTTCGAAAAAATTTCGCGAGCTCCCCGGGATTTCGCGAGCGCTGCGTCAACCGCTCAACGCCGGACGAAAAGCGGCGGCCTGGGAGGGAAGGACATGACGATCTCGAAAATGCAGTTTTGCGCGGCCCTGCTGGCCGCGACCGGGCTCCCCGCAGGCGTGGTGATCGTGCCGGCCAGCGCCCGGGAGGCGCAGCGCGCCTGGGAGGTGCCGGCGCAGGATCTTGCGACGACGCTGCGCGCGATCGCCCGTGAGAGCGGGCGCGAGATCCTCTTCGCCGATGCCGAGGTCCGCGGCCGACAGGCGCCGGCCGTGAACGGCCGATTGACCGTGGAACAGGCGGTGCGCCGCGCGATCGAAGGTAATGACCTCATCGTCGAGGACCGGTCCGGGGCGCTCGTCGTCAGGGTGCGTCCCCAGGCGGATGAGGACGACAGTGCCGACCCGGCGATCACGGTGACCGGCACGCGCATTCGCGGGGCTACAGGCCCCTCCCCGGCCGTCGTCATGACGCGGCGCGAGCTCGAGGAGCAGGGCATTCCCGACATGGCGGGCGTTTCGCGGATCATCCCGCAGAATTTCACCGGAGGGCAAAACCCCGGGGTCGCGGGAGGCGGTGACCAGGGCGGATACAACAACCTCAACAACGCGACGACGCTCAACCTTCGCGGGCTGGGCTCGGACGCGACGTTGACGCTCATCAACGGCCACCGCCTTCCTTACGACGCCGTCAATCAGGGCGTCGACATCTCGACCATTCCGCTCGTCGCACTCGAGCGTATCGAAGTGATCGCCGACGGCGCCTCCGCGCTCTACGGCTCGGATGCCGTGGGCGGCGTCGCCAACATCATCCTGCGCCGCGACTATGACGGCCTCCTCGTCAGCGCGCGGGTCGGCGCCTCGGCAGAAGGCGGCAATGTCCAGCAGCAATATACGGGCGTGGGCGGCGCGCGCTGGACCGGCGGCGGCTTCATGGCCGCGATCGACTATAGCAAGGCATCACCGATCTACGCCGACGACCGGTCCTATACGTCGGGCCTCACGCCGTCGCAGATGCTCGGCACCGGCACCCGTCAGGTGAGCGGCGTGCTGACAGGTCATCAGGAGCTTTCCAGCCGGGCATGGCTCGAGCTGGACGCCGAACTCGCCGATCGGCGCTCGCGCAAGGGCAATGCGTTCACGGTGGTCGCGCCGGTCACGACCTTCGGCCAGCTCAGCCTGCCCGTCACCCGCTCCTGGGCGTTTACGCCCTCGCTCCACCTCAGGCCCGGCGCCGGCTGGGAAGCGACGCTGGCGGTGACCGACGGCGAAAGCGCGACCGTCAGCACGGCGCGGCGCTATCTCAACGGCACGCTCCAGATCGGCCGCTCGGCCTATGACAATCATCTCACCAATTACGAGGCGAGCGCCGAGGGACCGCTTGCGCGCCTGCCCGGCGGCGATGTCCGGCTTGCGCTGGGCGGCGGCTATCGCCGCTTTCAGCTCGGCATCAATGTCCGCTCGACCAGCGGCGGCGTCACGCGCGTCACCCGCGATGCGGTCGAGCGCCGCGAGAGCCTGTTCGGCTATGGCGAGCTGTCGCTGCCGCTGGTCGGCCCCGACAACCGCATGCCGCTGGTCGAGGCGCTCCGCCTCAGCGGGGCGGTCCGTTACGAGAACTACAAGGGCATCGACGCGGTGGCGACGCCCAAGCTCGGACTGGTCTATGCGCCGCACCGCGACATCACGCTCAAATATAGCCGCGGCCGCTCGTTCAAGATCCCGACGCTGAACCAGGTCAATCAGGCGCGGGAGGTGTTCCTGCTCAGCGCGTCCGATTTCTCGCCGCAGCCGACCCCGCCGCTTGCCGGCGGATCGACCGTGCTCCTCCTGAGCAGCGGCAACCCGGACCTGCGCGCCGAGCGCGCGACCAGTTCGACGCTGTCGGTCGAGTTCAGGCCGGTCAAGGGCCTGCGGCTCGAGGCAAGCTGGTTCGACATCGACTATCGCGGTCGCATCGCACCAGGCGTCAGCGACTTCTCGAGCGCGCTCACCAACCCGGTCGCGCGGGACTTCGTCCTGTTCGCACCCGGCGCGAGCCTGTTGCAGCGCCTGATCGCGGAGGCCCCGCTCGGCCTCCAGAACCAGACCGGTCAGCCCTATCACCCGGCGCAGGTAGCCGCGGTGGTCGATTCGAGCCTGCGCAACACCGCCCGCGAGCACGACCGCGGCGTCGATCTCGCGGTCGAATACAATGCCGGGTTCAGCGGCGGCAGCCAGCTCCAGCTGAGTGCGGCGGCGAGCTATCTCGAGGCGAAGCGCCAGCCGGTTGCCAACCAGCCCTGGGAGAGCCGCGCAGGAGTGATCTTCACGCCCCCGCATTTCCGGGCCCGCGGCTCGGCGACCTGGCAGACCGCGGAGGTGCAGCTGTCGGCATCGCTCAACCATGCGGCAAGCAATCGCGACAATCGCTTCCCGCAGGAAGAGGCGGTCGGCGCCTTCACGACGCTCGATCTGAGCGGCGCCTTCCGCCCCGCCGTCGACCATGGTCCGCTCGGCAATGTCGAGCTTCGGCTGACGGTGCAGAATCTCCTCAACGAAGCGCCCGACCCGATCCGGAATGCGGCCGCTTCGGCGATTCCGTTCGATTCGACCAACCAGTCGCCGATCGGGCGGTTCGTCGGCTTCTCGGTGACCGGGCAGTGGTGAGGCTTCGCCTGGCTCTCGCCGCCGTCGCCTCGCTCCCGGCCCCGGCGGCGGCATGGGCCGCTCCGGACTGCGCCGACCTGGTGCCGACCGGGGCGGCCCTCCCGATGCGCAATCTCGTACCCGAGGATCTGGTGCGGCTGCGCGATATCGGCCCGGTCGACAACAACCAGCAATATAAAGGGCTGTTCTCGGTATCGCCGGATGGGACCCATGCGGCGTTCCAGCTCCGGCGCGGGGACCCTGCCACCAACGGCTTCTGCCTCGCGATGCTGGTGGTCGATCTTCGCGTCAGGACGCGCGCCGTGGTCGTCGATCGCGGCGGAGACTTCCTGCGCCTGCGCTATGATTTCCGCGGCAAGGCGAGCTTTCCCAGCGGCTTCACCGATCCGGTCACGCCGCGCTGGTCGCGCGACGGGAAGTGGATCTTCTATCGCAAGCGCGACGGTGGCCCGGTCCAGTTATGGCGCGCCGCCGCCGATGGCAGCGGCAGCAACGCCGTCACCGAAAGCGTCGACGACGTGGACGATTTTCGGGTCAGCGCCGATGGGCGCAGCATCGTCTACGCGACCAGGCCAGGCCTGCGAACGGCGCTCGCGGCGATCGACCGCGAAGGGCTTTCCGGCTTTCATTACGACGACCGCTTCGCGCCCTCGGCCAGCGATCGGCCCTTCGCACCGGCACCGATCCCGCGCGCGGTCCGGGTGCTCGACCTGGCGACCGGGGCGATTCGGGAGGCGCGGCCGGACGAAGCCGGCCTGCTCGACAAAGCGTCGATGCACGAGGGCGACTGGACCCAAGCGCCGGCGCCGTCCGGCGCGATCGCGCAGGTGCAGGTGCCGGCGGACGCGCTGTACAGTTCCCGCGGACGGCTGATCGTCACGCAGGGTGGCCGAACCGTGACGTGCACCGCGCCCGAATGCGCCGACGCGAGCTTTCCCTGGTGGGTGAACGGCCGGGTCCGCTTCATCCGGCATGAGGGTTGGGCGAACGGCGTCACGGCGATCTACGAATGGCAGCCGGGTGCACGCAGCGCCCGCCGCCTCTATGCGACCGGGGACCTGTTCCTCGGCTGCGTGCCTGTCGGGGGCTCGATCGTCTGCCTGCGCGAGGGCGCGACCCAGCCGCGCCGGCTCGAGCGCCTCGATGCGGCGACCGGACAGCGCGAGATTGTGTTCGACCCGAACCCCGAATTCGCGAATCTGCGGCTTGGTCAGGTCGAACGCCTGCGCTCGCGCAACAGCTTCGGAAGGGAATCCTTCGCCGATCTGGTGCTGCCGGTCGGGTACAAACCCGGCACCAGATATCCGCTGGTCGTGGTGCAATATGTCTCGCGGGGGTTCCTGCGCGGCGGTACCGGGGACGACTATCCGATCCAGGCGTTCGCCAATCGCGGCTTCGCCGTGCTGAGCGCGGACCGCCCGAGACAGCTCGGGCTCGGCGCCGGCAACGACTTCCAGGCGGCGGCACGGATCGACCTCAAGGATTTTGCCGATCGCCGCAGCGTGCTCGAGGCGATCGAGGATCCGGTGCGCGTGGCAATCGACCGCGGCATCGCCGATCCGGCGCGCATCGGGATCACGGGCCTGAGCGACGGCTCGTCGACGGTGGGTTTCGCGCTGCTGCACAGCAAGCTCTTCTCGGCCTATGCGATGAGCAGCTGTTGCTGGGACACCAATCTCGCGATGCGCGTGGGGCCGAGCGCCGCGCGGATCTTCTACGACATGGGCTATCCCAGGACCGTCGACGAGAGTCCGGCCGCGACGGCCTTCTGGAAGGAGATCGCCTTCACCCCCAACGCCCGGCGCATCCGCTCGCCCATCCTCGTCCAGGTGGCGGATGCCGAGTATCTGAGCGCGCTCCAGACCTTCACGGTGCTTCGCGAGCTCGATCGTCCGATCGACATGTACGTGTTCCCCAACGAGCATCACGTCAAATGGCAGCCCGCGCACCGGCTCGCCGTCTACATGCGCGCGATCGACTGGTTCGACTATTGGCTGAACGGGATAAAGGCGGCCGGTCGCGACGAGGAGATCGCCCGGTGGGAAAAGATGCGTCGGGCACTCGCATCGGAAACTATCCCCGCGGAGCCGGCGAAGCGCTGAAGCGCGCCCGGCCTGCCCCGGCTCTGCCCGGCAGCGTTGCCATCCGGTGCATGACGACTGCCGATGACGCATATGGGACGGCAATGGCGGTGAGGCCCGCCCGGACGGGGCCTGTTGCGCGCTGCCGACCGCTTCCTGTTCGCGCATCGTGTCGACGAGCATGCGCATCAGGCGCGCGAGATCTTCGAGATCCTTGCGTGCCCAATCGCGGAACAGCACCAGCTTCCACGGCGCGCGCTGCACGAGCTCGACGCCTATCTTGCGCAGGTCCTGCCACCTGCGACGCCATAGGGTAGCGCTTTGTCGGTTTGCGTGCTCTCGCCGCACGCCCGACAGCCCCGGGAAGGGCGCACCGGAAGCGAGGCGGGAGAGCATCCCGCCATACGGATGGCGGCCCCTGCCCGGCCCCCTTCGCCAGGAACGGCCCGGTTTCATCCGGGCGGCAGCGTGGGACGGCCAGCATCCGGCCGCGTCCACACGGCGCACCACGCCTCGGCATTGACCAGCTCGAGCAGGCGGACATTCTCCTCGCTGGACGTCGCGCGGTCCCCACGGAGAACCTCCTCGATCGCGTCGGAATCGAGGATTCCATGGGCGGCGAGCTGTCCGTCGAGCAGCCGCTCGCGCAGTTCCTGCCGCTTGCGCCGGACGATTTCGCCGCAGAACGGATCGGGCGTTCCCTTGACCTTTCGCTCGAGGATCGCCGGCGGGAGACTGCCGGCGAAGGCCGTGCGGGCCATGGCGCGGTCGCGCCCGCCCTCGCGCCACTGCCAGCTCGGGATCGACAGACACATCTCCATGATCGGTTGCGACAGCAGCGGGTTCACGAGATGCGCGATACGGCTGCGATCGGACTCGAGATTGAGGTGGGCGCGCACGATCCCGGCGATGTGCACTGCCTTTCCCGGCAGCGCCCAGGGCGGCGCCTCGAGCCAGGGATGGGCGAGCGGCAGGTCCCGAAGCGAGCCGATCAGGTCCGGGTGCAGCAAAGCGGGGCCCGGTTTCCAGCGATAGCCAGGCGGCTGCCTCGCGATCCGGACCGCGGCGCGCGTCACGCGCAGCGGCCCTGCACCGGTCTGCCGGCATATGTCGCGCAGCGTGGCGAAAGCGCCGGCGCCCGGCCCCTCGTGCAAGGCCCGGTCGGCGAGCGCCACCGCCGATTGCGAGAAGCCGAAGACATTATCGCCGCCATTGCCGCTGAAAAAGGCATCGGCGCCAACGCGTGCTGCGACCTCGTGGTGCGCCGCCTCATAAGGTTGCGCCTCCGCCCGGCCGATCGGCCGCGGCAGATGCGCACCGAGCGCGCGGGACAGGTCGACTCCGGCAAGGTCGTAGCGGCACCTGGCCAGCGGAAAGCCGAGCGCCTCGCACAAGGCGGCCGCGTAGCTGCGCTCGTCCCCCGCCGGGTCGGCGGTATAGAGCGTGAGGCAGGTTGCGGCTCGCTTCGCGCGCCCGAGACAGGCCGCGACGATCGAGGAGTCGAGCCCGCCGGACAGGCTCAGCAGCGGCTGGCGATAGGGTGACGACCATGCCGACACGCAGTGCTCGACGACGCGCCGAAGCTTTTCGGCAGTCTCCTCGGGCTGCTCGTTCGTGCGGGGTTCGACGAAGCTCCACGGCGACCATCCCCCGGCAGCTCTCTCGGCGTCATCCCCGCGGACGATGGCCGTGCCCGGAAGCAAGGTGGTGATGCCCTCGAGTGCGGTCTCGACCATGGGCAGGCCGCATGAATAGAGCATCCGGCCAAGCGCATCCCAGGCGATACCGCGCGGCGGCATGCCTGCTGCGGCGAGCAACTCCAGGTCGGAGGCGAACGCCGCCATTCCTTTGGCTTCAGCACGGTAGCACGGGAGCGCCGCCGACGGATCGCGCAGAATCTCGACGCTGTCGCCGCGAACCCGCAGGCTCACATAGCCGCCCCACCAGGATGTGAGCAGCGCCTGACTTCCGCCGCGCATGAGCGTGCCGCGATCGGCGTCGGTGAAATGGTTGGTCGCGCGCGACGGTCCGTGGCGGTGGAACAGCGTGCCGATGACCGCCGCGTCGCCGTCGATCTCGAGGCAACGACAGGCCTGGTTCACCAGCACCGCGACGCGGGGCGTGCAGCGTGCGACGTGCAGGCCAGCCGCACCGGCGATGCGCTGCGCCGGGTCGGCGAGATCGGCGTCCTGCCCGACAAGGATGAGATAGCGCGGCCTCACGCGATCACCAGGATCGGCGTGTAGAGGCGGACCGTCTCGAGATCGCCGACGATGACCGCATCATCGCTCTGGACCCAGCTATGCGCGGCGAAGGGGTTGATGCGCACCCCGAAGATCAGCGCTGCCGCCTGGCCGAGGCGATCGCAGAGCCTCCTGGCCGCGATGGCTCTCGGCAAGCACTGGTCGTGCGCGCGGAGCAGCGCCGCGCTCGCGACGAATGCGCCGGCGACGCGCCGCAAGCGCGCTTCGTCCTGTCGGTCCGATTCGCCATGGCGGCGCGCCTCGAGCCCGGAGACGATGTTCGCGAGCGGCATGCGTCCGAGCGCCCGGCGGGCGCAAAGCTGAAGCGCGATCGCCGCGGCGACGTCCGGGAGCGCCCGGCGATGCGGGTGCTCGCTCGCGAGGTCCCGGACGGCGGGCGGATGAACCGCGGCCGCGGTCCCGCCGCCTCCACCCGGCTCGAGGACTCCGGTCGTGATGAGTTGGTCGAGCTCGGCGGCGGCCAGCGGCGCGCCCGCGCTCCAGCGCCGGAAGCTCCGGTCGAGCGCGTCGGCCAGGCAGAAATAGCGGTCGCGCGTCAGATCGAGGAACACGGCCTGTCCGTTGCAGATGCACCAGGAGGTACCCGCGCACAGGCGGTGAGGTGTGGCGTTGTGCGTCATGGAAACAGGCGCGTGCCCGGCGGGCACGCGCCAGTCCGATCAGTCGTCGCTGAGCCCGAACGGCTTCAGCTGGCCGTTGTCGGTGTCGGGACCGCCGACAATGAGACCCCGGGTTTCGGCGCTCACGGCGCCGAGCTCGATGGTGCGTTGGGTTTTCATGGCATTCCTCCATTCGAGAGAAACGTCATGGCCATGACCAGTCTGAATGTAGCGAAGCTCTCAGTTATGAGAATATTATAACCCAGATATAATCAGAATGTTTTTTGCTTACGGAATATTGCCCCTCTATTCGTCTAACGGGTTGTTGGACCATGAACGGCCGGGTGGCCACCGCCATGTCCAGGCCCTCAGGCTAAAAGTGGTGGCGCGCGCTCCAAGGCGCGCTTTTCCCGCCCGGCTTTCGCCGACCGCGCATGGACGACAAGCTCGCTGCCATCACGAGCAACCGGCTCGACGTGGCTTCCTGCCGATGCTGGCGGTTATTCGGTGCCCTTGCTTTCCGGCCGCCCCGGTCGATAGGCGGCGGCCTCCGCCGGAGGCATGTCGACGGCTGCCCCCAGCACGATCACACGCGGATCGTCCATGTCGACGCTTCGCCCGAACAGCGCACCGAGACGACGCGCGAGCACGGCGGTATCGTCGATGCGGAACCGTCCGGAGACGCGCGCAGCGCCGAGGGCCGGGTCGGCCACCCGGATCGTACGCGTCGCGCCGCGGTTCGCCAGCGCGACCAGCTCGGCGACGGGCGTCGCCGCGAAGTCGCGCGCAGCGGTGGTCGCCATCGGTGTCGGCACACCGGCATGGGGTGCGGGCAGCGTTTTCGGTTCAACCCCGCCGGCGAACGACATACTCTCGCCGGCCGCAAGCTTCCGGATTGGTGACCGGGACGACGACCGGGAGCGCGGTAGCGCCACATCGACCGCGCCCTGGAGCAGCCGCACGTCGACCTTGCCGGAACGCGCCAGCGCGACCTCGAAGATCGTACCGCGCGCCGTCACGCTTCCACCGCGGGCGAGCACCACGAACGGGCGCTGCTCGTGCGCGACCGCGAACCGCGCCGTCCCGCGCAACAGCTTCAGATCCCTCCGGCCGGCCGCGATATCGACCAGGAGTGCGGTCTCGCCGGCCAGGTGTACCGTCGAGCCATCCGCCAGACGAACGACCCGCGCTTCGCCCGCGACCGTTGCGATCCTGCGGGCGTCGATCGTCGCGACCACCGTCTTGCCCTGGTCCGACGACATTCCTGCCGGCTGCCACAGGACCCACCCTCCAAGACCCACTATGCCGGCACCGATCAAGGCCAGCGCCGCGGCGGGGACCTTGCGACGCCGCGGGGCCGGGGCGATCGTGGCCGGCTCGGCGAGCAGCTTGCCCATCGCGAAGATCTCGGCGGCCCGGGCATAGGCGCTGCGATGCTCCGGCGCTTGTGCCAGCCAGGCCTCGAACGAATCACGGCTGGTCTCGGCATCGGGCGCCCGCATGCGCGCGAACCAGTGTGCGGCTTGCCGGTCGAGCGCGTCGCCGCCGTCCCCGGATTGCTGATCGGCGATGTTCATTGCTCCAGGTCCCTGCCGATCCGCAGCAGCGCCTCGCCGACATGCCATTCGACCGTGCGCATGCTGATGCCGAGCTGAGTCGCGATCTCGCTATACCCGAGACCCTCCACGCGGTGCAGCACGAATACCTCGCGCATCCTCGGCGGCAGCGCATCGACGGCCGCGCGATAGCGCCTGCGCATCTGCTCCAGTTCGAACCCGTCCTCCTGTGTCGCGCGTACGACCGGTGCGTTCGTCTCGTCGATCGGCACATGCGCGGTACGATTCGACAGCCGTCGGGAGCGATCGATCAGCAGGTTGCGCACAATGCGATTGAGGAACGCCTCGGGTTGGCGGAGCCCGTCGCGCGCACCGGATCCGAGGAAGCGCGCGAACGCATCCTGCACCAGGTCGTTGGCGTCCTCGCTCGAGCGCAGACGCGCATCGAGCCAGCGGCGCAGGCGGGGTGCCTGCTCGCGGTACAGGTCGTCGAAGCGCAGCTGACCATTGCCGCCGCCTCCAGGCGACGAACCAGTCTCGTCGTCGGGCCGCCGCACCCGGCGTTACCCGGAACAGCTGCCGCCGCGCATGGCGCGGGCAAGGGAAAGCGGTCGCACGAGAGCCAGTCTCGTGCCGGGCGATGCCTCGGGAAATGCGCCCGGCCGATATGGGCGGGCGCGCTTGATACCTGGCGGTCAAATCCGCAGCGGGCTGCCGGCATTGCCCCGCTGCAAGCCAAGTCTGCGTCACTTCGCCGATGCTTGCAATAGCTGGCCGGGCGCCGACGGATCATCGCTCCCTGTAGCAGACTGGAACCGGGGCTCTGTCTTCCGGGGCCGCCGCGATGGGCCGCAACCCGGCCATCTCGGCCGGGTGCTCCGATTGCGCTTCGCCCTGCGGTGCCCGTGACCGCGCCACCGAACGGCAGCGAACTACCCCATCGCTGCTCAAAGCTGCCGGACCGTTATCCACCCGGACACAGACGTTCGCCTGCGGCGAAGTTGATCCGAAGCCGGCGGTCGGCAAACGCCCGGGTTGCGGACATTCGAGCCGCTTTACCGCCAGACTGCCGTTCACGGCCCCGGCGACTGATGCCCTCCTGGTTGCGGAGGTTATGGCGACGCCGGGGCAACAGACAGAAGCCATAGCCGGCACATAAAACGTAAAACAACTTCCTTTATTATTGACGACGGCGCGGTTAGCATCAGCCGCGAACGAGAAGCATCGCTCCCCGGGCCGATATTCGAAAGCACCGGTCTCTGGATATCTACCGGCGGAGGCGAAGCCATTATTCGCCGTTTGGGGTGATCCGACAGGGAGGAAGACGTGATGAGCGACGCGCGCACCAGCCTCAGCCGACGCGACTGGATGCGCGGCGCGACGGCGACCGCCGGCCTTCTCGCCGTACCGGGCCGTGCCGCGGCGCGCCGGGTCGCGCCGGGCGATCGGGTAAATGTGGCGGTCATCGGCGCGGGCGGCATGGGCGCGCAGAACATGACCAAGCTCACCGACCAGAACATCGTCGCGCTGGCGGATGTCGACTTCGCCCATGTCGCGAAGGCATTCGTCAACGGCAATGGTGCGGTCCGAACGGAGCGGCAGCTGCTCAAACAGGCCTATGATCGCGCTGCGAAGTTCGCCGACTATCGGCGGATGCTGGACAGCCGCAAGGACATCGATGCGGTCGTGATCGCCACGCCGGACCATCACCACGCGATCGCTGCGAAGACCGCGATGGAGCGCGGTCTGCATGTCTATGTGCAAAAGCCGCTGACCTACACCGTGCGCGAAGGGCGGGTGCTGCTCGACCTCTGCCGGCGCCACCCCAGGCTGGTGACCCAGATGGGAAATCAGGGCCATTCGGGCGACGATGGTCGCCGCGTGGTGGAGTTGATCCGCGGCGGCGTCATCGGCCGGGTGCGCGAGGTCCATGCCTGGACCAACCGGCCGGTCTGGCCGCAGGGCGAGGCGCGTCCCGCAGCGGTGCCCAGGCCGGAGACGCTCGACTGGGACCTGTGGCTGGGCCCGGCGCCGGTCGATTGGGGGTACAATCCGGATTATGCCCATTTCAACTGGCGCGGCTGGGTCCCGTTCGGCATCGGCTCGCTAGGCGATATGGGCGCGCATCTGATCGATTTCCCGGTCTGGGCGCTCGAGCCTGGCCTGCCGACGCGCGTGGAGACGCGGCATAGCCGCTGGGGCGGCGACACGGACATCTGGGACGGCAAGCCGCCGGCCGATCTCGGCAGCTATCCGCTCGCCAACATCACGACGTACACATTCGGCCGTGCCAAGGACGGACCGATCACGATGACCTGGTATGACGGCGGGCTGATGCCCCCTACTCCGGCCGCGATGCCCGCGACTGCGCGGATGAATCCCGATGGCGGTGTTCTCTATATCGGCGAGCAGGGCATGCTGATGCACGACACCTATGGCGAGAAGCCGGTGCTGATCGGCGAAGGAACCTTCGAGCGCGCCGCGGCGGTGCCGATGTCGCTGCCACGCATAGCGGGCGGCCGCGAAGGACATGAGATGAACTGGATCCGGGCGATCCGCGGCGAAGAGATCATCTCCTCGCCCTTCTCGGTGGCGGCGCCGCTCAACGAGACGATGATCCTCGGCATGGTCGCGATGCGGGCAGATCAGCCGATAGAATATGACGGTGCCGCCGGGCGAATCACGAACGTGCCCGACGCCAATCGCTTTCTGGACCGGGAGTATCGCAAGGGATGGACAATATGATCCTCACCGCCGTTGCCGCGACCTTGCTCGGCGCGATGCCGGGCGCGACGATCGCGCAAACTGCGGCGCAGTCGCGCCCGCAGGATACCGAAGTCTGGGCGCCGGAGCCGCCGGTCGTCACGCCGGGCGCATCGACGATGGTGGCACCGCCGTCCGATGCCCTGGTGCTGTTCGACGGCAAGGATCTTGGCGAATGGGTGACAACCAAAGACAAGTCACCGGCGAAATGGACGGTGGCGGATGGTGTGCTGACGGTCCGCAAGGGTACCGGGAACATCGAGACGCGTCGCAAATTTGGCAACTATCAGCTGCATCTCGAATGGCGGATCCCCGCGAACATCACCGGCGAGGGCCAGGCGCGCGGCAACAGCGGGCTGTTCCTCGCGTCCACCGGCGATGGCGATGCCGGTTATGAACTCCAGATCATGGATAGCTTTCGCAACAAGACCTATGTCAACGGTCAGGCGGGCAGCATCTACAAGCAATTCGCGCCGCTTGCGAACCCGGCGCGGGCGCCGGGCGAGTGGCAAAGCTATGACGTGATCTGGACCGCACCCGTTTTCGCCGCGGACGGCTCGGTTGTCAGCCCGGCTTATGTGACTGCGTTCATGAACGGCGTGCTGGTGCAGGATCATGTCGCACTCAAAGGCGCGACGGTCTATGTCGGATCGCCGCGCTACGCCGCACACCAGGCCGCACCGATCAAGCTTCAGGACCATGGCGATCCGAGTCCGCCGATCAGCTTTCGTTCGATCTGGTTGCGCGAATTGAAGTGAGTCCGGCGCCCGGCCGTCCAATCGGCCCGCCTTGTCTGCGGCCGTGCGCCACCGGCTTCGCCGTCGGGCCGGCTGCTCGATCGACTTGTCGCGGTTGCGGCAGCGATTGGAGGTTCACCGCACGGAAGCAGCTTGCCGCGAACGACACCGGCACCCGCCGTTCTGCGAGCGGTGCGCGGTGCCTGGCAAGGTCAAGGTCAGAGCGGCCCTGGCTCCGTCTCGCACCCACGTCGCCCGTGCGCGCAGTGGCTAGCCCTTGAACGACAAAATGTCGGAGACCATTCTCGCCCGACGGCGATGATAGGCTGTGATCAGGCGGGCAAGCTGGGTCGAATCCTCCGTCGCTTCCCTGAGCCGCGTTAGTTCGACTGCCAGGTCGTTCAATAACTCGCCTTCGACGCGGCGGAACGGCGCGAGCCGGTCGTTGAGAAGCGCTATTGCTTTGGCGTGCTCGTCGCTCCCGGTTGCCGCGGCGATGCGAAGGAAGAGCGCGGCTGTCGCCGTACCAATGTCATCCTGACGAGTCCCGCCGCCGGTCGATACTTCCTCAGGTTCGAAGCGCATCGCCTTGACTGCCAGGCCGAGCAGCTGGCCGTTCCACTGATACAGATCGCGTAGTGCCGTCTCCGTGGGTAGCGGCACCCGAAAGCCGTTGTGGTTGGGCGCTTCGACGAGCCGTTCGCCGGTGAGGCGGTGCAACGCGTCGCGAACGGGCGTGATGCTCGCGGCGATCTGCCTGCCGATGTGTGCGGGCTCGATCGGCGTTCCGGGTGGCAACTCGCGCTCGGTCAGCATGCGCTTGAGCGCGAAATAGACGCGCTCGAAGGTGACGCCGGGACTCATATCCTGATTCCTATGCGCGCTGCCCGGCGACATGCGCTTCGATCAACGCCTGCTGATCGGGCCGCAGCGCGTCGATCGCGCCGATGGGTTGGCCTTGCCGGTCCTGCAGCAGAATCGATGGGCACTGGCCTTCGTAATTGCCGAGATTGGGCCGGTGCTGGCGGTAGCCGACGAGTTGGGCGAGTTCGGTCGGGAAGTGGCGGGCAGTCTCGGGCGGGTAGGCAAGCCACTGGTTCTCATATGGCTTTAGCCAGCCGAGACAGTAGCTGACGATCGCGCCGCGGCGGACGGTGAAGCTGCGGTTGCCGCCGGCCCCGTGCAGCGTCGATCCGAGGAAGAGCAGCGCGTCGCCGGGGTCCAGCCTGACTGCGATCGGTTGCGTGTCCGGGCCTGGCTCGAGCGCGCTCCGGCCGTGGCTGTCGGGCCAGACCAGCGTCGTACCGTTGAGCGCACGATAAGGCGTGAAGGGCCACATCACGTTGAGCAGATATTCGGTCTCGCCGATCGCGCCGCGCCACATGTCCTGGTCCCGGTGCGGGAGTTGCGGCAGGGCGCCCGGGTGAAGCGCGATCGCCTGGGTGAGGTTGAGCTGAAGGCAGTCGCACCACGGGCCAAGGACCGCGTTCGCGATGTCGAGGATGTCGCGGTGCAGGACCAGCCCGGCGGCGTGCGGGCTGCGTGCGAGCAGGCGGCCGAAGCGCTTGGTGCGCTCGCCATAAAAGCCGCCCTGGCAGAAGGGAGTCTCGGCGAAGGCGTCAGCGAGGTCGGCGTCCAGCGCATGGATGACGGTTGCCGGGATGGTGCCCTTGAGGACGGCATAGCCCTGCGCGTGGAGCTGCAGGATGGCATCGCTCACAGCGTCGGTTTGTGGCTCCGGAGCCCTGGGTTGCGTCGCCATCACGCTGCCTCCGCCGCGAGTAGGGCGGGAGCCGGGATGCCATTGGCCGCGAGCAGCGCGGGGGTGTTGGTGCGGATCTCGATCCTCATGGCGCCGAGCATCATGCCACCGATATTCCTTGGCGGACCGAGCGGCGCGGCGTCCCAGCCGAAGGCGAGAATCTGGTCGAGCCAGCCTCTTTCGGCGACCCCGGTGTAGGTCGTGATGCGATGTTCGAGCGCGTAATGGACAAGCCCGGTGATCAGCGCGTCGCGCCAGTGTCGGCGTTCTGCCGCCTCGAGTGTGCGATCGAGGCAGAAGCGCGTGATCTCGTACGCTTCGGGACCTCTCGGCGGGGCTCCGTCGCACAGTTCGGCGTACAAGGTGTCGAGGATATGCGGCCGGGTCGTCGGCAGCAGCCGCGCCGAGGCAAGGTGGCGGTGGTCCGGGTCGGCAAGGATCAGGTAGCGCGCATGGCTGTCGTCGAACTGGTCCACCTCATATTTGCCTGCGAGCACCGGTACGTCCCAGCCGAGCAGGTCGACGAAGACGCGTTTCCGCGCCTCGAACATCGCGCGCATCACTGCGTCGCCGGCTTCGCTGCGATCGTCCTGTGTGAGCAACATGGCTGGACTCCCTCGGTGGAGCCCGGATGCTCTGCTCGCGGACCGACGGTGACCACTCCCCAGAAATGGGGAGTTTACCGCTTGAGCGCATCGGTGAAGGTGAGCGCCCCGTCATAGAGGGCGTGGATCGCGAGCTGGGTCCGGTTGGTCACCCCGTAGCGGCTGCGGGCCTCTTTCATGTGCTGGATCGCCGTGTCATGCCCGATGCCGAGGATCTGCGACGTCTCCCAGTCCGACTTGCCGCGCGCCGCCCAATAGATGCAGTCGCGTTGCCGGTCGCTCAACCTCGGCCGGTCTGGATCGATGCGCCGGATGCCGTAGAGGCGCCGCGCTCCTTCGAACGCGGTCGCCCCCACAAACTGCGCGAGGGGCATCCATTCCATGCGGAAGGTGCGGCCGGGCGCGGTCGCGAAGGAGCAGGAACCAGCCGACTCCCCGGGGATGTGCGCCGGGACAGTGAAGCCGTCTGCAAGGCCAATGCGTCGCGAATGCGCGAGAATCTCCTCGTCACGCCTGGTCAGCGCGATCAGCTGGGGGAGCCTGGACCAGTGGAACCCGACATTGGTGAGATGGCTGGCACGGTGCACCGGGTCCGAAGGGCCGAGCCGTTCCGCGTCGAAGAATTCCTCCCACTCGCCCGGATAATTGTGCACCCGGATCGCCGGCCGGGGTGCGCGCGGCACGTCGACATGATGGGTGAGCGCATAATGCCGAAAGCCCATCTCGCGCGCGATCGCATCGAGCAAATGGGCGAGATCGTCGATATTCCCTGCGCTTTCGACCGCGAGCGCGAATGCCTGTGCTGTCTTGAGGACCATGTGCCGTGCCACACCAATGCAGGACGCGCCCCAAGCCGCGGCGTCCGGGCCTCAGCCATGCCGGCCCGGCAGGCGCCGCTTTCCCATCGGCGCCGCGGTCGGATCGATACGTCATTTGTGATAATCGTATCGGTCTGGCGGGGCAAATCCCGGCAGGAGCAATCCGAGCCCGGTCGTGGTTTGACAGCGGCACCGTCAGCGGCTCCGACAGGTGCCCGGCGCATCGGTGATGGAGCCCTCGCCTGACGCTCGTCCGGACTGGCGCGACGGCGCGCCTTACCGCGCGCTGGCGGGGATCGATCGCGCCGGGCTCGCCTGGGAATGGCTGCGCCGCGACCCGGCCTATGCGGCAATGAGCGCGCGCTTGCGCCGTGCTGGCCTGGGGGTAGCAGCGCATCTCGAGATGGAGGCCGACGCCCGGGCATTCGGGCTGTGCTTTCGCCGAGGATGCCGGGCGGCCTGCGCCCGCCGCACGCCTGTTGTGGCATGCGGACCTCGATCCCTTCGTGCTCAAGGTCCGCGCCGTACCGGCCAGGGTAGCGGATCCGGAGGCGATCGACCTCGCCCGTCTCGCGCGTTGGGCGACGATCGTGCGGGGCGGCGGTCGCGAGCATGTCGCCCTTTCCGATGGCTGGCACCGCATCCGCATCGACGTGGTCGAGGGCACGCTGATCGAGGACGGGCCCGCCCGGCTCGATTATCTGCTGTCGGGACGGACCCGGGTCGACGCTCATGTGCTGACGCTCAGGCGTATGCTCGGGCTGTGGCGCACCGGGCGCTTTACCCGGATGCTCTATCCGCCCGAGCCGGGACTGCCACGGCGGCTCGAGACGCTGCGCGTCGGGGATGCGCTCGCTGACGGCGCCTCCTATCGAGAGATGGCAGTCGCGCTCTATGGCGAGGACCGGGTTCGCGCCGACTGGAAGGCGCGTTCGGACTTCCTGATGTCGCGGGTGCGCCGGCGCGCCACCGAAGCACGGGCGATGGCCGCAGGGGGCTGGCGGACACTGCTCGCAAGGTGAGCCGAAGCATGTCTTGACCCAGGGATGTCCGGGAACGGTGGACGATCGGAACCGGGCGATTTCGGCGGAGTCGAAAGTGCAGCGCCGGGTAACGCGATGCCTGAACCCTAGCGCGTGAAGCGCAGGTTGAGCCACCCGGTGCGCCCCATCACGTCGTAGACGCCGGCCTGCCAGCCTTCATCGCCAAAATAGGCGCCCCCTGCTTCAGCGCCCGGATAGCGGGGCGGCTGCTTGTTGAAGACGTTGTTGAAACCGATCCCGAGCGTGATGTTGTCGCGGACCCGATAGGACGCGTTGACGTCATGGTAGGTGACCGACGGCGTCCTGTACGGCCGATAGGCCTCTTCCGTGATCGTCGGCGTCTGTTTCATCCCCGAGAAATACCGGGCGGTCCAGCCAAGCCATAGCCTGTCCTTGCTATAGGTCAGCGAGACGCGCCCTTTCAGTTCGGGAAATCCGAATACGCCGAATGTATCGGTGACCACTTCAGGTTTTTCCGGATCCGGCGTGTACTCGTTTCCGATCAGACGCGTGGGCTGTTCGCCGCCGCTCCTCCCGCGCCGGGGCCAGAATTCGCGACGTGCTCCGCTGCACTCCAAGTCCCATTCGGCGCCTTTGCCGTCAATCCTCGGCCCGATTGAAGCGCAATAGCGTCGGCCTCTGTTAGTCCGCGATACACGATATTTGGCGCAGCGCTTTCTGCGGCAACAGAGCAGTCGTCGATGGCTTAATGAGATGCCCACTCGCGAGCAATTTGAAGCGCGTTGTCAAGTGAAGCCGATAGCTCTGAAATTGAAGAGACAATGTTCTCCACCCGATTCAATCTCGGCAAGCCTCGTTCATTTTGACCAATGCGAATTGTTGTCGTTCCGTCTTCGGGAAGATCAACTGCTATTTGCACTCGATCGCGTCGATTGGCGTTAAGGTAAAAAGTCCTCACCTCGGTGTCCTGATATTCAGAATACCAGTGGATGCCGTTCGCTACGCCCCATTCCGATAGGGTGGGGTCAATCAATTCGTATTGCGTCACGGCAACGGCCTCCCCGGACCAAAGTTGTTTGTCGGAATATGTTTTAGCAGTTCAAATTGCTCAGCACCACCACGCGTCCGCCCCCAAGCTGGTTGGGGCAGCGCCCGTGAGCGCAGGATAGGTGTGCCATTAGGGACGAGAACCTCTTGAATAAATGTAGCTTGGTTCCCGGGCGGCAGAGCCAGCGCTTCGCGGGCGTAAGCACTGCTTCGAGGCGGAACCGCCGTAAGAAAAGAACCAACACTGCTATCGCCACTGAACACCCGGTAATACACTTGATCGCCCTGTTGGGTAAACTGACGTATCACGCCACCGGCATTCGGAATGTGCCCGCCAACCGCTGGGAGCGCCGTTTCTGCGGCTATGCGGCTACCTCGGATGTCATAGCTGAATCCAGTCTGTCGCGCAGTGGAGATGGCGCCCGCGCCGGGTCGCACGACGGAGCTGGCCGTCAACCGTGGCGTACCTGCGCCGCCCCGTGCGCCCTGAATGTATCCCCCTGTGGCAATGTTTGCCAGAAGCCCATCTGCCTGCCCCGCGGCCGTGATATGAACGGCGCTCGCACCGTTCAAATAGGCATGCGTACCGAGATCGAAGAGTCCCACCTCGCGGTTGAACCACGCAGCATCTCTGGCCCGTGCCTGGCCGATGCTGATTTCATACGCGGTAGGCGGATTTCTGAATGACGGAGCGGTAAAGGTCCCGGGCAACATGTCCCGGCCGGTTCCATAATCGTGCACCGGCGCGTTGTTCCTGTAGATCGCGGTCGCACTTTTCTGGAACCGGCTGCGGAACAGGGCCTCGAACTCCCGGTTCCGTACCACGGGGGGATTGTTGATCGAACCCGCGATCCGGTCCGAACTCGGGCCTCCGAATATCGAGCTCATCCAGTCCAGCGTCCGCCGCCCGAAAACCACGATATCGTCCGTGTCGACACCACTGTCGCCGTTGAGGTCGAGAGGCCCTATAAAGAAATCGTAGAGCCAGCCGGTAATTCCCTCCGAATCCCCGGCGCCATGCACTGTGAACGCGTTCGCGAAATTGGACCGCGAGCGCAGCTTGCCGCCGCGCAGTTCCATGGCGCCCGGCCCTCGCCCCAGGCCCGATCCGCCCCCCGTGTTGCGGGAAGTGACGGTCAGCTGGCCCGAGATCATGTTGCCCACTGTGCTTCCGATGACTTCGGGAAGCGCTGCGAGAACATTGTCGCCGAAGCCGGTACCGGCCAGCACGGAGCGTGTCGCAGCCCCTGCCAGCGCGCCGGCGGTGCCCGCCGCGACCTGCCTCACTGCATTGTGCAGGCTGAATCCTGCTCCGGGATCGATCCTGAGCGTCTTGCCCAGCCCGCCGCTCGCCGCGCCCACGGCGCCCGCGACCGCTACTCCGGCGAAATCAAACCGGCTCTGGAGGCGGGTCGCCAGTCCGATGCCCTGCCCGATCACGTTGCCGAGAGCGCCGCGCAGACCCGCCTGAAGCGCAGGGCTGCTGATATTGGCGAACACGCCCTCCGCGGCCAGGCCGCCGCTGATCCCACCGGCAACACCGGCTATCGCGACCCCCTTCCAGCTGATGCTCTTCTGTGCGCCGATCGCTATCCCCACACCCTGACTTGCGATCGACCCCACTGCGCCTGCCACTGCGCCAACGCCCGCCAGGACGCCCGCAGAAAGCCCGGTCGCGCCGCTGATCCCGGAAGCGAGCGCGCCCAGCGCGGAGCCGATGCCGGTGATCCCGGAAGTCGCCGGCGCAAGCGCCGCGATCGCCGCTCCCGCCGTGACGGCAGTCACCGCCACCGCGACCGCGACCATCAGGATCGCGCCGAAGGCCCCGCAGTTGTTCCTACTTGGCGGCCTCGGCGTGTTGGGCGAGGTGTTGCCGATCGCCGCGGCAGGGTCATAGGGCTTGAAGGTGGTGGCGTTGTTGTGGCTGCCGATCACGCCGCCCGGGATGGTGAGCGGCGTGCCCGCGGCGAGCGCGGCACTTCCCGACAGGCCGTTGGCCTCGGCGAGCAGGTACCAGAGCGCGGAATCGCCCCAGAGCTGGGCGGCGATCGACTGCAGCGTCTCGCCCGCGCTCGCGATGTAGCTCGAGGCGCCGGCGCTCACCGTCCCCCCGTTGAACGCCGTGAAGTTGGCATCGAAATCGGCATAGACGGTACCGCTGGTCGCGCCGTTCCGGAAAGCGCCGCTTCCCGGCGTCGCCGTGCGCTGTGCGATCGAGGTGGCATAGTCGACATTGCCCGTGCCGTCGTTGCTCACCACACCCATCTGGCGACCGCCGAACATATAGGTGCGGGTATAGGGGTCACTGTTCTGATAGGCTTGGTCCAGCTCACCGCGCGCGATCACCTGACCTTGCAGGTTGGTCGTGTAGCTGATCGTGCGCGGACGCGATCCTCCGCTGATGATGACCGCGGTGAGGCCATTGTCCCGGTCGTAAAAATATCGCGAGGTGCTGATGCCGTCACGATTGTTGAGTGCCACCTGCGACTGCATCGCGCTGTCGCGCCACAGATAGGACTGGCTGGTATAGCTGTCGGCATAATCGAGATCGGCCTGGGAGTAATTGCCCGGAGAGCCATAGACCGGCGAGCCGCTGCCGTTCTTCCAGTTCTTGGTCTCGCTATAGTAGAGCAGGCTGCCGCTCGAGGTGCCCACCTGGCCCGAAGAGCTGATCGCCGGCGAGGCGGCGCCCGTGCCGGTGTCGCTGTAGTTGTTGACCGTATGGGCGTAGATCCAGTCAGATCCCTGCTTCGTCGAGGTCTTCTCCGCCAGCACCAGACCGCGCTGGTCGTAGACGATGCCGTAGCGGCTGTGCACGCCTACTCCCGAGGCGTCATATTCGGCATAGCTGGAGACCCGGCCCAGCAGATCGTACCAGGTCTGCGCGCGCGTCACACCGCCGATCACGACTGTCGTCAACCGCCCGGCATCGTCCCAGGAATAGACTTCCTGCGCGTTGGAGCCTGTTTGCGCGGTCTTGCGCTCGCCGGCGGCATCATAGGTGATGTCGGTGCCCGCGCTGCCGCGCTCGATGGTGCCCGATCCGGGCACACCGGCCAGCGTGCCTTTGGTCGTAACCACCCGGTTCATGCTGTCGTAGCGATACCACCAGGTCTGGGTGGTCGGCGTGGACGAGAGCAGGCCGTTGGCCTGCACCGGCAGATAGGCGGTGGCGATCGAGCGGACATTGCCGACCGCGTCATAGGTCCATTTCTTGTCCACGGCGTCGGTGCCGGTGGAGAGCACGTCGCGATAGCGGGTAATCCGCCCGGCCGCATCATATTCGGCGCGGCCGTCCTGCAGGGTGGAGGTCACTTCAAAGTAGGTTGCGGGAATCTCGTGCCAGCCCTCCTCATCGGAGTATTCCGTGCGGCCCTCGGTGTAATCGCCTTGCTCGCACACCACCTGCTCGCGCGTGAGCTGGCCGAGCGCGTCATATTCGTAGCTCGCGACCTTCCGACTCCAGTCGGTGTCGACGAGCGGGGTGTCGCCCGAGATGACCTGGCGTGTCTGGCCGGTATTGTAATAGCTGTAGACCATATTGCGCAGCGCGCCCGTTTCCGCGGTCACGCGCCCGGCAAGGTCATAGCTCATGGTGGTGGCGTTGCCGCCGGCATCCCGCTTCCACGTCAGGTGGCCGAACATGTCGGTTTGCTGAATCGCAGCGTTGATCCCGTCGCTTGCCGACGCGCGGTCCGCATCGGTGCTCGTCGTCTGGATCCACCCGCCAAAGGTGCCTAGCCCCAGGGTTGCGAGGCTGCCTGACCATTCATAGCTCGTAGTCGTGACATCGCCGCCAAAGGCCTGGACGCGCACCACCCTGCCCTGTGTGTCATAGTCGGTGGTCTCGACGTTCGACGTGTCGAAAGAGGTCCAGTGCCTCGTGCGCTGGCCGAGCACATCATAACGGTAAGATTCGACAAGCCCGCCGGGACGCGTCACCTCGGTCAGCCGACCGAGCTTGTCATAGGCCATGCCGGTCGCGTGGTTGAGTGCGTCGGTGGTCTTCCGCAGGTCCCCGAACACGTCATATTCGTTGGCCGTCGTGCCGTCGGGATGGAACTCCTTGACGACGAGTGCCTCGCTGCCGCCATGGCCCGTGCCTGCGAGCAGAGTACGCGTAGTAACGCTGCCAGTGTTCGCCGCCTTGCTGGTGCCGTTGCTGCTGGTTCCGCCCGACGCATAGTCGCCATTTGCGTCGCGTGTGCCGATCAGGCGCCCGGAAATGTCGTAATAATAGTCCTCGGACGGCTTCACCCACAGCTGAGTGCCGTTCTCGAGTGTGATGGAGATTGTGGGTCGCTCGGCGCGGACGAGCCGCCCCATGGTGTTGTAGGTGAAGCTGGTCGTGTAGCCGCGCGCGTCGGTCTCGCTGGCGACCTCGCCGAACGCGTTGTAGGTGCGGCTGCCGGTGATGGTAACCGGGGTAGCGCCGGATGCGAGCAGGCGATCGGACGCGCGCGTGCCGAGGAGCTCGCCGCGTGCGCTGTAGAGCGACACCGTGGTGACCGCGTTGACGAGGCTGGTGCCGCCGGCCGCAGTGATGGAGCCGGCATAGTTGGCGAGGGTCAGCCCCGACAGATCGGCGCCCGCCGATGTCAGCGTGAGGGTCTGGTTGCCCGCCTTGTCGTAGAGGAAGAACCTGAGCACGCCGTCGCCCGCATTCGAGCGCCACAGCCGGCCGGCGGAATCATAGTCGAACGTCTCCTGATAGGCCGCCGCCGCATCGGGTCCCGCGGTGATTCCCCGACCGGTGACCTCGCCATGCGCGTTGTAGCGGACGCGCGTCGCATCATAGGCCTTGCCCGACGCGTCGACATGAACCCAGGCGCTGCCGTTCCAGCGGGCGAAGGTCTGCGTGATCACCTGCCCTGCCAGATCATAGCGCGAGACGATCGCCTCGCGGGTCTCGACACCGCCCGAGTCCAGGCGCCTGTAGGCCTCGGCGACCACGCGACCCGCAGCGTCGTAGGAATATTCGCGGGTAGCGCCCGCTGCATCGACAGTGGAAAGAAGACGCCCGCCGGCGCCATAGACATGCTGCGTGATGCGGTCGTCCGCGCCCGCCGCCTCGCGGCCCTGGCGCGTGCGCACGAGGTCGCCAAGGCCGTTGTAATAATAGCGGACCGTGGGAGCGACATTCTCGACGGCCCCACCCGACTCGTCGAAGCCCGCGCGGCTCTCCTGGATCAATCGGCCGGCACTGTCATAGGTGTAGGTCGTGGTGTCGCCGTTCGCCTCGGTTTTCGTCCGGACCTGCCCAAGCGCATTATAGGCATAGGCGATCGCGGCGTTGGTCGACGCAGCTTCGAGTTGGCCGGTAGTGGCGTTCACCGTCCAGGCGACGACACCGGTGCGCGTCTCGGTGAGGCGGTTGCCCATCCGGTCGTAGGAGAAATTGGTGACCCGGTCCGAGGCGGGGACCGCACTCGGCGCGGTATAGCCCGCGACCGTGACGCCGGTGGCCACGCCCGACCAGCGCTGTTCGGTCGTGACATTGCCCTCGGTGTCGCGCTCCCAGGTCGTGAGATAGCCCAGCGCATCGACCTCGGCGGACTTGCGGCCGAGTTTGTCATAATAGCTGTAGACGCTCGCCCCTGCCGGATCGGTCGTCTTCACGACATTGCCGGCAGCGTCATACTGGTACGTCGTCGTCAGCGTGCCCGTGGTGTAGACATAGCTGCCGTTCTGCCACCAGCCGGTCGCCTGTCCGGCAACGCTCTGGCTCGTCAGGCGGTTGAGTGCGTCATAGCCATAGCTCGTCTCGCGATACGCGCCGGCCGGCGGCGCCGGCTGCATACCCCCCGCGCTCGTGGGCAGCGATGCCCATCCGTCATAGGCGCGGCTCGAGGCGAGATTGCCGACATCGTCATACTCATAGGCCGTGTAGCTGCCCTGCGTCGCAGTGACCGCCGTGACCTCGGCGACCTTGCGGTCGAGATCATCATACCAGTACCAGCTATGGCCGCCGGCCGTGTCCCATGTCTCGACGAGATTACCGTGCTTGTCATAGGTATAATGTTCGGCGGGCGTCACCATCGTGCCCGAGAGGCCGGTCGGGACACTGCTTCCCTCCTTGAGGATAAGCCGGTCCGCCTTGTCATAGGTGAAGTACGTGTCGCGACGCTCGGCGAGATCAAGCGCCTCGGCCCGTTGCAACAGGTTGCCGCGGGCGTCGTAGCGATAATAGTTCCTGTAATAGCCGGAAGCAGTCTGGTTGCCGGCCGCGTCATATACCGGGCTGGCGACCCACTCGTGCACGAGCAGTCCGCGCCGATCATATCCGTACTGCGTCACACCAAGAAGCTTGTTCTGCTTCTGGATGACTTCCCCGAACGCGTTGTACCAGCTCTGCTCGACCCCGCCTTCCGCATCGGTGGTGAAGCGGACCCGCCCCAGCTTGTCGTACTCGAACCGGGTGGTGGCGTCCCTGGCATGGGCGGGAACGACCGGCGGCACCACGGCGGGGTCGGTCTCTCCGGTATAGCGCCGGGTGACGGTCTCCACCTCGCCGAACGCAGTGTAGCCGGTCTCGGTGACATAGTTCTCGGCATCGCGCGTCGCCGTGACGCGGCCGAGCCTGTCGTGATAGTTCCAGGTCGAGTTGCCGCGCGCATCGATGGTTCGGACGAGGTTGCCGAGCCCGTCCCAGGCATAGGAAGTGATCGATTGGGCATCCGACCCCGCCGCTTCATATTGCGATGCGAGCCGGCCGGCGCCGTCGTAATATCGCCAGGTCAGGCTCTCGTCCGGCGTACCGGTTGCCCGCGAGATCTGCCCGAGTTCGCCATTGGCGCGATACCAGTACCAGGTGCGCGTACCGAGCGCATCATATTCGTCGCTGACCCGCCCTTGCGCGTCGTAGACGGTCTGCGTCTCGCTCCAGGCCGATGCCGCCACCGCCGCCGTCACCACTGCCGCGGTTGCGCCCTCGGCGATAGCGGTCTGAACGTCGTAACGACGCACCCGGGTCAGGCGGCCGTCGGCATCGTAGCCGCGTTCGACGACATACCCTTCCGCATCGATCGTATAGAGTAGATCGCCGCGGCCATTGTAGAAATTGCGCGTCACCGGGTTGCCGCCAGCGGAAGCGTGCGCCGCGCCCCAGCCATCCATGTCGCCGGCCGAAGGCAACGTCGCGGTCGCGCGCAGATCGGCATATCGCACCGTCCGGACGACGCGGCCGAGATCGTCATAGCCATAGCCGATGACGGCGCCCTCGGCGTCGATCGTGTAGATGACCTGCCCGGCCTGGTCATAGACATTGAAGGCGGTGCGATTGGCGGCTGCGCCGCTCAGCCCGGCACTCGTCAGCGCGCTCGCCACCGACGCCAGGGTCGGCGTCCCCGCCAGCGTGATCGAACCTGCATAGCGCGTCGTCTGGCGGACCACGCCCCAGGCATCCGAGGCGGACCCATAGCCATATTCGGTGACGCCACCGAGCGCGTCGATCTCGTAGCGCAGCAGTCCCTGGCCATCATGGACGAAACGGGTGTGGCGGTCGTTTACGCTGTTGCCCGCGCTCGCGATCAGCTGGTCGAGCGTGCCCGCGGCGCGCAGGCCGGCTGCGGCCGCCGCGGCATGGGCGACCGTCTCGATCACCTGACCGGCATTGTCGTAGACGGTGCGGGTCAGATAGCCTTCGCCGTCGAGGAACGCGACCAGCAAGCCCTGTTTGTCGAAGAAGCTACGCGCCACGCTGTCGCGCGCGGCATCGGCCACGGGAAGCACCGGCGCCGCCGGAGGCGCGATCACGAAGGCAGCGATCTGTGCCGCCGAAAGCTTGTTGTAGTAGCCGGTCGTGCGCACGAGGCGCCCGGCACCGTCATATTCGTAAGCCGTGACGCTGCCATCGCCCTCGATCGCCTCGACGACGCGGCCATCGGCATCATGGACGTTCCATGTCCAGAGATCGGCGCTGGTGGAAGCAGGCCGGACCGCGGCGATGTCGAGGTCCGCGCCCGCCTGCAACGCCGTCAGCTGCGCATTGTCGATCGGCGAATAATAGCGCACGCTCGCCACCTGCCGCCCTTCGGCGTCATAGCGATATTCAATGATCGACCCATCCGCGGCGATATCGGCGGTCTTTCGCCCCCGCCGATCGTAGAGATAATGGTGCCGGTAGCCGCGAAAGTCGGTCGCCGACTTCAGCCGGCCGGCTTCGTCATAGGTATAATATGCCGTGCCGCCGGTGACGTTCCTGCCGCTTTCGGTGAGGCTGACAAGCTCGCCGGCGCGATTGTAGCGCTCCGAATGGACCAGCGTCGCTTCCTCGAGCGTCGACTGGACATAGTCGTCGACCGGTCGAATCGAGGCGCCGTAGAAATAGGTATATTTGCCCTGCGTCGCCTCGTCATAATAGTTGAAGAAACGCAGATGGACCTGGTTGTCGGGACGGTTGGGCGACCATTGAAACGTCGTGACGTCCTCGATCTTCTGGCCGGTGGTCACATCATAGATGCCGCCATGCTGACCGGCCGGCCCGAGCGCGGTCCCTTGCGGCAGCACATAGCCGACGATCTTGTACCAGCGCCCCGGCTGGTATCCCGCAGCCGCGGTGGGCGTCCAGAAGGTGAAATAGGGATTGCCGTCTGCCGCGCCCGACGTGTGGTTGAGCACATAGGGCTGCCCCGAGCCGCTGAGTCCTACATAGATGCGGTGCCGGTCGGTTTCGCTCAGCTGGAAATAGAGCGAGAACTCATAGGTCCGCGCCGGATCGATGGTGACGTCGTTGGTGTGATTCCCGCCGCCTTCGGCACCCGGGTCGGTCTGCCCCGCCTGGATCGCGGTGACAGGCCGTCCATCGGGGCCGGCCATGTTGGCCCAGCCCGTCTCGTCCACATAATAATACGGATTTGGCCAGCCGGGGACCTCGGCATAGCCCCCTGCCGCCGGGCCGGCCCCGGCGAATTCGCGAACCTCGGGTTTGTAGAAATAGGTCGAATACCCCTGAACGCTCTGGTCGTAATAGTCGAAGAAACGCGTGACGATCCGGGTACCGGCAAGGTTCTCCGTCCAGCGATAGTTGCTGACGCCGCCCAGCCGGGCACCGGTGACCGTGTCATAGACGCCGCCATAGGCGTTCCAGTCGATATTCTGTGTACCCTCGGCAAAGACGTAACCGACCACCTTGTACCAGCGGTCCGCCGTCAGATTCTGCTGCTGCCAGCTGGCATCTGCGGAAAAGAAATAGGGATTTCGTACCGACGTTCCGTCCCACGCCTGAACCAGATCGATCCCGCCGTTCCAGTTATCCTCGGCCCCGAAATAGATCGAATGTGCGGACAGGTCCGACTTCTTGAAATAATAGGTGAACTCGTAGGCTTTCCTGCCATCGACGGTGATGGCGCTGGTATGGGCTCCGCCACCTTCGCCACCGGAGTCGGTCTGGCCGGCCTGCATCGCCCATACCGGTTTGCCGTCGGGCCCGGTGGTACGCGCCCAGCGCGTCTCGTCGATATAGCCTGTATAGCCGGTGTTCCAGCCCGGCATCTGTGCAGCACCGCTGCCGAAGTTCAGCTGGCGCGCCTCGGGCGAATAGAAATTGGTAAAATAGCCCTGGTTGCTCGTGCTGTAGAAGTTGAAGAAGCGCACGCCGATATTGTTGCTCGTGCGGTTCTCGTTCCAGCGGAAGTTGGTGACGTCGTGGAGTTTCGTGCCAGTCTCCACGTCATAGATGCCGCCCAGCGATCCCCACGCCACATTCTCGCTTCCCTGGGGCAGGACATAGCCGACGATCTTGTACCAGCGCCCCGCGACCAGCCCCGGGGTCTCACCCGGGAAGGGGGTGGTGAAATAGGGATTGCTGTCCGCGGCGCCGCTTTGCGCCTGCAGCACTGCCGGCGCCCCTCCGTCGGAGAAGAGACCGAAATACAGGCGATGCTTGTTGAGCTCGGTCACCTGGAAGGTGATCGAGAACTCATAGGCCTTCGTGGAATCGATCGCGAACAGATTTGAGTGACTGCCCCCTCCCTGGTCGACGCTATCCGACTGTCCGGCATGCATGACGACGGTCGGCAACCCGTCGGGTCCGATGGTGCTTGCCCACTGCGTTTCCGCAGTGAGGCCATTGTTCCACCCCGGGAGGGTGGCGATCCCGCCGGGAACATTGTCGGGATTTCCCGGCCAGTTCGACAGATCGACGAGGTTGGGTCCCCGCTCCTCTTCCGGCCAGTGGCTGTTGTCGACGAGATTGGGTCCTTGCGCGCCCGTTCCGGCGTCCGGCCAGCGGGTCTGATCCACCAGATTGCCGCCGGCAGGGATCGTGACCGTGTCGACCTGCGCCGTCCCGTCGCGATAGAGAGTGAGCGTCGTCGCGCCATTGGCGTCGGTGCTCGAGATCAGCCGCCCCAGCCCGTCATAGACGAAGCTCTCCTGCCCGGTGCCCGCGACCGTCCGCGCCAGCAGCTTCCCCGCCTGATCATAGACATAGCGTGTCAGCTTGTAGCCGTTCGCGCTGGAAGGCGAGCCATCGGGATTGGCGGCTCCCCAGTCGATCGTCTGGACCAGGTTGCCCCGCGCATCGTAGCTGTTCTGGCGGACCTGGGTCGAGCTCCTGTCCGCAATGCCAGCCGCCCAGGTCGCGAGCTGCGAGGCGGTGAGCGCAGTCCCCGCCGCGAGACCGCTCACATCGTAGACATGCCCCGGATAGTCGATCACCCAGACCGGCGTGTCGTTGACATATTGATAAGCGGTGACGCGGCCCTCCGCCGAGACGGAATAGATCAGCCGGTCAGCGCCGTCGTAGACGAACCGCGTCGTCATCGCGCCCGCCGGCAGCGCGCCGTTGATCCCGTCGGGATCGTTGCCCGTATAGCGCGTCTCGGTCAGCAGCCGGTTGGTCGCCGACCAGGTACGGCTGATGGTATTGAGCGCGCCGTCGACCTGCTCGGCGACATTGCCGTTCGCGTCGTACCGCCAGGCGATCGCCGACGCGAAGAGGCCGGCGGCCAGCCTGGCGGCGCCGTCATAGGTCCGCGCCCAGGTCACATTGCCGCTGCTGTCATAGGCGAACAGGCTGATCCGCTCGGCCCCGCCCTGCGCCGCCGCCGCTTCCTCCACCCGGGTGAGGCGACCCGCCGCGTCGTAGGTGAAGCGCGTCCCGACCCCCGCCGGATCCGTGACGATCGTCGTGCGGCCGGTCAGATCATAGTCGATCCGCGTCGTCCGGCTGACGCTGTCGTCGACCCATTGCTTGATCGAGGTGAGGCGCTGCTCGCCGCCGGCCAGCGTGTAGCCGAACTCGAGCCGCGTACCGTCGGTCTGGGTGAGGGTGGCGAGGAGCTTCGAGGCGCCGTGATAGGTGTAGCTGGTGACGTACACCTTCCCGTCGGCGATGCTGTTGTCGCCAGGGCTGAGGTCGACGGTGACGCTCGTCAGCCGGTTATCGCCGTCATAGGCATAGCGCGTCCGCGTGAGCGTCCGGGCGGCACCGGTGGCCAGATCGGTATAGCCGGTGACGACGCCGGTGATGTTGTTGCCCGACCATTGATACTGGAGCGTGCTGCCGTCGGCGGTCGCGATCTGCGTCAGCTTGTCGCCCGTATAGCTGAAGCTGACAATGTTGCCGAGCGTGTCGCGCTGCTGGATGATCTGCCAGTCCGGGCCGCCGAGGCTCTCATAGGTTTCGATGGTTCCGGTGGACCCGTCGGTCCACACCCAGCCGCCGCCGGTGTAATAGAGCGTGTCATAGGCGCCATCGCCCTCGGTCGCGAGATAGGTCGTGCCGTTCCAGGTATAGCTGATCTCGGATCCATCGGCGGAACGCCGCTTGACCGAGCTCCCGGCTGCGTTGACCGTGCCGGTGAAGGCGAAGATCCTGCGATCGCCGCTCTGGCGCCAGTTGTCGCCATTCTCGTCGCTCAGATTGCCGAGGCTGTTATAGGTCCGGCCGATCGCGATGTCGGCGCCCTTGCCGACGAGGAACTCGTCCTGCCGGCTGAGCATGAGATTGCCGTTGGCGGCATTGAGGAACAGCTGATCCGCGCTTCGCCCGAAGCTCGCCGAACCGAGCAGCCCCGAACCCCGCTCGAGACCGGCCCCTGCGCCCGTGAATATCGCAACCATTTATCCGCCCATCCGCATTGCGGGGCATACCCGCCCCGTTTCCTGACGCTGATCGGTGGAAATCGGCCGGTGTTTAGCCCTTTTTTTCTGCGCGAGCCGCCGCTGGCGCCGGGGCGTCCGCGAATGCGCAAGCGTAACGATCGCGCATTCGCGACACCTGCACGGCACGATGCCCGTTCCATCCACAACTAGATGGATGCGAACGCCTTTTCGGCATTGCCGGACAGGGCCGCGTGGCTATGGTCGAAAGCGGGCGGTCCGGGGGGATTCGGCCGACAAATCAATCGCTGCCAGGGGGCTGTTCGGGTGGAAGCGGATCGCGCACTCGGCTTGATGAACGACATGCTGTGGAACTGCGTCATCGTCGCGGGGCCAGTGCTCGCGGCGACCCTGATCGTGGGTCTCCTGGTCAGCGTCGCCCAGGTAGCGACGCAGCTTCAGGAAATTACGCTCAGCTATGTGCCCAAGCTGCTCATCGCCGCGGTACTGCTGATCCTGCTCGGCCCCTGGATGATCGCGCGGATCACCGACTTCGCGCGCGGGCTCTTCCTCGCCATTCCGAGCCTCGCCGCCTGAGCCTGCGGCAATGGAGGACCTGACCGGCCAGATCATTGCGACGCTGCTGCTCAGCCTCAGGATCGCGCCGCTGTTCGCCTTCTCGCCGCCTTTCACGCTGGTGCAGGTGCCGGCGACCGTGCGCCTGATCCTCAGCATTGGCCTCGCTGGCTGGCTCGCGGCATCCTCGCCGCACGCCGCCGCCGGCCAGATCGGCGCCGGCGCAAACCTGCCCGCGCTCGCGTTTGGCGAGCTGCTGCTGGGTATCTCGCTGGCACTTCCGCTCCAGCTCGCCTTCGCCGCCTTGATGACCGCCGGCCGCGCGATCGACATCCAGGCAGGCTACGGCCTCGCGGTGCTGGTTGATCCGGCGACCCGCGCGCAGATGCCGCTGGTGGGCTCGCTCTTCGCCTATGCCGCAGGCGCGATCTTCTTCGCGATCGGCGGTGGCAGCGATCTTCTGGCCGCCTTTGCCCTCTCGCTCGAGCATGCGCCGCTGGGGAGCGCGATGACCGGCCGCGATCCCGGCATCCTGATCGAATTCATGGGAGCGGCGATGATTCTGGCAACCGGGCTTGCCGGCATCATCTTCCTCCTCCTGTTCCTGCTCGACCTGGCGATCGCCTTCATGTCGCGCACGCTCCCCCAGATGAACGTGCTGCTGCTGGGCTTCCAGGTGAAGGCGTTGGCGACACTGGCGCTGCTGCCGCTTGCGCTCGGGCTTTCCGGCGCCGTCTTCGTGCAGCTCCTGCGCGCCGCCCTCGAAACCATGGCCCGGACGGGCTGACATGGAACAGCAGGAACAGAACCGCAGCGAGGCGGCGACGCCGTTCAAACTCAAGCGCGCGCGCGAGAAGGGCATGGTGGCGCGCAGCGTCGAGCCTGGCTTCATGGGCGGACTGCTCGGACTCGCGGCCTTTCTGACGATTGCAGGCGACGGCCTCGCCCGGACGCTGGGAGAAGTGACGCGCGAGACGCTGGTCGCCGGCATCGAGGCAGCCGGACAACCGGAACAGGCGGCCGCCCTTCCCGCCCGCATCTACTGGCAGATCCTCGAGCCGCTGATGCTCCTCGGCGGCACGGTGGTCGCGATCGTGCTGCTGCTCGAGATCCTGCAGCTGCGGGGCATCTTCTTCAGCGCGCATCCGCTCCGGCCCGACTTCAGCCGGCTCAATCCGGCAAAGGGGATGAAGCGGCTCTTCTCGGCGCGGCTGCTCAAGGAAACCCTGAAGACCCTGCTGAAGACGGGCGTCTATGCCGTGGCGACCTGGCTGCTGCTGCGCGACGCGCTCGCGCGCTATGCGACGGTCGCCGGCGACACCGAGCGCCTGCCCAATCTCATGGGTGAGGCGCTGATGCGCCTCATCTTCGTCTTTCTCCTGATCGCGTTCCTGTTCGTCGTGCTCGACCAGGTCCTTGTCAGGCGCGAGTTCGCGAAGCAGATGCGCATGAGCCGGCGCGAAGTCACGCGCGAGACGAAAGACCGCGAAGGCGACCCGCGCATCAAGTCGCGGCGCAAGCAGCTGCACCGCGAGTTCGTGACGGCGACGGACGACACGGGCGCGCTCGCCGGCTCGGATCTCCTCGTCGTCAATCCGCAGCATTTCGCCGTGGCGCTGCGCTACGAGGCCGACCGGATGGCAGCGCCGACGGTTACCGCAAAGGGTCGCAACCGCTTCGCGCTGGCGCTCCGGGAAGAAGCGTTCCGGCGCGGCATCCCCGTGCTGGCAAGGCCCCCGCTCGCGCGTGCGCTCTATCGCAGTTGCGATACCGGCAGCGAGGTCCCCGCCTCGAGCTTCGAGGCGGTCGCCGACCTTTATATCGAGCTGCGCCGGCGCGCGGCTACCCTCCAGTCCGGCCACTTCTGATGCTCCAGAACCTGCTACGCAACAACAAGGACCTCGCGCTGGTGGGCGCGACGATTGCCATTCTGGTGATCCTGTTCGTGCCGATCCCGCCGGCGTTTCTCGATCTGGCGATCATCCTCAATTTCGGGTTCGGCCTGTCGATCATGCTGCTGACCTTCTATGTCGGCAAGCCGGTCGAGTTCTCGACATTTCCCTCGTTGCTGCTCGTCGCGACGCTCTACCGGCTGTCGCTGAACGTCGCCGCGACCCGGCTGATACTCACCGGAGGGAGCGCCGGCGACGTGATCGGCTCGATCGGCGCGTTCGCAGTGCAGGGCAACTTCATCGTCGGCCTCGTCGTCTTCGCCATCCTGATCGTGGTCCAGTATATCGTCGTGACCAGCGGCGCGCAGCGCGTCTCCGAAGTGGCGGCGCGCTTCACGCTCGATTCGATGCCCGGCCAGCAGATGAGCATCGATGCCGACCTCAACATGGGGCTCATCGACCAGAAGGAAGCGATCCGCCGCCGCGAGGAGCTCGAAAAGGAAGCCAGCTTCTACGGCGCGATGGACGGCGCGTCGAAGTTCGTGAAGGGCGACGCGATCGCCGGGATCATCATCCTGCTGATCAACATCATCGCCGGCTGGATCGTCGGCGTGACGCAAATGGGGCTCGACTGGAGCGAGGCGCTCCAGCGCTTCACGCTGCTCACCATCGGCGACGGCATCGCGACGCAGCTGCCCGCGCTGATCATCTCGATTGCAACGGGCATCATCGTCACCCGCTCGGCCGCCGACCGCCAGCTCAGCAGCGAGGTTTTCCGCCAGCTCGCCTCGGAGCCGCGCATCCCGCTGATCGTGGCCGCCGTGCTGCTGGCGCTGCTGCTGATGCCGGGCATGCCCAAATGGCCGATCCTGCTGATCGGCATCCTCGCGCTGGGCGCATGGTGGCGGCTGCGCCGGCTGCGTGCCGCCGCGGCCCCCGTCGCGCTCGACGATGCGGCCGAAAGCATGTCCGGCACGGCGCAGGTGCCCGCGCTCGAGATACGGCTGGGTGCCGATCTCGCGGCAAGCTGGCGGGGCGAGGAGCCGATCATCCTCGAGCGGATCGCCGGCCTGCGCCGCGCGCATGAGCAGGAGTTCGGCATCGCCTTTCCCGCAGTCAAGCTCGTCGACGGTGAGGATCTGGGCGGCGGCGAATATGAAATCCGCCTGTTCGGCGCGCGCTACGGCGCAGCGCGCATCGATGCCGAAGGCGTGCTCGCGATCGCCGCGCAGGGGAACAAGACCGCGCTCGAGGGCGTCGAGACCAGCGACCCGGCCTTTGGCCTGCCGGCCTACTGGATCGAGGCGGCACGCGCCGATGCGGCGCGAAGCGCGGGCTATACCATCGTCGATCCGGTGACGGTGCTGATGACGCATTTCGGCGAGATCGTCCGGGGCGAGGTCTCGACGCTTCTCACCCGCGCGTCCGTCGCCGCGCTTCTCGACGAGGTTCGCGGCCGCCAGCCCGGACTGGTCGAGGAGCTGGTGCCGGGAACCCTGGCTCTGTCCGACGTCCAGCGCGTGCTGCAGAACCTGCTCGCCGAAGGTGTCTCGATCGCCAATCTCGACCTCATCGCCGAGCATCTCGTCGACCTCGCGCGCAACCAGAAGGACCCGGCCGAGCTGACCGAGCTCGTCCGGCAGCGGATCAGCTATACGATCTGTCAGCAGCTGCGCGGACGCCATGACGATCTGGCGGTGCTGAGCCTCGATCCCAGGATCGAGAACCAGATCGCCGCCAGCATCGGCGCCAATGCCGGTGGCGGCTCGCTGGTCGTCGAGCCGCGTCTCGCCGAGCAGGTGATCCGCAAGCTCTCGCCGCTCGCCGACGAAATGTTCAAACAGGGGCGCGCGCCGGTATTGCTGTGCGGCGCCGAGATCCGCCGCCATCTGCGCACGCTCACGCGTCGCAGCATCCCGAGGCTTTCGATCCTCTCGGTGAGCGAGATTCCGATGCGGATCAGCCTCAAATCGTTCGACGTCGTGCGACTGGAAGGATAACCCCGCGAAATGATGTCCCAGGCTCCCGCTCCCGACGCATCCTCCAGCCGGCACGACCGGCTCGTCGCGCTGCTGGCGGAAGATCCCGACAATATCCTGCTGATCGCCGACGCCGCGCAGGCCGCCTTCGAGGAAGAGCGCTACGAGGCGGCCGAAAAGCTGCTCGAGCGACATGCCGGCATTGCCCCGCTCCCGCCGCACGCGCTCCATCTGGCGGGGCTCGCCGCGATGCGCCGGCAGGACTGGGTCGGGGCCGCGACGCGGTTCGCCGAGCTTGTGCAGCGCGGCGAGGATGCTCCGGCCATCCGCTTCAACCTTGCCTGGTCGCTGGCGATGGCGAAGGATTTCGGCGCCGCGCTGGATCTTCTCGACGCGCAGACCGCCGGGGCGCTGCCGCAGGCCGCGCAGCTACGCGTCCAGCTGCTGCACGATCGCGGTGCCATGGAGGAGGCAGCTGGAGAGGCACGTCGGCTGTTCGCGCTGCACCCCGGCCATCGCGGGCTCGCCGCCGCAGTCGCGACATTGGCCATCGACATCGACGATCTCGAACTCGCGCGCCGCGCCGCCGAAGCGGCGGGCGATCATCCCGACGCGCTCGCGACGTTCGGCACGCTTGCGCTCGGCGAGGACCATCCGGCCGAGGCGCTCCGGCTCTTCGACGCTGCACTCGCCCGCTCGCCCTCCTCACCCCGGGCCCTGGTCGGCCGCGGGCTGGTCCGGCTCCTGTCGGACGACAAGGCAAGCGCCGCCGGGGATATCGACGCAGGGGCAGAGCTGTTCGGCAGCCATCTCGGCTCATGGATCGCTGCCGGCTGGGCATGGTTCCTCGCCGGCGATCTCGCCGCGGGCAAGGCACGCTTCGAACGCGCGCTGGCGCTCGACGACAATTTCGCCGAATCGCATGGCTCGCTCGCGGTGGTTGACGTGCTCGAGGGCAATCTGGAAAGCGCCCGGCGGCGGTGCGAGGTCGCGCTGCGCCTCGATCGCCAGTGCTTCTCGGCATCGCTCGCCGCGACCTTGCTGTCCGCCGGTGCCGGCGACGCCGACACGGCGCGGCAGATTTTCGAACGCGCCTTGCACACGCCGGTCGATGCCGGCGGCCGCACCATTGCCCAGGCGCTGGCACGGATGGGCGCCCGGTCCGGCTGAGCGTTCCTCCCCGGGCTAGCCCTTTCGCAGCTGCTCCAGCGCGCGCGCCATCAACTGCGCGCCCTCGGGGGTGTCGGCGATGATACGGAAAACATCGTCGATCACTTGCTGGAACGCCGGATCGTTGCCTGTCCCCTCGCCGAATTGCTCGACGAGCAGTCCGCGCACGAGCGCGCGGCGCGCCTCCTCGTCCGAAAGCGCGTCGAGCGCGGCAAGGCTGCGCGCGCGCTCGATCGGGCGGGCATCGCCGGACGATGCCGCGGATGGCGCGGCCCGCCGGGCCGTGCCACGGCTGCGGCCCGAGCGTTCCAGTTGCTCGCGCAGCAAAAGCAGCACCTGGTCGACATTGCCGATGCGCGTCAATGCGTGGTTCCGCGCGCGCCGAGCTGGTCGAGCAGGAACGACGTGGCCGAGGTCTCGGTCGCGGCGACCGTGCCGCCGGCGGCGAGGCCGCGGCATTCGTCGATGATCAGCTGCATGTCCCGGTTGAGCGGTGAATTTTCGGTATTGGCGGCAATTCCCGCCTCGAGCGCCGCGATCGTCTCGGCGAACCTGTCCTCGACGAGGAATTGCAGGCCGGTCACGAACCGGCGCAGATAATCGTCCGACGGCAGCGCCTCGAGCGGCGCCCAGGTAGCCAGCGCGCGCGCCGCCTCGCCCGAACTCAGCTCGAAAAAGCCGAGCTGGAAACGCGCCAAAGCGAAGTCGGGAGCGAGTTGCACCGCACGCGTCAGCGCGGCATGCGCCTCGATCGGGCGGTTCCTTCCGGCGAGCATCGAGCCGCGCAGGAAATGCAGCCGTGCATCGTCGGGATAGGCCTCGATCAGCCGTTCGGCGAGCGCGAGCTCGTCGGATGCCCCCGTGCCCATCGCGGCAAGCAGCTGGCCGAGCTCCTCATCGTTGCACTGCGTCATGCTCATGGATCCCATCATATCTGACCGAGGCGCTTGCGCAACGTGGCGAGCGCCCGGCCATGGAGTTGCGAAACCCGACCCTTCGAGAGGCCGAGCAGCCCGGCGATCTGCGCGAAGCTGACGCCATGCTCGTAATGCTGCCGGATGATCGCCCCCTCGCGTTCGGGCAGCGACGAAACGGCGCGGGCGAGCCGGGCCTGCAGCTCGCGCCAGGCGAGCGTCTCATAGGCGCCCGGACGATGGTCGCGTCCGTCCTCGCTCGACACGATATGGGTCTCGGCCAGCACCAGGCCGAGCGCCAGGCCGCTCGCGAGCGCCGCAAGGGCACGCAAGGGATCGTCTTCAGGCGCGAGCGTTGCGGCAAGCGAGCGCGCACGCTCCCCCTCCACGCGCCGGCGATAGCTATATTGCGCGTCGATTTCGTTCATCCGCGCCGCGCCATCGAAAATGCTGCCCAGGATCCGGCGCCTCGCAAAGGCCGGAAAGGGAATGCCGCGCAGGGGATCGAACCGGTCGATCGCGGCAAGCAGACCTTCATAGGCGAATTGCTCCATGTCGGGCAGTTCGACGCCGTTGCGCGGCCGGGCGCGCAGCTGGCGCGCCGCGATCGCACGGGCGAGGTCGCGGTAGCGCGTGAAGATCTGCTCGCGGCAACGCGTCTCCTGTTCGAAGCGAAGGCGGCGCCACAGCGAAGCCTCCACGCGCGGCGGCACCAGCACGAGGTCGATCCCCTTGCGCATTCGAGGCGTCATCGAAAGCTGCCGAGCACGCCCTGCAGGATCAGTCCCCAGCCGTCGATCAGCACGAACATCAGGATCTTGATCGGCAGCGAGATTGTCGCCGGCGGAACCATCATCATGCCGAGCGCGAGCAGAATGCTCGCCACCACGAGATCGATCAGCAGGAAGGGCAGCAGGACCACGAACCCGATGGTGAAGGCGACGCGCAGCTCGTTGAGCATGAAGGCGGGCGCGAGCTTCAATATCTCGACCTGCTCGGGGCGGTCGGGCACGGGCGTCTTCGCGATGGCGTAGATCGCCTCGATATCGGCGTCGCGCGTCTGGGCGAGCATGAAGTCGCGAAGCGGGCGGCTGCCGCGCTCCACGGCCTGCTCGACCGTGATCCTGCCCCCCAGCAGCGGCTGCAACGCCTCGCCATTCACCGCCGAGAAGGTGGGCGACATGGTGAAGGCGGTGAGGAACAGGGCGAGGCTGACCAGCACCGGATTGGGCGGCGTCTCGGGCATGCCGAAGGCGTGGCGCACCATCGAGAGCACCACCACGATGCGGATGAAGCTGGTCATGCTGATGAGGATCGCGGGCACGACCGCGAGCATCGAGAGGATCAGCATGGTACGGACCGCGTCGGTGCCGATCCCGGGCAGTGCCGCGGGCGTCGCGGCCGAGGCCGAGGCCGAGGCCGCGGCCGGTGCGCACAGCAGGAGGATAGCGGCGACGCGCAGCAACGAAGCGAGTCTCATGCCTCGAGCGTCCCCGACGCCGGGTCCGTTTTTGCAGCGCCTGCGGCGTCGCGCCTGCGGACGATCTGCTGCCGACGGGCCGAGCAGAGGATCAGATACTCCTCCTCGTCGCAGCGTACGAGGCAGAGATCGGCGTGCTGGCTGACGCGCCGGCTCTCGATCACCTGGATGCGACGGGCGGCGGGCAGCGCGACGAACATGCGGCGCACGACCGCAAGATCGATCCTGCCGCCGCCGCGCTTCAGCAGCAACGCGGCGAGAACCGCCAGCATCACGCCGAGAACCGACACGGTGATGATCCGCACGAGCGAGATCTCGACGCCCCCGCCCCCGCCCAGTCGCCCCGGAGCGGCGAGCGCGGGCGCGGCGTGGAGCGAAAACCAGAGGAACAGACCGGCCAGCCGCAGGCGCATCGTCACTCAGGCCATTGCACGATTTCGGAAATGCGCACGCCGAAGCGGTCGCCCACCGCGACGAGCTCGCCGCGCGCCACCGCATGGTCGTTGAGCCGCAGCTCGACCGCCTGGTTGAGGGGGGCATCGAGCGTCACGACGCTGTCGGCGGCGAGCGCGGCCAGCTCGGCGACGGTCATGCGGGCGCCGCCGACAAAGGCCTCGAGCTGCACCGGCACGTTGCCGAGCAACCTCGTGCTGACGCGGGCCGCTTCATCCGCGGTTCCGCCGCGGGTTTCATTCTGATCGATCACGGCAGCCTTCATCCAATGGGAGATTGAGCAAATTGCAGGACGAGATGGTCGTCCTTCTTCACCACGGCACAATCGGCAGACCCGGCCCGGCGATAATCGATCGCGAGCGGGAGCCGCTGGTCGACGGTGCGGTCGAGAAGCACGACGTCGCCCGGTGCCAGCGCCTCGACTTCGGCGAGGCGCAACTGACAGCCGCCGGGCATCGCCGAGAGCCGCAGCGTCGTGCGCGCGAGCGCGCGTTCCGGCGTGGCAAGGGGCGGCAAGGCAGGCGGCGCGGGAAGGCAGGCTTTGACCAGCCGGGCCAGAAGCTCCGCGGGCAAGGCGATCGCCACGAGGATGGTGTCGCCAGGACCGGTGAGCTCGATCTGCTGGACGCTGTCGCCGGCCCCGGGGCCTTCGACCGTCTCATGCCAGGCATCGGCATCGAGGCCGGGCAGCGCCGAGAGCCTGTGCCGGAGATCGCCGAGGCATTTGCCGCCGAGCGCGCGCAACATCGCGAGATCCGCATGCGTCCGGTCGGCAATGCCCGGTGCCACCGCCATGGCCCGCGCGCCCATCGCGGCATCGCTGCCGGGCGCGACGCCAACGGTCATGCCCGACGCGCAGTGATGCCAGGCGATCGCGCGCAAGGCCCTTGCGCGTTCGCCGGCCGGGGCGAATCCGCCCGCGCGGATCTCGCCGCCCGCGACGAACCAGTGAGCCGACCAGCGCTCGAATACCGCCTTGACCGCCGCTTCCGCCTGCGCGGTAGCGGCGCCGTCAGGCAACCAGGTCCGGGGCCCGTTCATCCCTGACCGCGAATGCCGAAGAGTTGCTGGATCATGTCGTTCGACACGCTGACGATCTGCGAGGCGGCCTGGAAGCCGCGCTGGATCAGGATCAGATCCCCGAATTGCTGCGAGAGATCCACGTTCGACGCCTCAAGCCGCTTCCCCGTCACCTGGCCCACGCGCGGATCCTCGCTGCTCAGGAACTCGCGGCTTCCCGACCCCGTCTGCGCGAAGATGCCCCCGCTGCGCTGCTCGAGCGACTGGGGGTCCCGGAAGTCGGCGATCGCAATCGCGCCGAGCTCCAGCTTCTGCGCATTGGAATAGCCGATCTCGAGCTTGCCTTTGGTATTGACGGTCACGGTAGTGATCGTGCCGACGGCCTGGCCGTCGATCGAGGCCGAACGCAGTGTCGAGACCTCGCCCGAGGAATAGGAGGTCACGCCGCCGGAGAAGTCGAGCGAGACCGTGAAGCCGGCCGTGGCGTCGGTGAAGTCGAGCTTCGCCGTTGAAGGGTCGACCGTGCTCCCGATGAACTTGAGCGACCGGGTTCCGATCGTCGCCCCCTTGTCGTCGGTCACCGTCACTTTCCAGGCACCCGTCCCGCCATCGGCATCCTTCGCAAAAGCGACCTTCCAGACGTGCGCACCGCCGCTGGCGTCGTAGACGCGCAGGTCGCTCACCGTGAAGCTCGTGGCGGTCGAGGACAGATTGTCGGCGAACTTGATCGCGGTCGTCGCCTTGGGCGGATTGGTCCGCGCCGCATCCACGCTCAGCGCGACGGGATGATTGGAAGAGTCGAGCGCCGCGAGGCGATAGTTCGTCCCGCTCATGACGATATAGCCGTCCTTGTCGACCTCGAAGCTCCCGGTTCGCGCGTAGAGCATCTCCGATCCGTCGAGCAGGACCAGGAAACCGGTGCCGTCAATCGCCAGGTCAAGGTCGCGGTCGCTCTGGCGGAGCTCGCCCTGCTGGAAGCTCAGCCGCGAATCCGCGATCCCGACGCCGTTTCCCGGGCTGCTGTCATCGGGCGTGTAGGAAAGACCGCCGCTGTCCTTGCTGCCATAATAGCTCTGGAACGAGACTGTCGTGCTCTTGAAGCCGGAGGTGTTCAGATTGGTGACATTGTTGCTCACCTGCTGAAGCCCCTTCGAATAGGCGTTCAGGCCGCTGAGACCGATATAGATGGCGCCGAACATGCCTATTCTCCCTTGCGGACCTGGCTGATGCTGCTGATCGCGATGTTGCTGATCGTCTTCTGATCGTCGGTCTGGATCGTTACGCTCGGCGATCCGCCCTGGAACGAGATCGCGACCACCTTGCCGGAAACGGTGGTGGCACCCGCGGGCACATCGACCCGGTTGCCGAGCAGCCCCGTCGCCTGGCTCGTCGCCTGCGCCGAGACGAGCTGCTCGAGCCGGTCGTTCATCGTCTGGCCCTGCTGGATCTGCGAGAATTGCGCGAGCTGCGAGACGAACTCGAAATTGTCCATCGGCTTCAGCGGGTCCTGATAGGTCAGCTGCGTCAGGATGATCCGGAGCAGCGACTCGAAGCTGAGGCCGAACGCGCTGCTCGCCTGATCGGCGGTGCTGGCGGTCTGTTGCGTGCTCTGGCCGCTGTCGACGGCCTGGATTGCGGTGGTCGGCATGAAGCGGATTGTCCTCAGGCGGAGGCCGGCGGCACGCGCCGCGCAGCAATATGGATACGGCCAGGCGCGAGGCCATGGCGCGAGAGCAGGGCCGCGATCTCGTCGCGCAGCCGATCCTGCGCCTCGGCCGGAAGCGTGCCGGCAAAGGCGGCGACGTCGAGACCGCGGGCGGTCTCGCTGATCGCGACACGCGCCGCCGATTGCGCAGCCCGGGCGGCAACGCCGCGCAGCAGGCGCAATCCCGGCCGGGCCGTTTCCGCCACCTCGCCGGATCCGGCGGTCTGCTCGACCAAACCGGATCGGGCGGGCGCTGCGTTCGCGCGGGCAGGCCCGCCGGAAGCGCCCTGCGCGGCGTGCATGCCGCCGGTCCGAGGCTGCGCCGACGGCGGATCCACGCGCCCGGCATGCAGGCCCGCGAGCGGGACCGCCACCGGTTCGCGAAGCGCCGCCGTCGCGGCCTCCATCTTCGCGTCGACCGGAAGGAGGCCCGTCAATCCCCCTTGCCCGGGCGGTGCCGCGCCGGCGGGAATGATCGCAGGGTCGGACACGGCCTTGCCGAAGAATCCGTCCTCGTTGAAGCGTTCCGCTCCTTCGTTCGTCCGCCCGGCTGCCGGATTCCCCGCATCGGGCGCCGCCCCGAACGCAGGCCCGCCCGGAGCCGGTTGCGGCTCGATCGCCGGCGATGCGTCGCCGGGCGCCGCCCCGGCGCTGCCTGTCGCGCCAAGCAATCCGGCGAAGCTCGCATCGGGCGAGGATTTGCGCGGCTCGGGCTGCGTTTCGCGTCGGGGCGGCGGACCGGCAGGTCCGGGCATCGGCTGGATCATCGCCGTCTCCAGGTGAAGGTGACGCGGTCGCCGACGGCGAGAAGCGCCTTTTCCTCGCGTGCGCGCGCCTCGCGCCGCCTGCTTTCGTCGAGCAGCGCGCCTGTCTGGCGGCAGCGGGCCTCGCTCGCGTGCCAGCGGTCCGCGCAGGCGCGGCGCGCATCCGTCGCGCGTTCCACCTCGGCGCCGGCGAGCCCGGCGTGCGTGTCGCACGCGCCAAAAGCCGCGGCGAGCGCGTTCGAGAGCTCTGGCGAGAAGCCGGAGCCGCCCAGTTGCGCGTGCCAGCTGGCAAGCGCGGCATCGCGCTTCCCGACGGCATGCGCATGCGCGGCGCGTGCCCGCTGTTCGTCCTGCGCAGCCCCCGCCAGCGCCGTTCGGGCAGCGTCGGCCTGAAGCTTGCGCAACCTCTCGATGCGCGCAAGCGCCGCGGCGGGATGATGGTTCATGCCCTGCCCTCCGCGAGCAGCGACCGAAGCCCGTTCACGGCGGCGTCGAAGCCGGTGCTTTCGTCCTGACGTTGCCGGAGAAAGGCGGAGAGCCGCTCGCGAAGATCGATTGCGCGGTCGATCTCCGTGCTCGCGCCGCGGCTGTACATGCCGCTTTCGATCAGCAACCGCGCCTCCTCGAAGGTCCCGAGCTGTGCCACCGCGTCGCGCGCCGCCGCGGCATGTGCGGGCGTCATCACCCGGGGCGCCTGGCGGCTGATGCTGCGTGGAACGTCGATTGCCGGGAAATGTCCCCTTTCGGCAAGCTTGCGCGACAGGACGATATGACCATCCAGCAGCGATTTCATCACCTCGACGACAGGATCGTCGACCTCGTCGGTCTCGCTGAGCACGGTCATGACCGCAGTGATCGCGCCGCCCTGACGAACGGCGCCGCATCGCTCGACCAGCCGCGGCAGCGCAGCGAACACATTGGGGGTATAGGCGCGCACGGTCGGCGGCTCGCCCGATGCCAGGCCGATCTCGCGCAAGGCCATGGCGAGCCGCGTTACCGAGTCGATCACGAGCACGACATGCTCGCCCGCGTCCCGCCAATATTCGGCAAGGCAAAGCGCCGTATTGACGCTGCGCGCGCGCAGCGCGGCGCTCTCGTCCGAGGTTGCCGCGACGAGCGTGAAGCGACCGGCATCGCTGCGCTGCGACAGCTGCCTCCAGATGCCCTCGACTTCGCGCCCGCGCTCGCCCACGAGGCACAGCACGCAGCGGTCGCAATCGATCTGGCCGACAAGCTGCTCGAGCAGGCTGGTCTTGCCAACGCCGCTCGCGGCGAAAATGCCGATCCGCTGTCCCCTGGCGAGCGGCAGCAGGGCGTCGAGCGCACGAATCCCGGTCGGCACCGCCTCGGTCGGTGCGGTGCGATCGAGCGGTCGCGGCACCGTGCCGGCCAGCGGCGCATGGCGTGTTCCCGCGACCGGTCCACGCCCGTCGATCGGCCGCCCCAGCGCGTCGATCGCGCGCCCGGCGAGCGCCGGCCCGACATCGGCCCGGCCGCCAAGCGGAGCTGCATAGACCCGGGCCCGTGGCCGGACGGGGTGGCCATGCTCCAGAGGCACGAGGATCAGCCCGGCCTCACCGGCGCTGGCGACCTCGGCGAGCATCGGCGCGGCGCCCTCGTCCTCGATCGCGCAGATATCGCCGGCGGTGCAGGCCGGTCCCGAGGCCTCCATCCAGCCATGCGCGACCTTGCGGACCCGCCCATAGGGCCGTGCCAGCTCGGCCGCGGCAATCCGCGCCACAAGGGGATGGCCCATCACGCCTCGCCCTCGACAGCCATCTCCGCCAGCATTCCGGCAAGGCGGTCGCGGTTCGCCCGCAGATCGAGATCGATCTGCTCGAACCTGCAATCGATCCGGCAAGTACCGCTTTCGAGCGTCCGGTCGATCGCGAGCGCCAGTGGCTCGCCGGGCGCGACCGCTTCCCGCAACGCATCGAGCGCCTCGGGCCCGGCGAAATCGTCCGGGCTCACATGGACGGCAACGATCGCCTCACGGCGAAGCGCGCCAAGCTGTCGCGCGAGCATCCGCACCACCTGCTCGTGCCAGTCGGCATGTCGCTCGAACAGTCGTGCGAGCGCGGCGCCGGCAAGCGCGGCGGCAAGGCCGTCCCACGCATCCAGCCGTGCGGTCCAGGCTGTGGCGGCACGCTCGATCCCCTCACGGAGCGCCGCGAGCCGTTCGGCCTCGCGTGTCCCGGCTTCGTCGTGGCCGCGCCGCCGCCCTTCTTCGCGAGCCGCATCGACTGCCTCCGCCGCCGCCGCTTCGTTCGCCGCGAGCCGCTCCTGAAGCGCGACGAGCTCGCTGCGCAGGCGCGCGCATTCGAGATCGCGGGGGTCCGGAACCACCTCGACAATTCCAGGCGCCGGAACGCTTCCGAACGGGCGCACCGCTTCGCCCGCCCCCGATTTGAGCAATGCGCTCATCCGGCGCCACGCCCGCGCCGGAACATGCCGCCGAGCGAATCCACCAGCGATGGGCCGGTCCGGGCCCCTCGCGCCGATCCGGACGGGACGGGCGCGATGTCGAGCAGCTGGCGCAGCGCTTCGGCGGTCGCGGCGGTCAGCCCATGTTCCTGTCCCTGCCGCAGCGCGGCGATACGTGCCGCGACGTCGGGCGAATGCGCAGGCGCAACCGGCGTGACCGCCTCGAGTCGCGCGATGCGTTCACGCGCCTCGGGCGAGAGCCGGGCGAGGATCGCGCGCCGGTCGCGTGCCGGCAGCCGGGCGAGCTCCTCGAGCAGCAACGGCAGTGCGTTCTCAGCGAGCAGCACCGGGATTTTCCTCGGAGAGATTGAGCTGGCGCTGGAGCTTCGCGGCAAAGGCCTCATGCTCGCCCGCGCGCATCGAAGATCCTGACCGGCGCAGCAGCAGCAGCGCGGCAAGTGCGAGCAGCAGGACGAGGGTGGCCGCGGTGACCAGCCAGCCATAGCCGCCGGTCGCGACCGGCGCGACGGGAACCACCGGTGCCGGATCCTGCGCGGCGAGCGGCCGCGCCGCCGGCATCACTGCGGGAAGCGCACCCGAGGATTCGAGCGGACCGACCTCGAATGCGAGGTCGTCGCCGCGCACAGGGTCGAGCGCCACGGCGCGCGCAATGGCTTCGCGCGCCACGGCCTGATCCTCCGCCGGGAGCGCGACCGGGGTCACGAGCAGGATACGCAGGCGGAAATTGCGCGCCTCGCCCCCGCTATCCGGTGCCCAGCTCCCCTGCCCCGTGCCGGCGGCGTCGGCGCCCGCATCCCCGATCGGCAGCAGCAGCACGCGCAGCGCGAACTTCTGGCCCGACATGCGTGCCTCGAGCGCAGCACGCGCGCGCGCCGCATAATAGGCCTGGACGGCCTGGCGTTCGTCGAGTGAGGCGCCGCCGGCTTGCGCCGGAGCAGCTGCCGCGCTGATGATCCTGCCCTGCGCATCGAGCACGACCACATGTTCCTCGGCAAGATCGGGAACGGCCGCGGCGACCAGCCGCTGGATGCCGGCGACCCGCGCCGCGTCGGGCAGGAGCCCCGGCCGCAACGCCAGCGTCACCGCCGCGCTGGGTTGCGTACGCTCACCACGAAACAGCGCACGTTCCGGCAATCCGAGATGCACGCGGGCGCTCTCGACGCCCTCCATCTGCAGGATGGTACGGACCAGCTCGCCCTGGAGCGCGCGCTGGTAATTGATCTTCTGGGCGAAGTTGGTGAGACCCATGTCCGATTTGTTGAACAGCTCGAACCCGATCTGTCCGTTGGCCGCCGCCTCGGAACCCGAGATCGCCAGCCGGGTCGCATCGGCGCGGTTGCGCGGCACGAGGATCGTCGTGCCCCCGGACTCGAGCCGGTAATCGGCCTTGCGCTTGTCGAGCTCGGCGACCACCGCGCTGGCTTCCGCCGGACGCAGTCCCTCGGCGAGCACGACATAGTCCTGGCGCAGGAAAAGATAATAGCCGATGCCGAGCACGGCGACCGCGACCGCGAACAGGGCGCCGAACAGGAGCAGCTGCCGGTTGACGCCCGGCTTGTCGGGAGAGGTTGCCGCGTCGCTCATAGCGGCATGTTCATCAGCTCACGATAGCCCTCGACGAGCCGTGCGCGCACCTGCATCGCCAACTCGACCGAGAGCCGCGCTTCCTCGAGCGCCATCGTCACCTGGTGGACCGGAACCGAGTCGTCGACGGCGAATTGCTGGACCAGCCTGTCGGCGGTCGCGATCTTCGCATCGACGCCGCGCAGACCCGCCATCAGCACCTCGCCGAACCCCGCGCCCGACGCCGCGGGTTGCGCGACCGGCGCGCCCAGCCGCAATGCGAGCGGCGCCTCCGCGCCCGAGATCGCGGCGATACCTTCGACCCCGCTCACGACTGCTTCCCGAAGTCGAGCGCGCGCGCATACATCTGCTGCGCGAAGCTCATGGCCGTGAGGTTCGCCTCATAGGCGCGTGACGTCTGGATCAGCAGCGTCATCTCGGCCGCGTGATCGATATCGGGATAGGTGACGAAACCCTGTGCGTCGGCATCGGGATGGCCGGGTTCATGCACGCGCCGGACGCCGCCTGCCGTCCGCTCGACGCCCAGCACCGTCACGCCCTGCGGCGGCGCGGCAGCATCGCCTTGGCCCACCAGCCTCGCGAAGCGCACCTTCGGGCCGGAGACGAGGCGCATCGCGCGATACGGTTCGCCCGACGCAGTGCGGCTCGTGTTCATGTTGGCGAGGTTCTGCGCGATGACCTCGAGGCGCTGCCACTCGACGTCGAGCCCCGTGCGGCTGATCTGGATTGCGTCCATCTGGCTCAGTTCCCCCCTCGAATGACGGCCCGGCTGATCGCCATCTCGCGCCCGAGAATATCGAGCAGCGCGGCATAGCGCGTCGCGGTCTGCGACGCCGTGGCGACCTCGAGATCCAGCCGCATCCCGCCGGTGATACCCGGGAGCGGCGCCAGCCCGGTCGTCGGAACCACCGCCGCGATGGCGTCGGCACCCTCGCGGGCGGCCTCGCGCAGCTGCGTCTCGAACGTGACCTGAAGCGGCCGGTAGGCCGGGGTGTTCGCGTTGGCGATGTTCTCGGCCGTCACCCGGTAGCGGGCGTGAAGACCGTCGAGCGCCTTTGCGATCAGAAGAGGGGATATCGCGTCCATGTTCTCGCCTATTGCACAATGATTTCGGCGTGCAGCGCGCCGGCCGCCTTCATCGCCTGAAGGATGCTGATCATCCGCCGCGCGTCCACGCGCGCGCGGGTCAGCGCCTGGACCAGATCGGCGACGGAGGTATTGGGGAAGCGGAAGCTCGCATCCGCCGTACCTTGCGAAACCTCGAGCTTCGTGTTGGTGACGATCAGGCTGCGCACGTCGCTGGCGAAGCCCGAGATGAAGCCGGGCTGCGAAGCCATATTCTCCGCGGTAACGGTGACCTTGATGTCGCCCTGCGCGATGACGACGCTCGATATCATCACGTCGCGGCCCGCGACCACCGTGCCCGTCCGCTCGTTGATGACGATCCGCGGCTGCGTGTCGGGTTCGACCAGCACATTCTCGATGGTCGCGATGAAGGGCGCGACTTCCCCTGCGCCGCCGGAGAAGCCGATGCGCACTTCATCGGCGTTGAGCGCGCGCGCGGCGTTCCGGCCCAGCCGGACGTTGATCTGTTCCGCGATCCGCTGCGCAGTCGAGAAGCTGGGGTCGGCCAGCAGGAACGACAGCTCGCCATTGCCTGCGACGATACGCGACTCGACCGCGGTCTCGATCGTGGCACCGTCCGGCAGCACCGCAGTCGTCGGGTAGTTGCGCTGTTGCTGGTTGAGCTCGCTCTCGAAGCGATAGCCGCCGACGAGAAGCGGGCCCTGGGCGAGCGCATAGGTGCGCTGGTCGGGGCCCAGCAGCGGCGTCATGATCAACGTGCCCCCGGCGAGGCTACGGGCGTCACCGATCGAGGAGACGGTGACGTCGATATGGTCGCCGACATTGGCCGAGGGCGGCAGCACCGCGGTGACCATCACCACGGCGATGTTGCGGCTGCTGATCTGGTCGTCGCTGACATTGGTGCCGAGACGGCTGAGGATGTTGCGCATCGCCTGGCGGGTGACACCGCTGCGGCGCGTGTCCCCCGAACCCGAGAGGCCGGTCACGAGCCCGTAGCCGATGAGCGCATTGTCGCGCCAGCCCTCGAAGCGACCGAGCCCTTTGACGGGTACCTGCTGCGCGAGCGCGGCGGGCGCGAGCATCAGGGCGCCGAGGAGGATCGCGCCCAGACGAAAGAGAGCGGAGCGCATCACAGCAGACCCAGCAGGTTGAACAACCGGGTGATCAGCCCCGGCTTCGCGCCGCGCGAGACGAAGCCCTTGCCGTCATAATCGATCTGTGCGTCGGCGATCCGGCTGGAGAGCACGCTGTTGTCGCTGGCGATGTCGGCGGGGCGGACGCGGCCGCGCACCGCGATCGTCGTCAACTCTCCATTCACATGGAGCTGCTGGCGCCCGACGATCCGGTAATCGCCATTGGGCAACACTTCCTCGATGGTGACGCTCAATTGCGCGACGAGCTTCTCGCTGCGGCGCGTCTCGCCCCGGCCGGTAAATCCGCCGCCGAAGCTCAGTTGCCCGCTCTCGTCGACACCCCCGGCACGCAGCCCTCCGCTGAGGTCGGTCGACCGGCGGCTCGAGGACTGGGTGGTATTGCTCGCCTCGGCGCTCTGCAGGATCACGACGGTGATCGCATCTCCCACCGCGGCCGCCCGCCGGTCGGCGGCCATCGCCGACCAGTTGCCGTCCCGGTAGAGATCCTGCGCCGCCGCCGGCATCGCCGCCAGCGACAGAAGTACGACAAATGCGGCCCCGACGCGCTTCATTCCGCCTCCTCCGCGGCCACGACGAGCGGTGCGGCGAAGACCTTGCCGGCTGCATCCTGCACGAAGATCTTCTCGCCCGGGCGTCCGGCCTGAAGCGCAGTCACTTCGCGCTCGATGATCACCGGCCCCGCGGACGCACGCAGCGTCAGCCGCGCCCCCTTCGAGATTCCCCTCGCCGGCAGTCCCGCCAGCCGTCCCAGATAGTCGCCGGCCACAACCGCCGACACGGGCACGGCCGTGCGCGCGCTCGCATCATAGCGAACCGCCGCCGCCGGCCGGGCGGCATTGCACGGCACCGGCCGCACATCCTCGACGGCAACCGGCATTCCGGCGGGCAGCGCGCGCGCCGCCTCGAAACAGCCCGCGCCGTCGAGCGCGGCGAGAAGGGCCAGCAGCAGATGCATCGTCAGCGGCGCAGACCGTTGGCAATGCCCATCAGCTGGTCGGCCGCCTGGACGATCTGGGCATTGGCCGCATAGGCACGCTGCACCATCATCAACTGGACCATCTCGTCGGTAAGCGCGACGTTGGAGCGTTCGATCGCGCCCTGCACCAGCAAGCCGGCGCCGTCCTCGCCGGGCCGCGCCTCGATCAGCTGCGTGTCCTCCGCAGCCCGGTAGAGGCCACCGTCCAGCCGCGCCACCGAAGCCGGATCGTCGACGCGAACCAGCTGGAGCTGGCCGAGCTCGACGGGATCCGCCGTATCGGGAACGGTCGCGCGCACGGTCCCGTCCGAGGCGATCTCGACCCCGGTCGCATCGCGCGGCACGGTGATCGCGGCGCGAAGCGCCAGCCCCTTGTCGGTGGCGAGCAGGCCGTCCTCATTGACCTTGAGCGCGCCGCCGCGCCACAAAAGCGTCTGTCCCGCCGGGCCCATCAGCTCGACAAAGCCGGCCCCCTCGATCGCCAGATCCATGCTGCGGCCGGTGCGCTGAAGCTCGCCCTGCTCGTTGAGCATGAGCTGGGTGTCGAGCACCACCCCCGCGACCGACTCCCGTTCCCCGGCAGCCGCCGCAGCGGCGCCATCGCCGCGGCGCACCACCACATCCGCATAGCGCACCTCGGACCGCTTGAAGCCCGAGGTATTCACATTGGCGATATTGTTGGCGAGTGCCTCGAGCGCCTGCTGCTGCGTCTGCAGCGCGACCGCGCCGACATGAAAAGCGTCGCTCACCGCGTTCCTCCAAGGGTCGTCAGGGCGCGGCCCATCAATTCGTCATAGACCTGGACCAGACGCGCGCCGCTCTCGGCCTGACGCATCGCCGCCATCATCGTCACCATCTCGTCGCCCATCGCGACATTGGAGCTCTCGACCATGCCCTGGCGGATCGACGGCTCCGCCACCTCCTCCATCGTGCCGGAGGCGGCGAAATGCGCCTCGCTCACCGCATCCAGCGCAACACCCGCCGGCGCGCTGTACAGCCCGACACGCGCAATTGGCCGCCCCTGATCGAGCACCGAGCCATCGTCGAGGATCTTGACCGCGGCATTCTGCAGCACCAGGTCGCCCCCGCCCGCCTGCTGGAGCACATGCCCCTGCGCCGACACCACCGTGCCGTCCTCGGCGAGCCGGAACTGACCCTGGCGGGTATAAAGCAGCCGGTCGCCGGCGCGCACCGCCAGAAAACCGTCGCCACTGATGGCCAGATCGAGCGGATTGCCCGTGGAAACGAGCTTGCCCTGCGCGAGGTCGTTGCGGACCGCGAGTTCCGGCTCCACCGCTGCCGTGCCCGCACGCGCCATTATCTGCGAGAAGCCGAGCTTCCGCTTGTACCCCGGCGTAGACACATTCGCGACATTATGCGCAGCAACCTCGAGCCGTCTTTCGGACGCGCTCAGGATCGCTGCCGCAGACTCGACGAGCCCCGACATCGAACTTCCCCCCAAACCCGATTAACAAAAAGCAGTCCGGGCACGGGAGCGTCAAGCGGGTCTGTATACTAAACCTGTGGAAGATCGTTTCGGCGCTGCAAATCAGCGAAGCCTGCCAAAAACGCACGCCTAATGAACGCTCCTCTTCGGGCGCCCCAACTGTCCGCTACGACATCCTTCAAACCAAACCGCAGATGTACAAACTGTTGCGGGTTTGAGGCGTGTATAGACCGTCATTCCGAAAAATTTGGCGAGCACCCCAGACCCCTGCAGCAAGTACACCGCGAGTGCTCATATTGATTTCCGCTTGCGCTCGCAGGTGAAGGTAGCGCGACGCCGCCCATCAAATTGATCGCTATCTGAGCTGAATGTTGATTTTGGCTTTGGCTTTGGGAAAGACATTGTTGACAATCTCAATTTCGCGTGCCCCACCTGCGATTCTGTTGCCTTCGAAATCAATTTTAGGAGGACCGCTTCGGCGGCGATGCTATTTTGCGGGCTGAGTGGAGACCGACATTGCCAAGGCAACCTTTGAGTAATTCACAAGCCCTTCAGGACTCGGCTGTTGCTTAAGCTCATCAAGAGCATAGACAATCTCGACACGATGCCCTTTCGTAAATAAATTCACGTCCAAAGGATCGTTGATATAGATACCAACCGCCTCCGGAGTTCCGTTGTCGGTAACTATATCAATCATGTTATTTGGACCAGTTCCGCCTTGGCCTGCGTAATAGGCTCGTTCGATTATCCCTGAGAGTCGTTTCAGTGGCATGGCGCCGGCCTCAATGCTCGTCCACCAATCCGGGGAGCCGAACAAGCCATGAGAGCCCTTAAGTCCCATATTAGGTTTGCTCGCATTGAGCGTAAGGGCTTGAGTCAATTCCACCCGCTTAGGGTTCTGGCGAAGCTCCTCAGCGAGATCGAAGACTTTCTTCATCGGAATCTTCATACCATCCATCTTCAGCAAAGCCCTATCATGAATCACTTTGGAACACGTTGGAACCCGATTAAGCCTTGATTGAAAATATTAAGAGCACTTCCTTGGCCCAACTGCGTCGTCATCTGGCCGCCTTCAACCTTAAACCTAGCATTGGTTTGCATCCAGCGCCCGGTCTGCGTCGACATGTCCGGAAACTGTGCCGCTGCGGGCCGATTTGCTGCAATACCAACCTCTTGCAAACGACCAGAGGTTCCCGGCGCGGTCGTCATTCTCACCGTTATTCCTTCGTATTTGGCGGCATATGAGAGGAGGGGCGACGTCGATGTCTCCGTCGTGGCCAGGAGCGTTCCCGTTTGTTGGAGGTGCTCAAAATGCGCTTCCGACATTGTGCGATAGGCTATTTCCTCTCCGCGAGGCCCATATTCTAAAACCGGAGCTAGCGGATTTGCGGTCCCCTTTGCAGCTGTTACAGCTCCTCGGAGGGCGACAAGTTCGCGCACGCCAGTCGCGAATGCGCCAACCGGGCGCGTGAGGCCGTTGGATTCCAGCGTTGCGATAGTTCCGGGGTCGCCCAGCGGCGTTTTTGCGATCAGCTCAAGCGCACCATAGAACGGCTTGACGATCCCAGTGTCGTAAGGAGTTCCGGGTCCGAATGTGTGCTTGTAGGTGGTACTCAGAGCCCGGGATCCCGGCGTCACCACATACCGGTCCGCCGCGCTGCCAGCACCGAAGTTGCTATTGAAGAGACCACCGACCTTGTCCCCGACCCGAAGGAAAAACATCCTCGACTGAAGGGTGAAGCGCCCTGTGACAGGGTGATCCGGTGCGAAGAAATAAGAACCCGGATCGTCATTTGCGTATTTTGGCCCGGCACTGGCGCGTATCACGAGGTTTGCTTCGTAGGCCCGTTCACGCGCGCTCGGATTGTGAGGATTATGGCCTCCGAGATTCGTTCCGATCCAGCTGTCAATCAAATCCAGAAATCCGCGGTGCCGTTGGCCCGTCACGGTGATCGAGTCGCCATCATAGGCGACAGTTGCCTTATGCTCCTTCCCATCGTCATTGGGCGCGAAGGTCAGTCCGCTCGGGACGTCAGAGCGAACATTCGGATCAGGAACATTCTGGGCAAGCTCCGGCCCCCAGCCCTCGCGACGGCGTCGCTCGAAAGACGTTTCATTCGCGCGTGCCACGCGTTCGGCGACCAGACTTCCGATCGTGGCCCCGATGACATCGGGCAACACTGCGACGATATTATCCCCGAAGCCCGTACCGGTTAACGCTGAACGGGTCGCCGCGGAAGCGAGGCCATTGGCGGATGCGTTCAGCATTTTCCCGCCGAAGCCGGATCCACCGACCACCGCGCTCAAGCCTCCGCCCGTGCCTGCGGCCGCGATGCCCGCGAAGTCGAACTTCGACTGGAGCCGGGTCGCGACGCCTATGCCCTGGGTGACGGCGCTGCTGACAATTCCGCGTGCCGCGCCGCTGGTAAACCCGCCTCGCGACAGGAATCCTCCGATCCCTCCCAGTTGCTTGGTAGATTTGACTACCTCTCCGGCGGCATTCACGCCCTGGCTCAGGCCCGCAAAACCGCCACCTATGCCCCCTGCGATTCCGGCCATTGCGACCGCTCCCCAGTTGAACCCTCCCTGCTGGAGGCCGGTCGCCAAGCCGAAACCCTGGCTCGCGACGCTGCTGACCACGCCGGTCGCGGCACCCCCGAGGACACCGCCGCCGATCGCGGCGGCGCTGCCCGCTAGCGCAGAACCGCTGCCTGCCAGCAGACCTTGCGCTGCCTGTATGAATTGCGGCCCGAGCCAGGCCGAGAGACCGATGGCCACTGCGGCGAGGACGATCGCGCCGAAGGTGCCACACTTGTTCTTCCGCGCCTGCGGTTTGGGCGTGGTGGGGTTGAGGTTGCCGAGCGTCTCGGCAGGGTCGAAGGGCTTGAAAGTGGTGGCGGTGTTGGAGTTGCGGGTGACGCCGGTCGGGATGGTGATCGTCTGCCCCTGGACGAGGCTGGCGTCGCCGCCCATGCCATTGGCCTCGGCGAGCAGGTACCAGAGACTCGCATCGCCCCACATCTGGGCGGCCAGCTGCGACAGCGTCTCGCCGCCCTCGGCGCTGTAGCTGCCGCCGCCCGCCCCCTGCGCATAGCTGGTATAGGGCACATAGGCCTCGCCGAAGCGCGCGAAGCCGCCGCCATAGTCCTGCCCGTTGCGGAACGGGCCGGTACCCTGCTTGATCTGGCGCGCCGCGATCGAGCCGGCATAGTCGCCGTCCTCGAGCGTGTCGTTGCCGACAGTGCCCATCTGGCGGCCGTTGAAGCGGTACCAGAGCTGGTGCGGGTCGCCGAGCGCAAGGTTGTCGGCCTCGTCGCGGCGGACCGCCTGGCCATAGGCGTCGAGCGTGAAGGTGACGCTGCGCGAGCGCCCGTCGGCGATCGAGGCGCCCGACACCTGCCCCGAGGGCGTCAGGGTGAAGCTGGTGCTGTTGGTCGTCGAGGACGCCATGTCGGGCCGGTAGAGGATCGAGGACTGCACCGCGCCGTCGTACCAGCTATAGCCATAGGTCGTGCGGGTATCGGGCACCGCCGAATCCGACCCGCCCTGCCAGGTGTCGGCATCGATGGTCACCACCGCGCCCAGCGCATAGCCCGTGCCGGTGCCGACGCCATAGCCATAGGTCGTGTAGGTCGTCGTGGTGGTGAAGCTGTTGCTGACCGCGGTCAGCGCCTGCCGCGCGGCGACCGTCTCGCTCGTCACGCGCCCGGCATCGTCATAGACGATGTTCGAGCGGCTATAGGCAACCGTCGTCGCATTCTCGTAATCGGTCTGCGAGGTGAGCCGGCCCAGCCCGTCATAGTCGAAATTGGCGCGCAGTACCGGCGCGCCCATCACGCCGGTCAGGTTGAATTGACCCCAGTCGACGGTGACGCCTTCGGCCGCCACCGACACGGTGTCGAGCTGGCCGTCGAGGGTATAGGTGTAGCTCTCGACCGCCGTGCCGCTGTAGGTCGAGCGCCCGTTGCTGGTCCAGACATAGCCGTCTTCCTGGAGATCCCCGGGCATATCGGAGAAGACGATGATGTTGGGATTGGTCTTGTAGGTCCCTTTCCAGCCGGTCCAGACGAGCCCGTTCGACAAGGTCGCGACACTGACCCGCTGCCCCGCGGCATCGTAGGTGATCTGGGTGCCGCCACTGATCACGCCGCCGGACAGGGCCCCTTGCGAGGTCACCATCCGGTTCATGCTGTCATAGCGGTACCAGTAATCCTGCGTGGCAGTGAAATTATAGACCGCGCCCTGACTGTCGAGATAGCGGAAGCTCGACTGCATCCGCCGGATGTTCGAATTGGCGTCATAGCTGTAGGTCATCGACGCCGCCGGCAGCGTCGTGTTGCCGGCCTCCGACCAGGTGAGCAGCCGGTTGAGCGCGTCGTAGGTCGCGGTGGCGTTCTGGATCACCGCGCCGTTTCGCGTCGTCACTTCGGTGAGCTTGTTGCCGACGGCGTCATAGCCGGAGCTCTGGACGGTGGTGATCCCGCCTGCGGCCGTGGTGAGCGTCCCCACCTGGCCGTTGTTGAGCCAGACATAGCTGGCCGCCTCGGTGCCCTGGGCGCCACTCGTCGTGCGCCCCGTCATCCGTCCGGCAAGATCGTAGGTGGTGCTGGTGGTGTGCCCGCCCAGATCGGACTTCCACGTCACCCGGCCGAACATGTCGCTATATTCGGTACCGCTCAGCCCGTTGGCATAGGTCGTCGTCTCGACCCATCCGCCAAAGGTCCCCATGCCCGATGTCGCGAGGCTCGATGACCAGCTGTAGCTGATCGTCGTCGTGTCGCCGCCAAACGCACGGGTGCTGACCACCCTGCCCTGTGCGTCATAGTCGGTCCTCTCGACATTGGCGGTGCCGTAGAAGGAGTTCCAGTGCCGGATGCGCTGGCCGAGCAGATCATAGGCATAATATTCGACAAGCCCGCCCGGCCGGATCACCTGTGTGAGCCTGCCCATTGCGTCATAGGCCATGCTCGTGGTGCGATTGATCTCGTCGGTCGTGGTCCGCAGGTCGCCGAAACGGTCATAGCCGTTCTTCACGATCCCGCCGTCCGCGTGCCACTCCCACGAGACCAGCGCCTCGCTGTCGCCATAGCCGGTGCCTGCGAGAAGCGTACGCGTGGTGCGATTGCCGTTGGCGTCGTCGTGCGCGACGAGCCGGCCGGAGCGGTCGTAATAGAAATGCTCGGTCGGATAGTCCAAAAACTGGCTGCCATCCTCCCGCGTGATCAAAACGGGCGTACGCGTGACATAGAGCGTGCGACCCATGGCGTTGTAGCGGTAACTGGTCTGATAGCCCCGCGCGTCGGTCTCGGTGATGACCTCGCCAAAGGCATTGTAGCTGCGGCTGGTGACGAGATCGACAATGCCGCCGCTGCCGCCCAGCTCGCGCCGGGCAAGCCGGGTCGAGGTCGCCTGACCACGCTGGTCGTAGCCGGTGATCGTGACATTCAGCCCGTCGACCGTGAGCTGCCCCAGACCATAGGCGAAGCCCGCGGTCGCGCTCGACAGCGCCTGATCGAGGCTCAGCCCCGCGATCGCATTGCCCTCGCTTTCGATGACCGCGCTCTGGTTGCCTGCCGCATCATGGATGTAATAGCGCCATACGCCGTCACCCGAATTGCTCCGGTAGAGCCGGCCGGCGCCATCATAGGCGAACTGCTCCTGCCAGCCGCCGTTGAGCCCCTTTTGCGCGACTTCCCCGAAGGCGTTGTAGGCGACGTTCTGGACGTCCCCCTTGACCCAGGCTGACCCGCTGAGCACCGCTACGGTTTGCGAGGTTACCCGGCCGAGCACATCGCGGGTGGTGAGGATGCCTTCATAGGCGGTGCTGCCGTCGGACCTGGTTCGAACGTAATTCTGGCGGACGACATTGCCGGCAGCGTCATAGTAGAATTCGGTGAGGGCCCCGCCGGCATCGATCGTCGAGAACAGCCGCCCCCGTGCACCGTAATAATAGGTCGTCACCCGGTCAGGGCCATTGCCGCCACTGCTCTGGTTCGATCGCACCAGATTGCCGAGGCCGTCATAATAATAGCCGACCACCGGGCTGCCCGTGGCGCCGGTATAGTCGGTGACGGCAGCGCGCTGCTCCCACGCCATCCTGCCGAATGCGTCGTAGCCGTAGCTGGTATATTCCCCGGTCGCCTCGGTCTTGCGCGTGACCTGACCGAGACCGTTATAGAGATAGTAAACGCTCGACGCGCCACCATTGCCGGTGAGCACGCCGTTCGAGGCGTTCACCGCATAGGCCTCGACGCTGTAGCGATGCTCGGCCGTGCGCCGGCCCATCCGATCATATTCGAAGCCGGTGATGCGGTCATAATCGGCCGGCTGCATCGTCGGCTGGACGGACGCCGTGGCGCCGCTCGTCCGGGTTACGTAGCGGCGCTCGAGAAGGACATTGCCCTCACTGTCGAGGGTCCAGGCGGTCGCATAGCCGGCCGCCTCGACCGCCGCCGTCTTGCGCCCGAGCCTGTCATAATATGCGTAGCTGGTGACGCCGTTGGCGTCGGTGGTGCTGACGACGTTTCCGGCAGCATCATAGCCATAACTGGCTGTGATCGCGGCTGTCGACAGGACAAAGGACGTGCCGTTCCAGGCACCCGTACGGATGCCTGCGACACTGGTGGAGGTCAGCCGGTTGATTGCGTCATAGGTATAGCCGGTCTCGCGATACTCGCCGCCGGGCGCTGCCGGCGGCGCGCCGCCCGGCGACGCCGGCAGCGCAATCTGGGTTCCGTAGGTGCGCGACACGGTGAGATTGCCGACGCCGTCATAGCCATAGGTCGAGAGCGTGCCGACCGGGCTCAGCTCGGCGACCTTACGATCGAGTTCGTCATACCAGAAGAGCGTCCGCGCGCCATTCGCGTCGCTGGTCTCGATCAGATTGCCGCGCTCGTCATAGCGATAGCGCGCGATGAGATCCGTGCTGCCCAGGCCGATATGGTTGGATTGATCGATGACCCCTACGGCGGTGCCGCGGGTCTCGATCAGTCTTCCGGCCTTGTCGTAGCTGAACCAGGTGTCGCGCCGCTCGGCGAGATTATACGCCTCGATCTGATGCACGACGTTGCCGCGCGCGTCATATTCGTAGAGGTTTTTGTAAAATCCCGACGCGACCAGGTTGCCCGCGCCATCGTAGACCGCTTCGCCGACGGCCCATTCATAATAAACAAGGCCCCGACGGTCACGTCGGAACACGGTCACTCCGCCAAGCTTGTTCCGGGCCTGCACGACATCGCCGAAAGCGTCGTACCATGTCGTCTCGACAGAGCCTTCGGCATCGGTGGTCGTGGTGACCCTGCCGAGCTTGTCGTACCCGAACTGGGTGACCGCATCCGCACCGCTCGCCGCGAACACCGGCCATGTACCGACGCCGGCAGCATTCGTCGCCCTGCTGGCGCGGCGGGTGACCGACGCCACCTCCCCGAACACGGTATAGCCGGTCTCGGTGATATAATCTTCGGCGTCGCGCGTGATCACCACCCGGCCGAGCCTGTCATAATAGTTCCACGTCGCGTTGCCGCGTGCATCGGTGGACCGCACGAGGTCGCCGAAAGCGTTATATTCGAAGCTGGCGATGCCGCCTGCCGCGTCGGTTTGGCTCAGCTTGCGGCCCAGCCTGTCCCAGGTCCAGCTGGTCGTGTGATTGTTGGCGTCGATGGTGCTGACGAGGTTGCCGAGACCGTCATAAGTGAACGTCGTCAGCGCATATTCCGGATCACCTTCATAGCCATCGTACCGCGCAATGACATGCCCTGCAGCATCATAGACATACAGGGTATGGCTCGCATCCGGCGTTCCGACGCCCACGGTCTCGCGCGCAAGTTCCCCGGTTGCCCAATAGACATAGTCGCGGCGCTCGCCTTCCCCGTTATACTCCGCCGTGAGGCGGCCGGTGGGGTCATAATACCAGGCCCTGCTGGTATAGTCGGTCCAGCCATCGGTGAGATTTTTCACCACCTGGAACGTGAGATTATCGTCAACCGGAACGCGCGGGTTCCAGCGCCCCTCCCACGTCTTGCGCCCCTCGGCATCATAGTCGGCCCGGGTCGCATAGCCGTCGGCGTCGACCGTGTACCGGAGTTCGCCACGCGCATTGTAGAAATAGCGGGTGGTGCGATCATCGGCGCTCGGATAGGCGGCCGCCCAGGCGTCCATGGCAGCCTTGTCCGGCAAGCTGCCGGTCCAGCGCAAATTGGCGTATCGGGTTTCCCGGATCACCTGGCCGCGATTGTCATAACCATAGCCGATCACGCCGCCGGCGGCGTCTATCGACCATGCGAGCCGGCCCGCGGTATCATAGACCGCGAAGCTCAGGCGGTTGTCGGCATTCCCGGCGAACGAAGCGACTGCATTCTTGACTGCCGCGTAGGTGTAACCGGAGAGAGCGGGGATCGAGGCCGCATAGTGGATAGTCTGGCGCACCAGCCCGTGGGCATTCGCACCACTGCCATAGCCGAACTCGGTGACCTGGAAGAGGCTGTCGATCTGGAAGCGAAGCAGCCCCTGGCCGTCATAGACGTAGCGCATCGTACGGGCGTCGCTGCCGACACTGCCGATCAAGGCCTGAAAGGAACCGTTCGCCCGTAGCGCGATGTTGGTCGGACTGGCCCAGGTGAGCTCCTGGACCTTGCGACCCGCGCCGTCGTAGACGATGCGCGAGAGATAGCCCTCGCCGTCCAGCACGCCGATGAGATTGCCGTCCTTGTCGTAGAAGTTGCGCGAAACGCTGTCACGCGCATCCGCTCCCGGCAGCAAAAGCGTCGCCGGCGCCACTGTCTTGAAGCTCTCGACCTGTGCGGCCGAAAGCTTGTTGGCGTAACGGACGGTTCGGACCAGGCGACCCGAAGCGTCATATTCATATGCCGCGACCGAACCATCGCCATTGATGGCCTCGATCGCGCGACCGTCCTTGTCATAGACCGTCCAGGTCCAGATGTCGAAGCTGTGCGCGACCGGCCGGTATGCCGCCAGCTCGATATCCGAATTGGGATCGACCAGATAGGTGAACAGGGCGGCCGGGGATACCGAACCGTTCGCATAGCGCGCCGTCGCGACCAGCCGGTCATTGGCGTCATAGCGATATTCGGTGATCCAGCCGGCTTCGTTGATGTCCGCGATCTTCCGCCCGACCTTGTCGTAGAGAAAATAGCTCCTGACGCCACTCGCATCGATCATCCGGCGCAGGTGACCGTTACGGTCGTAAAGATACTGCGCCTCGCCCACGGTCGTATTGGCGCCTGCCTCGGTGAAGGCGATCAGTTCGCCGGCCTTGTTGTAGGTCGAGGTCTGGACGAAGCCGTTGACCAGCCTCACCATCGTCTGCATCGCCGCGTCGGCAAAAACGACGTTGGTGGTGCCGCCGTTCAGATCGGTGCTGGCAACGACCCGGCCCAGCCCGTCATAAACGAAGCTTTCGGTATTCTGCCCGACGACATACCGGCTGATCAGCTGGCCCCCGGCGTCATAGGTGAACCGCTGGTCCGAATAGTCGCCCTCCAGATTGAGATGGGCGTAGCCATAATTCTGACTCCCACGCAGCTGGCGGCTCACATTGCCGCGCGCGTCGTAAACGATCTGCGTGATCTCGGCGCTCGCACTCTCCGGCAGGCTCGTGCACCACGCATCCAGCTGCGCCTGGCTGGGGCTTTGGCCCGCCACCATGCCATTCAGATCATAGAGATAATCCGGAAAATCACAGATCCAGTAGAGCTGCCCGACGGAATCATACCAGTTACGGGTTACCCGTCCTTCGGGGCTGACGACATAGACGAGCCGGTTGGAGCCGTCATAGACGTAGTGCGTGGTATGCGCGGCGGCATCCAGGTCCTTGTCGGACCCTGTGCGCGTCTCGGTCAGTATCTGGTTGGCCGCATTATAGGTTCGGGTGACAATGTTACCGAGACGGTCGGTCTCGGTGATCACGTTACCGGAGGCGTCATAGACATAGCTCGTGCTCTGCCCTGCCGCATCGGTGACGCTGACGAGATTGCCCTGAGAGTCATAGCCGAACTGCACCATCTGCTGCGCGGCACCGGATTGCGCCGCAGGAGCAGTGATTTTGAGCAGCTGGCCGGCCGTTGCGGGTTCCACCAACCGCTTCGTCAGGAGCGGTGCCGCCGCGATGATCGACGAGCCCGCCCGATAGTTCCCCGGATAGTCGATATAGATATAGGCGCCGCCATTCTCGGTCTGGGTGTAGTTGCGGACGATCTCGATGCGCGTGACCTGCGTATCCGAGAGGCCGGAGACCGTGAACAGGCCGCCGGCGACCTGGGTGATCGTGCCGGGGCCCGAGACGATCCTGGCACTGGCGGCGTCATTGCCACCCCAATGGCTGCCATCTCCCCACAAACCGATCGACTGGCTCGCATAGCCGCCCGAGGCTTTCAGGCTCAGCGAGAAGCTGTAGCTATCGCCGGCCGACGCGGTCAGACTGGTGGTGACGCCCGACCATCCGCCCTGGGGATTGGAAATCTGGTAGGCCGGCGATCCGTCGATGTTGCCGACGGACTGCCGCGTAGCGCCTCCATAGGCGCCCCAGTTGGCCAGATTCATCTGGGCCGCGCTGGTGGCGGCGGTGCTCCGCAGAAGCATGGGGTCCGCGGCGATCAGGCTGGCGCCCGCGCGATAGCCGCCGGGGTTATCTACATAGAAATAGGCGCCGCCCGACTGGGCCTGCTTGAATGTGCGGGTGATCTCGATGCGCGTTCCCTGGGTCAGCGAGAGCCCGCTGATCCGCCACAGGCCTCCGGTCATCTGCTGGATCTGGCCGGGGCCCGAGACGATGCGCGCGAAGGAGACATCGTTCTGTCCCCATTGATCGATGTCTCCGTAGAGCCCGAGATCCTGGGTGGTGATGCTGCCCGAAGCCTGCAGGGTCAGCGCAAAACTGATCGTCTCGCCGGCAGCTGCGGCAAGCCCCTGGACCACACCCGACCAGGCCCCGCCGCTGCTGACAGTGTATTTGACCGCGGCGCGGCCGTCGATGGTCGCCGGTTCCTTGACAACATTGCCCGACGGCCAGGCGTCGAGTTCGAGCGCGGTATCTCCTTTGACAAAATCCAGCCGCGTCACCTGGCCGGCCGGATCGGTGATGGTGGTATAGCCGTCGTAATAGCCAAAGCTTGTGATACGGCTCACGCCGCTTGCAACCGCCTGCGTAATGCTCGTGACGCGGAGCGCGCCATCATAGCCGATGTCGACGCGCGAGCCGTCGGTCTCGCTGATGCTGGCAACAAGCTTCGAGGTGCCGTGATAGGTATAGCTGGTGGTGTACACCTCGCCGTTCCCGACGCTGTTGTCCTCGGGAGTGAGATCGACCGTGACGGTGGCGAGGCGCCCATAGCCGTCATAGGCATAACGGGTACGCGTCAGCGTCCGGGCGGTATTGGAGGGCAGATCGATATAGCTGGTGACCATGCCGGTGATGTTGTTGCCCGACCAGCTATACTCGATGCTCTCGCCATTGGCCGTGGCGATCCGGGTGAGATGGTCGCCGGTGTAGCTGTAGGTGATCGTGTTGCCGCTGGTGTCGCGCTCCGAGACGATCCGCCAGCTGCCATTGTCGAAGCCATAGACCTCGACCGCCCGGGAGCTGCCATCGGTCCAGGTCCAGTTGTTGCCCGCATCGTGGACCAGCGTGTCGAACGCACCCGATCCGTCGGTCGTCACATAGGCGGAGCCATTCCAGCTGTAGCTGATCTCCGATCCGTCGGCCGAGCGGCGCTTGACGCTGCTCCCCCAGGCGTTGAGCGTGCCGGTAAAGTCGAAAATCCGGCGGTCTGTGCTCTGGCGCCAGTTGTCGCCGTTCTCGTCGCTCAGGTTACCGAGGCTGTTATAGGTCCGGGTGACGTCGACATCGCCGCCGCGGCCGGTCAGGAATTCGTCGCGGTGGCGGATGACCAGATTGCCGCTGGCCGCATTGAGGAACAGCTGCTCGCCGCCCCGCCCGAGTGTCGCCGAGCCCAGCAATCCCGAGCCACCGAGCACGCTCCCCGACCCGCGCTCCAGACCCGTTCCCGAACCGGTGAAAATCGCAACCATCGTTCCCGCCCGCTGCTGAATGAGGGCCGAAGGGCCCTGTCCATCCTGCCAATCGGAGGAAATCACGGGCTGTTTAGCGTTTTTTTCCGGCCGGCTGTTCGCGGCCATCCTCGCGGGTGAGGAGGGGTGGCTGAATGGCGAGGTTCCTCGCGACCGGGTGATCACATGCCCGGCCGCCACTCTGCCGGGCAGATTCGCGAATGGCGCGTACCAGGTCGCTTTCGCCGTCTCCGAAACCGGGCTCCGTTCCGACACCGGGCAGCGTCGAAAGCGCGACACCCTTCAGGAGCGCCCCTCCCTGGCGATCGACCTTGTCCGCGAGACCGGCGGCGTCGTTAACAATATCGCTCATCTCGAATTGAGCGCCTGAACTTCGCCACGTACGGCGGCGGGGAACCGACGATGATCTGCGTCAGCGCTTCGGCCGACGAGGGCCGCAACCCGACCCGTCGCCATGCCGCCGGGCTCGGGACCGCCCATGGCATCGGGGAGGCGCGCATCGCCGGCATCGTCGCGCAGATATCAGCCGCCGTCGCCCGATGGCCGGAGATCGCCGGCGAAACCGGCGTCGGCCAGGCATCGCGAAACGGGATCAGCCAGCGTCTGCGCGCCATCCATGTCCGTTTCACGGCGTGCGCCAATCGCGCATCGCAAAGCGCGTCCGTCCCCTTTTCGTGCCTGCGCATGCATAAGGCCCGCTATCGCGATTCCCGCGCGCGCTCCCGGGCATCGTTGCCGGCTGCGGAGATGCTCGATCGGGCCGCCCGGGCGAAGCCCGGGACGATCGGCACGACGGCGCACGCGACCAGCTCGTCGAGGCCTTCGGTGATCCAGCGCGAATAATGGCGTTCGATCATCGCCACCGAGGTGTCGTGCAGCGCCGCCACGAGCCGGATCGGGAGTCCGGCGCGCAGGCCGCGCACGATCGCGCTGTGGCGCAGTGCATAGGGAATGGTCGAGGCCGGCAGCCCGGCCGCGTCGACCGCCTGCTGGAAGGGGCGCAGCATCGCGGAGGGCGACGCCCAGGGGCAGCGGTCGACCCGCTCCCATTGCAGGGGCCCCACCTGGCGGTGCCGCCAATGCTCGAGGAGCGGCGCCGAGCGCGCCCGGCCGGTCGCCACGGGTGCGATTGCGGCCAGCGTGTCGGCGCCGACCGGCATGCGGATATAGGCGAGCGTGCGTTTGCGGCCCTTGAACGACTGGGGGATCATCAGCCTGCCCTGCCCGGTCTGGACGTCGCCGACGGTCATGCGCGCGATCTGCGAGAAGCGGGCGCCGGTGGCGGCGAGGAGCACGACGAGGCGGCCGAAATCCTCGTCGAGGGCAAGGGCTGCGGCGACCAGCGCGCGGACCTGGTCGTCGCCGAGGATCTGGTTGTCGCGTGCGGCGGTGGTGAGGACTTCGGGTGCGTCGATCTTCAGCCCGAACCGGATCACGGTGGGGAGGTCCGCCGGGAGCGCCTTGCGATGCGTCTGGAAGGCGGCGTTGAGGGCGGCCTTGAAGTCGTTGACGATGCGCTGGATGCTTGCGGGCTTGCGCCGGTTCATGCGGATCTGCCAGGCGCGCAGGTCCGCCTCGGTGAGCGCGGACAGTTTGATGCGGGGCAGTTTGCCGTCCTGCAGGACATATCGGGTCAGCTTGTAGGCGGCGTCGGAGCGCACTTGTCTGCCCGCCCGCGATGCGTGGCGTGCGTCGCGCCGGGCGATATAGGTGTCGACTGCGGCGGCGATCGTGATGTCCGGGTCGCTGGCGGCTTCGCTGGCGCCGCGCTGGAGCTCGATCCAGCGCAGTGCCTTGTCGGCGGCCTGCCGGAAGTCGAGGATGTCGATGCCGTCGGCCTCGCGGTGGTCGTCGGCCTCGCCGATCACGGCGCGGACATAGTCGCCGCGGATCGGGCAATGGTAGCGGGCGCACCACGAGCCTTTCATCTTGCCGCGGAAATAGCCGACATGCGCGCCCTGGCTGAGCAGGCGCCAATAGGGTTTGTCGCGCTGAGTGAGCCGTGCGCGCGCGGTCCTGTCCTGGATTCGGGCTTCGTTGAGGTTGCGGGCCATTTCGACTGTCCGGAATCTGGCCGGAATATTAGCCGGATTTCGCGAAATCCGCAAGGACGCGCATGGAAGCAAGTATCTGTAATCATTGACATCCGAGGGCGTCCAGCGGCGTTTTTCCGGAGCTCTTTCACGGCTGAAACACAGGTTCGATTCCCGTAGGGGTCACCATATTGATTCTGCTCGATCTTTTCGCAGAATCCGGTGGCAGACCGCCCGACGCGGCGACAAGCAACAAATCTGCTTCAATTCAATCGTAGCGCGCAGACCTCTACCGGCCTTCGCCACGGCTCGGGGAATCCCCAGCCCGGCGGCTCGCCCCGCCTGCGACACCGGAAGACGAGGATCGGATCGCGGATTTGACGGTCATGATCCTCTCTGCCGTTTCGACGCTCGATTGCGGATCAGCCCCTCTTCCGCTTGCTCCAGCGGGCGGAAGAGGGCGGAGGCGGCTCCGCCGATTCTCCCGGTTCGGGAAGATCGGTGGACGCCGCTCGCCGCGCAGGAAGACGCTAGCGGCGATCATCATCGCCCCCACGAACATCAGGAACAGCGCCGCTCCGGACATTTTCAACGCCTCGCACGCGCCCAACGCGCCGAGATCTCCACCTCGTCGAAGAGGTGCGCGCCCAAAGAAAGCAGCGCAGAACCGACGCTGATGCTCAGGAACCCTCCCGCAGCGAGCCCCAGTTCCAAGAAGGTGCGCTCCTGCGCCGGGGGGACGTGCACCAGATGGTAGAGGCCGTTGATCGAAGCTCCCCCAATGGGGAGCATCGTGAGTCCCGCGAGCCGAATGGCGACATCGCGGCCCCGCGATCGTCGATGGATGGACATGCCGCGCTCCGTGGTTGCAGCGCTTCATCTATCCATCCGCCCATATGGAAACGAGCAGCAGCCCTGCGCATCTCCATAGCATTTTCATAGCAATCGGCAGCGGTGTGAGATGGACCTCGACCTCGTCACGCGTGATTTCGCGATTGGCGAGAGCGTGACTGCCCAAAGGCTCGGTTCGTCGGTTTCGAGGGAACAATAACGGCTCCGATACGATGATCGGACAGTGATTGCGTACGCCCCCTCCCAAACCGCCATCTTGCCCCCGCCCCCCGCCAGCCTGCTGGACGGCAATGCGAGCCTGTTTCTCGATTTCGACGGCACGTTGGTCGCGATCGCCGAAACGCCCGAAGCAGTCGTCGTCGACGCGCGGCTACGCGAAGTGCTCGCTGCACTGCGCACGCGGCTGAACGGCCGCGTCGCGCTGATCAGCGGCAGATCGGCCGAGGAGCTCGCGCGACTGCTCGATTCGCCTGCACTCGATATCGTCGGAAGCCACGGCATGGAGTTTCGCCACGCCGACGGCCGCCGCACCATCGCCGATCGCCCGGCCGGGCTCACCGCGGCGCTCGAACGGATCCGCAGACACGCCGAAGGACATCGCGGCCTGCTCGTCGAGGAGAAGCCGCTCGGCGTCGCGCTCCATTATCGCCAGGCGCCGGACGAAGCCCAAAACTGCGAGGCGCTCGCCCGGACGCTGGCGGCCGAACACGGGCTGCATTTCCAGCCGGGCAAGATGATGGTCGAGGTCCGCGCTGCCGGCGGAGACAAGGGCGCGGCGGTCCGCGCGCTGATGGCGGAACCCGGCATGGCGTCCACGCGCCCCCTGTTCATGGGCGACGACCTCACCGACGAGCCCGGCTTCGTCGCGGCGGACGAACTGGGTGGCGCCGGCATCCTGATCGGTCCATCGCGGCACAGCGCGGCACGCTACCGGCTCGACGACGTCACCGCGTTGCTCGACTGGCTCGCCGCTGGCGGTGCGGCGTGATGGATCTCGATCTCTGGCCGATCGGCAATTGCCAGGTCAGCGCGCTCGTCGATCGTACCGGCCGCTTCGTCTGGGGCTGCGTGCCGCGCGTCGACGGTGATCCGCTCTTTTCGGCGCTGGTCGGCGGTGAGGCGCCCGATACCGGCTATTGGAGCGTCGAACTCGACGACGTCGCCTCGACCGAGCAGGCCTATCGCCGCAATACTCCCATCCTCGTCACCCGCCATGTCGATTCCGCTGGCAACGCGATCGAGGTGATCGATTTCTGCCCCTATTTCCGTCGGCTTGGCCGTAGCTATCGTCCGGTGGCCTTCGCGCGGATCGTTCGCCCGGTTTCCGGCAGCCCGCGCATCCGGGTGCGGCTGAGGCCGACCTGCGGCTGGGGTGGGGCGTGCAGCCGGCGCGTCGGCGGATCGAACCATCTGCGCTACCAGATGGATGCGCTGACCATGCGCCTGACCACCACCGCGCCGGTCGGCATGGTGCACGAGGAGCGCGCCTTCCGGCTCGAGCGCCCGCTCCATTTCTTCCTCGGCCCTGACGAGAGCTTCACCGGCGACATCGCCGCGACGCTCGACGCGATGCTGCATGATACCGAAGAGGAGTGGCGCGAATGGGTGCGCGGGCTCGCGATCCCGCTCGAATGGCAGGACGTCGTCATCCGCTCGGCGATCAGCCTCAAGCTCTGCCAGCACGAGGAGACCGGCGCGATCGTCGCCGCGCTCACCACTTCTATCCCCGAACATGCCGGATCGCAGCGCAACTGGGACTATCGCTACTGCTGGATCCGCGACGCCTATTACACCGTCCAGGCGCTCAACCGGCTCGGCGCGCTCGACGTCCTCGAGGCCTATCTCGGCTATCTGCGCAACATCGTCGACGGCGCGCGTGGCGGGCACATCCAGCCGCTCTACGGCGTGCTCGGCGAAGCGACACTCGAGGAACGCTTCGCCCCCGATCTCGCGGGTTATCGCGGCATGGGCCCCGTCCGCGTCGGCAACCAGGCCTATGAGCAGATCCAGCACGACGCCTATGGCCAGATCGTGCTCTCCAACGCGCAGGCATTCTTCGATCAACGGCTGTTTCGCATGGCCGGGGTCGAGGATTTCGAGGCGTTGGAAAAGGTCGGCGAGCGCGCCTGGACCTATCACGACCAGCCCGATGCGGGGCTGTGGGAGCTGCGCACGCGGCAGAGCGTCCACACCTATTCCGCGGCGATGTGCTGGGCGGCGTGCGACCGGCTCGCCAACGCCGCCCAGGCGCTCGGGCTCGAGGATCGCCGCAGCTTCTGGCAGGATCGCGCCGACCATATCCGCGCGCGGATCGAGGATTCGGCGTGGCGCCCCGACACGCTGCGCATGTCCGCGACCTTCGCCGGCGACGATCTCGACGCCAGCCTGATCCAGTTGCTCGATCTCCGCTTCCTCTCGCCCGAGGATTCGCGCTTCAAGGGCACGCTCACCGCAGTCGAGGCGGGGCTGCGCCGTGGCTCGCACATGCTGCGCTACGCAACCGAGGACGATTTCGGCTTGCCCGAGACCGCGTTCAACGTCTGCACCTTCTGGCTGATCGAGGCATTGCACTTCACCGGCCGCGGCGCCGATGCGCGCGCGCTGTTCGAGGAGATGCTCACCCGCCGCACCGCCGCGGGGCTGCTTTCGGAAGATATCGATCCGGTGACGGGCGAGCTCTGGGGCAATTACCCGCAAACCTATTCGCTCGTCGGCATGATCAACTGTGCGGCACTTCTCAGCAAGCCGTGGAGTTCGGTTCGATGAGCCGCCTCATCGTCATCTCGAACCGCGTCGCCCCGGCCGAGGGTTCGCATTCGGGCGCGCAGGGCGGGCTCGCGGTCGCGCTGCAATCGGCGCTGCGCGAGATGGGCGGGATCTGGTTCGGCTGGTCGGGCGGACAGACCGACATCTTCACCGGGCAGGTCAATCTCCAGCGCGGCGACGGCTACACCACTGCAACCGTCGACCTCGAGGAACAGGATATCGACGAATATTATAACGGCTATGCCAACCGCACGCTCTGGCCGCTGTTCCACTACCGGATGGATCTCGCCGAATATGAGCGGGGCTTCGCGGGTGGCTATCAGCGCGTCAACGAGCGTTTCGCTGAAACCGTGCGGCCGCTGATCGAGCAGGACGATACCGTCTGGATCCAGGACTATCACATGATCCCGCTCGGGCAGGAATTACGCCAGCGCGGCTGCGAGAACCGGATCGGCTTTTTCCTCCACACACCCTGGCCGCCGCGACGCCTGCTCGCGACGCTTCCCGAGGCGAACGAGCTGGTCGAGACGCTTTTCGCCTATGACGTGCTCGGCTTCCACACCGCCGAATGGCTCGAATCCTTCTGCGATTTCGCGCGACTCGAAATGGGTGCCGATATCGAGGAGGACGGCAATATGATCCGCTTCGGGGGCCGCACCGTGCGCGTCCTCGTCTGCCCGATCGGCATCGACACCACCGAATTCCGCGCACTCGCCGCGAGCGACACCGCGCAGCGCACCTGTCACCAGATGGAGTTGAGCGCGGTAGGCCGGGCGATGATCGTCGGGGTCGATCGGCTCGACTATTCCAAGGGGCTCGAGGAGCGGCTGCTCGGCTTCGAGCGCTTCCTTGTCGAGCATCCCGAGGAGCGCAAGGAGCTATTCCTGCTCCAGATCGCGCCGCCCTCGCGCGCCTCGGTCGAGAGCTACCAGCGCATCCGCAACACGCTCGAAGGGTTGGCGGGGCGGATCAACGGCGAGCATGCCGATCTCGACTGGGTGCCGATCCGCTACGTCAACCAAGGCTATCCGCGCGATGTCCTCGCCGGGGTCTATCGCGCCTCGCGGATCGGGCTGGTCACGCCGCTGCGCGACGGGATGAACCTCGTCGCCAAGGAATATGTCGCCGCGCAGGATCCCGAGGATCCCGGCGTGCTCATCCTCTCGCGCTTCGCCGGCGCGGCGGCGCAGATGCAGGACGCGGTGCTGGTCAATCCCTACAGCGCCGAGGAGATTTCGGACGCCATCCTCCAGGCTCTGCGCATGCCGCGCGACGAGCGGATCGCGCGATGGCGCGCGCTGATGGACGGGGTCGAGCGCGAGGACGTGATGTGGTGGCGCAAGCGCTTCACCGACGAGCTCATCCTCGCCCCGTCGCTGGCGGAAGCCGATTAGATCAGCGGCATTCCCCCGTATCGACGAGCGTCGGCGCGCGGAGCAGTCCGGAGGGCAGCGCGGCGATCTTGTCCTGGTCCTGCGCGGTGAAGCGCTCGCCGAAGCGCGCGTTCAACAGCCGATAATCGGTCCGCGCCTGCCCCGCGAGCCGATTGAGCGCTGTGTTCGACACCTGCACCTCGATCACATTCTTGCCGGCACGCGCGCCCGTCAGGTGGATGCGATAGGGCGGCGCCCAGACGCTGCCGACGGGCCGGCCATTGACCGAGACGATCGCCGCGTCGCGGATGGGCGCGTCGATCGCAGCAAAGGGTCGCGCCTCGTTGGATATGGTCCCGGCCGGCACGGACGCACCGAAATCGAGCGCGAGGCATTTGCTCGCCAGCGTGGCATCGAGATCGATCGTCGCGCGATAGACCCCGGTTCCGGAGAAGTGCCGCAGCGCCGGATCCGCGGTCCACGACCCGAACTCGCGCAGCGATTGTTCCGCACGCCCGACGATCGACAGCGTCCAGCCCTGCACGATCGCGCTCACTGGCGTGGTGTGCGGCGACACGGCCCGCCGCGCAGCCCCGGCGAACAGCAGAAAGCGCGACTCATAAGGCGCGAGATCGATGGCGATCTCACCGCTCCCCGCCGCCCGGCGCACAGCGCGCAGCGGATCCCACCAGCTGCCATTGCCGGCATCGCCCGCGAATCGCGCGCGCGTCCGCAATGGAACATTGCCGGTATTCACGACGAAATAGAGGTCGCGATCGGCCAACCGGCGATGGACGAAGCCGAGTGCGGGAACCGGTGTGGCCGTGCGGACTTCGGGGGAAACCGACGCCAGCAACGCCCCTCCGACTTCGCCTTGCTTCACCACGGTCACGCCCTTGGCGTGCGCCAGCTCCCGCGAGACCGCCTGCACCCGCGCGCGCGCCTCCGCATCGCGCAACCCGCCGGCGCTGGACGGGAGCCCGTCGATCGCGATCACCCGTCCACCGGCCTTCACCCAGCGCGCGATCGCTTCATAGGCCGCGGCATCGATCCGCTCCATCGGGGGCAGGACAAGCGCCTTGTGCCGGACGCCGCGCGTCGCCAGTGCCCCCGCATCGACGAAGTCGAAGCCATAGCCGCTGTCGAGCACCTGCGCGATCAGCGCATCGCGCACACGGCGGTGCATCGCCTCGTTCACCGACGCCGCCTCGGGTCGCATCGCCGCGAAGGCGTCCTCGATCGGCAGGTAGATCGCAACGCTGTTGGCCGCTTCGCCTTGCCGGAGCAGGAACGAGGCGCGCTGCAGATAACGCGTCACGTCGGGCATCACCCCGTACCACGGATTATGCTCGTTGAGCGCCGCTGCGGCGTAAAAGGCCCAGCCCGGCTCGCCGGCTTCGGGCGGACTGTATGGCCAGCCATGCCCGACCAGTTGCGTCACCCCCTGCAGGAAATGGCGATCGGCCTCGACCTTCATGTCGAGCGGTGTCGCCGCCCAGGACGGTGAGCGCAGCCAGGTCCAGACTTCCGAGGAGACGACCGGCTTGCCATAGAGATGCGCGCCGGACGTCGCCCAGCGCGTCGAGGTGAAGCTACGCCAGTCCGCGCCCTCCCCTTCGGGCAGCGCGACCAGCGCGTTGCTCGACAGCGTCGGCGGCGGAAAGCCATAGACCTGCGCGCGGAAGCGCGTGCCCCTCGCTCGCGCCCAAGCGTCGATCGGCGCGAGATAGCGTTCGTCGACCAGCTCGGAGAGCGTCCGCGCCCAGTCGTAGCGCACTCCGGCGCTCTCGGGCATGTCGAGGAAGAGCGAGGGCAAATGCTCGGTCAGGTCATAACCGCGACGCCGCCGAAACTCGGCCGGCAGATCCCCGGTCCAGCTCGAGCCATAGGCTTCGAGGCTGTCGGAAAAGATGGCGTCTGGCGGCGGGCCGCCCGCGAACGCTTCGAGCAGCCGGTCGCCGACCGCCCGCAAATGGTTCGTCACCGCGGCAGGATCGATATGGTCGAGCACATAGCCCTCGGCGCCGATCGCCGCGCGCTTGACCTGCTGGCCGGTACGCCCGGCGATGAAGAACAGGGCCTCGCGCGGCTGATCCGCGGGCACCACCACGATCCGGTCCGCACGCGCGTCGAGCGCCGCGAGCGGGCGATCCGCCCTGGCGCTCCCGCCCTCCGGTCCGATCATCGCGCGGAGCAGAGTCTCGCCCGGCCCCAGCGCCGGGCGCACCAACTCGCCCGCGCCCGCCGCGAGCGGCACCCGGATCATCCGGACGTTCGCGGCCGCCTGATCGATCGGGATGTGCGGGCCACCGAAAGGCCAACCGCTGCCGCCGGTCAAGTCGACTCGCATGCCCTCGGCCCGCCCGGTCTGCGCGGCATGGCGCAGCGCCGCGATGAAATCGTCCGACAGGTAGGACAAATTGCGCAGCGTCGCGCTGTCGGGGGACAACGGATAGACCGGCTGGACCTCGAATCCGCCGAACCCGCCCGCCTTCATCGCGCGGATCTCGCGGTCGATCTCCTGCGTGGTCACTGCCGGCCCGAACCACCACCAGCGCATCATGGGCCGCGCCTCGTCAGGCGGCGCGACGAAGCTGCGCCACAGCGCCTCCCCGGAATCCGCGCTCTGCGCCGCGGCTGGCGACGACAGAAGCAGCAACGACAGCGCCGCCAGTCTCTTCATGCGCCCCTCCCCTCGGGCCGGCCGGCGATCAGAACCGCGCGCGCACCCCGGCATAGAAGCGGCGACCATAGGTCTCGATGATCGTCCGACGATAGATGCTGTTGGCATTCTCGGCGCGCACTGCGTTGGTCAGGTTCACCCCCTCGAAGAACAGCGACACGTTCTGGTTGAGGTTGACGCCGGCTGAGGCGTCGACCTGCCCGAAGGCCTCGCCGAATTCGGGATTGTTGCCGCGCCCGCGCGAGGTGATCAGATATTTCGAGCGCCAGTTGTAGGAGATGCGCGCGCTGAACACGCTATCCTCGTAGAAGCCCGAGAGATTGTAGCTGTGTCGTGAGAGCCCCGGGAAGGAGAGCGCGGAACCCGTGAACACGTCGCGGTCGGCGTAGCCGGAGTCCTTCGAATAGGTGTAGTTCGCGATCACGCCGAGATTGCCGAGCGCGCCGGGCAGGAAATCGAGGACATATTGGCCGCCCACTTCGGCGCCGTTGATCGTCACCTTGCTGGTGCCGTTGACCGGGACCGTCACCGTATAGGTCACGCCCGTGGTCGGCTCGACATAGGCCTCGCTGCCGTTCTGGATGAACGAGCCGATCTCCTTGCGGAAATAGGCAGCCGACAGATAGCTGGTCCGGTTGGGATAGAATTCGATACCCAGATCATATTGCCGCGCGCGATAGGGTTCCAGGCCCGGATTGCCGCGCGAGCCGGTAAGGCCCACCGCATCGAGCGCGAAGCGCGGCGCGAGTTGCGCGGGAGACGGCCGAGCGAGCACTTCAGTGGCCGTCGCGCGTAGCTGGAGCCGATTGGGGATCAGCTCGGCCTTGAGGTTAATCGAGGGCAGGAACTCGGTGTAATGCCCCTCGAACGACACGGGTGTCACCGTGCCGGCGCGGACCTGGAAGCCATCCGAGGTCGTACGTGTGTCGACCACGCGAAGCCCCGCCACGCCCGAAATCCGCACCCCTTCGCCAAAGGCGAACGCGGCCTGGCCGTAACCGGCGAGATTATCGTCCTTCACTTCCCAGGTGTCGAGCGGCACCGGATTGACGAAAGGATCGGGGATGCCGACGGCGTCGGCCACGTCCATCCCGAGATTGAGCCAGCGCCGGATGCCGCCGTCGAACCCACGATCGGCGTTGCCGAAGAAGTCGTGGTCGCCCAAACTGGCATTGGCATCGAGGATATCGCGGATCTGCTGGGTCAGCTGCGCTGCCGGCACTGTCGAGACAGTGACGTTCGAGCTCACGCCCGTGGCATAGGTGTTGACGATCGTCGTGCCGTTATAGCCGTTGAGCGTGATCGACTTGTCGAAATAGCGGCTGTCCGCGGTCAGCACGCGTTTCTGGATGCCGGCCTTCAGCGAAGTGAAGAAGCCGCCTTCGGGCTTGAACTCGGCGTCGAGACGGCCGTCCCACTCCTCCTGGTCGTTGTAGCGCGGACGGCGCAGCACGATCAGCTGGTTGACGCCCTGCGAGGTGGTCTGGTCGATCGGCAGGGTGATGTTCGGTGCCTGCTGGTCATTGTCGTAATCGATCGTCAGGGAGGAGAGGCCGAGCGCGCCGGCGGTGGCGTTGATCTCGTTGTTGTACGCACGCGATTTCGCATAGCCGCCGCGCGCCTGCAGCGTCAGCCGGCCGATCGTCCAGTCGAACCCGGTCTGGCCGTTGAAGGTGTTGCGATTCTGCGTGCCGAGGATGTTGCGATAGCTCACCCCGAGCCCGCCCGGTGCGGCGAGGGACCCGATGAAGGTCACGCTGTTCGCAGTATCGTCCGATCCGATCGTGGTGCGCGTCGGATCGACGCCGCCATTGACCACGTTCTGCACCGTGTTGAGCTGCAGGAACTGGCTGTCGAGCGTCATCTTCGATTTGGTGTAGGTGCCCTCGATGAAAGCACGGAAATCGCTGTTCGGCCGCCATTCGAACACGCCGTTGATCGCGCCGCGCTTGGTGGACTCGCGATTGATCACCGGGCGCGGGATGTCGGGATAGAAATCGCCGCTACCATCGCCATTGAGGTCGAGCAGCTGGACACCCGCGGTGGCGGGATCGCGGTCGATCTGACGCCAGCCGGTGGTGCGCAGCTGATCGTACCACAGGCTGCGCTGCTCATAGGTCGCCGAGACAAGGATTCCCATCGTGTCGTTGTTGAAGAGCGTGCTGCCAATCAGCGCGAACTTGGGATCGATTTTGCCGGCGAGGGTCCCGTAGATCCCCTGCGCCGAACCGGCGATGAACGGCTTCTTGCTGTCGAATGGCCGCCGCGTGATCACGCGCACCGTGCCGCCAAGACCGCCCTCGACCATGTCCGGCGTGGCGGACTTCACCACTTCGACGCGCGAGACGAACTCGACCGGCAAGTCGCGGAACTCGACCGCGCGCCCGCTGCCCACCACGGTCGACAGCGCGGTCTGGCCGTTGATCTCGACGCGATTGAGCGAAGGATCGGCGCCACGGATCGAGACGCTCTGCCCCTCGCCCGCCGCACGCGTGATCTGCACGCCGGTTACGCGCTGGAGCGCCTCGCCGATATTCTTGTCGGGGAACTTGCCGATGTCCTCGGCCGAAATCGCATCGACCACCTGCGCCGAGTTGCGCTTGACGCTCTGTGCGTCGGCAAGGCTCTGGCGGATTCCGGTGACGACGACCTCACCGCCCTCGTCCTGCGCGGGCGCTTCGGCATCCGCGGCGGACGCCGGCGGGGTATCGGTCTGGGCCTGAACGGGAGCGGCAAAAGCCAATGCCCACGCAAGCGCAGCCATGCCAGTTATGGTGCGAGTCGAACGATACGCCATCTCGGATCCTCCCGGTACCGCGCCTGCCTTTGGACAGTGTCGCAAGCCGGCAATACGCGCCGACCGGCTAATCTTTATAGCATGTGGGATATGATGGCAATATTTGGCACCCACCCCTCGGCGTGTTTCGGCCACCGCCCGCGTCGGGGGCGAGCCGGTCGCGATGCCGTGGAATAACGCTCAGCTGCGGGCGAGCAGCTCTTCGACGCGGAAAACCAGCTCGTCGGGATCGAAGGGTTTTTCATGTAATCGTTCGCGCCGGCGAAGCGGGCCAGCTCCTCGTCGCGGTCGCCGCGCCGTCCCGTCAGCATCATCACCGGCAACGTGGCGAAGTCGGGCGATTTGCGCAGCTCCTGGACGAGCAGCACCCCCGAAAGCTCGGGCATGTTGCAGTCGAGGATGACCAGATCGGGCCGCCGCGCCTTGATCACGCGGAGCGCGTCGGCGCCGTTGCTCACCAGCCCCGCGCCATGCCCCGCGGCGATGAGCGCGTCGCGCGCCATTTCGCCCACGATCTCGTCATCGTCCGCAATGATGATCCGCGCCATCCCGACCCCTCTATCGTGCCGTATCCATGGCACGAAATCATAACGCTCCAGAATCGTTCCCGGTCAGACGCGGACCTTTGCCGCGGTCGCGCGTTGCATACCGCAACGAAAATGCGCCAATTCGCTCTATAGTAGAGAATAAAGAGTTTCAGGGAACTCGATGATGACGGACGCCAACCGGCCCCGCTCGCGGCGCATGATCGCGGCGGTGTTTCTACTGCTGATAATCTGCGCCGGTTCGGGGCTGTGGCTCGCTGCGGAGAAGCAAAAAGCCGAAACTTGGGTACGCCACACCTTCGAGGTCTCCGATCGGCTGTCGCGCGTCCGCATCCTGAACCTGCGCAGCGAGCTGTTCCGCCGCAATTATCTGCTCACCGGCAAGGCCGAGGATCGCGCATCGGTGGACGCGCTGCGTGGCGCGCTTTCGCACGAGCTCGACGCGCTGCGCCGGATGACCACGGACAATCCGGAACAGGGCATCCGCGTCGCCCGGCTTTCGGCGATGCTGCAACAGCGCCTCTCGGCGTCGGCACGCTCGATGTGGTTGCGCAGCACCGGGCGAACCGCCGAGGCGATCGACACCCTCGACAGTCCGGCCGCGCGTCAGGAAACCGCGCGGTTGCTCCGCACGGTGACCGAGATCGAGGGCGAGGAGCAGCGGCTTCTGTCGGCCCGGCTCGACCATTCCAACGGCTATGAGCAGCCAGTCCAGATCGCGTTCGGCTTGAGTGCCTTCCTCGTGCTGCTGCTCGCCCTGCTCGTCCTCCGCGACCGGCGCGCCCGCATGCTCTCGCTGCGCGACGCCAATAGTCAGCTCGAACAGGACATAGCCCGGCGCGAGATCGCCGAGGCGCAGCTCGCCCTCCTCGCCGAGAACGCCACCGATGCGGTGTTCCGCATCGATCTCGACGGGGTGATCACCTATGCGTCGCCCTCGACCGAGCAAGTGATCGGCGTCACGCCCGAGATCGCGGTCGGCAAGCATGTCGCCACGCAGGTCCACCCCGACGACCGCCAGAAAGTGCTCGATTTCTACGCCGAATTGACCGCCGGCCGAATCGATCAGGGCATCGTTGCCAATCGCATCCTGCGCCGCGGCCGGAGCGGCGCGGATTGCTGGATCGAGACCAATTGCGGTCTCGTCCGCGACGACGCAACCGGCGCGCCGGTGGAAGTCATCGCCTCGCTCCGCGACGTCACCAAGCGCAAGCATCTTGAATTCGAGCTCGAAGGCGCCCGCACGCGCGCCGAGGCGGCGGCGAGCGCCAAATCGAGCTTCCTCGCCAATATGAGCCACGAGATCCGCACCCCGATGAACGGCGTGCTCGGTTTCGCCGATCTGCTGCTCAACAGCGGTCTCACCGAGCAGCAGCAGCGCTACGCCCAGCTGATCGCCGATTCGGGCAAGGCGATGATGCGGCTGCTCAACGACATTCTCGACATCTCGAAGATCGAGGCGGGGCAGATGCAGATCGCCCCCGAGCGCGTCGATTTTCGGCACGCGCTGCGCAACTGCGTCAAGCTGATCGAGCCGGCCGCCGCGCAAAAGGGGCTGCGGCTGCGCTTCGACGTCGAGCCCGAGCTGCCGATCTTCGTCGTGATCGATGGCCTGCGGCTCCGCCAGATCGTGCTCAACCTGCTCGGCAACGCCGTCAAGTTCACCGAACGCGGCAGCGTATCGCTCGAGGCGAAGCGCGGCTGGCACAACGGCCGTGCCAATATCGAGATCACAGTCGCCGACACCGGCATTGGCATCGCCGCGGATCGTCAGTCGGCGATCTTCGAGCAATTCGTCCAGGCCGAGGGCTCCACAGCGCGCCGCTTCGGGGGCACCGGTCTCGGTCTCTCGATCAGCAGTCAGCTCGCCACGCTGATGGGCGGCACGCTTGATCTGGCGAGCGAGGAAGGCGCAGGCACCAGCTTCACGCTGCGCGTGCCGCTGGTGCTCGCGGACGCGGCGGACCTGCGCGCGATCCCGGCGGAGCAAAGCGAGGATCATCCCGAACGGCCGCTCCGCATCCTGCTCGCCGAGGATCACGACGTGAACCAGGCGCTGATGGAAGCGATGCTCACGCGCCTAGGCCATGAATCGGTGACGGTTCCCGACGGCAGTCAGGCGCTCCACGCCGCGATCGCGGCGTCCCGCTCCGACAGGCCCTTCGATATCGTCCTGATGGACATGCAGATGCCGGTGATGGACGGGCTCGAAGCGAGCCGCGCGATCCGCGCCGCGGGGCTCGACACGCGGACGCTGCCGATCCTCGCACTCACCGCCAACGCCTATGCGGACGATGTCGCGGCCTGCCTCGCCGCGGGGATGCAGGCGCATCTCGCCAAGCCGATCCAGCTCGCCGAGCTCGGCACTGCGATCCGCCGCTGGACCAGGATCGAAGCAGCGCCCGCCCCTGCCCCCACGCCTGCATCGCCGGAAGAGGCGTCGCTGATCTCGCCGGCGCTGCGGGCCCGCTACGACGCGCGCAAGGAAGAGGTCGCCGCCTGCGCCGAAAGGCTCGCTGCAACCGACGAGATAGACGATGTCGCGGCGGGCGAGCTTGGCGGACTGCTCCACAAGCTCGCCGGCTCGGCGGGGATGTTCGACGAAGCCGCGCTCGGGGACGAGGCCGCCGCATTCGAGGAGCGGCTCGAAACGTGCCCGGCGGAAGAACGCCCCGCGCTGGCGCGCACGATCGTCGAAGCGCTTCGCCAGCCGGCCCGCTGATCGGCGAGATCGCTAACCCTGAACCAGATTGGCCAGCGCCGGCACGTCGAGTGGCTCGGCGCAGAGATAGCCTTGGAAATATTGGCAGCCTTCCTTGGCGAGCAGGTCGAGCTGCGCCTCGGTCTCGACGCCTTCGGCGACGACTGCGAGCCCCAGCGAGCGCGCCATATCGATCACGCCGCGTACCACCACCCGATCGCGATGCGCGCCGGTGATGTCGTGGCTCAGGCGCTTGTCGATCTTGAGATAGTCGAGCGGCAGGGCCTTCAGATAGGCGAGGCTGGAATAGCCGGTGCCGAAATCGTCGATCGCCACGCGACACCCAGCTGCGCGCAACTGCGCGAGCAGCCGCGCCGCCTCGGTGAGGTCAGCCATGATCCCGCTCTCGGTGATCTCCACAGTCAACCGCGCCCGTGGAAAGCCGCTCGCGTCGATCCGCCCGAGCAGGCTGTCCGCGAAGCCGGCGCGCGCCACATCGCTCGCCGTGACGTTAATCGAGAGCCGCAGCCGGCCGAGCTTCGACGGCCATTGCGCCGCGCTGGTCAGCGCGCGCCGCTGGACATGGTCGCTGAGCTGCGTCTCGAGCCCCGCGCGCTGCGCCGCGAGGAACAGGCTCTCCGCGCCGATCTCGCCGAGTTGCGGATGCTGCCAGCGTGCCAGGGCCTCCACGCCGATGATCTGTCCCGATGCGATCGCCACTTGCGGCTGGAAGCGTACACCGATCTCGCCGCGCTCCAGCGCGCGGTGGAGGTCGTTGGTCAGCTCCTCGATCGGCGGGGCATTGGGTTCGGCGGGAGCCGCATCCCCGAGCAGCGCTTCGCTCGCCCGGCGCAGCAGGCTGGTCGCCGAATCGCCCCGCACGCTCGTCACGCTCGCCATGCGGGCACCGAGATGCGCGATCTCGCCCCCTGCGACGAAAGGCCGACTCAGCGCCTCCTCCAGCCGCGCCTCGGCTTCGGCGAGGCGCGCGCTGTCGGCATCGTGGCTCGCTACGAGGAACTCCGAGCCCGCGATGCGCGCGACGATCGCCTCGCGGCCGAGCGCCTGCCGTGCCACTTCGGCGGTCCGCCGAGAGACCCCGCGCAGCAGCTCGTCGCCTGCCGCACGGCCATAGGCGGTGTTCACCGTCTCGAAGCGGCTCAGCCCGATCAGCACCGCGCCGATGGGCTTTCCCTCTGCCAGCCCGCGATCGATCCAGCGCCGTGCGCTGGTCGCGTCGCGCGCGCCGGTGAGCGCGTCGCGCACCGCGAGGCTTGCATCGGGGGCGATCCCCAGCGCCTCGACCAGTCCGTGCAGCGCGCCGGTGCTGGCATCATATTGGAGGTGCTGGACCACGCGTCCCACGCCGCTCAGATCGTGCGCAAAGGCGGTCGAGCCATGCTGCCCGCCGAGCCGCCGCAGCGCGGTCTTTACCAGGCTGCGATCCTCGGGATCGAGCCGCCGCATCACCGAGAGCAAACCCGGCGCCTCGCTCAGCGCCAGCAGATTGGCGAGCCCCGGGGTCAGCTGGAGCGTGCGATCCGCAGGATCGATCCGCCAGCCCAGCGGCTCGGCGGCGCCGCCGCCATGCCCCCGCGCCGCGGCAAGCCGGTCGACATGGAGTTGGGCGAAGCGGATCGCATGCGCCATCGCCGCCGACGACATCGGGCTGCCGAGGAAATGCGTCGCGCCGGCATCGTAGAAATGGCGCATGTGCACCGTGTCGCTCTGCGACACGAGGATCAGCATCGCCCCGCCATGCGCCTCGACCGCGGGCCCCAAGGCCTTGGTCGCATCGAGCCCGTCGGTCATCGCGCCGCGCGCGTCGATCACCGCGACGCTCGCACCGCTGGCGAGGAAGCGCTGCTCGAGCCCGTCGGGTCGGCGCGCCGCGACCACCCTCCAGCCGCCACCGGCCGCGGCCGCGGCGACTTCGTCGCGCTGGCGGAAGGACAATACGAACACCGGCGTATCGGCAGCGGCATTGGCGTCGGCGATCGTGAAATTGTCTTCCATTGACACCTCGATAGCCGGAAGCTTCGCCCGCCGCCATCCGGAGGGTTGTTTGGGCGGGCACAAGGCCTTACGCCGCGGATCATGGCCAGCGTCTCCGTCGACAGCGCCGATAAACTGGTGGACCGGCACGGCCGGGCGATCAGCTATTTGCGCATCTCGGTCACCGATCGCTGCGATCTGCGTTGCCGCTATTGCATGGCCGAGGAAATGACCTTCCTCCCCCGCGCCGAGCTGCTCAGCCTCGAAGAGATCGCGCTGATCGCCGAGCGTTTCATCGCCCGCGGCGTCCGCAAAATCCGGCTCACCGGGGGCGAGCCGTTGGTCCGCCGCGACATGATCGAGCTCGCCCACCGCCTCGGCAGGCAGGTGGGCACGGGGCTGGACGAACTCACACTCACCACCAACGGCACCCGGTTGGCGCAGCATGCCGAGGACCTGTTCGCTGCGGGCATGCGGCGGATCAATGTCAGCCTCGACAGCCGCGATTCTGCGCGATTCCGCTACATCACCCGCCATGGCGACCTCGCCAAAGTGCTCGACGGCATCGCCGCGGCCAAGGCGGCGGGCCTGCGGGTGAAGATCAACATGGTCGCGCTCAAAGACCTCAACGAAGACGAGATCGCGCCGATGCTCGCCTGGGCGGCGGAGCAGGGCCACGACCTCACGCTGATCGAGACGATGCCGCTCGGCCGGATCGACGAGGATCGCGCCGATCGCTTCCTGCCGCTGCCGCGCGTCCTCGCCGATCTGCGCGATCGCTTCGATCTGGCGCCCGACGATCACCGTAGCGGCGGCCCCGCGCGCTATTGGCGGCTGGCCGGGGCCAATACGCGGCTCGGCCTGATCTCGCCGCTCACCGGCAATTTCTGCGCGACGTGCAACCGCGTCCGCCTGTCGACCGACGGCAAGCTCCATATGTGCCTCGGCCATGAGGATTCGGTCGATCTCCGCGCGGCGATCCGCGGCGGAGGGCTCGCCGCAGTCAATGCCCGGATCAGCGAAGCGCTCGATCGCAAGCCCGAGGCGCACGACTTCCGCATCGAAGCCGGCGCCGCGCCCGCGGTGGCGCGCCACATGAGCGTCACCGGCGGATGACCGCACGCGCGCTCGTCGCATCGCCGACTCCGCCCGCGCAGATCGCTGCCGAGGAGTTGCGCCGCGCCTATGATTGGGTGCCGCTCGATCAGGCCGATCAGGTCGTCGCTTTGGGCGGCGACGGTTTCATGCTCCAGACGCTCCACGCGATGCTCGAGCGCCGCCGCCTCCTCCCCGTCTTCGGGATGAACCTCGGTACCATCGGCTTCCTGATGAACGACTGGCGGCTCGACGGGCTCGAGGAACGTCTCGTCCGCGCCAAGCCGTTCCGCGTCTCGCCGCTCAGCATGACCGCCACCACCGTGAGCGGCGAGCATTGCGTGCTCCCCGCGATCAACGAAGTCTCGCTGCTCCGCGAGACCCGCCAGACCGCGAAGCTCGAAGTCACCGTCAACGATCGCGTCGTGCTCGAGGAGCTGGTCGCGGACGGCATGCTCGTCGCCACCCCGGCAGGCTCGACCGCGTACAATCTCTCGGCCAACGGCCCGATCCTGCCGCTCGGCTCGGCGCTGCTCGCGCTCACCCCGATCAGCCCGTTCCGCCCGCGGCGCTGGCGTGGGGCCATCCTGCCTGAAAAGACCCGCATCGGCATCCGCGTGCTCGAGGCGGGCAAGCGCCCGGTCAGCGCCGTCGCCGACCAGCGCGAGATCCGCGAAGTCGCCGAGGTCCATGTCGCGATCGACCATATGCGCGACCTCACTTTGCTCTTCGATCCCGAGCACGCGCTCGACGATCGCATAACGATGGAACAATTCATCGCCTGACCCCCTTGCAATCCCGAGAATCGCGCTGCTATAGGGCCGCCTCCGCAGCGGCTCAGGCCGCCGAAGAAGCCGGCATTCCCCGATAGCTCAGCGGTAGAGCTCTCGACTGTTAATCGAGCGGCCGTTGGTTCGAATCCAACTCGGGGAGCCACTTCAAAGAACCGACGCCCGATCCCGAAACTTTGACGCTCAACGCCCGGGAGCTGGCGCAATGGTCGCCCGGGCTCGCCGATGTTGAGGTGGCACGCGATGCCGGCGAATTCCCCCTCGTGCTGGGCCGCGATTGCACGATCGTCCTCGGTTCGATGCTCGCCTTACGGCGGCGCGGGCGCTCCTCACGGCATGCGCCCCTGACCCACGATCATCTCGTTCAGCCGGCGAACGGTGTTCCAGCCCCGGATAGTGCCCACGCCCAGATGTCTGGTCGTCAGACGGGAGACCAATCGGGAACGAAGCGGATCCTGTTCGAAGTGGATCCACAGATCGCCGTCGACGAGCCTCAAACGCTCGCCTTGCGTGGCGTAGGGCGCGAGCGCCTTGACGGTAGTGCCATCCAATGGCTTGCGCATCACCCGTACCGCGACGCGCTTGTCGTCGTGCTCCGCCTCCCGCAGAAACGGATTGCTCGTCGCCAGCCTCTGCCAGCTCGGCGCGGTTTTCACGATGGTGTCGACATGACGTCCGAAGGACCGCTCGAAGGCTGTTTCGAGCCGTTCCTCGAGCTGCCCGACCGTCGCCGATACACTTTCGAACAGCGCATTGCCTGTCGCGACCAGGGTTTGGGGCTGTTTCAGCCCGATCGCCTCCATCATGGCACGCCAATCGGACATGACGAGACGGCCGCCGTTGCCAATTGTGATGCTATGGAGGAGGGCGACGTGCAAGGCCATCGGTCAAACGTCAAAGGTACGTTCGTTCGAACCGTTGGCGCAAGCCTGCCGTAGACCTCGTTCAGCCCCTCGGGGGCGTTCTGTTGTCGACCAAGGTCACTCGCCGCACCGATTGCCTGGCATGGCGGCCGTCTCTGGCGAGGGAAGCGATGACGACCTCACCCCCCGATTGTGCCCACGAGCGGTTGCCCTAGAGCACAACAGTGCATCCTGGAGACGGCCGTTCAGGCGATTGGGAGGTGGCCAATATACTCACGCCGGATCGATCATTTCGCGCCGGGCAATTTGATTCCCAGCAAGACCAGACTGTCGCCGGTAATCCCGAACCAGTGAGGCACGCCTGCGGGAATCAGGATAACATCGCCCGGACCGAGAGGCCGCGTCGTGCCGCCCTCAATTTGGCTTCCTTCAATCAGGTTGGCATTCCGGGCCTTTGAATCAGCCATGGTGCCGCCTGAAACCAGCGTGCCTGAGCCTTCCAGCACGATTGCGTATTCCGCCTCGGCGGGGTGAACAGCCGGGCGGCCCGGCTTCTTCCATATTTCGATCGCCGCTACGGTCGCACCGTCGCGGACCAGGGGACGCCACATGAACCCTTGATCGGGTTTCATCGCGGCGCGCATCTCGCGTAGCTGAGCCTGGACGTCCGCGCCGCTCGCGAAGCCGGACGGGTCGGCTGGTTGAGCACTGCTCGTCTGCGCGGAAGCGGTGACGATAATTGACGAGACAGCCAGCAACAATGATGTCGCGCCGATCGTGAAGGCTCCAACCATTGTCTTCACCGCAGCTCTCCTCGGTTCAGCGGGCTGGTGGTCACCCACGCGAACGGTCTTCCATTAGTGCCATGGACACCGCCATCCCGACAATCCAGATGCACCACGCAACGGCGTCGCTGACTGATTTCCATCGGGAAGCCGGACTATGCCGCGCCCCCGACGACCAATTAGCGGTCGGTCAGTTCCTGGGCGAAGCGAGGTCGTAACCCCCGACTAATCTTGCTGGCGCGAGCACTGCGCCGCCAGCGCTTCCGCACTCGCGCGGTCCATACCTTTGCGAAAGGTGGCGCAGGGCCGCCCATCGCGATCGACCGCCATGGTAAAAGGGAGGCCGCCCGTCTCGGTTGCCAGTTCCCGGGCGAGGCGCCGTCCCATTTCCCGGCTCGGCTGCCACCGCTGCGCCGCCGGGACTGCTTCGATCATTGCCAGCGTCGCGGGGCGGTCGTCGAAGGGCACCACCAGCACGCGAAATGGTTGTGCGCCGCGTGTGATCGCAGGCAATCGATCCAGCTCGGAATGGCAGGGCGCACACCAGGACGCGATGAACAGCAGCATGCTGTTCGGCGGGAGGCGGTCGGTCCCGGCGCTCGCGGGAACGCCAAGCAGCAAAAGGCCGCCGCCCACGCCTTTGATCAGATTAGTCGCCGTTGCCCTGCGCCTCGACATTATCCCGAGCCCGTGATTTGATATTGCAAACGGGGGAATATCAGAATGCCGCAAGTCCTTCTCGCACTTTTGCTCGCCGGTCAGTCGTCCCCGCAGCAGACACCGCCCTCCGCACCAACCGTCCAGCAATTGTTCGATCAGGCAACCAAGGCCGCTGCCGAGGGCGAGTGCAAGGAAGCAATTGGCATTTTCGAGAGACTCGAAGCCAAACCCCAAGTGATGCGCAGCCCGATGGTGCGCGCTGCGATCGATGTACGCAAAGGCGGTTGCCTGATCGAGATGGGGCGGCTGGAGGAAGGCGACGCTGCGGTCCGCGCTGGTCTCCCGGTGCTCGCCGCCAAGGGCGCGGAATTTGCTCCGGAAGTGCGGCAATCGCATGTCGCGCTCGGTCGACTCGGCGCCCAACGTTTCGACTACGCAACCGCCGCCGCCGAATTCAAGCAGGCGCTCGAAGGTGCGGTCGGCAACGAGCGGCTGGGACCTCTGCTCGGGCTGTCGCAGGTGCTCGCCTTCGATGAGGGCGGTGAAGCACTGCGCTACGCCGGCGAGGCGCGCACCATTGCGCTAGCCGATGCCGCGTTCAGCAAACGCGACGTCGCCAACGTTCAGGCCCAATACGCGCGGGTCCTGCTCAACCAAGGCCGCCTGAAAGAGGCCTATACCGAACTCAAGGACAGCCTGCGAAAGCAGGGCGGGCTCGACCTAAAGGTAGATGTTTTCGACCTCGCTACCCGCTCGGACCTCGCCATCGCCGCATCGCTCAACAAAGATGTGGAGGGGGCACGCAAATATCTCGCTTACACCGGCGCCGGCCGCTTCGCGGATTCGCCTTTCGAACGCGCCGCTTCGATGGATGCACCGCTGTGTGGCGGCACGACGGGGCTCGCGCCCGACGACTTTGCGATCGTCGAATTCTCGCTCGCCGATGATGGGCATGTGCTGCGCGCTACGCCGGTCTACGCGACCGGCGGGCGCGCGGCCGCCATCGCCTTTGCCCGATCCGTTGCAAACTGGTCGTGGCAGCCGGAGGTGGTCAAAGCTATTCCGCCGCTCTTCCGCTACATGACCCGGGTGGAGCTCCGCTGTACCATTGCCGGTGAGCGGCCGCCATTGACCGGGCCGCTTGCCGAGGAGTGGTCCGACTGGATCGAGAGCCTCGGCAAGCCCCAGTCGGCACGGAAGCTGGAATCGGATGCGAGGGCCGCGTTGCTTCTGCGCTCCTCGCTCGCCGACGCACGGGCGAAAAATGACCCAGCTGGACAGCTTGCTGCGCTGCAGGCTCTCGGCACCAACAGCGTGCTGGGCCAGCCCGAACGCCGAATGCTGCTCGATGAGGCAATGGCGTTGGCGGACGCGCTCAAGGCGCCGGCGGCTGCCCGCACCTATCTCGCGATCGACCAGAGCGGCGTCCGAAGCGACAACCCTCGTGAACATCGCGAAGCGCTGCGCGCGTTGCTCGCCCGACCTGACTCCGCAGGCGACCCGCTCGCGGCAGCCACGCTCCGCCTGCTAATCGCGGCACCCGCTTATCGGCTCGGGCCGCCGGCCGATGCCGAGCTGCTGCTGAACGCTGTGACGACGGCGCCCGGATTGCCGGCCGGGCACCCGCTCAAGGTCGCCGCTTTGCTGCAACAGGCTAACCAGTTTGCATCGAGGGGCGACCTGCACGGTGCACGACGGCTGTTCGAGCAGACCGGCCTGACCACCGAGCAATGCGCGTTTCTGGGCCTGAAGCCGGCGATGCGCCGCACCGGCGTCTCCTCGTCGGACTATCCGATGGATGCGGTCCGGATGGGATTCGAAGGCTGGGTCCGCACCGAGTTCGACGTCGAAACCGACGGTAGTACGATCCGACCTCGGGTGATCACCGCCTATCCGCCCTTCGTGTTCGACGATGCGGGCGCCAAGGTGAGCAACAGCTTTCGCTACACCGCCAGCTACCGGCCGGAGGGCAGTGTCGCCTGTACCGGGCAGCAGGCGTCGTTGAAGTTTCAGCTGCCCTGATCTTCGGCTTGCTCGATCGTGGATTGAATGGTCTGCCGGACTGCCGCTGAAAGCAGGCCAACGATCGGCAGCCAACCACCCGATTCCTGCCGTTCGCGATCTGGAAAGCGGACAGACCACTAACGTCCCGGCGCAGACGTTCGGCTAGTCGAGCATGCTACAAGTCATGCATCGCCCCTGTCCATTGAAGCTGATTGCGGGCGGGGCCGCCGGCGCAAGGATAGGCGTGGCAAAGGGACCGGTCTCGTTTATGTCGCTCGCGTTGCGATGATCGACGGGCTGGTCTCGCCACCGGCCCGCCCCCGAAACACAGGTTCCCCGCATGGCCGAATTTTCCCGTCGCGCGCTGATCGGCGCTGGTCTGTCCGGCTCGGCACTCGCCACCTTGCCGCCGGCCATCGCAAGGGCCGCCGCGATCGCGCCCGATGTTCGCACCGGCACGATTCGGGACGTGCAGCACGTCGTGATCCTCATGCAGGAAAATCGCAGCTTCGATCATTATTTCGGCACCCTGCGCGGCGTGCGCGGCTTCGGCGACCGGTTTCCCGTACCCGTGGCGACCGATCCGGGAGAAACGGGGCGCCGGACGGTGTGGCAACAGCGCGACCGCAATGCAGCGGGCGGCGCGCGCACGGTGCTCCCCTTCCACCTCGCCACGCGGAAGGACTTCGATCTGATGCGGATGGAGGGCACGCCGCACAACTGGACCGACGCGCAGGCGGCATGGGACGATGGCCGGATGGCGGATTGGCCCGATGCGAAGAGCCAGCGCGCAATGGGTCATTTCCGGCGCGAGGATTTGCCGTTCCAGTTCGCGCTGGCGGAGACGTTCACGATCTGCGACGCCTATCACTGCTCGGTCCAGACCGGCACCAACACCAACCGCCTGTTCCTGTGGACCGGAACCAATGATCCGACCGGCACGCAGGGCGGTCCCTCCATCGACAACTCGCACGACAGCCTGCCTGAAAATGGCGGCGCGAAAGACAGCTATCGCTGGACCACGACGGTCGAACGCTTGCAGGCGGCGGGGATCGACTGGCGCATCTACCAGGACATGGCCGACAATTTTACCGACAACCCCCTGGTGGGTTTTGCCGCCTTCCGCGATGCGCATCGTGGCGCCGGTGATGGCCAACTGCGCGATCGTGCGCTGACCACGCGCGGCCTCGACATGTTGCGCGAGGACGTGCTGGCCGGTCGGTTGCCGCAGGTCTCCTACATCATCGCTACGGCGAAGGGGTCCGAACATCCCGGTCCGTCGAGCCCGGCTCAAGGCGCCGCCTACACCGCCGAGGTGATCGACGCGCTCACCGCCGATCCGGCGATATGGGCGCGCACCGCGCTGCTGGTGATGTTCGACGAGAATGACGGCTTCTTCGATCATGTGCCGCCGCCCGCGCCGCCTTCTCGCGCGGCGGACGGGACGTTGTGGGGCGGCTCGACCATCGATCTAACAGGAGAATATCACCTCCGTCCGAACACCGGTGACCAGAAGCTCGAACAACCGGCCTGGCACGGCCGTGCCTATGGCCTGGGCCCGCGCGTGCCGATGTACGTGGTGTCTCCCTGGAGCCGGGGCGGCTGGGTCAACTCGCAGACGTTCGATCACACCTCGGTGATCCGCTTCCTCGAAGCGCGTTTCGGCATCCACGAACCAAACATCTCGCCATGGCGTCGTGCCGTTTGCGGCGACCTGACCAGCGCCTTCGATTTCGCGGCCAGAGACGCGCGCCCTTTCGCCCCCCTGCCCGATCCGCGCCCCGACGCGGTTCGCGCGGCCGCGATCCCGCGCCAGATCCGTCCGCTCGCCCCGATCGATCAGACGCTGCCCCATCAGGAGCCCGGCATCCGTCGTGCCCGCATACTGCCCTATCGTCTGGAGGCGCGTGGAATTACCGATGCCCGCGGCATCCGTCTGCGTTTCGATGTCGCGGCCGGCACTCCGGCGGCCGTCTTCCACGTTTATGACGCCGCAGCCCTTGCCACCCCGCCGCGCCGCTTCACCGTCGGAACCGGCGACACGATCGAGGCACATTGGCCCTTCGACAACTTCGGACGCTACGACCTGCGCGTACTCGCACCCAATGGCTTCCATCGCCATTTCATGGGACATCAGGACGATCCGGCGTCCCTCGCGGCACTCGACTGGACGATTTTGCCAGACGAGGTTCGGTTGGAGCTCCCCGTCGGCGGCCTCACGGTCGAATGCCGGCGTGCCGACCGATCGAGCGTATCCAAGAAAATCACGACCTCGCGCTATCGATGGTCGATCGAGAAGGATCACGGCTGGTATGACGCGACTTTGACCAGCCCCGATTCTTCCTCCTTCTATCGGAGACTTAGCGGCCGGTCGGATAAGCCGGGTCGATCGACGTGCAGCGATCCGTTCGTCTGAACATGTCACTGGCCGATTTCGGGCCGGAAGTTGCTTGTTCGCTTTTCCGATCGAGAGCCGATTAAAGCAGACGCTGGTCGCCGGGCTGCGCGCAATTGCCGCCGGGCCGCGTTCGCCATCAATGGATGCTCCTGAGGCCGCTCAGATAGATCCAACTGACCAGTCCGACAAAGCCGATGATCACCACTTGGTGCACCCGGATGTTGCGGACGAATAGCAACGGCGCGATGGCCAGCACGAGCCCGATATTGACGACCTGGCTCCGGGCGATCGCGAGGAAATCGGTCGTACCTGCGTTGCGAGGCCCGAGGATCAGGATGATGGCAACGGTCATGGCGAGCACCAGGCCCCAGAAATAGCGCGCGGACTCGACGTAGAACTGCCGCAGGCTCAATCCTTCCTCGGGAACCTCATCGGGCAGCACCGCCGCCGCCATCAGGTAGATAAGCAGCAACAGGAAGAGATTCGGAAGGAACTCCACCAATCTCAGCCCGGCGCTCCGCGCGTACCAGTCGTAAGACAACCACCAGAACTGAACGACCTCGAGCAGCATCACGAAAGCAAGCGCCAAGCTCATCCAGTCCCACTGGACCCGGTGCCGCGCACGCATCAGCTTATGCAAGCTGCTGCCGAGCTCGGCGACTGCGAGACCGAGCACGATCGAGACGAAAACCGAGACATATTCGATAACGCTCATGCTTGCCCCCAAGCCGTGTCGGCTTCGCTTGCGTTGCCTTCCGTATTCAACCCGTTGCGCCTGCCGCCAGATGGGCGGAGTCCTCCCCGATGCGTATCGGCGCAGTCTCGCGGACGAGGCCCATCGCAAGGAGCCCGACCAACGCAGCAACCAGCATATACCAGGCCGGAGCCAACGGATCGCCCGTTACGCCGGTCAGCCAAGCGACGACGAACTGCGTCGAGCCTCCGAACACCGAGGTCGCGACGGCATAGACAGTCGCGATTGCACCGGAGCGCACGCGGGGCGGGAAGGATTCGGCGACCACGACGAATGCCGTTGCCGTCGCCATCGACAAGAGGAGACGCAGCACGAAGCTGACCGAATAGAGCGTCGCCGGGCCGGGCAGGTGGGACAAGATCCAGAAACCGGGCATGATCAGCGTGGTGGCGATTGCCATCGGCCAGATCATCAACGGACGGCGGCCGAACCTGTCCGATCCGATGCCCGCCGCGACCGAGCCGAATGTATAGGCCAGGCCGACTGCCACGGTGGCTCCGAGCGATACGCCCGACGGCAGGAGCAGGACGGTCTTGGCATAGGTCGTCATATAGCCGAGGACATAGGTGGCGATCGTTCCCGACAGCATCGTCAGGAAAGCGAACAGCGCCGCACCCCGATAGGTTGCGAGGCGCGGCGCGGGTTCCGCCGACGCGTCCGGATCCATCGTCTCCGGCAGTGTGCTTCGTAGTGCCAGCCCGATCGGCACGATCGCGACGCCGAGCGCCATCGCGATCCGCCATCCCCAGCCGGTCAGCGCCGCATCGTCCATCACCGCGGACAGCCCGACACCGACCAGCCCGGCCGCCAGCATCGAAAGGCCATGTCCGACGAACTGCAGCGACACATAGCGCCCGCGCCGGCTCGGTGGGGCGACCTCGGCCAGGAAGGCGCTGCTCGCCCCGACTTCGCCACCGAGTGCAAAGCCCTGCATCAGCCGGCAGAGGATCACGATCACCGGCGCGGCCAAGCCGATCGACGCATAGCTTGGCGTGATCGCCACGCCGAGGGTGGAAAGTCCGATCAGGGCGAACGACACCAGCAGCATCGGGCGACGGCCAAGCCGATCGCCCAGCCCGCCGATCACCAGCGCGCCCAGCGGCCGCGTGAAGAATCCGGCGCCGAAGGTAGCGAGCGCCGAAAGCAGGCTGGTCTGCTGACTGTCGGCGGGAAAGAAGCACTCGCCGATCTGGACGGCAAAGAAGGAAAAGACCAGGAAGTCGTAGAATTCGAGCGCGTTGCCGAGCGTGACCCCGACCAGTTGAGCGCCCGTGGCTCGTTGGCGATGCGCTTGATCTTCCAGCATTTGCATCCCGCCCCGTTCACAATCGTTACAGGCTCGAAACTGACTGGGCAAGCGTGTCGGGCGGAAGTGTCTGGAAGTAGAATCTCGGCTTCAGTCATGAAACGCAATAAAGCGGACAGCTCGGGATCGACGCGGCGTTCGACCCTTTGCCTACTGGCCCGCGCTCCCGACGAAAATGCCCCATGTTCTTCCTTCCGGCGGTGTAATAATCACTGGGAATTCGAGGGGGCGCATGAGAAAATTCCGGAAATGAGCAGGACGACGACACCGCCCGCTCCGGCGACCGATCGCGCTGCGCTTGCCCTGCGGCTCCTGCTCGGGTCGCTGTTCATCGCGCATCTGTACTGGAAGCTGGCGATCCTCCCCGGCGGGCTGAACGCCTGGTGGGGCAATCTCCTCGCCAACGGATATCCAGCCTTCGTGCCCGCCTATGTCCTGTCGGCCGAGTTGTTGGGCGCGCTGCTGCTGATCCCGGGGGTGCTCACGCGGTATGTGGCGCTCTATGCGATGCCGATGATGATCGGGGCGGCGCACTATTGGCTGGCGCGCAAGGGCTTCTATTTCACCCAGGGCGGCGCCGAACTGCCGCTCGTCTGGCTGGTGCTGCTCGGGATCCAGGCCATGGCCGGCGACGGCGCTCGCGCGCTCGTCCGTTCGCCTCACCCGCGCCGCTGGCTCAAGCCTTTCCTGCAGCGGGTGCCGGCATGACCCGGTTCCCGCGGCGGAGATGGGGCGCAAACGGAACGATTGCTATTCCTCAACGGCGGCGTGCGGGGGGCACCTTATGGGCATGTTCGAATATGTCGTTGTTCTGACCGGAGTCGTGATCGGGCTGGCGCTTACGCACCTGATGCAAGGCGTCGCGAGAATCATCGAACAACCCGATCGGGTGCGGGTGTGGTGGGTCCATCTCGGTTGGGTGGGCTATATGTTCGTCAACGCGGTGTTCTGGTGGTGGTGGGAGTTTCGCCTGCGCCTGATCACGAATTGGTCGTTTCAGCTTTACGCCTTCGTACTTGGCTATGCCTTTCTCGTTTATCTGATTTGCGCCGTGCTCTTCCCCAGCGATGTCACGGCATTCCGGGGCTATAAAGAGTATTTCATGGCGCGCCGGCGGTGGTTCTTCGGCATGCTGATCGTTTGGCTGGCAATCGATTTTCTCGACACCTGGGCAAAGGGAGCGGCCTATTTCCTATCGCTCGGGATCGAATATCCGATTGCTCAGGCCGGCCTCGCGCTGGTTTGCGTTGTCGGCTTGCTCAGCCCGCGGGAACGTATCCAGATATTGGTGTTCTCTTTAGTCGTTGCCTATCAAGCTTCCAGAATCGTGCGCTTTTTTGATGTCGTGCAATAGCTGTCGCGGTTTGCGTTCCTGACAAACGGCTGCTTTCGAAGCGGGGGAAGTTCGTTGGACATTATCGCCCATTCGGTGACGCTCCTGTCGATCATTATCGGCATCGGCCTGACGGAGATGCTGGGCAATTTTCACAAACTGATCCGCAACCGCACGCGCGTGACCTGGGATTGGCTTCCCGTTGCCTGGGCCACGACGCTCTTCATCCTTGTGATCAACTATTGGTGGGGCATCTATCTGGGCGTCGTCGGCCTCAAGAATGTGCACAACGCGGCGGAGTTCGGGCTGATCCTCGTCCCCGCGATCCTTCTGTTCTTGTCGACGGCAAGCGTTCTTCCGAATTTCGGCGACACCCAGGAATGGGACATGCATCGCCACTATAACGATCAGCGCAAGACCTTCATCCTGACCTTCACGCTATATCAGTGTTCCACCTGGATCACCGCGCTCATGACCCAGGCGTTGGGATGGGACGTCGTGAGCGCCCTGAGGACGGCCATCCTGGTTCTGCTTGCAACTCTATTGCTCGTCAGCCGGCGAAAGCTGGATTGGATTGTCGTCTTGCTGATCATGGCCGTGCTGGTTTTCCGGCTGACAACCCAGCTGGTCAAATAGCCGAACAGATACGAAGGTGAGCCACTTCTACGATGCGGCAAGCAACCCATATCCTCAGCTTCGACACGCACGGCCAAGGGCTGGTCGAGATCACGCGCGCTGTGAACGTGTGGGTCGCCGAGCAGATCATGAAGCAAGGCCTGCTCACGCTCTTCTGCCGCCACACCTCGGCTTCGCTGCTGATCCAGGAGAATGCCGCGCCCGAGGTGCGCAGCGATCTCGAGGCGTGGATCGCCCGCCTCGCCCCAGAGGACGCCGACTATGCGCATGACGACGAAGGCCCCGACGACATGCCCGCGCATCTCCGCGCGACGCTCACCGGGGTCCAGCTGTCGATCCCGCTGATCGGAGGCCGGCTCGCGCTCGGGACGTGGCAGGGCATCTATTTGTTCGAACATCGCCGCCGTCCGCACCGGCGCGAGATCGCGCTGCATCTGATCGGGGACTAGTCCGACGCTTGTAGGAAGCCCGAGGCGGCATTTTGTAGGGTTTCGCCGGTCTAGAGTCGCAAGAGTCGCGCAACGACGACTCTTGCGTTGCGCGGGTAGGAAATCTTGTTGCGCGCAGCTGTAGGAGAAATCGACGGCGTCAAAGAGCGCGGCCGGCGCGTGGCGGGCCGGCGCGCAGGGGAGCAGGCGAAATCCTACATTGCAAGGAAGCGGCCCGAATTCCTCCCCGAGCTTGCCTCGGGGAGGGAGACCGCCACCGCAGGTGGTGGTGGAGGGGTTTTTCCGCGATGGAATCCCCTGTGGCGCTCCCCCTCCACCATGCTTCGCATGGTCCCCCTCCCCGTTCCGGGGAGGAATTGGAGCCTATAGCTGGGTGAACGCGAAGTGATCGCGGATCCGCCGGTTGAAATAGCTCCCCTTGGAGATCGCCTTGCGCATCCCCGCGGCGATCCGCTCGGGGACGTCGTGATAGCGATAGCGCTTGCCGCTGACGAACAGGATGTCGAGCGCGTGCCCCGCCTCGTCATAGTCCCAGCCGCGGATCACGCTCGAAGGCATGGCGCATCAACGCGCCGCGCCGACCCGCGCTCCCGCTTGCCACTCTCCCCCGCCCCTGCGATGGTCCGGCGATGCGCGATCTCGACGCCTTCATCACGGGCCTGCCCAAGGCCGAGCTCCATCTTCATATCGAGGGCAGCCTCGAGCCCGAGCAGATGTTCGAATTCGCCCGGCGCAACGGCGTGACCATCCCCTTCGCCAGCGTCGACGAAGTCCGCGCCGCCTATGATTTCTCGAACCTGCAGGACTTTCTCGACATCTATTATGCCGGTGCCGACGTGCTGCGCACCGAAGAGGATTTCCGCGACCTCGCGCTCGCCTATTTCGATCGCGCCGCCGCCGACGGCGTCGTCCATGCCGAGATCTTCTTCGACCCCCAGACCCATACGCATCGCGGCATCCCCTTCGGCGTCGTCGCCAACGGGCTGCTCGCCGGGATGGCCGAGGCCGAGAAGCGCCATGGCCTCACCTCGAAGCTGATCCTGTGCTTTCTGCGCCATCTCGACGAGGCGGACGCCTTCCGCACGCTCGAACAGGCCCAGCCCTGGCTCGACCAGATCGCCGGCGTGGGGCTCGATTCGTCCGAGCTCGGCCATCCCCCGGCGAAGTTCGCGCGGGTCTTCGCCGCCGCGGCGGCGATGGGACTCAAGCGCGTCGCGCATGCCGGCGAGGAGGGCCCGCCCGACTATGTCCATGAGGCGCTCGACCTGCTGCAGGTCGACCGGCTCGACCATGGCAATCGCAGCCTCGAGGATCCTGCGCTGGTCGCGCGGCTGGCGCGCTCGGGGATGACGCTCACCGTCTGCCCGCTGTCGAACGTCAAGCTGTGCAACGTCGCCTCTATCGACGTGCATCCGATCGACCGGATGCTGCGTCTGGGGCTGCGCGCCACGGTCAATTCGGACGATCCCGCCTATTTCGGCGGCTATGTCGGCGACAATTACCGGGCGATCGCGCACGGCCGCCAGCTCGACCGCGACGATCTCGTCACGCTCGCGCGCAACAGCTTTCTCGGCTCGTTCCTGCCCGACGACGCGGTGGCGGCGCATCTCGCGAAGCTCGACGCTTATGTGGAGGCCGATGCGTGAACGCGATCGTGTTTACGTCTTACACGCATGACGAGATGGTCGCCGGAATCCACGCGCTCGCCGCGGCGATGGAAGCGGAAGGCTGGCGCCCTGCCTTGCTGGTCGGCGTCGGCCGCGGCGGGCTCGCGCCGGGCGTGTATCTGTCGCACCGCATGAACCTGCCGCTCGTCTCGATCGATCATTCGACCCGGATCGCACCGTTCGGCGCCGAGTTGATCACCGTCCTCGCCGAGCGCACCCGCGCTGGCGAGCAATTGCTGTTCGTCGAGGACATCAACGACAGCGGCAAGACGATCGGCGAGATCCGCGCCGCGCTCGCCGCCGAGGGGGCGATCGACACGAACATCCGTTTCGCCGTGCTGATCGACAATGCGCTCTCCGCGCAGCGCGTCGACTATCGCGCGCGCACCATCGACCGCAGCCTCCACAAGGACTGGTTCATCTTCCCCTGGGAAGCGATGGCGCCGCGCGAGAAGCTCGCCGAGGAAGCCATGGAAGTGCCGGAGCGGCTCGCCTGACGATGTTCAGCCTCCGTCAATCGCCGTTGGCGCACGATTCACCGCGTCTTCGCACGGGAGCCTTCGTCTCGCGTGCGCGTTCGACTGACGATCGGCATCTCCGCCCCTCGCCATAACTACCGGAGGAACCATGCTAAAAAGCATAACAAAACGGTCGCGGATGCTGGCGCTGGCGGCAGCGCTGGCGGGTAGCGCCACACTCGCGGGCTGCATGACCGCGACCCCCTATCAGCCCGCCACCGCATCGTCGCGGCTGGGCTTCTGGGACGAGCAGATCGAGAGCAACCGCTTCCGCGTCAGCTTCGCGGGCAACAGCCTCACCGCGCGCGAGACGGTCGAGCGCTATCTGCTCTATCGCGCGGCCGAGCTCACCGTGCAGAATGGCGGGGATCATTTCATCCTCGTCACCCGCGACACCGAGACCCGTACCGAGACCTATCGCTCGCCGGGCGCGTTCTACGGCCCGGGCCCCTGGGGCTATTGGAGCCCGTCATGGCGCTTCTATCGCGGCCCGCGCTGGGGCTGGCGCTCGTACGATCCGTTCTGGGACGACCCCTTCTGGCGCGACCGCGACTGGGATTACCGCACCGTCCGCCAATATGAGGCAACCGCCGAGATCGTGATCGGCCGCGGCCCCAAGCCGGGCGACAATGTCCGCGCCTTCGACGCGCGCGAAGTGCTCGATCGCCTCGGGCCGTCGATCCGGATGCCGGAGGTTCGGTAACGCCAATTCCTCCCCGAGCTCGTCTCGGGGAGGGGGCCATGCGCAGCATGGTGGAGGGCCGCCGGCGCAGCCGGCGGACTTCGTCCGCCGCCCCTCCACCACGCCCTGCGGGCGCGGTCCCCCTCCCCCAGCAAGCTGGGGGAGGATTTTTTTTGGTTCGATCCTCCCTCGCGTAGCGGGGGAGGTGGCATGCGCAGCATGACGGAGGGGGCATCTCCACGGACGACGCGGCCCGCGGAGATGCCCCCTCCACCACCGCTTCGCGGCGGTCCCCCTCCCCCGCTTCGCGAGGGAGGAATTTTTGTGCCCTAGCCCGTCAGTGCGCCGTGGCAGTGCTTGTATTTGCGGCCCGAGCCGCAGGGGCACGGGGCGTTGCGGCTGACCAGCCCTTCCCACTGCGCCGGATCGGTGCCGAGATCCTCGCCCGAAGGCAGCGGAATGCCCATCTGCGGCAGCTGGTTGAACACCATGCCCGCCGCGCCGGCGTCATAGTCGCCGGTATTGTCGAGGCCGGTCAACGGATCGATGTGGGTGGTCAGGAAGTCGGGCAGCTCGGGCAGGTCCGGCGGCGGCGCCATACGGAACTGCGCGAAGGCGAGCGTGCGCGTCACATCCTCGCGGATGTTGCCCAGCATGCGCTCGAACATCGCGAACGCCTCGTGCTTGTATTCGTTGATCGGCGTCTTCTGCGCATAGGCGCGCAGATGCACGACCTGACGCAGCGCATCGAGCATCGCGAGATGCTCCTTCCAGTGATGGTCGAGATTCTGGAGCAGGATCGACTTCTCGATCTGGGTCCAGGTCTCGGGGTCGAGCTCGTCCGACTTGGTGGTGACCACCGCATCGGCCAGCGCGCGGACGCGCTCCTCGACCTGCTCGGGCTCGATGTCTTCGCTCTCGGCGATCCACAGCTCGACCGGCGCCTCGACCGCGAGCGTCGAGGCGAGCTTCTCCTTGAGCCCGGCCACGTCCCACTGCTCGGGATAGCTGCCCACCGGGCAGGCATCGCCGACGATCCCGTTGACCGTCTCGTGGCGCATGTCCTCGACCACTTCGCCGACGGCCTCGGCATCCATGATGTCGGCACGCTGCTCGTAGATGACCTTGCGCTGATCGTTCATCACGTCGTCATATTCGACGACCTGCTTGCGGATGTCGTAGTTGCGCGCCTCGACCTTCTTCTGCGCGGTCTCGATCGCCTTGGTCAGCCATTTCGAGCCGATCGCCTCGCCGTCCTCGATGTTCGAGCGCATCATGCGGGCGAACAGCGTGTTCGAGCCGAAGATGCGCAGCAGATCGTCGTCGAGCGACAAATAGAAGCGGCTGAGCCCCGGATCGCCCTGACGGCCCGAACGGCCGCGCAGCTGATTGTCGATGCGGCGGCTTTCGTGACGCTCGGTGCCGAGCACGAACAGCCCGCCGGCCTGCTTCACGCGCTCCTTCTCGGCCGCGATCTCGGCCTTGATCTGCTCGACCGCGGCTTCGCGCTGCGGACCTTCCTCCATCTCGCCCAATTCGTCATGGACGCGGAACTCGAGGTTGCCGCCGAGCTGGATGTCGGTGCCGCGGCCGGCCATGTTGGTCGCGATCGTCACCGCGCCGAGCCGGCCCGCCTGCGCGACGATGCCCGCCTCGAGCTCGTGATGCCGCGCGTTGAGCACCGAATGCTCGACGCCTTCCTTCTTGAGGAACTCGCTGAGCAGCTCGCTCTTCTCGATCGAGACGGTGCCGACGAGCACCGGCTGGCCCTTGGCCGAATGCTCCTTGATCTTCTTGGCGATCGCCCCGAATTTTTCCTCGGTGGTCTTGTAGAACTCGTCCTCCTCGTCGACCCGGCTGATCGGCAGGTTGGTCGGGATGGTGACGACGTTCATCTTGTAGATGTCGAAGAATTCGGGTGCCTCGGTCGCGGCGGTGCCGGTCATGCCCGAGAGCTTGGGGTACATGCGGAAATAATTCTGGAAGGTGATCGAGGCGAGCGTCTGGTTCTCAGGCTCGATCTGCACGCCTTCCTTGGCCTCGACCGCCTGGTGCAGGCCGTCGGACCAGCGGCGGCCGTCCATCATGCGCCCGGTGAACTCGTCGATGATGACGACCTTGTCGTCCTTGACGATGTAATCGATGTCGCGCTTGAACATCACGTTCGCGCGCAGCGACTGGTTCAGGTGATGCACCACCTGCGTGTTCTCGAAATCGTAGAGATTGGCGCCCTGGAGCAGCCCCGCGGCCTCGAGCATGCGCTCGATCTTCTCCGTGCCGTCCTCGGTGAGCACCACGGTGCGCTGCTTCTCGTCCTTCTCGTAGTCGATCGGCACGAGCTGCTTCACCACCGCGTCGACGCCCATATAGAGCTCGCTACGGTCGTCGGTCGGGCCCGAGATGATCAGCGGGGTGCGCGCTTCGTCGATCAGGATCGAATCGACCTCGTCGACGATCGCGAAGTTGAACGGCCGCTGCGTCATCGAGGCGCGATCGTACTTCATGTTGTCGCGCAGATAGTCGAAGCCGAACTCGTTGTTCGTGCCGTAGGTGATGTCCGAGCCATAGGCCTGGCGGCGCTGCTCGTCGGTGAGGTTGGGGATGATCACGCCGGTGGTGAGGCCGAGGAAACCATAGACCTGGCTCATCCACTCGGCGTCGCGCTTGGCGAGATAGTCGTTGACGGTGACGACATGGACGCCGTCGCCCGGGAGCGCGTTGAGATAGGTCGCGAGCGTCGCGACCAGCGTCTTGCCCTCGCCGGTGCGCATCTCGGCGATCTCGCCGCGATGGAGGACGATGCCGCCGATCATCTGGACGTCGTAATGCCGCTGGCCGAGCGTGCGCTTGGCCGCCTCGCGGACGGTGGCGAAGGCTTCGGGCAGGATCGAATCGAGCTTCTCGCCATTCGCCAGCCGCTCGCGGAAGAGCACGGTCTGGTTCGCGAGCGTCGCGTCGTCCATCGCCGAGATGGTCGGCTCGAACGCGTTGATCTTCTGGACGATCGACCCGAGCGACTTGACGTAGCGTTCGTTCGAGGAGCCGAAAATGGTCTTGGCAAGGCCGCCGAGCATGAAGAATTCCCGTATCTATATGGTGGTCGGGCGGACGCAGCACGCAGGGCCGCATCCGCATCAAACGAAGTTCGGAGAAGAGCGGTCCCTGAAACGGACCGCGCGCGGGCTTATTCGAGCCGGCGCTCGAAGCGCTGCTCGACGCCGGGAAGCACCTTGGCTTCCGAAACCGCCCAGAGCTGGCCCACCGTGCTGGTGCCGTCGGCGACCGGATGCACCGGGCGTGCCGCGCGCGCCTGCTGGCTCGCGGCCTGCACCACCTCGGCGGCACGGACCACCGCGACGTCCTGCACCCCGCGCAGGCCGCGATCGGCCTGACCGGTACCGGTCAGGCTCGCGAGCAGCGCAGTGAGGAGTAGCAGCAGGTTCAAATCGGCTCTCTCAGGGTAGAAGGCTGCGACATAGTGATTGGTTCGCGGTTCGTCTAACCCTAAACTATCTTCTTTCCACCGCCGTCATCTGACCGGTTCCTCCGTAAACCAGACGAAGAACATACGGGTGTCGAGCTTTCCCACCAGCGGCGTGCTCTGCGCGGGTTCGGCCCCCGTCATCACCTGCGCGCACGCCGCACGGTCGATCGCCTCGCTGCCGCTCGAGATCTCCAGCCGGCACTCGGCCGGCTTGCCCGCCTGATCGAAACGAATCCTTACCAGCGGTCGTGTCTGATAGCCCGCCGGTAGTTTCTTGACGGTCACACGCACGAAGCCTGGCTCGCCGACCGCTTTCATGAGCGCTTCCCACTGCTCCCTGAGCTTGTCGCCCCGCGCCCAGGTGAAAGCGCTCATATAAGTGGAAGCCACTGGCTTCCCGTCGGCGTCGAGCGCCGGAATGAAGCTCGCGCGATGCCTCAGGATCGAACAGGTCTCTTCGTCGAGTATCCAGAAGCCCGAGGTAGCGAGGATGTGACACGCCGCCACTTTCCCCGTCGTATCGACGTCGAGCCGGAAGCGGATCCGGCCGAACGCACGGCCGCCCAGCGCCTTGTCCGGAAACTGGCTGAAGGTAACCCATTTGTCTGGGGCCGTACGAGGCGCGAGCTCGCGCGAATAAGGCCGGAGGTCCTCGCCGGCACGCTCCGCCTGCTGGCCGGGCACGATGCCGGCACCCAGCAACAATGGCAAGATCATCGATCCCTCCCGTGCACCCCCGCCACTCTATTGCGCGGTTCCGCAGTGTCCAGCGCGCCGGCGCCCCCGCACGACCGACGTCCATCGGACCGCGCGCTTTTCTTGGCGCCGCTGAGCCCCTATGCGGAACGCCATGTCCGATAGCCGCTCCCCGCTCGCGCTGCCCTTTCCCGAACTTCCCGCGATCGCCGGCGTCACGCCGCGCATCGCGCGGGCGCGCTACAAGACATGGGATCGCTGCGACCTGACCTTCGTCACGCTCGATCCGGGCACCGCGGTCGCCGGGGTGCTGACCCAGAGCCGCTGCCCCTCACCCGAGGTCGAATGGTGCCGCAAGGCGCTGGGGCTCGGCCGTGCGCGCGCGCTGGTCGTCAATGCCGGCAACTCGAACGCCTTCACGGGCGATCGCGGCCGCGCGGCAGTGGAGAATCTCGCCGCGAAGACCGCGCAGCATCTCGGCTGCGCGCCTTCGGACGTCTTCCTCGCCTCGACCGGCGTGATCGGCGTGCCGCTGCCGATCGACAAGAGCGAAGCCGGCCTTGCCGCCGCCTTCTCGGCCGAGCCGTGCGGCTGGGAGGCGGCCGCCGAGACGATCATGACCACCGACACCTTCGCCAAGGCCGCGGTGACCCGCGCGGTGGTCGACGGGCGCACGGTCAACCTCGTCGGGATCATCAAGGGTTCGGGGATGATCGCGCCCGACATGGCGACGATGCTCGGCTTCGTCTTCACCGACGCCGCGGTCGCGCCCGAATTCCTCCAGACGGCGCTCGAGGACGCCAACCGCACCAGCTTCTCGTGCATCACCGTCGACGGCGACACGTCGACCAGCGACACGGTGCTCGCCTTCGCCACCGGTACCGCAGGCAACGCCCCGCTGACGGGCGACGAGGATGCCGGCGCCGACGCCTTCCGCGCCGCGCTCGCCGATCTCTGCCACCAGTTGGCCCTGCTCGTCGTCCGCGACGGCGAAGGCGCGCAGAAGCTCATCGAGATCACTGTCGAGGGTGCCGAGAGCGACCGCAGCGCGCATCGCATCGCCATGTCGATCGCCAATTCGCCGCTGGTGAAGACCGCGATCGCCGGCGAGGACGCCAATTGGGGCCGCGTCGTGATGGCGGTCGGCAAGGCCGGTGAGCCCGCCGAGCGCGACCGGCTCGCGATCCGCTTCGGCGCGACGCAGGTTGCACGCAACGGCCTCGCGGTCACCGGCTATGACGAGGCCCCGGTCGCGGCGCATCTCAAGGGCCAGGAGATCGCCATCGGCGTCGATCTCGGCCTCGGCGAAGGTCGCGCCACCGTGTGGACCTGCGATCTCACCCATGGCTATATCTCGATCAACGCCGATTATCGGAGCTGAGCCATGCAGGGCGGCTGCCTCTGCGGGGCGGTCCGCTACCGCCTCGAGTCCGAACCCTATGACGCCGGCTGGTGCCATTGCCGCACCTGCCAGCTGAACTCGGGCAGCCCCGCAATGGCCTTCGCCACCGTGCCGATCGGCGATTTCGTCTTCACCCGAGGTGCCGAACTGGTCGGCCAGATCGCCTCGAGCGACTTCGGGCATCGCCGCTTCTGCACGCGCTGCGGCACGCCCTTCCTGATGCAGGTCGATCACCAGCCCGAGACGGTCGACTTCAGCATCGCCACGCTCGACGCGCCCGATGCGGTCGTGCCTAGCTTCCACATCTTCTATGCGAGCCGGATCGGCTGGGCCGAGGCCGGCGACGCCCTGCCCCGCCATGATCGCTTCCGCCCCGATACGCGCGGGCTTCAGCAGGGCTAGCGCCCAGCCATCGCCGCCTTGAGCGTCGCGGTATCCGCGTCGCTCCAGTTCGGGGGCTGGCTCACTTCCTTCCACGCGTCGATATAATGCGCGGCGGCGTAGACGTGCCCGCGCCCGGGCGGCACCATTCCGGAAAGCGTGATGTCCACCCCCATCTGCAGCGCGCTGACGATCGGAATCCAGCGCAGTGCGGGCGAGACATCCGGCCCGCGCGGGTCCATCCACTCGGGGCGCCGCCAGAACATGCTGGGTTCGAAAAAGGTGATCGGATCGCTGGCATATTGCAGCATCACGATTCGCATCGGCCCCCATTTTGCGCCGGGAATGGCGAGATGGTTCTGCTGGTTGGTGAAGCGGACCGTCGATCCGTCGCCCGAGATCGGCAGCCATGCCGGCGAGCCCGGCCGTCGCCCCGCGACGAGCGTGCGCCACATATTGCTGCGGAACGGCGTCCCGCTCCACACCGCGCCGTTGAACGGATCGCCGATCACCTTGAACATGTCCGCCGAGCGCTGCGAGCCGAGCGCGCCGAGGCTCAGCCCGAAAAGATAGAGCTTGGGCCGCGCGTCCTGCGGCAGGCTGGTCCAATAGCCATAGACGGTGTCGAACAGCGCGTGCGCGGTCTCGCTGCCATTCTCGGGCTCGATCAGCAGCGACAGCCAGCTCGACAGATAGGAATATTGTACGGCCACGCTCGCGACATTGCCGCGATGCAGATATTCGAGCGTGTCGATCCCCGCCGGATCGACCCAGCCGGTGCCGGTAGGCATGATGATCACCAGCACCGGCCGCGCGAACGCGCCAACCCGCTCGAGCTCGGCGAGCGCGAGTTCGGCCCGGGCGCGCGGTGTCGCCGCCGAGTTCAGCCCGGCATAGACCCGGATCGGCTGGCGCGCTTCACCGCCCGCCAGCGCGGCGATGCTTTCGCGGTTCGGCCCCGCATCGATGAACTCGCGCCCTGCCCGTCCGAGATGCTGCCAGTCGAGCAGCGAGGCCGCGCTCCCGGTCCGCATCGGATCGATCGGCCGCGCGACATCGGTCTCGATCAGCGCGTCGAACTCGCGATACGAGCTGTCGGCGATCGATAGCGCCAGCCGGAAGATCAGTCCGTCGAGCACCGACAGACACAGCAAGGCCGCGAGCAGCACGCCGAGGAAATTGGCCGTCCGCTCGGGCATGTGCCGTTTGAGCCAGCGCGCGATGATCCGGAAGGTCAGCCCGATCAGCCGCGCGATCGCGCGCAGCACCCAGAAGGTGATCAGCGCGACGAGCCCGACCAGCAGGGGACTGGCGCCCGGCTCGGGCGGCAGCTGCAGCGCCGTGCGCACCGAATTCTGCCAGCCCTTCTCCAGCCACAGGAAGATCAGGGCAACGACGAGGCAGACCGAAGCGGTCACCAGCGTCGCGCGTCGCACAAAAGCGGTGCCGGGACGCGGCAGCTGGACATAGGCCCAGATCCGCTCGAGCAGCAGCCCGAGCCCATAGCCGAGTGCGAACGAAAAACCCGAAAGCGCCCCCTGCAGCGCGAAATGCCGCGGGATCATGCCCGGAGTCAGCGAGGCCGCGAAGAAGAAGGTGCCCCAGATCAGGCCGGGCAGCGACAAACGCTCGAGCCGGACGATCAGGCGCTTCGCGACCAACTCCATGCAAGGCGCCTCCGTCCTACGAATGCACCTCCCGCCCCGGGGACAGGTTTAAGCAGATACAGGACGTTCCGCAACTTGGATAAAGGCAACGGCAAACAACCGCCCCTTAATAAACTTCATGAAGAACCGCACCATATACGGCAATCGACTCGATTTTTGCGATCGTGTACGATGCGACGTACAGAAAAACGGAATCTGTATTCGGAAATCTGCTTCCGCGCTTTTTCGGGAAGGAGTGCCGCAATGGCCGTATCTTTCAAATCCGAGATGAGCCTGCTCGACTTCGACGAGCGCGAGATCCTCCGCTCCACCCACCATCCCTATATTGCCGCGCTCGACCGGGCTGCGCTCGAGGATCGCCGCCGCGAGCTCCGCGATCTTCGCGACAAGGAAAAGGTCTTCGTCCGGCAGAAGCAGCGCGAATCCTCGGGCAAGGGGGAGCCGCGCGGCAAGAGCTTCCCCGGCACGATCGCGCGGCCTCATCAGCGCAAACAGGTCTTCGCCTCCGCCATCAAGCGCCTCAACCGCGAGATTCGCCGCCACGAGGTATTCGAGGCGAAGACCGCGCATGGCGAAGCGGCGCAGCGCGCGCTGAGCTTGCGGCGTGCGCAGCAATTCCCCGAACGGCCCGAGCAAAAGACCGCCGACGAAGGCCTGCGCCCGCTGCCGAGCCGGCGAACCCGGCGCATCCTGCCCGGAGGTCAGATCGGCAGCGTCTCGCAGCAGAACAAGCGGCACCAGGCGCGGAAGGACAGCCGGGGCTGAAGCCTTCGCGCTGGCCTTACCCCGACCGGCGATGCATCCTGACCGATCGCCGCGCGTTGTACTCGGTCCCAGCCAAGGAGCGCCCCGATGATCGAAAGACCGGACCCGCGCGAAGCCGCTGCAATCACAGCGACGTTGCTCGATCTCGCGGAGCTGCTCGCGACGATCGAGCAGGTCCGCGCGCAGCTTCAACGCGTCCATGCCGGGCTGGTCTGCGCGCAACTGGACGCCGCCGAATCGGCCCTGCCCCGCGACGCGCAATAGCCGAGGGGATCGAATCTTCGGCGCGCACGCCCCGGGGAAGCGCCGGTTTCAATTCAGATCGCGGGATGCCCTCACGCGCGCAAATGACGAAAGTTCAATCGCGCAGGCAGGCCCATGACCCATAGTCCCAACGAGCGCCGTCGCTTTTCCTGTTGACCACGAAATACCCGAAGGGCCGGGACGTCCCACTCGAATCGATGGTGATATGCGCGCCGCCGTCCATGCGATAACTGGAGGTCTCGATCGTGAAGAGCAATATATCGGTGTCGGGCGTGATGCTGGCAGACTTCACGGTGCGCTGTATATTCGTTTGCATATCGACAACCTGATTGTTCTTCACGGTCAACTTGAAGAAATCGGTTACCACGGTGCTGGCCGTCCGGCAGTGATAGAAGCCGTCATACTGGTACGGCGTCTTCGTCACGTGCACCGTGAACTTCACGGTGCCATAGCCCTTTGCCGATGCCGTAATCGCGTAGACGCCGGGAACATTGAAATAGCCGGGGAGCCAGGTCGCGATCCCCAGCGCGTTCGTCTGCACGGTGTCAGGCAGGTTCAAGCCCGCGTTGCGGAAACCGGTGAAGACCACGGGCACGTCCGGAGCGTTCTTTCCGTCGGCCGCGAAGAGCCGCACCTGAAGCGGATTCGCGAGCACATTGCCCTGATCCACGGTCTGCTGATTGCCCGACTCGATCTGGATCGGCGTCGCCGCCGGGGTCGGTGTGGGAGTCGGGGTCGGGATCGGCGTGGGGGTTGGCGTCGGCGTCGGCGCCGGGGTCGGCGACGAGCCACCGTCGCAACCGGCGATCATCGTCAGGGAAATGAGGCCCAGGGCCAGCGCAGCGGTTCGAGACATCCAGGCGTCCTAAACAAATCACTTCCAGAAATGGGCAGCCGCCCTCATTCGCGAATGCAGCGCCAGGTGCGCGGTCGAGGCTGAAGTCCCCCATCGAGCCCCGACACGCTAAAATTTCCGTCTATTCGCGCGGTTCCCTCATCATCGAGGACAATCTTGCCTATGAAATCATTACCATAGACCCCGTTTCCGATAAACGCCCGCAGAATATCCGTAGCCGGGTTGTAAGTGCTCGGCGCATTCGGGTCCGAGGTGCTTCGCAACTCATGAAAAGCGAGCGGATCCGGTTGTATGAACTTGTTATTGAGAATCGTGAATTCGTGCGAACCCATCGACATTATCTCCGGCGTGGGAGGCGGACGACTGTTGTCGGTTTGATAGGTGGTGCAGTAATAAGTTCCGTCATAATCATTGGGGGTATCGTTCACCGTCACCGTGAACGATACCGAGTTATAGCCAGCCGCCGACGCCGTAATGGTATAGGTACCGGGATTGCGGAAAGCGCCCGGAAGCCAGGTGGCAAGCCCTGCGTTGCTGGTCGCGACGATCTCCGGCGCGTTGAGCCCGTTGTTGCGCGTCGCAGTAAAGACAACGCCGACATTGGGGTCGGGCTGGTCGCTCGCGGTGGTCAGGCGGACCTGAAACGGCTGGGCGAGCACGCGGTTCTGATCTACCGTCTGCCCGTTGCCGGACACGATCGTCATCGTAGCCGCGGTGAGCGAAAGCGCGGGCGTGTCATTGCACAGCAAAAGCGTCGCGACCGCGACAGCCCCAACAGCTCGAACATACCCGATCATCTGCATTCCTCATCATCACCGGCGGCGGGCAGCGTCAGACACGCGATCTCAAGGTGATAGGGACAAAACTTAATTCCGCCTCGCCAACAATGGCAAGCACTTATGCTGCGTTCGCGGACAATATTAACCGCCTTCCGGAGCGATAGTCCGGGGATCTTCAAATCGCCCCTATCGTGCAGATCCGCGCCGGGCTCCGCGACATCCTGCTCAATGCACCGCCGCCAAATGCCGCAGCTTGTCGGGGTTACGCATGATGTAGATTGCGGCGACCTTGCCCCTCTCGATCGCCAGCGCGGTCGTCTGGAGCACGCCGCCGGGCTCGCGCGTCACGAAACCCGGCAGCCCGTTGATCATCCCCCATCGCACGATCTGCGATGGCTCCCTGGCGAAGAAGCGCGCCAGCGAGCCGTGCAGCTTCAACGCACCATCGATTCCCAGGATCGGCTTGAGGCCCGCATGGACCTTACCGCCGCCATCCGAATAGATCGAGACATCGTCGGCGAGCAGCCCGCGAAGGCTGGTCAGGTCGCCGCTCCGCGTGGCCTGGAAAAAGGCCTGCGCAATCTCGAGCCCTTTCTCCTTCGGCACGATCGAACGGGTTCGCGCGCCGCGGACGTGCGTGCGCGCCCGGCTGGCGAGCTGGCGCGCCGCGGCGGCGTCGCGCCCGATCGTCTCGGCGATCTCCTCGAAGGGCACGCCGAACACGTCGTGGAGCAGGAACGCCGCGCGCTCGAGCGGAGTCAGCCGTTCGAGCGCGAGCATCAGCGGCAGAGTGACGTCGTCCGCTTCCTCCTCTTCCTCGACCACCGGCTCGGGCAGCCACGGCCCGACATAGGTCTCGCGCCGCGCCCGCGCCGATTTGAGCTGGTCGAGGCAGAGCCGCGTCACGACGCGGCGCAAAAACGCCTCGGGCTCGTGGATCGCGGCGCGATCGGCCGCCATCCAGCGCAGGAAGGCGTCCTGCACCACGTCCTCCGCGTCCGCGACCGAACCCAGCATGCGATAGGCGATGCGGGTCAGCCGCGGACGCAGCGGATCGAACGACGCTGCCGCGTCGTCGGTCATGCGGCCTCGGCGGTGGCGGCATTGCCGTCGTAGAACAGGTCGAAGCCCACGGCGATGCGGTTCCATCCGTTGATCGCGTTGATCATCAGCGTCAGCTGCACCTGCTCCTCCGGCGTGAATTCGGCCGCGAGCGCGTCGTACACGGCCTGCGGCGCCCGCGCGGTGGATACCAGAGTGAGCGCGTCGGTCCATGCCAGCGCCGCACGCTCGCGCGCCGAGAAGACCGGCGCCTCGTGCCACGCGCTGAGCAGATAGATGCGCTGCTCGGTCTCGCCGGCCTTGCGCGCATCGGCGGTGTGCATGTTGAGGCAATTGGCGCAGCCGTTGATCTGCGAGGCGCGGATCTTGACCAGCTCGAGCAGGCTATGCTCGATCGCCGGGGCGATCTTGAGCGACATGTCGAGCCAGGTCTTCATCTGGACGGGCGCGGCGGCGAAGGGGTCGAGGCGTGCAGTCATGGTCGGTCTCCTTGGTTTCTGGAGACATGACGAGATGGCGCAGGCGAATGTGACATGGCGATGCGATTTTCTGCTCCCCTCCCTGCAAGGGAGGGGTTGGGGGTGGGTGCGAGCGAAGCGAGCCCATCGAGATGCTCTCGACAAAAAGAAAAGGCCGGGCATCGAGCCCGACCTCTTCTTACCCACCCCTAGCCCCTCCCTTGCAGGGAGGGGAACCCCGTTTGGAACGGTCAGCCGCGGCCGATCAGCCGTTGCGCGATGCGGTCGGCGACTTCGCTCTCGGGATCGCCGGTGCGGTCGCTCTCGTCCCACACTTCGATCAGCCGCTCGGGGATCTTGTCGACCCGGCCCTGGACCTCGGCCATGTTGCCCTGCCCCAGATATTCGAGCCCGACATTGATGATCCCGCCCGCGTTGATCACGTAATCGGGCGCGTAGAGGATGCCGCGATCGTGCAGCCGCGCCCCATCGGCGCGGGTGGCGAGCTGGTTGTTGGCGCCGCCGGCGACGACCTTCGCCTTGATCGTCGGGATCGACGCCTCGGTCAGAATCGCGCCAAGCGCATTGGGGCTGAACAGATCGGTGTCGAGCGTCAGGATGTCGGCGGCGTCGACCGCTTCCGCGCCGAGCTCGGCCGCGAGCGCCTTCGCCCGCTCGGCATTGACGTCGGCGAGCACCAGCCTGGCACCGTCCTTTGCGAGCAGGCGGGCGAGCCCGCCGCCGACCGAGCCGACGCCCTGGATCGCGACGCGGACGCCTGCCATCGAATCGGCGCCCAGCCCGCGCTTCGCCGCCGCCTTGACGCCCAGATAGACGCCGCGCGCCGTGACCGGGCCCGGATCGCCGCCCGCGCTGCCCGCCGCGACGGGCAGGCCCGAGACATGCTTCGTCTGGGTGGCGACGACCTTCATCCGCTCTTCGGACATGCCGACATCCTCGGCGGTGACGTACTTGCCCTGAAGCGATTCGACCGCGCGGCCGAATGCCTCGAGCTGGGCGCTGGTCACCGTCCCGCCGGGCTGGGCGGCGAGGATCACGCCCTTGCCCCCGCCCATCGGCAGGTTCGCCATCGCGTTCTTGTAGCTCATCCCGCGCGAGAGGCGCAGCGCGTCGGTGATCGCGGCGCGATGATCGGCATAGTGCCAGAAGCGCACCCCGCCCGCCGCCGGACCGAGCTTGCTCGAGTGGATCGCGATGATCGCGCTCAGCCCCGATTCGCGGTCGCTGAAGAGATGGACGCCCTCATGGTCGTCGAAATCGGGAAAGCCCCAGTCCGTTATCACGCGTCAGATTCCTGCGGCGATGCCGCCCGACATCCGGCGCGAGCGGGCGTGGGAGAATGGGGCGACCGACGGGACTTGAACCCGCAACTTCCGGCATCACAAGCCGGCGCTCTAACCAATTGAACTACGGTCGCCGTGAAGGTTGGCCGCTTAGCGAGCGCTTTCGCGAAGCGCAAGATCATTGCGCGACGCCGCGACCGCATGTTCGGGCGCGAGCACGCCGTCGCGGGCCAGCGCGCGCGCCGCCGAGGCAAAATTGGGCGCAGAAAGAAAGGCATGGCGCGCGAGCAACGGCGCGTCTGCGCCATCGTAGATCAGCCGCCGCATCGCCGGATCGATCTCGACTCCCTCGAAGATCCGCACCGCCTCTCCGCGTCCGCCGCCTCCACAGGCGTCGCAGCCAGGGGCCGACCAGAGAATCGCGCCGGGATCGAGCCCGAGCAGCGCCGCGGTCGATCCGAAGGCCTGGATCGGGCGGCGGCAGGCGCGGCACAGGCCGGGCGCGATTCGCTGCGCGATCACCAGCCGCAGCGCCGCGGCGAGCGCGAAGCGATCGGGCGCCAGCCGCCGTAGTGCAAGGATCGTCCCGACCGCGTCGCCATCCTCGAAACAGGCGAGCACCAGCCCGCGATCGGCCGCCTCGACCGCGAGGTTGGCGGCGATGCGGTCGCCGATGCCGCCGGCGAGCGGGATGGCGTAGCGGTGATGGAGCGCAGTGGCGGTCTCCTCCGCACCCGGGCCGGCGATCGCGATCAGTCCCGTCGGGCGATCGGCCGCGCGCTCGATCGCGGCGGCGAGCCGCGCAGGCACGCCCAGCATCTGCAATGCGTCGGGCGTCCGCGGTGGCGGCGGTTCGGCTGCGATCTGGGTGTCGACGGCCATCGCCACTCGCCTGCCCGCGCAATGTGACGGCTTGCTTGCGCTTTTGTTACGGCAGCCGTGCAAGCGCCTCGATACTGGCGAAAAGCCGCGGAATTTGGCAGAATCGCCGCGATGCAAACCCTCTCCGCCGCTCCGTTCGCCGATCTGCCCAATCTCGGCCCCGGCCACCCCTCCGAACCGATCATCGAGCATATCCTGAATCAGCCGGGCATCCAGCGAGTGCCCAATCCCAAGGTGGCGATGTTCATCGGCAAGAAGTTCATCGCGCCGGACATGTGCGAGCAGCTGATCGGCCAGATCGACGCCAGGCGGCGCCCCTCGACGATCGCCGATTCGAACGGCGACTATGCCTTCCGTACCAGCGAGACCTGCGACCTCGATCCGAACGAGCCACTGGTGCTGGAATTGAAGCGCCGGATCATCGCGCTGACCGGGCTCGACCCCGCGCATGCCGAGCCGATGCAGGGCCAACGCTACGAGGTCGGCCAGGAGTTCAAAGCGCACACCGATTATTTCGAACCCTCGGGTGCCGATTTCGAGAAATATTGCAGCGTCGCCGGCCAGCGCACCTGGACGGTGATGCTCTATCTGAACACCGTCGAGGCCGGCGGCGTCACGCGGTTCAAGGCGATCGACAAGATGGTCGAGCCCGAGACCGGCAAGATCCTCGCCTGGAACAATCTGCGCGCCAACGGCACGCCCAATCCCTCGACGATCCACCACGCGATGAAGGTTCGCGCGGGCACCAAATATGTGATCACCCAGTGGTTCCGCGAACGGCCCTGGGGCTGGTGACATAGAAAAGGGCCCCGGCGGGCATTTGCCCGCCGAAGCCCCATCCCCCTTTTAACCGATCAGAACGTGGCGCTGACGCCGAGCGTGAAGACCCGGCCGACATTGTAGCGGTTGATGTACACGACGCTGTCGTTCGAGAAGGTCTGGCTCTCCTGGAAGCGCGTGCCGAGCAGGTTGCGGCCTTCGAGCTTGAGCTCGAACTTGCCCCCGCCGATCTCGAAGCCCTGACGGGCGACGATGTCGAAGCGGAAGCCCGGACGCTCGATGATGTCGGGCTGGAAGCCCTGGCCCGACAGGTTCGAAGGCCCGCGGTTGGTCACGCGGTCGCTCGCATAGTTGAGCAGGAAGGTCAGCTGCGAGAGCCGCGCCGTGTCCTCGAGGCCGAGCTGGAGGTTGACGAGGTGATCCGACTGGCCGGTGAGCGGCGCACCGTCGCGGAACTGCAGGCTCGCCGGACCGAAGCCCGCCGGGCAGCCGCCGATCGTCTGGTTGAGCACGTTCGGCACGCAGCTGTCGTCGGCGGTGATCGACGAATGGGTGTAGGTGTAGTTCGCGATCACCACCGCGCGGCGCGTCGTGAAGAAATCACCGCCCAGCCAGTCGAGCGGGAAATATTTCTGCACCTCGACCTCGGCGCCGTAGAGCTTGGCCTTGGGCAGGTTGGTGAAGCCGGTCTGCAGGCGATCGTCGGCGCCGGTGTAGAAGCCGACCTGCTCGATCGGGTTCTTGATCTTCTTGTAGAAGCCCGCGAGCGTGAAGCGCTGGTCGCGCGCGAAGAACCATTCGTAGCGCGCTTCGAAATTATAGAGTTGCGAGTCCTTGAGCAGCGGGTTGCCGAAGAACAGACGGTCCGAATCCGGATCGCGGAACTGCTGCGGCGCGAGCTCGCGGAACTGCGGCCGCGAGATCGTCTTGGCGAAGCTGCCGCGCAGCTGCATGTCCTCGGCGAAGTTCCAGGTGAGCGTGGCGGCCGGGAGCCAATAATCGTTGCTGAGATCGGTCGTGGTCGCGCCGATCGGCGTGACGAACTGATCGGCCTTTTCGTAGCGGACGCCGCCGACGGCGCGCACGCTGGTGAGGGGCTCGATCTCGGCCTGCAGATAGCCGCCATGGATGGTCAGGCCCGCGTCATAGGCATAGGCGCCGAGCGGCGTGTTGAACTGCAGCTCGACCGTGCACGCGCCGGTGCCGACCTGCGGGCAGGCATTGTTCACCACGCCGGGGCTCAGCAGCAGATCGGGTCGGTACAGGTTGTACGGGAAGCCGATCGCCGTGCCGCCGCCGGCGCTGGTCTGATAGTTGAACTGCAACCGCCGCGAGAAGCGCGAGGTGTCCGAATAATAATAGCCGGCCGAAAGCGTCGCGATGTTGGGCAGCTTGTACGAGAGATCGGCCTGCCCGCTCCACAGGTCCTCGTTCAGATCCGAGAAGATGATCGAGGCGAAGGGCGAGAAGCGCTGGGTGACCTGATAGGCGCCCGCGCACTGGAAGCCGCCCGCGCCGTTCAGGCCGTCATTGGTGATCGGCGCGCCCGTCGTCGTCGTGGTCGAGCAGAGATAGTCGAACTGACGCTCATAAGGCGCCTCGCGCTTCGAATTGGCATAGGCACCGCGAACGTCGAGATGGAGATCGCCGAAGCGGAACTCGCCTACCGCCTGGCTCTCGAACAGCTCGCGTTGGAACCAGTTGGTGTTCTGCTGGAAGCGCAGGCCGCTGGCGTTGTTGTAGACCTCGGCGGCCGAACCGCGCGCCTGCTTGAGCACGTCGCGGATATAGACGTTGGTCCAGCGGATCTTGTTGTCGCCGAACGAATAGCCGAGGCCGATCAGCGCGTTGGCGACGATGCGGTTGTCGGTCAGCAGCGTACGGAAATCGTTGCGGATCGCGCCCGACTCGGTGACGCTGTCCTGCTGGATGATCGAGCGGGTGCGCCACGTGTTGCTGTAGGCGACCGAGGTGATCAGGCCGAGCTGATCGCTGCCGATGTCGAAATTGATGCCGGTGCTGAGCTCGGCCGACCAGTTGGCGGGCAGCTGATGGTTGGCCTGCATCAGCGTCGTCGGCGCATTGGTGAGCTGGAGCACCTGCGACGCCGGGATCAGGCCCGATCCGTTCGGCGCATTGCGGATGAAATCGGGCACGCTACGGGCGCCCTTGTCGAATCCGAGCCAGTCGGTGCTGCTGCCGTAATAGGTGTAGCCGAGCTCGCTGGTGGTGACGCTGTCCGCCGAGATCGACCCGCCGACGGTGACGAAATCCTTGTCGGGGATCGCCTTGGTGGTCAGGTTGACCACGCCGCCGCCGAATTCGGCCGGATAATTGACCGAATAGGTCTTCTGGACGAGCGCCGAGCCGACGATCGAGGTCGGGAAGATGTCGAGCGGCACCGAGCGGCGCAGCGGCTCGGGGCTGGGCAGCGGCGAGCCGTTGAGCATCGCCAGCGAATAGCGGTCGCCGAGACCGCGGACATAGACGAAGCCGCCGCCGACGACGCTAAGGCCGGTGACGCGGGTCAGCGCGCCCGCGATGTCGCCTTCGCCGGTGCGCGCGATGTCCTCGGTCGAAAGCACCGAGACGATCTGCGGCGTGGCGCGGACCGTGTTGGGGATGTGGCGGCCAGTGACGACGATGTCCTGAATATCACCGGTATCGACGCCGGGCGCCGAAACCTCGACGTCCTGCTCCGGCGCGGCGGCCTGATCCTGGGCGGGATCACCGGACTGCGGAGTCGCGGTCGGCGCCGGCTCGGTCGTGCCGCCGGCCGTCTGCGCGAGCGCGGCCGGGGAGACGAGTTGAGACGTCAGGAGAAGGAGCGTGGCATAGGCTAGGCGTCGCTGCATGGCCGTGTCATCCAGTCAGTTATTTTACGAGCAATGCCGGGGCGGCGGATTCCCACCGCCCCGACATGGTTGGATTGGTCCCGGCGAGGCTCAGCGGCCCTGGCAGCTGAAATAGACCGAGTTGAACACGGGCGGGCCCTGATCCTGCAGCGCGGCGTTCGCCGGACGGATCGTCGAGCGGTCCGACGCGCTGGTTTCGCCGGCGATCATGTTGACGCACGCCACGTTGGTCGGGGTCTTCACGATGCCGTTGACGAAGGTGAAGTCCGCACCGCCGCGCAGACGGATCGCCGCCGGAGCATTGGCCGTCTGGATGAAGGTGAAGTTGGCGTAACGGCCCCAGGTGCGCGGGATCAGATCCTCGGCACCGTTCGAGTCGATCTCGGTCGAGAAGGAGTCGGCGGTGGCACCCGAGACCTTCTGCGCCGCGATCAGGAACTGGATGAACCCGCGCCAGCCATTGTCGACGTCGAAGCCGTCGTCGTCGGCGCCGGTCACCGCGATGTACTTGATGTTGGTGGTGCCGCCGAAGATCTCGATGCCGTCATCGGCCGAGTTGTGGCTCTGGATATGGTCGAGAACCGTTCCCGAGCCGGTCGCGCCGAGCGTCAGGCCCTGCAGCTCGTTGCCGTCGGTGATGGCGATGCCGCTGTAGCGGATCTGGACGTACGACATCTGGCCGCTGCTGTCGGCCTCGTTGGTGCCGCCGTAGAAGCGGCCGGTCACGCCTTCGATCGCCTGCTGGCAGGGGGTGCCCGTCGAACCGCCGGTGCCGGCAGCGCAGACCGCGGTGGTCGAGCGGCCGAGCAGGATGATGCCGCCCCACTGGCCCTGGGTCGAGTCGCTCACGCCGTTGCTGGCGAGGTTCTGCTGCGAGGTGAAGACGATCGGCGCGGCGCGCGTGCCCACCGCCTGGATCTTGCTGCCGCGATTGACGAGCAGCAGATCGTTGGTCGGCTCGCTCGAGTCCGCGGCGATCACGACGCCGGCGGCGATCGTGAGCGTCACGCCGGCGCCGCCGGTCGCGCCGAGATCGGTGCCGACTTCGGTCTGGCCGCGCAGGCGATAGAAGACGCCGGCGATCTTGGGGAGCGTGAGGTCGGTGGTGATGTTGGTCGGCAGGCGGCAGGCGCGGAAGGTCGCGACCACGCCGTCATCGGTGGTGCCGGTGGGGCAGGTCGCCGCGGCGCCGCCCGAGCCGACCGCCGGAACCGCAGTGCAGGCCGCGCTCGCGCCGCCGAACTGGGCCGTGCTCGAGTTGCAGGTCCAGTCCTGGAACGAGGTGTCGGTGGGCCCGTTCAGCGCGCCGACATAGTTGGTGCTGGTGAAGAAGGCATTGAGCGCCGACGGATCGGCCGCGGCCGTCGCCGAGGTCGCGCTGACCGGATAGATGCCGTTGAGCGCGTTGGTGCCGCTGACATTGTTGTTGGTGCCGGCGTTGACGACCGCGAGCTGCTCGTCGGCGGTGATGCTCAGACCATTCTGCGTGGTGACCGCCGCGAACTGCGCAGCCGTGATCGGCGCGGTCGGGGTCGGCGTCGGAACCGGGGCCGGCGTGGGGGTCGGGGTCACGATCACGACATTGCCCGCGCCCGGCGAAGCGACATTGTCCGCGCCATTGCATGCGGACAGCGCCGCGGAGGCGGCGGTCGTCATAAGAATAAGGCTGAGGCGTTTGAAGCTGGCCATAAAGTCTCCGTTCCGGCGGCATGCCGGGTTGCGCGGGATGGGCGAATGGACGGGACCGACTCGGTTCCCCCCGTCGATCACGAACGCTGCGCTAGGAGGCTTGCGTGACGTCTCGGCGAGAGTTTGGAGACTCTTGCGCGACACTCAAATGACAGTCCGGTTACGCTGTTGCGGCGGCGCAACAACCATCGGACCCGACCGGCATCTGCCGATTCATATTCCTGGATCGGGGTGCGGGATGAGGCGCCGGGCGGCGATCGCAGGCACGTCCGGAGCAGCGAGAATAGTCGCCCCTACCGGTCAGCCTTTCCCCAGAAGGGGTCCGCCGATCGCCGCGATCACCACCGGGGCAAGGGTGGCCACGACCTTGATGGTCGACTCCCTGTTCAGGAATCGCACCAGCCGACCCAATGACCAGCCGCGCGGCCGCGGGCCTTGCCCGTCGCCGGTCTCGTCGGGCTCTCGCTCGAACAACACGCTTCGCGAGAAAGCCAGCACACAGACCAGCACCGAGGACCCCAGGACGCCGAAAAAGACCGAATAGGAAACCATGATGGCGCGCAACTGGGCATTGGCTGCGACGGCGATGGGCCACATGCCGAATATGATCTGGCTCAGCACACGAAGCGAAAAGACGATCCCTGCCGCGAAGAAGAGCCTTGCGATGACGCGATCGTCGACGATCGCCTGGCCGGTCCGGGCCGACAATTCTTCCCATTGCGACATCGACACCGCGACCACGATCGCGACCAGGACACAGATGGCCGCGATCTGAAAGAGAATGTTGGATGCGAGCCTCAGCCGAAGGATAGCGCCGACCCATCCGTCGGGATGCCACAGCTTGCTCCCGTCGAGTTTCAGGTCCCATCCGCAGAGGAACCCGCCGCCCTCGAGGAAAGGCGGACGGCCGCACGTGAGTGCCTGGGGCACCGTCATCGTGCCGCCGGGCGAGAGGATCGCCATCAATGTCGTCAGGAGCACCACGCTGCCGAGCACCGCGAAAATGATCCTGCGCGCTGCATTTGCGGGCAGGAACCGGTGCATTTGCGAAACCGACCACAGGGCGACGCAGACGCAAACAACGCCCGACAGAATGGCGAATGACACCCAATAAGTGGAGAGTTGGATATCCAGATACGAAAGTGGCGATCGCAAGGGTCCGGGCGTCATCGCGTCAGCGCTTCCGACGTCGTTCAGGAGCAGACCGAGAAAAACATTGGCCGCGCCCGTATAGAGCAGAAGAGCGAGGACCAGGACGATCGTACCTCGGCCGATGATCCAGAACTTCGCGCTTTCGATCCGGTCAGCCATCCCCCTTCGTCCTTGCATCATGGTGGCGCCTGCCAAAATAGTCTCATGATGGCCCCGGTTTGAAAAGAGAGACGACCGAGGCGCCTCGACGCAGGTACGAAAAAGCCCGCCGGTCGCGGGGACCGGCGGGCTTCTCTACATGGTGGGCGCGGCAAGGATTGAACTTGCGACCCCTGCGGTGTGAACACAGTGCTCTACCACTGAGCTACGCGCCCATTCGCCTTTCGGCGGAAACGGGAAGCGGGCCTTTAGGGGCAGCGGGGTGCGCTGTCCAGCCCCAAAGGTCGCTTTATCCCGGGATCAGTTGACCGAATCCTTGAGGCCCTTGCCCGCCTTGAACTTGGGCTGGTTCGACGCCTTGATCGTCATCTCCTCGCCGGTGCGCGGGTTGCGGCCCGTCGAGGCCTTGCGCTTGCTCACCGAGAAGGTGCCGAAGCCGACCAGGCGAACCTCGTCGCCCTTTTTGAGCGCGGCCGAGATCGCGTCGAACACCGCCTCAACGGCCTTGGTGGCGTCGCCTTTGCCCAGGCCGGAGGTCTCCGCGACCGTCCCGATCAGCTCTTGCTTGTTCATGCTGGTGGATTCCCCCTCTTGAGTGCGTCGATAAAGTGAGTCGCGGCGGCACAGGCCGAGTGAGCCAGTCAGCACGCGACCGCCGCCGCTGTCAAACCCCCAGCGACGGTTGCGTGCCAAAAAGCGACGTGAACTCAGTGATGCACGGCGTCGCCGATGCCGGGAACATGCGCCGGCGGCTGCGCCGCGAGTTCGTCGGCATCGGTCCAGTCGATCGCCGTGAGCGGCTCGGTGAGCGCGCGCCGCAGCACTTCGTCGACATGGCTGACGGGAACGATCTCGAGGCCCTCGCGGATGTTGGCGGGGATCTCGGCGAGGTCCTTCTCGTTCTCCTGCGGAATCAGCACGGTCTTGATGCCGCCGCGCAGCGCCGCGAGCAGCTTCTCCTTGAGACCGCCGATCGGCAGCACCCGGCCGCGCAGCGTGACCTCGCCGGTCATCGCCACGTCCTTGCGCACCGCGACGCCGGTGAGCGTCGAGACGAGCGAAGTGACCAGCCCGATGCCCGCCGAGGGGCCGTCCTTGGGCACCGCACCCTCGGGCAAGTGGACGTGGATGTCCTTGCGTCCGAACAGGCTCGGCTTGATCCCGTAGCTCGGGCTGCGCGCCTTGACGAAGCTGAACGCGGCCTCGACCGATTCCTTCATCACGTCGCCGAGCTTGCCGGTGGTCTTGATCGCCCCCTTGCCCGGCACGGTGACGCTCTCGATCGTGAGCAGCTCGCCGCCCACCTCGGTCCAGGCGAGCCCGGTGACCGCGCCGATCTGATGCTCCTCCTCGCTCAGGCCGTGGCGATATTTCTGCACCCCGGCATATTCGTGGAGGTTGTCCGGCGTGATCGTGACGCTGCTCTCCTTGCCTTCGAGGATTTTCCGAAGTGCCTTGCGGGCGAGCTTGGCGATCTCGCGCTCGAGCGTGCGGACGCCGGCCTCGCGCGTGTACTTCTGGATCAGCGCGCGCAGACCCTCGGGGGTCAGCGTGAACTCGCCTTCCTTGAGCCCGTGGGCCTCGATCTGCTTGTCGATCAGGTGGCGCTCGGCGATCTCGACCTTCTCGTCCTCGGTATAGCCTTCGAGCCGGATGATCTCCATGCGGTCGAGCAAGGGCTGGGGCAGGTTGAGCGAGTTCGCGGTGCACACGAACATCACGTCCGAAAGATCGATGTCGATCTCGAGATAATGGTCGTTGAACTTGTTGTTCTGCTCCGGGTCGAGCACCTCGAGCAGCGCCGAGGCGGGATCGCCGCGGAAGTCCTGGCCGAGCTTGTCGATCTCATCGAGCAGGAACAGCGGGTTCGACGCGCCAGCCTTGCGCAGATTGGTCACGATCTTGCCCGGCAGCGAGCCGATATAGGTGCGGCGATGGCCGCGGATCTCGGCCTCGTCGCGCACGCCGCCGAGCGACTGGCGGATGAACTCGCGCCCGGTCGCTTTGGCGATCGACTTGCCGAGGCTGGTCTTGCCGACGCCGGGAGGCCCGACGAGGCACAGGATCGGCCCCTTCAATTTGTTGGTGCGCGCCTGGACCGCGAGATACTCGACGATCCGGTCCTTGACCTTCTCGAGCGCATAATGGTCCTGGTCGAGCACGGACTGCGCCTCGGCGATGTCCTTCTTGAGCTTGGACTTCTTGCCCCAGGGCAGCCCGAGCAGCACGTCGAGATAATTGCGCACCACCGTGGCTTCGGCGCTCATCGGCGCCATCGTCTTGAGCTTCTTGAGCTCCGACGTCGCCTTGGTGCGGGCTTCCTTGGAGAGCTTGAGCGTCGCGATCTTCTGGGTCAGCTCGGCGACTTCGTCGCCATCGCCTTCCTCATTCTCGTTGCCCAGCTCGCGCTGGATCGCCTTGAGCTGCTCGTTGAGATAATATTCGCGCTGCGTCTTCTCCATCTGGCGCTTGACGCGGCTGCGGATCTTCTTCTCGACCTGCAGCACGCCCAGCTCGCCCTCCATGAAGGCGAACACCATCTCGAGGCGCTTCTGGGGGTCCTTCTCGACGAGCAGCGACTGCTTGTCGGCGACCTTCACTGCGATATTGGCGGCGACCGCGTCGGCGAGGCGCGACGAATCGTCGAGCTCGGCGAGCTGGACCGCGGTTTCGGCGGGCAGCTTGCGGTTGAGCTTGGCGTAGTTCTCGAACTGATCGACCACCGAGCGCATCAGCGCCTGCACCTCGGCGCCCTCGACCTCGGTCTCCTCGACCGGCGCGACCGTCGCGGTGAGATACGCACCCGATTCGTCGACCGACTCGAGCGTTCCGCGCTCCTTGCCCGCGACCAGCACGCGCACGGTGCCGTCGGGCAGCTTGAGCAGCTGCAGCACCTCGGCCGAGACGCCGGTGTCGTACAGGTCCTCGCGGCCGGGATCGTCCTCGGCAGGATCGAGCTGCGCGACGAGGAAGATCTCCTTGTCGTCGGCCATCGCGGCCTCGAGCGCGGCTACCGACTTGTCGCGCCCGACGAAGAGCGGCACGATCATGTGCGGAAAGACGACGATGTCGCGAAGCGGCAGGACAGGATAGGACTGCTTCATGGATACTCCTGGGCCCGAGCGGCCCTTACTTTCCACTATATATGGGGCCTGCGCCAGCCGCATCAATCGGCGCACAATGATTGGCTGTGGACTGCTGGTCCCGTTCGCTGCGCAGGCGGCGGCTTTCGCGCCCGGCGACCTGCTGGACCGCGCGATCGCGGCGATGGGCGGCCGCGAGCAGCTCGCGCGGATCAAGGCGCTTCGCTGGACCGGGCAAGCGCGGGTCGAAACCGGCGACACGACGCTGCGCCTCGAAGTCGAGACTCGCGTCGAACCCTTCCTTCGCGCGCAGTCGCGAAGCTGGTTGAGCGGCAAACCCGAAACCGCGCGCACCTTGATCATCGAGCCCGACGGCGGCTTCGTCGAACGCGGAGGCGCGCGAACGCCGCTGCCGGCGCGCCAGGTGCTTCACGAGCGCCAGCAATATGGGTTGTATGGTTATATGCTCCTCACCCGCGCGCCGACGCGCGTGGAGGGTGGCGGCCTGACGGCGCACCGTTCGGACCTGCCTCCGGTCCATTTCCTGCTCGAAGGCGATCATCTCGCGGCCGCCGACTATACGGTCGCCAGCCCGGACAGCGACGGCACGATCGCGCAACGTTTCCTCTTCGAAGGCGAGCAACCCGATAAGGGCGTGCACTGGCCGCACACGATCACGATCCGGCAGAACGACAAACCCTATTTCATCCTCGATATCGAGAGCTTCTCGGTCGAACTCGCCTGATGGAGGCCCCTATCAACATCCGTTTCCTGCTCGCCGCTTCCGTTCTCACGCTCAGTGCCTCCGCCGCCCTCGGGCAGGTCAAGCCCGGCGAGCCGCCGATCACCGCCACGACCCAACAATCGGGTGGTCCGATCGATCCCGAGCGCGCCGCGCTGCGGCTCGAGCATGTCGATCTGGCGATCGAAGTCTTCCCCGAGGCCCAGAAGCTCGCGGGCGTCGCGACGCTGACGCTGATCAGCACGGCGCCGCAGCGCCGGCTGTTGATCGATCTCGACAAGAATCTGCCGGTCAGCGCGATCAGCGTCGACGGGACGCCCCTGCCCCGCACGAGCTGGACGAATCCCGAAGGGCGGCTGACGATCAGCCTCCCGAAGACGCTCGATCCCGGCACCCGCGCGGCAGTCAGGATCACCTATGGCGGCACGCCGCACGTCGCGGTGCGCGCGCCATGGGACGACGGCATCGTCTGGGCCAAAACGCCCGAGGGCCAGCCCTGGATCGCCACCACCGCCGAGGGCTATGGCTGCGACCTGTTCTGGCCGTGCCTCGACTTCCCCGCCGGCGAGCCTGCCAGCGTCGACCTGCACATCACCGTGCCCAAAGGACTTTCCGCACCCTCCAACGGCGTGCTCCGGAAGGTGGACACGCTCGCCGACGGCCGCACGACCTGGCATTGGCACGCGCGCAGCCCCAACCCCTATTCGGTGGTGCTCAACATCGCGCCCTATGTCGAGATGAAGGGCAGCTACGCGAGCCGCTTCGGCAACACGATCCCGCTCTATTACTGGCACCTCCCGGGTCGCGAGACCGGCGCGCAGGGCCTGTTCGCCGAATTCGCGCCGACGCTCGATTTCTTCGAGGCGAATGTCGGGCCCTATCCTTGGGGCGACGAGAAGCTGGGCGTGGTCGAGACGCCGCATCTCGGCATGGAGCACCAGACGATCAACGCCTATGGCAATAATTACCGCAAGGACGCCACGGGTTTCGACTGGCTGTTCCAGCACGAGCTCGCGCACGAATGGTTCGGCAACCAGATGTCCGCCGCCAATTGGGACGATTACTGGCTCCACGAAGGCTATGGCCAGTACATGCAGCCGCTCTACGGCCGCTGGCGCGAGGGCGAGGCGCGCTATGCGGTGATGATGGAGGCCTTCCGCAACCAGATCCAGAACAAGGCGCCGATCGTCTCGGGCAGGATCCTCACCGAAGAGGAAGTCTATGAGGAGGAGAAAGGCGGCCCCGCCGGCGACATCTACGTCAAGGGCGCCTGGGTGCTCCATACGCTGCGCAACCTGATCGGCGACCAGGCCTTTGGGGAAGTCACGCGGCGGCTCGTCTATGGCCGCCCCGATCCGAAGCCCAGCAATTTCCAGCCGCGTTTCGCCACCACGCCCGAATATGTCGCGATCGTCAATCAGGTCACCGGCAAGGACATGACCTGGTTCTTCGACGTCTATCTGCGCGAGGCCGCGCTGCCCGAATTGCTCCAGTCGCGCGAGGGCGGCCGGCTGACGCTGCGCTGGAAGACGCCGAACGACAGGCCCTTCCCCCTGCCCGTCGAGGTCCAGATCGACGGGAAGGTCGAGACCGTCGCGATGCCCGGCGGCACCAGCAGCATCGCCGTTCCCGAGGACGCGCATATCGTGGTCGACCCCGCGTCGCGCATCCTCAAACGCTCCGAAGCGGTCGAGGCGCTGCAGGCGCAGCAGCGCGCGCGCGGCCAATGAACCTCGTCGCGCCCCAGCCGACCAGCACGCTCGCACTGGCCGTGATGGCGGTGGGGGTCGCGATCTTCCTCCTGTCGCTGCTCTTCACCGGCAACCGGGGACGCAAGGCGGAGAAGGTCGCGGAGAAGCGCTCGCGGCGCTCGATGCTGGGCGTGCTCGCCCAGATGCTCGGGTTCCTGCTGGTGGGTTTCGGCCCGATCCTGCCGGTGCTCGCACCCTATTCGGCGCTCGCGATCGCGGAGGCGCTGGGCGTATTGCTGCTAATGGCGGTGACGATCGCTCTGTTCGTGTCGGCATCGCACGCGATGGGCCGCAACTGGAGCATCGTCGCGCGCACCCGGGAGGATCACGAACTCGTCACCTGGGGGCCGTTCGCGGTGATCCGGCATCCGATCTACACCGCGCTGTTCGCTTTCATGCTCGCAATGGCGTTGGCGTTCGGCCATTGGCGCGGCCTCCTCCCGGGCGTGCCGCTCTATTGGCTCGGCACCTGGCTGCGCGTCGCCGAGGAGGAAAAGCTGCTACGCGCGCAGTTCGGCTCCGCCTATGAAGCCTATGCTGCGCGCGTCACGCGTTTCGTGCCGGGGCTGTTCTAGACCGGGCGCAGCACCCGCGCGAGGACATAGGCGAAGGCGACCTGCCACGGCGTGTAGATCTTGAGCGGCTGGATCCAGTCGCTCACGAACGAATTCCCGGTCCCGCCTGTGGTGAGATACAGATACAGGCAGAAGCTGCCGATCGCGCCGAGCAGCACGGTGCCGAACGCCTCGAAGGTGAGGCTCGACCCTTTCCGCAGCAGACCGAAGATCGCGCAGAGCAGGAGGCTGCCGCCGGCGCCGATCATCCCGCCGACGAATCCGCGCAGGAAACCGACCTCGTCGCCGCTGATTCCGCTCACGGTCTTCAAGGCGACATAGTGCATCAGCGTGAAGCCGACGAAGAACACCAGCGCCTTCACCGCCGGCCGATGGTGGCGCTCCTGCCAGACGAACGGCAGGCCGAACAGCGGCGTAATCCAGACCGCGCCGTTCTCGATATGGAAGTAGATCACCACCGCCAGACCGATGATGTACAAGATATGGCCGAGTACGAGCCACTTGAACATCTCGAGCGCAGCGGGGTTGAGGGCCAGATCGAACGGCGAATGATACTCGCGAGGATCTTCGTCATCGAGGATGGCAATATCGGACATACGTCACCTCTCCATCTCGTCTCCTTGGGAGATAGTGCGCCTCAGGGCCGAGTCGGGTCAATCGCGCGGCATGCGAAAACGGCCGGAAAGATGTCTTTCCGGCCGCTTGTGCAGTGTTTTGGCAACAGAAGTTGAGGATCAGGCGGCGCTGCCGGCCTTTTCCTTCTTCGCGTAGATGCGAACCGGGTCCTTGCGGCCCTCGACCACGTCCTTGTCGATCATCACTTCGTCGACGCCGTCCATGCTGGGCAGGTCGAACATCGTGTCGAGCAGGATCGCCTCGAGGATCGAGCGCAGCCCGCGCGCGCCGGTCTTGCGGTCGATCGCCTTCTTGGCGACCGCGGTCAGCGCGTCGTCGTTGAAGCTGAGCTTCACGCCCTCCATGTCGAACAGCTTCTGATACTGTTTGACCAGCGCGTTCTTCGGCTCGGTGAGGATCTTGACCAGCGCCTCGATGTCGAGGTCCTCGAGCGTCGCGATCACCGGCAGGCGGCCGACGAACTCGGGGATCAGGCCGAACTTGAGCAGATCCTCGGGCTCGGTCTGGCGCAGCACCTCGCCGGTGCGGCGCTCTTCCGGAGCCGCCACATAGGCGCCGAAGCCGATCGACTTGCCCTGGAGACGATCGCCGATGATCTTCTCGAGGCCCGAGAACGCACCGCCGCAGATGAACAGGATGTTGGTCGTGTCGACCTGCAGGAACTCCTGCTGCGGATGCTTGCGGCCGCCCTGCGGCGGAACGCTCGCGGTGGTGCCTTCCATCAGCTTGAGCAGCGCCTGCTGGACGCCCTCGCCCGACACGTCGCGCGTGATCGAGGGATTCTCGGCCTTGCGGCTGATCTTGTCGATCTCGTCGATGTACACGATGCCGCGCTGCGCCCGCTCGACATTATAGTCGGAGGCCTGGAGCAGCTTGAGGATGATGTTCTCGACATCCTCGCCGACATAGCCGGCTTCGGTGAGCGTCGTCGCATCGGCCATGGTGAAGGGCACGTCGAGGATGCGCGCCAGCGTCTGCGCCAGCAGCGTCTTGCCGCAGCCGGTGGGGCCGACGAGCAGGATGTTCGACTTGGCGAGCTCGACATCGGCACCCTTGGCGCCGTGGTTGAGCCGCTTGTAATGGTTGTGCACCGCGACCGAGAGCACGCGCTTGGCCTGCTTCTGCCCGATCACATAATCGTCGAGCACGTCGCAGATCTCCTGCGGCGTGGGGACGCCGCCGTCCTTCTTGCTGACGAGCGCCGACTTGGTCTCTTCGCGGATGATGTCGTTGCAGAGCTCGACGCACTCGTCGCAGATGAACACGGTCGGTCCGGCGATGAGCTTGCGCACCTCGTGCTGCGACTTTCCGCAGAACGAGCAGTAGAGCGTGCTCTTGGAGTCACCGCCGCTGAGCTTGGTCATTCAATCCATCCTTTACGCGCCGGACGCGTAGACACTACCCGCATCCTACACGCGGGTTCCCGTCCGGCAATCCATAATCGGCCCGCCAATAGCCGTTGGGTGCCGCCCGGAGGCTCCGCCTGCGGACGGCCATAACCCAATAATCTTAAGCAGCTGCTGCGTCTTCGGTCGGCTGCGGCCGCTTTTCGTACACTTCGTCGACGATGCCGAACGCCTTGGCTTCCTCGGCCTCGAGGAAGGTATCGCGATCCATCGCCCGCTCGATCTTCTCGAGCGGCTGGCCCGTATACTTGGCATACAGGTCATTCATCCGCTGGCGAATACGGAGAATCTCCTTAGCCTGGATCTCGATGTCCGAGGCCATGCCCTGCGCACCGCCCGAGGGCTGGTGCACCATGATGCGGGCATTGGTCAGCGCGACTCGCAGGCCCGGCTCGCCCGAGGCGAGCAGGAAGCTGCCCATCGACGCCGCCTGACCGATGCAGACCGTGCCGACGCGCGGACGGATATACTGCATCGTGTCGTGGATCGCCATGCCGGCGGTCACCACGCCACCCGGCGAATTGATGTACATCCAGATGTCCTTCTTCGGGTTCTCGGACTCGAGGAAGAGCAGCTGGGCGGTGATCAGCGAGGCCATGTGGTCCTCGACGCCGCCGGTGACGAACACGATCCGCTCGCGGAGCAGGCGCGAATAAATGTCGAAGCTGCGCTCACCGCGGCTCGACTGTTCGATGACGATGGGAACGAGGCCGCCAGTGACGGGATCAATGGTCATCTGACCGGAAAGCGGATGCATGCGGGATTTTCTCTTGGATGTTTGCCCAGGTCCCCAACATCGGCGCTCGGGCAGCGCGGCGCAAGGGGGGAACGCAGTGAACGCCGCGCATTGAACCTGCACGTTCCCGCACCCATATCGTTACGATGGCGACATATACGGTCCTGGTGACGGGCGGTTCGGGCTTCGTGGGAAGCCATGTGATCCTCCAGCTGCTGGCGGCGGGGCACCGGGTGCGAACCACCGTGCGCAGCCTTTCGCGCGAGGCCGAAGTCCGCGCGACGCTCGCCCGCGCCGGCGCCGATGCCGGCGACCGCCTGAGCTTCTTCGCCGCCGATCTCGAAAAGGATGAAGGTTGGGCCGGGGCGGTGCAAGGCTGCGACTATGTCCATCACGTCGCCTCCCCTTTCCCGCCCGCGCAGCCAAAGGACGAGAACGAACTGATCCGTCCCGCGCGCGAGGGCACGCTCCGCGTCCTGCGCGCCGCCCGCGACGCGGCGGTCAAGCGAGTCGTCGTCACCTCTTCCTTCGCCGCGATCGGCTATGGCCAGGGCCAGCGCGAGACGCCCTATACCGAGGCGGACTGGACCGACGTCGATGGTCCCGCGGTCCAGCCCTATATGAAATCGAAGACGCTCGCCGAGCGCGCCGCCTGGGAATTCGTCGAACGCGAAGGCAAGGGCATGGAGCTCGCCGTGGTCAACCCGGTCGGCATCTTCGGGCCCGCGCTGAACGAGGATCTCTCGACCTCGACCTTCCTCGTGAAGACCATGCTCGAGGGCAAGATGCCCGGCACGCCGCGGCTGTGGCTCGGCGTGGTCGACGTCCGCGACGTCGCCGACCTCCATCTGCGCGCGATGACCGATCCCGCGGCGGCGGGCGAGCGCTTCCTCGCCGTTGCCGGCGACGCGATGTCGTTTCATCAGATGGCCATGGTGCTGCGCGAGCGCCTCGGCCCCGCCGCCGCCAAGGTGCCGAAGCGCGAGCTGCCCGACTGGCTGATTCGCCTGCTCGCGCTGTTCAACCCGCTCGCGCGCGAGGCCGCGCCGCGGCTCGGCATCCAGGCGCGCGCGAGCAACGCCAAGGCCCGCAACGTGCTGGGCTGGCAGCCACGGTCGAACGAGGACGCGATCCTCGCGAGCGCCGAGAGCCTGATCGGGCTCGGGCTGATCGCCGGAAAGGCCTGAACGGCCTATTCGCCTGCCATGCAGTCGCTTTGATAGGTCGCGTTCATCAGGTCCATCCGGTCCATGACCCAGTCCGACTTGCGATCGATCGCCCCGTAATTGGCCTTGGCATCGTCGCGCGTCGTCTTCATCTGCGCGGTCGCCGAGGCCATCGCCGCGGCCGATCCGAACGGCCCCGGCAGCATGCTTCCCACCATTCCGGCGGCTTCCAACGCTCTGGTCTTTGCGCCCTTTTTGTAGACGATCGCCTCACGCTCGGCCTCGATCGCGTCGAGCTGCGCCAGCCTTCCGCGCGATTCGGCGAGGACCTGTGCGCAACTGAGCTTGTCGTCGCCCGGCAACGCCGCCCCTTCGGGCAGCGGGTCGGGGATCGCCCAGACCGCCGGCGCGCCATCCGCCGGCGCCGGCACCTGCTGCGCGATCGATGGCGCGGCAAGTGCGCCGGCCAACACCAGCGCGATTGCTCCCTGCCCGATCGCCATGCGCATCATCGCTTCTCCCGTCCGAAGCGTGCAGCATGCGCCTCGGGCTCGACGAAGCGAAACCGTCGCGAGACGAGCCCCGCCGATCGCTCGACGAAGGCCGCTCGATCCCTGAAGCGCCGCTATCCTTCGAAATGGCCGAAATACAGGCCGTGACCGTCCGGATCCCGCACGACGAAGCCCCGCAAGCCGTCGTCGCCCGCGGCACGATCCTGCCTGGCGCTCAGCGGCTCGGCAAAGGCGACGCCGTGCGACGCGAACTCGGCGGCCAGCGCATCGGGATCCGGCACCTCGAAATACGCATCCCAGCTATGCGCCGGTTCCCGCCCGTAGTTCGGCACCGGCGCCACGTCGACGCTGCCAACGCCGAGGCTCTTCATCAGGATCATCGCGCCATCCCGGCGCACGATCCCGAAAAACGGATCCTCCGCGGGCCCTTCGAAGACGACCTTGAATCCGAGCCGATCGCGATAGAAGGCGAGCGCCGACAGCAGATCGGCGACGATGAAAAACGGCGCGACTTCGGAAATCCCTGCCTGCGGCATCTGCAGCCTCCGGCCGCTCCGCAGCCGGACACGGCGCTATGATCCTACCGCGATATGACCGGCAGTAGAACAGCCGCCGCCCGTGGGAAGGTCAGGCCAGCGGCCCCTTCACGGCCAGATAGGCCAGCCGCCGCATCTCGCGCCGCCCGCGCACCACCGTGTCGAGAATCAGCCCGGTGAACAGGTTGAGGAACGCGAGGATCATCATGCCCGTAGCGAGGATCGCGGTCGGGAAGCGCGGGACGCTGTGCGTCTCGAGATAGGTGATCGCCAGCGGGAAGGCGAGGATCAGCGCCATCATCGCGAAGACGGTGGCGATGAACCCGAAAAACAGCATCGGCCGCTCGATGCGATAGAGCACCGCGATCGTCTTCGCGATGCGGAAACCGTCGCGATAGGTGTTGAGTTTCGACGCCGACCCCTCGGGCCGCGCGAAATAGCGCGTCTCCGCCTCGCCCACCGGCATCTTGAGCTCGAGCGCATGGACGCTGATCTCGGTCTCGATCTCGAATCCGGAGGAGAGCACGGGAAAGCTCTTCACGAAGCGCCGCGAGAAGACGCGATAGCCCGAGAAAATGTCGGTGAAGCTGCGTCCGAAGAGATGCGCAAGCAGCCCGGTCATCGCGCGGTTGCCGAGGACATGGCCGCGCCGATAGGCCTCGGCCGCCTCGTGGACGCGCGTGCCGACGACCATGTCGAGCCCCTCGCGCGTCAGCTGCTCGACCATCGCCGGCGCGGCGCCCGCGTCATAGGTCGCATCGCCATCGGCCATCACATAGATGTCGGCATCCACATCGGCGAACATCCGCCGCACGACATTGCCCTTGCCCTGCATCCGCTCGCTGCGGACGATCGCCCCGGCGTCGCGCGCCACCGCGATCGTGCGGTCGCGGCTGTTGTTGTCGTAGACATAGATGGCGGCCGTGGGGAACACCGCGCGGAAGCCGGCGACCGTCTGCGCGATCGCCGCTTCCTCGTTGTAGCAGGGGAGAAGGACGGCAATGCGCGGTTCGGTCATGACGCTGCTTTAGGGCCGAAACGATAGCGTTTCGATAATTTTGTCGCCCTTGTCTCCGCCAAAAAGCAAGGGCCCGCCGCTCCGGGTGGAGCAGCGGGCCCGAACTTGCTTCAAAGGCGGAAGGCTCAGTCGGCCTTCTTCTTCGCCGGCGCCTTCTTGGCGGGCTTGGCCGGAGCCTCTTCCGCCTTTTCGGCCTTCGCGGCCGGGGCCTTCTTGGTCGCCGCCTTCTTCACCGGCTCGGCCTCGACCAGCTCGTCGCCGGGCGCGGCAGGCTCGATATCGGCCGCTTCGACCTTCTTCGGCTTGGCGGCCTTCTTGGCCGGCGCCTCGGCGGCAGCTTCTTCGGCCTTGGCCTTCTTCGCGGGCTTGGCTTCGTCGGCGGCCGGCTTCTTGGCAGCCGCCTTCTTCGCCTTGGGCTTATGGTTGTCGTGATCGTGCGTGTAGGTGCCCGTGTCGAAGCCCTCGTCGCTCTCGATCGCGGCTTCGAGCGCCTCGCGAGTCACTTCGCGGTCGCTGATCTCGGCCTTCTCGAACAGGAAGTCGACGACCTTGTCCTCGAACAAAGGCGCGCGCAGCTGGGCGGCCGCCATCGGCTCCTGCTGGACATACTGGATGAAGCGCTGGCGATCCTCGGGGCCGTACTGCTGCGCGGCCTGCGCGATCAGCCGGCTCATCTCCTGCTGCGAGACCTCGACGCCGTTGGCGGTGCCGATCTCGGAGAGCAGCAGGCCCAGCCGCACGCGGCGCTCGGCGATCTTGAAATAATCGTCGCGCTCGGCTTCCAGCTCGGCCTTGGCCGCCGCCGGATCTTCCTCGTGCTCGGTCTCGTGGAGCAGCTGGTGCCAGATCTGCTGGAACTCGGCATCGACCATCGAGGGCGGGACGGGGAAGTCATGGCCCGCGGCGAGCTGGTCGAGCAGCTTGCGCTTCATATAGGTACGGGTGAGGCCGTTGAGCTGCTGCTCGATCTGGCCCTTGAGCAGGCCCTTGAGCTGCTCGAGATCCTGCAGGCCGAGCTGCTTGGCGAACTCGTCGTCGATCTTGGCTTCGCCGGCGGTCTTCACCGCGGTGATCTTGAGATCGAAGGTCGCGGGCTGGCCGGCGAGGTTCTTGGCGCCGTAATCCTCAGGGAAAGTGACCGAGATCTGCTTCTCGTCGCCGGCCTTCACGCCGACGATCTGGTCCTCGAAGCCCGGGATCAGACGGCCCGAACCGATCTCGACCGCCATGCCCTCGCCGGTGCCGCCCTCGAACGCGACGCCGTCGGCGGTCTTGCCGACGAAGTCCATCGTCACCTGGTCGCCGGTCGCGGCCTTGTGCTTCGCCGGCGCGTCGTCCCAGCTCTTCTGGTTGCTGGCGAGCTGCTCGAGCTGCTTGGTGACTTCGGCGTCATCGGCCGGCACGGTCAGGCGCTCGAGCTTGAGGCCCTCGATCGACGGCGTCGGCACGTCGGGGAGCACTTCGAGCTCGACCTTGATCTCCGCGTCCTTGCCGGGCGCATAATCGCCCTCGAGGCTCACCGCCGGCTGCATCGCGGGGCGCAGCTTGTGGTCGACGAGGAGCTTCTGGATGCCTTCCTGGATCGAGTTGTTGAGCGCGTCCTGCGCCAGCGCCTCGCCGTGCATCTTGCGCACGAGGTTGGCCGGAACCTTGCCGGGGCGGAAGCCGGGCATACGGACCTGCGGCGCGACGCGCTTCACTTCGGCCTCGACCTTCTTGTCGATGTCCTTGGCAGTGATCTTGAGCGTGTAAGCCCGCTTCAGGCCTTCGTTCAACGTCTCGACAGTCTGCATTCTTCAGGCTTCCACACTAGAATTGGGATCGCGGCGCCGGGACGCTGATCAGAGAGCGGCGGTGCTGGTGCGGGCGAAGGGACTCGAACCCCCACACCTTTCGATACCAGAACCTAAATCTGGCGCGTCTACCAGTTCCGCCACGCCCGCAGGGGCACCGCCGGTCGGCGGGCTCTATAGCAGTCATGCGCCCCGGGGCAAGCTGCGAAGCAACCGGCCCGTGGTGCGCGGCGTTCAATGGGACACAAGGAGACCCCCGATGCCCGTCGAACCGCCGATTCCCGCCACGCCCGAGCCCGCCCCGGCCGAGAACCCCGGCGCGCCGCAGCCCGGGCAACCGACCACGCCGCCGCCCGAATATCATCCGCCCGCGCCCGATATCGACGTCCCTGCGCCCCAGCCCGGCGGCGACCCGAACATCGCGCCTGGGCAACCCATGTCCTGACCCCGCGTTCACGCGTCGAAGGAGAGAAGCAATGGCCGAGACGAGCGATGCGGAATTGCGCGGGCCGATCGCCGGCGCGCGGTACGATCCGCGCTCCGACCTCGAACAGGCGGTGCAGTCGCGGTCCGACGAAGCCGATGCGGCCGGCGGCGGCCGAACCGAATCGCCGCTGGAGCCGACCGGCGTTCCGGACGGAGTCGGCGGGACCGCCGGGGAAGTGAAGAATCAGGACCGGACGCAGCAATAGCGCGCCGGCGGGCGCCGGCCAGGGCCGGATCGCCGGATCAGGAGACCGCATGATCGACAGGCTTTTGATGAAGCTTCGGGTACGCGACGATATCGACGCGGACGAGGAGGAAGCATTGCGCGCGGGCGCCAGCGCGCCGATCCATATTCCCGCGGACACCACGTTCATCGCGGCGGGCAAGGTGCTCGGCGCCTCGACTTTGCTCGTCGATGGCCTGATCGGCCGCTACAAGGATCTGCGCAGCGGCGAGCGCCAGATCACCGAGTTGCACGTCCCGGGCGACTTCGCCGATCTGCACAGCTTCACGCTCAAATGCCTCGACCACAGCATCATGTCGCTGACGCCGTGCACGATCGTGCAGGTGCCGCACGACAAGCTGCGGCGGATCACGGAGCGTCACCCCCATCTCGCCCGCATGCTGTGGTTCCTGACCAATCTCGACGCGGCGATCCACCGCGAATGGGTGGTCTCGCTCGGTCGCCGCAACGCGCTCAAGCGCACCGCGCATTTGTTCTGCGAGCTGCAGGTGCGCCTCGGGCTGGTCGGGCTCGCCAGCGATCGCGACTATGCGCTTCCGATCACCCAGACCGTGCTCGCCGAATGCCTCGGCCTCACCCCGGTCCACGTCAACCGCGTGCTGCGGGAGTTGCGCGAGCGCCGGCTCGTCGAATTCCGCAGCGGACGCGTGACGCTGTTCGACCTCGCGGGCCTGCGCGGCATCGCCGAATTCGACCCGGCCTATCTCTATCTCGACAAGCGCCCGCGCTAGCCGGTCACCCGCCGCGCAGTCAGCACCTTCACCGCCGCCTCCGGGACCTCGCCCTTGAAGCTGCCTTGAAGCGTCCTGGTCGGCGAGGTCGGCGCGTCCATGATCCTGACCACCACGTCCATCCCCTCGACCACGCGCGCGAAGGCCGCATAGCCGAGATTGTCGCCCGGCTTCGTCGGATCGGCGTCGAACGAGGGCTGGTCGCCGACCATGATCGTGAATTCGCCGCGCGCGCTGCCCGGCGCGAGCCGCGGCAGCGAGAGCGTGCCGTCGAGATGCTTGATGCCCGTGAGGCTGGTCGGCTCGTGCTTGATCGCCGGGAACATCTTCGCCGGCGCGTTCTGCACGCCGAACTGGACGAAGCCGAACCGGTCCTGGACCTTGACCGTGCGATAGAAGCTGATTCCGTCGAGCCGCTTCGCATCGACATAGCGCAGGAAGTTCTTCGCGCTGATCGGCGCCTTGTCGAGATAGACCTCGACGACGAACCGGCCCGCGCTGGTCTCGATCGCGACGCGCGGGTTGGCGGCGGGCGCCGGCGCGGTCTGCGCCGCAGCGGGCACGGCGAACAGAGCCAGCAACAGCGTCAACATCGTGCGGATCATCGGCATCTCCTCGGAACCGTGCGATCCTAGCCGCATCGCCGGCCCGCACGCCAGTTCTCCCGGCGCAGGGGACGTTCGCAGCAAGGATCAACGGGTTGGACGACAATCGGCGGCAGCAGTGATAGCCGCCGGCTAGAGGAGCACGCCCAGCCCAGGAGAGTGCTTTGCTCCGCCACGCCTTCGCTTTCGCCTGTCTCGCGCTCGCCCTGCCCGCCGCGGCACGCGCCGCCGATCCGGCATGCACGCCCCTGCCCGGCCTCGCTCCGCTGATCACGGCCGATGTCGAGTATCTTCTGTTCGGCGAATATCATGGCACGGTCGAAATGCCCGGCGCGGTCGCCGATGCCTTGTGCAGCGCCCTCGCCACCCGCCGGCCGGTCGTCCTCGGCATCGAAATGGATCAGCTGAACCAGCCCTGGCTCGACGCATGGCTGGCCAGCGACGGCGGCAGCGAGGCCAAAGCAGCCTTGCTCGCGGCGCCCGGCTGGGCCGAATCGGGCGGCCGCACCACCGAGGCGATCCTTGGCCTCGTCGATTCGGCACGCCGGCTGGCGCGCGCCGGCCGCGACGTGACTCTGCTCGCGTTCGACCCGGTGTCGATTTCGGGTACCTCGGCAGCGCGCGAGGCCGGCATGGCGCGGCTGCTGCGCGCCGCCGCCGAAGGGCGGCCGCACAGCCTCGTGATCGCCCTGACCGGCGTCGGCCATGCCAGCCGCACGGGCTGGACGTCGTACACCCCGCCGTTCGACGCCTTGGGCGGGTTGCTGCCCAAGGCGCGCACGCGCAGCTTCGCCTTTGCGCGACCCGGCGGCTTCTATTGGGGTTGCCAGTCGCCGGACGGCACGCGCGACGGGTGCAAGCCCTATGCGATGCCCGTGCGCGAGCCCGTGGCGCCGCGGGGCGTGCGCCTCGATCCGGCGGCGCGCGAAGGGTTTGACGGCATCTATTCGGCGGGCGCCGCCTACACGGCGTCGCGTCCCGCGCGAGGCGCTGCACCCCTTCCAATGTAGGATTTCGCGTGCCAGCCTCTCCACCTGCTCTTTGACAGCGTGGAAATATCCAACAGCCCGTAGGAAATTTTCTTCCAACGCCGCGCAATTGTCGGAAAGCTTTTGCGCGACTCTTGCGACTCTAGCCGCGCCAAATCCTACGATCCGGCGCCGGCATCGGCTCGAAATATCCTATCGCGACGCGCGGCCTAGCCCGCCAGCGCCTTCTTGAGCAGCTCGTTGACCACTGCGGGGTTGGCCTTGCCCTGCATCGCCTTCATCGTCTGGCCGACGAAGAAACCGAACAGCGCCTCCTTGCCGCCGCGATACTGCTCCAGCTGACCGGGGTTCTTCGCCAGCACCTCGGCGATCACCGCCTCGATCGCGCCGGTGTCGCTGGTCTGCTTGAGCCCGCGATCCTCGACGATCTTCGGCGCACTGTCGCCGGTTTCGAGCATGATCTCGAACACCTGCTTGGCCAGGCTTCCCGAGATCGTCCCGTCAGCGACGAGAGCCAGCAATTCGGCGCCCTGCACCGGGCTCACCGGGCTCTCGCCCAGATCCTTGCCGAGCTTGTTGAGCGCGCCATACAGGTCCGAGAGCAGCCAGTTCGCCGCGGCGCGCGCGACTTCCTGCTCGCCCTTGGCCTGAACGCGTGCGCTCTCGGCCAGCAGCGCCTCGAACCAGCGCGCGGTGTCGGCGTCGGCGGTGAGCACCGCGGCGTTGTACGCAGTCAGCCCGAGCGCCTGCTCGTAGCGGCGGCGCTTGGCGTCGGGCAGCTCGGGCAGGCTCGCGCGGCATTCCTCGAGGAACGTCTCGTCGAGCTCGAGCGGCAGCAGATCGGGGTCGGGGAAATAGCGATAGTCGTGCGCGTCTTCCTTCGAGCGCATCGAGCGCGTCTCGCCGCGATCGGGATCGAACAGCCGCGTCTCCTGGACGATCTTGCCGCCGCTCTCGATCACCTCGACCTGACGGCGCGCCTCGACCTCGACCGTCTGCATCACGAAGCGGACCGAATTGACGTTCTTGGTCTCGGTGCGCGTGCCGAACTCGGCGCCGGGCTTGCGGACCGACACATTGACGTCGGCGCGCATCGAGCCCTGATCCATATTGCCGTCGCACGAGCCGACATAGCGCAGGATCGCGCGCAGCTTGCTCAGATAGGCCCCGGCCTCCTGCGGCGAGCGCATGTCGGGCTTCGACACGATCTCCATCAACGCGACGCCGGCGCGGTTGAGATCGACGTACGAGCGCGTCGGATGCTGATCGTGCATCAGCTTGCCGGCGTCCTGCTCGACATGGATGCGCTCGATCCCGATCGTCTTGGTGAAGGCCTCGGGGTCCTTCTCGTCGAGGCTGATCTCGATCTGCCCCTCGCCCACCAGCGGGTGGAAGAGCTGGCTGATCTGATAGCCCTGCGGCAGATCGGCGTAGAAATAGTTCTTGCGGTCGAAGCGCGACCATTTGTTGATCACCGCGCCGATCGCCATGCCGGTGCGCACCGCCTGACGGATGCACTCCTTGTTGGGCGTCGGCAGCATGCCGGGCATCGCCGCGTCGATCAGCGACACCTGGCTATTGGGCTCGGCGCCGAACGCCGTCGCCGCGCCCGAGAAGAGCTTGGCGTTGGAGGTGACCTGCGCGTGCACCTCGAGGCCGATCACGACCTCCCATTCGCCGGTGTCGCCCTGGATGCGGTAGGTGCTTTCCATCATTTTCTCTTCGCTAAACGCCTTCCGCCCTGCCGCCTTCGGCGACGGGGCCGCCTGCCCTTCCACGCATCGTGCGCGAGCCAGACTATGCCTTCGACGATCGTCTCCAAGATGATCTCGAAGACGAACCCCATCCTACCACCAGCTCGCCGGCCGCGCGGTGAACCCGGCGCGTTCCTCGATCGCGAGGCCCGCGTTGAGCACGCCTTGCTCGTCGAGCGGCTTGCCGATGATCTGGAGCCCCAGCGGCAGCCCGCCCTTGTCGAGCCCCCCGGGCACCGACATCGCCGGCAGGCCCGCGAGCGAGCTCGGCACGGTGAAGACGTCGTTCAGATACATCGCCAGCGGATCGGCCGACTTCTCGCCCAGCGCGAACGCCGCCGACGGCGCGGTCGGGGTGAGCAGCAGATCGCACTGCGCCCAGGCATTGTCGAAGTCGCGCGCGATCAGCGTGCGCACCTTCTGCGCCTGGGTGTAGTAAGCATCGTAGAAGCCCGCCGAAAGGACGTAGGTGCCGATCAGGATGCGGCGCTTGACCTCGTCGCCGAAGCCGGCGGCGCGGGTGGCGGCGTACATTTCCTGCAGGTTCTGGCCGTCGGCGAGCTCGCGCAGCCCGTAGCGCACGCCGTCATAGCGCGCGAGGTTGGACGAGGCCTCGGCCGGCGCGATGATGTAATAGGCGGGCAGTGCGTATTTGGTGTGCGGCAGGCTCACCTCGACCACTTCGGCGCCGGCGTCCTGCACCCACTCGATGCCCTGCTGCCACAGCGCCTCGATCTCGGCCGGCATGCCGTCGACGCGATATTCCCTGGGAATACCGATCTTCTTGCCGCGCAGGCTCGACGAGAGGCCAGCCTCCCATTTGGGCACCGCCAGCTCGAGCGAGGTCGAATCCTTCGGGTCGAACCCGGCCATGGCCTCGAGCAGGATCGCGCAGTCCTTGACCGAACGCGCCATCGGGCCCGCCTGATCGAGCGACGAGGCGAACGCCACCACGCCCCAGCGCGAGCAGCGGCCATAGGTGGGCTTGATCCCCGAGATGCCAGTGAACGCCGCGGGCTGGCGGATCGAGCCGCCGGTATCGGTGCCGGTCGCGCCCGGCACCAGCCGCGCCGCGATCGCCGCCGAGCTGCCGCCCGACGAGCCGCCCGGCGCCAGCGGGGCATTGTCCCCGCCGCCGCGCCGCCAGGGCGAGATCACATTGCCGAAATACGAAGTCTCGTTCGACGAACCCATCGCGAACTGGTCGAGATTGAGCTTGCCGAGCATCCCCGCACCGGCATCCCACAGCCGCTGCGACACGGTCGATTCATAGACCGGCTTGAAGCCCTCGAGCATGTGGCTCGCGGCAGTGGTCTGGACGCCCTTGGTGGCGAACAGATCCTTCATGCCGATCGGGACGCCGGCGAGCGGCCTGAGCGTCTCGCCCGCCGCGCGAGCGGCATCGGCTTCCTTCGCCGCGGCGATGGCGTGGTCGGGGGTTTCGACGATGAACGCGTTGAGCGCCTTGGCGCGGCTCACCTTGACGATGAACGCGTCGGCCACTTCGCGCGCCGAGAAGGTCCCCGCGCGGATCCCGTCGCGCAGTTCGGCGATCCCGAGGTCGGTGACGTCGCTCATTCGACCACCTTCGGCACGGTGAAGAAGCCGTGCTCGCCCTGCGGCGCGTTCTGGAGGACGGCGTCGCGCTGCTGGCCCTCGGTGACCACGTCGGCACGCAGGCGCAGCGTGTTGGGGATGACCGCGGTCATCGGATCGACATTCGCGGTGTCGACCTCGCCCAGCTGCTCGATCCAGCCGAGGATGTTGTTGAGCTCTGGCGCAAGGCGCTCGGCATCGGCATCGCTGATCGCGATCCGGGCGAGGCTGGCCACCTTCTTCACGGTTGCAGTGTCTACGGACATGCGGGGGCGACTATCAGCCGCGCCCCCCGCCTTCAAGCGCTGCTATTCGAACGACTCGCCGACCGGCACGCCGCCGACATAGACTTGGCGCCGTGTGACCGTGCGAATCTCGACCTTGCCGGCCGCATAGGCTGCGGTGATCATCCGGTCCTGCTCGGCGGTGACGGCCCGCGGCGCACTACCCTGTTCCCATTTGCCGTCCGCATAGCGATACCGGATCCCCTCGCGACAGGCGATCTGCACGGGCGGCATCGGCACCTTGGTCGCGGGCTTGTTCGAAGCGGCGAAACAGCCATCGTCGAAGACCAGCGCTTCGCTGTCGCTGAGCAGTAGCACGGCGCACTTCTGTCCGCGGGTGCAGGTAAATTCCTGCGCCATCCTGTCGCGCAGACCTTCGGGCAGGCGGGCGCCCGCCCGCAACATCCGGACATTGGCTGCCACTTCGCTGCGCCTTCTGGCTTGCTCGCTGGTATCCTTGACGTCCCAGCGAACCGCGGCACTGGCCACTTCGTTCGCGCGCGCCTTGATCACGGCGTTCGCCGATGCCTGCAGCTTCTTGAGCGCCGCCCGCCCCGGCTGGCCGAAGTCGAACGCCAGCGCGCGCCAGTCGAATTGCTCGGCAGTCACCTTGCCCGATTCGAGCCGCGCGACCTGATCGCGCGTCGAGATCGCGTTGAAGCTCACCACCGGCGTCGCCAGCACCAGCGCGACGCCGCAGACGACGAAGGCCAGCATGAGGTTCATCGGCCGTATCCGCGCCATCCACTCGCGCCGGCCGCGTAACAGCGCGATGAGATAGCCCGTCCCCCACAGGCAGGCGATGCCCACGAACACGATCGCCCAGAGCCGCTCGGGGGTGAAGCCGTATTGGCCCGTCCGTAGCGAGACTGCGATCGCCGCGAGCACCGCCAGCGGCAGCATCACCGCGGCCAGTCCGATCGCGCCATAGCGGAGCGGCAACGTGCGCCGCTCCTGCCCCGGCGCGTTGCCGATCACGGCGTTGGCGAGGATCAACGCCCCGACCACGCAGAACAACAGGATCGGCGTGGTCGACTTGGTCGCCTCCCACAGCGCATCGAGGCCGGTGAAGGGCAGCGCCAGCACGAACAGCACCAGTCCGATCGCGAGCACCGGCGCGAGCACCGCCAGCACCAGCGCCACCACGCGCTGGAGCAGCCGCACCACCGCATCGTGCTCGCGCAGCAGCCCCAGCGCGCTGCCGAAGGCGAGCCCGATCAGGCTGCGCCAGAACCAGTCCTTCTGGAGAAGCTCCTTGAGGAAATCGATCTTGATGAGATCGAACAGCATCGCCAGCAGCCACGCCAGCGCGAACACGATCACGACGAAGACGCAGCAGGCCCCGAAGAGCACGACATTGGTCCAGGCATGGTCGTGCACCACCGGATAGGGAAAGCGCCGCGCCCCCTCGTCGCGCGCCGCCTGGAAGAGGGGCGCCGCGATCGCCACGGCGAGCAACAGGCTCACCATCCGCCAGCCTTCCCCGACGCTCCAATCCTCGGGCGCGCCGTTCCACGCCACGACAAGCGCGCCGACCAATGCGAGCGCCAGCGCAAACAGGATCGACGCCCACCACAGGCGCCGCTCGAGCGTGAATCCGGTGAGTCCGGCCGCGAGCACCACTCCAGTTACCGAGGCGGCCTGCAGCATCGAAAGATCGTCATGAAATCCGTTGCCGAGGATGAGATGTACCAGCAGCCCCGCGACCAGCCCGATCCCGCCGAGGATCAGCGGCCGCGCCGCCCATTCCGCTTCGGGCGGAAGCCCCTTTTCCGCCATGGCTTCGTCCCCCTGCATGCCCGATCTCCAGAGTGTTGCGGCTCGCGACTAGGCGAAACGGACCCGCGCGGCATGACCAAAGGCTGAGCTTTTGCTGAGCAGCCCCGATCTGCGGCCGATCCACCCTCCCCCTTCGAAGAACCATCCCCCGCGGACGCGCGCCCGTCAACGCGGTTGCATCCTTCGCAAGCGTGCGCCACGGGAACGCGATTGCACCATGCCTCGTTTATGCTGCATTGCACAATGGAGGGGAACATCGCCGGTCTCGAGCATTCGGATGGAGCTGACAAGGATGCGCGTCCCCTCCGCGAGCAAGCCAGAAAACGGCCCCGGCGGTTTGCACATCGCGCGGCACGTCTGTTCCTCTATGCGATCGCGGTCCTGATCGTGCTCGCGCTTGCCGCCGCCTTTGCCTACCGTTTCTACGGCGTCGAGCTGATGCGCCAGTTCATGGTGCCCGGCGGAGAGGCCGCGACGCTGCCGCCACCCGATCGGGGCGCCTATGCCCGCGCCGATATGTGGATCGCGCGGCCCGACAAGCCCGGCAACCCCGCGCTCTGGACGCCTGCCGGCTACGGGCCTGCCGCCGCACCGAGGGCAGCGGTATTCTTCATCCACCCGACCTCGTTCCTCGATACCGCGACATGGAACGCGCCGCTCGACAACGTCGACGCCAATAATCGCGCGGCGCTGTTCCTGCGGGGTCAGGCGAGCGCCTTCAATGCAGTCGGCGCGATCTGGGCGCCGCGCTACCGCCAGGCGACCTTCGGTGCCTTCCTGACCAGCAAGGCCAGCGCGAAAAAAGCGCTCGACTTCGCCTATCGCGACGTCCTCGCGGCGTTCGACCAGTTCGTCACCGAAGCCGGTGACCGCCCGATCATCCTCGCCGGCCACAGCCAGGGCGCGCTCCATCTCTCGCGCCTGCTCGTCGATCGCGTCGCGGGCACGCCGCTCGCGACGCGCGTCGTCGCGGCCTATGTCGTCGGCTGGCCGGTCTCGGTCACCGCGGATCTTCCGGCGATGGGCCTACCTGCCTGTACCGGCCCCGACGCGACTCGCTGCATCCTCTCGTGGCAAAGCTTCTCCGAGCCCGCCGATCCGTCGCTGATCGTCGACACGTTCGACGCCACCACGGGCTTCACCGGCAAGCCGCGCGCGGGCACGCCAATGGTCTGCACCAATCCGATCACCGGCAAGCCGGGCGATTCGGCGCCGGCCAGCGCCAATCTCGGCACGCTGATCCCGGATATGAGCTTCCAGTCGGCGCGGCTGGTGACCGGCAAGGTTCCCGCCCGCTGCGAGGGTCGCGGCTTCCTCACGATCGGCCGCGAGCCCCCCGAGTTCGGGCAATATGTCCTGCCGGGCAACAACTACCATGTGTTCGACTACAGCCTGTTCTGGGCGAACGTCCGCAAGGACGCCGAGCGCCGGCTGGCGGCATACAAGCCATGATCACCACCGCTCCCGCCGAGTTCCGGGCGACCCTCCCCACGGGTGGGCGCCTGCTCGGTCTCGACGTCGGCACCAAGACGATCGGCACGGCCTTGTGCGACGCGGGCTGGAGCTTCGCCAGCCCCGCCGCGCTGATCCGGCGGACCAAATTCACCAAGGACAAGGCCGCGCTGGCCGAGCTGATCGCCAAGCAGCAGGTAAAAGGGCTGGTCATCGGCCTGCCGCTCAACCTCGACGGCACCGACAGCCCGCGCACCCAATCGACGCGCGCCTTCGCCCGCAACCTCGACGACATGGGCCTTCCCATCCTGCTCTGGGACGAGCGCTGGTCGACCGTCGCGGTCGAGCGCACGCTGATCGAGCAGGACTTCAGCCGCGCCCGCCGCGCCGAGATGATCGACAATATGGCAGCGGCGCACATCCTTCAGGCGGCGATCGACGCGCTGGTCAACGCTTGAGACAACCGTCGAGTTATTTGCCCGCGATCATCTAGATCTTCGGATCGATTTTCCGCCGCGCAAAAAGGATGTACAACCCGGTCCTGGATCTGCGGGGATCGGTCCGATGCACAAAGGGCTTTTGACGGTCGCGATATTGGTGTCGCTGGCGGGCTGCGGAGGAGGCGGTCCGACCGAGAACGCCAGCATGGACAGCATGCCTGTCACCAACGCCGCGGTCGCCGGCGAGATGATCTTCTGCCGCGAGATCAACCGGCGCACCACGCATCAGGATTGCGACGACCTTAGCTACACTGCCTCGCAGGCCGCCCGCGGCACCGCGGCGTTCAACGTTCCCCCGATGACGCGCGGAAAGGCGACGATGATCGAGCTCGCCATCTCGCTCGAACCGCCGCCGGTCCCGGAGGACGCGGCGGGCGGAGAGGCGGCTGCCGGAAATGCCTCGGACAATGCCAGCGCGCCCGAAAACGCCAGCGCTCCCGTCGAGACTCCGACCACCGCCGCGATGCCGGCGCCCAGGCCAACACCCACGCATCCGAGCTTCAAGGGCCCTGCTCCTGCCGACGTCGTGAAAGGGCTTCCCGGCGAGACCGAGCAATATAGCCCGCTGGTCGGGCGCGACATGCGCGCCGAGCTCGTCGGTCAGGGCTTCAAGATCCAGCCCAAGAGTCCCGCCTCGCAAGTCCTCTCGCCGGGCAGCACCACCAGCTGGGAGTGGGAGGTCACGCCGGAGCGCGGCAGCAACTATGCACTCACCATCAAGACCGCGGTCGAGGGCGTGATGGCCAATGGCGAGCGCGTCGTGCTCCGCAGCACGGTCGAAACGCGCGCGGTCAACGTCAAGGTCGCGTGGTACGATCGGCTTCGCGACGGACTCACCGGGGCGCCCGACTGGATCAAGCTGGTCACCGGCCTGCTGCTCGCGCTCGCTGCGCTGTTCGCGGCGTGGTGGAAGCTCGTCCGCTCGGCGAAAGGCGAGAAGGTCGAGGAAACGAAGCCCGAGGCGAAGAAGGACGAAGGCGGCGAAAAACCCCATTGAGCGGGTGCCGCCGCCGCTTGCCACTCCGCGCGCCGCGGTCTAGGCCGCAGCTTTAATGCAAGCCTCCGATCACAGCCCCGCGGCCCAGCTTCCCGGCCGCGCCGCCTTTCCGCACCGGCACCTCACCGGCATTGCGGGCCTCCAGCCGCACGAGATCGTCTTCCTGCTCGACGAGGCCGAGCAGTGGATCGAGGCGAACCGCACCCGCGCCAAGAGCGACAAGCGCCTCGAGGGCCTCACCCAGATCAACGCGTTCTTCGAGAACTCGACCCGCACAATGCCTCGGACAATGCCAGCGCGCCCGAAAACGCCAGCGCTCCCGTCGAGACTCCGACCACCGCCGCGATGCCGGCGCCCAGGCCAACACCCACGCATCCGAGCTTCAAGGGCCCTGCTCCTGCCGACGTCGTGAAAGGGCTTCCCGGCGAGACCGAGCAATATAGCCCGCTGGTCGGGCGCGACATGCGCGCCGAGCTCGTCGGTCAGGGCTTCAAGATCCAGCCCAAGAGTCCCGCCTCGCAAGTCCTCTCGCCGGGCAGCACCACCAGCTGGGAGTGGGAGGTCACGCCGGAGCGCGGCAGCAACTATGCACTCACCATCAAGACCGCGGTCGAGGGCGTGATGGCCAATGGCGAGCGCGTCGTGCTCCGCAGCACGGTCGAAACGCGCGCGGTCAACGTCAAGGTCGCGTGGTACGATCGGCTTCGCGACGGACTCACCGGGGCGCCCGACTGGATCAAGCTGGTCACCGGCCTGCTGCTCGCGCTCGCTGCGCTGTTCGCGGCGTGGTGGAAGCTCGTCCGCTCGGCGAAAGGCGAGAAGGTCGAGGAAACGAAGCCCGAGGCGAAGAAGGACGAAGGCGGCGAAAAACCCCATTGAGCGGGTGCCGCCGCCGCTTGCCACTCCGCGCGCCGCGGTCTAGGCCGCAGCTTTAATGCAAGCCTCCGATCACAGCCCCGCGGCCCAGCTTCCCGGCCGCGCCGCCTTTCCGCACCGGCACCTCACCGGCATTGCGGGCCTCCAGCCGCACGAGATCGTCTTCCTGCTCGACGAGGCCGAGCAGTGGATCGAGGCGAACCGCACCCGCGCCAAGAGCGACAAGCGCCTCGAGGGCCTCACCCAGATCAACGCGTTCTTCGAGAACTCGACCCGCACGTTGCTGTCGTTCGAGATCGCCGGCAAGCGCCTCGGCGCCGACGTCGTCAACATGCACGCCGCGCAGAGCTCGGTGAAGAAGGGCGAGACGCTGATCGACACCGCGGTGACGCTCAACGCGATGCGCGCCGACGTGATCGTCATTCGCCATATGAGCTCAGGCGCGGTCGAGCTGATCGCCGAGAAGGTCGATTGCCCGGTGCTCAACGCCGGCGACGGCTGGCACGAGCACCCCACCCAGGCGCTTCTCGACGCCCTCACCATCCGCCGCCGGCGCGGTAGCGTCGCGGGTCAGCGCGTGGTGATCTGCGGGGACATCCTGCATAGCCGCGTCGCGCGCTCGAACATGCTGGCGCTGACAGCGCTCGCCGCCGAAGTCCGGGTGGTCGCGCCGTCGACGCTGATGCCCGCCGCGATCGAGCGGATGTACGTCCAGCCCTATACCGATTTCGACGCCGCGCTCGAAGGCGCCGACGTGGTGATGATGCTCCGCGTCCAGAACGAGCGCATGGCGGGCGCCTACATTCCCTCCACGCGCGAATTCCACATGCGCTACGGCCTCACCCCCGAGCGGCTGGCCCGGGCAAAGCCCGATGCGCTGGTGATGCACCCCGGCCCGATGAACCGCGGCGTCGAAATCGAATCGAGCGTCGCCGACCATCCGACGCGCAGCGCGATCACCGAACAGGTCGAGATGGGCGTGGCGGTGCGCATGGCATGCCTCGACGTACTCACAAGGGCCGAGCGCGGCGTGGAGGGCTGGGCATGAAGACCGTCTTCCAGAACGCCCGGCTGGTCTGCCCGGTCGGCGGCGTCTCCACCGGGGACCTGCTGATCGACGGCGAGACCATCGCCGCCACCGGCGCCTTCGAGATCCCCGCCGATGCCCGACGCATCGACCTCGCCGGCAAGACGCTCGCTCCCGCGCTGATCGATCTCGGCGTGTTCGCGGTCGACAAGACAGCGTGCCGCGCCGGCGGCATCGCGCGGGTGGGCCTCATGCCCGATCAATCGCCGGTGCTCGACGATCCCGGCATCATTCGCCGCGCGGCACTGTCCGGCAAGCCCGCGCTCTGGGTCCATCCGCTCGCCGCCGCGACGCGCGGGCTCGAGGGACAGGATCTGGGCGAGATGGCGATCAACGCCTCGGCCGGCGCGCGCGCCGTCGCCACCGGGCGTCGCGCGATCGCCTCATCGGGGACGATGCGCAAGGTCCTTGCCTATGCCCGCGATTGCGGCCTCGCCGTCGTCGCGCACGCTGAGGATGGTGGGCTGACCGAGGGCGCGGTAGCAACCGAGGGCGAGACCGCCACCCGGCATGGGCTGGCCGCCGCCCCCGCCATCGCCGAAGCGCTCGCCATCGCGCGCGATCTGATGCTCGCCGAGGAGACCGGCGCGCGCCTCCATTTCCGTCAGGTCACCACCGCCGCCGCCTTCGACCTGATCCGCGCCGCCAAACGCCGGGGCGTACGCGTCACCTGCGGCATCACGCCGGCGCATCTGCTGCTGTCGGACATCGCGATCAGCGATTTCCGCACCTTCGCCCGCCTTTCCCCGCCGCTCCGCAACGAGAGCGATCGCCAGGCCGCGCTGGCGGCGGTCAAGGACGGCACGATCGACGTGATCGCCTCGGGTCACGATCCGCGCGGCCCCGAGGCCAAGCGCCTGCCCTTTGCCGATGCCGAGCCCGGCATGTCGGGCGCCGAGACCTTGCTCGCGCTGTCGCTGGGACTGGTCCGCGATGGCGTCGTCCCGATCGAGCGGCTGTTCGCGCTGCTCGCCGCGAATCCCGCGAAGATCCTCGGGCTCGAGAGCGGCACGCTCGAAACCGGCGCGCCTGCCGATCTGATCGTCCTCGCCCCCGACGCGCCGTGGCAGATCGAAGCCGAGCGCATGGTCGCGCGCGCCGGCAACACACCGTTCGATCGCCTGCCCGTGCAGGGCAAGGTGCTCCAGCTCTACAAGGGCGGAACGCTGGTCGAGTAGCCGCAACGAAAAAGGCCGGAGCGCGAGCCCCGGCCTTTCACGTGACGAACTGGTATAGGTTCAGCGCGCTGCGACCTGCGCGCGGCCGCCGCCCTTGACCCAGGCGGCGACGGTGTCGCCGGCCTGCACCCGGACGAAGCACGGGCTGCCGCTCGCGCGAACCTGTTGGCACAGCGCCGCAGCGCCGTTGCGGTCGAAACCGCCGACCGACAGGCGATAGAAATTGCCGGCACCGGTCGAGAACTGGACGCCCTGCGGCGTCTGGTCGCGCAGCGCGGCGACGCGGCGGCTGTGGCGCCCCCATGCGTCGCGGGCGACCGCGGCGTTCTCATAGGCGCCGAGCTGGACATAATAATTGCCGGGCTTCGCCTTCGCGACGACGGGCGCCGAAGCCGAGACGGCGGCAGTGCGGACGGGCGCCTTGGCCGGGGCGGCACGGACCGGGGCCGGCTGCGCGACGCGCACCTGCTGAACCTGCTGAACCACTTCGGCGCGCGGACCGAACACGACCTGCGCACCGGTGCCGGCAACCTGCTGCGGCTCGGGCTGCGCTTCGGTCTGCGGCGCGGCGGCGGCGACTTCGACGCCGGCGTCGGTGGCGGCCTGCGCCGCACCTTGCGGCACACCGGGCATATAGGCATCGACCGGATCGGCGGCCGGCGCTGCGGCGGCGATCGCGACACCCGGCTGCTGCGCGAGCGCGAGCGCGACCGGCTGGCCGCCGTCCTGCACCGGCTTCACACCGAGCAGCGACGCGACCTGGTCATAGGCGTTGGTCGGACGGGCGAACGCGGCCCATTCGGTGAGGCGCGTCTGGAGCTGATCGGGCGACACGTCCATCGCGGCGATCTGGGTCGCTTCCTTCCAGCGGCCGGCGAGCGCCATGCTCAGCGCGAGATTCTGGCGGGTCTTGGCAGTCGCCGTAGCCTCGCGCGCGGCGGGCTGGAGGATGTCGATCGCCGTCACCGGATCGCCGGCGAGCGCGAAGGCGAGGCCGCGGTCGCTCGCGGGAATGGTATCGGCATGCGCCTGCAGCGTGGTGCGCGCACCCGCCCAATCGCCCTGCGCGATCTTGGCAAGGGTGAGGTTGAGCGCGATGCGGCCATCCTGCGGGGCAAGCGTCAGCGCGTCGTTCAGCGCTTGCGAGGCCGAGGTGAAGCGGCCCGCGAGCAGATAGGCCTGGCCGAGCAGCGCGCGATAGTCGGCGCTGGTCGGATCGTTGGCCACCGCCGCCTCGGCATGCTGCACCGCCGCCTCGGCTTTGCGCTTGGCAATCGCCTTGCGCGCCTCTTTGGCTTCCGACGCGGCCTTTTTCGCATTGGCGCCCGAAGTGGCGAACGCCGTGCTGGTGAAGCTCTGCGTCGCGATGCCGGTCACGGCGACGCCGCCGAGCGCGAGCGCCGAGAGGCCGAACTTGATCATCTTGCGGCTGTTCATCGTCATGTCCTTCAGGCCCGGAGCGTCGCTGGGTCGATCTGGCTGGCGAGTGCGTCGATACCCTCGAGCGATTCGAGATACTGATCGAGCGCTTCGGTAACGAGTTGCTGGGCCGAACGGCCGGTCACCGCCGAAGCGAGGCGCAGCCGCAGATGGCGGGTATGATCGAGGCGCAGCGTGAAAGCGGCCTTCGCCTTTTTCGACGAAACCTCGCGGGCGACGCGGGCGAGCGTGCCCTGCGAAACGGTCGGCGCATGCTTGAGCACCGGCTCGCGCTTCATCGGGCGCGCCGCGACGACCTGGATCTCTTCCTGCTCGCTCTCGGGCTCGGGCGCCTCGAACGCCTGCGGTGCGGGCGCCGTCAGTTGCTCGTCGAGCGCCTCGATCTGGCGCAGCACCTCGGGCTTGGGCGCCGCATAGGCGTGCTCGACCGGGGCGACATAGGGAGCGGCGGGCGCAGGACGGAAGTCCTCGCCCATATCGTTCCAGCCGAGATCTTCCTGCCCGGTCGTATTCATCTGCAGGAAGCCCTGCGGACGCATCGCCGGACGCGCCTGGCCCTTGCGGGCGAGGAGGCTGGAGGAGAGCGAGGCGAGCGGTTTGGAGGTGCCGATCATCGCCGCCACCTCAGCTCATCACGCGGCGGCCGAAGCCGCCCTGGGGCCGCGCCGCGCCGAACTGGCTCACCGGCTGGGTCGGCGCCGCGAACACGGTGCGGCGGAAATTCTTCTCGAGCCGATCATAGATATAGGCCCAGAGCCCGGCGACCTCGCCCGACGACTTGCCGTTGGGATCGGTCTCCATGACGGTGCGGCCGTCGATCATCGACGCCGCGAAATCGGTGCGGTGATGGAGCGTGATCGGGGCAACGGTGCCGTGCTGCGACAGCGCGACCGCGGCCTCGGAGGTGATCCGCGCCTTGGGCGTCGCGGCATTGACCACGAAGATCAGCGGCTTGCCGGCGCGCTCGCACAGATCGACCGTAGCGCCGACGGCGCGCAGATCGTGCGGGCTGGGACGCGTCGGGATGACGATCAGTTCGGCGACCTGGATCACGCTCTGGATCGCCATGGTGATGGCGGGCGGCGTGTCGATCACCGCGAGACGGAAGCCCTGCTGACGCAGGACCTCGAGATCCGCCTGGAGCCGCGCGACCGTGGTCTGGGCGAACGCCGGATATTCGGTGTCGCGCTCGTTCCACCAATCGGAGAGCGAACCCTGCGGGTCGATATCGATGAGAACGACAGGCCCGTGGCCAGCCAACTGTGCCTGCACCGCAAGGTGCCCGGACAGCGTGGTCTTGCCAGACCCACCCTTCTGCGATGCCATCGCTAGAACGCGCATGAACCCCCTCGAAAACTCGGTAAGTGCGAAGCGTCTGATGGCATGGGGGTCGATAAGAAGGGGTTAACGCGTTTCGCCGCGGGACGTGTTTTGGTTTCCGCGTCAGTAAGGATATCTTTGCCAGTCGGCGGTTAAGTGGCATTTATTAAGTTTGTTGAGGGGCGTGGAGCGTGCTCGGAATGAAGTCTCTGTGGATGGCGGCAAGCGCGGGCATATTGCTGCTCGTGGCGCCTGCATGCGCGCAGGAGGATCCGGTTCGGGTGGGCGTCGACGCCTATGAGCGGGGCGATTATCGCACCGCGGTCGAGAAATGGCGCCCCGCCGCCGACAAGGGCAATGCCGACGCCCAGTTCAACATGGGCCAGGCCTATAAGCTGGGCCGCGGCGTGCCAGTCGATCTCAAACAGGCCGAAGCCTGGTATCGCAAGGCGGCGCTGCAAGGCCATGAACAGGCCGAAGGCTATTACGGGCTAGCGCTGTTCGAGAACGGCAAGCGCGCCGAAGCGGTGCAATGGCTCCAGCGCTCGGTGAGCCGTGGCGACGCCCGCGCACAGTACATCCTCGGCATCATGCTGTTCAACGGCGACGCTGTGCAGAAGGACTGGGTGCGCGCCTATGCGCTGATGGTCCGCGCCTCGTCCTCGGGGCTCGACGCCGCGATCAAGGCGCGCGCACAGATGGACCAGTATGTGCCGCTGGCCGATCGCCAGCAGGGTCTCGTGCTGGCGCGCAAATACGAGGAGGAATTCAACCGCGGCGGTCGCCCGCTGCCGCCGGTCGAGGTCGCCGGGAACGATCGTCCCGCGGCACCCGAAGCGACGCGCCCGACCCCTGCCCCCCGCACCACGCGGCCCACGCCGCGTCCGTCGTCGCCCGCACCCACATCCGCGCCCACGGCTGCACCGCCCCGCCCCACGCCCGCGGCACAGGATGGCGGCTGGCGCGTCCAGCTCGGCGCGTTCGGCGATCCGGGCAATGCGCGCAAGCTGTGGGGTCAGGTGGGCGGACGCTTTCCCGGCCGTCAGCCCTATTTCGTCAAGGGCGGCAGTTTGACCAGACTCCTCGTCGGCCCCTATGCGTCGCGCGCGGCCGCGGCCGCCGCGTGCAATGCGGTCAAGCCCTGTGTGCCCGTCGCGCGCTAGAGACGACAAATCACTTCGCGCCCGCAACAAAGTTATGGCAAGCGCGTTTCGCGCCCATGATCAAAGCCCTACTGGCCATAGCTGCCCTTCCCGCCCTCTTCGTAGCAACCGCCGCCGCAGCGCAGGATGACAGCCCGCCCGACGCGACGCGACGCTTCCGCGTCGCGCTGGGACCGCAGCTGGTACCGCGCTACCCAGGCTCCGACGATCTCCGTCTGGCGCCGTTCTGGGATATTTCGATGACCCGCGGCGAGACGCCGTTCAGGTTTGAGTCGGCCGACGAGAGCGTGGGGATTCCGCTCTTCCAGACCCGCCGCTTCGCAATCGGCCCTGCCTTCAATCTCGAAGGCAGCCGCCGCCTCGACGAAACCGATCTGCCGGTCGACGAAGTCGGCACTTCGATCGAAGCCGGCGCGTTCGTCGATTTCTGGCTGGGCGAATCGATCCGCGCGCGCGGCGAGCTTCGCAAGGGCGTCACCGGCCACAAGGCGATCGTCGGCGGGGTCAGCCTCGACTATGTCGCACGCGACGGCGACAAATGGCTGTTCGCGCTAGGGCCGCGCATCTCGCTTTCCGACCGGAAATATCAGGAAGCCTATTTCGGCGTAGACCCGGCCGCCAGCGCCCGTACCGGCCTTGCCCCCTTCAGGCCCGACGGCGGGGTCCATGCCGTCGGGGCGAGCGCGAGCGCACTCTATGCGCTCGATAGCCGCTGGGGCCTTTCCGGTTTCGTCAAATATGACCGGCTGGTCGCCGACGCGGCGCGCTCGCCGATCGTCCGCGCGATCGGCTCGCGCAACCAGTTTTCGGGCGGTGCGGCGCTCACGTTCACGTTCAACAGCGGGATACGCTGAAGCGAAGGGCGAACGATCGGGCGTGCGACACAGCTTGCCGCCGTCCCGATCGTGCGCGGGAACGCTCCCGGGTGCGCCTCGTTCGGGGATGCGGCAGCCAGGAGCCTCGTCATGGAAGCAATGGAACTGTATCGCGGCCGTCTGATCGATCATGTGCAGTTGGTCGTCCGCGACCTCGCCGCCAGCCGGCGCTTCTATCAAGCCGTGTTCGACGTGCTCGGCATAGCCGTCGGCGGCGAGGCCGAGACGCATTTCTGGGCCGACGAGCTCTTCATCTCCACCAAAGACGGCCCGGAGGCGCTGGGCGAGCTCACCGGCCGCCATCATCTCGCCTTTCAGGCGAAGGATCACGCGATGGTCGAGGCCTTTTACCGCGAAGGGCTCGCCGCGGGCGGCAAGGACAACGGCGCGCCGGGCGAGCGGCCCTATCACCCGGGCTATTACGCCGCCTTTCTGCTCGACCCCGACGGCAACAATATCGAGGCCGTGCACCATGGCGACGCCGATCGCAGCGCCGATGCAGTGAAGATATCGTTCGGCGGCTGAACGCACGGTTTCACCCGCGCCAGTCGATCCACGCGCCATAGGGATGGCAGGTCGCGAGCTGGCGCGCCTCGCCGCTCGGCCAGCAGGTGAGCCACAGCTGCACTTCGGTCCGCGCCTGTGTCCATTCGAAGCTGACCCATGCCAGCGGGCGCTCGGCAGTGGCGCGCGCTCCGGCCGCGGCAATCAGGTCGATCGCCGCCTTGCGGTCGTCGGTGCCGAGATATTGCAGCACCATCGAATGGAACACCGCGCGGCAGCGCCCCGCCGCCTGCGGCTCGGCAAGCCGATCGGCCAGCCACGACACGGCATCGGCACGCGTGATCTGTGGCGGATGCGTTTGGGCGAGATCGAGCGCGTGGCGCAGCCTCTCGGCGCGCACCGGCTGATCGGCGAAGACGAACGAGAGCAGCCGGTCGCGCGTCGCCTCGTCGGCGGCGTCGAGCGGATGGAGATCCACGCCGCGCGCGCCGATCACTTCGACCACGCCGTGCGGCGGTTGTTCGCCGTGCCAGGTCGGCGCGATCTGCACCGGCGATCCCGTCGCGCCCGCGGCGATGCCACCAAGATCATAGCCATAATGGGCGAGATTGAGGTTGAGCCCCGCGCTCGATCCGAGCTCGAGCAGCTCGAACGGCAGCCCGAAGCGCTGTTCGGCGACCATCAGCGCCGAAAGGATCGCCGCGGCGCGATTGACTTCGTTGGTCTGCGGCGGCTGTTCCATCCAGCGCGCGATGAAGGCATCCTCGCTCGCCATGGCGGCGGCAATCGCGCCGTCGAAATCGTCATGCTGCCGCCGATAGAGCGATTCGAGCCGGCGCGGGCGGCCGCGACGGGCCAGCGCGTGGATCGCGGCGTTGAACCGCATCGCCAGCGCCGCCGCCGAAGGATCGCCGGGCCAGGAGCGGATCAGGGCCTCGGTCCGCGGCGCGCGCGAAAGGTGACGCTCGCCGGCCTCGAGCACCGCGGCGACGAAGGGCGAACCCAGAGTGCGCGCTATGCCCGCCTGGCGCGAAAATTCTCCCGGGGTCGCAAATTGGTCTGTCATATTCCTCCGGGTCGCCGGGCGCATGGCCCTGCGGGGTGTTCAGAACTTCAATCGGCTGGCGGCCGCGCCCCATGCGGAGGGCGCGACCGCCGGGCAGGTCGTCAGAACGACTGCCAGTCGTCATGGCCGTTGGCGCGCTTGAGCGCCGGCACGGCGGCAGCGGGGAGCGGCTTGACCGGACCGTCGAAGCGGATCTGCGTCTTGCTCGCCCGGGTTCCGCCCGACGCGCCGACGTTGAACCGCGCCGCCTGCTCGCTGAGCGCAGCGACTTCGCCGCTCAGGTTGCGCGCGGCAGCCGAGGTTTCCTCGACCATCGCCGCGTTCTGCTGGGTCGACTGGTCCATCGTCCCGATCGCGATCGAGATCTCGCTGATCGCCGTCGACTGGGCCTGGTTGTCGGTCGCCATCTCGCCGAGCAGCTTGTGGACTTCGCCCACGTCGCCCGAGATGTCGGCAAGCGCGGTGTCGACCTTCTGGACCATCTCCACTGCCGCGACGATATCGCTCTGGGTGGCGGTCAGCTGGTCGCGCGCGCGGCCGGCCTCTTCCTCGGCGCGCATCGCGAGCGCCGAGACGAGATCGGCAACCACGGCGAAGCCGCGGCCCGCTTCACCCGCCCGACCGGCCTCGACCGCAGCGTTCATCGCGAGAACGCGCGTCTGGAACGCGATCTTGTCGAGACCCTCGATGACGCTGTCGATGCCCTTGGCGCTGTCCGCGACGCGAGTCATCGCCTGCATCGCCTCGTCGGCGGTCGCACGGCCGTTCGAGACCGTGACGATCGTCCCGTCGGCGCGCTCGACCGTGCGGCCGGCGGCGGCGGCCGTCTGCTTGAGACGGCCGTCCATCTGGGTGACGGCAGCCGAAGTCTCCTCGAGGCTCGCGGCATTGGCTTCGGTGCGGCGCGCGAGATCCTCCGAGGCCTGGGCGATCTCGTTCGAGCCGTCGCGGATCGTCGCGGCGCTCTGCATCACGGTGCCGATCAGGCTGCGCAGCTCGGACACGGCGGCGTTGAAGTTGGTCTTCACCGCCGCATAGTCGCCCGGGAAGTCGCGGGTGATCTCGGCGGTGAGGTTGCCGTTGGCGAGCTCCGAAAGCTGCGCCGAGACGGTTTCGACCACCATCTTCTGCTCGGCCTCGGCGCGTGCATTCGCGGCCTCGGCCGTATGCTTGGCCACTGCGGCGTCGCGGAACACCAGCACCGCGCGCGCCATGTCGCCCAGCTCGTCGCCGCGATCGGTGTCGGGCACGGCGATGTCGTTCTTGCCCGCGGCGAGATCGCCCATCGTCTTGGTGAGCCCGCTCACCGGACGCGCGATCATGCGGGTGAGCATCATCGCGAGCGTGATCGCGATGCCGATCAGCGCGATCGCACCGATCACCAGAACGACGAGCGCGGTCTTGATCGCGGTCTCCTGGCTCGCGCCATTCTCTTCGATCAGCTTGTTCTGCGCGTCCTTGATCTCGCGCAGCGGCAGCACCGCGGCGCTGGTCAGCACGGCCTTGCCTGCGGCGCGCACATCGGCCTCGGCCGCGTCGCGCTGCCCGGACTTGACCTTCTCGATCAGCCGGTCGCCCCAGTTCTTGCGCCACGCCAGCGTTTCCTCGCGCGACTTGAGCAACGCCGATTCCTGCTTGGGATCGACGAGGATCTCCTCGAGCTCGGCCGAGGTCTTGTCGTAGTCCTCGCGGCCCTCATTGTAGGATTTGAGGTACGATTCGTCGCCGGTGACGAGGAAGCCGCGGAACTGGCTGTTCTGCCGGAGCAACGCGGTTTCCAGCGCCAGTGCCTTGGCGTGGATCGACTGGCTGAGATTGTTCTGGTCCGTCGCGCCGCGAATCGACGAAATGCTGGTGAAGAACACCAGCATCACGATCGCGGCCGTCGCGCAGATCGTCAGGAACGATAGACCCAGCTTTCTGGGGATCTTCATAGCCTTGAACATGTTTCCTGGCCTTCTTCTGGGTGGCGGTTGTCGCGACCGCATTTTGTTGTTCCCGCCACCGTGGAGGGGCTTTTCAGAACCGAAGGGGCCCGGGCCGCGCCGTCGCGCGGTCCGGACCCTTCACGGATCAGAAGTCGAAGCGGACCGATGCCGAGATCGTCCGGCCGTTGAGCACATGCGCGCGTGCCACGCCGACCGCCGGGATCACCGGATCGTCGATCGCGGTGATCGCGATCACGTCGAACAGGTTGGCGGCGTTGAGCGCGAGGGTCACACGATCGATCGGACGGAACTGCACGAACGCGTTGGTCGTCGTGTAGCCCGGCACCTTGAGCGTGTTCGCGGCGGTGGCCCAGCTGCCGGTGGTGCCGACAACCGAAGCGCCGACGCTGAACAGCTCGGTCGTGATCTGCGGCATCACCTGGTAGATCAGCTTGGCCTGATGCTGCGGCACATTGCCGCTGATCGCCGCGTTGATCGCGTCGTTGGTGATCTCCGCATCGGTGTAGGTCGCGCCGGCGGTCAGGCTGAAGATGCCCGTCCGGTAGCTGCCCTCGAACTCGGCGCCCATCGCCTTGTAGTCGCGCAGCAGCGGCAGGCCGGTGGTCGAGTCGAGGTTGCTGTCCTCCGCCTTGGCCCAGAAGCCAGTCAGGTTGAGGGTCACATTGTCGGTGCGGAACTTCACGCCCGCCTCGGCCTGGTGGACCACGTCGACCGCGGCATCCTCGTTGAGCATGCTGCCGTCGAGCGCGCTGACCAGCGGGCTGAACTGGATGCGGTCGGCATTGGCCCGGCCGCCGCGGCTGTAGCGTGCGAACACCGCAACCGGCTCGGCGATGCGCCACAGCGCGCTGAGCGAGTAGCTCAGATAGCCATAATCGTAGTCGACCGGGGCCGGACGCGAGAGCGGCAACACCGCGACCTGCATCTCGGGGACCGAGATCACGCCGTCACCGTTGATGTCCCGCGGCGCGACGCCGACACGGCCGCCGCCGAGCTCGGAACCGAGCACGGTGCCGCTCGCCTTGCCGAAGTCGTAGCGGATGCTGCCGCCGAGCGAGACGTTGCCAACGCGGAGGTTCAGCGAGGCGAAGGGCGCGTTGGTGGTGGTGCCGAGCCGGTAGCCGCGGCGGAACGTGCCCGGGGTCGGCGCGCCATAGCGCAGCGTGCCGTCCTGGGTGACCTTGACGCCCGTCGGGGTGACGACGTCGAGCAACTGGGCGTTGCCGTCGGCGGCGATGCCGCTGAGCACGGTCGACCAGTTCCAGTCGGAGTCGATCGTCTGGTGCGAGCTGTAGAGGCCCACGGTGGTGGTCAGATCGTTGCCGCCGACGTTCCACACCTTGCTGGCGCGGATGTCGTTGGTGACGTTGTTGAGGCTGTTGAGATCGGTGTTGGCGAGCATCATCAGCGCGCCGAGACCATTGCCGTTGAGCGTGGTCGGGCTGGTGATCGTCGTGCCGGCGTTCGGGCCGCTGGCAAAGCGCAGCGTGCCGCCCGGCGCGCCGAACGCCGCCGGCATCGCCGCCGCGGGCACGAACTGCGCGTAATAAATGCCCATGTAATGGTTGGACATGTTCGCGTAACGGAACTTCTCGGTGACGTCCCAGCCGGCGACCTCGAACTTGGCCTCGACGCCCACCGACTTGACGATCGGATGCTGGCCGGCGGTCACGTCGTCGCGCACCGGCTGGTTGTTGCCGTCGAGGGTCAGCTGGCTCTGGAAGTTGCGCGAGAACAGCGAGTCATGGCGCACGTCGTAGCCGGCGATGTTCTTGTAGACCGGATCCTCATTGGTGCCGCTCACCGCGATCGGCGTGATGTCGTATGCCGGCGTGATGTCGTCCATGTACTTGCCGTAGAAGCGGATATAGCCGCCCTCGAACTCCTTGGTGACGTTCAGCTTGATCTGGCCGCCCCGGGTCGAGTTGAAGCCGGTCGCGCGCGGGCCCTCGCCGTCGCGATAGAAGCCGCCGACATGGAAGCGCAGCGTCGGGCTGATGTGCGCGCCATAGTCGAAGTCGATACGGCGCATGCCATAGTCGAGGCCGGTCGAGAGCTGCACGGCGCCGCCGTCGGCGTCGCCGGTCTTCGAGATGAAGTTGACGATGCCGCCGGGCGAGTTCGACGCGAAGGTCGAGGCCGAGCCGCCGCGGATCGCTTCCACGGCCGCGAGGTTCAGGTCGGCGCGCAGGAAGGTGTCGGCGGTCGCGAAGGCGATGTCGCCGAATTCGAGGATCGGCAGGCCGTCTTCCTGGAGCTGCAGGAACTTGGCGCCGGTCGAAGCGATCGGCAGGCCGCGGATGGTGATGTTGGCGCTGCCCTCGCCGGTCGAGGCCTCGGCGCGGATGCCAGGGATCACGCGAAGGATCTCGGAGATCGAGCGCGCCCCGATCTTGTCGATCTCGGCCGCACGCAGCGCACTGGTCGAGGTCGCGCTGTCGAGACGGTCGCGGCCCTTGGCCACGCCGGTCGAGAAGACTTCCTCATTGCCCTTCTTCGCCGGGGCATCGGTCTCGCCCTGCTGGGCGGGAGCCGGAGGGGTGGTTTCGTTGGCCAGCGCCGGCACGGCGAGCGCGAACGGCGCGGCGGTCAACAGCAGATACTTCTTCATTTTACCCGAACCTTGTCTTTACGGAGCAGTCAGGTGACTCGCCCGTCGATGTGAGGCGCTCTCCGCAAGTCGCGGTACGCGAGCGTACGAAGTCCGGGCCGCACGAAGCGGCCCGGACCATGTGTCGTCAGAAGTCGAAGCGAACCGATGCCGAGATGGTGCGGCCGGTGAGCACATGCCCCTTGGCCACCCCGGTCGCGGGGAGCGTCACATCGTCCACGCCGGTGATCGCGAGCACGTCGAACAGGTTGCTGGCGTTGACCGCGAGGGTCACCCGATCGACCGGACGGAACTGCACGAATGCGTTGGTCGTGACAAACCCCGGCACCTTCAGCAGATTGTCGTCGGTCGCATAGCTTCCGGTCGTGCCGATGAAGGTCGCGCCGACGTCGAAGGCGTCGGTCGTGATCTGCGGCGTCGCCTGGAAGATCAGCTTGGCCTGGTGGTGCGGGGTGTTTCCGACGATCGCCGGATTGATGTAATCCGTCACGATCTCGGCGTCGGTATAGGTCGCCCCCGCGGTCAGGCTGAAGATGCCGGTGCGGAAGCCGCCCTCGAACTCACCGCCGACGGCGCGATACTCGCGAGCAATCACGTCGCCATTGGTCGAGTCGATATTGGTGTCCTCGGCCTTGGCCCAGAAACCGGTGAGGTTCAGCGTGAGGCCGCCCTTGCGGTACTTCACGCCCGCCTCGGCCTGCTTGACCTTGTCGACCGCCGCCTCGGGATAGACGAGACCACCGGCCGTGTTGACGATCGGGCTGAACAGCAGGCGATCGGCATTGGCGCGACCGCCGACGCTGTAGCGCGCGAACACCGCGACCGGCTCCGCGATGCGGAAGTTCACGCCCGTCGACCACGACAGATAGTCGTATTTGTAGTCGACCACGCCCGGACGCGTGAGCGGCAGCACCGCCACGCTCATCTCGGGGACCGAGATCACGCCGTCGCCGTTCATGTCCTTCGCCACCCGGCCGACACGACCGTCGCCCAGCTCGGCACCGATCAGCGTGCCCTTGGCGTGGCCGAAATCGTAGCGGATGCTGCCGCCGATCGCGAGCTTGCCGACGCGGAGGTTCACCGAGCCGAACGGCGCATTGGTGGTGTAGCCCATCCGATAGCCGCGGCGCAGCGTGTCGGCGCCGGCGATGCCATAGGCGAAAACGCCGTCCTGGGTCAGCTTGGTGCCCGTCGCGGTGACGACGTCGAGCAGGTTGCCGTTGCCGTTGCCGTTGATGTCGCTGAACACCGTGCCCCACGCCCAATCGGTGTCGAGCGTCTGGTGCGAGCTGTAGAGGCCCACGGTGGTGGTGAGATCGTTGCCGCTGATATCCCACACCTTGCTGGCGCGGATGTCGTTGGTGACGTTGTCGAGGCTGTTGAGCTTGGTGTCGGCGACCAGCAGCATCGCTGCGAGCCCGTTGCCGTTGAGCGTGGTCGGGTTGGCGATCGTCTGGCCGGCATTGGCGCCGGTGGCGAAGCGGATCGAGCCCCCCGGTGCGCCGAAAGCGGGCGCGAGCGCCACCGCGGGCAGGAACTGGGCGTAGTTCACGGCCATGTAGTGGCCCGAGATGTCGGCGTAGCGGAACTTCTCGATGACGTCCCAGCCGGCGACCTCGAACTTGCCTTCGATGCCGAACGACTTGACCACCGCGTGGTTGCGGTTGTCGTGGTTCGAGACGTTGTTGTTCCCGTCGAGCGCGGTCACGCGCTGGAAGTTGCGCGTGTACAGCGTGTCGTGGCGCGCATCGAAACCGGCGATCGTTTCATATTCGGGATTCGAATTGGTGCCGGTCGCGGCGAGCGGGGTCACGTCGTAGATCGGCGAACGGTCGTCGAGATACTTGCCGTAGACGCGGATATAGCCGCCCTCGAACTCCTTGGTGACGTTCAGCTTGATCTGGCCGCCCTGCGCGGTGGTGAAGCCGGTCGCGCGCGGCCCCTGGCCGTCGCGATAGAAGCCGCCCACATGGAAGCGCAGCGTGTCGCTGATCTTCGCGCCATAGTCGAAGTCGACGCGGCGCATGTCGTAGTCGAGCCCGGCCGAGACCTGCACGGCGCCGCCCTCGACATCGCCGGTCTTCGAGATGAAATTGACGATGCCGCCCGGCGAGTTCGACGCGAAGGTCGAGGCCGAGCCGCCGCGGATCGCTTCCACGGCCGCGAGATTCAGATCGGTGCGCAGGAAGGTGTCGGCGGTGCCGAGGCTGATGTCGCCGAATTCGAGGATCGGCAGGCCGTCTTCCTGCAGCTGCAGGAACTTGGCGCCGGTCGAGGCGATCGGCAGACCGCGGATCGTGATGTTGGCATTGCCTTCGCCCGAGCCGGCTTCGGCGCGGATGCCGGGGATGTTGCGCAGGATCTCGGCAACCGAGCGCGCGCCCAGCTTGTCGATCTCGGACGCGCGCAGCGCGCTGGTCGAGGTCGCGCTGTCGAGCCGGTCGCGGCCCTTGGCGACGCCAGTCGAGAAGACTTCCTTCTCCGGCGCTTTTTTGTCCTGCTTCTTCTCGACGACCTTGGCTTCGTTTTCCGCCTTGGGCGTCGCCGAAGAATTCGCCGTCGTCCCGGCGAGGGCCGGCGTCGCAAGAGCGAGCGGCGCAGCTGCCAGGAAGAGGGTACCCCGTTTCATTTAACTATGCTCCCGAAAGGATTGTTCTGATCCGTTATAGGAAGAGCCCGGAGGGAGCCGGTGCGAACGCCTATAAATTTGGCGGAAAATCAGAGCGCAATTGCCCGGACCTCCCTCCGCGAGCGCCTTGATTTACGGGGATTATCGGATGCCCGGGTCGACTCGAATTTAACCATGTTCGTCTCGCGCGGTACGCATTGCGACTGCGCGCGGGCGGCGCCATTGTTCGAACATGACGATCGCCGCCGCCTTGTTGCTTGCCCTGCTCCAGACGAGCCCTGCGCCCGGGGTCGCCGCGGAACGCGTGGCGCGGTGCGGGCTCGGCCGGGTCACCGCACGATATGTGGAAGTGCTGCAGTCCGAGATATTGGAGGTCGTCGACGCGGCCGACCCGACCGATGCGCAGCTCGCCTGTGCGGATAGCGCGGCCGACCCGTATATGGTCGCCTTCCCACCCGCCGTGCAGCAACGCTTCGACGCGATCCGCCGCGCGCGTGAGTCGGTCGCAGCGGCCGCCCATGCGCGCGATTGGCTGTCAGCGCGCGGGCTCCTCGCGCGCGTTCCGCGATATGAACCGGGCAAGACCGACGACGCTGTGTTCGCTCGGCGGGCCGAAAGCCTCTGCGGCGCCCGCGCCCGGGGCGCGTTGCAGACGCAAGCCGGACCGCATGTGGTGGGTCCGGAGTGGCTGGCCGGGGCAATTCAGGCTGGCGATTCCGGCAGCGACGCGATCCAATGCCTCCTGAACGTCACCACGGCCGCCGGATTCCGCATCGGGTTCGTCGGCAACGAAGCGTTTGCGGACTAGGCGAGGATCGTTTCGGCGGCGCGCGGGCTCACTTCCTCAGCGTCGCAACCAGCGCGTCCGCCGCCTCGCGGACCTGCATCCAGACCGCGTCGAAATCGCCCTCGTCGCCATAATAGGGATCGCGCACCGCCTGCCCCGCGCATCCCGGAACATGATCCATCAACAGCCCGATCCGAGCGGTGCAGCGCTGCGGCGCCATCGCGTGGAGGTCGTGCAGGTTCTGCGGATCGAGCGCGAGGATATGATCGAAGCCGGTGAAATCCGCGCCCCGCACCCGGCGCGCGCGCTTGCCCGAAATATCGATCCCATGCTTGAACGCCACTGCGACGCTGCGCGGATCGGGCGGGTTGCCGGAATGCCAATCGCCGGTCCCGGCGGACTCCGCCACCGCATCGAGCCCCGCGCGCGCCGCCGCGTCGCGAAACGCCGCCTCGGCCAGCGGCGAGCGACAGATATTGCCCAGGCAGACGAACAGCAGCGACGGCGGACGCAACGGAATTCCCCTCTTTCGTAAACGCGGTATGCTCTGCTAGCCTCGGCTTAAAGCTATAGAGCGGGAGAGAATGGATGGCCAGTTCGCGCGCTGCCCCGGCCGATCACAAGGCCGGGCCCTATGCCTGGTATGTCCTGATCGTCCTTTTCCTCGTTTACGCCCTGAACTTCATCGATCGCCAGATCCTGACGATCCTCGCCCCGCATATCCGCCGCGACCTCGGGCTCAGCCACGCCGATATCGGCTTTCTCTACGGCACGGCGTTCGGCGTGTTCTACGCCTTGTTCGGCATCCCGCTCGGCCGGCTCGCCGATAGCTGGCACCGCGTCCGGCTGATGACGTTCGGGCTCGCTTTGTGGTCGACGATGACCGCGCTCTCGGGTCTCTCCCGCTCCGGGCTCCAGCTCGCCGCCGCGCGGATCGGCGTCGGCGTAGGCGAGGCGACGGCGAGCCCCTCGGCCTATTCGCTGATCTCGGACTGGTTCCCCAAGCGCCAGCGCGCCACGGCGCTCGCCATCTATTCGGCGGGCATCTATTTCGGCGGCGGCTTCTCGCTCTTCCTCGGCGGCGCGATCGTCGACTGGTGGAACGCGGCCTACCCCGCCAACCCGCCCTTCGGGCTGGTCGGCTGGCAGGCGGCGTTCATGGCGGTCGGCCTGCCCGGCCTGTTGCTCGCGCTCTGGGTGTTCACGCTAAGGGAGCCGATGCGCGGCCAGTCCGAAGGGCTGGTGGCCCCGCCCCACCCCGCGCCGTTCAAGAGCTTCCTCGAGGATCTCGTCGCGATCATCCCGCCGCTCACCCTGATCGGCGCGGCGCGCAACGGCGCCAATGCCCTGCTGCGCAACCTGATCGTCCTCGCGCTGGTCGGTGCGGCGATCTACGCGCTGATCCGCCTCGGCGAGCCGCTGCCGCAATGGCTCGCGGTCGGGATCGGGGTCTATGCGGTGTACAGCTGGTCGGCCGCGCTGCGTCACCGCGACTTGCCCACCTTCAAGCTGATCCTCGGCACCCCCGCCTTCCTTGCCGTGGTGCTCGCTTATGGTCTCAATGCCTTCCTCGCCTATGCCGTGGCGGGCCTCGCACCGAGCTATGCCGAGCATGTCTTCGGAGTCACCAGCCGTGAGGCGGGGCTGTTCATCGGTGGTCCCGCGATCCTCGGCGGCTTTCTCGGCGTGACGCTCGGCGGGATCGCCGCCGACCGCCTGCGCCGTCGCTGGGCCTCGGGCCGGATCATGGTGATCCTGTTCGGCAGCCTCGCACCCATCCCCTCATTGGTGGTGGCCTTCACCACCGCCGACAAGGCGCTGTTCTACGCGATGCTGCCGATCACCCAAATTCTGGCGAGCTGCGCGCTCGGCGCCGCCGCCGCCGCGACGCAGGACCTCGTCCTGCCGCGGATGCGCGGCACCGCCACCGCGGCCTTCTTCATCGGCACCACGTTGATCGGGCTCGCGATGGGCCCCTATCTGGCCGGCCGCGTCGCCGATCTCACCGGCAGCCTGTCGACCGGCATCCTCTCGCTGCTGCTGACGCTGCCACTCGCGGTCGCCGCCGCGATCGCCGCGCTCCGGCTGGTGCCGGCGGCCGAAGCGACCCGCGAGGAACGCGCGCGCGCGGCGGGCGAGGCGCTCTAGGCGTCCACCCACTCCGCCCGGCAGATACCCTGCGCGTAGAGCAACGCGGTCAGATCGCCATAGTCGATCCGCGCACCCGCCGCGGCGGCGACGATCGGCTTGGCATGATAGGCGACCCCCAGGCCGGCCTGGCGGATCATCGCGAGGTCGTTGGCGCCGTCGCCCACCGCCAGCGATTGCTCGGCCGCCAGCCCGAGCTCGGCCAGCGCGCCCAGCAACGTCGTCTCCTTGGTGCTGCTGTCGACGATCGGCTTGGTCACCGTGCCGGTAAGCCGCGCCTCGCCGATCTCGAGGACATTGGCGATCACCCGGTTAAAGCCGATCTCGGCGCCAACCGGCTCGGCGAAGCGGGTGAACCCGCCCGAGACGAGGATCGTCGTGCTCCCACGCGCGCGCATCGTCCGCACCAGCGCCTTCGCGCCCGGCATCAACCTGACGCGCTCGGCAAGGCAGCGATCGATCGCGCTTTCCTCGAGATCCTTGAGCAACGCCACGCGCGCGTCGAGCGCTTCGGCGAAGTCGAGCTCGCCGCGCATCGCGCGCTCGGTCACCTCGGCGATCTGCGCCTTGATCCCGGCATAGTCGGCGAGCTCATCGATGCACTCGACGGTGATCATCGTCGAATCCATATCGGCGACGAGCAGCTTCTTTTCGCGCCCCGTCCCGGCCTGAACGATCACATCGACGCCGGGCAACGCCCCTTCCAACGCCGCTCGCGCCTTTTCGGGCGCCCCTTGGAACGGGATGTCGGCCGCTTTGCCTTCATCGAGCCAAATGAACGGATCGGGGCCACAGCCCGCGTCGAGGAGACGCCCGCCCGCTTCCTTGACGGCTGTCTCGGACAGCGTTTCCGATGCTACAAGCGTCGCGATGAACATGGGATCCCCTGACCTGCCAACGGTGGCGCTCATCGCAGGGCCGACGGCGAGCGGCAAGTCCACGCTCGCGCTGGCGCTCGCCGAAAAGCATCGCGGCACCGTGATCAACGCCGATTCGATGCAGGTCTATGCCGATCTGCGCATCCTCACCGCGCGGCCCACGCGCGACGAAGAAACGCGCGTCCCGCACCGGCTGTTCGGCCATGTCGATGGCGCCGACTCCTATTCGGCGGCACGCTGGGCGATCGAGGCGCGCGCGGCGATCGCCGAGGCGCACCAGCAGCACCGGCTGCCCATCCTCGTCGGTGGCACCGGCCTCTACCTGCGCACGCTGATCGAAGGCATCGCGCCGGTGCCCGAGATCGACGCGGCGGTGCGCAGCGCGGTCCGCGCGCTGCCGGTGGGCGATGCCCATGCCGCGCTCGCCGCCGTCGACCCCGAGGCCGCCGGCCGGCTCAACGCCACCGACACCACCCGCGTCGCGCGCGCGCTCGAAGTGGTGCGCTCGACCGGCAAGCCGCTCGCGCAGTGGCAGCAGCAGCGCGTCGGCGGCATCGCCGAAGAGATCCACCTCGCCCCGCTGATCCTGCTTCCTGATCGCGAATGGCTGGGCGAGCGCATCGACACGCGCTTCGCCGAGATGCTCGAGGCCGGCCGTAGCGAGGCCAAGGCGCTGCTCGCGCGCACCGACATTCCCGCCGACGCGCCCGTGCTTCGCGCGATCGGCGTGCCCGAATTGCGCGCATTGTTTGCGGGCGAGACCGATGTCGTGCAAGCTGCCGCCGCAGGTGCGCTCGCCACGCGGCAATATGCCAAAAGGCAGTACACCTGGTTCCGACGGCAACCGCCGGCGGATTGGCAAAAAACCGATGCGACAGAAATGAACGTCAGAATGCATTTGATTGAAACTAAATTTCACATATAATGCTTGACGTGCCATTTTCTTACCGGTAGCAGCGCCCTCCGGCGATGCTACCTTGCATCGCAACATAAGGAGGCAGACGTGACCGAGAAGAGCGGAGCAGACATCCTGATCGAGGCGTTGAGCGACCTCGGTGTGGAGGTCATCTTCGGCTATCCCGGTGGCGCCGTGCTTCCGATTTACGACGCGATTTTCAAACAGGACCGAATTCGCCACGTCCTCGTGCGCCACGAGCAGGCCGCAACGCACGCTGCCGAGGGCTATGCCCGCTCGACCGGCAAGCCGGGCGTGGTGCTCGTCACCTCGGGTCCGGGCGCGACCAACGCAGTCACCGGGATCACCGACGCGCTGATGGATTCGATCCCGATGGTCGTGATCACCGGTCAGGTGCCGACCGCGCTGATCGGCACCGATGCGTTCCAGGAGGCCGATACCGTCGGCATCACGCGGCACTGCACCAAGCATAATTATCTGGTGAAGGCGCCCGAGACGCTGGGCAGCATCATCCACGAGGCGTTCCACATCGCCACGTCGGGCCGCCCCGGCCCGGTCGTGGTCGACATCCCCAAGGACGTCCAGGTCGCCACCGCGCGCTACGAGGCGCCGGGGCCGATCCAGCACAAGACCTATCGTCCGCAGACCCAGCCCGACGCGGCGAAGATCCAGGAGGCGGTCGACATGCTCGCCGCCGCCGAGCGTCCGGTGTTCTATACCGGCGGCGGGATCATCAATTCGGGCCCCGACGCGTCCGAGGCGCTGCGCGAGCTCGCCGCGCTCACCGGTGCGCCGGTCACCTCGACACTGATGGGTCTCGGCGCCCTGCCCGCCTCGTCGGACCAGTGGCTGGGTATGCTCGGCATGCACGGCACCTACGAAGCCAATTGGGCGATGAACAAGGCCGATCTGATCATCGCCTTCGGCTCGCGCTTCGACGATCGCGTCACCGGCCGGCTCGACGCCTTCGCGCCGAACTCCCGGAAAGTGCACATCGACATCGATCGCTCGTCGGTGAACAAGAATGTCCGCGTCGATCTGCCGATCATCGCCGATGTCGGCTTGGCGCTGCGCGAGATGATCGCCTGCTGGAAGGCCCGCCAGCACCCGAAGCCTGATCTCACCGAATGGTGGAACCGGATCAATGGCTGGCGCCAGACCCGCTGCCTCGATTTCGAGGAAAAGGGCAACGTCATCATGCCGCAGCGCGCGATCCGCGCGTTGTACGAGGCGACCAGGCACCGCGCCCCGATCATCACCACCGAAGTCGGCCAGCATCAGATGTGGGCCGCGCAGCATTTCGGCTTCGAATCGCCCAACAAATGGCTCACTTCGGGCGGCCTCGGCACGATGGGCTACGGCCTGCCCGCCGCGATCGGCGCGCAGCTCGGCAACCCGGACGCGCTGGTGATCGACATCGCCGGCGAGGCATCGATCCAGATGAACATCCAGGAGCTGGCGACCGCGACCCAGTATCGCCTGCCGGTCAAGCTGTTCATCCTGAACAACGAATATATGGGCATGGTCCGCCAGTGGCAGGAACTGACCTATCAGTCGCGCTATTCGGAGAGCTATTCGGACGCGCTTCCCGACTTCGTGAAGCTCGCCGAGGCCTATGGCTGGAAGGGTATTCGCATCGAGGGCCGGCAGGAGCTCGACGCGGGCATCAACGAGATGCTCGCCTATGACGGGCCGGTGCTCGTCGATTGCCGGGTGGCCAAGCTCGCCAATTGCTTCCCGATGATCCCGTCGGGCGCCGCCCATACCGAAATGCTGCTCCAGGCCGCCGAAGTCTCCGGCGAAATGGACGACGAAGCCAAGGCACTGGTCTGATCCCATGCACATCAAGGAAGAGCAAAAAGAGCGGCATACGCTTGCCGTGATCGTCGACAACGAGCCGGGCATCCTCGCCCGGATCGCCGGGCTGTTCACCGCGCGGGGCTACAATATCGAAAGCCTCACCGTCTCGGAGATCACCGAGGACAATCGAATTAGTCGCATCACCATCGTGACATCGGCCTCGGCCGCGGTGATGGAGCAGATCATCGCGCAGCTCGAGCGCCTCGTTCCCGTGCACAAGGTGACCGACCTCACAGCCTTCGGCCCGCATGTCGAGCGCGAGCTCGCGCTGGTGAAGGTCGCGGGAACCGGCGACCACCGGATCGAGGCGCTCCGCCTCGCCGAGGTCTACCGCGCACGGGTGGTCGACGCGACGACATCGAGCTTCGTGTTCGAAGTGACCGGCGGCTCGGAGAAGATCGACAAGTTCGTCGAGCTGATGCGCGAGCTCGGTCTCGTCGAGGTCGCCCGGACGGGCGTCGTCGCCATTTCGCGCGGCAAGGAAGCCGCCTGAAAATCACCCCTCTCCCATCGGGAGAGGGAGGGGCCCATGCGCAGCATGGGAGGGTGAGGGTGAAAGGCCCTCATGCCCCGCCACCCTCACCAACTCCGACTAGCCAGCAAGCTGGCAAGTCTCCGTATCCTCTTCCGGCGGGAGAGGAGCAGAAAGGAAAGCTAGAATGCGCGTTTACTACGATCGCGACGCCGATCTGAACCTGATCACCGGCAAGAAGATCGCCATCCTCGGCTATGGCTCGCAGGGCCATGCCCATGCCCAGAACCTGCGCGACAGCGGCGTCAAGGAAGTCGCGATCGCGCTCCGCCCCGGCTCGGCCTCGGCGAAGAAGGCCGAGGACGCCGGCTTCAAGGTGCTGAGCAACAAGGAAGCCGCCGGCTGGGCGGACATCCTGATGATCCTCGCCCCCGACGAGCATCAGGCCGGCATCTGGGATGCCGATCTCAAGGGCAATATGAAGCCGGGCGCCGCGCTCGCCTTCGCGCACGGCCTCAACGTCCATTTCGGCCTGATCGAGCCGCCCAAGGACATCGACGTGATCATGATCGCCCCCAAGGGCCCCGGCCACACCGTCCGCTCGGAATATGTCCGCGGCGGCGGCGTCCCCTGTCTGATCGCGATCCATCAGGACGCCTCGGGCAACGCGCATGACGTCGCGCTCGCTTATGCGTCGGGCGTCGGCGGCGGCCGCTCGGGCATCATCGAGACCAATTTCCGCGAGGAATGCGAGACCGATCTGTTCGGCGAGCAGGCCGTGCTCTGCGGCGGCGCCACGGCGCTGGTCCAGGCCGGGTTCGAGACGCTGGTCGAGGCCGGCTATGCGCCCGAGATGGCCTATTTCGAGTGCCTGCATGAGCTCAAGCTGATCGTCGACCTGATGTACGAGGGCGGCATCGCCAACATGCGCTACTCGATCTCGAACACCGCCGAATATGGTGACATCAAAACCGGCCCGCGCATCATCACCGAAGAGACCAAGAAGGAAATGAAGCGCGTGCTCGCCGACATCCAGTCGGGCCGCTTCGTCAAGGACTTCGTCCTCGACAACCGCGCCGGCCAGCCCGAGCTCAAGGCCAGCCGCATCGCGGCCAAGCGCCACCAGATCGAGGAGGTCGGCAGCGAGCTCCGCGCGATGATGCCGTGGATCAGCGCCAACAAGCTGGTCGACAAGGACAAGAACTAAACGCTGCCAATCCTCCCTCGCGAAGCGGGGGAGGTGGCATGCGCAGCATGACGGAGGGGGCCTCTCCCCAAGCGGCACCGCCCGCGGCGAAGCCCCCTCCACCAGCCTGCGGCTGGCCCCCCTCTCCCGCTGCGCGAGAGAGGATTTTGACTTCCCGCTACCGGTTCCGCCAAAGATCGTGATGATCAACAGGGGGACCCCAATGACCGAAGAAACCGAAGGCCGGGCGGGCGTGACCCGCGTCGAAGCCTATTCCGACGCGGTCATCGCGATCATCGTCACGATCATGGTGCTCGAGATGCACGCGCCCGAGGCACCCGGCTGGAGTCATCTCCTCCATCTCTGGCCGGTGTTCGTCTCCTACGCACTCAGCTTCGCCTATGTCTCGATCTACTGGGTCAACCACCATCGGCTGTTCCATCACGCCACCCGCGTGACCAATGGCCTGCTCTGGTCGAACATCGCGCTGATCTTCGCCCTCTCGCTGATTCCGTTCGGCACCGCCTATCTCGGCGAGCAGATCTTCAGCCGCGACGCGACGCTCGTCTACATGGGCATCATGCTGCTGCCGAGCTTCTCCTATATGTGGCTCCAGCGGACGATCCGGCGCACCGGCAGCCAGACCGAAGAGGCCCGCGCCTATCACCACCTCGCGCTGCGCAAGGGCGCCGCGGCAAGCACCGTCTACGTCTCGGGCATCGCGCTGACCTTCGTCTCGCCCGCGCTCGGCCTCGCCTGCGCCGCGCTGGTCGCGATCTTCTGGTGCCTGCCGGCGAGCGCGCTCGACCATCTCTTCGAACGCTGAGACAAAGAAAAACGGCCGGAGCTGCTGCCCCGGCCGTCCCTCTCATCGAAGCTTCCAGCCTTAGAAGCCGAAGCGCACCCGGCCGCCGAAGAAGCGTGGCGTGCCCGGATAGCCGGCATAATTGCCGGTCTGCTCGGGCACCGCGAAGCCGGTGATGTAGTAGAACTGGTTGGTCAGGTTCTCGACGAAGAACTCGGCCTTCCACCGGCCGTTGGTCGATCCCACGCCGATCGCGGCGGCGATCAGCGGATAGCCCTCATTGTTGATCGGCGTCCGGCCCGTGACCGGGTTCGGGTTGCCCGAAGGGATCGTCACTTCGCTGTTGTAGCGCATGTCGACATGGATGAGGCCCTTGATCCCGTCGCTGAGCCGCGGCTCCCACGTCGTCGCCACCGTCACCGTATGCTCGGGCTGGTTGTTGAACTGGCGGCCCTCCTGGCCCTGCAGCGGCGTGCCGGTGAAGTCGTTGCTGTCGGCATATTTGGCGCTGATCCAGCTATAGCCGAACTGGAAGGTCAGATCGCGCGCGGGGCGGACCGTCGATTCGATCTCGACGCCCTTGCTGATGCTCTTGGGCACGTTCTGGACAACGAAATTGTTGCCCGAGAACACCAGCGACTGGAGATTTTTGAAGTCCTGATAGAAGCCCGCGACGTTGAAGGTGAACTCGCGGCTCGGGCTGTATTTGAAGCCGATTTCATAGGCGTCGACCGTCTCGGCGCCGAAGCGCAGGTCCGATCCCTGCGCGCCGTTGCCGCCGAGCAGCACCGAATCGAAGGTCGCCTGGTCGAGATTGTACCCGCCCGACTTGTAGCCGTGATCGAAGCTCGCATAGCCGAGCAGCCGATCCGAGAATTTATACGCCAGCTTGGCGGTGCCGGTGATCTCGTTGTCGCTGAAATTGTCCTGGTAGTTGCCGTTGAACTCGGTGTTCACCGCCGGGTTGCAGCTCAGCAGGAACAGATTGTTGAACAGCCCCGGGATCTGCTTGAGCACATTGGCATAAGCGACCGCCGCGGCATTGCCTGCCCGCACCTGGTTGAAGAAGGTGCAGCTGCCCAGATTGTTGTTGATCGAGGCAGTCATGTCCTTGGTTTCGTGGTTCCAGCGCGCACCCAGCGTGACCGAGAGCTTGTCGGTCACGTTGATGATGTTGTGCGTGAACAGCGCGAAGGCATTGGTCTTCACCCGGAAGTCGTCGGGGCTGTTGCCCTGCCCCGGCACCGCGCCCGGAAGCGGGCCCGCGGCAAGCGCGGCGAGGCCCGGGATCGGCGTCGACGGGAAGCCGGGGATCACGCAGGTGGCGGCCGGCGCGGTGCCGGCCTGTGCGCGGAAGCAGCCGACCAGCGGCGCGAGCGGGCCATAGGCCGCGGTGAGCGCGGGCAAGGTATTGGGGACCGCGGGATTGAGCAGCGCGGCGCCGAACGTCGGCACCGTCGGGCCGAGCGAGCCGAAGAACTGCAGCGGCGTGCCGAAGCTCGCGCGGAGCTGCCCGGCGAACACGGTATCGACATAGCGATTGCCGTCATTGCCGATCTGCACCACGTCGCGCAGCTTGTTGGTTTCGTTGAGGTAGAAGCCGCCGATCAGCCAGTCGAGCTTGCCGCCGAACGCCGAGCCCTGCAGGCGCAGCTCCTGGGTGAAGTCGTTGAGCTCGTTGCGATAGCCGTCGCGATAGGCGCGATCGATGCCCGAGAAATCGATGTCCTGGTTCCGGACCACCTGCCAGTCGCGATAGGCGGTGATCGAGGTCAGCTTGAGATCGCCCAGATCCCAGTTGAGCTCGCCCGAGAAACCCCAGTCCTTGACCTTCTCGGCATAGTCGCGATTGGGCGAGATCGCCTGGATGCGGTTGCTCGGCGCGCCGGTGTAGAGCCCGACCAGCCCCTGCGCCGCAGCGATGCTCTGGATCGCCGGTGCGAGCGCCCCGCGCACCACCGAGACCGCGCCGCAGCACTGCTCGTCGGTCTGGTAATAGTCGCCGATCAGCCGGAAGGTGATGTCGCCGGTGTCGAGCAGCGCCTGGCCGCGCACGTTCCAGCGGTTGACGTCGTTGATCGCGCGGTCGCTGTTGGCGTCCTCGATATAGCCGTCGCGCTTGCGATAACCCGCGTCGAGCCGCACCGCGAGCGACTTGCTCACCGGCCCGGTGATCGCACCCTTGGCGCCATAGGCGCCGTAATTGCCGACCATGCCTTCGACATAGCCCTGCGTCTCGAACTGCGGTTGCGCGGTGAAGATGCTGAGCGCGCCGGCCGAGGTGTTGCGGCCGAACAGCGTGCCCTGCGGACCACGCAGCACCTCGACGCGCTCGAGCTCGGGAAGCTCGGAGATGGCGACGCCCGCACGCGCGCGGAACACGCCGTCGATGAACACGCCGACCGCAGGCTCGAACCCGGGATTGTCGCCGCCGGTGGTGATGCCGCGGATATAGATGGTGGTGCCCGTCGCCGAGGATTGCCCGGTCGAGCTCTGCAGCGACGGCGCGAGCTGCTCGAGGTCGCGGACATTGTCGACGCCGGCATTCTGGAGCAGCTCGGGCCCGATCGCGGTGATCGCGATCGGCACTTCCTGAACGGTCTCGTTACGCCGCGTCGCGGTGACGACGATGTCGTTGGCGCTGTCATAGTCCTGCGACTGGCTTTCGTCGGCAGGCGCAGGCGTGGCGGCGTCCTGCGCGAAAGCCGGCGTGGCCGCGAGCAGTGCGAGCGCCGTCGCTGCGAGCAAATCGAGCTTCTTCATGCGATTGGGTTCCCCTCTCCTGTCGCCGGCCCTGTCCCTATCCGGCATCGGCGTTGCTTTTATTACGTACGAAACTAACGCTGCATTTTTGAAGCCGTCAACGGGAATGCGGCGCGGAACTCCGCGGTTTCTGGCCGTTTTTCGGAGGGCGGTACGGATACGCAACAGTCACCGCGGGGCAAAGCCCTGCTTGCCGTAGCGTAAATGGTGCAAGTCGAAGGAAGGACGGGCGGATGGCGGAAATTCACGATCCTGCGGAAGACGGCGATCTCGTCGCCGGTCCCGCCAAGATCCCCGTGCCCGATCACGTCGCCGATGCGATCCGCACGCTGATCCGCTGGTCGGGCGACGATCCCGCCCGCGAAGGCCTGATCGATACGCCGCTTCGCGTCGCCCGCGCGTGGAAGGAATATTGCCAGGGCTATGACGAGGATCCGGCGCATCACCTCAGCCGCGTCTTCGAGGAAGTCGGCGGCTATGACGAGATCGTGCTGCTCAAGGAAATTCCCTTCCAGTCGCATTGCGAGCATCACATGGCGCCGATCATCGGCACTGCCTGCATCGCCTATCTCCCCAAGGATCACGTCGTCGGCATCTCGAAGCTCGCGCGCGTGCTCCATGCCTTTGCCCGGCGCCTGCAGGTGCAGGAGCGCCTCACCGCCGAAGTCGCCGACTGCATCTGGGACAACCTCCAGCCGCTCGGCGTCGCGGTGGTGATCCGCGCCACGCATGCCTGCATGACCGCGCGCGGGGTGCGCACTCCCGGCGTCGGCATGACCACCAGCCGGATGATGGGCGTGTTCCGCGACGACGAGCGCAGCCGCAAGGAAGTGCTCGCGCTGATGGGGCTCTGATGCGCGTCCTCGTGACCGGCGGTGCGAAGCGGATCGGCGCGGGGATCGCGCGCCGGCTCGCGCTGCGCGGCCATGCCGTCGCGATCCACCATCACCACGCGCCCGACGATGCCGAAGCCTTGCGCGAGGCGATCGCCGCTGCGGGCGGCACGGCCTGTATCGTCTCGGGCGAACTCGCCGAGGCAGGCACCGCCTCCGTCCTGATCGAGGCTGCGCGCGAAGGGCTCGGCGGGCCGATCGACGGCCTCGTCAACAACGCCTCGCAATTCACCTGGGACGCGCTGCCGCTCGCCGATTTCGCGCTGCTCGACCAGCATATGCGCGTCAATTGCGGCGCTCCCGTCGCCCTCGCCTCGGCGCTCGCCGCGCAGGACGATCTCGATGCCGGCGCGGTGGTCAATCTGCTCGACCAGAAGCTCGCCAACCTCAATCCCGATTTCTTCACCTACACGCTGAGCAAGGCCGCGCTCGCCGCAGCGACCGAGTTGCTCGCCCGCGCGCTCGCGCCGCGCATCCGCGTCAATGCGGTCTCGCCCGGGCTCACCCTCCCCAGCCTCGACCAGACCCCCGAGCAATTCGCCGAGCATTCGCGTCAGAACCTGCTCCAGCAGCCGGTCGGGCTCGACGACATCGCCGCAACGGTCGAGCATCTCCTCACTGTGCGCAGCATTACCGGGCAGAACGTCTTCGTCGATTGCGGGCAGCGCTTTCTGTCGCGCGATGGCGACGTGATGTTCGAGGGACGCGAGCGCCCGCATGCCTGAGTACACGATCCTGCTGGAGGGCCTCGAGGTCCGCATCGGCCTCGGCGTTCATGCGCATGAACGCGCCGCGCCCCAGCGTGTGATGCTCTATGTCGCGATGACCTGCGCCTATGCCGCGCCGCCCGCGGACCGGATCGACGCGGTGGTCGACTATGATTTCCTGCGCGAGCGCATCCACGCCCTTGCCGGCGCGCGCCATATCGAGCTGCAGGAGACGCTCTGCGACGAGGTCGCCGCGCTCGCGCTCGCCGATCCGCGGGTGACGCGCGTGCGGGTCCGCTCGATGAAGCTCGACATCTATCCCGACGCGCGGATCGGTTGCGAGATCGTCCGCGAGCGCCGATGACGGGGAAAAGCTAACGGAGGAAGTGATGGCCGATCGGTTCACCGGACTCGAATTGCGCTCGACCGTGTCGAGCGATGCGCGGCTCACGCTCCATCTCGAACCGGTAGCGCTCGAATCACCCGGCCCTGACGAGGTCATCGTCCGCGTCGAGGCGACGCCGATCAACCCGTCCGATCTGGGGCTGCTGCTCGGCCCCGCCGACGTCGCGACGCTCGCGGCCGGAGGCACTCCCGAAAGCCCCACGCTCACCGCCACCATACCGCAGGCCCGGCTCGGTGCGATGAAGGCCCGGCTTGATCAGCCCATGTCCGTGGGCAACGAGGGCGCCGGCACTGTCGTCGCGGCGGGCGCCAATGTCGCCGGACTGCTCGGCAAGAAGGTCGGGATGATCGGCGGCGCCATGTACGCCCAATATCGCAAGATCGCCGCGCGCGATTGCATCCCGCTCCCCGAAGGGGCCAGTGCCGCCGACGGTGCATCGATGTTCGTCAATCCGCTCACCGCGCTGGCGATGGTCGAGACGCTGCGTGCCGAGGGACACAAGGCGCTGGTCCACACCGCCGCCGCATCGAACCTCGGCCAGATGCTCAACCGCATTTGCCTGGCGGACGGCGTCCCATTGGTGAATGTGGTCCGCAGCGACGCGCAGGCGGCGATCCTCCGCGAGATCGGTGCGAAATACATCGTCGACAGCAGCGCTCCCGACTTCCGCGAAAAGCTCACCGACGCGATCGCCGAGACCGGCGCCACGCTCGCCTTCGACGCGATCGGCGGCGGCCGCCTCGTCAATGCGATCCTCCATGCGATGGAGGCCGCAGCCAATCGCACCGCCACCGAATATAGCCGCTACGGCTCGTCGACCTTCAAGCAGGTCTATATCTATGGCGCGCTCGATCTCGGACCGACCGAACTCGACCGCGGCTATGGCTTCGCGTGGAGCGTCAGCGGTTTCCTGCTCACGCCCTTCCTGATGAAGCTCGGCATGGAGGGCGTGATGCGGCTGCGCGCCCGCGTCGCGGCGGAATTGAAGACCACCTTCGCGAGCCATTACAGCACGACGATCTCGCTCGCCGAGACGCTCGATCCGCAGATCGCCGCCGCCTATGCCAGGAAGGCCACCGGCGAGAAATATCTGATCGACCCGAGCCGCTGAGCCCCTCTGTCATCGCCGAGTCACCGCCCCGGCGCAGCCTCCGATTGCCGGTGGGGTCTGAGTCGAGGAGACGAGCTATGACCGAAACGGATATCGCGAACGACGCCGAAATCGCGACCGACGAGACCGAAGCGCTGATCGCCTCCAACAAGGTCGAGGGCACCGCCGTCCATGACGAGAACGGCGAGAAGCTCGGATCGATCTACAACTTCATGGTCGACAAGATCTCGGGCCAGGTCGAGTATGCCGTGCTCCAGTTCGGCGGCGTGTTCGGGCTCGGCAGCGACTATTATCCGCTGCCTTGGGACAAGTTGAGCTACGACACCGTGCAAGGCGGCTATGTCGTCGACGTCGACAAGGAAACCCTCGAAGCCGCCCCGCGCTACACCGCCGAAGAGCCGCCCGCCTATGACCAGGCCTATGGCGAGCGCGTCTATGGCTATTACGGCCTGACCTATCCGTAAGCGTAAATCCTCCCTCGCGGAGCGGGGGAGGTGGCAGGCGCAGCCTGACGGAGGGGGCATCTCCGCGAGCGACATCGCTTGCGGCGAAGCCCTCTCCACCACTTCGTGATCCCCCCGCTTCGCAAGCGAGGATTTGGCTAAGCGCCGGCCAGCACCCCGAGCATCCATTCCACCCGCTCGTTCACGCCCACGCGCGGCAGCACATGGACCTCGTATCCCAGCGCCGGCCACGCCGCCGCCAGCCGCGCATATTCCGCCTCCGCATCGTCCAGATCGTGCAGCCGCTCGCTGTCGCGGGTCCAGATTTCGGGCCAGGGCGGCGTCAAAAAGACCTTGCGGTGATAGCGATGCGCCCGCGCCAGCGGCGCGACGACGCCCTCGCCCGTTGCATGCTCGAGTGCGACCGCGGCGTCGACCACGCCGCGATCGAAGAACACCCAGCCCGGCATCGTTCTGGCGGTCATGCGGTCGGCGATCGCCATCGCAATGGCCCGTCGCGCGAATGCCGCCAGATCGACCCATGGCAAGGCACGGCCATCACCCGCCTGTTCCTCGGCGACGATTCGCCGCCCCGGTTCGGGCACGGTCGCGAAGCCGCGCCCCGCCAGCGCATCGATCAGCGTCGATTTGCCGCCGCCCGAGCAACCCGAGACGACGACGAACCGGTTCACGAAGCGATCAGGCCCGGTTCGCCGCGCTCAGCACCGCGCGGACCGAGGCCGTCGCGATATCCGCGTCGATCCCCACGCCGAACACCGTCCGCCCATCGTCGGTGCGGCATTCGACATAGGCCGCCGCTTGCGCATCGGCGCCATGGCCGATCGCATGCTCGCTATAGTCGACCACGTCGAGCCGCGGCCCGGTCGAGCCGCCGAGCGCGTCGATCACGCCAGAGATCAGGCCATTGCCGCGTCCCGAAATCGACTGCTCGACACCGTCCACCGCGATGCGGCCGACGAACACGCGCTGCCCCGCAGCGCCGGTTTCCTCATAATCGACCAATGCGATGCGGTCGGCCTCGCCCGGCAGATAGACCTGCTCGAACTTCTGGCGGATGTCCGCGGCGTTGAGCTCGCGGCTGGTCTCGTCGGCCAGCGCCTGGACATGGCGGCTGAAATCCGCCTGCATGCGCTTGGGCAGCTTGAGCCCGCGATCCTGCTCGAGCACCCAGGCGACACCGCCCTTGCCCGATTGCGAATTGACCCGGATCACCGCCTCGTAATCGCGGCCGAGATCCTTGGGGTCGATCGGCAGATAGGGCACGTCCCAAAACTCGTCGTTGCGCGCTTCCTGCGCCGCGAAGCCCTTCTTGATCGCGTCCTGATGGCTGCCCGAAAAGGCCGTGAACACCAGCTCGCCGGCATAGGGATGCCGCGGGTGGACGGGCAGCTGGTTGCAATATTCGACGGTCTGGATGACCTCGTCGATGTCCGAGAAGTTGAGCCCCGGATCGACGCCCTGCGTGTACATGTTGAGCGCCAGCGTCACGAGGTCGACATTGCCGGTGCGCTCGCCATTGCCGAACAGGCAACCCTCGATCCGGTCGGCGCCCGCGAGCAGCCCCAGCTCCGACGCCGCCACACCGGTGCCGCGGTCGTTGTGCGTGTGGAGGCTGATCACCACCGAATCCCGATTCCGGATATTGCGGCCGAACCATTCGATCTGGTCGGCATAGACATTGGGCGTCGCCGCCTCGACCGTCGCCGGCAGGTTGAGGATCAGCGGCTTCTCCGGCGTCGGGCGGAGGATCTCCATCACCGCCTCGCAGACCTCGACCGAGAAATCGAGCTCGGCGGTCGAGAAGGTCTCGGGACTATACTCGAAATGCCAGTCGGTATCGGGCTGCTTCGCCGCCTCGTCGCGCAGCACCTTGGCCCCGGCGATCGCGATGCCCTTGATCTCGTCGCGGCTCATCCCGAACACGATACGGCGCCATGCGGGCGAGACGGCGTTGTAGAGATGGACGATCGCCTTCTTCGCGCCCTTGAGGCTCTGGAAGCTCGTCTCGATCAGGTCCTGGCGCGACTGGGTCAGCACCTGGATGATCACGTCGTCGGGCACCTTGTCCTGCTGGACCAGCCCCGAGATGAACTCGAACTCGGTCGCGCCCGCGCTCGGGAAGCCGACCTCGATCTCCTTGACGCCGACTTTCACCAGCAGGTCGAAGAAGCGCTGCTTCTTCTCGCCGTCCATCGGATCGATCAGCGCCTGATTGCCGTCGCGCATGTCCGTCGACAGCCAGCGCGGCGGCTGGGTGATGGTGCGGCTGGGCCATTGCCGGTCGGGCAGATCGACCTGCGGGAAGGGACGGTATTTGACGCTCGGATCGCGCAACATAAGGCTGTGCCTCTCAAGGGATCGCGGACGCGCCGTAGCGCGTGCCAGTTCGTGCCGGAAGTTCTTGCTTGGCCTTGGGCCATTTGCCCTTAGAGGCGTGCGCGCGCAGCGGTTCGGCCCCTAAGGGCGGATAAGTCGCAGAAGGCGCAGCGCGTTCGTCACGGCGTCCCTGTTAGCGGGCGCAGCGATTTTGTCCACCATCGTTGATCTACGGGGTGCGAAAGCCCGGATTTCCGGTCAGGCGGTGGCGTTGGCGACTGCCTCGGTGTCGACCGCGTTGTCCGCTGCATTGTCCGGCGCGGCTTCTTCGGCGGCGGCGGGCGCTTCCGCGGGGGTCTCGCTGGCCTTGGGGCTGGGCGTGGCGACGATCTCCGCCATCGGCGGCGGATCGGAATAGTTGGTGCCGGTGGTCCCTCCACCGCCGCAAGCGCCCAGCATCAACAGCCCGCCCAAAATCACCAACCGCATCGCGTTCCCTCCGCCGGATGGGGGCTGATATCACGCCCCTGCCCGCGCTTCCATCCGCTCTCGCCGCGCCGCTTTCCGCCGAGCCGAACCGCCAACGCGGTGAAGCGTTGCGGACTCGCAACCTGACCCGGTTTCACCGCGCTCAATCCATGTAAGCTTATGGAGGAACGAGCATGGCGGAGCATCTGGAGAAGGGAGAACGCGTGACGTGGAAATCGCACGGAGGCATCGCCCATGGCAAACTGCTCTCTAGACAGACGCGCGATACCACGATCAAAGGACATCAGGTGCGTGCATCGGTGCACGAACCACAGTACATCGTCGAGAGCGACAACGGCACAAAGGCTTCGCACAAGCCGGGGGCGCTGACGAGGGAATAGCCCGGAAACGGGTGCGAACAGGAGAAGAGAGAATGGCCGAGACTAAAGCAGCAGGCGGAGCACGTGGTGGCATCGCAAAGCCGGTGACGCCGTCGCCGGAGCTGGCCGCGATCGTCGGCAACGGCCCGCTGCCGCGCAGCGAGATCGTCAGCAAGCTCTGGGAGCACATCAAGAAGAACAACCTCCAGAACCCTGAAAACAAGCGGGAAATTCTGGCGGACGACAAGCTGGAGAAGGTCTTCGGCGGCAAGAAGGCGACCATGTTCGAGATGAACAAGCACGTCTCCAAGCACGTCAAGTAAGGCTGACGCCGGCGCAGGCCGGCGCGCCCGAACGAACCATGCGGGGCGGGTCTCGAAAGAGGCCCGCCCCGTTCCGTTCGGGCTAGAGTTTCTCGGCCGGCGTGTCCTCCGGACGCACCAGCACGAACAACATCCGCCCGACATGCGCGCGGTCGTCCCCCGACTCGTCGAGCGCGAAAACGAGCCCGGAACCGCGCACCAGCGTCTTCTCGGGGCCGTAGCTGCCCGTGTTTTCCACAGAAATCTTCGCGTCTGGCAGGCAAGCGGCGATTTGCTTCGTCACCGATTCCTCGGTGACCTCGGGTGGCAGCAGCACGCGCTTGCAATGCCAGCCGCGTCCATCGGCCGAACAGGGATGGCGTTCGAGCAGCCGCAGCTCGAACCCCTCGGCGCGCAGGCTGGCAAAGGGCGCCTTCTCGCGCGCACCTTCGATCAGCCGCGCGATCTGCGGACAGAGCGGGTCGGCGGCCTGGAGCAGCAACGCGGCGGCGATCAACGACATGCTTTTCTCCCCTGGCTGGTCACAGCCTCTCCCGGCTGGCATTGCGCGAGGCTGAACAGGAGACGCACATGTCCGAACGTTTCGAGCGCCACCGCCAGCCCTGGCGGCCCGACGAGATCCAGAAGCTGCACACGCTGGCCAAGAAGGGCATGGCGCTCAAGGCGATCGCCAAGGCGCTCACCCGCAGCGAGGAATCGGTGAAGGAACGCGCCAAGCTCGACGGTCTGAGCATCGCCAAGCTGCACTAGAGCTTTGCGCATCCCTTCCCCCCTTCCGTCACCCCGGCCTCGTGCCGGGGGCCACCGCACCGCAACAGCGGGGCAAGAGACTCGCGCTTCGTACCGCGCCGCACAGTGGATCCCGGCACAAGGCCGGGATGACGCATGAGGCATAGTTCGTGACCGATCACTACGACGCGATCATCCTCGGCGGCGGCGCCGCGGGCCTGATGTGCGCCGCGGTCGCGGGACAGCGCGGCCGCCGCGTGCTGCTGCTCGATCACGCCCCCGAGGTGGGGAAGAAGATCCTGATTTCGGGCGGCGGCCGCTGCAATTTCACCAATATCCACACCGCGCCCGATCGCTACCTCTCGGCCAACCCGCATTTCGCCAAGTCGGCGCTCGGCCGCTACACCGCGCAGGACTTCCTCGCGCTGGTCGAGCGCCACCGCATCGCGTGGCACGAGAAGACCCTCGGCCAGCTCTTCTGCGACGGCTCGGCGCGTCAGATCGTGTCGATGCTGCTCGACGAATGCGCGGCAGGCCAAGTCGAGATCCGCACCGGCCGCAGCGTCGGCACAATCGACCACGCCGATGGCTGCTACCGTGTCGGCGACGATACGGCGCCGGCGCTGGTGATCGCCACTGGCGGCCCGTCGATCCCGAAAATGGGTGCCACCGGCTTCGCCTATGATCTCGCGCGCCGCTTCGGGCTCAAGGTGGTCGAACCCCGCCCGGCGCTCGTGCCGCTCACTTTGCCCCCCGATCAGGCGCTGTTCCGCGAGCTTTCGGGCGTCTCGACCGAAATCGTCGCGCGTGCCGGCAAGACCGGCTTCCGCGAGGCGGCTTTGTTCACCCATCGCGGCCTCTCGGGCCCCGCCATCCTCCAGATCTCGAGCTATTGGCGCCATGGCGAGCCGATCGGCATCGACTTCCTCCCCGATCGCCCCGCCGGCTGGTTGGTCGAGGCCAAGCGCGAGCGCCCGCGCACCACGCTTCGCAAACTGCTCACCGACGCCCTGCCCGATCGTCTCGCCGAGACGCTGGCCGAACAGCTAGCCCTCCCCGGCGAGCTCGCCAACCTGCCCGACCGCAAGCTGCAGGAGGCCGAGCGCCGCCTTTCCGGCTGGAGCTTCCTGCCCAACGGCACCGAAGGCTTCGCCAAGGCAGAGGTGACCATCGGCGGGATCAGCACCGCCGAGCTCTCGTCGCAGACGATGGAAGCGCGGAAAGTCCCCGGCCTCTACGCGATCGGCGAGGCGGTCGATGTCACCGGCTGGCTCGGCGGTTATAATTTCCAATGGGCCTGGGCGAGCGGCTGGGCCGCCGGTCAAGTTCTCTAGGGCTATTTTCCCGTCAGCCCTTGGCTGCGCTTCGCCACCATCGCGCTGCGCAGCGCCTCGGTGCGGCTCCGCAGCAGCATGATCTCGGCGTCCGAATAGCCGTCGCGGCCATAGCGGTCGCTCGCCGCTTCGATGCGGAACCCCTCGCGGCGCAGCGCCCGCGCCTCGCGCCGGCTGAGCTGGCCCGCGTCGCGGCCTTCCTCGATCTGGCCGCGAATGTCGCGCACCTCGCGGCCGATCGACACGCGTTGCGTCACCCGCGGATCGGCGGACTGGTCGCGGAGGATGTCGCCGCGGATCGAGGGGCTGCCCGAGAGGCCGCGCATCGATCCGGCGATCTGCGCCGAAGCCGGCGCCGCGACGACGAGACCCAGAACGAACATCCCGATCGCAACTCCGCGCACGCGCGCCTCCCTGCATTGCCCGGCACCAGCCTCTCCCCCGCCCGGTGAACCGTCGCTTAATGCGCGGCCTTGGCCCGCGCGCGGAAGCGATGGAGCAGCGGCTCGGTGTAGCCATTGGGCTGGGCCGCGCCTTCGAAGATCAGCGCCCGCGCCGCCTGGAACGCCAGGCTCTCCGCCTCGCGCCCCGCCATCGGCTGGTAGCGCGGATCGCCTGCGTTCTGCGCATCGACCTTGGCCGCCATCCGCCGCAGCGCCGCATCGACATCGGCTTCGCGCGCGACGCCGTGGAGCAGCCAGTTGGCGATATGCTGCGACGAGATGCGCAACGTCGCGCGGTCCTCCATCAGCCCCACATCATGAATGTCGGGCACCTTGGAGCAACCTACGCCCTGATCGATCCAGCGCACGACATAACCGAGAATGCCCTGCGCATTGTTGTCGAGTTCGCGCGCGACCTCCTCGGCTGCCCAGTTGCGTCCTTCCGCCACCGGAATCGTCAGCAAGGGCGCCAGCCCCGGCACTGCCTCGGCCGCAATCTCCCGCTGCCGCGCGAACACGTCGGTCTGGTGATAGTGCAGCGCATGCAGCGTCGCCGCGGTGGGGCTCGGCACCCATGCGGTGTTCGCCCCGGCTTGCGGATGCGCGCCCTTCTGCGCGAGCATATCGGCCATCCGGTCGGGCGCCGCCCACATCCCCTTGCCGATCTGCGCCTTGCCCGACAGCCCGCAGGCCAGCCCCATGCGGACGTTGCGGTCCTCATAGGCCTTGATCCACGCGGCGCCCTTGATCTCGCCCTTCGGGATCATCGGCCCGGCGCGCATGCTGGTGTGGATCTCATCGCCGGTGCGATCGAGGAAGCCGGTGTTGATGAAGGCGATGCGGTCCTTCACCGCGTGGATGCACGCCGCGAGATTGGCCGAGGTCCGCCGCTCCTCGTCCATCACTCCCACCTTGATCGTGTGTCGGGCGAGCCCGAGCAGATCCTCGACTGCGTCGAACAGCCGGTCGGTGAAGCCGCACTCCTCGGGGCCGTGCATCTTGGGCTTGACGATGTAGATCGATCCGGCGCGGCTGTTGCGGAGCCGCCCCAGCCCGCGCAGGTCGTACAGCGCGATCAGGCTGGTGACGATCGCGTCGAGCACGCCCTCGGGCGCCTCCGCGCCGTCCGCCAGCAACACTGCCGGCGTGGTCATCAAATGCCCGACATTGCGCACGAACAGCAGCGAGCGTCCGGGCAATCCGTGACGATCGGGCGCGAGCCGCCGCGTCACCGTCTGCCCGCCTTTGTCGAAGCTTTCCTCGAGATCGCCGCGCATCAGCCCAAGCCAATTGGCATAGGCCTCGACCTTGTCCTCCGCATCCACCGCCGCGACCGAATCCTCGAGATCGACGATCGTGGTCAGCGCCGCCTCGAGCACCACATCGGCGATCCCCGCCGGATCCTCGCGCCCGATCGGATGCGCACGGTCGATCACGACCTCGACGTGCAGGCCGTTGTGCCGATACAACCACGGCGCGACCTGCTGTGCAGGATCGCGAAGCACCGGCTCGCCTGCCAGATCGGCCCAGCTGCCCGCCACCAGCGGCACCGCCTCGTCGAGGAACGCCTTGGCCCGGGCGATCACCTGCGCGCCGCGCGCCGCGTCATAGCCGCCCGGCGTCGCCGCCCCTGGCAGCGCATCGGTGCCGTACAGCGCGTCGTACAGGCTGCCCCAGCGCGCATTGGCGGCGTTGAGCACGAAGCGCGCGTTGAGCGCAGGCACCACCAGCTGCGGCCCCGCCATCGTCGCGATCTCGTTATCGACATTGGTCGTGCCGATCGCAAACCGCGCCGGCTCGGGGACGATATAGCCGATCGCGCGCAGGAAAGCCTCCTGCGCGGCAGGGTCGGCAGCGCGGCGAGGGTTTTCCTGGCACCAAGCGTCGATCTGCGCCTGCAGGTCATCGCGTTTCGCCAGCAGCGCGCGGTTCTCGGGAGCGAACCGCGCAAAGATATCGGCAGCGCCGGCCCAGAACACTCCGGCCTCGATCGCCAGTTCGGGCAGCACGCGCGTCTCGACGAAACGGGCGAGCACCTCGGCGACCTGCAACCCGGCGCGATCGCAATAAGCGGACATGCAAAAATCCTCCTTGGCAAACATCACAATTGCCTGGGGAGGGCTCGGACGACGTATCGGGCGGCGGCCCGCTAATCAACCCCGCGATCGAGCGCGATCGCCGCAGCCTCGATCCGCTCGAGCATCGCGCGCAGCTGCTCGCGCTCGGCCTCGGATAGCGTCTCGAAGATCCGCCGCTCGAATTCGAGCGCCTTGGGCGCGACTTGCTCGTACAATGCCCAGCCCGCTTGCGAGAGCGTCAGCAGATGCGAGCGCTGGTCCTCCGGATTGGCCCCGCGCTGGATCAGCCCGCGCTCGGCAAGCGCGATCGCGGCGCGGCTCACCGTGACCTTGTCCATCCGCGTCCGCCCGCACAAAGCCTGCTGGCTCATCGCACCACCCTCGGCGAGCACCGCGACCAGCCGCCATTCGGGGATGCGCAGCCCGAACAAGGTGCGATAGGCCGACGCGACCGCGTCCGACACGGTGTTGGACGCGATCGAGAGCCGATAAGGCAAAAATTCGTCGAGCTTGAGCGTCTTCGCCATCGTCGTCACCGTGCTTCCAACATGTCACCCATGCAAGTGACAACGTTGGCCGATTGCATTTTCTGCAATGATACCGGTATCACTTCGCACTTGCAACATAAGCCGCTGCGATGCAGAAAGATCGGGCCTTTCAGGCATCCTCTCCTAAAACTTTCAAACGGCCGTCCTCCGGGGCGGCCTTTTTTTTGCGTTCCGTCAGTCCGTCATCCCGGCCTTGTGCCAGAATGCACCGAGCCGCCTCGGCCGCCCTTGAACCTCTCGCGCCGCCCTTGCCGCCTGGTGGGCGCCGGTACAAGTCGGGGTGACGAAGTACTATTTCATCTGCCGCCGGATCGTCGCCCAGGTCGCTTTGCCATAAGGCGGCTTCATCCCCGCCAGCTTCGCCACGTCGAGCTTCGCCTGCTTGTAGATGCTGCGGGCGTGGCTGAACGTCCGGAAGCCCGCCTCGCCGTGATAGGCACCCGTCCCCGAGGGCCCGATCCCGCCGAACGGCAGCTCTTCCTGGCTGACATGGAAGATCACGTCGTCGAGCGTGACGCCGCCCGAGATCGTCCGGTCGAGCACATGCCGCCGCTCGTCGCCGTCGCTGCCGAAATAATAGAGCGCGAGCGGCCGGTCGCGTCGATTCACCTCGGCGACAGCATCGTCGATGTGCGCGTAGCTGCGCACCGGCAGCACCGGCCCGAAAATCTCCTCCTGCATCACGGTCATCTCGTCGGTGGCTCCGCGGATGATGTGCAGCGGCAGCTTGCGGCTGTTCGACGCGGCGAAATCCTCGCCCGCCGGATTGACCGCGATCACCTCCGCCCCCTTGGCGCGGGCGTCCTCGATCCAGTCGCGCAGCCGGGCATGGTGCCGGTCGTTGATCACCGCGGTGTAATCGGGATTGTCGAGCAGCGTCGGATACATCGCCGAGGCGGCGCGCGTCAGCCCGTCGACCACCGCCGCCTCCTTCTCCTCGGGAACCAGCATGTAATCGGGCGCGAGGCAGATCTGCCCGGCGTTGAGCATCTTGCCCATCGCCACGCGTTCGGTCGCCCGCGCGACATCGGCCAAGCGCCCCATTACCACCGGCGATTTGCCGCCGAGCTCGAGCGTCACCGGCACGAGATTGTCCGCCGCGGCGTGGAGGATGTGCCTGGCGATCCCGGTCGCCCCGGTGAACAGCAGATGGTCGAACGGTAGTTCGGCGAACGCCTTGCCGACCTCGGGCCCGCCGCTGACGAAGGCGAGTTCCTCCGCCGCGAAATAGCGCGGCGCCAGTTCCTCGAACAATGCCGCGACTACCGGGGTGAACTCGCTGGTCTTGACCATCGCGCGGTTGCCTGCGGCGAACACGCCCGCGAGCGGGCTCATCACGAGGTTCACCGGGAAATTCCACGGCGCGATGATCCCGACTACGCCCTTGGGCTGATACTCGATCCACGCCCGCCCGCCGAGCAGCCCAAGCGGGAACATCGTCGCCTTGCGTTCGAATCGCGCCCAGCGCCCGACATGCCTGAGCGCATGGCGCAGCGGCCCCACCGACGCGGCGATGTCGGTGATCATCGATTGCTCGCGGCTGCGATGCCCGAAATCCTCGCTCAGCGCGCCGCAGAAGCGGTCCGCATTGTCCGCCACCATCGCGATCGCGCGCTTGAGCCGATCCTTGCGCACCGCGAGCGATACCGGCAGCTCCGCCATGAACGCGGCACGTTGGCTTTCGAGCAATTCGCGCATCAACGGGGCTCCGCCAATTGAGTGATGGCGACAATCTCATCCGGGGCGGGCTGCGGCGTCAACGCCTGACCGATCCAAACCGCAAAAGCCGCCGCCGCGAGCATCACGCCGAAGGGCAACCGGTCGGTCGCGCTAACCTTGCGGCCGCCCATCATGAACCCCAGCACCGCGGCAATCCCGATCAGCGCCGCCGCCAGCAGCACCAGCGGCAACGCCTGCCAGCCTAGCCAGCAGCCGATCGCGCCGAACAGCTTGGGATCGCCTCCGCCCAGCCCCTGCCGTCCGCGCACCAGCCGATAGCCCGCCGCCACCGCCGCGAGCGCCGCATAGCCGCCGATCCCGCCGATCAACCGCGCATCCATCGCCGGCGGGACCCCGAGCAGCCCGATCGCCAGCCCCGCTGCCGCGAGCGCGCCGGTGAGGGCATTGGGCAACCAGAAGGCGGCAAGGTCCATCGCCGCCAGGGTGAGCAGCAGCCAGCCGAAGACCGCGCCGCTGATCGCCGCCAGTGTCGAGGGGGTCGCCAGCGCCGCGCCGACGCCGATCGCAAGCCCGACAAGCTCGGTAAGGACGTGGCTCGGATGGATCACTGCGTTGCAGCCGCGGCACCGCCCCCGTTGGAGCAGATAGCTCAGCACCGGCACCAGCTCGCGCGCGCCGAGCCCCTTACCGCAGCTGTCGCACTGCGATCGCCCCTGCAGCGCCGATCGCCCCTGCGGCCAGCGAATCGCCAGCGTCGCGATGAAGCTGCCGAAGACCAGCCCCAGCGCTCCCAGCAGCAGCGCGAGCAACCACGGCTCAATCATCATCGCGCGGCGGCCGCTTGCGGATCAGATAGCGATAGACCCCGAACACATTGATTCCGAACAGCACCAGATTCTGCGTCCATAGCGGTTCGTCGCCCGAGAGGAAGGCGCCGCTGATCCAGCAAATGCTCGACGCGACGAACAAGGCGAAGCCCCAGCCCGTCACGCGCCGCCCGAGATCGAGCGAGACCATGAAACAGGCGATGATGCCGCTGATCGATGCGGACCATTTGAGGATGTCGACAAGCGCCATGTACGGCCTTTCTTGAGGCTGGCCGGGGGCTTTTGCAAACCGGGCCCGGGATCACTAGATCGCCCCCAACAATCGAGAGGAAAACAATGTCCGCCGACGAGATCGTCATCGCCTCTTATGCCCGCACGCCGATGGGCAGCTTCCAGGGCTGTCTCACCGATGCGAGCGCCACCGATCTCGGCGCCGCCGCGGTCGGCGCCGCAGTCGAGCGCGCCGGACTAAAGGGCGACGCGATCGAGCGGATCTATATGGGCTGCGTGCTCCCCGCCGGGCTCGGCCAGGCCCCGGCGCGTCAGGCGGCGCTCAAGGCCGGGCTGCCGCATCACATCGAGGCGACGACGATCAACAAGATGTGCGGCTCGGGGATGCAGGCGGCGATCATGGCAGCCGAGGCGCTCGCTTCGGGCTCGGCCGACCTCATCGTCGCCGGCGGCATGGAGAGCATGACCAACGCACCATACCTCTCGCTGCGCCACCGTTCGGGCGCGCGGATCGGCCATGACGTGCTCAAGGACCATATGTATCTCGACGGGCTCGAGGACGCCTATGAGCCTGGCCGGCTGATGGGCAGCTTCGCCGAGGAGACCGCGCAGGAATATCAGTTCACTCGTCAGGCACAGGACGAATTCGCCATCGCCTCGCTCCAGCGCGCGCAAAAGGCGCAGCAATCGGGCGCGTTCGATCGCGAGATCGTCCCCGTCGAGGTCAAGGGCCGCAAGGGCTCCACCACGATCACCTTCGACGAGCAGCCGGCCAAGGGCGATCTCGCCAAGATCCCGACGCTCAAGCCCGCTTTCTCGAAGGACGGTACGATCACCGCCGCCAATGCCTCGTCGATCTCGGACGGCGCCGCCGCACTGGTGATGACCCGCGCCAGCGTCGCCGATCGGCTCGGCCTCACCCCACGCGCGCGGATCGTGTCGCACGCGGCGCACGCCCATCTCCCCGCGCGCTTCACCACCGCGCCGGTGTTCGCGATGCAGAAGGCGCTCGACAAGGCCGGCTGGCAGGTCGGCGATGTCGACCTGTTCGAAGTCAACGAGGCGTTCGCCTGCGTCGCGATGATCGCGATGCACGATCTCGGCATCTCGCACGAGGTGCTCAACGTCCATGGCGGCGCCTGCGCCCTCGGCCATCCGATCGGCGCCTCCGGGGCGCGGGTGCTGGCGACCTTGCTCTCGGCGCTCGAGACCCACGGCCAGAAGCGCGGCCTCGCCTCGCTGTGCATCGGCGGCGGCGAGGCGACCGCGGTGGCGGTGGAGCTGCTGGACTGACGCGATGGTCTTCGATCTGAGAGGCGCGCTGCTCAAAAAGGCCGAGGTCGAATCGGCGCGCCTCGACGATTTCGAGTTCCGCCTGCGCGCCCGCACCTTCCGGCTGCTCGCCGGGCCGCACGCGCTCGACCCCGAAGCTTTGGTCGCCGAGATCGCCACCGATTCCGACGAAGCGATCCTGGCCCGGCATCCCGAGCTGCTCGGCGCCTATGAAGAGTGCCGCGCGCACGCCCGCCGCCAGCTGATCGACGAACGCGGCGATCCGACGCCGTACAAGCTGGCCTAGTCGAAGCTCTCGCCCGGTTCGACGCCCCAGATATCCGACTGCTCGATATAGCCCGAACGGCCGTCGACATCGAAGCGGCACCAATTGTTGGCGCATTTGCTCAGCCGGCCGACCACGCCGGGCTCGACCCGCCAGTTGATGTGTGCGCTCGGCTCCGGACTCGCGCGCAGCTCGGCGATGCCGCCGATCACGATCGCGGTCCGCCGCTCGTCGAGAAAGGTGCGCAGCATCCAGCCCTGCGTGCCCCCCGGATCCTCGACCTTGCGCCACTCGCCATAGACGTCGAGCACCTTGAGCGGCAGATCGCGGCGCTGGTAGAGCCAGTTCGCCGGATAGTTGCGCCCCGGGCCGGTGCGCATCCGCGCCTTGTCGACATCGATCGACACCCAATAAGGCGGTTTGCGCTGCGCGAGCGCGGGTGCCGCGAGCCCCAACGCCACGATCCCGAGCAGCATCCAGCCGCGAAGCCGCATTCGTTCCCCTGTCATGCTTCTGCTTACTGCGAGCGCGCGCCGCGCTTCAACCCGTTGACTGCGAGCCTCGCGACCGCCAAGCCGCCCTGAATGGCACAGAGCGCGCGCCCTTCCCGCCCCCGTGTGGCCGTCACCCGGACGCTGCCTGAAGCCGTCGAGGCGCGCATGGCCGAATTGTTCGACGCGGCGCTCAATCCCGACGACGCACCGCTGGACCGCGATCGCCTCGCCGCGGCGATGGCCGATGCCGACGTCTTCGTCCCGACCGTGACCGACCGGATCGACGCCGCGCTGATCGCCGCCGCGCCCGATCGCCTCCGCCTGATCGCCAATTACGGCGCCGGAGTCGGCCATATCGACCTCAAGGCGGCGCGCGAGCGCGGGATCACCGTCACCAACACGCCCGGCGTGCTGACCGAGGACACCGCCGACATGGCGATGGCGCTGATCCTCGCGGTCCCGCGGCGGTTGGTCGAGGGCGACAAGCTGGTCCGCGCCGGCCAATGGACCGGCTGGCACCCCACCGGAATGCGCGGCCACCGGATCGGCGGCAAGAAGCTCGGCATCCTCGGCATGGGCCGGATCGGCCAGGCCGTGGCGCAGCGTGCCCGCGCCTTCGGCCTCCAGATCCATTACCACAATCGCCATCGCATCCCCGATGTCGCCGAAGCGCAGCTCGGTGCGACCTTCCACGCCGATCTCGACGCGATGCTCGAAACAGTCGACATCCTCACTATCCATACACCGCACACCGGCACCACCGGCGGCCTGATCGACGCGCGCCGGCTCGACTTGCTCGGTCCCCATGGCTGGCTGATCAACACCGCACGCGGCGAGATCGTCGATCCGGAGGCGCTGGTCGTCGCGCTCGCGGGCAAGCGCATCGCCGGCGCCGGGCTCGACGTCTATGTCGGCGAGCCCGCGGTCGATCCGCGGCTGATGGCATTCGACAATGTCGTGCTGCTTCCCCATCTCGGCTCGGCGACCTTCGAGGGCCGCGACGCGATGGGGCTCAAGGTGATCGCCAATATCCGCTCCTGGGTCGACGGCCATCGCCCGCCCGATCAGGTCCTCGACGGCTGGCTCTGACGCGGCCTAGAGCCCGCCCAGCCACTCGCGGATCATCGCCTGCCCCGCGGTCACCGCGCCCGGCCCGAGCGCGCCATGCGCGGCGCGCAGCTGATCGGCCGACGTGCCCGCCTCGGCGATGAAGGCGGGGCCATTTTCGATCCACGCCTCGAAGCGCGGATCCTCGCCCATCTCGGCATGGAATTGCAGCGCGAGCAGTTCGGGGCCACGGCGAAACGCCTGATGCGGATAGGCCGATGTCGAGGCGAGCAGCTCGACGCCTTCGGGCAAGTCGAACGTGTCGCCATGCCAGTGGAGCACCGGCACCTCGGCGACATGCCGCAGCGGCGAATCGGCGCCCGCCGGGTTGAGCGTCAGCGGGGTGAAGCCGACTTCCTTCACCGGCCCCGGCCGCACCTCGGCACCCATCGCCGCCGCAACCATCTGCGCGCCGAGGCACACGCCGAGCGTCGGCAGCCCGCGCTCGATCCGCTCGGCGAGCCGCTCGAGCTCGTGTGCGATCCACGGATGCGCCTCGACCTCATAGACTCCCATCGGCCCGCCCATCATCAGCAGCAGGTCGGGCGCGTTGAAGTCGAGGCCGGAGAAACCCGGATCGGTGACGTCGACGCGATCGAGCGCATAGCCCGCCGCCTCGATCGGCTCGCGGAACCCGGCAATCCCTTCGTACGGGGTATGGCGAATGATCAGACCTGTCTTCATGCGGGCAGCTTAGAGGGCCGTCCCCGGGACGCCAGATCAGGTTTTCTTGGCAAGCGCCAATTCCTCCCTCGCGCAGCGGGGGAGGTGGCGCCGAAGGCGACGGAGGGGCCTCTCCACGGGCGATATCGCTCGCGGAGAGGCTCCCTCCACCACTTCGTGGTCCCCCTCCCCCGCTGCGCGAGGGAGGATCTATTAGACTCAATCCCCGGTCAGGATCCGGTCGACGAGCTGCTTCACCGTCGGCACGAACCCGTTCGAATAGAAGGGGTCCTGCTTGAAGTTGTAGGCATTGTGCCCGGCGAACATCAGGTTCTGCTCCACCGGGCCGCCATGCGCGATGTCCTGCAGCGTCTTCTGGATGCAGAAGCTGCGCGGGTCGGCGAGCCGGCCGGTCGAGTTGGTCTCGGTGTCGGCCCAGGACGAGAATTGGCACTGGCTGAGGCAACCCATGCAATCGGCCTGATCCTTGCGGATCACGCCCTTCTCTTCCTCGGTGACGAAGACGAGCGTGTTGTCCGGGGTCTTGAGCGCCGAAGTGAACCCCTCGCCGAACCATTGCCGCGCGCGCAGCAGATCGTTGCGCGTCACCCAGAAATTCTTGCCCTTCACGCCCACGTCGAGCTGGAAGGTGTGGTCGCCGGCATGCTCGGTCGAATAGGCGATCTGCCGGTCCGAGCGCGCCTCGAGGTTGCGCAGGAACGGATTGCGCACCGCGCTCGAATAGAAGCCGGTCGGCGAGAAGCGGTGGAGCAGCACGTCGCCCTCGTCGAGCGTCATCAGCCGCGCCTTCCACTCCTCGGGAATCGGGCTCTCCTGCGTGAGCAGCGGGCGCGTGCCGAACTGGAAGGCGATCTTGCCCAGCTCGGGATTGTCGATCCAGTCGCTCCAGTCGCGCAGATACCAGACGCCGCCGGCCATCACGATCGGCACCTCGTCCGAGATGCCGCCCTCGCGCATCGTCGCGCGCAAGTCGCGGACGCGCGGATAGGGGTCCTGCGGCACCAGCGGGTCCTCGGCGTTCGACAGGCCGTTATGCCCGCCGGCGAGCCACGGATCCTCATAGACGACCGCCGCAAGCCACTCGGCCGCCTTCGAATAGGCGCGCTTCCACAGCGCGCGGAAGGCGCGGCCCGAGCTCACGATCGGCAAATAGGAGACATTGTACGACGCCGCGATCTCGGAGAGCTTGTAGGGCATGCCCGCGCCGCAGGTGACCCCCGCCACCATCCCGCGCGTGCGCTCGAGAACGCCGTGGAGCACGCGCTGCGCGCCGCCCATCTCCCACAGCACGTTGATGTTGATCGCGCCCTTGCCGTCGCCGATCTCGAACGCCTTCTTCACCTGCGTGACGGCGCCTTCGATCGCATAGGCGATCAGTTCCTCGTGGCGCTCGCGCCGGGTCAGCGCATGATAGATTTGCGGGATGATCTTGCCCTCGGCGTCGTAGCTGTCGGCGTTGACCGCGCTCACCGTGCCGATGCCCCCAGCCGCCGCCCAGGCGCCCGCGCTCGCGTGATTGGTCGCGGCAACGCCCTTGCCACCCTCCACCAGCGGCCACACTTCGCGGCCGTTATAGTTGATGGGGGTCAAACCCTTGAACAAATGTGCCTCCGCAGAAATTTGCGGCACGCTATACGCAAAACCCGCCAACAAGCGAGCCGCAATCGTTATTGCAGTGCGTCAGGGCGTCCCATCGCCGCACCATAGAGCCGCGCATAGGACGCGATCATCTGCACCTCATCGAACAACGCACGGGCGCGCGCACGGTTCTGTTCGCCGATATGGCGCATCGAATCCGGATGCCGCGCCAGCGTGTCGATCCGATCGCGCAGGTCGACCTCGTGGTGCCGCGGCGCGAGGAAGGGCTCGTTCTCGGGCGAGACCATCGAGGGGATGTCCCCCACCCGGGTCGAGACCACCGGCAGTCCCGCTGCCATCGCCTCGATCACCGAGATCGGCGCCTGCTCGCTCTTCGACGACAGCGCGAAAAGGTCGAACAGCCCCATGTAACGATGCGGCTCGGGCAGGAACCCGGGCAGGATCAGCTGGTCCTCGATCGCCATCGCCTCGGCGGCATCGAGGATGTTCTGCCGCTCGGGGCCCTCGCCGACGATCACCAGCTTGAAGCGGACATTCACGCCCGCGATCGCCCGGATCAGCATCGGCAGGTTCTTGACCGGCCTGAGCCCGGCGACGCAGCCGACGAACACTTCGCCCTCGCGCTTGTTCTGCAGCTGAGGGATCAGCGTCGGGTCAGGCTTTTGCGCGAACAACGCGGTGGGCACGCCATTGGCGATTCGGTGGATCCGCTCGGCCGGCTGATGCCAATGTTTCAGCGCCACCCGCTCGAGCACCTGGCTCGGCACGACCAGCGCATTGGCCGCGGGCAACGCGATCCGGCGATACATGTTGCGCACCGGGTTGAGCCGCTCGGCCTCATCCTGATTGAACCCGTCCTCGTGATGAACGATCGGCGGCAGCCCCTTGCCGAACACCCGCGCCGCCATCACCCCGTCGATCGCGCCCCAATTATAGGTCAGCACCAGATCGAAGCGCCGCATGAACCGGGCGATCTCCTCATAGCGCTTGACCGAAGGCCGGCCGGAGAGCGGCGGCGGGTTCTGCGCGATCTCGTATTTGATGCCCTTCGCGATCGCATCGCGCGCGCCGAGCTGGTCGGGCATCGCCGAGACGATCGTGTGCCGCGCCTTGTCGCCGAATGCGTTCATCAGGCGGACGGCACGCGCCTCCTTGCCACCATGGTTGAAGGTCGAATGGAGGTGGAGGATGTGGATGGGCATCGTGGAGGGGCGATAGAAAAATCGGACGCCCTTGTCTCCCCCGACTCTATTGGAACGGCAGGAGGTAGAGCGGAAGCATGATGATCGGCCAGACGAGCAGGAGCGCGTCAAAACCCGAGAAAGGCCATCGCCACCGATATGCGAGACCGATCAGGCCGGGAATAATCACCATTGCAGGCGGGAGGAGATAATAACGGACTTGCTCGGCGTTCTGATACCACGAGAAGTACTGCAGGAAGTGCGCATTCAAGCCCACCGCTACATATATCCACAGCAGCAGTAGCAGAGCCATCACGGCATTGCGGACCCGGCCGCCGATCACGCCCCCGCGCCGGTCTCGTTTGCGGCGACCTTCGCCAGCAGCCGCTCGATCGCCGCCGCCACCTCGGGCTCGTCGAGCGTCGGAGCGTGCCCCACACCCGGTACCGTCACCAGCTCGGCGCCCTTCACGCGCGCGACCATCTTCTCCGCGGTCGCCGCGCTCAATATGTCCGAGCGTTCGCCACGCACGATCAGCAGCGGCTTGCCTTGCATCGCGTCGATCGTCGGCCACATGTCCGGCCCCGCCTCGTTGCCCGGCACGCGGAACGGCTCGGCGATCTTCATGTCGTAATCGAGCACGATCCGCCCCGAGCTGTTCACACGGTAGAGCCGCTTCGCCATGCGCAGCCAGTCCTCGATGTCATAGCCGGGATAGACATCGGCGTTGTTCTCGGCGAGCGCACGCGCCGCGTGCATCCAGGTCGGGTGCCACACCGCCTTGCCGACATAGCTCCGGATCCGCGCCAGTCCGCCCGGATCGAGCTCGGGCCCCACATCGTTGAGCACCGCCCCCGCCAGCTTGGCGCCGTCGGTGGCCGCGAGCAGCATCGTCACGATCCCGCCCAGCGAAGTGCCCACCGCGACGAACCGCGCGATCGCGAGCTCGGCGAGCAGCGCCTCGACATCCTGCAAATAGGTCAGCGGGACATAGGACATCGGGTCCTTGGCATAGGCGCTCTCGCCGCGCCCGCGGAACTCGACGCAGAGCACGCGCCGTCCGCCCGCCAGCCGGCTGGCCAGCCCGTCATAGTCGCGCGCGTTGCGGGTGAGCCCGGGGAAGCAGAGCACCGGCGGCTGGTCGTCCGCACCCGCATAATCGCGGTAATGCAGCCTCAGGCCGTCCTTCGACCACCAATAGCCATCACTGTAGTTGCGCCGCTCGCCCATCGCTCCCCATATCGCCGCATGGCATTCACTCCGCAACAGGCGATCCTCGAACTCGGGCCCGCCTTCTACGATCCCGTCACCGCCGCCCGCTTTCCCCAGACGATCCTGCGCTTCCGCAACGATCGCGCCGCCGCGGGGATCGGGCTCGACGGCCTGAGCGACGAACAATGGATCGCGCATTTCGGCCGGTTCGAGCCGCTTCCCGGCGCGCTCACCAAGCCGCTGGCGCTGCGCTATCACGGCCACCAGTTCCGCGTGTACAATCCCGAGATCGGCGACGGCCGCGGCTTCCTGTTCGCGCAGATGACCGACACTGCCGGCCGGCTGATGGACCTCGGCACCAAGGGCTCGGGCCAGACGCCCTACAGCCGCTTCGGCGACGGCCGCCTCACCCTCAAGGGCGGCGTCCGCGAAATCCTCGCCACCGAGATGCTCGAAGCGCTCGGCGTCGAGACCTCGCGCACCTTCTCACTGATCGAGACGGGCGAGGAGCTCCACCGCGGCGACGAGCCCTCCCCCACGCGCTCGGCGGTGCTCGTCCGGCTCAGCCACGGCCATATCCGCATCGGCACCTTCCAGCGCCTCGCCTATTCGCAGGAAACGGAGAATATCGCGAAGCTCACCGCCTATGTCCTCCACCATTATTATGGTGAAGAGGCGGGCGACGACGCCCCGCAACGGCTGCTCGCGCACGTCGCCCGGCGCACCGCGCGCATGGCCGGCCGCATCATGGCGGCCGGCTTCGTCCACGGGGTGCTCAACAGCGACAATATCAACGTCACCGGCGAGAGCTTCGACTATGGACCGTGGCGCTTCGCTCCCAGCTGGGCGCCGCGCTTCACGGCCGCCTATTTCGACCAGGCCGGGCTCTATTCCTTCGGCCGCCAGCCCGAGGCGATTTATTGGGATGTCATGCAGCTCGCCAGCTCGCTCCGCCTGATCGCCGAGGAAGCGCCGCTGATCGAGGCGATGGATGTCTTCCCCGAGACGTTCCAGCGCGAAGTCGCCGAGGCGATGCTCTGGCGGCTGGGCCTCGTGCCCCGCGGCACCGACGACGACCGCGCGCTGGTCGGCGCGATCGAACGCGCGCTGGTCGAGACCGGCACGCCGATCGATCGCCTCTTCTTCGACGGCTTCGGCGGTGCGCTTCCCGAAAGCTATGGCGAGCCCTTCGCCGATCTCCGCGCCCAACTCGCCCATTTCACCCCGCGCAAGCCCCGCGATCACCCCTATTGGTCCGATCCCGCGCCCTGTTCGATGCTGATCGACGAAGTCGAATCGATCTGGGATGCGATCGCGCAAGCCGATGACTGGTCGCTCCTCGACGCCAAAGTCGCCGCGATCCGAAGAATGGGCGAAGCGCTGGCCTGATCAAAGATCCTCCCCCGGAGGGGGAGGGGGACCGCGAAGCGGTGGAGGGGTAGCCGCCCCAAGCGATGTCCCCGTGGAGACTCCCCCTCCGTCGCGCTACGCGCGCCACCTCCCCCTCCGGGGGAGGATCTAATGGAACAACCGCTCAGGGGGTTGGCAACCCTCCCGCGTTTCGGGCAAGAGCTAGCAACACTTCCGGGGACGTAAGCAAAACATAATGCCGGGAACGGAAATCATCTCCACCGAGCCGGCAACGGGCGCCGTGCTCTGGCGTCAGAAGATCGGCGATGTCGACGCCGAGGTCGCGCACGCCCGCCGTAGCTGGGCGGAATGGGCCGCGCGCCCGCTCGCCTATCGCGTCGAGGCGCTGCGCCGCTTCGCCAATGTCGTCCGCCAAAAGGCCGATGCCTTCACCGACCTGCTCGCACGCGAGACCGGCAAGCCGCTCTGGGAGGCGCGCACCGAAGTCGAGACCGTGATCGGCAAGGTCGACATCTCGGTCACCGCCTATTCGGAGCGCACCGGCCAGCGCCGGATCGAAGCGCCGATGAACACCCGCCTCGCGCTGCGCCACAAGCCGCACGGCGTGCTCGCGGTGCTCGGCCCCTATAATTTCCCCGCGCATCTGCCCAACGGCCATATCGTCCCCGCGCTGCTTGCGGGCAACGCAGTGGTGTTCAAGCCGTCGGAGAAGACCCCCGCCTCGGGCGCGTTCCTCGTCGATTGCTTCCACGCCGCCGGCATCCCCGAAGGCTGTATCCGCCTGCTGATCGGCGGGCCGGAGCAGGGCAAGGCGCTCGCCGGCCATCCCGATATCGATGGCCTCCTGTTCACCGGCTCGGCGAACACCGGCATCGCGCTCAACCGCCAGTTCGCCACACGGCCCGAGAAGATCCTCGCGCTCGAAATGGGCGGCAACAATCCGATCGTCGTCTGGGACACCCCCGATCTCTATTCGGCCGCCGTCCTCGTCATCCAGTCGGCCTTCACCACCGCCGGCCAGCGCTGCACCGCCGCGCGCCGGCTGATCGTCGACGAGAAGCTCTACGACCCGCTGATGGTCGAGATGAACAAGCTGATCGGCCGGCTGATCGTCGACGAGCCGCATGCCGATCCCGCGCCCTTCATGGGGCCGGTGATCGACAACGACGCCGCCGACATGCTCACCGAGAGTTTCCTCGCGCTGTCGACGATGGGCGGCCGGCCGCTCAAGCACATGGAGCGCCTGATCGAGAGCCGGCCATTCCTCACGCCGGGGCTGATCGACATGACCCAGGCGAACGACAAGCCCGATGTCGAGCTGTTCGGCCCCGTCCTCCAGATCTATCGCAAAGCGACCTTCGAGGACGCGATCGTCGAGGCCAACGATACCCGCTACGGTCTCTCGGCCTCGCTGGTCAGCCAGAATCCGCGGCTCTACGACCAGTTCTGGGCCAATATCCGCGCCGGCATCGTCAACTGGAACCGCCCGACCAACGGCGCCTCGTCAGCCGCGCCGTTCGGCGGCGTCGGCTGGTCGGGCAATCACCGTCCGAGCGCCTATTACGCGGCGGACTATTGCGCCTATCCGGTGGTCTCGTCGGAATCCGAACAGGCCCGTGCGGCGATCGGGCTGGGGCTGCGCGACGCCTGAGCCGCCAGCCGGAGCCACGGCCCGGCATGGACGACGCTCATCAGCAGATACATCGCCGTCATCCCGCCAAGGGGTGACGCCGCCCCGCACAGCATCTCGACCGCGCCACCACCCCGCGCGCTCAGCAGCGCCATCAGCGCGAAGCCAGGCGCTGCCGCCAGCGCCAGCCAGTCGGCGGCGCGGCCGGCGTTCACGATGTGGTGTCGGCGTTGCGGAACGCCGCCTCGCCGGCATCCGACACTTCGACCCATTTGGGATCGGGTGCCGACTCGGCCTCATAATTGTCGTGCCAGTTCCACCATTTATAGGTCTGGGTCTGCGGATAGCCCTCGGGCGAATCCTCCCACACCTCCTGTCGGCCGAGCGGGGTCAGGTCGAGATAGCTCCACACGGTCCCCATCGCCTCGTCGCCGCGATTGTTGATGAAATAGCTGCGGTAGATCCGGTCGCCGTCGCGGATGAAGACGTTATGGCCGTGCCACTCGTCGACGCCGAAATCCTTGTCGAAATCGTCGGTGATCGTCACCCACGGCATGTCCCAGCCCATCCGCGCCTTGAGCCGCGCGATATCGGGCTGCGGCGCGCGCGAGGCATAGACGAGGCTGGTGTCGCGCGCACCCAGATGCGCGAGATGGCTCACCTGATCGGCGCCGAGCGAGCAGCCGCGGCAGGCGTGATCGGGCCAGCCGAACACGCCTGGCTCGAAGAACGCGCGATAGACGATCAGCTGGCGCCGCCCGGCGAACAGATCGAGCAGGCTGAGCGGTCCGTCCGGCCCCTCGAAACGATAGGCCTTCTCGACTGCCATCCACGGCATCCGCCGCCGCTCGGCCGCCAGCGCGTCGCGGGCGCGCGTATGCGCCTTCTCCTTGACCAGCAGCGCCGCGCGCGCCGCCTCCCATTGCTCCGCTGCGACCACGGGGGGATGGCTCTTCGGCAGTTCCGACATGGTCACTGCTCCTCTTCGCCGGTGACCGCGCCGATCCGCGGGACGACCTTCAACCAGCCGCCGCTCATATTGGTGTAGGCGGTGTCGTTGCGCGGCAGCTCGAAGCCCGAATGGACCAACTGGAGCCGCGTCCCGCCCTCGACCGGCTCGAGCGTGAAGGTGACGATGGTGTCGAGCAGCGAGCCATAGCCGGCATTGCCGGGATGCCCGCCCTTCCACGAATAGGCGAAGCGCCGGTTGGGGATCGCCTCGAGCACCTCGCACTGGATCGTGCCGTCCCATTCGCCCGCCGGCGTGGTCTGATAGGTGAAGCGGCTGCCCGGCACCGGATCGAAATCGCTCGGCACCATGCCGAGCCAGCGGCTCATCAACGCGCCCGTGGTCAGCGTCTTCCAGAGCGTCTCGGGCGCGTGCGGAAACACTTCGTCGACCGCGATCTCGCGAACGCGCGTCTGCAATCCGGTATCGTTCATGGGTCGATCTCCTTGAGAAGGCTGCGCAGGTCGGCAAAGCGATCGCGCCAGAACAGGTCGTAATGGCTCAGCCAGTCGAACAGCGGCGCGAGCCCCTCGGGCCGCGCCCGGTAGAAGACGTTGCGCCCTTGCGGCCGTTCGGCGACCAGCCCCGCCAGCTTGAGCGACTTCAAATGCTGCGACACCGCGCCCTGCGTCACGCCGCTCACCCGGGTCAGTTCGGCGACGTTGATCTCCTCGGCGCGCGCGATGCGCTCGAACACCGCGCGCCGCGTGGGATCGGCGAGCGCGCGCATGACGGAATCGATCGGGCTGGTCTGGAGCATGCGAATCACATTAGTTTACGCTAATGCATTAGTCAATTCTAATGCATTTAGCTGTGCATAGTCGCGTTGCCGCGCTGGACGGGTCACGAACCGGCTCGCTATCGGCGGCGCATGCCCGTCATCGCCACCATCATGAATTCGACCACCGGCCAGCCGATCCAGAAGATGAGCTTCGGCCGCATGCCCAAGCCCTGGGCCTCGTTCACCCTCGAGACCGGCGAGCTGGTCAAGGCTGACCGGGTCGACATCGGCAAACCCGCGCCGGGCAAGGTCGTCGTGCCCGTCTCGGTATGGGTGACACCGAAAGGTTAGCCCGGCGTCCCGATTGTAACGAAACATTGCTGACCCGCCCGGGCCATTGAATCCGCCGACCCCTCCCCCTAGATTCAAGCCTGCGGGACCGGGCCCCTCTGGCGGCGGCTTCACCTGAAGCCCCGTGATGTCGGACCGCATCGAGCTAGCTCGGTGCAGGTTTGGCGGCTGTCTCCTCCACCCTCACCGGAACCGGCTCGATCGATGACCCTGTCGATGGAGTGGCAAGTGAGTATCCTGATCGAGCGGCTGATCGCCGCGCACCGTCTTCTCAACCGCGAAATCCGCCGCGAGGTCGCGCGTCGCGCGCCCGATTCCTCCCGGCTGACCCGTCTCAAGAAGGAGCGGCTCGCGATCAAGGACCGGCTCTTCCGCCACTTCCCCGATGCGGCCGAGATGCGCCGCATCGCGCGCGGCGCGATCCGCAGCGCGCGTCACGCCTAAGGAGACCACGCACGTGGACAATCTTTCCGCCTTCAACCGCAGCGCCGCCAGTGCCGCGCAGGTCCGCTACGACGAAGGCCTGCGCCGGCACATGCTCGGCATCTATCGCAACATGGGCATCGGCCTCGCCATCACCGGCCTGGTCGCCTTGCTCGTCGCCAGCACTCCGCCGCTCGCCGCGCTGATCTTCGGCACGCCGCTGAAGTGGGTGGCGATGCTGGCACCGCTCGCCTTCATCTTCTTCTTCACCTTCCGGGTGGAGCGGATGACCACCGCGGGCGCACGCACCGCCTTCTTCGCCTTTGCCGGCGTGATGGGCGTGTCGATGGCGAGCATCTTCTTCGCCTTCACCGGCCCCAGCATCGCGCTGGCCTTCTTCACCGCCGCGGCGATGTTCGCCGGCCTCAGCCTGTGGGGCTATACGACCAGGCGCGACCTGACCGGCATGGGGACCTTCCTCTTCGTCGGGCTGATCGCGGTGATCGGCGCGAGCCTCGTCAATCTGTTCCTCGGCTCGGGCCTGCTCCAGATGGCGCTCTCGGTCGTCGGCGTGGTCGTCTTCGCCGGCCTCACCGCGTGGGACACGCAGCGCCTCAAGAGCGAGTATATCGTCTATGGCAACAGCCAGGCAGCCGAGAAGCTCGCGATCATGGGCGCGCTGTCGCTCTATCTCAACCTGATCAACATGTTCCAGCTGCTGCTGGGGCTGATGGGCGAACGGGAGTAATCCTATGACCGGCAATTTCACCTGCCCCGTCGACGGCACCAAGCTGGTGCCGATGGAGCGCTCGGGCATCGAGATCGATCATTGCCCCAGCTGCCGCGGCGTCTGGCTCGATCGCGGCGAGCTCGACAAGATCATCGAGCGCAGCGCCGCCTCGGCGGCGCCGGCGCCGGCCCAGCAGAGCCAGCCGGCGCCCGCACCGTGGCCGGATCAGCGCCCGCGCTACGACGACCGCCACCAGCAGCACCATGGCGGCCATCACGGCCAGCATTATGGCCACAAGCGCCGCAAGTCGTTCCTCGAAGAACTGTTCGACTAGTCCCCCTATCCCCGAACAGTTCGACCCTGCCCGTCGCCGATCCGTCGGCGGCGGGCTTTTCTTTGCGCGCTCCCCGGCTATCGTCGCCGCCGCAAGCGAAGGGAGAGGAAATCCATGGTCACCCGCAGGTCGGTCATCACCGGCTCGGCCACGCTCGCGGCAACGCTGGCCCTTCCCTTGCCCGCCTCCGCCGCCCCGGTCTTCGTCCGGCGCGAGGGGACGCGTCTCCTGCTCGGCGGCCGGCCCTATCGCTTCGCCGGCGCCAACCTCTGGTACGGCGCATGGCTCGGCGCCGACGCCCCGTACGGCAATCGCGCGCGGCTGCTCCGCGAGCTCGACGCGCTCGCCGCGATGGGCGTCACCAATCTCCGCGTCGCCGCCTCTGCCGAGGATTCGCCGCTCAAGAATTCGGTCAGGCCCGCCTTCCATGGCGCCGCGCCCGGCTCCGCCGATCCGGCGCTGCTCGGCGGGCTCGACTTTTGCCTCGCCGAGATGGGCAAGCGCGGCATGAAGGCGGTGCTCTACCTCACCAATTTCTGGGAATGGTCGGGCGGGATGATGACCTATCTCAGCTATGTGAACGGGGGCAGGTTCATCGACGTCAACGATCCCGCCCATCCCTGGCCGGCCTTTCCGAACGCCACCGCGCAATTCTACGCCAACAAGGCGGCGGTCGGCCTCTATCACGACTGGGTCCGCCGCATCGTCGGCCGCACCAACGCCGTCACCGGCGCCGCCTATCGCGACGATCCGGCGATCATGGCGTGGCAGCTCGCCAACGAGCCGCGCCCCGCCGGCGATCTTCGCACTGCGACGCCCCTGCTCCCCGCCTATTACGCGTGGATCCAGGGCACCGCGAAGCTGATCAAATCGCTCGACTCCAACCATCTCGTCTCGACCGGCAGCGAGGGATTGATGGGCAGCGTCGAGAGCGCCGAGATTTACCGAAAAGCGCACGCGGTTCCCGAGATCGACTATCTCACCGCGCATATCTGGCCGCTCAACTGGAGCTGGGTCGATGCAAAGGACATCCCCGGCACCCATGCCGGCGCGACCGCCAGGGTCGCCGAATATCTCCAGCAGCATCAGACGCTCGCGCGCGCGCTCGGCAAGCCGCTGGCGATCGAGGAATTCGGCTATCCGCGCGACGGCGGCGGCTATGATCCCGAATCAAGCACCCACTACAAGAACCTCTATTACCAGCAGATCTACGACGCGGTGCTCACCAGCGCGCGCACCGGCGGCCCGATCGTCGGCTCGAACTTCTGGGCATGGAACGGCGAAGGCCGCGCCGTCCATGGCGACCACCGCTTCAAGCCGGGCGACACCGCCTGGCTCGGCGATCCGCCGCACGAACCGCAAGGCTGGTACGGCGTGTTCGACAGCGACGCGCGTACAGGAGCGGTGATCGCAGCGCATGCGAAGGCGCTGGCGTCAGCAGGGGAAGCGATAGTGACATAAAGATCCTCCCCGGTCCGGGGAGGATCTGGAACGTCCCTCAATAGCTTCCCTACTCGCCCCCCAAACAACCCTCCGTTGCCGCTCCCGCCCGCGAGGCCCATTTGGCCCGCATGGCATCCCTGCTCGATCCTTCCGCGCGTGGTCGCGTGATCCTTGTCGGTGCGGGTCCGGGCGATCCGGGCCTGCTCACCGTGCGCGCCGTCGAGGCGCTCAAGGCGGCCGACGTGCTCGTCCATGACGGGCTGGTCGATCCGCGCGTGCTCGATCTCGCCCCGCAGGCGCATCGCATCTCGGTCGCCAAGTCCCGCGCGCGTCACACGCTGCCGCAGGACGCGATCAACGCGCTGATCGTCGCGCATGTGAAGACCGGCGCGATCGTCGTCCGCCTAAAGGGCGGCGACCCCTTCATCTTCGGCCGCGGCGGCGAGGAAGTCGAAGCCGTGCGCGAAGCCGGGCTGCCGGTCGAGGTCATCCCCGGCGTCTCGGCCGCATTGGGCGCCGCCGCCGAGGCGATGCTCCCGCTCACCCATCGCGACTGGTCGAGCGCAGTCAGCTTCGTCGCCGGCCAGTGCAAAGGGCTCTCCGATCAGGATTGGTCGGGCCTCGCCGGCAAGGGCCGCACCCTCGTCATCTATATGGGCGTCGCCAATTGCCCCGCGATCGCCGACAAGCTGATGGCCGACGGCGTCGCCCCCGACATGCCCGTCGCGGTGCTCGAGCGCGCGACGCTCGAGGGGCATCGCGCGATCCGCACCCTGCTCGCCGATCTCGGCGAGATGGTCGAGCGCGAGAAGGTCCAGAGCCCCGCGATCATCGTCGTCGGCGAAGTCGTCCGGCTTTCGGACGCAGAGGACAAGCTCGCCGCTTGGGCGAAAGCAGCGGAGGCGCTTGCATGAAGATCCTGACCGGCAACGATCTGCGCACCGGCGCGGTGACCTGGTGGACCGGCGAGGGCTGGTCGCTCCATGTCGAGGACGCCGTCGATGTCGACGAGCATGGCGAGGCGATCGCCGCGGAGGAGACCGCCGCACGCCGCGTCAACGCCGCCGCGGTGATCGACGCCACGATGACGCCCGAGGGCCCGCGTCCCGCGCACATCAAGGATCGCATCCGCGCGCTCGGCCCCACCGTTCGTCCCGATCTCACGCTCAAACCCGCCGATCCCAATGCCGGCAGCTGGGTGATCTGACATGTACCGCTACGACCAATACGACCAGGCCATCGTCGACGCGCGCGTCGAGGAATTCCGCGATCAGGTCGCGCGCCGCATCGCCGGCGCGATGAACGACGATCAGTTCAAGCCGCTCCGGCTCAAGAACGGCCTCTATCTCCAGCTCCACGCCTATATGCTGCGCGTCGCCATCCCCTATGGCACGTTCGACGGCCGCCAGATGCGCATGATGGCGCACATCGCGCGCAAGTACGATCGCGGCTACGGCCATTTCACCACGCGGCAGAACATCCAGTACAACTGGATCAAGCTCGAAGAGGCGCCCGACATCCTCGCCGAGCTCGCCACGGTCGAGATGCACGCGATCCAGACCAGCGGCGAGAGCATCCGCAACCTGTCGGCCGATCAATATGCCGGCGCTGCCGCCGACGAGATCTGCGATCCGCGCCCCTGGGCCGAATTGCTCCGCCAGGCGACGACCTTCCATCCCGAGTTCAGCTATCTGCCGCGCAAGTTCAAGATCGCGGTGATCGCCGCGCAGGAGGACCGCGCCGCGCTTCGCTGGCACGATTTCGCGCTGCGCATCGTGAAGAACGACGCCGGCGAGCAGGGCTTCGAAGTCTATGCCGGCGGCGGCATGGGTCGCACCCCGATCATCGCCTATCAGATCCGCGACTTCCTGCCCTTCGCGCAGATCTTCTCCTATCTCCAGGCGGTGCTGCGCGTGTGGAATCTCCATGCGCGCCGCGACAACATCCACAAGCAGCGGATGAAAATCCTCGTCCACGAGCTCGGCGAGGAGGAATTCCGCCGGCAGGTCGAGGAGCAGTTCGAGCACTTCCTCACGCTCCAGACCGATTTCCCCCAGGCCGAATATGATCGCATCGCGGCCTATTTCGCACCGCCCGCCTTCGAAACCGGCCTGAGCGAGGAGATCGACCGCAGCGATCCCGAGTTCGCGCTCTGGGTCGATCGCCAGACCGTCGCGCACAAGGCGCCGGGCTATGCCATCGTTAACATCAGCCTGAAGCCGATAGGCGGCATCCCGGGCGACATCTCGGCCGAGCAGATGGACGTCGTGGCCGACCTCGCCGAGCGCTACAGCTTCGACGAGATCCGCGCCACGCACGCGCAGAACCTCGTCCTGCCGCATGTCCGCAAGCAGGATCTGCACGCGCTCTGGCAGGCGCTCGACGCGGCGGGGCTCGCCAGCGTCAATCTCGATCTGGTGACCGACATCATCGCTTGCCCGGGGCTCGATTATTGCAGCCTCGCCAATGCGCGCTCGATCCCGCTCGCGCAGAAGATCGCGGCGCGCTTCGCCGACATGGATCGCCAGCTCGAGCTGGGTGAGCTCAAGATCAAGATCAGCGGCTGCATCAATGCCTGCGGCCACCACCATGCCGGGCATATCGGCATCCTCGGCGTCGACCGTAAGGGAACGGAGAATTACCAGCTCCTGCTCGGCGGCTCGGGCGCGGAGGACACCTCGCAGGCCAAGATCACCGGCCCCGGCTTCGACGAGGACGGCGTCGTCGACGCCCTCGAAAAAGCCACCAACGTCTATTTGCGCGAACGCCAGCCGGGCGAACGCTTCCTCGACACCTGGCGCCGGGTCGGCATGGATCCGTTCAAGGAGGCGATCTATGGATAATCTTCTCCGCTTCCGCGACGACGAAGCGCATGACGAGCCCGCGGTCTCGATCGACGCGTTCCTCGGCCAGTCCAACGCCACCGCGGTCCGCATCGAGGCGGGCGAAGACGCGCGCCAGCTGATTCCCTTTCTCGATCGCCTCGCGCTGGTCGAGATCGACTTCCCGCGCTTCCGCGACGGCCGCGGCTATTCCTCGGCGCGAATCCTGCGCGAAGCTGGCTACGAGGGCGAGATCCGCGCCTCGGGCGACGTGCTCGTCGATCAGATGCTGTTCATGCGCCGCTGCGGCTTCGACAGCTTCGCGCCCGCCGCGCCGGTCGACGAGGCGGCGCTCGCCGCCGCGCTCAATCGCTTCGACTATGTCTATCAGACCGCTGCCGACGCCGCGGTCCCGGTATGGAAGCTCCGTCATGGCTGAAGCCACGGCGCGGAAGATCGATCGCCTCGATCTCGCTCCGCGCTTCACCCAGCAGGACGCGATCCGGCTCAACAATCTGTTCCGCGGCACCTCGACGCAGGAGATGCTGCGCACCGTGCTCGACGAGCAGATGGTCGGCGACGTCGCGGTCGTCTCGTCCTTCGGCGCCGAGTCCGCGGCGTTGCTCCACCTCGTCGCCTCGGTCGATCCGTCGGTGCCGGTGCTCTTCCTCGATACCGGCAAGCATTTCCCCGAAACGCTCGCCTATCGCGACACGCTCGTCGCACGGCTCGGGCTCACGGACCTGCGCGTGCTTCAGCCCGACGCCGGAGTGCTCGCCGCGCGCGATGCCAGCGAGCTGCGCTGGTCGTACGATCCCGATGGCTGCTGCGAGATCCGCAAGGTCGCGCCGCTCGCCAAGGGACTCGAGGGCTTCGACGCGAGCATCACCGGGCGCAAGGCGTTCCAGGCGAAGACCCGCAACGCACTGCCGCGGTTCGAGATCGATACCGCCGACGCGCAGGGCCGGCTCAAGGTCAATCCGCTCGCCGATTGGACCCGTTCCGATCTCGACGCCTATTTCGCCGCGCACGACCTCCCCGCGCACCCGCTGGTCGCGCAGGGCTACCCCTCGATCGGCTGCGCGCCCTGCACCAGCATGGTCAAGCCCGGGGAGGATCCCCGCGCGGGCCGCTGGCGCGGCTGGGACAAGACCGAATGCGGCATCCACACGCCCATCGCCGACGGCGATCCGAACCAGCCGTCGTTCTGAAGTCCTGCGGGTAACCCAATATAACCGTCATCCCGGCCGAAGTGCCGGGATCCACACCTCCGCAAGCGAGAAGCTGACGGCAAGCGCGACGAGGTTGCCGCGACCCGCTTACGCTTCTCCACCTTGCCTGGCGGCCCCCGCCACAAGGCCGGAGCACGGATCAAACGACTAAAAAAGCCGCCGGGGCCACCCTGTGGCAGCCCCGGCAACCCTCCTGCTGACGAACTCTCAGAAATCGAGCACCCGCGGCAGCCATTGCCCGCGTCCACTCTCGCTGCTGCGCGCCTCCGTACCGAGGCTCCCGAACAGCATCGCCCCGCCGAGGAACGCGCCGAGCAGGAAGCTCAACCCCGCCAGCGTCCGCCCCTCCTCCGAGCCCGGCCCGAAGATCTGCCCCGGTTTGGTCAGATTGAGGTCCGCTTGTGTCGCGACCTCGCCGGTATAGGCCGAGCGCCAGCCCGCGCCGCTGGCATTCTCATGGAGCACGAAACCGTCGTCATTGGCGCGGTCGAGCGCGCGGCCGTTATTGCCCATCGTCACTTCGAGGTCGCCCAACGTCTGCTGGCTCAGCCCCGTGACCTCGATCGCCTGGTTGCCCTTGGTGATCGCCACCGAGCTGGCGAAATAGACGTTCGGATTGCCCTGCCCCTGCTCGGTGTTGATCGTGATCTTGGTGCCGTTGTCGAGCGTGAAGGTCGTCGTCCCCCAGAAGTCGTAGACGTGCTGGCCGTTCACATCGACATGCGGATCGCCCCAGATCCGCGTGGTCTCGCCGGTCTTGGCGTTGGTGATCGTCATCTCGCTGTTGTGCTCGTTGAGCTGCAGGCTGTAGCCGTCGCCGAGATCGATCGAGGCCTTGCCCTGCTCGCCGGTCTTGACCGTCCAGCTCGCCTGCGTCTCGCCGCCGCAGCGCGCGTCGACGTTCCAGCCCTTGGGGAAGCAGCTCGAGGCGAACGGCCCCGCGCCGAGCGGATTGAGGAACTTGCCCGCGATCCCCGCCGCGAGCACGAAATTGGCCGAAGCCGAGCCGCTGAGCAGCCCCTGCAGCGCGCCGGAGAAAGCGGTGTTCGCAGCGATCGTGGTCATCTCGCGTCCCCTGTCTGGTGAACTCACGGGGACGTTACGCCAGCGACGAAAGACGCGCGCTCCGCATTCCGACTAGACCCGCTAGTCGCTTCGATTAGTCGCGCGTCCGCCCCGGCTCGCCGCTCAGCTCGCCCAGGCGGCGATGTCGTCCTCCTGCGCCACCATCGCCAGCCCGTGCGCGATCGAGGTCAGCTCCTCGCCCCCGCCGATCCGCTCGTCGCCGAAGCGCCGTTCGAACAGCGCGCGCACCGCCGGGATCAGCGACGATCCGCCGGTCAGGAACACCCGGTCGATCGCGCCCTCGCCCACCCCCGCAACCGCGAGCGCCTGGTCCACCGTCGCCTCGATCCGCGCGAGATCGGGCGCGATCCACGCCTCGAATTGCTCGCGCCGCACCTCGGTGGCGATCTTCACCCCGCCGCCGTCGAAGCGGAACTCGGCCTGCGCCACGCCCGACAGCGCGCGCTTGAGCTTGCCCACCGCATCGTACAGCCGATAGCCGAGCTCGTTCTCGATGATCGCGATCATCCGCCCGATCGCCGCAGGATCCTCGGCCGCGCGCTGGAGCTTGTGCAGCGCTTCCAGCGTCCGCCGGTTGCGCATCAGCGCGAGGCGCGACCAGTCGCCGAAATCGCTGAAATAGCCGCCCGGAATCTCCAGCACCTTGTCGAACGAGCGATAATGGCTGCCCTTGCCGAGCATCGGCATCACCAGCTGGTCGAGGATCCGATAGTCGAAGCGATCGCCCGCGATGCCGATGCCGGCATGGCCGAGCGCGGTGCAGCGCCGCGCCGCGCCCGGCGCATCGACCCGCACCACCGAAAAATCGCTGGTGCCCCCGCCGAAGTCCGCCACCAGCAAGGTGGCCGGCTCGCTCAGCCGCCGGGCGTAGCTGAACGCCGCACCGATCGGCTCATAGACATAGTGGATCTCCGCCCCGAACCCCGCGAACATCGCTTCGTAGCGTTCGCGCGCCAGCGCCGGATCGGGCCGGCTCCCGGCATATTCGATCGGTCGGCCCACCACGATCCGCTCGGGCAACCGGGCGAGCTTGCCGCCGGCATGCTCGGTCAGTTTGCGCAGGAAGGTCTTGCCCAGCTCGTCGAACTTCAGCCGCTTGTCGAACACCGAGGCATGCTCGAACGCGCTGCTCGCCGCGACCGATTTGAACGACTGGAGGAAGCGGCTCCCCTCGGGATATTCGAGATATTCGGCGATCGCCCACGGCCCCGCCTCGACCTGCACTCCGCCATCCTCCCAGAAGCACAACGCCGAGCGGAACACCGCGCTCACTGCCTCGGGGCCCGCGAATTCGACCATCTCGGGCGCCGCGCCGCCGGCGGCGAGCGCGACCACGCTGTTGGTGGTACCGAAATCGAGCCCGAGAGCAGAAACAGTCACCTGGGATCCATCCGATACGAGAAGCGGGTCGGCGCCTATGGCCGCATCGTACCCGGATCGGCAAGAGGGCCGCGCCGTCGCTTGCCGCGCCGGTGCAAAGCGCCCTAGGTCCGGGCCGACAAACGAACGGGACGATTGGCATTATGACCGCGCGCGCAGATCCGACCGAAATAGCGCTCCGTTGGGACAAGTCCGCGGCGATCGCCAGACTGGCCGCGGTCTTCGCCGGCCGGGTGGTCGGCGCCGACGCGCGCTATATCAGCCATGGCGAGATCCAGACCGGCCTCAGCCTCGACGGCAAGTCCTGGACCGATGGTCTGACGGGACTATATGCCGAGGATTTTCTGGACTTGGGCGATACGCGCGACCTTCTGGTGGCGTGCGATTCCGACGGCTCGGTCGTCGGCATGGCGATCCTTGCCTGGGAAGAAAGCAGCCGGCGCCGCTTCGCAGTGCTGGAGGACCTCGCCGTCGAACCCGCCATGCGGTCGACGGGTATCGGCGAGCGCTTGCTCGCCGAGATCGAGCAGCGCGTGCGGAGCAACGGCGTCGACTGGCTATTCCTCGAAAGCGGCCTGGAGAATCACGGCGCGCACCGCTTCTTCCACCGTCACGGATTCGCGACGACCTCCTACGTCCTTGCCAAACGGCTCGAAGCGTGACTGATTGACGCAGGCTTCGCCGAAGCCGTTCACTGCGCTTTCGCCGGGGGGCAAGAAACATGGACGTCCAGACAGCGCAGGCCTTTGCGTGCAGCTGGTCTGCGCCGCTCGCCTGCGCGAAGTGGATCATGTCCGATCGCGCCGCCGCCGCGTCGTTGATCGGCGCGATGGTCACGGCCGGCGGGTTTCTCTTCGCCGGCTCGCAAATCCTCATCGCGCGGCGCCAGAACGAGGAAGAGCGGCAATGGAAGCGCTCGGAATTCGTGCGCGCGCTGCTCTCCGAGATGGTCAGCAATCCCAATATCGCGCTGATCGCAAGAATCCTCGACTGGCGCGAAGGCCCCGCGCCGATCCCGGCGCAGTTTCAGCCCCTGTTCGATGCGATGCGTCGCTCCGGCTCCGTCCCTGATTGGGACCTGCCCCGCATCGCCGACAATTATTTCGAGATCAACTGGGACCGGTTCGTCCGCTCGCTGAAGATAACCCGAGACGACGAATGGCGCGCGCCCGACATGTACATGTATCGGACATGTTTCGACTCGTTCTGCACCTTCATTCAGGGCGTGGCGGAAGATGTGCGAGCGCTGGATGTCGCGGCATCCGAATATGCCGATCTCAGCTTCTACTGTCACAGGGTGATATTCCCGCAGAACGCGTCCCGGGACAGGGCCTATGACGCAGATGCGATGCTGCAGGCCTATATCGAATATTATTACAGCGTCAAAACCTACAACGTCATACTGCGGCAGGGCCAGGTATATGCGGATACCCACCCCGAGGAGAAAGGCCGCCCCGCGGACCGATTCCCCGAGCGGTTCGCCGACTATCCCACCGAGGAATTCATCCGCTGGCGGAAATCGAGATGGGCGCGCGCGAAGCGCTTCGTGGCACGCAAGCGCGCCGCCGCAACCCACGCCGCCGCCGCGCCATCGGAAGAAGCACCCGCGGGCGCCTAGCCGATCGCGCCGTCTGCGCGCGCCTCAATAATCCTCGTGCGCCAGGTCGCTGAACTTGGTGAACTGCCGGTCGAAGCGCATGTGCACCGATCCGGTCGCGCCGTGGCGCTGCTTGGCGATGATCACCGTCGCCTTGCCCGAAACCTCAAGCTGCTTCGCCTGCCAATTCTCATAGGCGATCCGCTCCTCGGCGGTCTCGGTGCCGTCGGGCGTCTTGGTCGGCGCCTTGAAGTCGTGATAATATTCGTCGCGATAGACGAACAGCACGATGTCGGCGTCCTGCTCGATCGATCCCGATTCGCGCAGGTCGGAGAGCTGCGGCCTCTTGTCCTCGCGGCTCTCGACGCCGCGGCTGAGCTGCGACAGCGCGAGCACCGGCAGGTTGAGCTCCTTGGCGAGCGTCTTCAATCCGCGGCTGATCTCCGAGATTTCCTGCACGCGCCCGTCGCCCGAGGCCTTGGCGCTGCCGCTCAGCAGCTGGAGATAGTCGACCACGACCATGCCGATCTTGTGCTGGCGCTTCATCCGCCGCGCGCGCGTACGCAGCGCCGCGATGGTCAGGCCCGGCGTGTCGTCGATATAGAGCGGCAGCCGCTCGAGATCCCCTGCCGCCCGCGCGAACTTCTGGAACTCGCTATGGCTGATCTGCCCCGTGCGCAGCTTCTCCGAGACGACCTCGGCCTGCTCGGAAAGGATACGCATCGCCAGCTGGTCGGCCGACATTTCGAGGCTGAAGAACGCCACCGGCGCGCCGATCGATTTCTCCTCGGGGATCCCCGCCTCGAGATCGTCGGCCCAGCGCTTGGCGGCGTTGAACGCGATGTTGGTCGCGAGCGAGGTCTTGCCCATGCCCGGGCGGCCGGCGAGGATCAGCAGGTCCGATCGGTTGAACCCGCCGGTGCTCGCATTGAGATCGGTCAGCCCGGTGGTGATGCCCGAGATGCCGCCGCCCGAGTTCATCGCCTTCTCGGCCTGCCGCACCGCCAGCGTCGCCGCGCGGGTGAAGCTCTTGAGTCCCGCGTCCGATTCGCCCTTCTCGGCGACTTCGTAGAGCTTCATCTCGGCCTGCTCGATCTGCTTGGCCGGATTGATGTCCTCGCTGGTGTCGAGCGCGCCTTCGACGAGGTCGCGGCCGACGCTGACCAGCGCCCGCAGCATCGCGAGGTCGTAGATCTGGTCGGCGAACGAGCGTGCGCCGATCAGGCTCGCCGGGTTGCCGGTCAGCTGCGCCAGATAGGCCGGGCCGCCCAGTTCCTTCATCGCCGGATCGGCAGCGAAGAGCGGGCGCAGCGTCACCGGCGTCGCCAGCCGATTGTCGCCGACCATCGCCGAGATCGCGTCGTAGATCCGCCCGTGCAGCGGCTCGAAGAAATGCTCGGGGCGCAGCTTCTGGAGCACATCCTCGGCGACGCGGTTGTCGATCATCATCGCGCCGAGCAGGGCCGCCTCGGCCTCGACATTGGCGGGCAGGCTCAGGCCGCCTTCGGGGACATCGGGGGCAGGAAAGGGAATGGGTTGCGCCATGTCCCCCTCTTTGCCGATGCGCCGCTTCCCGGCAACCGCAGCCGCTTGTGGAAAACGGGAATTCACCGCAAAGCGGAGGGCGATGGCCGATCCGCGCATCATCGACGTGACCCTCGACGAGCGCACCATCTTGTGGCGCTCGGCCGATATCGAGCAGGAGCGCCGGATCGCGATCTTCGACCTGCTCGAGGAGAATCGCTTCGCCCCCCAGCGCCAGCACCCCGACGGCTATGAAGGCCCGTACAAGCTCCATCTCCGCGTCGAGGAAGGCCGGCTCGCGCTCGAGATCCACCGCGCCGACGGTTCGCCGCTCGAGACGCTCGTCCTCGGCCTCGCGCGCTTCCGCCGCCCGATCCGCGACTATTTCGCGATCTGCGACAGCTATTATCAGGCGATCCGCAACGCCACGCCGGCGCAGATCGAAACCGTCGACATGGCGCGGCGCGGCATCCACAACCAGTCCGCCGAGCTGCTGATGGAGCGGCTGGAGGGCAAGATCGACGTCGATTTCGACACCGCCCGCCGCCTGTTCACGCTGATCTGCGTGCTCCACATCAAGGGATGACGCGGATCATCCCCCGGCGGACGCCGGAATCGGCGGCGATGGTGGCCAGCGTCCAGCGCGCGATGGCGATCACCCCCGTGCTCAACCGGCTGACCTTCGCCGATGCCGACCAGATCCGCGCCCTCTTCAGCGATCTCATCGGGCAGGAGCTCGACCCCGGCTTTTCGCTGATCCCGCCCTTCTACACCACCGGCGGCGAGAATATCCGCGTCGGGCGCAACCTGTTCGTCAACCAGAACTGCACGATGTACGATCTCGGCGGCATCACCATCGGCGACGATGTGATGATCGGCCCCAATGTGAGCCTCATCACCTCGGGTCACCCCGTCGCGCCCGCAGAGCGCCGCGCCGGCGTCACCGCCAGCCCGATCGTAATCGAACGCAATGTCTGGATCGCCGCCGGCGCGATCGTCATCGGCGGGGTGACGATCGGCGAGAATTCGGTCGTCGCCGCTGGCTCGGTGGTCACGCGCGACGTCCCGCCGCACACGCTCGTCGGCGGCAACCCGGCGCGGGTCATCCGCGCGATCGGCGATGGGGAGCCGATACCCGACGGAGCGGGAGTTGCCCCGCCCCGCCCCGACTGGCACAGCCTCGCCGACCAACCGGAAGCGAGCACCATGAGCGACATCGACCCACGCGCACTGATCGAGGCCGCCCGCGCCGCGGCCAACAACGCCTATGCGCCCTATTCGAACTTCGCGGTCGGCGCCGCGGTGCTGCTCGCCGACGGCAGCGTCGTCACCGGCGCCAATTTCGAGAATGCCAGCTATGGCCTGTCGCTCTGCGCCGAGACGGTGGCGCTGGCGACGGTCAACGCGCAGGGCCGCTTCCGCGACGTCGTCGCGATCGGCGTGATCGGCGGCCGCATCGGCCATGAAGACACCGCCCCGGTGAGCCCCTGCGGCCGCTGCCGCCAGATCATCAACGAAGCGGCGCAAGTCGGCGGGCGGGACCTGCCGGTGTATTGCGGCGGCGCGGCGGGGGACGCGATCGCGGAATATCGGCTGTCCGAGCTGCTTCCGCACGCCTTCGGGCCGGCGGATCTGGGGCTGGTCGGGGATCGGGGCTGAGCCCGATTGGCGGCTTGGCGCCCCAATCTCGGTCGTTTGGCCAAACCGCGCCAGAGCCTGAAAGTGGTCGTTCGCTTAGGCAGCAATCGAATGCCAGTACTTGGGTGGGACGCCGGACGGACGCTCCGATGGCGCCGCCTCGTGCGCGATTATGAAAAGCGCATCCAGGTCTCCAAGGCCATGATCTTCGTCGTCGTGGGTGGCGACATGCTCCGCCGGAACGCCCATCCGTGATTTTCCAAACGTCCTCTTAGGCAACAAGTGTGTTCTTGAAGATGGTGCCATCCTTCATGATCACCGCGAAGTTGCGGGCGGGATCGGCGACGAGCTCGATATTCTCGAGTGGGTTGCCGTTCACCAGGATGAGATCCGCCAACGCGCCTTCCTCGACCACGCCGAGTTTGCCCGGATAAGGGTTGATGAAGCCGCAAAGCGCCATCAGCTCGCCATTGTCGGCCGTCGCCATCCTGAGCACCTCTGCGGGCGTGTACCAGCGCGTCATCTGGGCGAGGAAAGCGCCTTGCCGGCCGACAGCGTTCGCATCACCTATGATATCCGCACCAAAGGCCGTCTTGATCTTGTGCGCTTTCGCCAGGTTGTAGGAGGTGTCGGTTCCGGCGATCACCTGTCTCGCCCGTCGCGCTGTCGCCGGGTCCGCCCGGGCAAGCCATTCCTCGGTAACCTGAAAATTCAGGGGCTGGAGGCTCCACCAGATTCCCCGTTCCGCCATCATCCTGGCGGTTGCCTCGTCGGCGAGGTGCCCGTGATCGATGCACTTCACGCCGGCGCGGATCGCCATCTGAATGGATCGCGGATGGTATGCGTGGACGGCGACATAGGTCCCCCAATTTTCGGCCGCCTCAACCGCGGCGCGAATCTCTTCCTCCGTGAACTGCGTTGATTCGATCGGATTGTGAGGCGGCGAGTTGACGCCGCCGCCTGCCATGAGCTTGATCTGGGTCGCGCCGTTGCGCAGCTGCTCGCGCGCCCGCAACCGGACCTCGTCGGGACTGTCGGCAATGGCTGAGACGCCAATGGCCTCGCTATGGCTCAACGGGCCGCCGGGGTTGCGCGGGATCTCGTGCAGGAAGCGGGCATCCCCGTGGCCTGAAGTCTGGGAGATCATCGCCCCGCAGGGATAGATTCGCGGACCTGGAAGGACGCCCTCGTCGATCGCGCGCTTGAGCCCGAACACGGGGCCGCCGAGATCGCGAATGGTGGTGAACCCCCTCATCAGGGTCGCTCCAGCATCTCGCGCGGCCAGCAGATGGAGGTAGGTGGGGTCGGCGACTGCGACCATGGCGACGGGTGTCGCCGCCATGAACGCGTGCCAGTGTGCATCGATTAGTCCCGGCATCAGCGTCCGCCCCGCACCCTCGATGACCGTCGCCGAAGCCGCGCCGCCGCCGGTCCCGACAGCGGCGATGGTCGTGCCGCGCACCAGTACGTCGGTCGGACCGGTCAGTTGCGACGCGCGGCCGTTGAAGACACGCACGTTGCGGAAGAGGATTTCGCTGGGCGCAAGCGCCCGAGATGAGCCAAAGGCGCTCGCGGGGAAGAGAGCTGCGACGCTCGCCAGAGCCTGGCAGACGTCTCGGCGGCTAAGCATCTCCATCGAAGTCTCCCGCGCGGGGCATATGGATCGTGCGCATGCTGCGGGAAGGAATTGGATCACGCCGTGTCCACGTTGCCTATCGGGGGAAACCCCGAACATGGACGGCTGGGCGTCTGCGCGGCACCGCCAAGGCTAAGGCCGCCGAACAAATTGGGTCCTCCCAGGCTGTCATTGGCGTGACCACTCATGGGCACGGCAGCTATACCGGGGCGGCCTCCTGAAAGCGGACTGGCAGAGAACGGCCGATGGCAGACATGCAGCCCTTGCAATGTAGGATTTCACCTGCTGCCCTGCCCTTCGGTCGGAGACCTGCCGACCGCGCTCTTTGACGCCGTCGATTTTCCTACCGATCCGCGCAATTCTATTTCCTACCCGCGCAACGAACGAATCTCTTCTGCGCGACTCTTGCGACTCTAGACCGGCGAAATCTGCAAAACGCCGCCTCCGGCTTCCTACAGACAGCCGATCGAAATCCGCTGGCGCCAAGTCCCTTGCAATCCCCCCTCTCCCTCTGCTCTCCTGACCCTAACAGAGGAGATGCCATGAAGCTGCTGTCCCGGAGCGCGCTCGCGCTGCCGATCCTGCTCGCCCAGACTGCCGTCGCGCAGGAGGCGGCGCCTTTGCTCCATCCGATGTTCCAGGATCATGGCGTGCTCCAGCGCGATCGGCCGATCCCGGTCTGGGGCGATGCGCCGGCGGGCGAGCGCGTCGAAGTGACGCTCGGCACGCGCAAGCTGCTGACCCGCGCCGACCGGGACGGCCATTGGCGCGTCGACCTGCCCGCGATGCGCGCCGGCGGGCCCTACACGCTCGCCGTCGCCACCCGTAGCGGCAGGAGCGCGCATGCCGAGGATGTGATGATCGGCGATGTCTGGCTCTGCTCGGGCCAGTCGAACATGGAATATCCGGTCAGCGGCGTGCTCGGCGCGGCGGGCGAGATCGGCAAGGCCAACGATCCCGATCTCCGCCTCATGACCGTCGAGAAGAAGACCAGCCTGAACCCCGAGCGCCAGTTCCCCGCGCCGGTCCAGTGGCAGCGCACCACGCCCGAGACCGTCCGCGACTTCTCCGCCGCCTGCTATTTCATGGCGCGCGATCTCCGCGCCTCGCAGAAAGTGCCGATGGGGCTGATCGACGCGAGCTGGGGCGGCACCGCGATCGACGCGTGGCGCCCCGAGAGCGCGCTCGCCAAAGACCCGACCGCGCAGGCCGATCTCGCGCTCTTCCGAACCTACCGCACCGATCCCGCGCTCGCGAGCAAGCAGTTCGGCGAGCGCTGGATGGCGTGGTACCGCGCCAGATCGGGCGCCGCCGCCGGCGCCGAGCCATGGCAGGCCGCCGCGCCGGGCGAATGGCAGCCCCTTCCCTCGTTCGACCCTTGGGAAAAATGGGGCGTCGCCGCGCTCGCCCAATATAATGGCATGCTCTGGTACCGCACCGAAGTGACGCTCACCCCCGAACAGGCGGCGAAAGGCGCGACGCTCGCGCTCGGCCCTGCCGACGATATGGACGCGAGCTTCGTCAACGGCGTGCCGGTCGGCGTGACCTATGCCTGGGGCGTGCCGCGCCTCTACGCGCTCGCGCCCGGAACGCTCAAACCGGGCAAGAACGTCATCGCCGTCGGGGTGCTCGATACCTGGGGCGAAGGCGGTTTGACGGGCACGCCCGAGCAACGCGCGATCCGCTTCGCCGACGGCAGCAGCCTGCCGCTCGCCGGCCCCGAGGGCTGGCAATGGCACCGTGCCCCCGCCGGGGTCGGCGATCCGCCGCACGCGCCATGGGAGGCGATCGCGGGCTTTTCGGGCATCTACAACGCGATGGTCGCCCCGATCGGGCCCTATGGGCTGCGCGGCGCGGCCTGGTATCAGGGCGAGGCCAATGCCGGCTCGGCCGACGGCTATGCCGAAAAGCTCGCCAGCATGATGGGCGCCTGGCGCGGGCAGTTCGGCAAGACCGACCTGCCCTTCCTGATCGCCCAGCTGTCGAGCTGGGGTCCGCGCGTGCCGAAGCCGGTCGAGAGCGGCTTTTCGCAGATCCGCGACGAGCAGCGTCAGGCCGTCGCCGCCGATGCGCATGCCGCGCTGGCGGTGACGATCGATCTCGGCGACGTCGTCGACATCCACCCCGCCAACAAGGCCGATGTCGGCCACCGTCTCGCCCGCGGCGCCGAGGCGCTGACCTATGGCGGCACGGCCTCGCCCTCGGGGCCATGGCCGGTCGAGGCGCGCTATGAGGGCGCGGTGGTGCGCGTCCGCTTCACCGGCGCCGACAAGGGGCTGGTCGCCTATAGCGCCGCGCAGCCGATCGGCTTCGAGCTCTGCGGCACCGCGCCCGGCAGCTGCCGCTTCGTCCCGGCGACGCTCGTGGGCTCCGACGTGCTGGTCGCGGCGGGCACCGGTCCCGCCGACCGGGTGCGCTTCTGCTGGGGGGACAGCCCGATCTGCAATCTCTACGACGGCACCGGCTTGCCGGCGACGCCGTTCGAGCTGCCGGTCCGTTAGCTCTTGCGGAGCGTCCCGCTTCCCGCGAAACCGGGCGTCGCACCTCAGGGGGATTCATGAGCATTCTTTCCGACCGCTGGATTCGCGAACAGGCCCTCGAGCGCGGCATGATCGAGCCGTTCGTCGAGGCGCAGCGGCGGGAGGGCTGCATCAGCTACGGCCTGTCCTCCTACGGCTATGACGCGCGCGTCGCCGACGAGTTCAAGATCTTCACCAATGTCGATTCGGCGGTGGTCGATCCCAAGGATTTCGCCGCGAACAGCTTCGTCGACCGCAAGACCGACGTCTGCATCATCCCGCCCAACAGCTTCGCGCTCGCCCGCACGGTCGAGTATTTCCGCATCCCGCGCGACACCTTGGTGATCTGCCTCGGCAAATCGACCTATGCACGCTGCGGGATCATCGTGAACGTGACGCCGCTCGAGCCCGAATGGGAGGGGCATGTCACGCTCGAATTCTCGAACACGACCCCGCTGCCCGCCAAGATCTACGCCAATGAGGGCGCGTGTCAGTTCCTGTTCCTCAAGGGCGATCAGCCCTGCGAGACCAGCTATGCTGATCGCGCCGGCAAATATATGGGCCAGCGCGGCGTGACGCTGCCGCGGCTCTAGGGGCTGGCGATGGCGAGCAGCGACGATCTCCGCGCCGAGTATCTGCTGCTCCAGAATCTCTACGAGGATTACGACAAGCGCGCGCTGTCGCTGAAGGCGATCGCCGGGCCCTTGCTCGGCGCGGGCGTGGCGGCGGGGCTGAAGGAATCGAGCGCGGCGATCCTGATCGCGACGATCGCAGTGGCGCTGTCTCTATGGCTGCTCGAGGCGATCTGGAAGAACTTCCAATATTGCCTCGTTGCGCGGATCGAGCGGCTCGAGGCCTGGTTCCGCGGCGATCCGGGCGCGAGCGAAATCGCGCCTTTCCAGATTTACACGGCCTGGAGCGAATCCTGGCCACACCGCCGGAGGGTCGGCAGCGTGGCCAGCGTGTTCGTTCAGCCCTTCGTGGCTTTGCCTTATGTCGTGCTCGTCGCCTTGGCCGGCGCCGGGCTGCTTCTCAACTGACCAGGCTCAGCGTGCGCTGAACTGCACCGCGTCGAGCCGGCGCAGGCCGCGCTGCGCGATCAGATGCGAACCGGCGGTCCGCTCCGCGCTCAGATCCATCAGCACGTCGTCGCTGCTCAGCACCCTGGTGTAGAGGCGGCGCGCCTCGCTCGTCCGGCCGGTCTGCGCATAGACAGCGGCGAGGTTGAGCATCAGCTCGGGGCGATCCGGGGTGGTCTGCAGCTCGCTCAGCAGCTTCGCTTCAGCAGCGCTGTAATCGCCCTGCACGATCTGCGTGCTGGCGACGGAGCTGTCCTGCGCCTGAACCGGAAGTGCCGCGACCAACGGCGCGGCGGCGAGGATAACAAGAGCAAAACGCATGGCACCCTCCAGGATTCATTGCATCACGGTGAAACTTCCGTGACATTCTCATGACTCCTGTGTGACAGTTTTGTTGCATGTCATCAAGTGCGTTGATTGCAAGCGATGACCCGGCAAGCGCGCAAAAAGAAAGGCGGCCCCCGCCGGGGACCGCCTTGCCGAAGTTGCTGAGGCTGCGCTTGCGCGCGGCCGGATCAGAAGTCGTTGCGATACTGCTCGTTGCCGACGAAGCCGAGCTTGGTCACATTCGCGCGCTTCACAATCGCCAGTACCCGGTCGACCACGTCGTAGCGGGCCTGCGGATCGGGCTGGAAGTGCAGCTCGGGCTCCGGATCCTGCGCGAGCGACGCGTCGAGATACTGACGCAGCGTGACGTCGTCGATCTGGACGCTGTTCCAGTACACATTGCCGTTCGCGTCGATGTACAGCTTGTTCTTCTGCGGCTCCACCGGGGGTGCCGACTGATTGCTGTTCTGCGGAAGATCGACCTTCACTGCATGCGTCTGGATCGGGATGGTGATGATGAACATGATGAGGAGCACGAGCATGACGTCGATCAACGGCGTCGTGTTCATTTCCATCATCGGTTCGCCGTCGTCGCGGCCACCGCTCATTGCCATTGGTGTAACTCCTTAAACGGTGCCGTCACAGACGCGTGGTGCCGGAGCCCGCAGGCGGTTCCGAAATGAAGCCGACCTTCACGAACCCTGCCATCTGCATCGTGTAGATGGTACCGCCGATGCAGCGATACGGGGTGTTCACGTCGCCGCGAATGTGCACTTCCGGAAGCTCGAGCCCGGGGGCGTTGGGGCCGCCCTGACGGTCGATTTCCTTCCGCAGCTTCTCGACACCACGGTCGAGCAATTCCTGGTGAGTCACCGGGGTCATGCCCCAATAGACCTGGCACTGGCCGCCGGCACCCGTCACCGAAAGCGCGACGTTCTCGGGCTTGGTCTGCGTCACTTCGAACTGCACCTTGGGAAGCGCCAGATCGATCGTCTGGATCACCACGGGAACGGCGATCAGGAAGATGATCAGGAGCACCAGCATCACGTCCACGAGGGGCGTGGTGTTGATGTCCGACATCGGTGCTTCGTCGCCGCCTTCGCCTACGCTCATCGCCATTGGGCGTTATCCTATCCTTCTAACTCGCCACAGGGTACGCCCCGCGGCGAAGGGCCGCGCGTCGAAACGCGCGGCCCGATGCTTTCAGCTTATGCGCGGGTCTGCACGCCACCGGCCTGGCCGGCGGTCGTGGTGGTGCCGGCCGGCTTGGCGGCGGCAGCAGCGGCCTTCTTGGTCTCCGGGCGGACGCGGCCGTCCGAAGCCAGGTAGCCGAGCACGTCGTTCGAGAACGCGTTCAGGCTCTCCGCGATCGCCTTGTTGCGGCGCTGCAGGAAGTTGTACGCGAGCACGGCCGGAACCGCGACGACGAGACCGAGCGCGGTCATGATCAGCGCTTCACCGACCGGGCCGGCGACGGCGTCGATCGAGGCCTGACCCGCCGCACCGATCTTGATCAGCGCGCGGTAGATGCCGATGACGGTACCGAACAGACCGATGAACGGCGCGGTCGCACCGGTGGTCGCGAGGAAGGCGAGACCGCCGTTGAGCGACGAGTTGATCGTCGCTTCCGAACGGGCGAGCGAGCCGTGCAGCCAGTCATGCGCCTCGACCGGATCGGTGAGCTCCTTGTACTGCTCCTGGGCCTGCAGGCCGTCGTCGACGATCTGGCGATAGGCCGAGTTCTTCTCGAGCTTCGCCGCGCCCTCGCGCAGGCTGTTCGACGCCCAGAAGCCGGCGCGGACGCGCTTCGCCTGGTTGATGATCTTCTGCTGCTCGAACAGCTTGGTGAACAGGATGTAGAGCGAGACGAAGAGCATCAGGACGAGGATCGCAAACACCGTCTGCGAGATCAGACCGCCTTCACGAAGCGCGGGGAGAAGGCCGTACGGGTTGTCGCCCTTGGGCGCCGCAGCGGCGAGAATGGTGGTGAGCATTGTCGGTTATTCCCTTACAAGAATTGCTGTGTGCGCGGCCTTGTGGCCGCCTTGATCACGTTACTTTTCAATCTGCCACCGGAAGCGGAGCGACTTGCGCCCGCCCGGGATCGGATTGCCCGCGGCATCCAGCGCCGGCGAATAACGCCCGCGACGGGTGACGAGCCGGCAGGTCGCTTCGTCGAGCACGGATGCGCCGGACGACGACGTGACCGAGCAATTCTCGATGCGGCCCTGCGCATTCACGTTGAACGTGATGCCGACGGAACCCTCCTGCTCGGCGCGAAGCGCGGCAGGCGGATAATCGTCCTGGGTCACCCACGATGCGGGGTTGCCCTTGGCGGCCGCAGCCTTGCTGATCGCAGGCGGTGCGGGCGGCGCAGGCGGCGCAGGTGGGGCCGGCGGCGTGATCGGCGGCGGCGGCGGGATGATCGGGGTGGTGGCGATCGGCGGCGACGGCACCTGGACCTGCACCTGGGCCGGCGGCGTCACGACCTGGGTCGGCGGCGGCGGCACGGGGCTGTCCGGCGGCGGTGGCGGCGGCGGCACCTCCTCGGGCGGGGGCGGCGGCTCTTCGACCTCGAAGGTCTTCAGCTCTTCCGCCTTCTTTTTGATATATTGGTATGCCAAGCCCGTGACGAAGGCATAACCCATGCCAGCCACGATAATTGCGACGATTACGATCGCAACGAACCGGCTGCCACTTACATTCCGGTCAGCGTAAGCCATTCGGCAACGTCACTCCTCTAATCCTGTGCGACCCTGAGCGCTGGATGTCTCGCGCACAAGTTCGGCCGCCCTTCGCTTGGGTGCGTCGGTGCGGCAGAGCGCGAGTCTCTATCGTGGGCACTCGGGGTACGCAAACGCTTTGTCGGACAAACTGCGCCTACCGCCGCTCCGTGACCGAATTATTTCTGTATAAGAACGGCGCAATCCGGTAACGCGACAGCATGATCCGCGTTCCTCTGATGGCTTTTTGTTGCGCGATATCGTTAATTGCGCCTGCCCAGTCCGCCCCGCAACCCACGCAAAACCAAGCCTCAGCACCCACTGTATTACCCAGATACGCCACTGTCGCAGGGTTGGTCCTTGGCGCGCCGCTGATCGTCGATGCGCGCATTCGCAGCGCAGTGCGAATTAAAGGCGCGGAGGCCGCGAATGTCGCCCAGGGGAGTGCGCGATTCTATATCGAGGCCGATGTCACCGGGGTGATTCGCGGCTCGGCGGTTGCCCAGAGAATCGGGTATGTCGCCGATCTCCCGCTCACCGAACGCGGGCGCGAGCCCAAGCTCAAGAAGCAGCGCGTCCTGTTGTTCGCACGACCGGTCGCCGGACGCCCCGATCAGGTCCAGCTCGCCGCGCGCGAAGGCCAGCATGGTTACTCGGCCGAGCTCGATTCGCTGGTGCGCGGAATCGTGCGCGAGACGATCGCGGCGGACGCGCCGCCCGCCATCACCGGTGTCGGCAACGCCTTCCACGTGCCCGGCTCGCTGCCCGGCGAGGGCGAGACGCAAGTGTTCCTGCAGACCGCGAACGGCGCTCCGGTATCGCTCCAGATCCTGCGTCGGCCGGGCGAGCAGGCGCGCTGGTCTGTCTCATTGGGGGACATTGTCGACGAATCGGCCGGCCCGCCGAGGACGAATACCCTGCTCTGGTACCGGCTCGCCTGCGGGCTGCCGCGTCAGCTGCCGGCAGAGAGCCTCGAATCGGTCGACGGCGCCAACGCGGCGATCGCGCGCGAGGATTATGCAATGGTCCTCGCCGCGCTCGGCCCCTGCCGTTGAGCGCAGCCGGCGCCTAGCGCCGGTGGCGTACCATGGTGATGCCGATCGATTCGTCCTGCTCGGCGATGGCCAGCTTGACGATTCGCACCTCGACGCGCTGCACGCGCTTGTCGGAAACGAACAGCGTCTCGCAGACATGCTCGGCGACTGCTTCGATCAGCGTGAAGTGCACGTCCTTGGGCAGCCCCGCGGTCGCGGCGTGCTTGAGATCGATATAGCTTTTGGAGGCGCTGAGCGGCGTATCCGGCGCGAAGCGCTCGGGCATGTCGATGTCGCAGGTCACCGAGATGCGCAGCGGCTGCGGCAAATGAGTCTCTTCGGAATAGATCCCGGTCAGCACCTCGACTTCGAGGTCGTGCACCTGGAGCTGGAGCAAATCGCGCAAGGATGGGCCTTTCGTGGAATCCGCGCCCCCTTAGCAGAAGCCGCGCCACTGGGAAGTGCGCCGGCCGATCCCCATTAATCCTTGCGTGCGTGCGCATCGGCGCTAAAGCGCGCGACCCCGGCGCCTTTGCCGGATGCTTTTTCGCGAGGATATCACGAGGTGATCGCATTGGTGCCGCTGTCTGCCGTCGAACCCGAGGCTGTGGAGGCGCTGCTCGACCGCGCCTTCGGCCCGGAGCGACGCACGCGCACCGCGTATCGCGTCCGCGCCGGCACCCTCCCCGTTCCCGAGCTGAGCTTCGCCGCGATCGACGCCGATGGTGCGTTGCTCGGCACGATCCAGTGCTGGCCGGTCGAACTCGCCTGCGATGGTGGCGGCACCGTCCCGATGGTGATGGTCGGCCCGGTCGCGGTCGAGCCCCAGCGCCAACAGGGCGGCATCGGCCGCGCGCTGATGGAGCGCATGCTCGCGGCAGTACCCGATTGCGGCGCGCCGGGCTGCGACGCGCTGATGCTGGTCGGCGACCCCGAATATTATGCGCGCTTCTTCGGCTTCACCCCGGCACGCACCGGCGGCTGGCGCCTGCCCGGCCCGTTCGAGCCCCGCCGGCTGCTCGCGCGCGGCGATTCGGTGCCCGATTGCGCCGGGGTCCTCGGTCCCCGCGTCCGTCAGCCGGCTTGAGAGCGGCGGCGCGCGCGCCTAACGAGTCCGCAATGCCCGCGCCGCCGCCTCCCGATCTCGCCAGCTTGTCGCTCGCCGAAATCGCGCGCCTCGTCGAGGAGAACCGGCTGCCTCCGGTGGAAAGCTGGAACCCCGAACATTGCGGCGACAGCGAGATGCGCATCGCCCGCGACGGCACATGGTTTCATCAGGGCTCGCCGATCGGCCGCGCGCCGATGGTGCGGCTCTTCTCGACGATCCTGCGCCGCGAGCCCGACGGCGGCTATGTGCTGGTGACGCCGGTCGAGAAGCTCGACATCGATGTCGAGGACGCGCCCTTTGTCGCAGTCGAGATGAAGGCCGAGGGCGAAGGCGATGCGATGAAGCTCGCCTTCCGCCTCAACACCGGCGACTTCGTCACCGCAGGACCCGCGCACGCGCTGCGCTTCGAGGAGCGCGAGGACGGCCCTCGTCCCTATCTCCATGTCCGCGGCGGGCTCGAGGCGCTGATCGCGCGGCCGGTCTATTACGAGCTCGCCGAAATCGCGCTCGCCAATGGCAGCACGCCGCCGGGCGTGTGGAGCGACGGCGCCTTCTTCGCGCTGGAGCCGCAGGCATGACCCTCGCCGAACGGCTGCGCATCGCGCTCGACGCCGCGCACGCGGAAGGGCCGATCCTGCTCGCCGGCGATCATTTCGATTTCGATCCCGAAATCGCCGGCAATCCCGCCGCGGTGCTGATCGCCGTCACCGATCGCGCGGAGCCGGGCGTCATCCTCACCCAGCGCACCGAGACGCTGCGCCGCCACCCGGGACAGGTCGCCTTTCCCGGCGGCCGCATCGATCCCGGGGACGACGGCCCGGTCGGCGCCGCGCTGCGCGAGGCGGAGGAGGAGATCGCCCTCCCCGCTTCGATGGTGGAAGTGATCGGCACCGCCGACCTGTACCGCACCGTCACCGGCTATGAGGTCACCCCCGTGGTCGGGGTGGTTCCGCCCGATCTCGCGCTGGTCCCCGCGGAGGCCGAGGTGGCGGCGGTGTTCGAAGTTCCCCTCGCCTTCCTGCTCGACAGCGCGAACCATGTCGAAGCGACCGCGCATTATCAGGGCCGCGAGCGACGCTATTACGAGATATTATGGGGTGAGCGCCGCATCTGGGGCGCGACCGCGGCGATGCTCGTCAATCTTTCCCGGAGACTGCGTTGGACGGCCTGACCTTACCCGATGCCGAATGGCGCCGCCGCGCCGGGCTCGACCAGCTCGTCGCGGCGCTCGACGACGCGCGCTTCGTCGGCGGCTCGGTGCGCGATACCTTGCTCGGGCTCCCCGTGTCGGACATCGATCTCGCCACGCCGCTGTCGCCGGAAACGGTCGTCGAGCGATTGAAGGCCGCGCAGATTCGCGCGGTCCCCACGGGAATCGAGCACGGCACGATCACCGCGGTGCTCGAAAGCGGCCCCGTCGAAGTCACCACGCTCCGCCGCGACGTCTCGACCGACGGCCGCCGCGCCACCGTCGCCTTCACCGACGATTGGCGCGAGGATGCCGCGCGCCGCGACTTCACGATGAACGCGCTCTACGCCGATCCGTTTACGGGCGCGATCTTCGACTATTTCGGCGGCGTCGCCGATCTCGACGCGCGCCATGTCCGCTTCATCGGCGATCCGATCCAGCGAATCGCCGAGGATCATCTCCGCATCCTGCGCTTCTTCCGCTTCCTCGCCCGATTCGGCGATCGCGCCGATCCCGCGGGGCTCGACGCCTGCACCGCACGCGCAAAGGATCTGATGGCGCTGTCGCGCGAGCGCATCCGCGACGAGCTGCTCAAGCTGCTGGTCGCGCGCGACGCGGTGCGCGTGGTCGAGCTGATGCTCGCGCGCAGCATCTTCGTGCCGGTACTGCCCGAGATCACTTCGTCCGAGTTGCTCGCCCATCTCGCCGCGCGCGAGGCCGAGGCGGGAGTCGCCCCGCACCCGATCCGCCGCCTCTCGGCGCTGCTGCCGCGCGACGCGGGCCTTGCCGACCAACTCGGCGCGCGGCTCAAGCTTTCCAATGCCGAGCGCAAGCGGCTGATCACCGCCGCTGCGGCACCCGAAGGCGCAGCGAAGCCGCTCGCCTATCGGCTGGGCGTCGACAGCGCGATCGATCAGTTGCTCCTCTCCGCGCGGCCGATCGCGGAAGTCGTCGAGATTTCGGATTGGCACCCGCCCCGCCTGCCGCTCACCGGGGGCGCGCTGGTCGAACGCGGCCTCGCCAAGGGCCCCGATGTCGCGCGCGCGCTGCGTGCGGTGGAGGATCGCTGGATCGCCGAAGGTTTTCCGGGCGAGGACCGCGTCAACGCGCTCGCCGACGAAATCGTCGCTCAGGCGCTCCGCTCGGCCAGCAAGGCATAGGCCTCGCCCTGCGGCAGCGGCCGCGCGAAAAGATAGCCCTGCCCGAAGGTGCAGCCCAAAGCGGCGAGCGTCTGCGCCAGTTCGTTGGTCTCGATGCCCTCCGCGGTGGTCTGCATGCCCAGCGCCTGGGCGAGGCTCAGCACCGCGCGGACGATCGCGATCTTGTCGCGGTCGGCGAGCATCCCCGAGACGAAGCTGCGGTCGATCTTGAGCAGGTCGATCGGCAGCTTCTGCAGATAAGCGAGGTTCGAATAGCCGGTACCGAAATCGTCCATCGCCAGCGTGGTGCCGAGGTCCTTGAGCGCCATCATCGTCCGGCTGATCCGGTCGGGATCGCTGACGATCGCGCTCTCGGTGAGTTCGAGCGTCAGCCGCGAGCCCGCGACATTGTGCTGCTCGAGCGCCGCCTGCACCATCTCGGGGATCCGGTCGCGCTGGAGCTGGATCGCCGACAGATTGACCGCGATCTTGACCCCGCAATCGCCGCCTGCCGCCACGTCCCACGCCGCGAGCGTTCTCGCGGCTTCCTCCATCGCCCAGCGGCCGAGCGGGATGATCAGCCCCGATTCCTCGGCCACCGGAATGAATTCGTTGGGCGACAGTGCGACGCCGCGCTCGTTGGTCCAGCGCGCGAGCGCCTCGAACGACGTGATCTTGCCGGTGGCGAGGTTGCAGATCGGCTGGAAGGCCAGCGTCATGTCGCCATTCTCGATCGCGCGCCTCAGCTCGGTCTCGATGCTGAACTGCTCGCGGGCGATGTCGAAGGCGCGGGTGTGATAGACTTCGATCCGTCCGCTCGTCTTGGCGCGCTTCACCGCGAACTGGGCGTGGCGGATCAGATCCTCGGGCTCGCCGCGATTGTCGGCGCCGAGCGCGATGCCGATCGAGCAGTCGACGCGGATCTCGAAATCGGAGAGCCGGAACGGCGTCGCCAGCGCCGCCTGGATGCGCCGGGCGACGTGCAGCGCATCGCCGGGCCCGTCGTCGAGCGTCAGCAGCACGCCGAACTCGTCGCCGCCCATGCGCGCGAGGATGTCGCGCCCGCGCAGCGCGCCCTTGAGCCGCCGCGCGACCGAGATCAGCAATTCGTCGCCGGCCAGCCCGCCCATGCACGCATTGACCCGGCTGAAGCGATCGAGATTGACCACCAGCACCGCGAAGCTCTCGGCATTGTCGGGATTGATCGCGGTCTCGAGCTCGTCGCTGAATCCGGCGCGGTTGGGCAGCCCGGTCAGGCTGTCGGTCGCCATCTCGCGGCGCAGGCTGTGCTCGGTGCGCAGTTCGGAGGTCTGGTCGACCAGAGTCACGAGGCAGCGATCTTCGCCGACATGCACGGCGCGGCGCGCGAAGAGCACGCGGAAATAGCGGCAATCGACTTCCTCGCCGAACTGCCACGCGATCTCGCGATGCGTCTCGTCCGATTCGAGGAAGCGGCGCAGCTGCGCGCCGAGCAGGCGGATCAGCGGCGATTCGGCGGCGACGCTGCCAAGGCCGGCAAGGCGGAACGGACGGTTGAGCGCGCGAAAATGGAACTTGCCGCCCTCGAGCGCGACCGCCACGGCGGGCACCGGCAGGAGATCGAGCATCAGCCCGGCTTCGGCCGTGCCGAGGGCGAACGGATCACCTCCCTGTGGAGCAGACTCCACGGGCGCGGTCGAAACAGACCTGAGCTTGCCGAACGCCATTGCCCGCCGGGGCTAACCCGAATTGGTTAAGACCCACTGAAGCGACGGAAAATCCGCCGCGCCCGGACATGGTCAGAAGCGATTGTCGCGCGGGAAGCCGTTCGGCGCCATCCGGCCCGCGGCGCCGCGCGCGGCGCGCCACGGCGAGAGATCGCTCTCGGTCCGTGTCCGCCCGGTCTCGCCGCCCATCGCCCAGCTGAGTCCTTCCTCCATCCGGAAGGTGCGCGCATCGGAGAGCCCGCCGTCACGGTAGCGCTGAAGCTGCACGCCCTGCCCGCGCGCCAGTTCGGCGACTTCGGCGAGGGGGAAGACCAGCATCTTGCGATTGTCGCCGATCGCCGCGACGGCATCGTCCTGCGCTGCGATCGGGCGGACCAGCTTGAGCTGCGCACCGCTGCGCGGCGTCACCACCTGCTTGCCCTTGCGCGTTTCGGCGATCACGTCGGCGGCATTGACCACGAAACCGCGCCCGTCGGTCGCCGCGACGAGCAGTTTCGCCGAGGCGCTCGCCGGGAGCAGCGCGATGATCTGGCGCTCGCCTTCGAGGTCGACCATCAGCCGCACCGGCTCGCCGAATCCGCGCCCGCCGGGCAGCTTGTCGCCCCCCAGCGTGTAGAACCGGCCATTGTCGGCGGCGAGCAGCAGCTTGTCGGTGGTCTGGGCGTGGAAGGCGAAGAGCGGGCCGTCGCCTTCCTTGAACTTGAGCGTCTCCGCCGAGGCGAGCTCGACATGGCCCTTCATCGCCCGGATCCAGCCGCGCTGCGAGAGGATCACCGTGATCGGCTCGCGCTCGATCATCGCCTCGAGCGGGATCTCGCGCGTCGGCCCCGCCTCGCGGATCGTGGTGCGGCGCGCGCCCAGCGGGGTGTCGAGCCCGTAGCGCTCGATCATCTTGCCGAGATCGCGCTTCATCCGGGTGCGCTGGCGCGCGTCGGACGAAAGCAAGGTCTCGAGCTCGGCCTGCTCCTTGAGCAAGGCCTCCTGCTCGCGCTTGAGCTCCATCTCCTCGAGCCGGCGCAGGCTGCGTAGCCGCATGTTGAGGATCGCCTCGGCCTGGCGGTCGGTCAGCCCGAACTCGGCCATCATCACCGGCTTGGGCTCGTCCTCGGTGCGGATGATTTCGATTACCCGGTCGAGGTTGAGGAAGGCGATGATATAGCCGCCGACCAGTTCGAGCCGGTCGGCGATCTTGTTCAGCCGATGCTGCGAGCGGCGGCGCAGCACGACGAACTGGTGCTCGACCCATGCCGCGATCGCCTCGCCGAGGCTCATCACCCGCGGCGTGCGGTGCTTGTCGAGCACGTTGAGGTTGAGCGGCACGCGCACTTCGAGATCGGAGAGCCGGTACAGGCTCTCCATCAGCGTCTCGGCGTCGACGGTCCGGCTGCGCGGTTCGAGCACGACGCGGATGTCCTCGGCCGATTCGTCGCGCACGTCGCCGAGGATCGGCAGCTTCTTCTCGTTGATGAGCTCGGCGATCCCCTCGATCAGCTTGCCCTTCTGCACACCGTACGGGATCTCGGAGACCACGAGATGCCAGCCGCCACCCTTCTCGACCACCTTCTCGATCTTCGCGCGCACCCGGAAGCTACCGCGCCCGGTGGCATAGCTCTCGGCGATCGCGGCGGGGCTGTCGACGACGAGCCCGCCGGTCGGAAAATCGGGCCCGCTGACATAATCGAGCACGTTCGCCTGCGGATTGTCGATCAGCGCCACCGCGGCGTTCATCAGCTCGGCGGCATTGTGCGGCGGGATGCTCGTCGCCATGCCCACCGCGATGCCGGCGGCGCCGTTGGCGAGCAGATTGGGGAACAGGCCGGGGAAGAGCTCGGGTTCCTCCTCCTCGCCATTATAGGTCGCGCGGAAATCGACGGCATTCTCGTCGAGCCCGGCCATCAGATCGATCGCGACCTGGGTCAGCCGCGCCTCGGTGTAGCGATAGGCCGCGGCGTTATCGCCGTCGATATTGCCGAAATTGCCCTGCCCGTCGACGAGCGGATATCTGAGCGCGAAAGTCTGGGCGAGACGAACCATCGCGTCATAGACCGACTGGTCGCCATGCGGATGGTATTTGCCGATTACGTCGCCCACGACGCGCGCGCATTTCTTGTAGCCCGAGGCCGGGTCGAGCCGCAGCAGCCGCATCGCCCAGAGCAGCCGCCGGTGAACCGGCTTCAGCCCGTCGCGGACATCGGGCAGCGAGCGCGCGGTGATCGTCGACAGCGCATAGACGAGATAGCGCTCGGAAAGCGCGCTATCGAAAGGAACGTCAGTGGGGCCGCCGGGTTCGAGGATTTCGGTGTCGAGGCTCATTGTCGGTCCGGACTAGCAGCCCCGGGGCGGCACGCAAAGCCAAGGGTTGGCATTCCGTCCCGAACTACTTCCCCTTTTCGTCACCCCGGCCGAAGTGCCGGGGTCCACTCCGCCGCGCCGGCTGACCTCCCGCCTCTTTTCGTGCCGGTGCCGCCCGGTGAACCCCGGAACAAATCCGGGTGACGACGCTGGCCAGCGATAGCCCATCAACGCCCTCGCGCCTCAAACCGGCGCCGGCCGCTCACGCCCGATCTCGGCCAGCAACCATTCGCGGAAGCGCTTGATCTTGGGCTGGTTGCGCCGCCCCACCGACGCGACGAACCAATAGGCATAGCCGCGCGTCGAGACCTGCTCGAACGGGCGCACCAGCCGGCCCTCGGCGAGATCGTTGCGCCAGAAGAACGGCGTCAGCATCGCCACCCCCTGCGCAGCCATCGCAGCATGCCCCTCATGCGCTTGCGAATCGAGCCGCACGCCCGGGCGCGGCGGCCCGTCGGGGACGTCGACTCCCACCTCGCGCAGCCAAACCGTCCACCACGGATCGTGCGGGCTGATCAGCGGCAGGCGCAGCAGGTCCGCCGGCTGGAGCGGGCCGTAGCGGTCGAGAAAGGCCGGGCTCACCATCGGCGTGAAGTCGATCGGCAGCAGCAGATCGGGCGCGAGTCCGGGCCAGTCGCCCCGGCCGGCGCGGATCGCGCAATCGACTTCGCCGCCCTCGAGGTCGACGATCGCGTCGCTGGTGTCGAGCCGCACCGCCATCTCGGGATGCGCCATCTGGAAGCTGCCCAGCCGCCACGCGAGCCACGCATTGGCGAAGGTGTTCGAGGTCGAGATGACCAGCAGCCCCTCCTCCTCCGCGCGGACATTGGCGAAGGCGGCATCGATCGCGTCGAACGCGCGGGTGATCTGCGGCGCCGCGCGCGCCCCCGCCTCGGTCAGCACCACCCGGCGCTTGTCGCGGCGGAATAACGGCGCGCCCAGCCGCTCCTCGAGCAGCTTCACCTGATAACTCACCGCGGCCTGGGTCATCCCCAGTTCCTCGGCTGCGCGCGTGAAATTGCCGTGCCGCGCCGCGGCTTCGAACACCCGGACGGCGGAAAGAGGCGGCAGGCGTCGCATGCCTCATCCATAAGGTACGCTTGTTACTCGAGTCCAACGATTTGTTGGCGCGGCACGCGAGTCGAGCGCAAATAGGGCGGGCCATCGGCACAGGAGAACTTGTCATGGACCGCGATTATGAAAGCACCACCTGGGCGGACAACCACGAGCAGCTCAGCAACGGAATTTCCGGCTTTTTCAAAAAGCTGGCCGACACGTTCAAGCTGCTCAACAAGATCGAATATGACGCGCCCTGGCGCAATATGCGCCCGTAAACCGGCGCCTCGAACCGCGCCCCCGAGCGTCTTGCCACAATCTCGCCTTAAATGTGGCGAAATTGTGGCTTGACGTTATTCCAGCCATGTGATGGCATATCATCCTCGTTGCAGGAGATATGCCCATGCGTCTTATTTCCACTCTCGCACTCGCCGCGACACTCGCCGCCTGCGCCGCCGAAAACGGTGACCCCTCCCGATCCGGACAGACCAGCGATTCCGCCACCGCCGAGATGACCGCCCCGGCCGATGCCGCTTCCGGTAACCCGGCCAATCCCGAGGCCGCGAACCGGCTTCCGATCTCGCTCCCCAAGCTCACTTATTCCTACGCGCTCTCCTATCTACTCCCCAGCGACAAGATCGCCGCGACGCAGGACGCGCATCGCGATCTGTGCGAGGAGATGGGCCCTGCCCGCTGCCAGTTGATCGGGCTCGAGCGCGGCATCGGCGATGCCGAGACCAATCGCGCGATGCTCAAGCTGCGCGTCGCCACCGCCGAGGCGCGGCGCTTCCAGATCCTGCTCGATCACGGCGTCACCGAGGCGGGCGGCCGCACCGAGAATGCCAGGATCGCCACCGACGAGGTGTCGAAGCAGATCGTCGATACCGAGGCGCGGATCCGTCAGCGCGAGCTTCTGGTATCGCGTCTCACCGAGGCGCTGCGCACCCGCAACGGCAAGCCCACCGATCTGGTCGCCGCCGAGCGTAGCGTCACCGAGGCGCAGGAGGAGCTCGATCGCGCCCGCAGCTGGCTCGGCGAGCTGAAGGGCCGCGTCGCGATGTCCGAGTTCGACATCCGCTATGGCGCGATCGCGCCCAGCGCTTCGGCGCAGGGGCTCGGCGCGCGGTTGGGCGAAGCCGCGCAAGGATCGGGCGCGGTCTTCCTGATCGGGCTCGACGCGCTGCTCTCGCTGCTGATCTATCTGCTCCCCTGGTTGCTCCTGCTCGGGCTGCCGGTGCTGGCGCTGCGCATGTTGCGCAAGCGTCGCCCGCCGGCCGCGCAAGCCTGACCCACATGCCCCGCGCCGCGGTTCGCCACTGCGGCGCGGGGCGCCTCCCGCGAATCGTCCCGTTTCCGCACGCGCGACACCGCCAAATCGCCGATTGCGCCGCCTCAATGAATGTGATGTTGTATCATCACTAAAATAGGGGAGGATAGGATGCCGAAGCGGCTCATCATGATCGCGTCCGGCGGCGGCGCCGCGCTCGCGGTTCTCGCCACTTGTCTGTTGCTGATCCAGTCCGCCGAGACCGACAAGCGCGCGGACGCGCCGCCTGCCCTCAGCGCCATGGAGATCAGCGCGCCGCCCCCGCCGCCGCAGGAGATGGCCGTCGCGAACGCTCCCGCGGCACCGGCGGCGATGGCGGTGAGCGCGCCGGCCGCTGCGATCGCACCCGAGACAGGCGAGCCGAGCGCCGCCTCGACCGATCCCATCGCGGTCAGCGTGCCCCAGCTCGCCTATGCCTATCTGCTCGCCTATCGCCTCCCCGGTCCGAAGATCGCCGACGCCCAGCAGGCGCATCTCGCGCTCTGCCAGCATCTCGGCCCGACGCGGTGCCAGCTGGTGTCGATGCGCAATGGCAGCTCGGACGAAGGCTATAAGGACGCCAATCTCCAGCTCCGCGTCGCGAGCGGCGTCGCCCAGAACTTCCGCGCGGATCTGACGCGCGCGATCGCGTCCGCAGGCGGCCGCCCGGTCGATACCAGCATCGCCGCCGAGGACGTCTCGAAGGACGTGGTCGATACCGAGGCGCGTATCCGCCAGCGCGAGATCCTCGTCGCCCGGCTCACCGAGATGCTGCGCAACCGTCAGGGCCGCGTCTCCGAGCTGGTCGAGGCCGAACGCAGCGTCGCCGCCGCACAGGAGGAGCTCGATCAGGCCAAGGGCTGGCTCGGCCAGCTGCGCACTCGCGTCGCGCTGTCGGAGTTCCGGATCAACTATCTGCCCGCGGTCGCCGTCGAACCCTCGCCGCGTCCGCAGACCAATCGGCTCGGGGACGCGCTCGTCACCTCGATCGGCGCAGTGTTCGCCTTTGGCCGCATCCTGCTGATCATGCTCATCCTGCTCGCGCCCTGGGCGGTGATCGCTCTGGCCGTCGCCCTGCCCGTCCGGCGCTGGTACAAGCGCAGATACGCGCCCGTCGCCGAAGCGTGATTGCGCCGCAACACAGCATCCAGTATAGGCGCGTGCTCTTCCAGAGCCCCGGCTGCCATGCGGTGTTTCCGCACCGCCGGGGCGACGCTTTTCAGGGGTAAGAGCCACGATGGCACGCCGCCGGCAGATCTACGAAGGCAAGGCAAAGATTCTCTACGAGGGTCCGGAGCCCGGCACGCTGATCCAGTATTTCAAGGACGACGCGACGGCCTTCAACGCGCAGAAGAAGGGCACGATCAGCGGCAAGGGCGTGCTCAACAACCGGATCTCGGAGCACGTCTTCACGCTCCTCGCCGGGATCGGCATCCCGACGCACTTCATCCGCCGGCTCAACATGCGCGAGCAGCTGATCCGTCAGGTCGAGATCGTCCCGATCGAGGTGGTGGTGCGCAACGTCGTCGCCGGTAGCCTCGCCAAGCGCCTCGGCATCGAGGAAGGCACTCCGCTCCCGCGCACGATCATCGAATATTATTTCAAGGACGATGCGCTCGGCGATCCGATGGTCACCGACGAGCATATCCTCGCTTTCGGCTGGGCCGCGCAGGAAGAGCTGCACGACATGGCCGACATGGCGATCCGCGTGAACGACTTCCTCTCGGGGCTGTTCGCCGGGATCGGCATCCGGCTGGTCGATTTCAAGCTCGAGTTCGGGCGGATCTGGGACAATGACTATGCCCGGATCATCCTCGCCGATGAGATCAGCCCCGATGGCTGCCGGCTGTGGGACATCGCGACCAACGAGAAGCTCGACAAGGACCGTTTCCGCCGCGATCTCGGCGGCGAGGTCGAGGCCTATCAGGAAGTCGCGCGCCGGCTCGGCCTGTTCCCCGAAGGCGCCGATTCGGCGGTGCTCGATCTCGAGAGCCATCGCAAGCGCCGCGGCAAGTAACGAGCTTCCTTCCGGCGACGAGATCTTCGCGATTTCGTCGCCGCATTAAACAGCTTCTTAACCATAGGCGGCGTAATCCTCCGGCGAATTCCGGTCAGGGGGATTACCATGCGTTCGTTCCGTACCATTCTCGCGCTTTCGGGCGCCTTCACGCTCGCGGCTTGCGGCGGCGATACGGGCCCCCAGACGGTCGGCGGCGTCGCACCGCCCGCCGGTCCCTCCCCCGCGACGCCGACGCCCACGCACAGCTTCGTCGCCCCGACCGAGCCCAAGACCTATGAAGGCCTCGGCGCGGTCCAGCATTACGAATATTACACCTATTCGAACACGCCGCAGGGTCGTCAGGGCGGCCAGCTCTATGGCGGCGACGCGAACACCATTCGCGACAGCGGCATCAGCATCACCTACAATCCGCGCGACGCGATCTTCGACCTGACGATCACCCGACCCAAGGGCATCGTCAGCGTTCCCATGCTGCGCTTCCAGGACCCGGTCCACCGCACCGACTTCGCCGGCGTCAACAAGCCGCAGATCGGCGTCCCCGATTTCTCCGGCGTCGGCACGCAGCTGCCGAGCAACGCCGTGCCGCTCGCCGGAATCCAGTATCTCGACGCCGGCAGCTCGACCACCCAGCGCCAGATCTCGAGCTGCTACGCGCGCTGCAGCTCGACCGATCCGCAGCTGCCGCCGCTGGTCTCGGATTATCCGAACGGCACCGATCAATATAGCTACAATGGCGTGACGCTCTTCTACCAGAAGCCCGGCACCACGACGAAATACGTCACCTATGCCGGCTTTGTGCGCAACCAGATCGTCGTCGAGATCCAGCAGCCCGATCCGACCACTCCCTCCTATCTGCGCAACACCTATTATTTCGATCGCGCCGCGTTCGTGTTCGGCGAGCGCACCCCGCTCGCCTCGATCCCCAAGAGCGGCAGCGGCACCTTCAGCGGCGACATGATCGCGTCGCTGGTGCACAATAATCAGCTCGACATCGATCCCCTCTATCCGACCTACATCCAGTGGATGATGGGCAGCCAGAAGACCACGATCGACTTCGCCGCGCTGAGCGTGAAGACCGATTTCACCGGAACCGTGCTCGCGCCGGCCATGGACGCCTATACCACGCACCAGCCGGCGCTCGCCGCGGGCACCGTGTTCACGGCGTTCGCCGATTCGACGATCGACCTCGTCAACAAGGGCGGCTTCACCGGCCAGTTCGGCTGCGCCTCGTTCGCCGGCGCCTGCGTGCGCGGACAGGCGGTGCCGGCGGGCGCGCTGCTCATCGCCGGCTCGAGCATCGACGGCGCGTTCTTCGGCCCGAACGGCGAAGAGATCGGCGGCGGCTTCCGCGTCGTCGGCGGCACGCCTGATCAGCGGATCGACGTCGTCGGCGCCTTCACGGGCAAGAAGTAATGCGCATCCTCGGGGCGACGGTGCTGGCAGCGGCGCTGCTGGCCCCCGGCGCACGCGCCCAGACCCTGCTCGATCGCTGCGTGGCGCAAACCTGCGTGGCGCGGCTCACCGCCGATCAGATCCTCAACGAGCTGATCGTGCTGATCGAGGCGAAGCGCTTCGACGAAGCCCAGCCGATGCTCGCCGCGCTCGCCCAGGCGCCCGAATATCGGCTCGAGACGCGCTTCCTCAGCGGCCGCATCGCCGCGGTGAAGGGCGATCACAAGGCGGCGATCGCCTTTTATCGCGACATCCTCGCCGAAGATCCCTCGCAGACCCGCGTGCGGCTCGAGCTCGGCCGCGAGATGCTCGCGATCGGCCATACCGCGAGCGCCGACAAGCAGTTCCGCATCGCGCAGCAGTCCGACGACCTGCCCGAGGACATCGCCCGCACGATCCGCTCGGTGCGCGACGTGATCCGCTCGCGCCGCGCGTGGCGGCTCGACGTGGATTTCGGCTTCGCGCCCGACACCAACATCAACAACGCCACCTCGGTCGACACGATCACCGTGCAATGGGGCTCGAACCAGCTACCGATCACGCTCGACAAGGATGCCCAGGCGCGCTCGGGCATCGGCCAGACCGCGACGATCTCGGGCGGCTTCCGCCTGCCGATCGCCGACAGGGCCTCGATGCTGTTCGATCTCGACAGCAGCGGCAACAATTACAGCGGCACCGATTTCGACGATTATCAGGTCCAGCTCGCCACGGGCCCCGAGCTCCGCTTCAATCAGGACACCAGCATCTCGGTGCAGGCGGTGGGCGCCCAGCGTTGGTACGGCGGCTATCTCGCCAGCCGCCAGATGGGCGTGAAGACCGGCTTCCAGACTCGGCTGGGCAACACCCGGCAGCTCGGCTTGCTGCTCGACGCGCGCAAGACCGATGCGAAGTTCGACAATGCCTATGACGGCTGGCAGGTCGGCGTCTACGCCACCTACGAGCATGCGGTCGCGCGGAGCCTCGTCGCCTCTGCCGGCCTGTTCGCGCGCCGCGACTGGCTCAAGGCCGACGCCTATTCGAGCACCGAAGTGGGCGCAATCGCCGGCTTCGGCGGCGAGCTGCCCCATGGCATCAGCTTCGGCCTCAGCGGCAGCGTCAGCAAGGCGCGCTTCGACGCGCCGATCCCGCTCTTCTCGGCCGAGCCGCGCGACGATTGGCGCTACACGGCGCGCGCAACGCTCGGCAATCGCAAGATCCGCGTCTGGGGTTTCTCCCCGCAGATCAGCGCGAGCTATTCGCGGATCGATTCCTCGATCCCCTTCTTCGCCAATGATCGGCTGCGGTTCCGTTTCGCCGTCGCGCGCTACTTCTGAACCCGTCCGCGTTCGGGGAGCGCGCTATTTCTGATTGCGGGACTCGGCGCGCGCGGCCATAGGGCTGCCCTCATGAAGCTCCGCATCATCGTGACTCTCAAGAACGGCGTGCTCGATCCCCAGGGCAAGGCCATCCAGCACGCGCTCGCCGGCCTCGGCTTCGACGGCGTCGACGACGTCCGCGCCGGCAAGATCTTCGAGCTCGAAGTGGCCGACGGCACCAGCGACGCCGCGATCGACGAGATGTGCCGCAAGCTGCTCGCCAACACCGTGATCGAGAATTACCGGGTCGAGCGGGCATGAAGACCGCGGTCATCGTCTTCCCCGGCTCCAATTGCGATCGCGACATCGCGGTGGCGCTCGAGGACGTGACCGGCACGAAGCCGGCGATGGTCTGGCATGGCGAGAGCAGCCTCCCCGATGGCGTCGGTCTGATCGCGCTGCCCGGCGGCTTCTCCTATGGCGATTATCTGCGCTGCGGCGCGATCGCGGCGCGCTCGCCGGTGGTCCGCGCGGTGGTCGAGGCGGCCGAGCGCGGCGTGCCGGTGATCGGCATCTGCAACGGCTTCCAGGTCCTCACCGAGACCGGGCTGCTCCCCGGCGCGCTGATGCGCAATTCGGGGCTCAACTTCGTCTGCCGCGACGTCGCGCTGACTGTCGACAACAGCCAGTCGATCTTCACCAGTGGCTATCAATCGGGCGAGACGATCACCGTCCCCGTCGCGCATCATGACGGCAATTACTTCGCCGACGCCGAGACGCTCGACCGGATCGAAGGCGAAGGCCGCGTCGCCTTCCGCTATGCCGAGGACGTCAACGGCTCGGCGCGCAACATCGCCGGGCTGCTCAACAAGAGCGGCAACGTACTCGGCATGATGCCCCACCCCGAGCGCCGCATCGAAGCCGCCCATGGCGGCCTCGACGGCCGCCGCCTGTTCGAAGGTCTGCTCGAAGCGGTCGCCTGAGGGCGGGGGCTTCCTATCGCAGCGTCGCGCCTTGCGTGTCGCCGTGATTGGTCTTGCGGTCATAGGCTTGCTGGAACGTCGCGATCCGATCAGTGGCGGCCTGGAACCGGGCCTGGATTTGGTCGCACCTGCTCCCGATCAGCGCCGCCTCGATGCCGCGCATATGCTCATATTCGATGCGGACATGCCCCGCCTCATGTTCGCGCAATCCCGCGACGAACCCGCGCCATCTGGCCAATAATCCCGCGGGAACCGCACTTTCGTCGCGAAGCCTCGGCAGGATCACCACCGCGCTGACACGCACCTGCAGTTTGGTGACCTTGCATGCGGCGCCATCCCCCACCTGAAAGGGTCGAAAGCCGGTTTTGTACCCCGTTGCGCCCATCGCCTTGCTGCCATCGGGGCGGGTGGGCGCGTTCCTGTTGAGTGACTCGCTGATCGATGCCTCGTCAGATCCATAGACGTCGTAATATTGGAAGGTGACGTCCGGCAGGCCGCGAAAGGCATCGGCCGGCGCGACCGAGAAAATGCTTTGCGCCTCGCCTCCAGATGCCACTCCCGACATCGCGACAAAAAGAACCAGCGCCGCGGAACAACGACTTCTTTGCATGACGACCCCGGCCCCCTTTTCGATTACCGGTCCTGCCCCGAAAGCCGCGGAGCCGCAATCGTCCGGGACATGCCGCGCGACGTTCTGCGATCCCGCCCCACTCTTGCAATGTAGGATTTCGCCTGCTCCCCTGCCCGCCGGCCCGGCATCTGCCGACCGCGCTCTTTGACGCCGTCGATTTTCCTACAGGTCAGCGCAAGAATATTTCCTGCCCGCGCAACGATAGAGTCGTCTTTACGCGACTCTTGCGACTCTAGGCCGGCGAATCCCTACAAAACGCCGGTTCAATCTTCCTACCGACGATCCGCCGATCAACCGCCGCCACAATCCTCCCCCGCCAGGGGGAGGTGGCATGCGAAGCATGACGGAGGGGGAGGACTCACGGAGCGCAGTGAGTCCTCCCCTTCCGTCGCCTTCCGCGACACCTCCCCCTTGCGGGGGAGGATCGAACCCCCAGCCGATCCGAACCCAGCCCTAAAGCCGCGCCGCGAGCCACGCCTTGATGTCCCCCATCACTTCCTCCTTGCCGATATCGGCGAGCAGGTCGTGATAATGGTCCTTGTACAGCTTGAGCGTCTTGTCGCTCGATCCGGCGGTCTCGTGGAAGAACTCGCTGCCCTGGCACACCGTCGCCTTGTCGGCGGTGCCGTGCATGATCAGCACGGGCAGCGTCACCGTCGGAAACGCCTCGCGCAGCCGCTCGTCGGCGCGGACCAAAGCGGCCACCGTCGCGGCGGGCTGGGTCTCGTCCTTGATGTACGGATCGGCGTTGAGCGTGGCGACCCATTCGGGATCGCGCGAGAAGTCCTCGTTATGCAATTTGAGCACGCCGAGCCGCGGCGCGATGTGGCTCAGCCCCTTGATCGCGGCGAGCGCGAAGCCGGGCGCCGGGACCTGGAAGGCGAAGCTCTCGCAGATGAAGCCGTCGATCTCGGCCTGGTGGTCGAGCACATAGCTCGCCGAGACCACGCCCCCCGCGCTGTGGCCGAGGACGAAGAGCTTGAGCCCGGGGAAACGCTGCTTCGCGATCGCGATCGTGCCGGCGAGATCGGTGACATAATCGGCGACGTTCTCGACATAGAAGCGCTCGCCCGTCGAACGCCCGCGCCCGCGCAGGTCGAGCGCGAGCACCGCATAGCCGTCCGCGGCCAGTTGCTCCGCCGCCCAGAAATACTGCCCGCCATGCGAGTTCACGCCGTGGCAGATCACCACCACTGCCCTCGGGGCGCCGGCGGGCTGCCAGACGCGATAGAAGATGCTTTCGTCGCCCGTGCTGATGAACGTCGCTTCCTCGGCGGCCATGTTCTGCTCCTCTCACAATTGCGGCGGAGACTGTTCCGAACCCGCAACAACATGCAAGTGCGGAGATTGCAGCCGCAGCCGGGGATCAGACCTTCGTGGCGAAGGGCGTGAAATCGGTGCCTTCGTCATAGACGTCGACGCCCTCGCGGCGTTTGAGGAAGCCGACCGCCGCATAGGTGAACGGAGTCAGCAGGACCTCCCAGCCGACCTTGAGCGCCCATTGGGTGAACAGCACCGTGATCACCTGGGCAGTGGTCCAGCCCTCCGCGAACAGGAAGGCGAGCGGGTAGAAGATCAGGCTGTCGACTGCCTGGCCGAAGATGGTCGATCCGATCGTGCGCGCCCAGAGGTGCCTGCCGCGGGTGAGGATCTTCATCCGGGCGAGCACGAAGGAATTGACGAACTCGCCGCACCAGAAGGCGATGATCGAAGCGAAGGCGATGCGCGGGATGCTGCCGAAGCCGAAGATCTGCTCATAGGCGGCCTGGCCGGTCCAGCCGGCATCGACCGGCAGCGCCACCACGACGATGCACATCAGCACCATGTAGAGCATCGCGGCGAAGCCGGCCCAGATCACCCGCCGCGCCCGGGCATAGCCATAGACCTCGGTCAGCACGTCGCCGATCACATAGCTGATCGGGAAGAACAGGATGCCCGCGCCGAACGGCCACGGGCCGATAAAGGGGAGATCGATCACCGATCGCTTGCTCGCGCCGATGATGTTGGACAGCAGCAGCACGACGACGAACGCCACCATCACGAAGTCGAAATAGCGGAAATGCCCACCCGCCACGTCGCGCGCGGCGACGTGCGCCGGCCTGTCTGCCCCCTCGGTCATCGCGCGGTTATGATGCCGGTTCCGCTGCCGTGCAATCCGTGGCACAGGCGATTCGCGCGCGCCCGTAGCTCAGCTGGATAGAGCACATGCCTTCTAAGCCTGTGGTCGTTGGTTCGAATCCAACCGGGCGCGCCAAGCGGTCGCCGCATGCCCCGGTGCCCCGACGCGGGACGGTTTCGCAATCACCAAGCGATCGCGGGCGACGGTTTCGCGGAACGTCCGCTTGTCCGGCAAATGGCCTGCAACCGCCGGTTTCCTGCGGTTCCGCGAGCGAATGTCCTCGCGGTGACGCAAGACGCGCAGCCGATCACCCGTAGAGTGTGGCGTTTCGCGGCGCCGGTCTGACCAGAAGCAAGCACCCTATCGGGAACGTTGCGTAGGTGTTACCACGTATCGATCGATTACCGGGGTGGTGATTTACTTTCAAACGTCCGTGTTTCGCAGGGACCTGTCCGCGTTCGAAATGGCCGGGAGGGGCTTGTCATTATCCAACTCTCGCCGGCGCAACGGTGGAGGCTGGCGTTTTGATCGAGATGGCTCCTCTCGAACAGTTCCTTGAGGAATCGGGGGAGCCTCATCTCATCATCGATCGGGCCGGCCGCATCGCATTCGCGACCGAGGGCGCGAAGTCCCTGCTGGGTGCGGCGCCCACATTGAATCGGTTCGATGCAGATCATTCGTTGACCAGCCTGCTTGCGGACTGGCTCGAGCAACGGCAGTGCTTCCACTATACCGGCATGGCGACGCTGCGGGCGGCGAGCGGCACTTCGGCGGACATGTGCCTGACGGGCTCCACCGTCGAGTATCGCGGCACGCAGCACCTCCTCTGCCACCTGCGCCCTCTCGAGCGCAGCCCTCCGGCGGAAGCGCATCTCTGGGGCGAGATCACCGATGCAACGCGCGAAACCGCGTTCGCGGCGGCGGGGGCGATGGTCGAGCACGAGCTCAACCAGTCGCTCGCCGCGATCGTCAACTATGTGCAGACCTCGGCGATATTGCTGCGCGACGGGACCGGGGACGTCCGGCTCGTCCAGGACGCGCTTTCGGAGGCCGGACAGCAGGCGCTCCGCTGCGCCGAGCTGCTTCGGGCGCGGCGCCGGAGTTTCAGCTGTCAGAACCATGCGCTCGAGCCGCATTCGCTCGTCGATGTCGTGCGGCAGGCCCATGCGTTGCTCGCGCCGACCCAGGGCGGACGCGCGGCCCCGCTCGCGCTGCGAAGCGAGGTCTCCGATCCCTATGTCCGGCTGAGCCATCCTCATTTCCTGTCGATGCTGGTGCTGCTGATGCAGCGCGCCATCCGTCGCTCGACCGCGACATCGAACAAACCCGTCAAGATCCGCATCGCCCCCGAAGACGGCGAGCGCGCGGTCGTCCGCATTCTCGACTGCGGCGCCTGGGATCTGAGCGGCGCGGCACCGGACGGAGTCCCGGGGGAACGCCATCCATCGGACAGTGACGATGTCCGCCTGCTTGCCATTTGCCAGGCCACGATGAGTCTTCACGGGGGGTATGTCTCGATCGCGGAGGATCCAGGGAGAAACGCCGAAATCAGACTGAGCCTGAAAAAAGCGAGGATCGGAGGAAACCATCATGCCTGAGAAAGGGATCGTCCATGTCGTCGATGACGAATTGCCGATTCGCAGATCGGTTGCCTTCGTCCTGCAAAGCGCCGGCTATTACCCCAAGACCTGGTCGAGCGGCGCGGAGTTCATCCGCCACATCAAGCGCCCGCAACGCGCCTGCGTCATTCTCGACCTGCACATGCCCGATATCGACGGGCTCGGCGTACAGGAGTGGATGAACGCGCATGGGGTACTGTTGCCAGTGATCATCCTCACCGGTCAGGGCGATATCCAGACCGCGGTCCGCGCGACGCAGAATGGCGCGCTCGATTTTCTGGAGAAACCGGTCTCACGCCACGCGTTGCTGGAGGTGGTCGAACGCGCGTTCAATCAGGTCGAGGATCTTTCGACGCACGTCGACCGGCGCGAACATGCCCGGCGGCGCCTCGGCGTTCTGACCGATCGCGAGCAGGAGATACTCGACCGACTGGCAAGGGGACATTCGAACAAGGAGATCGCCCTGATGTTCGGAATCAGCCCGAGAACCGTGGAGGTTCACCGGGCCAACATCATGCTCAAGCTGCGTGTACCCAGCTTCCCCGACGCATTGCGCATCGCGTTCCTTTCGGAGCTGGGCGAGCCGGAGAACGAGGCTCTGCTGCGGCAGCCCGTCGCCCGGCCCGAATAGCCGCGCGATGAAGCCCGGGAAGCAAGCGATGCGTTCCGGAGAGCGATCGCCGTCGCCGCAGGAAGCCGGGCCCGGCCCTGCCCGCGCCGGTGCCAAAGCGACAGGCGTCACGCACCAGGCGCCTTCGGAGCGGGCCCTGCCCTCTCTCCATATCGCGATCGCAGGCGTTCCGGGCGCGTCGGGCGAGGCCCTGTGGTTCCAGCAGCACATATTCGACGTTGCGCAACTCTCGGAAGATTCTCTCGTGCGCGCCAGCCCGTCGCTATGCGCTCTGCTCGGCTTCGGCGAGGGAGAGCCGGCGCATGTGCCGTTCGACGCCCTGGTGGATGCGCCCTCGCTCCCGCTGCTGTCCGACGCGATCCACGCCCTCTTCGCCGGGCAATGCGCGCGCGCCGATGTCGATATCGTGTGGACGCCCCGTGGCGCCGATCCGGTCCCGAGCGTGGTCGAGCTGCAAGCCATGGAGACCGACCGCGGCATGCAGGTCCTCGCGCTCTCGCGCCCACGCGCCGTGACGGAGCCCGAAACGCCCCGGCTGACCCTTCACGCCGCCTTTCTCAGCGTGAACGAGCCGATCGCGATTTTCGACAAAGAGGGCAATGTCGCGGACTTCAACGAGGCCCTGGCGATATTCAACCGGTTTCCCGACCGAGCCGCGATGCGCACCATGCTGGCCGTGCTCAGCGACTTGCTCGAGATCCAGTCCCTCGACGGCGAGGTGCTGGCACGTCCCGATTGGCCGTCGTCCCGGGCGCTGCGCGGAGAGATGGGCCGCAATGCGGAATATCGATTGCGACGCAAGGATACGGGCGAATCGTGGCTGTGCAGCTTCAATTTCTCGCCGATACGGGATGCTGCGGGCGTGATCGCAGGCGCCGCGGTGATCGCCCGCGACATCACCGAGGTGACGCTTGCGGTGGATGCGTTGCGGCGAAGCTACGATACGCTCGAGACCGTCGTCGAGGAACGGACCAAGGCTCTCGTCAAGGCGAAGTCCGAAGCCGATCGCGCCAATGCGGGGAAGACGCGCTTCCTCGCCGCGGCGAGCCACGACCTTCGGCAGCCGCTGCAATCCGCGAGCGCCTATCTCGGCGCGCTCGATACGCTGCTCGAAGATCCGGCCGCACAAGAAATGGCCGTCGGGTTGCGGAATTCGCTCGAGGTGATGGCCGAGCTCCTCAACACGCTGCTGGACATTTCGCGTCTGCAGTCGGGCGCGATCGAACCCAACCTCGAGACGTTTCCCATCGCCGACGTGCTGCGCAGGGCGATGCTCGACCATGCGCCCGCCGCGGAAGTCAGAAATCTCGAATTGAGGATGCATCTGTCGCCATGCACCGTCCGCACCGATCGGGCATTGCTGATGCGGATCGTGGAGAACCTGTTGTCGAACGCGATCCGCTATACCGAAAACGGCCATATCACGATCGGCAATCGGCTCAACGGGAACGAGGTGATCCTCGAAGTATCCGACACCGGCGTCGGCATCCCACCCGAATCACTCGAACTGATCTTCGAGGAATATTATCAGGTCGAGAACACGTCGCGCGACCGGACGCGCGGAATGGGTCTGGGCCTCTCGATCGTGCGGCACCTGACACGGCTGCTCGGACACGATCTGGTCGTCTCCTCGACGGTGGGCCAGGGCACGACCTTCTCGCTGTCGCTGCCCCTCGGCATCCCGGACAACAGGCGGCGTCGCGCCGCGGTGCGCGCGAGGGCGGAGGCGGCGTGCGATCCCGTCATTCTGGTCGTGGATGACGAACCGTCGATCCGGCATTCGCTCACCATGTTCCTGAACGCGCATGGGATGGTGACCCATATCGCTCACGACGCAGCCGGCGCATTGGAGCTGCTCGAGGACGGGCTGGTTCCCGACCTGCTGTTGACCGATTACCGCCTCCCCGGCGCCACGGGCAGCGAGTTGATCCGGCAGATACGCCGAAACGGGCATTCGGATATCGCGTGCATCATCATGACCGGCGACACCATGTTCAGCGAAGCCTTGCCGAAAGAAGCCGAAGGCTGCGTGGTGATGAAGAAGCCGATAGATTGCCTGCGCCTGCCGCACATCATCAGGGAAACCATTGCCGCACGCCAGGCGTGAGCGCCCGCGCCGCTCCGAAGGAACGCAGCGCGTGCGGTACTATCGGGCCGCGGCGACGGGTCCGTGGAAATCGGCCTCGACGATCCCCAGCCGCCAGCCGGGCGGCACCGCGTCGGCGCCGGTGTCGCCGGCCTTGCGCGCGGTATCGAGCTCGACGATCTTGCCGAAGCCGTCGCGATCCTCGACCGGCGCGATCTGCTGGATGCGCAGCACCTGCCCCAGGGCGGGTGCGAACGCGATATTCGCATAGCCGAGCTGGCGCTCGGTCTGCCCTTCCCAGACGACGCGCCCGTCGAGCGTGATGCGCAGCGGATAGCTGCGCGAGCGCCAGCCGACGAGCTTGAGGTCGATCTCGCTCAGCGTCACCGGCGTGTCGAAACGATATTCGATCCAGGCCGCGCCGGGCTGCCCGTCGCTCGTCCAGCGCGAAAGCTCGTTGTCGTCGATGCTCTGCCCGGCCTCGGTTGCGTTGGAACCGGCGCCGATCGACGCCGGCACCCATGTCGTCCGGGTGACCCGGAACGAGGGCCCCGCAGGCGTTTCGCCACGCGTCAGCCGGCCGGGTTGATGGTTCTCGGGGAAGTCGCCCGAGAGCCCCCCGGTCACCGGCTTCGGCAGCACCGTCGGGATCGTCAGCGTCACGGGCTTCAAACCCGCTGCGGTAGCGGTGACGCGTACCGCCCCTTTCCGGGTTCCCGCACGCAACAGCACGCGGTTGACGCCCGCCTCGACCGGCAAGGTGCGCGACAGGATGTAATTGTCTTCCTCACGCGCGGTACCGGCATATTGCGTCGTCTGATCGGCCCCGGCGGGCTTGGTCGGCTCCGCCGGTCCCGACGCGATTGCCGCGCGCGGTTTGCCCGAGGAATCGCCCTGCGCGATGCCGCCGCGCCATTCGGCCGGTCCCTCGAGCGCGAAGCCCACCTTGTCGTTGGCGATCGGCACGCGCCGGCCCTGCGCGTCGACGATCTCGACATCGACCAGCGCGAGATCCGCACCGTCCATCACGAAACCGCGGGGCGAGACGTGCGGCGTGAGCCGCAGCGCCGCCGGCGCCCCCGTCGTCTCCAGACGGTGCTCGGAGGTCCGCCCATCGGCATAGGTCGCGACCGCGCGCAGCGTACCCGGCGCCCATTGCACGCCCTTCCAGCCGAACAGGAAGCCGCTGCTCCGCGCCCCCTTCCCCAGCGAACGGCCGTTGAGGAAGAGCTCGACGCTCTCGCCATTGGATACGACGCTGACGTCCTTGCTGTCGCCGGTTGCGTAGTTCCAGTGCCCGATGATGTGGGTCGCGGGAGTCACGCTGTCGACCCAGTCGCTCCACATCACCTTGTGCGCATAGAACCCTTGCTTGGGCAGCCGCACCGCGTCGACTTCGCCCGAGCGGCGGTAATTGTTGTCGCCGCGATAATGGGTGTTCGAGTCCGACCAGATGATGTTCACCCCGCCCGAGCTCACGCGCCTCCCCGTCCCCGGCCGCACCCGATAATAGTCCCACCAGCGCTTCACGTCCTCGATCGCGTGGCTGTCCTGGTTGCGGTTATAGTCGGGCGAGTCCTTGTGGAACGGCGCGGTCAGTTCGTCCTGATAGAGCCGCGCGCCTTCGTCGCGCGAATATTCCATCGCCCACATCGGGTGCTTCGCGCTCTTGTTGATGTAGAGCATCTCGCCGCCATATTCGGCGACCTTGCTGTCGAGCATCTCGCGCGATCCGATCGCGCGGCCGCCATGCGGATCGAAGCGATCGCGGATCGCCTTCAGCTCGGCCATATGCGCCTCGCTGATATTCTCGTTGCCGCCTTCGTAGAACAGGATCGACGGGTTGTTGCGATTATAGACGATCGCCGCCTGCATCAGCTCCTTGCGCTGCTCCCAGCGCCGGCCGGTGACGTCGCTCTCGGCGTCGCCTGCGGGCATCGCCTGGATCAGCCCCACGCGATCGGCCGATTCGATGTCCTGTTTCGAAGGGGTGATGTGCATCCAGCGCACCAGATTGCCGCCGCTCTCGACCATCAGCGCGTTGGAGAAGTCGCTGATCCATGGCGGCACCGACACGCCCACCGCCGGCCATTCGTTCGAGGTGCGCTGGGCATAGCCATGCATCTGGATGACGCGTCCGTTGAGCGTCACCATCCCGTCGGCGAATTTGGTCTGCCGGAAGCCGGTGCGCGTATCGACGCTGTCGATCACCTTGCCGTTTTCGGTCAGGCTGGTCGTCACCGTGTAGAGATAGCCATAGCCCCAGCTCCACCAATGGAGCCCCGCGACGGGCGCCGCCGCCGCCAGCGTTCGCGTCTCGCCCGGTGCCAGCGTCGCCGCCTCGCCCTCGAATCGCGCGATCGCCTTGCCGGCCGGATCGCGCAGTTCGACGCGGTAGCCGATGCGCCGCGGCGTCGCGCCCGCATTGCGCACCTCGGTCTCGGCGTGCACCGTCGCGCTGCGGCGCGCGAGATAGAAGCCGTCGGCCCAGACATATTGGCCGGCGGTGCCCAGCCCCGCCTGGAGCGGCAAGGTCTGATAGACCGGGCCCGTCAGATGCAGCCGCACATTCTTGGTGATGCCGCCATAGTTGACGTTGAAATTGTTGTTGTTCCACTGGAAGCCGCTGCCGGTGGCGCGTTCCTTGTACTTCCAGTCATTGTCGACGCGCACCGCGATCAGATTCTCGCCCGGCCTGAGCGCCGCGCTGATGTCCGCGCCGAACGCCATCGCGCCGTTCTCGGATAGCGCCACCGACTGCCCGTTGACCCAGACTTCGGCTGCCTGACGCACGCCCTCGAATTCGAGGAATGCGCGTCCGCCCGCCGCGCCGGCAGGCAGGACGATCCGCTTGCGATACCAGGTGATGCCGGTCGACAGCGCCTTGATGTCGCGCGCGAAGGCCTCCTTCTCGTTGAAGGCGTTGGGCAGCGTGACGTTGGTCCAGCCGCGGTCGTCGAAACCTTCGCGTTCGGCGCCCGGCTGCTCGCCCGTCGCCATGCGCCAGTCGGGATTGAGGTTCCACGTCCGGCGCGGCGAGGCGACGACGGTCGACGCGTCGTGCGCCGCCGCCGGAACATATCCACCCGATGCGGCCAATAGCGCGGCAAGGGCAATGCTGGGCGCTCTCAACGGAACCTCCTCGGATTATGCGCAAGCGCGAAGCGTCTCCGCCCGGCCCCGCGCATCGTTCTACTATTTGAACCATGATTACGATATGTGGACAAAAATGGTCAAGCCATTCGCGACTCGACAACTCTATTGGCCTTACCAAGGGTGTGTATCCGACCGCGGAGGCGTCCCACGCTGGCACGGCGATCTACGCCGAAACAAGCACATATCGGCATAGCCAGTCCCTAAGCGCCGGACGACATTACGCAAATTGGTCAGTTTGTCAGACTATTGCACCGGCGCGAAAAATGGGTAATTCTAAAAGCTGAGTTTGCGTACCATATTTTGGGATAACGGAGCGAGGCACTCCAGAATCCCAAAAACTGACTGGCCGGACAGGGACATCGGCAAGAGCCGAGACCTGCCACGACCGGTACGTGAACTATTGGGTGGAGAGGGGAAACCATGACAAAACGATCGATTTCGCGCGCCCGTATCGGCGCGACTGCTTCCTGGACCGTGCTCGGGCTGCTCCTGGCCTGCGGCAGCGAAGCGATGGCGCAGTCCGCGCCGGATCCCGACACGCAGACCGTTCCGGCCGAGGCCGACACGCCGGGTGGCGTCACACAAGACTATGACGATGTCGTCGTCGTCGGCTCGCGCGCGAGCCAGCAATCGGCCAATGCGCGCAAGAAGAACGCGCGCACCGCCACCGACTCGATCGTCGCCGACGACATCGGCTCCTTCCCCGACCGCAACGTCGCCGAGGCGATTTCGCGCATTCCGGGCGCGGCGCTCAACCGCAACGAATTTGGTGAGGGCGATTCGGTCTCGATCCGCGGCAACGGCCCCGATCTGACCCGCGTCGAGCTCGACGGCGTCGGTATGACCAGCACCACCGGTCTTGCGCTCAACGCCGACAGCGCGCGCAGCGCCGACCTGCGCGAACTGCCCGCCGACCTCGTCAAGAGCATCGACGTGGTCAAGGGCTCGACCGCCGAGATGACCGAGGGCTCGCTGGGCGGCTCGATCCAGATCAAGACTCGCAGCGGCCTCGACTTCGCCAAGCCCTATTTCTCGCTCCGTGCGGGTGCGAACCGGAACTCGCTGGGCAAGGAGTGGCAGCCCGATTTCAACGGCGTCGCCTCGCGCAAGTTCTTCAACGATCGCCTCGGCGCGATCGTCAGCGGCAGCTATTCGAAGATCCAGAACAACGGCCACGGCTACGAGCAGACGACCAGCAACAATCGCAACTACGCACGCGACTTCGATTTCGACAAGTCACCCGAGAAGACGTTCGTCTATAATCTCGAGACGCTTGGCACCGACCAGGCCGACGTGGCGTTCGGCAACGGCAGCACCGAGACGCCCCGCTCCGTCCTCACCAAATCGATCGCCGCGCAGGCCAAGGCGGACTGCTTCACGGCCTTTCCGCAGCCTGGCCAGACCGCCAGCAACGCCACCAAGCTGCAGAAGCTCAACGAGTTGAACTCCTGCCTCGCGCAGTGGAACGACGCCACGCCCTCATTGATCCGCCACTTCATGAACGAGCAGACCGACGAGCGCTACGCGATCGACGCACGCCTCGATTATCAGCTGACGGACAACCTCACCGTATTCGTGAAAGGCACCTATAGCGGCCGCAACGTCCACGATCAGAACCGCAGCCGCAATCCGGTTTCGCTGCTCTCCGCCAACGTCGCCGGCAGTTTTCAGGACACCACCACCGGTTACCCGCGGGTTCGCTCTGTCTCGCCGACTGCGCCGGCCGGCTATTATCTCTACGACGCGAACAGCCTCGTCCGGATCGGCAACACCGATTTCCTGACCAGCGGCGCCACGCTGAACGTCGATCCGAGCAGCGTCGAGGTCGACGAGAACCACAACGTCACGTCGATGAAGCTGACCAACAACTCGCTCAGCATCGACCAGATCGAAAACCGGATCGAGACGCGCACCAAGTTCGCGCAAGGCGGCTTCGAGTATAACGGCGATCGCCTCGACATCGAAGGCTTTGCCGGTTTCACCGAAGCCAAATCGACCCGCGGCGACATGCGTACGGCGCGCAACACGCTCTATGGCGACGCCACGCTGACGGTGCAGGAAAACGGACTGTGGGACATCGAGATGCCCTCCGGCTTCGACGATCGCGACATCAACAACTATGTCCAGCTTCGCGCGGTGCCCTGCATCTCCGGCACCAATCCGGCGACCTGCATCGCGCAGCGCGCCGTGGGCGCGACGATCAACAATCCGGCCACGCCGGACTATACCTCCAACCAGCTGCCGCTCGTCACCCCGGGATTCAGCGTTTCCTATTCGCCGACGCTGGGTGAAAGCTCAGAGCGCATCGGCAAGCTCGATCTGAGCTACAAGACCGAAGGCCTGATCCCGTTCATCACGCGGATCAAGGTTGGCGGGCAGTATCGCAACGTCAAGCTCGATCGCTGGGGCGGCGGCGGCTACACCGTGAAGGATGCGATCGGCACTTTCGGCCAGGCGGGCTATGTCGCCCCGATCGTGGTGCCGACCGCAAACGTCCGCGGCACGCTGCGCGCGTGCCAGCCGAGCGCGACCTCGACCGTCTCGTGCAACTACGGCTTCGTGCCGAGCACCAACCTCTCCAACATCCGCTCCGGCGTCGACACGCTGACCCCGGACGAGTTGCGCTCGCTCTTCGAGCGCACGACGGAGCCGGCGGGCTCGGTATATTTCGGCGGCCTGCCGAACCGCGGCGATCTGCCCGATGCGTGGAACGGCATCCGCACCGACGAGCTGTTCGCCGAGCTGGGCGCCTCGCAGTTCATGAACTTCGATTGCCTCAAGACCTGCGTCGGCAGCGACGGCCAGGTCTATGCGCAGCCGGTTACGCGCACCCGCGAGACGATCAAGAATGTCTACGCCATGGCCGATTTCGAACAGCATTTGCCTCTGGGCCTGCTGTTCAACGGCAATGTCGGCGTTCGCGGCGTATTCACCAAGGTCGAGGGCCAGGGCGTGCTTCAGCTCACCTCGATCCGCACGACGGCCGGGTTCAATCCGAACGATCCCAACAACGCCGCGGGCATCTCCAGCACGACCTTCCGTCAGAACGTGGATCTCAAGGGCAACACCACGGACTGGCTGCCCAGCGTCAATCTCAATCTCTGGGGGTTCAACGAGAAGATGGCCTTGCGGCTCTATGCCGGCAAGACCGTGGCGCGCCCGAACATCGGGCGCCTGATCCCCGCCGGTAATTGCACGATCGACCAGCGCGAGACGCTGGATGGCGATGCCGAGGACATTTATGGCTGCGGCGGCCGCATCGGCAATCCGGGGCTCAAGCCATTCACGGCGTGGAGCTACAATGCCAGCCTCGAATGGTATCCAAATCGTGACACGGTGCTGTCGGCTACCTTCGGCAAGCTCGACGTGCAGATCGGCAGCCCGATCACGGCAACCCTGAACTATCGTCCGTTCGAGGGCAGCTCGGCGATCGATCCGATCACCAACCAGCCGCTCAGCGAGCTCGAGTTCAGCGTTCCGACCTACGTCAACGGCCCGGGCTACAAGCGCAACATCTGGGAATTCCAGGCCAAGACCGCGTTCACCTTCCTTCCCTGGTTCCTGAAATATACCGGCGCGGACGTGAACTATTCGAAGCTCAGCTCGGCCGTGACGAACGGCACGCGCGACCCGCTCTCGGGGGATCTGATGGCGCCTCCGGGCGAGGCCAAATACTATATGAACGCTTCGCTCTGGTACGATGACGGCAAGCTCAACCTGCGCGTCGCGTATCAAAAGCGCAGCCAGATCTTCAATTGCATCACGCCGTGCAGCGGCGGCAACAACGTCAGCTTCAACTATCCGGGTGAGGGTTGGGACAATGTCCGTCTGCCCTATAATCCGGGCGTGCCGCGCTTCACCGAGGGCTCGACCTATATCGACGCCAAGATCTCGTACAACATCAACCGCAACTTCCAGATCTATGCCGAGGGTCGCAACCTGACCCGCGAGGCTACGCAGGTTACGACCGGCGGCTACGAGGACTTCGCCGACGGCGCGCCGAAAGTGATGCGCATCTCCTATGGTGGCCGTCGCATCATGGGCGGCGTCCGCGTGCAGTTCGGCGGAACGCGCTAACCCGGCGCCTCTGGGGGCGTCCTTCCGGAACCGGAGCGAGTCGTGCAATCCAGTCGTGGCTGAGGCACACTCCTCCGGTTTCCTTCGCGCCCATGGGAGAGGCTCCGATGCGCCATATCTTCCTGCTGACTGCCCCGCTGCTGATGTCCGTCTCGGGCACGGTCCCCGCGGCCGATGCAGCGCAGTCGGCGCCCGCCGAATGTTTCTGGGGCTCGCAAGTCACCGGATTCAGCGATGCGGGGCCCGACCGCGCGATCCTCAATATCGGCCGCAAGGCGAGTTGGGAGCTCACGCTCGCGGCAGGTTGCCCCGATGTCGATTGGGCGCTCAACATCGGCATCCAGGCGCGTGGCGGCGATCGCATCTGCCGCGGTCGCCCGGCCGAACTGCTGATCCCCGACGTTAGCGGCCGCGACTATCGCCGCTGCCTCGTGCGCAGCATCCGCAAGCTCTCGCCCGCCGAAGCCGCCGCGGCGCGTGGAGAGACGCCACGGCCGTGAGCGAAAGCGCCGCACGTCTTGCGCGCTTCGCGCCCGAACAGGGCGCGGGTGCCGCGCGCGCGCTGCTCGACGAAACGCCGCTCGGCGCCATCGAACTCGCGCGACCGCCCCTCGAGGCACTCCCCTATCGCGACTTCATCCGCGCCCTGCTCGGCCGGCCCGGCTTCAAGCTCGACTTCAATCGGCTGGCGCCAGACGCCGCACTGGCGCTGGTTTCGGACAAGTTGCTCGGCCCGGGCGCCTTCGCCCGCGAGCGCGCGCTGCTGGCCGCGGACATTGCCGCGCTGGCCGATTTCGCCGGCGCGCTGGTCGGTACCCGCGCTGCGGTGTCGATCCGCACCAGCTTCGCTCCGGGCGACCTCGTCTGGCATGTCGACCGGGTCAACGAAGCCGCGGCGTTCCGTCTGTTGTGGCCGATCGGCCGGCCGGCGGGCATGCGGCTCACCGCTGCCGCCAACATCGATGCCGATATCTACCGCGCCTATATGCGCCGCGAATTCCCCCTGCTCGGCCAGATGGATACGCGGGTACTGCAGACCGGCGCGGCCATCGAGACGCTCTGGGCGCACCGTCCCGCGCAACTGACCGCAATGGCCTCGGGACGTTTTCCGTTTCTGCGCGATCCCGAGCAGGAATTTGAAGTCACCCCCGGCGCGGCGAGCATCCACCGCGTCCAGACCCCGGCACAGCCCGGCGCCTGGCATCGCTCGTCCTGGGCCAATCGGCACGCACCGGGGATGCAGATCGTGATCACCGCGGCGTCGGACTCATGATGCGTTTCCGCCGGCTGGGGCGCACCGGCCTCGACATCTCGGAGCTCGCCATCGGTACCGCCACGCTCGGCACAGCGGACCCGCGCGAGGCAGCGGCAATGCTGGCAAGCGCGCTCGCGCACGGGATCAGTGCCGTCGAGATCGACGCCGGCGACCGGGCGGCGGCGGATCTGCTTGGGGAGATTCTGCGGCGCGAGGGCGCACGGGACCGCGTTCATGTGATCGCGCGCCTCTCGTCGCTGGTGCCCTTCGATCTCCCCTCGCCGCATGTGCCGGCGGATCGCGCCTATCCGGGCCGGCATATCCGCGCCGAGACCGAGGCCTTGCTTGCACGGCTGGGCGTCGAACGGCTCGCGCTCCAGCAGCTCCACGCCTGGTGCCCCGAATGGCTGAATGAAGGCGATTGGCACGAAACGCTCGCGCGGCTGCGCGCAGAGGGCAAGATCGCCGGCATCGGCGTGTCGTTGTTCGACCATGACGTCGCAGCGGGGCTCGAGATCGTCGCCAGCGGCGCGATCGATGCCGTCGAGGTCATGCACAACATCTTCGATCAGGCCGCATCCGCGACTCTGTTCCCTTTGTGCGCGCGGCACGCTGTCGGCGTGGTGGCGCGCTCGCCGCTCTATTTCGGCGCGCTCGCCCCCGGCCCGGAGGGCCGCATGCGCGCCTTTGCGTCCGATGATTGGCGGACTGGCTATTTCTACGACGCGCATCGCCGCGAGACCGAGGCGCGCGTGCAGCGGCTGGTGCAAATGGTCGAACCGCCCGATCGCTCGCTCGCCGAACTCGCCTTGCGCTTCAGCCTGTCGCACCCGGCGGTATCGACCGTAGCCGTCGGCATGCGCACACCCGAGCAGGTCGAGGCGAATGTCGGCGCACTGCGGCATGGCCCGCTCGATCCGGACAGGCAGGCGGCAATCGCCGATCACAAATGGCTATGCTGACGCGACTACGGCGCGACATACGTGCCGCAAGAATCCTCGATCAGCCGGTCGTCGCCGGCCATGTCGAGGGTTTCACCGGCGATTGAGCGATTGCCGGGCCGGTTCGTTCACCAGCGCGCCTGCACCGAAACGACGGAGCGCGCGCCTGCGCTCTGCCTGCCGACGTTCAGCCGCACGGTGCGCAGCGTAGGCCGGCGAAGGCTTTCGGGCGCGGTGCATTCACCCGAGCGCACCGTACGCCGGATCGTAAGCACCTGAGGCCCGCCGCGCGCGAATTCGATCCGCGCGGTTTCGATCCGGACGGGCCGGCGTTCGACGCAGAGCCGGATTTCGCGATACCGGTCCGCCCCGCGCACGCGGATGATGCCCTGGCTGGAGTCGAGGCGAAGCGTGGCAGTGCCCAGCGTGTTCCAGCGCCCACGCTGCGGCTCGGCGGGAACCGCCGTGGCCACCATCGTCAATCCGATCATCAACGCGATACTCTGCACGGCGTTTCTCCCTGTTGTTGCAGGCCGCCGGTGTTCATGGACCGGTACGGCATGCGCGGGTTTGTCCCGACGGACGCCCTCCGGGCTACCCGCCAGCATTCGATCCGAAAGAAATACGAGACGGCGATCCTGAGTGGGTATCCGGACTTATCTCGATACCCCGACGGACTAGCCCCCATCTATGACGCTTCCGGTGGGCCGGCCGGTGGCCCCGTCGCATCGCCGGCGCCCGGTTGCGGGAGTTCGCGATGACCAGCTCCACTCTCAATTCCTCGATGCTCACCGGCTTCGATTCACGCGCCGGACAGCGGCACTGGTTCGTCCTGCTCGGCATCGTACTGCTGCTGTGCGGGGCCTTCGCGGTGCTCGCGCCGTTGCTGTCGACGCTGGCGACGACGTGGATCGTCGGCATCGCCGCGGCGATCGCCGGAGTGTCGCAAGTGATCCAGGCTTTTCGCGCGCCCGCGTGGAAAGGGTTTTTCCTGAACGTGCTGCTCGGGTTGATCTATCTCGCGGCGAGCGCGGCGTTCCTGCTGAGCCCGATCACCGGCGCGATCGCCATCACCTTGCTCCTCGCCTGGCTTCTTCTGATCACGGGCATGGGCGAGATCATCCTCGGCTTCCGCATCCGGCCGGACAGGGGGTGGCGCTGGCTCCTCGTCTCGGGACTGGTGGCGCTGGTCGGCGGGGTGTGGCTGACGCTTCGCCTGCCCATCGCCGGCTTCTTCGTCCCCGGCGTCGCGCTCGGCATCGCGCTGCTCTTCGAGGGCGTTGCCTTCATCGCGATCGGTACGGGCAAGGACGAATGGACCGCGGAGCGGCCCGAGGTGGTCGACAGCGCCGCTCCAACCGCGGCCCCGGCCGCGACGCCACCTCCCGTCGGCCCGGCTGCTACCGATCCACCCGCAACCGGCCCTGCGCCGAGCCTCTGACCACCGCCTGTCGATCGGAAAGGACTGCCCCTCATGCGCGACGTGCGGAAGCCTGCGGGCATGATCGGAACGCTGCTGTTCGCCACGGCCTTGCTCGCAGCCTGTCGTTCGGAGCCCAACGATCGCGGCCTCCCCTCACCCACCCCCGCCGCCACGCCGGCCGCCGCGCCCGGGGCAGGTGCCCCGACGCCGGGCGAAACGGCCAGCTTCGCGTCGTTGGTGGCGCGCGCGGCGCCCGCCGTGGTGAGCATCGGCGTAGTCCAGGCAGCGCCGGCCGAACAGAATCCGCTGCTGCGCGATCCTTTCTTCCGGCGCTATTTCGACGTTCCCGATGCCGGGCAGGTGCGCCTCTCCTCGGGCTCCGGCGTCATCGTCGACGGCCGGCGTGGGCTCGTGCTGACCAATCACCATGTCGTCGCCGATGCGCGGACGATCGAAGTCGTGCTGCCCGACCAGCGCCGCTTCGAAGCCCGGCGGCTGGGCAGCGATCCCGCGTCGGACATCGCCCTGCTTCGTCTGCCGGCGACCAACCTGCCCCAGCTCCCGCTCGGCAATTCCGACGCGGCGCGCGTCGGGGATCAGGTCCTCGCGATCGGCAATCCCTTCGGGCTCGGCCAGACGGTGACCTCGGGGATCATCAGCGCACTCGGCCGCGGCCTCAGCCGCGAAGGCTATGAGAGCTACATACAGACCGACGCGGCGATCAATCCCGGCAATTCAGGCGGCCCGCTGATCGGCATGGGCGGCACGGTGGTGGGGATCAACAGCGCGCTGTTCGGACCCGGCGCCAATGTCGGCATCGGCTTCGCGGTGCCGGCGAACACCGCGCGCTTCGTAATGAACGAGATACTGAGCCACGGCACCGTCCGTCGCGGCCGCCTCGGGGTGGCGCTGGTCGATGCCGCGGCCCTAGGCGGTGCGAATGCCGACCCGCCGGTACGCGGCGCGGTGATCGCCTCGGTCGAGCCGCGCTCGGCGGCCGAGCGCGCCGGGCTGCGCCGCGGCGATATCGTCATCTCTGCGGGCGGACAGGAGACCCATAGCGCTGCCGCGCTGCGCGATCTGGTAGGCCGTACCGAAGTCGGAACCCAGCTTGTGCTCCGGGTTCGGCGCGGCTCGAATACGACCGATGTCACGGTGCCGGTCGAGACGGTGCCCGCTACGACCGGCCGCTGACCCTTATTTGCCGTCCTTGCGGTTGCCGCGCCAGAACAGCAGCCCCGCGACGATCGCCGCCGAACCGATGCCCACCGCGGCCCCGATCCCCAGCTGACGCGAGCTCGGCCCCGCGCGTCGCTTCTTCGCCGCCGCCATTTCGCGCACCACCGCCACGGTCTCGTTGTCGGGAACATGGTCGTGCGGCGGCTCCTCGATCGGATAGGGAGACTGGTTCTCGGCGGGGACGGGCGGCTTCCTGCTCATGATCATCCTTCTGATGCGCCATGCTTCAACGAGCCGCTAATGCGGCGGTTGCGTGGTCGGTTGCAAGCGGGCTGAACCGCAGCCAGAACATTGCGATGCACCCGCTCTATGCGCAAATGGGCACGACCATTTTCGAAGCCATGTCGGCCCGTGCGCGGGAGACGGGCGCGATCAACCTCGGACAGGGCTTCGCCGACGATCGCGGGCCCGACGCCGTGCTCGAGGCGGCCGCCCGCGCGGTCCTCGAGAAATCGAACCAATATCCGCCGATGGCCGGGCTTCCCGAGCTCCGGCAGGCGGTCGCCGATCACTATCAGCGGCACCAGGGCCTCGATCTCGCCGCAGAGGAAGTGATCGTCACCTCGGGCGCGACCGAGGCACTCGCAGCGGCCTTGTTCGCGCTGATATCCCCCGGCGACGAAGTCATCCTCTTCCAGCCGCTCTACGACGCCTATGTCCCGCTGGTCCGGCGCGCCGGCGGCATCCCCCGCTTCGTCCGGCTCGAGCCGCCGCACTGGAAGATCGAGCCCGAGGCGCTCGCCGCTGCCCTCACCCCGCGCACGCGCTTCCTGCTGCTCAACAATCCGCTCAACCCGGCCGCGACGATGTCGAGCGCGGCCGAGCTCGCGATGATCGCCGAATTCTGCGTCGCGCACGACCTCGTCGCGATCTGCGACGAGGTCTGGGAGCATGTCACCTTCGACGGCGCGCGCCACCTCCCCCTGATCGGCTTTCCCGGTATGCGCGAGCGCACGGTCAAGATCGGCAGCGCCGGCAAGATTTTCGCGCTGACCGGCTTCAAGGTCGGCTGGATGTGCGCCGCGCCGCCGCTCGCGCGTGTGCTTGCCCGGGCGCACCAGTTCCTCACCTTCACCACGCCGCCCAATCTGCAATGGGCGGTCGCCGAGGGGCTGGCGACGCAGGACGGCTGGGTGCAGGAATCGCGCCACCGGTTCCAGCGCGGCCGCGATCGGCTTGCTGCGGGGCTTGTCGCGGCGGGCCTCAAAGTGCTGCCGAGCGCCGCGACCTATTTCCTCTCGGTCGATCTCGCCGCCTCGGACGTCGCGCTCGACGACGAAGTTTTTTGCGAGCGGCTGATCGACGCCGGGGTGGTCGCCATCCCGGTCTCGGCCTTCTATGCGGAGGCGCCGGTGACCAGCATCGTCCGCTTCTGTTTCGTCAAGGAAGACGCGACGCTCGACGCGGCGATCGCGCGCATCGGCGCTGCAAAATCAACGCTTTGTCGATAGTCAGCGTCGGTTCGTCGTCGCCGCGGCAACCCTTGCCGGGCGGGTCCGTTCGCGAGCGGGGCAACGAGGAGTTGCACAATGCGAACCATCAAAATGTTCATGCACAGCGCCGGCATCGCGGCGCTGCTAGTAGCGACGCCGACGCTGGCGCAAAGCCGGATCGACCGCGCACGCACCGCTGTCGCAGAAGCCACAGCCAAGGTCGAGGCCGCCGAGAAGGCGGGCGCGACGACCCATGCTTCCGAAACGATGGCCCGAGCCCAGGAGTCGCTGCGCGTCGCGCGTGACCAGCTTGCGCGCGATCACCGCGATTCGACGATCAACGAGGCGCGCCGCGCTTCGGGTCTCGCCGATCAGGCGCTCGAGGAAGCCGAACGCAACAAGAGCGCCCAGGCCTCGGACGAGCGCGAGCAGCGTCTCGCGGCCGAGGCTGCGGCGAGCGCCGCGGCGTCCGACGCCGCTGCCGAGCGCGAGCAGCGCGCTGCCGCCGAGAGCGCGGCCGCGCAGGCGCAGACCCAGGCGACGGCTGCGAGCCAGCAGGCCGCCGCAGCACAGCAGGCGGCGGCCCTGGCAGCTGCCGAAGCGACTGCCGCCAAGGAGTCGAGCACCACGATCACCACGACCACCAGCGCGCCGGCGGCCCGTTCCTATTCGAGGAAAAAGACGACGGTGAAGCGCACCGTGCGCAAACCCGCGACAGCCGCGGCGCCGCGTACCACGACCACCACGACGGTGGAGACCAAGAACAACTAGATCTGGTCGAGTACCCCGCGCTCGGTGATGTAGCCCGTCACCAGCCGCGCGGGGGTGACGTCGAAGGCCGGGTTGGCGGCAGGCGAATCGGTGACCTTCACGGTCGCGATCCCGCCTTCCGCCGGTCCGGTCAGTCGCGTGAGCTCATCGGCGCTGCGCTCCTCGATCGGCACGTCCGCGCCCGTGGGCGTGGCGGGATCGAAGGTCGTGTAGGGCAAGGCGACATAGAAGGGCACGCCGTTGTCGGCGGCGGCCAGCGCTTTCAGATAGGTGCCGATCTTGTTGCAGACGTCGCCATTGGCGGTGACCCGGTCGGTGCCGACGATCACTGCGTCGACCCGGCCCTGCATCATCAGCAGCCCGCCGGCATTGTCGGCGATCACCGTGTGCGGCACGCCGTGATTGGCGAGCTCGAACGCGGTGAGCAGCGCGCCCTGGTTGCGCGGCCGCGTCTCGTCGACCCAGACGTGCACCGGAATGCCGGCATCGTGCGCAAGATAGATCGGCGCGGTCGCGGTGCCGTAATCGACCGTCGCCAGCCAGCCGGCATTGCAATGAGTGAGGATCTCGAGCGGGCGATCGGGATTCCTCGCATGCAGCGTGCGGAGCAGTTCGAGCCCCTGCTCGCCGATCGCACGGCAGAGCGCCGCATCCTCGTCGCAGATCGCGTCGGCACGGGCAAAGGCGGCCTCGGCGCGCTGCCCCTCGGGCAGGTCGCCCACCGCCGCCCGCACCTGATCGAGCGCCCAGCGCAGATTGACCGCAGTCGGCCGTGTCGCGAGCAGCATCGCATGGGCGTGCGCGAGGCTCGGGTCGCCCGGATCGGCCGCCAGTGCCATCGCCAGTCCGTAAGCGGCGGTGGCGCCGATCATCGGCGCGCCGCGCGTCCACATCTCGCGGATCGCCACCGCCGCGGCCTCGGCGCTGCGCAGCTCGACCCAGCGCACCTCCCAAGGGAGCAGCCGCTGGTCGAGGATGCGCACCCCCGCGCCATCATCGGTGCGCGCGATCGAGCGGCGATGCTCGCCCTGCAGGATCATGACAGCACCGCATCGAGGCTTTGCACGTCGCCGCCGCCTTCGCGCGCGATCAGCAGCGCCGCCATCCCGGCCGCGCGCGCCGCAGCGACTTCGGCCTGCACGTCCGAGACGAACAGCATCGCCGCCGGCGGCAGTCCCAGCGCGGCGGCGATCGCGGCGTAGGAACCGGCCTCGCGCTTCGGCCCGCTGGTCGTGTCGAAATAGCCCGAGATGAGCGGCCGCAGATCCCCGGCGATCGAGTTGCCGAACAACAGCTTCTGCGCCGCGACCGATCCCGACGAATAGATGTGCACCGGAATCCCCGCCCCGCGCCAGCGCCGGAGCGCCACCGGCGTGTCGGGATAGACATGACCCTTGAGCGTGCCCTCGGCATAGCCCTGCGCCCAGATCATCCCCTGGAGGGTCTTGAGCGGCGTCGCCTTGCGATCCTCGTCGATCCACTGCAGCAGCGTCGCCACCGGGTCGTCGCCGGGCACCTCGGCGAGGATCGGCGCCACAACCTCGGCATGCGCCGCGACGAAATCGCGCAGATGCGCCCGCGCATAGGGAAAGAGCGCGTCCGCGACGAAGGCGATGCTGCTCGTCGTCCCCTCGATGTCGAGGAGAATGGCCTGCGGCACGTCCATCAGGCGGGCTCGTGCCGCGGGAAACGGTCGGCGATCGCGTCGCCGGTGAAATCGGCCACCCAGCCGGCCGGATCGATGAACAGCCGGATCGCGGTGAAGCGGGGGCTCGGCCCCATGTCGAACCAGTGGCGCATCCCGGCGGGCACCGAGATCAGGTCGCCTTGCTCGCAGAGCACCGCATGCACCCGCGCATCGTCGCGCAGCGTGAACAGTCCCTCGCCTTCGACGAAGAAGCGGACTTCGTCCTCGCTGTGGCGATGCTCGGAGAGGAATTTGGTCCGGAGCGCCGCGCGCTCGGGATGGTCCGGCGTCATCCGGATCACATCGACCGTGCGATAGCCTTTCTCCGCCCTCAACCGCTCGACCTCGGGGGCGAACGCGTCGAGCACCGTGGCCTGATCGGCATCGGCGGGCAGCGGCCGCGCGGTCCATTGCTCGAAGCGGACGCCAAGCGGTGCAAGCGCCTCGGCGATACGCGCCGGGTCGTGCGTATCCAGCACGGGTTCGCCGTCGACGGCGTAGACGCTGAGCCGGGTCATCGCAGTGCCCTCCTGAAATTCTGCTCCGCGAGCTCGGCGGCGATCAGCCATTCGGTGGCTTCGAGCACGCGCTCGGCCTCGTCCAGATCCTTGCCCCAGGCGTAGAGGCCGTGGCTGCGGATCAGATAGGCCGGAATGGTCCCCGGCACCGTGAGCGCAGGGCGCACCGCCGCCTCGATCTCGGCCATGTCCTGGCTGTTGTCGACCATCGGCAGCCGCATCTCGCCTTCGTGCGAGACGATGCCGGGAAACGCCTTGAGCATCTCGTGCCCGCGAAACACCCATTCGCTCGCCTCGCTCGCGGCGCGGCTCAGGCCCACGGCGTTCGGGGAATGGCCGTGCAGCACCGCGCCCGCCGCGGGAAACATCCGATAGAGCGCGAGATGCAATGCGGTTTCCGCCGAAGGCCGGCCCGGCGTGATCGCCTGCCCCTCCGCATCGACGCGCATGATGCCCTCGGGAACGAGCCGCCCCTTGTGGGTGCCCGACACGGTCACCGCGAAACTGCCGTCATCCAGCCGCGCCGAATAATTGCCGGCGGTCGCCGGCGCCCATCCGCGCGCATCGAGCCGGCGCCCGATTTCGATCAGCGCCGGCACCGCCTCGGCAAAGGAAATTCCCGTCATGTCGCCGGTCTAGCCATGGACTGTGACGGATTGCGGAAAGGTCTAGCGCGATCCGCGTCCGGCCGGCGGCTGACCGGCGCCCTGCGTTCCCCCGGCTGCCCACGACGCCGGGCGCCCCTTGGCAGGCGGGTCGCCACTCATGGTCAGAACGTCATAGGCCGCGCCGCCCAGACCGCGCGTCTCCGCGGCGAGCACGGGCGCGGTGTAGCTCGTACCGCCTGCGTCGAAGCCGCGCGTGTCGGCGGTGAGCAGCGGCGCGACCGGCAGATAGAGCGGCGCATCGACCACGTCGTCGACCACGAGCACGCTGCCCCCCAACACCGTCAACGCATAGAGCTCACGCGCGAAATCCTTCGGAAGCCGGATACAGCCATGCGATGCGGGATAACCCGGAAGTTGCCCGGCATGAAGCGCGACGCCGCCCCAGGTCAGCCGTTGCATGTGTGGCATCGGCGCGTTGCTGTAGAGATTCGAGCGGTGGAATACCCTCTTCTCGAGAATGGTGAACTCGCCCAGCGGCGTCTCGTTGCCCGGCGACCCGGTCGAAACCGTCGTCACCCCGACCAGGCGATTGCCCCGATAGACGAGCGCCTGCTGCTGCCGGATCGCGATGACGATCTTTATCGGCGTGTCCGCGGTGCTTGCTTTCACCAGCTCGGGAGTCTCGAACCAGATCGATTGCCCGGCCTTGAGCCTCGGGATCGCCGGCTGGACGGATTCGCCGAGCGCCTGTGCGCCAGCGGGCGTCGCCGGAACAAGCGCCCATGCCGCGAGAAGCAGTGCGCCGCGCAGGCCAGAGATCATCGACATCGCCCTTCCGAATCTGGCGGGCGCTCCACCCGCAGGTCGCTTAATTTTAATTAATCATAAATCGCGGCCGCGCGCGACGCGAATCGCGGGGGTGCGCCCGTTGTCGGGCGATTTTGTTTCCTCATCCGGAGCTTAAGGCGGCGAAACGGGCACCAGATACGGCGAGTCGCGCGCGGAGGGACGGATGTTCATCCCATATGAAAGGACCTCTGGTATACACCTAGGGGCATGAGTTCAGCGGGTTGGGCATAGAGTGACTGAGAATCTGAATTCGGTGCAGACGCGCCGTGCGCTGATGAAGTCAGCGCTTGTCATGGCGAGCGGGGCGGCAGTTTCCGCCTGCGCTACGCGCACGATCAACATCGCAATGCCGGCTGCGCCGGTGCCCGTGCCGCTACCCAGCGTCGCGCCGATCCCGGTCGCGCCGCAGATCGCCAAGGCCACGCCCAAAGCTCCGGGCAACATCCGTCCGCAGCTGTTCAAGCGCGCGATCGCCGCGCTGGATCGCCATTCGGTCCGGATCCCTTCGCACGATCGCATCGCGATCGCCGATTTCGCGACGCCCTCCTATCGGCCGCGCTTCCATATCGTGAACCTCGGCAGTGGCGAGGTTCAGAGCTTCCTCGTCGCGCACGGCATCGGCTCGGATCCCGAGCATACCGGCCTGCTCCACAGCTTCTCGAACGAAGTCAATTCGGAGGCGACCAGCGAGGGCGCGTTCCTCACCGCCGACTATTATATCGGCAAGCATGGCGACTCGCAGCGCCTGCTCGGGCTCGACCCGACCAACAACAACGCGTTCGATCGTGCGATCGTGGTCCATTCGGCCTGGTATTCGAATACCGACATGGTCGCGAAGCACGGTAAGCTCGGCCGCAGCCAGGGCTGTTTCGCCGTGGGCGAGAACGAACTTGCCAAGGTCTTCGAGCGTCTCGGCCCGGGCCGGATGATCTACTCCGCCAAGGTCTGATCGCGCGCCACGCGTCGCCGCGCTAGCGAAACAGCAGATTCCCGCGCGGTCCGGCCGCGTCCTTGCGCCGCAGCGCGATCACCTCGGCGCCCGCCAGCAGCACCGGCCCATAGCCATGCGCGGCCCGAACGTGGCGCGGGCGGTAATAATAGAATGCCGGATCGAACCCCATACCGGTGCCGACGCAGACATCCTCGACCTCGCCGGCCGCGTTGACCTTGGTGGTCACCGCGTTCCACGCGAGTACCGCCACCGGCGCATAGACGCGACGATCGAGCCAGCCGCGATTGATCGCGCGGGCGAGCGCATAGGCGTACATCGCGGTGGCCGAAGTCTCGAGATAGCTGTCCGGCCGATCGAGCAGCTGATGCCACAGACCCGTGCCTGACTGCACCCTCGCGAGCCCCGCGGCATGCGCGCGCAGCAGTTCGAGGAGCGCGGGCCGGCCCGGATGATCCGCGGGCAGCACTTCGAGCAATTCGACCGTCGCCATGATCGCCCAGCCATTGGCGCGCCCCCAGAAGAAGCTCGGATGCGGATCCATCCCGTCGATCCAGCCATGCCGGTAGAGCCCCTGTTCCTTGACGAACATGCGGTCCGAGAATTGCCGGATCTGGCGCACGGCATCGTCGAAATAGCGGCGCTCGCCGGTCAGTGCGCCCATCTGCGCGAGTGCGGGCACGCTCATGTAGAGATCGTCGAGCCACAGGCTGTTGGGCATCGGTACCTGGCGCGCGAGCGTGTGGTCGGGAAGGCGGAACTGGCGGTTGGAGATCCAGTCCAGATAGACGTCGATCTGGTCCCTTCCCTGCGTGACGACGCCGGCGCGATGCGCCTTGATCAGCGCCGCCCCCATCGCGCCGGTATCGTCGAGCCGGTCAGGCGCGAGCATCTGGCGGACGGGCGTCTGCGAGCCGGGGGTCTTTTGCCGGCGATAGCGGCCGGCAAGATCGACGATCGTTCCCAGCCGCTCCGCCACATAGCGCGTGTAGCGCGCATCGCCGGTGACATCGCCGGCGAGCAGCGCCCCCGCATAAGTGACGCCCCATTCATAGCTGGTCAGCCGATAGGCCGAACGGAGGCGCGCGCCTGCAGGCAGATCGCCGCCGCCGCGCACTTCCTTGTCGACGGCGTCGACGAGCGCAGTCGGCGTCTCGCGGTCGATATAGTCCAGCACCCGGTCCATCACCGCCTTGACCGCGACTTCCGAGGGCCGGCCATAAGGCACGGGATAGGCGGGCTTGAGCCGCGTCGGCGCGTCGGCGACGTCGGTCACCGCGTCGCGGTGCATTCCGCCCGAAGTTGGGGCGAGCTGCGCCCGTGCCGGGGCTGCGATCGCCAGGACGAGCGCGAGCGTCAGGGTCGGAACGGCGGTTCGGATCGCGGCGCGCGGCATAACCCCTCCATAGGCACCGCGCTTGGTTCATTCTATGGCACGCGGTGCCACATAATGGCGCATCGCGGTCAGGTCGCAAGCGGAAACGACGTGATCCTGAGCTTGGGCGCGGCATAGGGAATCAGCACGATCCGCTCGCGGGGGCCGGCCGCCGGGACCTCGGCGACCGGAGGCGCGGCGGCATTGTCCTTCTCCGGCCAGTCGGCGACGCGGTGCCCCTGCGTCACCAGCACCACCGGCGGGCTGCGGCGCGAGAACGGCACCGGCCCGATCGGCCGCTCGACCCGCTCTATCGCGGCACCGTCGGCCAATGCGTATCGCCATTCGCTCTTCGGCAGCACTGCCCAATCGGCGGTCAGGCCGCGATCGCGCAATTTCTGCCACTGCTCTTCGATCGGCAGCGCGAAGACCAAGGGTCCCTGCTCGACGAAGCTCCCCTCGGCGGTCGAGACTCGCCGCGGCGGCGCAGTGAAAGCGAGCTCGATGCGATCTCCTGCCCGCCATTGGCGCTCGATCCGCGCAAATTCCCCCGGCTTGCCCTCGGGCATCGCCTTGCCGTTGACCAGGATCCGCGCGCCCGTCGCCCAGCCGGGCACGCGCAGCGCGATCGGGAAGCGGTGCGGGCGTTCGGGATCGACATGGATCACGATCTGCTCGCGGAACGGATAGCCGGTCTCCTCGCGCAGCTTCACCGGCACGCCGCGGACGGTGGTCGCCACTTCGCACGGTCCGTAGAGCGTGGCGGCGATCCCGCCGTCGGCCGAGGCCATCCACAGGCTCGCGACCAGCTTGGGCCAGCCCTGATGGAAATTGGCGGTGCAGCAGCCGAAATTGGGCTCGAGCCCGAACAGGTTCGCCTCGGGCCCGTTGGTCGTCCACGGCCCCTTCTCGTGCGCGCAGCGGATCTGGTTGGGCTGCTGATCGTACTGATGCGCCCACATGTCGTCGGTGAAGGTCGCCTGCAGCGCGTTGTAGGCGATGCGCTCGATCCGGTCGCCGAGCGCCGCGTCGCCGGTGATGGCGAGACCGAGTTCGAGCGAGTACATCGCCTCGACGATCGCGCACAGCTCGATACCCTGGCTGGGGCTGCGCCCGGCCAGATGCTCGTCGGCAGAATAAATGCCGATCGGCAGGCCGTGATAGCGGTCGAGGATCGCCAGCTGGTTGTGGATCGCCTTGCGGTCCTCCGCACTGCCCGAAACCACCGCCCATACCGGCGATGCTTTCAGCGCCTGTGCATTGTTGACGCCGTGCAGCGTCTGCGCGTGGTCCGCGAGCCCATTGGCGGTGCCCTCCGCGCCGGTCTTGTCGAGGCCGACTTCCGCTTTGACCGTCTTGGCGCGATAGGGATAGTTCGGCCCGAACAGCCCCTGCCAGTCATAGCCCTGCTGCTTGAGCAGCCCGGCCAGCTCGAGCAGCCTGGCATCGCCGGTGCGGTTGTAGAGCCAGATCACCGACACGACCCCGTCCTGCCAGCGCGATCGGCCCCAGTCGCGCAGCGGTCGGCCGGGCATCTCCGCCAGCTGGTGATGGAAATAGTTGGTCATCACCGGGATGACGCGCTTGTCCCCGGTCAACTCGTGATATTGGGTGAGCACTTTGAGCATCACCATGCGCGGCCACCAGTCGTCGTTGCTGCGCGGACCGATCATGCCGTTGGGCGCCGGGTTATCGAGCGTCCAGTCGAGAAACTTCTGCGCCTTGGCCTTGAGCGGGGCGGAATCGAGCATCCAGGCGAGCGGTACCAGCCCGTCGAGGAAATAAGGGCCGCGCTCCCAGCTCTCGCCCTTGCCGCCCAGCCAGCCGCTGTCGGGGCCGAGATCGGGCCAGGTCTCGTCGATCCGTCCGCCCATCCCCGCGGCCTGGATCTCGAGTTGACGGCGCAGCCAGCCCGCCGGCCGGATCGCGCCCACGGGCAGCGGATAGAAGGGTTGCGGCGCCAATGGTGCGCGGTTCAGCGGCGGCACTGGCGTGGATTCAGGGGCTGCGGGCGATGCGGCGTCGAGCCGGCCGCCGGCGAGCACCGCTCCGATTGCGCTGGTCCCCAACAGGAAATTGCGACGGTCGGCGGAATCGATGCGCATGCTGCCTCTCCATTTCAGCTGCCGCGCCACCGATGTCCGCACATGTCGCGTCCCGGCATTTTCCACGGCCCGGAACGGCGTACCGTCTCGCCCAACGACAAGCAATTTAGATTATCAATCTGATCACGACAGCCGCGCAACCTTCGTTGCCGTGCCGGGTTGGCATCAGCCCATGCCCCGGACTAGGACCATTGCATGACCGAAACGCTTTCGCCGGTCCTCCCCGACGAGGTCGACGCTGCGGCGCGCAAGCTGCTCGAGCGCGCCTGCGACAAGGATCTGGCGATCAACCCCGACCGCGGCCCGGTGCGAATCGAATACCTGCGCACGGCGCCGGCAATGCTATCGGAGGCGCTGTGATGGCGAAGTCCCACCCCTTTTATTCGCTCCACCGCCAAGGGATGATCCGCGCCGGCGTGTGTACGCCTTCGGTGACGGTCGGCGATCCGGCGGCCAATGCGGCGTCGGCGATCGCGCTCGCGCAGCAGGGCGATGCCGAGGGTGCCGATCTGCTCGTCTTCCCCGAGCTCAACGTCACCAGCTATGCGATCGACGATCTGCATCTCCAGGATGCGATCCTCGACGCGACCGAGGCGGGCATCGCGGCGATCGTCGAGGCGAGCGCGAAGCTCAGGCCGGTGCTGTTGGTCGGCGCTGCACTCCGCCGCAACGGCCGGCTCTACAATTGCGCGCTGGCGATCGCACGCGGACGCATCCTCGGCGTCGTGCCCAAGCAGTTCCTCCCCAACTACCGCGAATATTACGAGAAGCGCTGGTTCGCCTCGGGGCTGGGGCTCACCGGGCTAAGCATCGACGTCGCGGGCCAGACCGCGCCCTTCGGCGCCGATCTGATCTTCGCGGCCTCGGATCTCGAGGACTTCGTCTTCCATATCGAGATCTGCGAGGATTATTGGGCGCCCACCCCGCCCTCGACCGACGGCGCGCTCGCCGGCGCGCTGGTGCTCTGCAACCTTTCCGCCTCGAATATCGTGATCGGCAAGGGGCGCGAGCGCGAGTTGCTCTGCGCCTCGCAATCGGCGCGCACGCTCTCGGCCTATCTCTATTCGGCCTCGGGTCCGGGCGAGAGCACCACCGATCTCGCCTGGGACGGCCAAGGGCTGATCTACGAATTCGGCGAGCTGCTCGCGCGCTCCGAGCGGTTCGAGCTGACCACCGAGATCGTCTATGCCGACCTCGATCTCGAACGCCTGCGGCTCGAGCGGATGCGCAACGGCACCTTCAACGATAGCGCGCGCTACGCCGGCGATCCCGAAAACCATTTCCGCCGTGTCGCCTTCGAGCACCAGCCCGACATGGCCGATCGCGGGCTGATCCGGCCGCTGCGCCGCTTTCCCTTCGTCCCCAACACCCCTTCGCGGCTGGAGGAGGATTGCTACGAGGCGTTCAACGTCCAGGTCGAGGGGCTGCGCAAGCGCCTCGAATCGACCGGCAGCAAGCATCTCGTCATCGGCGTCTCGGGCGGCCTCGATTCCACCCACGCCCTGATCGTGGCGTGCAAGGCGATGGACCGCCTCGATCGCCCGCGCACCGATATCCTCGGCTACACCATGCCGGGCTTCGCGACAGGCGAGGAGACCAAGGCCAATGCCTGGGCATTGATGCGTGCGCTCGGGGTTTCCGGCGACGAGATCGATATCCGCCCCACCGCGCGTCAGATGCTCGCCGATCTCGGTCACCCCTTCGCCGAAGGCGAGCCGGTCTATGACGTGACCTTCGAGAACGTCCAGGCCGGGCTGCGCACCGACTATCTCTTCCGCCTCGCCAATCAGCGGCAGGGCTTCGTCGTCGGCACCGGCGACTTGTCCGAGCTCGCACTCGGCTGGTGCACCTATGGCGTCGGCGATCAGATGAGCCATTATGGCGTCAATGCGGGCGTGCCGAAGACGTTGATCCAATATCTCATCCGCTGGGCAGTGCAGACCGGCCAGTTCGCCGGCGAGGCCGCCGCGACGCTGAGCGCGATCCTCGATACCGAGATCTCGCCCGAGCTCGTCCCCGCCGATGCCGAGGGCAAGATGCAGAGCACGCAGGACCGGATCGGCCCGTACGAGCTCCACGATTTCTTCCTCCACTATGTCGTGCGCCACGGCCTGCGCCCGTCGAAGATCGCCTTTCTCGCCTGGCACGCGTGGCGCGACCGGGAGGCGGGGCTGTGGCCGATCGACTTCCCGCAAGCGGGCCGCAACGCATATGATCTCGCCACGATCGCGAAGTGGCTCGAGAGCTTCCTGTTCCGCTTCTTCCAGACCAGCCAGTTCAAGCGCTCGGCGCTGCCCAACGGTCCCAAGGTCTCGGCCGGGGGCGCGCTCAGCCCGCGCGGCGACTGGCGCGCGCCTTCGGACAGCGTGGCCACGACATGGATCGAGGAGCTGCGCCGCGCGCTGCCCTAGAAGCTAACGGCGAAGCAGCCCGGCGACCTTGCGCAGCAGTTCCTGCGCCTCGAAGGGCTTCCACAGCACCGCGACCTGTGGGCCGGTCACCGCATCGAGCCTCGCTGATTCGGCGAACCCCGTGACCAGCACCACCGGCATTTCGGGGAATTCGTCGCGCATCTGGCGCACGACATCGGCGCCGGTCAGCCCGGGCATCGCGAAATCGACCACCAGCAGATCGGGCCGCAGCTCGCGCACCAGCGCCATCCCCGCCCCGCCTTCCGCGGCCTCCTCGACGATCGCCCCCGCCGCGGTCAGCGTGTCGCGCAGCGTGTCGCGGACCTGCGCGTCGTCGTCGACGAGCGCGATCCTGCAACCCGCGAGATTGACGCGCGCGTCCGAGCGGGCGTCGTCGCCGACGACGCGCCGCGGCTGTACCGTCGCGATGCGGAGATACAGCGTGATCGCACTGCCCTTCCCTTCCTCGCTTTCGATCGCGAGCGACCCGCCCGACTGGCGCATGACGCCCATCGCCATCGCGAGACCCATGCCGGTCCCCTTGCCGGGACCCTTGGTGGTGAAAAACGCGTCGGCCGCGCGCGCGCGGACTTCCGCGGACATGCCGGTTCCGGTATCCGCCAGGCTGAGCGCGACATAGTCGCCCGCGGGCAGGCCAGCGGCATCGATCGGGCCGCTACGTCGCTCTGCCGAAACGGTGAGCGTGCCGCCTTCGGGCATTGCGTCGCGTGCGTTGAAGGCGAGGTTGAGCAATGCCAGCTCGAGCTGGAGCGGATCGACCTCGACATTGAGGCTGGGATCGATGCGTTCGACCCGCACCTGCCCCAGCGGCGCCACCGCGCGCTCGAGCAGATCCTTGACTCCGCCGATCAGCTCGACGAGCCGGACCGAGTTGAGATCGACGCGCTGCTTGCTGGAGAATGCGAGTAGCTGGCCGGTAAGCGCGCGCCCGCGCTCGACGGCGCTGAGCGCACTCGCGCTCCAGTTGATCACCCGATCGATATCGTCGGGCTTGCGCGCGATCAGCTCGAGATTGCCGGCAACGGCCTGAAGCAGATTGTTGAAATCGTGCGCGATACCGCCGGTGAGCTGGCCTATCGCCTCGAGCTTTTGCGACTGGAGCAACGCCGCCTCGAGCTCGCGCCGTTCGGCCATATGCGTTCGGAGCTCCTCGATCGCGGCATCGCGCTCCGCGATCAACGCTTCCAGCTCGGTATTGGCGGCGGTCAGCTGCGCACGAGACGGCATCGAAATCACCTTGGACAGGAGTGGCCAGAGCGCCACCGCCGTCGCGATGGACGCAGTCGCAGTCAAGGCTTTCAGAATCGCCTCGACGCCGTAGATCGGGTACCAGATCGTCACGATACTCAGGACGTGGAGCAGGCCGCCAGCGAGGATGAACGCCGCGAAGCAGCGGAACATCCAGCCAAAGGCGAAATCCGGGCGGCGCCGGATCAGCATCGCGAGCGCGAAGGCGATCGAGAAATAGGCGAGCGCGAGGATCGCATCGGTGGCCACGTGCGCCCAGAGCACATCCGGCCGCCAGGCCATGGATTCCCCCTGCGGCGCAAAGCTGCCATTCGACAACGCGGCCGTGAGGCTCAGCATGCAAGGTCCCTAGTCTGCGGCCCGAGCCGCGGAAAATAACGCGGTATAATGCTATTGCGAGGCGCTCCCACCTAAGGGAAATGCCCGAGTTCGATCATATCAGTACGGTAACGAACGGCCCTCCGCCGCGCTTCGCCGCGCGAGTTCGATGATCCGCAGTCCGGCAAGCGCATCCGCCGGCGACACCGGCGGCGCATCGTCCCCGGCAATCGCCCGCGCGACCCCGGCATAGAAATGGCGGTAGTCCCCCGTCTCGGACGGCACGATCCGCGGCGCACCCTCCCCGCCGATCAATGTACCATGCTGGGCGGCTTCCTCGATTCCATAGCCCGGCGCATCCGCGCGCGCGCCGGCCCGCAACTGCGCTTCCTGCGGATCCACTCCATATTTGACGAAGCTTGCCTGCGTCCCGTGCACGGCGAACCGCGCCCGCGGCGCCGGCACGACCGAGGCGGAGGACAATATCGCGCGCATCCGGCCATAGTGGAGCGTGATCTCGAAATAGTCGTCGACCAGCGATCCCGCGCGCTGTGCGACGATATCGGCCGAGAGCATTTGCGGCGGACCGAACAGCGCGAGCGCCTGATCGATCAGATGGGGTCCGAGGTCGATGAGTACCCCGCCGCCGGGTCCCGCAATCTCATGCCAGTTGCCGCGCAGCGCCGGGCGGAAGCGATCCCAACGCGCCTCGTAGAGCGTGATCTCACCCAGCACGCCGCTGTCGAGCAGCTTGCGCGCAGTCAGGAAATCGCCGTCCCAGCGCCGGTTGTGGAACACGCTGAGCACCCTGCCCCGGGCTTCGGCGAGCGCGACCAGTGCCTCGGCGTCGGCGACGCTGTTCGCGAAGGGCTTGTCGATCACGACATGCTTGCCCGCTTCGAGCGCGGCGCGCGCGAGCGGGAAATGGGTGTCGTTGGGCGTGGAGATCACCACCAGCTCGATCGCCGGATCGGCGAACAACGCGCTCGGCTCGGCCACCACCTGCGCCTGCGGATAGCGCTCGCGAACCGCATCGGCGCGCGAGGTGACGATCGCCGCGAGCGCGAGATCGGGCACTGCGTCGATCAACGGCGCGTGAAACGCGCTGCCGCCGAGCCCATAGCCGATCAATCCGGTGCGGATCATGCGTCTCTCCTCTTAGCCGATGGCCCGGCCGCTCTAGGATCCGCGCAACCATTTTCCAATCCGGACGCCGACCGATTGTGGCGCGTGGCGAACCCTAGATCGCGTATTTCGCGCGCTGGGGACGGCTGAGCATCGCATTCGCCTCGTCGTCGCCGATGAAGCGCTCGGCCTTGGGGTCCCATTTCAGCCGTCGCCCGGTCTTCATCGCGGTCCAGTGGAGCAAGCACGTCGAGCAGCCGCGATGGCCGACCTCTGCCGGGGCGCTCACCGGCACGCCCGTCTTGATCGCATCGAGCCAGTTGCGGTGCTGCTCGGGCACCTTGAGCAGATGCACTTCGTTCGGACCGATCACGCTGGTCAGGATCTTGGGATCGCTCGCCTGGAGCGGATCGATCTGCGGTCCGCTCGGGTCCGACGGCGTGACCGCGCCGCTCCGCGTCACGAAGATCCAGCCCTTGTCGCCGATGAACTTCACGCCGTTGGGCAACGCACCCGACACCTTCATCGTCACGCCGTTGGCGTAGCGCGCATGCGTCTCGAACGCGCCATGGACGTTCCACAGGCCGCTCTTCGGAAACTCGGCGCTGCCCCAGATCTCGACCGGGCCCGAATGCTCCATGTCCATGCCCCAATGGGCGGTGTCGATATGGTGCGAGCCCCATCCGGTGATCATGCCCGCACCGAACTGCTCGATGCGGAGCCAGCCGGGGCGGTTCTCGAACGAATCCTGCGGGTGGACGCCGATCTCGGTATAGGGGATCTCGGGCGTGGTGCCGAGCCAGGCGTCGTAATTGAGGTTCGCCGGTATCGGCATCGGCGGCGCTTCTGGCCCCGAGGGGTCGCCCGGCAGCCCCACCTCGACATGACGCAGCTTGCCGATGCGCCCGTTGCGAACCAATTCGCAGGCGCGGTGGAATTGCGGCCACGGATCCTGTCCGCGCTGCTGCGAGCCGATCTGAAGGACCTTCCCGCTCGCCTTGACCGCGTCGGCCATCGCCCGCCCCTCGGCGATGGTCAGCGCGGCGGGCTTCTGCAGATAGACATGCTTGCCCGCGCGCACCGCGTGCACCGCCTGCGGGGCATGGTGGTGATCGGGGGTGGAGATCAGAACCGCGTCGATCTCCTTGTTCGCGAGCAGCTCGCGATGGTCGGTGTACATCCGCGTGCCGGCATAGGGCTTCCCGGTGCTCGCGGTGTAACGCGCGTCGACCAGTTCCTTGCCCGCGCCGAGGCGGATCGTATCGACGTCGCACACGGCGACGATCTGCGCGTCGCCGTGCTTGTGGACTTCCTTCATGTCGTGGATGCGCGAGATGCGCCCCACGCCGATCGCGCCGATCGTGATCCGGTTCGACGGCGCGTTCTGGCCGAAAACGCTGGCCGGCACGATCGTCGGCGCCGCGAGCGCCGCGCCGGTCTTGAGGATTCCGCGTCTCGTGAACTCCATGGTCGGTCTCCCCCTCAGGCCAGTTTCGGCCGCGTGGCGTTCTTCTGCGCCGTGAGCACCAGCTCGGCGGCGAGCAGCGCCTGGTCCTGATCCTGCGCGATCGACGATCGCTCGACCACGTCGGTCACGAATTGCGGCCCGAAAGGCAGCGGGACCTTGGAACAATCGATGTAGCGCACGCCCTTCTTGTCGGTGAGGAACAAATGGTTGCCGCCCGGCCTACCCGCCACGTCGACATATTTGCGCAGCTCGATCGAGCCTTCGGTGCCGACGAGGAACAATCGGCCGTCGCCCCAGGTCGGCAGCCCGTCGGGGGTGAACCAGTCGACGCGGATATAGCCCGTGCCGCCGTTGCCGGTGGCGATCATGTCGCCGAAATCCTCGAATTTCGGCTTGTCGGGCCAGTGGAGATTGCCGGTCTGCGACGCGACGACCTGCGCCGAGGTCGAACCCGTGTAGAACAGGAACTGATCGGCCTGGTGGCTGCCGATATCGGTGAGGATTCCCCCGTACCGCGCCTTGTCCCAGAACCAGTCGGGCCGGCTCGGCGCGCTGACGCGGTGCGGCGCGAGGTTGACCGTCTGGAGCACCTTGCCGATCGCGCCCTGCGCGACCAGCTCGCCGGCATGGACCGCCGAGCGCACCTCGAGCCGTTCGGAATACATGATCGCGAACTTCCGGCCCGTCTCCTTCACCGCACGGCGAACCTCGGCGAGCTGCTCGAGGCTGGTGATCGCCGGCTTGTCGCCGAGATAGTCCTTGCCCGCGCGCATCGCGCGGATGCCGAGCGGCGCGCGCAGATCGGGGATCGGCGCGCCGATGATCAGCTGGATCGCCTTGTCGCCAAGGATCTCGTCCTCGCTCTTCGCGAGCTTCACGCCATTGCCGTAGCGCTTCTCGAAGGTCGCGATCTGCTTCGGATCGGTCGCGAAGAAAGCGACCGGCGTACCGCCGCCGCGGATCATCGCGTCGGTCATGCCGTAGATATGGGCGTGATCGAGCCCGATCACGCCGAACTTGATGCGGTGCTTCGCGCCCGGCTCGGGGCCGGCCGGCGCGGAGTCGGCGGAGACGGCATTGCCCTGAGTCTGCGACTGGGCGAGCAACTCGGCGGGCAGCGTCGCGCCAAGACCGGCCAGTCCCGCGCCGGTGAGCATCGTACGGCGGTGCATTCGGTTCTCCTCAACTCGCGGGCGTGGCCGCCGTCTTCCAGTTGATCACGTGATAGGTGGCGGGTGTGTCGCCGACATTGCGCAGCGCGTGCGGCGAATTCGACGCGTTGAAGACCACCGAACCAGGGCCGAGCCGCTTCCAGCTGCCGCCGTTGAGCACCTCGACGGTGCCTTCGCGGACGATCACCAGCTCCTCGTTGGGATGCGTGTGCGGCGCGTGCGAGGCGAGGCCGGGATTGAGCGTGGTGACGTGCATCTCGAGCTCGTCGAGCGTCGCGGTCGGCTGACGCACGAGGTTGCGGATCGCCCCGACTTCGGTCGGCTTCGCTTCCATCTTGCTCCAGTCGAACACCGCGGGGCCGAGCTTCGCAGGTGCCGTCTGCGCGACCGCGCCCATCGCGCAGGTGGCCAAAACGGCACCCAGCGCCACCGTCAGATCCCGACGTGTGATTCGCATCGTCGCTCTCCCAGAATGCACGGTCTGCGCCGCGCCGTTCGCCCGAGACTAGTCAAAAAGCCGAAGCTGTGAACCCTATTTGTCTGAGAATATTGCCACCCCGCTCCCGCTCGCCGCGAGCGCCGGCTCGAGCCGCCATGCGGCCGCAGGCAGCGAAAACGGGACGAGGATCGCCGCGGCGATCCGCTTCATATTTTGCGCGCGCGCAGGAACGGCTCGATCACCGTCGCCATCAGGTCATAGCCCTGATCGGTGGGATGGACGCCGTCGGTCGCCATGCCCGGCTTCATCGCGCCCTTCTCGTCGGCGAGCACCGGCCAGTAATCGATCCAGGTCGCACCCGCGGTCTTCGCATAGCCCTTGAGCCAGCCATTGATCGCGCGGATCGGCTTCACCGTTTCCAGCCCCGGCCGCCACGGGAAATGATCGGCGGGCGGCACTGAGGCGATCAGCACCTGAATGCGATTGGCCTGCGCGATCGCGGTCATCATCCGGAAATTGTCGAAGGTCTGTTCGGGCGCGATCGTGCCGGTGTTGCCCGCGACGTCGTTGGTCGCCGCCATGATGTGGACGTAGCGCGGCTTGAGCGCGACCACGTCGGCCATCATCCGCAGCACCATCTGCGGCGTGGTCTGGCCGCTGATCCCGCGTCCCACGCGTCCGGATTTGAAGAAACCCGGCCGCTGGCGACGCCAGCCCTCGGTGATCGAATCGCCCATGAACACGATGTTGGTCTTCGCGCCCGAGGCGTGCAGCGCGCGATTCTCCTCGGCATAACGCCCCAGCCAGGGCCAGTCCTCCTTGAGCTGGCGCTGACGCTTCTCTTCCCAGCTCTCCTGGGCCTGGGCATAGGCGGCGAACGGAAGCGCGAGCGCGCCGGCGAGGAAACCGCGGCGGACGATCGGGGGCATGGTCTCTCCTGTCTCGGCGGGCGGGCAGCCCTCCCGTATTCCGGAAAGCTTAGCGACGTGCAGAAAGCAGGCAAGTTCGGGCGATGCCGGTCGTTCTTCACAAAGAGCCCCATGGGCGCGGATTCCGGGCTCGGGTTCGGACAGCAAACCGCGCCCCTGTTTGGCCCGCGGCCGGCATATCTTGGCCGCGGGCCAATAGTTGCTCGCACTTGCACCCAAAACTCGCCTATTAGCAGCTCGATTCAGCTGATTTGCCGGGGGGCGGACAGCGGGGCAGGAGTGAAGAGAGTGAAATTGCGAGCGACGTTTGGCCGATCGGCGCGCATGGGTGCCGCGATGGCCTCGGTCATCGGACTGGCCAGCGCACCGGGCTTTGCGCAGCAACAGGTGCAGCCGGTGGCGCCGGTGCAAATCGTGCCGCCGGTCGCGCCGGTGCAGATCGTGCCGCCGCCGACGATCAGCGCCGCGCAGGCAGCGCAGCTGAGCCAGCTGCTCGCCGATGCCGGCTTCGCGCAGGGGCTGCGTCACGACGGCACGCCCCAGCCGCGCCCGGAAACCAACGACGCGCTCGTCCGCGCCGCGCTCGACTATGCCCGTGCGGTGCATGCCGGCCGGCTCGACACCAGCGACTTCCAGCAGGATTGGGGCCTGCGCCCCGCCGCCTACGACCCCTTGCCCGCCTTTGCCGACGCGGTGAAGCGCGACCGGCTGCCGCAATGGTTCCGCGGGCTGCCGCCGCCCTATTCGGGCTATGACGGGCTGCAGAAGGGCCTCGCCACCTATCGCAAGATCGAAGCCGCGGGCGGCTGGGCGACGCTCCCCGCCGGTCCGGACATGACGGTCGGCGCGAGCGGCCCGCGCGTCGCGGCGCTGCGCAAGCGCCTCGCGGTCGAGGACAGCGAGGTGGTCGCCACCGGCAACAAGTTCGACGCCGAGCTCAAGGACGCCGTGGTCCGCGCCCAGCGCCGCTACGGCCTCAACCCGACCGGCGTGGTATCGACCGGCACGCTCGGCGCGCTCAACGTGCCCGCCGCCGATCGCGTCCGCCAGATCATGGCGAACATGGAGCGCTGGCGCTGGCTCCCGGCCGAGCTTCCGGCCAAGCGCATCCAGGTCAACATCGCCGCGGCGGTGCTCACCGTGTTCGAAGGCGACGCCCCGATCGCGTCGATGAAGGCCGTGACCGGACGCCCGGGCAACGAGACCCCGATGCTCCAGTCGCGCATCCATTCGATCGTGCTCAATCCGCCGTGGAACGTCCCCGCCGGCATCGCCGCCAAGGAGCTCTTCCCGAAGGGCGCAGCCTATCTGGCGCGCAACAACTACAAGATCATCGGCACCGGTGCGGGCCGCCGCATCCAGCAGCAGCCGGGGCCGAAGAGCGCGCTCGGGCTCTACAAGTTCGACTTCGACAATCCCTATGCCGTGTATCTCCACGACACACCGTCGCAATCGACCTTCTCGAGCTTCAGCCGGCTGGCCAGCCACGGCTGCGTCCGCCTCGAAAAGCCGGGTCCGCTGGCCCAGCTGCTGCTGCGCAACGATCCCAATTGGCAGCCCGACCAGATCCAGACCGCGCTCTCGACGGGCAAGACCCAGCGCGTCCAGCTGCAGCCGCAGGACCAGGTCCATGTCTATCTGCTCTACTGGACCGCGTTCGCGAGCGCGAACGGCACGATGAACTTCCGCGGCGACCCCTATGGCTGGGACAAGACGCTCGCGGCGAAGATCGAGAGGCGCTCGGCGATCACCGCCGTCGCCGCACGTTGAAAGGGGAATAGCGAATGAACATCAAGCGTATCGCGCTGCTTGCTTCCGCGGCCGGCGCGCTCGCGCTCGGCGCCTGCTCGGGCGGCAACGAGAGCGATCAGCCGGCGACCGGCAATGTCGAGAACATGGCGCCGATCGAAGTGGTGAACGAGAGCCCGGTAGCCACCGAAGCCTCGCCGGCACCGCTGGTCGACAACCTCACCACCACCGACGCGCAGCCGGTACCCTCCGAGCTCAGCGCGGACGAGCAGACGCAGGACGATGCCGATGCGACCGGGATGACCGCACGCGTCTCGCGCGACGAGGGCGGCAACGAAGCCCAGCCCGCGCAATAGCGTGCAACCCCTCCCTGCGGCCGCGTCGCGGGGAGGTTTCCCTCAGCTGAGGATGATGTCGTCCGAGCCGCCCTTGGCGACCATCCGGCCCATCGCGTTGAGCAACGCGCCCATCGCCACCGGTTTCAGGATCACTTCGTCGGCCCCGGCCGCGAGGCACTGCTCGCGCAAATCGACCGCCGTATCCGCGGTCACCACGATCACCGGCAACGTGGCCTTGGGCGACCCCTGCGAGCGTAGCTGACGGATCGCCGTGAGCCCGTCCATCCCCGGCATCCGCAAATCCATCAGGATGATGTTGAACGAGCCGTTCTCGATCATGTCGAGCCCGGTCTCGGCGTCGGCGGCCTCTTCCATGTTCGCCCCGACGACGCGCAGCATGTCCTTCACGACACGGCGGTTCATGGCATCGTCTTCGACGAACAGGACTTGCATACGCGGCTCTCCTACTTGCCCGAGTCGTAGTCGATCGGCGTAAATAGTTGCTTAGTCCGGCTCATGCCGCGCTCGAATAGGGCGCCGACGGCGCGGCAACGGACAGGTAGATTTCCTGCAGCGACGCGACCAGCTGCGCGCCGCCCACGGGTTTGAGCACCAGCTGGTCGGCGCCGAGCTGGGCGACATCGCCGAGCGGCAGGTCTTCGCCGGGCGCCAGCAGCACCGTCACGCGCGCTTCCGCCACGCGCGCGGCATCGATCAGGACGCGCAGCGATTCGAGCGGCTCCGATCCCTCGATCCGCGCCGAGCGCGCCTCGATCAGCACATGATCGATCGCGCCGGTGCGCAGCGCCGTCAGCGCGGCGCCCCCGCCATCCACGCTGTCGATCGCGCGCGTCACGGGTTCAAGCAGGCCGCGGAAAATGCCCTGCGTCATCGCATTGACCTCGACGAGCAGAAGCCGCGCCCCGGCGAGCGACGCTGCCCGCGACCGATCCGCGACGGCGGCAGGGGCCGCCGCGTCGACGCGCTCGAGCGGCAGGCGCACAGTGAAAACCGAGCCCTCGCCCGGCACGCTCCGCACCGCGATCGTTCCGCCCAGCGCCGCCACCAGCTTGTGGCAGATCGAGAGCCCCAGACCCGTGCCGCTGAACTGGCGGGTCGTGCCGCCATCGACCTGATGGAACGCCTCGAAGATCAGCGAAAGATGGTCCTCGGGAATGCCCACCCCGCTATCCTCAACCTCGATCACGAGGTTCTCCGCCTCGTCACGCGCGCGGAGGGTCACCGAACCCCGCGGCGTGAACTTCACGGCATTGGACAGGAGATTGAACACGATCTGCCGCAGGCGCGCGCCGTCCGAACGGACCCGTTCGGGCACGTCTTCGATCGCCAACGTGAGGCGCAGCCCCTTGGCTTCGGCATGACCGCTCCACAGCCGCGCGGCGTCCTCGAGAATCGCCCTGAACCCCACTTCCTCGTCCACGACGGTCACTTCGCCGGTCTCCATCTTGGCGACGTCGAGGATGTCGTCGACCAGCGCGCGCATGGCCTCGCCCGCCCCGTGCACGACCTGCACCTGGTCGCGCACCTCATCCTCCAGTCGACGGTTGGCGAGAAGGATCTGGGTCATGCCGAGGATGCCGTTCAAGGGCGTGCGGATCTCGTGGCTGGTGGTGGCGAGGAACTCGGTCTTCGCCTTGAGCGCCTTTTCGAGCGCGGTGTTGGTCTGGTTGAGCACGACGTTGGCGGCGCGCACCTGGTTGCGGCTGCGCCGGATGCGCAGCGCGCTGACGAGCAGCAGCGCGAGCACGATGCCACCGGCGATGACGAGGCCGGCGAGCACCATCGTGCGGAACTCCGCCTGTTGTTGCTTGATGCGCGCGTCGCGTTCGAAGATCTTCTGCTTCTGGTTCTGGAAATCGAATTCGGCGGACATCAGCTGCGAGCTGGCCGACGCCGTCAGCTTCTGCGCTTCGCTGTCGAGACGCTGGAACGCCTTGAGGTGCTGGAGCGCGGCTTGCTCGTCGCCGAGCCGCTCGAACACCGAGGCGGCGAGCTGATGGAATTCGCGGAACGCCATGTCGGTGCGAGCCAGGTCCTGCCCGGCAAAGGCCTGGCGGAGATAGCGCGCCGCCGTGCCCAGATCGCCCCTGGCCTCGGCGATTTCGCCCGCCGCGCCGAAGACCATCGGCTTCCAGCCCGCCGCCTCGCCGCCGCGCGAGAGGCGCAGCGCGCGGCCGATCGTGCGCGAAGCCGCGGCAGCGGCACCGCTCTTCACCTGCGCCACAGCGAGATTGCTGAGGATACGCACCTCGAGCAGCGGGCTCTGCAGCGCCCGCGCGCTCGCCAGCGCCCGCTCGAACTCGCCCACCGCCTCGGTGTTGCGGCCCAGCTTGCGCAGCACCTCGCCGCGATTGTTGTGCGTCGTCAGCGTGAAAGCGGGATCAGCGGTGTAGAGCTCGACCGCTTGCGCATAATATTGCAACGCGCGCTCATAGTCGCCGGCCTCGACATAGATTATGGCGATGTCTTGCAGCGCGATTGCCTGGCTGCGGATCTCGCGTGCGGCGCGGAAGATCGCATGGGCGCGCTGAAAATCCGCCAGCGCCTGCTGGGCGCTCCCGCGCATCGCGGCGAGTGCGCCACGCGAGCGCATCAGATCGCCGTGCAACTTGGTGTTGCGGCCGTTCCGCTCGACGCGCGCGAGCGCGGCCGCAACGATCGGCGCGGCCTTTTCCGGCTGGTTGACCCCGATGAACGACTCGGCCTTGAGCCATTCGGCGGTCGCCATCGCCATTTCGGCTTTCGTTGAAGACGGGAGCGCGCGGGCGCGGGCTATCGCGATATCGGCCTTGGCCATCGCATGCCCGGGATCCGCCATCATGGCGGCCTTCGCTTCCTTCACGGCCTCGTCGAAGCTCGCATAGGCGGCGGCGGAAGGCTGCGCCTGCGCGGATGAGATTGGCAGCGCGACGACGAGAAGCAATGAAAACAGCGCCGCAATGCGCATCGATAGTCCCCCGACTGATTCCCTCCAACTAGCTGAGAAAGCTTAATGCCGGGCAAAAGAGTGGCCCGCCGCGGAGACGCGCGGCGGGCCGAGGGAGTAGCCTAGAAACGGAACTTGAAGCCGGCGCCCGCCATCACGCGGGGGAGCTGATCGGTTTCCTCGCCGTTGAGCGTCGCGCGCCCGAAGACGCTGAGCTCGGCGGCGCCGTCCAGCATGCTGGCGCCGTACATCATCTCGCCGACGAACTGCCGTTCGGGCACGCCGAGATTGAAGCGCTGGGTCACAGGGCCGAGCTCGCCGGTCTGCCGGTTGATCACCTGTACGGTGGTCAGGTCGACCCCGCCGCGCTCGAGGTGCATCGGCTGGGCCAAAGTGAGCCGTGCGCGGTCCTTGCGGCCGAACAGCCGATCCTTGGTGAGGCCGAGCTGGAACGAACTGCTGACGAGGCCGCCGTCGGAAACCGCGATGCTCGACTGGCCGGAGCCGCCCGCCCGGGTGCGGCTCATCGTGCCGGTCGCCGCCAGCGACAATGTCGGGCTCAAGCCGAGCTCGGCGCCGAGGCTCACGCCGTCGGTGGTGGTCCCGTCTGCGAAGTCGTTCGGATCGAGCGACTGGACGCCGAGCAGCGCATTGTCTTCGCGCAGCCGGGTATAGGTGCCGGTCAGCCTCGCCTCGGGCGTCTCATACGCCACGGTGACGTGCTGCGCGCCGGCGCGATAGGCGTCGATCGAGCCGAGCGCGAACTGCTCGAGCATGTCGAGCCGCTCGAGGTCGCGCTTGAGCACGCGCTGCGAAAGGCCGGTCGAGACGCTCCATGCGTCGCCGAAGCGGACCCTGGTCTCGAGATAGCCGCCGCCCGAAGCGAAGCCCATCAGCGGGTTCACGCCGCCGGTTAAGGGGTCGTGATCCGAAGCCATGCCGAAGCCGCCGTCGCCCAGCATCACCGCGCCGTCGCCCTCACCCGCGGTGATCGCGAAGCGGCCGTCGGGCCCGGTCAGCCGCAGCGCCGACTGGTATGGCACGTTCGGGCTCCGATAACCCGGCAGGAAGGTGCGCGGCGCCACCGCCATGCTCAGATCGAGCCCCGAGCTGTTCGGGATCGGCGAGGAATAGGCGAAGCCGGTGAAGCCCGAACCCGGGCCCGAGTTGCTGGTCTTCCCGCCGGTGTTCACCCAGGCGAGGAAGCGGCTGTAGATATAGGCCTGCAGATATTCGGTGGAGCCGCTGTACGAAGTCGCCGACTGGCCGACGAGCTTCGACGAGACCGGGATCGCGAAGTCGCGGAAGGTCTTGCCGATATCCTCATAGGCATAGAAGAACATGCCCTTCGCTTCCCACTTGGCGACTTCCTTGGGATTGCGGATCTTGCTCTGCTGCTCGGGCGCGATCTTGCCGTCCTTGTAGGTGTACCATTTCAGCCCGTTGAAGCTGAGCGGCGAAAGCGCGGCGGTGGCGTCGAGAATGCCCCAGCCATAGACCGGGTCGACCCCGGGCGCGCCGACGTCACGGGCGGACTTGAGGATGATGTCGACCGTCTCTGCCGGATAGTCGGCGAGCCACGGCCAGCGATCATGGATCAGCGCGATCGTGCCCGAGACCAGCGGCGCCGCGAACGACGTGCCCGACTTGCGGGTAACGCCGCCCTGTCCGTCCGCGACGAGGATCAACTCGCCCGGTGCAGTGACGAAGCGATATTTGAGCTTGTTGTTCTCGGCACAGGCAGTGCCGTTGGCGAGCAGGCAGGCCTCGCCCGGCTGGTTGGAGAAGCTCGAGATGTTGCCGGCGGGATCGACCGAGCCGACGACGATCAGATTGGGATTGGTCGCGAAGTTCCAGTTGATGTTCTGGCTCTGCACCACGCCGTCATTGCCCGCGGCGACGACGAACACCGCGTTCTTCGTCGCGGCGGCGACCGTGGCGTCGCTGAACACGTCGTTCCAGCCCTGGTGCAGCGTCCAGCCCGGCACGCCGAGCGACATGTTGATGATGCTCGCGCCGTTCTGCGCCAGCATCAGCACGCCGTTGCGGATGTCGCTCCAGCCGGCGGTGCCGGTCTCGTCGAACGGGTTGTAGGCCACCACCGACGCCATCGGCGCGATGCCCATCACGCCCTTGCCGTCATGCGCGGCGATCATCAGGCTGGCGACGGCCGCGCCATGGCCGTTGCTGAAGCTCGAAATGCCGTCATATTTGGTGATGTTCTTCGTGCCGTCCCCGGTCACCGAGAAGTCGAGCAGGCCGATCACGCTGTCCCGGCCCTCGCCGATCGTCTCGGTGATCGAGGGCGTCCAGTGGATCGCGCTCATCCAGTGGTCGACATGGTCGGCCCCGGAGAAGTTCATCAGCCCGTCATACCATTCGAGGAAGAAATGCTCGCGCTGATTGGCGTCGAGCTTCCCGAGGCTCGCGGGGTCCGACAGGCTGATGCCGTATTTGGCGAGCAACGGGTTGGCGAAGGCATCGGCGAACGACTGGCCGGTCTGCGCCTGCACCGCCGAGCCCCAGAAGCCCTGCGACTGGTTGACCATGCCGTTGAGCATCGTCGCGAGCGTGGCATAATCCTGCGGGGCTTCCTCGAAGGTGCGGATGCTCCCCCAGAAGGTACGGATGCTTCCCCAGGACGCGCCGAGGTCGCCCGAGAAGGTCCGGATGCTGCCCCAGAGCGGCGTGATGCTGTTGGTACCGCTGCCGTCGTTGAACGTCCGGATGCTGCCCCAAAAGGCGTTCACGTCGCCCTCATAGGGATTCACGTCGCCCCAGAAGGTCCGGATGCTGCCCCAGAGCGGGCTCGACTCGCCCCAGAAGGTGCGGATGCTTCCCCATTTGGGCTCGACCGAACCGCTGAGCGGCTTGACCGGCTGCGCGGAAGGCGTGGGCGTCGCGGCAGGGGTCGGCGCGGGCGCGGGCACGGTCTGCGCCGCTGCGGATGGCGGTGCGAGCAATGCCGCCGGGGCGGCCAGTGCCGTCGCGAGCAAGAGGCTGCGACCCATTCGGAACGACGTCATATTCTGCCCCCGTTATTCGGGATGGCAGCCCCCTGAAGCCACCGACCTATCCGAACGGGGTACGCCATCCTGATGAGTCAGATCGCAACGGAGATCGTAAAATTCGCGTTAGGGAGATAAATACCTAGGCGTTTTCAGCCGTTTCCGAACAGCGGCCATTGCCCGCCGGCGACACCTTCCGCGAGCCGCCGCACGCGGTCCTCATCCCCCAGAAACGACGTCAACGCGTCGAGCGGGATCGGCGGCGAGATGAAATAGCCCTGCAGCATGTCGCACCCCATGATCCGCAGCAGCGACAGCGCCATCGCGTCGTCGACGCCCTCGGCGGTGACTTCCATCTCGAGCGCATGGGCGAGATCGATCGACGAGCGCACCAGCAACGGGTCGCGATGGCTCTGGGTCAGGCCGCTCACGAACATCTTGTCGATCTTGAGCTCGTGCGCGGGCAATTGCTTGAGATAGGCGAGCGAGGAGAGCCCCGAGCCGTAATCGTCGATCGCGATGCGGATTCCGGCCTGAGTGAAATCGCGCAGATTGGCCAAAGCCGCGTCGGGATCGTCGATCACCGCGGTCTCGGTGATCTCGAACCCGATCCGGCCCACCGCAGTCGCGACGAGATCGAGCGCCGTCCGGGCAAAATCGCGGTCGGGCAGCAGATGCCCTGAGATATTCACCGAGATATCGATCTCATATCCCTGATCCAGAAGCGTTTTCTGATCACGGATCGCCCGCGCGATGCCCCATTCGGTCAATTCGCGGATCGTGCCGGTTTCCTCGGCGAGCGAGATGAACCGATCGGTCGGCACCAGCCCCAGCCCCGGCCGGGTCCAGCGCGCCAGCGCCTCGACCGCGCGGATCGCGTTGCTACGCGCCTCGAGCTTGGGCTGGTAATGGAGCTCGACCTCGCCGGCAGCCAAGGCCTTGGGCAGCGCGCGCATCAGCTCGAGATCGGCCATGCTGTTCTGGATCAGGATATCGGCGTCGGCGAAGCACACTTTGACACGCGCCGCCTTGGCTGCCGCGAGCGCCGCGGCCGCCTGATCGACCAGTTCGTCGCGGATCGAGCTGGTGCCGGCATCCGCGAAGCCGATCGCGACCGTGAGATCGAAGACATAATCCTCGATCGTCAGGCGCCGTTCGAGCGATTCGATCGCCGCGATCAGGCGCAGCTGGGCGTCCCCCGAACTCGCCGCCTTGAACGCGAACTCGAACGTGGTGCGGCCGATACGGCCGATCTCGGCATTCGCGATCGTCGCGGTGACGCGCCGCGCGAGCGTGGCGAGCAGCTGATTGGCGAGGCTGTAGCCGATGCTCTGGCGCAGCGTCGCGAAGCGATCGACCTCGACCACCGCGACGAAGGTCGTCCCCGCCCCGTCCTGCGCAGGGGCCTCCTTGCGCAGCGCGTTGAACATCGCGCGCTCCTCCGGCGCGGCGCGATCCCAGTCATAGGATCCCGCCTCGATCGCGGCGAGCGCGGCATTGAAGCGGCTGACGAAGCGCGCATCGCGTCCCGAAAAACCAGGCTCGAGGCGCACCCCCGCCTCGCCCTGCCGCACGCGTTCGAGCACCTCGTCGATCTCGGCGAAAACCGGCCTGGCGCGTCCCCGCACCCATGCGAGCGTCATCACGACGCAAAGCGCCGCGGCGAGCATCGTCAGCGGGTGGGCGGCCCAATCCATCTCGCCGCTCTATCCGAAAGGCGTGAAGCAACCGTAACCGGCCAACGGCGAAGTGCTTGTTTTCGCTGGTACGCAGCCGCCGCTGGCGGGACGGTCTCCGGCAGGAACCGGGGCGCGCGCAGGCATATGGACGACCGCGGCGTCGATATCGTTCTTGCGCGAGGCTAGCGCCGAACGAAGCGCAATTACATGGGGTACCGCCGATCCTGTGAAACGGGTCTGGTCAGCGAAAAATTGCTGCCGATAGCGAGATATCGCGCCAAATCTTCATATCCAGTCTAAAGATTTTACTCGAACAGCACCGCGCGGAAGCCGGTGCCGGCGACTTCGATCACCCGGCCCGGCGCCGCGTGAGCTTGCGCTCGATCAGCCGGTTCACATTCGCCGTCGAGGCGACGATGAGGAAGGCCGGGTAGAGAAAGCCGGCGCGGTGCAGCGCCTCGAGCGCCGGGCCGTCGAGCGCGCCCAACCGCTCGGCCGAGATCGTGCTGAAGTCGGCGAGCTCGTAACTCTCGGTATCGCTGAGCTGGACCTGCACCGCGACGGGCTCGATCAGCCCGGCATCCTCGAACGCCTCGAACATCGGCCGGATCAGATCGAGCCCGGCATAGATCGTCCGCAGCACGTCCGCGATATGCTCGAGATAGGGCGCGTTGCCGCCATGCGGCAGGAACAAGGGCTGGCCCTCGCCTTCGCCGCGGCGCACCCGGGCGTGCTCGGTATCGATATGGATCATCGGCTCGCCGCCATCGGCGCTCATGCCGATCGCGAAAGGTCCGCGCTGCTGCGCCGCGGGGACATAGCCCGCCTGCCAGCCGGACTCGCCAAGGAAGAGATTCTCGTCGCGATCGAGCCCCAGCAGCGCAATGGCCTGGTAGTCATCGCTCGCATCGCGTGTGAAGAATATCGGATATTCACGCTGAATTTCCTCGAACTCCGTCGGGAAAACCAGCACCTGGTTGATCGCATCGCCATATTCGGCGGCATGCCGCGTGATCACCCGGAGATCGTGGTGATCGACATTGTTGAGCTGTACCGTCCTGGCCATGTGGGAAGCTCCGGGCAACGCGCGCCCGATGATGAAACAAAGCGCCGACGCACTCAACCACCGGTCAGGAAAAGGGCCGCTGCGCACAGCGGCCCTCCCCCCTTTATCCAGACAGGGCTGGATCGTCAGAAGCGGAACCGCGCGCCCAGCAGGTAACGCGGCTTGAGCTCCTGTGCGAAGTACAGGTTGGTCTCGGTACGGCCATAGGTCCGCACCGACTCGCTCGTCAGGTTGATGCCTTCGAACGAGAGCGCGATGTTGTCGGTGACCTCCCAGCTGACATTGACGTCGAGCGTACCGAAGGGCGCCACGAACACCGGGTTGCGGTTCGAGCCGTCGCGGTTGGTCGCCGACAGATATTTGTCGCGCCAGTTATAGGCGACGCGCGCGGAGATCCCGCCCTTGTCGTACATCGCGGTGATGTTGAAGCTGTCGCTCAGCCCGAGCAATGCGAACTGATCGATGCTCGGGTCGGCACCCGGATCGATCTGCACGTCGCCGCGGACGATCGTGTACGAGCCCGCGATGCCGAAGCCGGTGTTCCCGAGGAAGTAGGCACCGGCGAGCTCGAACCCGTGGATCTTGGCCTCGCGATTGTTGATCGGCGAGGTCACCACGAAGTTGAACAGCGGATCGTTCGAGTCGGCGGTGATGTCCACCGCGGCGAGCACCGCGTCGACAAAGGCCTGGTTGAGATCGCCGCTCGGACCGCGGTTCGCCTGGAAGGTGGTGGTCGCGTTGGCGACATTGCCGTTGTTCTGGATGATCAGCGCGGTCATCGTGAACAGGTTCACGTCGCTCTGGTTCGCTCCGATGCCGGTGAGCGCGGTGCGCGCCGCGCCCGAACGGCTACCTGCAGCGCCCGAGCTCGGATCACGTAGCCCGAACAGATTCTGACGGCTCTGGCCGCTGCCGACGAAGTTGCGGACGCGCTTCTCGAAGAAGCCGGCCGAAACATAGCTCGACGGTGCGAAATACCATTCGAGCGAGACGTCGAAATTGTCCGAGATCAGCGGCAGCAGGTTCGGGTTTCCGGTCGCGCCGGTCGCCTCGCCGCCGAGCGCGGTGGGACGTCCGGGCGCATTCGCGGTCACCGAAGCGAACAGATTGCCATATTCGGGCCGCGCGAGCGTGCGGCTGAACGAGACGCGCGCCTTGAAATTCTCGAACGGCTCGATCGAGAAATCGAGCGCGGGCAGCAGATTGTCATAGCTGCCCGTGCCGACCACCTCCTGAACGTCGGTGGTGAAGTTGCGGGTGAAATCGTTGTCCGCGGTCCACACGATCGAAAGCGGCAGGGTCTGTCGCGCGGTCGAGGTGACGTCGGTCTTCTCGTAACGGACGCCGGCGACCATGTTCGACTTCATGCCGCCGATCTCGCCCTCCCACGTCACCTGGCCGTAGATCGCCCAGGTCTTCTCGCGGACATTGTCATAGTCGCTGCCGGTGATCCCGACCGGACGGACGGGCGTCTGGACACCCGCGACCAGCGGGTTCTGATCGGCCGCGAAGGCGGGCGATAGCGCATTGTAGAGATCGACTGCATTGGCGCGGAACGCGATCAGCGAAGCGCCGGTCGAGCCCGGGTTGAAGTGATCGAACTTGCACGTGAGGCAGAACTGCTCGACGAGGCCGGGCGCCAGCAAGGCAACGTCGCCCGGATAGGTGATGCCCCAGTCGCCCAGCGTCTGCTGGGTCTGGACGCGCGTGCTGGTCATCGACGAGTCGATATAATTGCCGCCGAAATCGAAGCGGCTGCCCCCGCCGGCATCCCAGCCGAACTCCAGCCGCGCCTCCTTGATCCGCTGACGCTGCGCCGATGCATTGGTACGCGCGACCTGACTGCCGAGATCGCCGACGTCGAGCTGGCCGTTGTTGTTGCCGCGGAGCGCATCGTTGATCGTGATCGACTGCACCGGGAAACCGCTGCTGTAATCGACCGAATGGGCCGCGATGACCGGCGCGCCGATCGAGACCAGCGTGGCGCTGGTGCCATTGGGCGCATCGGGATCGCTTCGCGCGGTCGAGATATGGCCGTCGAGCCTGGCGCTGAAGCTCTCGGTCAGGTCCCAGGTCGCGTTGAGGCCCCAGGATTCGAGCCGGTCCTTCGTAGCGCGATATTGCTGCTCGAAGCCGGTATCCTTCACGCCGGCGATATTCTCCTGGAGGAACTCGGTCGTCGAGACGACGTCGTTGCCGTCGAAGCGGACCTGATTGAACGGGCGGTTGAACCAGTTGGTTTGGTCGGTGCGCGCTTCGTTGCTCTTGTTCTGCACCCACAGGCCGTCGGCGGTGATCGTCAGACCGTCGATCGGGCGGAATTGCAGCACGCCCGAGAAGTTGATGCGCTCGCGCTCCGATTCGGAGAAGTGATAGCGGCTGTCGTTGGGCACCGCGATCAGGTCGTCCGCCGCGGGCGCGTTGGTGACCTGGGTCGTGCCGTCGGTGCGGATATAGGTGCCCGGCGTCATGAAGACGCTGCCGCGCATGATGTTCCACGCGTTCGACGTGGCGCTGGCCGCGGCGCTGTCGCGGCGCTGATACGAGCCGAACAGCGAGACGCCGATCGTGTCGGCTTCGTTCGACCAGCTGAGCAAACCCGAGACTTCGGGCGTCACCTTGTTGCCGCGATCGACGCTGGTGTCGATCGAGGCCTTGGCGCCGACGCTGCCGCGCAGGCCGCTCTCGCTGCCGTCGAGCGGCTTGCGGGTGACGACGTTGATCGATGCGCCGATACCGCCCGAGGGGATCGCCGCGCGGCCGGTCTTGTAGACTTCGAGCCGGCTGACGCCCTCCGAGGCGAGGTTGGAAAAGTCGAAGGCGCGGCTGGTCGCGCGGCCGAAGTCGACGCTCTGGTCGCCGCCCACCGCGACGACGTTCGCCGCCGGCATGGTGCGCCCGTTGAGCGTGACGAGGTTGAACGCGGCGCCGAAGCCGCGCGCGGTGACTTCGGAGCCCTCGCCGTTGACGCGGTTGATCGAGACGCCCGGGATGCGCTGCAGCGACTCGGCAAGGTTGGTGTCGGGAAACTTGCCGATGTCTTCCGCCGAGATCGCGTCGACGACGCCGCTCGAATTGCGCTTGATGTCGATCGAGCGATCGAGCGAGGCGCGAATGCCGGTGATGACGACGTCCTCAGTGGCGGGTTCCTCTTGGGCGCCAGCCTCGCTTGCCTGCGCCTGGGCGGTGGCGCCGGCGTCTTGCGCCAGTGCCATTCCCGGCAACATCAGGCAGGCGGTGATGGCGATTACCGAAGCCGAGCGCGCGAGCGTCGGCGTGAGCCGAATGCTAGTCATCTGTCCCCTCCTCGTCGGCGCGCCAAGACGCGCCATATGGTTTTTTATGTGAGCGGTAGATCTCCGCCCAATGTTAACGCTACCAAACTGTCTGGCGTTGTCAACTAAACCGGGCGCGACTTGCACGCGCAATCTTTAGTCGTAGTAGCCATTACTTATCGTCTACTTCTAAGAAGGCGCGCGGAGCAGCGATGACGAAAGCTGAGGGTTGCGGCAAAAATGCCACATGTTTGTCGTAACATCTGCGCTGGATCGGCGCGCCGGTGCGCTCGGCCGTGCCAACCGGTTAGAAATCTTCGCGGGCGACGCGAAACCAGTCGACGTCGATCGATCCGGCCCCGGCACCGCGCGTGAAGGTGAACAGCCCGGGCCGCGAGCCCTTCCACCACGAGAAGCGCGCCAGCCAGACGGGATCGCCCAACGACCGGAAACTGCGGCCGTCATCGGTGCTGTAGCTATAACGGACGATCTGCCCCTCGTTGACCTCGGCCGCGAGCACGAGCGTGGGATCGGTGAGACGCGGCCCGAGCGTCTCCTCGCCTTCGGATGCGGCCGCGACACGAGTGGCGCCGCCGCTGCGTACCACGCCGATCCAGCTCGGGCGGACGCCGAACAGCGTGAGTCCGGCACGCTGCCCCTCGCTCATTCGGCTGATGTCGATACGCGCGGTGATCCGCGTCCGCGGCCCCTGCAGGATCTGGGTCAGCGTGTTGCGCGCGGTGACGAGATGCTCGGCGGGCAGCGCGGTGAGCCGCAGCCAGCCCGGCCGTTGCGCGAGGCTCCACGCGCCGTCGGCGGGGTTGTGGTTCCATGACCATTGCAGCCCGAGCGTCCGGTTGGCGAATTCGTCCGAATCCTCGAGCCGATCGCGCGTCGGCGCATTGCCGGTATCCGGCATGCGGTGGCTGAGCACGGGCTGGCCCGATGCCTTGCCGGGGATCGGCTGCCCGACCACGGGCCAGTCGTCGACCCAGCGCACCGGTTGCAGATGCACGATCCGCCCGAATGCGCCGGTCGCGTTGAAATGCGCGAACCACCCCTCGCCCGAGGGAGTCTCGACATAGCCGCCCTGATGCGGCGCCTGCACCGGCGTCGTCCCCGCCTCGAGCACCACCCGCCATTCATAGGGCCCGGTTACGGCGCGCGCGCGGCCCACCGCCTGTGGGCCAGTCCCCACTCCGCCGATCGGCGCCCAGATATAATACCAGCCATTGCGTTTGTAGATTTTGGGTCCTTCGAGCACGGGCAGGTTGACCCGGTCCTCGGCGATCACCCTGCCCTCGTCGAGCACTCCGGTGCCGTCGGGGCGCATGCGGTGAAGGATCAAAGGCCCGGCCCCGACCTTGCCGTGCACCAGCCAAGCGCTGCCGTCCGCGTCCCAGAAGGGGCACGGATCCTCGAGCCCGGCGCCGGCGATCACCGCCACCGGCGCGGTCCAGGGGCCCGCGGGATCGCTCGCGGTGGACATGAACACGCCTTCGTCGGGCGTCGCCCAATAGACCCGGAACTTGCCGGCGTGATGCCGGATGCTAGGCGCCCAGACGCCGCTCGCATATTTGGTCCCGCCGATCGGCTTCGAGATCTTGTCGGTGAGCGTGTGCGGCCCGGGCATGTCGTAAAGCGGGCCGAAGGGCAGCCGCGGCAGGACATGGCCGATGATCGTCCAATGGACGAGATCGCGCGATTTGAGCACCGGGATTCCCGGCGAGAAATGGAAGCTCGACGCGACCATGAAATAATCTCGTCCGACGCGGATCACATCGGGGTCCGAATAATCGGCGTAGAGGATCGGGTTGGTATAGTTCGCCTGCGCATGCGCTGCAGCCGGGGCCGCGAGCGCCAGCCCGAGGGCCGCCCATTTCCACATCCCCGCTCTCCTCCGCGGCCATTCGACGGCGCGATTGGGAGCGCTATCATTCGAGGCTGGCCTTCGCCAAGCCTTGCGGGCAATCTCCCGATCACCCAAGCTGGCTCGACAGCGGGTTCCATCTTATGGCACAGCATATCACGCAATGAGACGAGCAGCTTCCACCCTCGACTATCGCGAGCTCGCCCGCCGGCGGCTTCCGCATTTCCTGTTCGAATATATCGACGGCGGCTCCTACGCCGAAGTGACGCTCAAGCGGAACGTCGACGATCTCGCAGCGATCGCGCTGCGCCAGCGCATCCTGCGCGACGTCTCGACGCTCGACCTTTCGACCCGCCTGTTCGGGCAGGACCTCAAAATGCCGGTCGCGCTCGCGCCGATCGGGCTCGCGGGGATGAACGCGCGGCGCGGCGAAGTGCAGGCGGCGCGCGCGGCGGAGAAAGCGGGAATCCCCTTCTGCCTGTCGACCGTCTCGGCCTGCCCTCTGGACGAAGTCGCACGCGGCACCAACGTGCCCTTCTGGTTCCAGCTCTACATGATCCGCGATCGCGGCTTCATGCGCGAATTGCTCGACCAGGCGACCGCAGCGGGCTGCAACGCGCTGGTGTTCACCGTCGACATGCCGGTGCCGGGATCGCGCTATCGCGACTATCGCTCGGGCCTCGCCGGCGCGAGCGGCATGTCCGGCGGTCTGCGCCGCATGTGGCAGGCGGTGAAGCGCCCCGGCTGGGCGTGGGACGTGGGCGTGCACGGCCGCCCGCACCAACTCGGCAATGTCGCCCCCGTGCTCGGCAAGAATACCGGGCTCGAGGATTTCTTCGCGTGGATGCGCAACAATTTCGATCCGACGGTGAGCTGGCGCGACCTCGACTTCATCCGCGAGCGCTGGAACGGTCCGCTGATCATCAAGGGCATCCTCGATGCCGAAGACGCGCGCTCTGCCGCCGAGCTCGGCGCGGACGGCATCGTCGTCTCCAACCATGGCGGCCGCCAGCTCGACGGCGTGCCTTCGACCGCACACGCGCTGCCCGCGATCGCCGATGCGGTGGGCGACAGGCTCACGGTGCTCGCCGATGGCGGCGTCCGCTCGGGGCTCGACGTCGTCCGCATGCTCGCGCTCGGCGCGAAGGGCGTGCTGCTGGGCCGCGCCTGGGCCTATGCCCTCGCCGCGCAGGGCGAGGCCGGCGTCAGCCATATGCTCAGGCTCGTCGAGGCCGAGATGCGCGTCGCGATGGCGCTGACCGGCTGCACCAGCATCGACCAGATCAGCCGCGACGCGCTGGTGGAGGCCGACCGCCGCTGAAGTTTCGAAGATCGCACGGACGCAAAGTCCGGCAGGGAGAGGATGGAACATGGATCGTAGCGAAGGGACCGCCGTCCGGCGGCGTGACGTTCTCGGCGGGCTGGCGGCGGGCACCGCGCTCGCGACCGCACTCGACGCCCAAGCGGCCCGCGCCGCAGCCGATGGCCGCAAACGCTATGTCTCGGTCGGCGTCGGCAGCCGCAATCGCATGTATCAGGAAGCGCTCTGGGGTCCGCACAAGGCGCATGGCGAGCTGGTCGCCGCCTGCGACACCAATCCCGGCCGGCTCGATCATATCGCCCAGCGCGCGATCAAGGCCGGGGCCAAGCCGCCCAAGGGCTATCTCGCCGCCGATTTCGACAAGATGCTGCGCGAGCTCAAGCCCGACGCGGTGATCGTCACGCCCCCCGACGCCTTTCACGACGACTATATCGTCCGCGCGCTCGAGGCAGGCTGCGACGTCATCACCGAAAAGCCGATGACCACCACCGCCGCCAAGGCGCAGCGCATCCTCGACGCGGTCAAGCGGAGCGGCCGGCACATCCGCGTCACCTTCAACTATCGCTACTCGCCCTTCCGCAGCCAGGTGAAGGAGCTGCTGATGTCGGGCGAGATCGGCGACGTGCTGTCGGTCGACTTCCAATGGCTGCTCAACACCGTCCACGGCGCCGACTATTTCCGCCGCTGGCACTCGAACAAGGCCATTTCCGGCGGACTGATGGTGCACAAGGCGACGCACCATTTCGACCTGGTCAACTGGTGGCTCTCGGACCTGCCGGTGAGCGTCAACGCCACCGGCAAGCGCGAATTCTACACGCCCGAGATGGCCCGCCGCTTCGGGCTGCAGGGACCGCACCAGCGCTGCCACACCTGCCCTGAGAAGGCCGCGTGCAGCTTCTTCTTCGACATGGCCGCCGACCCGGGCCTCAAGGCGCTCTATCTCGATAACGAGAAATATGACGGCTATTTCCGCGACCAGTGCGTCTGGCGGCCCGAGATCAGCATCGAGGACACGATGAACGTCGTGGTCGGCTATTCGGGCGGCACCACGCTCAGCTACAGCCTGAACGCCTTCAATGCGTGGGAAGGCTATCACATCGCCTTCAACGGCACGAAGGGCCGCCTCGAGCACAGCGTGGTCGAGCAAGCGGGCGTCGCCGGCGCGAGCAACCAGGACGAGAACGACCGGATCAAGACGCGAATCGTGCCGATGCGCGGGGCGCCGCGCGACATCGCCCCCGCAACTGGCGCCGGCGGCCATGGCGGCGGCGACGCGGTGATGCTCGCCGACATCTTCGATCCCGGCGCTCCGAAGGACCCATTGCTGCGCGCCGCGGACGAGCGCGGCGGGGCGGCCTCGATCCTCGTCGGCATCGCCGCGAACAAATGCTTCGAGACCGGCAAGCCGGTGAAGATCGCCGAGCTGGTGACCGGGCTCGATTGGCCCGACTATCCGAAGATGCCCGGGCACAAGGATCCGGTGGCGCAGCCGCCGCGGCTGCAGCGGGGCTAGGCTGAACGGGCGATCCCCCGTGCCCATCCGCTGCCCGAATGTCCCGATATGGGGAATCTGCGTACTGGCCCGCTGACGTATTCAGGAGTATGAAGGTTCAGCTCCGCAGGGTTCCCCCCTAAGGGGTGCGGCCGGGCGGCGTTTAACTCCCTTTTCCGTCGTCCGGCCGTCCTTTTCCCAGCCGATAGAGCCGCCGCGCATTCTCGCCGAACACCGCGTCATGGTGCGCCGCCGGCACCAGCACGCGTGCCATTTCGCGCCAATCCCCGTAGCTTGCGGCAAGCGTTACCACTGGCCAGTCGCTTCCCCAGAGCAACCGTTCGGGGCCGAAGGCGCGCCATATCACCGCGAACGCATCGGCGATGGCAGCGCTTTCGGTAACCAGTCCCGAAAGCTTGCAATGGACGTTGGGGCAGCGGGCGATCGAGTCGATCGCGCGCGCCCATGAATCGATCGCGCCTGCCTGCGGCTTGGCGGCGTGGTCGATGACGATCGCAAGGCCGGGATGGCGCACGGCCAGCCGTTCGAGCGATTCGAGATGGCGCGGCTGCACCAGCGCATCGAGAACGAGATCCCGGCGCACCATCTCCGCCAGCGCGGCGTCGTTGGCCGTATCGTACCAATTGTCGGGACGGCCCTGAACCATCGGGCGCAGGCCCCTGAGCCCGGCATGGGCCGCGAGTGCAGCGACTCGTGCCGGCGCATCGGGCGCGGCGAGATCGGCCCAGCCGACGACGCCGGCGATCAGCGGATCGGCGAGACCGAGCAGCCATTCGGTATCGACGGCATTCTCCTGGCTCTGGACGAGAAGCAGTTCCTCGACGCTCCCGCCGGCCGCGACGCGAAAATCATCCGAGTCGAAATCGCGGTGGATCGCGGGAAGGTCGGCGCCCGGCCAGGTGCAGCCATTGGCGCCGATACGCCAGAAATGGACATGCGCGTCGATCAAGCGCGCCCTGCCCTCGCCTGCAGCGCGAAAGCCAGCACGACGAGGAAGCATCCCGCCGGGACGAGCATCGCCCGGAGGATCGATCCGCTCGCATCCGAGACATAGCCCATCAGCGCGGTCAGCACGGCGCCCCCGATGATCGCCATCACCAGCAGCGCCGCGGCCGATTTGGTGCGCGCACCGAGTCCGGCCACCGATTCGGCGAAGATCGTCGGGAACATGATCGACATGAAGAAGCTCGTCGCGACGAGCGCCGCCACGCCGGCCATGCCGCCGAGCAAGGCCGCGACGACGCACAATAGCGCGGCGATTCCCGCGAAGCTCGCGAGCAGCGGCAGCGCGGCGATGCGGCCCATCAGCGCGGCGCCGGCGAAACGCCCGACCATGAACAGCGCCAGCGAGAGCGTCAGCCAGCCGGCCGCCTCATGCTCGCCCGTGCCCGGCACCGCGACTTGCGCGTAGCGGATCAGGAAGCTCCAGACCCCGACCTGCGCGCCGACATAGAAGAATTGCGCCGCGACGCCGAGCAACAGCCGGCGTTCGCCGAGCAAGGCGCGGAAGTCGGCGAACGCGCCGACGCCCTCGTCGACATCGCTCTCGGTCGCCACCGGCGGGAAGCGCACCACGCGGATCAGCACCGCCCAGCCGATCACCACCAGCGCGATGATCAGATAGGGGAGCTGCACCGCCGACGCTTCGCTCGCGCGCCACGCCGCGCGCGCCGCCGGATCCATTGCGGCAGCCTGTTCGGGAGTCACCGTGACGCCCGAGAGGATCAGCTGGCTGCCGAGCACGACGCCGGTGATCGAGCCGAGCGGATTGAAGGCCTGCGCAAGGTTGAGCCGGCGCGAGGCGGTCTCCTCGGGCCCGAGCCGCGCGATCAGCGGATTGGCCGAGGTCTCGAGAAAGGCGAGCCCGCTGGCGATGACGAACAGGGCGGCGAGGAAGAAGGGATAGCTCTGCGCGCCCGCCGCGGGCCAGAAGAGCAGCGCTCCCAGGCCGTACAGGCCCAGCCCGGTGAGCACCGCGGCACGATATCCCTTGGCGCGCATGAACAGCGCGGCGGGAATCGCGAGGCAGAAATAGCCGAGATAAAAGGCCGACTGGACCAGCCCCGCCTCGAAGTCGCCCAGCGTGAACAACTTGCGGAAATGCGCAATCAGCACGTCGTTGAGATTGTTCGCCACGCCCCACAGGAAGAACAGCGCGACGATCAATATCGTGGGCAGCAGCGCCGCAGAGGCGGGACTCCGCACCGGCGATTCCCCCACGGCAAACGGGGCTTGGGCTTCCATGCGGCTATTCTCCCCAGCGGCAAGCCCTCTGTGGGGACTTGCGCATATAAAAACATTGTTCACATGCGAATGCAACCGTCCCGTCGTACCGTCTTCGCGCGCCATCTTCATTCCGGCGCCGTCAACAGATACACCGTGCAGGCAAGAACGCCATGAGGGGGTGCCGTGAAGAAGATCGCCGAGGAGAAAAGCGAGATCGATTCGCGCTATCGCGCGCCCGCGCTCGAAAAGGGCCTCGACATCCTCGAGCTGCTGGCGACCGAGGCGCGGCCGATGACGCTGACGGCGATCGTCAACCGGCTCGAGCGGTCGCATGGCGAGCTGTTCCGCATGGTCCAGGTGCTCGAGTTCCGCGGCTATATCGAACAGGACCCGTCGAACGAAGGCTATCGCCTCACCGACCGGCTCTTCTCGCTCGGCATGCAGCAGCCGCGCACGCGCAACCTGATCGAGGCGGCGCTGCCGGTGATGCGCCACCTCGCCTCGAGCGTCGGCCAGTCCTGCCACCTCGCGCTCCACACGCTGGGCGAGATGGTGGTGGTGGCGCGGATGGAGTCGAGCGAGCAACTCGGCTTCTCGGTGCGCGTTGGCTATCGGCGGCCCTTGCAGCTCGCGGCATCGGGCATCGTGCTCTACGCGTTCCAGCCCGAAGACGTCCGCCGACGCTGGGAGAGCCTGCTCGACCCGCAGCTCTCGGAAGAGGAACTCGCCGCGTTCCGCCAGCATGCCGACGAGATCCGCGAGCGACAGGTCGAGCTGACCCCGAGCAAGTTCGTCGCCGGCGTCACCGATATCTCGGCGCCGGTGATGCGCGGCGGAATGGCCGCCGCGGCGCTCACCGTACCCTATCTCAAGAAGCTTCAGCCCTCGATCTCGCCCAGGGAGACGGCCGAACTCGTCCGCCTCGCCGCGGTGCAGATCTCCGAGCAGCTCGTCGAGGGCGACAGTCGGATCTGACGATCAGAGCACCGTCCAGCCGCCGTCGATGACCTGGATCTGACCGGTGGTGAAGGCGGACTCGTCCGAGCCGAGATAGAGCGCGAGCGCGGCGATCTCGTCCGCGCGCCCGAGCCGCCCCATCGGCTGGCGTGCGTTGAACGCACGCAGCGCGTTCTCGTAGTCGCCGGTCGCGCGCAGCCGGGTGTGGAGCGCGGGCGTGTCGACCGTGCCGGGGCAGATCGCGTTGCAGCGGATCCCCTGCCCCACATAGTCGGCTGCGACTGCCTTGGTCAGCCCGATCACCGCCGCCTTGGACGCGCCATAGGCGAAGCGGTTGGGCACGCCGATGATCGAGCTCGCCACCGACGCCATGTTGATGATCGAGCCGCCGCCATTGGCGAGCATCCTCGGCAGCGCGGCGCGGATCAGCCGGTACATGGCGGTGACGTTGAGATCGAACGACGCCTGCCAGTCGGTCTCGCTGCAATCGAGGATCGTCCCCGCCGCCACCATCCCCGCGCAGTTGAACAAGATGTCGAGCGCGGGCGCCTCGGCGATCAGCGCCTCGATCGCGGCGGCATCGCAGATGTCGACGACGCGCGTCACGGCACCGTCGAGCGTGGCGAGCGCGTCGGCGTCGCGATCGACCGCCCAGAGCGTCGCGCCTTCGCGCAGATACAGCTCGGCGGTGGCGCGGCCGATCCCGTGCGCCGCCCCGGTGATCAGCGCCGTCTTGCCCGCAAGCCTTCCCGTCATGCCGTATGTACCTCCAACAGGGTTTCGGGGGGCACCGGCGCGTCGGCGCGGAGCAGCCCCAGTTCTTTCAATTCGGTCCAGAGCTGGGCGGGGATCGCCGCCGCATGACGCGCCACCGTCTCGGCGACCTCGCCCGCGCTCGCGAGTCCGGGCACGACGCTCACCACCGCCGGATGGGCAAGCACGAACTGGAGCGCGGCGGCACCGAGCGCGACGTCGTGCCGCGCGCAAACCGCCGCGATCGCGCGCGCCTTCGCCACGACGGGATCGGGCGCCGCTTCGTAATTGTAGCGCGCGTCGGGTCCCGGCCCCTGCCCCGCCAGAATGCCGCTATTGTACGGTCCGCCGATCACCACGCCGGTGCCCGTCGCCGCGCAGCGCGGCAGCAGCGCGTCCATCGCGCCTTGCTCGAGCAGCGTGTAGCGGCCAGCGAGCAGGATCAGGTCGAGCGGTCCATGATCGAGCAGCTCGAGCGCAACCTCGCACTCGTTGACGCCGATCCCGAACGCCGTGATCGCGCCTTCGTCGCGCAGCCGTTCGAGCGCGCGCAGGCCGCCGCCGACAAGCTGGGCGAGCCGCTCGGCATGGCGATCGCCATGCGTCTCTCGGCCGATATCGTGGACGAGGAGGATGTCGATCCGGTCGACCCCGAGCCGCGCGAGGCTCGATTCGTGCGATCGCAGCACGCCGTCGTACGAATAATCATAGACCGGCTCGAACGGCTCGCTCGAGCGGAAGCCGTGACGTTCCTCGGGAAACGGCCCCTCGACGGGTTCGAGCAGCCGGCCCACCTTGGTCGAGACCACTGCCTGTTCGCCCGCGAGACCGGCCCCGAGCCGCTTCTCGGCAAGGCCGAAGCCGTAATAGGGGGCGGTGTCGGCATAGCGCATGCCCGCGGCGAGCGCGGTTGCGATGACGGCGGCGGCATCGCCGTCGGAGATGCTGCGGTAGAGATTGCCGAGCGGCGCGGTGCCGATGCCGAGCTCGGAGAGCGGCAGGCCACAGCCCGGCAGCCGACGGGTGCGGATCACGCGGTTTCGCCGAGCGCGAAGATACGCTGCATCGGCACCCATTTCTCGCCCGGGGCGGCGTGCGGCAGCGGGCGCTGGAAACGCCACATCAGCGTCTCCCACTCGGCGGTCTCGGGCGGCTCGGGCACGGCGCGGGGATAATCGTCGGCGACTTCGGCGATCATCACCATCCGGTCGCCGCTGCGCCAGATCTCCATCGCCTCGACGCCCTGCGCCGCGATATGGGCAAGCACCGCGGGCCAGACCGCGCCGGGCGCATGGCGCGCTTCATATTCGGCGATCAGCGCGGCATCATCGACCAGGTCGAGCGCGAAACAGAGCCGTCGTGCCATCATTCCCTCCCCGCAATCCTCATCCGCGTTCGATCCGCCGGTCGCTTAGCACAACAGGAAACTTGCGCCACTCGCAATTCGCACCTATGAAAATCGTAATCATCTGCGAACATTTGACGCGTAGCTCGGACAGATCGGGCCAAGCAGGAGGGGCAGCGGGACCGATGACTGAGAAGGCGCGGGCAACAAGCCACGACATGGATCGAGGGGCTCCGGGCACCGCACGATGACGATCATTCGTAAACTGCGCGTGCTCGACGTCCGGTTCCCGACGTCGCAATTCCTCGACGGGTCGGATGCGATGAATCCGGATCCCGATTATTCGGCCGCCTATTGCGTGCTCGAGACCGACGAGAGCGGCCTCGAAGGCCATGGCCTCACCTTCACCATCGGGCGTGGCAACGACATCGTCTGCGCGGCGATCGAGACGCTGGCGCCTTTGGTCGAAGGGCTCGACCTCGACTGGATCCGCGAAGACGGCGCGCGCTTCTGGCGGCACGTGACCGGCGACAGTCAGCTGCGCTGGATCGGCCCCGAAAAGGGCGTGATCCACCTCGCCACCGGCGCGGTGGTCAATGCCGTGTGGGACTTGCTCGCCAAGTCGGCGGGCAAGCCGCTCTGGCAGCTGATCGGCGAGATGTCGCCCGCCGAGCTGATCGGCCTGATCGACTTCCGCTATATCACCGATTGCATCACCCCCGAAGAGGGCCTCGCGCTGCTCGAGGCGCGCGCCCCCGGCAAGGACGCGCGCATCGCGACGCTGCGCGACAAGGGCTATCCGGCCTACACCACTTCGGCGGGCTGGCTCGGCTATTCGGACGAGAAGCTCGAGCGGCTGTGCCGCGAAGCGGTGGCGCAGGGCTTCAACCATGTGAAATTGAAGGTCGGCCTCTCGGTCGAGGAGGATGTCCGCCGCGCGACGATTGCCCGCGCGGTGCTCGGCCCCGAGCGCAAGCTGATGATCGACGCCAATCAGGTGTGGGAAGTCGATCAGGCGATCGCGCATCTGCGCGAGCTCGCCTTCGCCGACGCCTGGTTCATCGAGGAGCCGACCAGCCCCGACGATGTCGAGGGGCATCGCGCGATCCGCGAGGCCGTGGCGCCGCTGCGCGTCGCGACCGGCGAGATGTGCCAGAACCGGGTGGTCTTCAAGCAGTTCATCATGCGCGGCGCGATCGACGTTGTGCAGATCGACGCGTGCCGCCTCGGCGGCGTCAACGAAGTGCTCGCGGTGCTGCTGATGGCGGCGAAATACGATCTCCCCGTCTGCCCGCACGCCGGCGGCGTGGGGCTGTGCGAATATGTCCAGCATCTCGCGATGATCGACTATCTCGCCTTTGCGGGCACGACCGAGGGGCGGGTGATCGAGTTCGTCGACCATCTCCACGAGCATTTCGTAGATCCTTGCGAAGTCGAGAACGGCGCCTATCGCGCCCCGACCGCGCCCGGCTTCTCGATCGAAATGAAGCCGGCCAGCCTCGCCAAATATGAATATCGCAAGGGCGCGGCACCCGCACTGGCAGCCGACGCCGCGGAGTAAGGATCAATCCTCCCCCGCGGAGGCGGGGGAGATGGCATGCGAAGCATGGCGGAGGGGGCCTCTCCCCAAACGACGTCGCCCGCCGAGATGCCCGTCCACCCGCCTCGGCGCGCCCTCCCGCTCCGCGAGGGAAGTCTCGTTATTCCGGCGCGTCGAACGCGAAGCTGTGCGTCTCGCCGGCCAGCGTCACCGTCACCACCAGCCCGCGCGCGCGCTTGTTGCGAAACTTGATCTTCTCGCTGACCAGCTGACCCGCGGCGACTTGCCCCGGCGCGATCACCGTATCGGCGAGGATGCCCGCCCTGAGCGCGGCGACCTGCGCCTCCGCGGCGGCGGTATCGGCCGCCCTCGGCTTGTGCTTGCGCCCCGATTGCGCAACCGTGGTGCCCATCGCGCCGGTATAGCCGCTCACGTCGCGCTGACCGCTATTGTTGGTGCCGATCGCCGGGTTCGCGGCGACGCCCGAGACCGAACCCCGATCCTCGCCCGCGTCGCCACCGCGCACATCGGCGATCAGCGCGGCGAGCGGACGGATCGCGATGGTCTCGCCGGCGGCGGTGGCGATCGTCACCGAGGCCGGGCCGAAGGGCACCGGCGCCTTGCCGCGATTCTGCGCCGCCACGCGCAGCACCAGCCGCCCGTCCGAAAGCGCCGGGTCGGCGGCAAGGCTGACCGCGCTGGCCGCCTTGGTCGAGGTGATCCCCGCCTTGATGTCCTGCAGCGCCGCAGCGGCGAGCGGCGTCGCAGCGGTCGCCAGCAGCAGCGACAGAAAAGCAGTGCGCACGGGCATCGTCTCGGCTCCTATCCGGCGGATACCGTCTGCATGGACGGCGTGATCGACGCCGCGCGACAATGGCGATCGATGAATTGCTGGTGCGTCGGCATGCGCGCCGCGGTCTGATCGATCACTTGCCGCATCGCGCCGAGCACGGCGGCGAGTTCCTGCGGCGGCACCGTGTCGGCCAGCGGATCATGCGCGACCGGAGTCACCCCCTGCCCGAGCAGCACGGCGAGCCAGCTCGTCGGGTGGAAAAGGTCGTGCGGACGCTCGATCAGCCGGCCATTGGCGCGGAACATCTCGATCTTGGCCGCCAGCGTGTCGGGGATCGGCATCGCCGCGCACTGGCGCCAGAAGGGCTCGTCGCGTTGATTGGCCTGATAGTGGAGCACGAGGAAGTCGCGGATCGATTCCATCTCGGCATCGACCAGCCGGTTATACTCGTCCGCCAGCAGCAGATCGCAATGGCGGTCGGGGAACCACGACAGCAGCTTCGAGATGCCCGTCTGGATCAGATGGATGCTGGTCGATTCGAGCGGCTCGAGGAACCCCGAGGCGAGGCCGAGCGCGATGCAGTTGCGATTCCACGCCTTGCGCCGCCGTCCCGTGGTGAAGCGGAGCATGCGCGGATCGGCCTCGGGCGGGCCGTCGAGATTGGCCAGCAGACTGGCATGGACCTCCTCGTCGGAGATCGCGCCGCTGCAATAGACCTGGCCGTTGCCGGTGCGATGCTGGAGCGGGATCCGCCATTGCCAGCCGGCCGCGCGCGCGGTCGAGCGCGTGAACGGCACCGGATCCTCGACCCGCGCGCACGGCACCGCCAGTGCGCGATCGCAGGGCAGCCACTGCGTCCAATCCTCATAGCCGGTGCCCAGCGCCCCGGTGATCAGCCCGCGAAAGCCCGTGCAGTCGAGGAACAGCTCGGCTGCGAGCGCACGTCCGTCGGTGAGGATCAGGCGATCGACGAAGCCGTCCTCGGGACGCAGCACCACCTCGGCGATCTTGCCCTCGATCCGCTCGACTCCGCGGCTCTCGGCGAGCCCGCGCAGATAGCGCGCATAGAGCGAGGCGTCGAAATGATAGGCATAGGAAAAGGTCGAGAAGACCGGGGCAGATTGCGGCGTCGGGATCTCGAATTTGCCGCGATACGCCGCCTGATGGTTGAGCGACCAGGCATCGAGCGGCGTGGTGCTGCCGAGCGTCTGCGCACGCAGCCATTGCTGGTGAAAAGCCGTCAGCCCGAAATCGTCGCCATAGCGGCCAAAGGGATGGAAATAGCGCTGCCCCTCGCGCAGCCAGCCGACGAATTCGATCCCGAGCTTGAAGCTGCCCTGCGTCTCGCGGACGAACGCGCGCTCGTCGACCTGGAGGATCTTGTTGAAAAGCTGGATCGGCGGGATCGTCGCCTCGCCGACGCCGACGGTGCCAATCTCGTCGGATTCGACCAGCACGATGCGGCACTGATGCGGCTTGAACGCCACCGATAGCGCAGCGGCCGCCATCCAGCCTGCGGTGCCGCCGCCGGCGATCAGGATCGAGCGGACCGCCTCGTCGCTCATGCCGCCTCGGCGCGGCAGCAATGCTGAATGAACAGCGCGTGCGGCGGGGTCGCCTCGGCGGCCTGGGCGAGCTGCTGGCGGCGATGGGCGAGCCCGGCGCGGAGCCGCTCGCTGTCGATCCGATCGACCAGCGGATCGTAGCGATCGGGCAGCAGCCCATTCCCCGCGAAGATCGCGACCCAGCTCGGCTCCTGATACGATTCCTCGGAGAGCAGAGGCACCCGACCGGTGGCGCGGAACGCCTCGATCTTGTGCGCCAGCGTGTCGGGCAGCGCCATCGTCCGGCAATAGTCCCAGAGCGGCGCATCGTCGCGGCGCGTGAGCGCGTAATGGAGGATCAGGAAGTCGCGGATCCGCTCGAATTCATTGGTGGTGACGCGATTATACTCGTCGGCGACGCGGGGATCCCAATTGCGGTCGGGGAAATATTCGATCAGCCGCGCGATTCCCGTCTGGATCAGCTGGATGCTGGTCGATTCGAGCGGCTCCATGAAGCCGCCTGCCAGCCCGATCGCGACGCAGTTGCGGTTCCAGAACTTGCGCCGCCGCCCGGTGGTGAAGCGCAGCACGCGCGGATCGGCGAGCAGCTCGCCCTCGACATGCGCAGTGAAGAGCGCGCGCGCCCGGTCGTCGTCGGTGAAGCGCGTCGAATAGACATAGCCATTGCCCATCCGGTGCTGGAGCGGAATGCGCCATTGCCAGCCGGCCTCGCGCGCCGTGGAAAGCGTATAGGGCGCCGGCGGCCCGGCGAGCGCGCTCGGCGCCACCACCGCGCTGTCGCAGGGCAGCCAATGGCGCCAGTCGTCATAGCCGGTGCCGAGCGCCTCCTCGATCAGCAGCCCGCGAAAGCCCGAGCAGTCGACGAACAGATCGGCGGCGTGGCGTTCGCCATCGGCGGTGACCACCGCGGCGATCCGGCCGCTCTCCCCGTCGAGTGCGGTGTCGACCACCCTGCCCTCGATCCGGCGCACGCCGCGCTTCTCGGCATAGGCACGCAGGAAGCGGGCGTAGAGCAACGCGTCGAAGTGGAAGGCGTAGCGATAATAATGCTGCTGCTGTGCGGGATCGGAGGCGGGCGGCGCGAAACGGCCGCGGCGAGCCATCGCCCAGGGGAGGCTATAGTCGTCGATCGGCGTCGAATCCCCGTCGCGGCGCAGCTTGAGCCAATGGTGATGCGGCGCGATGCCCTCGATCGCATCGCCATAATCGCCGAAGCCGTGGAAGAAGCGGTCGCCGATCGCGCCCCAGTCCCGAAACTCGATGCCGAGCTTGAACGAGCCCTGCGTCGCCTTGACGAATTCGCGCTCGTCGATCCCGAGCAGGCCGTTGAGATGCTGCATCAGCGGCACCGTCGCCTCGCCGACGCCGACGGTGCCGATCTCCTCGGATTCGATCAGCGTGATGCTGCAGCGCGCCGGATCGAGGAAACGCGAGAGCACGGCGGCGCTGATCCAGCCGGCGGTGCCGCCGCCGACGATGAGGATGGATCGGATGGCCTGATCGGACATGGACGCCTTCGAGGTTAGGCGCGGGCGAAGCCGGAAGAAAGGGTGGCGGCGCGCCTGAGGGCGCGCCGCCGAGTTTCTGGGATCAGAAGCTGGCCCGGATGATACCGGCGATGCGCCTGTCGGTATCCGTCCAGCTGTAGCGCGGATGGAGGACCGCACCTCCGACGTCCAGGAACGTGCGCGTGTTGAGCAGATTGGTGCCCTGCACGCCGATCTTGATGTTGTCCGTGATGTTGACGAGCAGCGAGGCGTCGAGCTGGCCGTAATCTTCCGACCAGACCGGCGCGTTGAGGTTCGCAGCCGATGTCGTCAGCAGATATTCGGAGCGCCAGTTATACGCCACGCGCGCCGAGACGCCGTATTTCTCGTAGATCGCGGCGAGGTTGTAGCTCCATTTGGAGAGTCCCTCGAGCGGCAGCGTCGTGTCGTTCGCGTTGGTGATCTGGTTGGGATCGAGCGTGTTGACCGGCTGATTGGCGCCCCCGGTGCTGTCGACATAGGTGACGTTGCCCGAGAAGCCGAGCCCGCCGAGCACGCCCGGCAGCATGTCGAAGAACTGGGTGTAGGCGAACTCGAAACCCTTGATCTTGCCCTTCTCGCCATTGACCGCGCGGGTGACGTTGAAGGTCAGCGATTGGCCATTGCTGACATAGGTCTCGTTGACGTTGCCCGAGATGATGTAATCGCGGATGTCCTTGTAGAATGCCGCGAAGGTGATGCTGTTCGACTTGCCGAAATAATATTCGGCGCTGAAGTCGAACTGGTCGGACTTGGTCGGCTTGAGATAGGGGTTGCCCGCCTGGCCGGTCAGGCCCTGGGGCTGCGGCAGGAGTGCCGTACCCGCCGGATTGAGCGTGAAGCCGAGTGAGGCATAGGGCCGGAGCTGCGAGAAATTGGGCCGCACCATCGCTCTGCCCGCCGCGAAGCGCAGCTGCAACTCATCGGTCACCTTGAACCGCAGGTTGAGCGTCGGCAGCACGTCGGTGTAGCTGTTCTGGTAGGTCGCGTTGGCGAGCCGGCCGCCGCCGCCATTGTTCGAGAAGGCAAGCGCCGTCGCGAGCGCCGAGCAGGCCGGCGCGGTGGGCGTCGCGGTGCAGGGCGAGGTGATCGTCCCGACGCTCAGATAGCCGGTCGCCTCGTTCTTCGTGCGGACGACGCGCACGCCGATATTGCCGTCGAACCGATCCGAGCCGAAGCGCAGCATGCCATAGCCGGCAAGCGTCTTCTCGTTCTGGGTGGCGATGCCGCCCAAGACATTGTCCGTCCCCGGATTGGCGTTGGCGAAGCTCTCGTCGGTCAACGGCGTCCAGCCCCAGCCCGAAGTCTCCGTGGCCTTGAGATACTGGAAGGCGTTCGCGGTGCCGTTGGTCATCAGGTCGACCGACGGGAACCAGCCCACGCCGGGCACGCCGACGCTGCCGCGGAAGAAATCGTCGTAATTGAACTGCTCGGATTGTTGCGGCAGCCCCGAATTCGCCGGCGACCCGGTCTGGTTCAGATAGACCGGCGCGCCGCCGCCATTGCCCCAGAACTGCATCGAGAGCAGCGCCCAGTTATAGCCGGTCTGCCGCGTGACCGCCTCGCGATCGGTGGCGCGGATGCCCGCGCGGAACGATCGGAGGAAACTGTCGTCGTCGAACTTGTATTCGACGTCGAGCCGTTGGGCCCATTGGCCCGCCATATTGTCCTCGAGGTGGTCCATCGCCGCGGCCCACCAGTAATTGTTCTGGGAAGCGAGCGACGCACCGTGCTCGACGGTGCTCACGCTGGGCGTGTTGCCCCTGAGGTCGAAGACGATGTCCGGGCGCCGCGCATCGAAGCCCGGATTGGCGAGATTGGCGCCCGCGACGCCGAACTCGCTGAACGCCGTGAAGCTGAGCACTTCGGCGGTCGAATGGATGCGCTGGACATCGGCGCTGACCGCCCAGTGATCGCCCGGCGTCCATTCCCATTTGATCGAATAGTCGCGCGTGACCTTGTGCGATTCGCCGTACCGCGTGTCGAGGTCCATATTGGCGTTGCGATAGGTCCCCTGCTCGAGCACGCCGTCGCTGTTGACGTGATAGGTCGAGTCATAATCGGGCAGCTGATAGACGCCCTCGGCATGCTCGATGTCCTTGGGATCTGCCGAGGAGATGAAGCCTTCGAAGGTGAAGGTCATGTCGGGATCGGGGCGCAGCTGGACCGAGCCGTTGACCGTGGTCCGGCGCTGCTGCCAGTCGATCCGGCGCCAGCCGAGCGACGAAGGCACGAGGATGTTCTGGAAGCCCGTCGGCGCGCCGCCATTGGCGCGCACCGTATAGGTGCCGAGCTGGATGCTGTCGGTGCGGTTGCCGATATTGTTGATGCTGCCCGAGAGCAGGACGCCGATCTCGCCCAGCCCGACGTCCCAGCGATTGCTGTACAGCGCGTTGCCGGACCAGAAGCCCTTCTGGCGCATATCGGCATAATTGTAGTCGCCCGAGACCGCGATGACCTGGCCGGGCTGGTCGAAAGGCTTGCGCGTGCGCAGGTTGACGATGCCGCCGACGCCGCCCTCGACCATCTCGGCCGAAGGATTCTTGTAGACGTCGACGCCCGCGAGCAGATCGGGCGAGACGTCTTCGAAGCTCAGCCCGCGGCCGTTATTGGCCGAGAAGACGTCGCGACCATTGGTCTCCGAGCGGACCCATGAAAGGCCGCGGATGAAGACACCGCCACCTTCGGCGGCGAGGCGCGCTGGATCGCGATTTTCGTTGGTGCGCTGAAGCGTGATCCCCGGGATGCGCTGGAGCGCTTCGGAAACCGAACGATCGGGAAGCGCGCCGATGTCCTGCGCGCTGATCGAGTCGACGATCTGGTCGGCGTTGCGCTTGGTGTTGCGGGCGCTGGTCAGCGACGCGCGAATGCCGGTGACGACGACTTCGTCCTGCGGCGTTTCGGGTGTGGGGGCAGGCTGGCTCTGATCCTGCGGCGCCGCGGCGGCGGCCGGAACCGGATCATCGGCTGCGAAGGCCGGCGTACCGAACCCGGTGGCGATCAGCGCGAGCGTGGAAACGCCGTAGCGAATGAGTCCGGCACGCGACCTGCCAGGACCTGGACGAACTTCGACCATCAAACTCCCCCTCCTGATCCGCGGAAAGGGAAGAGCGCGGCCCCATGCCATCGACCCCCCGATCCGTTTCGCCCCCCAACCTCTCTACGGGCGGGATCGCGAGCGTGTTTATTAGCGCTAACAATTTTCACATACAAGTACAGATTGCTGATTTGTTGCAGAGCGATTGCGGCGCGCGCGCGGTATTCCGCGCGGCTATGGCGCGTCCGTTTCCTGCGGGCTGTACGCCCCTGCCCGGGCGCGCCATATCCGGAGGACTGCCATCGAACCGAGGTGCCCGATGAAGAAGCTCGTCCTGCTTGCCCTGCTCGCCACCGCTGCCTCCGCGGCCTCGTACGCCGCGCCGGGCGACGATGCCGATCTGCACAAGCGGTTGCTGACGCTCGACACGCATCTCGACACGCCGGCCCATTTCAGCCGCCCCGGCTGGAGCTTCGGCGAACGGCACGATCACGCGACCGATCCGGTGCAGGTCGATCTCGGCCGCATGGACGCGGGCGATCTCGATGGCGGGTTCTTCGTGATCTACACCGCCTCAGGTCCGCTGACTCCCGAAGGCTATGCCGCAGCCAAGGATTTCGCGCTCAAGCGCTCGGACGAGATCCATGCGACGCTGGCAAAATTCCCCGATCGGATCGCGCTCGCGACCAAAGCGAGCGACGCCGTGCGGCTCGACAAGGCGGGCAAGCGCTTCGCCTTCATCAGCATGGAGAACAGCTACCCGCTCGGCGAGGACCTCTCGCTGCTCGGCGAATTCTACAAGCGCGGCGTGCGGATGGCGTCGCCGGTGCATTTCCGGAACAACCAGTTCGCCGATTCGGCGACCGACAAGCCGAAGTGGAACGGCCTCAGTCCCTTGGGCAGGCAGTGGGTCGCCGAGATGAACCGGCTGGGAATGGTCCTCGACGCCAGCCATGCCTCGGACGCGGTTCTCGACCAGATGATAGCGCTATCGAAGACGCCGGTGATCCTGTCGCACTCGGGATCGAAGGCGATCTTCGACCATGCCCGCAACCTCGACGATGCGCGCCTGCGCAAACTCGCCGCCTCGGGCGGGGCGATCTGCGCCAACGCTGCCTATCTGGGCGCGTCCAATCCCAATGCCGAGCGCTCGGAAATCTCGGACAAGCTGGAAGATGCCGGCAAGCTGGGGCTGAGCGCCGAGCAAGTCGCCGCGCTCACCCGCCGCCTGCGCGAGATCGAGAAAACCGCGCCGTCGCAGCAGGCCGATTTCGAGACCTATATGCGGCTGGTGCTGCACCTGATCGACGTCGCAGGCGTCGACCATGTCTGCTTCGGCGCCGATTGGGACGGCGGTGGCGGCGTCCCCGGCTTCGAGGACATCGACGCGCTGCCCAAGGTCACCGCGCGACTGCGTCAGGCGGGCTATTCGGCCAAGGACATCGAGAAGATGTGGAGCGGCAACGTGCTGCGGCTGGTGCGCACGGCGGAGGCGAAGAAGGGGCGGTAGCGCATTGCTCCCCTCCCTGCTTGCAGGGAGGGGCTGGGGGTGGGTACGCGCGTCTGCGCGCCCAAAAAGACTCACCGACCTCGCGGCAAAAAGCGCCGGGCGAGGCATCGAGCCTCGCCCGGCGCTACCCACCCCTTGATCCCCTCCCTTAAAGGGAGGGGAATGTTTGTGTTCAAACCTTCTGCCACCCGCCTCCCAGCGCCTTGAACAGATCCACCTGCGCGTCGGCGATCTGCGCGTCCGCCGCGGCGAGCGCAGCCTCGGCATCGGCGAAGGTCCGCTCGGCGTCGAGCAGCGCGAGGCTGTCGATATCCCCCTCGCGCTGACGGGCGCGGGCGATGTTGACCGCCGCCTGCGCCTCGTTCCACGCCGCCTGCAGCGCGGCGCGGCGCTCGAGCGCATGGGCATAGGCCGAGAGCGCGGTCTCGGTCTCCTGCAGCGCACCGAGTACGACCCCGTCGAAGGTGGCGAGCGCGGCCTGGGTATCGGCCTCCGCCGCCTGCACCCGCGCGCGCGCCGGCTCGGGGTTCACGGCCCAGTTGAGCAGCCCGCCGAGCAGCCAGCGCAGCGGCCCGCCGGTAAAGATCTCGCCGACATCGTTGCCGGTCGAGCCGACCGAGCCGCCCAGCGTGATCCGCGGATAGAGGTCCGCGGTGGCCACCCCGATCCGCGCGGTATTGGCCGCGAGGCGGCGCTCGGCCGCCCGGATGTCCGGCCGTCGGGCGAGCAAGGCGGCGCCGTCGCCGACCGGAATCGGCTGGCTCAGCCGCAGCGTCTCGGTGCGCGCGCGGGCGGTATCGGGCAGATCCGCCGGCGTGCGGCCGGTGAGCGTGGCCAGCCGGAACAAGGCCGCGTCGCGCTCGGCGGCGAGCGCGGGCACCTCGGCCTGGCGCTGGTTGCGCAGCGCCCCGATCCGCGCAGTGTCGAGCCGCGTCGCGAGCCCGACACCCCGCCGCCGCTCGGTCAGGTCGATCGACTGATCGAGCAGCTTGACGATGCGCTCGGCCACCGCGAGCCGTTCGGCGGCGGAGGCGGCGTCGGCATAGGCGCGCGCCGTCTCGGCGGCGACGATCACCCGCACCGCATCGGCATCGGCCTCCGCCGCGGCGACGTCGCCGCGCGCAGCCTCGACCCCGCGCGAGACGCGGCCGAACAGATCGACTTCGTACGAGACGTCGAGCCCGGCATCGATCTGCCAGTCCTCACGCGGTGCGCCGGCCGGACGCTGCGTCTCGGGGACGCGGCCATAGTTCGCGCTGGCGCCGACATTTGCTTGCGGCAGTCGGTCGGCGCGCGCGCCGCGTAGCGCCGCCCGCGCGCGGGCGATCCGCGCAACGGCGACGCGGACATCGGTATTGGCGGCAAGCGCGTCGCTGACGAGTTGGTCCAGCACCGGATCGTTGTAGAGCCGCCACCAGTCGCCCTTGACCGGCTCGGGGGTGACCGCGGGACTCGCGGCGACGAAATTGCCCGCCGCGGTCTGCGGGTGGGCCGGGGCGGTGTAGTCGGGCCCGGCAGCGCATGCCGCAAGGGCTAGCGCGGAAGCGGTGATCAGGAAGTTGCGCATGATGTGCGTCCTATTCTTGTCGTCGCCCTCACCCTTCCCTCTCCCATCGGGAGAGGGAGGGAGGCGCCGCAGGCGCCGGAAGGGTGAGGGCGACATGCTCTCAGTTACTCAGCCGGCTGCAGCACGTGCTCGTGCGCGTCCCCCGATCCACGCCGCCTGCGCGCGAGACGCTGTCCAAGCTCGCGGCAGACGACGTAGAAGGTCGGCGTGAAGAGCAGGCCGAACGCGGTCACGCCCATCATCCCGAAGAACACCGCGGTGCCCAGCGCCTGGCGGAGCTCGGCGCCCGCCCCGCTCGCGATCAGCAGCGGCACCACGCCGAGGATGAAGGCGAACGACGTCATCAGGATCGGCCGCAGACGATCGCGTGCGGCGCGCACCGCCGCCTCGACCGGCGACAGCCCATCCTGCGCCTCGGCCTGCTGGGCGAACTCGACCACGAGGATCGCGTTCTTCGCGGCGAGCGCGATCAGCACGACGAGGCCAATCTGGGTGAGGACGTTGTTGTCCATACCCCGCAGGTTCACGCCGGCCATCGCGGCGAGCAGACACATCGGGACGATCAGGATGATCGCCAACGGCAGCGTCAGGCTCTCATATTGCGCCGCGAGCACGAGGAAGACGAACAGCACGGCCAGCCCGAAGACGAGGCCCGCGGTGCTTCCCGCCATCTTCTGCTGATAGGCGATGCCCGTCCATTCGGCGCCGTAGCCCGCCGGCAGCTCGCTCGCGAGCTTCTCCATCGTATCGAGCGAACGGCCCGAGCTGTAGCCCGGCGCGGTGTCGCCATCGACCTCGACTGCCGGGAACAGATTGTAGCGCGTCACGCGATACGGCCCGGTCTTGTTCTCGAAGGTCGACACCGAACCGATCGGCACCATCGCGCCCGAATTGGAGCGGGTCTTGAGGTTGGCGATGTCCGCCTCGGTGGCGCGGAACGGCGCATCCGCCTGCGCGGTCACCCGATAGGTGCGGCCGAGCATGTTGAAGTCGTTCACGAAGGCCGAGCCGAGATAGACGTTGAGCGCCTCGAACACCCGCTCGGGCGGGATGCCGAGCATATCGGCCTTGCGCCGGTCGATATCGGCGAAGACGCGCGGCGTGGCGGTGTTGAAGAAGGTGTAGATCTGCTTGAGGCCCTCGGTCTGGTTGGCCTGGCCGATCAGCCCATAGGCAGTCTTGCCCAGCGCCTCATAGCCATGCTCGCCGCGGTCCTCGATCATCATCCGGTAGCCGCCGGCCGAGCCGATGCCCTGGATGACGGGCGGCGGTACGACGAGCAGCATCGCCTCGTTGATGTCGGCGGTGCGCTTGCGCGCCTCGCCCATGATCTCGTCGAAGCTGACGCCGAGCTTCTTGCGCTCCTCGAAGGAGAGCAAGGGCACATAAGCGGCGGCCGAGTTCGGTGCGAGCGTCTGCGATGGGCCGTCGAAGCCGGCGAGCATCACCGAGCCCTTCACGCCCTTGATCGGCAGGATGCGCGCGACGACCTTGCGCATCACTTCGTCGGTCCGCTCGAGCGACGAGCCCGGCGGCAACTGGATCACGGTGAGGAAATAGCCCTGATCCTGTTGCGGGATGAAGCCGACGGGCGTCACCCAGAACATCCCGATCGTCGCAGCGATCAGACCGACATAGGTCACCATCATCCGCTTGGGCCGGGTCACCAGCACGCGGGTGAGCTTGGCGTAGCCGACGCTCATCCGCTCGAAGCCGGCATTGAACAGGTCGGCGCCGCGGCGCAGCACCCGTGCGATCGGGCCCTTGGGCTCGCCCTCATGGCCGTGCAGCAGCACCGCCGCGAGCGCGGGCGAGAGCGTGAGCGAGACGAGCAGCGAGATCGCGGTCGCGGCCGAGATCGTCACCGCGAACTGCTTGTAGAAGGCGCCCGACAGACCATTGAGGAACAAGGTCGGCAGGAACACCGCGAGCAGCACCAGCACGATCGCGACGAGCGCGCCAGAGACCTCGTCCATCGAGGTCTTCGCCGCCTCGAGCGGAGTCATGCCCCGCGCGAGGTTGCGCTCGACATTCTCGACCACGACGATCGCGTCGTCGACGACGATGCCGATCGCCAGCACGAGGCCGAACAGCGAGAGGTTGTTGAGCGAATAGCCGAGCGGCAACAGCACCGCCATCGTACCGATCAGCGACACGGGAATCGCGATCACCGGAATGATCGCCGCACGCCATTTCTGCAGGAAGACGATGACGACGAGCACGACGAGCAGGATCGCTTCGCCCAGCGTGTGATAGACCGCGTCGATCGACTGGGCGATGAACTCGGTCGGGTTGTAGATGACGCGATATTCGAGGCCCTTGGGGAAGGTCTTCGACATCGCCTCGAGCTCGTGCTCGATCGCCTGCGCGGCAGCGAGCGCGTTCGAGCCCGGGCGCTGGAACACGCCGAGGATCACGGTGGGCTGGTTCGAGAGATAGGTATTCGACGAATAGTCCGCCGCGCCGAGCTCGACGCGCGCCACGTCGCTCACGCGCACCTGGCGGCCATCGGCGTCGGTGCGGATCACGACCTGGCCGAACTCGCCGGGATTCTTGAGCCGGCCCTGCGTCTCGATGTTGAGCTGGAAGGCGTTGCCGCTGGGCGTGGAACCCGGCTGACCGAGCGTGCCGGCGGCAACCTGGATGTTCTGTGCGCGCAGCGCCTGGACGATGTCGCCCGCGGTCAGGTTGAGCGCGGCGGCACGACCCGGATCGATCCACACGCGCATCGCATAGTCGCGCGCACCGAACATGCGGACGTCGCCGACGCCCTCGACGCGGGCGAGACGGTCCTTCACCTGGGTGAGCGCATAGTTGGAGATGTAGCTGCGATCGACCGACTTGTCGGGCGAGATCAGGTTGACCACCATCAGGAAGTCCGGCGTGGTCTTGCGCGTCACCACGCCGAGCCGCTGGACTTCCTCGGGAAGCCGCGGGATCGCGACCGCGACGCGGTTCTGCACCAGCACCTGCGCGTTATCGAGGTTGGTCCCCGACTTGAAGGTGACGGTGATGGTGACGTTGCCGTCGCCGGTCGATTGCGACGACTGGTAGAGCATGTCGTCGACGCCGTTGATCTCCTGCTCGATCGGCGCGGCGACCGTCTCGGCGACGGTCTCGGCCGATGCGCCGGGATAGGCGGCGGTAACCGTCACCGTCGGGGGGACGATGTCGGGATATTGCGAGATGGGAAGCGCCAGATAGGCGATCGCGCCGATGATCGTGATGATCACCGCGATGACCGCGGCGAAGATCGGGCGCGTGATGAAGAAACGCGAGAGGCGCATGGGCCTACTCCTCGCTGGAGGGTTTCGAACTCCCCGGCCGGGCTGAGTGCTGGGGCGACACGCGCGTGGCGGGCCGCCCTTCGACATGCTCAGGGCGAACGGGGAATGGAGTGGGTCCTGCCGCCGGGCCTTGGGGACCGCCCGGCGGCAGGTCGGTCAGCGGGCGAAGGTCGCCTCGCCCGTGACCGGGGCCGAGATGACGGGGGTGTCCGCCGCCTTGAGCGGCTCGACCTTGCCCTGTCGGATCTGGGGCTTGATGCCGGGTTGCTGGACCAGCTGGGCGCCGGCGATGACGACGCGGTCCTGCGCAGTCAGCCCCGAGCGGATCACGCGCAGGCCGTTGACCACCGGACCGACCTCGACCGGCCGCGGCTGGAGCGTGCCGTCGGGTCCGACGACCATCACCAGCTTGCGCGCCTGATCGGTGCTGATCGCGGCATCGGGCACCATCAGCGCGGTGGCGGTGCCGCCCGCCGAGAGCCGCATGTTGCCGAACATGCCGGGGGTGAGGAACATCCCCGGATTGGTCAGCACCGCGCGGCCGCGGATCGTCCCCGATTTCGGATCGAGCCCGTTGTCGGTGAAATCGAGATGCCCCTTCCAGCGATAGTCGGTCTCGTCCTGCAGGCGGATCTCGACCGGCGATTCCTTGCCGCCCGCCGCCGCTGCGCGCTTGGCCTTGAGGAACAGGGCCTCCGACCCGTCGAAGGTGAAGTAGATCGGATCGAGCGCGTTGATCGTGGTGAGCAGCGAGCCGCCCGCCCCTTCCCCGGCCGCGACCAGATTGCCGGCATCGACCTTGCGGTCCGAGATGCGGCCGGCGATCGGGGCGCGGACCTGGGTGAACTCGACGTCGAGCGACCGCGCCCGGACCCGGGCCTGCGCCGCGGCGACCGAGGCATTGGCCGCACGGACCCGGGCCTGGAGCCGCTCGACATCGCTCTTCGAGACCGCCTCGGCCGCGACCAGCCGCTCGGCACGGCCGAGATCGGACTGGGCGAGCGCGAGATCGCTCTGCGCGGTGGCGAGACCCGCCCGCGCCTCGGCGAGCGCCGCGGCGAACGGGCGTGCGTCGAGCGTGAAGAGCAATTGCCCCTTCTGGACGATCGCGCCGTCGGTGAAGTGGATGCCGACGACCTGCCCCGAGACGCGCGGACGCACCTCGACGCTGCGGCTCGCCTCGAAGCGGCCGACATAATCGTCCCATTCATTGACTTCGCGGACGAGCGGCTGGGCGACGGTGACGGTGGGCGGCGGCGGCGCGGCGAGCGCCGGCGCCTGCCGGTTGGCGATGCCGACGCCACCGGCGACGAGCGCGACCGGCAGCGCGACCACCGCAGCCTTCTGCCAGAGCGGACGCTTGCGGGTCGACGGACCCGGCTCGGCCGCATCGGGCTCGACCGGATCGATACGCGTGATCATGTTCATGCACGATTTCCCTGATTGAGGGCTGCCCGGCCCCGGCTGATGCTGGCGAGCAGCGTTTCATATTGTTCGAGTGTGAAGCCCGCCTCGTGGAAGGCGCGGATCGCGGCGCGCGGCACCGCATAGCCCTTGTGCCAGGCGAGGACCGCGAGGCGGCGAAGCGCCTCGAGCCGCGAGTCGGCGAGTTCGGGATTGGCGCGCTGGCCGCCGAAGATCATCCCCAACGCCACCGCCAGCCTGCCCGGCTTCTCGAGCGAGGAGAGCCGATCATGCTGGGCGATCGCGACAACCTGCCATTCGAGCGCCGAAAGACCGGTTTTGGTGCGCGGGGCGACGGCAACGTCCGCAGGCACATCGACGGGGCTGCCCTGCAGCGCGGCGAAATTCAGATAGGCCATGGTTCTTCTCCCTTCCTGCCGGCGGCGGACGCACCGCTCCCCTGCCCCGCAGCGCATGACCGCGGGCTCGCCGGCGAATTGCTGTCGCGAGGGCGCAGTCCTTCCCCGCCCGAGCGATGCTCGCGCGACGGGCTGACCGGCCCCGAAATGTGAGTCGGCGCGCTGGCGCCGAATGGTTCAGGCCGTGGCCCGATCCTGCTGTTTGCAAGGCTGACGCATAGGCAGCTCCTTCGTCTGGTCCCGGTTGCGAAGGTGACGGATCACTTCCATACCGACTGGTATAGAAATCGCGCTGCGGTGCGTCAAGGGCTTTCTATACTGCCCGGTATTTTTATTGTCGAGAGGAGAATGGGCGAAGCGTGCATTCGCCGGCGCGAGGCCCGTGGGACAAGCTTACCGGGACCTTTCAGAGGCTTGAATGACCCGTGCGAGGGTAAGCTGTTGCCGCTCCATCTCGCTCGAACCGGATCGGACAAGATGCCACGGAGGCAGCGATCTTTAGAGCGTGGAACCCGAGACAACACCAGCTCGACTCGGGGTTTTCACCGCTTTTGCTCCCGCACGGGAAGAGTAGGGTGCGCCTGCTGTAGACGCGCCGGACGGTCGTTCCGAGGAGCGCGTCCCGCGAGATTCTTAGCGAACGGGTGGTGCAATGGCGCACATGCTTCGCCTGCGGCTCTTGCTTGGCTGCACGATTCTGGCGGGAAGCCTCGGCTACCCTGGCCGCGCTCTTGCAGGACCCGACGGTCCGTCCGGTCCCAGCTTCGACCCCTCCCGGGTCTCGGTCGCGCAGGACGGGACGGCTACCACGGTCACCCAGAGCAGCACGCGAGCTGTGATCGACTGGCAGAGCTTCGATGTGCGACCGAGCGAGTCGGTCGTGTTCCTGCAGCCCGACGCAGAGGCGGCCACGCTCAACCGGGTTCACTCGGCATGGGCCAGCAGGATCGATGGGTTAGTCACCGCCAACGGACGGGTGATCATCCAGAACGGCAATGGCGTCGTGTTCGGAGCCGCCGCCCGTATCGACGTCGGTTCGCTGGTCGCGACCACCCTCGATGTCGACGCGAGGCAATTCGTCGATAACGGCAAGCTGGTGCTGCGTGGCGGCGGCGCCGGGGCCGAGGTGCGCAACGCCGGCACGATCACCGCCGCCGACCGCGGTTTCGTGGCGATGATCGGTTCGAAGGTGACCAACGACGGACTGATCCGCGCCCGCCTCGGCAGGGTCGCGCTCGCAGCGGGGTCTGCAGCGACGATCGACTTCGCCGGCGATGGGCTGGTGCAAGTCGCGATCACCGACCCCGTTTCCCATGACCTGACCGATGCCGGAGCGTTGGTGGCAAACAGCGGCCGCATCTCGGCGGACGGCGGGTCGGTGCTGATGACTGCACGCAGCGCGCGGGACGTATTGGCATCGGCGATCAATCTCGACGGACTGATCGAAGCACGCAGCGTTGGAACGCGGGCGGGCGCTGTGGCTCTGATCGGCGACAACGCCGGCAGCGTCGCGCTCGGCTCGAAGGCACGGATCGATGCCTCCGGCAACGTGGGAGGATCTGTCGCGCTCACCGGTGCTGGAGTCAGCATCGCGGGCGGAGCGACCATTGATGCCAGCGCAACCGGACGGGGCGGTACCATTCTGATCGGCGGCGGGATCCGGGGAAGCGGCACGCTGCCGCATGCGCTTGACGTTACGGTGGCGCAGGCTGCAACGCTGGATGCCTCTGGCGGCGACGGGGGCGGCGCGATCGTCCTCTGGTCCGACCGCTCCACCCAATTCGATGGCACCGCGCGCGCCGGGGCGTCCAACGGCGGTGCGCATGGGGGATTGGTCGAGACCTCCAGCACGGGCCGACTGATCGTGGGCGATCACGCGCTGGTATCGACCGCCAGTCCAAGCGGCATTGCAGGAACCTGGCTGCTCGACCCCACCAGCATCTCGATCGTCGCGTCGGGCGGGTCGGCATCCTCGCCGGATGATGCCAACAACGCGCCCGGAGCCTCGACGATCAACGCAAGCACGGTGATGGCGGCGCTCGCGAGCAACCACGTCCAGCTGGTCGCGGATGATCTGATCTCGGTCGATGCGCCCATCGTGGCGACCAGCCTCGGCGGTTCGATCCGCGGGTTGGAGCTGATCACGACAGGTCCCGACAGCGATATCCGGATCAACGCGCCGATCCTGCTCCAGAACGGCAACCTCGCTTTGCGCGCCGAGGGCGACATATTGCTCGGCACGCCCGGCTCGACCGAGACCGATTTCGCCCGGCGCGCGATCCTTGCCACAGGTACCGGCACGCTGTGGATGCAGACTCGCGCGACGGGAAGCATCCTTCAGGCGGACAACAGCGCGATCCTCTCCGAGAACATCGCGGCGATCGGCGGCACGGTGAGCCTGGGCAGCTGGGACAATTACACGCTCAATCTCGCCGGGGAGGCACGCGACGGCACCTTCCTGTTCCGCGAGACCAACGCCTTGAACGTCAGTCCGATCGGCACGGTGGTCGATCCGTTCACGCTGCAGAGCCAGAGCGGCGTGAACCAGCAGAGCAAAACCTTGCTCGAGACGCAGAAACTCGTTTCGACACAGGCGCCGACCCCCGTTGATCAGGTCCGGACACTCGCGCTGACCGGTTCGCTGACCGGTCAGACATTCGACACGATCGTCTTCTCGGCGCTGCCCTACGAACCTTTGCCCGGCAACAGCCTTCCGCCAGCCCCCGCGATGACCGATTCTTCGGACTATGGCGTGCGATCGCTGACCTACTCGCTCGGCGGAAGCGCATATTCCATCACGCCGGAAACGCCGGTGGGCAACCGTCCCGCCGGCTTCCTGCTCGAGGCGGCGGGCGGCTCGGTGATCGCATGGGTCAATTCCGGCTTCACCAACCAGGCTTGGGGCGTCGAGGGTTTCAGCGGTGTCGGCGGCACCGATCCGCAGGAAATAGGCTATCATCCGCAGCAGAGCATTTCCGAGAATCTGATCGTGTCGTTCGGAGGGCAGATCTCCAGCGTGACCGCCGCGATCCGGCTGCTTTTCGCACCGGATTTCCAGATCCAGTTCGCCGAGGTCGCGCAGTTCGAATATTATCGTACGACCAGGTCCGCCGGCACGGTCGAGATCCGTCAGGCGCCGCTGAGCGGAACGCCCAGTCCGGTCAGCCGGGAATATGGCCTCCCCAATCCCGTGTTCACCTTCCAGAGCCCGGGGCCGAGCTTTCTCGAGGTGGACCAATATGTGTCCAGCCAGATCGCCGGCTATGAACTGGTCGGGCCCGAGATCAGCACCACGGCAACCCAACTTTCCCCGGTGGGCGTCTATCCGCTGACCGTCACGCCGCCGCCCGCCTCGGGCTTCGCTTCGCGGCGCTATGCCAACGACTTCACCGACGGCATCCTCACCATCACGCCCGCCCCGCTGTCGATCATCTCCGACAATTTCCAGAAGATATACGGCAACGCCGATCCGTTGCTGACCTTCGCCGTCACCGGTCTCAGAAACAACGAAGCCGCCGATGCGGTCCTGAGCGGCGCGCAATCCCGTGTACCGGGCGAGAATGTCGGAAACTACGCCACCAATATCGGAACGCTGGCGCCGAACGCCAACTACATCATCGCCTCCTTCACCCCGGGCATCCTCCAGATCCTGCCGCGTCCGCTGCTCGTTCGCGCCGATGACGACAGCCGGATCTATGGCGATCCGAATCCGGCATGGATCGCGCCCGGACAGACCAGCCACTTCAGCCTCAGCGGTTTTGCCTTCGGCGACGCCGCCACCACGGGACTGAGCTCCATCGATTTCGCGACGGCGGCCACGCTCGCGTCACCCGTCGGCACCTATGGCATCACGCCGTCGGGCGGTGTGCTGGCGGGCCCCGCCGCCGGGAACTATACGCTTAGCTATGTCGATGGCGCGCTGACGATCGATCCCGCGCAATTGCTGGTCACGGCGCGCGATGCGGTGCGTGTCTATGGCGAGACGAACCCGCCGTTCCACTTCGATGTCAGCGGCTGGCGCAACGGCGACGAGACCGTCAACAGCGTCGCCGCCACGCTCGGCACGTCCGCGACGGCCACGTCCAACGTCGGCGCCTATCCGATCGATGTGCTTTCGTCGCTGCTGAGCGGCCCCGGCGCCGCCAACTATATCTTGGCGAACAGCCCGGGCACGCTCACCATCACGCCGGCGCAGCTAACCGTCTCGGCCGACGATCAGAGCCGGGTCTTCGGCGAGCCCAACCCTCTTTTGACTGCGACCACGACGGGCTGGAAGAACAACGACGATGCCAGCACCACGGTGAATGCCGTGCTTTCGACGGCGGCGACCATCGCCAGCCCTGTCGGCAGCTATGTCATCAACGTCGACAGTGCGAGCCTGAGCGGGCCCGCGACGCTCAATTACGTGCTCGTTCGTCTGCCGGGCACCTTGCTCGTCACGCCCGCGCCGCTGCTGCTGGTTTCGGCCGACAATTACAGCCGGGTCTATGGCGACCCCAACCCGATCTTCACGTTCCAGGTGGCGGGATGGCGCAACAATGACGAACAGAACAACAGCGTCACGGCGACGCTGGACACCGCCGCAACCGTCACGTCCAACGTCGGCGATTACGCGATCACCGTCGGCAACGCCGCGATCCTGGGGCCTGCGGCGGGCAATTATCTGCTCCAGACCGAGGACGGCATCCTCACCATCACGCCCGCACCGCTGCTGGTGTCGGCCGAAGATCTGCGCCGCATCTATGGCGACCCCAACCCGCTGCTCACCGCCTCCGCCGAAGGATGGCGCAACAACGACGAGACACTCTACACGCTCGATGCGAGCCTATCGACCGCGGCGACGCTCACCAGCCATGTCGGCCAGTTGCCGATCACGGTCGACGCCGCGGCGATCCTCGGCCCTAACCCCACCAACTACACCCTCACCACCAGCAACGGCACGCTCACCATCACGCCCGCCACGCTGACCGTCGGCGCGCATGATGCGATCCGTGTCTATGGTGCGCCCAATCCGGCGTTCGACTTCGGTGTCAGCGGCTGGCGCAACGGTGACGAGGCGCGCAACAGCGTCGCCGCCACCCTCGGCACGTCCGCGACGGTCGCCTCGAATGTCGGCGCCTACCCGATCGCCCTGCTCGCCTCGCTGCTGAGCGGGCCCAATTCGGGTGATTATCTGCTCGCCAACCTGCCCGGCACGCTCACCATCACACCGGCCAGGCTCACGGTGTCGGCCGACGATGTGAGCCGGGTCTATGGCGATCCCAATCCCCTACTCACCTCCTCGGCGACCGGCTGGCTGAACGGCGACGATGCGACGACCAGCCTCAGCGCTTCGCTCTCGACGCTGGCGGCGATCACCTCGAACGTCGGCGGCTATGCCATCAACGTCGACAGCGCGAGCCTGAGCGGGCCCGCCGCCGGCAACTACACGATCGATCGCGTGCCCGGCACGCTGACCATCACCCCTGCCCCGCTGCTGGTCACCGGCGACCATCTGACCCGCGTTTTCGGCGATCCCGACCCTCTGCTGACTTTCCGTGTCGAAGGGCTGCGCAACGCCGATACGGCAAGTTCCCTGCTCACCGGCAGGCTCCGCCGCGCGGCGGGGGAGGATGTCGGCGTTTATCCCGTGCTGCAGGGCAGCCTGGCGCTGGCCAGCCCCAATTACGTCCTGACCTATGTAAACGGCTCGCTGGCGATCACCGCCGCATCGCTGATCGTCCGGGCCGACCCCAACGAGAAGTTCTACGGGTCCCCGGACCCACTGCTCACCTGGCAGATAGAGGGACTAAGGCTCGGCGACACGATCGATATCGTCACGGGTCAGGTGGTGCGGGATCCGGGCGAGGATGTCGGCATCTTCGCGATACGCCAGGGAACGATCGCGATCACGAGTCCGAACTATGTGCTCGATTTCATCGAGGCGCCTTTCACCATAAGGCCGCAGCCCGGCGATCTCGGCATGCTGACCTCGCGCGCCTTCGATCCGTGGCGCATCCGCCGCGTCGCGCGCGGGCGCGATCCGGACACGCCCGGCGACGCAGTCTACCGCACCACGCCCTATGAAAATCCCTATATCCCGGATCCGCTGATGCGCGCCTACGCGCTGGGCTATGTCCAGTTCGGAGATGCCGCCCCGACCGATTGGCGGAGCATCGTCAACGACCGCACCGGCCAGCATGCCGATCGCCCCCGGGCGCAGCCACCCTGCCCTTCGTCGGAGCTCCAGACCGTGATGCTCTGCGGTGCCGACGGCTTCCTCCGCGACTTCTGGACCGTCGCGAAATGAGGTTCGACGCGGGCGCCACGTTCCGCACGGCCCTTTCGTTCCTGTGCGTCGGGCTCGGATCGCCCGCCGTCGCGCAAGTGCTGCCCGGCCCCGCACAGGCACCCCAGGCACAGCGACGGTTCGAATTGCCCCAGGCGCCGACGCCACACACCGACCCGCGCGCGCTTCCCCCATCTCTCCCGACCGCAACGCCTCCGCCGGGCGCGGAACAGGTCCGCTTCGTGCTTCGCGAAGTGCGCTTCCCAGGCATGACCGTCTATCGCCCCGAGCAGATGCGCCCCCTCTATCAGGAGCTGATCGGACGCGAGGTGTCGCTGGCGGACCTCTACACGCTCGCTGACAAGGTTACCGCACGCTATCGCCGGGACGGCTATCTGCTGTCGCTCGCAGTCGTGCCCAGACAGCAGGTCAACGACGGCAGCGTGTCGCTGCAGGTAGTCGAAGGCTATGTCGACGAGGTCCGGTTCCGCGACGACCCGCCCGATCCGGCAAAGCTCTCGCGCAATCTCGCAGACGACATCGCCCGTTCGCGTCCCTTGCGCGCGCGCGACCTCGAGCGCAGCGTGCTGTTGATCGGCGACTTGCCCGGGGTCAACGCGCAGAGCGTGCTCAGCCCGTCGCCGACAAAATTCGGCGCAGCGGACCTCGAGATCGTGACGCAGCAAACGTCGCTCGAGGGCTTTATCAGCTTCGACAATCAGGGCTCCCGCTATCTCGGTCCCTATGCGTTGTCGGCGGGCATCACCGAATTCAGCCGGCTGGGGCTGGGCGAGCAGATCGATCTCGTCGCCGCAGGAGACGTGGTCGACGGCACGATGTTCTATGTCCAGGGCGCATTGACGCTTCCGGTCAGCCGGGGCGGCCCGTTTGCGGGGGACACGATCCAGTTCTCTGGCCTCTACAGCCAATCCGAGCCCGATCTGCCGGCGGAGGTTTTCCCCTTCAAGACGCGCAGCCGCAGTGTGGAGGGCCGGGTCACCTATTCGCTGCCCATCCTCCGCTCGCGCAAACAGAATCTGTCGGCGCGGTTCGGACTGATATGGCGCGATCTCGAGAATCGCATCACCGACCTGCCGGGAGATGCCCGCAACCCCGCACGCGAGCATGTGCGCATGGTCCAGCCGCGCTTCACCTACGACGTGGTCGACAAGACCGGCGCGGTCACGCTGTTCGACATCATGCTCAATTTCGGCGTCAGCGCGCTCGGCGCCAGCCGGCGCAGCGACCCGCGCCTGGTCCGCCTGAATGCCGATGGCAGCTTCTTCTATCTCAGCGGCAGCGTCGCCCGGCTGCAGCCGTTGTTCACGCATTTCTCGGCCTTTCTCCGTTCCGACTTCCAATGGAGCGACGAGGCGCTGCCGACGACCGAGCGCTTCGGGGTCGGCGGCCCGCGCAACGGGGTGGGCTTCCCGCCGGGTGCGATCACCGGCGACAGCGGGGTCAGCGTGCGTGGAGAGCTGCGGTACGGGCACGAACTTTCCAACAAATGGGTCACCGGTTTCCAGATCTATGCCCGCTACGACTATGGCTTCACTTCCGACGCGACGCCGAGCCCGGACGACTGGAACGATCTTTCCACGATCGGAATGGGCCTTCGCCTGAATCTCCTAAGATCGCTGACCTTCAATCCCGAAGTGAGTCATCAGCTCAGCGGCTCGCCGGGTGACTGCCTGGGTTGCCGTCATGAGACGCGGTTTCTGTTCAATCTCATCCAGCGCTTCTAGGTCGCCGCCGGCTCAGACCGCGCTGGCATCATCCGTCGGCAGACAAATCGGGCAATGGCCATTGCCCCAGGGCCGTTCGGGCGTCCGCTCTCGGGGCGTAAGCGGAACGTCCGCTTTCCGGGATCGGTGATGCCGAAAACTCCCCCTCCGATGGCGGATCGCGCAATGCCGATTACATCGCGATAACGCGCGTCGTTGCTGCAGGCGCTCGGTCCGGCCGTCTCTTCACCGCTCGGCAATGCCTCGGCTCGCGCGCCGCTGGCCGGCAAATGAACCAGCGACATGGCACGCCCGCGGCTGCACCATTTTGCGTCCGCACTTGGCAACGGTTCGGGAACGGGCCAGAAATCAGGAATGATGGATTCTCGCCCCGTTACCGGCGCTTCGTGTCCGGTTTCGATCTCTCGCGCGTCTAGCTAGCGGGAGCGCATGCGGGACCTTGCGAACATGCTCGCCAAGGCAAAGCGTGCGGTAGTGCGGCGAGGAGTCGCCGAGCAGGATGCGGATGAGCTCGTACAGGAGGCCTATCTCAAGATCGAACGCTATGAGCGCGAGCAGACCGCACGTTCGCGCGAGGCGTTGCTGGTGACGGCGGCGGTCAACCTCTCGATCGATCGTCGGCGCCGCGAGGCGCGCGCGCCCTTCGCGGAGATCGGCGAACTGCACAACATCGCCGACGCGACACCCGACCCGGCGCAGATCATCGAGCAGCAAAGGCGCCTGCAGCACGCCAAATCGGGACTGGAAACGCTGCCGGAACGCACCCGTCGCATCTTGCTGCGGCGGCGGCTCGAGGGTTCGACCTACGCCGAAATCGCGGCGGACGAGGGGATGAGCGTGGCGGCCGTGGAGAAGCAGGTGGCGCGTGCGACGCTCCAGCTGATGCAATGGATGGAGGGCTGGTGAGCCGCGCGCCGTCCCGCGCCTCGGCCGAGGCCGCCGTCTGGCTCGCGCGTCTGCAGGGCGATGCCCGCACGCCCGCGCGCGAGGCGGCGTTCAAGACCTGGCTGGCCGCCGACCCGGCGCATCAGAGCGCCTTCGAAAAGGCGACCGATCTCTGGGCCTCCTTGCCCGGCGCGGCGCAGTTGCTCGACGAGCCTGCGCCCCGTCCGGCCCTCACGCTGGCGAGCCGCTGGCAGCGTTCGCCGGTTCCGCGTCTCGCGCTCGCCGCATCGGTGCTGCTTGCGGTGGGCATTGGCACCTTGCTGACGCTGGCGCGCCCTGCCGCCTATTCGACGGCGATCGGCGAGCAGAAGGTCGCGACGCTCTCCGACGGCAGCCGGATCGCGCTCAACACCGACAGCAGCGTCGAGGTGCGCTACGGTGCCGAGGAGCGGCTGGTCGAGCTGGATCGCGGCGAGGCGATGTTCGAAGTGGCGCACAACGGCGCGCGTCCGTTCATCGTGCGCGCCGGCGACAAGCAGGTCCGCGCGGTGGGCACCAGCTTCGTGGTGCGGCGCGAGGGGGACGGCGTGATCGTCACCCTGCTCGAGGGCAAAGTGGCTGTGACCGACGTCCGGCCTGCAGCGATCAACGCGAAGCCGACCTATCTCAATCCCGGCGATCGCCTGCGCGCGCCGCTGGACGGCCCCGCGCGGATCGACGCACAACCCGCCGACGTCGCCACTGCCTGGCGCCGCGGTCAGGCGATGTTCTCGGACACGCCGCTCGCCGATGCAGTCGAGGAGCTCAATCGCTACGGCGGCCCGCGCCTCGTCATCGACGATCCCCGGCTCGCCGGTCTGAAAGTCTCCGGCGTCTTCGCCACCAACGATACCGGGGAGTTCGCCCGCGCCGTCGCGGCATTGCACGGCATGCGCGTCGAGCAGGTCGGCCAAACGATGCATATCGTGCGCTGACTGCCGCCGTGACGTCATTTTTGTTTCTTTCTCATGTCGGTTTTGCAACGCAGCATCGTCTAATCCCCTGAGGAAGCAAGCGAAGGGGTCGCGCTTCCGGGGGGAAAGCAATGCCGTCCAAACTCACGCTTGCCACGTTTGCAGCCAGCAGCTGCCTGTTCGCCGTTCCCATCGCGCAGGCGCAGACGCGCTACAGTTTCGACATGGCCGCGCAGCCGCTCGAGACCGCGCTCCGCTCGGTCGCGACGCGCACGTCGACCAACATCATCTTCGACAGCCCGGCAGTGCGCGGCCGCGTGGCACCGGCGCTCCATGGCGAGTTCAGCGCGCGCGACGCGTTCAACGCGCTGCTCCGGGGTTCGGGGCTGACGCTCAACGTCACCCAGGGCGGCTCGTACATCGTCGTGGCGCCCGCCGGACAGAGCAACACGCGCGGCGAGAACGGCTCGATCAGCGGTCATCTGACGCGCGACGAGAGCGGCCGTGCCCTTGCCGGCGCGCTGGTCCGCATCGTCGAGACCGGGCAGACCACCACCGCCGACGACAATGGCGACTTTCGTTTCGCCAGCGTCCCGCCCGGCCAGTACACAATGGAGATCTCTTTTCTCGGCTTCGACACGCGCTCGCAGCCGATCGTGGTGGGATCGGGAAACGCCGCAACCATCGCGCTGGCGATGAACGAGGCGGTTGAGGAAGGCGAGCAGATCGTCATCTACGGCACGCGCAGCGCGCGGGCCAACGCGCTCAACCTCCAGCGCTCGGCAGAGAACAACACCGAAGTCGTCTCCGCCGACGATCTGGGCAACTTCACCGGCACGACCTTTTCGGACGCGCTGCGCCGCACCTCGGGCGTCTCGTTCCAGCGCGACAGCATCACCGGCGACGGCACCAACGTGATCGTGCGCGGCCTCGACCCGGACATGAACAACGTCAAGCTCAACGGACTCCAGCTTCCTGTCGGCAACGGCACCGGCCGCTCCGCCGATCTCAGCAACCTGCTCGCGGATTCGGTGGGCAAGATTACGATCAGCAAGAGCCTGCTTCCCAGCCAGGACAGCGCCGGCACCGGCGGCCTGATCGAGATCGAGACGCTGTCGCCGCTCAACCGCCCGCGCCGCTATGCCAGCTTCCAGGTGGAAGGCGGCCTGAGCGGGCGCGACTTCAGCAAGGAGTTCCTCGTCTCGGGCACCGTCGCCGGCCGTTTCGGCGCGCAGGACAATTTCGGGCTCAGCGCGTCGGTCCAGTATCGCCGGAACTCGGTGCGCAACGTCTCGTACAATACGGTCACCAAATACGGCGCGTTCTTGCCCAATGCCGCGGACGGAACGCCGACCCTGACTGCCGGCGATGCTGTCGACCCGAACGCGATGTTTCCCTTCGTGCCCGGCGATGACGGCGCCTATGTCACGCAGCTGTTCGCCAACTTCAATCATGTGAAACAGTCGACACTGGCGGCGACCGTGTCGGCCGAATGGCAGATCGGCAACCACACCAATTGGAAGTTCGACTTCCAGCACGCCCAGGCCGATCGCACTGGCTATGCGATGACCGACAGTTTCACCGCGCTCAGCGAATATTCGGACGTGCCGGGCGGCAATGCGATCTCGGCGCTGCATCTCGATCTGACCCCCGGCAATGCGGCGATCCAGCGCGAGCAGGTCTATGCCTATGACCCGAACGCCAGGACGATCACCGACACCTACAGCTTTTCCGGCAAGAGCAGCGCGGGCAAGCTGACCTTCACTTATCTCGCCGGCTACGCCCATGGCAGCGAGAACCATGACCGCGCCACCACGCTCGATCTGCGCATGCCCGACAGCGACGCCACCGCCGCGCTGTTCCTGCCCGAGGCGATCGATCCGAACTTCGGCTATGTCGTCACCCCCTTCGGCCGACGCAGCGGCGACGCGATCCCCATCCCGCTGCTCAGCAGCGCCGGCTGGGCGCTGATCAACGATCCCTCGCGCTACACGATCACCAACGGCACCGGCGGGATCGACACCAGCACCGGCAGCAACAACCGCTATACCGGCGAGGTCGGCCTGCGCTGGGACATGGATTGGGGCTTCCTGAAATATGTCGAGGTCGGCGCGCGCTACGAGCGCACCGAGTTCAAGCACGATCTGCGGCGCACCCAGTTCGGCGGCAACGCATCGATCGCCTCGCTCGGCCTGCCTTTCTCACCTACCGACCTCACGCGCGTGGGCGTCGCCGGCGCCAATTTCACTGCGATGAGCGAAGACACGGCGATCGGCTTCTTCGACCATATGGACGATTATCTGGCCAAATATCCGCAGTTCACGCTCGCGCCGATCGCGCCCGCGATCGGCCAGGACGAGCAGAACACCCGCGAAGACAATTACGCAGCCTATGTCCAGAGCAGGCTCGAGTTCGGCAAGCTCGAGGTCATCGGCGGCGTGCGCTACAACCGCACCGATCTGTCGGCCACCAATCTGGTGTTTCCCACCTATATCGGCCCGATCCTGCCCGCGAACGGCGGCGGGTTCGGCAGCGATCTCGTCTTCCAGAACCAGTTCAGCAGGCTGATCACTGAAACGGCGCATTCCGAAGATTTCCTGCCGCGCGTGCTGTTCAACTATCGTCAGAGCGACAATCTGATCTTTCGCGGCGGCTATTTCCTCTCGATCGCGAGGCCGCAGATCAACGATCTGTCGCAACAGACCCGTATCAGCTTCATCAACATCCCGATCCCGGGTCCGGAAGGCGTGAAGCCGATCCTGCAGATCAATTCGGGCAATCCGAATTTGAAGCAGGCAACCACGCACAATTTCGATCTGAACGTCGAATATTACGACAAGATCGGCATCATCAAGCTGGGCGGTTTCTACAAGCGGATCGAGAACCTGCTCCAGGCCAACCAGACCAACGGCCCGGCCAACCTCGCCAACGTCACGCTGCCCGACAGCCCCTATTTCCAGGGCGCACCCTATTTCGATCCGGCGCATCCCGAGAATTATTTCATCAACGGCGGCTCGCCGATCAACAGCAAGCATCCGGCGATCATCTGGGGCATCGAGGGGCGATACGAGCGCCAGTTCGATTTCCTGCCGGGCGCATTCTCGGGGCTTGGCGTGATCGCCAACTACACCTTCACCAAGAGCAGCCGCTGGCAGCAGTACAGCTGGGCCTATGCCCCGGCAGGGCAGAGCAACGTCTATGAATTCTCCCACCTGCCGTTCAATCAGCAGTCGAAGCATTCGGGCACGGTCGCGCTGACCTATCAGAAATACGGTTTCGACGGGACGCTGGCCTATAGCTTCCAATCGAGGACGCTCGACAATTTCTATCCGCGCGGGCTGTCGGTCTACAATCAGGGCGTCCGGACCCTCGATCTGCGCGGCGAATATTATTTCGATCGCGCGCGCAAATACCGGGTCTATGTCGAGGCGGCGGACCTGCTCAAGGCCACCGACACGCCCGACGTCCAGCAGCTGGTGGCAGGCTATTACACCCGCGCCACCTATCTCGGCGGCCGCAGGTTCAAAATCGGCGCCGCCGCGATCTTCTGAAGCGGTGCACGTACCTCGCCGGCTCCCCGCGCATGGGAGCCGGCGCCTTTTTCCTATTCGAGGATCTTTCCGATGAAGCCCACCAAGTTGCTCCTCGCAGCGGCGACGCTCGCCATTGCCGCCGCGCTGCCCGCCAGGGCGCAGGAGCTGATTCCCTACAAGCAATTCACGCTGTCGAACGGCCTGCGCGTCGTGGTGCACGAAGACCACAAGACCCCCAAGGTGGCAGTCGCGGTCTGGTATCACGTCGGCTCGATGAACGAGCCGGACGGCAAGTCGGGCTTCGCGCATCTGTTCGAGCATCTGATGTTCAACGGCTCCGAGCATCACGACAAGGAATATATGCCGCCGCTCCAGGAGATCGGCGTCTCCGGTGTCAACGGCGCCACGTCGCTCGACCAGACCTATTATTACGAGATCGTCCCCACCGGCGGACTCGAGCGCGTGCTGTGGCTGGAATCGGATCGCATGGGCTATCTCGCCGCGGCGATCAGCCAGGCCAAGCTCGATGAGCAGCGCAAGGTCGTCCAGAACGAGAAGCGCACGCGCGAGAACACCCCCTATGCGCTGATGGACCAGCGTGTCGCGGCGGCGCTGTTCCCGGTCGGGCATCCCTATCACCACCCGACCATCGGCTCGATGGAAGATCTGAACGCCGCCTCGCTCGACGACGTGAAGGGCTGGTTCGCGCAATATTACGGTGCCACCAACGCAGTGGTCTCGCTGTCGGGCGACGTCACGCTCGATCAGGCCAAGGCGTTGATGGAGAAGTATTTCGGCAGCGTCCCCGCCGGCTCGCCGGTGAGCCGTACCACGGCCTGGGTGCCGGCGCTCGAGCGCGACAAGAGCGAGGCGATGCAGGACGACGTGCCCCAACAGGCGATCGCCTGGAACTGGGCGGTGCCCGGCAATCGTTCGCCCGAGGCGCAGGCGCTGCAGCTCGCCGCGCAGGCGCTCGGCCGCGGCAAGAGCTCGCGGCTCCACCAGGTGCTGGTGCAGGAGAAGCAGCTCGCGACCTATGCCTCGGCGCAATATGCCGGCTATGCGATCGCCGGCGTCTTCACGGTCGATCTGCGTCTGAAGCCGGGAGTCGATCCCGCCGCTGCCGAGGCGGCGGTGGAGCAGGTTCTCGGCGAATTCCTCGCCAAAGGCCCCGCGCCCGCCGAGCTCGCCCGCGTCAAGGCGAGCGGATCGGCGGACAATGCCCGCGCGATGGAATCGATCTATGTGAAGGCGATGGCGCTGGCGAGCGGCACGGTGTTCGCGGGCAATCCCGGCCAATATGCCGTCGACGACAAGCGCTTCCAGGCATTGACCGCCGCGGAGGTGCGCAGCACCGCCAATGCCTGGCTGGGCAAGCCCGGCTACAAGCTCACCGTATTGCCCTTCGGTGCCTACAAGGCCGTCGCCGACGGGGCGGACCGCACCAGGCTTCCGCCGCTCGGCCCGTCGCCCGATCTCAAGCTGCCGCCGGTGCGCGAAGCCAGGCTCTCCAACGGCATCCGCGTCGTTCTCGCCGAGCGCCCGGGCACGCCCACCGTCGACATGACGATGGTCTTCGATGCCGGCCAGGCCGCCGAGCAGCATATGAAGCGCGGCGTCGGCGGCTTCACGCTCGGGCTGATGGACGAAGGCACGACGACGCTCACCGGCCAGCAGTTCGCCGACCGCCAGGCGCTGCTCGGCGCGCGCATCTACAGCTACAGCGATGTCGACACGACCGACTTCATGGCCTCGGCCATGGCGAAATCGCTGCCCGAAACCGTGGCGCTCTGGGCCGATTACATCCGCAACCCTGCCTTCCGCCCCGCCGATCTGGAGCGTGATCGCCAGCAGCACCTCTCGGGCCTGTCGCAGTCGCTGGTCGATTCCGACCAGATCGCCCAGCGCACCTTCACCAGCCTGATCTTCGGCCCGGATCATGCCTATGGCGTGCCGCTTTCCGGCCGCGCGGACGCGATCAAGTCGATCACGCGCGAGGATCTGGTCGGGTTCCACGACAGCTGGATCCGCCCCGACAACGCCGTGATCTATGCGGCGGGCAGCACCGATCTCGCCACGCTCACCGCCGCGCTCGAAAAGGCGTTCGGTGACTGGAAGGCGCCGGCCATGCCCAAAGGTGCCAAGACGATCGACACCGTAGCCGAGGCGATCGCGCCGCGCGTAGTGCTGATCGACAAGCCCGGCGCGATCCAGTCGGTCATCCGCGTCGGCCAGATCCTGCCGAGCGGCAGCGATTCCCGCACCTTCGAGATCGGCGCGATGAACGACGTGCTCGGCGGCAGCTTCACCGCACGCCTGAACATGAACCTGCGCGAGGACAAGGGCTGGACCTATGGCGCCAGCTCCGGGATCGCCGAGGCGCGCGGGCCGCAGGCATTCGCCGTGGCGACCGGCGTGCAGACCGACAAGACCTCGGAGGCGCTCGGCGAGATCGACAAGGAACTGCGCGGCATCCGCGGGACGAGGCCCGCGACCCAGGCCGAGCTCGACCTGCTGAGCAAGGGCGAGGTGCTCTCGCTCCCGGGCCGCTTCGAGACCAACAACGCGATGGTCGGCTATCTCCAATATGTGAACCGCTTCGGGCGGCCCCATGACTGGATCACGACGCTGCCCGGCGCCTATGCCGCGCTCAAGCCCGAAACGATCACCGGCAGCGCCCAGCTGCTTCATCCGGACGCGATGACTTGGGTGGTGGTCGGCGATCTCTCGAAGATCGAGGCGAAGGTGCGGGCGCTCAAGCTCGGCCCCGTGGAGGTGTGGGATCCCGAAGGTCGAAAGCTCCGGTGATTGCCGAGGACGCCGAAGTCGAACGCCTCCGCGCAAGGGCAGCGTGGCCGACCAGAATGACCGGGTGCTTCGCTCGCGCAATCACCCGGTTGGCGGCATCGGCATCGCCGGCCAGGGAAAGGGTCGGGTTCTGCACGATCGGGACTTCGTAACCATCTCGGACCAGCAGCTCGCAGGTCCGTTGCCATCCATCGCGAAGGACAGCGCTTACGCCATTGTTTTCGCACAGGCTGGGCAATGGCGGCAGCGGACTTGCGATCGGGCTGCCGGAGGCGTTCCGCCAGAGTTCATGGTCCGCTGAGCCCCCGGGGGGCGGCGCCGATCCGCCCTCCTTCGACGGCTATTTGGTCGGCCACACCGCGAGGCTGGTCTCGACCAGCCGCTCGAGCTCCTCGCGGCTCGCACCCGCGCCGGCCTGTAGCGACAGGCCCTGGAGCAGCGCCCCCAGATATGCCGCAAGGTCTTCGGCATCCATGTGATCGGGAAGCTCGCCCGCTTCCTGCGCCTGCTCGAAGCGCTTGATCAGCGCCTCCATCGACGATTTGCGCCGGGCGATGACTTCGTCGCGGATCGATTCGGCCTCGACGCCGCACGCCACCGAGCTGATCACGCGCAGGCAACCGCGCGGCTCGCAATCGCTCGCCTGCATCTCGAGCGCGCCGCGCAGCAGCCGTTCGGCGACGTCGCGCGCGGTCGGCGCATCGAGCGCCTGCGACATGTAGCAGAGCTTCTCGCGCTCATAGAGGTCGAGCGCCTTGCGGAAGAGCGCCTCTTTGTTGCCGAACGCGGCATAGAGGCTGGGCCGGGTGATTCCCATCGCATCGGTCAGATCGGTGAGCGACGCGCCTTCATAGCCCTTGCTCCAGAAGACGCGCAGCGCCTGGGCGAGCGCCTCGTCGACGCAGAATTCGCGTGGGCGACCCTTGGGAGCGGTGCAGGTGGCAGTTTCCATATTGATCGGTATATAATCACAAAGTGTGGAAAAATCACTAGTATTAACGCGTAGTCGGACAATCGGGTGCGTATCCACCCCCAAAAGGGGGTTGCGGCGACAAATATGCAAGCCTATGCACTGTTCGTTCGAACGAACGACGGGGCAAAGATGGTCTCCACGACGCTCCTCGACACCGCGATCGATCAATTCGGACGCTACGGATTCGATGGTGCGAGCACGCGCGAGATCGCGCGCGCCTCGGGCACCGCCATGTCGTCGATCACCTATCATTTCGGCGGCAAGCAGGGCCTGTATCTCGCCGCGGCCGAGCATATCGCCGCCTCGATTCGCACCTTGCAGGGCGAAAGCGCCGCGCGCGCGATCGCCGCCGGCCGCGAATCGCCCCACGCCGCCACCGAGGCGCTCGCCGAGCTGCTCGACGGCCTCGCCCAGATGATGCTGCGCCCCGAAACCGAGGCATGGTCACGCTTCATCATCCGCGAGCAGCAATTCCCCACCGAGGCGTTCGATCTGCTTTTCGCCCGCGCGATGCAGCCGATCCTCACTGCCTTTGTCGAGCTGATCGGCGGCGCGCGCGCCGATCTCCCGCAGCGCGAGGTCGTGGCGATGGCAGTTCTGCTGTTCGGCCAGGCGATGGTGCTGCGCGCCGGCCGCGCCGCGGTCTGCCGCGCCTTCGGAGTCGATCAGCTCGACGAGGCGACCGCCGATCTCCTGCGCGCCCGCCTGCGCGCCAACACGCTCTGTATCCTTTCGGAGAAGCCGCTATGAACCGACGCCGCTTGATCATCGTCGCCGTCGTCGTGGTCCTCCTGCTCGCGGGCATCTTCACGCGCGGTTTCGGGCTGATGCCCGGTCGGCCCGATACCGAGCTCAGCCTCTTCGGCAATGTCGACATCCGCGAGGTCGATCTGGGTTTCCGCGTCGGCGGGCGAATCGCCGCGATCGGCGTCGACGAAGGCGCGCGGGTGACGCAGGGGCAGCTGCTCGCCACGCTCGATACCGCGACGATCGAGAGCCGGGTCGCCGAGGCCGATGCGCGCGTGGCACAGGCGCAGGCGGGATATGAAAAGGCGCGCAACGGCGCCCGGGCGCAGGATATCGGCCAGGCGCGGGCGCGCGTCGCCGCGGCGCAGGCGGTCTATGAAAATGCCCAGCGCGACTATGCGCGGCGGCAGGCGCTGGTCGAACCCGGCGCGATCAGCCGCGACCTCTGGGAGCAGACGCGCGCCGATCGCGACCGTGCAGCGGCGCAGCTCGCCGAGGCGCGGCAGGCGCTGTCGCTGCTGAACGCGGGAACGCGGCACGAAGATATCGCCGCGGCCGCCGCGGAACTGAAGTCTGCGCAGGCGGCACGAACCAGCGTCACCACCGATCGCTCGGACACGCGGCTCGTCGCCGCCTCGGCGGGCACCGTCGTCACGCGGGCCCGCGAGCCCGGCGCGATCGTCCAACCGGGCGAAACGGTGCTGACCCTGTCGATCAACCGGCCGATGCGCGTGCGCGCCTATGTCGCCGAGACCGATCTCAGCCGGATCAGCCCGGGAATGAAGGTGCAGGTCACCGCCGACGGCAATCCGAAGACCTATAACGGCACGATCGGCTACATCGCCCCTCGCGCCGAGTTCACGCCCAAATCGGTCGAGACCGAGAATCTGCGCACCGATCTCGTCTATCAGGTCCGCGTGATCGTCGACGACCCCGACGACGCGCTCCGCCAGGGCCAGCCGGTGACGATCCGCGTCGTCGGCGCCCGCCCGCGGCATGAGGGTTGAGGTGAGCCCGGCCTCCTGCCCCGCACTACTCTCCTCCCTGCAAGGGAGGGGCTGGGGGTGGGTGCGCGGCCCGCAGGGGCGCGCGCTCCGGGAGGCCGCGGCATGACGGTCGCCCCCTGCGGTCATCCCCGCGAAAGCGGGGACCCATCTCCTGCACGGGCGGCAAGGACCACGGTTGTCGCATCGCGTGGCGAGCGCCCGAGATGGGCCCCCGCTTCCGCGAGGGTGACGACGACCTGCGGAGCCAGTCGCGCATGACCGCTCCCGTCGCCCGCACTACCAACCTCATCAAGCGTTTCGACGCACTCACCGCGCTCGACGGCGTCACAATGGCGATCGAACCCGGCAAGGTCACCGGCCTCGTCGGCCCCGACGGTGCCGGCAAGACCACGCTGATCCGCATCCTTGCCGGCCTGATGACGCCGAGCGAGGGCGAAGTCGAAGTGCTCGGCGCCCCGCCGGGCCAGAAGCTCGACGATCTCGGCTATATGCCCCAGCGCTTCGGGCTCTACGAAGATCTCTCGGTGATCGAGAACCTCACTCTCTATGCCGAGGTGCGCGGGCTCCCCCGAAGCGCGCGCAAGGAAAGCTTCGATCGGCTGCTCGACTTCACCGATCTCGCGCGTTTCGAGGACCGGCTCGCCGGCAAGCTCTCGGGCGGCATGAAGCAGAAGCTCGGGCTCGCCTGCGCGCTGGTCAAGACACCCAAGGTGCTGCTGCTCGACGAGCCCGGCGTCGGGGTCGATCCGATCTCGCGGCGCGAGCTCTGGGCGATGGTCGGCGAGCTCACCGATCAAGGGATCGGCGTGCTCTGGTCGACCGCCTATCTCGACGAGGCGGAGAAGTGCGACAGCGTCTATCTGCTCAACGAGGGCAAGCTGCTGTTCGACGGGCCGCCTGCCGAGCTCACCGGCGCGGTCGGCGACCGCGTGTTCCGCGTCACCGGCTTCAAGGATCGCCGCCGCCGGTTCCTCACCCGCACGCTCGACCGCGACGAAGTGATCGACGGCACGATCCAGGGGCGTTCGGTGCGGCTGCTGATGGCGAAGGACGTTCCCGCCCCCACTCCGGCCTCGCTCGACGCTGCGGGGGGCGAAGTCGAACCCGCCTCGCCGCGCTTCGAGGACGGCTTCATCGAGCGGCTGGGTGGCGGACCGGCGGGCACCAGTGCGCTCGCCGCGCGCTATCGCGACATCCCCGAGAGCGACGCCTGCGCGATCAAGGCGGAAGGGCTGACCAAGCGCTTCGGCGATTTCGTCGCGGCCGACGACATGCATTTCGAGATCCCGCGCGGTCAGATCTTCGGACTGCTCGGGCCGAACGGCGCGGGCAAATCGACGACGTTCAAGATGCTGTGCGGGCTGCTCACCCCCACCAGCGGCAGCGGCGCGGTGGCCGGACACGATCTGCGCCGCTCGCGCGCCGATGCCCGGGCGTCGCTCGGCTATATGGCGCAGAAATTCTCGCTCTATGGCGACCTCAGCGTCCGCCAGAATCTCGATTTCTTCGCCGGCGCCTATGATCTCGATCGCAAGGCCGCCGAGCGCGCGATCGAGGCGATGATCGAGATCTTCGAATTGAAGGGGAAGCTCGACGTCAATGCCGGCACCTTGCCGCTCGGCTTCAAGCAGCGCCTCGCGCTCGCCTGCGCCGTGATGCACGAGCCGCCCGTCCTGTTCCTCGACGAGCCCACTTCCGGCGTCGATCCGGTCACCCGGCGCGAATTCTGGACGCACATCAACGGACTGGTCGAAAAGGGCGTGACCGTGCTCGTCACCACCCATTTCATGGACGAGGCCGAATATTGCGACCGCGTCACCCTGATCTACCGCGCCGAGCAGATCGCCACCGGCACCCCCGATGAATTGAAGGCGCAGGCCGGCAAGCTCGCGAATATCGACGACCCCACGATGGAGGACGCCTTCATCGCGCTGATCGAGGAATTCGACCGCAAGCGCGGCGAGAGGGAGGCGGCGTGAGCAGCTTCTCCCCTCGCCGTCTCGCCGCGCTCGTCCGCAAGGAAGGCGCGCAGATCCTGCGCGATCCTTCGACCTTCCTGATCGCCTTCGTGCTGCCGATGATCCTGCTCTTCCTGTTCGGCTATGCGGTGTCGCTCGACACCAGCCGGACGCGGATCGGCGTGGTCCTCCAGGATTCGAGCGCCCCCGCGCTGCGGCTGGCGCAGGCCTATCAGACCTCGCGCTATTTCGAGGTGACGATGGCGCGGACGATCCAGCCGATGCGCGAGAAGATGGTCTCGGGCGATCTCCGCGCGATCGTCGTCATCCCGCCCGATTTCGGCGAGGGCGTCGCGCGCGGCCGCCCGCCCGCGATCCAGATCATCGCCGACGGCTCGCAGCCCAACACCGCCAATTTCGCCGCCGCCTATGGCGAAGGCGTCCGCGCCGCCTGGGCCGCTGCCGAGGGGCTCGAGCGCAATCCCTCGGCCTCCGAACCCCCGGTCAGCCTGTCCGCGCGCTTCTGGTACAATCCCGAGCTCAAGAGCCGCTACTTCCTCGTCCCCGGCTCGATCGCCAACGTCATGACGATGATCGGCACCCTGCTCACCGCGCTGGTCGTCGCGCGCGAATGGGAGCGCGGGACGATGGAGGCGATGATGGCCACGCCGATCTCGATGGCCGAGTTCATCGCGAGCAAGGTCATCCCCTATTATCTCCTCGCGCTCGCCTCGATGGCGTTGTGCACCGTGATCGGCGTGTTCATCTTCGGCGTGCCCTTCCGCGGCTCGGTGTTCGCGCTGTTCGTCGTGGGCTCGGCGTTCCTGATGCCCGCGCTCGGGCTCGGGCTGTTCATCTCCTCCGCGACCAAGAACCAGTTCGTCGCCAGCCAGATCGCCTTGCTCTCGGCCTTCCTCCCCACCTTCCTGCTCTCGGGCTTCATCTACGAGATCAGCTCGATGCCCTGGCCGATCCAGGCGCTGACCTATCTCGTCCCCGCGCGCTACCTGATCCCCGCGCTCGAATCGGTCTTCCTCGCCGGCGACCAATGGGCGCTGCTGCTCCCGAACATCGGCATCATGCTCGGCTTCGGCCTGCTCTTCTTCCTGCTCTCCTTCCGCGTCACCCGGCGGAGCCTCGACTGATGCGCCGCCTGCTGGCCATGATCGTCAAGGAGATGTGGGCCGTCCTGCGCGACCCCAAGTCGCGCATCGTGCTGTTCGTGCCGCCGCTGATGCAGCTCTTCATCTTCACCTTCGCGACCACGCTCGACGTCAAGAATGTCGAGGTCGCGATCCTCGATCGCAGCTCGGGCGCGCATTCCTCCGAGATCGTCAGCCGCATCGCCGGCAGCCCCAATTTCCGCAAGATCGTGCCGCTCGCCAGCCCGCACGAGCTCCGCGACGCGATCGACAACCAGAAGGTCATCGCGGCGCTCGTGATCGACGAGGATTTCGACCGCAACCTCGCCGCGGGCAAACCCGCCACGATCGGCGTCGTCCTCGACGGCCGCCGCTCGAACGCCGCGCAGATCGTCAACGGCTATCTCACCCGGATCGTCGCCGGCGTCGGCGCGGACGCCGTGGCCCGGCCCGGCCCCGCGCAACCGCCCGGCAGCGTGGTGACCAACTGGTACAACCCCGCGCTCGACTATATCTGGTTCACCCTGCCCTCGCTCGTCGCGATCATCACCTCGGTCGCCGGCCTCGCGATCACCTCGCAATCGGTCGCCCGCGAGCGCGAGCTCGGCACTTTCGACCAGCTGATGGTCTCACCCTTGCGCGTCCACGAGATCCTGATCGGCAAGATGGTCCCGCCCTTCATCATCGGGATGATCAACGGCACCATGTACCTGATCATCGCGCCGCTCGTCTTCGGCGTGCCCTTCACCGGCTCGCTGCTGCTCTTCTTCCTCAGCCTCGCCATGTACATGCTCGCGCTGATCGGGCTCGGCATGTTCGTCTCGGCGCTGGCGAAGACCCAGCAACAGGCCTTCCTCGGCGTGTTCCTGATCACCACGCCGCTGATCCTGCTCTCGGGCTATGCCAGCCCGATCGATAACATGCCCGATTGGCTGCAGGTCGTGACCCATCTCGATCCCGCCCGCTATTTCCTCGTCATCGTCCAGGGCCTGTTCCTCAAGGCGATGCCCGCCGCCGCCGTGTTCCACCAGCTCTGGCCGCTCGCGCTGATCGCCTGCGCGACGCTCTCCGCATCGGCCTGGCTGTTCCGCGCGCGCATGGAGTGACCCCGATGCCCCGCCTCCCCCTGTTCGCCCTCCCCCTGCTGATCGCCGGCTGCACCGTCGGCCCCGATTACCAGCGTCCCGCGCCGGCCGCGGCGACGCAGGCGCCGTGGCTCGAGGCGGGCACCCCCGGCGCGGTCGACCTCGCCTGGTGGGACGGTTTCGGCGACGCGCGGCTCTCGGCGCTGGTCGCCCGCGCGCTCGCCGGCGCGCCCGATCTCAAGGAAGCCGAGGCGCGGCTGGCGGAAGCGCGCGCCAATCGCGATGCCGTGGCCGGCGGGCGCCTGCCGAGCGTCCAGGCGACCGGCTCGGCCACCGAGAACCGGCTGAGCGAGAACGGCCAGCTCCCGATCGGCAACATCCCCGGGGTCGACCGCGAGTTCCGCCTGTTCGATCTCGGCTTCGATGCGAGCTGGGAGCTCGATTTCTGGGGCCGCCGCACGCGCCAGATCGAGGCGGCGAACGCGCGCGCCGACGCGGCGCTGTTCGCCCGGCGCGACGTGATGCTGACGCTGATCGGCGAAGTCGCGCGCAGCTATTTCGACTTGCGCGCCGCGCAGGCCGATGCGGCCAACGCCCGGGCGCTCGCCGCCGCCGACACCGAGCTCGCCCGCCTCACCCGGCTGCGCGTCACCGGAGGCGAATCCTCGCGCCTCGAGCTCGAGCGCGCCGAGGGTGCCGCGCGCGCCAGCGCCGCCGCCGTGCCCGATGCCGAGGCCCGCGCCGCAGCCGCGGCCTATCGCATCGCCACCTTGGTCGGTGCAGCCCCCGACGAAGTCGCACCCGACCTCCGCAAGCCCGCGCCGCTCCCCGTCAGCCCCGACCAGATCCTCGTCGGCGTGCGCTCCGAGCTGCTCGAGCGCCGCCCCGACATCCGCCGCGCCGAGCGCGAGCTCGCCGCCGCCACCGCCGATATCGGCGTCGCCACCGCCGATCTGTTCCCGCGCTTCAGCCTGTTCGGCGGCATCGGCCAGCAGGCGCGCACACCCGGCGATCTCTTCTCGGGCGACAGCACCCGCCTCCAGATCGGCCCGAGCTTCTCCTGGCCGATCTTCTCGGGCGGCACGATCCGCGCCCAGATCCGCGCCGCCGACGCGCGCGCGCAAGGCGCCGCCGCGCGCTACGAAAAGGCCGTACTCGGCGCGCTCGGCGACAGCGAGGCGGCGATCAATCGCTTCCTCAATGCCCGCACCGCCGAGGCCGAAGCGAACGCCGCGCTGACACGCGAACGCGCGGCCTATGCGTTGGCGGAGAAGCGCCAGGCCCATGGCGAGGACGACCGCCTCACCCTGCTCCGCGCCCGCGAGGCACTGCTCGCGGCCGAACGCCGCACCGACCAGACCCGCGCCGCCAAGGGCCAGGCCGCGGTGGCGCTGTACAAATCCCTCGCCGGCGGCTGGCGCTAGAGAATTTCCTCCCTCGCGAAGCGGAAGAGCTATCGCATCCTGCAAAATTCCTCCCTCGCTTTAGCGGGGGAGGTGGCGCCGAAGGCGACGGAGGGGGCATCTCCGCAGGCGCCGTCGCTCGCGGCCAGGCCCCCTCCACCACCGCCTCCGGCGGCGGTCCCCCTCCCCCGCTACGCGAGGGAGGATCCAACACCCAATTCCTCCCCCGGGAACCGGGGGAGGTGGCAGGCGCAGCCTGACGGAGGGGGCTTATCGACGGGCGATGACATCGAGAATGCGCCGGATCACGCCATCGAGATTGCGCAACACCTCCGCCGCCGGGATCCGCAGCGTCTGCACGCCCCGCGCTTCCAGCCACCGATCGCGCGCCGCATCGCGCACTGGCCGATCGCCGAAACCATGCGCCTCGCTGTCCACTTCGATGCAGAGCCGCGCCCTGGCGCAATAGAAATCCAACCGATACGGCCCCGCCCCGTGCTGGCGACGGAAATAATGACCACCCGGCTCCTTGCGGAGCTGCTGCCACAACAGATTTTCTGGCAGGCTGAGATTACGGCGATCCGCGCGCGCGGCGCGCTTCGCCTCGCTCCAGCCTCTCAGCTTCATCGCCGAGCCCCCTCCACCACGCCCTGCGGGCGCGGTCCCCCTCCCCCGCAGCGGCGCTGCGAGGGAGGAATTACATACCGCAAAATTCCTCCCTCGCGAAGCGCGGGAGGATCCAACACCCAATTCCTCCCCCGGGGACCCGGGGGAGGTGGCACGCGAAGCGGGACGGAGGGGGCATCTCCGCAGGGGGCGCCGCTCGCGGTCAGGCTCCCTCCCCGCTACGCGAGCGAGGAATTTGCGCCCCTTAAGGCATCAACCGTTTCCGCCCCTGCGACAAATGCCAGCGCATCGCCAGCGCCGCGCCGTCGGCGTCCTGCGCGCGGATCGCCTCGACCACCATCTCATGCTCGGTGATCATCGCGCCGATCGCCTCCACCGGCCGCGCGCGCGAGATGTCCACGCCCGCGCGCAGGATGCGATAGATCCCCTCCTCGAGATGATCGAACGCCGCGACGAAGGCGGGGTTGGCGGTCGCCTCGAAGATCGAGCGATGGAGCACCCAATCCTCCTCGTGCGCCGGCCCGTTCGACTGCAGGGCCGCGCGCAATGCGTCCATCGCGCGCTGGATCGTGTCCATCTGCTCGGGCGAGCGGCGCATCGCCGCGAGCCGGCACGCCTCGGCCTCGAGCACGAAGCGCACCTCATAGGTGCCGAGCGTCGCCGAAAGCTCGGCCATCGGCATATGCGCGCCGAGCCGCTCCGAAGGCCGGCGCAGGATGTACGATCCCGCGCCGCGCCGCGATTCGGTGATGCCGTCAGCGGCGAGCCGCACCAGCGCCTCGCGCACCACGGTGCGCGACATGCCGAACATCTCGGCCAGCCGCGGCTCGGAGGGCAGCCGGTCGCCGATCTGGAGCTCGCCGCCGTTGATGATCTCGACAATCCGCGAATAGGCGCGGTCGGCGAGCCTTCCTTCGCCTGCCTGCGCAATGCCCTGTGCCAATCGCGTTCCCCTTCCCCCGGCCGCAAGCTAGCCGCACCGCGCCGGCATTGCCAAGCCCGGGTCGGACAGATTGGTTAGACAGATTGTGGCTTTTTCGGGCCAATTTGTCCATTGACGTACCGAAAAGGCGCGGCATACTCCAAACCTGTCCAACCGATTCCACACAAGCCAGCCATAGAGCGCGAGGATCGGAGGAGAAAAACGGCACCTTGGAGGGGGTTATGGACAGTATGTACGGCGCGACCGCCGTGAATCTGCCGCCGATGAACGCCTTTGCCGAAGTCTATGTGAACCGGCCCTCCGCGCGCGGCGGACCGGTGACGGCGCTGTTCGGCCCGTTCGGCGATTGCGCCTTCGTGCTGGTGCGCCAGGGCGGCTATGGCGAAGCCGAATGCTGGATCGAGAGCGAGACCGGCCGCGTCTCCTATGCCGATCTCGTCGCCGCCGACCGCGCCGGATTGATCCAGCGCGCCACCTGAAAGCGCCCCCCGCAGACAAGCTGGGGGCGGGATTCAGCTATTCGAGCAGCCCGCCAGAAAATCCTCCCCGGAACGGGGAGGAGTTGTACCGCCGCGCTCGCCCCTAAATTCCTCCCCGGAACGGGGAGGGGGACCGCGCCACGCAGTGGCGTGGTGGAGGGGGCCCCGCCCTCCCCAAGCGCTGTCGCCCGCGGATAGCGGCGGCCCCTCCACCATCGCTGGCGCGATGGTCCCCCTCCCCGTTCCGGGGAGGAGTTGGTTAGCGCAGCCGTAAGTCTTTGAAGTTTGGTCGTGCCCAAGCGGGTAGCGAGCCTCCGCTCGCCCCTAGGGCGCCAGCGCCTCCGACAGTGCCGCCGTCGCGTCGCCCGTGATCAGATGCACCGGCTGCCCCGCGCCGCTCGGAAGCACCGCCGCCAGCACGCCACCGCGCCGCAGCCCGGCTTCGTCGACCTTCGCCACATCCGCGACCTCGACCAGCAGCCGCGTGCCGCGCGTGCGCACCGCGCGGACATTGCCTTCGCCGAGCGCCTGCGCGATCGCCGCGGCGTCGATCCGGGTCACAGCTACGGTCGGCGCCGTGGCAACCGCGCCTTTGGCGATCGCCGCAGTGTCGAGCTTCGGCACGGGCGCTGCCGCAGCGTTGGCGACGGGCCCTTCGGCGATCGCCGCGCGGACCTCGCCGGCGATCTGGTCGGCCATCGGCCCGAACACGACCTGCAGCGCGCCATTGTCGAGCTTGAGCACCCCGCGCGCGCCGAGCCCGCGCAGACCCGCTTCGTCCACCGGGGCGAAGTCCGCCACCACCAGTCGCAACCGGGTGGTGCAGGCATCGACGCTGCGAACATTGGCGCTGCCGCCCAGCGCGGCGAGGATCGCAGATCCGCGCTCCCCCGCCAGCGGCTGCGCGCCCGGTACCGGCGCATCGGCCTCGCGGCCGGGAGTCTTCAGGTCCCAGCGGCGGATCGCCCAGCTGAACGCGGCATAATAGACCCAGAAATAGACCGCGCCGACCGGGAGCAGCAGCAGCGGCTTGGTCGCGAGCCCGAAATTGAGCACATAGTCGATCAGCCCCGCCGAGAAGCCGAAGCCCAGCTTCACCCCCAGCAGGTCCATCACCACCATCGCGATGCCGGTGAGCACCGCGTGGATCGCGTAGAGCACGGGCGCCAGGAAGATGAAGGTGAACTCGATCGGCTCGGTCACGCCAGTGAGGAACGAGGTCAGCGCGAGGCTGAGCAGCAGCCCGCCGACCGCCTTGCGCCGCTCGGGCAGCGCGTTGCGGTACATGGCGAGGCACGCCGCGGGCAGCCCGAACATCATCACGGGGAAGAAGCCCGACATGAACGCGCCCGCGCTCGGATCGCCCGCGAAGAAGCGCTTGATGTCGCCGGTCGCGCCGTTGAAGTCGCCGAGCAGGAACCATGGGATATTGTTGAGGATGTGGTGGAGCCCGGTGATCAGCAGCAGCCGATTGAGCAGCCCGTAGAGGAACAGCCCGATCGGCCCCGCGCCGAGCACCCAGCGGCTGAGCGTGTCGACGCCCGCCTCGAACCACGGAAAGCCGAAGCCGAAGACCACTGCGCCGGCGAGCCCCGCCAGTCCCGCAACGATCGGCACGAAGCGGCGGCCGGCGAAGAAGGCGAGATAATCGGGCAGCTTGATGTTCGAGAAGCGGTTGTAGAGCACGCCCGCGACGATTCCCGACAGGATTCCGGCGGCGACGCTCAGCTTGCCGATCTCCTTGGCGCGCCACGCCGCCTGCTCGATCGCGGGTGCCGTCGCGATCTCGGGCGGCAGATGGAGCAGCACCTTGGCGCCCTCGACCGCGACCAGATAGGCGACCACGCCCGCAAGCGAAGCCGCGCCATGATTCTCGCGCGCGAGCCCCACTGCGACGCCCGCGGCGAAGAGCAGCCCGAGATTGGAGAAGATCGCCTCGCCCGCCGCCGCGACGAAGGGGATACCCAGCATGTCGGCCTGGCCGAGCCGCAGCAGCAGCGCGGCGATCGGCAGCACCGCGATCGGCAGCATCAGCGCGCGGCCGAGCGGCTGCGCCTTGGCGAGCAGGGTTGCGGGTCGAAAGCTCATGCCAGTGCCACACGCGCGAGCGCGCGCACTTCGGCGGGAGACGCGGCGTCGCACGCCTTCTCCGCCAGCGCCACGCATGCGTTCCTATCGAGTTTGCGGACCACCGCCTTGAGCCCGGGGATCGAAGCCGGGGTCGCAGAGAGCTCGGTGATGCCCAGCCCGATCAGGATCGGCGCGGCCAGTGGATCGGAAGCGAGCCCGCCGCACATCCCGGCCCAGCGCCCCGCCTGCTGCGCGCCCCGGCCCACTTCGCGAACCAGCCGGAGCACCGCAGGATGCATCGCGTCGACGCGCTGCGAGACCGCCGCGTTCCCGCGATCGGCGGCGAGCGTGTACTGGGTGAGATCGTTGGTGCCGATCGAGAGGAAATCGGCCTCGCGCGCAATCTGTCCGGCGAGCATCGCCGCGGCGGGGGTCTCGATCATCACCCCGAGCTGCACCGGCTCGGTCACGCCGAGCTCGGCGCGGACTTCGTCGAGCAGCGCGCGGACCGGGCGATAGTCGCCGAGATCGGCGACCATCGGCAGCATGATCCGGCATTGGCCCGCGGGCACGCCGCGCAGGATCGCGCGCAGCTGGAGCCGCATCAGATCGGGACGCGCGAGGCTCAGGCGCACGCCGCGCAGCCCGAGCGCGGGGTTCTCCTCGCCGGCCATCGGCAGATAGGGCACCGGCTTGTCGCCGCCGATGTCGAGCGTGCGGACGATCAGCGGCCGCTCGCCCAGCGTCGCGGCGATCCGCGAATAGGTCTCGCGCTGCTCCTCCTCGTCGGGCGCGGTCGCGCGCTCGAGGAACAGGAATTCGGTGCGCAGCAGCCCGCAGCCCTCGGCGCCCGCCGCGACCGCGGCGGCGGCGTCGGTCACCGAGCCGAGATTGGCGAAGATCTCGATCCGCGTCCCGTCGGCCATGCGGCAGGGTTCGTGCGCCGCGGCCGCCTCGCGCGCGCGGCGCTCGCGGGTGGCGGACAGGCGCTCGCTGGCTTCGGCGAGTGCCTCGGGGCTCGGCTCGGCGGTGAGCGCGGCGGCATCGGCGTCGAGGATCAGCGGGGTGCCGTCGGCGATGGCCAGCACGCCCTCGCCCGCCGCGACCAGCATCGGGATTCCCGCCGAGGCGGCGAGGATCGCGACATGCGAGGTGGGGCCGCCCGCGGCGGTGCAAATCGCACGCAAGTTTGCGGTATCGAGCGCGAGGAACTGCGACGGCAGCAAATCCTCGGCGATCAGGATCGTGTCGGGGCGCAATACAGGGAGATTCGTCTCCCCGCTGCCGAGCAGCACGGCGATCACCTGGCGCTCGAGGTCCCTGAGATCGGCGACACGTTCCATCAGCAGCGCGTCACCGGTCGCCCGGATGGCGGACGCGGCTTCGGTGGTGGCGGCCCGCCACGCGTACCCCGCGCTACGACCTTCGGCGATCCATTCGTTGGCTACCCGAAACAATTCCGGATCGTCCAGCAAGGCCCGATGCGCCTCGGCGATCTCCGCCGCCGCCCCCTTCGCACCCGCCAACCGCCCGGTCACTTCGGCCAACGCCCCCGCCAGCGCCGCATGCTCCGCCGCGACACCTTCGCCACCTTCCGGAACCGCCTGATCAGCCGCCCGCAACTGCAACGCCTGCCCGATCGCCAACCCCGGCGAAGCGCACACCGGCCCTTGGGTAGCAATGGCCGGCACAGCAGGGACCGCGGTGCCTTCCTCCCCCAGCCCCGACAGGATCAACTCGGCCACGGCATCCACCGCCGCCCGCGCATCCGCACCCACGCCCGCGATCCGGACGCTGCTGCCCGAAGTCACTCCGAGCCCGAGCAACGCCACCGTGCTCCGCGCATTGGCGCGCTTCTCACCAGCGGCCAGTACGACCTCGGCAACGAAGGGCCGGAGCACAGCCGCGATCCGCGCCGCCGGACGGGCATGGATGCCATGCGCCGCAGCGACGGCCACCTCACGCTCGAATCGCTCCTCGACCTCCGCGGTGCGAACGGCTTCGCGCGCTTCGGCACGCGCTATCCGTCCCACTCCCGCCCCCGCCTCGACCAATCGGCCGGTCGCCTCGAGCGTCAGCACATAGCCTTCGCTGGCGAGCACCACCGGCGTGATCAGCGCCTTGGCCGCCTCGGCGACCGCATCGAGATCGAAGGCGATCAGCGGATCGCCCGCCGCGACGCGCTGGCCCGCCTTCACCCGGGCATCGAAACCCTTGCCGCCGAGCGCCACGGTCTCGAGCCCGATGTGGAGCAAGAGCTCCGCGCCATTGTCGAGCCGGAGCGTCACTGCGTGCGCGGTCGCGGGCACCGACAGCACCTCGCCCGCCGCCGGCGCGCGCAGCACGTCCTCGACCGGATCGATCGCGAAACCGTCACCCATCATCCGTTCGGCAAAGACCGCATCGGGCACGCTTTCCAGCGGCGCGAGCCAGCCCGCAAAGGGTGCGACCAAGGTTATGCTATCGCCGATCATTCCACTCACTGTACCAGCTCGACTGCGTCAATCGCCCATATCGGCTCCACGCCCCTGGCCGTGTAGCTGATGCACAAAGTTTCGTTGCCCGCGCGCGGCGCGAGCGTGCCGACCAGCCGGGTCAGCCCCGGATTGCCCACCGCCGGCGCGAGGGGCAGCACCGCGACGCGCGGCCCTTCGCAGGTCCCCGCACGCACGACGAACTCGCCTTCGGGCGTCGCCGGCGTCTCGAACTTGATGCCGTCGCGGTCCTTCCCGACCTGGAAGTTGAACGGCACCTGCCCAACGGTGATCGCGATCTGCTTCGCGCCGCCCACCGGCGCCTTCTCCCACAACCAGCACGGGTTGAAGATGTCGCTGACGAAGGTCGCGCGCTTGCCGGTCGCCGGATAATCGTCCTCGAGCGCGAGCACGACGCGGCTGGTGCAGGTCTTGAGCGCCTCGTCGCTGCGCCAGCGCAGACTCTGCGGCGTCACGGTGCGCATGATCTGGCCCGGCACTTCGCGGTCGCCCTGGAACGACGCCGCCTTGAGCACGAACGGCAGTTTCGCCTCGAACGGCCCGGCATAGGCGGGTGACTTCTCCGTCACCACGCTCCCATCGGTGCTGTAACGCATGCCCAGTCCCGCCTGATTGGCGAGCGACACGGTCACGCTGTCGCTGCCGGGCGCATAATCGAAATCCGGCTTGACCTCGAACGCACTGAACGACGCGTTCAGCCCGAGATCGCGCATCCGCGCCATCTGCGGGATCACGCGATCGACAAAGCCTTCAAAGTCGCTCGCCCCCTTGGCCGACCAGCCCTTCTCGGCGACCGCCGAGGCGCGCGGGAAAGTCTGCCAGGCCGCGCGGTCCTCGGTGCGGACATGCTCGGTCCAGAGATTGGCCTGCACCCCGAGCACATGGTGCTGCTGCGCCGCCGGAATCTCGGCGGGGACCGGATCGAAGGCGTAGACCGTCTTCAGGTCGATCAGATTGCCGCGCCCCGGCGGCTCGGTGTCGCTGAAGCCCTGGCGGTTGTCGAAATAGAGCGTCGGCGCGGGGCTGAGAACGGCATCATGCCCCGCCTTGGCCGCGGTGATCGCGCCCTCGATCCCGCGCCACGAGGTGATCGTCGCGTCGGGCGGCACTTCATTGCCTTCGAGTATCTCGTCCCAGCCGATCAGCTTGCGGCCGCGTTTGGTAAGATGCTCGCCGATGCGGTGCATGAAGGCGGCCTGCAGTGCGGTCTCGTCCTTGACGCCGAGCGCCTTCATCCGCGCCTGGATTTCGGCCGAACCTTTCCACTGTTCCTTCGTCGCCTCGTCGCCGCCGACATGGATATATTTGGACGGGAACAGCGCGATGACTTCGTCGAGCACGTCCTCGAGAAAGCCGAAGGTCTTGTCGTCGAGATTGTAGAGCCACGGAAAGACGCCCCAGTCGCTCTCGGTGCCCGGGGGGATCGGCACGCCGGTGCCGAGCTCGGGATAGGCGCGGATCGCGGCCAGCGCGTGACCCGGCATCTCGATCTCGGGGACGATCGTGATGCTGCGCTGCGCAGCATAGGCGATGATGCTGCGGATCTCGTCCTGCGTGTAGAAGCCGCCGATCCTGGGGAGTTGCGGCGCGCCTGGCGCAGTGGCGGGGTGCCGCCAGCCCGAGATTTCGGTGAGCTTCGGATATTTCTTGATCTCGACGCGCCAGCCCTGATCGTCGACGAGATGCCAGTGCAGCGTGTTGAGTTTGTTGACCGCCATCCAGTCGATCAGCTTGCGCACATAGTCAGGCGACTGGAAGTGCCGTGCGCTGTCGAGCATCAGCCCGCGCCAACCGAAGCGCGGTGCGTCGGTCACGCCGAACGCCGCGATTGTCGCCGGGCCGCGACCCGGCGCCTGCGTCATCGCCTGCCATAGGGTCACCGCGCCGTAGAGCAGTCCGGAATCGTCCCCTGCGGTGATCGTCGCGCCGCGCGGCGTCACCTCCAGACGATAGCTTTCGGGCTTGCCGGTCGCTGCGCGGACGAAGCGGATCGACGCGCCTTTGCCGCTGGTACCGATTGCGAGCCGAAGCCCGCGCGATTCATCGAGCAGCGCGGCGAGACGCTCGGCCGCGTTCCGCGCCCCGGCATCGCCGGCAGGCACGTGAATCATCGTCGCGCCGGTGACGGCGAAGCTCCCTTGTCCTTCGTGCAGCTCCGACGGGAGCGGAAGCAGCTTCGGCACCTGCGCCAGAGCCGGCGTGGCGGCCAACACGGCGCCCAGCGCCACCAGCGATCGAGAAATGGAAATCAAGCACGGCTCCCGACGATGATGCGCGACGAGCTTAGGCGGTTTCGCGCGCCGCTCAATCGGCACGCTGCGGCGCCGACAGTGCAGCAAAAAATCGGGCGACGGAGAAACGTCCAGGATCTCCGCCGCCCGGCCATGCCCTTCCGCCCGGTTAGAAGTTGACGTTCACCGAGGCGAGTGCCCGGCGCCCGGTGCGATAGACCCCGCGCGGCAGACGCGGCGTGTTGGCATAGGCGTAATACTCGCTGTCGGTCAGGTTCATGCCCGAGATCGTGAGGCCGATATTCTCGGTGATGTTATAGGTCGCGGAAAGATCGACATTCGCCGTGTCGCGGACGAACATCATGTCGCCGCGGTCGATCCCGGTGAAATATTTCGACCGCCAGGTGTAGGTTCCGCGGATCGCGATCGGGCCGCTTTCGAAGAACGGGCTCAGGCTCACCTGGTGCCGCGAGTTGAACGGCAGGTCCGCACCGTTCTGCCCCTCGCCATCCGAATAGGTATAGTTGGCGAGCACGCCGAACCCATAAGGCAGGCTCTGCTGATAGGCGATCGCGAAGCCCTTCACCTTGGCCGAGCCAGCGTTGAAGGGGCGGCTGACATTGTAGGTGGTGACGAAACCGCGCGAGGTGTTGAAATGATCCTCGGGCACGGTCCGCTGCAGGATGTAGTTGGAGATGCTCTTGAGGAACACCTCGCCGGCAAGGATCGCGCGCGGCGCGAAATACCATTCGAGCGACGCGTTGAAATTGTCCGACTCATAGGGATCGAGATCCGGATTGCCGCCGCCGCCTGTGAGGATCGAGTCCGCCAGCCAGAAAGACGTCGTCATGTCGGAATAGTTCGGCCGCGCGATCACCTGCGTCGCGGCGGCGCGGAAGATCAGGTCCTTCTTCAGGTCGATCGCGATGTTGATCGACGGCAGCAGGTTTTCGTAGGATTTCTTGGTGGTCTGCCACGTCCAGTTCGATGCGGCGTTGCAAACCCCCGAGGTGCAGACATAGCCCTCGCTCTCGCTGCTGGTATTGACGTAGCGCGCACCGATATTGCCGCGCAGCGCGCCCTGCTCGAAATTGATCTGCGCATAAGCGGCATGGATGTCTTCGGTCACATCCCAGTTGCCGGCAGCGAACTCGATCGCGGCGAACTGCGACGGCGTCGGAACCGCCCCGCCGCCCGGCACCCAGCTGCCGCCTTCGACATAATCAACCATCGAATTGCCGTCGATCTTGAAGCGGCCGGTCATCTGGTCGTTCACGCCGTTGAAGCCGCGCAGATAATTGTCGCTGACCTGAGTGGCATCGAACTGCGAGGCCGGCACGTTGACGCCCGCTACGGTGACGCCGGCATATCGCTGGCCGGTCTCGTGACGGCGATATTTATAGCCGATCTGCAAGCTCTTGAGGCTGCCGTCGAATTTGAACTTCAGATCCGCCTGACCGTAACGCTCCTTGTCGCTGGTCGGCTTCTCGACGAGGTTGCCGCTCCAGCCCGGATCGGTCCGGAAGGCCGCGGGATTGCCAAGCACATCGGTGGTGTAGCTGATCGTTCCGGGGCTCTTGGGCGCGCCGCTGATGTCGACGGTGTAGTTCGCCCAATTGAGGAACTCGAGGAACACCTGCTTCTTGGTGCCGCCATCGGCATCGGACATGCCGCCCTCGACGTTGAAGTCCCAATTGACCCCTTCCCAGCCGATCTGGCCGTGCCACGTCTCGGAATGCATCTCGGCGGTACGATATTGCGCGTCGAGCACCGACAGCGCGTTGGTGAACGACGCCTGGGTGACGATGCCGTCCTGCACCTGCAGCGCATTGAGCTGGCCGGCGCTGTTCCAGACATTGCCCGGGAAGGCGTACATCGACTGGTTGAGATTGTCGTAGGTCGCGTCGATGCGCAGATAGTCCACGCCGATCGTCAGCTCGGGCACCGGCCGCCACTGCGCCGCCGCCGAATAGGTCAGACGCTCGCGGCCCTGCTCAAAATAGGAAGTGCCGAACGCGTTGGGGAACACCGCATCGGGGTTGGCGGTCAGCGTCGTCGCACAGGCGCCGGCGCAGTTGCCCGTGGTGATCGAACTGGTGCCCGCGTCGTTCTGGCCATTCCAGAAGTCCGCGGTGATCGTGCCATAGGCCTCGAGGCCGTCGCGGCGCAGCCGGTCCTTCGCGCGCTGGAACGACGCGAGCAGGCCGATCGTGCCGGCCTCGTTGCGCCAGCTGACCAGCGCCGAACCCTGAACGTCGCCCTTTTCGGAGCGATCATTGTAGAGATAGCCGAGCGAGCCGGCGACGGTGAACGGATTGAGATCGAGCGGCCTGCGCGTGATCACGTTGACCGTGCCGCCGATCGATCCCTCGTCGATCCGCGCCTCGGGCGACTTGTGCACATCCACCCGGCTGACGAGCTGCGGCGCGAGCAGCGCATAGTTGAAGGTGCGACCCGGGGAGTCGAGAATGAACCAGTCGGCCGACGCGACCGTCTGGCCGTTGAGCAAGGTGCGGTTGAGCGCCGGATCGGTGCCGAGGATCGAGACCTTCTCGCCCTGGCCGAACTGGCGGTCGACGGTGACGCCGGGAACCAGCGTCAGCGCCTCGGCGACGTTGGTGTTGGGGAATTTGCCGACATCCTCCGCCGAGATCGAGTCGACAATCGAATTGGCGTTGCGCTTGACTTCGATCGCTGCTGCCAGCGAAGCGCGATAACCGGTGACGACGACTTCCTCGCCGTCCTGCGCTTCGGCCGTGGCCGGCGTCTCGTCAGCGGTCTGTGCGTGAGCGGTACCTGAAAACAGCGCCATCGCGCTGGCGGTCCCGATTAAAAAGGCCCGAATCCGCATGTCTCATCCCCTTATGATCCCTGTGGCATGCTTTTTTTATACCAGTTGCATACCATTGACCGAACCATCCGCCAGACCTTTGGGGTCGTCAAGAGGGATTCTTTCACTAATGTGACGACCTGCTGCATTTTGTGGGTAGCGTGTGGTCTCTTATTGGTATTAGTATTGCGTATCACGCACCTACGCCCAATGGTAGGAACCGAAATGCCGCTTCTGGCCGAAAAGATACGACCACTCGATGGGACCGGGAGCGGACCGCTCTACCGGCGGCTGGAGGATGCGTTGCGCGACGCGCTGCGCGATCAGGTGCTCAAGCCCAACGAGGCGCTGCCCGCGGAACGCGATCTCGCCGCCGATCTCTCGGTCTCGCGGATCACGCTGCGCAAGGCGCTCGACACGCTGGTGGGCGAAGGCCTGCTCGTCCGCCGGCAAGGGGCGGGCACCTTCGTCGCCGGCCGCGTCGAGAAGCAGTTCGCCAAGCTCTCCTCCTTCTCCGAAGACATGGCCGCGCGTGGGCGCACGGTGCGCAGCGAATGGCTGGTGCGGTCCTCGGGGGCGGTGACCCCGGACGAATCGCTCAAGCTTGGACTCAGTCCCGGCACGCCGGTCTACCGCTTCAATCGCATCCGCTATGCCGACGATACCCCGATGGCGATCGAATATTCGACGATCCCCGGCTTCGGCCTCACGGGCGAAACGGATGTCGGCGCGTCGCTCTATGCCGCGCTCGAAGCGGCAGGAAATCGGCCCGCGCGCGCGCTTCAGCGCCTCCGCGCCGTCCTGTTCGACGCCGAACAGGCACGGCTGCTGGGGATCGAAGCCGGCGCGCCGGGGCTTTATATCGAACGCCGCGGGTTCCTGGCCGATGGCCGGGTGATCGAGGCGACGCAGAGCTGGTACCGTGGCGATGCCTATGACTTCGTCGCCGAGCTCGACACGCGAGGCTGATCTAGTGACTGTTTCCGATACGACCCAGATGTTCACCGAGGCCGGCGAGGCCGCCGCGGTGGTGCGCCGCCAGCTCGCCGCCAACCAGGTGGCGGTGAACGCGCTCGCCGCCGAGCTTCGCGCCGCCCCGCCGCGCGGCGTGCTCACCTGCGCGCGCGGCAGCTCGGACCATGCCGCGACCTTCGGCAAATATCTCATCGAGACGCGGCTCGGCGTGCTCACCACCTCTGCGGCGCCTTCGATCTCGTCGGTCTATGGCGCCTCGGCGAATCTCGCCGGCATGCTCGCGATCGGCATCTCGCAATCGGGCAAGAGCCCCGACATTCTCTCGGCGATGCGCGCGGCGAAGCAGGGCGGCGCCCGCACCGCCGCGCTGGTCAACACCGCCGATTCGCCGCTGGCCGAGGAGGTCGACACCTATCTCCCGCTCCATGCCGGCGCCGAAATCAGCGTCGCCGCGACCAAATCGTACATCGCCAGCCTCGCCGCGTTGCTCCACCTCGTCGGCGAATGGGCGGGCGACGGCGAGCTGCTCGAGGCGCTCCACGCGGCGCCTGCCTTGCTGGAACAGGCCTGGGCCGCCGACTGGTCGCCGATGGTCGACAAGCTCGCCGATGCGCGCGGGCTTTACGTCATCGGGCGCGGGGTCGGCTTCGGCGTGGCGCAGGAAGCCGCGCTCAAGTTCAAGGAGACCTGCGGGCTCCATGCCGAGGCGTTCAGCGCCGCCGAGGTCCGCCATGGGCCGATGGCGCTGGTCGGTCCCGATTTCCCGCTGCTCGTCTTCCGCCAGGCCGACGAGACCGCCGACGGCGTCGACGAGCTCGTGGCCGAAGTGCTCGCGCGCGGCGGCCAGGTGCTGGTCAGCGGCGGCGACGTGCCCGGCGCGGTCCAGCTGCCGCATCCGGCCGCGCATCCCGCGATCGAGCCGATGCTCCAGATCCAGGCCTTCTACCGCGCCGCAAATGCGCTCTCGCTGCGTCGGGGATTCGACCCCGATCGCCCTCCCCTGCTCGCCAAGGTCACCGAAACCGTCTGATGGTCACTGCTCTGGTCAATGGCCGCGTACTTCGCGCGGGCGCCCTTCGCGACGGCGAGGCCGTGCTTCTCGACGGCGATCGCATCGCCGCGATCGTCCCGGCGGGCGACGTCCCCGCCGATGTGGCGCGCCACGATCTCGGAGGCGCGATGCTGCTCCCCGGCTTCATCGACACGCAGGTCAATGGCGGTGGCGGGGTGTTGTTCAACGATTCGACCAGCGTCGAAGGCATCGCCGCGATCGGCGCCGCGCACCGGCGCTATGGCACCACCGGCTTCCTGCCCACGTTGATCAGCGACGATCTCGACGTGATCCGTCACGCCGTCGCTGCGGTCGATGCCGCGATCGAGCAGGGCGTGCCGGGCGTGCTCGGCATCCATATCGAGGGCCCGTTCCTCAACGTCGAACGCCGCGGCATCCACCGCGCCGACAAGATCCGCGCGCTCGACGATGAAGGTCTTGCGATCCTCACGTCGCTCAAGCGCGGCCGCACGCTGGTGACGCTCGCGCCCGAACGGACCACCCCCGCGACGATCCGCCGCCTGACCGATGCCGGGATCATCGTCGCCGCCGGCCACAGCAACGCGACCTATGAGCAATCGATCGCCGCGGTCGAGGCCGGCGCCACCGGCATCACCCATTTGTTCAACGCGATGTCGCCGCTCACCTCGCGCGCGCCGGGGCTCACCGGGGCGTCGCTCGAGCGCCCCGAGCTGATCTGCGGGATCATCGTCGATGGCCACCATGTCAGCCCGACGACGCTCAAGATAGCGCTGCGCTGCAAGCCGCCCGAGCAACTGATGCTGGTCACCGACGCGATGCCCTCGGTCGGCAGCGACAGCGACGAATTCATGCTCCAGGGCCGCCACATCCGCGTCGTCGACGGCATCTGCCGCGACGAGGACGGCACCATCGCCGGCTCGCATCTCGACATGGCCGCGGCACTCGCCAACGCAGTACGCATGCTCGGCGCGCCGATCGAGGCCGCCGCCTGCATGGCCGCGCATGCGCCCGCCGCGTTCCTCGGCCTCGGCGACAGCCTCGGCCAGATCGCTGTCGGCTACCGCGCCGATCTGGTCGCGCTCGATGACACGTTCGGCGTCACCCGAACGTGGATTGGCGGAGTCGACGTTGGCGGCGGCTAGAAGTCGATCGACGCGGAGAGCTTGAGCGTCCGCGGCGTACCCTGCAGCAGCGACGTGCCGAAACTGTTGAAGGCCGATGCCCAATAGCGCGCATTGGCGACATTATCGACGTTGAGCCGCAGCGTGAGCGGCTTGTTCGCGACCACGGTCACGAAGCGCGCGCCGAGATCGAAGCGCGTCCAGTCGGGCAACTGCAGCGAATTGTCGGCATTCACCTGCTGCTCGCCGGTATGCACCACGCGCCCGGTGAGCGTCGCGCCGGGCACGAAGGGCAGATCCCATTCGAGATTGGCGTTGATCATATAATCGGGAACGCCCGGCGCATCCTTGCCTTCGTTGACGCCACCCGCAGTCTGGCGCTGCTTCGCCTCGATCAGCGAGGCGCCGCCGATCAGCCGCAGCCCCTTGGCGAGCTCGCCATCGAGGCTGAGTTCAATGCCGCGGTTCCGCTGGCGACCGTCCACCGCATAGATTTGCCGCCCGGCCGGATCGGCAGGATCGACCGGTCGCGCATAGGCATTGGGCTGCTCGGTCTGGAACAATGCCAGCGAGGCGTTGAACCGCCCGAGCGCGACCTTGCCGCCCACTTCGTACTGGGTGGATTTGTACGGCGCGAACACCTCGCCCGAATTGACCAGATTGGCGTCGATCGGCGCGGTCGGCCCCTGCGCGAGCCCCTCGATGCGGTTGGCATAGAGCGACACGCCGTCCGCGGGCTTGACCACCAGCCCCAGTACCGGTGTCGCAGCACTCTCGTCATATTCGGTCGCCACCGCGCCATCGACATAGGAATAGCCGGTGATCCGCATCGTCTGGAGCCGCAGCCCGAGCGTCAACAGCACGCGATCGCCGGCAAACCCCAGCGTGTCGGACGCGAAAACGCTCGCCAGCCGAGCCCGGCTGATCGGGAACGGATCGTCCAGGTCGCCGCCGACGAGGCTCGAGCTCGGCAGCGGCACCGCCGGCGTATCGTACAGGTTGGTCGCGAAACCCGCGAAGCCGGGGCCGTAGAGAAAGTCATAGGCGTTGCGATTGACCTGCCACAGCGCCGATCCGCCGAAGTTGAACTCGTGCGTCATCCCGAAGCCGGCGAATTTCGCGCGAATGCCGGCGGTGGCCGCCTCGTTATTGTCGGTGCGCGGCACATAGAGGCCATTGCCGTTCGCGGCGCCGGTGACCGGATCGGTGACGGTGATGCTGTCATAGATGCCGTCCTCGGCGCCGTCCCGCGCGCCGAAGGCGGCGTACAACATGACGTCGTCGGCGAGATCATATTCGCCGCGGACCATGCCAAAAATGTCGCGCAGCGTGGTGTAGCTCCACGGCTGGCCGTAATTCGCATCGGCTTCGGGAACCTCGGGGACGAAGCTTCCCCCCAGCGTCACCTTGGGCCGAAGCCCGCGGACCTGCATGCGCTGGTATGCCAGATCGAGCGACACCCGCGCGCGCGCGCTGCGCCAGTCGAGCCCCGCGCCGAGCACGATTGCGCGACGGAACTCGTCATCGATCGCGACATTGCCTTCGCGCGCCGCACCGTTGATGCGGATGCCGAACGCGCCGTCGGCCGAACGGCGCGAGAAATCAAAGCTGCCGCCGACATGCGCGGTGCCGGTATAGTTGAGCGTCACGCGATTGAGCGGATCCGCCCCTGCCCGCTTGGGCATCAGATTGACGCTGCCACCAATCCCGGTGCCGCCTGGGCCGGCGCCATTGAGGAAGGCATTGGCGCCGCCCAGCACCTGGACCTGGTCATAGAGCTCCGGTGCGACCAGCTGGCGCGGCACGAGCCCATAGAGCCCATCGAGCGCGATATCCTCGCCGTAGAGCGGGAAGCCGCGCAGCACGAACACTTCGGCAGCGTTGCCAAAGCCATAGGTGGTGCGCACCGAAGGATCGTTTTCGAGCACCTGGCCGAGGCTCTGCGGCTGCTGGTTGAGGATCAGCTTGTCGTTGTAGCTCTTGATCGCGAAGGGCACGTCCTCGGCAGGTTTGTCCCCGAGTACCCCGACGCTGCCGCCGCGGGTCACCTCGGTGCGGTTCTCGCGCTGCGCCGAGACGACGATCTCGCCATCGTCGCTCTCCGCTTCCTGCGCCCAGGCGGGCACCGCCGCCGCGAGCGCGGTGGCCGAGAGCAACGTTGCGACGACACGGTTCTTGAACGGGTACACGGGAACTTCCTTCGATTGAAATTCAGCTTCGCCGGGCGCGCATCGCCCAGCCCACCGCGGCGACGGGCACCGCCAGCAAGATCCAGGAGAGCAGGTCGCGCAGGCCGTCGCCGGTGAGCGCCGAGATCAGCCCGATGCAGCTCAGCAGCGCGATCAACGCGGGAATCGCAAAAGTGCGCGCCGTCATTCGGCGGCCGCCGGGACGAGCAGCCCGCCGCTCTCGACTTCGCGCACCCGCGCATCGAGCGGCGCGCGGCGCTTGCCCAGCCACAGATAGAGGCCCGACCCGAGGATCAGAATCGTGAACAGGTCGAGTGCCGCCCAGAGGATCTTGAGCGGCAACCCGCCATAATCGCCGAAATGCAGCGGCTGCGAGAGCAGCAGCGCCTGCGCATACCAGGGCAAGGGCCGGATCGCGGTCAGCGTGCCGGTCTCGGCGTCGATCAGCGCCGGCGTGAGCAGGCGTTTGGTCAGCGGCGTGTCGCCCTGCAGGAACACGGCATAATGGTGCTTGCTGCTGAACGCGCCGCCCGGGAAGGCGACGAACTGCACCCGGCTTCCCGGCGCCGCGACCATCGCGGTCTGCACCGCGGCGTGGATCGAGCCCAGCCGCTCGGGAGACGGGACCTGCTGGCCGCTATAGGCGGTGGTCATCTCGGCGAGATCGTGCGCCTGCCAGAGCTGGATGATCGGCGTGGCGAGCGTGTTGATCACGCCGGTCAACCCCACCACGCTCGCCCAGGCAAGCGCCACGATGCCGAGCAGATTGTGATAGTCGAGCCACTTCAGCCGCTTGCTGCGCGAGATCCGTAAGGTGCCGAAGTCGAGCTTTCGCATGAAAGGGGCGTAGAGAACCACGCCCGAGACGATCGCGACGAAGAACAACAGCCCCATCAGCCCGAGGAACAACATCCCCGGCAGTCCGAGGAACAGATCGGTGTGGAGCTTGAGCAGAAAGCCCATCACCCCGCCATTTTCTTCGATCATCCCGACCAATGCGCCGGTCCGTTGGTCGTAGGAGCGGATCGTCATCTGCTCCGCTGGCGCATCCGGCCGGGGACCGGTGGTGATGTTCACCACCGGGCGGTCCTCGTCGAAGCTCATGAACAGCCCGACCTCGCCCGGCCGCGTCGCCAATGCGTTGCGCATCAGCGTGTCCAGCGACTGGAGTGGCGCGCTGCTGGGCGGAAGCTCATGATGCGCGCCGCTCAGCGCGTCGATTTCGTGATGGAAGATCAGCGGCAGCCCGGTGATGCACAGCATCAGCAGGAACGCCGTGCAGACGAGGCTCGACCATTTATGGACGAGGTACCAGGCACGGACGGTCGCACGACTCATGTCCGTCGCACTATTGCGAGTGCTTCGCAAAAGCTACATCAAAAGTCGGTTAGCGCCGTTCGCGAAGTGCCGCCTTCAGCTGATCGGGAGTGAAGGGCTTGTCGAGGATGCGGACATTGATCGCCTCGGCAGCGCCCATGTCGGTCTCGGCATAGCCGGTGATCACCAGCGCAGGGAAATCGGCGCGCTCGGCGCGAACCTGCCGGATGAGCTCGGCGCCCGACATGCGCGGCATGGCATAATCGGTGATCAGGAGGTCGAACGCCGCCGTATCCTTGCGGAACAGTTCGAGCGCGTGGGCACCTTCGGTGACGTGCGTCACGCTATGGCCGAGGTCCTCGAGCAGCGCGACGGTGGTCGCGCGGACACCGTCATGATCATCGACCAGCAGGATCCGCATCGCTGCCGGAACGCCGTCGAGCACGTCATCGGCGCTGACCTCGATCTCGGGCTCGTCATCACTTTCGGGCGCTCGGGGCAACCAGATCTCGACGCAGGTGCCCCGACCGAGCTCGCTGTCGACACGCACCTCGCCGCCCGATTGCTGCGCGAAGCCATAGACCATGCTGAGCCCGAGCCCGGTACCCTTGCCGACCGGTTTGGTGGTGAAGAAGGGCTCGAGCACCTGCTCGATCATTTCGGGCGCGATCCCGCAGCCGGTGTCACCCACTCCGATCACGACATAATGGCCCGGCTTGAGGCCGGTCCGGCCGATCTGCTCGGTGATCTCGCGATCCTCGGCCGCGACGGTGACGACGCCGCCCTCGGGCATCGCGTCGCGGGCGTTGATGATCAGATTCATCAGCGCGAGTTCGAGCTGCGAGGTGTCGGCATAGACCGGAGACACCCTGTCGGCGAGCTTCCACTCGAGCTCGACCATGCCACCCAGCGTATGGGTGAGCAGGTTGGTCACCGATTGGGCCAGCCGCGGGATCTGGACCGAGGCGGGCTCGAGCTTCTGCCGGCGAGCGAAGGCGAGCAGGTGCTTGACCAGTTCGGCCCCCTGCTCGGCCGCGTGTTTGGTCATGCCGACGATCTTGGCCTGATCGTCGCTCAGCGGCACGCGGCGCTCGATCATGCCGAGCCCGCCGAGCACCGCGGCGAGCAGATTGTTGAAGTCGTGCGCGATGCCGCCGGTCAACTGACCGATCGCGTCCATCTTGCGCGCCTGGGTGAGCTGGCTTTCGAGCTCCTTGCGGTCGGTGACGTCGAGCAACGTGCCCGCGAACTCGACCGGATTTCCGAAGGAATCGCGGACCAGCACCGCCTGGTCGAGGAAATGCTTGTACTGGCCGTCGGCGCACTGCCAGCGATACTCGATCGCGAGCGACTGCCCGGTGTTGCGAACGCCCATCGCCTCGATCACGCGCGCGCGATCCTCGGCATGCAATCGATCGACCCAGAGGGTCGGCGATTTCTGGATGTCCTCGAAGGCATAGCCGGTCAGCGCCTGGAAGTTGCCGCTGACGAACTTGGGGATGCGCGGCGCCGCGTCGATCTCCTCGAGATAGAGGATGATCGGCAGCGACTGGATGATCGCGGCCTGGCGCTGCTCGGAGAGGCGCAGTTCCTGTTCGATGCGGAGCCGTTCGGCATTGGCGCGCAGATTGGCGTCGAGCAACGCCTGTTCCTGACGGGCCTTGCGCTGGATCTCCTTGGTCATCATGAACAGATCGACGAACACCGCGACCTTGGACTGCAGCACCACTGCGTCGACCGGCTTGAACACATAGTCCACCGCGCCCATCGAATAGCCGCGCAGCAGGTGCTGGCTCTCCTTGTTGACGGCGGAAAGGAAGACGATCGGCACGCGCTTGGTCTGCTCGCGCGAGCGGATGATCTGTGCGGTCTCATAGCCGTCGATGCCCGGCATGTAGACGTCGAGCAGGATAACCGCGAACTCGCCCTTGAGCAGTTGACGCAGCGCCTCCTCGCCCGAATTCGCGACGACGACCTCGGCTACGTCCTCGAGCACCGTGCGGATCGCGAGGAGGTTACGCTCGTCATCGTCGACGACGAGGACCCGGGCGCGCTCTTCCATGGCTTCGGGGTCTTTCACCAGCGGGGCCTCGGCGATGGTCGCGTCTCGGGTGAGGGGGAGCTTCGAACCCATCCGCACCTCAGCTCGGTTCCGCCGCGATCACATCGGCCGCGCGCGATGCGTCCCGCGACCGGGCAATCCACACGCGCAGCAGCGCGAGCAGCAGATCGATGTCGACGGGCTTGGCGATATAATCGGAAGCGCCCGCGTCGAGGCATTTCTGCCGGTCGCCCTTCATTGCCTTGGCGGTCACGGCGATCAGCGGCAGATCGGCGAGCTCGGCGCGCTTGCGGATCTGCTGCATCGTCTCATAGCCGTCCATCTCGGGCATCATGATGTCGATCAGCGCGATATCGATCCCCGGCGTCTGCTCGAGGATCAGAATGCCGTCCCTGCCCCGCTCGGCGTGCTGCACCTCGACGCCGTAGCTCTCGAGCACGCTGGTCAGCGAGTAGATGTTGCGGATGTCATCATCGACGATGAGGATCTTGGCATCGGCGAGCTCGGGCACGCCGCGCGCGGCCTGGACGACCTGCTCGGTATGCTCGGGGACGAGCTCGACCACTTCGGGACCGGCGTCGATACGGTCGGCGAGATCGCGGAACACCGCGACCAGCGCCTCCTTGTCGGCCGGCTTCTCGGTCACGCCGAATGCGCCCAGATCGATCGCCTTGGCCACCTTGTCCGCGCCGGAGATGACGTGGATCGGCACGTGCCGGGTCTGCGGATCGTGCTTGAGCAGATCGAGCAGCACGAAACCGTCGATGTCCGACAGGCCCAGATCGAGCGTGATCGCGTGCGGCTGGAGCTTGCGCACCATCGCCAGCGTGCCCGCGCCCGCGCCCGAGACGACACCCTTGAGCCCCACGCTGCGCGCGATATCGAGCAGGATCGAGGCGAAGGTGGGATCGTCCTCGACGATCAGCACGAAGGAATCGCCGACCAGATTGTCGCGATCGTCGGTCAGGTCGAGCGAGCCGGGCAGCGCGCTCGGCACCATGGCGCCGCTATTGTCGTAGCGCGCCGGCGTGCCCGGCTGCCCCGGCTGCACCGGCGCGGCGGCCTGGAGCGGAACGAACAAGGTGAAGGTCGAGCCCTCGCCCGGCTTCGAGCGCACCTGCAGCTCGCCGCCCAGCAACCGCGCGATCTCGCGGCTGATCGACAGCCCGAGACCGGTGCCGCCATATTTGCGGCTGGTCGTGCCGTCGGCCTGCTGGAAGGCCTCGAAGATCAGCTTCTGCTTGTCCTCGGGAATGCCGATGCCCGAATCGGTGACCGCGATCTCCACCGCGATGTCGACTCCGCGCAGCACCGGATGGTTGGTGCTCCATCCCTTGGTCGCGGTGCGTACCGCCAGCGTGACGCCGCCGTGCGCGGTGAATTTGAACGCGTTCGAAAGCAGGTTGAGCACCACCTGCTGGAGCCGCTTCTCGTCGGTGCGGATCGTCGCCGGCAGCGCCGCGTCGAACTCGACGTTGAAGTCGAGGCTCTTGTCGGCCGCGAGCTGGCGGAAGGTCCGCTCCATATGCTGCTTGAGCCCGGCCAGCGGCATCTCGCCGACCTCGATCGAGACCGTGCCCGATTCGATCTTAGAAAGATCGAGAATGTCGTTGATCAGGTTGAGCAGATCCGATCCCGCCCCGTTGATCGTGCGCGCGAACTCGACCTGCTTCTCGTTGAGATTGCCCTGCGGATTGTCCGACAGCAGCTTGGAGAGGATCAGCAGCGAATTGAGCGGCGTGCGCAGCTCGTGCGACATGTTGGCGAGGAATTCGGACTTGTACTTGGAGGTCAGCGCGAGCTGCTCGGCCTTCTCTTCGAGCGCGCGGCGCGCCATCTCGATCTCGAGATTCTTCGCTTCGACCTGCTTCTTCTCGTTCTCGAGCAGCTGCGCCTTCTCCTGCAGCTCCTCGTTGGTGTTGTGGAGCTCTTCCTGCTTGGTGGTGAGCTCGGTCTGGCGCGCCTGCAGCTCCTGCGTCAGCAGCTGCGATTGCTTGAGCAGGCCCTCGGTGCGCATCGTCGCGGCGATCGTGTTGAGCACGATGCCGACCGATTCCATCAGCTGATCGAGGAAGCTCTGATGGGTCTCGTTGAACTCGCCGAACGAGGCGAGTTCGATCACGGCCTTGACGTCGTCTTCGAACAGCGCCGGCAGGATCGCGACATTGGCGGGCGTCGAATGGCCGAGGCCCGAACCGATCCGCAGGAAATCGCCGGGGACATTCTCGAGCACGATCGGCCGCTTGTCCGCCGCCGCCTGGCCGACCAGCCCCTCGCGCAACTCGAACTTGTTCTTGAGCGCGTCCTTGCTCTCCGCGCCATAGCTCGCAGCGAGCTCGAGCACGGTGTCGTCGCCCTCGCGGGTGGTGACGTAGAACACGCCATATTGGGCGTTCACCAGCGGCGCGAGCTCGGACATGATCAGGTTCGAAACCGTGGTCAGGTCGCGTTCGCCCTGCAGCATGCGGCTGAAGCGCGCGAGGTTGGTCTTGAGCCAATCCTGCTCCGCATTCTTCAAGGTCTGATCCTTGAGGTTGCGGATCATCTCGTTGATGTTGTCCTTGAGCGCGGCCATCTCGCCCGACGCTTCCACCGCGATCGAGCGGGTAAGGTCGCCCTTGGTCACCGCGGTGGCCACGTCGGCGATCGAGCGCACCTGGTTGGTCAGGTTCGCCGCGAGCTGGTTCACGTTGTCGGTGAGATCGCGCCACAGGCCCGCGGCGCCGGGCACGCGCGCCTGCCCGCCCAGCTTGCCCTCGATGCCCACTTCGCGCGCCATGTTGGTGACCTGATCGGCGAAGGTGGCGAGCGTCTCGATCATGAAGTTGATCGTCTCGGCGAGCGCTGCGATCTCGCCCTTGGCGTCCACGGTCAGCTTGCGCTTCAGATTGCCCTGCGCCACCGCGGTGACGACGTCGGCGATACCGCGAACCTGACTGGTGAGATTACCGGCCATTTGATTCACGTTATCGGTTAGATCCTTCCACGTTCCGGCGACGCCCGGCACCTGTGCCTGCCCGCCCAGCTTGCCCTCGGTACCCACTTCGCGGGCCACGCGGGTCACTTCCGAGGCGAAGCCGTTGAGCTGGTCCACCATCGTGTTGATCGTGTTCTTGAGCTCGAGGATTTCGCCCTTCACGTCGACCGTGATCTTCTTCGACAAGTCGCCGCGCGCCACGGCGGTGGTCACGTCGGCGATGTTGCGCACCTGGCCGGTCAGGTTCGCCGCCATCAGGTTCACATTGTCGGTAAGATCGGCCCAGGTGCCCGCCACGCCGCGCACCTGCGCCTGCCCGCCCAGCTTGCCCTCGGTACCCACTTCGCGCGCGACGCGCGTCACTTCCGAGGCGAAGCCGTTGAGCTGGTCGACCATCGTGTTGATCGTGTTCTTGAGCTCGAGGATCTCGCCCTTCACGTCGACCGTGATCTTCTTGGAAAGGTCGCCCAGCGCCACCGCGGTGGTCACCTCGGCGATGTTGCGCACCTGACCGGTGAGGTTCGCGGCGAGGTCGTTGACGTTGTCGGTCAAATCCTTCCACGTGCCGCCAACGCCCTCAACCTTGGCCTGGCCGCCGAGCTTGCCTTCCGAACCCACTTCGCGCGCCACGCGCGTCACTTCCGAGGCGAACGAATTGAGCTGGTCCACCATCGTGTTGATGGTGTTCTTGAGCTCGAGGATCTCGCCCTTCACGTCGACGGTGATTTTCTTCGAAAGATCGCCCTTGGCCACCGCGGTGGTCACCTCGGCGATGTTGCGCACCTGGCCGGTCAGATTGCCCGCCATCAGATTGACGTTGTCGGTCAGATCCTTCCACGTCCCGGCGACGCCCTCGACCTGCGCCTGGCCGCCGAGCTTGCCTTCCGAACCCACTTCGCGTGCCACGCGCGTCACTTCCGAGGCGAAGCCGTTGAGCTGGTCGACCATCACGTTGATCGTGTTTTTGAGCTCGAGGATCTCGCCGCGCACCTCGACGGTGATCTTGCGCGAAAGATCGCCCTTGGCCACCGCAGTGGTCACGTCGGCGATGTTGCGCACCTGACCGGTGAGGTTCGCGGCCATCAGATTGACGTTGTCGGTGAGGTCCTTCCATGTACCGCCGACGCCCGGCACCTGCGCCTGCCCGCCCAGCTTACCCTCGGTGCCCACTTCGCGCGCCACGCGCGTCACTTCCGAAGCGAAGCCGTTGAGCTGATCCACCATGACGTTGATGGTGTTCTTGAGCTCGAGGATCTCGCCCTTCACGTCGACCGTGATCTTCTTGGAAAGATCGCCCGAGGCCACCGCGGTCGTCACTTCGGCGATGTTGCGCACCTGGCCGGTCAGATTGTCGGCCATCAGATTGACGTTGTCGGTGAGATCCTTCCACGTGCCGGCGACCCCGGGCACCTGCGCCTGCCCGCCCAGCTTGCCCTCGGTGCCCACTTCGCGCGCCACGCGCGTCACTTCGCTGGCGAAGCCGTTGAGCTGGTCCACCATGACGTTGATGGTGTTCTTGAGCTCGAGGATCTCGCCCTTCACGTCGACCGTGATCTTCTTGGAGAGATCGCCCGAGGCCACCGCGGTCGTCACTTCGGCGATGTTGCGCACCTGGCCGGTCAGATTGTCGGCCATCAGATTGACGTTGTCGGTGAGATCCTTCCACGTGCCGGCGACACCTTCCACGCGCGCCTGCCCGCCCAGCTTGCCCTCGGTGCCCACTTCGCGCGCCACGCGCGTCACTTCCGAAGCGAACGAATTGAGCTGGTCCACCATCGTGTTGATGGTGTTCTTGAGCTCGAGGATCTCGCCCTTCACCTCGACGGTAATCTTCTTGGAAAGGTCGCCCGAGGCCACCGCGGTGGTCACTTCGGCGATGTTGCGCACCTGACCCGTCAAGTTGGTCGCCATCGCGTTGACGTTATCGGTCAGATCCTTCCACGTGCCGGCGACACCCTTCACGCGCGCCTGGCCGCCCAGCTTGCCTTCGGTACCCACTTCGCGCGCCACGCGCGTCACTTCGGACGCGAACGAGGCGAGCTGCTCGACCATGGTGTTCACCACCTTGCCGATGCGCAGGAATTCGCCGCGCAGCGGCCGGCCGTCGATCTCGACGGTCATCGATTGCGAAAGATCGCCCTTGGCGACCGCGCCGATGACGCGCGCGACTTCGGCGGTCGGTTGGACCATGTCCTCGATGAGTTCGTTGACCGAGCGGAGCTTGGCTTCCCAGCCGCCGGTGGCGCCGCGGACATGGCCGCGCTGGGTGATCTTGCCTTCCTTGCCAACGACGCGCGACAGACGCTCGAACTCGCTCGTCATCCCATCTTCGATGGCGACGACTTCGTTGAACAGCGCGGCTATCTCGCCGTCGGTGCCCGGCAGGTCCTCGGGCAGCCGGACGCTGAAATCACCGCGCCGGAAACTGCGGAGCGCGGCGACGAGTTGACGACGGTCGAGCGTATCGCGAGCTAGTTCGGCGTTCACCTGGCACTCCTGTCAAGATTCTTTCCCCCCACCCCGTAAGAATGCTGACTGGCCCCCCGGCCGGACACCAGCATAGCAACAGCTGTGATGTAGGAAAAGTGAACGCGTGCACGGATTTGCGCCGGATTGCAGCAACGAAGGACGATGTTTGCGGTGGCCGTGAAACTCGGGGGAAACACGCAGATGGAAAACGGCGCGCAGAATGCCGGCGAGACAAGAGGTTTCCAGCTTCATCCGGTCGACCTTCCGGTCGGTCTGGGCGCTCGAGCTGCTGTGCTTCCTCAGGAAGCATCGCGATCGTGCGTGGCCGCAGCGCGACCTCGTCACAGCGCTCAGGGGCAGCGAGCTGGTGGTGTCGCAAAGCGTCGATTCGCTGCTCGCCGCCGGCCTCGTGATCATCGAGCCCGATCAGCTGGTGCGCTACCAGCCGACCTCGGATGCGGTGGACGGGCTCGCGAGCGCGGCGGAGTCGCTCTACGCCACCCGGCCCGACGCGGTGCGTCGGATGATCGTCGCCCCGCCTCCTTCGGGTCTGAGCAGCTTCGCCGACGCGTTCAAGCTGTGGCGGGACTGATATGAGCGCCTGGTTTCCGTCGATCGTGTATCTGCTCTGCTTCGCGACCAGCGGCGCCTGCGCGCTGCTTCTCGGCCGCAGCTATCGGCGCAGCGGAATGCGGCTGCTGCTCTGGAGCGCGCTGTGCTTCGGGCTGCTCGCCGCGAACAATCTGTTCGTCATCGTCGACCTGGTGCTGATTCGCGACATCGATTTCGGGCTCGTCCGGCTGCTGCTCTCGCTCGCCGCGGTAGCGGTCCTGCTTTTCGGCTTCATCTGGAACATGGAGGACGACGCATGACCTTGCTCGTCTTCCTCTCCGGCGCGGTGACGCTCGGCTTCGCTGCCGCAGCTTTGTTCTTCCTGCGCTTCTGGCGCGATACGCGCGACGAGCTGTTCCTCGCCTTCGCCGTGGCGTTTCTGCTGCTCGGCATCGCCCAAGCGATCCTCGCGCTCGGCGGGATCCCTGACGAACAGCGCAGCTGGGTCTATCTGGTCCGGCTGGTCGCGTTCCTGACCATCATCCTCGCGATCCTCCGCAAGAACGCGCGCTGAACGCAGCCTGAAAGGGAGTGGTGACCCGGAGAGGATTCGAACCTCCGACCTCTCGATTAGGAATCGCTTGCTCTATCCTGCTGAGCTACCGGGCCACGCGCCGGTCCGTACCCAGCCCCGCGGCAGGAATCAATTGCACTGCTCGGGCGGCACCACGGGCACCAGCAAGGGCGCAACGGGCACGCCCTCCTCGATCAGTTCCTGCGCCTGTTCGGCGGTGGCCTGACCGTGGATCTGCTCGGCGGGCGCTTCACCCAGATGCATCGCACGCGCCTTGTCCGCAAAGGCGGTGCCCACCCATTGCGAGGTCTCGAGCATCTTCGTCTGCGCCGCCGCGATCATCTCCATCGCCGCCTTGATCACCTCGGGCGGGGGCGTTTCGCCCGACGGCGCCGGCACCACCGGGGCGGTACGCTGATTGCCCTTGGCCGCGACATTGGGCGCCATCACCGCCTTGGCGACGTCGCCATCGCCGCAGATCGGGCAGGCAACCAGCCCGGCAGCGTGCTGCGCTTCCCATGCCGCGCTCGAGCCGAACCAGGCTTCGAAGACGTGCCCGCCGGCGCATTTGAGATCGAAGACGATCACAACGCCTCCACCGGCGGAATGGCGCGGCGGTGGCGGAGCACCGGTACGCGCCCGCGCGCCGCTTCGACTCGTGCCGGATCGATTTCGGCGAAGCCGATTCCCGCCGCCTCGCCCATGTCGAGCAACAACTCGCCCCACGGGTCGGCGACGAGCGAATGACCATAGGTGGCGCGCCCGTCCTCGTGCAGGCCGGTCTGCGCCGCCGCGATCACGAATGCCGCCGCCTCGATCGCACGCGCGCGCAGCAGCACGTGCCAATGCGCCGCGCCGGTCGGCCGCGTGAACGCCGCGGGCACCGCGAACAAGGTCGCACCCGCATCGCTCAAGGCGCGAAACAGATCGGGAAAGCGGAGGTCGTAGCAAATCGCGAGCCCGAGCACGCCGAGCGGCGTCTGGACCGTCACGGCGCGTTCGCCGGGCGCATAGCTGTTCGATTCGCGCCAGCTCTCACCGGTCGCCAGATCGACGTCGAACAAATGCATCTTGTCGTAACGCGCGCGGATCGCGCCCGAATCGTCGATCACGAAGCCGCGATTGGCGAGCTTGCCGTCGCCCCGCAGCACCGCGATGCTGCCCAGATGCACCCAGATGCCGTGCTTCGCCGCCGCCTCGCGCACCGCAGCGAGCACGCGATCGTCCTCCTCGCGCGCCAGCGATCCTGCTGCGCGATCGCGGTCGCGGTCGAGCAATCCGGACATCTCGGGCGTGAACAACATCGCCGCCCCACCCGACGCCGCCTGCGCCACGCCCGCCTCCAGCGTGCGGGCGTTGGCGGCGGGGTCGATCCCGCTCGTCATCTGGAGCAGCGCGGCTCTCATGCCGCGAGCAGCGGGTCCAGGCCGCCCTGGCGGTCGAGCGCGGCGAGATCGTCCGAGCCCCCGACATGCTGATCGTCGATGAAGATCTGCGGGACGGTGGTGCGGCCATGCGCGCGCTGGATCATCTCGGGGCGGCGTGGGCCGCCCATCGTGATGTCGATCTCCTCATACTCGACGCCCTTTGAATCGAGCAGCGCCTTTGCGCGGTAGCAATAGGAGCAGAATGCCTTGGTGTAGATTTCGACTTTCGCCATGATCTCTCCGACCTGTGGTGCGCCCGCGCGCTTGTCAATCCAGCGCTTCCGCATCGAGAACGCGCGCCCAGCATAGAAGGATCACTTTGGCCGCGCCGCCGCGCTTGAGCACGCGCGCGCAGGCAGCGCCTGTCGCCCCGCTGGTGTAGACATCGTCGACCAGCACCACGGTCTTGCCCTTGAGCTTCGATTTGGCCCCCTCGGCCAGCGCGAACGCCCCCGCCACAGCCTTCGCCCGACCGCGCGCACCGAGCCCGCGCAGCACCGGCGTCGCCTTGACGCGCCGGAGCAGCGCAGCGTCGCTCGCTACCCCCGAACTGCGGGACAAGGCTCCGGCGATCAGCGCCGCCTGGTTGAACCCGCGCGACCAGATCCGCCAACGATGCAGCGGCACCGGCACCAGCAGATCGGCGCCCTCGGGCATCAGCCGCGCCATCGCGCGCGCCATCGTGCCCGCGCACGCCAGTCGCCCCGAATATTTGAGCTTGAGCGCGACGTCGCGCGCGATCGCGCCATAGGCCACCGCGGCGCGCACCCCATCATGCGGCGGCGGATCGGCGAGGCATTCGGCGCAGCGGGCGCCGGCGCCCCGGTCGAACGCGAAAGGCAGCTGGCAGCCGGCACACCAAGGCGGACCGAGGAAGCGCAGCGCGCCCCAGCACGTCGCGCAGAAGCGATGGTCCGCCCCGGTCACTTCGCCGCAGCCGGGGCAGCGCGGCGGCAGCGCGAGATCGGCGAGCCGTGCAAGGGAAGCGAGCGCAGCCATGCACCCGCTTGTCGCGGGCCAGCGCGCGCTGCACAAGCCGCGCGTGCCCGACTCTGAAAACGCATCCGAAATCTTCTCGCGCGTCGCCCGGCGGCGGCGGCGCGATCGCGCCGCGCCCGGCTATGCCGGCTTCGCCTTTCTGCGCGAACATATGCTCGAGGGGCTGCTCGAGCGCCTCGACGCCGTGAAACGCGAATTCCGCGACGTGCTCGATCTCGGCAGCTTCGCAGGCGATCTGCAGATCCCCGGCGCGCGAATCGCCCGCCTCGACGCCGGCTTCGGCTTCGCGCGAGCCGCGGGCGGCGTCCAGGCCGATGAGGACCGCCTCCCCTTTGCCGACGCCTCGTTCGATCTGGTGATCTCCGCGGGCGTGCTCGATCAAGTCAACGACGTGCCCGGCGCGCTCGCGCTCGCACGCCGCGTGCTCCGCCCCGACGGGCTGTTCCTCGGCGCCTTCGCCGGCGCGGGCACGCTTTCCACGCTGCGCGCCTGCCTGCGCGAGGCCGAAGCCGAACGCCCCGCCGCGCGCTTTCATCCGCAGATCGACGTGCGCTCGGCGGGCGATCTGCTCGCCCGCGCCGGCTTCGCGCTGCCGGTCTCCGATCTCGAGACCTTGCTGGTCCGCTATGCCGGGCTGCCCAATTTGCTGCGCGATCTGCGCGGCATGGCGGCGACCAATTTGCTGCCTTCGCCCGCGCCGCTGACCCGCGAAACGCTGGTCCGTACCTCGGCCGCCTTCGCCGACCGCGCCGAAGAGGATGGCCGTACCCCCGAACGCTTCGAAATCGTCTATCTGACCGGCTGGGCGCCCGACCCTTCGCAGCCCAAGGCGGCGCGTCCCGGCAGCGCCACGGCCTCGCTCGCAGACGCGCTCAGGCCGAAACCGAACTGAGCAGCCGCTCGAGCGCGTCGACCAGCGGCACATCGGCCGGCGGCATCGCCAGCGCGCGCATTTCGGCGGGGTGCACCCAGCGGAGCGCGCTGGCATGGCGCGGTTCGGGCACGCCGTCCCAAATATCCGCGCGATAGAGCAGCAGAAGCAGGTGCCGCCCGCCCAATCCTTCGCTGGCGAAGGCTGCGGGGGTCAGCGCACCGGGATCGACTCCGATGCCGAGTTCCTCGGCCAGCTCGCGCACCAGCGCCGCCTCCGGTACTTCGCCCGCTTCCACCTTGCCGCCGGGAAATTCCCAGAGTCCCGCCATCGGCTTGCCGGGCGGGCGCTGCTGGACGAGCACCCGGCCATCCGCATCGACCAGCGCGGCGGCGACCACCAGCAATAGTCCGGAAACCGCGTTGGACACTTCGTTAATTCTCTTTCGCTATTTGCGGCGCATCCTCTGGAGGAGAAGCGGGCGATATGCGAGCCCTTGTGAAGACGATCCATGACGTGGCGCGCGACACCAAGGCGGCCACTGCAGTCGAATATGGCCTGATCTGCGCGCTGATCGTGCTCGCCATCATGGCGGCGCTGCTGGCGCTCGGAACAGTGACCAGCGACATGTGGAACAATGTCAGCACCAAGGTCCAGACCGCCGGCTGAAATGACTAACGGATTGGTAACAAACCGATTTAGCCGTTTCTTTACGCCTCTCCGCTAGGGTTCTTGATGCCGTACCGGATATCCGGGCCGGCCGGGTGAATGAAGTAGTTCTAGAACGTTGGAGACCGGTTATGCAGAAGATTCGCAACTTCGTTAAGAATTCCAAGGGCGCCACCGCGATCGAGTACGGCCTGATCGCCGCTCTCATCGCCGTCGCCGCGATTGCCGCGATGCAGGGCCTGGGCAACCAGCTCAACAAGACCTTCGGCAACGTCACGTCGAACATGAAGGCTTCGTAAGCCTCAATCGACTGAAACAACGGGCGAGGCGGCATGACCAGATCGTGCCGCCTCGATCGAAGAGGGGGTTTGGACCATGCTCAAGATCCGTAACTTCATCCGCAACAGCCGCGGCGCGACCGCGATCGAGTACGGCCTCATCGCCGCGCTGATCGCCGTCGCTGCGATCGCTGCGATGCAGGGGCTGGGCAACCAGCTCAACAAGACCTTCGGCAATGTCGAATCGAACATGAAGGCCACCTAGGCCGCGTTCGACGAACCAACGCGAAGGGCGGTGGAACCACGGTTCCGCCGCCCTTTTCGTTTGCGCGCAGCAGCGAGGGCATCTGCCACTTTCACCTTTCATTGATCTTTGTTCCGCATACGGAACGAGCCGGCGCCCGCGCGCGCGGCTGTGGTTTCTGTGGGAGAGTAACCGATGATCCGCAAGTTTCTGAAGAACACGAAGGGCGCCACCGCGATCGAGTACGGCCTGATCGCCGCGCTGATCGCCGTCGCCGCGATTGCCGCGATGCAGGGCCTGGGCAACCAGCTCAACAAAACCTTCGGCAACGTCGAATCGAACATGAAGGCCACCTAGGCCGCCGTTCGACGCATCAACGCAAAGGGCGGCGGAACCACGGTTCCGCCGCCCTTTTCATTATCCGTCGCCGGTTTCGGGCTAGATCCGCCCCATCGCGAGGAACTTGGCCCGCCGCGCCTGGCGCAAAGCCTCGGGCGACAGCCCCTCGAGCCCGCCGAGCGCCGCCTCCACCGCATCGCCCAGCGCCTGCACGGCGACGCCCGGAGCGCGATGCGCGCCGCCCAGCGGCTCGCCGATGATCCCGTCGATCACCTTGAGCTCCTTCAGGTGCTGCGCGGTCACCTTCATCGCCTCGGCGGCGTCGGCCGCCTTGTCGGCGGTGCGCCACAGGATCGAGGCGCAACCCTCGGGCGAGATCACCGAATAGACTGCGTGCTCCATCATCAGCACGGTATTGCCCGCGGCGAGCGCCACTGCGCCGCCCGAGCCGCCCTCGCCGAGGATGGTCGCGACCAGCGGCACGCCGAGGTTGAGGCAGGCTTCGGTCGAACGCGCGATCGCCTCGGCCTGGCCGCGCTCCTCGGCCTGCACGCCCGGGAAAGCACCCGAGGTGTCGACCAAGGTGATCACCGGCAGCTTGAACTTGTCCGCCAGCTGCATCAGCCGGATCGCCTTGCGATAGCCTTCGGGCTTGCCCATGCCGAAATTGTGCTTGAGCCGGCTCGCGGTATCGTCGCCCTTCTCATGGCCGATCACCATCACCCGGCGCCCGCGGAAGCGCCCCAGCCCGCCGATGATCGCATTGTCGTCGGCAAAGGCACGGTCGCCGCCCAGCGGCATGAAATCGTCGATCAGCCCGGCGACATAATGTTTGAAGTGCGGGCGCTCGGGGTGCCGTGCGACTTGCGTCTTCTGCCACGGTGTGAGCCGGGCATAGGTATCGTACAACAGCTTCTCGGCCTTGGCCTGAAGCGGCGCGATCTCCGCGTCGATATCGACCGATCCGCCCTCGGCGGTGCGGCGCAGCTCGTCGATCCGGCTCTGCAGCTCGGCGATCGGTTTCTCGAAGTCGAGGAAAGTGGTCATCGCTGCGCGGGCTAATCCTGCCGGGCGCGAAGGTCAACGCGTCGCATCCTCGCCCGCCGCCGGCGGATCAATCCCCTTTGCGCTCCAGCGCCTCTCCAAGGGGATGCCGCTCGTTGACCAGGTCGACCAGCCGCCGGCTGTCGACATGCGTGTAGATCTCGGTCGTCGCGATATCGGCGTGCCCCAGCATGGCTTGCAACGCGCGCAGATCCGCTCCCCCCTCGAGCAGATGCGTCGCGAAGGCGTGGCGCAGGACGTGCGGGCTCACCCGATCGGGGGGGATCCCCGCCTCCGCCGCCAGCGCGCGGATCAACTGGTAGAGCCGCACGCGCGAAAGATGCCCCTTGCCCGAAGGGAACAGCCACGCCCGTCCGCTGTCGACATGCGCCCGCCATTCGGCCACCGCCGCCCGTGCCCGGTCCGAGATCGGCACCAGCCGCTCGCGCCCGCCCTTGCCCTTGAGGATCAGATAGGGGCGATCGGGCGCCACGGCATTGCGCGGCAGCGAGACGAGCTCGGTCGCACGCAGGCCCGATCCATAAAGCAGCTCGACCAGCGCCGCGAGGCGCAGATCGAGCGGATCGGCCGGCACCCGCGCCTGTCGCGCCGCGATCGCGGCGAACATCGCGTCGACATCCTCGACGCTCAGCACCTTGGGCAGCGCCCGGGCCGTGCCCGGCCGCGGGAGCGCGGCGCTCGGATCATCCTTGCGCAACCCTTCGTCGGCGAGGAAGGCGAAGAAGCGGCGGAGCGCGGCCGCCTTGCGCGCCACGGTTGCGCGGGCGAGCGATTGCCATTCCTCTGCAAGCCGCACGATCTCGGCGCTGCCCGCCGCACCCAGCTCCCCTTCCAACGCTTCGGAAGCGAGCCGCAAATCGGTGCCATAGGCCGCAATGGTATTGGCCGCCGCGCCCGCCTCGGCCTGCATCATCTCGAGAAAGCGCTCGATCAGCACGCGATCTTCGGCGCCGGCGGATCCCGGCGAGGCTCCGCCGGCCCCGGTCAAGCCGCCCGCGTGACCGCCTCCACGGCGATCATCCGCGCGTAATTGACCATTCCTGCAGCGCGCATCGCCGCGACGATGTGGAACAGCGCCTCGGGCGCGACATAATCCCAGCTCGGCGATTGCATGCCTATCCCGGCGAGCAACGCCACCGTCGCGGCATCGCCGCGCTGGCCGGCCGCGTCGATCGCCTGCGTCCAGGCATTCACGCCGCCGATCGGCACGTCGAGCGTCGCGGCGGCGCTCTGCGCCTCGCCCGCCCCCATCCGGCCGAGCCCGGCGAGTCCGGCGAGCAGCATCTGCGCCTTGCGCCGTGACGCGCCGTCGGCAAAACCGGTAACGTCGCCTGCGGCCACGCCCGACCCGTTCGGTTCGGCGAGCGCGAGCAGCGCCCAGCCCTCGCTCCCACGCGGAACCACGCCGCGCCATTCGAGCGCCGCCGCCTCATAGCCCGAGGATAGCATCGAGGCGATCAGCCGGTCGGCCTCCTCGATCTTGTCGCGCGCCGGGATCCACGAGGCCGCGCGCGCGGTGAGGATCAGCCGGGCATAGCGCGTCCGCGGCGTGGTTGCGGCATCCCACAACGTCTCGAGCGCCTTGATGCGCGTGCCGACATCGCCGTCGGTATAGGCGGTGCGTAGATCGCGCGCGACCGTCGTGGCGCCGCCCGCATCGCCGCTCTGCTCGATCTCCGAATAAAGATCGACCAGCCCCGCGTTCGAGAACACGCCTGCGGTTGCCGCAAGCTCGGCAGCGGCCGCCCGGGCCGCCGGATCGATATTGGGCGCGAGCGCCTGCCAGTAGCGCACCTGCGGCGCAGCGGTCTGGTAGAGCTCCGCGGGCACCTCGACTCCGGTCGCGGTCGCGAGGCCCCAGCGCCACGCCGTGAGCTGGCTCACCGGATTCCATTCGATCGTCACCGCGCGACGGCCCTGCGCGCCGGTGCCGAGCACCTTTTCCGCGAGCAGATTGTCGATGTCCGACGGGCTCGTCCCCGCGCGTGCCTGCTCGAACAGCTTGCCCGCCTCGTTGGGCTTGCCGGCAAGGCCCATGCACATCGCCTGCGCCAGCGCCCAGCCGCGCTGCGTGATCACTGCGGCGCCCTTGTCGGCGATCGGGCACAAAGCCGCGGGATCGCCGGAGGCGAGCGCGGACTGCATCGCCACCTGATAGAGCCAGGTCGTGTAGTCGTCGGTGTCGACATCCTCGATCACCGCGCGCGCGGCATTGGCCTCGCCCATGCGCAGCAACGCCCAGGCCCGGTCGGCCGCGAAATCGGCGCCGTTGACGTTCGCTGGCGTGTCGAGCGGCGACATCAGTGCGCGCCGCAGCACGATCGACGCCCAGCGCGACGCGATCGGCGCATCCATCCGCCGCATCAGCACCTGCAGGAAGCGCCCGTCGGTGCGTCCGAACGAATCGGCGGGGAATGCGGCATTGCCGGCCGCGAAGGCGCCCACGCGATCGAGCGAATGCTTCGCGAATTCGGGCAGCTCGTATCTGGAAAGATCGACCGCGGCTGCCTGCGCGGCCGCTTCGTCGGCGAAATTGCCCAGTGCATTGTCGGGGGGCAACGCGCCCGGTTCGACGGGAAGCGGTTGCACGATCGGCCGCGCGGGGGCGGCCGTGGGACCAGGCGCGGGCGCGGGCGTCGGCGCCGGATCGTCGAAGCCGGGCGGCAGCAGCGATTCGGGCGTGTCCTGCCCCAGCGCGGGCATCCCCACGCCGGCGAGCAGCAGCGCCGCCAGCCCGATCCGCGAACCCTTACTTCGTGAGGTTATCAAGCGGGACCACCTTCTCCATACGGACCGGCTCCTTCTCGGAGCTTCGCGTCGAGAGGTAGAAGATTCCCCCCACCAGCAGGAGGAGAACGACAATGAGAGCCAATAGCGAACGGGACATGGAAAGGTCCGTAAATTGAGAAACGCGCGGGCCTTTTGCCCGAGACCCGCCCTCGCTGTATAGCCCCCCGACGATGTTGCAAGCGCATGCTCAAGACTGGCCCTGGAAGGGCAAGCCCCTCGTCCTGATCGGGCTGATGGGCGCCGGCAAGACCACGGTCGGCCGGCGCCTCGCGCAGCGGCTGCGCCTGCCCTTCGTCGATGCCGATCACGAGATCGAGGCTGCGGCGGGGATGACGATCTCGGACATTTTCGAGAAGTTCGGCGAGCCCTATTTTCGCGACGGGGAGCGCCGGGTGATCGCCAGGCTGATCGACGGCACGCCCAAGGTGATCGCCACCGGCGGCGGCGCCTTCCTCAACGAGGAGACGCGCGCGCTGATCCTCGATCAGGCGATCGCGGTGTGGCTCGATGCCGAGCCGGCGGTGCTCGCCGATCGCGTCCGTCGCCGCGACACCCGGCCGCTGCTGCGCGGCCGCGATCCCGAGGACATCCTCACCGAATTGGCGGCGATAAGAAATCCTTTCTATGCGCTCGCGCCGATCCGCGTGCAGAGCATCGCGGCACCGCACGATACCACCGTCGACGAAATCCTGAAGGCGATCCGCACTTGAACATCGTTCCCGTCGCACTCGGCGACCGCAGCTACGACGTCCGCATCGAAGCCGGGCTGCTCGCCCGCGCCGGCGAAACACTGGCGCCGCTCGCGCGGGGCCGGACGATGCCGATCGTCACCGACGAAAACCTGTTGCCCCACCTCACTACGCTGCAGGCGGGCCTTGCCGGTGCCGGCATTGCCAGCGAGGCGATCGTGCTGCCCGCCGGCGAATCGACCAAGAGCTGGGCGCTGCTCGAATCGCTCACCGATCGCCTGCTCGAACGCGGCGTCGAGCGCAGCGATCATGTCATCGCGCTCGGCGGCGGGGTGATCGGCGATCTGGTCGGCTTCGCCACATCGATCCTCAAGCGCGGCTGCAACTTCGTCCAGATCCCAACCACCTTGCTCGCGCAGGTCGACAGCTCGGTCGGCGGCAAGACCGCGATCAACAGCCGCGCCGGCAAGAACCTGATCGGCGCCTTCCACCAGCCCGCGGTGGTGCTGATCGATCCGCAGGTGCTCGATACCCTGCCGCCGCGCGAGCTTCGCGCCGGCTATGCCGAGGTCGTCAAATACGGCCTGATCGACGATTTCGCGTTTTTCGAATGGTGCGAGGCCAATGCCACCGCACTGCTCGCCGGCGATCCGCAGGCGCGCGAGACCGCGATCGCCCATTCGGTCGCCGCCAAGGCGCGCATCGTCGGCGAGGACGAGCGCGAGACGACGGGCAAGCGCGCGCTGCTCAACCTCGGTCACACGTTCGGCCACGCGCTCGAGGCCGAGACCGGCTTCTCGGACAAGCTGCTCCACGGCGAAGGCGTCGCCGCGGGCATGGCGCTCGCCTTCGCCTATTCGGCGCGCCGTGGCCTGTGCACCGCGCAGGATTCCGAGCGCGTCGCCGCGCATCTCGCTGCGATCGGCCTGCCTAATGGCCTCGCCGCCGCCGGCATCAGCGCCTCGGGCGCGCGGCTCGTGGAGCATATGCTCCACGACAAGAAGATGGCCGCCGGCACCCTGCCTTTCCTGCTGGCGCGCGGCATCGGCCAGACCTTTCTCGACAAGACCGTCGATCTCACCGACGTCGCCGCCTTCCTCGACGAACAGCCACGCTGACCCAAATTCCTCCCCCGCGCAGCGGGGGAGGAATTTGGGTCAGCGCCCACTCAGTTGCCGTTCATCGCCGATCCGCATAGCAAGCCGGCATGCGTATTCTCCTTCCCGCGCTCGCCGCGTTCGTGATCGCCGCCCCCGCCGCCGCCCAGCAGGCCAAGCCCGCCCCGATCCTCACCACCCCCGAGGCGAAGGACGTCTGGACTCATGCCGAGCCTGAAGCCGCGCGCGTCACCCATGTCGATCTCGACCTCGATGTGAGCTTCGAGACCAAGACCGTCTCCGGCCGCGCGCTGCTCGATGTCCTCGCCTCTCCGCAGGCGAAGCAGATCGTGCTCGATGTCGACGATCTCGAGATCTTCGAAGTCACCACCGCCGAGCGCAAGCCGCTGCGCTACACCGTCGGCCCGCGCGACAAGGAGCTTGGCTCAGCGCTCACCATCGATCTCCCCGCCGGTACGCGCCAGATCGCGATCCGCTATAGCACGAAGCCCGGCGCCTCGGCGCTGCAATGGCTCCCGCCCGAGCTCACCGCCGGCGGGGACAGGCCCTATCTGTTCAGCCAGGGCCAGCCGATCAACAACCGGAGCTGGATCCCCACCCAGGACAGCCCCGGCATCCGCCAGACCTGGTCGGCGACGATCACCGTCCCAGACGGTTTCGTCGCGGTGATGAGCGGCGAGCGGCTCGACGGCGACAAGGGCGAGCTCGTCCCGCATCAGCGGCGGCGCTTCCGCTTCCGCATGGACAAGCCGGTCCCGCCCTATCTGATTGCGCTCGCGGTCGGCGACCTCGCCTTCAAAGCGACCGGCCCGCGCTCGGGCGTGTGGACCGAGCCTTCGATGCTCGATGCCGCCGCGTACGAAGTCGGCGATGTCGAAAAGATGATCGATGCCGCCGAGGCGCTTTACGGCCCCTATCGCTGGGGCCGCTACGACATGCTCGTCCTGCCGCCCAGCTTCCCCTTCGGCGGAATGGAGAACCCGACCCTCACCTTCCTGACCCCGACGATCATCACCGGCGACCGCTCGAACACCGACGTCGTCGCGCACGAGCTCGCGCATAGCTGGTCGGGCAATCTCGTCACCAACGCGACCTGGTCGGACTCGTGGCTCAACGAGGGCTTCACCACCTATTTCGAGAACCGCATCATGGAGGCGGTCTACGGCAAGGAGCGCGCCGCGATGTACGCCGATCTCGACTGGGACGGCCTCGTCAAGGACATCAAGGACGCCGGCGGCGACGCCGATCCCACCACGCGTCTGCACGGCGATCCCGGCGCCACCGCGGGCCAGCTCGATTATTTCAAGGGCTCGACCTTCCTGCGCACGATCGAGCAGGCGGTCGGTCGGCCGCGCTTCGACGCCTATCTGCGCTCCTATTTCGACCGCCACGCCTTTCAGCCGCAGACAACGGCGGGTTTCCTCGCCGATATCCGCAAGAATCTGATCAAGGGCGACAAGGCGCTCGAGGCCAGGCTCCAGCTCGACCGCTGGGCCTATCAGGCGGGCCTTCCGGAGAATGCGGTCCATGTGAAATCCGCGACCTTGGCCGAAGTCGATGCCCAGCTCGCCGCGGTCAAGGCCGGTGGCCCGGTCTCCGCGGTCAACCCCAAGGGCTGGGCAACCCAGCAATGGCTGCGCTTCCTCAACGGCCTGCCGCGCGAACAGAGCGCTGCCCGGCTCAAGGAACTCGACGAGACGTTGCTCCTGTCGGGCTCGACCAACGCCTATGTCCGCTCGGCCTGGGCCGAGCTGGCGATCGCCAACCGCTACGAGCCCGCGCTCCCCTCGATCCAGGCGTTCGTGAAGAGCGTCGGCCGCGGCCTGCTCATCCGCCCGATCTTCGAGGGGCTGATGGCGCAGGGCGATTGGGGTAAGCCGATCGCCAGGCGCTTCTTCGAGGAAGCGCGGCCGACCTATCACCCGGTGACCGCGGCGCAGATCGCCAAGATCGTCGGCGAATAGGACCCGCCAAGATCCTCCCCCGGAGGGGGAGGTGGCAGCCGCAGGCTGACGGGAGGGGTAGCGCGCCACAGGCGGCATAGCCTGCGGCGACCACCCCTCCACCGCTTCGCGGTCCCCTCCCCTCCGGGGACGATGAGGAACTTGCAGGCCGCCAATTTCGCCCTAAGCTCCGCCCCGCAACGATCGGGGGGATCAGCATGACCGGCCTGCAACTCAACCGCCGCGAGGCGCTCACATGGTCGCTCGCCGGCCTTGGCGCCGCCGCCTTGCCCGGCCTCGCCTTCGCACAGGACGCCGCCCCCGCCGATCCCGCGATCGACGGCGTCGTACAGCGCTTCATGGCCGCGTTCGAAACGCCCGGAATCGCCGTTGCGGTGATCCGTCCCGGCCAGCCGGTCTATCTCAAGGGCTATGGCGTCCGCACGCTCGGCAAGCCCGCGCCGGTGGGCATCCACACGCGCTTCGGCATCGCCTCGAATTCGAAATCCTTCACTGCCGCCGCGCTCGCGATGCTGGTCGAGGAAGGCAAGGTCGCGTGGGACAAGCCGGTCAAGGATTACCTCCCCGATTTCCGCATGCACGATCCGCGCGTCACCGAGCTGCTCACGGTGCGCGATCTGCTCGTCCACAATAGTGGCCTCGCGCTGGGCGCCGGCGATCTGATGCAGTTCCCCGCCACCGAACGCCCGGCGAGCGACGCGATCAAGGCCTTGCCTTTCCTCGCCGCCGAGCGCGGCTTCCGCACCGGCTATGCCTATGACAACATCCTCTACGTCGTCGCTGGGCTGCTGATCGAGAAACTCTCGGGCAAGCCGTGGCACGCCTTCGTTTCCGAACGCCTGCTCCAGCCGATCGGCATGACCGACGCGGTCCCTGCGCTGCGCTTCCTCGACACGACCGACGTCGCCGGCCGCCACGCCCGGCTCGGCCCGCCGGTACGCGGCATGGGGCCGATGGAAGTCATCCAGCCCGACGAGGGCATCATGACCGACGCGGCCGGCGGCATCAACGCCAGCGTCAGCGACGTCGCCAAATGGCTCCAGCTCCAGCTCGCCGGCGGCAAGTTGCCCGACGGCCGCGCGCTGTGGAGCCCCGCCCAGCAGGCCGAATTGTGGAAGCCGCAGACGATCGTCGCCTTCTCGGACGGCCCGACCGAGGCCTGGCCTGCGCGCGGCGTCACCCAGACCTATGCGCTCGGCTGGTTCATCCAGGATTTCCGCGGCGAGCGGCTGATCCACCATTCGGGCGGGCTTTCGGGTCAGGTCACCCAGACCGCGATGCTCCCGGGCCGCAAGGCGGCGGTGGTGGTGCTGTCGAACACCGAGGACGGGGTTTCGAGCGGCATCCGCAACGCGCTGCTCGATCACATCATCGGCGCCCCCGCCTTCGACTGGGTCGCCGCGATGCAGGCGCGGGTGAAGACCCAGCAGGCCGCCGGGCTCGCCGAGCTCGGCGCAGGCGGCGTCGACAAGGCACCGGCCGGCAGGCCCAGCCTGCCGCTTTCCGCCTATGCCGGCCGCTACCGCGACCCCTGGTATGGCGACATCGTCGTGAGCCCGCGCGGCAAGGGCCTCCATATCGATTTCCTGCCCACGCCGGTGTTCAAGAGCATGCTCGAACCTTGGGGCCCAGACACGTTCCGTACGCGCTTCCCCAAGGGTGCGGGCGAAGACGCGACCGTTACTTTCGTTGTGGCGAACGGCAAGGTCACGGGCGTCACGATGAAGCCGCTCTCGCCGCTCGCCGACTTCAGCTACGACTTCCAGCACCTCGCCTTCGTCCCCGTGGGGTGAACGGCGAGAGGCGCTAGCCGGGTCGTCCGGAGATGCGGTGCAACGTGGCGAGGTCGCGCCGGGCAACTTCGTTCCAGCGCTTCGATTGCCCGCAGGTATACCGAAGATACCAGCTGCCCCGCGCCGCCTCCGGGCGCCCCGGATAGAACGGCCTGGGCGTCAGATAGAGCAGGTAGGTGCCGCCGATATCGGGCTTCATGCCGATGTCCATGTAGAAGGCGCCGCTGTTCCGCTCCTCGAAAACGTAGATCTCACGCGGCGCCAGACCCTTGTAGCGATATTCGACGCGAAGCCGGTAGCGCACCACCGGTCCGCCGTCCCCCCAGCGCCGACGATAGGCGGGCCCGGGATTGTCGTTATAGTGATTTTCCGCCGCAAGGACGCGTGCGCGGACGATCAGCTTCGCGTCCAGAAACTCGTTGCGAACCGTGTCCCCGCTGCACAACGCCGCAGCCGGGGTCGAAGTCAGGGCCGCCGCGCCGAACAGCATCGAGGCCAAGATGGCGCGCCCCACGACGCTCACGGGTTTCTTCCCCTCGCCGCCGAGATCGCCAGACAAACCCACCCCGCGATCAGCGCGGCACCGCCGATCGGCGTCACTGCTCCAAGCCAGCGCGGCAGCCCCAGCGCCATCAAATAGAGCGTCCCCGCGAACACGCCGGCACCCCCGACGAACAACCAGGCCGACCAGCGCATCCCCATCCGCACCGCGACGAGCGCCGCGACGGCGTGGACCAGCTGATACTGCCCGCCGGTCCGCAGCCATTCCGCCGCCTGTCCCGTGACGCCGTGCGCGCCGAACGCGCCCGCCGCCACCGCGAGCGCACCCGAGAGTGCGGCGAGCACCGTCACCAGCTTCATAGTCCGATCTCCGCGAGAAAGCGCGGCGCGGTAGCGATCACCATCGCCACGCCGACCACCACCGCCGCCGCGCTGATCGCGAGCACCGCGCCCGCCAGCATGTCCTTGGCGATCTTGATCGCGGGGTGGATGCCCGGATGGAGCAAGTCGATCACGGCCTCCATCGCCGAATTGAGCAGTTCGAGCGCGATCACCAGCGCGCAGGTCACCGCCACGAGGCCCCACCAGATCGGCGCCGGCCGCAGCACGAGCAGCGCGAATAGCGCGAACCCCGCCAGCACGGTCTGCGCGCGGAAGCTCGCCTCGCGCCGCCAGCCGGTGCGGATGCCCTCCAGCGCGAAGCCCATACGCTCGCGGAAGGGCCGGTTCTTCATCTCGGCTCGAGATCCGTCTCGGCAGCCGCGGCCTGCCCGGCCTGGCTGAACATCGAATCGCGCGCGGCATAGATGTCGCCGGTCTCGCGCTGGAGCTTCAATCGCTCGAAGTCGCGGCGGCGATATTCGGCCTCGGTCTTGTCGATCTCGGCGCCGTCGACGCCGACTGCGTCCATCGCCCGCCGTGCCATCACGATCGCGCTCTCGAGCATCTCGCGCACCGCGCCGGCGATCGGGGCGCCCTTCATCTTCATCACGCTGCGCCGGTCATAGGCGCGCACGAAGATCGTCGCGTTCGGAAAGGCGTGGTGGATGCCTTCCAGCGCCTCGGTGTCGAGCCCGTCGCCGTCCTGGCAGAACAGCAGCAGCTCGGCATCGGCGGCACCGGCCTGGCGCAGAATGTCGATCCGCGTGCCATCGCCATAATAGACCTTCATCCCGAAAGTCCCCGCGGTCTCGATCATCTCGACATCGGTATCGACGAGCGTCACCGGAATGCCCTGCCCGATCAGCATCTGCGCCACGGTCTGGCCGAAGCGGCCATAACCGACCACCACCGCGTTGGCGCCTTCGTGCTGCGGCACGTCCAGCCCCGCTGCGCTGCGTTCGGGTTCGGCGCGCAGCTTCTTGGTCGCCATCATCAGGAAGGGCGTGGTCGCCATCGACAGCGTGACGATCGCGCCGAACACGCTCGCCGCCTCGCCGGTGACCAGCATCGCCGACTGCGCCTGCGCGAACAGCACGAAACCGAACTCGCCGCCCTGGCTGAGCAGCACGCCGAGCGCGAAGGCCTGGCGCTTCTTCATCCCGAAGAGCAGCCCCAGCCCGGAGATCAACACCGTCTTGGTCGCGATCAACGCCAGCGCCATGCCGGCGACGAACAGCGGCCGCTCGGCGATGGCGTGGAGATTGAGCGTCATCCCCACCGCGAGGAAGAACATGCCGAGCAGGATCGCGCGGAACGGCTCGACATCGGCCTCGAGCTCGTGGCGATAGGGCGAATCCGCGAGCATCACGCCCGCGATGAACGCCCCGAGCGCCGCCGACAGCCCGAGCATCTCCATGATCGCCGCGCTCGCGATCACCGTGAACAGCCCGGCGAAGACGAACATCTCGCGCTCGCCGAGAGCGCCGATCAGCCGGAAGGCCGGGCGCAGCAGATAGCGCCCGGCAAGGACGAGGCCGACGATGGCGAGAAGGGTGTAGATCCCGAGCAGCCAGCCCGGCGGTCCGCCCATGTCGGCGGGGTTGCGCGACATCGCCGCGATGATCGTGATCAGCGGCACGATCGACAGATCCTGGAACAGCAGGATCGCGAAGGCGCGCTCGCCCAGCGGCGTGCGCAGCCTTCCCGCCGATTGCAGCAGCGGCAGCACCTGCGCGGTCGAGGAGAGCGCCAGCGGCAGCCCGAGCGCGAGGGCGGCGGCGAGCGTCGAGTGGGCGGCCGCCCAGACGATCCCCGCGATCGCCAACCCGCACAGGCTCACCTGCATCAGCCCGAGCCCGAAAATGTCGCGCCGCATCCGCCAGAGGCGCGATGGGCTCAGTTCGAGCCCGACGAGGAACAGCAGCAGCGCGATGCCGAGCTCGGCGATGCCGAGCTTGGTCTCGGCGCCGCCGACCAGCCCCAGCACCTGCGGCCCGACGATCGCCCCGGCGACGAGGAAGCCCAGTGTCGCGCCGAGCCCGAGCCGGCGGAAGATCAGGACGAAGACGAGCGCGAAGCCCAGCATCGGCACGCCATCGTGGAGCAGCGAGCCATCGGCATGTGCTTCCATCAGCGGCGCGCCTCGGCCGCGGCCTCTGCGGCGGCTTCGAAGGCGAGGCGGATCGCGGCATGGCGTCCGCGATGCGGCAGCGCGGGCACGAAGATCTCGAGCCCCGGCCAATCGGGCGGCGTATCCCGCTCCCCGGCGAGCCACGCGGTCAGTTGATCGCGCGCCGTGGCGATCGCGTCGGCGTCGCGTCCGATCACATGCGCGCCCATCAGCGAGGCCGACGCCTGGCCGAGCGCGCAGGCCCGCACCAGCATCCCCACGGCGGCGACGCGCCCTTCGCTGTCGAGGTCGACATCCACGGTCACCCGGCTCCCGCACACCGGCGAGCGTTTTTCGACGCTCGCGGCGGGACTTGCCAGCCGCTCGTGAAACGGAATCTCGGCGGCGAGGCGGAGGATCTGCGTGTTGTAGAGCGGCGCGTTCATTCCGCCCCCGACTTAGGGGACCGGGCGGCCATATGCGACCCCCAATTGAGCCTCCCTCGCGAAGCGCAGGAGGATTTGCCTAGTTCGTCGCGTTCGACGCGTTGCCTTCGTCCGCGTCGCCGAACACCGGCTCGCCCTTGCGGCGCCGGTCGACGAAATCGGCCACGGTGGCGCTCGACTTGTCGAGCAGCGGATAGGTGGTCGAGTGGGTGATCCAGTCGGGCCGGCCTTCGGGGCCGCCGCCTACCGTGTCGAACACCAGCACGAGAAGCAGGAAGCCGATGCTCACCAGCACCAGACCTTTGAGCGCGCCGAAGCCGAACCCCAATGCGCGATCGATCGGGCCGAGGATGCTCTGGCGCATCCGCGCGCCGATCGTGTTGGCGATCATCCGCCCGGCGAAATAGGTGATGCCCGCCAGGATCGCGAAGGCGAGCACCGCGCCGCCCTGCTCCGTGCCGACAAGCCCGGCCATCACCTTGGCCACGGGCCCATGGAACAGCTTGAGCACCAGCACCACCGCGAGCCACGCGCCCAATGCGAGCACTTCGGTCACGAAGCCGCGGATGAACCCCAGCACCGCCGCACCGCCGATCGCGAGCAGCACGGCGATATCGAGTCCGGTCAAAGCCATGAAACGCGTCCCTCCCGCGCTCCTGATACCCGGCCGCCCGGCGTGGCGGAAGGCGGCAAATCCGCCGCGCGCCGGGACAGGATTGTAGGCGAATTTCGGCGATCCGCGCGCGGCCAATGTAGGATTTCCGGGAGCTAGAGTCGCAAGAGTCGCGTAAAAGCGACTCCATCGTTGCGCGGCGACGACATTTTGTTGCGTGCGGACTGTAGGAGATCGACGGCTTCAAAGAGCGCGGCCAGCAGAAGCCGGACCGGCGGCGAGCAGATCAGCCGAAATCCTACATTGCAAGGGCCGACGATGCGTGAACCGGAGACTGCGTCCCGGCAAAAAGCTCATCCCTGCCGCGTGATCCGCAACGCCCAGCGATCATAGCCCAGCGCCTCGACGCGCTTGAGCAGCGCCTCGACCACTGCCGGCGCGGGCTTGGCTTCGCGGTGGAGCAGCCAGACATAGCGTCCGCTCGGTTCGCCGACGATCGACCATTCATAATCGTCGCCATGATCGAGCACCCAATAGTCGCCGGTGTAGAGCGGGCCGAAGAACGAGACCTTGAGCTTGGCGTTGGTCGCTTCGTCGGCGACGATCGCGTGCCCCTCGACATAGCTGTGCTCGCCCTGCGCGCCGCCCTGCCGGCCGGCATTGGCGATGCCGATCCGGCCGTCCTCCTCGAGCGCATAGTCCGCGGTCACGGCGTCGAGCCCCTTCTGGAAGCGGTTCTCGTGCCGGGCGAGCTCGAACCATTTGCCGAGGTAGCGCGCGAGATCGACCGGCTTCGCCGGCTCGGGCACCGCCGGATTGATCACCGGCGGCCGCGTCGCGCGCGAATAGAGGAAGAGCCCGCCAATGGCCGCGGCGGCGACGCCGGTGGCGATCTTGATCGCAGTCGATTGCTTCATGCCGGCATAGTGCGATGCGGCGCGGGGAAATGGTAGCCTACAAATCCTCCCCCGGAGGGGGAGGGGGACCGCCAACGGCGGTGGAGGGGTAGTCTCCGCGGGCCACTTGCTCGATGTGACGAACAACCGCCTCCAGATCGCGAAGAACCTCCACCGCGGGAACCCGACAGATGCGCGCGCCCTGGCTTCGCAGCCATGCATCGCGGACTTCATCCCGCGCAGGCCGATCGCCGCACCCGTGCGCTTGCCCGTCGACCTCGACCACCAAGCGGTGACGCGCGCAAAAGAAATCAAGGACGTAGTCGCCAGCGGGGTGCTGGTGGCGAAATCGCAGACCGGACGGACGTTTGCGCAGCGCCTGCCAGAGAAGCACTTCGGGCAGCGTCATTTCGCGCCGAAGCTGTCTGGCGCGCTCTTGCGTGTTTTTCGGGCCGTGCAGCATGTTGCCCGCTACCCCTCCACCAAGCTTCACTTGGTCCCCCTCCCCCTCCGGGGGAGGATTTGTTTTTCTTGATTTACCGCCCCAGCAGGTGGTCCACAAAAGCGCCCAGCGACTTGAACCCCGCCATTTGCAGCCCGCCGGTCTCGGTCTGCGCCGCCGGCGCCAGCGCGCGGGCGAAGCCGAGCTTGGCGGCTTCGCGGCAGCGGAGCGCGCCGTGCGCAACGGGGCGCACCTCGCCTGATAGTGCGATTTCGCCGAACGCGATCGCGTCGGCGGGCACCGGGCGTTCGGCGAGCGCCGAAACCAGCGCCGCCGCCACGGCGAGGTCCGCCGCGGGATCCTGCACGCGATAGCCGCCCGAGACGTTGAGATAGACTTCGCATGCCGAGAAGCTGAGGCCGCAGCGGGCCTCGAGCACCGCGAGGATCATCGCCAGCCGCCCCGAATCCCAGCCGACGACCGCGCGCCGCGGCGTCGCGCCCGAGGCGAGCCGGACGGTGAGCGCCTGCACCTCGACGAGCACCGGCCGGGTCCCCTCCAGCGCGGGGAAGACGATCGTCCCGCTCATATTTTCGTCGCGATGCGTGAGGAACAGCGACGAGGGATTGCCGACCTCGCTCAGCCCCTCGGCCTGCATCGCGAACACGCCGATCTCGTCGGTGCCGCCGAAGCGGTTCTTGACCGCGCGCAGGATGCGATATTGGTGGCTGCGCTCGCCTTCGAAGGCGAGCACGGTATCGACCATGTGCTCGAGCACGCGCGGGCCCGCGATGCTGCCGTCCTTGGTGACGTGCCCGACCAGCACCAAAGCCGTGCCGCGCTCCTTGGCGAAGCGGATCAGCTCCTGCGCGCTCGCCCGCACCTGGCTCACCGTCCCCGGCGCGCCTTCGATCAGGTCCGAGTGCATCGTCTGGATCGAATCGATCACCAGCAGGGCCGGCGGCGTCCCCTCCCCCAGCGTGGTGAGGATATCGCGCACCGAGGTCGCCGCGGCGAGCTGCACCGGCGCGTCGCCGAGCCCGAGCCGCCGCGCGCGCAGCCGCACCTGGTCCGCCGCCTCCTCGCCCGAGACATAGGCGACGCTCAGCCCGCGCCGCGCGATGAGCGCCGCCGCCTGGAGCAGCAGGGTCGACTTGCCGATCCCCGGATCGCCGCCGATCAGCGTCGCGCTTCCCTCGACAAAGCCGCCGCCCAGCGCGCGATCGAGTTCGGCGATCCCCGTCCCCGTCCGCTCGGGCAGCGCGATAGCGGTGTCGAGCCCGACCAGCTGGAGCGCGCGTCCGCCCGACTGGAGATTGTGCCGCGCCTGAAAGACCGTCACCACCGCGCCGGCATCCTCGACCAAGGTGTTCCAGTCGCCGCAATCGGCGCACTGGCCCGCCCATTGCGAGGACACCGACCCGCAGGCCTGACACACATATCGCTTCTTCGGCTTCGCCATGGCCGCGAGGCTAGCGCAGGAACAGGAGGGGAACAACCGCAATTCCGCTCCCGGCGCCACTTGCGTCCTCCGCTCCATCGATTACAGACGTAGTCGACAAAGGGAGGACCGGGTGGCGAGGCTGTTCACCATATCGTTGGCGGCGCTGGCGCTCGTCGCGCCGATCGCCGCGCAGGCGCAGACCGGCCAATGGATCGTCGCCACCGATCGCTGGGGCAACAAGGAATATTCGACGCTCAACCTCGTCGCCGACGGCAAGACCCTGACCGGCGATTGGGACGGCGATCCGCTGACGGGCACGCGGCGGGGGAGCCGATTCCAGCTCATCGTGAAGGACCAACGCGGAATCGCCTACCGGTTCGAAGGCGAGATCGGTCGCGACGGCATCAGCGGCACCGCCGATTTCCCCGACAGCAACAATCCGTCGGCGCGCGTCCGGCATGCTTTCACTGCCCGGCGCGTCCCCGACCGCGCGCCCGGCGGTCCGCGGGTCCATGATTTCCGGCCGTCCGACTATTCGAACAGCTTCTCGCCCGATCGGCTGCCGGTGCTGACGATCTGGCCCGGCGATACGGTGCGCACCACCACGATCGATTCGGGCGGAGTCGATGCGCAGGGTGCGACGCGCGCGCTGTTCGGCAATCCGCAGACCGGGCCCTTCTTCATCGCCGGCGCGGCGCCGGGCGACACCGTGATCGTCCACATCAAGCGGTTGCGGCTCAACCGCGACTGGGCCGACAGCCTCGACACGATCGTCGGCCGCGCGCTGGGCGCGTCGCTGGTCCCCGAGGCGAAGGGGCTGGGCAAGCCGGTCCGCTGGCGGATCGATCGCGATGCGGGCACTGCGGCGCCCGAGAACGCCGCGGGGGCGCTCAAGGACTTCCGCGTGCCGGTCCGCCCGATGCTCGGCGGGCTCGCGCTGGCGAGCGGCTTCGGATCGCCGCCGCTATCGACCGGCGACACCGGGCGCGCGGGCGGCAACCTGGACTTCCCCGAAATCGTCGAAGGCAACAGCGTGTGGCTGCCGGTGCTCCAGCCGGGCGGACTGCTCTATCTCGGCGACGCGCATGCCCGACAAGGCGATGGCGAAACCTCGCAATATGCGCTCGAGACCTCGATGGACGTCGCGTTCAGCGTCGAGCTGATCAAGCGCAAATCGGTGCCGATGCCGCGCGTCGAATCGCCGTCCGAACTGATGGTGCTCGGTCAGGCGGGCTCGCTCGACGAGGCGCTCAAACAGGCGAGCACCGGGCTGATCCAGTGGCTGCGCCAGGATTACGGCCTGAGCCTGTCCGAAGCGGCGCAGGTGATGGGCAGCGCGGTGCGTTTCACCGTGCCCAACCTCGCCGGCCGCAGCGTCGGGGTGGCGGCGCGGATCGACAAGGCGCTGCTCCCGGCGCGGACCGCGCCCTGAGGCACCAAACTTGCCCCTGATCGCCGCCGCCGCTATCGCGCCGCGATGCAGCCCACCGACCTCCGCGTCGCCCTGTTCAGCGGCAATTACAACTATGTCCGCGACGGCGCGAACCAGGCGCTCAACAAACTCGCGGGCCATCTGCTCAGCCAGGGCGTGACGCTCCGGGTCTATTCGCCGACCACCGACACGCCTGCCTTCCCGCCGGTCGGCGACCTCGTCAGCGTGCCTGCCCTGCCGGTGCCGGGCGGGCGCGGCGAGTATAAATTCGCCTGGCATCTGCCGCGCACCACGCGCGAGGACCTCGCCGCGTTCAGGCCCAACCTCGTCCATGTCTCGGCGCCCGAGGTGCTCGGCCACCGCGCCGTGAGCTGGGCACGCGACAACGGCATCGCCACGGTCGCCTCGCTCCACACGCGCTTCGAGACCTATCCCGCCTATTACGGCATCGGTTTCCTCGCGCCCTTGATGATCAAGGCGCTCACCCGCTTCTACAACCGCGTCGATCAGGTCGTGACCCCCGGCGAGTCGACCGCCGACATCCTGCGCAGCTGGGGCGTCACCAAGCCGATCCGCATCTGGTCGCGCGGGGTCGACCATGTGCGCTTCTGCCCCAGCCGCCGCGACCTCGCGTGGCGCCGCAGCCTCGGCATCGGCGATGACGAGTTCGCGATCGGCTTTCTCGGGCGGCTGGTGCTGGAGAAGGGCCTCGACATCTTCGCCGATGTCTGCCGCGTGCTGCGCGAGCGCGACGTGCCGCACCGCGTCCTCGTGATCGGCGACGGCCCGGCGCGCGACTGGTTCGCCGAGCGCGTGCCCGAGGCCGCGTTCGCCGGCTTCCAGAAGGGCGATGATCTCGGGCGCGCGGTCGCGTCGATGGACGTGCTGTTCAATCCTTCCGTCACCGAGACCTTCGGCAACGTCACGCTGGAGGCGATGGCATGCGCCGTCCCCGTCGTCGCGGCGCGCGCGACCGGCGCGATCGACCTGATCGAGGAAGGCGTCAACGGCTTCCTCGTGCCGCCGCGCGACTGCGACGCCTATGCCGACGCGATCGCCCGGCTCGTCGCCGATCCCGCGCTTCACAAGGCGCAAGCGGCGGCCGGCCATGCCAAAGCGCAATCCTATCAATGGGACACGATCAACCAGAAGGTGATCGACACCTATCTCGAAGTCATGGCGCGCCGCGGCGGCTGAGCCGCGATCGGCTAGCCGCGGCCCAGCGCGGCGAGATGGCGGACGATCGCGGGATGGAGCCGCGTCTCGAACTGCACGCCGACCGCGCCCTCGCGCGCCCAGCATATCCGCCCCGCGATCGGCGCGAGATGCGCCAGCGCGATCAACACGGTGTCGCCGGGGCTATAGTCACTGGCGAGGATCCGGCAGCCATCGGTCGAGATATCGACCACCTCTGCGCGCAGCCTCAGACTGCTTCCGCGGGCGCGGACGCTCGCCTCGATATCGGCCGGCGCGCGTTCGCGCGCGCGGCGCTCATGCCATGACGACATGGCGCCCCCACCGACTACAGGCATCAATTCAACGACGGCCTGGAACATAGTGCCCACCTCTGCTCGGGCAGGGTCGCACAACATAGGTTAAGAAAATATGGTCAGCCGCGGACGAACAGGTTGCGCAGCCAGAGCGGCCCGTTGCGCGCCGCGGCGCGCCAGTCGGCATCCTCTTCGAGTCCGTCGGCCTGGTAGCCGCGCGGATCGAACAGCTTGAGGCGCGCGCCCTTATAGGCGGCGGCGTCATATGTGACGAGGCTCAGCCCATGTTCGAGCGCGGTCGCCGCGAACAGCGCGTCGCGCGTGTCGGCCACCGCGAGCTGCCCGCGCCGGCGCGCCACCGCCGCATCGAGCGGCAGGACATGGCCTTCGAACGCCGGCACCACCTGATTGTCGATCCAGCCGCGCAGCGCGGCACCCGCGGCCTTGTCGCTCCGTGCGGTCCGCGCCACCACGGCCTCGAGCTCGACGAGACTCAGCGCGGAAAGGAACAGCCGTTCGCGCGCCACGCCGGCAGCCCAGGCCGTCAGCCCCGCATCGGCTTCCCCTGCGCGCGCCTTGCGCAGATCGAACACGATCGGAGTGTCGAGCAGGTACATCACCAGCCTTCGGGCCGGTCCCAGCGCTCGGCCGCGCCGAGCTGGGCGGCCGGTGCGCCGGGCATCGCGAGCAAGTCGACCACGCTCTCGCGCTGCCCGCTCATCTGACGGAAATTCTGGATGCTCATCAGCACGTGCGTGGGCCGTCCGCGATCGGTGACGAACACCGGTTCGAGTCGCGCGAGTCGCTTCGCGGCGCTCACATCCTGGTTGAATTCGCGGCTGCTGATCACCTTCATATCGTACCTATGTCGCTACTTTGTCTGCGTTGTCATGTAGGTACGTTACTACTGTGTGGGAGACACGCAACAGAAACATTGCGCGCGCCGGAAAAATGCAGACGGCCGCATGAATTGCCGTTGCGCCCGCCCGGTCCGCCGCGCTTCCTCGGGCTTCGCGAGAGGCACGCAAGCTGCCCCGCGAGGGAATCATTCGGGGGAGGCTCGATGCTCGATCTATTGAATAATGCCTGGTTCGCGCTGACCGACGTGCTCAATCCGCACGGTCCGGCGGTGAACGCCGCCAAAAGCTATTCGCCGGCGGACTATAGCGTTCATTTCTTCCTGCAGCTCGCGGTGATCATCCTCGCCTGCCGCGTCGTCGGCTGGCTGGGCCAGAAGCTGTTCCGCCAGCCGCAGGTCGTCGGCGAGATGATCGCCGGCGTCGTGCTCGGGCCGTCGCTGCTCGGGCTGTTCTTCCCCGATCTTCAGCTCGCGATCTTCCCCAAGGAGACGCGCAACGTGCTCTATGTGGGCGCGCAATTGGGCGTCGGGCTCTACATGTTCATGGTCGGCCTGACGCTGCGGCTCGACCATTTCCAGTCCAAGGCGAAGAGCGCCGCGACCGTCTCGGCCGCCGGCATCGCCGCACCGTTCGTGCTCGCCGCACTGATCACGCCCTTCCTGCTGACCGTGCCGGGGCTGTTCGCTCCGGGGATCAGCCAGGGCAATGCGACGCTGTTCATGGGCGCCTGCATCGCGCTGACCGCCTTCCCGATGCTCGCGCGCATCATCAACGAGAACGGCCTCGCCAATTCGTCGCTCGGCACGCTGACGCTCACCGCGGGCGCGTTCGACGACGCGGCTTCGTGGTGCGTGCTGGCGCTGGTGCTCGCGACCTTCGGCTCGGGCCCGGGCGTGGCGGTGATCGCGATCGCGGGCGCCGTTCTCTACACCGGCTTCATGGTCCTGTTCGGCCGCAAGCTGCTCGCGCCGCTGGGCCGCGCGGTCGAGGCACGCGGCGAGATGAGCACGCAGGTGCTCGCGATCACGATGCTGCTCTTCTGCCTCTCGGCCTTCCTGATGGACGCGATCGGGATCCATGCGATCTTCGGAGGCTTCCTGATCGGCGTGTGCATGCCGCGCGGGCTGTTCGTCGAGGAACTGAAGCGCAAGGTCGAGCCGCTCGCGGTCGTCCTGCTGCTGCCGATGTTCTTCACCTATTCGGGGCTCAACACCCGGATGGACATGGTCAACTCGGCCTCGCTGCTGCTGATCGCGCTGGGCATCCTCGCGGTCTCGGTGCTCGCCAAGTTCGGTGCCTGCTATGCCGCCGCCCGGTTCTCGGGGGAGGACAATCGCACCGCGCTCGGGATCGGCGCGCTGATGAACTCGCGCGGTCTGATGGAGCTGATCATCATCAATATCGGCCTGCAGAAGGGCATCATCGGCCCGACGCTCTTCTCGATGCTGGTGCTGATGGCGATCATCACGACGGTGATGGCCACGCCGCTGTTCGAGGCGGTCTATGGCAAGAAAGCCCGCGAGACTGGCGAGCTCGACGCGATCGACCCCAAGCTCGCCACTGCCTGACTTCCTCCTGTGCCCGTCCCGCGCGCATCGCGGGGCGGGCAATTTTTCTTCCGGGGGTACATCCATGAAACGATTGATCGCCGGCGCTGCCGGACTGCTCGCCTGTGGCGGCGCGCAGGCGCAAGCGGTGAAGCTCACGCCGAGCGTCGATGCGCGGCTCCGCACCGAACATGTCGACCAGGACGGGCTGCCGCGCGACGCCGATGCGGTGACGCTGCGTGTCCGGCCGGGCGTGACCGCCAGCCTCGAAGGCTGGTCGGCGCTGATCGAGGGCGAAGGCGTAGTGGCGCTCGCGGACGGCTATAATGACGGGACCAACGGCAAGACGGCGTATCCGCTCGTCGTCGATCCCGAGAATCTCGAGCTCAATCGCGCGCAGATCCGCTATGCCGCAAACGGCGCGGCCTTCACCGCCGGGCGCCAGCGCATCGCGCTCGCCGACGAACGTTTCGTCGGGCCCGCGGCGTGGCGACAGAGCGAGCAGACCTTCGACGCCCTGCGCGTCCAGCTCGGCACGCCCAAAGGCTTCAGCACCGACGTCACCTGGGCCCGCGGCGTCCGCACGATCAACGGCCGCAACGGCACCGGCGCGCGGCCGACCGCGATCGGCGGCGACAATCTGTTCGCGCTGGTCAACTATGGCTTCAAGGCGGGAACGCTGACCGGGTTCGCCTATCTGGTCGATCAGGACAGCGCCGCGGTGCAGGGCTTCCGGCTGTCGAGCCAGACATACGGCGTCCGCTTCGCCGGCAGCGCGCCGATCGGCAAGGACCTCAAGCTCGGCTATGTCGCGAGCCTTGCCCGGCAGAGCGATTGGCGCCGCAACCCCAACGACTATGCCGCCACCTACGCCATCGCCGAGGCGAGCCTGACCGCAAAGGCGGTCACCGCGACCGCGGGCTATGAGCTGCTCGGCGCAGACAAGGGCGCCGCGCTGACCAGCGTGCAGACGCCGCTGGCTTCCTATTTCCGGTTCAACGGCTGGGCGGGAAAATTCGGCACCACCCCGCCTAACGGCTTGCGCGATCTCTACGGCACGCTCGGCCATGGCTGGAAGAAGGCAGGACCGTTCGACGCGATCAATCTGAGCGCGACGCTGCACCGCTTCGACAGCGACCGGCTGAGCCAGCATTATGGCGACGAGCTCGACCTGCTCGCGAGCGTCAAGCGCGGCCATTACGTGCTGGCGGCGCGTTACGCCCATTACAAGGCGGACGCGTTCGCCACCGACACCGACAAATTCTGGCTTCAGCTCGACTGGAGCCTGTGACCGCCGCTCAGCCCATCAGCGCCTGATAGTCGTCGCCGATCTGCGGGAGCCACAGCCGGGCGCCGAGGCTGGTGAGCGCAACGAGCGCGAGCGCCGCCAGTGCGATCCGGGCGCGGCGCCTGGGCAGCGGCTCGGTCAGGAGCAGGATCGCCGCAAGCCAGGCGGCGAGCGTCGACCAGAGATGGTAGCGCCAATCGGGTGCGATGCTGACGACGAGGAAGCTCAGTTCCATCGCCGTCGCCGACAGTGCGAGCGGAACCGCGAGGCCATGGGCGACGCTGCGCGCAGGGTTCGCCAGCGCCAGCACCGCCAGCGCCACCGCGAGCGCGAGGATCGGCGCGCCAAGCGGGCTGTTCGCCAGCCAGCCGGCGAAGCGGTCGAAGACCGCCACGCGATGCCCGGGTGAGGCCAGCCCGAAATGGTTGGGCTCGGAGCTCGCCTGCGGCACCGCTTGCGGAAAGTGCCACGGGACGAACCAGCGCATCGTCGCATTCCAGTGCGCGAGCCGATGCGACACATAGGCGAAGGGATGCGTCCGGATCGCGCCGGTCCATGCCGCGAAGAGGTCGTCCCGCGGCCGGCCGATGAGTCCCTGCTGGATGAAATCGCAGCGTTTGCCGCCCGAGAATTTGTCCCAGAGGATCGAGGAGTGGCAATGTTCCGCCTCGAGCCGCTGCCACGTCGCGGCGGGGAGCAGCGGCACCGCTTCGGGGCCGGCGCGGTGCGCGATGCCGGCGAGGTCGAAGATCGGCTGGGTCGCCTCGACGCCGCTCGGCTCGGCTTTGAGCAGGCCGCGGTTGATCGCGGGAGAGAGCGCCAGCACCGCCAGCGTCAGGGCGCCCATCAAGGCGAAGCGAGAGGGCCAGGCCCGCCAGCGCCACGGCGCAAGCAGCCCCACCGCCAGCGGCGCCACGGCGAAGATCGCATTGGAGCGAACGAGCACGCCATAGCCGAGCAGCGCGAGCGTCGCCGCGGTGGCGGCGGCGCCGAGGGGTTTCTCGCGCAGCCGGTGCCAGCCGACGAGCCCCGTGGCGGCGAGCAGCGCAGCCGCCATCTGCCCGTCCTTGACCACCAGCGCCTGCCAGCCCAGCGCGGGCGGCCATAGCCCGAGCGCGAGCACCGCGATCGCGGCGAAGCGCGCGCCGCGCCGCGCGAGACCCGCCGCGAGCAGCCCGAGCCCGGTCCAGGCGAGCGCGGTCTGGAGGAGGAACATCGGGCCCTGCCCCGTCCAGCCCAGCGCGTGGAAAAGCGACCAAAGCCGCGCCATGACCGGGGGATGCCAGTCATAATAGGCCCCGGAGACGATCTGCTGATATTGCGCGATGGTGTCGTAATGCGCGACCCCCGGCCAGAAGAAGAGGACCACCGCGGCGCACAGCAATGCGGCCGCCAGTCCGAACCGGATTTCCGGTGACCGCCGATCGCGCGGATCCGCGGCTTCAACGATCGGGCGCGGCATGACCTTTTCCAACCGGGCGCCTCAGGCGCCGAGCGACAGGCCGGCATTGATCTCGCGGATCAGGGCCCGGTGCGCCGGAAGATCCTCGGTCGCGCGCTCGCTGAAGCCGCGGATCCGGGCGAACAGCTTCTCGGCGGCGGCGACATTGGGGAAGTCGCCGCGCCCCGGCGCGAGATCGGTGCCGAATTCCATCCCGTAGAGGATGTACTGATAGTTGAAGAAGGCGAAGCTCTCGAGGTCGAGGGTGAAATCGAAACGGCTCGGCGGACGCCAGCGCCATTGCCGAAGCAGCTCCTGCAGACCCGCGGGGATCGAGGCCGGATCGACATTGTCGCGCCAGAAGGGCTCGGTGCGCCGGCTCAGGCAATAATGGAGCTTGAGGAAGTTGATGATGTTCTCGTAGCGCGCGGTGATCAGCTGGTTGAAGCGCGCGGCGGGCGCATCGGCCGGGCCGTTGTGCGGGAAGAGCTCGGCGATCATCCCCACCGCGGCCTCGATCAGCACCACGCCGGTCGATTCGAGCGGCTCGAGGAATCCGCCCGAAAGCCCCACCGCGACGCAGTTCTTCACCCATTGCGCCGCGCGATAGCCGGGCTCGAACGGAATGATCCGCGCCGAATATTCGTCATGGCCGATATAGGCGCGCAGCACCGCGGCGGCTTCTTCGTCGGCCATGTGCGCCGAGGAATAGACGCAGCCGATCCCGCGCGCCGCCTCGAGGCCGATGTCCCACGTCCAGCCCGCGGCGTGCGCGGTGGCGACGGTGAAGCTCTCGATCGGCGCGTCGGGGCGGTCATAGGGGATCTTGCAGGCGAGCGCGCGATCGGTGAACAGCTGGTGCCGGACCGATCTGAACGGCGATCCGAGCGCCTGGCCGATCAGCTCGGCGCGAAAACCCGAACAATCGATATAGAGGTCCGCCTCCAACGCGCCATGCTCGGCGGTGCGGATGCGGGCGACGCCGCCGTCCGCGTCCAGCTCGGCCCCGGTGAGCCGCCCCCGCAGATGCCGGACGCCGAGCTCGACCGCGCGCGCCTCGAGCAGCTCGGCGAGCCGGCGGGCATCGAAATGATAGGCATAGTTGAGCGGCCCGGCATAATCGCCCTCGCCCGGCCGTTTGGGCGCGCGCCGCGCCTCGGCGACGCGATTCTGGATTGTCACCGCCTCGGCGAAGGGCGGGCGCGTCGCCGGATCCTGGAGCAGCCAATAGGGAACGAGGCTGGTGCCCTCGGTGTAGAAGGGCGCCTCGAACGGGTGCAGATAATGGTGCCGCCTGCCGCCGGGCTCGGGGGCGTGGAGCCAGTCGTTGAAGCGAATGCCCTGCTTGAAGGTAGCCGAGGCCGCGCGGATGAAATGGCTCTCGTCGATGCCGAGGAATCTGAGCGTCGAGCGGATCGTCGGGAAGGCGCCCTCGCCTACCCCGATGATGCCGATCTCGGGCGACTCGAGCAGGGTGACCGCGATCCGGCCCTCGAAGAAGCGCGCGAGATAGGCAGCGGTCAGCCAGCCCGCCGTGCCTCCCCCGACAACAAGAATCCCCCGCTTCTCCGGCATGGTGCCTTGCTAGCGCAGTGGGGCGCCGCCGTGAACCGGAGAACTACAATCCTCCCTCGCGCAGCGGGGGAGGATTGAAGGCTGCTACTGCCAGTCGAACGCCAGGGGCGCCTCGCGGAAGGCGAAGCGGTCGAGGTGGCGCGCCACCGCGCCCTTGAGCCCGTCGAGTTGCTCGCCGCTCGACGCGTCGATCCGCACCTCGAGCCCGGTTTCCGCGACGTTGAACGTCACCACCGCATCGCCGGGATGGTTGGCGCCCCGGGCGTCGCGCGGGAAGATCACCGTGCCGTTCTCCGGGGTGAATTCGACCTGCAGATTATGCTCCCAATGCTTGCACAGCTGCTGGAGATATTTGCTCGCGTGATCGGTAGGCACCAGAGCCGTCGCGCTCGCGGTGGTGATCGTCATGTCCCGTCCTTTCCCTGCGGCGCCAGGCCGAACCGGCGCCGCAGCATCTCCAGTCGCGCCACGCTCAGAGGCGCTCGATCTTCCGCGCCGCCTCGTCGAGGATGTCGGCGATCTGGTGCAGCGTGCCGGAATCAACTTCCGAACCCGCCAGTCGCTCCTGCAGCACGGCGCGCAAATTGCCCATCGCACGGCGAATCGGGCCGCCGCTGGTGCGGGCCTGGTGCGCGCCGAGCGCCGCGAGCCGCTCGAACAGCGCCGCGACCTCCTCGGCCTTCTCCTGAAGCTCGGCGCTGCCCGCCTCGGTGATCGCGAACGCCTTGCGCGCGCCCTCGGCCCGGGCCTCGACCAGCCCCATGTCGTCGAGCATGGTCAGCGTCGGGTAGATCACGCCGGGGCTCGGCGCATAGGCGCCGCCCGAGCGTTCCTCGATCTCGCGGATCAGATCATAGCCGTGGCGCGGCTGCTCCTCGATCAGCTTGAGCAGGACGAGCCGCAGCTCGCTTCCGTCGAACATCCGCCGGCCACGGCCGCCGCGACCGCCCGGGCCCTCGTGCCCGCCCCAGCCGCCGCCCATGCCCCACGGCCCGCCGCGGCCCCAGCCGCGTCCCGGACCGCATTCGTGGCGGCCGTGCCGCCCGTGAAAGTGAAATCGCATTTTATAAACTCCTGAACGACTCATGATGCGTCTAAGATATATCTTGAACGGATTTACGCAAGGCCAAAGATCTCCCCGGCGGGGAAGATGGCAGCGTGTCGCGCTGACGGAGGCGACTAGCCTCACGGGAGGTCGCTGGTGGAGAGCCCCCTCCACCAGCCTGCGGCTGGTCCCCCTCCCCGTGCCGGGGAGGATCTGCCGGGATGACGAACAGTGCGGGAACGCCTATCTCCCCGATGGATGCCCGACCTATTCGCCACCGAAGAACAGCCCGCGCACAGCGAAGCGCCGACCACAGGGCCGCTCGCCGACCGGCTGCGCCCCCGCCAGCTCGACGAGGTGGTCGGGCAGGAGCATCTCACCGGCCCGGAAGGCGCGATCGGTCGCATGGTCGCCGCGGGCAAATTGAGCTCGATCATCCTGTGGGGCCCTCCCGGCACCGGCAAGACGACGATCGCGCGCCTGCTCGCCGATGCGGTGGGTTTGCGCTTCGTCGCGATCTCGGCGGTGTTCTCGGGCGTCGCCGACCTCAAAAAGGTCTTCGCCGAGGCGCGCGAATATGCCCGGCTGGGCCGCAAGACGCTGCTCTTCGTCGACGAGATCCATCGTTTCAATCGCGCGCAGCAGGACGGCTTCCTGCCCTATGTCGAGGACGGCACGGTCACCCTGGTCGGCGCGACCACCGAGAACCCCTCGTTCGAGCTCAACGCGGCGTTGCTCAGCCGTGCGCAGGTGCTGATCCTCCACCGGCTCGACCACAAGGCGCTGTGCAAGCTGCTCGACCGCGCCGAGGCGCTCGAGGAACGTCCTTTGCCCCTCACCCCCGAGGCGCGCGACGCGCTGGTCGCCTCGGCCGATGGCGACGGGCGCTTCCTGCTCAACCAGGCCGAAACGCTCTTCTCGGTCCGGTTCGAGGCGCCGCTCGACCCGGCGGCGCTCGGCGACTTCCTCCAGCGCCGCGTCGCGGTCTACGACAAGGATCGCGAGGGCCATTACAACCTGATCTCGGCGTTGCATAAGTCGATCCGCGGCAGCGATCCGCAAGCCGCGCTCTACTATCTCGCGCGCATGCTCACCGCCGGCGAGGAACCGCTCTACGTCCTGCGCCGCCTGACCCGCGCGGCGGTCGAGGATATCGGCCTCGCCGACCCCAATGCCCTCGTCCAGTGCATTGCCGCCAAGGACACCTACGACTTTCTCGGCAGCCCCGAAGGCGAGCTCGCGATCGCGCAGGCCTGTCTCTACCTCGCCACCGCACCCAAATCGAACGCCGCCTATGCGGCGCAGAAGGCGGCGTGGCGCTCGGCGAAGGAGACCGGCTCGCTGATGCCCCCGCAGAACATCCTCAATGCGCCGACCAAGCTGATGAAGCAGATCGGTTACGGCAAAGGCTATACCTATGACCATGACGCCGAGGACGGCTTTTCGGGCGACAATTACTGGCCCGAGGAGATGACGCCGCAGACCTTCTACACGCCCACGGATCGCGGCCATGAGAAGCGCATCGCCGAGCGGATCGCGTGGTGGAACGCGATGCGGGAGAAACGGCGGGATGAATAGCTGGGAAGACGCCTGCGCCTTTGCCCGCACCCTACCCGAGGTGGTGATGGAGAGCTGGTGGGGCAGCCCCTGCCCCAAGATCAACGGCAAGGGCCTGATGTCGCGCAGCCGCGAGCCGGGCAGCTTCGCGCTGATGGTCACCCATCCCGAGAAGGAGATGCTGTTCGAGACCGATCCCGACACCTTCTGGCAGACCGACCACTACGCCAACTACCCGATGCTGCTCGTCCGCTACGGGACCGCCAGCCGCGAGCGCATCGAACTCTACATCCAGCGCGCCTGGTGGGACCGCGCGAAGAAGCCTCAGCGCATCGCCGCGGGGATGGCGGAGCGGCCTTGACCTTTCTCGGATCCTCCCCGGCACGGGGAGGGGGATCAGCCAAAGGCTGGCGGAGGGGGCTCTCCACCAGCGATGCCCTTTGTGGCGCTCCCCCTCCACCACGCCCTGCGGGCGCGCTCCCCCTCCCCGTGCCGGGGAGGAATTAGTGCCCCTCTTCACCGACTTCATCGCGATCGACTGGTCGGGCCAGGCGGTCGCGCGGCCGAAGGGCCTCGCGGTTGCCCATGCCCGGGCGGGAGACGCCGCGCCCGAGCTGATCGACCGCGCCTGGTCGCGGCAGGATATTCTCGAATGGCTCGGGCAGCTGGCCGCCAACGGCACGCGCGCGCTGATCGGGCTCGATCTGTCGCCGGCCTTCCCGTTCCACGATGCGGGTGCGTATTTCCCCGGCTGGGACGCCTCGCCGCCCGACGGTCCCGCGCTCTGGGAGCTGGTCGACACGCTCAGCGCCGGCGATCCGGATCTCGCCGCGACCAGCTTCGTCAATCATCCCCACGCCCGCCGCCATTTCCGCCAGCGCGGCGATTGCGGCGACCTGTTTCCGCCCGGACGCGGCCGTTTCCGGATCTGCGAGCATGGGCAGGAACAGCTGCGGCTCTCGCCCTATAGCTGCTTCAACCTTGTCGGCGCCTCGCAGGTCGGCAAATCGAGCCTCACCGGCATGCGCGTCCTCCATCGGCTGCGCGGCACGATCGGCCTCTGGCCCTTCGATCCGCTGCCGGAAACCGGCCCGGTGCTCGTCGAGATCTATACTTCGCTGGCCGCGCGCCTCGCCGGCATGCGCAAGGGCATCTCCAAGATCCGTGACGGCGACATGCTCGACGCACTGCTCGCCGCATTCGGCTCGGCGCGGCACCGCCCCCTGCCCCGCTACGACGACCATGCCACCGACGCGATCCTCTCTGCCGCCTGGCTGCGCGTCGCGGCGGCGCAGTCCCAACTCTGGTCACCGGCTGGCCTGACGCCCGATCTGGCACGAACGGAGGGCTGGACCTTCGGCGTTCCCTGACGCATGGGGAGCCACGCGCCGGGTTAGCTCAGCTGGTAGAGCAGCGGTTTTGTAAACCGAAGGTCGCGGGTTCGATCCCTGCACTCGGCACCATTTTTTGCCGTCGCCCCCGGCCGGTTCCCGGCGCCAGCGCTCGCGAGCCTGACCGGCGTCGGGCTTCGGCTTGCCCGGTTCTACGGCTTCACCGGCGACGGGACCGGCCCGCCTTCAACCTGGGCCGTTTCCGGCCAGCGTCGCTCGATGACGAGGACGAGCAATGCCGCGAGCAACAGGCACAAGGCGAGGAACAGCATCGGCGCGAGATCGCTTCCCGTTGCGTCGCGGATGCGCGGCACGACCGCCTGCGCGACAAAGCCGCCGAGATTGCCGACCGAATTGATCGCCGCGAAACCCGCGGCGGCGCTCGCCCCTCTGAGGAAGCGCGAGGGCAGCGTCCAGAACACGGGCTGACCCGCGAAAATCGCCGCGGCGGCGAGGCACAAAGCCGCGAATTTGAGTGGAAATCCCGGGAGCAAGGTTGCCGCCACGAGGCACAGCGCGCCGAACAGCGCCGGGCCGGCAATGTATCGATGCTGCTTCGCGCGGCCGTGCGAGTGGCGCGGCACCCACCATAGCGCCAGCGCAACGCAGAGCCACGGGATGACGTTGAGAAAGCCGTTCGCGACATTGCCGACGCCGAAACCCTTGACGATCGTCGGCAGCCAATAGCTCAGTCCGTAAGCGGCGAGCGGAAAGCCGATAAAGGCGAGGCACAGCAGCAGCACCCGCGGCTCGAGCAGCGCGCGCAGCGGGTTGCCGTGCGCGATCGTGTGCGCTTCGGCGGCGAGCGCGGCCGCAAGCCACGTCTTCTGCTCCGACGTCAGCCATTTCGCTTCGTTCGGGCCGCGCGGCAGCGCCAACAGCACGACGGGCACGAGCAGCAACGCAGGCACGCCCGTGGCGATGAACACCCATTGCCAGCCGCGCAGGCCAGCCAGCCCGTCGAGGCTGAGCAGCAGTCCCCCGATCGCCGCGCCCAGGGCATTGGCGAGCGCGCTGGCGATGAGGAACAGCCCGATCGCGCGCGCACGATGCGTCTGGGGGAACCACAGGGTCAGCGTGTAGAGCACGCCGGGGAAGAATCCCGCTTCGGCGACGCCGAGCAGGAAGCGCAGCACATAGAAGCTGGTCGGGCTCCACGCGAAGCCCAGCGCGATGGTCACGAGCCCCCAACTCGCCATGATCCGCGCGAACCAGATCCCCGCTCCCGTGCGCTCGAGCAGCAGATTGCTCGGCACTTCGAACAGCGCATAGCCGAGGAAGAACAGCGCGGCGCCGAGGCCGAACGCCGCCTCGCTCAACCCGAGATCGCCGACCATCTGAAGCTTGGCGAACGAGACGTTCTGCCGATCGATATAGGCAACGACGTAGATCAGCCCGAGCAGTGGCATCAGGCGCCACGTCACCCGGCGAACGGTCGCCTCGCCTACTGCGTTCACGCCGCCTCCCCGATCGCCTGCGACGTCAGACTAGTCCCCGTCCGGCGGCGACGCCACCGCCCATCCGTGGCGTCGCGCGGCGCTTCCACGCATTTGGTCCCGTCCTCACACACGTTCTTCATTCCGCTCCCCTCATGCGCACGAGTGCGGCCACGCGATTTTCCGTCATCGAGCATCTGCGGACCCTATTTGGTCATACCACTCTCGATCAAGTGGCTTGACCGAATAATAGAATTAATCTTACGAATTCGACTCGAAAGCCCGGCCCCTTTCCAGCGGGTAGCCGGAGCACAAAGGGAGAGATTGGATGCCAACCCGTTGGTTGATTGGCTCCGTCGCGATGCTCGCGGCGGCGCAGGCGAGTGCGCAGGAAACAGAGCAGGAGCCGGTCACGGCACCGGAGGAAGTCGGGACGCCGGCCGAAGTCGTCGTGGTCGGCACGCGGGCAAGCGATCGCTCGGCGCAGGATACCAAGCGCGAATCCGATCAGATCGTCGACTCGGTGGTCGCCGAGGACATCGGCGCGCTTCCCGATTTCAACGTCGCCGAGGCGCTTCAGCGGGTGCCCGGCATCGCGCTCGATCGCAACGAATTCACCGGCGAGGGATCGGGGGTGAGCGTTCGCGGGCTCAACCAGATCACCACCTCGCTGGCCGGCCGCTCGATCTTCAGCGGCGTCGGCCGCTCGCTCAATCTCGGCGAGATTCCCGCCGGGCTGGTGGGGCGGGTCGACGTCTACAAGAGCCCGCAAGCGGATCAGATCGAGGCGGGGCTCGGCGGCACCGTCGACGTCAAGCTGCGCAGTCCCGCCGATCTGAAGAAGTTCACGGCGTCGGTCACCGCGCGCGGCATCTATCGCCGGCTGAGCGACAGCTTCAATCCGAGCTTCTCGGCATTGGTCGGCAACAACTGGAAGGTCGGCGACGGCAAGCTCGGGGTGCTCATCTCGGGCATCTATGATCGCCGCAATTTCCGTACCGACCGGCTGGCGGTGGACGCATTCGCCGACCGGCGCAACCTCGTCGACCGCAACGGCGACGGCGTCGCGACCAACAACCCCGCCGACAGCATCTACGTCCCCACCACGCTCACCACGCGCTACTCGCTGGGCGAGTTCGAGCGCTGGGCGCTGGGCGGACGCATCCAGTACAAGGCGGCGGGCAGCTACGAATTCTATGTCGACGGCATCTACAACAGCTACAAGGGCACGCAGGACCATTCGTTCATCGCCGCCCGGCTCAACCAGACGCTCTATGGCGCGCGGGCGGCGCTGCAATCCTACACGTTCCGCCCCGACAATCTGACCTTCGAGTCCGGCACCTTCCGCAACGTGCCCTTCCAGTCGACCACCTATATCCAGGATGAGAAGAACACCGTCTGGCAGGCGGCCGCGGGCTTCAAGATCTATGCCGGCAAGCTGCAGGCGGCGGGCGACGTCAGTCTGTTGCGCAGCACCAAGAACGAGATGCGCCGCGACCTGACGACCGGCGGCATCGCGCCCAATTTCTTCATGGATCTGCGCCCCGATACGCCGGCCTATGACTATCAGGGCGTGGATCTGCTCGACCCGCGCGCCTATCGGCCCGACCGGATCTCGACCTACAACTACCCCAACGAGGGCGAGGAACGCGCGGCGCGGCTCGACATCACCGCGAACCTCGATCTGCCGGTGCTGCAGGCGCTGCAATGGGGCGTCCGCTACACCAGGCGGAGCGCGGACCGGATCGGCTTCGACGAGGGCGTGAGCCTGATCGGGCGGACACCGACCACGCCGCTGGCCGACACGCTCAACGCGACCCCGGACGACCTGTTCGCGAACCGCTTCGACCTGATCGACACGACCTGGCTCCGGCCGGGCCCGGCCGCGGTACGCGAATTCGGCGGGCTGCTTGCCACCTATGGGCTGCCGGCGGACTTCCCCGCGCTCGAGCCGCTGCTCGCCTATTCCTTCGACGAGAAGACGCAGGCGGCCTATGTCATGGCGAAGATCCGGCAGGAAATCGGGTCGATGCGGCTGACCGGCAATGCCGGCGTGCGCATCGTCAACACGCGGCAGAACGCCAATGGCTATCGCACCGCCCCGACCACCGGCGCGTTCGAGCCGGTCGATCTCGACCGCAAGTACAGCGCGGTGCTGCCGAGCATCAACCTCGCGCTGCGGATCACGCCCGATCTGGTGGTGCGCGCGGCCTATTCGGAGGTCGTCTCCAAGCCGAGCTTCCTCGATCTCTCGCCCACCCGAACGCTCGATTACGACACGTTCGAAGGTTCGGGCGGCAACCCCGAGCTCATGCCCTATCAGGCGAACCAATATGACGCCGCGGTCGAATATTATTTCGGCCGTCCGGGCTTCGTCTATCTCGGCTATTTCCGGAAGGATATCGACGGCTATTACCAGCGCGTCTCACGTCCCGAGGTCATCGGCGGCCAGATCTTCCAGATCGAGCAGCTCGTCAATGCCGATGCGGCGAAGGTCGACGGATGGGAGCTCGGCTATCAGCAGCAATATGACTTCCTGCCGGGGCCGCTGCGCGGGCTGGGCGGACGGTTCAGCTACACGCACATCAATTCGAACCGGTACAATTCGGGGCTCAAGCGCAACGAACCGCTCTCCGGCCTCTCGCCGAACCTGTACAATGCGACGCTCACCTATGAGCTGGGCGGCTTCCGCGCGCGCCTCGCCTATAACTGGCGCGAGAGCTATCCGATCAACCTCAACCCGGGCGGCGCGCTGAACCTGCCGCAGACGCGGCAGTCGTTCGGCATCTGGGACGCGAGCGCGACCTACCAGTTGCGCGAGAACGTCGCGCTGTTCGTCGATGTCGCCAACATCACCAACCAGCGCGGCACCGAAGTGTTCACCGTGCGCGAGCGGCCGCGGTCGTTCTTCCTCAGCGACCAGACCTTCGGGGTGGGCATTCGGGCCAACTTCTGAGGAACGACCGATCCCCTCCCTGCATGCAGGGAGGGGAGTTGCTATCCGTTACCGCCTGCCCGCCACCGCCGGCTTCGCCTGCGCCGAGGCGGTGAGCACCAGCTCGGCGGCGAGCAACGCGCCCGCCTGGTCCTGCGCCACGGAGGTGCCCTCGACGATGTCGTTCACGAATTGCGGGCCGAAAGGCAGCGGCACCTTCGAGCAGTCGAGATAGCGCGTGCCGTTGCGGTCGGCGATGAACAGGTGGTTCCCGCCCGGCCGGCCGGCGACGTCGACATATTTCCGCAGCTCGATGAAACCCTCGGTGCCGAGGATGAAGAGCCGGCCGTCGCCCCAGGTGGGCAGGCCGTTGGGCGTGAACCAGTCGACCCGGACATAGCCCGCGCCGCCATCGCCGTTGAGCACCATGTCGCCGAAATCCTGGAACTTCGGATGCTCGGGATTGCCGAAATTGCCGGTCTGCGCGGCGACGACATGCGCGCGCTTGCTGCCCGTCAGATAGACGAACTGATCGGCCTGATGGCTGCCGACATCGGTGAGGATGCCGCCGTTGCGCGCCGGGTCCCAGAACCATTCCGGGCGGGTCGGCGCGGCGAGCCGGTGCGGGGCGAGATTGACGGTCTGGATCACCCGGCCGATCGCGCCGTCATGGACGAGCTGGCCCGCCATCACCGCGGCGGGCACCTCGAGCCGCTCGGAATACATGATCCCGTATTTGCGGCCGGTCTCCCTGATCGTCCGCCGGACGTCGGCGAGCTGCTTGAGCGACGTGACCGCCGCCTTGTCGCTCAGATAGTCCTTGCCCGCGCGCATCACCCGGATACCGAGCGGCGCTCTGAGGCTGGGGATCGCGGCGCTGCAGACCAGCTTGATGTTCCGATCCTCGAGGATCTCGTCCTGCGAACGCGCCAGCCGCACGCCCGGGTAGCGCTTCTGGAACATCGCGATCTGCTTGGGATCGGTGGCATGGAAGCTGGTCAGCACGCCGCCGCCGCGGATCACCGCATCGGTGATGCCGTAGATGTGGTTATGGTCGAGCCCGATCACGGCGAAAGGCACGCGGTATTTCGCCTCGGGCGCGGGTCGTGCCTGCGCGCCTTCGGTCGGCGCATCGCCGCGCGTGACGGATTGCGCGAGCGCATCGGCAGTGAAACCCGCGGCGACGCCCGCGGAGAGCATGCCCAGAAGCGCGCGGCGGCTGGATTCGGTCACGACTGATTCCCCTTGAATGCGATGAATGCGAAATGCGGCGCGCCGGTCAGACCGCGATCAGGTTGGTCGGCCAGGTCACCGCCTCGCCGCGGTCCATCGCCTGCTCGCCGAGCAACGAGGCCACGCTGGCGGCATAGGCCTGCGCCAGCATCCCGGGCAGCGGCTTGCCCGAACGCACCGCCTCGCCGAAACCCTCGAACTGGAGCATCGTCTCGTCATACTCGCCCCAGCCCAGCGATTCCCCCGGCGTCGTCACTGGAAGCTCGGGGAACCAGGTGGCACCGCCGATCGGAACGGTGCGCTTGTGCCCGCGCTTGACGTCTTCCTGCATCCGCTGGAGCGCCAGCACCTTGGGCGGCACTTCCTGATAGATCCGGCCGAGCTCGGGCTCGATCGTGCCCTTGCTGCCCTGAATCTGCTCCTCGCAGCCATAGCGGGCGTTGTTCAGATGCGAGGTGTAGACGAATTTCCGGCCGCCGGAATATTCGTAGACCAGCGCAACATGGTCGTAGACCTCGCGGCCGTCCTTCCAGAAGCAGATGCTGCCCGAACCGATCACGCGGGTGGGCACCGCGTCGAGGAACCAGTTGCCGATCTGCAGCTGGTGCGTCGCCAGCTCGGTCATCAGCCCCGCCGATGCGTCGCGGTACAGCCGCCAGTTGATCTTGCGGTCGCTGCTCCCCGGCGGGATCGGCCGCCGCCAGCTGGTGTTGCGGTGCCAGCTCGCGCGGATCTGGGTGATCGGGCCGATCTCGCCTGCCTTGGCGCGGCGCAGCGCGTTGAGATAGGTCGGGTGGAACATCCGCTGATGGCCGATCTGCAGCACCTTCTTGTGGTCCTGCGACGCCTTCACCATCGCGGTGCAATCCGCGATCGTCCGCGCCATCGCCTTCTCGCACCACACGTGCAGCCCCGCGTCGAAGGCGTCGAACGCCTCGCGCGCATGGTCGTCGAGCGGCGTGGCGATGACCACCGCGTCGAGGCCGCCCGCGTCGAGCATCGCGCGGTGATCGGCGAAGGCGGGCGTGTTCGCACCGACCAGCGCCCGTCCCTTCGCCAGATGCGGCGCGAAATTGTCGCAGACCGCGGCGACGCTGCAGTTGCGGGTCTTGAGAAGGTTGCGGATCAGCGTCCGGCCGCGATCCCCGGTTCCGATCACGCCGATCCTCACCCGATCGCCCGATTGGGGCGCGATTCCGGCAGCCTGCGCGGCCCAGGGCGCCGCCGCGGCCACGCCGGCGCCCGCGGTTGCCATCAACACCCGATCGAGAAACGAACGCCGGGTCAGATCGAAACTGTCGTTACTCATTGAACCATCATTCCAGCATGGGCCGGCGTGCAGCGTGCATCGTCGGGGTAGGTGAACAGGAAACGGCACGCTCCGGGCGCGTCGAGCAGTCGGCGAGCCAGGGTGTCGGGTGCGACGATCAGCGCGGTACTCATCGCCTCGGCCCGCGCGCCGCTGCGATCGACTGCGACTGCCGTGCGGGGAGCGAGGACGATCGCGCCGTCGATCGGACAGACCATCGCCGCGCGTCCCGGCGCGTCGGCACCGGCGCCGACCGTGGCCGAGATCGACAGCGCTGCGTCTTCGAGCTCGAGCTCGACGAGCATTTGCCCGGCTTCGAAAGGATGCGGGACCGCGACCGGCCACGCTCCGCCCAGCGGGTGCCTGCCGAGTACCGCGACCGAGCTCTCGCCCGCCGATAGAAAGGCCGAGGCAACCCCCGCACGCCGCAGGGCATCGCCGGCACGATCGAGCGCGAAGCCCTTGCCGAAGCCTCCGAAATCTAGCGCGACCGGATGCGACGCCTCGATGCGTGCGCGCTCGCGGTCGAAGGCGGTCGCCCGCCATCCGGAGGCGGATTCGCCGACGGCGGGGTCGAACAGACCGAGGGTGAGCGCGTGCACCGCCTCGATCTCGACCAGCGCGTCGAACAGCACCGGATCGTCGATCGCCGCGGATCGGCCGGCCATCAGCTCCGCATTGAGCGCGGTGGCGGGCGACGGGCGGTGGATGGTGAGCGCATCGTCGACCGCCTCGATCGCCCGGCGCGCCGACCACAAGGCATCGTCGTCGCCCGCACCGAACAGGTGCAGCTCGACCCTCGTGCCCATTGCTGCGAAACGCTCGACCTGCATCGGGATTGCGGAAACGGTCAGGCCTTCACCTCCCAGCCCGGCTGATAGTCGACGGCCCAGAGCTTCTTCCCCGCGGCACTCGACGGCATGCCGGTCCTGGTATCGAGGGTGAGAGTCTCGTTGGTGCGATAGGCGATGTTGCCCAGATGGCAAAGCGTGGTGCTGATATGCCCCTCGCGGATCGGCGAGGCGAGCGCGGGCGCGCGGCCGCGGATCACATCGACCAGATTGCCGGCATGATAGACGTCGAGCGCGCCTTCGCCGACGGTTCCCGTGGTCTCCGAAGTCGCCGGCGCCTTGACCTCGCGGATCGTCTTGCCCGCCAGATCGAACAGCTCATAGCCGTTGCGATCGACCACCGCCGAGCCCTTGGTCCCGAGCAGCAGCACGCCGCGACCGCGGCCATAACGCAGCATGCCGTTGCAGCTGTTGCCGTCCCAGCGGATCGTGCGCCCGCCCGAATAGACCAGATCCATCGAGAGCGTGTCGTACATCTCCCAATCGTCGCCGCGGAAGAACTGACGCGAACCGCGCGCGGTCACTTTCTCGGGGAATTCCAGCCCCATCGCCCAGCGCGCCACGTCGAGCTCGTGCATCGCGTTGTTGCACGTCTCGCCGGTGCCGTATTTCCAGAACCAGTGCCAGTTATAAGGCACCAGGTTCGAACGATAGGGCCCGCGCGGGCGCGGCCCCTGCCACAGATCCCAGTCGAGGTTCGGCGGCGGCGCGGTCTCGTGCCCGCGGCCGATCGAGACCCGGTTGTTGGCGTACCAGGTCTGCGCCTCGTAGACGTCGCCGAGTTCACCCGCCTTGACCAGCGCGACGAGCTGCTGCGTCTCGGCGCTCGAGCGCTGCTGGTTGCCGACCTGAAGCTGGCGCCCGGTGCGCTTCTGCACGGCAATCATCGCCTCGCCCTCGGCCGGGGCGATGCCGATCGGCTTCTCGCAATAGACGTGGTGCCCCGATTTCATCGCGTCGATCGCCAGCTTGGCGTGCCAGTGATCGGGCGTCGCGACGGTCACGATGTCGACGGCCTTGCTGTCGAGCAACCGGCGATAGTCACGCTCGGTCTGCGGCGCGGGGTGGCCCTTTGCCGCGAACTCGGCGGCGCGCTTCGCCAATATCTTCGAATCCACGTCGACGAAATGCGTGATCGCGACGTTGGGCAGCTTCGAAAAGGCGCTCATATGCGCCTGCCCGCGACCATTCACGCCGACGATCGCGACGCGCAGCCGATCGTTGGCGCCCCTGATCTGCGCATAGCTGCGCGCGCTCATCGCGGTGCCCAGCACAGCACCCGCACCCTTCATCACCGTCCGGCGATCGAACATCGTCATCCCCTCAAAACTCGCGCAATTTGATCGACCGGAATTCAACGCGATCGCCATGGTCCTGGAGCAGGATCGGCCCCTGCCCCGCCGCACCGAAATTCGCCCGGCCGGCGAACTTGCTCTGTGCGACCAACGCCGCGAACGCGGGCGAGCCCCGCTCGAATTCGACGACCTTGAATCCGTTGAGCCAGTGCTCGACATGCCGTCCGCGCACCACGATCACTGCCCGGTTCCACTCGCCCGGCGGATTGATCCGCTTGCCCGGGCTGTCGGGGTCCGAAAGGTTGCGCGCGGCGATCAGATCGTAGAGCGAGCCGAGCGTCCGGTTGCCGTCACGGCCCATCTTGGCATCGGGATGGCGGGCATCGTCGAGCAGCTGATATTCGAGTCCGATCGACGAGCCCTTGCCGTCGAGGGCGTATTTGATCCCGCTGTTCGCGCCCGGAGAGAGCCGGAAATCGACCGACAGTTCGAAGTCGCGATAATCGCGGTCGGTGACGATATCGCCGCCGCCGCCCTCGACCGAGAGAATTCCGTCGCGAACCGACCAACCTTTGGCCGGGAACCCGTTCCCCTTCACGCTGCGCCAGCCCGCAGTCGAGCTCCCGTCCCACAACAGCTTCCAGCCGGCGCGCCGTTCACCATCGGACAGGCGATTGGCCAGCCAGGATTGCTGCTCCAGCGGTGTCGCCGGCGAGGCGAAACGCGCCGCATTGTCGCTGATGATCCGGACATTGCGGAACCGCACCTCGGGCGCACGACTTGCATCGGCGATGGCGTGGACCTGGAATGCGATGAACCCGCGCGCGTCGACATCGTCGACCACATCGGCGGCAGGCACGCCGTTCAGCCAGGTCCGGAGGCGATTGCCGATCGCTTCGACACGATAGTGGTTCCAGTCTCCCGAGCGGAAGGTCTGGCGCGCCGCGTCGTTTCGACCGAGCGTGTAGAGCCATTGGCGGCGCTGCTCGTCATAGATGCCGCCGCTCCAGCCGCGCTTCGATGGATCGATCTCGGCCTGGTATCCGAAGACGACGCCCTTGCGATAGTCGGGGCGGCTCTGCCCGCGGATCATCACTCCGGAGTTGAGCGAGGGATCGGTCTTCGCATCGAATTCGAGGATGAAGTCGCCATATTGCGCGTCGGAGACCAGCCAGCTGTTCGCCGATCCGGGCGCGGCGCGGCCGACAAGCTCGCCATTCTCGACCTTGTAGGGGGCATCTCCGCCGGTCCTGTGCCAACCGGTCAGGCCGGCGTCCGGCGTCAGATCGCGCCATGGCGCCGCATCGCGCATGGCTGAGAACGCTGACATCGGCATCGCAACCGGGGTCGCGAGCAGGGCTGCCGCCGCGGCCGTTCGCAAGGTCAGGCTGCCGCGAACCCGGAGGGCGCATCGCGCTAATGCAGAGGCTCTCATGATATCCTCGCCGTTCGTTATCGCAGCCCGGTCTCGCCGGCGCCGTCTCGTCCCGCGACGGTAAATCGCGGTCAGGCCACATGCAATAGCGATGTCAGACCTTTTTGCGACCATCAGCACGGCGCCGGCGTCAGGTTGGTCAGGCCACTATTGCCAACGCTGTCTGACAGTGTTAGCCCGCACTCATAAACAAAGTAAATATCCGAATTGTCTGCGGTTACCTTAACTGAGCGACGTCAACATGCGCTCAGACCATCGGGAGAGGGGAATGAGGCGCAATAAATTCACCTGGCAGCTGCTTGTCTCGTCGGGTCTGACGAGCTTGATCATCGCGGCGCCGGTTCACAGCCAGACGACGCCGCAAACCGCGGCGAATCAAGGTCCGACGGACAACCAGCAATCCACCCAGCCGCCCGAGGCCGATGCACCGCCGCAGGAACAGGACATCGTCATCGTCGGGTTCCGCGCGGCGCTCGACAATGCGCTCAACCTCAAGCGCCAGGAAACCGCGGCGGTCGACAGCATCGTCGCCGAGGACATCGGCAAGTTCCCCGATTCCAACCTCGCCGAATCGATGCAGCGCATCCCCGGCGTCGCGCTGTCGCGCGGCGATGGCGGCGAAGGGCGCAACATCTCCGTCCGCGGCCTCGGCGCGCAATTCACCCGCGTGCGCATCAACGGGATGGAGGGCGTCTCGCAAGTCAGCGGCAGCGACATTCGCGGCGGCGTCGCGACCGGACGCTCGTTCGACTTCGTGACCTTCCCGACCGAGATCTTCTCGTCGCTGGCGGTCCGGAAAACGCTGTCGGCCGATGTCGAGGAGGGCTCGCTCGGCGCGACCGTCGATCTGCGCGCGCCCAAGCCGTTCGATCAGAAGAAGGACTTCGTCTTTTCGGGCACGGTGCGCGGGATCTACAACGACATCAGCAAGAAGGCCGACCCGCGCGTTTCGGCGCTGGTCTCCAAGAAGTTCGGCGACACGTTCGGCGTGCTGGGCAGCATCGCCTATTCGAGGCGGCATATCGACGAATATGCCTATTCGGCGGTGGACATCCTGCCGACCTATGTCGCCGGACAATCGCGCCCGGTGACCTTGCCCGGCGCGACCGCTCCGACCAACATCATCTTCCCGTACTGCACGCCCGTCGGCTACACCTATCAGGGCGTAGCGGTGACGAGCCCCGCCCCGGGCTATGCCAATAGCGGCGTCTCGGTGGGGGCCGACGCGGCCAATTGCAGCGCGGGCAATCCACGCACCAGCAGCGCGGCCGCCTATGACTATATCATGAGCCGCACCGGCGTGTCGGGGCGGCCGGGCGGCGGGGTGTTCCTGCCGCGCCTGCCCCGCCCGGTGAAGGGCAGCCAGAACCAGGAGCGTCTGGCCGGCTCGCTGACCCTGCAATGGAAGCCGAGCGACGACACCGACATCTCGATCGACGGGCTCTACTCGCGCTTCAAGGTCAACCGCCTCGACACGATGCTCGACGCCCGCTCGATGGGCCGGACCGCGTCGAACAACGGCCAGCCGATGATGTCGATCCGCGAGATCGAGGTCGACGACAACGGCTCGCTGATCCACGGCCTGTGGGACGGCGTCGACCTGCGCTCCGAGATGCAGGACGAGCATTTCACCTCGACCTTCCGGCAGGTGAACCTCAACTTCGACCAGCGCTTCTCCGACAGCTTCCGCATCTACGGCCTCGCCGGGATCAACGATTCGCGCCTGCACGTGGACCGGCTGCAGGTCGCGATGGACTCGAACGACACCGACAATTTCTCGATCGATTTCCGCGACGATCCCGACCTTCCCACGCTCGGCTACGGGATCGATCTCACCGATCCGGCGAACTTCCTCTATGGGCCGCCGCTCGCGGACGGCACCCAGCGGGGGCAGATCTCCAACTTCGTTCGCGACAATAAGATCGTGAGCAAGACCTTCGAGCTCAACAGCGAATGGGAAGCGGCGCCGGGTTTCACCGTCCAGGTCGGCGGACAATATCGCACCAACAAATATACCGCGCGCGAGCGACAGCTGATCCCGAGCCAATCGCTGCCGCTGACCCTGCCGACGGGCGTTTCGCTTGCCGATATCACCTTCGTCACCAGCGGCGTGGCCGATAACCTCAATGGCCAGATGCAGGATTTCCTGGCGATCGATCCGGACAAGTTCCGCAAGGCGGTGAACTTCGACAGCTTCCAATATTGCAGCATCGAGTGCGCCAAGGGCACTTATGGCGGGGTCAGCGAGAAATACAGCTCCGGCTATCTGATGGTGAAGTTCAACACCGAGGAGACGCTGCCGTTCACGCTGCGCGGCGATGCCGGCGTCCGCTATGTCCGCACCAGCCTCGACACCTATGGACCGATCCCGACCGCGGCGCCGGCCGGATCGCCCTATCCTTCGGTCTTCGTCATCTCCGAGGTGCAGCGTTCGTACGAGGATTTCCTGCCCTCGATGAACCTCGCGCTCGACATCACGCCGAGCCTGATCGCGCGCGCCTCGGCGGCGCGGGTGATGTCCCGCCCGGCCTATGGGCAGCTGATCCCGAGCGGCAGCGCGAACATCGTCATCCGCACCGCCTCGATCAGCAATCCCTACCTCGATCCGATCCGCGCCAACACGTTCGACGCCTCGCTCGAATGGTATTTCGCGCCGGGTTCGCTGCTGTCGGTCGCCTGGTTCTACAAGGACATCGAGACCTATATCCAGAACACCAGCCAGCTGGTGCCCTTCCGCGACCTCGGCCTGCCGCTGTCGCTGCTGAGCGGCACAGGCACCGGCGTGACGCCCGACGAATTGTTCAGCGTGACGCGCAGCAACAACACCCAGGGCGGGCCGCTGCGCGGGTTCGAAGTGAATCTGCAGCTGCCCTTCCGCTTCCTGCCGGGCGCGCTCAAGAATTTCGGCCTTCTCGCCAACTTCACGCGCGTGCGCTCGAACATCGACTATATCATCTCGCCGACGATCACCCGGACCGCACCGCTCGTCGGGCTGTCGCCGGAGACCGCCAGCGGGACGCTCTATTACGAAGACTCGAAGTTCAGCATCCGCTCCACGGTCAACTATCGCGCGGGCTATCTCACAGGCATCCCCGGGCCGACCGACAGCGATGCGAACGGGGCCGCCAGCTCGATCTTCGTCGACGCCTCCGCCTCGTACAATCTCAGCGAGAATATCAAGCTGATCGCGGAAGTGAGCAACATCACCAACGAGACCAACCGCCTGTACACCGACACGGTGCGCCAGGACCCGCTGTACACCGCTTATTTCGGCCGGACTTTCGCGCTCGCCGTGAACTTCCAGTTCTGACCCTCGCCGGCCGCGGGCCGGGCGCACGGCGTCAATCGGCGCCGGCGCCCGGCTGCGGCTTCGCGGTCGGGTCGGGCTCGCCATAGAGGGGGCCTTCCTCGAAATGCGGCGTTCCCTCGACCGGATGGTCGTCGCCCTGCCCCGAGCGCCACGCCGCGAGCTTCGCGCGCAGCGACTTGAGCACGCCTGCCTGGCGCGGATCGGCGGCGAGATTGTGCTTCTCGTCGGGATCCACCGACAGATCGTAGAGCTCTTCCGCCGGGCGGCGATAGTAAGCGTCGACGATCGCCTTCGCGCCCGGATCGGTTCTCGCGACCTCGCGCCAGGACGGGAAATATTTCCCTGAGTCCACGCGCTTGACCCACTGATCGATATGCGTGGTGTAGACATATTCGGGGTGCAGGTTGGCGATGTACTTCCAGCGATCGGTCCGCACGCTGCGCATCGGATAGACGTTGATGCTGCCGTCGTTATTGTGCGTGGTGTAGATCTCGGCGCGGCCCTTGAAGCCCGTATCGCCGCGCAGCACGGGCGCGAACGATTTGCCGTCGATCCCCGCGGGCGCCTTGCCCCCGGCCACGTCGACCAGCGTCGGCAGGATGTCGACCCAGCTCACCATCGCGCTGGTCCGGGTGCCCGGCCTCACATGCTTGCCCCAGCGCACGATCGTCGGCACGCGCGTGCCGGTGTCGTAGAGGTTCCACTTGCCGAATGGCCATTGCGCGCCGTGATCGGACGAGAAGAGCACGAAAGTATCCGGACCGAGCACCTTGTCGACCGTGTCGAGCGTGTCGCCCACTTCCTTGTCGAGTTTCGAGACCGCCGCATAATAGCGCGCCCGCGCATCACGGGTCAGCGGCGTGTCGACCGTCTTGGGCGGCAGCGAGAGGCTCGCGGGATCATATCCTTCGGTGCTCTCCGGCCACGGCACGTGCGGCCAGTTGCTGCCGACGAAAATCGCCAGCGGCCGCTTGTCCTTGCGCGCCTTGAGCCAGCTGATCGCCGAGGCGATGCCATCGGGATCGTGGAACGTGTCGTGCTCGAAATGATCGAAGCCGTACATGCCGGTCTGCTTGTAGTGCGACACCTTGCCGAACGCGACGACCTCATAGCCGAGCGCCTGAAGGTACGAAGGAAGCTTGCGGACGTCCTCGCGCGGCGGCTTCTGGTTGGCCTCGGCGCCGTTGCGCGCGGGCATCAGCCCGGTGAGCAGCGCCGCGCGGCTCGGCGCGCAGGCCGGCGAGGCGACGAAAGCGCGATCGAAGACCATCCCGCTCTCCGCCAGCTTCGTCAGGTTGGGTGCGCGCACGTTGCGGTCGCCCCAGGGAGTCAGGTCGTTGCCCAGATCGTCGGCGAGGAACACCACCAGATTGGGCCGCGCGGGCGCCTCGGCCTGCTGCGCTGATGCCGTGACCTGCGCGATCGAGATCAGCGACGCGGTAGCGATGACGGACCGCAGGACATAACCGAGCTTCATACTGTCTCCTCACGCAACAGGGCGGACCGCCGCAACCGCCAATTGGGAGGAGGCGGCGCGGCGGTCCTGACGATCAGAAGCGCACGCGCGCTCCGAGCGTATAGGTGGTCTCGTCGCCATAGACCTTGGAGTTCAGCCACGATTGGCCGCGATACTGCTTCGTCTCGTTGCGCAGCACATTGGTGCCGCCGATGTCGAAGCGCAGCGCATCGGTCACGTCGTACCCGACGCTGAAGTCGAGCCGGCCCGCGGGGCGGATCCAGCTGAGCAACGTCGGCAGATAGGCTTCGTTGACCCGGTCCGGATCGAAGGGCCGCAGCTGGACGCCGCCGCTATTGTCCTCGTTCCAATATTTCGAACGATAGGTGTAGACCACGCGCGCGCTCAGCTTGCCGCGATCGTAGAGCCCGGCAATCGTGAAATTATACTTCGAGACGCCCTGCAGCGCATTGCCCGCGAGCAGGTCGTTGCCGCCGATCTTCGAGTCCGCGATCGTGAACGCGCCCTGGATGCCGAGGCCGGCAAGATCGCCCGGCAGGAAATCGAAGAAATATTGCGCGCTGGTCTCGATGCCCTTGAGCTCGGCTTCGCCGACGTTGCGCGGCCGCGAGATCAGGAAGTTGATACCGTCGATCGTCTCCTGGCTCGATGCCGTGACGACGCGGTCCTTGATTCGGCGATAATAGCCGGTGATCGCGACGAAGCCGCTCTTGAAATAATATTCGGCGGTGGCGTCGATGCTGTCCGAACGTTGCGGTCGCAGCTCGGCATTGCCCGCCGAGCCGGTGCTGAGCTGGAACGGATTGACCGTGATCGCGAGCGACTGGGTCGGGTTCAAATCGCCGAAATCGGGCCGCCTGATGCTGCGCGAATAGGCCAGTCGCGCCTGGAACCCGCCCGGGAACTTCAGCCGCGCGGTCGCCGCCGGAAGAACATCGGTGTCGGAGGTGCTGACCTGAACCGGCACCAGCGTGCCCGAGACGCGGCGATAGGTGCTGATGTCGCGATCGGTCTTGACCACGCGCACGCCGAGCACGCCGTCCAGCGTGACGTCGCCCAGCGGGACTTCGTAATTGCCCTGGACATAGGAAGCGAGCGTCGTCTCCTTCGCATCGAACTGGCGCGTCGGCTCCCAATCGGGCTGGCGCAGCGGCAGGTTGAGGAGGCTGCGCAGCTCGTTGCGGCCGGCTTCGGAGCGCAAATAGGAGGGCGCGACACCGACAAAGCTGGTCCCGCCGTTCACGCGCGGCAGGAAGCCGATCAGCCCGATGATGTTCGGCGAAAGCGGCAGGGACGAGATCAGCCGCGCATTCGCCTCGCTCGCGGTGCCGATATTGCCATAGGGGATCGGCGTGGTCAGCTGGACGTCGCGCTGCACCGCCTCGCGCCGGGCGAAGCGGATGCCCACCTCGACCTTGTTGAGCACGCTGTCCAGCTCATAGTCGCCGTCGGCGCGCGCCTGGAGCAGCGAGCCGGTGGCGAGCGTGAAGTTCTGGTTGAACGCATTGCGCAGCGAGAGATTGGCGCTGTTCATCGGCGCGCCGTCCGGAACGGTGACGCGCGGACCGCCATCGACATCGGTCTCGAGCAGCATCGTCGCCACGCGCTGCCCGGCCTCGAGGTTCACATTCTCGCGCAGGCTGTCGGAGGTTTGATACCCGAAATCGAGCACCGCATGCGCGCGGTCCTGTTGCCAGCGGAGCCCGCCCGCGATCTGCTTGGCCTTCTGGGTGAAGCGCAGCGAGGACGAGTTCTGGTTGATCACGATGTTGTTGAACTGGACGCTCTTCACGTCGCACATGCGCTGGACCGTGAAGGGCTGCAGCGTCGGCACGCCGCTCGCGTTGACCGTGATCGTCGGATTGGTGCCGTTCGCGTTGACGCGCGCGTCGAAGCAATTGTCGCTGGCGACGACGTTGCTCATCGAGGTGCCGAGCGTGAAGGGCTGCGGGTTGAACCCGGTGAACCCGGCGGTCGTCTGGAAATAGGTGTAGAAGCCGTCGACATAAGCCTCGACCGACGGACTCACCTGCCACTGGATCGCGCCGTTGATCTGCTTCCGCGTCACCTCGCCGACATCGGGCATGTTCTGGATGACTTGCGGGATCAGATAGCCCGGCGTGTTGAGCGGCGCGACGCCCGAGCTGCGGCGCATGTCCATGAACGCCGTGGTGCGCATCGATTCGGCATGAGACCAGGTGCCGTTGACCAGTACGCCGATCTCGCCGATCCCGGTGTCGAAGCGATCGGTGGCGAGCAGGCTCAAGGCGGGGTTCGCCTTGCCGACGCGCGACGCATAGGTCTGGCGCGCGGACCCCACCAGAGCCGGCCGGGTGAAGTTGAACGGCTTGTTGAGCTTGAGATCGATACCGCCGGCGACGCCGCCCTCGATCTGGTCCGACGTCTGCGACTTGAACACCTCGACCCGCGCCAGCGCCTCGGCGGGCATGTCGACAAGGCTGAAGCCGCGACCGGTGGTGGTGAACACCTCACGCCCGTCGACCGTGGTCAGGATGTCGGGCAGGCCACGGATGCGCACCCCCGAAAGCTCGTTGTTGCTGTCGTTCTGGACCTGGATGCCCGGCACGCGCTGGAGCGCGGCAGCGGTGGTGGGATCGGGAAACTTGCCGATGTCCTGCGCGACGATCGCATCGACGACCTGGACAGCGTCTTCCTTGATCTTCGCGGCGCGCTCGAGCGACTGGCGAATGCCGGTGACGACGATATCCTGTTCGGGCTCACCCGCCTCAGCCGCCTGCGGGTCCCCAGCTTCGGCGGGCGCGACGTCCTGAACCGCCGGTAGCGTCTGACGCGCAGGCGCCGCGGCGGCGACGATCCGGTCCCGCGCATTCGCACGCTTGAGGACGACCTTCGAACCGTTCACGATCGGAACCAGATCGGTCCCTGCCAACAACAGGCGCAGGGCTTGCGATATCTCCATGCTGCCGCGCACGCGATTGACGCGGACGCCGTCGACCACCGGTCCGGATACCAGGATTTCGATGCCCGCCTGGCGCGCGAACGCCGGGATCCCGGAGCTGGCAGGCTGCTCGGCGACGTCGAATTGCCGTATTTGCGCATAGGCCAGCGACGCCGGCGCCGAGCCGCAGATGATTGCAGACGTGGCCAACAGATAATGGTGCGCGCGCAATTTCAGACCTCCCCCGTACTACGATGACGCCCGTTTGGCGTTCTCGTTTGCACGAGCGGTCCCCGGCGTTCTTTCCTTCACCGATCCGCCGATTTTTTTCGCGACAGCCGTATCTCGCCGGACGTGACCGCCACCTCGACATCCAGCGACTCGCCGAGCATCGCGGCGAAATTCTCCGGCTTGTCGAGCTTGAACAGGCCGACGAGCTTCTCCTTCGCGAGGCTCGGGTCGGTCAGCACGATCTGCCGTTGATTGTAGCGGTTGAACGAAGCGATTGCGTCGGCGAGCGTGTCGTTCTCGAGCGCGATCTCGCCGTTCCGCCAGGCGAGCGCGCGCTCGATCTTCTCCGGCGCGGACCCCAGGGTCGGAGGCGCGCCGGCCGCTTTGAAGTTCGCGAACTGGCCGGCCTCCAGGATCGTCATCATGCCCGAGGAATCGCTCGGCCAGACCGCCACCGTGCCCTCGGTGACGGCAACCTGCACGCCGTCCTTGCCGCGGATGACCGAGAAGGCCGTGCCCACTGCCCGCGCCTGGGCGATGCCGGCATCGACGACGAAGGGCCGGGTGCGATCCTTGGCGACCTGGAACCAGGCCTGCCCGCGGCCGAGCTCCACCCGGCGGCTGTCGCTGGCCAGCACGATCCGCAGCTGGCTATCCGAATTGATCGTCGCGACCGACCCGTCAGCAAGCGGCAGCCGGCGTATCTCGCCGCGAGCGGTGGTGATGCTCTGGCCGATCAGCCAGCCCCAGCCCAGCACGCCGCTCACCGCAGCCGCCGACAAGCCGAGGCCGCCACCCAGCAGCCATCGCCGGGTCGGCCGCTGTGCCGCTAAGACCTCGATCGGCTCGCGAACCTCCGTGCCGCTGACGAGCGCGTTCTCGATCGCACTGAGTCCCGCCATCGCGCGCAACAGTGCGCCGCTGTGTCGCGCGTCGCGCGCGAGCCAATCGTCGAGCCGCGCCTGCGCCGAACGGTCCAGCGGATGCCGCATGGCCCATTCGGCGGCCTCCTGCTCAATGCGATCGTGCACGGGACCCTCCTGCCTGCCGCTGGGCGATCCCCTCGGGTTCCGGCGCGGTCATGAGCCGCAGCACGGCCCGCAGGCTCCGGCTGGCATCGTTTTCGACGACCGATTCGGTCACTCCGAGTGCGTCGGCGATCTCCTTCTGGCTCAGACCCTCTACCTTGCGCATGAGGAAGATCTGGCGCGCGCGATCGGAGAGTGTTGCCAGTGCGGACTGGAGGCGGCCGAGATCCTGCCGCGCTTCGACGATCCGGTCGGGCGAGAGAAAATCGATCCCCGCCTGCCCTTCGCCCGCATCGGACAGGGTCTCCAGACGAACCACGGACGCGCGTTTGCGGTGCTCGAGAGCGATGTTGCGGGCGATCGTGAACAGATAGGCGCGGGGCTCGGCGATGCGCGCGACGTCGGTCAGCCGCGCGAGCCGGCAATAGCATTCCTGCACGATGTCCTCCACCTCCGCCGCAGCCACGAACCGTCGCTGCAGCCACGTGCGCAGATCGCGTTCATGGGGAAGGATCTCGGCCCCCACCCACTTCGCCAGGTCTTCCCGAACGCTGGTCATCCTTCTCCCTGAAGCACACGAGTGCGATGGCCCAATTTTCCGTCATCGCGAAATTCTTTCGCGCCGCAGATTTCATTGGAGACGAGCGTCCTGCCAGGCGGCGGTGCGGGGTCCGCAGCCCAACCCGCAAAGGCGTCTCAGCGATGCAACGAGTCGCGCGGCGGCGTTGCGATAACCTCGGCCTGGCCTCCCTCGATCTTCGGGATCAGCCGTTCGAGATACGCGCAGAGCATATCGGCCAGCGCCTCCGACCAGGCGGCAATCTCCGCCTCCGTCCGCCGTGTCCCGGAGAAGCTGCTCCCCACTTCGCTGAGCGTCATCTTGATCAGATCGCCCGCGAGCATCCGCGCGTCGTCGGGCACGCCGGGCAACGCCTCGCGCAGGAACGTCCGGAAAATCTGCGCATTCTCCGCCTTGGCTTCGATCGCCTCCGGCGCGTCACGATAGAGCGGCGCCGCGTCGCTCAAGGCGGTACGGATCGCCGCTTCCTCGCATTCCGACTGGATGAAGGCGTGCACCAGCCGGCGCAGCCGGGCGGGCGCCGGGAGAGTCTGGTCCGCCAATATGCTCCGCAGCAACGCCGAGGTGCGCTGCCACTCGTCGCTCTGCAAGCGAAACAGGATCGCGGCCTTGTTGGGGAAATATTGGTAGAGCGAGCCGACGCTCACCCCGGCGCGTTCGGCGACTCGCGCAGTGGTGAATCGCTGCGCGCCTTGCTTCGTCAAAACCTGAACAGCCGCGTCGAGCACCGCCTCGACCAATTGGGTCGAGCGCGCCTGTTTGGGGCTTTTCCGCGAGGCGACGCGGGTGCTGCGAGCGGCGGCGATGCGGACTTCCTGCCAATGCGAATAGTCGAAACTGACGAATTAGTCGTATTTTCCGGACCGGCAAGCAAGTCCCCTGCGCGCCAACGGAGAACCCTAGCATGACGACCCTTTCGAACGCCCCCGTGGCGCCTCTTCTCGCGCGCCTGTTCGCCGAGGCCGACGCCAACCCGCCGGCCCGGAGCCCGGCCTTTGCCGGCATGACCGGCGAGGAGCATCGCCGGCTGATGCGCAGCAAGACCGACTATCGCGAATTCTACGGCAAGCTCGGCGACTTCGCGCTGCCGGTGTCGCGCGAGGTGGGCGGCCTGCTCTACATGCTGGCACGCGCCATCGATGCCCGCTCGATCGTCGAGTTCGGCACCTCCTTCGGCCTATCGACGATCCATCTCGCGGCGGCGCTGCGCGACAATGGCGGCGGCCGGCTGATCACGAGCGAGTTCGAACCGGGCAAGCTCGTCCGGGCCAAGGCCCATCTCATCGAGGGCGGGCTGGCCGAGTTGGTCGAGTTCCGCGAAGGCGATGCGCTGGAGACGCTGGCGACCGACCTGCCCGAGGCGATCGACCTCGTGCTGCTGGACGGCGCCAAGGCGCTCTATTCGGATATTCTCGATCGGGTGGAGAGCCGGTTGCGGCCGGGCGCGATCCTGATCGCCGACAATGCCGATTATTGCCCGGAATATCTGGAGCGCGTCGGCGACATCGCCAATGGCTATATGTCGATGCCATTCAGCGACGAGGTGGAGCTGTCGATCCGGCTCGGCTGATCCGGGGCGAGCCTCCCGACGCGATCGGCGGCCCGGTGCCTGTGGTAACCGGGCCGCTGGCCGCTTCACGGCATACAGATCTTCGAGAAAGTGAAATGGTTCTGCGGTTTCGGCGAAATAATAGCGGAACGACGTCGATTCGCGCGACGCTCGTTCGTCGTCAGCACGAGACGCCAGAGGCGTTGGCTCAGGAAAGGAAACGGACGCGATGACGATCACCATAACGGCCTTCGAACGTTCCCCCGATGGCGGCCAGGGTCTGGCGCGCGATACGCGCGTGCGCTGGGCGCTCGAGGAGGTGGGTCAGCCTTACGAAGTCCGCCTCGTTTCCTTTGCCGGGATGAAGGAGCCCGGCCATCTGGCCCTCCATCCCTTCGGCCAGATTCCGACCTATGAGGAAGGTCAGCTTTCGATATTCGAGACGGGTGCGATCGTCTTTCACATTGCGGAGCGGCATGCGGGGCTGCTGCCGGAGGAGCCCGATGCCCGGGTACGCGCGATCACCTGGATGTTTGCCGCGCTGAACACCGTGGAACCGCCGATCCTCGACCTGACCACCGCCAGAATATTCGAGGCCGACAAGCCATGGGCCGGGGAGCGCTTGCCGTTGGTGATGGATCGCGTCCGCGCCAGGCTGGACAAACTCTCATCCCGCCTGGGCGGCGCCGACTGGCTCGATGGCGCGTTCAGCGCGGGCGACCTTTTGATGGTGTCCGTCCTGCTCCGACTGAGAATGTCGGGGATCCTCGACGAATATCCGAACCTGGCCGCCTATGTCGCCCGCGGCGAAGCGCGCCCCGCCTACCAGCGCGCTTTCGCCGCACAGCTGGCGATCAACGCGCCACCGGCCGGCTGAAAGCAAAACCGGCGCGCCCGCGCGTCAGCGCGCGCTCCGGTCGAGTGCGGCGATCTGGGTGGCCGCGAGCAGAAAGGCACCGACGCCGTAATATTGGGTGTCGCCCGGCTCCACCTTCTCGGGCCGGTCGCTCACCTGCTGCACATAGCCGAGCCGACCGTCGGGCTGGATCCCGCGCTGGAGCGCCGCCCAGCCACGGCGTGCTGCGGGTTCATATTCGGCGCGCGGCAACAGGCCGGCATTGACCCCCCAGGCCAGCCCATAGGTGTAGAATCCGGTACCGCTCGTCTCCGGCGGCGAGCCTTCGGGGGCGAGGAGCGACGGCGCCCAATAGCCGTCGGGCTTCTGCAGTTCCTTGAGGCGGGCGGCCATCTGGAGGAACAGTCCCTCCATCCGGTGGCGGTCGGCACTGCCCTTTTCGAGCAGCCCGATGGTGCGCGCCATGCCCGCGAAGACCCAGCCATTGCCGCGGCTCCAGAACTCCTTGCGCCCCTGCGCGTCGCGCCGCTCGAAGAAGCGGCTGTCGCGATAATAGAGGCGTTCGGCGGGATCGTAGAGGAAGTCGGTGGTCGCCCAGAATTCGCGCATCGCGAAGTCGCGATAGCGCGCGTCTCCCGTCTGGAGCGACATCTCGACAAAGGCGGGCGGGGCCATGAACAGCGCATCGCACCAGCACCAGCGCTTGAGGCACTCGGCCGCGCCATAGCCCTGCGGCGGAATCTGGAAGGCGAGCGAAGTGATCGCGGGCTCGTTGATCACGCGGTCGAAGGTCCGCCGCGCCGGCGTCCGCGCGCCCTCCCCCGCCCCGTTCCGGGCGGCCCAGAGATAGGACTGGGTGATGGCGTGATCGTCGGCGAAATAGGGCTTCTCGCCCGGCAGCCACTGGTTGGCCGCCCCCATGTCGAGGATCGCCTTACGGATTCGCGGCGGACCGCCGGCATCGGCGAGCGCCGTCATCCCGACCCAGAACGCCGCCTGTTCCCAGGCACGCGGGTTTTTGGTCTCGCCGGTGGCGCGCGACACCGTGCCGCCGTGCATCTGGCCGAGTTGCCAATCGGCGAGGCGCACCGCGGCCTCCATTGCCGACGAGGCCGGCCTGGTCGCCACCGGCCGCTGCGCCGCTGCCGTGAACGGGATCGCGATCGTCAATGCCGATGCGAGGGCGAGAAGCTTCATTTGCCGTCCTCCAGATCCTGCGCCCGTGCCACCGGCCGCGTTTTCCGTCTGGCGATCCAGACGGCTCCAACTAAAAAACGAGGGGCGCTTGCCTGGCAAGCGCCCCTCCAAGGGGAGGCCTTAGAACCTGCCGCGGATGCCGAACGAGATCGTCGTTCCGTTGAAATACGAGTTGTCGCGGCGGCTCAGCCCGTTGCCGTCCGGCTGGGTCGGGTTCTCGTAATAGAAGAAGACATTCTCGTTGGTGATGTTCAGCGCATCGATCCGGAGCTCGAAAAGATCGTTGATCTTGTAGCTGATGGTACCGTCGAGGAACCCCTGCGGATTGAGGTAGGGGACCTGATCGTTGCCGGTGTTTTGCGAGTTCTGGCCGGTTTTCGCGCGATAATTGTACGAGCCGCGGATCGAGAACGGACCCTTTTCGTAGAACGCCGTCACGCTGTACGCATAGTCGGGAACGCCCTGCATCGAGATGCGATCGCCGTTCCGCAGAACGAAGTCGTTCCCTTGCTGATCGATCACCGTGAAACTGCTGGTGATGCCCAGGCCGTCGAAGGGCTTCGGCAGGAACGTGAAGTTCTGCTGATAGGCCAGTTCGAGGCCCTTAAGCTTCAACTCGCTCTGGTTCACCGTGATCGTGCGGTCGAACAGGAAGTTGGGATCGATGGTGCTGCCGCCGAGTGCCGGAGGGCACGCCCCGGAGCCCAGCGAAGCGCAGCTGAACAGGTTCGAGGGGATACCCAACGTGCCGAACGGGACACGCTCGATCACCGAGAAAGGACGATCGACGATATTCTTCTGGAACGCGCCGACGCTGAGCAGCCCGCCCGTCGCGAAATACCATTCGAGCGCGGCATCGTAGGTGGTCGCGAGTTGCGGCCGCAGGTCCGGATTGCCGACGGTGACGGCGGGGTTGAAGATGTTCGGTACCCTGGTGCCGGCCGCGATGGTGGCGAGCGAACCACGCGTGATCGTCTGGCCCGCCGATGCGCGCAGCACGAACTTCGGCGTGATGTCGAATGTCAGATTCCCCGAAGGGAGGAAGTTCTGATACCCGCCCTCGCGCGTCGCGGGGACGAAGCCGACGCCGCCGGGGCCGGTCTGATAATTGTTGATGTGCGTGCGGGTATCCGAGAAGCGGAGACCCCAATTGACGCGCAGCGGGTGGCCGGCGATCGGAATCTTGAAGCTGGTCTCGAAGAAGGCGGACTTTACCACTTCCTCGGCGGTGAAGGCCTGGTTGAGGGCCGGCGTTGCCGCGCGATTGGCGGCGTTCGCGTCGAGGACGTTCATCACGAAATCGCGCGAGAAGGTCGCGAATTGCGACGGATATCCCGAGTTGCCGCCATTGGTCAGTTCGCCGAACTGGACGAAGGGATCCATGTTCGCGAACACGCCGGTCGGATTGGTGGCGAAGGTGCCGCCTTGCGGGATCGGGCGGGTATTGGCGATGCTGCTGCCATCCTGCCGCTGGACCCGCTTGGTGGTCGACACATAGCTGCCGCCCAGCTTGAGCGACAACAGCTCGTCCCCATTATCGACCGGGGTCCAGTCCAGCACCGCCCGGGCGGTCTTTTCCTTGTCGAGCTCGTCGTTGATCGCGAACCCGAGCGATGGCGACCGGTAGTTCGCCGTATTGGTGAAATCGACGGGCGAGCTGATCGTCGGGTAGGTCACATTTCCCGTCGGATCGAACGTCGTCGTGATGCCGAAGATGTTCGAGACGATCCGGTTCTCGGAATAGACTGCCTTGCTCTCGCTCAGGTTCGCCTGGGCGGAGAGCTTCATCGTGTCGGTAATGGCATAGGCCGCCCGGACGATGCCGTATTTGAACTTGGTGTTGGTGTCGCGGTAGAAGCTCTCCGTGAGGATGCTCGAGTTCCCGAACGTGCCGTACAGGTTGTTGAACTCGTCGAGGTGCACGTCGAGCGGGATCAGGCCGGAATTGGTTCCCGTGCCGGGCGCGGCGGTGCTGCCCGCAACGGTCCGCGAGTTGCGCACGGGCACGCCGAAGGTGAATTCGTCGGTCTGATCGGTCAGCTCGGAGAAGATGCCGTCGACGCTCGCCTCGAAACGGTCGCTCTTGTACTGAAGCGATCCGACGAAGCCGAGACGCTCGCGTTCGGTGTTGGACGCGTAGATGCGATAGAAGCGCGGAAGATAGCCGTTTTCCACCTGCGAACGGGTCAGGCTGCCGAAGTTTGCAAGGGGGCTGTCGAGGTTGAGCTCGAACTGGAACGGGCCGCTGGTGTTCGCGGCCGGCGCCGGCGCGTAATAGGGACGACGGCCGAGCACGGACGAGTTGTAGCCGCTGGTGCCGCCGCCCGTGGACTGGAAGCCCGAACGCTCGTTGACGTTCTTCGCATAGGCCACGCCGAACAGCGCGCCGAAATTGCCCCAGGTGTCGCTGAGCAGCAGCGAGCCGCGCGGACGCCATTCCTTGGACTGGGTGTTGTAATTGGCCTGCGCCGTATAGCGGATCACGCGCCCTTCATTGTCGAAGGGGCGCGGCGTCTGCAGGTCGATGACGCCGCCGATGCCGCCTTCCTCGAGATTGGCGAGCGGCGACTTGTACACGTCCACCCGGCCGAACAGCTCGGACGGAAAGACGTCGTAGTTGAAGTCGCGAGTCGAACTGCCGACATTCTGCGCCGAGGTCGTACGGGCCGGCGCGCCGTTGATCGTCGTGACCGTGAATTCGGCTCCGAGACCGCGAATGCTGATCCGCTGGCCTTCGTTGGACGCGCCGTCGCGCGACAGGATCACGCCCGGAATACGCTGCAGCGAGTCGGCGACGTTCGCTTCCGGAAACTTGCCGATGTCTTCGGCGACGATCGAATCACGAAAGCCGATCGATTCACGCTTGAGTTCGATCGCCTTGTTGAGGCTGCCGCGGAAGCCGGTGACGACGATCTCGTCCGCGGCGACGTCGGTTTGCGTGTCGCTGGCCGAGTCAGCCTGCGTGTCGCTGGACGATGCCGTCTGCGCGGCCGAGGCGCCCTGCGTGTCGGTGGATTGCTGCGCCCAGGCGGGACCCGCGACAAGAATGACTGCTAGCGCGCCCGCGGAAGCGGCCGACGCAAGGATCGATTTCCCCATTTTCCCTCTCCCTTCACGTTCACGGCATCGACCGTGCGTGCTGCGCTTGTATGATAACTTTTGCGCAGCCCGTCAATTGTCTGACTTGTTTCCGGAACCATAGGGGCCTCCCAGCGGAAATCGGCGGAAGGTTGCCGTGCCGCGCCCAATTGCAGCGCGAAGTCGTACGACAGATTTACAGCGAGGAAGAGGAGAGAGCGGCGAGCGGGCGCTCAGCCTGCGGCGTCGCCGCCGGGCCTGCGTGCCCGCAGGCTGACGCTGAGGGTGGAGTGCCGCGTCAGGCTTTCGTGCATATGCTGACGGGCAGCCTCGCGGGCGCGCGCCGAATCCATCCGGATGATGGCGTCGACGATCGCTTCGTGCTCGGCGAGCACCTTCGCGGCATAGGCCTGGTGCGCCTCGTCCGGCTTGTCGCCGAGATAAAGGCTGCGCGACGGCACGAGGCGGAGGCCGAGGAACTCGACGAAGCGCGCATAATATTCGTTCTGCGTGGCGCGCGCGATCGCGAGGTGAAAGGCCGCGTCCGCATCGGCGGACGCGATCGGATCGTCGCCGACCGCGATCATTTCCGCCAGCGCATCCTGGATCACGCCGATGTCCGCCGTGGTGCGGCGCGCCGCGGCGAGGCCGGCCATTTCGGTTTCGACCGCCATGCGCATCTCGAGCAACTTGATGACGTCCGCGAGCTCCTGAACCTCGTCCCGGGTGATCTGGAACGCGCGATATTCGGCGGTCTCGGTCACGAACACGCCGGCGCCCTGCCGCGAGACCGTCAGCCCCTGGGCAGCGAGACGCGCGACAGCTTCGCGCACGACGGTGCGGCTGACATTCTCTGAAAGCGCGATCTCCTTCTGCGACGGAAGGCGCGCGCCGGCGGGAAGCTCGCCGGAGCGGATCCGGGCCTCGAGCTTCGCGAACAATTCGTCGGTCAGCGATCCCGTTCGCCCGCCCTCTTCGCTTGCCGCGGGTGAGGCAGCGGTCCGCGAGGCTTGGCGCTGACTTGTCATACGAATCTCCGATGGCTACCGTCGTTTATCACTGCCGCAAGCAACAGTCATCCAGCGAAAAAGACCGGCGAAGAGGGGATTTATGCGATCAGTAACAAGCGTCTCGGCCCTGCTTCTCGCGTGTGCGCCCTCTGCACTCTTCGGGCAAGGCGTGGTTCCGCCGATCCAGCCGCAAGTCTCTCCCGATCGCCCGGACTGGGAGAATCCCGCCGTCTTTGCACGGGGCAAAGACCCGGCGCGGGCGACCGGATTCCCCTTCGAATCGCGCGAGAAGGCGCTGGCCGGGCATCGTACCCAATCGTCGCGCTTCCTCCTGCTGAACGGCGCGTGGCGCTTCTCCTTCTCGCCGAACGCGGACCGGCTGCCGCAGGGCTTCGAGCAACCCGGCTACGACGTCTCCGGCTGGAAGGAGATCAAGGTGCCGGCGGACTGGCAGACCGAAGGCTACGACCAGCCCCGGTACAACAACATCACCTACCCCTTCCCCGCCAATCGGCCGCTGATACCGCACGAGACCAATCCGGTCGGCTCCTACCGGCGCGACGTGGAGGTTCCGGCGAACTGGAACGGATCGGACGTGATCCTGCACATCGGGGCCGCCGGCTCCGCCTATTATGTGTGGGTCAACGGCCGGAAGGTCGGCTATTCGGAGGACTCCAAGCTCCCCTCCGAGTTCGACGTAACGCGTTTCCTGCGGCCGGGGCGCAATACGATCGCGATCCAGGTCTATCGCTGGTCGGACGGCAGCTATCTGGAGGATCAGGACTTCTGGCGCGTCTCGGGTATCGAGCGCGAGGTGTTCCTGATGGCGGCGCCGAAGACGCGGGTGCGCGACTTCTTCGTCCATGCCGGGCTCGACGCGGCGTACAAGGACGGTCGGCTCGCGGTCGACGTGGCGGTGACCGGATCCGGAACGCCCGTCACCGCACGCGCGGTGCTGCTCGACGGCGAGCGTCCGGTGCTCGAACTCTCGCGGCGGATCGCGGCGGGCGACGGCGAGCGTACGGTCAGCCTGTCGGGCGATGTGCCGGGGGTGAAGCAATGGACCGCAGAGACGCCCAACCTCTACATGCTGCTCGTCGAGCTCTACGACGCGAACGGCAAGATCATCCAGTCGACCTATAGCCGGATCGGCTTCCGCACGGTGGAGATCCGCAACGGGCTGGTCACCGTCAACGGTCGTCCGATCACCATCCGGGGCGTCAATCGTCATGAGCACGACCCGGAGACCTTCCACGTCATCTCGCTCGAATCGATGGAGCGCGACATCCAGCTGATGAAGCGCGCCAACATCAACGCGCTGCGCACTTCGCACTATCCCAACGATCCGCGCCTCTACGAGCTCGCCGATCGATACGGCCTCTATGTGATGGACGAGGCCAATATCGAGAGCCACGGCTATATGGATTGGGCGAACAAGCGGCCCGAGCTGCGCGGCAAATACCAGCTCGGTTTCGATCCCGCCTGGGAGGACGCCCACAAGAGCCGCATCCTCAACATGGTCGAGCGCGACAAGAACCATCCCTCGATCATCTTCTGGTCGCTGGGCAACGAGGCGGGCATCGGCCCGAGCTTCAACAAGGCCGCCGCGGCCGTGAAGGCGCGCGATCCGGCCAGGCTGGTGAGCTATCTCGGCTGGGGCACCTGGCCCGGCGTGCCGGACCATCGCCCCAACGACTATGCCGACATCTACGCACCGATGTACGACAGCGTGGCCCGCATGGTCGACTATGCGGAGAACTGGGCGTTCCGCCAGCCGATGATCCAGTGCGAATATGCCCATATGCAGGGCAATTCCGGCGGCAACCTCAAGGAATATTGGGACGCGATCTACGCGCATCCGGACAAGCTGCAGGGCGGCTTCATCTGGGATTGGGTCGATCAGTCGATGTACCGCACCACCGCCGACGGCCGCCGCTATTGGGGCACGGGCGGCGAATATGGCCCGAACCCCGGCGGCGACATCGAATTCGGCGACGGGCTGAACCAGCCCGACCGCACGCCCAATCCGCATCTGTTCGAGCTGCGCAAGGTCTATGCGCCGGTCCAGTTCGCCGGCTTCGACGCGGCGGCCGGGCGATTGACGGTGATCAACCGCCACGACTTCGTCGACCTTTCGCGCTTCGACTTCGGCTTCGAGCTGCTCGAGGACGGCGTCCCGGTGGCCGCCGGCGCGCTTCCTGCGCTCGCCACGCCAGCGCATGGCCGCGAGACCGTGGCGCTCGCGCTCCCCGCCTTCGCGCGCAAGCCGGGCGCCGAATATGTGCTCACGGTGAGCGCGCGCGCGAAGGCCGGCGCGGTGCCGGCAGTGGAGCCGGGGAGCATCGTCGGCTGGGAACAGTTCGAGCTGGGCCGCGAGCCCGCGACCGAGCCGGCGCCGGAGGGCGCGGTCGCGCTATCCGACAAGGACGGCAAGATCCGGCTTGCGGCGCGCGGCGCCGAGCTGGTGCTCGATCGCAAGACCGGGCTGGTCGAGCGTTATTCCGCCAATGGCGAGACATTGCTCGAGGGCGGGATGCCCAATTTCTATCGGGCATTGACCGACAACGACATCGGCACGGGTCTCGAAAAGTCGCACGACCTGTGGAAACGCGCCACGGCCGAGCGCGTCACCGAACAGGTGGAGGCGCGCCGGCTCGACACCGGCGGCGCCGAAGTGACCATACGCTATTCGGTGGCCGATGGCGCGGCCCGCTTCGTTTCGCGCTACCGCATGGCGGGCGACGGCTCGGTCCGTGTGGAGGGCGATTTCACGCCGCTGAAGGCCGATCTGCCCGATCCGCTCCGCATTGGCCTTTCCTTCTCGATGCCGACGCGCATCGATACGCTCGGCTGGTACGGCCGCGGGCCGCACGAGAGCTATCAGGATCGCAAGACCGGCGCGCCGCTGGGGCTGTGGCGCGGCAGGATCGCCGACCAGAACCATGATTACATGCGCCCTCAGGAAACCGGCAACAAGGTCGACGTGCGCTGGATGGAACTGCTCCAGCCCGGCCGCGGCGGCGTGCGCGTACGCGGCGGCGCGCCGCTCTCGATGAACGCGCTCGCCTTCCCCTATGACGATCTTTCGCGGCGCCCGCCGGGCACGCGGCGCAGCAGCGACATCGTGCCGCACGGCGAGGTCTCGCTGATGATCGACGCGATCCAGTCGGGCGTGGGCGGCGACAATGCCTGGGATGCAGGCGGGCGACCGCTTCCGCAATACCGGGTGCCGTTGAAGCCGCTGCACTATGGATTCACGCTGACGCCCTTCACGGGCGACGGCACCGCGCCCGATCGCGCGAAGCGGGCGGCAGCAGGAGAGCTGATGTGAGCGCCAGGCTGGGTGCCGCGCTTGGCGTGGCGCTGCTTGCCGGCACGGCGCTGGCACAGGACGCGCCCGGGGCCGGGCAATTGCCGCCGGTGGCGAGCCCCCTGCCCGCTCCGGCCGACAAGGCCCCGCGCGCGACGGTGATGCGCGCGGATTACCGCTATGACGATCTCCTCTGGGAGAATGACAGAACCGCGCACCGCATCTACGGCCATGCGCTCGAGGCGGCCGAGCCGCCCTCGGGATCGGGGATCGACAGCTGGGGCAAGAACGTGCCCTGGCCCTATATGGACCGGCAGCTGCGCACCGGCGACCAGCACGCCTATCATGGCGAAGGGCTCGACTTCTACAATGTCGGCGCCGGCCGCGGCGCCGGCGGTCTGGGCATCTGGTTCGACAACAAGCTCTGGACGTCGCGCAACTATCGCAGCTTCCGGATCCTGAAGAACGGGCCGGATGCCGCGGACTTCGAGGTCGAATATGCGCCCTGGCCCGTCGACGTCACGCGCAGGGTCTGGGAGACGCGGCGCTTCACGCTGCCGCTCGGCACGCACTTCACCCGAATGGTGTCGACGATCCGATCGGACAAGCCGGGGCCGCTGCTCGTCGGCATCGGCATCGGCAAGCGCACCACCGGCGACGGCGGCGAGCTGACCGTCGATCGCGCCCATGGCCTGCTCTCATGGTGGGGACCGGACGATGCGCACCATGGCCGCATGGCGGTGGCACTGCGCGTCGATCCTGCGGCGATCGCCGAGATCCGGCAGGACGCGGACAATCATCTCGTGATCCTCCGCGTCACCCCTGGCAAGCCGCTCGTCTATCATTCGGGCTCCGCCTGGAACCTCGGCGAAGGCGGCTTCCGCACCCGCGAGGCCTGGGATCGCTATGCTGCGGCCGCGCCGCTCGACTTCAGTCCGCCGCGCTGACCGCTTCTTCCAGCTCAGGAGCATATCCATGGAACGCCGCCGCTTTCTTGCCTCCGCCCTGACCGCGGGCGCGCTGGCCGCAACCGCCCGCGAGGCCGGCGCCGCGTCGCGCACCGCCCCCGTCAGCGATGCCGGGGACCGGCGCTACATGGTCGATCTGCTCGCCCGGATGGCCGAGCCGGTGCTCGGCCCGATGTCCGAGGGCCGGCTCCAGACCGCGTTCGCGCCCGAGCTCAGCCCCACCTGGGACGGACGCAACCCCAAGGTCGCCTATCTCGAATGCTTCGGGCGGCTGATCTCGGGGATCGCACCATGGCTGGCGCTTCCCGACGACGACACGCCCGAGGGGCGGTTGCGGGCGAGGCTGCGCCGGCAGGCGGTGGCGAGCTATGCCCATTCGGTCGATCCGGCGAGCCCCGACTATCTGCTATGGCGCAACGAAGGCCAGCCGCTGGTCGATTCCGCCTATTTCACCAACGCGTTCCTGCGTGCGCCGAAGCAGCTCTGGGAGCCGCTCGACACGGCCACCAAACAGCGCGTCGTGCGCGAGATCCAGGGATTGCGCCGGGTCTCCCCGCCCTACACCAACTGGCTGCTCTTCGCGGCGATGAACGAAGCCTTCCTGCTCTCGATCGGCGAGCAATGGGATCCCGTCCGTATCGATCTCGCGGTCCGCAAGATCAACGAATGGTATGTCGGCGACGGCTGGTATGCCGACGGGCCGCGCTTCCACTTCGATCACTACGGCTCCTACGTCATCCACCCGATGCTGGTGGAGATACTGGAAGTGCTCGCCGCCTCGGGCGCGAAGTTCAACAGCCTCAACGCGACCGAGCTGCTGGAGCAGGCATATAAGCGCATGCAGCGCTTCGGCGAGCATCTCGAGCGGCTGATCGGGCCCGACGGCAGCTATGCGCCGATCGGACGCTCGCTCACCTATCGGACCGCGGTGTTCCAGCCGTTGGGGCTGCTCGCTTGGCGCAAGCGGCTCCCTGCATCGCTGCCGGAGGGGCAGGTCCGCGCGGCGACGCTCGCGGCGCAGCGCGCGATCTTCCGCAATCCGACCAACTTCAACGCCAAAGGCTATCTGACCATCGGCTTTGCGGGGCACCAGGCGACGCTCGGCGACATCTATTCGAACGCCGGCAGCATGTATATCGCGTCGGAGAGCCTGATCGCGCTGGGCCTGCCCGCGCAGGACAGCTACTGGACCGCCCCGGCAATGCCGTGGACGACGCGCAAGGCCTTTGCCGGCGAGCCTTTTCCCAAGGACTATTACGTCAATTACTAGACGGGGCACCGCGCCGGCCGCCATCTGCGTTCCTCCGCGGGCAAAAAAATGGGGGACGCTCGCGCGTCCCCCGAGGAGGTACCCGGAGAGAGAGGTTACTTGCCGAAGCGGAAGCGCAAGGCGGCGCTGAAGTTGCGGCCGTTGTAGAAATGCTGACGCTCGATCCCGGTGGTCATGCCGGGCTCGCCGACGAAGCGATCGGCGGCGACCTTGGTCAGGTTCTCGGCGTTCAGCGACAGCGTCAGCTCGGGGAGAAGCTTGAAGCTCAATGATGCGTCGAGCAGCCCGAACGGACGGATGTAGCGCCCGTCGATCGGATTGCCGGCGACGTTGAACAGGATCGATTCCGAGCGATAGGTGTAGACCACGCGCGCGGTGAGGACGTCGTCCTCATAGAAGCCCGAGGCCGTCCAATTGTATTTGGAAGTGAAGGGTTGCGGCGTATCGACCAGGATTCCGTTCAGGAAGATCGGGTTCTTGGTATCGACATAGGTGAACGATCCCGACACGCCGAAATTGTGCAGGAACTTCGGCATGAAGTCATAGTCGAAGAAGGTCTGACCCGAGACTTCGATGCCCTTCGCCCAGCCATTCTGCGCGTTCACGGTCTGGTTGATGAAATATTGCCCGCCGGTGCACCCGTTGGCGGCCGTGCCGGTATAGGCCGGATAGGTCGACACCGTCTCGCACTGCGAGATGCCGCTGAAGAAGCCCTTCACATCCTTGTAGAACAGGGCGACCGCGGCATAGTTGACCGGCGAGAAATAATGCTCGAGCGAGATGTCGAAATTGTCGGCCTTTTGGGGCCCGAGATCGGGATTGCCCCTGCTGCCCGTGCCGGTGACGGTGTTCACCGAGATCGCGGGATTGAGCGCGTCGGTGCTGGCGCGGGTGATCCCCTTGCCATAGCCGAGGCGCAGGATCGTCTGGGGCGTGATCCGCCATGACAGGTTCGCGCTCGGCAGCACGTCCCAGCGCGACGTGTCCGTCTCGTTGGGGATGATAACGACCGGCGCAGTGGGCGATGCCTGCGAATTGACCATGGCCCGCGCGAAACCTTCCGCGCGGACGGCGCGAACGCCGATATTGCCCTGGATCCGATCGTCGAGGAACGCGAAGTCCGCCGCACCATAGACCGCATAGGTCCGCTCGCGGATGTAGCGGCGGCTCAGCAGATTCTCCGCGAGGCTGTCCTCGGGAAGGATGCCCGCGTTCGGGAAGCGCGCGCGCACATTGTCGCCGAGCAGCGCATCGGGCGAGAACACCAGATAGCCGCCGCCATAACCCATCTCGCCGTTCATGAAATTGGTCGGGGAGGTCTCGAACATATCCGCATAGGGCAGGACCGCGATGCCGTTCGTCTGGGCCGCATTGAGCCCCGCGCCGTCGGTGGTCAGGTTCCGACCGAACGACCAGTTCTGGTATCGGCTCTCGAGCACCGAGTAGCGTGCACCGACCTTCAGCGCCTTGATGAAGGAGTCATGCGGCCGATAGCGCAGATCGAGCGCGGCCGCCCCCGAATTGTCGTCCCATGCCTGGTTGTTGCCGTTGGAATAATTGTTGAAGACCCAATTGGCGGGGCTGGAGAGATCCGGTCCCGAGATGCCGAGCTGCGCAGGCCTCGTGGTGAGATCGCGCGTCACGTCCCAGGTCAGTCCGGCGCGGCTGGTGGCGGTGACCGAGCGATTGTCGGTCGAACGATCGGCCTTGACGTATGAATAGTCGAAATGGACGTCGAAGGCGTCGGTCACCTGCCATTTCACGCCGCCGGCGAGCAGATAGGAGATGTAGTTGCTCCGCTCGTCGCCGCCGACCGATGCGGCGGTCGAGCCGAGGAAGGTGCCCGAGGCGAGGCGCGTGCCCGACAGCAGTTCGTTGGCGCCGCCATTGCTGTTCCGGTTGGCGAGCATCTCGTCGATCGTGAACGGAACGGTCGCCGCGTTCTGGACATAGCGCGAGTTGCTGATGTTCAGGAACCGGTAGTTCTGGTGATACTGGTAATAGGTGTAGTTGCCGTCGAGGTAGAATTCGAGGTCGGGCGTCGGCTTGTACTGGAAGGATCCCGCGAGACCCTTGCGGGTACGCAGATAGTCTTCCTGGAAAACGTTATGCCCTTCGGTCACCGTCGAGACGAGGTTGGCGCGATCGGCGGCCGAAAGTGCCAGGGGGTTGGCGACGTCGGCGAGATAGACCACGTCCGACCGGCCGGCATAGGCTGCGTTGAGGTTGAGCCCGGCGCCGACATTGGCGGCATATTCGGCGCTATTGCCGCGGATCGCGCGGCGGATCGAAGTGCCGCCGCCGGCGGGATTGTTGTCGCCGCGGTTGAAGCTGCGCGAGAATGATCCGGCGAGGAGCAAGCCCATCTCGCCCTCGCCGACGTTCCAGTGGCTCGAGCCGAGCAGGAACAATTCGGGCTGCACCTTCTTGCCAAGATCGTTGAAGCGGCCGCCGATCGAGCCCGAGACCACCGTGCCGGCGAAATCGAGCGGCCGGCGCGTGCGGATGTTGATGAGGCCGCCGATGCCGCCCTCGATATGCTCGGCCGAGGGGTTCTTGTACACGTCGATGCCGGCGACGAGGCCGGGGCTGGCGCCCTCGACGTTGAACTCGCGGCCGCCGGCGGTGATGAAGGCACGCCCGTCGACCTGCGACGAGGTCTGGCCCGAAAGGCCGCGGATGGTGAGGCCGCTCCCCTGCCCGACCGGCGAGGCCGATTCACCGCCGAAGCGATAGGCCTGGACGCCGGGGACGCGCGAGAGCGTGGCCGCGACATTGTTGTCGGGCAGCTTGCCGATATCTTCGGCGCTGATCGTGTCCATCACCTCATTGGTGTTCTTTTTGCGCTGCGCGGAGGATTGCAGGCTCTCGCGGATGCCGGTGACGACGATCGCGTCGCTCTCTTCGCCAGTGTCCTGCGCCGGCGCGACGTCTGGCGCCTGCGCGCCGTCCTGCGCCCAAGCCGGCAACGCAGCCGTGGTGCACAAAAGGGCGATCGCCAATTTCGAAACGGTCTTCATGCTCCCCTCCTATCTCCCTGCTCCTGGACCGGGTTCGGGAAGGAGAGTCCGCGCGCCCTGCGAAGACGCTGATCCGCTCCTGTCCGCCTGACTGGCTTTTGCCGCCGGTCTGTTATCGATAGCAGAAATTGTCTGATACCGATAACAGATGAGGCTTGCAAGGGCCTGCATGCATGGGGCCGTGCGGCGGGGGATTTGCGGGGAATCCTGTTACGGGACAGGGCTGCGCAGCCGGCGGCGCCGGAGCCGATCGATCTTCAAAGGGCGAGGCACTTCTCTCTTTCGTCACCCCGGACTTGTTCCGGGGCCCAGCGGGAGGCGACTCTCGCGAAAAAGGCAGGAGGTCAGCCGGTGAGGCTGAGTGGACCCCGGCACTTCGGCCCGGGTGACGGTAGTGGCTATCGGCCGTCCATCGGCTCCGGAAGTCTCGCTCCTAACGGACGACCAGTCCTTCAACGAACGGCCCCACATCGATGTCGGACTGCCGGACGCGTTTGCCGCCGATCGTGAGATTCTCGATCGTCACCCCGCGCACGACTCGATCCTGCGAATGGCCGGCGATGACCGGGCGGTTGATGTCGCCGCCCTTGAAGCGGACGTTGCGCACGCTGATCCGCTCGATCCCGCGGCCAGGCGCGTGGCTGTACTTCGCGTTGAACACCACGCGGAAGTTGAACAACATGCCTTCCTCGATCGAATCGATCCGGATGTCCTCGAAGCGGACGTCGCGCACGAGATTGTTGTCGCCGTCGCTGATCGCCATCACGCCCTGATAATCGCGATCGTCCTCGTCATGGCCGAGTATGTCGATGTTGCGGAACGCGATATCCTCGAGCACTTCGGCGGCGCCGGGCGTGCCGTGCAAGCCGATGTTGATCGGATGGGCGATGTCCGCCCACAGGATCGAGTTGGTGATCCGGTAGTTGCGCGCATCGCCCTTATAGTCCCAGCGCCCGCCATAGATGGCGATCGTATCGTCCGAATTGCGCATGAAGACGCTGTCCACGCGAACGTCGGAGCAGCTCATGAAATCCAGCCCGTCGCTCCAGCTCGACGCGCTGAACGACTTGAGATTGCGGATGGCGACGCCCGTCGACTGGCCGCACAGCACAGAATAATGGTTCGGATTGAGGAGGATCGGTCCGTCCACCGTGACGTTGCGCGAATGGGCGATGGTGATGCCCTCTTGCGGGCGATCGATAATGCCGTGGCCGACGATGCGGACATTCTCGGCGTCGCGTATTTCGATATTGCCCTGCACCAGCGCGCCGCCCGCGATCGCGACCGTCGTGTTGGACGGGATCCGGAAGCTCTTCTGCCCTTCAGGGAGCGCGTGAACGCCCGGGCCGAAGTAGATGATTCCAGGCCCGGCCGGCGGCAGATCGCCCTCGGGCGCGTCGGCGAAGAGGTGCAGATTGTGCAGCCGGTCGCCGTCGAACTCGACCGAGATCCGGGCGGGCCTGTCGAGCCGGAAATAGGCGGTGTTGCCGACCAGCCTCGCGCGCACCCCCGCCGAATCGGGGCGAACCTCGACGCGCCGGACGTCGCCATTGTTCTTCTTGACCGCAACCTCGACCGGGCCGCCCATGTCGAAGGCCACCATCGAGGCATCCTGCGGCCGGTCGAGATCGACCTTGACGTTATACTCGTAGAGGTCGCGCCATTCGCCGCCGGGTACGCGGACGCGCACCGTGAAATCGTCGTTGAGATACGCCCAGAACGCCTTGCCCGCGGGCGGCGCGTGGATGCGCAGCGTCGCGTCGGGCGTTTGCGCCGCCGCCGGAAGCGACAGCGCGGCAAGGCCGCAGGGCAGCCCAGCGCAAAGGGTGGCAAAGTTCATCGCGTGATCCTGAACCAGTCGAAGTCTGCGAACCCGACCGAGGTCGCGACGCTGGCGGGAGTGCCGTCCTGCGCCTGCGCGAACAGGCCGATCTGCGCGCCCACCCAGCGCCCGGGCCGGCTCTCGAACGCGGGCCCCAACGGCACGAAGTGCTCGCCGTCGAGGCTGTAGCTGAAGCGCACCTTGACGTGCGCCTCGCGCAGCATCGACGGCCAATAGGGCGTGAAGGACGGCGGCGGCACCCGAACCGTCACCGGCTCCGCCTCGAGCCGCAGCCACAAAGGCGTGTCGTCCGCGACCACCGGACCGGCGCTGCGTTGCTCGCCCGCCGCAGGCTCGACTCCGTCGCGCCAGCCCTGGACGAGCCGCGTCTCGCCGCCGCTGCGCTCGACGCCGATCCAGGCGTAACGCTGGCCGAGCATCGCGAGCCCCGCGCGCTCCCCGGAGCGAAGCGGCTGAAAGCGGAGCGATGTCGTCGCGGTGAACGCCGACGCCGGCAGCTTCTGCGAGAGCAGATTGCCCGCCTCGTAGAGATTGGCCGAACCGCTCACCGATTTGAGGCGCAGCCTGCCGTCCGCCAGCTTGATCCAGTCCTCGGCCGGATTGCTGTTCCACTGCCAGGCGAGCGACAGCGGCCCGCCGAATTCGTCGTCCGCCTCCGGAGCGCTTGGCGGCTGGGCGGGAAGATCGGGTTTGCGGTGGCGGAGCACGGGCTCCCCGCGCCCGTCGCCATCGGGATCGGCACCGATCACCGGCCATCCCCTGCGCCAGCGCATCGGCTGCAGATGGACGACGCGGCCATAGCTGTCGCGATCCTGAAAATGCAGGAACCAGTCCTCGCCCGATGGCGTGTCGACCCAGGCGCCCTGATGCGGCCCGTTGATCTCGGTCCCGCCCTGATCGAGGACGTTACGTCCCTCATAGGGGCCCTCGATGCGGCGGCTACGGAACACGCCCTGCCAGCCGCCCTTCACGCTGCCGCTGGGCGCGAACAGGTAATAATAGCCGTCGCGCTTGTAGAGCTTGGGGCCCTCGGTGGTCTGCCACGGCCGCGGGCCGAGGCTCGTCGTCACCGGCGGGAGCGCCGCGCCGTCGATGATCGTGCGCCCCTCGCCCACCGTCCGCGTGCCGTCCGCATTGAGCCGCTTGAGCACGATCAGATTGGACTTGCCGGCGCGGCTGCCGGCAAAGGCGTGCACCAGCCAGCCGGTGCCGTCCTCGTCCCAGAACGGCGCGGGATCGATCGCGCCCCTGGTCGCGTCGACGAGTTCGGGTGCCGACCAAGGCCCGCGCGGATCCCTGGCGGTCACCACGAAGATGCCGAAATCGGGATCGGGATAGTAGATCAGGAAGCGTCCGCCCCGATGGCGGATCGCCGGCGCCCAGACTCCGCCCCCGCGCCGCGGCGTGCGAAAATGCGCTTCGGGGGGAACCGCTGCGAGCGCATGACCGATCAGCGTCCAGTTCACGAGATCGCGCGAATGCAAGATCGGAAGCCCGGGCGCGTTCGTGAACGACGACGCTGTCAGATAGAAATCCTCACCGACGCGCACCACGTCCGGATCGGAATAGTCGCCCGCGAGCACCGGATTGGCATAGGTCCCGTCGCCGCGATCCGGGAACCAGCGTCCGTCGGTCGACTGTGCGTGCGCGGGCGCAGCCATGAAGGCGAGCGTCAACGCCCCGATATCGCCTCGCCACCCCAACCGGCACGCACTCATGCCCCAATCATCCTCTCGATTTGCGACTTGCCGTTCCCGGAGTGCCTGTTATCGATATCAGAATGCCGGGTGCGGCGCACGAGCGCAAGCGGAAACTGATCCGCGACCAAGGCACCGAAGGAGAGGAGAGAAGCATGTCCATCGGTCGGCGGGAACTGATTTCCGGTGCGATCGCTGCAGCAACGGCGGGCGGCATCCGGCCGGCAGCGGCATCACCCGAACCCTTGCAAGTCCATTCGCCCGACGGTCGCATCCGCATCACGCTCGCGCTCCCGAACGCGGCGGAACCCTTTCCCTGCTGGTCGGCGACGCTCGACGATCTGCCCATCCTCGAGCCGTCACGGCTGGCGCTGGCGCTCGAAGACGGAAAGCTGCTCGGCCCCCGCGCGCGCTATCGAAACCACCGCATCCGCCACCATGCGGAGCGTTGGCGCCCGGCCTATGGGATCGCCAAGATCTATGACGGCGCCCGCAACGAGCTGGACGTCGTCTTCGACGATCCCGAGCGCGGCCTGCGCTTCGCCATCCGGCTCGCTGCGCACGATGACGGCATCGCCATGCGCTACCGGCTGCTTGGCCGGCAGCAGATCCGCCTCGGCGGCGAGGCGACCGCGCTGCGCTTCCCGCACGGCTCGCGCGTTTGGAGCAGCAGGGACGAAGGCGAATATGCGGTGTCCGCGCCCGAGGCGCTCGCCCCGACGCCGCATCCGGATCTCACCGCAAGCACCGATCAGGGCGCGCTGGCCGATCCGCCGCTCTACGTCGCCACACCGCAGGGACTCGCGCTCAGCCTGTGCGAGTCTGACCGGTTGCACTATCCGCGGACGATGTTCCGCGGGGCCGGGCGTGACACGCTGGAAACCCATCTCATGCGCTTCCCCGGCCGCGCGACCGGCTATTCGGGACCCGGCGACACGCATGCCGCGCCGGTCTTCGCAGTGGAGGCGCCGTTCGAGACGCCGTGGCGCGTCCTGCTGGTATCGCGCGAACCGGCGAAGCTGCTCGAGAAAGCGGGACTGATCCAGTCGCTCGCCACGCCGAACCGGCTCGGCGACGTCTCATGGATCCGCCCGGGACGCGCCTTCCGCATCCGCAAGCCCTATACCACCGAGCGCGCGCTCGCCTGTGTCGCCTTCGCCGCGAAGCACAAGCTCGAATTCGTCGAGTTCGACGCGCATTGGTATGGCGACGGCACCGATCCGGGCGACGCGACGGTTCCGATCGCCGGGCTCGACATGATGAGGATCATCGCCGCGGCGAAGGACAAGGGGGTCGGCATGATCCTCTATGTGGACCGCGTACCCGCGATGCGGCAGCTCGACGCGATCGTCCGCACCTATCGCGCCTGGGGCGTGGCGGGGATCAAGTTCGGCTTCGTCTGGGAGGGGCGCCAGGAGGATGTCGACTTCATCTACGCGATGGTCCGGCGCTGCGGCGAGCATCGGCTGATGGTCAATCTCCACGACAATCTGCGCCCGGCAGGGCTCGAGCGCACCTTGCCCAACTATATCGCGCTCGAGGGCGTGCGCGGCAACGAGCAGTTCCCTACGGCGCGGCACAATGTCACCCTGCCCTTCACGCGCGCGCTCGCGGGGCCAATCGACTACACCATCTGCTACGCGCACGAGCGCAACCAGACGACCAACGCGCACCAGCTCGCGATGGCGGCGGTCTATTACAATCCGCTGACCTTCCTCTATTGGTATGACGAACCCGGCAAATATGCCGACGATACGGCCTGGCCGGCGCTGCGCTGGTTCGACGAATGCCCGACGAGCTGGGACGAGACCGTGGCGCTGGGCGGTGCGATCGGCGAATATGTCGTGGTGGCGCGCCGGCACGGCAAACGCTGGTTCCTCGGTGCGATGACCAACGAGCAGGCGCGTCGGGTGCCGATCGCGACCGACTTCCTCGGCCAAGGCCGCTGGCGCGCGACCGTCTATGCCGACGGCGCCGCCGCAGCGCAGGCGCGGTCGACGCCGGTCGAGATTTCCGTCCGTGAGTTGCGTGCGGGCGAGACGCTCGAACTGGCACTGGCGCCGAGCGGGGGCCAGGCGATCCTGTTCGAGCGCGTTTAGGATCATAAGCGCGCCCCTCCCTGCAGGGAGGAGAAACCAAGCCTTCCTACCCCGCAGCCCCTGGCGCGGGCCCGGTCGAGCTGCGCTCGACCAGCGTCAGCATCTCGCGGACATGTGGCGCCTTCACCTCGCCGCCGCTGCGCGCGGTGCGCACCTGATCGGCGAGCATCGCCACCGCGGTGGCGGCCATGTCGGCGATCGGCTGACGGATCGTGGTGAGCTCGGGCCAGACCGTCGAGGCGACGGGCGCGTCATCGAAGCCCGCGATGCTCAGATCGCGCGGCACCGACAATCCCATGCCCTGCGCGACCGCCGAGACCGCCGCGGCCATGTCGTCATTGCTCGCGAAGATAGCGGTCGGCCGCGGCGATACCCCCAACAGCTGGCGCGCGGCGTCCAGTCCCGACTTATAGGTGAACAGCCCCGGCGCGATCCATTCGGGCTCGATGCGGATTCCCGCACCGGCGAGCGCCGCGCGATAGCCCTGCTCGCGTCGCTGCGAGGGCGAGTGCTTGGGATCACCCTGGATGAAGCCGATCGCCCGGTGCCCCGCGGCGATCAGGTGGCGAGTCATGTCGAACGCGCCCTTGTAATCGTCGACCACGATCGCGGCGACGCCCTCGCGCGGGATCGCGGTGGCGAAGGACAGCGGCAGCACGCCCGCCGTGCTCACCTTCTCGAGCATCCGCGCCGAATCGCACAAAGGCGGCGGGAGGATGACGCCGCCGATCCCCGCCTCGATCAGCCGCTCGAGCCCTTCGAGCGCCTCGTCCTCGGTGACGCCCGGCTCGATCATGAACTGGCATCCGCTCGCGCCGCTCTGGCGGAACGCGCCCATCAGGAAGGCGCCGAGGTTCGAGGAGCTGGGATTGCTGTACAGCGCCCCGATGCGCACATCGCTTTTGAGGCTGCGCGCAGTCAGGTTGGGCGAATAGCTCAGCGCCTCGATCGAGGCGTTGACCTTTTGCTGCATCGCCTTGCTGACATATTTGGCGCCGTTGATCACTCGCGAGACGGTCATCGAGGAGACCCCGGCGTGCCGGGCCACGTCGTGGATCGTGACCACGCTTCGTTTCGCGCCGTTGCCGCTCTCGGCCTCGCTCCGCTCCGCCATTGTGTGTGCCCGGTTCCTGGTTATGTTCTCGTGCGCGTAGCGTGCACCCTGATATCGGTAACAGAAATCCAAGGTCGGTCAATCGGCACTTGCCCGAGGCCCCGCTTGTCGGCATATGTGGTATCGATAACAGGTCAAATAACAGGAAGAGAGGGTCCGGCGGGTGACCGATACCAGGCGGAATTACGTGACGCTCAGCGCGTTCCTCTTCTGCTTCTTCTTCGCCCAGGCGATGACGATGTCGCTGCTGTCGATCTGGCTTACCCGTTCGCTCGGGCTGAACGGAGTCGAGGCGGGCACGGTGTTCTCCGCCAACTTCATCGGCGCGATGTGCGCCCAGCCGCTCTACGGCTATGTTTCGGACCGGATGGGTTTCCGCAAGGTCGTGCCGCTGGGCGTGGCGCTGCTGGTGATGCTCTCGGGCCTCTTCTTCAGCTTCGCCTATGCGCCCCTGTTGCGGTGGAACCTCGTCGCCGGCGCCGCGGTCGGCGGGCTCTATCTCGGCGTCACCTTCATCGCCGGCAGCTACGCGCTCGAAAGCTATGTCGATCGCGTCGGGCGCAAATACGGGTTCGAGTATAGCCGCGTGCGGCTCTGGGGCTCGCTCGGCTTCGCGAGCGCAGCGGCCTTTTCGGGGCGGCTCTACAATGTCGACCCGGGCATCAACTTCTTCCTCGCGAGCGCGGCGGGCCTGCTGCTGCTGCCGATGCTCGCCCTCGCGCGCATCGCGCCGGACGCGGGCCAGCAGGCGGCGGCGGACCGACTGACACCCCGCGACTCCATGACGTTGCTCGGCCAGCCCAAATTCTGGGGCTTCATGGTGCTGATCCTCGGGGTGACCAATCTCTACCTCGTCTACGACCAGCAATTCCCCTTCTATTTCTCCTCGCTCTTCCCCACGCCCCAGGCCGGCGCGGCGATGTTCGGCTATCTCAATTCGGCGCAGATCTTCGTCGAGGCAGGTGGCATGTTCCTCGCACCCTTCCTCGTGCGCCGGATCGGCGCCACGCGCGGGCTGATGCTCGCGACTGCGATCATGATCGTGCGCATCGCCGGATCGGGGCTGGCGACGGGGCCGCTCACCATCTCCGCGTGCAAGATGCTGCACGCGATCGAGTTGCCCATCCTCGCCGTCTCGCTCTTCCGCTACATCGCCTGGCATTTCGAGCCGCGCCACGCCGCGACGGTCTATATGGTGGGGGTGAGCTTCGGCCATTCGCTCGGGCTCGCGATCCTCTCGCCGCTCGCCGGCAAAAGCTACGATCTGATCGGGTTCCAGAACACTTATTTCCTGATCGCGGCGTTCGCTTTGGTCTTCTGGATCGCATCGTGGTTCGCGCTGTCGCCGACGCCGGCGGAAGTCGCGGTCCCGTCCGAGGCAACGGGTCCGGTCGATCCACCGGGCGGCGACGTGCAGCCGCTGGGAGCGGGCCGATGAGCGAGGTCGCGAACGAGACGCTGGCACCGATCGTGTCGGAACGTCCGGATCCTGCCGAGCTCGACGCACTGATCGCCGGCGCGCTGGTCAGGCTCGAGCGGACGATGCCGCAGTTCCGCGATCATTTCCCCGCGCCGTCGAGCACGGACGGCACTTATGCGCCGATCGACAATGTCGAATGGACCAACGGCTTCTGGACCGGGATGCTCTGGCTCGGCTGGGAGTTCACCGGGCGCGACGCCTATCGCCGGGCGGCGGAAGACAATGTCGTGTCGTTCCTCGATCGCGTCGAGCGGCGAGTGAATGTCGATCATCACGATCTCGGCTTCCTCTACACCCTGTCGGCCTGCGCCGCGCACCGGCTCACCGGCAGCGCGATCGGCCGCGTGGCGGGGCTCGACGCCGCACGGCTGCTGCTGGCGCGGTTCGATCCCGTCGCGAACGTGATCCAGGCCTGGGGCGATCTGCGCGATCCCGCACAGCGGGGCCGCATGATCATCGACTGCAACCTCAACCTGCCCCTGCTCTTCTGGGCGAGCCGTGAGACGGGTGATCGCGCCTATGCCGACGCTGCGACGCGCCACCTCGCGCAGGCGGCACGCTATCTGGTCCGGCCCGACGCCTCGACCTATCACACCTTCTACATCGATACCGTGACCGGGCTGCCGCGTTTCGGAAGCACGCATCAGGGCCATTCAGACCAGAGCTGCTGGGCGCGCGGCCAGGCATGGGGCATTTACGGCTTTGCGCTGGGCGGGCTGCACACGGGCGATCCCGCTCATGTCGAGCTCGCCGCGCGGCTCGCCAACTATTTCCTCAACCGCCTGCCGAGCGACGGGATCTGCTGCTGGGACCTGATCTTCGCCGATGACGACGGCACGCCGCGCGACAGTTCGGCCGCCGCGATCGCCGCATGCGGGCTGCTCGAGCTCGCCAAGGCGCTGCCTGCGGCAGACCCACGACGCGACACCTATGCCGGCTGGGCGTGGCGCATCGTGCAGGAGCTCGGCACGCGCTACCTCGCGCCGGTGGAAGGCTCCAACGCGCTGCTGCTGCACGCCGTCTATCACATGCCCAACGGCGCCGGCGTGGACGAGGCATGCATCTGGGGGGACTATTTCTACCTCGAGGCATTGATGCGCCTCAGGAACGTCTGGACACCCTATTGGAGCTGAGAGGCACCCGCCTCCCTCAGCTCTGGACCACTGCCCTTCCCGCGGCGCGCCCGCTGAACAGGCAGCCGCCGAGGAAGGTGCCCTCGAGCGAGCGATAGCCGTGCATGCCGCCGCCGCCGAACCCGGCGGCCTCCCCCACGGCGAACAGCCCCGCGATCGGCGCGCCGTCGCTGCCCAGCACCCGCGCGTCGAGGTCGGTCTCGAGCCCGCCCAGCGTCTTGCGGGTCAGGATGTTGAGCCGCACCGCGATCAGCGGTCCGTTGCCGGAATCGAGGATCGGGCGCGGCGGTGCGGTGCGCATCAGCCGCTCTGCAAGGCCCAGCCGGGCATTGCGGATCCCCATCAGCTGAAAGTCCTTCGAGAAGCGATTGGTCAGCTCGCGATCGCGCATCACGATCGCATCCTCGATCTTTCGCGGGTCGAGCGGCGTCCCCTCGCCGATCCGGTTCATTCCCTCCACCAGCGCGGCGATGTCGTTCGCCACGACGAAGTCCTCGCCCTTCGCCTTGAAAGCCTCGACCGGCTCGGGCGCGCGGCTCCGGCTCGTCACCCGCCGCAACGTCCGCCGCAAGCTCCGGCTGGTCAGGTCGGGGTTCTGCTCGGAGCCCGACAGCGCGAATTCCTTGCGGATGATCGCCTGGTTGAGCACGAACCAGCTGTACGGATTGCCGCCTTCCAGCAGGTAGCGCAGCGTTCCCAGCGTGTCGTAGCCCGGCAGGAAAGGCGGCGGCAGGCGATCGCCGCGCGCATCGAACCACATCGACGAAGGACCGGGTAGGATACGGATGCCATGGTCCTTCCAGATCGGCCGCCAGTTCCGCAGCCCCTCGACATAATGCCACATGCGATCGGAGTGGATCAGCCGCGCGCCCGCCGTCTGCGCGATGCCGATCATCCGGCCGTCGACATGCGCGGGGACGCCGCGCACCATGAAGGCAGGCGGCGTGCCCATCCGCGCCGGCCAGTTGCGGCGGACGAGATCGAGATCGCCGCCGATCCCGCCCGAAGCGACGATCACCGAACGCGCGGTCAGCCGGAAATCGCCGACCGCGTCGCGCGAGCTGGCGGCGCCGCGTTCGACGGGATCGGGATGGAGCCGGGTACCCGATACCCCGATGACGCGACCGCCTTCGGTCTCCAGCGCATCGACGCGGTGCCGCCACAGGAAGCGGAGCTTGCCGTCGCGCTCCGCCGCGCGCGCCAGCTCGGCAAAGGGTTTGACGACCCCGGGCCCCGCTCCCCAGGCGATATGAAAGCGCGGCACCGAATTGCCGTGCCCCTCGGCGCGCCCGTCGCCGCGCTCGGCCCAGCCGACCACCGGCACGAACGACACGCCGTGCGCGCGCAGCCACGCCCGCTTCTCGATCGCCGCGAAGCGCACATAGGCTTCCGCCCAGCGCCGCGGCCATAGGTCCTCGGGACGATCGAACCCGGCGGTGCCCAGCCAGTCCTGCCAGGCCAGTTCATGACTGTCGCGGATGCCCAGCCGGCGCTGCTCGGGAGAGTCGACGAGGAACAGCCCGCCCAGCGACCAGAAGGCCTGACCGCCCAGGCTTTGCTCGGGTTCCTGCTCGACGAGGATCACCGAGGCGCCGCGGGCCGCCGCCTCGCTCGCCGCCACGAGGCCGGCGAGGCCGGCGCCCACGACGATGACATCGGCTTCGCGCGGCGCCATCAGCGCAGCTCCCGCCGAAGGATCTTGCCGACATTGGTCTTGGGCAGCGGCGTGTCGCGGATCTCGACGATCGAAGGCACCTTGTAGCCGGTCAGCCGCGCGCGGCAGTGTTCGCGCACCATTTCGGCCGAAAGCGCCGGCCCGCGCGGATGCACCACTGCCTTGATCCGCTCGCCCTTCACCGGATCGGCGACGCCGACCACCGCCACTTCGGCCACGTCGGGATGCGTCGCGATCGCTGCCTCGATCTCGGCGGGATAGACGTTGAAGCCCGAGACGAGGATCATGTCCTTGATCCGGTCGATCAGCCGCACCTCGCCATCCTCCCCCATCACCCCGACATCGCCGGTCGCGAGCCAGCCGTCGTCCGACAATGCCCGCGCACTCTCCTCGGGATGCCCCCAATAGCCCCGCATCACCTGCGGCCCGCGCACGCACAGCTCGCCGGGCTCGTCCAGCCCCGCCCAGCTTCCGTCCGCGCGGCGCATCCGCACTTCGGTCGACGGCACCGGCAACCCGACGGTGCCGGTATAGCCCATCACGCCCGCCGCTGCGAAATCGACCGGGCGGATGCACACCACGGGCGCGCATTCGGTGAGCCCATAACCTTCGACCAGCGGCTTGCCGGTGAGTGCCTCCCAGCGCACCGCGACCTCGGCATGCGTCGCCATGCCCCCTGCGATGGTGAGCCGTAGCGCGGAGAAATCGCGCGCCCGGAATTCGGGGTCGTCGAGCAGGCTCGCGAACAAGGTACTTACCCCCGCCATCCCGGTGAACCGCTCCTTCCGGAGGATCCAGCTCACCCGCCGCGTATCGCGCGGATTGGCGATGAGGATGTTGCGCCCGCCCACGCCCATGAACATCAGCAGGTTCGCGGTGAGCGAGAAGATATGGTAGAGCGGTAGCAGCGTGACATTGGTCAGCAGCTCGCTGTCGTCGAGCTGCGACATCACCCAGGCGCGGCCCTGCAGCACATTGGCGACGACGTTGCGATGCGTGAGCATCGCGCCCTTGGCGACGCCCGAAGTGCCGCCGGTATATTGCAGGAACGCCAGGTCGCCCTGCGCGATCTCGGGTCTGCGGTACGCCAACCGCCGCGCCCGGCGCATCATCTGCTTCCATGTGTGTGTGCCGCGTTTCGGCCAGGGCGCAGGCTTCTGCCCCGCGGCGCGCAGCATCAGCCCGATCGCCGGCCCCTTGATCGGGCCCAGCATGTCACCGATCGACGTCACCACCACTTCGCGAACCGCGGTCTGTTCGCGGATCGCGGCGAAGGTCGCCGCGAACATGTCCATCACCACGAGCACCACAGCCCCGCTATCGTGCAGCTGATGCGCCAACTCGGGCGCGGTGTAGAGCGGGTTGACGTTGACCACCACCGCGCCGGCGAACAGCGTCCCGAACAGCGCCGCCGGATATTGCAGGCAATTGGGCATCATCAGCGCGACGCGATCGCCTTTCTCCACGCCCACGTCCTGCAGCCACGCCGCGAACGCCTTCGCGTCCGCCAGCGTCGCGCCATAAGTGCGCCCGCTGCCGAGGCTGACGAACCCGATCCGCCCGGCATAAAGCAGCGCGTCGCGCTCGAAGATGTCGGCCAGCGTCCCCGCCCCCTCGAGCTCGGCGTCGATGGTCGTCGGTACGCCGGGGCGATAGAAGCGCGTCCAGAAGCGCTCGGCCCAGAGCCGATCCGCATCGTCCTGCGCGATCGGCTCCGCGGTCACTTCTCGACCACCGCCACCACGCCTTGCCCGCCTGCCGCGCAGATCGAGATCAGTCCGCGCCCGCCGCCGCGCCGGTCGATCATCTGCGCCAGATTGGCGAGGATCCTTCCCCCCGTCGCCGCGAAGGGGTGCCCCGCCGCGAGCGAACTGCCGTTGACGTTGAGTTTCGTGCGATCGATCGCACCGGGCGGCGCATCGCGGTCCAGCCGCTCGCGCGCGAATTGGGGGTCTTCCCAGGCCGCCAGCGTGCACAGCACCTGCGCGGCGAACGCCTCGTGCAATTCGTAATAGTCGAAGTCCTGGAGCGTGATGCCGAGCTTGTCGAGCATCCGCGGCGCCGCATAGGCGGGCGCCATCAGCAGTCCCTCCGCGCCGCCGACAAAGTCCACCGCTGCAGTCTCGCCCGCGCGCAGATAAGCAAGGATCGGCAGCCCCCGCGCCTTCGCCCATTCCTCGCTGGCGAGCAGCACCACCGCGGCGCCGTCGGTGAGCGGCGTCGAATTGCCGGCCGTCAGCGTGCCGTGCGCGCGATCGAACGCCGGTTTGAGCGTCGCGAGCTTCTCGAGGCTGCTGTCGGGGCGGAGGTTGTTGTCGCGCGCCAGCCCGCGCCACGGCACGATCAGATCGTCGAAGTCGCCGCGGTCATAGGCGGCCGCCATATTGTGGTGGCTCCGAACCGCCAGCGCGTCCTGATCGGCGCGGGAAATCCCCCAGCGCTTCGCCATCAGCTCGCAATGCTCCCCCATCGACAATCCGGTGCGCGGCTCGGCGTTGCGCGGCAGCTCGGGCTTGAAAAGCATCCCCGGCCGGACCTTGGCCAACGCCTTGAGCCGCCCGCCCAGCGTCCTCGCGCGGTTGGCTGCGAGCAGCGCCTGCCGGAACCTTTCGTTCACGGCGATCGGCGGGTCGGAGGTGGTGTCGGCCCCGCCCGCGATGCCCACTTCGATCTGTCCGAGCGCGATCTTGTTCGCGACGAGGATCGCCGCCTCCAGCCCGGTGCCGCAGGCTTGCTGGATGTCATAGGCCGGCGTCTCGGGCGAGAGACTCGTCGAGAGCACTGCCTCGCGGGTGAGGTTGATGTCGCGCGCCTGTTTGAGCACCGCCCCCGCCGCGACCTCCCCCAGCCGCAAACCCTCGAGCCCGAACCGGCCGACCAACGCCTCGAGCGCGGCGGTCAGCATCTCCTGGTTCGAGGCATTGGCATAGGCGGTGTTCGAGCGCGCGAAGGGGATTCGGCTGCCGCCGAGGATCGCGACCCGGCGCGGTTCACGGATGCTCAGCATATGTTCCCTCTTCGGATACGAGATCGCGCCCCAACCGGCCGATCAGATGGAGCCGCTCGCCTGCCCCGTCGCGCACCGCGAAGGACGTGCCATGGTCCGTCGGGTCGGCGAAATGAGTCACGCGCCCAGGCAGCAGGATCGGCGTCCGGAACGCCACGTCGATCGCGATCTCATCGATCGGCACAGCGGGGAGCACGCGCGCGAGCGCCCGCGCTTTGGTCCACATCCCGTGCGCGATCGGCCGCTTGAACCCGAACAGTCGCGCGCCGAGCCACGACATGTGGATCGGGTTGCGGTCGCCCGAGAGGCGGGCGTAGCGCGGCGCCACTGCGCGCGCGATCGTCTCTGCGCCGGTCGGCGTGGTCGCGGCATCGGCATCGGACAGCGCCGCGACCGGCATGCCGAGCGCCGATCGCACGCCACGCCGCAGATACACGCTCTCGCTCTGCCAGACCACGGAAGAGCCCAGCAGCGCTTCGACGAAGATCGTGAAGGCCTGACCGCGCGGATGCGACCGGAACCCGCCGAACTCAGCCGAGAGAGTCAGCCGATCGCCCACCGCCAGCGTGCGATGCTGGGCGATGCGGTTGGCGATATGGACCGTCCCCGCCAGCGGCCAGGGAAAATCGCGCCGCATCATCAGCTCGAGATGGAGCGGAAATGCCAGCAAATGCGGCCAGGTCGGCGGTACGCCCTGCGCTTCGTCGAAGCCGCACAGATCGCGATACTCGGCGAGCGGCGCGGCCTCGATCATCACATCCGGGCGAACCAGCCGCACGCCCGGCAACGCCGGATGCGAGGGCGCGGACTTCATCAGCGTCGCCAGGCCCGCCAGCAGCACCGCGCCGGGCGAGGAAGGACGATCGACGATCAGTGTCTGGGCGGTCATGGCTATCAGGCTCCCAAAAGGCTCTGGCCGCAGACCCGAACGATCTCGCCGGAGATCCCTGCGCTGCCGGGATCGGCGAGCCAGGCGATCGTCTCGGCGACATCCTCGGGTTGGCCGCCCTGTCCCATCGAATTCATCCGCCGGCCCGCTTCGCGGATCGTGAAAGGCACCGCGGCGGTCATCTGCGTCTCGATGAATCCCGGCGCGACGGCATTGGCGGTGATGCCCGCGGACGCCACCTCGCGTGCCAGCCGCCGAATCCAGCCGATCACGCCGGCCTTCGAAAAGGCATAGTTGGTCTGGCCGACATTGCCCGCGATCCCGCTCAACGAGGAAACCGCGACGATCCGCCCGCCGCTGCGGATCTGTCCGGCCTCGAGCAGGGCGGCGGTGATCCGCATCGGTGCCGCGAGGTTGACTGCCATCACCGCATTCCAGCGATCGGCTTCCATCCGCGCGATCGTCTTGTCGCGGGTGATCCCGGCATTGTGGACGATCACATCATAGCCGCCCCGCGCGCGCGCATCCTCAACGATTTGCCCGGCAGCGTCGGGCGCGGTGATGTCGAGCGCGAGCACGCTGCCGCCGAGCCGAGCCGCCTGTCCGGCGAGCGCCTCCTGCGCCGCCGGCATGTCGAGCCCGACGACATGCGCGCCCGATCGCGCGAAGCTCCCGGCGATCGCCGCACCGATCCCGCGCGAGGCGCCGGTGACGAGTATCGTCCGTTGCTGGCCCGCCGTTCCCGCCGCGGCCGCCCCGACGCGGATCGCCTGCCCCGAAACATAGGCCGAGCGCCCCGAAAGCAGGAAGCCGAGCGTGCTCCCCAGCGCCGGTTCGCCGGCGACCGGTACATAGATCAGCTGCGCCGCGATCGCCCTGCGCGCTTCCTTGGCGAGCGAGCGCAGAAAGCCTTCGAGCCCGCGCCAGATCGCGGCGGCCTCTTCATCCGGCGCGTGATCGGGATCGTGCGCGAGCAGCACGATGCGGCCATTGGGCCGCACGCCGCGCAGGCTCTCATGGAAGATGCGGTACAGCGCCTCGGTCGCCGCGACGGTAGCGCAGCCGGTGGCGTCGACGACCAGCGCATCGACCGGCGCTTCCGCGCTCGCCGCGCCCGCGCGGGACACGCCCAGCCGTTCGAGTTCGCGCATCACCAGTCCGCCCAGCCGTCCCCCGCCGGCATCGGCGACCAGCGCTACGCCGGCCATCCGCGCGGGATCGCGATCGATCGGCACCGGCTGCGGAAGCCCGAGCGCGCCCGTGAGCCAATGTCCGATCCCCGAATTGGCGAAATCGAGATAGCGGTCGCTCATTCCGCAGCCTCCGCAAGCGGGCCGCGCGCCTCGGCGGCATGGTACTGCCGGAGTCCTTCGGCGAGCCCAAAATCGGGCGGAAAATCATCGACCTGGATCGCGATATCGGCATGCTCGGCGAAGCGGAAGATCGCCTCCCGCTCCTCCGCGTCGATCAGACCTTGCGCCTCGACCTCGGTCGCCCACGCCCCGAGTACGCGGAAATTCTGCGGCAGGCGGGCGATCCTGCCCGCGCGGATCGCCGGTCGCAACCGCGCCTCGATCGCCGCGACCGCCGGATAGAGGTCGAACGCGACTTGCGTGGCGGCGATCGGGTCGACTTCCATCCGCGGCGTCCACGATCCCGCGAGCAACCGGTCGCGCGCCGCCCCGTGCGACTGGACGAGCTGCGCCACCGCGGCGGCGGCGCGATCGTCCGGCGCGGCGAACCGCCCGCCGAACGGCCGTACCAGCAGCCGCAGCGCGATCGCTGCAATGCGGCTCGGATGATTGGCGATCGTTTCGCGCAAGGCGGCGTCGGCACGCGCGAGCGCGTCACGCGCGGTCCAGTGCACCAAGGGCAAGTCCGCAGCCGGTCGACCTTCGTCCTCGAAACGCTTGAGCACCGCCGACAGGATGAACAGCTGCGACAAGATGTCGCCCAGCCGCCCGGTCACCGTCTCGCGCCGCTTGAGCGTCCCGCCGAGGGTCGCCATCGACAGATCGCTCGCCAATGCCAGCGCGGTCGAGAGCCGGGTGGCGCGGCGATAATAGCGCGCGAGCTCGGGCGCTGCGCCCGAAGGCGCCGGGATCGACGCGCCCGCTGGCGTCGCGAACACCAGCGCCCGCGCCGCATTGCGCATCAGGAAGGCGAAATAGCCGAACAGCCCCCTGTCGAACCGCGCGAGCCCTTCCTTGCCCTCCTCCTGCGCCGAGCGCAGCAGCGTCAGGATATAGGGATGGCAGCGGATCGCCCCTTGCCCGAAGATGATCAGCGTGCGCGTCATGATGTTCGCACCCTCGACGGTGATCGCGATCGGAATCTGCTGATAGGCGCGTGCGAGGAAATTGGCCGGCCCCATGCAGATGCCCTTGCCGCCGATCAGATCCATGCCGTCATTGACGATCAGCCGCGCGCGCTCCGTGACATGATATTTGGCGATCGCCGAGATCACCGAGGGCTTCTCCCCCTGATCGAGCCCGCTCGCGGCGAGCCGGCGCGTCGCATCGATCGCGTAGAGATGCCCCGCCATCCGCGCGAGCGGCTCCTGCACGCCCTCGAACATGCCGATCGGCACGTTGAACTGGCGCCGGATCGCGGCATAGGCGCTCACGCCGCCCACGGCGAGCTTGGCCATGCCGACATTGGACGAGGGCAGCGAGATCGCGCGCCCGGCCGCGAGGCACTCCATCAGCATCCGCCAGCCATTGCCGACCTGCTCGCGCCCGCCGATCACCATGTCGATCGGCACGAACACCTCGTCGCCCGAAGTCGGGCCGTTCTGGAACACGGCGTTGAGCGGCCAGTGGCGCCGCCCGATCTGCACCCCCGGATGGTCGCGCGGGATCAGCGCGCAGGTGATCCCGAGATCCGCCTCGCCGCCCAGCAGCCCCTCCGGATCCTGCACCCGAAAGGCGAGTCCCAGCACCGTCGCGATCGGCGCCAGCGTGATGTAGCGCTTGTTCCAGGTGACGCGGAACCCCAGCGTCTCGCGCCCCTGCCACATGCCGCGGCAGACCACGCCGCGATCGGTGATCGAGGCCGCGTCCGAACCCGCATAGGGACTGGTGAGCGCGAAGCACGGGATCTCCTCGCCGCGCGCGAGCCGGGGCAGATAATGGTCCTTCTGCGCGTCGGTGCCATAGTGGAGCAGCAGCTCGGCCGGTCCGAGCGAATTGGGCACCATCACCGATACCGCCGCCGCCGAGCAGCGCGTCGACAATTTCTGGATCACCTGGCTGTGCGCATAGGCCGAGAAGCCGAGCCCGCCATATGCTTTGGGTATGATCATGCCGAGAAAGCCGTGTTCGCGCGCATAGGCCCAGGCCCGGGGCGGCAGATCCTGCCACACCGCGGTGCTTTCCCAGTCGTTCGCCAGATCGCAGAGCTTCTCGGTCTCGATGTCGAGGAAACGTTGCTCCTCGCCGGTGAGCGACGGCGCCGGCGTCGCGAGCAGCCGATCCCAATCGGGCTTGCCGGCGAACAGTTCGGCGTCCCACCACACCGTGCCCGCGTCGATCGCCGCCTGCTCGGTGGGGCTCATGCGCGGCATGATCTTGCGGAACACGCCGCGCAGCGGCGCAGCGAGCAACACGCGCCGCATCGGGCGCAGCGCCAGCACCAGCAACGGCACCAGCCCGGCCGACAATATCGCGGCACCCCCCTGGCCGATCACCCCCAGCGCATAGCCGGCGCCGATCCACGCCGCGAACAGCAGGAGGTACTGCCAGGCGCGCGCCTGAAACAAAATGAACCCGAAGCTCGCAACCAACAATGCGCCGATCCAGAGCGCCATGACCATTCTCCAGCCGTCGAACGATATTGACATCAATGTCAATATGGCCAGATCGGCGTCAAGTTACAAAAAGACCGGAACGTCGGGAGTATCCCGCCGCCCGGCGCCTCCGGGGCATTTTAGGGTGGCCCGGGCCTCGCCTTCGCAACGAGGCAGTGCGGGCGAAGGGTGTCGGGAAAAGGGTCGAGCGGCCACCGGGCCTGCATCTGCCCTGGCGTCGGGTCGAAGACGCTGGTGGCAGGCTCGGCGCTTGGCCGCCCGACAGGGGGAGTGGTATTTGCAATCCGCGATGAGGAGCCGGACGACAGGCTGCCGCCCGGCCCCGACATCCATCAGGGGATGGTGAAGGTTACCGTCGGCGAGATCTGGACCCGGCCGGTGACACGGCACGGATTGCCGCCCGAGGTCGACGGGATCGCAGCGTTGGTGAAGGTGATCACCCCCGTCGACTGGTTGTACGCGCCGGTCAGGGTGCCCGCGCAATTGCCGGTGATCGCCGTGACGGTGACGCCGTTGAGCGTGATCGAAGTCAGCGAGCCCGACGTGACCGTATAGGGCGTGCCGGTGAACAGCACCGAGCCGCACAGGCCGCCGGTGAGGTTGATCGAGGTGACGGTGGCCGCACCGCCCGAGACCGAGCCGCCGCCGGTGAGACCGCAGCTCAGCGTGATTCCCTTGCTGACGGTGATCGTGCCGATATTGGCCAGGGTGAACGGGCCGCTCGGCGAGAAGGTCTGCGCCGAAGCCTGGGGCACCAGGAACGCGGCGGACGCGGCCAGCGCGCCTGCAGCCAGGATTTTCTTGATCATCATTCCTCTCCTCGTTTTTTTGGCATTGGAATGCCTGTCCGGAGGCGGCACACCCTGCCTCCCCCATTTCGACAGACGCGCGCGGATTGCGGTCGGGGGGACGCCGCGCGAAATAGAGGACAAGGCGGGGGGCAGATGCGGATCAGTCGCGGGAAAGAAGAGGTTGGGACGGACATAAGTCGGTTCCCCGCCCTTTACTTCGGAGCAACCGCGCTCGCGAATATGGTTCCCGGATGAGCGCCGCGCGCATCAAGCGGCGCAAGCGCAGCGCGGCCGAAGCACGCGACGAGGCACTGGCCGCGGCGCGCGCCCTCCTCCTCGCGCAGGGACCGGCCGCGGTGACGCTCGCCAATGTCGGCCACGCGATCGCGATGTCGCACAGCAACGTCCTCCATCATTTCGGCTCGGCGGCGGGGCTCCATGCCGCGTTGATGGAGGCGATGATCCGCGACCTCGCCGACGCGCTCGGCGATGCGGTCGGCGCGCTCCATCTCGATGCCGAGGCGCCGGGCCGTCTCGTCGACCGGGTGTTTGACGCCTTCGGCACGGGAGGCGCCGGGCAGCTCGCCGCGTGGCTGGTGCTGGCCCGCGAGGTCGATCATTTCGATACGCTCGATCACGCGGTCACCGATCTCGTCGCCGCGGTCCGCGCCCGGGTACCGGACAGCCCGGACAGCGAGCTGCGGATCCGCGGCATCGTCCTGCTGATCGCGGTCTGTGCGTTCGGCGACGCGCTGATCGGGCCGCATTTGCGCCGCATGCTCGGCCAGGAGGCGAGCGCCACGCGCGAACTCGTCGCCCGGCTCCTCCCCCTGATGATCGCGCCGCCGCAGCGCGACTAGCGCGCGCGCCGCCAGGTCTGGGTCTTGCACAGGAACATGGCGATGCAGCCGCGCACCTTGAGCGTGTCGGGATCGACCAGCGTCAGCGTCCCCGATCCGGCGCGGTTGCCGGTCTCGGGATCGTAGAGCGGTCCGCCCGTCCATTTGTCCGGGCCGCCCGAGAAACCGTTCAACACCCGCGCGCCTAGTATCTTGCGGCCGCGCAAGGCCTGGTCGGGATTGCGCACGTCGCGCTGGTCGGGATTGGCACGCAGCCGCGCGCCGTCGACCACTCGCCCGCACAGCGCCGGCCCGCAGCGATGGATCTCGACCACGCCGCCCTCGCGCTCGGTGTGCCAACGCCCGACCAGCGCCTTGTCGCTCGCCTGCGAAGGAGCCGTGGCGGCGGTCAGCACAAGCAACAACCCCGCCGCAGCCGCGACGCACATCTGCGGCTCCGGCCTGTCCGGCCTCCCCATGATCACCTCCTCAGAAACGCTTCGCGAGCCGGAAGCCGAAGATCCTGGGCTCCAGCGTGAACACGTTGGTGGTCAGCCCGGTGTCGTCCGAGTTGGTGAAGGCGTCGGTGATCGGCGTGCCGTTGAAGACGTTCTTCACATAGAATTGCGCGACCAGACCCCAGGCCGAATTCTCCGCGCTGAGCGACAGATTGGCATTGTCCCACCCGCGCAGCCGATCATAGGGGGTGTTGTAGACCCGCGCATAGCTCGGCCCCTGGCGATAATAATCGCCGCGCAGCGTCACCTTCCAATCGTCGAGGAACAGGCTGTATTGCGCGCCCACGTTGAGCGTCAGCCGCGGCGAATTGGGCAATTCGTTGCCGCCCAGATCGGCGTAGAAGCCGCGCCCGCCATTGGGCGCGCCGCTGCGCGGACCGGTGCTCCCGAACGGCTGGATCGGGCTCACCGCGGGGTCATAGGGCAGCAGCGGATCGTAGAGGAAACCGTACAGCGCATAATAGGGAACCTGCCCCTCGGGCAGATTGGGATCGTAATCGCCCAATCGGCTCGATGCGCTGCACAGGGCCGCCAGCGCATAGGGGGCGATCCCGCCATCGGGGGCCTGTGACAGCGGCGAGCTCAGGATCGCCTCGACCGCGACGCGCGGCGCGACGCAATTGGACGGCACCTGCACCCAGGGCCGCACCACCACCCAGTCGTCATTGCCCTGGGTGCGATCCATCACGTCGATCGATTGCTCGCCATCGGCGATACGGGTGCGCAGATAGCCGAGATTGGCGTCGAGCCGAAAGTTACGGGAGGGCTGCCACCATGCCTCCAGCTCGAGCCCCATCGAGGTGGCATCGAAATTCTCGTTGAGCGAGATGCGGTCGACGATCTGCGAGACCTGGTAGTTGGTATAGTCGTAATAGAAGCCGGTCAGGTTGAGCCCGGCCTTGCCGTTCGCGAAGATGTTCTTGGTGCCGATCTCGAATGCGTTGACATATTCGGGCTCGAAGGTCTGCGGAAGCGGCTGGTACCGCACGATCTCGGGATCGAAATCGACGCGCGGGGGATTGGCGCCGCCGCCCTTGTAGCCATGCGCGAAGGACGCATAGACGAGCGTATCGTCCGAAAAGCCCAGATCCGGTTTCCAGTCGATCACCGCGCGGCCGCTGAAGCGCTGCCACTTCTGGACGATATCGGGCTGTGGCGGATAGCCGATCGCCACCTTGCCGCCGGTCGAATCGGTCAGCACCGGGCCGATCCCGAGCAGCAGCTGGCTCGGATAGGGTGTGCTGGTCTTGGTGTCGTTGGTGTAGCGCAATCCGCCGGTCAGCTTGAGCCGGTCGGTGAGCTTGAAATAGAGCTCGCCGAACAGCGCCCAGCTCTCGGTCTGCACCTCGTTCTTGCTGCGGAAGTAATTATGCCCCTCGCCGTTGATCTGGTCGAGCGGGTTGGGATCGACATAGATGCAGTTCGCGGTGGCGTCGGTCGGCCCGCTGGGTTTGCACGGCAGAGTGCCGATCACATAGCGGCTATTGTCGAAATCGATCTGCGCATCGAGGTTGTAGAAATATTGTGCGCTCAGCGTGAACAAATTGCTGAACACATAATAATCATCCTTCGATTTGAAATTGAGGTAATTGCCGCCAATGTTGATGTTGAGCGGCCCGTCCCACGCCGATTGAAGCCGCAACTCCTGCGTCCATTGCTCGTTGCGCGACTTGCTCAGATCCACCGAGAGAAAGCGGTCCGACGCGCCGAGCTGCGGATCGGTGAAGACGCCGCCGGGCGTCAGGTTCGGCGCCACCACCGGAAAATCCAGCGGGCCGAACAGCCCCGGCGCGGTGGAATCGGCGAAGATCGGGTTCGAGGCGAACCGGCTGTAATCCTGCGACGAATAATAGCGGTCGCGGGCATAGGCGCTCTGCGAGATCAGCTGCAGCCCGTCGCCCAGTTCGACGTCGAGATTGAGCTGGTAGAAATCGTTCTTCGCGCGAAAGACCGGATCGTAGCTCGTCGAGATTTCGCGCAGATTGCGCGATTGGGTGACGCCCTCATAGGGATCGGTCAGCTGCGGCACCACGAAGACGGGCGTGAAGTCGGCGGTGTTGCCGATGCCGATATTGCTGGCGAGGAAGACGTGCGGGAAGCTCTCGGCATTGGGGACGCCGTATGCGTCGTCGGAGAACAAGGTCCGCGACTGGCATCCCTGGCTGAACCGCGCGCGCAGCGCGTCGGGCACCGGGGTGTCGCCGATCTCGGTCGGTCCGGGATCGCGCGTGCACAATTGCTTGCCGCTGCGCGAGCGATTGTCGTCCTCCTCGAAATGCTGCCAGATGAAGCTCGCGCGAAAGCCGGCGCTGGGTTCCCACAATGCGGAGACGCGGGCGGTCCACAGGTCGCGGCCGTTCACGCGCGTGTCGTTGAAGCGATTATACTCGAACCCGTCGCGCTTGGTGTAGGCGCCGGCCGCGCGCACCGCGAGCGTCGAGCTGAGCGGCACATTGACCATCCCGCTCACCCGGCGCGTCTCGTAATTGCCGATCTCGCCTTCGATTTCGGCGCTGAACCGGGTCGCGGGCAGCGCCGGCAGCACGTTGACCACCCCCGCGGTCGCGTTGCGGCCGTAGAGCGTGCCTTGCGGCCCACGCAGTACCTCGACGCGCTGGATGTCGAGGAATTCCTGCTCGAACAGCCGGTTGCGGATCAGCGGCGTGTTGTTGAAGCTCACCGCCACCGCCGGGTCGGTGCTCGCCGAAACCGCCTTGGTCCCGACGCCGCGGATCGAGAAATTATAGCCCGAGAAATTGCTCTTGGAGAAAGTGACGTTCGGAATCGCGCGCAGCAGTTCCGCCCCCGTCTCGATCTTGAGATTGTCGAGCGCGGCTCCCGAAAAGGCCGAGACCGCGATCGGCACGTCCTGGATCGATTCCTCGATCTTCTGCGCAGTGACGACGACCTCGTTCTCCTGCTCCGGGGCTTGCGATGCCGCCTGCTGCCGGGCGTCGCCCGGCTCCATCGCGCGCACCGCGACGATGACGTACAGGTTTCCGCGCTGGCGCCAGGTCAGTCCCGATCCGCGCAGCAGCGCCTCCAGCGCGACCTCGACGCCGCTCGTCGCGGCATAGCGCGGCGCCATCTTGCCCTGGGTCAGCGACGAGTCCGCGAGGATCGAGACGCCGCTCTGCATCGCCAGATCGCGCAGCGCCGTGGCGAGCGACTGCGCCTCGATCCTGAAGCTCGTCTCCCGTGGTGCCGCCTGCGCTGCTGCAAGGGGCGCGATCAGCCCCAGATTGGCCACTCCGATAAGCAAGATACGACGCAACTTCGGCGCGATGGCACGCATGAATGTCCCCTCCCTGATCGAGGTTTTAGCCTCTGTCGTTCGCCACGGCGCGCCGCAGTCTAGAACTACGACGTGCGCAGGACGAGGTCGGGGGGATCGATAAAAAAATATCTACACTGATGTCAGCAAGCAGGCTTGTCCGACATTCGCAACTGCAACAATCGGCATCACGCCGCGCCGCACAACTTGGCGTTTTCAGCAAAATCGCAGCGGATTGGGCCGCTATTGACAAGAATCGGGCGATCATTCCTGTTCCGGCCGGGCGGAGGTCGATGTGCTCAGGCTTGAAGGCGTCTCCAAATACTATGCTGCGCCTGATCGTGCGATCGCCGTGCTCGACAATGTCACGCTGTCGGTCGGCAACGGCGAATTCTGCGCACTGGTCGGCCCGTCGGGCTCGGGCAAGAGCACGTTGCTCAATCTGATCGGCCTGCTCGACCAACCGAGCAGCGGCACGCTTTCGATCGACGGGGAGTCGGTGGCAGGCTGCTCGGCACACCAGAGCGCAAGGCTGCGCAACCGGCTGATCGGCTTCGTCTTCCAGTCCTTCCAGCTGCTGCCGCGGCTCACTGCCTGGCAGAATGTCGCGCTGCCGCTGCAATATCGCGGCGTCCCGCGTCAGGCGCAGCGCGAAGCGGCGGAGGCGATGCTCGCGCGCGTCGGCCTCGCCGATCGCACGAGCCACTTCCCCGGCCAGCTCTCCGGCGGACAGAGCCAGCGCGTCGCCATCGCCCGCGCGCTGGTCGGCGCACCGCGGCTGCTGCTCGCCGACGAGCCCACCGGCAGCCTCGACAGCACCACCGCGCAAGACGTGATGGCGCTGCTCGCCGGGCTCAACGCGGAGCTCGGCGTGACGATCGTGATGGTCACCCATGACCGCGATCTCGCCGCCGCCTGCCCGCGGCAGATCGCGCTGCGCGACGGGCGCATTCTCGTGGGCGACGCCGGCACGTGCTGATCGCGCTGCCCCGCATCGAGGGCAGGCTCGGCGACACGCTGGCCGAGGCATGGAGCAATTTGCGCGCGCAGGGCCGCCGCTCCGCGCTCGCGCTGCTCGGCATCATGATCGGCACCGCCTCGATCATCGCGATGCTCAACGGCGCCCATATGGCGCAGCGCGAATCGTTGAAGCTGTTCGCCAAGCTCGGCGTCGACATGCTCCAGATCCAGGCGGCGCCCGCGGGCGATCGCCCGGCAATCCTCTCGCGGGCCGCGATCGACGCGCTACCGCGCACCGATCCCGACGTGATCGAGGCGGTTCCGCTCGCCGGCGGTCGCGCGCCCGCGCGCGCCGGCGGCAAGACCGCGGACATCGCCACCCTCGCCGCGCCGCCGGCGCTCGCGACCCTCGCCAGTCTGCGCCTCGCCGCCGGGCGGCACCCGGCCAGCGTCGAGGACTGCGCGCTCTCCGCGGTGCTCGGCGATGGCGCCGCCCGCGCGCTCTCGGCGCCCGCCGCGGCGATCGCGCCCGGCAGCAAGGTGCTGATCGGCGGCTATGGCTATACCGTTGTCGGCGTGCTGGCGCCGGTGACGCCGGAGACGCTCGACCCGATCGACTATAATATGGGCGCGCTGGTACCGCTCGGCTGCGCGCAGCGGATCATCCCCGGCGGCGGCCCCACCGGGATGCTCGTCCGGCTGCGCCCCGGCGCCGATACTCAGGTCGCAAGCGAGCGGATCACCGCGCGCTTCGCCACGCCGGACGCCAAGCTCACGGTGCTCGATGCCCAGTCGATCCTGCGGACGATGCAGGAGCAAAAGGCGGTGCATTCGCGCATGCTGATCGGGATCGGCGCGGTGTCGCTGCTCGTCGGCGGGATCGGCGTGATGAACGTGATGCTGATGAGCGTGATGGAACGTCAGCGCGAGATCGGCCTGCGCGCCGCCACCGGCGCCACTCCCACCGATATCCGGCTGCTGTTCCTCGTCGAGGCGGTGCTGCTGACGATCGCAGGCGGCGCGATCGGCTCCGCGCTCGGCGCCGCGATCGCCTGGGCCATCGCCCGCAGTTCGGGCTGGGACTTCGATCTCGCCCCCTGGACGCTCGCGCTCGGCCCGGCCGTGGCCAGCGGCATGGGGTTGGTCTTCGGCCTCTATCCGGCGATCACCGCCTCGCGGCTCAACCCGATCGAGGCGCTGCGTGCGGACTAGCCCCACATTCCTCGCCTGCGCGCTTCTGTGTGCGCCGCAGCCGGCGCTCGCCCAGACGCGCGCGGTATCGCCGATCGCCGGCGTACCCGCGCCCTCGGGCATCCGCCCCTCGCAACTCGACCAGCCCGTTTCCGTCAGCCTCGTCGAGGCGGTCGCGATCGGCGTGCGCGACAATCGCGACATCCGCGCGGCCTTTCTCGATCGCGCCGCGCAGCGCTTCCGCCTGCGTGCTGCCGAGCGCCGCTTCGCCCCGCGGCTCGACCTTCTCGCCGATGTCTATCGCGAGGATGTCGCCGGAGTGGTCACCCACCAGGCCAGCCTGAACGGCGTCGGCAGCCTGTTGCTCCCCAGCGGCGCGCAAATCGGCTTCGTCTGGGATCGCCGCCAGCGGCTCGACCGCCGCGGCGACAGCGAGGTCGCGACGCTCGCGGTCACTCAGCCGCTGCTGCGCGGCGGCGGCTTCGCGGTGAATCGCGCGCCGCTCAGGATCGCCCGGCTCCAGGATTCGATCGAGCGGCTCGCGCTCCGCAACACGCTCGCCGAAGGGATCAGCCGGATCGTCTTCGCCTATCGCGCGCTTCAGCAGGCACAGGAGCAGGTGCGCCTCGCCGAGCTCGCGCTGGCGCGCACCAGCGAGCTGATCGCCACCAACCGCGCGCTGATCGATGCCGGGCGGATGGCCGCGGCCGACATCGTCCAGAGCGAAGCCGATCAGGCCAACCAGCAAGTCGCGCTCCATCAGGTGCGCCAGCAGCGCAATTCGACGCAGCTCGCTTTGCTCCAGCTGCTCGCGCTCGATCCCGCCACCAACATCGTCGCGGCCGATCCGATCGCCGCCGAACATGTTCCCGTGGACACCACTCGCGCCATCGAGATCGCTCGCACCGGCCGCATGGACCTGCTCGCCCAGCAACGCGCGGTCGAACAGGCGCGCGAAGGTTTGCGCATCGCCCGCAACCAGCGGCTCTGGGACCTCTCGGTGGTCGCCACGGCGACGCGCAATGCCGGGCGCGATCCGCTGCTGGGTCCGCTGCCCTCGGTCACCGACAATCGCGTCGGCCTGCAGCTGGCGATCCCGCTCGGCGATCCCGCGCCGAAGCTCGCAGTGGTCGAGGCGGACACCAGTCTGCGCACCGCCGAGCTGCGCCTCGAAGCGCTCGACCAGGCGGTCGAGACGCAGGTGCGCGACGCCGCGCAGCGTGTCGACGCGGCATGGCTCCAGGTCGAGGCCGCCCGGCGCTTCAAGACGCTCTCGGCGCGCGCCGTGGAGATCGCGCGTGACAAGCTCGCCGCCGGGCGCTCGAGCAATTTCGAGGTGCTGTCGCTCCAGGACGCTCTGCGCGCTGCCGAGATCCAGGAGCTCGCCGCGATCATCGCCTATCTCGACGCGCTGACCTCGTTCGACCTCCAGATCGGCGCCACGCTCGAAAGCTGGAACGTCGAATGGAGCAGCGAATGATCCGCGCGTTCCACCGTCGCAACCTGCTCTGGGCCGGGCTCGCCGTGCTGCTCCTTGCCGCGCTCGGCTGGTGGTGGACCGGCGCCCGTGCCGACAGTGCCGGGGCCCCCGCCGAGCGCAGCCTCGTCGTCGCCCCCCAGCCCTTCGTCGCCACGCTCGCCTTTGCCGGCAAGATCGCGCCCGGCGAGGCAGTGAGCATCACCGCGCCGTTCGACGGGGCGGTGCAGACGCTCGACTTCGCATATGGCGCGCGCGTCGCCGCGGGCGAGACGCTGCTCGTGCTCGACACGCAGGACATCGCGGCGGCGCGCAACCAGGCCGAGGCCGCGTATCTCAAGGCACACCAGCCTGCGGACGATATCGCCAATTGGTCGCGCGGCCCCCAGGTCGCCGCCGCCCGCCGCCGCGTCCGCCTCGCGGCGCTCGAGCTCGCCCGGCTTGAGCGCGAGGCACGCGAGAGCCGCCGGCTGCTCGACAAGGGGCTCATCGCGCGCAACGAGCATGACGGCGTCGAGCAGCAGCTGGCAGCGCAGCGCATGACCGCGGCGGCGGCCAATGACGAGCTTGCGGACACGCTTGCGCAAGGGGGGCCCGCCGCGGCGCGGATCGCCGGGCTCGAGCTCGAAAATGCCCGCACCGGGCTGCGCCGCTCCGAAGCCGCGATGAGTCAGGCGGTGATTCGTGCGCCGGCATCGGGCGTGCTCGTCGCGCCGCCGCTGTCGGGCACGCGATTGACCGAGGGACCGCTCCATCCCGGCACCCGCGTCACCCGCGGACAGCTGATCGGCACGATCGCGCGCGACGGCGGGCTGTCGGTCAGCTTCGAGGTCGACGAAGCCGATGTGAACGCACTCGCGGTCGGCCAGCCGGTGATCGTCACCGGCGCCGGCTTCGCCGGCCTCACCCTGAACGGCAAGGTGAGCGCGATCGCGGCGCCGACCGAAGCCGCCACCGGTCCGACCCGCTTCGCCGCCAGCGCCGGGCTCGATCCGCTCCCCGCCGATCAGGCCGCGCGCGTCCGCATCGGCATGAGCACCGCGGTCGCCGTGATCACCTATCAGACCCCTGCCGCGATCGTCGTCCCGCCCGAGGCGTTGCTGGGCAGCGCGCCGCTCGCCCGGGTCCGGGTGCGTGCGGCAGCAGGCGTCACCGAGCGGCAGGTCGCCGTGGGTCGCGTCACGCCGGCCGGTGTCGAGGTCCGCTCGGGGCTGCGCCCCGGCGAGACCGTGGTCTGGACCGACCCCGTCACACCGCCGCAGCAGGGAGCCGACTGACATCGCACGGCTCCGATCCCCCCGCCCGCCGCGCGCGCGCGTCTGTCTCACACAGGCAGCGTTCGTTTGGGGCGAGCAGGGGTGGAGGAAAGCATGTGGCCGCGCACCACATCAAGGCAGGCGGAGGGCGTCATGAGCGACGTCTCCCGCGTCCAGCCCGAGCTGGCCCATTGGGTGCGCCAGCATGGGCCGGCATTGCGCAGCTATTTCGCGCGCCGCGTCAGCGAGGCCGAAGCCGACGATCTCGTGCAGGAAGTCTTCCTCCGGCTCCACGCGATGCGTCGCGAAACCCCGGTCGAGAATGTCGACCGCTTCATTTTCACCGTTGCGCGCAATATCCTGATCTCGCGATACCGCTACCAGAAGGCGCGTCTGGCGGGCGCACATGAGCCGCTCACCGAAGCATCCGATCCGGTCGACACCTTGTCGCCCGAGCGGATCGTCATCGGCGTCGACGAATATGAGCGCACGGTCGAGGCGATCCTCCAGCTGCCGCCGCGGGCACGTGCCGCGTTCCAGTTCCACCGGTTCGAGAAGATGACCTATCAGCAGATCGCCGTCCGCATGGGCATATCGCACGAGTCGGTGAAGGAGCTGATCCACCGCGCGCTGGTGCGGCTGGTCGAACAACTGGATAACGGCGCATGATCCGGCTGTTGCGCTCCCGGCTGCACGACCGCCGAATGCGGGCCGCAAGCCGCCTGCTCTATCGCAACGCGCATGCGGAGCATCTGCCTGACGAGGGCGAGACCGCGCTCGACGAAGAGGCCATGCTCGAAATGGAGCGGCTCTGGGCGCTCACCGGCGCGGTTGCCGACGATCCGCGCATCCGCGCCGCGATCGAGGACGATCTCGTGCGCTTCCAGCCGGCCCCGCCCCGGCGTCGCCTCGCGCCGATCGCCGCTGCGTTGGCGCTCAGCCTCACCGGAATTGCCTCGCTCGCCTGGCTCGGCAGCAGTGGCGACGACAGCCAGCAGATCGCCGCCGCTCCAGTACCCAGCGTCTCCACCGCGGTGGGCCAGCGCAAACGCCTAACCTTGTCCGACACCTCGACCGTGTCGCTCGACACCGACAGCGAGATCGCGGTGAGCATGGGCGAGAAGGCGCGCAATGTGATGCTCCGCCGCGGTCGCGCTTATTTCAAGGTGAGCAAGGATCCCAATCGGCCGTTCATCGTCTCGGCCGGAGACAAGCGCATCCGCGCGGTGGGCACTGCCTTCGAAGTGCGGGTCGACAAGGGCGAGGTGATCGTCACCGTCGTCGAAGGCACGGTCGAGGTCACCGAGCGGAACCCGCAGCGCGCCGCTGCGAATGCGGCACGGATCAGCGCGGGCACCCGGCTCGTCACGCTGCCCCATAGCGACTGGTCGATCCGCCAGATCGATCCCGAGCAATCGACCATCTGGTTGACCGGGCGGCTGTCCTTCGTCGACGAGCCGCTCGTCACGGCGGTCGACGAGATGAACCGCTATGCGCGCCAGAAGCTCGCCTTCCGCGACGGGCGCACCCCGGACGAACGCATCCTCGGCGTCTTCCGCGCCGGCGACACCCTGGCGCTCGCCCAGGCGATCGAGCTCAACGGGTTCGCGCATATCGTCGAGGTCACCCCCGAACGCATCCTGGTCGAGGCGGAATAGCCGCGCGGGCCGCTATTCCGCACGACAGACGAGATAGATCGGGTTCCCGATCAGCAGCGGACGTTCCGCGCCGTCGCGGATGTTGACCGCCGCCCAGCCGCAGGACGGAGGATCGAGGTGGAAGACGAAACGCGCATCCCCGTCCTCGACGCGCTGCTTCTGCACCGGGCTGCCGTTGACGACGAGTTCCGCCGTGGCGCCCGCGACGTCCTTCGCATGCACGCGGACCAGTGCGCCCGCCGCGCCGTCGAGCGCCCCGCCCATTGCCGCCGTGCGGCCACCTGCCTCGCCCTCGACCTCAAGCAGTCGTTTTCCGCCGCCCGTCGCGTCGATGAACACATTCCCCGCGCGGATCCCGGCGAGGATCGCGTCGGCGGAGAGGTTGGCGGCGTGCACCACCGTGGTCGGGCGCCCGATCGGCGCCTTGCCCGCCGGCGCATCGGGATCGTGATTGTCGCTGCCCGCGATGCCGGTCAGCTTATGGCCTTCGTTGAGCCGGGCATACCAGAAGCCGATCCCGGCGAGCGGCCCTTCGGCGGTATTGGCGTTGACCGCCTCGATCGCGGTGATCCCGCGCCAGTCGGTGTCGGGCCAGATCCAGCCGCAGCCCATACAGGCCTCGCCCGAAGGCAGCGCCGGGTGGTTGATCGACAGGATGCCGCCCGACGCCGCCGCGGCACGCTCGAGCGCGCGGATATCGGGCACTGCGGGCGTACCCACGCGGAAATCGACGAACCCGCGCTGGCCGATCAGATTGGCGTGGCCGCCAAAGGTGGTGATCTCGGCACCCGGGATCAGCAGCAGCTTGTCGAACCAGGGCTGCAGCTCGCGCAGCCCGCCGAAATGCCCGGTGGTGTTGTGATCGGTGACCGCGACGAAATCGAGCCCGGCTTCCGCCGCGGCGGCGACCGTGCGGAACAAGGGGCACGGCACCCGCCTGCCCGTCTGGCTCGCGCAGCTGCCGTCGCTATGCGCGTCGTGCATGTGCAGATCGCCGCGGTACCAGCCAGGGTTCGGGTTGATCGGCGGATCGGCGATCGCCGCGCTGGCGGCATGCCGCGCGCCGCGATCGAAGGCCACCGTCACCCGATATGCGGCCCTGCTTCCGGCCCGCGCATTGGGAACGCCCAGCATCACCTGCCAGCGCCCGGCAGGCAGCGCCCCTGCCAGATAGCCCGGCGTCGCGTCGCTCGCCGCGATCGTGAAGCGATCGCGCGTGCCCCCGCTCCAGCCGCGGAAGCGCACCGGATCCCACACGCCCAGATCCACCACCGTCTTGTTCGACTTGTCGTAGCTGAGCGTCACCGTGATCCGTTCGACGCCCTTGGGGATGTCGAACGGAACCGGCTTGTAGTGCTGATGGTCGGCACCGGTGATCTCGCCGGTGAAGACGCGGTCGGGCGCCGCCTCCTGCGCCGCCGCCGCGGGCGCAAGCGCGACGAGCAGCGCAAGGGCGAGCGCGCGCATCAGAACTTGAAGTCCACTGCGAAGCGGAAATTGCGGCCGAGGATCGGCCGGCCGATGAACAGCAGGTCGTTGGCCTGCCCGCTGGTCAGCTCGCCCGCGCGCGGATTGCCTTCGGTCAGCCCGATCGTGTTGGTCAGATTGTCGCCATAGGCCCAGAGGCTGATCTGGTCGGTCACGTTCAGCCGCACGCTGGCGTTGAGCACGGTATAGGCCGGCAGCGCCGAGGTGTTCGCGGCATCGGCATAACGCTTGGTGTAATGCTCGACGTCGAGCTGCGCGCGGAAGCGGTTGTCGAACAGATTGACCGCCGGCGTCGCGCGCAACGCCAGCTTGGGGACGCGGAGCAGCTGGTTGCCCGAATAGTCGCGCGGGATCAGCGTGGTGCCCGACAGCTCGTTGTACTTGAGGTTGCGGAAGGTCGGCTCCTGCCACGTCGCGTTGAGCGTGAAGTCGAAGAACGGCGCGGCGCGCAGCGTTCCCTCGAACTCGACGCCATAGGCGCGCGTGTCGGTGTACACCGTCTGCTGGGTATAGCCGTTGGTCTGCGGATTGAATTGGGTGTTGCCGATCGAATAGGAGTCGAAATCGGTCAGGAACGCGGTCGCGTAGAGGCTGAGCAGGCGCGAATTATATTTCAGCCCCGCTTCCCACATGTCGATCCCCTGCACCACCGGCTGCGCGGTCGCGCTGGTGATGAAGCTGCCGACGCTCGGCAGGCGGAAAGCCGAGGTGTAGCGCGCGAACAGGCCCGCATTGTCGGCAAACTGCCAGTTGGCGCCAAGCGTCCAGCCGAGCCGGTCGAAGCTGCGGCTATACGGCACGAACACGCCATTGCCGGTGAGCACGCTGTCGTCGGCCAAGGTCGCGGCATTGCCGAGATTGACCGTGCGGCTGTTCTCCTGCGCGCCGGCGGCCGAAACCTTCTCCCAGCGCAGCCCGCCGTCGATGCGGAAGCTCGGCGCGATCTGCCACTCGTCCGACGCATAGACCGCGACGGTACGCTGCGAGCCATAGCCATTGGCGAATTCCGAACCATAGCGCGCGACGCCGTTCTCGGTCAGCGCGCCGACGACCGCGCCCGCCGCGTTGAGCGCGACGAGATCGAGCAGGCGCGAATTGCCCGACACGTCCTGGATCGTCGACGCCGAATAGCGGCGGAAGGTCTCCTTGATGTACGCGTAATAGACGCCGACCGCGAAATCATGCGTGCCCGCCGCCTCGAAGCGGTGCGCGAGGCGCAGATCGTTGAGCAGTTCGCTCTCCTCGACCGTCACTGGCCGCGCGGCGTTGATGAACACGTCGCCATTGCCGTTCTGCCCGGCGACGTCGAACGCCTGACCGTTGTCGACATAACGCAGCTGGACGCTGGTCGCCCCCGGGAACGCGCCCAGCACCTGATTGCGATAGGTGTTGAGCAGCGCGGTCGCGGTGCTCACCGAGGCCGGATAGACGCCGTTCCGCACCGTGTTCGAGTCGCGGTAGCGCAGCCGGTGGCTGAGCTTCCAGCCGTCGCCGACCTGCCAGTCGCTCAGCCAGCTGAGCTGGTCGAGGCGGATGCGCGTGCCCTGATCTTCGCGGAAATCGACCGGGCCGGTGGCGCTTTTTAGCGTCATGCGGCGGAGCTGCTCGCTGGCCGTGGTGTCGTAATGCGGATCGAAGCCCGGCAGCCCGACGATATCGCCTTCGCTGTCCTTGGTCAGCGGGATGCCGGTGTAGAAGATCGCATTGTCGGCGAGGTGCTTGTAGCTGATCGTGGTGCTGCCATTGTCGAAATCGCCATGCAGATCGGCGCGGATCTGGCCGCCCTTGTTGCCGGTGAAGCCGGGATCGCGCACGCCGCGCTCGTTGCGGTAGAAGCCGCCGACGCCGATGCCCCAGCCGCCGCCGATCGGCGCACCGACCCAGCCGTCGACGCGGTAGAGGTCCGCGGTCGGGCCATAGAGCACCCGCGCCACGCCCGAGATCGAGTCGCCCGGCTTGCGCGTGATGAAGTTGACCGCGCCGCCCGGCGCGTTCGAATAGAAGACCGACGAAGGGCCGCCGCGGACGACTTCGATGCGGTCGATCGACTGATCGACGCGGAAGGCCTGGTCGGCGTTGAGATAGCCGAGCGCGGGATCGTGCTGCACCGGCAGCCCGTCCTCGAGCAGATTGATCGAGCCGAAGCCGTCGACCGGGATGCCGCGCGCGCGAACGTTGCCGCTGCCCTCGCCGCCCGAAGCCTCGACCCAGAAGCCGGGGACCGACTTGAGCGTCTCGGTCACGCTAGACGGCGCGCGCGAGCGCAGCATGTCGGCATCGATCGTGGTGACGGCGTAGCTGGTCTCGACCCGGGTGCGCTCGCCGGCGCCGGCGCGGCCGGTGACGATGATGTCCTGCCCGGCTTCCTCGGTCTCGGGCGCGGCCGGCTCGGGGGCGGTCTGGGCGAGCGCGTGGCTGCTGCAGGTGACGAGCAGCGCCGCGACGGCGGCGCGGACAGGATAGGCGACCTTCATATGATTTCTTCCCCGGCAAGTGCCCGTTGGATGCGGTTCGCGGCGGGGTTAGGCGCGGGTCATGACGGGTCGGTGGCGTGGTTGCTGCAGTGCAATGACAGCGGCATGGCAATTCGAGTGGACGGTATTCCTTACGGGTATGGGGCACAAAAGATCCTCCCCGCCACGGGGAGGGGGACCATGCGAAGCATGGTGGAGGGGGCCCGCTCTCCCCAAGCGAAATCGCCTGTGGAAAGCGGGCCCCCTCCACCACGCAACTACGTTGCGCGGTCCCCCTCCCCGTTCCGGGGAGGAATTTAATTCCCTAAATCGCTCCCGCCTTCATCTGCTTGACCGCATAGTCCGCCGCACGCGCGGTGAACGCCATGAAGGTCAGCGACGGATTGACGCAGGAGATCGACGCCATCTGCGCGCCATCGGTGACGAACAGATTGGCGGCCTCGTGCGCCTGGCTCCATTTGTTGAGCACCGATTGGCGCGGATCGGCCCCCATGCGCGCGCCGCCCATCTCGTGGATGGCGTCGCCGGGGACGTGCTCGCTGCGGTTGCTCGACACGTTGAGCAGGCCCGCCGCGCGAAGCATCTTCTCGCCCTCGGTCCGCGCATCGTCCATCATCTTGATCTCGTTGTCGCGGAAGGTGACGTCGAAGCGCATCAGCGGGATGCCGAACCGGTCGACCTTGTCGGCGTGCAGGCTGACGCGATTGTCCTCATAGGGCAGGCATTCGCCGAACGCGCCCATGCCGAACTTCCAGCCGCCATATTGGCGCATGCCCTGCTTCATCGACGCGCCGAAGCCCACCGGCTGGGCCGGATCGCGCCGCGCGCCGCCCTGATAGCCATAGCCGCGCTTGAAGCCGATGCCTTCCTCGCCGCCGACATTGCGGAAGCGCGGGATATAGACCCCGCCCGGACGCCGGCCATATTCGATATATTCGGTCATGCCGGGGATGTCGCCCGAGATGCCGACGCGGAAGATATGGTCCATCACGTAGCGCCCCAGCGTGCCGCTGGTATCGAAATGGCTCTTGCCGGTGCCGGGGATCCGCGAGTTCATCAGGATCTGGGTCGACGCCATCGCCGAGGCGCAGAGGAATACCAGGCGCGCCGGGATCACTTCGGCCTGACGGGTCTTGGTGTCGACCACGCGGACGCCGGTGACCTTCTTGGTCTTCGGATCATATTCGAGGTTCGAGACGACCGCGTCCGAGCGCAGGGTCAGCCGGCCCGTGGCGCGCGCCGCCGGCAGGGTGACCGCCTGGGTCGAGAAATAGGCGCCGAACGAGCAGCCCCGCCCGCACTGGTTGCGGAACTGGCATTTGGTGCGGCCCTGCGCCTCCTTGTCCTCGGTCATGTTCGAGAGGCGGGTGTTGATCAGCTTGCGGCCGGGCGAGGTCGCCTCGAGCCGCCCCTTCACCCATTTCTCGGCGATGTTCATCTGCATCGGCGGCTGGAACTGGCTGTCGGGCAGCTGCGGCAGATTCTCGCGCGAGCCCGACACGCCGATATATTTCTCGACATAGTCGTACCACGGCGCGAGATCCTCGTAGCGGATCGGCCAGTCGATCCCGACATTCTCGCGCTTGTTGGCCTCGAAATCCTCGGGCGACCAGCGGAAGCTCCAGCGCCCCCAGATCAGCGACTTGCCGCCGACGGCGCCCGGACGGATCCAGTAGAATTTCTCCCCCTCGCCATAGGCATAGGGATTCAACCGGTCGTTGTTGTAGTATTTCTGGTTCCCGGGCGAGACATAGCCATGCTTGGCGATGAAATAGTCGCTGTCGACCAGCGATTTGGGCATGATGTCACGGCTGGGGATCTCGAAGGCGGGCTTGCCGTCATAATCATAGTCCTCACCATGCTCGACCATGATGCCACGGTCGAGCATCAGGACCTTGAGGCCCTTTTCGGTGAGTTCCTTCGCTGCCCATCCGCCGCTCACTCCGGAGCCGATGACGATCGCATCGAACTTGTCGGCCATCTCTATGATCCTCGAATTAGGTTACGCGCGAAGACGGCTGAGCGTCGTGAAGCTGGTCTGGATGTCGGGCAGATACGGCGCGGGCGACTGATCGTTCTCGACATAGAAATGCTTCACGCCGGCGGTGCCGTTAAGCGTGAAGATATCGGCGAAATCGATCACGCCCTTGCCGACGCTGGTCATCTTGCCTTCGGCGGTGCGATCCTTGACGTGATAGGCGTAGATCCGGCCCGGATGGCGCTTGATGATCGCCTTGGGATCCTCGCCCGCGGCGATCGCCCAGAACAGGTCGAGCTCGAGCTTGACCAAAGCCGGATCGGTATCTGCGACCAGCGTATCGTACAGGCTGACGCCCCCGGGCTTGGTGGTGAACTCGAAATCATGGTTGTGATAGGCGAAGCCAAGGCCTTCGCCCTTGAGCTGCGTCGCCCAGCGGTTGAAGTTGGCGACCGCCACCTTCCAGCTCTCGGCGTTGCGCTGCTCGGCGACCATATAGGGCAGGATCACCGTGTCGGCGCCCAGCGTCTTCGCCATCTTCACCGAACCCGCGAAATCGCTGTTCAACGCGTCATAGCCGATATGCAGCGAAGGCGATTTCAGCCCAAGCCGGTCCATCGTCTTGCGCAGCGCGGCATGGTCCATCTTGTCATAGCCGCCACCGCCATATTCGACTTCGCGATAGCCGATCGCCGCAACCTTCGCGAGCGTCCCCATCGGGTCGTTCGCGAAGAGCTCGCGCACGGTGTAGAGCTGAAGCCCGACCGGCTTCGGCTTGAGGCTCTTCGCCACCAGCGGCCCCGCCGCGATCGTCGTCGCGAGCGCAGCGCCGCCCGCCATCCATTGCCGTCGGCTGATCATCATGACGAGAACACCTTGTTGACCTGAGAATAGGGATAGGCGCCGTCGTATCGGCCCGGGACGGGCAGATATTCGCGCTCCTGGGTGATGCCGATCTCCGACGTGAAATAGCCGGTGAGCACGAGCTGACGGAACTTGTCGAAGAAGTTTGCGCCGCCGGGCAGCTTGTCTTCCATCGCCAGCGTGAGCAGCGCGTCCTGCTGCGCCGGCGTCGCCTTGTCGGCGGCAACCTTGTAGTCCTGCTGGCTGCGCGCCTCGATTGCGTCGAGACCCGCGAGGATCGGCTTGCGGTCCTCGGGACTGGCCCAATCGGCGAGCAGCTTCTCGATGAAGGCGGGCACCCCCGCGGCGATCGCGCCCGGCGTGTCGGTGGTCGGCATCACCCGCTCGCTGAGCGCGGTCGCCAGCGCGCGCTGCTGTGCGCTGAATACCGGCGAGCTCGGCGGCCCGACGCTGATCGGCGTCGCCTGCGCCTTCGCCGCGCGCGCGATCGGCGCAAATATGCCGGCGCCGAACATCGCGACCATTCCCGCCAGCGCGTCTCTGCGATCGATGATCATTTCACACTACCTTCGAAGTCATAGCTCGCCGCCGTCTCGGGGAGCGGACGCACCCAGATGTTACGGAACGAGACCGGTGAATTATGGTCCTGGAGCTGGATCGGCGCGGCATCGCCATGCGCCTCATAGCTACCGACCTTGCGCCAGATCGTGCCGCCCAGCCAGGGCTGGCGGTTCTGCACGAGCACGCCGTTGAGGAAGGCCGTGACATAGGCCGGGCGCAACAGCTTGCCGTCGGGCCCGAAATGCGGGCGCTCGAAGACCACGTCGTAGCTCTGCCATTCGCCGGGCTTGCGCGAGGCGTTCACCTGCGGCGGCTTCCAGCCATAGATCGCGCCCACCGTGCCGTCGGCATAGGTCGGGTTCTGATAGCCGTCGAGGATCTGGATCTCGTAGCGCTGCATGAACCAGATGCCGCTATTGCCACGATCCTGCGAGCTCTTGGTCGGCGGATTGGGCGAGCGGAACTCGAGATGGAGCTGGACGTCGCCGAAGCTCTGCTTGCTGACCAGCGCATTCTCGCCGCCGCCGCCCGCACGCGGCACCGAAGTCACCGCGCCGTCCTTGAGGATCCACGGCGTCGCCTGGGCCTGCCAAGCGTCGAGCGACTTGCCGTCGAACAGCACCACCGCGTCCGAAGGCGCCGCGCCCGGCGTTGCGGCCGGCGTCACCACCGTCGGGTAGGGTCGGTCGGCGTCGTGCACCTTCCATTTGCCGTCGGGGAGCAGCGGCGTGTCCTTGAAGCCGGGCTTCTCCTGCGCCAGCGCGGGGCTCGCCCCCGCCGCGGCGACCGCGATCGCGGTCGCCCAGATGATACGCTTCACTCGCTCCTCCCTCATGCCGCGTCGATTGCGCGATAGGCGGCGATCAGCCGCTCCTCGCCCGCGCGCCCGTCGATCGAATTGCCGTGCTCCATGCCGATCACGCCCGCGAATTTCTTCGCGCGCAGCCAGCGGACGACGTTCTGATAATTGACCTCGCCGGTGCCCGGCTCCTTGCGGCCCGGATTGTCGCCGAACTGGATATAGGCGATCTCGTCCCAGCAGCTGCCGAGCGTATTGATCAGATTCCCCGCCTGGATCTGCTCGTGATAGAGATCCGCCAGCACCTTCACCGCGGGGCTGTCGACGCCCCGCGCCACCGCGAAGCCCTGCGGGATCGTCTGCATGAACACGCCGGGATGGTTCACGATCGTGTTGAGCGGCTCCATGACCATGACGAGCCCGTGCGGCGCGACGATCTCGGCCGCGCGGCGCATCGTGTCGATGATCCGTCCGGTCTGGATCTCCACCGGCAGCCTGCGGTCCAGAAAGCCGGTGACCACCGTCATCCACTTCGCATTGAGCCGCTTCGCCACGTCGATCGAGGCGCGGATGTCGGCCAGAAAGGCCTGGCGGTCGCCATCGTCGTTGCCGCCGAGCACCGGCCGGAAATCGGCCCATCTCGGCATGCTCGCGACGAACACCCCCATGGTCATGTTGCGCTGCTGAAGCGCGCGCGCCATCGCGGTCTGCTCGGCGACGGTGCGGCCCGCCGCCTCATTGTCCTCCCAGGCAGTGAAGCCCTGATCGGCGGCGAAGGCGATCTGCTCGAGCCGGTCTCCCCGGCTCTTGAAGCTGCCCTCGTGCGGCGCGAAGCCGAGCGAGAAGCGCGCGGCGTTCTGGCCGGTCGCGGCGCGGCCCATCGTCGCCGCGCCCGCCGTGGCGGCGCTCGCGGCCAGCACGGAACGTCGGCTGAGCTTCACGCCGCCTCGCCCGCGAGCACCGCCCGCGATTTGCCGCGCTCGCGCAGCCAGATGAAGCCGAACACCGCCAGCAGCACCACCGGCAGGATCGCGAGCTTCTGGAACGACACCGACGCCGCCGCATCCTCGACCGCGAGCTTGGCCGCGCCGGCCAGCTTCGCGAAGGCTTCGGGCCCGCCGGCGAACTCGACCTTCGCCTTGTCGAACATCGCGCCGAGCAGCGGCAGCACGAAGAAGCTGGCGAGCGCGCCGGCCGAGCCGACCAGCCCCATCGCCCACGATCCGCCGCGCGGATAGCGTTCGGCGACCGAGGCGAGCATCGTCGGCCACATCACGCAGACGCCCAGCCCCCACACCGTCGCGGCGACCACCGCCGTCACCGGCGTCTGTGCCTGGCTCAGCATGAACAGCCCGATCGCGGCGAGCAGGCTCGATACCCAGAGCAGCCCCGGATTGGAGATCTTGTTCGCCAGCCGGCCCGCGAAATGGCGGAACACGAACATCAGCGCGTTGACATAGACCAGCAGCAGGATGCCGCGCATGCCGACGCGGTTCGACAGCGCGACGTCGATCCACTGACCGGGCGCCAATTCGGAAGCCGCGGTGAGGAACATCGCGCCGAACCAGATGAAGAAGCTGGGACGCCGGAACACCTCGCTCACCATTTCGCCGAAGCTCACGCCGCTCTCGGCGCGCAGCGGCGGCGGGAAGGTCGTCGTCGCGGCGATCACCACAGTCAGGGCGGCCGGAATCATCACCAGCGCCATGATCCCCTGCCACGGCAAGGTCGCCGAGAGGAAGAAGCCGACGAGCCCGCCGACGATGATCCCGCCGGGGAACCAGGCATGGAGCACGTTGAGCCGGTGGGTGGTGTCCTCGGGATAGAGCTGCGCGGTCAGCGGGTTGATCGCCGCCTCGGTCAGCCCCCAGCCGATGCCGCTCAGCAGCATGCCGAGCCAGACGATCGTGTAGACGGCCATGCCGGTCGCGAGATGGCCCGCGGTGACGATCAGCAGCGGACCGAAGATGAAGCACAGACCCGCGCCGAGCAGACAGCGCTTCATGCCGATCTGGTCGAGCAGAGCGCTGGCGACGAACAGCGTGATCGCGAAGCTGAGAAACGCCGCGCCCAGTGCCGCGGCGAGCAGTTCGCCCGCCTGAAGCGGTGCGATCGGATCGATCCATTCGGCCTTGAGCCCGCTGGCGATCGCGCCGCGGATCGCGAGGCTCGACGCCGCGGTGAACAGGGCGAGGACGCCCAGCCAGAACAGCCTTCCTTTGTTCAACGTCGTGGCCATTTTCTGGCTCCCTCCCCTTATCGTTCTTGCCCGCCCGATTATTCTATCGTCAGCTCAGCCCCAGCAGCTTGCGGTTGAGCCCGGGATCGCTGCCCCCGGCGAAATCGTCGAATGCCTTGTCGGCCCGACGGATCATGTGCGCCGCGATGAACGGTGCGCCTTCGCGGGCGCCGTCCTCGGGATGCTTGAGGCAGCATTCCCATTCGAGCACTGCCCAACCTTCGTATCCATACTGTGTCAGCTTCGAGAAAATTCCGCCGAAATCGACTTGCCCGTCGCCGAGCGAGCGGAAGCGGCCGGGGCGATCGACCCAGTCCTGGAACCCGCCATAGACGCCCGAGCGCCCGGTCGGGTTGAGCTCGGCGTCCTTGACGTGGAACATCTTGATCCGCTCGTGATAGATGTCGATGAACGCCAGATAATCGAGCGCCTGCAGCACATAATGGCTGGGGTCGTAGAGGATGTTCGCGCGCGGATGGTTGTCAACGCCCGCGAGGAAGCGCTCGAAGGTCACGCCGTCGTGCAGATCCTCGCCCGGATGGATCTCATAGGCGAGGTCGACCCCTTGCTCCTCGAACGCGTCGAGGATCGGCCGCCAGCGCTTCGCCAGCTCGCCAAAGGCTTCCTCGACCAGCCCCGCCGGACGCTGCGGCCAGGGATAGAGATAGGGCCAGGCGAGCGCGCCCGAGAAGGTCGCATGCGCCTTCAGCCCCAGCCGCCGGCTCGCCTTCGCGGCGAGATGGAGCTGCTCGACCGCCCATTTCTGCCGCTCGGCGGGCTTGCCCTTGAGCGCATCGGGGGCGAACGCGTCGAACGCGACGTCATAGGCCGGATGCACCGCGACCAGCTGGCCCTGCAGATGCGTAGACAGCTCGGTGATCTCGACGCCCGCCTCGCGGCAAGTGCCGGCAAGCTCGTCGCAATAATCCTGGCTCTCCGCGGCCCTGGCGAGATCGATGCAGCGGCTGTCCCAGGTGGGAATCTGCACGCCGACATAACCGGCATCGGCCATCCAGCGCGCCGCCGAAGGCAGCGTGTCGAACGGTGCGGAATCGCCCATGAACTGCGCGAGGAAGACCGCCGGACCCTTCATGCCACCCCTCCCCTAGGTACGATGCTCACTTCGCGGTTTCGGCCTTGAGATAGGCGATCAGCGCGGCGCGCTTGGCCGGATCGGCCACCTTGATCACCATGCGCGTGCCCGGCACCTTCTGCGTCGGCGCAGCGAGGAATTGATCGAGCGTCTGCGCGTTCCAGACGATGTTCGATGCCTTGAGCGCCGGGCTGTAATTGAACCCCGGCACCGAGCCCGCCTTGCGGCCGAACAGACCGTTGAGGTTCGGGCCCATGATGCTCTTCCCGCCGGCGGGAAGCGTATGGCACGCCTTGCAGGTGGCGAACGCCGCCGCACCTGCGCTTTGAACAGGAGGTGCGGCGACTGACGGCAACGCTGTCAGGGCCACCGCGCAGAATGTTGCCGCAACAGGCGGCAACACGATCAGAGATTTCATTATCCTCTCCGGTCTGGCAACGATCGGTACCCTCATCTAAGCGGTTCCCGCCGCACGGCGCAACCATTTATCAGACTTTTATCGACGGACGGAGAGGCCGATGACGACGAGCACGCACGCGAAATTACGCTACGGCATGGTGGGCGGCGGCGAAGGCGCGTTCATCGGCGCGGTGCATCGCATGGCGGCGGCGCTCGACGGCGACTATGAACTGGTCTGCGGCGCCTTCAGCAGCGATGCCGCGCGCAACCAGCGCAGCGCCGCGGCGCTCGGCCTCGATTCGGCACGCGCCTATGCCACCCTCGAGGCGCTGCTCGCCGGCGAGGCCGCCTTGCCCGCGGACCAGCGGATGCAGGCGCTCGCGATCGTCACGCCGAATCACCTCCATGCCCCCGCCGCGATCGCCGCGCTCGATGCCGGCTTCCACGTCATGTCCGAAAAGCCCATGGCGCTGAACCTCGACGAGGCGCTCGCGATCGAAGCCGCGGTCGCGCGCAGCGGCAAGCTCTACGGCCTCACCTTCACCTACAGCGGCTATCCGCTGGTCGAGGAGGCGCGGGTGCGCGTCGCGCGCGGCGATTTCGGCGCGATCCGGCTGGTCCAGACCGAATATTGGCAGGGCTGGCTCAGCTTGCCCGTAGACCGCGACGGCCAGAAACAAGCCGAATGGCGCACCGATCCGGCGCGCGCCGGGCTCGGCGGCTGCCTCGGCGACATCGGCACGCATGCCTTCCAGCTCGCCGAGCATGTCTCGGGCCTGTCGGTCGAGGCGCTCAGCGCCGATCTCGCGATCCACGTCCCCGGGCGCCGGCTCGACGACGATGTCGCGGCGATGCTCCGCTTCGAGGGCGGCGCGCGCGGCGTGCTCAAGGCGACCCAGGTCGCCGCGGGCGAGGAGAATGGCCTCCGCCTGCGCGTCTATGGCGAGAAGGGCGGGCTCGAATGGTCGCAGATGGAGCCCAATACGCTGATCCTGCGCTGGCTCGACCGTCCGGCCGAGATCGTCCGCGCCGGCGGCCCCGGCCTCGATCCGCTGACCAGCGCGCGGCTGCGCACGCCTTCGGGCCATCCCGAGGGCTATATCGAGGCCTTCGCCAATCTCTATCGCAGCTTCGGCCGTGCGGTGCATGCCGGCGCGACGACTCCGCCGGCGCGGGGCGAGGCCGATTGGTTCCCCGGAATCACCGACGGCCTCAGGACGATGACCTTCGTCGAGGCGATGATCCAGAACAGCGGCGGCGACGCGAAATGGACTGCGCTCGCCGATGTGCTCGGGGCGCGTCGCGCGGGATAACGATCGTCCCTGTCGCTTTGCTGTTTCGGACTCGCGAGGAAGCCTTTATTCTCGGCGAGGAAGTGGGGGATATATGGGCATTTTCGATTTTCTCTCGAAGCAGTTCGTCGATGTCATCGATTGGGTCGACGAGCCCGGCACGCTGGCGATCCGATATCCGATGCAGGATCGCGAAATCCAGAACGGCGCCCAGCTGACCGTGCGCGCCGGCCAGACCGCGCTCTTCTACAATGAGGGACAGCTCGCCGACGCCTTCCTGCCCGGGCTCTACACGCTCGAGACCGGCAACCTGCCGGTGCTCACTGCGCTGATGAACTGGGACAAGGGCTTCGCTTCGCCCTTCAAGGCCGATGTCTATTATTTCAGCCAGAAGGAGCAGACCGGGCTGAAATGGGGGACGCAGCAGCCGATCACCGTGCGCGACAAGGAATTCGGCCCGTTGCGCGTCCGCGCGTTCGGCTCCTATTCCTTCCGTATCGAGAGCGTCCCGACCTTCGCGGTCAAGATGATGGGGTCGCTCGACCGGCTGACCGTGGGCGATCTCGAAGACCAGCTGCGCGGCGTGATCGCCACGGCGATCGCCTCGGCGCTCGGCACGGGCGAAATCGCTTTCCTCGATCTCGCCGCCAACCAGAGCGCGCTGTCGGAGAAGCTCAAGGCCGCGGTCGAGCCCGCCTTTGCGCAATGGGGACTCAGCTGCACCAGCTTCTTCATCGAGAGCCTGTCGCTTCCCGAGGAGGTCCAGGCGCATCTCGACAAGGCGAGCTCGATGCGCGTGGTCGGCGATCTCGATCGCTTCGTCCGCTTCCAGAGCGCGCAGGCGATCGAGACCGCGGCGGGTCAGTCGGGCGGAGTCGCGGGCGCCGGTGCGGGCATGGCCGCGGGCCTCGCGATCGGCCAGACCATGGCGGGCGGCATGGGTGCCGCGCCCCAGGCTCCGGCGGCGGCGCCGGGCGAGGACGTCTATGCGCAGATCGAGAAGCTCCACAAGCTGCTGACGATCGGCGCGATCACGCAGGAGGATTTCGACGCCAAGAAGGCGGAGCTGCTGAGCCGCATCCGCTGATCGGGACTTCCGGCGCATGAGCCTGCACCTCCCCTGCCCCAATTGCGGCGCCGATGTCGTGTTCCGCTCGCCGGCGCTGCCGAGCCGTGTCTGCGACTATTGCCGCTCGATGCTGGTGCGCAGCGATTCCGGGGTGATCAAGGTCGGCGAGGCGGCCGCCCTGCCGTTCGACGTCAGCCCGGTGCAGATCGGGATGCGCGGCCGTGTCGACGACAAGGGCTTCGAAGTCATCGGCCGCGTCCGCTGGGCGTGGACCGACGGCGCATGGAACGAATGGCTGCTGCTGTTCGAGGACGGCGGCAACGCCTGGCTCGGCGAGGCGATGGGCCAGTTCATGCTGCTGTGGGAGCGCCCCTTCGAGAAGGTGCGCACCCGCACGCTGCGCAATGTCGCCGAAGGGCACGACGCGATCCCCGGCACCGAAGTCACGCTCGACAAGGAGAAGCTGGTCATCGCCGACGCGCGCGACGTGGTCTGCGTCGCGGCCGAGGGCGAGCTGCCCTTCACGGCGCCGAGCGGCTGGAAGCTCTACAGCGTCGACCTGCGCGGAAGCCAGGGCGAATGCGCGACGCTCCAGCGCGATTCCGACGAAGTGACCTTCTACCAGGGCCGCTACGTCACGCTCGCCGAGTTGGCGCCGCGCGGGCTGCGCGCGATCGAAGGCTGGAAGCTGCCATCCTATGCAGCCTGACACCGCGCTCCAGCCCCCGCCCGCGCCTGCCGCCAGGGCGCTGACCTGCCCCGGCTGCGGCGGCGGCGTCGAGTTGCGCGCCGCGGGCTATACCGTCCATGTCGCCTGCCAATATTGCGGCTCGATCCTCGACGTCACCGATCCGCAGGTGAAGCTGGTCACTGCCTACAACCAGGCGGCGGCGGAGCTCGAGATCCCGCTGGGCACGCGCGGCGTGCTGCGCGGCGTCGAATGGGAAGTCATCGGCTATCTCCAGCGCTCGGAGAACGGCGCCTATGGCTGGGAAGAGTATCTGCTCTTCAATCCCTATCACGGCTATCGCTGGCTGGTGAACGTGCGCGGCGGCTGGAGCCTCGGCGAACAGCTGACCGTCACGCCCAGCTGGATATCCTATGACGAACTCCGCGTGGGCCCGGAATTCTACACGCACTTCTTCGCCGACGGCGAAGCCCAGGTCGATTATGTCCTCGGCGAATTCTTCTGGCGCGTAGCGGTCGGCGAGCGCGTGGCGACCGCCGACTGGGCCCGCCCCGGCGCGATGCTCTCGCGCGAGGCGAACGCCAGCGAAGTCAGCTGGACGCGCAACGAATGGCTTCCGGGCAAGGAAGTGCAAAAGGCTTTCGGCGTCGACAACCGGAGGTGGGTCTGGCCGCCCTTGCCGCACCAGCCTTCGCCCTGGGGCGCCTGGCTGTGGACCGGGCTCAAGCTCGGCGCGGCGGCTTTCGCTTGCCTGCTGGTCTTCGCGATCCTGTTCGGTGGCACGCAATGGTCCGCCGCCGGCACCTTCCCGATCGCCGCGGACGGGCACGAGCAGAGCGTCACGCTCGGTCCGGTCACCCTGCCCCGCCGCTACCAGAGCGTCCATCTCCGCGCCGAGGTGCCACGGCTCGAAAATGGCTGGGTCGATCTCGACTACAGCCTCGTCGACCGCAAGACCCAGCAAGTCTTCGAGGCCTATGGCGCCGCCGAGCGCTATTCGGGAAGCGATTCCGACGGCGCGTGGACCGAAGGCAGCCGCGGGAATGCGGTCTCGATCGCGAGCGTGCCCGCCGGCACCTATGACCTCGTCGTCGAATACAAGGCCAATCGCTGGACCGGCGCGCGCGATTATTCGGCGATCGACTCCGGCTGGATGGCGGTGGCGAACGAGCCGCAAGTCACCGTCGAGATGCGGCAGGGCGTGCTCTACGGCTCCAATCTCTGGATCGCGCTGTTCCTGATGGCGGCGCCCCTGCTGTTCGGGCTGATCCGGCATCTGCACTTCGAAAAGGCGCGCAAGGACGAGAGCGACTTCGCGCCGGCCGGCGATGACGAGGACGACGACGAATGAGCGGCCGCACCTTTTTCTACGCGCTCTGGTGTCTCGGCGTCATGGGACTGTTCCTCCTGTCCGCCAGCTTCGCCTGGTCCCCCTTCGCCGAAGGGAGCCGCGCGCGCACCCATGTCGGTTTCTACGGCCCCACCCACAAATAGGGAGATGCAAATGGTCACCAGCTTGCCCGCCGTGCTGAGCACCCTGCTCTATTCCGCAATCGGCATCGTCGTGTTCGTTGTCGGCTTCGTGATCCTCGACCTGCTCACCCCGGGCAAGCTCTGGGAAGAGATCGAGAAGAAGCAGAATGTCGCGGTGGCGATCTTCGCGGGCGCGGTCGCGATCGGGCTCGCGATCATCGTCGCCGCCGCGATCCATGGCTGAAGCCGATCCTGCGACACCCAGGATCCGCGCGTCCGGCTCCGCCGCGGCGCTGCTCGCCTCTGCCTTCGTCGTCTCCACCTGCGGGCTGATCTACGAGCTGCTCGCGAGCACGCTGGCCAGCTATCTGCTCGGCGACAGCGTCACCCAATTCTCCACCGTCATCGGCAGCTATCTGTTCGCGATGGGCGTGGGGAGCTGGTGCTCGCGCTATGTTCGGCGCGACGAGCTCCGCCTGTTCGTCCGGGTCGAGCTGCTCATCGCGCTGCTCGGCGGATGCTCGGCCGCGGCCTTGTTCCTCCTCTTCCCGGTGATCGACCATTTCCGGGTGGCGCTCTACGGGCTCGTCCTCGCGATCGGCTTCCTCGTCGGGCTCGAGATCCCGCTGCTGATCCGCATCCTGCGCGGTTTCGATTTCCGCGAGACCGTGTCGAACGTCCTCACCTTCGACTATGTCGGCGCGCTGGTCGCCAGCCTGCTCTTCCCGCTGCTGCTGATGCCGCATCTCGGCATGATCCGCACCGGCTTCCTGTTCGGCTTCCTCAACGCCGGCGTGGCGCTGGCGCTGCTGCTCACCCTGCCGCGCGCCGGCTATCGCGGCGAGAAGGTCGCGTCGGTGCTGGTGCTGCTCGCGCTCGCCGCCGGCTTCGTCGCGTCGGACCGGCTCCAGCGCTGGGCGGAGGTGGCGGGCTATGGCGAGCCGGTGATCTACGCCAGCACCACCAAATTCCAGCGCATCGTCCTCACGCGCCGCGACGACGACGTCCGGCTCTATCTGAACGGCAATCTGCAATTCTCGTCGCGCGACGAATATCGCTATCACGAGGCGCTGGTGCACCCCGCGCTCGGCCGCGTCGCCAACCCACGCAACGTGCTGATCCTCGGCGGCGGCGACGGGCTGGCGGCGCGCGAGGTGTTCAAGCACCCCGAAGTGCAGCACCTCACCCTCGTCGACCTCGATGGCGAGATGACCAGCCTCTTCTCGCGCACGGCGATGCTGTCGCGGCTCAATGCCGGTTCGCTCACCGACAAACGGATGACCGTGATCAACGCCGACGGCTTCCGCTGGGCGCGCGAGGCAGGCCAGAACGAAAAGGGCGCCCGGTACGACGCGATCATCATCGATTTCCCCGATCCCGTCGATTACTCGGTCGGCAAGCTCTACACCGACACTTTCTATCGCTCCGTGCGCAAGCTGCTCGCGCCCGGCGGGATGATCGTCGTCCAGAGCACGTCGCCGCTCGTCGCGCCCAACGCCTATTGGACCGTCGCCTCGACGCTCGAGGCCGCGGGGCTGCAGACGCGCGGCTATCATGTCTATGTCCCCAGCTTCGGCGAATGGGGCTTCATCCTCGCCGCACCGGGCCCGATCCCGATGCAGGCGAACATTCCCGCCGGACGCTTCCTCACCCCCGTGATCGACCAGCGGCTGTTCGATTTCCCGCCCGACATGGCGCGGCGCGCGACCCCCGTGAACCGGCTCGACAATCAGGTGCTCGTCCGCGAGTTCGCCGACGCATGGGGCAAATATGAAGGCTGACCGGCGCGCCGTGCTGGGCCTCGGCGCCGCCGCGGCCGCCGCAGCCGGTAGCGGGCTGGCCTATGCCCTCGCGCACGAAGCGCCGCTGCCCGGCGGCGCGCTCGCGGGCGCCGACATGGCGCGCGGCCATCGCCTGCGCACCGGCGGTTTCCCCGCACCGACCCGGTTCGAGCACGTCGATCTGGTCATCGCCGGCGGCGGCGTCGCGGGTCTCTCGGCCGGCTGGCGGCTCACCGATGCCGGCTTCGACCGGTTCAGGCTGCTCGAACTCGAGGACCATGTCGGCGGCAATGCGCGCAGCGGCCGCAATGCGGTCTCCGCCTATCCGCTCGGCGCGCATTATCTGCCCGTCGCCAACAAGGAGGCCCGGGCGCTCCGCCATCTGCTCGGCCAGCTCGGCATGATCACCGGCGATCGCGACGGCGTGCCGGTCTACGACCCCGAGCAGCTCTGCGCCGACATGCAGGAGCGGCTGTTCTGGCAGGGCCGCTGGCAGGAGGGCCTGATCCCGCGCACCGGCATCGCCGCGCAAGACCGCAGGGACCTCGCCGGTTTCGAAGCCGCGATGGCCGCATTCTCGAAGCGCGTCGACGCCGACGGCAACCCCGCCTTCGCCGTCCCGATGGCCTATAGCGCGCGCGAGCCCGATCTCGCCGCGCTCGACACGCTGAGCTTCGCCGCGTGGCTCGACGCCCAGGGCTGGCACTCGCCCGTGCTGCGCGCGCATGTCCGTTATGCGATGCGCGACGATTACGGCACCGAGCCCGATCAGGTCTCGGCCTGGGCCGGCGTGCATTATTTCGCCGCCCGCCGCGGTTGGGCGGCCGATGGCGCCGGCGACAACGAGCTCACCTGGCCCGAAGGCAATGGCCGGCTGACCCGGCGGCTCGCCGACTTCTTCCCGCAGCGGATCGCGCAAGGCCAGATCGTCCACCGGGTGGCGCACGCGGGATCGGGCATCCTCGTCGACAGCTTCGACGTCGCCGCCAACGCCACCACCCGCACCCGCGCCCGCGCCGCGATCCTCGCCATGCCGCACTTTGTCGCGAAGCGCGTCTGCAGCGAGATCGCCGACCCGCCCGGCTTCAGCTACGCGCCATGGCTGGTCGCCAACGTCACCGTCGATCGCCTGCCGCAGGGGCGCGGCGTGCCGCTCGCCTGGGACAATGTGTCGAGCACCAGCAATTCGCTCGGCTATGTCGTCGCGACGCATCAGGGTCCGGAAGCGATCATGCCCGCGACGGTGCTCACCTGGTACCTCCCCTTGTCGGACATGCCGCCCGAGCAGGCCCGTCGCCTGCTCGTCCAGCGGCCGGCGGACGAATGGAAGCGGATCGTCCGCGACGATCTGCTCGCGATGCACCCCGATCTCGACGGCGCGATCAGCCGTATCGAGCTGTGGCGCTGGGGCCATGCCATGATCCGCCCGACCCCCGGCTTCCTCGGGCGCGGCGAAGCGGTCGCACCCGCGCCGCCCTTGTTCCTCGCGCATTCGGACCTCAGCGGCCTGTCGCTGTTCGAGGAAGCGCATTATCACGGCGTCCGCGCCGCCGAGCAGGCCATGGCGCTGCTCGGCCATCCGCATGCGAGCCTGTTGTGACCGAAGCTTTCGAAGGCCATCATCTGATCGCCGATCTGCACGGCGCGGCGGGGCTCACCGACATCGCGCATATCGAACGCTGCCTTCTCGACGGAGCAGCGGCCGGCGGCGCGACGGTGCTCGAGGTGCGGCTGCATTCGTTCGGCCCCGGTCAGGGCGTCACCGGCGTCGCGCTGCTCGCCGAATCGCACATCTCGATCCACACCTGGCCTGAATATGGCACCGCCTGCGTCGACATTTTCCTGTGCGGACGAACGCATGACCTCGACGCCGCGCTCGAGGCGATCGTCGTGGGGCTCGACGCCGAGGTGACGCGGCGAACCTTGTTGACCAGAAGCTTCGGCGGCGAAGCGAAGACCGGCTCGGTGGGGGAACAACCATGTTTGAAGGCCTGACACGACGACAGCTGGTCGGTGGCGCGCTTGCCACGGGCGGGCTCGCCAGCCTGCCGGGTTACGCGATGGCCGACAGTCCGACGCTGTTCCACGACGTCCTGCTCGTCGACGGAACGGGCGCGGCGCCGCGGCGCGCGAGCGTGCTCGTCGCCGGTGACCGGATCGCCGCGATCACCCCGCCGGGCACGCGCGCCACGGTGAAGGCCGCACGCGTCATCGCCGGCGAAGGCCGCGTGCTCGCGCCGGGCTTCATCGACACGCACAGCCATGGCGATCCGCTCCGCGATTCCTACGAGAGCTTCCTCGCGATGGGCGTCACCACGATCCTGCTCGGGCAGGACGGCAGCGGTCCGCGGGTCGGCAACGACCTCGATCTGCGACCATGGATGCGTGCCGTCGAGCGCGCGCGGCTCGATCTCAACGTCGCCGCGCTCGCGAGCCATGGCACGCTCCGTCGCGCTGCCGGGGTGCCCGATGCGGTCCGCCGCCCCGATACCGCGGGGCTGGCGCGCATGGCGGCGCAGCTCGAGGCCGAGCTGCGCGCCGGCGCGTTCGGTCTTTCCTATGGCCTCGAATATGTGCCCGGCATCTATTCGGAGACCGCCGAGCTGACCAATCTCGGCAAGGTGGTCGCGCGCTCTGGCGGCGTCGTGATGAGCCATATGCGCTCCGAGAATGACGAGGAGATCACTGCCTCGATCGACGAGCTGATCGCCTCCTCGCTGCCCGCGCGCCCGCACATCTCGCATCTGAAGGTCGTGTTCGGCAAAGGCGAGGCCCGCGCCCGCGCCTTGCTCGACTTCCTCGCCGACAAGCGCCGGCAGGGAATCGACCTCACCGCCGACGCCTACCCCTACACGGCGGGCTATACCGGGGTCGCGATCCTCTTCCCGCAATGGGCGCTGCCACCCACCGATTATGCGGGCGTCGTCGCCAATCGCCGACAGGAGCTGCGCGACTATCTCGAGAAGCGGATGGTCCGTCGCGGCGGTCCCGAGGCATTGCTGCTCGGCACCGCGCCCTATGCCGGCAAGACCGTCGCGCAAGCCGCGCAGGAGGCGGGACTCCATTTCGCCGACTTCCTGATCAAGCTCGGCCCCGAAGGCGGCTCGGGCGCCCATTTCACGATGGACAAGGCGCTGCAGGACCTGCTGCTGCTCGATCCCTTCGTCGCGATCTCTACCGATGGCGGCCCCGGCATGCGCCATCCGCGCGCAACCGGCACCTATGCCAAGCTTATCGAGGAATATGTCGTCCGCGACCGCAAACTTCCGATCGAGGAAGCGGTCCGCAAAGCGACCTCGCTTCCCGCGCACATCCTGCGCCTCGCCGATCGCGGCGTGATCAGGCCGGGCGCAAAGGCCGATCTCCTCCTGTTCGATCCCGGCAAGGTCCGGGCGCGCTCGACTTATCTCGATCCGTTCGCCAGTGCCGAGGGGTTCGATCTGGTGATGGTCAACGGCCGGCCCGCTTTCGAAGGCGGCAAGCGCGTGGCCTCCCCCGGCCGCCTGTTGCGGGCGCGCTGACCGATGCGCCGCATCCTCGCCGCCAGTCTGCTCCTCGCTCTGGTCGCCGCTCCGGCCGCGGCGCAGGAAGGCCGTTTCGACGACGCCCTGGCCGGCTTCCGCAAGCTCCACCGCGCCGAGGTCCAGCGCGCCGGAATCGCCGGCAGCAGCTTCTATGTCGTCCGCGACGGCAGGACCGTCGTCGCCGATCATCTCGGCGAGCAGGACGCCGACGCGCATGTCCCCGTCGACGCTGAGACCATCTATCATTGGGCATCGATCACCAAGACGATGACCGGCATCGCGATCCTGCAGTTGCGCGACCGCGGGCTGCTGAGCCTCGACGATCCGATCCTGCGCTACGTCCCCGAGCTCGCCCGGGTGCGCAATCCCTTTGGCGACACCGACAAGATCACGATCCGCCAGCTGATGAGCCACAGCGCGGGCTTCCGGAGCGGCACCTGGCCGTGGCGCGATCAGGAATGGCAACCCTTCGAGCCGCCGGGCTGGGAGCAGCTCAAGGCCATGCTGCCTTATACCGAGGTCAAGTTCCGCCCCGGCAGCCGGTTCAGCTATTCCAATCCGGGCATCGTCTATCTCGGTCAGGTGATCGAACGGCTCTCGGGCGAGGATTTCGAAGTCTATGTCGACAAGAACATCCTCCGCCCGCTGGGCATGCATGCCAGCTATTTCGATCGCACGCCGCCCTTTCTGCTGCCGCACCGGTCGCACAGCTACTATGTCCGCGGCGGCAAGCGCACCGCGGCCCCGTTCGATGTCGACACCGGCGTGACGGTGTCGAACGGCGGCCTCAACGCGCCGTTGCCGGACATGGCCAAATATCTCGCCTTTCTGCTCGGCGATCCGAAGCGAGGCGCCGAATATGACCTCGTCCTCGAGCGCGCCTCGCTCGAGGAGATGTGGCGTCCCCAAATCGCAGCCGGGGAGGATTTCACGCAGGGCCGGATGGCCGCGACGACGCAGAGCGGCCTCTCCTTCTTTATCGATCAGGGCAAAGGCTTCCGCATCATCGGTCATAACGGCGATCAAAACGGCTTCCGCGCCTATCTGAGCTTCTGCCCCGATCAGCGCATCGGCAGCCTGCTCGCCTTCAACACCGAGACGCGCGGCGTCGCAAACGACGCCTCCAACCGCACCACTGCCGAATCGCGCATCGCGCTCGCCACCGATCGGCTCTGCGAAGCGCTGGCGCCGTCCCGCTAGCGCCGCCGGCGGCTCTCGTCGCCGCGAAGTCCGGTTCCGTCGATTTCTACCGCAGCCGCGAAGACAATCGCTGCACACCCGCCTCTCGGCCGTTTCCCGATCGCGGGAACGGCTTCGGCAAAGCGGGGCAATTCGGACGATCGGGCAACCGATCGTCATTCTTCAGACGCTCTCCCGATATGGCGGAGTAGGTCCCTGGAATCCCCGCCGCGCGACTTGGTCGAGTGGCTCCCGCGGCGCGCGGCTCATCAGAATGAGCGGGCGCCGGCGGCAAGCAAGAGGGGAATGAAATGACTAATCGAAGCAGGATTCTGGTGCGGCTGCTCTGCGGCTCGACCGCCGCGATGGCGCTGTCGATCGCGCCGGCCTGGGCGCAGGAAGCGGCCACCGAGGCGACGCCGGTCACCGAGACCACCGTGGCCGCGGCGCAGGAGACCCAACCCGCCGAAGTGCAGTCCGCCGACGCGCAGGCCGCGCCCCAAACCGGCGATGAGGTCGTCGTCACCGGCACGATGCTCCGCCGCACCAACACCGAGACGCCGTCGCCGGTCACCGTGCTCTCCTCGGAATCGCTCGAGCAGCGCGGCCTCAACACCGCCGCCGAAGCGCTGCAGCGCGTATCGGCGGGCAATGCCGGCACGATCACCGCGGGCTGGAACAACGGCAACAACTTCGCCTCGGGTGCGACCGCGATCTCGCTGCGCGGCCTGACCGTCCAGGCCACGCTCAGCATCTTCGACGGCCTGCGCATGGCCCCCTATCCGCTCGCCGACGACGGCCAGCGCAACTTCGTCGATCTCAACACCATCCCCAGCGCGATCATCGACCGCATCGAAGTGCTGCGCGATGGCGCTTCGTCGACCTATGGCGCCGATGCCGTGGCCGGCGTGATCAACGTGATCACCAAGAAGGAAGTGAAGGGCCTCCATCTCAACGGCTCGGCCGGCATCTCGCAGCGCGGCGACGCCGGCGAGCGCCGCTTCGACGCGACCTGGGGCTTTGGCGACCTCGAGGAGCAGGGGTTCAACTTCTACGTCAGCGGCGAATATCAGAAGCAGGACGCGCTCTGGGCGCGCGACCGCGGCTATCCGTTCAACACCGCCGACTGGAGCAAGATCTGCAAGACCGACACCATCTGTCTGCAGAACCGCAACCTGAACGGGATCAGCGCCAACGGCAGGGTGCGCGGCTTTTTCGACGCCCCCAACATCGCCTATGCCCGGCCGATCACGACGCCCGGGGACGAAGTGGGCACCGGACGCTTCGCCCAGCTCAACCCCGCGCTGGGATGCGGGCGCTGGATTCCGCGTCAGCTGACCGCAGCGCAAATCGACCCGACGCGGCCCGGTGGATTGGGTGCCGCACCCGCAAACGGCCTCGTCTGCGAAGTCAACAACGTCGGCGCCTATCGGATGCTTCAGCCCGATGTCGAGCGGTTGGGCGTCTCGGCGCGCTTCACCGCCAATCTGGGCGAGAAGCACCAGCTCTACGCCCAGGCCAATTTCTACCGCACGGAGAGCTTCTCCTCCGCCGCGCCCTACAGCTTCATCGGGCAGCCCACTCCGCCGACCGGCGACGCCGGCGTCTATGAGCTGATCGCACCGGTCTATGTCTGCCCGACCGGCGTCGGCACGGTGAACGGTGTCGGCACCGGCTGCACCGCGGCGAACGGCACGCTCAACCCCTACAATCCCTATGCGGCGGCCGGGCAAACGGCGCAGCTGCTGTTCACGCCGGATCGCCCGGTGACCGACGAACCGACGGCGCGCGCGCTGCGCGGCACGATCGGCCTGTCGGGCGAGATCGCCGAGGGCTGGAACTATTCGGCCGACTTCACGGCCTCGAACGTCCGGCTGCATCGCGCGCAGGGCGGCTATCCCATCCCGCAGCGGATCATGGACGCGCTCGCCCGCGGGACGTTCAACTTCGCCAATCCCGCGGCCAACTCCGAAGAGGCATGGAACTTCGTCATGCCGACGCAGGTCACCGTGTCGGAATCGAACCTGTGGCAGGGCACCGCGAGCGTCTCGCACACCGTCTTCGATCTGCCGGGTGGTCCGCTCCAGGCGGCCGCGGGCATCGCCTATCGCCACGAATCGATCGACGCGCCGAGCAGCAACCCGCAGAACGACGCGCATCCCTATGAGCGCTATTACGGCATCAACTCGGTCGGCACCGCCGGCAGCCGCAACGTCTTCTCGGCGTTCGGCGAAATCGGCGCGCCGATCGTCAACGAGTTCGAACTGAACCTCTCGGGCCGCTACGACTCCTACTCGACCGGCCAGAAGAACTTCTCGCCCAAGGTCGGCGCGAAGTTCACGCCGATCCCGCAGGTGGCGCTGCGCGGCACCTGGTCGAAGGGCTTCCGCATCCCGAGCTTCAACGAGGCCTTCGGTCTGCCGACCACCGGATATGTCAATTTCGGCGGAGACGGCTTCTGCGACGCGCAGCCCGCGTTCTGCGCGGCGCACAACAACAACTCCTACGCGACGTCGTCCTTCTCGTTCGGCCTGACCAGCGTCGGCAATCCGAAGCTCAAGCCCGAACGATCGCAGAACATCACGATCGGTGCGATCTTCGAGCCGATCCGCAACGTCAGCTTCACGGTCGACCTGTGGCGGATCAAGATCCGCGATCAGATCGTCAGCATCACCGACTCCTCGCCGCTGGTGGAAGCCTATTATGCGAACAACGGCGTGGTGAATATTCCGGGCTTCATCGTCACCCCGGCGGTGCCGGACGCGGCCTTCCCGAACGCGCTTCCGCACATCGGCTTCATCCAGACGTCGTACACCAACGCCAACCAGCAGCTGGTTCAGGGCGTCGACCTCGGCATGAACGCGAGGTTCAACGTCACCGATGGCGTGAAGTTCATCACGTCGTTCGAGGCGTCCTATCTCGACAAGAACCACCTCACGCCGGCCGATCCGATCACGGGCGAGCCGGGGGACGTGCAGAAATTCGAGGGAACGCTGAGCCCGTGCAACACGACCTCGTGCTCGGGTTCGCCGCGCTGGCGCGCCAGCTGGCAGAACACGCTCGATTTCGGCAACACCACCGTGTCGGCAACCGCCTACTATACCGCCGGGTATGACGTGGCGCGCGTGGACTTCGGTTCCACGCCGGGCGATTGCGATAGCGTGGTGGCGGGCGGTTCGAAGGCCTGGACCGACGGGACGCCCTTTACCTGCCACTCCAAGGCAGTGTGGAACGTCGACTTCACCGCGTCGCACAAGATCAACGATCAGTTCTCGATCTATGTCAACGTGCTCAATCTGCTCGATACGGCACCGCCGTTCGATCCGAGCGCGGCCTATGGCCTGTATGGCTACAACCCGGCCTGGGCCGGCCCGAACGCACTCGGCCGCTATTTCCGCGTCGGCGCGCGGGTCGACTTCTAGATCACTGCAAGCGATCAACTCGGGGCGGCCGCGTGCCGCCCCTTTTTTTGTCCGGGCTACGCCTTCAGCCAGCCGTGCCGGGTCGCGAAGGTGCCGAACAGATCGAACCAGACATGCGGCTTGCCGCTCGGGTCGAACAGCGGCACGCCGTGCCCGCCCTTCTCGCCGATCACCAGCTCGGAGGGGATGCCCGCCGCCTGGAGCGCCGTGAACATCGCAAGGCTGTTCGCGGCCTTGACCGTCTTGTCGTCGGCGGAATGGCAGACGAAGGTCGGCGGCATCGTCGCGGGCACGTTGCGCTCGAGCGACCATGCGGTGGCGAGCGCGTCCGACGGATTGGCGCCGAGCAGCTCGCGCCGCGACTGTTCGTGCGCGAGCGGGGGCAGCAGCGAGACCACCGGAAAGAACATGGCGATCGCGATCGGGCGCGCCGGCAGCGCATCGGCCGCGTCGAGCGGCGCATAAACCTCCCGGTCGGAACGCGCCCCCAATTGCCCGACCAGATGTCCGCCCGCCGAGAAGCCGATCGCGGCCACGCGGGCGGGATCGATCGACCATCGGGCCGCGCCCGCCCGGATCAGCCGCATCGCGCGCTGGGCGTCCTGCAGCGGCGTCGCCGGACCCGCATGCCAGCCGTCATGCGGCAGGCGATAGAGCAGCTCGAACGCCGTGATCCCGCGCGCCGCGAACATCTGCGCGATGTTCGAGGGCCGGCGCCGCACGGCAACGCGAGTATAGCCTCCGCCCGGGATCAGCAGCACCGCCGCGCCATTGGGATTGGCCGCGCGCGCCACGGTCATCGCCGGAGTGGCGATATGCGGCCAGGCGATGTCCTCCGGATCGCCGCCGGGCGGCGAACGCTGGATGACCTCGTCGCGCACGCCGAGCCCCTCTCCGCCCGGCGGCGTGCCCGGCCAGAGCAGTATCCGCTCGGGCTCGGCCTCGGCGGCGTGCGCGGCAGTGCTGCCGGCGACCCCCAGCGCGAGCCCCGAGGCGAGAAGGGTACGACGATCCATATGCCTGCCTTCCGTGGTTAGCGCGCGACCTCGGCCACCGCGATGAATTGGCCTACCGTCTCCTCGACCTGCTGGAGCGCCGCCCCCGCCTCCACTGCCTGCCGGCCGGCGTCCTGCGCGGCCGCGGCGAGTTCGGAGACGCGTCCGCTGATCTGCGCGATCAGCTCGGCGATCTCGCGCGAGGACATCGCAGTCTCGTCGATCGAGGCGAGGATCGCGCCCACCGTCGCCACCTGCGCCTCCATCTCGGACGAGAGGCCGCGCACGCGCTCCATCAACTCGCTCACGATCGCGAGGATCGCCTGGTTGGTGTCCGCCATCACCTCGCTCGCCCTCTGCGCGTGGCGGATCGTCACGGTGACGCCGCCGGTCGCGTCTGCCGCCTGGTCGGCGAGGCTGCGGACCTCCTGCGCGACCACCGCGAAGCCGTGCCCGCTCGCGCCGGCGCGCGCCGCCTCGATGCTCGCATTGAGCGCCAGCAGCTTGGTCTGTTGCGCGATTCCCGCGATCAGCGTCAGCACCGATTCGATCTGTGCGGTGTGCGAGGTCAGATTGGCGGCGTTCTCCGCCCCCTGCAGCGCGATGGCATCGGCGCGGCCGGCGACTTCGGATGCGGCCTGGGCCTCCTCGCGCGCGCGCTCGAAGGCCGAGATCAGCACTGCCGCGCTTTCGGCGGATTGCGCCATCGCTGTCGCCGACTGATCGGCCGCGGTCGCGACCTCGGCGGCCGGCTTGCTCAGCCCCTGCATCTCGGCGGCGCTGCGCTCGGTGAAGCCCGCCACTTCGCGGCTGGCGCGCGCGCTGGACGTGATCGCCTCGCCCAGCTGCTTGCGCACCGCCGCCGCCTCGGCGCGGACCGCGGTCTGGTTGCGCGCGCGGGCGATCGCGCGCAGCCGGCTCGCGATGATCTCGAATTCGATCCCGGCGAGCTTCTGGGTCGAACGCGTGAGCCGCTCGAGCTGGCCGGGATCCCCGCTCAGCTCGAAGAACAGCGCGTGGATCCGCATCTGCGCGATGAGCATCGATGCCGCCACCACCGAGAAATCGAGATCGTTCTGCGCGATGCGATCCGCCTCGGCGACGATCGCGTCGACCCAGCGCTGGTCGATCGGCCGCGCCAGCTTGGCACGGGCATAATCGACCCGCGATGCCACCAGCGCGTCCGAAACCGCCGCGCCCGCGCGCCGCTCGAGCAAATCGCGCGCGATCCCCGCGATGTGCGGCTCGACGAACGTCCAGACTTCGCGCAGCTCCGCCTCGAAACGATCGTCGATCGCATAGCTGTGCCTCAGCGCCGCGGCATCGTAGCGCGGCAGTGCCGCGTCACCGTCGGCGAAGCTCCTTCCCTCCAACATACATCCTCCCCGGAACTCCTCGCATCTCGTTATTTTTTAACGTCGCACATCCAGCCCGCCGCCTTCGAAGGCGGCGAGATCGGCGCGCGTGAACAGGCTCGCGTCCCCCGGCAGCGAATGCTTGAGCGCAGTCAGCGCCAGACCCGACTTCGCCGCGGCGCGCGCATCGCCACCGCTCTCGATCAGGCCGTGCAACACCCCCGCCGCGAAGGCGTCGCCCGCGCCGATCCGGTCGACGATGCCGGCGATCAGCACTTCGTCGGTCTGGTGCGCGCCGCCGCGCGTATCGACCCGCGCCGAGACGCGGTGGCTGTCGGCGTCGTCGACATGCCGCGCGGTCGAGGCGATCGTCTGGAGCTTGGGGAAATGCGCGAAGGCCGCCTCGGCCGCCTCGCGCCGCCGGTCCGAGCCTTCGCCCGAAAAGGGCTTGCCGAGCAGCAGCGAGACGTCGCGGTGATTGCCGAACAGGATGTCGGCATGGCCGATCAGCTTGTTGAGCACCGCCCGCGGATCGCTGTCCCATGCTTCCCAGAGCTTCGCGCGATAATTGCCGTCGAACGAGACCGGAATGCCCCGGGCGGACGCCGCCTCGGCCGCGGCGATCGCCGCCTCGGCGGTGTTGTGGCCGAGCGCGGGGGTGATGCCCGAAAGATGCAGTCGCGTCGCGCCCTCGAGCAGCCGATCCCAGTTCCAGCTGGCGGCCGGGCGCGTGGCGAACACCGAATGCGCCCGATCATAGACGACTTCGGAAGCGCGTAGGCCCGCCCCCGGCGTGAGGAAATAGAGGCCGAGCCGCCCCTCCTCGCTCGCCACCGTCGACGTATCGACGCCGCGCCGGCGCAGCTCGTTGATCACCGCGCCGCCCAGGGGATTGTCGGCCACCGCGCTGATCATGCGGGTGGCATGGCCGAGGCAGGCGAGCCCGGTGGCGACATTCGCCTCGGCTCCGCCGACATTCACTTCGAGCTTCGGCGTTTGCAGCAACAGCTCGCGCCCGGGCGGCGAGAGCCGCAGCATCACCTCGCCGAAAAAGGCTATGGTCATACGTCGCCTCCTTCATTCCTCCCCCGGAGGGGGAGGGGGACCAGCGAAGCTGGTGGAGGGGTAGTCTCCGCGAGCGAGAAGGCAGCCTTTGCGGTGACTACCCCTCCACCGCTGCGCGGTCCCCCTCCCCCTCCGGGGGAGGATTTGCGGGAGACATTCATCGCGCCAGCCACCCGCCGTCGACGGCGAGGATATGGCCCTGGACATAGTCCGAGGCCGAGGAGGCGAGGAACACCGCCGCGCCGCCCAGGTCGCCCGGATCGCCCCAGCGGCCCGCCGGAATGCGCTCGACGATCTGGCGGTTGCGGGTCTCGTCGGCCTGCAGCGCGGTGGTGTTGTTGGTGGCGATATAGCCGGGGGCGATCGCGTTGACGTTGATCCCCTTCGCCGCCCATTCGCACGCGAGCAGCTTGGTGAGGCCCGCCACGCCCGATTTGGACGCCGTGTAGCTCGGCACGCGGATACCGCCCTGGAAGCTCAGCATCGAGGCGATGTTGATGATCTTGCCCCGGCCCTGCGCCGCCATGTGGCGGCCGGCGGCCTGGCAGAGGAAGAACACCGATTTGAGGTTGGTGTCGATCACCGCGTCCCAATCCTCCTCGGTGAAGTCGAGGCTGTCGTTGCGGCGGATGATCCCGGCATTGTTGACGAGGATGTCGAGCCCGCCGAGCTTTTCCACAGTTTCGTCCACAACCCGGCCCACAGGCTCGATCGTCGAGAGATCGGCGGAGATGATCTCGGCCCGCACGCCCAATGCGCGTGCCTTTTCGACCGTCTCGGTCGCCGCCGAGCGGCCCACCGCGGCGATATTGGCGCCGGCGGCCGCGAGCGCCAGCGCGATGCCCTGGCCGATGCCGGTGTTGGCGCCGGTGACGATGGCGGTCTTGCCGGTGAGATCAAAGGGATTCATCTTAACTCCGTCATTCCCGCGAAAGCGGGAACCCATCTCCCGCCCTCGCACCAAGATCTTCGCGTAGGAGCTGGGCCCCCGCTTTCGCGGGGGTGACGCTCGGTGGACTTACGCCAGCTGGCAGATGTCCAGCACGTTCATGTCGGTATAATCCTGGTTCTCGCCGGCCATCGCCCAGATGAAGGCATAGGCCTTGGTGCCCGAGCCCATATGGATCGACCAGGGCGGGCTGATCACGGCTTCCTCGTTGCCCATCACGATGTGCCGCATCGCCTCGCCTTCGCCCATGTAATGGAAGACGCGGTCGTTCGGGCCGTCGAGCTCGAAATAGAAATAGATCTCGCTGCGGCGCTCATGGATGTGCGGCGGCATCGTGTTCCACACCGAGCCCGGCTTGAGCACGGTCAGGCCCATCACCAGCTGCGCGCTGTCGCATACGCCCGGGATGACGAGCTGGTAGATCGTCCGCTCGTTCGATTCCTCGAGGCTGCCGCGCTCGAGCGCATTGGCGTCGGCGATCGACAGCTTGCGCGTCTGGAAGCCCTTATGCGCCGGGCACGAAGCCAGATAGAAGCGCGCGCCGTTGCCGGAGAACTGCACGTCCTTCGCGCCCATCGTGACGTAGAGGCAGTCCTTGTTGCCGAGCGTGAAGGTCTCGCCGTCGACCGTGACGGTGCCTTCGACCGAACCGACATTGACCACCGCCAGTTCGCGGCGCTCGAGGAACGGGTGCCCCGCCGCCGAGGCCGGCTCGGTCTGGTCGGGGAGCTTGACGCTGCCCGCGCCCACCGCGACGCCGCCGATCACGAAGCGATCGGCATGGGTGTAGTTGAGCACGCATTCACCCTCGCGGAACAGCCCGTCGATCAGATAGCGGTCGCGCAGCTCCTCGTTGGAGACGCACTCCATCATGTCGGGGTGCGTGGCGTAATAGGTGCGGTCGAACATCATAATCTCCGTATGGGATATCAGGCCGCGGCGGCGACGGGCGCCGGCGCGGGTCGGTCGAGCTTGTAGGCCTTGCGGACCAGCCCGTTGGTGAGCTCGTGCGCGAGCTCGGCGGCCTCCCAGTCGAGCAGCCGCCCCTCGGCGACCAGCTGGGCGAGGAAGCCGCAATCGATGCGGCGCGCGACATCGTGCCGCGCGGGAATCGACAGGAAGGCGCGGGTGTCGTCGTTGAAGCCGACGGTGTTGTAAAAGCCCGCGGTCTCGGTGACCTGCTCGCGGAAGCGGCGCATGCCTTCGGGGCTGTCGTGGAACCACCAGCTCGGGCCGAGCTTGAGGCACGGATAATGCCCCGCCAGCGGCGCCAGCTCGCGCGCGTACACGGTCTCGTCGAGCGTGAAGAGGATGATCGACAGCTCGGTCGAGGTGCCGAACCGGTCGAGCAGCGGCTTGAGCGCATGGACATAGTCGGTGCGCATCGGGATGTCCGCGCCCTTGTCGCGGCCATGGCTCGCGAACAGCCCGCCATTATGGTTGCGGAACGAGCCCGGGTGGATCTGCATCACCATCCCGTCCTCGACGCTCATCGCCGCCATTTCGGTCAGCATCTGCGCGCGGAACAGCTCGGCGTCCTGCGGCGTCCAGCTGTCCGACAGGATCGTGCGGAACAGCCGCTCGGCCTCGTCATGGGAAAGGTTGGCGGTCTGCGCGGTCGGATGGCCGTGATCGGTCGCGGTCGCCCCCGCCGCGCGGAAATCGGCGCGGCGCTTGCGGTGCGCGGCGAGATAGCCGTCCCACGACCAGACATCCTCGCCGGTCTTCCCGGCGAAGATCTTCATCGCGCCCTTGAACTGCTCATGCTCGACGTCGATCACCGCATCGGGGCGATAGGTGGTCACCACCCTGCCCGGCCAGCCGCTCTTCTGGATCGCATGGTGCGGCGCCAGATCGTCCTGCGGTCCCTCGGTGGTCGCGAGGAACTCGATCCCGAAGCGGTCGAACAGCGCGCGCGGGCGGAACGCGTCGCTGGCGAGCTTCTCGTTGATCCGGTCGTAATAGAGATCCGCCGTGGAGGCATCGAGCGCGACGTCGAAGCCGAACACCTCGCCGAACACATGCCCCAGCCACATGCTCGACGGCGTGCCGCGGAACAAATGGACATTCTCGGCGAAGGTCCGCCACGCCGCGCGCGGATCGGTCGCCGGCATCCCCGCCTTGCTCGGCACGCAGAGATCGTCGAGCGCGACGCCCTGCGAATAGAGCATGCGGTAGATATAATGGTCGGGCGAGAGCAGCAGCTCGGTCGCGTTCGACCAGTTCTCGTCGGTGGCGAACCAGTTCGGATCGGTGTGCCCGTGCGGGCTGATGATCGGCAGCCCGGCCACCTCGGCATAGAGCACCCTTGCGATGCTCCGTGTCCGCGTGTCGGCGGGGAACAACCGGTCGGGATCAAGCGTGAGTGGCCGGGCCATCGGTCTTCTCCGTTACGCTACAGTCAGGCTCGCGCCGCCATATCGACTCGTTCGAGTCGGGGCGAGAGCAGGTGGATGCAGAGCAAGGCGACGAAATAGGCGCCCGCCGCGACCGCGAAGAGCGGCCAATAGGTGCCGAGCCGCTCGAGCACCTCGCCGGCGTAGAACGACATCAGCATGCCGCCCACCGCGCCGGCGGTGCCGCCGATGCCGATCACCGATCCCACCGCCGCGCGCGGGAAGATGTCCGCCGGCACGGCATAGAGATTGGCCGAGAAGGCCTGGTGCGCCGCGGTCGCGATACCGATGATCAGCACGGCCACCCACACGCTCGAGATCGATTCGGCGAAGACCACCGGGACCACCAGGCAGGCGCAGATGAACATGGTGAGCTTGCGCGCGCGGTTGGCGGTCCAGCCGGCGCGCATCAGCCGCGACGACAGCCAGCCGCCGGCGACGCTGCCGAAATCCGAGATCAGATAGATCGCGGCGAGCGGCAGGCCGAAGGTCATCAGGTTGAGGTCGTAGCGCTCGAACAGATAGCCCGGCAGCCAGAACAGGAAGAACCACCAGATCGGATCGATGAAGAACTTGCCGAGCGCGAAGGCCCAGGTCTCGCGACGCGTGAACACCGCGCCATAGCCGAGCGGCACGGTGGGATCGGCGGGGTCCTGCTCGATCCAGGCGAGCTCGGCCTGGCCGACTTTGCTGTGCTGGCGCGGGCTGCGGTACATCGTCCACCACGCGATCAGCCAGACGAAGCTGACCACGCCGGTGATCACGAAGGCCGAGCGCCAGCCCCAGGCGACGACCATCAGCGGGATGATCAACGGCGTCAGGATCGCGCCGATGTTCGATCCGGCGTTGAACACGCCGATCGCGAACGCCCGCTCCTTGGCCGGGAACCATTCGGTCACCGCCTTGATGCCCGCGGGGAAGTTGCCCGATTCCCCGATGCCGAGCCCGAAACGCGCCATCGCGAACTGGGTCATGGTCGAAGCGGCGCCGTGCGCGATGTGCGCGAGCTGCCAGATCACGAAGGCGATCGCATAGCCGACCCGCGCGCCCGCGCTGTCGACGATCTTGCCGAACGCGATGTAGCCGATCGCATAGGCGAACTGGAACCAGATGATGACGCCGGCAAAGTCCTTCTCGGTCCAGCCGAGATCGGTCATCAGCGTCGGCTTGAGCACGCCGATCATCTGCCGGTCGACATAGTTGATCACGGTCGCCGCGAAGAGCAGCGCGACGATCATCCAGCGATAGCGCCCGGCGCGTTCCGCCGCGCCGGATAAGGTCGCTTCTCGCGTATCGCTCATTCAGCCTCTCCTTTTGCCGCCTGGTTCCCGCTCGCGGCTTTGGTGGTCGTTGGTTAGCCTGTCCCGTTGAGGAAAGCCACGGTTTCGTATGTTATGCTTAACTCCCATTATTTGGGAGCATTGCTAGAGGCTTGCGGCCGTTGACCAATATTCGCGAATTGGCCTGACACAGCAAGCTGCTATTGCCACGACGTGTCAGGCCAGTAATGCCGAGCCAGATCAGTGCCTCGGCAGCGCGGACGGCAGGGTCGCGCGCGATCCGCGCGAGATCGGTCTCGAACGGAGCGAAATAGGCCGGGGCGCCCTGTAACCGGCCGAACTCGGCGCGCGCCCTGTCGAGGCGCCAACGCCGGTGATGGATCCCGGTGTCGATCAGCGCGCGGACGATGCGGAAGAGCAGCCAGTGGACATGGCCGAGTTCCTCGAGCGGCGCGCTGCGATAGGTGCCGTGATCGGCCATCAACTGCTCGGCATAGATCGCCCAGCCTTCGGAGAACGCGGGCAGATAGGCGATGCGCAGCGGATGTGCATGCGCGTCGGCCTCGATCGGCAGTTGCACCATATGACCGGGAATCAGCTCGTGATGGACGACGCTCTTCAGCGACCATTTCGGGCGACGGCGAATCTCGCGCAGATCGACGACATAGCCGCCGGCCCGGATCCCGTCCGTCATCCGACGATAACCGCCCTTGCCGGCAGCCTCTTCCGCGGCGGACATGCGCTCGACGCGGACCGCCGCGCTTTCCAGCGGCACCGGGCCGACCAGCGCCGATACCACCCTGCCTGCCTCGTCGAGCCAGCGATTCATGTCCGCGACCGCGGCGTCGCGGCCGGCGCCGTCGTCGGAATAGAGCCAGCGCGGATCGGCGAACAGCGCCCGATAGCGCTCCCCGACAGAGCCTCGGGTAAAGCCCGCCGCGCGCATCAGGCGGTCGGCGCGCGCGCCCAGCCGGGTCGCCGCGCGCTCGAACCGGCGATGCGCCGCTTCGGGGTCGATGCGCTCCCCGACATGGCGTTCGAGGAGCAGCGCATAGGCGGCCGCCCCATTGGCATGCCGCCAGATGCCCTCCGAAGAATGCGGGAGCCGATAGGGCAGATCGGCCTTCCCGCCCGGAACGAGCCGGGCCAATTGCGAATCTATCGCAATATTATTGCGAACTGTTCGCAGATCTATCGCTGCAGAGGGTGATAACGAAGCGGCGTCCACGGCGTCGAGGCTGGCGAGCCGCTGGTCGTAATCCGCCATGCCGGCGACGCCATCGAGCGTCTCGCGCAGGCGCACATCCGCGCGTGATTGCCCCGACGCGGGCATGGCCGACAGCGCCGCGGACGCGGCCAACCCGCCCAATACCGCACGGCGCCGCAACAGGATCACCGACGCGCTCCGGCCGAAACCGCGCGCGTGTCGATCATGCAACCCGGGGGATGCGCAACGGCCGGCTGCGCCGTCGCACTCGCCATTCCCATGCGCTCTCCACTTCGCTTACCCGACTTCCGGCTGCCCCGCCTTCTTACGAGGCGGTGATCGTGCAGCGTACCTCGAACCCTTCGCCGAAGCCGCATTCGACTTCATCGCCCGGCTTGACCGGATGGACACCGGTAACCGCGCCGCTCGACACCCATTGCCCGGCTTCGAGCGCGATGCCGCGCGCGGCCATCAGCTCGAGCAGGAAGCGCACCGCGCCGACCGGGCCGTCGAGCATCGTCTCGGCAGTCGCGGCGCCGATCCGCTCGCCATTGATGTCGAGCGTCACCGGCCACGCCTTGATGCCGGCCGCGCGCCAGTCCTTGATCTCGGGCCCGATGACGAGGCCGTTGTTGTTGCCATAGTCGGCGATGGTCACGGTCGGCCCGTGCGCGTTGATCCCCGGAAAGGGCGAGCTGGCGATCTCGATCCCGACATGGACGACATCGATCAGATCGGCGGCCTCTTCCTCGGTGAAGCGGGTCTTGCCCAATGGCGGCGCGGCGCGCAGCCGGAGCAGGAACTCGGCTTCGGCGGCGCCGAAGCCCTCGCCGAAGATCGGCATCTTCAGCCCTGCGCGCGCCTCCACGATCGTGTCGGTGAAGATCGGACCCGCAAGCCGGTCGACGCCGTCGCGTGGGGGATTGATCCGGCCGACCTTCCAGCCGCCGACCCGGCGACCGTCGAACGCGATCGCATGGTCCTGCACGGCATAGGCGTCGCCCAGCGCGGCGGGGATGTCGCCCGGGAATTCGGGCAACCCCCGGCTCTCGCGACGCGCTTCGACGAACGTCTCCGCGATCCGGCGCGCTTCATCGGCAAATTGTACGGATCCCACCAGGCCCCTTCCTCTCGGTCTGTTTGGCCGACGATTAGGGGAAACCGGTGTCATTAGCAACGGGGCCGCAGATATTTTCCGCTCCGCCCCGCTCGAAACGGCGCGGCAACCAACGGCCTGGTTGCGAGGGTTGCTTGACGAAGAAGAAGCGCCCCCCCGGCGCAAAGCCGGGGCGACGATGACGGGGAATGCGCGCTAGTGGATGGAAAGCGGGCTGGCGGCTGCCAGTTAGAGTTGGCTGGAATCGGACTATCGCGAGAATATGCTTCCGCGTGAGAGCAAGGCCCATCACCATCGTTTCCAGCGAGGGCTCAACTGACTTGAAGGTGTTCAACCCGTCGCGCAGAACGCCGTCGATTGATGTTGCAATCGCGCGCCGATTATCCTCGTCGACTCGTTCGAGGTGGCTGCGCCCGTTGGCGAGATGCGGGCACATGGGGCGCGCCCCGGTGCCGGCGGTCGGCACCGGGACGATCCTCATTCAGCCGATGCGGCGCAGGAAGACGGTGACTCTGCCTGCCCCTGCCTGATCCGGAGAGGCCCGCAGATCCTCGGCCACGATCTTGAGTCCGGCCCCCGCGAGCCGATCGCGCAAGGCGTCGCTTTGGACCCCGGCCTTGGCGCGCTTCATCGCATCAGGCGGCACCGCGCCGTCGACGCGGCACAACTTCGCGGCACATTTGACCTCGATCGACTGGACGCCATCGACGAGAGCGAAAAGCGCCCAGACGCGCAGTTCGGACGGCGCCGCCCAATCGCTGTCGCGCGCCTCTGCGTCGAAACGAGCCTGATAGGAAGCGAGCGGCGACGCGGCCTGTGTGGGTGCAGGCGCGGTCGGGGGCGCAGAGGCTATTTGCATGCCTGCTACGGCAAGGGCTGAAACGGCGGTGATGACGAACACGATGACGAGACTCCTCGACCACCGGCGGGCCACCATGACCGCACCGGGCGCTCGCGGTTCTGCGTCGGGCAAGCCGTACCCCGGAACACCAATTTGCTTGTCCCAGTTTTCTTGGGCGGCGAGGCGGCGGGCAAGCTCGCGGCTGCTGGCGGCGCCCGTCTTGCGCCGCGCCTCGCGAAGTCGTTCGTTGACAGCATGGATTGACAGGTCCAGCGCCGATGCGATCGACTTCGTGGTGTGGCCCCTGGCCAGCAGTGCGAGCACCTGGCGCTCGGCCGGACTTAGGAGCGGCAACGGTTCCGGAGGCGACGACGGCATGGCGTAGCTATCGCCGCCGGCCGCGCCCGGAACAAGGCGCAATTTCGACCGATCTGACGTCGTGAGGCGGTGTCGTGCTTTGTCCGGGAACCCGAAGCAGCCGCCATTCTGACCCGGAGGTCACGGCAGTTCTGCAGGTCACGTGACATATCCTGGATGGCTGAAATCGGGGCGCTTGCTGCCCTTCCGCTTTTGGACGTCCGCTTGCCGCTCGCGAATGTCCGGGATCGGGTGGTGAGCGATCGTTCCAATTGTCCACCGCTATTGGATCATACCCGAGGAGGCTGCGGCTATGGCGACAATTTGCACGGCCATAAAGCCTGATGCCCAGGTCATTCGCTTCCTCAAAAATAGCCAAAAAGCCGCGACCGGAGGAAGCATCACTGTGACGAAATAAACCTTTGCGGACAGTGTCGAGTAAATCGGGCCCGGCCAATTGAAGACCAACGCCCCCAAGAAAAAGATGGCGAACAGGCAGCCTATCGCCGAAACGGCTAGCCCACCCAAGCGCAGAGCGTTTTCGAATGGACGAAGATCTCTCTGTGGCATCGTGCTGCACTGATGGACCGAGGTCCAAATGTCCGCAATGGGGCGTTAGCTGCCGTAGCTCGGCACCGTGAAGGAAGGGCAGCCTCCGGACGTCCCGGCGAACGCCGCAGCCACAAATGTTGTCGCCGTTCGATCCATGCTAGGCTGAACGCATCTCCGGCCGAGGAATGGTGATGAGCAAGAAGGCGAGGCTGATCCTGGTGATGGCGATCATCGAAGCGGCCTTGGCAGGCATATGGTGGTATCTCGCCCGTTACGGCATGGCCAATCCCGATCGCGTCACATCGGATTTCCAGGCGGTTGTCGGCCGGACGATGGGAATGGCCATGGGAGGCCTGCTGGGGGTCGGTATTATCTTGTTTTTCGTCGCGGCCCGCAACGATCGCAAGGCAGCACAGAACAAGCCGCACCGTTAGAGCAGTTCGCCAACGCACGGCAACGGCAGCGCCCGCCAAAGCCGTCGATGGCCAGCCGCAACCCCCAGCCCTAAAGCGTAACCCCACGCTTCCAGAAGGCGATCTCGCGCTCGCCATTACGCTCCGCTGCGGTCTCCGCTCCCGATGCGATCGCCACGATCCGGTCGATCAGCGCTTCCTCGGCCGCCTCGAACCCGTCGCTGAGCACCTGCCCCGCGTCGAAATCGATCCAGCCGGGCTTGCGCTGCGCAAGATCGCTGTTCGACGCGATCTTGACCGTCGGCACCGGGAAGCCGAGCGGCGTGCCGCGCCCCGTGGTGAACAGGATCACCGTCGCCCCCGCCGCCGCGAGCGCGGTCGACGACACTGCGTCGTTGCCCGGCGCCTCGAGCAAGGTCAGCCCGGTGCGCTCGACGCGCTCGCCATAGCGCTTGACGTCGGTGAGCACGGCATGCCCCGCCTTCTGCACCGCGCCCAGCGACTTCTCCTCGAGCGTGGTGATCCCGCCGGCGATATTGCCCGGCGACGGGTTCTCCGAGACCGGTTCGCCATGGCGGAGGAAGTAGTTCTTGAAGTCGTTGACCACGCCGACCACGTCCTCGAACACCGCCTCGCTCGCCGCGCGGTCCATCAGCATCTGCTCGGCGCCGAAGATCTCGGGGATCTCGGTGACGATCGCGCTGCCGCCCGCCGCGGTGACGACGTCGCTCATCCGCCCGACCAGCGGGTTGGCGGTCAGTCCCGAGAAGCCGTCCGAGCCGCCGCACTTCACCCCAAGCACGAGCTTGTCGAGCCCGACCGGCTCGCGCCGCGCCTTCGCCGCCTCGGCCGCGAGCTCGGCGACCGCCGCGAGGCCGTCCTCGACCTCGTCCTCGGCCTTCTGCGCGACCACGGTGCGGATGCGGCTGCGATAGGCCTCGGGCACGTCCTCGAGCAGCCGGTTGATCTGGTTCGATTCGCAGCCCAGCCCGATCAGCAGCACCCCGCCGGCATTGGGATGCGCGGCGAGCGCGGCGAGCATCCGCCGCGTCGCGCCGAGATCGTCGCCGAGCTGCGAGCAGCCATAGGGGTGCGCAAAGGCGTGGACGCCGTCGACTTCGCTCGCGTGGCGGCGCCCGGCCTCGGCGGCGATGCGCTCGGCGGTGCGGCCGACGCAGCCGACCGTGGGCAGGATCCAGATCTCGTTGCGCGTGCCCACCCGGCCGTCGGCGCGGACATAGCCGAGAAAGGTTTTCGGGTCGGAAGTTGGCGCCCGCGGTTCGGCATGCGGATCGTAGCGATAGTCGAGCGTGCCCGACAGGCCGGTCGCGAGGTTGTGGCTATGGACATGGTCGCCCGCCGCGATCGGCGCGGTGGCGCAACCGATTGGGAAGCCGAACTTTTTCACTTCGGTGCCCGGCGCGATGTCGACGAGCGCGATCTTGTGGCCCTTGGGGATATCGGCCCGCGCGACGATGCGTGCGCCGCCGACTTCGACGCTTTCGCCGGCGGCGGCCGGCTCGAGCAGCGTTGCGACATGGTCGCCCGAATGGATCTTGAGAGCTGTGGTCATCGCTTGTCCGGAGCGCGCGCTGCGCCGCTGGCTATGTGGGTCGAAACCGCCGACGACGCAACCATTTGGCGGTGCGCCGCGGGGCGGCGTTGCAAACCCCTCTGACACCGGTTACCCGCTTAGGCAAGCATAGCAATGCCTTAGGGGAGTGAGCGATGATCGACCGCCGCGCTTTGCTGGGAGGCGCCGTCGCCTCGGCGACGCTGATCGCCGGCCGCGCAGGGGGTCAATCCGCGCCTGCGCCGGTGCGCACCGCCGCGGGCAGCTTCCAGGGCACGGTCGAGGGCGGCGTCCGCGTCTTTCGCGGCATCCGCTACGGCCGCGCCGAACGCTTCCGCGCGCCGGTCCCGTTTCGGGGTCCGGCAGAGGTGCAGCCGGCCGCAACCTTCGGGCCGATCGCGCCCCAGTCGGGCAGCCGCTACGGGGCCCAGTCCGAGGACTGTCTGTTCCTCAATATCTGGACCGCCGAGGCGAACCCGGGCGCGCGCAAGCCGGTGATGCTCTACATCCATGGCGGCGCCTATTCGGGAGGGAGCGTCACCGATCCGCTCAACGACGGGCGGGCGCTCGCGGCGCGCGGCGACGTGGTCGTGGTGACGGTCAACCACCGGCTCAACGCCTTCGGCTATTGCTATCTCGCCCGCCTCGATCCGCGCTTCCCCGACAGTGGCAACTTAGGCCAGCTCGACCTGATCCTCGCCCTGCACTGGCTCCGCGACAACTTGGCAAACTTCGGCGGCGACCCGAATCGAGTGATGGTGTTCGGCCAATCGGGCGGCGGCGCCAAGATCGCGACGATGATGGGAATGCCCTCAGCCAAGGGTCTATTCCACCGCGCCGCGACGATGAGCGGCCAGCAAGTCACTGCCTCCGGCCCGCTCAACGCCACTGCGCGGACGCGGGCCTGGCTGGGCAAGCTGGGAGTGAGGGAAACCGATCTCGGCGCCTTGCTGGAAATGCCGCGGGAGAAGCTGATCGAGGGTCTGTCGGCGACCGATCCGGTGCTCGGCGGGGGCGTCTATTTCGGGCCGGTGCTCGACATGAAATGGCTCACCCGCCACCCCTTCTGGCCCGACGCCAATCCGCAGTCGCTCGGCATCCCGATGCTTCTCGGCAACACGCACGACGAGACCCGCGCCTTCATCGCGCCGGACTCGGCGAAGATGCGCGACCTTGGCTGGGACAATATCGCCGAGCGGATCGCCCCCGAGCTGCGCATCGACATCCTGCCCGAATGGATCGTCTCCCAATATCGCGCGCGCTACCCGCAATGGACGCCCGAGCAGGTCTTCTACGACGCGACCACGTGCGGGCGGAGCTGGCGCGGCCAGGTGATCGAGGCGGAGGAACGCGCCCGCGCGGGCGCGCCCGGCTGGGTCTATCAGCTCGATTTCGGCTCGCGCACGGATCCCGGGCGCGGCGCCTTCCACACGATGGATATCCCGCTCGTCTTCGGCACGCTCGATGCCGAAGGCTCGCAGACCGGCACCGGCGCCGATGCGCGCGCGGCTTCGCAGGCGATGCAGGACAGTTTCGTCGCCTTCGCCAAGACCGGCGACCCCAATCATGTCGGGTTGCCGCGCTGGCCGCGCTATGGCCTCGACAAGCGCGCGACGATGGTCTTCGATGTGCGCAGCCATGTCGAGAACGACCCGCGCAAATGGCAGCGCGAGCTGTTCGCGCGCGTGCCCTATGTCCAGCCCGGCACCTGAAGCCGGGCAGCGCTCCAGGAGGTTGCCGGATGAAGTTCGACCGTCGTTCCGCGCTGTTCGCGGCCCTTGCCACGCCGATCGCGGCCGGCGCGCAGACCGCGCCGCCCAAGGGCGACAAGCCGCTGCCCGCGGGGCTGACCGATCCGGTCGAGACGATCGATCTCTGGCCCAAGGGCGTACCGGGCAAGCCGGCGAAGCTGCCGGTCGAGAAGGTCGAGGAGCGCAGCACCAATGCGATGCTTGCCGATCGCTCGGTGAGCGGCGTTTCCAATCCGCGGCTGGCGGTGTTCCGCCCACGTATCGCCAACGGCGCCTCGGTGCTGATCATGCCGGGCGGCGGCTATGTCCGGATCGTGCTCGATCACGAAGGCTATGTGCTCGCGCGCTGGCTCGCCGCGCAGGGGTTCACCGCCTATGTGCTCTTCTATCGCCTGCCGGGCGATGGCTGGGGAGCGGGGCCGAACGTGGCGCTTTCCGACGCGCAGCGCGCGATGCGATTGATCCGCGCGCGGGCGATCCGCGATGCGCTCGATCCCGAACGCGTCGCGGCGATCGGCTTCTCGGCGGGCGGGCATCTCTGCGCCGATCTCGCCACGCGCCATGCGGCGAAGACCTATGATCCGGTCGACGCCGCCGACAGGCTCGGCGCCCGGCCGATGATCGCCGCGCCGATCTATCCGGTGATCTCGATGAGTGCACCCGATGCGCATATGGGCTCGCGCAAGCAACTGATCGGCGAGAATGCGAGCCCCGCGCTCGAGGCCGCGCATGCGCCACACCGCAATGTCGACAGGAACACCCCGCCCATCTTCCTGCTCCACGCCGAGGACGACGACGTCGTGCCGGTAGAGAACAGCCTGTTGATGCGCGCGGCGCTGAAGGCGGCGGGCGTGCCGGTGGAAACCCATCTCTTCACCCATGGCGGCCACGGCTTCGGCATGACCCGCGCGATGGGCAAGCCGGCGGCCGTATGGCCGGAGCTCTTCCTCGCCTGGGCGCGCAGCCAAGGGTTTGCCTAGCCCCTGCCCTCGGCGGCGTCGGCGAGCCATTCCTCGATATTGGTGTAGCCGTCGCGATCCTGGTCGGCATTGCCGTCGGCAAGATTCGGGTTGAGTCCGTGCTTGCGTTCCCACGCGTCGGGCATGCCGTCATCGTCGCTGTCGCGCGGTGCGGGCAGGCTCCTGAGCTCGGGCCAGCCGCCGACCTCGCGCTGGCTGTCGATCTGCTTGCCGGTGCGATCCCGGACTCCCGCCACCACGCGCGCGTCGACGGCATCGCGCGCCTTCGAGGCGCCCGCGCTCTTCAGCACGCGTTCGTAGGCCGATGCGGCGGGGTCGCCGGCGACGGGGGCCACGTCGACGGGTTCGGCAAGTCGATAGCCCTCAGGCTGGACGCCGGTGACCAAGCTCCACGGATCGTCGGGGATCGCCCCGTTCATGCTGTTGCCGGCGAAATGCGCCCTGGCGAGTATGTCCGATTCATCGAACGCGATCGGCTTTTGCGACTGCGGCCCGGCGACATAGGCATTGTCGACGAAATTGTACCGTACCAGCGTCGCCTTGTCGGCATTGTAGCCCGAACGCGTACGGCCCCAATTGTAGAAGACGTTGGAGCGAAAATCGAAGAACGCGCCCACCGGGTCGACCTCCGGGCCGCTGTAATTGCCCGGCCGCGGCATCCGCGCCGAGTGGCTCGCCCAGAGATTGTGGTGGAAGCTGGCCCGCGATCCGCCGCCGCCGCGGATCAGGCTGCCATAGCCATGTTCGCCCTTGGCATGGAGCGAGTGCGTCAGCGATTCCGAGATGATCGACCATTGGACGGTGACGTCGTAAAAGCCCTGCTCGGCGTTGGTGTAGTTCGCCGAGACCGACAATGTCTCGTCGACCGACCAGCTCGCCGAGACGTGATCGAGGATGATCCGACGCCCCTTGGTGATCGTGATCGCATCGGATTCGGTCCTCGACTCATCGCCGAGCCGCGCGCGGATATACCGCACGATCACATCGTCGGCCGAGACCTGCAGCATGTGATCGCGGAGCGTAATCCCGTCGCCCGGCGCCGACTGGCCGGCGATCGTCACGCGGCCTTCGCGGATCACGAGCGGCTTGAGCAGCGCGATCGTGCCCGAAACGCGAAACAGGATCGTGCGCGGCCCTTTGGTCTCGACCGCCGCGCGCAGGCTGCCGGGGCCACTATCCTCGAGATTGGTGACGAACAGCACCTGCCCGCCGCGTCCCCCGAGCGCGAAACGGCCTGCGCCCTCGGCACCGGGAAAGGCGAGTTGCGGACCGGCGTCGGGCGGCGACAAAGCGAGCAGAGCGAGAGCGAGCATGCAGTTCCTTATGCGGGCTGAAGCCGGTCGAGCGCTCGGACGCCGCGGCCGTTCACGCGGACATGGTCGAGCGTCACATGCTCGGTGTGGCGGAGGATGCTCGGCTGGGTGACGCCGTCGAAACTGCAATCGCGGAGCGCGATATCGGTCACCGGCGCGCCTGGCAGTCCCTGGCTGTCGAGCACGCGCGTCGCATTGCGCGCGCGCAGCCGGGTGATGTTGATGTGGCGCAGGATCGGCGTGAAGCGACCGTTGGCGCCTTCCTCATAATTGAAGTCGCAGGCGATCGCGGCGCGGCTCACCTGCCCCACGCTGATGTCCCGATAGTGGAAGTTCTCGAGCAGGCCCCCGCGCAGGGCGTTGTTCTTGAAGCGGATCGCATACCAGAGGTCGGGGCTGTCGAGCCGGCAATTCTCGGCAAACACCCAGCGCGCCCCGCCCGAGATCTGCGAGCCGACGGTGATGCCGCCATGGCCCTCCTTCATCCGGCAGTTGCGGATCAGGATGTTCTGCGACGGCACGCCGATCCGGCGGCCATCCTCGTTGCGACCCGAATTGACTGCGATGCAATCGTCGCCGGTATCGAAGGTGCAATCCTCGATCAGCATCCCATCGACCGATTCGGGATCGGTGCCGTCGTTGTTCGGCCCGTGCCCGAAGATATCGAGCCGGCGCAGGATAACGTTGCGGCAGAGCACGGGATGGACGTTCCAGAAGGGCGAGTTGCGGATCCGGACACCCTCGATCAGCACATTCTCGCAGAGATAGGGCTGGATGAAGGGCGGGCGCAGATAATGGCCGCCCCCGAACACGCGCTTCTCGACCGGCACGCGGTCTTCGGCCATCTGGAACAGCACCGCGCGGCTCTTGCGCTGATCGGGCATCCCTTCGCGCCAGCCATATTCGACCGTGCCGCCCCAGGGACCTTTCCATGACCACCAATGCTGCGCGCTGCCCTGCCCGTCGAGCGTGCCCGAACCGGTGATCGCGATGTTCTTCGCCTTGTAGGCATAGATCAGCGGCGAATAGTTGATCAGCTCGATCCCCTCCCAGCGGGTGAAGACCATCGGATAGTGCGCGGGATCGGTGCTGAAGCGCAGCGTCGCGCCGGCGACGAGGTGCAGCTCGACATTCGACTGGAGATGCACCGCGCCGGTGAGGAAAGTGCCCGCTGGCACCACCACCCTGCCCCCGCCCGCAGCGGCGCAGGCGGCGATCGCGCTTGCGATGGCCTGCGTGTCGAGCGTGGTGCCGTCCCCTTTGGCGCCATGCCCGGTTATGTCGAAGCTTCGCGCGGGAAAGCGCGGTGCGCGAACGGTGCGGGCGATGTCGGCGGCGCGTTGCCACGGATCCGCCACCGCCCAGGCCCGGCCCGGAAGCAGTGCGCCCGCTCCTGCAAGCGCGCCGTAGCGCAGCAGGTCCCGCCGCGATGGTTGCAGCAACATTCCCATCCCCTCGCTTTCCGGCTCTGTGGCCGTTGATGACACCGGTATCAAGTAAAGCGGGCGATTGGCAACAGGTCGCGGCGATGATGCATTTGTCGCAAGCGCATGTCCGGGTTATGTCCCGCTATGATGAAGCGCAGTTCGCAACCCACGATCAACGACGTCGCCCGGATCGCCGGCGTCTCGAAAAAGACCGTCAGCCGGGTGATCAACCAGTCGCCGCTGCTGAACGGCGACACGCGCAAGCGCGTCGAGGAGGTCATCGCCGACCTCGGCTATGTGCCCAATCCGCAGGCGCGCGCGCTGGCGCTCCGCCGCAACTTCCTGATCGGGCTGATCCACGACAATCCGAACGCGCAGATGGTGCTCAACGTCCAACACGGCATGCTCGAGGTGCTGCGCGATACCGAGTTCGAGCTGATCGTCCACCCGGTCAACCGCGGCTCGCCGACGATGCTCGAGGATATCGGCCAGTTCCTCGAGCGCCAACGCCCGTTCGGGGTGATGATCCTGCCCCCGATCTCGGAGAACGATCAGCTCGCGGCGCTCTGCGCGCAGCTCGGCGTCCGCTATGTCCGCATGGGATCGGCGCCGCTCGACGAGGGGCCGCACATGGTCGCGTCGAACGACCGCGAAGCGGTGCGCGGCGCGGTTGATCATCTGATCGAGTCGGGACATCGCCGGATCGGGCTGGTGCTCGGGCCGCACGGCTTCCGCTCGGCGTTCGAGCGGCAAAAGGGCTATGAGGAAGCGCTCGAGCGCGCCGGGTTGCCGATCCAGCGGACGCTGATCGTCCAGGGCGACTACAAGTTCGAATCGGGGATGCGCGCCGCCGAACAGCTGCTCGATCTCGCCCCCCGCCCCACGGCGGTGTTCGCCTCGAACGACGAGATGGCGGCCGGCGTGCTCCATGTCGCGCGCCAGCGCGGGCTCAACGTGCCGCAGGACCTGTCGATCATCGGCTTCGACGACACGCCGATCGCCTCGCACCTCTGGCCGCCGCTCACCACGGTGCGCTGGCCGATCGCAACGATGGCGCGCGCCGCCGCGCTCAAGCTGGTCGGCGGCGAAGCCGGCGGCGTGCCGGGCGAGGATGGCGAGGCGTCGCTATTCGTCTCGACGCTGATCCGAAGGGCTTCGGTGGCCTCGGCTTCGGGCTGACCTTACGCAAAAACACGGACCACCGGTGCCCGCGCAGCGCTGAGGCGAAATTGCCGCCATGACGTCACCCAACTATGCTGCATCGCAGCGAAGGAGGAAGCGTATCATGGCTCCAAAGCGTGTGCGTAAGGCAGTGTTTCCCGTTGGCGGGCTCGGTACCCGTTTTCTCCCGGCAACCAAGGCGATCCCCAAGGAGATGCTGCCTGTGGTTGACCGGCCCCTGATCCAATATGCCGTCGAGGAGGCGCTCGAGGCAGGGATCGAGCAGATGATTTTCGTCACTGGCCGCGGCAAGGCGGCGATCGAGGATCATTTCGACATCGCGTTCGAGCTCGAGACGACGATGAGCGGACGAGGCAAGTCGCTCGACATTCTCGGCCGCACCCGGCTCAAGCCCGGCGCGGTCACCTATGTCCGCCAGCAGGAGCCGATGGGGCTCGGCCATGCGGTGTGGTGCGCCCGCGACGTGGTGGGCGACGAGCCCTTCGCGGTGCTGCTCGCAGACGATTTCATGGTCGGGCGGCCGGGCTGCCTCAAGCAGATGATCGAGGCGTACGAGCAGGTCGGCGGCAATGTCATTTGCGCCGAGACGGTGCCCGACGAACAGACGCATCGCTATGGTATCATCACCCCAGGCGCGCGCGACGGATCGCTCACCGAAGTGAAGGGGCTGGTCGAGAAGCCGGCGCCCGGCACGGCGCCCTCCAATCTCTCGGTGATCGGCCGCTACATCCTCCAGCCCGAAGTGATGCGCGTGCTGGCGAACCAGGAGAAGGGCGCGGGCGGGGAGATCCAGCTGACCGATGCGATGTCGCGGATGATCGGCGAGCAGCCTTTCCACGGCCTCACCTTCGCCGGCACCCGCTATGATTGCGGCGACAAAGCCGGCTTCCTTCACGCCAATCTGGCGATGGCGCTCGAACGCGAGGATCTCGCCGACGAGGTCGAGCTGTTCGCGAGCCAGCTGCTCGCCGCCCGTCAGCCGCGCCGCGCGGCCTGAATCCGCATAGTTCCAGGAGTATCGTAATGCGTATCGTGATGATCGGATCGGGCTATGTCGGGCTCGTCTCGGGTGCCTGCTTTGCCGATTTCGGACACCAGGTGACCTGCGTCGACAAGGACGAAGGCAAGATCGCGCGGCTCAACGCTGGCCAGATTCCCATCTATGAGCCAGGCCTCGACGATCTCGTCGCGCGCAACGTCGCGGCGGGGCGCCTTGCCTTTTCGACCGAGTTGTCCGGCGCGGTCGAGAAGGCCGATGTCGTGTTCATCGCGGTCGGCACGCCTTCGCGCCGCGGCGACGGGCACGCCGATCTTTCCTATGTCCATGCCGCGGCAGCCGAGATGGCACCGTGCCTGAAGGGCTTTACGGTAGTGGTGACCAAATCGACGGTTCCGGTCGGCACGGGCGACGAAGTCGAGCGGATCATCGCCGAGACCAACCCCGAGGCCGAATTCGCAGTCGCCTCCAATCCCGAATTTCTCCGCGAAGGCGCGGCGATCGAGGATTTCAAACGCCCCGATCGCATCGTCATCGGTATTGAGGACGAGCGCGCCCGTCCCGTGATGGAAGAGGTGTATCGCCCGCTCTATCTCAACCAGGCCCCGCTCCTGTTCACCGGCCGCCGGACCTCCGAGCTGATCAAATACGCCGCGAACGCCTTTCTCGCGGTCAAGATCACCTTCATCAACGAGATCGCCGATCTGTGCGAGGCGGTGGGCGGCGACGTCCAGCAGGTCGCGCGCGGCATCGGGCTCGACAACCGCATCGGCTCGAAGTTCCTCCATGCCGGCCCCGGCTATGGTGGGTCATGCTTCCCCAAGGACACGCTGGCTCTGGTCAAGACCGCCGAGGATTCGGACGTGCCGCTGCGCATCGTCGAGGCAACGGTGGCAGTGAACGACAGCCGCAAGCGGGCGATGGGGCGAAAGATCATCGCGGCGTGCGGCGGATCGGTGCGCGGGCGCAAGGTCGCGGTGCTCGGCCTGACCTTCAAGCCCAACACCGATGACATGCGCGACGCGCCCAGCCTCGCCATCATCCAGGCACTCGAGGATGGCGGCGCCCGGGTCAGCGCCTTCGATCCCGAAGGCATGGCTGCGGCACGTCCGCTACTCCCCAATGTCGCCTTCGCGACATCGCCTTACGAAGCGGCCGACGGCGCCGCGGCGCTGGTGATCGTCACCGAGTGGAATGCGTTCCGCGCGCTCGATCTCTCCGAGTTGCGGAAGCGTATGGAAGGGGATGCGCTGGTGGACCTGCGCAACATCTATCGCCCGGATGCGGTCGAGGCTGCGGGCTTCACCTATACCGGGGTCGGCCGCGGGCTGGCAGTTGCACCCGAAGCACTCGCGATTGCAGCGGAGTAATTTAGTTCCGCAGACCGACAGCTTTTACCTTCAACTCAACGCAAATAGGGCGCTCGGACTTGGTTCGGGCGCCCTTTCTTTCCTAAATACCTCCTTAGGCGGCACAGTTGTTGGCCGTTGACACCGGGGGGTGTTTACATGCGTATCACTATGTTCCGTCCGCTTGCGGGCGCTGTCTCTCTGTGCGCGCTCGCGGCGTGTTCGGGCGAGGACTCCACCTCTTCACAGCAGCAGACCGGCACGGTCGTAGTTTCAGATGCAACTACTGTCGATGCGACGACCGCGGTCGCGGCGCTCGCGCAAACCCAGACCACCGCCAGCACCAACAGCTTCGCGAATTTCGACTTCGCCCACGGCACCAAGCTGCCGCCAAAGGCCACGCTGTCGATCGGCGCTGCGACGTTCCAGCCCGGCGCGTCGGTCGCCTATGTTCCCGTCACCTTGAACCAGGCGACACCCAACACCGTCATTGCGCGTGTGATCACGGTCAACGGAACCGACGCCAACAAGGCGATCTCGGGTTATCAATACAAGGCAACCGAGGACATCGTGATCTTCCGCCCCGGCGATCCGCTGCGCAAGACCGTGTCGGTGCCGATCCTCTCCGCCACCAACGGCCAGCAATTCTCGCTCAAGTTGCGCGAGGCGCCGTGGGGCGCGAACCAGGGCACTGCCACCGCCACCGTGACTGCGAACGCCGGCGCGACGCCGACCGCGGCCGCGACCAGCGGCTTTCGTAACCCGCGGACCTTCCGCACCTATGGCACGCTGCAATATGAGATGACCAAGGACACGATGCGCTGGTCCGATGTTGGTTGGTCGGGCGCCTGGGCGACCCAGCTCTCGCACGGCCGCGCCCAGCCCGCGAACGGCGAGACCGGCCTTTATCTGGACGAAAGTCTCTACCCCTGGGTGGAGGCGCCGCTGCGCTACACCGACGAGGGGCTGGTATTCCACACCCAGAAGCTCTGGTCGCCGATCACCTATAACGGCACGGCCTATCAATACGGCTCGGTGGTGCTGAGCGGCCACAACACGCCGGCCACCCAGATCGGCTACGGCCAATATGAGTGGGTCGCCAAGATGCCCACCCGCCGCGGGGCCTGGCCGGCTTTCTGGCTGATCTCGACCTCGGGCTGGCCGCCCGAGATCGACGTTTATGAAGGCTTCGGATATCAGAGCTATTGGGACTTCGATCGCCACATCTCGGCGACGATCCATGGCGGCAGCGGCGGCGTGCGGAGCTTCCAGCGCGGGACGAACATCCAGGCCGAGCAGGCCTATGGCCTCTCAGGCTTCGCGCAGGGCTATCACCGCTACGCGGTCGACATCGGGCCGGAATACATCACCTGGTTCGTCGACGGGCTCGAGACCTATCAAAGCGTCAATCCGTTCCGGGGGCACCGCTGGTATCCCATCATGGATGTCGCGGTGAAAACCACGAGCGCCTATGACGACAGCTCGGGCGACATGATCGTCAAGAGCTTCCGCGCCTGGCAGAACTGAGCGAGGCGGGAGCGGCGTAGAGCGCGTCGCTCCCCCCAGCCAACGCATAGAGGCGCGCGAGCGCCTTGACCCATTGGCCGGCAATGTCGAGGCGGCGCTTCTGCCGCCAGAGCATAGCCGGCAGGGCGGCGGTGCGCAGCCCGACCAGAGCGAGCGAACGCAGGCCGAGCGCGACATGCCCGAGCAACCCGCGCCGCTGCTTGCAGGCGACGCGCGTGTCGGTGACGCCGATCCGCCACATCCGCCGGAGTACCCATGCCTTGCGCGCACGCTCGGGCCCGACCCATTCGGATACCCGCGCGCCCGGCGCCCAGGCGAAGCCGAAACCGATCGCCTTGAGGCGGGTGAGGAAATCGAGATCCTCCCCGCCGCTGCGGTTGAAGGCCGGATCGAACCATGGCGCCCCCAAGGCTTCGAGTGCCGTCCGCGTCACCAGCAGATTGTTGCTGGCATAGAGCATGCCCGTCGGACCCTCGGTACGTTGCTCGGGGCGGAAGATCAGCGTCTGGGCGGCCCATTCGGGAGCACCTTCCGGAAAGACCGGAATCACCGGTCCGCCGACTACCGCCGCAGCCGTGCGCCGCTGGACTGCGAGCAGCGCCGCCAGCCATTGCGGCTCGGGCCATTCGTCATCATCGAGCATCGCCAGCCGCTGCATCGAGCGAATGGCGAGCGCATGCGCGACGATGGCGTTGCGGGCGTGGCACAGACCCGACTCGGGCACCTGGATGACCTCGACCGGTAGCGGCAGCCCCTGCTCGGCCATTGCCATCGCGACCGCCGCCCCCTCGCCGCCGCCATTGTCGGCGACGAGCAGCGCCGCATCGTCGAGCGCGTCGAGCTGCGCGATCGCCGCGATCAGGTGACGCAGCTGTTCCGGCCGACGGAAGGTGGGAACCGCGATGATCGTCGAGGCGGCGTGCATGGCTATTCGGCGGCTTGCTGGAAGGGCAATTGCGGGCGCGGGACGACGCGACGCTCGAGCTTCTTGATCGCGCGATGCCCGGGCACTTCGATCAGTAGGTAGCTCGCCCAGCAGATCAGCCACGTCGCGATCAGGAGCGCCCCCACGAACGCCCAGTCGAAGCCGACGACGCCATGGCGATGCGCGATCCCCATCGTCCGCGCGAACACGTCGCGGACCAGCGGATGCCAGAGATAGATCGAATAGCTGATCAGCCCGAGATGGAAGACGATCGGGTTGGCGAGCAGCGTCCGCGCCGTCTGGCCGTTATAGTAGCAGGCGATCACCAATGGCACGAAGGTCAGCGCGACGAGCACGTCGCCGCGCGGGATCAGCAGCGCCACGACGATCAGCATGCAGCTGCCGATAAAGCCATGCTCGCCGCCGAGCAGCCGCTCGCACCACGGAAGGCGCACCAGCCGATAGGCGATCACCCCCAGCGAGAAGCCCGCGAGACAGCGCAGCACCGGCAGGATACTGTCGCCATCATTGACGTCGAGCGGCCCCTGCGCGCCATGGCCATAGGTCGCGACGAGGATCAGCAAGATCAATGCCGCGACCGCCTGTCCCCATGCCGCCCGCGAGAAGGCGATCACCGCGACCAGCGGATAGGCGAGATAGGCGAGCAACTCGGTGCTCACCGACCAGCTGTTTCCTGCCAGCGCCTGCGTTCCCCAGCCCCAGCTCTCGATCATGAAGAAATTGGTGAAGAGGTTCGCCGAGGTCAGCGCGACGGGTTGATCGCCCGAGACGTTGACGAGGATCCGGACGAGGAACACCAGAGCGACAATGAAATGGAGCGGCCAGACTCGCGCCATGCGGTTGAGCAGGAAGTCGCCATAGCTCGACCAGCCGGGATGCTTCACCACGCGCTCGTAATAGCCGATCGAGATGACGAAGCCGCTCAGCACGAAGAACAGATCGACTGCGAGATAGGCACGCGAGAAGAGCGACAGATGGAATGCCGAGAAGGCCGGCGAGTGCGGGATATGGTAGAGCAGCACCGCGATCGCCGCGATGCCGCGCAATCCCGTCAATGGTGCGATCCTCATGCCGGCACTCCCTTGCCCTGATGTTTTGCCTGCCGCGCCAGCGCAGCGTCGAACGCCGCCGCGATCGACGCCCAGAGCCGCTTGCGGCGCAGATCGGAATCGAGCGGCAGCCCGCGCGAGGGCTTGCCGTCGGGCCAGCGATATTCGGGATAGGTCGACAGCCACGAATAGCGGTCGGACAACCCCCAGCTGAGCACCGATGTCACCGATGGATTGTCGAGTGCGACGTCGAGAAACGCCTTGCCTACCGCGGCGACCTGCGCGTCGCGCGGCTCTAGTGCCTGTGGCCCGCCGCGGTCGGCGATGTCGAACTCGGTGATGGCAATCGAGAGCCCCATGCCGTGGACTTCGTCGAGGAAGCTGGCAAAGGTCCGCTCGTCGAACGGCTCGCGGAACGGCTTGAGATGTCCCTGAATGCCGAGCGCGTCGATCGGCACCCGCCGCGACAGCGCGCGTTCGAGCAGCTTGAGGATCGCCGTCCGCCGCGCGGCGCAGCGCCGCGAGGCGTGCTCGAGCCCGAAATCGGTGAGGAACAGCCGCGCCCGCGGATCGGCCGCGCGGGCGGTGTGGAAGGCGATGTCGATATAATCCTCGCCGAACGCCTGCTCCCAGATGTTCTGCGCGCGCATCCCGTCGGCGCGGCCCTGATTGGGTTCGACGGGTTCGTTGACCACGTCCCACTCGCCGATCCGCCCGGCATACCGGCGCATCGCGGCTTCGATATAGCCGGTGAGCAGCCCTTCCTTCGCCCGCGGTGCGACCTTGGGCAGTGCCGTCTGGAGCCAGGGTGGATTGGCTGCATACCAGACCAGCGTATGTCCCCGCGCGGCCAGACCATGTTCTTGCGCGAAATCGATCAACCGATCGTTGCCGCTGAAATCATATCTGCCCGGCCTCGCCTGGGTGACGTGCCGCTTGAGCTCATATTCCTGGACGATCACCCCTGCCTCGCGCAGCACCGCGGCAGTGAAGGCCGGGTCCTTGGCGATTTGACTGGACTTGATCGCGCAGCCGAAGCGCCGCCCGCTCCGCCGCGCCCGCGCATCGAGCCCCGCACCCCGAGTGTCGGGCTCGGGCGGCACGAATGGCACGGCACTGGTGGTGAGCGGCGCGCTGCACGCCGCGGCCGCTCCGGCGATGAAAGCGCGCCGCTTCACACGCGCGCTCCCTTCCCCCGGCTGGTCACCGCGATCCATCTATCGGCGGCTTTTCGATAAACATTATCAGGGATAATGATTTGCAATAGCACGATAGCAGCGACATGCGGGCGGAAGGCGCCATGGCGCAAAGCATCGAAATAATAGCGTAAAGCCGTGCGCCGGCTGGTCGGCCAGACGCTCTTGGCGGCGTGCCAACCCATATAGGCTGAATAGGCGCGCGCCGAGATGTGCGGGCGCAGGTCCTTGAGCCAGGTGAGATTGCCGATGTTCGCGCGAACCTGCGACAGCCGGTTCTCGGTGCGGCGATCCGCCCAGAGCACGGTCGCGCGCTGCGCCATCAGGAAACGTGCGCCGGCAAGCGAGAGTCGCACGGCGAAATCGGTATCGTCGCCGAAGCCGACGTCCTCGCGGTAGCGCACGGTATTGGCGAGGCTGCGGCGCAGCGCGAGGCTGCTCGTCTGGATGAAGCCGCGCTCACACATCAGATAGCGGTCGACACCCTCGCCGCTCAGTATCTCGCGATACGGCTTGAGGAATTGCCGCCCCGCCCCGCGATCGACCACGACCCGGCAATAGGCGACGACATCATCGCCTTGCGCGAGCAAGGGCAGCAGATCGGCGAGATGATCGGGAAAGAAGCGATCGTCGGAATCGAGGAACGCGACATAGCGTCCGCGGGCATAGTCGATGCCGCGGTTGCGCGCCGCCGCCGCGCCGGCATTGGGCTGGACGATGACGTGCAACCTTTCGTCGCCGATCGCCGCGACTGCGCTCGCGGTGCCGTCGGTCGAGCCGTCGTCGACGACGATCACCTCGAGATCGCGCACGTTCTGGGCGAGCGCCGAGCGCACCGCCTCCACCACCGTGTCGCGGCGGTTGAAGGTGGGAATGACGACGGTGAACAGCGGCGCCTCCGCTGCATCCGTCCCAGCTGGCTGGAGCTGATTAACCGCGGCCATTCACTTGCCCGCCTTGCCAGCCAGCGCCCCGGCCTTGCCGAAACGGTGGACGAACTGGTTCACCAGCGAACGATAGAAGGATTTGGGGAGATACGAGCGGAGCAGCTGGCGCGCGACGATTCGCGGCGGCACCCGCCCGTAGAACAGCCCCCGCACCAGCTCGGGAATGGTCGCGAGCGGGCGGACCGGCGCCATGTGATAGGCGAGCACGGTCGCCCGATAGCCGTGCCGCGCCCGGCTGGTGAGCAGGTGCCCGCAGCGCTCGAGCCAGTCGAGCGAGGTCTCATAGCCGCGGACGTACGAGGTCCGCCCCGCCTCGCTCGCGTCGAGCCAGATGGTGAGCGGCTGCTCGATCATCCGGAAACGGCCGCCGGAAACCTGCAGCCGCACCGCGAAATCGAGGTCCTGCCCCTTCTTCAGCGCCGGATCGAAGCGCACGCGCTTGGCAAGGCCCGCGGGCACGACCAGCGTCGACGTCTGCATGAACTGGTTCGCGCAGAACAGATATTCGCCGACGTCCTCGTCCTCGCGGATGCCGCGCTCGGGCCGGACCCAATAGCGATCCACTCCGCGATCGACCTTCATCTGCGAATAAAGGACCGTATCGTCCTCGTCAGGCAGCGCCGCCGCCATGATCGAGAGCTTGCCCGGCAGGAACTGATCGTCGGAATCGAGAAAGGCGATGTAACGCCCGCGCGCTTCCTCGATCCCGCGGTTGCGTGCCGCACCGCCGCCGGCATTGTCCTGACGAACATAGCGGATGCGCGGATCGCCGATCGCGGCGACCACGGGCTCGGGATCGTCCTTCGATCCGTCATCGACGACGATGATCTCGAAATCGCCGAAATCCTGGTCGAGCACCGAACGGATCGTCGTGGTGACGATGTCCGCGCGATTGTAGAGCGGGATCACCACCGAGAAGGTGGGCTGGCCGGTGTCGTTCCTCATGCGCCGTGCACCTTGCGATATTCCTCGTAGCGATGGCCGGTGAACGCGGCGATCTTGCCTGCTGCGCGATAGAGCTTGCCGAGCCGCTCGACTCTTTTGCCGGGATCGAACGTCAGCGCCGCGCCGAGCGAGCCGAGCACGAAGCCGCCGACGATGCGCGGCACCTCGACGGTCGCGACCTTGAACGGCGTGCTGTGGGTCAGTGCAGTGATGGTATCGGTCATCCCGATCCGGTAGCCGCGCATCAGCAACCATTTGGTCGTGACGCGGCTTGCCGGGATCAGCTCGGTGACGCGCGCGTCATCGGCCCAGGCGAAGCGCCGCCCGCCGCGTTGCATCCGGGTGAATAGCTCCTTGTCCGAGCCACCGGTCAGCGCCATCGCCTCGTCGAAGGGCTTGTCGCCGAGCGTGCGCAGCGCTTCGGCCGCGATCAGTACATTGCCAGTGCTGTCGACCAGATCGACCACGCCCGAGGCGCCGCGCAGCTTGGGCCGAAGGATCGGATGCTCGAGCATCCACGATGGGATGTCGCCTTCCATCTCGCGCAGCACCGCACCGCCCACTACATCGGCGCGCGTCGCGGCCTGGCAGGCCAGCATCGCATGCAGCCATTGCGGATCGGCGGCCTCGTCGTCGTCGAGCATCGCGACGAAGGCGATATCGGGCAGCTGCAGTGCCGCCCCGACCAACGCGTTCCGCACCTGGGGAATGCCCGGCTCGGCTACGGTCAGCAGCACCAGCGGCCAGCGATAGCCCTCCGCGCGCAGCGCCTCCGCCGCAGCGATCCCTTCCTGCTTCACAGCGTCGTTGTCCGCCACGATCACCGTCACCGCGCGCTCGGTCTGCAGCGCGGCGAGCGAGCGGAGCGTCCGGGCGATCCCCTTCGGCCGCTGGCGCGTGGCAATGCAGATGGCGATTTCGGTCATGCAGAAGCTCCGGTGGAAAGGGCGCGAGGACGCTGGCGCCGCCAGCGTGGCCGCTCGACCGCCTTGAACGAGGCGTGCGCGATCGCGAGCGACGAGAGGAAGATCACCCAGACCTGGCGGTCCTTGTCGAAGAACGAGGTCTCGAGCAGGTTCTGGTAAAGGACGAAGCTCCAGATCGCGAAGGCGCTCGCCATCAGCGTGGCGTTCTGCTTCGTCGTGCCGGTGAGGAACCAGTAAGCCGGCAGCACCACGAACGAGACGAGCAGCAGCACCAGCCCCACCGGGCCGGTGGTGACGAGGATCTCGAGATAGCCATTGTGCGAATGCGCGGTGAGCAGCTGGAATTTCTGGTTGAGATACTCGTGGGCGGGCGAGAGATCGCCCACCTGCCAGAAGCCCCCGAAACCGGCGCCGAGCCACGGGTGATCGCCGAGATAGTCGATCGCCACCTTCCAGATCGAGACGCGCCCCGTAAAGGCGGTGGGATCGGCGAACCAGCGTTCGATCATCGGCTGGAAAGCGATGTAGAGCGCGAGGAAGAGCAACATCCCGAGCCCGACGAGGAGCAGCAGCACCGCGCGCTTGGCGACCGACTGGCTGAGCAGCCGATAGACCGAGCTCACCGCGAGGATCGCGAAGCAGAGCGCGAGCGAGGTCTTGCTCTTGGTCCCCACCACGAAGACGAACGCCATCACCGAGAACAGCGCGAAATACCATTTGCGCGAAGTGAACCACGCATGCGCCGTCACCACAAAGGCTAGCGCCATCACCGCGCCGGCGATGTTCTTGTGGAAGAAGAAGCCACGCCAGGCGCCGATCAGCGCCTTGTCACTCTCGGTCGGCGGGTGGACCGCATTGGGCGTGAGCGGCAGCGACACCCAGCAGATCAGCAGCGAAGTGACCAGCGCGGCGACGAGCGTCTGGTAGAGCCGCCGCGGCCCTAGCAGCGCCAGCGACAGGAAGGTGATGTAGATCACGATCACCTGCTGCATCACGCGCTTGAACGAGACAAAGGGGTCGACCCCCCAGCTGCAACTGATCAGGAACCACGCCAGCATCAGCAGCAACGGCCAATACGTGAAGCGATATTGCGGTTCGTAGCGCCGGACGAATTCGAGCAGCGTCAACAACAGCGCGAAACCGATGAAAAAGGCCTGTTTGAACGGGTCCGAACCATCATTGTTCGCCGCCATCGCCACCAGCTGCTCCTGGTTGCGCGACGAGAAAGGCTGCTGGCCGATGAAGATCAGCATCAGGAAGACGAAATAGACGAACTGCGCGACCGGGATCAGTGCTTCGGCGCGCGGCTGGGCGATGCCGACGGTGCGCCCGGGCAGCCGCCCGCGATGCCAGGGAAGCGCGAGGCTCATTCTGCCGCCTCGCGTCGCGCACGCCGGTCGAGCCGCCAGATGCCGAGCATCATCACCAGCTGCGCAAGCACCACGCCCGCGATCGTGTAGACCGAGGGCGCGAGCAAAGTGATCGCGATCACCGCTGCGACACCGACGATGCAGCTCCGCACGCTGGTCGCCGCGAGCGGTTTGAACGCGCCGCGCGCCTGGGTGAGCACGCTCATCGGCGCCTGCACGCACTGGACGAGCGACAGCCCCGCGCAGAGCGCGACCGCGATCATCACCGTCTCCACCGACAAGGTCGGCTTGATGATCACGTGCGGGACGAGCGTCAGGATCAGCACCGCGAGGACGACGGTCGCGATCCAGATCACCAGCAGCGCCGCGAGGAAGGCCCGCGCCGAACCGCGCGCGCTGCGCTCGTCGCCCTTGCCCACTGCCCGCGCCATGCGCGGCCGCTCGAGCTGGGTGAGCGCAGTGATGCAGACATTGACGGGGCGAAAGAACAACATTCCCACCGCGATCGGTGCGAAGGCGGCCGGGCCGGCGAACAGCGTGACGATATAGCTGTGCGCGTTCGACGTCGCTTCGGTGGTCACCACCCCGATCAGCGTCCATGCCGACTGGCGCTTCCACACCGGGCGATAATCGGTCAGCGCCCTGCCCAGCCCGACCGGCCGATGCTGCAGGAGGAATCGCGCGCCGAAGGGGATCAGAGCCACCGCGCCCGCCGCCGCGATCACCGCGCCGAACAGCTCGAGATGGGCCCCAAAGGCGAGCGTCGCGACGACGCCGGCGACGACGCAGACCGCATAGACGAGGTCGGAGATCGCTGCGCCGCCTGGCGCGTGGTGCGCATAGGCATTGGCGCGACCGAACCAGCGGAGCAGCGAGAACACTCCGGCGAGCCCGAACGCCGCCGCCGCCCACGGCCCCGCCATCACCCAACCGATCGTCGCGCAGAGCAGGCCCTGCGAGAGCGCGAGGAGCAGATTGACCGGGTAGAAGAAGTCGAAGCCTTCGCCTTCGTCCTCGTGCTGGTTGACCGCGATCGCATAGGGCGTCGAGACCAGCGCGTTCGACAGACCGTAGCCGAACTGGATGATCACCAGCAGGAAGGCGAGCGTGCCGATCTCGGCCGCTTCGAGCCGGCGCACCGAGGCGAGCTGGACGAGCAGGTGGCTGACCGACACCGCGGCCGAGGACATGCTCGCCAGCCCGAAGCGCGCCAACGTGGCGCGCAGCGGCTTCTTTTCGGGAGGCAAGGCAGTCGCCTCAGCCATGCCGGTGCTTCCAGATCAGATACAGCGCGTGCGGATTGGTGGTGAGGTACCGCCAGGCGAGATGCCGCGGGTTGGTCGCCATCCGGTGCAACCATTCGAGCCCGGCATTCTGCATCCATTGCGGCGCGCGCGGATAATCACCGGTGATATAGTTGAACAGCCCGCCGCAGGTGACGACCCAGCCCGCCTTGATCCGGTCGCGATTGCGCACGCAGAACGCCTGCTCGCGCGGCTTGCCGGTGCCGACCCAGAGCACATCAGGCGCGGCGGCGTTGATCGCATCGATCACCGCGGCTTCCTCGTCGGGCTTCCAGAAGCCGTTGCGCCGCCCGGCAAGCTCGAGCCCCGGAGTCGAGGTGGTAATGCGCTCGGCGCAATCGGCGTTCACCTGCTCGGTGCCGCCGAGCAGATAATAGCGCACCTTGGCGGCCGCGGCGCCGGGCAGGCTGTCGATGAACATGTCGGTAGTGCTCGAACGATCGGCGATCGTCGGCCCACCCTGCCAGTGCGACGCCTTGACGATCACCTGCCCGTCGGCGTGGATCAGATCGGCCTCGGCGAGATCCGCGGCGAAGGTCTTGTCGGTGGCGTTGAGCGACAGGCCATGGCCATTACAGTCGAACACCAACCACGGCCGCAGCCCAGTCGCCAGCCGGCGCGGCGCCTCGGCGAGCATCTTTTCGATCAACCCGTCGAGCGACAACGTCGACACCGGCACTCCGCCGACGCGCACCATTTCCGGATGGCCGGCGCCACCGCCTGCCCCGCTACTGCCGACCGGCAGCTCGAGCGTGGTCACATTTCCATGCATGCGGCGCTCCTCAGCTGACCACCGAGCCGGCGATCGGGATATGATGGCGATCGAGATCGTCGATCACGCGCCGGATCTCCGAGACCGGCGTGATGCCGCGCCGCGCGACGATCACCACCGCATCGAACTTCTCGAGGATGTTGCCGAAGGCGGTCGCGCCGCGCGCGCGTTCGGCGAGATAGGTCAGCAGGTTCGCCTCGGGCAGGTTCCACCCGGCCGCCGCCTCGGCGAGCGAGCCCTTCTCGACCAGGGTCGCCGCACCACCCCCCGCCTGCCCTGCGGGCATCAGCCAGAGCCGGTCGATCGCGCTCTGGAGCACCGGCAGGCGCAGCGCCATGCCGCCCAGCTGCTCGGCGAGGCCGATGCGATTGGGCAAGCGCAGCAGCCGATCGAGCGACGGCCGCTCGATATCGGCGTCGACGAGGATCGTCGGCCCATCCATCTGCGCCATCACCGTGGCGAGATTCGCCGCGAGGATCGACGCCTCGTCGCCGGCCTGGAGCGAAAGGATCGCGAGCCGCATCCGCCCCTCGGCCCCGCTTGCCTCGCGCGCGGTGGCGAGCAGCTTGGCACGCACTTTGCGTACCTTGGCGACATAGGGATCGTCGGCGTCGAACGCCGCCGTGACCAACGGATCGATGCGTTCGTCGCCCACGCCCAGCAGCGCGAGACCGCCCTGCCCTGAGGCTTCGGCTTCGGCCGGATGGAACGCCGTCTCGGCGAGCAGCGGGTTTGCGCCCGCAGTGGAACGGAGCCTCATGCAGCCTCCTCTCGGGGAACGAACCAGCCGCCAACCGGCCGGGACCTGGGGGAAAGATCGGCGATCACCTCGACTTCGGTCGAAGCCGCGAGGCCACCCAGCGTCCGCACGCGCGGCCGCAGGATCTCGCCGAATATCACCGTCGCGATACCCGCGAGCAGCCCGAGCGCGATGCCGCCCGCGAACCACAAAGGCAGGCTCGGCTTGGCGGGGAACAGCGGCACCGACGCCTCATCGAGCGAACTCGCATTGGGCTGCGAGATCTGGCTCTTGAGCGCCGCTTCGTTGAAGCGCTGGCGAACCGTGTCATAGGTCTGCCGCGCCGCCTCGACGTCGCGCTGCATCACCATCAGCTGATCCTGCACGCCCGACATGCGGATCATGCGATCTTCTTGCGCCGCCATCTCGGCGCGCAGTTCGCCCTCGCGGCGGCTCGCGGCGCTGCTGTTGGCGGTCATCGACGAGGCCTGATTGGCGCGCGCGGCCTGCAGACTGCCCTGCAACTCGCCGAGCTCTGCCTTGGCGGCGACCATCTGCGGATGGTTCGGCCCCAGCGACTTGGCGAGCTGGGCGACCTTGCCCGCCTGGGTGGCCACTGCCTCCTCGATATTCTGGACGACCAACGAGGTCGCGACCTCGGGCACTGCCGCGGATCCCGACTTGGAGTGCGCCGCTGCGGCGTCCGCCTGCGCCTGGACGAGGTGCGCCGAGAGGTTCTTGAGCTTCTCGGCCTCGAGATCCATGCGGTTCATGCCGATGATGTCGTGCGCGCGCTGGAAGTCCGAGAGTTTCTTCTGCGCCACTTCGTAACGGCGGCGGACATCGGCGGTGCGCGCCTCGAACCATTGCGCCGAACCCTGTGCCGCCGAGGCGCGCAAGCTGACCTGCTCGCGCATGTAGATCTGGGCGGCGAGATTGGCGACGCGCGCCGCCACCGCGGGATCGGGATCGAGGAACTGGATCTGCAGAACGTTGCTCTGCCGCCCCGTGGTGACCGTCAGCCCCGCGCGCACGCGCGCCGCCGCCTGCTGCAGCCGCGCCTCGGCAGGCACATCGGCGGGAATCGCGTCGAGAAAGCCCGCTGCCTTGGCGACCGCGTCGGTCACCTTGGCGCTCTTGATCAGATCGACCTGCGTCGCGATGATCGAATCGGTCTCCACCCGGCCCTGCTGCTGCTGGGTGCTGTCCGTGGGATCGGTCTGCGAGAGATCGAGCAGCAGCGACGACGTCGCCAGATATTGCCGCGGCTGGACGAGCGCGATTGCCGCGACGATCGCGAACAGCACGCCCGCGATTCCCGCGACGAGCAGCCAGCGCGCCTTGAGCGCCTCGACCAGATCGGCCGCTTTGATCGTCATAGCCCGACTCCTTGCAGAAGCTCGCGCGCGTCACGCGTATCGCGCGCTGCCGACGCGGTTTGACGCGTTCGCGCGGCTCCATTGGCCATCAGCACGAGGAATTGCGGCGACAGCGAATCGGCGAATTGCAGCTCGCCCGGCATGCCGTCCTCGGTGAGCGCCGGGGCGATCAGCCCGATTGTGCGGTCGACCGCGTTGGGCCCGCCCAGCTCTTCGCCGAACAGATCGGTGCCGGCGGCGGTCAGCCGCTCGAAGGTGAGGATCGGTGCATGCGCCGCGAGCACCCCCGCCAGCGCGATCATCCCGCGCAGCGTGCCGGCCTGGCCGAGCGCGCGCTCGAAGGTCCGGCACACGTCCGGCGTAAGATCGCTCCATTCTGCCAATGCCTCGGCGAGGCCCTTTTGCGCGTCCGCGAGGATGATGCGCTCGCGCCCCGCCGCCTCTGCGGTGAGCGCTGCGTGCATACCGAAGAGCCGGGCATGATAGGGCGAGCCGATTGCCGCCGAGACGATCGTCTGGACCGCATCCTCCTCGAACGACAGCCCCGCCTGCTGCGCGCAAAGCCGCAGCAGACCCGCGAGCTCGTCGCGCTCGATCGGCGCGACTGGCTGAGCGGCGAGATGCCGCCGCAGCGAGGGGTGCGCCGCGAGCAACCCGTCGACATTGCCGGCGATGCCGACGAGGACGATCTGCACCGCCGAGTGCATGTCGGTGAGCAACTTGAGCAGCGAGGCGACTTCGTGCCGGGTGCGCTCGGCCGCGACGCGATCGAACTCGTCGACGATCAGCAAGGTGCGCTGGTTGACGCCCTGGACGAACAGATTGGCGAGCTGCTGGATGCCCAGCGGCTTGTCCGCCGGGATCGACGCGGCGAGCCCGCGCTGGAGCGGCAGCTCGTCGAGGAAGGGACGGAACAGTCCGTCGACATCGGCGCCCTCGCTCGCCGAGCCATAGAGCGCAACGCAGCCCGCTTCATCGGCGAGATCGCCGAACACGCGCGCCAGCGAGGTCTTGCCCGATCCGCGCGCGCCATAGATCAGCGCATGCTTGCGTTGCTTGACCACGGCGTCGATCAGCCGCGCCAGCTCATTCTTGCGACCGGCGAGGCCATGACGATCGCTCACCGGCACCGCGGTGTTGAACGTCGCGAACACCGCGCTGCGGCGAAAGGCGATCGCGGGCTGCGCGCTCGACGCGCGGCCGCCCGAGATCGGCACCAACGGCGCTTCCTCTTCCACCGGCTCGTCATATTCGAGGCGCGCCGGGATACGCCTGCCACCCGGTTCTCCCGAGAACAGGCCTTGCAGCCAATGCTGCAATCGTTCGGTCCAGCCCATGTGATGGCTCCCGTGGATTACGCTCAAAACAGCTTCTCGCGGATGATCAGGACGTCCTCCGGCTGGACGGCGTCGTCGAGGCTGACCCCCTCGATCTCCTTGCCGCCGCGGCGCACCTTGATGCGCTTGGTCGAGCCCGCGAGCGTGGGTCCGCCGGCAAGCGCTAGCGCCTGGCGGAAGGTCTGGCCGGGGACGAAGTTGAAGGCGCCGGGGCCCTGCACCTGGCCGTAGACATAGACCTTCTCGGCCGGCGGCACGAACAGGATGTCGCCCGGGGCGAGCGGGCGATTGGCGCCGGCGTTCATTGCGGCAAGCGAAATCCGCACCGGACCGCTGCCGTCGGCGGGCGTCAGGATCACCGCATTGGCGCCGGTCGCGTTGGCGCCCCCCGCCTTGGCGAGCATCGAGGCGACCGTATAGGGCCGATCGAGCGGATAATTGCCCGCTTCGGACACGTTGCCGAGCACAGCGACCGAGCGGCTGACGAACTGCGACACTTCGACATTGACCGAAGGCCGCTCGAGATAGCCGCCCGAGGCATAGCCCGAAGCGATCGCGTCGGCGAGCTCGGCGGTGGTCTTGCCGCGCACGTCGACCGGGCCGAGCATCGCGAGACGGATCGTCCCGTCGGCCTTCACCCGCGTGGTGACCGAAAGGTCGGGCTGGCCATAGATGAACACCTTGACCTCGTCGTCGGGACCGAGCCGGTAGCCCGGCGCGGCTGCGGGAGCCGCGGCGACGGCCGGAGGCGCCGGCGCGGCGGTGGGAACCGCGGGCGGGGTCGCTGCCGCGAGGCCGGCGCCGCTGGTCTGCGCCGCCGCCGGGAAAGCAAGGATCGATGCCGCCAGCGCGAGGGCCGGCAGGCGGGTTCGGTGATAATGCATGTACCTCATAGGTTCAAAACCTCATGGTTGCGCCGAGCGACACACGGTTCGCCCGATAGTTCGAGACATCGCTGTTGGTGGCGCGATCAAGATGCGTGAGCGATAGATCCAGCGCGAGTGCTTCGGTGATTTTCCGCCGCGCGATTAAACCGAATTGGTTAGTTCGATCATGCGTGTAGCTGAACGGGCGGATCGCCGCGTCCTGACGGAAATCGCGCCGCACGAGCTCGCCAAACGCGCCGATCGTGGTGAGCTCGCTCAGACCGACCTCCGCCGAGATCCGGTGCGCAGTGCGTATCGCGAAGCCGGTGGCGATCAGGCTGTCGTTGACGATCGTCCGCTCGGTCGACGCAGTGAGCTTGACGCGCGGGATCGCCATGGTCGAGACGCGCACCGCCCAGCCGGGGCCATCATAGCTGCCCACCGCGTCCGAGGTGCTCGTCACGTGCATCCAGCGGAAATCGGCATCCACGGTGGTCAGCGGCGAGACCGCGCGCGTGAAAGACAGCCCGTAGGCGTCGCTGCGATTTTCCACGGCCAGCGCCGGCCGATCGCTGGTGACGCGCTCATAATAGGCCGTGAGCTTGCCGAGACTCGGCTTGGCATAGCCCACCCCTGCGCGCCAGAGATTGCTCGTCTGGTCGGCATATTCAAAGCCGTCGCCGTTGCGCGTGGTATCGCGCCGCCACGCGGCGACAGGGTAGAGTCCGGCGGGCCGCTCGCAATCGGCCGAGACGCCAAGCGTCGAGAATTTCTGGAGATTCTCGCTGGCACTGTTGATGTCGCCATAATCGGCGCGCTGCTGGCGATAGCTCGCATAGGGCTTCACTGCGCAGGTGCCCGCGATCAACTGCTTCGCCGAGCCCTCGAGCTCGAGCCGCGGCTTGCTCCGCCCACTCTCGGAGAGGAACCAGTCATAGCCGACCAGCGCGCGCAGGCTGACTGCGCGAACCCCGATGTCACGATCGAAGCGCGCCTCGATCGCCGGCGTGACGATCACATCGGCGACGGGGTCGGCGATGTCCGAATCGACGCGATAGACATTGTCGTCATAGACCGCGGTGATCGAAGGCTCGATCCGCAACCCCTGCTCGGCTTGCGGCCGCGGCTTGGGCTTTGGTGCCTCGACCTCCTGCGCACGGACCACCCCGACGGACATTGTGCAAAGCAGCACAGCGCCCGCCAGAAGCTCGGCCGGTCGACGCTGAAACACGCGTCGCCGCGCAGTCCTGCAGGCTTTCGCAACTGCGAGACAATCTAGATTAGTTACGCTTTCGCCAGAGCAAAGCACGCGCTCAGGACCTCATTGCAGTGCAGCAATTTGGTCATGCTAGAGGGTTCAGCGGCCGCTGCCCACCGTGGTTAATGCGGTTGGTCGTACCCAAGGCACGGCTTGTTCGTTTCTGGACGGCAACAACCGTCTTTTCGAAGCTTCGAGTGAGTCGGCTCAGCCCAGCAACCAGAGCCCGATCGCGCCCAGCGCGACGACGAAGCTGGCGATCCCGGCCCAGCGCGAGCCAACCTGGATCAGGCGCTCGGAGAAGGGATCGCGAATGTCCGCCGGCATCAGCCACAGCGGCTTCGCCTGCGCCTGTTCGGCGGCGCCCGCATCGACGTCGCTCGCCATCACCAGTTTCTTTGCCACTGCCGCGATCCTTCTAGCCCGGCAGTGGCTATGGCCGAAAATCCTTTACGGAAGCTTGTGGGCGATCACCCATATGGCCGCCTGCTCCGCCCGCGCGCCCGACTCGCTCAATAGGCGTTTTTGTGTGTCAGCACCTGCACCGTCATCGCGAGAATCCCGATATCGCGCAGCAGGCTCCAGCCCTGCAGATATTCGAGATCCGCCCCGAGCCGGTTGACGATATCGCTGCGATGTTCGGTCGCACCGCGGAAACCGCGGACCTGCGCGAGCCCGGTGATGCCCGGCTTGAGCGCATGGCGGTGCCAATATTGCCGATCGACGCGCCAGAAGAGCTCGTCGCCGGCGAGCGAACCGAGCGCGTGCGGACGTGGCCCGACCAGGCTCATCTCGCCCAGCAGCACGTTGATCAGCTGGGGCAACTCGTCGATGCTGGTCTTGCGGATCAGCCGGCCGACGCGCGTGATCCGGTCGTCGTCACGGCTCGCCGATCGCGTGCCGGTCGAATCGCTCGTCTCGACGCGCATGCTGCGGAACTTGAGGATGTGGAAGATGCGGTTGCCACGCCCCATCCGCTCCTGGCGGAAGAAGACAGGTCCCGGCGAATCGAGCCGGATCGCGATCGCCACCGCGACCAGCAACGGCAACAGCATGATCAGGACAGGAACGGTGAGCACAATGTCGAGCGCGCGCTTCTTGGCGCGATCTGCGAGGCTGAGCGGCCCGCGCGAGACGACGACCGTAGTGGTACCGCTCAGCTGGTGCACCGCGAGCGGACCGAGTTCGCCGATCTCGGGGACGATGATCTCGCCCTGGATATTGGCGCCCTTGAGCACCTGTGCCCATTCGACCTTGCGCTCGGGCGCGCAGCTGATGACAACGCGGTCATAGTGGCGCAGCAAAGTGCCGAGACGGTTGAGCATATAGGGGTCGTCGAGATCCGAGCGCAGTGCCGCCACGCCGGCGTCGACAATGTCGCTGCCAAGGTACGCATCTGGCACATTTCCGCCGTCGACAATCACCAGCTCGGTGTGGAGCTGACCGGCATAGACACGCTGGACGAGGTGACAGAGGAGGACGCGCTGGCTGAGAATCAAGGTCACGGTCGCAACGATGCCGAGCGACAGCGCGAAGCGCGGCATCCGCCCGGTCACCTTGAGCGAGAAGACCACCAGCAGGAAAAGCAGCAGCGTCGCGGCGATCGAGACCAGCGCCTGCCGGCAACTGGTGACGCCGCTGGTCAGGCTCTTGCTCGCATAGGCCTCGTTCTGGAAGGCGATGCCGACATAGACGAGCAGCGCGCCCAGCATCGACGTCCAGACATTGCCTGAAACCGAGCCGGGTTGCTCGACGCTGAGACCGACGGCGAAGCCGACCAGCAGCGCCAGCGCATCGGCGCCGATCAGCGCGAGGCACAGCCATACTTTGGCACTTCGACGCGCGGCCGAGGCGAATGGCGTTCGGCTCGGATAGCCATGGATCGCCAGGTCAATTTTTGACATGCGACACCCGATACTCCCTGACGTACACACCCGTGGCGGGCCAGCAAATCCACGTACAGATAAACGCGTAGAACTTGCTGCAACGCAGCAGGGGCACAGCCGCCAGGCGAAGGCAAGCGGGCGGCGGCGAACCTGGGGGCTTTTCGGGACGACCCGTGCCGGGAGAGAGATCATCGATACGTTCGCGTATCGGAAGATTTCGTCGTGGCTTGCGAACCACTCTTCTCGTCGCTCAGGGCGTTTTGGAGCGCGTGACCCTCGGCGCGACTATTTGATCAGCCACCAGGCGATTCCGCCCAGCGCGAGGAAGAAAACCGCCGGCCCGGCCCATCGCGAGACGATCTCGATGCCGCGCTCGGCAGGTTCCGTCGGAAAGACCGGCAGACGCCCCTCGCGTTGCGCCGGCTCGGCTGCGCCGACACGGCCCACCTCGCGCGGAGGAGCGGAGACATCCCCTCCTGCCGAGGTCCACGGCCCGCCCGATCCTTCAGACATCACATCCTCTCACGGCAGGACGCCCGAATTGCGAGATCTCGTCCTGAAGCGGCGACTGTATCGCATCAGGAAGCATCTTTCGAGCGCAATCCGACGCGCTCGCCGGCCGCCGAAACGACTGCGGCCCGGCGCGGGACCCGAGCCGTCTTTCGAAGAAAGAAATGGTGCCCCTGGCCGGACTCGAACCAGCATGCCTTGCGGCAACCGATTTTGAGTCGGTCGCGTCTACCAATTTCGCCACAGGGGCAGCGGGGGCAGAGCGCTAGACGATGCGCGCCGCCCCCGCAAGGCCCGGATCGGCCCAGCGCTTCCCCGACACCCACGACCCCGGAGCCTTTGAGGTCGCGCCCAAACGGGTTGGGGCCGTGCGTACCCTCCATACAGAAGAACACGAGCAACACGATCGCGCGGATCGGATCAGACCGAGCAGCATGACGAACATCGTCGTCGGGGCGACCGGAACCGCCCGCGCCGCGTCCGCCGAGCTTCTGCGCAGGCTGCGCGGGACCCCTCCCCGATATCGAGCGATCTCGCCCCATTTCGGCGCCTGTCCGTGTTCGTCGACGGGAATCGGCACCTTCGTCGCTGACCGGGCACGCCGTTAATCGGTGCTTAAGTGCGCCAGCCGCCCTTCGGATACGCGCTGTCGGCTGGAGGAAGTCGACAGGATTCAACCCTGTCGGTGAGGAAGAAGATGCGTTCGATCCAGAGAGCCTGTTCCTGCACGCCCGCGGCACTCGCGGCTGCGCTGGCATTGGCCGGCTGCGGCGGCGGTAGCGGCGGCGGCGGCATAATCACTCCCGCTCCATCGCCCAGCCCCTCTCCCTCGCCCAGCCCCTCGCCCAGCCCGACGCCCTCACCCAGCCCGACGCCTTCCCCTTCACCAACGCCCTCGGCGACCCCGTGGGTGACGGGTTATTATGTCGGCTATTTCTGGCCCGACTATCCGCCCGAGCAGGTCGATATGCGCGCCATGACCCACTTCGTATTCGGCCGCATGGCGCCGGGCGGCGGATCGCTGAACGGCGCACCGGGAACACTGGTGCGCGGCGGCGGCAGCGCGCAGGATCCCGACGAAGTCTCCCGACCCGACCCGAACAAGACGATCGAGGACTATCTGATCGACCGCGCGCATCAGGCGGACACGAAGACGCTGCTGATGCTCGGCGGCGACGGCGCGGACGGGATCGGCTTCTATCGATCCACCGCCGACAATCTTCGCCCGCAATTCGTGAAGAACATCGTCGATTATCTGGTCGCCCATAATTACGACGGCGTCGACATCGACTGGGAGAATTATCTCTCGGAAGGCGATGAAACGACGCAAGCCGGGATCGATGCGGCCGAAGCGCGCCGACGTCTGAAGCAATTGATCGTCGACATTCGCGCCGCTGCCAATGCCCGGCCACGCTATCAGGCGCCGAACAAGGGCGTGCTGATCACCTACCCGCACTACACGGTCAGCATCAACGACCTCGAGCCGGGCGGCAAGGTGCAGCAATGGCAGGCCGACATCGCCAATCTCGTCGACCAGTTCAACCTGATGAGCTACGGCATCGGCACGGCGTGGAACCAGGCGGGCTGGTCGTCATGGTTCTCCTCGCCGATCTTCGGCGCCACCGATACGACGCCACGCGACCTCGACAGCAGCATCACCGCCTATGTGAAGACGGGCGTGCCGCGCGAGCGCATCGGCGTCGGCATCGGCTTTTACGGCATCTATTACGGCCCGACGATCACCGGGCCGCGACAGGATACCGAGCACAACGAGATTTTCGAGACCAACGACGTCGCGCTGGCCTATTCGGAGCTGGTCCGGCTGGGCTATCTCTCCAACGGCACCTATCGTTGGGACGAGATCTCCCAGGTCGGCTACCGATCCTATCCCGGCGGCGGCTATGTTCCCACGCTCGAGCCGGGACGCAGCCGCGCGGGCTTCCTGAGCTATGAGGACGAGGCCTCGATCGCCGCCAAGGGCAAATGGGTGCGCGACACCAGATTGGGCGGGACGATCATCTGGACGGTGAATTACGGCTATTTGCCCAACAGCAAGACCAACCCGCTGCTCGCCGCCGCCAAGACGAGCTTCCTCCAGCGCTGATTCGCCGCACGAATGGACAATGACAGCCACTCGGACGCGTGCTCCCTGTCGCTTCGAAGAAACAGTCGAGAAGGCCCTTTGGCAGAGAAGCATATTCTTTCGGTCATCGCGGTCGCGTGCGGCGCAACCGCTCTGATTGCGGCCGCTGCCGCGGCTCTGCCTGCCGCTCAGGTACCGCAGGATCCGGCCGTCGAAGTCATACGGGTGCGATACCAGGGCCGCGACGCGATCAGGGTCAGCGACCGGGCAGGCCTTGTCCGCGCGGAGCGGCTGGTGCCCGTCCCGGGCGCGGATTTCCGCAACGGCGTCATCGAGGGGTATCTGACCGGCATGCCCTCGCCGGGCAGTTCGGCCGGCGCGCGAGGCTTTGTAGGGATCGCCTTCCGCATCAATTCCGAACCGAAGCGCTATGACGTCCTCTATCTGCGCATGACCAACGGCCGCGCCACGGATCAGCTGCGGCGCAATCGAACGCTGCAATATGAATATGAGCCCGACTTCCCCTGGGACCGGCTGCGGGCGTCCGCACCCGGCCAATATGAGAGCTATGCCGATGTGGCGGTTGGGCGCTGGGTCCGGTTCCGGATCGAAGTGCACGACGAAAAGGCCCGCCTGTTTCTCGACGACGAAGACCAGCCGTCGCTCATCGTGAACGATCTGCGCTCGGGGCCCGCCGCGGCGGGCCCGGTCGCGCTCCATATCGGCCCCGAGACCATCGGCTATTTCTCAGACATCCGCGTACGCAGGCAGTAGGAATCGCGGCGGGCGCCCTCAGTTGCGCGGTGCCTGGCGGCGATAGCTCAACGCCTCCGCGACGTGCACCCGACCGACACCCTCCACGCCCGCAAGATCCGCGATGGTACGCGCGACGCGCAACACGCGGGTATAGCCCCGCGCAGAGAGGCGGAGCGTTTCGGCCGCTTGGGCGAGCAACCGGCGCCCGGGTTCGTCGGGCGTTCCCACCGCAGTGAGCACTTCGCCGTCGGCCTCGGCGTTGGTGCGCGCCGATACCTCCTTGTAGCGTGCGATCTGGATCGTCCGCGCCGCGGCGACCCGCGCCGCAACCTCGGCCGAGCTCTCCGCCGCCGCCGGCAACACCAGATCGGCGGCGGTGACCGGCTGCACCTCGACATGCAGATCGATACGATCGAGCAAGGGCCCCGACACCTTCGCCTGATAATCGGCCGCGCATTTGGGTGCACGGGCACAGGCAAGCGCGGGATCACCGAGATGCCCGCAGCGGCACGGATTCATCGCCGCGATCAGCTGGACGCGTGCGGGGAAGGTGACGTGCGCATTGGCGCGCGCGACGCTCACCACGCCCGCCTCGAGCGGCTGGCGCAGCGAATCGAGTACCGCGCGCTGGAATTCGGGCAGTTCGTCGAGGAACAGCACGCCGAGATGCGCGAGGCTGACCTCGCCGGGCTTGACGCGCAGCCCCCCGCCGGTGAGCGCCGCCATCGAAGCCGAATGATGCGGGCTTCGAAAGGGCCGCGTGCGGGTCAGCTGGCCGCCCGAGAGCGTCCCGGCGACCGAGGCAACCATCGAAACCTCGAGTGCCTCCGGCATTATGTAGCAAATGCACCAAGGCGATTACGGGTGTCTGCGCCCGTGATTGCGCGTGTCATCATTCACGATGCATCCGAGGCGCGGCCATGAAGCGGACTCCACAACGGAGCCGTCGCGGTGCAGGATGCAGCAATGGACGCAGTGCGATACATCACGCTTGTATTGGGCCGAACATTCCAGCGGAGCGTGAGCATCACCGACCGGGCATCGATTCTGCTCGGTCCCGCTATCACCGCCTATTTTTGGCTACGAGGTGGTCCGATGCCTAGCGGCTTGGACGGGTTAGTAGCGGTAGGCATCCTGCTCACTGCGGGCGGCGCGCTTCTATTACGACTTCTGGCTGCACCGTACCTGATTTGGAAGGAAGATCAGGCTTCCGCACGCGAGCTACTTGAAAGGCTGGACCACCCTAAGCGCCAACAACATGTGGAAATGAGCAAATATGGAGTCGAGCTTCGGAAGAAGCTCAGCAAAAGGTTGGCTGAATTTATAAAATACGCTCAGCTATCCTCTAACGAAGAGTTGTATAAGCGTTTTGTTGTACCAAACGCTTCCAAAATGCTAAGGAAACAGGAGCAGGTTAATAACATATTATGGCAATTAGGCCACGACGTGATGCTACGACTTGCTTGTTGGAATCTGATCACTTATTGCACAGAGACAATAAGCATGTCTGCCAAAGGCAATTTTGATGCTGCCAGAGCAGATCGTATTAGGAAGCAGTCACGTTACACCATGAGTCTCATCCATAACCCAACCGGAGATGAGCACGCAATGGCACTTGCCAACATAGAAACTATCTTATCGCGAGACGGAGAATCGCTATTTAAATTCGAAGGTTCTCCACGCCGACTGCCTGCAGACACTGCAAAAGAAACACAGCCGTAAACTTCCCCCGGCTAATCTTATTGCGGATGTTCGGCTCGGTGTCATGCACGCCGATGTCAGCGAGCTTTCCCACCAGCTGCGCGTAGGTGATCCCCTTGCGGGCCAACTCCGCTTTCAGGAGCCGCTTTACGCGATCCTCCCATTCCTTTTCCTGAACCGGCATAGTCGCTCCGATGATGGTTTATGCCATCATACGCGATGCATTTGCCGTTGACAACGATGCATGATGCCATCATATACAGTGCATACGTACTGGAAACGATGACATGCAGCACTTTCTCCTCTCCGCTCAGGCTCGCTCGCTCAGCCTCAAGACCGTGTTCCGCATGTCGGACCAGGAAGCCTACGACACGTTCTGCCAGCTGCGCTGGGCCGAGAACGACGGCGACGCCGTGTGCCCTAAGTGCGGTTGTGCCGAGACGTACAACATCACGTCGCGCCGCCGCTTCAAGTGCGTTGCCTGCCACCACCAGTTCAGCGTCACCAGCGGGACCATCTTCGCCTCGCGCAAGCTGTCGTTCACCGATCTGCTCGCAGCGATCGTCATCTTCGTGAACGGCGCAAAGGGCGTGTCGGCGCTGCAGGTGAGCCGCGACCTGAACGTCCAGTACAAGACCGCCTTTGTCCTCTCGCACAAGCTGCGCGAGGCGATGGCGCTGGAACAGCAGAACCGTTCGCTGAATGGCGTTGTGGAGATCGATGGCGCGTACTTCGGCGGCTACGTGAAGCCCGAGAACGTGAAGGCAGACCGGAAGGACCGGCGCTTGGTCGCGAACCGCACCGGCAAGCGCGAATGCGTCGTCATCATGCGCGAGCGCGGCGGGAAGTCACTTCCGTTCGTCGTTCGCAATGAAGGCGACGCCGTTCCGTTCGTGCGCGATCACGTCGGCACCCTCACCACGATCCACGCCGACGAAGGCACCGGCTGGGACGCTCTCCACGCGGGCTGGGATACCAAGCGCGTCAATCACTCGGTCCAGTTCATGGACAAGGGTGTCTGCACCAATCAGGCGGAAAGCTACTTCTCGCGCCTCCGCCGCATGGAAGTCGGCACGCACCACCACATCGCCGGCCCGTACCTGAACGCCTATGCGCAGGAAGCTTCGTGGCGCGAGGATAACCGCCGCGTGTCGAACGGCTCGCAGGCCATGCTGGTCGGTGAAAGCGCGATGGCGTCGCCGGTCTCGCGCAAGTGGGCGGGGTATTGGCAGCGGGCGGCGTAAAGCAGAACAAACTGCGTCTGGCACTCGCGCAATATGAGTGCCAAGAATCGATGAACTGAGCCACACTAGCGACGAGCAGATTCTGCGCAAACCAGCGGAATCGCGTGGTTAACGATTTAACAATGTCTTTATATGGACGGTTTTCTGCGGCCTAGAACAAACGGGGCCCGGAATCTGGTCTAGGCCCGGTTTTCATCTCGCGTTCAGGTTGCAAAATTGGGGCCGCTGTGGCACAAACAAATCGAGCCGGGGGGCCACTACACCCCCCGGCTCATTTGGAAAACAACAACCCCGGTAAGAGCCGCTGTCAGTGATCACGCGAAAGTTGATACTCTCTCAAGTGATATCGGTCAACACTCTTGCCGGGCATTAGTTCAAGGAACACCCGGCCCATGACCACTTAGCTGACATCTAGGCCGTACGGCGGAACATGCTAAAGGCGTTCTGTACGAACGCCGCCAGCGCCGCGAGCGGACCCAGCGACGCAGGAATCTTGGCGATGAGCTCGCCCTCCACTCGACCGAACGTGAGTTGGCCGAGACGGGCTTGCGCGTCTTCGAAGCTTTCAGCGTGCAGTTCGACGTTCCACTCGGCGCCGCCGTACCGGTATGCAACCAAGAACGTTTTAGTTTTCATAAGGATACCCTGAAAATGGCAGTTGCATATTATGATCTCTATCAGGACACCCAGCGCCTGTGGCGCTGGAAGTACGTGGCCTCGAACGGCAAGACCATCGCTGTTTCGAGCGAAAGCTACTACAACAAGAGCGATGCCGAATGGGGCATCTCCTTGGTGAAGAATTCAAAATACGATCCCGTCGTTTAATCACATAATAGACTGCTGGGGGCGAGCCGTGTGCGACGGCTCGCCCCTTTTTCGAGGCGCCCGTCTAGCGCACAATCTCCCACTGCAACCAAAGCCCCGTTTCCTCCAGCGACCGCACCACGCCCGCCTCGCGCTTGTCGCGGAGGCATCCGGCAACCCGGCGCGTCATGATGTTGAGGGTGGCGTCCTCGGGCTCCAGACCGCGCTGCTTGATGATCGTGGCGGCGATCTCCCGCGTCGTCAGCGGCTCTTTCGCCATGCGCAGGATGTTCAGCACGCCCCGCGACATTTCGCCCCGCTTGGACCAGCTGGCGGGAGGCGTGAACACCTTGGGGAGGATGCTCTCGGTTACGAAGTCAGGGGCGAGCATCCGCAGTACCCCGTCAACGTGTTCGAGATCCTTGGTAAGCACTGACCAACGCGCCTGTAGCCGCGCGATCTCGCCCGTTATCTCGGCCCGCTTCCGCTTGAGCCCTTCCAGCATGTAATCCGTCATACGATGACATTACGCATCACAGGCGATTACATCTATCCGGACGTTGGTGCATTTGCTACATAATGCCGAGTGCCTCGGCCGCGTCGAGCGGCGGCAATATGCCGGGCAGGCACGCGGCCAGCAGCGATTTGCCCGCCCCCGGCGGCCCCATCATGATCATATTGTGCCCGCCCGCCGCAGCGATCTCGAGCGCGCGCCTCGCCGTCTCCTGCCCCTTCACCTGCGCGAGATCGGGGCCATAGCCCGGCGCCTCGATCTGCCCCGCGGCCGACGTGGGGAGCAGCTGGTTGCCCTTGAAGTGATTGAGCAGCCCGATCAGGTCGGGCGCGGCGATCACCTCGACCGATCCCGCCCAGGCCGCCTCGGGGCCCTGCGCCACCGGGCAGACCAGGCCCTTGCCCATTTCCGAGGCATGTAGCGCCGCGAGCAGCACTCCGGGCGACGACGCGATCCGCCCGTCGAGGCCGAGCTCGCCGACCACTACATAGCCCGACAGCGTCTCGGCATCGGCCACGCCCATCGCGGCGAGCAGCGCGAGCGCGATCGGCAAGTCAAAATGCGCGCCTTCCTTCGGCAGATCGGCGGGCGACAGGTTGAGAATGATGCGTTTGGGCGGCAGCGCGAGCCCGATCGCGGCGATCGCCGCACGCACGCGCTCGCGGCTCTCGGCAACGGCCTTGTCGGGAAGCCCCACCACGACGAAGCTGGGAACGCCGGCCACGAGGTTGCACTGCACCTCGACCGCGCGCGCCTCGAGCCCCAGATAGGCCACTGTCGAAACGCTCGCGATCATGCCGCCCTCCCCGGCGCCTGTTCTTACCGGCTTTCGTCCGCGATGGAACCGAACTCCTCCGAAACGGGGAGATCGGCGACTCGCGCCGGCACGGGACGAAGACCTGCACAATCGGGCAAGGGATACTTGGCAGCGGCGGATCGCAACCCCACATCGGGTGTAATGCCGAACTCAAACACCCGACCCCATCTCATCCGCACCGCGCTGGTCGTGCTCGGATTCGTGATCATGCTGGCGTCGCCGCTGGTCGGAATCATCCCCGGCCCGGGCGGGATCCTCGTCTTCGCGTTGGGGCTGGTGCTGGTGTTGAGGAACGCGACCTGGGCGCGCCGCCACTTCGCGCGGCTCAAGCGACGCTGGCCGCGCTTCGGCCACTACAGCGACCTTGCGCTCCGCCGCCGCAGCTTCCGCCGCCGTCAGGAACGTGCCAAAGAGATGGCGATAGCCGACGCCGAAGCGCGCGTGCTCGGTTTTCCCGCAGACCCGCGTTGACTTGGGGCCCCGAGCTGCGTATGGGCACCCGACACGCGGCCGCCCCTGTGGCGGCCCTTTTACGTTCCAGATTACCGAGGATGAGCGATGAAGCGGACCTTTCAGCCGAGCAACCTGGTGCGTGCGCGCCGGCACGGCTTCCGCGCGCGGATGGCGACCGTCGGTGGCCGCAACGTGATCCGCGCCCGCCGCGCGCGCGGCCGCAAGAAGCTGTCGGCCTAACCGCCGTACCGCTCGCGCGGCTCACCGAGCGCAAGCACTATCTCGCCGCCAATGCGGGGAAGCGGGCGCCCATGCCCGGCTTCGTCCTGCTCGTGCGCGCGCGTGACGATGCCGATCCGACGATTCGGGTCGGCATTACCGTATCCAAAAAAGTCGGCAACGCCGTGGTGCGCAACCGCATGAAGCGGCGCTTCCGGGCGCTCGCTCGCGAAGTGCTGTCCGAGGCCGGGATTCCCGGCGCGGACCATGTCCTGATCGGCCGCAACGGCGGGATCGAGCGCGACTATGCCGATCTCAAGGCCGAGCTGGCCAAGGCGTGCGCGAAGCTCGGGCGATGATCGCGCGCCTGCTCATCCTGATCGCGCGCTTCTGGCAAATCGGGCCGTCGCGTATCCTGCCACCCAGCTGCCGCTACGCGCCCAGCTGTTCGGCCTATGCAATCGAGGCGCTTCGCCGCTATGGAGCGCTCAAGGGCGGCTGGCTTGCCGCAAGGCGCCTCCTGCGCTGCCATCCATGGGGCGGGCACGGCTACGATCCCGTGCCATGAGGGATCTTCCGGGGAATCATCGGTGAAAAAAGACGACCAAAAGAATTTCTTGATCTTCGCAGTGCTGGCCGCGCTCATCCTGTTCGGCTGGCCGCAGATCACCCACTGGATTTTCCCGCAGCAGCAGCCGGCATCAGTCAAGATCGAAGGCGGCAAGACCAAGCCGGTCACCAATGCCGGGACCGATCCCGCCGCCGATTCGCCCAAGGCGCTGCGCGATCGTCAGGTCGTGCTCGCCGAGACGCCCCGCGTCCAGATCGAGACTCCCAGCCTGCGCGGCTCGATCAACCTCAAGGGCGCGCGCATCGACGATCTCGTGCTTAGCCAATATGCCGAGACCGTCGCCAAGAATTCGCCGCCGATCCACCTGCTCTCGCCGAGCGGCACGAAGGGCGCCTATTTCGCCCAGTTCGGCTGGCAAGGCGCCGGCGTCGAAGCGCCCGGACCCGACACCATCTGGCAGGCCAGCGGCACCAAGCTCACACCGACCACGCCGGTCACGCTGACGTCGCAAAGTCCCACCGGCCAGCTGTTCCGCATCGAACTGTCGGTCGACGACAACTACATGTTCAGCATTCGCCAGACGGTGGCGAACAACGGCAACGCGCCCGTTTCGATCACGCCGTTCGCGCTCGTCTCGCGTGCCGATCGCTCGGCCGATCCCGATCAGTGGGCGGCGCATGTCGGCCCGATCGCGAGCGCCCAGGGCAAGGCCAACTACGTCAACTGGAAAGACGTCGAGGGCACGCCGCAGCAATTCGACACCACCGGCGGCTGGGTCGGCTATACCGATCACTATTGGCTGACCGCGCTGGTCCCCGATCAGCGCGTGCCCGTCGAGCTTCAGCATCGCGGGGGTACCGGCAAGGCATATCAGGCCGATTATCGCCTCGCCGAGCCGCTGAACCTCGCGCCGGGCAAGAAGGTCACCTACAACAGCCGCTTCTTCGCCGGTGCGAAGGAAGTGAAGCTGCTCGACAAATATCAGGACGAACTCGGCATCGTGAAGTTCGGCCACGCGATCGATTGGGGCTGGTATGGCATCATCGAGCAGCCGATCTTCTATTATCTCGACTGGCTGTTCCGCCTCGTCGGCAATTTCGGCGTCGCGATCATCCTGCTGACGATCACGATCCGCCTGCTGCTCTTCCCGATCGCGCAGCGCCAGTTCGCCTCGATGGCGGCGATGCGCGCGGTGCAGCCCAAGATGAAGGCGCTGCAGGAGCGCTACAAGGACGACAAGCAGCGCCAGCAGCAGGAGATCATGAAGCTGTACAAGGAGGAGAAGGTCAATCCGCTCGCCGGCTGCCTTCCGATCCTGATCCAGATCCCGATCATGTTCGCGCTCTACAAGGTGCTGCTGCTCACGATCGAAATGCGCCACCAGCCCTTCGTGGCGTGGATCCGCGACCTTTCGGCACCCGATCCGCTGACCCCGCTCAACCTGTTCGGACTGCTGGCATTCACCCCGCCGACCTTCATCGCGATCGGTGTGATCCCGATCCTGCTGGGCATCTCGATGTACTTCCAGTTCAAGCTCAACCCGGCGCCGATGGACGACATGCAGAAGCAGATCTTCGGCATCATGCCGTGGATGATGATGTTCCTGATGGCGCCCTTCGCGGTGGGTCTGCAGGTCTACTGGATCACCTCGAACGTCCTGACGATCGCCCAGCAATGGCTGCTCTACAAGAAGCATCCGGCGCTCAAGGAGCCGATCAAGAAGGATCCGCCCAAGAAGGAAGCCAAGGCGAAGTGACCAGCTTCACCGACGATGAGATCGAGGCCGCGCGAAAGATCTTCGCCGGCCCGATCGCCTTCCTGAAATCGGCCCCCAAGCTCGAGCATCTGCCGAGCCCGGTGGTCCCCGAGGTCGCGTTCGCCGGCCGCTCGAACGTCGGCAAGTCGTCGCTGCTCAACGCGCTCGCCAATCGCAACGGCCTCGCGCGCACGTCGAACACGCCGGGGCGGACGCAGGAGCTCAACTTCTTCGACGTCGGCGATCCGCTGCGCTTCCGCCTCGTCGACATGCCCGGTTACGGCTTCGCCAAGGCGCCCAAGGACATGCAGCGCCAGTGGCGCTATCTGGTGAATGACTTCCTGCGCGGACGCGACGTGCTCAAGCGCGCGCTGGTGCTGATCGACTCGCGCCACGGCATCAAGGAAGTCGACAACGAGATTCTCGACATGCTCGACACCGCCGCGGTGAGCTACCGGATCGTCCTCACCAAGACCGACAAGATCAAGGCGACCGAGCTCGCCGAGGTCCGCGCGCGCACCGAGGCCGAGGCGCGCAAGCGCCCGGCCGCGCATCCCGAGATCATCGCCACGTCGAGCGAGAAAGGCATGGGCCTTCCCGAGCTCCGCGCCGCGGTGCTGGAGGCCGTGGGTTGACCGCGGCGAGGCCGCGTCTCGCCGGTCTCGACATTTTCCGCGGGCTTGCCGTCGCCGGCATGATCCTCGTCAACACGCCGGGGAGCTGGGCGCATCTCTGGTGGCCGCTCGACCATGCCGAATGGCATGGCTGGACGCCGACCGACCTCGTCTTTCCCGCTTTCCTGTTCGCGGTGGGCGTGGCGCTGGCCCTTGCCTTCCCTCGAAAAGTCGATGGGCGGATGTTGGCGAAGGTTGTGCGGCGGACCTTCTTGCTGGTGGCGATCGGCTGGGGACTGCAATTGCTGGCGCGGCCGGAATTGGCGGGTTTTCGCATCCCGGGCGTGCTTCAGCGGATCGGTCTCTGCTACGCGCTTGCCATGGGCGTCGCGATTTGCACCGCGGCGCCGCAGGAAGACGGACGCCGAAGGTTGCGCGCGGAAAGGATCCTCGCGACCGCGATCGGCGTGCTGCTGCTCTACTGGGCGCTGCTCGCCTGGGTCCCCGTCCCCGGATACGGCCCCGGCCAGCTCAGCCCCGAAGGCAACCTCGCCGGCTATGTCGACCGCACCATCTTCACCACCGCGCATATCTGGCGCGGCGGCACTGACGCCGCGGGGAACGTGGTCTACGACCCCGAGGGCCTGCTCTCGACGCTCCCCGCGCTCGCCAACGTCCTGTTCGGCATGCTCGCGGCGATCGCGTGGCAGCGCAACCCGCAACCTTCGGCGCGCACCATCGCGCTCGCCGGCATCGCCCTGGTCGCGCTCGGGCTGCTTCTCGACCCGCTGCTGCCGATCAACAAGAAGCTGTGGACCAGCAGCTTCGCGATCTTCACCTCGGGCGCCTCGGCGCTGCTCCTCGCCTTGTGCATGACCGCCACCCGCAACGGCGTGCCGCGCCTGCTCGCCCCGCTCAACATGCTGGGGATGAACGCGATCCTCGGCTACATCCTCTCGGTGCTGATCGGCATCGCCGGCTTCCGGCTGTTCATCGGCCCCGAGAGCGTGCAGGCCTGGGGCTTCGCGCGGCTGAACGCGTTGATCCCCGACCCCTATGCCGCGTCCTTCGCCTATGCGCTGATCGCGCTGGCGCTGGTGCTCGCCGCACTACTGCCCTTCCACCGCCGCGGCATCCACCTGCGGCTGTGACCGCGGGCCAGCGGCTCGACCTCCGGCCAACTACTTATACGTACGCGGAAAATCACGTAGCCTTGGATCTTCGCCCTAAAATGGATGAATGATCCACGCGCTGCGACCGCTGGCCTCCCGCGTCCATCGGGCCGTTTACGGTCGCTGGGTGGTGCTGCCCAAAGATCTGGTGCGTACGCAGGTCAAATCGGCATCGCATGGCTTCCCCTTCACTTTCGCGATGGCGGTGATCGTCAGCATCGGCATGATGACGATGTTCCGCGAAACCGCGCATCTCCTCTTCCGCTGCATCGCGCTCGCCTGCCATCTCGGCATCCTGAGCGGGCTGCTGGTGCGCTATCGGCGCCAGCAGCAGCGCGACTGGCGCGTCACCGACGCGCGCCGCTCGATCCACGCCGCAGTGGCGCAGGCGGCGCTGGCCGCCACGGGCTGGATGGTGTTTCTCGGCGCGTGCGGGATGAGCGCGGGCGAGCATGAGCGCGTCGTGGTCGCGACCGTGATCACCGGCGTGATTGCCGTCGGCGCCCTGCGCTATGCCGCGCTTCCGCCGGCCAGCCTCGCCTTCCTGTTCACCGCCAACCTCGTCGCCCTCGGCTTCGCCGTGGTCTGGGACATGCCGGTGGGCATGTCGGTGTTCCTCGCGGTGTTCATCCTGCTGCTCGGACGCTTCGTGCTCGAACAGGCCGCTCTGGTCGCCAGCCAGTTCGAATCGGGTCAGGCGCGCGCGCTTGCCGAACATGAGCGCGACCTGCTCCGCGCCGAGGCGCAGCGCGAGGATTGGCAGCGCCAGGCCGCCGCCGCCGAGACGCGCACGCGCGCCGAAGCCGAGAGCCGGCACGCCCGCGACGAGGAAGTGCGCCGGATCGCAAGCCGGTTCGAGCATCTCTTCGTGCGAAGCATCACCGATCTCGCCGCCGCCGCCGATCAGACGCGCCAGTCCGCCGAGCTGCTCGCGCTCAGCGCGCGCACGTCGCAGGATCAGGTCCGCGGCGTGGTGAACCATGTCGGCGAGGCGGAGATGGGTGCTACCGTGCTGCTCGACGAGTCCGCCAATCTCGGCCATTCGCGTACCGCCGTCGAAGCGAGCATCGCGGCGCAGGAAGCCACCACCGCGCATCTCCACACGCTGTCGCTCGCCGCCGACGATCGCTTCGCCACCCTGGTCGGCTATGCGAGCAGCGCCGGCTCGATCGCCGACCTGATCGCCGACGTCGCGGCACGCACCAATCTGCTCGCGCTCAACGCCTCGATCGAGGCCGCACGTGCCGGCACGGCCGGACATGGCTTCGCCGTGGTCGCGCAGGAAGTGAAGGCGCTCGCCTCGCAGACCGCCGTCGCGACCAAGGACATCCGCCGCCGGCTCGCGCAGATCACCGAGGCGGTCGATTCCACCGCGAGCATCGTCGGCGACATGCGCGCGAGCTTCGACCGCATCACCGAAGTCGCCGGCGCAGTCGAGCAGGCAATGGCGCGTCAGGGCGACGTGATCCGTTCGATCCAGCAATATGCCGGCTCGGCGGCGTCGCTCGCCGCGAACCTTCATGGCAGCGCGACGATCGCGGAGCATGCCGCCGATGCCGCCGCCGAAGTGACGGGCGAGCTGGGGGCGGCGACGACCGATCTCGTCGACAAGACCCAGCTATTGATGCGCGAGATGCGCAGTTTCGTCGCGACGATCGAAGCCGCCTGACCTCAGGTCGCGGGCCGGAGCGCCCGTGCCTCGGTTCGGCCGGCGAGGATCGCCACCGCCGCGGCGAGACCGAACGCACCGGCGATCAGGAAGGCCGGCGTATAGGTCCCCATCCATGCCCGGATCGCGCCCGCGCCGAACGCCGCCGTCGCCGCGCCGAGCTGGTGCCCGACCATCACCCAGCCGAAGATGATCGGTGCGTCGCGCTCGCCGAAGGAGAGATTGGCGAGCTTGACCGTCGGCGGTACCGTGGCGATCCAGTCGAGGCCATAGAACAGCGCGAACAGGAACAGGCTGGGCGCGCTGAAATCGAGAAAGGGCAAAGCGAGCAGCGAGAGCCCGCGAATGCCGTAATAGACGAACAGCAGCTTGCGCGGATCGTAACGATCGGTGAGCCAGCCGGAGGCGGTGGTGCCGACCAGATCGAACAGCCCCATCAGCGAGAGCAGGCCGGCAGCCTGGACCGGCGCGATGCCGTGATCGCCGCAGAACGCGATCAGATGGGTGCCGACCAGCCCGTTGGTGGTGAGCCCGCAGACGAAGAAGGTGCCGAAGAGCAGCCAGAACATCGGCGAGCGCGCGGCGCGGAACAGCGCAGTGAAAGCGAGGCTGGCGGTCGCCGCCTGTTTGAGCGGCGGCGGCGGTGCGCTCTCCTCGGTCTCGCCGAAGCGCCGCACACCGACGTCCTGCGGCCGTTCGGGGACGAAGAGCAACACCAGCGGGATCATCGCGGCACAGGCGATCGAGACCGCCAGCGCGACCGGCCGCCACGCGCCGCCTTGCGCGAGCCAGGCCAGCATCGGCAGGAAGACCAGCGCCCCCGTCGCGGTGCTGGCGGTGAGCATGCCCATCACCAGCCCCTGCCGCGTCGCGAACCAGCGATTGACCACCGCTGCGCCGAGCACCGACGCGACCGCACCGCTGCCCACGCCCGAGACCAGACCCCAGCTCAGCACATATTGCCACGGCTCCTGCATCCACAGGCTGGCGAAGGTCGCCGACGCCATCAGCACGAGCCCGCCGAGCATCGTCCGCTTGATCCCGATCGACAGCATCAGCGCCGCGGCGAAGGGCCCGACGAGCCCGTAGAGCAGCAGGCCGATCGCGGCCGATGCCGAGATCGTCGCGCGATCCCAGCCGAAATGCTGCTCGAGCGGGAGCATCATCACGCTCGGCGCCGAGCGCAGCCCCGCCGAGACGAGCAAGGCGAGGAAGGTGATCGCAACGACGATCCCGGCATAGCCGCGGGTGGAAACCGGCATCCGCCGGAGCACCGCGGTCATGCGCTTGCTCCCGGCGCGCGCTCGGCGAGTTCGGTGACAGTCTGCAACGCCGCTTCGAGTGCCATCCACTTTTCCTTCCCCATCGCGCCGACGATCCGTTCCTGCACGCCTTCCCAATCGGCTTCGGCGGCATGGAGCGCCCCGCGCCCATCCGCAGTGAGCGAGGCAAGCTTGGTGCGCCCCTCGCCCGCCGCGACGCTGACCCAGCCCTTCGCCTCGATCGGCGCGAGCGCGCGGTAGAGCGAGGTGCGATCGAGCACGAGCTGCTCGGCGAGCCGGCTGAGCGGCAACGGCTCGCCACGGGCGATATGCCGGAGGATCGCGAATTGCGCCGTGGTCATGCCATTGGCGGCGAGCGCGTCGTCATAGGCGCGCCCCACCGCGCGCGACGCCTTGCGCAGCGTGGTGCAGGCACAGGCGGCGGAAGTGGCGGGCGAATCATGATGCATATGCATGATGTATATGCATCATCCGGGGCGTGCAAGGCGGATCGGCTCCAGTTCCTCCGTCGGAGCGCAGCTGCGCGGGAGGGGGACCATTTGCGCGGCAAATGGTGGAGGGGGCGCGCGCCAGAGGCGCGTCCATCGCTTGCCGATCGTTCAGGACGGCGCGGCTTCGCCCCGCCGCCCCCTCCGTCAGCGCTGCGCGCTGCCACCTCCCCCGCTCCTGCGGAGCGAGGGAGGAATTTGGTTTGAACCAAGGCGTGGACTCATAAAGCTGCCATTCCGCTCCCGCCCAAATGCGGACATAGATCCTCCCCGGCACGGGGAGGGGGACCAAGGCGCGCAGCGGCTTGGTGGAGGGGGCGAGCCGCGAGCAACTCCCTTGCGGAGGCCCCCCTCCACCACCGACCTGCGGTCGGCGGTCCCCCTCCCCGTGCCGGGGAGGATCTTGATGTCGCTAGCCAGCCACTCTCAGCCTAGGCCGGGTTGTGCTTCGTCAGGAACGCCTCGAGCGCCTTGAGGAATTCGAGCCGGTCCTCGCTGCGCGAGAAATGGTGATCGGCCTCGGGCTGCTCGATATAGACCACGTCCTTGCCCGCGCCTTTGAGCTTCGACGCCATCGCGCGCGAATGGACGATCGGCACCACCCGGTCCTTCTTGCCATGGACGAGCAGCAGCGGGATCGAGAACTCGCCGGGATAGTTGATCGGCGAGACGCTCTTCAGATCGGGCGCCTGCATCTTGAGCCAGTCGCGCCGGGCATCGCTGCCGAGGAAATTGCGATTCTGGTTGAGCATCCGGTTCAGGTCGGACACGCCGGCGAAGGCGACGGCGCAGCGATAGAGCTTGCCGTCGCGCTGCGCGGCACGCATCGCGGCATAACCGCCATAGGAGGCGCCGACCATGCAGACGCGCTTGGGATCGGCGATGCCGAGCTTCGCGAGCTCGGGGACGACATCGTTCAGATCGTCCTGCATGGCGAGGCCCCATTGCCCCTGCCCCTTCTGGGTGAACGGCGTGCCATAGCCCGAGGAGCCGCGATAATTGGGCTGGACCACGGCATAGCCGCGCGCGGCGAGGAACTGGGTCCACCAATCCCATTCCTCGGTATCGCGCGCGAACGGGCCGCCATGCGGCATCACGATCAGCGGCAGATTGCTCTTCTTGCCGGCCGGAAGCGTCAGCACCGCGGCGATCTCGAGACCGTCGCGCGCCTTGTAGCGGATCGTGCGCACGGGATTCATGCGCTTCATCCCGATCGTGTCGTTGTTGGTGACCAGCCGCTCCATCGACCCGTCGGCGGCGCGATAGACGAAATAGGCGCCCGGCGCGTTGGCGCCGCCGACATGGACGATAGCGACCGAGCGATCGCGGCTGAGCGAGACGATGCGCGGCTCGCCGCCCTTGATCATCCCGGCGACCGTGGCCTGCAGCGCGACGAGCGCCGGATCGGTCCAGTGGATGCCCGGCTTGTCCTCGTTCACATAGACGCCGGTATAGCCGAAGCCGCTCTCGTCGCGGAGCAGCCCGCCGATATCGAAGCCCTTGCTCGCGAACAGCTGCTTGCCGCGCTCGAGCGTGGTGAGATCGAGCTCGTAGAGCGCCGAATAGCCGTCGGCATCGTCGGCGATCATCAGGCCCTTGGCCGGCTCCTTGAGGAACATCGCCGGCACGGTCAGCGTGTCGCGATGGGTCTTGACCTTGTCGATCGTCTTGAACGAGCCCTCGCCGCCCTCGCGATAGACCGCGCGCTGGGTGCGGCCGTCGAGCGACATGCCGATGCCCATGCGGATCGCGCCGCTGCCGTCGGCATACCAGTTCCAGATGCCTTCCCGGCCGCGCAGCACTTGCTTGCGCTTGCCGGTCGACACGTCGATCTCCTCGACCTGCGGCCAGAAGCCGGGATTGTCCGAATAGATCGAGGTCTGCAGCGCCATGCGGATGCGCGGCGTGCCATCGGTGGCGATCCAGACGATGTCGTCGGCGTCCTGTGCGGCGTCCTGCGCGGCGAGCTTGACGATCTTGTTGCCCGCGGCGCTGACGCCGAGCGAGCGCGTCACGTACCAGCTGTCGCCCTCCATCGGCACGAGCTGGCCGACGCCGATGACGAGCCAGTCGTCATTGACCCAGCTCCATTTGTTGAGGTCGCTCTCGCCGAGGCCGATCAGCCTGGGCTTGCCGCTGTCGAGCGGGACGATCGCGAAATATTGGGTGCCCGCTACGGCGATCTTGGCCGCGATGAACTTGCCGTTGGGCGAGATCTCGGGGCCTTCCATCGCGGGGAGCTGGGCGAAGACCGACACGTCGAACGGCGCCGGGCTGGCCTGCGGTACCGGGCTCGCCTCCTGTGTCTGTGCCGGAACCGCGCCCGGCAGGGACGCGACCAGAACGCCCGCACACAGCAGGCTCGCACGCCAACGCAACATCTTATCCCCCGTTTTACCCATCATTGCCCCGCGCCATGCTGTCGCGTTCGCTCGGCCGGCGCAAGCCTCCATGCGTCCGTCGCCCTCGACCGCGGCACGCGAAGTGGCTAGGAGGCGCCATGCTCAAGCTCATCATCGGCAACAAAGCCTATAGCTCGTGGTCGCTGCGCGGCTGGCTCGCCGTCAGGCAATCGGGGCTGGCGTTCGAGGAAGTCGTGGTGCCGCTCTACGACGCCGAGTGGGACCGGCGGCGCGAGGGTGCCGAATTCGCCCCCTCCTCGGGCAAGGTGCCGATCCTGTGGGACGGCGATGCGGTGGTGTGGGACAGCCTCGCGATCGTCGACTATCTCAACGACAAGACCGGCGGGACGCGCTTCTGGCCCGCGGACATGGCGGCGCGGGCGATGGCGCGCTCGATGGCGGCCGAAATGCATTCGAGCTTCACGGCGCTGCGCCGCAAGCACAGCATGAACATCCGCCAGGTCTATCCGGCGCAGACCCCCGACGCCGACGTGGTGCAGGACCTGAGCCGGATCATGGAGCTATGGGCGCAGGCGCGCGCGCGCTTCGGCGGCGACGGCGAGTTCCTGTTCGGCGATTTCGGCGCGGTCGACATCATGTTCGCCCCGGTGGTGACGCGGATCGTGACCTATTCGCTGCCGGTGCCGCGCTTCGCCCAGCCCTATATGCTCGCGGTGCTCCAGCACCCGTTCATGCAGGACTGGATCGCGGCGGCGCAGGAAGAGGATTGGGTGATCGAGCAGTTCGAGATGCCGGCGCGCGGCTGATCGCGCTCAGATCGGCTTGCGCGAATATTCGTCGGCCTTGGCCCGGACGCTCGCGATCTGATCGCGCGCGGCGTCGCCGAGCCCCGCCAGATGCCGGCCCGAGAAGACCGCGAGATCGGCGACGCTGCACAGCGCGACGGCAAGGAGGAGCATCCTTCGCATGCCCTGCACTCTCGCACGGCACGCGTGAATCTTCGCTTAACCGCGCGTTAGGCAAGATTACGGGAGGGCGCTGCCGTCCTTGCGGCGGAAGGGTCCGCCGGCGGGCAGGTGCATGTCGATATCGGGATAATGGCAGTCCGTCGCGGTGGGTCGGCCGACCGCGATGAACACGCATTCGGTGTCGCTGCGGTTCTGCAGGACATGGCCGTTGCCGTCGTTCTTGGGAAAGGCGGCGACGTCGCCGGGGCGCATCGCCGTCTCGCCCGAATCGTCGACCAGCACCGCCTCGCCGGCGAGCATCACGACGAACTCGTCCTCGCCTTCGTGCCAGTGCCGCTGCGACGACCAGGCGCCGGGGGCGAGCGTGACGTGGCTGAAGCCGAAATCGGTGATCCCGCTCGCCGGGGCCAGCCGCCGGTACCAGCGGCCCTGCACCGCGTCGGACCAGGGTGCGGGATAGCCGGTGGCGTTCGTTTGCGGGATTGTATCGAGATCGAGCTTGGGCAATGCCGCCTCCGTCAAACTTGCGGAGAGCCTTTTGCCCGACGTTCTCGAACTCACCAAGGCGCTGATCGCCGCCGAAAGCATAACCCCCGCGCGCGGCGCGGTGTTCGACGTGCTCGAGGCGGCGCTGATCCCGCTGGGTTTCGCGGTCGAGCGTTTCGTCGAGGGCGCGGCGCCCGACGGACCGGTCGAGAATCTGCTCGCCACGCGCGGGTCGCAGGGCACGCATTTCGCCTTTGCCGGGCATCTCGACGTGGTCCCGCCGGGCGAAGGCTGGGCGAGCGGCGCCTTCGCGCCCGAAATTCGCGGCGACCTGCTCTACGGGCGCGGCGCGGTCGACATGAAGGGCGCGATCGCCGCCTTCGTCGCGGCGGCGGCGCGCGTGCCCGCCGAGGGCCGGCTCAGCCTGATCATCACCGGCGACGAGGAAGGGCCCGCCACCTTCGGCACGCCGAAGCTGATCGAGCGCATGGCCGCGCGCGGCGTGAAGCCCGATCTCTGCCTCGTCGGCGAGCCGACTTCGACGCATCGCCTCGGCGACACGATCAAGATCGGCCGGCGCGGCTCGACCGTGATCTGGATCGACGTGCCGGGCAGGCAGGGCCATGTCGCCTACCCGCATCTCGCCGACAATCCGATCCCGCGCCTGATCGCCGCGCTCGCCGAGATCGACGCGATCACGCTCGATGCGGGCAATGCCTGGTTCCAGGCCTCGAACATCGAAGTCACCGACATCCACACCGGCAACTCCGCGACCAACGTCATCCCCGGCAATGCCCGCGCGCGGCTGTCGATCCGCTTCAACGACCTGCAGCGCGGCGACGACCTGATCGCGCGGATCGACGAGATCGTGCAGCGGCATGCGCCGGGCGCGCAGGTGAAGGGCACCGTCTATGGCGAGTCGTTCCTGACCCAGCCCGGCGAACTCTCCAGCCTCGTCGCCGGCGCGATCGAGGCGAAGCTGGGGATCGTGCCCGAGCTTTCGACGAGCGGCGGCACGTCCGACGCGCGCTATCTGGTCAAGCTCTGTCCGGTGGTCGAATTCGGGCTGATCAACGCGACGATGCACAAGCTCGACGAGGCAGTGGCGCTCGCGGATCTGGCGGCGCTGACCGACGTATACGAGGAAGTGCTGCGGCGGGTGCGGGCTTAAGGATCCTCCCCCGCCAGGGGGAGGTGGCATGCGCAGCATGACGGAGGGGGAGGAATCACTGAGCGCAGTGCGTCCTCCCCCTCCGTCGCCTTCGGCGACACCTCCCCCTGGCGGGGGAGGATAGTGATGGCAAAGCTAGCTCGCGATGCGGCGGGGTTCGACGCCGCGGGCCCAGGCGAGGAATTCCTCCTCGGCCATCGGGGTGGCGACGGCATAGCCCTGGAGCACGTCGCAGCCGATGATGCGCAGCACCGCGGCCTGCGCCTCGCTCTCGATCCCCTCGGCCACCGCCTCGCAGCCGAGGCCATGGACGAGCCCGATCACCGCCTGCGCGATCGAGCGCGATTCGGGCTGCTCGACGACATGCTCGATCAGGCTGCGATCGAGCTTGACGCGATCGACCGGCAACTGGCGGAGCCGCGCGAGGTTCGAATAGCCGGTGCCGAAATCGTCGATCGCGACGCTGGCGCCGTCGGCGCGGAGCGCGGCGATCGCGTCGAGCACTTCGCTCGAGCAATGCATCGCCAGCGTCTCGGTGATCTCGAGCTCGAGCAGGCTCGCAGGGGCGCGCGCCGCGTGCATCGCGGCGCGCAGCCGGCGGAAGAAATTGGCGTGGTCGATCTGGCGCTGGCTGATGTTGACCGCGAGCCGCTGCTCGATGCCGAGCTTGCCCCAGCGCGAGATCGTCTCGGCGACGTTGCTGACCACCCATTCGCCGATCTCGACGATGAGCCCGGTCTCCTCGGCGCGCTGGATGAAGGCGCCGGGCAGCTTGAGCCCATCGGGGTGCCGCCAGCGCAGCAGCGCCTCGGCGCCGACGATCCGCCCGTCCGCCGCGCTCACCTGCGGCTGGAAGACGAGCGCGAACTGATCCTTGTCCACCGCTGCACGAAGATCGCTCTCGAGCTGGGCGCGTTCGGCGATCTGGGCGGCGAGAAACTCGGTGAAATGCTCGGCGCGGCCGCGGCCCAACGACTTGGCGTGATACATCGCGGCATCGGCGGCGCGCATCAGATCGTGCAGCGTCGTGCCGTGCTCGGGGCGCATTGCGATACCGATCGAGGCGCCGATCGAGATCTCCTGATCGGCGAGGTCGAAAGGCTCGGAAAGCGCGAACAGGATGCCGCGCCCGATCCGGTCGGCGTCGCGCACGGTGCGGATTTCGGGGAAGAACATCGTGAACTCGTCGCCCGCGAGGCGGCCGATCAACGGTGCGCGAATCGCCCCCTCGGCGGCGAAGCGATCGCCCACCGCGCGCAGCCGGTTGGCCACCATGCCCAGCAGAACGTCACCGGTGGCGTGGCCCATCGTGTCGTTGACCGCCTTGAAGCGATCGAGATCGATGAAATAGAGGACGGCGACCTCGCCCTGCGGCATCTCGGCGAGCATCCGCTCGGCGGTGCGGCGGAAATTGGTACGGTTGGCGAGCGCCGTCACCGGATCGAACATCGCGAGCCGCTGGACGCTTTCCAGATTCTCGTGAAGCTGGTGGAACAGCCCGTCCATCGCCTTGGCGAGCGGCGGTACGCAGCGCTGGACTTCCTCGGGGATTTCGCTCTGCAGATCGCCATTGGCGGCGCTCGAAAGGCGCTCGATCGCCGAATCGATCGCGCCCGCGGTCGAGGCGATGCTGCGCTCGGCCGAGGCCCAGCACATCACTCCGCAGATGATCGCAGCGATCAGCGCGCGGCCCGCCGACTCGACGGTGATCGCGCCTTCCGACGCAGCGGCCACGGCAAGGATGAACGCCACCGCTCCGGCGCAGATCGCGAATGCGATCGCCCGGCTCCTTAGCGAAAACCCTTCCACTTCGGCCGCTCTACCCCCGCTTGAATCTCCCGAGGCGCACCCTTGCAGACAGAAGTTAAGAATTTCGTGGTGCGGGGGCCCTGGGGCGGCGAAGTATAATATAAAGAGCGCCGCTGCCGCCGTGGCGCGGGTGTGCGGTGCGGACTGCCGCGATCCGGTCGGCATGGCGCGAGGCGGCGAGCCAGTCCCCCACCGCCGCACGGATCGCGCCGCGCGCATGCGGCCGCTCCGATTCCGGCCGGGGCGGCTTGCCGGTGATCAGCAACAGCACGCGATCGCCGTGCCGGATCGCCTGTTCGAGCCCGTAATCGAGCCGATCATAGGCTGCGCTGAGGCTGTGTCCGTGCAGGTCGATGCTCGACTCGGGCGCGACCAGCCCGCGCGAGAGGCGGCGGTCCCACGAGGCGTCGAGGGTGTTGGCACTCCCCGCCCTGCTCGCAGGGACGGGTTGGGGATGGGTGCGAGAAGCCCTGGCTTCGAGCGAGGTGCGCGCCGCGAGCGAAGGGCTCGCGGCTTTGCCGCTCGCACCCACCCCCTGCCCCTCCCTTCCAGGGAGGGGAGAAGAAGGAGGAATGGGTTTGGCCGTGGCAGCCTTGAGCGGCTTCACCGTCGCGATCACGCGTTTCCAGAGCGCCGCTTCCTCGGGCGCCAATGTCCGTTTCACGGAGTCGGCTCCGCCACCGCCGTCCGCCGCGCGAGCACGCCTTTGGGCAGCAACAGCCACGCGGTGCCGCGCGCCGACATGCCACCGGCGATCGCGCGGGCATCGTCGCCCGCGCCCCAGAAGGTGTCGAAGCGATTGGCCCCCTTGATCGCACCGCCGGTATCCTGCGCGACCCACAGCCCTGTCGCGTCGGTACGGTCCATCGACAGGAAGGCGGGCGCGCCGAGCGGCACGAACTTCGGATCGACCGCGGCGCTGGTCCAGCCGGTCACCGGCAGCCCCATCGCACCGAGCGGGCCCGGGCCGGTCAATTCCTTGAAGAAGACGAAGCTCTTGTTCTCGCGCATGATCGCGCGGCCTTCCTCGGGATTCTGGCGCAGATAGGCCATGATCCCCTGCATCGAGGCCTGGCCGGGGCCGAGCAGCCCGCGATCGCGCATCAGCTTGCCGATGCCGGTATAGTCGCGGCCGTTCTGACCGGCATAGCCGATCCGCATCACCCCGCCGTCGGGCAGCCGCAGCCGCCCCGAACCCTGGACCTGGAGGAAGAAGATCTCGACCGGATCGTTCGCGTAGGCGATCACCGGCGCGCGGCCCTGCAGCCGGCCCTCCTCGATCGCGGTCCGATCGAAATAGGGCACGAAGCTCTTGCCCTCGACGCGGCCGCGGATCTTCTTGCCCTTGAGATCGTCCGAGAACAGCCCGAGATCGACGTCGATCAGATCGTTCGGCACGCCGTAGATCGGCACTTCGCAACCCGGCCGCCGCTCGCGGCAGCCATGGATCTCGGGCTCGTAGTAGCCGGTGGCGAAAGCCTTGCCGTCGCCGATCTGCGCTGCCTCGAAATAGCGGACGAAGAAGCCGCGCGCGTCGCGCGCGGGCCAATTGGCGGCGGCGCGGCACGAATCGGCCCAATCGGCGCCCTGGGTCAGCCCGGTGCTGTCGGTGCGGCGCTGGAGCGCGGAACAGCTCAGCCGATAGGCGGTCAGCGCGCGCTCGGCGCTCTCCGCCGCGATCGGCAGCGTGTCCAGCGCGGGTCCGGCGACCACGCCCGCGGCCGACGCGGTGGCGGCGCTGGCGGGCGCCGCCGGCGCGGGTACCGCGGGCAAGGGAATCGCGGGCGTGGGCTGGCGCGCGGGCAGATGGAGCGGGGTTTCAGGAAGCGCGTTCGGCCGCGACGGCGGGCGCGCCGATTCCGGCGCAGGCGCAGGCCGCGACGCGGGCGCCCGGGCCGACCCGGCCTCGGGCGGTACGATTCCGCCCGAACAGGCGCTCAACAGAGCCGCGGATGCGACTGCCCCCCACAGACGCATGCTATGCCCCTTATGCTTCGTCGGTCTCGACCAGCTTCCAGTTCGGATCGTCGCTGCGCAGGTTGCGCGCGAAGGTCCAGACGTCGTGCGTCTCGACCGCATCGGTGAGCGAGCCGGCGACGACGTTGCCATCCTGATCGCGGGTAACCGCGGCGATGTCGGCATCGAAGCGCACGGTGATGCGGGCGATCTTACCCTCGACCGAAGCGTCGGTGATGATCGCGCGCTCGATCGCGACCAGCCGGTTGTCGAGCACATGGCCCGCGGCCTTGCGATCGGCGATCGCCTCGGCGAAGCCGCCGCGGACCTCATCCTCGACCAGCCAGCCGAGCGTCTCTTCATCGCCCTTCCAGAAGGCCTCGAGAATCATGCGATAGGCAGCCTTGGAGCCTTCGACGAACTGGCCGACGTCGAAGCCCGAATCGGCGGAGATGACCGCGCGCAGCCCATTCTCGGCGCCGGCTTCGATCGGCCGCCCCGCGCCTTCGCGGATTTCCGGAGTCACGTCGATCGTGCGCGGCAAAGGCTGCGCGGGAACGCGCTCCTCGGCCGGCTTGGGCAGCGCCTGCTCATGTCCGGTGCGCTTGCCGAGCACCGAATAGAGCCTGAGCGCCAGGAAACCGGCAATCATCGCGAACAGGATAACGTAGAACACTGAGCCTCCGAGCCTCGTCACCGAGATACATAGGCCTTCGCGCCGCGGGTTACAAATTCCGCGAAAACGCCGCCCGATTGAACTGCCATCGCGCCCCTGCTAGGCGCGCACGCTGAACAAACGCGTCACGGGCGCGAAACTTTCCGGTAAACAGAGGAATCTTCGATGGCAGAGAACGACACGATCGCCGAGTTCGGCGAGCCCGCAGCCAATGGCGCCGACACCGCGCCCGTCGCGGGTGTGCTGTCGCAATATGTGAAGGACCTGTCGTTCGAGAATCCGAACGCGCCGCAGGTCTATCAGTCGCAGACGGCCCCCGCGATCGACGTGCAGTTCAACATCGGTTCGGGCCAGGTCGGCGAGGACGTCTACGAAGTCGTGCTCAAGATCGACGTCAAGGCGCAGGCCGACGACCAGACCGCGTTCATCGTCGACCTTTCCTATGCCGGCCTGTTCGCGATCCGCAACGTGCCGCAGGAGCAGATGGAGCCCTTCCTGCTCGGCGAAGCGCCGCGCATCCTGTTCCCGTTCGCGCGCCGCGTGGTCGCGGATGCCGTCCGCGACGGCGGCTTCCCGCCGCTGATGCTCGAGCCGATCGACTTCACCGGCATCTACCTGCAGCAGCGCGCCCAGGCCGGCGAGCAGCCGCAGGGCGAGATCGCGGGCAACGCCTGACGTCATTTCCGGGGGATAGGGCACGGTGACTAAAGATCGTCACCCCCGCGAAAGCGGGGGCCCATCTCCCGGACTCATGGCAAATACCACAGCCATCGTCGCTCCTGGCCACGTCAGGAGATGGGCCCCCGCGTTCGCGGGGGTGACGACATTAGCATGAAGCTCGCGCGCAGCCTCGGTTCGATCGGCGGGCTCACGCTCGCCAGCCGCGTGCTCGCGCTGGTGCGCGATTCGCTGCAGGCGGCCTTTGTCGGCGCGAACTTCGCGTCGGACGCGTTCCTCGTCGCGTTTCGCCTCCCCAACATGTTCCGCGCCTTTTTCGCGGAAGGGGCGTTCGCCTCCGCCTTCATCCCGATGTTCAACCGCAAGGTCGGCGAGAGCGATGGCCAGCTCGCCCCCGCGCTCGCCTTTGCCGAGCAGGCGCTGGCGGTGCTGTTCGTCTTCCTCGCGGCGATGACCGCGGTGATGCTGGCGGCCGCCTGGCCGCTGACCTGGGGGCTCGCCGGCGGCTTCTCGAAGCAGAACCCGACGCCCGAGCAATTCGCCTTCGCGGTCGAGCTGTCGCGGATCACCATTCCCTATCTGATGCTGATCAGCCTCGCCTCGCTGCTCGGCGGCATCCTCAATTCGCTCGACAAGTTCTGGGTCAACGCCGCCGCGCCGATCCTGCTCAACATCGCGATGGTCTCGGCGCTGCTGTTCTTCCACGGCACGCCCGAGGAAACCGCGCGCGCGCAGGCGATTTCGGTGCCGATCGGCGGGCTGCTCCAACTGCTCTGGCTATGGGTCGCCTGCCGCGCCGCGGGCGTGTCGCTCAAGCCGCGGCGTCCGCGGCTCGATCCCGAGATCCGCCGCCTCCTCAAGCTGATCCTCCCCGCCGCCGCGGGCGCGGGCGCGGTGCAGATCAACCTGATCGTCTCCACCGCTCTTGCCGGCTACCTGCTCGACGAGGGCTCGATCTCGTACATCTATTATGCCGATCGGCTGAACCAGCTGCCGCTCGGCCTGATCGGCATCGGTCTCGGCACGATCCTGCTCCCCACCATCTCGAAGCTGCTCGGCGCCGGGCGCGAGATCGAGGCGATGGAAACCCAGAATCGCGGCATCGAGCTCGCGCTGTTCCTCACCCTCCCCGCGACCGTCGCGTTCGTCGTCGCCGCCGAGCCGATCCTGCGCGGCCTTTTCCAGCACGGCCAGTTCACCGCCGAGGATACGATGCGCTCCGCCTGGGCGCTCTCGGCCTTCTCGATCGGCCTGCCCTCCTATGTGCTGGTCAAGGTGCTCACCCCCGGCTTCTTCGCGCGCGAGGACACGCGCACCCCGATGCGCTTCGCCACCATCTCGGTCGGCGTGAACCTCGCGCTCAACCTCGCGCTGATCCCGCTCATCAAGCATGTCGGCCCGCCGCTCGCCACGGCGATCGCGTCGACGGTCAATGTCTGGATGCTCTACCGCGCGCTCGGCAAGCGCGGCCATTTCGCCGCCGACGCCCAGCTCAAGCGCCGCATCCCGCGTCTCGCGCTCGCCGCGGTGCTGATGGGCGCGGCACTGTTCGCGGGCGAGCGGCTGCTCGATCCCTGGCTCACCGGCAGCTTCTTCCTGCGCTTCGCGGCGCTGAGCGTGCTGGTCGGCAGCGGCGGCGCGCTCTATGCCGTCGCCTGCTTCATCACGCGGGCCTATCGCCTGAGCGATCTGAAGGCCCTGATCCGCCGCAAGGCTCAGGCGGCACCCAAGGAGTGAACATGCGCGTCGTTTCCGGCATCCAGACCACCGGCAATCTCCACCTCGGCAATTATCTCGGGGCGATCCGGCAGTGGGTGGACATGCAGGATCAGGGCGAGTGCCTGTTCTTCCTCGCCGACCTCCACGCGCTGACCGGCAATGTCAGCCCGCAGGAACTCGCCAACTCCACCATCGAAATGGCCGCCACCTTGATGGCCTCGGGGATCGACGACCGCGCGATCCTGTTCAACCAGAGCCGCGTCCCCGCTCATGCCGAATTGTGCTGGATCCTGCAGGGCACCGCGCGGATGGGCTGGCTCAACCGCATGACCCAGTGGAAGGACAAGGCGGGCAAGAACCGCGAAGGCGCCAGCGTGGGGCTGTTCACCTATCCGGTGCTGCAGGCGGCAGACGTGCTCGTCTACAAGGCGACGCACGTCCCCGTGGGCGAGGACCAGAAGCAGCATCTCGAGCTGGCGCGCGACGTCGCGACCAAGTTCAACACCGATTTCGGCGTCGAGCTCTTCCCGCTGCCCGAGCCGCTGATCAGCAAGGCCGCGCCGCGGATCATGAGCCTGCGCGACGGCAGTGCGAAAATGTCCAAGTCCGATCCTTCGGACATGAGCCGGATCAACCTGATCGACGACGACGAAACGATCGCCGCCAAGATCCGCAAGGCCAAGACCGATCCCGAGCCGCTGCCCGACAGCTTCGACGGCCTCGCCGAGCGCCCCGAGGCGAGGAATCTGGTGACGATCTACGCCGCGCTCGCCGGGCGCGAGCCGCAATCGGTGGTCGAGGAATTCGCCGGGCAAGGCTTTGGCGCGTTCAAGCCGGTGCTGGCCGATCTCGCGGTCTCGGTGCTCGCACCCGTGCGCGACCGGCTCACGCGGCTGCTCGACGATCGCGCCGCGGTCGGCGCGCAGCTCGCCAGGGGGGCCGAACGCGCCACCGCGCTGGCGGCACCGACGCTCAAGGCGGCCCAGCAGGCGGTAGGACTCCAGGTTTAACTCCACTAACGTCATCCCCGCGAAAGCGGGGACCCATCTCCCGAAGGTGCGGCGAATCGCCACGGCGGTGATACGCTGCTCGCGCAGGAGATGGGTCCCCGCTTTCGCGGGGATGACGAAAGGGAGGAGAGGACATGCTCGTTTTGAGAGCGACCACGGCTCTGTGTGCGCTGGCGCTGATGGGGCAAACGACGCCAGCTCCCGACCCGCACCACCCCACGCCCACGCTCGACACCGTCGCCCCGACGCTTCCCGAGCTCCACCGCCCGGCGGTGCTGATCTTCAGCAAGACCAATGGCTGGCGCCACGATTCGATCCCCGCCGCGGTCGCCGCGATCGAGGAACTCGTCCGCGCGCGCGGCTGGAGCGCCTATGCGACCGAGAACGCCGCGGTGTTCAATCCGGCCCAGCTCGCACGTTTCGATGCGATCGTCTTCGCCAGCGCGACCGGCGACATGTTCACGCCCGCGCAGCGCGCGGCCTTCGAGCACTATCTCGCCGGCGGCCGCGGCTTCGTCGCGCTCCATGGCGGCGGCGACGGCAGCCATCCCGAATGGTATCAGCAGATCCTCGGCGCGGGCGGCACCTATACCGGCCATCCCGGGGGCAACGACCAGTTCCAGGCCAGCGACCTGATCGTCGACCGCAGCCATCCGGCCACGCGCGCCCTGTCTCCGCGCTGGCGCTGGACCGAGGAATATTACGCCTGGACCGCGCCGCCGCGCGCGGACGCGCACATCCTCGCGCGGCTCGACGAGACCGGCATGCGGCTCGAGCCCAAACATAGGATGGGCGACAAGCACGCGCTGATCTGGTGGCGCTGCGAGGGCAAGGCGCGAATCTTCTACTCCGCGCTCGGCCATGCGCCGGAGAGCTGGGCGGATCCCGCGCATCGCAAGCTGCTCGACGGCGCGATCGCCTGGGCCGCGCGCAAAACCGGCGCGGGTTGCGACTGACCCTGCGCTGATCGCGCCGCTGCGAGGAAACGCACGCCCCCCTAAGGCGTTACCCTGACGCCCAGGATGCGCGCTGGAGCGCTCCTGCGTGAGGGCGTGTGATGCGTAAACAATTGACGCTGCTGATGATTCCGCTGCTGGCTCTGTCCGCATGCGGCGGCGGCGGCGGTGACGGTGGCGGCGGCGTGATCGTCCCGCCGCCGATCGTCACGCCCGGACCGACGCCCACGCCCACACCGGTGCCCTTCCCGACCCCGACTCCGGCTCCAGCGGACTTCTTCACTGCCGCCGCGGCGCTCTATACGACGCCGGCCGACATCGCCGCCTGCCAGCCGGGCGTGCTCAAGCCCGTAGTGACGCAGCAGGTTCTGCAGATCCTCAATGCGGTGCGCTCGCTCCATCGCTTGCCGCCCGCCAGCTACTCCATCGCCGACGAACCCGGCGCGCAGCAATCGGCACTGATGCAGGCGGCCAATGGCCAGCTCAGCCACACGCCTCCGGCCAGCTGGCGCTGCTACACCGCCGCGGGTGCCGCCGCTTCGGGATCGAGCAACCTCTATGGCGGCATCGGTACGGGGCTGAGCCTGATCAGCGACGAGCAAGTCATCGCGGGCTGGCTCACCGAGGTGCAGAACATCCTCGCCGACAATGTCGGCCATCGCCGCTGGCTGCTCGATCCGTTCCTCGGCTCGGTCGCCTATGGCCGCGTCGCCGGGCGCTACCAGACCAGCAACCGCGCCGACGCCGCGGCGATGAAGGTGTTCGACACTGCCGGCCCCGCAGGCCCGACCGGTCCGCTGCCCGATTATGTCGCATATCCCTTCGAGGATTATCCGGCCCGGCTGTTCGACACGCGGGCGCTGCTCTCGTTCGGGGTGATTTCGAACAAGACCGACAAATGGGGCAACACCAATGTCGATTTCTCGAACGCCGCGATCACCGTGCGCCAGCGCGGCGGCGCGACGCTGACCGTGTCGCGCGTCGCATACGACACGCAGGGCTATGGCCTGCCCAACAATCTGCAGTTCGCCGTGAGCGGGCTGCAGGCGAACACCTATTACGACGTGACGATCGATCGGGTGAGCGTAGCCGGCGCCCAGCGCAACTACAGCTATTTCTTCCGGATCGTACCGTAGACCTTCCTGATCCTCCCTCGCGCAGCGGGGGAGGTGGCGCGCGCAGCGCGACGGAGGGGGCTTGGCCGCAGGCGACGTCGCTCGTGGAGATGCCCCCTCCACCACCGCCTCCGGCGGCGGTCCCCCTCCCCCGCTCCGCGAGGGAGGAATTGAGGGGCGCAGCGCGGCTGCGGCTGCTTCTTACGGATGGTGCCGTGACTGGATTTTGATGGGACAATCGGGGTGGAGGCGTGACCATCGCGTTGCCCCGCTCTCGTCTCCTCCACCCCGCCCCCACCCGTCCGGGTGGGAAGCCGCCTCGCCTGAGAGGCGGTACCTTTCTGCACTCGGCCCTCGCCTGCGGCGAAAGCCGCTCAGCCCTCGAGCGAGCGCATGAGTGCGCGCACGGCACCGTCGATCTCGACGTCCTTGCCGCGCAGTTCCTCGATCCGCCGCACCGCATGGATGACGGTCGAGTGATCGCGATTGCCGAATTTGCGCCCGATCTCGGGGAGCGAGCGCGTGGTGAGCCGCTTGGCAAGATACATCGCGATCTGGCGCGGGCGCGCGATCGCAACGGCACGCCGTTCCGAGATCAGGTCGATCTGCTTGACCTCGAAATGGCTCGAGACCGCGCGCTGGATCTCGTCGATCGTGATGCGGCGCTGGGCGTTGCGCAGCACTTCGCCGAGCGTGGTCACGGCGAAGTCGATGCTGATCGTCTCGTTCGACAGATTGGCATAGGCGACCAGCCGGTTGAGCGCGCCTTCGAGCTCGCGGACGTTCGAGGTGATTCGCGCCGCGAGCAGATCGACGACCTCGGCCGGCATGTCGACCGCGGGCATGTCCTCGAGCTTGCGCGCGACGATCGCGCGGCGCAGCTCGAGCTCGGCGGGCTTGATGTCCGCCACCAGCCCCGAGCCGAGCCGGCCGGCAAGCCGCGGCTCAAAGCCCTCGAGCGCCTGCGGCGCGCGATCGGCGGCGATCACCAGCCGCTTGCCCGAGGCCATGAACTCGTTGACGGTGTGGAAGAACTCTTCCTGCGTCGCGTCCTTGCCGCCGATGAACTGAAGATCGTCGATCATCAGCAGATCGACCGAGCGTAGCCGCGTCTTGAACGCGTGCGTGTCCTTGTTGCGCAGCGCCTGGACGAACTCGAACATGAAGCGCTCGGCAGTGACGTAGATCGCCGTCGCCTCGGGATTCGCTTCGAGGAACGCATGGCCGAGCGCGTGCATCAGGTGCGTCTTGCCCTGACCGGTGCCGGCATGGAGATAGAGCGGGCTGAACTGCGGCAGGCCGGGCTGCGCGACTGCCCTGGCCGCATTGAATGCGACGCGATTCGCCGAATCGACCACGAACCGCGCGAAGGTGAAGCGCGGATCGAATGCCGGGCGCTCGCCCTGCGGCAGCGCCGCCGGCGCCGCTTCGGGCTCGGCCTTGAGCACGCGCGCGGGCTCGTCGGCGAGCGTCTCGATCGTGACGCTCCGAACCTCGGGCAGCACCGCGCGGAATTCGAGCAGCAGCCGCTCCGAATAATGATTCCGGACCCACTGGGTCATGAACGCCGAGGGCAGGCCCAGGCGCACGGCTTCGCCGGTCGAGCCGTCGATCAGAACCACCGGCTTCAGCCACTGGTCGAACAGGCGCTGACCGGCCGAGCGACGAAGGTTGCCGCGCACATGGCTCCAAGCCTTGCTAACTGCTGCCTCCATGTCACCCCGCTCCAGTGTCTGCACCTGAGTCACGACGACGCACCCCTCCTTCGCGGAAACACCGTTCCCGCGCGTAAAACCGCTACGACCAAAGACTCCTCGCCGCCGGAATTTGCCCCCAAGGCAGGCGCGCTGAGCTTTCACTAAGCCCGGCATCGAAACGCACCGGGAGGACTGTTTTAGGTACCGAAAATCGAGTCGAGCAAGGGGCCTGGATGCAAAGAAAGTGAAATAGTTTTGTTGACTCGCCGGAACCCACGGATTTCCGTCATGTCACAATTTTCCACCTGAAGAATCAATGGCTTATGCCAACCTTCATAAATCTGAAGCATGCGAATCGCAGGATTCCCGCGACTTAGGGCGTCCCAATCGGTAACAGGTGCCAAGTCCTTTGCTGCACACGCGAAAAACCCCGCCGGAGCAGCTCCGGCGGGGCATCATTACGGAAATGTGACGATTATGCGAGTGCTTGCAGGCGCTTGTTGAGGCGCGAGAACTTGCGGCTGGCGGTGTTCTTGTGGAGCACGCCCTTGGCGACGCCCCGCTGCAGCTCGGGCTGCGCGGCGGCGAGCGCGGCGCTGGCGGCGGCCTTGTCGCCCGATTCGAGCGCCGACTCGACCTTCTTGATGAAGGTCCGGATGCGGCTCACGCGCGCACCGTTGATCTCCGCACGGCGGTCGTTCCGCCGGATACGCTTCTTCGCTTGCGGCGTATTCGCCATGCCGTCTCGTTCCTGCTCAATTGGAGAGGCGCGGGAAGGCCCACGCCGGGAAAGGCGAGCCCCTTAACGTCTGAGGCGATTCGGGTCAACCGCCTCCGAGCGTGATCCGGCACGAAACCGACGATCCCCCCGGGTCCACGCCTTCGAGCACCAGCGCGCCATCGATCCATTTGGCGGTGCCGGTTCGCTGCGGCACGAACGGCTCTGCGGTTCCGCCCAGTTCGAGCTTGCCGGTGTCGCCGTCCCAGCGATACCGCCCGCTCCCCGACACCATCGTCTCGACCATGTGTTCGGGCAGCGTGTAACTGTAATAGCCATCGGCGCTGAAGTTCATCTCGGCGATCTTCGGCGTGTCGCACCGCTCCTGCCGGCGCACCCCGAAAGTGCCCGACAGGACTTTCTGATTGCGGCCGATAATCTTGAAGCTGCCATAGCCGCGACCGCCTTGTTCGCCGCCGATCTGCGCCGAAAATCTGACCTCGGTGCCGGGCACTGCCTTCGCGTCGATCGCGATCCTGCCGTCGCGAAGCAGCTTTACGCCATCGCCCTCGACCTGCCAGTCGCGCGCGCATTCGGCCGGCACCGGTTCAACGGGGCCACCGTTGAAACGAACCGAATATCCCGTGAGTTCGACCGTGTCCCCCTGCCGCGCGACAGCAGGACGGTGCCCGGCGGCATAGCCGAGGCCGGCATATTCGCTGCACGGGTCGATCCTGGGCGGCTCGATTTTTTGCGTGGCGAGCAGGGCAAGCAGTGCGAACATGGTCTCTCCCTATTTCTGGCAGGCCGGACACCAGAAGGTCGAGCGCCCCGAATCGACTCGGCGTTCGACCTTGCCGCCGCATTCGCAGGGCTCGCCCTCGCGGCCATAGACGCGCCACTCCCTGGCGAAATAGCCGAGCTCGCCATCGGGCCGGGCATAGTCGCGGAGCGTCGAGCCTCCCGCGCGGATCGCCGCCTCGAGCACGTCGCGCACCGCTTCGACCAGCTTCGCGAGCCGCGCCCTGCCGATCGTCCCCGCGGCCCGCGTCGGCGCGATCCGCGCGAGATAGAGCGCCTCGCAGACATAGATGTTGCCGAGCCCGGCGACGACGCGCTGATCGAGCAGCAAGGCCTTCACCGGCGCGACGCGATCCTCGAACGCCGCCGCCAGATGGTCCGTCGTGAAGCCCGGCCCGAGCGGCTCGGGCCCGAGCGCGGCGAAGGCGGGCCACGCCTCCAGCGCCTCGGTCTGCACCAGATCGAGCGAGCCGAACCGCCGCGCGTCGTTGAGCGCCAGCCGATGCGCGTCGGTCTCGAGCACGAAATGGTCGTGCTTGCCGAGTTCCTCCGGGTCGATCCGCCAGCGCCCCGACATGCCGAGATGGAAGACCAGAGTGTCGCCGCGATCGGTGTCGATCAGGCCGTATTTCGCCCGCCGGCCGAGCCCGGTGACGGTCGCCCCGGTCAGCCGCTGGCCGAGATCGGGCGGGAACGGCCGGCGGAGATCGCCGCGGCGCAAGGTGACGCGCGCGATCCGCGCGCCCTTCAGCACGGGTTCCAGTCCGCGAACCGTGGTCTCGACTTCGGGTAGCTCGGGCATGTCAAACCCCTAGCCGCGCTCCCCTGCCCCCGCTAGAGCGCAGCCATGCCCGACACCGTCTCCTTCGGCTATGAGGACATAGCCGCGTCCGAAAAGACCGCCCGCGTGGGCGAGGTCTTCTCCAGCGTCGCGTCGAAATACGACCTGATGAACGACGCCATGTCGGGCGGCCTCCACCGGCTGTGGAAGGACCTGTTCGTCCGCCGGGTGAAGCCCCGCGCCGGCGAGCATATCCTCGACATGGCCGGCGGCACCGGCGACATCGCGTTCCGCATGGCGCCTTCGGGCGCGGCGATCACCGTCGCCGACATCAATCCCGAGATGCTCGCCGTCGGCGTCGAGCGCGCCGCGCAGCGCGGGATCGACGGGCTGGTGTGGAGCGAGGCCAATGCCGAGCAGCTGCAATGGCCCGACAAGTTCTTCGACGCCTATACGATCGCGTTCGGGATCCGGAACGTCACCGACATCCCCGCGGCGCTCCGCGAGGCGCACCGCGTGCTCAAGCGCGGCGGGCGCTTCTACGTGCTCGAATTCTCGACCACGCAGTGGCCGGGCTTCGCCGAGGTGTACGACGCCTATTCGCACCATCTCGTGCCGCGGCTCGGCAAGCTGCTCGCCAATGACGCGGACTCGTACCGCTATCTGATCGAATCGATCCGGCGCTTTCCGCCGATGCCCGAATTCGAGGCGATGATCCGCGACGCCGGTTTTGTCCAAACCAAGGTCGAGCCGCTGCTCGGCGGGCTGGTCGCGATCCATAGCGGCTGGAAGATTTGAACCGCCTGTGACCGCTCCCGTCGTCCATCTCTGGCGCCTGCTCAAATGGGGCCGCATCCTCGCGCGCCACGGCGCGTTGCGCGGGATCGAGCGCGATCCCAACACGCCCAAGCCGGTCCGCCGCATCGCCCGGCTCGCGCGCTTCGGCGCGCGCGTGCCTGCCGTCCCCCATTATGCCGATGCCTTCCAGGCGATCGGCCCCGCCGCGATCAAGCTCGGCCAGACGCTCGCCACCCGTCCCGACCTTGTCGGCGAGGCCGCGGCGAGCAATCTGCTCCGGCTGCAGGACGCGCTCCCGCCGCTCCCCTTCGCGGTGATCCGCGAGCGGATCGAAACCTCGTACGGCCGCCCGCTAGAGAATTTCTTCGCCTCGATCGAGCAGACCCCCGTCGGCGCCGCATCGATCGCGCAGGTCCACCGCGCGGTGACGACCGATGGCCGGCAGGTCGCGGTCAAGGTGCTCCGGCCCGGCATCGAGACCGAGTTCGCCAAGGCGATCGACACCTATGAATGGGCCGCAGCGCAGGTCGAGGGCATGGGCGGCGAGGCCGCGCGGCTGCGCCCGCGGCTGATCATCGAGACCTTCAAGCGCTGGACGGCGCGCGAGCTCGACTTGCGCCGCGAAGCCGCCTCGGCCTCCGAGCTCGCCGAGGGCATGACCGCCGAGCCCGATTTCTACGTGCCCGAGATCGACTGGCAGCGCACCACCGGCAAGGTGCTCACCCTCGAATGGCTCGACGGGATCAAGCTCTCGGACCGCGCGGCGCTGATCGCTGCGGGGCACGACACCACCGCGCTCGCCGGCAAGCTGATCCGCGCCTTTCTCCGCCAGGCGATCGCCGAGGGCTTCTTCCATGCCGATATGCATCAGGGGAATCTCTTCGCGCTCCCCGACGGACGCATCGCCGCGATCGACTTCGGCATCATGGGCCGGATCGACCGCCGCGCCCGCGTGTGGCTGGCCGAGATCCTCTACGGGCTGATCACCGGCAACTACAAACGCGTCGCCGAGATCCATTTCGAAGCCGGCTATGTGCCGCCGCATCACAATGTCGCCGAGTTCGCCACGGCGCTGCGTGCGGTCGGCGAGCCGATGCGCGGACTCCCGGTCAAGGACATGAGCGTCGGCGCGATGCTCGACGGACTGTTCAACATCACCCGCGACTTCGACATGCAGACCCAGCCGCATCTGCTGCTGCTCCAGAAGACGATGGTGATGGTCGAGGGCGTCGCGCGCGGGCTCGATCCCGACATCAATCTCTGGGAAACCTCGGCGCCGTTCGTCCGCGAATGGATCCGCACCGAGCTGGGCCCGGAGGCCGCGGTCGCCGACCGGATCATCACCGATCTGCGCACGCTCGCGCGCCTTCCCGAGCTGATCCGCAACATCGAGCTGCGCTATCCCGCCCCCGGCGGCGCGCCGCCCGCGCCGCCGCTCAAAGAGATCGAAATCGTCCGCGTCGGCGGCGGCTGGCGCTATGCGGCCGTCGGCGTGGCGGGGGCGGCGATCAGCGCAGCCGCGACGCTGCTGCTGTTCACCTGATCCCCGATCGCGGCCCGCACCAACCCTCTCGACACTATATCCGCCGGGCGTGTAGTCCCCCGCCAGATGGCCCGCACCGCGACTTTCTGGCTCGCCGCCCCCAGCCGTTTCGCCGGGCTCGGCAAGAAGCGCGCACGGATCGCGATCGGCGCTCTCGCGCTGCTCCTGCTCGCCTGCCTCCTGGCGCTCGGCGTGGCCGATCCGGCCGCGGTTTCCACCGGTCCGATCGGTCAATCCGACCAGACCGATCTGATGGTCTATGAGAAGATCGTCGCCGGGGTGAAGGGCGGCGGCGACTATTATACCGTGGCCACCGACACGCTGCGCGCCGGCGGCTATCCGCTGCGCCCCTTCTTCACGGTGCGCATGCCGTCGCTGGCGCTGGTCCAGGCCGCGCTGCCGGCCTGGGGGCCGACGGCGTTGCTCTTCCTGCTCGCCGCCTATGTCGGGCTCGCCTGGGGCCTGCGCCTCGGCGAGGCGCTGCCACGCGCGCTCCCGCGCATCGCCGCCTTGCTGATGCTGCTCGGATCGATGCTCGCCTTCCTTCAGGCCGATCTCGCAGCCTTTCACGAGATCTGGGCGGGACTGCTGATCGCGCTCTCGCTGGCGCTGCGCCGTCCGGGGCGGTGGCTCGAAGCCGTCGCGTTCGGGCTCGTCGCGATGCTGATCCGCGAAACCGCCGCGCTCTACGCACTCGTCATGCTCGCACTGGCATGGCGGGAGGGCGAACGGCGCGAAGCGCTCGGCTGGCTCGTCGCACTGGTCCTGTTCGCGCTCGCGCTCGCCGCACACGCCTGGGCGGTCACCGGAGTCACCGGGCCGCTCGATCCCGCCTCGCCGGGCTGGCGCGGGCTGCTCGGCTTCGGCTTCTTCGTGAAGGCACTGAGCCTCGCCACTGCGCTCCAGCTGCTGCCGATGGCCGCCGCCGCCTTGCTCGTCGGACTGGCCTTGTTCGGCTGGGCGGCGTGGAACGACCCGCTCGGCCTGCGCATGTTCGTCACGCTTGCAGCCTATGCGGCGCTGATCGGCATCTTCGCGCGCAGCGACACCTTCTACTGGGCATTGATGGTCGCGCCCGTGTTCCTCGCCGGACTGGTCTTCGTACCCGACGGGCTCCGCGATCTGTTCCGCCCCACTCTCGACAGGCGCCGCATCACCGTGACAAGGGTGGCGCGATGAAACGCATCCTGCTGATCGTCGGCGGCGGCATCGCGGCCTACAAGGCCTGCGAGCTGGTCCGGCTGTGCCGCAAGGCGGGGATCGGCGTGAAGGTCGTGCTCACCGAAGGCGGCAGCCATTTCGTCACGCCGATGACCTTCGCCGCGCTTTCCGAGAATCAGGTCTATTCGACGCTCTGGGACCTCAAGGACGAGGCCGAGATGGGGCATATCCAGCTGAGCCGCGAGGCCGATCTGGTCGTCGTAGCGCCGGCCACCGCCGATCTGCTCGCGAAGATGGCCGCCGGCCTTGCCGACGATCTCGCCACGACCTTGCTTCTCGCCACCGACAAGCCCGTGCTCGCCGCCCCCGCGATGAACGTCCGCATGTGGCAGCACGCCGCCACGCGCCGCAACGTCGCGCAGCTTCGCGCCGACGGCGTGACCGTGCTCGAACCCGACGAAGGCCCGATGGCCTGCGGCGAATATGGTCCCGGCCGCCTGCCCGAACCCGAAGCGATCCTCGGTGCGATCCAGGCGCAACTCGGGGGTGGCGAAAGCCGACTGGCGGGCAAGCACATCCTCGTCACCGCAGGCCCCACCCACGAACCGATCGATCCGGTCCGCTACATCGCCAATCGCTCCTCGGGTCGTCAGGGCTTCGCGATCGCCGAAGCGCTGGCCCGCCTCGGCGCGCGCGTCACGCTGGTGAGCGGTCCGGTGACGCTTCCCACGCCCGCCGGCGTCGCCCGCGTCGACGTCGAAACCGCGCAGGACATGGCCAACGCCGTCGCCGCCGCGCTCCCCGCCGACGCCGCGGTGATGGTCGCCGCGGTCGGCGACTGGCGCGCGGAGGCGGCCGCGCAGAAGCTCAAAAAGGGCGAGACGCCGCCCGCGCTGCAGCTCTCGGAGAACCCCGACATCCTCGCCCTGCTCGCCCGCAGCCCGCACCGCCCCCGGCTGGTCGTCGGCTTCGCCGCCGAGACCGAGCGGGTGATCGAGCATGCCACCGCAAAAAGGACTCGCAAGGGCGCGGACTGGATTGTCGCGAACGACGTTTCGGGCGACGTCATGGGAGGTGAGGCAAACACCATCCATCTCGTCACTGCCGACGGCGTCGAGCATTGGGAGCGCTTGCCCAAGACCGAAGTCGCGCACCGCCTCGCGGAACGGATCGCCGATGCGCTCTAGCCTCGCCCTGCTTCCGTTGCTGCTCGCGGGCTGCGCGGCCACGTCGACCGCGCCGCAGGCCGTACAGCGCGCGCAGCCCGCGACCGAGCTCTATGCGCGCAGCTTCGGCGCCGAGCGGCCGGCGACCTTGCTCGTCGTTCTTCACGGCGACGCACCCACGGCCAATCCAGGCTATCAATACGACTTCGCCCAGACCCTCGCCGCGCGCATTCCCCATGCGCGCGTCGTCGCCTTGCTGCGCCCCGGCTATGCGGATCCGCAGGGCAATCGCTCGCCCGGCGAGCGCGGGCTGACCACCGGCGACAACTACACGCCCGAGCGGCTCGACGCCGTCAGCGATTCGCTCCGCCGGCTCCGCGCGCGCTATCCGCATGCACGGCTCGTGCTGATCGGCCATTCGGGCGGCGCGGCGATGGCGGCCGATCTCGCCGGCACCCGGCCCGAGCTCGTCGACGGGCTGCTGCTCGCCGCCTGCCCGTGCAGCCTTCCCGAATGGCGGCAGCACATGAAGGCGCGGCTGCCGGCCGCACCGTTCGACCAGCCGGTTCGCAGCCTCGACCCGCTGCAGACCGTCGGCGGCGCCCAGCTCGACCTGCGCGCCGCGCTGGTCGTCGGTGCCGACGATCCGATCACACCGCCCAAATTCTCGCGCGCCTATGCCGAGGCGCTGGCGCTGCGCGGCATCGCGACCGACTATCGCGTGCTGCCCGGCAAGGGCCATGAGATCCTCGACGACCCCGAAGTGCTGAGCGCAGCCGAACGCCTCGCCGCCGCGCTCCCCAGGAAAGGCTGACATGCTCGCCCCGATCCGTATCGCGCTGCAGCGCTTGCCGCATGGCGCCGATCTTCCGCTCCCCGCCTATGCCACGCATGGCGCCGCGGGAATGGACGTGGTCGCCGCGGAGGAAGTGGTGATCGCCCCTGGTGCGCGCCATGCCGTCGCGACCGGCTTCGCGATGGCGATTCCCGAAGGCTATGAGGTGCAGGTCCGCCCGCGGTCGGGGCTCGCGCTCAAGCACGGCGTCACCTGCCTCAACACCCCCGGTACCATCGATTGCGATTATCGCGGCGAAGTGAAGGTGATCCTCGCCAATCTCGGCGACGCCCCCTTCGCCATCGCGCGCGGCGATCGGATCGCGCAACTCGTCCCCGCCCCCGTCCAGCGCGCGACGCTCGACGAAGTGGCGTCGCTCGACGAAACCGTGAGAGGGGCCGGCGGCTTCGGCTCCACCGGAATGTGATCGCGCTGCTCGCCCTTGGGGCGGCGCTGCAGACCGCCGCGATCGACTGGAACGGGCTCGCTCCGCTGCCCTGGCGCGCGCCACCGCTGGTCACGCCCGAAATGCACGCCTTTGTCCGGCGCGAGGCGATCGCGCGCAAATGCCCGCTGGCGAAGCCGGGGACGATCGAAGTCGAGGTGGCCGTTCTGGTCGACGAGGCGAACGGGATCCGCACCGCGGTGCCGCGCGCGATCCGCTGCCCGACGGTCGAGCAATATGCCGCCGCGCTGGTCGCCAGCTTCGCGCGCAACAATCTGCTGCCGCGTACCGGTGCCGGTCAGATCTGGTACCGCGCGCAGCTCAGCTTCAGCTGGAAGCCATGACCCTCACCGACGAAGAACTCGAACGCTATGCCCGCCACATCGTCCTGCGCGAGATCGGGGGAAGCGGACAGGCGAAGCTGAAGGCGGCGAGCGTGCTGGTGATCGGCGCAGGCGGCATCGGCTCGCCGGCGCTCCAGTATCTCGCCGCGGCGGGGATCGGATATCTCGCGGTCGCCGACAACGACGAAGTCGAGCTTTCCAACCTCCAGCGCCAGACGCTTTTCGGCACCGACGATATCGGCAAGGACAAGGCGGCCACCGCGGTGGAGGCAATGGAACGGCTCAATCCGACGATCAGGCCGGGCGGGCTCAGCGTGCGGATCGACGGCGACAATGTCGGGGAGATCCTCGACCTCGTCCATCCTGACGTCATTCTCGACGGCACCGACAATTTCGCTACCCGTCTGGTCGTCGCCGACGCGGCGCTGCGACATCGGATCCCGCTCGTCTCCGCCGCGGTCTCCGGGTTCGAAGGGCAGCTCGGCACCTTCCGCGGCTGGGAGACAGACAAGCCCTGCTATCGCTGCTTCGTCGGCGGCGATCCCGAACGCCCCGAGACGAGCTGCGCCGAACAGGGCGTGCTCGGCGCGCTCACCGGGGTGATGGGCAGCCTCGCCGCGCTCGAGACGATCCGCGCCGTCGCACCGTTCGGCGAGGACAGTGCCGGCAAGCTGCTGCTGGTCGATGCGCTGTCGCTGCGCTTCCGCACGCTTGCGCTGCCCAAGGATCCCGGCTGCCCCGCGTGCGGGGCGGGTCAGGCCGATTCGGGCGCGAGCGGCACCATCGACCAACCATCGAACGCATAGGCCTTGGGCGCGGCCGCAAGTTGCTCGTCGGGGGTGATCTCCGGCTCCTGGATGCGCGCATCCAGGGCCTTATCCTCTTTCCTCTCCGGCTCTTTCACGGCCGTAACTCCCTGAGTCGATGGCGTTAGTTACCGCATGTTCGACCCCAATGGGAGTCCGGACGGTCTCGGCCGTCCTTGACATACCCCCGCTGAGCGGCTGGTAACCTTTGCCGGTTAGTCGGCGGCTTCAAAGGCACTAGCGGACAGGGGCGAAATGACGAGCGAAGGCAAGCGAGTCCTGGTCACGGGCGCGGCGGGGTTCATCGGCTTCCACACCTGCAGCAAGCTGCTCCAGCAGGGAGCGACGGTGCTCGGCGTCGACAATTTCTCGGCCTATTACGACGTCGCGCTCAAGGAAGCCCGCACCGATATCCTCGGCAATCATGCCGGCTTCGCGCTCGCCCGCGTGTCGATCGAGGACCAGGACGCGTTCGGCACCGCCTGGACCGACTTCAAGCCCGACGCCGTGATCCATCTCGCCGCGCAGGCGGGGGTGCGCTACTCGATCGACGAACCGCGCAGCTATATCGGCGCCAATATCGTCGGTACCCACAATGTGCTCGAGCTCGCCCGCCACAACCCCGTCAAGCACTTGCTCGCCGCCTCGACCAGCTCGGTCTACGGCGCCAACACCGAGATGCCGTTCGAGGAGACGCAGCGAACCCAGACGCCGCTGAGCCTCTACGCCGCGACCAAGGGCGCAACCGAACTGATGGGCCATAGCTACAGCCACCTCTTCGGCACGCCGATGACCTTCTTCCGCTTCTTCACCGTCTATGGGCCGTGGGGACGGCCCGACATGGCGCTGTTCAAATTCACCAAGGCGATCCTCGAGGGGCGCCCGATCGACGTGTACAACAACGGCAACATGGTCCGCGACTTCACCTATATCGACGATCTCGCCGAATCGATCGTGCGCCTGACCGACGCCGTGCCGGGCCGTGAACCGGTCGAGGGGGACAGCCTCTCGCCGGTCGCGCCGTTCCGCACGGTCAACATCGGCAACGGTCAGCCGACCCCATTGATGGACTATATCGGCGCGCTCGAGGGGGCGCTGGGCAAAGCGGCGATCAAGAACTTCATGCCGATGCAGCAGGGCGACGTCCCCGCCACCGCGGCCTCGTCGGCGCTGCTGCAGCGGCTCACCGGCTATGCGCCCTCGACGCCGCCCGCCACCGGCGTCCGCCGCTTCGTCGACTGGTATCTCGAGCATTATCGAGTCTGAAACCCCCGCTGGGCGATAGCGGGCCGCAAAGGCACCATCGCTGACGGGGATCCACATGAGTATCGAATGGCCGGCGCACGGACTGAAGCTCCAGGCGCGCATTGAGGGCGGCACCGCGAAGATCGGCGTGATCGGCATGGGCTATGTCGGCCTGCCGCTCGCCGTCGCCTTCTGCGAGGCGCAGTGCCCCGTCCTCGCCTTCGACCTCGATCAGGCCAAGATCGACGCGCTCAAGGCCGGTGAGAGCTATATCAAGCATATCGAGGGCGCGCGGATCGCGCCGCAGGTCGAGGCTGGCCGGCTCGATGCCACCGCCGATCTCGCGCGGCTCGGCGAGGCCGACGTCATCCTGATCTGCGTCCCCACGCCGCTGACGCGCCATCTCGAGCCCGACCTCAAATATGTCGAGGCGACCACGCATGCGATCGCGAAGACGCTGCGCAAGGGCCAGCTCGTCATCCTCGAATCGACCACCTATCCCGGCACCACCCGCGAAGTGATGCAGCCGATCCTCGAGGCCGGCGGGCTGGCGGCGGGCAAGGACTTCTTCCTCGCCTATTCGCCCGAGCGCGAGGATCCGGGCAACCCGACCTATTCGACCACCCAGATCCCCAAGGTGGTCGGCGCCGACGACCAGGTCTCGGCCGATCTCGCGCTCGCGCTCTATGCCCATGTCGTCCCGAAGACGATCGGGGTCTCCTCGGCGGCGACCGCCGAGGCGGTCAAGATCACCGAGAACGTGTTCCGCGCAGTCAACATCGCCTTGGTCAACGAACTCAAGCTGATCTTCACCGCGATGGACATCGACGTGTGGGAAGTGATCGACGCGGCCAAGTCCAAGCCGTTCGGCTTCATGCCCTTTTATCCGGGGCCGGGGCTCGGCGGGCACTGCATCCCGATCGACCCCTTCTACCTCACCTGGAAGGCGCGCGAGTACAACCAGCACACCAAGTTCATCGAGCTGGCCGGCCAGATCAACGCGGACATGCCGCAACATGTCGTGCGGGTGATGGCCGACACGCTCGACGCGCGCTTCGGCCGCGGCCTGCGCGGCGCGCGCGTGCTCGTGCTCGGCGTCGCCTACAAGAAGAATGTCGACGATATCCGCGAGAGCCCGTCGCTCCGACTGATGGAGATGATCGAGGCGCGCGGCGCCACCGCCGACTTCCATGATCCGCACGTCGCCCAGATCAACGGCACCCGCGAGCACCCAACGCTCAACTATCGCTACGGCGTGGCGTGGGACCCGGCGGCGATCGCCGGCTATGACGCAGTGCTGATCGCCACCGATCACGACGCGGTCGATTATGCAGCGCTGGTCGAGGCCGCACCGCTGGTGATCGACACGCGCAATGCCTGCGGCAAGGCCGGCCTGGTCAGCGACAAGGTGGTGCGGGCCTGACTCAGACTCCCCTCCCTGCTCGCAGGGAAGGGAATCAAGTCAGCGCGCCCGCGGCACTGCGACCCGCGTCGGGACAGGCCCACCTTCCACCACCAGCGACCACGGCGCCGGCAGATAGTCGAGCGACATGTAGAAGTAGAAGGCACACGAGCCGTCGCGGCGATAGCTCGCGCCCTTGACCACGCCGAAGGCGGTGGTGCCGCTGAACACCGGCCCGCCGCTGTCGCCGCCCTTGCAGGTCGGCCCGGCGACGGTCACCCAGGTCGGCAGGCAGGGGCCGCCGCACAAATCGGCGGCCGGGGCGAAATCGAGGAGCTCGACCTCGGCGCAGCTGTAACCGCTGCTCTCGCCGCGATGGCAGACGAAGTCCCCTGCGCGCGTGCTCGGCTTGCCCAGCTGCGCTTCCACCGGCCGCTCGATCGTCCGCGCGGTGTCCGAATAGATCAGCGGCCGCTCGGGTGCCGCGCCGGCATGGATCTGGACGTCGTGATAGCCCCAGCCCCATTGGCCGACGAAGCTGAGCGGCGTCGGCCGGCGCTCGGGATCGTAATAGGTCATGTCGTCGAGACAATGCGCGGCGGTGGTGATGCCGCTGCGCGTGCCGTCGGTCACCGCATAGCCGGTGGTGCAGAGATAGCGCTTGCCGTCACTCGGATCGATCCCGCTGAGCCGACCGCCGCCATGGAGGCCCAGATTCACTTCGGTGCGCTCCAGAACCCTGATCTGCACCGGCACGCCGGTGAGCTTCTCGAGTTCGGCATCGAGCGCCGCGGCGCCGCCTTCCGCCGCAGCGATGGCGTTGCCGACGATCACGACCAATTCGCCGGTCCGCGGATCGAGCCCCATCGAGGGCGGGCTCGGCAGCGCGGCGCGGATCGCCGCCTGATGCCAGGTGATCGCCCAGACCACCCGATCGCGGCTCGCCTTGGCGCCGGTCCGGAAGACGATCGGGACGCGCATCCCGCCAGCACGGATGCTCCGCTCGGGTACGGGTTGGTCGCCGGTCAGATAGACGATGTAGCGATAGTCGGGTCGGTGCTGGACCGAGATCCCCGCGAGCCGGTCGCGATACTGGCTGGCGATCGCGTCGGTTACGGCGACGCTGTCGTGCTGGGCATGCAGCCGCCGAAGCGCCTCGTCCTGCGGCACGCCATAGAGCCGGGCATATTCGCCGGCATCCTGCGCCAGCGCGGTCTCGCGCGTCTGCACCGTCTGCCCGGCGGCCGGCTGGGCCAGCGCTGCCGCGAGCAGGAACAGCAACGTTCGGAGAGTTTCACGCATGCGGGCAATGTAAGTTCGCGAACACGGCACGGCAAAGCCGATCCAGTGCTCCTGCGCAAGCAGGAGCATGAGAGGTTACGGAGCCTCGTTGCTCTCCACCAGCTCGACGATCTCGAAGTCGTACCGCTCCCAGCCGCGCTGCTTCGCGGCATCGGCGGTCGCCGCCTCCTTGCCCGTCGCCTCGCGCAGCGATTTGGCGTGTCCCCAGAACACTTCGGTGCGTCCGCCGCCGAGATGCGCGACGATCCGCCAATAGTGCGTGAACGGCGACGCGGTCGGCCCGATCGTCTTGACATATCCGTCGGGCAGCGTCGCGGTGAGGTAGCGCTTCTTCTTCGCCATGGCGCCGCGATAGCCGATCGCACCGCGCGCACCCACCCCGATTGGAAGCCGCCCTACCCCACCCCACATAGGCCGGCGAAACGGAGATCCGCATGACTCAATATCGCAAGACCGACGAGGCAATCGCCGCCCTTTCGCCCGAGGCGTTTTGGGTGACGCAGGAGAGCGGCACCGAGCGCCCGGGCACCGGCAAATATCTGCACAACAAGGCGCCGGGCATCTATGTCGACATCGTCTCGGGCGAGCCTTTGTTCGCTTCGGCCGACAAATATGAATCGGGCTGCGGCTGGCCGAGCTTCACCAAGCCCATCGAGCCTGCCAATGTCGCCGAGCTGCGCGACGAGACCCATGGCATGGTCCGCACCGAAGTCCGCTCGGCGAACGGCGACAGCCATCTTGGCCATGTCTTCGACGACGGCCCTCGCGATCGCGGCGGGCTGCGCTATTGCATCAACTCGGCGTCGCTACGCTTCGTCCCGCGCGACCAGATGGAGGCGCAGGGCTATGGCGCCTGGCTGGGGCAAGTCGAACAGCCCGCCTGAGCGCCTATCCTTCCGCGGCGCAGCGCGATCCGATGAAGGCGCGGACCGCCGGCGCGATGTCCTCGCGCTCGAGCGCCACCGCGATATTCGCCTGGATGAACCCCGCTTTGTCCCCGCAATCATAACGGGTACCGACGAAGGTGACCCCGTGGAACGGCTGATCGCCGATCATCCGCGCCATCGCGTCGGTGAGCTGGATCTCGCCACCCGCGCCCGTCCCCTGTCCCTCGAGCACCCGCATCACTTCGGGCTGGAGGATGTAACGCCCGATCACCGAGAGGTTTGACGGCGCCGTGCCGGGCGCCGGCTTCTCGACCAGCCCCTTCACTTCGGTCAGCGACCCGCCATGCGCGCCGGGCGTAATGATCCCGTAGCGATGGGTCTGGTCGTCGGGGACCTCTTCGGCGCAGATCAGGTTGCCGCCGACCTGGTTGTACGCCTCGACCATCTGCTTGAGGCAGCCGGGCTTGCCGACCATGAAATCATCGGCGAGCAGCACCGCGAAAGGCTCGTCGCCGACGATGTCGCGCGCGCACCACACCGCATGGCCGAGCCCCATCGGCTCCTGCTGGCGGACATAGGCGACCGCACCGGGCTTGAGCCGCGTCGCCTCGAGGATTTCGAGCGACTTGCCGCGCTCGCTCATCGTCGTCTCGAGCTCGAACGCAATGTCGAAATGGTCCTCGATCGCGCTCTTGCCGCGGCCGGTGACGAAGATCATCTGCTCGATCCCCGCCTCTATCGCCTCGTCGACGGCATACTGGATCAGCGGGCGATCGACGACCGGAAGCATCTCCTTGGGCATCGCCTTGGTCGCGGGAAGGAAGCGGGTGCCAAGGCCTCCGACGGGAAATACGGCCTTGCGCAAGGGCTTGATCATGTAGCTCTCCTGAGCGACGGGTCGGCCCGCCGTCCGCGCCGCCTTGCCCGTTCCGAAACGCACGATCAAGCTACCCAAGCGAGCGCTTATCCTGCTCTTAAGTATCGCGCGCTAGGGAAGCCATATGTCCGCACCCAAGGTTCTAATCGTGTTCGGCACCCGTCCGGAGGCGATCAAGCTGTTTCCCGTCGTCCAGGCGCTCGAGGCACAGGGCGGGATCGCAGTGCGGACCTGCGTCACCGCGCAGCATCGCGGGCTGCTGGATCAAGTACTCGAGATCGCCGGAATCGTACCGGACGTCGATCTCGACGTGATGACACCGGGTCAGTCGCTCGACGCGCTCACCAGCCGGTTGCTGACCGGGCTCGGCGAAGTGTTCGACGCGGAAAAGCCCGATCGCGTGCTCGTCCAGGGCGATACCGCCACTGCGATGGTCGGCGCGCTCGCCGCTTACTACCGCAAGATCCCGGTCGGCCATGTCGAGGCCGGCTTGCGTTCGGGCGACATCTACCAGCCCTGGCCCGAGGAAGTGAACCGCCGCATCGTCGCGCCGATCGCCGATCAGCATTTCGCCCCGACCGAAACCGCGGCCGAAGCGCTGCGCCGCGAGAATATCGATCCTGCGACGATCCACGTCACCGGCAACACCGTGATCGACGCGCTCCACGCTACCCGCAGCCGGATCGCCGCGGACCCGTCGCTCGCAGCGGGTCTTGATGCCATTGCCGAACGGCTCGCCGGCAAGCGGCTGATCCTCGTCACCACGCATCGCCGGGAGAATTTCGGTGGCGGCATGGCGGGGATCGCCGAAGCGATCGCGCGGATCGCCGCACGACCGGACACGGCGATCCTCTTCCCGATGCACCCCAACCCCAATGTCGTCTCGGTGATGGACGCGGTGCTCGGCGATCGGCCCAACATCTGCCGGATCGATCCGCTCGACTATCCGCACTTCATCCGCGCGCTGGGCATGGCGGAGATCGTCCTCAGCGATTCCGGCGGCGTGCAGGAAGAGGCGCCGGCGCTGGGCAAGCCGGTGCTCGTCATGCGCGAGACCACCGAGCGCCCCGAGGGCGTGGCCGCGGGCACCGCAAGGCTGGTCGGCACCGATCCCGACCGGATCGTTTCCGAAATCTCAACCCTCCTCGACGTACCTCAAGCCTATTCTGCCATGGCGCGCGCCCACAATCCGTTCGGCGACGGCCATGCCGCAGAGCGGATTGCGGGGATCGTCGCACATGGTTTCGGACTCTGAGCTCAAGGTCGCCGTCCTCGGCCTGGGCTATATCGGCCTTCCCACCGCCGCGGTGATCGCGCGCACCGGCGCGAAGGTGCTCGGCGTCGACGTCCACCAGTCGGTGGTCGACACGGTCAATTCGGGCAAGGTGCACATCGAGGAGATCGACCTCGACGGCCTCGTCTCGGGCGTGGTCGCGCGCGGCAATCTGCGCGCCTCGCTGCAGATCGAGCCTTCCGACGTGTTCGTCATCGCGGTGCCCACGCCCTTCGGCGAGAACCATGCGCCCGACATCGGCTATGTCCTCAAGGCGGCGACCAATATCGCGATCGTCCTCAAGGCCGGGGACGTCGTCATCCTCGAATCGACCTCGCCGGTCGGCACCACCGAGAAGGTCGCCGACCTGCTCGCCCAGCTGCGGCCGGATCTGAAGGTCCCGGGGCACTGCGTCGGCAGGGCGGACATAGCCATCGCCTATTGCCCCGAGCGCGTGCTGCCCGGCCGCATCCTCGTCGAGCTGATCGACAATGATCGCGTGATCGGCGGCATCACGCCGCGCTGCGCGCGAAAAGCACTGCAATTCTATCGCCGCTTCGTCCGCGGCGCCTGTGTCACCACCACCGCCAAGGCGGCCGAGATGACCAAGCTCGCCGAGAACGCGTTCCGCGATGTCAACATCGCCTTCGCCAACGAGCTGTCGCTGGTCGCCGATCAGATGGGCGTCGATGTCTGGGATGTCATCCGGCTGGCAAATCGCCACCCGCGCGTGAACATCCTGTCGCCCGGTCCCGGCGTCGGCGGCCATTGCATCGCGGTCGATCCGTGGTTCCTCGTCAGCGCCGCGCCCGAGCGCACGCCGCTGATCCGCACCGCCCGCGAAGTGAACGATGGCAAGGTCGAGCACGTCATTGCCAAGGCCTCGGCGCTGATCGAGGCCGACGCCACGGCCCGCGTGGCCTGTCTCGGCCTCGCCTTCAAGGCCAATATCGACGATTTCCGCGAGAGCCCCGCCCTCAAGGTCGCCGCCGCGCTCGCCCAACGCTTCGGCGATCGCCTGGCGATCGTGGAACCCTATGCCGCCGCGCTGCCCGCCTGCTTCGAAGGCACCGGCGCGGCGCTGGCCGACATCGATCTCGCGATCGAGACGTGCCGCACCTTCGTCGTACTCGTCGACCACGATGTGTTCCGATCGATCCCGCTCGACGAGCGCGCGGACAAGATCGTCTACGACACGCGCGGCATATGGCCCGACCAGCCCGCGCCCGGCCGGGGCGAATCGCTACGACTCGCCGGCTGAGGCTCCTGCTATCGGTGTCGGACGAGGATGGACTGCCAGTCGCCATCGAGCGGCTGGTTGCGTTCGGCGATCAGCCGGGGAATGGCCGGCCGCGCCGAAATCGTCTCGAGCCTCGCAATTTCGGCTTCGAGCGTGGCGATGCGATCACGCCAATGCGGATGCGAGCGGCTGCGAAATATTCCCCCCGCCTTGCTCGGTCCGAAGCGCTGCCAGAACGCCACCGACGCGTGCGGGGAATAGCCCGCATTGGCGAGCAGATATATCGAAAGGAGATCGGCCTGGACCTCGGTCTGCCGGAAGTATTTCACGTTCGCGCCGAACCCCGACAGCATGCCGAAATCGACGCCGCGCGCCTCGAGTCTGTCGCGGTGGTGCAGGATGTTGTGGGAAAATTCATGCGCGACCGCGGCAGCCACTTGCTCGGGCGTATAGGTTTCGAGGAACCGCGAGCTGATCTGCACCATGGTCCCGTCTGCGGAAGCGTTATAGTCGCTGGCCAGCCGCAGTTCGAAGCGTGTACGGCATGCGGGAACCGGCTGGAGCGTCACCTTCACCGGGGCATCTGCGCGCATTGCCTCGACCTCGATCGGTTGATCCGGGGGCAGCGCGGCGATTGCCAGCTGGGCGGCGACCAGCCGCTGGGTCGTTCCCTGTTTTCCGGCCAGCGCGGCGATTTCGACCGGCCCCACGCGCACGAGCGAATCGTCCCGCCTAAGTCCGGCCCGGGCGGCAGGCCCGTCGGGAATCACGCCTTCGATCGCCACCGGAGTCGCAAATCCGAAATGCGCCTTGGCTGCGCCGCGAGAGACCGAATCGAACTGATCGAGCGTATGGAGCTGCAGGCCGAGCCCGGGCTCGAGCCGATCGCAAAGCGCGGCATTGGGAACCGAGAGACGCCAGCCGATCTGCGCCAGCTGGAGGTCGGCGTCCCGGACCACCTCGAACGTCTCGCGGTCTTGTAGAGGCGCGGCGCCGGCATGAGAGGCGAGCGCGAACAGGGCGAGCGGGGCGGCAAGCGCGAGGCAACTCCCGGCCAATCGCCTGATGCCGGTTTGGCGGAGAGGAAGACGCATCAGGCCCTTTAGCCCTTTCTATCCGACAATCACAATCGATGCGCGTCGCGCCCGGGCCCGACATCAGGAGTCGCAGCCAACCAACGGAGTTCAATCGGAAATCGCCTCGCTCATTTCGCTTACGTTCTGTTAACCCCCTTGGCACTAGTGCTGCACTGCGTTATGGAAATGTACGCGCTCGCGGCACGGGTCGACGTTGTGAGCCAAGAGTTCGGATCAACCGGACCGGTGTTGCGTTCAGGCAACGGCAGAGCTAAGTTTGTCGTGAGCTTGGATTTTGAGGTGTTGCCGTGGGCGGACTCCTATGCCATAGGGGCGCCTGACGAGAACACCGGAGCTCGAAGAGGGAGTAGAATAATGTTGTCAAAGCTTCTTACGGCAGCCGCAGTAGTCACGATGGCGGCTACCCCGGTTGTGGCGGCTCCGGCCTCCAAGCTGTCGCTGACGCGCGCCTCGACGGTGAGCGAGAAGGACAGCGAGCTGGCTCCTGCCGTGATCATCGGCGTGCTGGCCACTGCCGCGATCATCGGCGGCGCGATTGCGCTCGCCAACAACGACGACGATCCCGACAGCCCGTAGTCTGTTCGGATTTCCGAGTTACGAGTGGCGGCCCGAAATGGCCGCCACTTTTGTTTTGGGCTTACGTCGCAATAATGATTCTCAGATTTCTCCGCGCAGCACGCACCGCGAGTGCCGCTCCGGCAATGCCGGCCCTGCCCCAAGGGCAGCGCGTGTACGCCATCGGCGATATCCACGGCCGTCTTGACCTGCTCGACGACTTGCTCGCCAGGATCCATGCCGACGAGCGCGCGCGCGGCGGAGAAGCGGCAACGCTCATTTTCCTGGGGGACCTCGTCGATCGCGGCCCGAACTCCGCGCAGGTGGTCGAGCGGCTGTTCCAGCTCAACGCGGCTCACGGCAATGGGCGCGTCCGCTTCCTGCTGGGAAACCACGAGGAAGTGTTTATCGCCACACTAAGCGGCGACGAGCAGGCGCTTCGGCTCTTCACCAAGATCGGAGGGCGGGAGACAATCCTCAGCTATGGCGTCGGCGAGGGCGAATATCGCGATCTCGATTATGCGGAGCTGCTTGCGGCAGTGCAACGCGTCGTCCCGCAGCATCACATCGACTTCCTCTCGAGCTTCGAGGATCTGATCATCCTTGGCGACTATGCCTTCGTGCATGCCGGGGTACGCCCCGGCGCACCGCTTGCGCGCCAAAGCGTCAAGGATCTGCGTTGGATCCGCAACGAATTCCTGAGCTATCGCGGCGAGCATGAGAAAGTAGTGGTGCACGGCCACACCATCACGGACGAGGTCGAACAGCTACCCTATCGAATTGGGCTCGATACGGGCGCCTATGCCTCCGGCAAACTCACGGCCATGGGCTTCGAGGGGCAGGAACGCTGGATCCTGCAAGCCGTTTCAGCCTCGTAAGGCAGACCCGCACTATCCGCTGCGGATGCCCCGCCCGTCAGCGCGACCCGAAACCGGTCAGCACCGTCTGGATGGTCTTCGCAACGATCAGCGCATCCAACCAGGGCGAGAAGTTCTTGATATAGTAGAAGTCGTAATGGAGTTTGCTCATCACCTGATCGAGCTCCACGACATGCCCCTGGTTCACCTGCGCCCAGCCGGTGATGCCCGGCGGAACGATGTGCCGATAGCGGTAAAAGGGAAGCTCGGATTCGTACCATTTGGAAAGCGGCTCAGCCTCGGGCCTCGGACCGATCCAGCTCATCTCCCCCCGCAGGATGTTGAGTATCTGGGGCAGTTCGTCGATGCGACTGCGGCGCAGAAAACGGCCGAGGCGCGTAATTCGCCCGTCATTCTCCTTGGTCATCGCGCCATCGCGCGCGTCATCTTCCGCACTGCGGACCACCATCGTTCGGAACTTGGCCACCCGGAAGGGGTCACCGCGATATCCAATGCGGACTTGACGAAACAACACGGGCCCCGGGGAATCCAGCTTGATCAGCAAGGCGACGATCACGAACACCGGCAGAAGCAGCACGCCGACCACCAACGCCGAAAGGAAGTCGATCACCCGCCGCAACCGCAAATAACCGATAAAGGGGATCAGCGAGCCGAAGCTGTTTTCGGACAGATGCTCAATCTCGACCTGACCGGTAAGCGACTCCTGAAGCTGCTTGACGTGCAGCACCGGAACGCCCGCCAGCGCGCAATCGGCAAGGAAAGCCTCCCAATCATCTGAAAGCTCGGCCCGAAAGTCAGCTACGAGCAGGTCATAGGCGCCCCCACGCCTGGGCTCGGTGACCGGAACAAGCTCGAGCGTGGAAACCCCTGCCAACGAGCCAACGCTGCCGAACGGGATGACGCCAATGCGCAGCGCGGGGCTACGCTCGATCATCAGCTGGACGACGTATAGCCAGATCAAGCTGGATAGCGTCGAGAAAACCATCAACGCACGGCTATAATCTATGCGCCACAGCAGAACGCCGGCGAATACCAGCCCGAAGCAGAGCGCCACCGACGGCAGCACGAAATACGCACTGTTAATCCCGGGATAGACCGAAATGTTACGCAGCAAGTACACGCTGAGCAGCGCGGCGAGGCAAGCGCTCCCGGCAGTCAATTGGGCAGACGAAGTTTTGATGAAATCCGGATAAAATATCGCGAGGATTGCGATAGGTAAAAAGACGCCGAACAGAAAGGCACCGCCCAGCTGTACGCGAATTCTTCCCCAAAGCCGTGAGGATGCATAACCCGCGGAGCGCCCAGATTTTAACATAGGTGGTACGGGTCCCGCTTTCGAAAAGGACGCACTATTCAAGTGGGGAATCACAACTTCATCCGCCTTTTTGATCGTCGACGCCGATTGCCCGGCCTCTTTCGGGGTCACGTCTCCGTCCGCGGGCTTCGTATCCAAACCTTGCTCCGGCAACAAGTCGGAAGCCAACCGATGCCCTTGTTTCCTCGCGTTATCGGTCGGCCAGAGCGGCCGCGCGTAGTGCGGCGAGGTAGGGGAGCGCATCGGCAGAGCCTTCCTCCGGGCTCCAGGGCGCAAACTCCTTGGCGGCCGAAGCATCGAAGGGGCCCTGCTTTACCTCAAAGAGTATCGAACCCGGCTCGAGCGCCACTACGGTGTGCCATTGCTCCGGCGCCAGCTCAACGCCAGCCGCGTCGAGGGGCGCGACTCCGAACGGATGGACCCCTTCGATCGCTCCCTCCCCGTCAAACGCAATCAACGCCATACGCCCCCTGATGCCGATCAGACATTCGCGTTTGGAGTCGGCGCAATGCCGATGCGGCCGGATGTAGCTTTCGATCCCGATCGCGTTGAACAGCCGCTGGACCGGATCGGCATACGTCGCATGGATATTCCGATGGAGACGTCGCCTCGTCGACTGTTCTGCCTGCTCCACGAGATCGCGGAGAAAGTCTGCGGAGAATTCAACGAGCCCCGACATTGCCCCTCAGTTCCCGCACCCATGTTTCGAGGCGATTCAACAACGTGCTTCGGTCGAACTCGCGAGCGCAGTAGATCTTTCCCGCCGCGCCCAGCGCGTCGCGTTCTTCCGCCGACATGCGCATCATCCGCAGGACGTTCTCCGCCAAGACCGTCGAATCACCCGCCGGGCTGGTGAGCCCCGCCCCAGCCTCCTCGATCACGCGCGCGCCCTCCCCGTTGAGCATGCCGAGCAGAGGTTTTCCCGAGGCCATGTAACTCTGAACCTTGCCAGGAATGGTCATGCCCCAAATGGGTTCGTCCTTGAGCGACACCAACAGTGCATCTGCCGCCGTGAAGAAGGACGGCATCCGCTCGAGAGGGAAGCGCCCCAGGAATATCATCCGGTCGCCGAGCCCGAGTTGCGCGACGCGCTCGCGTGCGTCGGCGGCGCCACGGCCGTCGCCCACGATGATCCAGCGCAAGCCGGGTACGTCCCTAAGCCGATCCGCGGCACCGATGATCGCCGGCAAATCTTGCGCCTGGCCGATATTGCCCGCGAACAGGATCTTGAAGTCGCCGGCATAGGGCTCGAGTTCGGGCGCCGGGTCCACCGCCGCCCTACTCGCGAAAATCGGCTCGGCCCAACCCGGAAAATAGCGAATCCTGCCGGCGTCGCCGGCATAATGCTCGACGTTCGCCTGGAAGGCGCGCGACTGCACGAGAATTCGATCGCAACGCCGGTAGATGTATCGCACCAGCCGCCCGACCTGGCGGAGCAGCCTCGGCGAGCGCACCACCCCGACCGCCGACAGCGTGTCGGGCCAAAGATCCAGCACCCAGAGAAGGACCGGAATCTTCCGCATCCGACGAATCCGCAGCGCCGGCAGGGCCGAGGTTATCGGAGACGTCTGGAAGACGAAGACGGCATCAAACTCCATTCCACGCAGCTTGCCTGGCCCCAGCAACCAGCCCGACAGGACGAAGCTCAGATAGTTCAGGACGAGCTGCACCGATCGGTTCCCGCGAGGAACGACTGGCACCCTGTGCACCGGAATTCCCTCGAAGGACGAAAAGGCGCTCGGGTTCTCGCGATAAGCCGGGAAGATCTTGCCATCGGGATAGTTTGGCTGCCCGGTGAGCACCGTCACCTCGTGGCCCCGCGCGCGGAACTCACTGGCCAGATCGTTCACCCGGAAATTCTCTGGCCAGAAATACTGACTGACGATCAGGAGACGCAGCGGGCGCGCCTCCGGGCCGGCACCGTCCCCATCATAGCGAGCGTTCATCGGTGCCTTCCAGCCGATCAATAGTCCTTCCAGACCACTCGGCGAACATAATCGGTATAGCTGTGTATGATGCGAACGACCTTCGCCGACACATTGGGCATCGAATAATCCGCTACCAGACGGAAATCGCGCTCCTCGCCCCGTCGCTGACTCTCGAGCAGCGCCAGACCCTGTTCCACGCGCTCGATGCTGAGGCCCACCATCATCACGGCGGCCTCCTCCATCCCTTCGGGCCGCTCATGCGCTTCGCGGATGTTGAGCGCGGGGAAATTGAGGATCGAGGCCTCCTCGTTGATGGTGCCGCTGTCCGACAACACCGCGCGCGCCGACTTCTGGAGGCGAACATAGTCGTGGAAACCGAGCGGCTTCATCAGGCGAACCAGCTCATGGAATTTGACGCCGGCGGAATTGATGCGGTTCTGCGTGCGCGGATGCGTGGAGACGATGATGGGAAGGCCGCGCATTTCTGCGATCCGATTCAGGATTCCAACGAGGCGGAGGAAATTGACGTCGCTTTCGATATTCTCTTCGCGATGCGCGCTGACAACGAAATAGCCTCGCTCGTCGAGTTGGAGGCGCGAGAGAACGTCCGATGCGTCGATACGGTCGCGATAGTGAGTCAGCACTTCGAACATCGGGCTGCCGGTCTTGATGATCCGGTCCGCCGGGATGCCTTCGCGCAGCAGATATTCGCGCGCGATATCGCTGTAGGTCAGATTGATGTCGGCCGTATGATCGACGATGACCCGGTTGATCTCCTCGGGAACCCGCTGATCGAAACAGCGATTCCCGGCTTCCATGTGGAAAACCGGAATGCGGCGCCGCTTGGCCGGGATCACCGACAGACAGGAATTGGTGTCGCCGAGCACCAGCAACGCGTCGGGCGTCTCGGCCCGCAGGAATTCCTCCATCGCGATGAGGATATTGCCGATCGTCGCAACGGGGGAGCCGGCCACCGCCGCGCTGAGGAAATGATCGGGTTTGCGGATTCCGAGATCGTCAAAGAAGACCTGACTCAGCTCATAGTCGTGATTTTGCCCGGTATGCACCAGGATGTGATCGCAGGCCTCATCGAGCGCGGCGAGCACGCGTGAAAGGCGAATTATCTCCGGTCGCGTCCCGACAACCGTGACTACCTTGAGCTTCTTCATCCGGCTCAAACCTTCAGCGCTATCGTGTCGGGCCGGTCGCGATCGAATATCTCGTTCGCCCACAGCATGACGACCAGGTCATCATCGCCGACATTGGTTATGTTGTGCGTCCAGCCGGGGATCGTCTCGACGATCCGTCCCTCCCCCCCCTGCGTCGTGACCTCGCAGGTTTCGCCCGTGACGACGTGGCGAAATCCGAAATGCGCGGTTCCCGTAATGACGAGGAATTTCTCAGCCTTGGTGTGATGATAGTGATCGCCCCGGGTTACCCCCGGATGCGCGACGAAGTACGAGAATTGCCCGGCATTCGGCGTCTTCAGCATCTCGACAAAAATGCCGCGCGGATCCTCCTTGCCGTGAACCGGCACGTCATAGGCAAAGTCCCGGGGTTCGAGATAGGTGAGATAGGTCGCGTACAACGCACGGACCAATCCCGTCCCTACGCAAGGCGATATCAACGATCCGCGGCTCGCCGGAAAACTGCGGATATGATCCGCCACTTCTCCCACGGTCGTCTGATATGCCACCGGGACTTCCCGGAAACCCGGTTCCGCGAAGGGCGCTTCGAGTATCGCGAGAAAAGCCTCGACGACGTCGTCGACATAGACGAGGCGTAGCGGTGCAGCGGGGTCGTTCACGGTGATCGGATCACCGCGGGCGATATTGTGACAGAACGTCGCCACCGCCGAATTGTAATTGGGTCGTGCCCATTTGCCGAACACGTTCGGCAGTCGAAAGATGTGAACCGGCGCTTCCATGACATCGCCATGCTGCTGCAGCACCTCTTCGGCCGCGCGTTTGCTGACGCCATAGGCATTATCCGCTTCCGCCTGGATCGACGAACTGTAGACAATCGCCGCGCGATTGCCCGCAGCCTCCAGCGCGACACACAATGCGCGCGTCGAATCGACATTTCCGGCAGTGAATTCACTCGCATCGAGCGGACGGTTCACGCCGGCCAGATGAAACACGACCTCCGCTCGCTTCGCAGCGTCGGCGAGGTCAGCTTCGCTATGCACCCGCGGCAGACCGATGACGTCATGGCCTTTCTCCGCCAGCCGCAGGCGGAGGTTGCGCCCTATGAAACCTTCGGCCCCGGTTACGAGGACGAGGCTCATCCGACCACCTCTTCGGCGTCGACGCGCTCGCCGCGGCAGACCTGCTGGATGAACGTCAACTTCAGCAGGAGAGCCTTCATGCCCTCCACATCGAGTTGGTGGGTGTTGTGGGAATTATATTCCTCACCCTGGCCGAGACGAGACTCCCCCTGCTCGACGAATTTCTCGTAGTTCAGGTCCCGGCCATCGGGCGGCACGCGGTAATAATCGCCGAGATCCTCCGCGAGGGCACGCTCTTCTCGACCGAGCAGCGATTCATGGAGTTTCTCGCCGTGGCGGGTTCCGATGACGCCCACTTCATGCTCCGGCCGCCCGAGCAATTGCTTCAATGCCTCCGCCAGGATGGCGACAGTCGCCGCAGGCGCCTTCTGGACGAAAATGTCGCCGTTACGCCCATTCTCGAAGGCGTAGAGCACCAGTTCCACGGCATCGTCGAGAGTCATCATGAACCGCGTCATCGACGGGTCGGTCACCGTTATCGGCTTACCCGCCAGTATCTGGCTCGCAAATAGCGGGATTACGGAGCCTCGCGACGCCATCACATTGCCATATCGAGTGCCGCAAATGACCGTACCGCTACCCTCCAGATTGCGGGAGAGCGCGACCATCACCTTTTCCATCATCGCCTTCGAGATGCCCATGGCGTTGATTGGATAGACGGCCTTGTCCGTGCTCAGGCAAACCACGCGCTTCACGCCCGCAGCGATCGCCGCTTCCAGGACGTTCTCGGTGCCAAGCACATTGGTTTTGACGGCTTCGAGCGGATGGAATTCGCAGGAGGGCACCTGCTTCAGCGCGGCCGCATGGAAGATGTAGTCCACGCCGCGCACCACATTGGACACCGAACGCGCATCCCGAACATCGCCGATATAGAACTTCAACTTGTCGCTGTTGAAGTGCTTGCGCATGTCGTCCTGCTTCTTCTCGTCCCGACTGAAGATGCGGATCTCCGCAAGGTCGGAATCGATGAAGCGACGGAGCACGGCATTTCCGAACGATCCGGTTCCGCCGGTTATCAGCAGTTTCTTTCCAGCAAACATGCGAACTCAACCCACCCTTTCGAGGATATGGCCGGCATGCCCGGCGCTCGAAAAACAGCGCCGCCATAGGGATTGGCCGCGCCTTGACGCAACCTTTTAGTCGCCGCGCATCGCGCGTTGGACCAGCGCCTCCTTCACCTCCGGCTGGGGGTAATTTATGAGCACGGCCCGATATTTTCCCTTGAACACGAAGAGGCTGCCCGCCGACGCTCCAACGACACCCACGGTATCGACGAGCGCCGCGATATCGTCGAGCGAACCGCATCCGCCGAGGAAGCTGACCGGGATGTTCACGCGCTCGCGCAACTGACGCGCGAGCGCGAGATCATAGCCTTTCATCGTGCCGTCGCGATCGATTGCATTCATCACAATCTCGCCGGCGCCGGCATTTGCCGCGGCTTCCGCGAATTCGAGCGCGGTGACGCCTGCCTTGCGGGAGCCATTATGCGTGTAGACATCATATGTGCTGCCCAGCGTCCGCTTACGGACGTCGATCACCACGACCACGCTCTGTCGGCCCACCGCCGCGGCAATTTCAGTAATGAGTTGTGGCGACGCCAGCGCGGCGGCGCTGATCGCCACCTTCTCCACGCCAAGGCTGATGATGCGCTTGGCCTGCTCGGCGGTTGTGATCCCTCCGCCATAGCAAAGCGGCATGCGGCATTCGACGGCGAGGTTCGAGATCATGCGATAATCCGGCTCGGCCCCGGAAATCGTGGCGTCGATGTCGAGCACGACGAGTTCGTCCGCTTCCTTCTCGTTGAAGATGCGAACAGCGTTGATCGGATCTCCTACATAGGTGGGATCGCGAAACTTGACCGTCTTCACCAGCCCACCTTCGTGCACGAGCAGGCAGGGAATAATGCGGGGACGCAGCATCGTCAGAGCTCGGCAAAATTCTTGAGGAGGATGCTACCGAAATGGTGGCTCTTTTCCGGATGGAACTGCACGCCCCACACGTTGTCGCGATTTATGACGCAAGTGAAACGCGCGCCATAGTCGACGGTCGCCGCGCAATCCTCCTCGCGCGCATTGTCGAAGTAGAAGCTGTGCAGGAAATAGAAGCGGGGATCCTCCAGACCGCGCAGAAGGCTAAGCGGCCGCGCCGGCTCGACATCGTTCCAGCCCATGTGCGGCAAGGGCAGGTCATTCCCGCAGCTGCGTTGGGCGAGGGAGCGAACGACGCCGTCGATCCATCCGAGACCCGCGGACGTCCCCTCCTCGCTGGCATTGCCGATGATCTGCATACCGACGCAGACGCCGAGCAGAGGCACCTTGCGCTCCAGTACGAGCTCGTCGAGCGTCTCGCGCATCCCGGTCGCCTCGAGCAGTTCCATCGCGTGGTCGAATGCCCCGACCCCGGGCAACACGATGTGATCCGCCTCCCGTAGCGCATCCGCGGACTTCGCTGCACAAGCCTCGATGTTGAGCCGGTTGTACAGCGACAGGAAGGCCCCGACATTGCCCAATCCATAGTCCACGATATGGATCACCGGATCACCGATCTCTGCACGCCGAGCAACCGCAGGATCTTCGCCCCGAGATCCATGATCGGCATTATGTTGCGATAATCCCGATAGGTATGGTTCGGCCCGTCGAGCATCGCCTGCAGTTCGCTGACTTCTATCCCGAGCTTGGTCGCGATATACTCGAAGTCCTGCCGGACCTGCTCGTCGGAATAAGGCTGTTGCGCGATCTTCTCCAGCGCTTCCTCACGCGAAAGCTGCCCGGTCAAAATCAAGCTCGAAAAATGTGCTCTTCTCTTGTCGTAGCCGAACTTCTTGCGGAGCCAGAAACCTTCGTAGAAGCGCGTAAAACGCGATTCATAATGCTTGTGCGGATAGCGCTGCCAGCCGAAACGATCGACGAGTTCCTGCATGGCCGCCTCCTTAAAATAAGGGATGCAGTTAAGCGGCTTGACGACACGAACTCCTTTGACGAACCGGTAGAATAGCTTGAATTTCAGGATGCCGGCGAGAGGAAACGACTTGAGCGGCCGGGTTCCGAAGCGACGGTGAATGTCGCGGAGCTGCCGCAAATCCGAGGCGTGATAGTGCCACTCCAGCGGCTCACGCACGCATTCCGTAGAATAGTTTGCGCCGGTAAGGATATATTTGACGTTGTTCCGGGCGGCGAAGTTGTAGAGACCCGCGAAGAAGGCATGATCCTGCGGCGTATCCAGGTGGGGAACGCCCGCGCGGAAAAATGCAAGCTGCAGATCCCGCATTTCAGGCCAATTTACGACCTCTGTGTAGAGATCAAGGCCCATACCGTCGACGAGCTTCTCGATGTTGTTGACCGCTTCCTGGGAATTCCATCCAGCATCGACGTGATAGAGCAACGGGCGAAGCCCGAACTTCTCCTTCGCCAAGTAAACCAGATAGCTGCTGTCGACGCCACCGCTAAGCCCGATCAGACAGTCAAAATCCCTGTTCTTTCCATCTTCCTTTATGCGCTCGACCTGCGCGAGAATTTCTCGCTCACCGCGCTCGTCAGTATGCCAGTTGGGAAGGATGTTATTGTAGTAATTATCGCAATACTCGCAGCGACCGCTCTCGTCAAAACTGATGAGGGAGTCGCTCGTATCCATGATGCAATTGTTACAAATCTGGTACGGCCTAGTTGCGGCTTGGCGTGACATCTGACCTCGGGAACATGGGGCTGGCTGGATTAAGCCCCCGTATTACCCTCAAACCGCCGAGTGACAACCCCGCCAGCCGGGGGCAGCGCCACCCCCTCCATCGCCGCCTATTTCCGGTCGCGAGCGGAACCGCCGGGAAGGCGATCGAGCAGCCACTGCGCCGCCCCGGACGCACCCCCGCAACGGGCGATAGAGCAGGTTATCGCACCGGCCGCCTCGTACTCATATTCCATGAACGAGCTATGGCTCGCGAAATAGCGCGCCGCCGGCCGCTGGTCCGGCCGCGACACGAAATCCGCCAGCGCGAGCAGCGCATTCTTCCGATCGTCATATTCATGCGCCGGGTGGAGTTTGACCACGATAGGGACCGAGCTCGCCCCCTTTATCGCACGCAGGAACGCGATCTCCTCGTCGATATGCGGCGCGGACGAGGCCAAAAGCAGCAAAGGGCGCTCGTCGACTATGTCGAAACTCACGGGCGCACCGAAAACAAACCACGAATCGATCGCGTAGTAGCGGGCGAACTGCTCCACGAAGCGCTCGTGACGCACCGCGAGGCAGCGGACCCGTCCGAACGGGAAGGGGAAGGAGATATCCGGATCAACAAAACCATGCTGCACGATCGCCAGGCCCGGCGACGTGGAGGACAGCAGAAAAGCCCAGCGTTGATAGTGATCGTCCGTCCAGAACGCTCGCCGCGCATCCGTCAGCGAAAAGGCGACCAGCATCGCCAGGAACACCGCGTCGCGCGCATGCAATGCCAGGTCGAGCCTCCGGCCGCGACAGCGAAGCATCCGTCCATACAGCAACAAGACCGCGAGCGCGCAAATAAGGATCTTGCGCGGACCGAGCCCGCCGGACAGCGTCGCAGCGTCGAGGCTCCGGGCCGCGGCCGCGCAGCTCCGCCCGTCAGCACTGGCCGGCTCCTGCGACATCGCTTCGAGGATCAGCGCCGTATTGGTGGAGACCGTCGCGAAAAAGAAGCAACCGCCCGGTCCGAGGCGCGGCGCCCTCGCCCAGCGCACCAGCGCCAGACCGACATGCGCAAAATGCGACGCCGCCACGCCAAAAACAGCGAGGGCGATGAAGGGGGCGTACAAAACGCCCAAACGCCGCACGAGCGCGACCTGCGCCATCGGCTTGTAGTTTGGAATGCGGCGCAAATCCGAAAACGAGGCCGGATTTGCCGCTCGATATCGCAGATCGAGGGCCCGCTCATTCTCCAGCGCCGACAGGACGAGGCGCGCAATCCTGTCGGCGAGCGACGGCTCCGTTCGCCCCTTCATGTCATGCGTGGCGATAATGCCGCGGCATCGCCGGCCGGCGCGGTCGCACTCTCAGCGCCGCCCAGCAAATAACGTACACCAGCAAATACTGCATGATGTAGATCGGCAATTCCCACGGAAGGAGCGTGCCACGCAACATGCTGAACATCCGCTGGAATTCGAGGATATAGATCGGGATCAGCGGAAGGCGCATATCAAGCACGGCGCGTCGATACAGCCAGCCGATCACACTGCAATAGATGATGAGCGGCAGCCACTCGAGAAGAATGCCATAGTAGTTCAGATATAGCTCGGTCTCCAGCGGCCATTGCTGAGTGGCATGCGCCATATCCCACTGCTCTGGAAAATACTCCTTCGTAAGCATGACGCTAATATCGAAGTTATCGTCGATGCCCGCATAGCCGATTATCTGCATTGGCTTCACCAATATCTGATGAGCCGTGGCAAACCATTCCGGATCGCGGCTGGCAACGATCCAGTCATGCAATTGATATGTATTAAAGTACCCAATCAGCATTTCCATAAAGAACGCCGGAGACGAGTAAAAACCGCCCGTGCGGACTTGGGTACTACCATAGAGCAAGACGAAGAATATCAAAGCAAGTCTGGCCGCCCACTTCATACTAAAATCGATACGAAGAAGGTACGGCGAGAAAAACAGAATTACGAGAAAAATGAACCTGCTTTTAAAGCCTGCGGGAAAGGAGAGTATCACCAAGAGTACGGCGAATACCGACCAGAGAACCACCTTCTTTTTCGAGTGGTAAGCCATGACGCCGAGCAGGAACACCGCGGCGGTGCCGACGGGCGCGATCGTCACGTTGAGCAGACCATAGCCTTCGCGCTTGGACAAATAGGTTCCGCTATAGTCGGCCAGCCACTGCCCGAGGCCCGCGGTCGCCTGAATGAACCACGCGACCAGAAGGACCGACATGGCCATGGTCAGAAACACGACCATCGGATTCACTTCCGCCAACGCCGGCTGCTGCCGACCGCGCCGGTGCTTCGGCAGCGCCTGCTCGGTCGCCGGGGCGAACCGATACAAGGCAAAGAACAATACGAGGAACGTCAGCTCGATCTGAAAAAGCGTGTAGCGGGTAAACGTGTCCCAGAAGACTGTTTGCCCCCATGGCAATTTATAATCCCACCCGATGACGGCGAGTATGAAATTCAACCCGCATGAGACGACCACGTACAGACCATAATATGCAATGAGCATATTGATCGGGTGGAATACTTTATTGGGTGGGAAGGCGAGATACGTTACAATTATGATGAGCGCCAAAAATACGCCACCCCACCCGGCAAAAACCATGAGCAGGTTCAGAGTCAGCAGCGCCGGAATATAATAGACCCGCAACATTTATCGGCCTTCCGCCAAACGAGCTTCGTCGCCGTCGCGCATCAACACGGGGCGCATGACATAGACCGCGAACGCCCCGAACCAGACCGTGAGCAGGGCCTGCTTCGCAACGAAGGAGAAGGCAAACAGGCCGACAAGAAGGAGCGGCAGCGCGCCGAAGGCCAGCGACATAAGCGTGCTCCGCAACGAAATCGTGTCGATCGCGTGCCGCACCTTCACCAGCCACATGCACACGAGAGTCATCCCCATATACGCGACGACGGTGGACCAGGCGGCCACCTTGAACCCCAAAATCGGAATAAGCGCCAGATTGAGACCTATGTTGACCACCGTCCCCACCGTCGCGATCGCGGAGATCTGGCCGGGCTTATCACGAAAGGCGAGCACGCGCACCCACACCTGGAAGAGCGAAAACACCATTCCGCCATAGGCAACGACCGGAATGATATCAAACGCCGGCGCAAAGCGATCGGGCAAAAGGAGCCAGGCGGTCACCTCGCCAAACGCCATAACGCCGGCAAAGCATACCCCGGCGATTCCAAAGATATAACGGGACTGTGCCGCCAAGGCCCGCGTGTCACCCGCCCGGAGCTGCTCGAAGAAGCGCCGGGTGAGCGCATTGGTCAGAGCCGTAGCCACCATCAACGGCAGGATGCCGAAATTATACGACAGACCATAGAGCCCGGCCGCCGCGCCCCCCTCAAGGGCATCGATAATGACGCGGTCGAATTGCGACAGAAGCGTAAGGGCGAGCATGTAAGGGGTCAGCGGCAGTGCGTATGCGAACATCTTTCGCAGATAAGATGCAGACAACACCCAATGGAGCCTGAACTCTCCAAATATAAAGAAATAGAGCACCATGACCATTGCACCGACCACGTCGCCAAGGACGAGAGCCATCCCGTCGGGCCGTGCGGCAGTATAGAGTATAACAAAAGTCGTTATACAGGACATGATTGCCTTGGCAGCGGAAGGCACCAAGAGATAGCGACCATTCTGCAAATACGCCGCTATCTGGGTAATTATGTTCTCAAAAATGAAGCCGATACTTACTACCAACAAGCACGCCCAAACCAGGGGACCCCATTCCGTAGAATTATAATAGAGAAATATCGACAACGCTAAAATATATGCCGCAGATGTGAAGAGCATAAATATCATAACGGTCGACAACATAATATCGTTATCGACATCATGCTCATACAGGTACCTACCTATAGCCAGATAGGCGTTTACCGATATGAACACAGCTAATATCCAAATATATGACGAAAATACGCTGTAAAATCCAAAATCTTTGGGAGACAGAAAATACGAATACACGAATATAACGAGCAGCTGGGTGATCTTTCCGAACCCCAGTGACGCCATATACAAGCTGCCCTGTCGCAGCGTCGAAATATCAATCGCCGGAACGATATTTGCGAGAGATCGAAAGCCGTTCCTCATCGTCCGCTTAGGCCGAAATTTCGTACGACATCCTCAATGGACGAGAAAAGCTTCTCGTGCCCTGCGACACTGAGATGATGATAATCAGACATCATATCTTCTTGAGAAAAATTCTCCGTCGACACATGCCGCCTCGACATCAGGACCGCGTTATATTGCTCAACTTGGTCAGTAATGCCCGGCAGAGATTTTTCATACCCCGGCAGCGGCTTTGGAATAGCTATCCAATATATCGGCGAGAATACGCGCTCGAACGCATCGACAAATTCCGTATATTTCGCCAACGGCGTATAATAGAGCTTACGAATTTTCCGAATGGCGATAGCATTACGCTGCACGATCCGGCCGATCCATTTGCCCAGCAGCGGGATACGCTTGATCACCTGCAACTCGATTTCCGTCAACGCGCGCGGCGCGCAATCGACGATGCCCGACTGAATGAAGCATAAGGCGGGTCGAAGCGTCCGGTGATAATATTGCGTGAACTTGTACAGGCTTTCGATCGTCGCGCCACCATGTCCGTAGTGAACGATTTCGAATTCCGGAAACGCGGCCCGTAGCCGCGCGATATAGGTTTCCTCATATCGCACGAACTCCGGCTCGCTGCGCGGAAAGCCGAGCGAGTCAGTGATGATCAGCATCACGGGCCGGTTGGTTGGAAGGGGCTGCATCTGCTGGCCCTAAACTTCTTCCGGATATCCGGCTATGCGTTTGTAGAAAGCCCAGTTGCGCAATTGCTCTGTCAGCGGACATAGCAGGTCGTCCCGCCGCGCGAGAAACGCCTCCACCTGTCGGTATAGTCCCGGCTTGAACTGCTTGTCGACGCCGTCATCGATTTCGAGAGTCGTCGTCGCGACACCCCCTATTGGAACGACCTGAAGCGCCTCCAGCGGCCGAAATATCAGGCGCCTTGTCGGCAGCATGACTTCAACACCCCATCGACCCGGGCTTGCCCAGTTCGCCTGGTAGGAGAATAGCGCCCCTTGCTCGGTTCGCCCGGCGCCGGCGAAAACGGACGCAGCAGGATGCCAGGCGAGTCCGCCGGCGGTAAAATTGCACATCTCGCTCGGGGCGCCCGCGAGATGAAAGGCGAGATCGATGACGTGCGTCGAATTGCCGATCAGCCATCGGGACTTGACCCCTTCCGCCTTGGGAATGCCTTCGATCACATGGCTCCACTCGGTGAACTCGAACGCGATCGAGCGGACACCGCCCTCCTCCGCGATCAAGTCGCGCGCGGCGACGGTCGATGCATAGAAGCGACGGTTATAGGCGATGAAGACCTCGGCATCGAGCTCAGCCGCGCGACGCGTCAGCGCTGCCAACTCGCCCTCGGTCAACGCACCGGGCTTCTCGAGGAGGAGTCGCCGGACGCCCCGGTCGAGCAGCAACCTTGCCACCCGTGCGAGTTGCTCGACCCCGACGGCCACAATCGCCGAGGCCGGAATAACGTCGACGCCCTCGAGATACGCTTCTATCCCGCCCGCGACGCACGCGGCACCGGTCTTGTCGCGAAAGCTTTGCGCCGCCGCCTCGCTCCGGCCGATCGTCAGGACATCCCGACCCAGTGCATGCAGGACGTGCCAATAGTCCACGGCCATCGGGCCGGAACCGATCAACAATATTTCTTCGGATCGCATGGAGGAAATAGCCTCAGGTAACGGGACAGAAGGTGGCGGGAGTCCCAAGTTGTTTGGAAGCGAATGCGCCGAACGAAGCCATAAGCGGAAGATGGCAGGCGACCGATTCCGCGAGGCTCGGCAAGAGGCTATGCCCCTCCTCGATTATGCCGGATGCGATCGCCGTCGACACGTCGCTGAGGAACGGCACCGAGAACTCTTCGCGCGTCCATGTCTTTTGCTGGTGATCGCCAAACAGGGCCACGCCGCTCCCCTCGTCCAGGACACAGCTGAATCGATCGGAGCGGATCTGGATCAGGAGCGGCGCCGCCGAATTGGCCCATGCCGTCGCCTCGAAACCGGTCGTTGAGGAAGTTCCCCGCAAGATACCGGTAAACTCCACAAATCCCTTGCGCCGGCTTTCCAGAACCGCGGCATCGAGATCCCGGGTATCGAACGACGTCAATCGCTCGCCGCTCAAATATGCGCAGAGATCGACGAAATGGATGGCGTTGCATCCAAGCCCCCATTCGCCCCCCGAAATCACGAAGCTCCGAATCGTGTCGACCGCAAAAAACTCTCTCGCTTTGCGATAGATGGGATAGGTTCGCCGGGTGCAATTGACCCATGTCGCGATATCGTGCCGCTCCACCAGCTCGATCGCCTTGGCATAGTGGTCAAGGTCCTGAAAGAGCACCTTTTCCAGAACAAGATAACGCAGCCTGTGCGCTTGCGTCAGCTTCTCGAGTATGGAGAAGCGGACGTCCGACGACGTTGCCACGACCGCATAGTCCAGGGCCTCCGGCAGGTCGTCGAGACTTTCGTGGAAGTGCACGACATGTTCGGCAGAGGCCGCTATTTCGGAGGCGCGGATACGCGCGCTCTCGAGCGAAGCGGAAAAGGGGTCGATCACCCATATTTCGCAGGGGATCGAGAGTTTCAGCAGGCCTTGAAGGTGCCGCGCGCCCAACTGACCGGCACCGATTACTGCAATCTTGTACATGATATGCCCTAAAGCGAGAAGCCGTCATCGACAACTATATTTTGTCCGTTTATAAATCCGGACAGGTCGGAAAGAAGGAAAATCAAAGTTCCGGATATATCATGCTTGTCCAGCATACCCTTCGAGGCACAATGGCTTCGATATTTTGATAGAAAAGCCTCCGGCTGATCGGCCATAATTCCGCCAGGACTGATACAATTTACACGAATATTTTTCTCGAAGAAATATTTCGCCATGTATTTCGTCAGATGCACCACCGCAGACTTGATGGCAGCATACTCGACCGGCATTGTCATCGGCGTATCATCATAAACCTCAAATCGAGGAGCCATTACGCCATAAATTGAGGCGATATTGACAATTACCCCCTCAAACCCTCCCCGTTCGAGATAGGAAGCAAATTTTTGCGATACGAGGAATATGCCGCCGACATGCTGCGACATGTTCTCGCTGAAGTCTTCGTAGGTGACGTCTTCGAATTTTCGGCCATATTGCTTATTGCGGGGATACGCACTGTTCACCACGGCATCTATGCGCCCGTGCTTCTCGTGCACTTCGGCGATCATCGCTTCGACCGACGGGGTCGATGTGACGTCGAGCGCTACAGCGCCCGCCCGCTCCGCCCCGATCGCATCCGCGATCGCCCTGGCCTGATCGATGTCGCGGTCGGCTACGACCGGGAATCCGCCGGCAGCAGCTATGTCCTCGCAGAAAGACCTGCCAAGCGCACCAGCGCCCCCGGCGACGACAACCGTGCGCCCGGAAAGAAGCGACGAGCGATCAAAGGACATCGAGTTCGGCCTGTTTTGCAGTGAGTTGGCGCGCCATGAGTTGCTCGACGAGCAGGAAGTCCACCTCGGAGTCGATGTCGATCGAACGCTCTTCAGGCATCACGTAGAGGCGCGTTCCCACGGAGAACAGCGTCTGCCCGGACATCAATGCATCGCGACGCCAGACATAGATCGAAGCGTTCATATCGTAGCATGGAGGCGCATCCTGACGCCGGACCACCTGCGCGGGAGGAGTCTTGGAGAGACGCGGCACGCCCTCGGCGTCGGTCTCGACCATGTTGAAGTAAGGCGAGCGACGCGCGGGCATGGCGGTGATCACGTTGGTGGCGTCAGCCTCGTCGAGCATTCCTACCGCGTTGACGATGTCCGCCACGCTCCGCAGGGGCGAAGTGGCGTCGAGGTCGACGAAAATTTCGCCGCGCACACCCAAGATCGCCTCTGCTTCGGCGGCACAGTGTTGAATGACGGGAAGCTTCGCGGCGGTATCGGTGGCGAGGACTTCAGGGCGCTTGACCAGGCATCCCGCACCGTAGCGCGACGCAATCTCGAGGATTTCATCGCTATCGCTACTGACGGCCACCGCTTCGAAGAGTTCGGACCTGACCGCCTGCAGCACGCTGTGCGCGATGAGGGGCATGCCGTGCAGCATGCGCACATTCTTCCCCTTCACGCCCTTTGATCCCCCGCGGGCGCAAATCGTACAGATTCTCGTCATGCGAACACCCAGCTCTGCCGTTCGGCCGCGGTGTGCGCCGCGTCGATGAGGCGAAGCACTTCCAACGCCTCATCGACGCGGCAGGCCTGCGCGCCATCATCCCAAAAGATCGCTTCGTGCATTGCGCGATACGTCGAATCCCGCTCGAGACGCACATCCTGCTGCTCGCCATCGATCAGCATCCGATTGGCGACGAGGTCGACGAAGAATGTCCGCCGGCGGGTGTTGACCACGATCTGCCGACGCGGGTTCCGATCGAGATAGCTCATCTGGACCGTTACCACCGGACAGCGCTCGGCCTCGACAAGCAAAGCGAAGGCATCTTCGCTCGCGATGTCCAGTTCGCTGAGGTGGCCCCCAAGCGCGGTTACACGCTGCCAGGCTCCGAAGAGCCAGCATGCATAGTCGAGATCGTGGCTGAGATCCCGCAAGACGCCGCCGCCGGCTTCGCCGCGCGCCGAATAGCTCTGCCTGTAATCCGTACCAGGGCGCCAATCGGGCAGATACTGCCCGACATAGATGGACGCGGTCACCGCCTCTTCCTCCTGCAGCAGGGCGTGAAGCCTTTCGAGCAGCGGATGGAAGCGAAGATTGTAGGCGACGAACGCAGCGGCGAACCGATTGGCGGGAAAGTCCGCGACGCTCCGAAAAACCGGCTTCTCGACCAGCAGCTTGCCTTCATAGCCTGCCGAGGCCAGCCGCTCGACGGCATCGAGGTGACTGCCCGTCTCGTTCGCCACGACTGCATAATCCTGCCCCTCTCGGGCAAGCACCTGCTCGATCGAAGCGACCGCCTCGACCGACGCGAGGTCGCGGCGGCTGACGACGGTCACGGCGCCCCCCATCTCCTCGAGAATGCGGGCGTGCCGCTGTCCGATCGAGCCATATCCGATGACGGTTGCGCGAAAGGGTCGCCGATCAGTTGAAGACGTTGGCGAAGTCTGCATTGGCACGCTCGTATTCGTGCGGGTGCCCCACATCAAGCCAATAGCTGTCGACCCCGAAAGCGCGAACCTGCTTACCCTTGGCGATCGCCGCCAGAAAGAGAGAGGGCATATCGAAAAAGGTATCCGCCGGGATGAGATCGAGGATTTCGGGCGACACCACGTTGATGCCCGCACTGATGGTGAAGCGCTGGATGGGCTTCTCTTCGATGTCCACGATCGACCCGTCACGCTCGCGGATCACCCCGAACGGAACTTGCATGTCATATTCGCGAACGCCGACCGTGATGTGCGATTGCCCCGCCTCATGCGCGTCGAGCATCGTGCAGAAATTCTGTTTCGTCAGCACGTCGGCGTTGGTAACCAGGATCGGCGCCGTCGGGCGCTCCGGCAGCAAGCCCAGCGCACCGGCGGTACCCAGACGCTTGTCTTCGCGGAGATAGCGGATATCGGCGCCGAATTTCTCCCCCGTGCCGAAGTGATCCTCGATCTGGTTTCCGAGGTAGTTCACCGCGAGATAGATTCGTGAAAACCCTTGGCTGACGCAGCCGAGAACGATCGTTTCGAGGATCGGGCGAGGACCGACCGGAAGCATCGGCTTCGGCGTGGAATGAGTTAGCTCGCGCAGGCGTGAGCCCAGCCCCCCCGCCATGATCACCAACCAGTTCTCGCGCGGGCCCGCCGCGAGGAAATCGTCGATGGTCCTGAAGCCGACCACGATCCCGTTGCCATCCACGACCGGGATCTGATGCAGCGCCGCCTGTCGCATTGTCGCCAGAATCGCAGCATCGCTCTCGCTGCTGGCCGCACAATGCGGCTCGCGGTTCATGACCGTGTCGATCAGATGGGTAAGATCGGCCCCTTTCAGGAGAGCCCGCCGGACATCGCCGTCGCTCAACGTCCCCAGAAGACGCCGATCGGGCGTAGCGACCATCAAGACCTTGCAGCCGACGCGGTCGAGCATCTCGAGCGCATCGTGCAGCGTCGCGTCGGGCGCAATGAGAGCCCTTTCCCAACTGTTCACTTCAAACCTTCCACTCGCGCCGGGACTCCACGCAGCGTCCCGTTCCCTTCGAAATTCCGTACCACCGCCGCACCGGCACCGACGACCGTGTCCGCGCCGACCCTGATCCCCTGCACGACCACCGACCCCGCGCCGATCATACAACGCTCGCCTACCACGACGTCGCCGCAAAGGATCGCACCCGGCGCAATATGCGACCACGCACCGACATCGCAATCATGCTCGACGACGCTTCGCGTGTTTACGATCGCACCACGCCCTACCCGCGCGCCGGGCTGCACGATCGCACCGGCCATAATTTGCGCCCCCGGATCCACGGAGGCCTGCGGTGAAACGACCGCCGAAGGATGACAGACGCCCACGAAGGACCAGCCGTCCGCCTCGAGGCGCTCCTGAACTCTCCGGCGCAGGCCCGTATCCGCGACACCGCCGATGCCATTGGCGAGCCGCCAGGCCGCGCGATCGCCGCGCTCGGCCAGTTGCCTCTCATCGATGACGGGCAGATCAAAGAGAGTTGATCCCGCCCCGTCCGAATTGCGCTCGACAAAACAACCGACGCTCAAGCCGGTCTGGATCAACGCGTCGGCAACCACCGCGGCGTGCCCGCCCGCGCCAATAATCGCTATTATCCGGTCGCTCATCGCGTGAAAATGTCGCCAGCCTCGAAGTCGCGCGACGCGGTCGTTCCAACCAAGCCCCACAATTCCGTCGGCGAAATGCCTTCACCGCAGCGCGCCGTCGAAAGATCCTCGCGCTGCAGAACCGCACCCTTCGCAACGGCACGCGCGACGATGATTTGCTGACGGCCGGCGCGACGCGCGTCCCACTCGCTCAGCTGAGGACTTTTCGTCCCTTCGCCCATCATTTGCTCCACCGCCCGGATCTGCGAAACCATCTCGATCAATTCCGCCGGCTCGAGCGACGCAGTATGATCGGGACCCGGCAGCGCACGATCCAGCGTGAAGTGCTTTTCGATCACGACGGCGCCTCGGGCGGCCGCCGCAACGCTCGCGGTGATGCCCTGGGTGTGATCCGAAAAGCCTACCGGCAGGCCGAAAGCATGGGCGAGCGTATCCATCGCCGCCAAATTCACCTCATGCGGCGGCGTGGGATATTGAGTCGTGCAATGGAGCAAGGTCACCCGACTCTTCAGCGCAGCACGGCGTTGCGGATCGCTCCAGCTCCGCCACACCTCTTCCATCGACCGGGGCTCCTCCCCGGCGTGGATCGCATGCGACACGATCGCCAGGCCCTGCTCAACATCGGAAAGCGTGGCCATTCCCGTCGAGAGGATCAGCGGTCGCCCGGCACGCGCATATTGCCAGAGAAGCGGCCCGTTGGTGAGTTCGCCCGAAGGAACCTTGATCCGGGGCACCCCGAGGTCGACGAGAAAATGAAGATTGTCCACGTCGAACGCGGTCGACATGAATTCCATGCCCAGCGACTGGGCATGCGATTGCAGATCGGCATGCCAGGCACGAGGCAGCTCAAGAGCTTTGAGCATTGCCCGTTGCCCCTCGGCCTCGCCGGTGCTCACCTTTTGATAAGCGGCCTTTGCGACGCGATTCGACGCGAGCTTCTCCGCATCGAAGGTCTGGAATTTCACAGCATCCGCGCCCGCCGCGGCGGCGGCGTCCACGAGCGCGAAGGCGAGATCGCGCTGGCCGTTATGGTTCACGCCCGCCTCAGCGATGACATATACCATCAGCGGATTTCCTTGGCGATCATGAAGGCTTCAGCGGCCATCCGGCCGCATTGGCTGCCGCGTAGCTGCGCAAGCGCGCGCAGGCAAGTTTCGCTTCGGGGGAACGGGAATTCGCCCATCTCTCCTTCGAAAAGGCGCATGATCTCGATCTTGCGGTCCAGATGCGATGCGACATCGACGAACAGATTGGGCCTGAAGCCCGGATCTTCGGGTTTCAGACCGAACTCGGTTTCTGAGACGGTCTCGTAGCAATAGACCGCACTGACCCACGGATAGCGAAAGGTTTTCGCGCACGCGACGCCAGCATCATGCACCACCGCATGGTCACTATGGGCATCGTTGCGATACGGCAGATACAAGGTATCGGCGCGCGTTTCGGCCACGACATTGCCCACCGCGCGGATCACATCGGCGATCGGCAGCGTGTCCAGCCGCATTGTCGGCAGATCGCAACGATGCACTCCCTGAAAACCATAGGCATCGGCGACAGCGCGAATCTCCGCCGCGCGCGACTCGACGCGCGCCGCCGGAAAGCCGATCGCCTCGCTGATTGCGGTCACGATGAGCCAGTGAACCTCGTCCCCCTGCTCGAGATGGCGGAGCAAGGTTCCCCCGCAGCCCAGCGTCTCATCGTCGGGGTGCGGCGCGATGCAGAGAACCGTTCGGGTCATTTCAGTACGTGATATCCTTTATCAGCAAGCCTTCGTCGATTTCGGTCGAGGCGAGAATCTCGGCGATGCGCGTAGAGGAATGACCGTCCCCATAGGGATTGCGGCAGGATCGCACCTGCTCGCGATACTCCTGATCATAGACCGCCTTGGTGACTGCCGCCACGATCGCCGCAGGATCGTGGGGCACAAACTCGACATTGCCCGCGTTGAGCCTTCCGCGCTGCCGGTTGCCGACATTGACCACGGGCAGCTTGAGGAGAGGCGCCTCCAGAATACCGGCGCTGGAATTGCCCAGCAGGCATGAAGCCCGCCGCATCAGGTTCACGAACTCGAGCCGCGGTATGTTCTTTGCGACATAGAGATTTGGCAACGAGGAAAATTCTGCGATCGCCCGCGTGATCTGCTGTCCGCCAGCATCCGAATTCGGATAGCTCAGCACCGTCGGCAAGTCGAGATCCCGCACTGCCTCGAGCGTGGCACGCATCTGGCCATATGCCTGCTCGACCTCGGTGGAGAGCGCGTGCTGAATCAGCATCAGCAACGGCTCGTTCTCCGGAATGGCGAAGGCCAGCCGCTCGGACAGTTCCGACACCGTCAGCTCAGGTACCTCGAGAAGACGGTCGAGCCCCGGATTGCCGACGTTGAAGACCCGATGCTCCTCTTCGCCGAGGCGCAATACGCGCTCGGCGCTTTCGGCGCTGGTTACGAAATGGAGATGCGCGAGCTTGGTGACGGCATGGCGTATCTGATCATCGACATTGCCAATCACTCGGTCCCCGCCCGAGATATGGGCGACCGGAATGTTAACATAGGCGCCGACCAACGCCGTGGTCATCGCCTCTTCGCGATCTCCCAGCACGAGCAACATGTCGGGCTTGATGCGATCGACGGCCTGCACGAGCCCCTGCAACTGGATGCCCATGCCCTTGACCCTGCAGGTCGGCTGATCGCCGCTGAGCAGACTGTGCACTTCTTCGGCGATGGCAAAGCCATCCGCTCGAATTTCATCGACCGTCCGGCCGAACGCGTCGCTCAGATGCGCGCCGGTGACGATAAGCTGCAGGTCCAGAGCCGGGTGGTCGGCGATCGCGCGGAACACCGAAGACATGATGTCGTATTCCGATCGGATGCCGGTTACGCCCAGTATGAGTTTCTTCTTCATCATCCTAACGCCACGTAGCGACGCCAGTCGGCACCGCAATTCAAAAGGATATCCAGGGCCGAGAGGTGCTCGACGAAGCCGGCTTTGGGAAAGGCCTGCGGATAGGCGGAGATCGCCGGCGTCGGCCGAAATTCCACATTTATTCCAGCGCGTTCGAATTCCTCGACGCGGAGATAGCTCGCCCCCCCGGTGCCTGAAACATAGGTTGTGGCACCGACTTCGAGACAAATATTGAGCACCAGATCCGATGCCGAACCCGTGGCGGCCAGGTCGCTGCTCAGTCTGGTCGGCGTATCGATTCCCAACCAGCCCATCATCCGTCGGGTCAGTTCGACGTCGAGAACCGATAGATTATCCCAATCCATGGAAAACAATTCATCGAGAGAATCGAAATAATCCGAAAACCCGGGGGACTTACCGTAGCATTGTTGGATCGTCTGCTGATGCTTTCTGCGCCACCCCACGCGATTGTCGATTGCTGTGTCGCGGATCTTTTGACCAAAATTCTGCTGGACGGGCACGGTTAGCCATTGAGCACCTTGCCCGGTTTTGATCTGGTTGCGGTTCTGAAGACCATTTTTCTGAAAATCGACGGTGTCGAGGAAGATGAAAAGATCGCTCTCGTCAATCTTCAGGAAATAGGGCAGCCAAGGTATATATTGAGGCTGGTGGATCGAAACTTTCATACGGCGTCCTGCGAATTCGCAACGCGCACCGCGTCGATGAGCTGCTCCGCCACGTAGCGTGCCTCTTCGTCGGAGATCCGGGGGTGACAAGGCAGGCAGAGATGCCGGCTCAACAAGTCCTCGGTACGCGGAAGATAACCGTCCGCGGTCGCACTGATCTGGCGAAATACCGGCTGCAGATGCAACGCCGGTTGATACGCCCAGTCCACGGAAACGCCGCGCTCGATCATGGACGCTGTCACCCGCGCCCGGTCGACTCCGGGCGCCAGCAGAACCGGCACCTTCCAGAAGGAGGAGTGCTCCAGCGCCGGCGGCATCAGCACCTCGATCGCATTCTGACCGGCAAGGGCATCGGCGTAGATCGCCGCGATCGCGCGACGACGGTCGAGATACTGATCGAGCTTGGCAAGCTGCGTACGCCCGACCAGCGCCGCCATTTCGGTCATGCGGACGTTGCGCCCGGGCATGACATAGGTCTCCACGGGGGCGGCGATATCGCGGCCGCGGTGCTGATAGCTGCGGGCGAAAGCGGCAATCGCATCGTCATTCGTGGTGAGCATCCCCCCTTCGCCGGCAGCCAGGACCTTCGTGGAGAAGAACGAGAAACAGCCCGCATGCCCGAAGGAGCCCGCCCGCTGCTCGCCGATCCGGGCCCCGGGCGAATGCGCTGCGTCCTCGATGAGAAAAAGCCCGCGCGTATCGCAGAAGTCGCGAAAAGCCGCGACGTCGGGCGTGATCGTTCCTGCCATATGCACGAGGATGATCCCCGCGGTCTTCTCGGTGACGCGCCGCGCGACATCCTCGAGATCGAGGCAGAGCGTGGATCTGGCCACTTCCGCGAAAACCGGAATGCCCCCGCTAAGATGGACCGCCATCCCGGTCGCGATGAATGTCTCGGCCGGAACGATGACTTCGCGGCCAGCCACCTGAAAATATTGAAGCGCCGCCTCGATCGTCGAAGTACAGGCGTTCATCGCGATCGCATGGCGAACGCCCGTCATTGCCGCGAACTCTTCCTCGAATGCGCGCACATTGGGACCCATGCTCAGGACGCCGTCGAGGATCGCCTCTACGCCCGCAAGGATCCGAGCCTTGTCCTCCGCATCGAAATGCGGATCGGCCATGCTGATAGTCCGCTTCAACTCGCCTGCCTCATCGTTTGTGCCTTGCGCTGCTCCGCATAGCGCCGAACCGCGCTTCGCAAATCCGACGGCCCGAAACCGAGCAGTGCGCGTGCGGAAGAGATATCGAAAATGAAATCGCCCTGGGCGCTTTCCCGGTCCTCGAGCAAGATCTCGGCATCTGATTCCAGCGCCGCCTGCACGATTTCCGCCAGCTCGTGCGCCGACACGATCTGACCCGACCCGATATTGACGGGCCAGAACCCCTCGTCGATTTCGGCGCGCGTTGCCTGCAGCAGCGCAGCCACTCCATCCGCGGCGGGCAGATAGTCGCGCCGCACGCGGCCTTGCGCAAAGAGACGCACCGGCTCGCTCGCCAGCATGGTATCGATAAGATAATCGACCAGGCCGCCCCCGTCGATAAAACCGCTCAGGCGCAGCGCGACGTAGCAGCCGCCATGGCGCGCCTGAAACCACCGCGCCCAATTCTCGCTGTTGACCTTGCTGACGGAATAGGCGCCGTTACCCTGAACGGGCCAGGTCTCGGTCACCGCGAGTCCTGTCGCGCCACCATATACTACCTGCGACGATGCGAGCACGACGCGCCGCAACTGCGGAGCAAACGCCTGAAGGATCGCGACGGTCGTCAGTTCGTTCGCGGCCAAGTAGAATTGCTCCGCTACCTTGGCATCAGTCTTCGCACCGGCGGTCTCGCCGGCCAGATGCACCAAGGTATCGATTTCAGGGAACGCTGCAGCCTGCGGCGGCGCGTCGGCAAGGTCCCAGCGCACCCATCGCACGCCGGCGACGTCGAGCCCCTCCGGCACGGCAGTGCGATACAGGGCGACGACCTCCGATCCCGAGGCAACCAGTTCGAGGACAAGACGGCGCCCCAAGAAGCCGGTTGCTCCCGACACAAGAATCGCCACGGCTCACCCCCTACGCGCTGCCAGTTCGAACGTGCGCGGCCCGCATCTCACAATGCCTACCGGCGAGGCAAATCAATTCACTTCGCCAGCGGCTTGTCCGGCACGCTGCTGGGGAGGTTGACCACTCGCGCCTCGAGCCATTCGGCGTTTTGCAGGTCACCGCGGCGGCAATGGGCGTACATTTCGAGATGGTTCATCAACGCCCAGATCGGACGCGTCATCACGCCGTTCTGATTGGTCTCGCGGATGAGCGCGTCGCGCTGATCCCGATCCTCGCAAATTACTGCGTTGAGCCAATAGTTGGACTCGCATCCGGCGGGCTCGTTGACGAACTGCAGATCGCTTCCGTCGAGATGCTCCCGATATCGGGCGGCCAGGAGGCGCTTTTGTGCCACGAAGCGATCGAGCTGCTCAAGCTGCGCGCATCCCAGCGCGGCGTTGAGGTTCGGCAGGCGATAATTATAGCCCAACTCGTCATGCACATATTCGAAGCTGTGCGGAATTTTCGCGGTCGTGGTCAGATGCTTCGCACGCGCGCCCAATTCGTGAGAAGCGAGGATCATTCCGCCGCCACCGGTGGTGATCACCTTGTTGCCGTTGAAGCTCAGCGCCGCGACCTTGCCGAAAGTCCCGGTGTGCCGCCCCTTGTAGAGACTTCCCAGGGATTCGGCCGCATCCTCCACCAGAGCGATGCCCCAAACGTTGCACACGCCGGTCAAACCGTCGAGGTCCGCGGGATGGCCAAAGGTATGCATCGGAACGCAGGCACGGATGATCCTGCCATCGCTTTTGGTGCGACAGCGACCTTCGTCGTCAACCAGGGCGTTGTCGTTCAGCCAGGCTTCGAGCGCCCCCGGCGACAGCCCCAGGGTTTCACGATCGACGTCGACGAACAGCGGCTCGGCGCCGCAATAGGCGATCGCATTGCAGGTGGCGACAAAAGTGAGCGGCTGGGTGATGACCAGATCGCCGGGGGCGACATCGCAGAGACGCAATGCGATATGCAGAGCGGCGGTGCCGTTCACCGTCGCGACGGCGCGCTCGCGCCCGACATAGCTGGCCATTTCCGCTTCGAAGCGGTCGACATAGGCGCCGACGCTCGAAACGAAGGTCGAATCGATCGTGTCGAGCACATAGGCACGCTCGTTCCCCGTGAAGACTGGAGCATGCAGGGGGATGCCGTCGTTCGTTTGATACTGATCCCGAACGAACCGTATGAGTGTCTCGAACATCGTGCCTCAGATATTGTAGAGAGCGGCCTTGTACTTGGCGAGGTTCGCCGGCTCGACAAACCACTCGATTGTTTTGGTGAGGCCCGTCCGAAGATCGACCTCGGGCTCGAAGCCGGTCAATTCCCGGATACGCCGATTGTCGCACCAGAGACGAAACACCTCCGATTTGTCCGGTCGTGTCCGCTGCTCGTCATGAACGAACTCGACATCGCTGTTCATGAGCTCGCGGATCATCGCAAGCGTGTCCCCCACCGAGATCTCGAAGTTCGAACCGATGTTGATCGTTTCGCCGATCGTGTCCGGCGCATCTGCAAGCGCTATGAAACCGCGGCATGTGTCGGTGACATAGTTGAAATCCCGGGTCGGCGTGACGTCGCCGAGCTTGATCTGCTTCTGACCGCTGGCGATCTGGCTGATGATCGTCGGAATGACCGCGCGCGCCGATTGCCGCGGGCCGTAGGTGTTGAACGGCCGTGCGATCGTAAGCGGCAAATCGAAAGCATTGAAATAGCTCATCGCCATTGCGTCGGCCCCGATCTTCGAGGCGCTGTATGGCGATTGCGGCTGAAGCGGATGCTTCTCGTCGATCGGTACGTAGCGAGCCGTGCCGTACACTTCGCTGGTCGAAGTGTGGATCACGCGCTTGACCCCGTTGTCGAGCGCGGCCTGGCAGAGGTTCAGCGTCCCGGTGATATTGGTGTCGACGTAGCTGGCAGGCGCCGCATAGGAATATGGGATCGCGATCAACGCAGCGAGATGGAAGATTACGTCCTGTCCCTCCGCAATCTTGCGGCAGAAATGCGGATCGCGAATGTCTCCGGAAACCACCTGGAGCGCCGGATTGGGCTCGATATCATCGAGCCAGCCCCAATAGTTGAAGGAATTATAAGCCGATAGCGCCGTTACCTGATGTCCTTGCGACAACAGCATTTCGACCAGATGCGAACCGATGAACCCGTCCGCACCGGTAACCAAAGTCTTCGCCATAGTTCAGCTACTCACCAGAAAGTGAATCTTTCGGGCAAAACTGCCCGCCGGAAATCTTCAAGAATGAGACGGTCCCGCTACGGGCTGCAAATCCGGTGATTTGACGACGAAGTCCAAGGGAGTCTGCCCGGTGCCGGACAGGGCAACCAGGTCGAGATACTGAACCGGACAATTGGCGACCGAAAAGTCGCCCACGGTCGTCTTATTCGCGCCTTGACCAGTGAAATAGCCCGTCCAAATCGCCGGTTCGGCGGCGTTCATCGCGCATTTCAGGATCCAGCGCACATTCGATTCCGCCGGCCAGGCAGCCGCTTCGAGCGCCCCCCGGAAGCGATACGAACCCGGACGAAGATAAAGAAGCTTGCGTGCGACGATCAGCTCTTCACCGGCATTCAGGGACACCTGCAAGTCCAAGCTCCGCGCATTGCGGTCGGCCCCTTGAAAACCGGCCGAAAGCGGCGCCGCCGTGACCGTACTCCAGGCGACAGGCGCCCAGACCTGACGCGTGGTGTTGTCGTTGAAACCCGCCGCCGTCAGCACGTCCTTGCGCGCGCCGCGCATCGTTCCATAGATCCGGCTGAGCTGGCCGAACTGGCGTTCGACGGCCAGGCTCTGCAGCAAGGCACTCTTGATGTCCTCGCGGCCCGTCAGGTGCTCGATTCCGCCCGCTTCGAAAATCGCAGCGGCAACTATGCGCGCGTGCCCCCCTGCCCTGCTGGCATAGCCGAGGAATGATCCGACCCAAGGGGCACCGGAACGGATGAGCGGCCGGAATTCGAGCCGCACAGCGGGATCCTCGATCGCATCGGCGAGAATCGGAAACAGCAGGTTTTCGGCCGATTTGTTCGTCCGCAACGCGATATCGTAATGCTCGAGGGCTTTGCGAATATCGCCTTGCTGCACCGAGGTTTCGATGAGCAGCAATTGCGATCCGAAATCACGCCGCGACACGCGCGAGGCGAGCTCGATCAGCTTTCGTGACTTGTCTTCCCTGCCCGATGCCTGCTGGCCAATCGCGACGAGACGAATCCCCCCCGCAGAGAGAGGCGCGCCCCGCAAGGCATCGACACCGGCACGGCGGAGGACGTCTGCCTTGGGAAGCTGCCGCGTCTCCTGTATCCGCATGTCGACCGCGCGAACCAGGGCGGCAGGATCGTTGGCGTCGAGCGCGAGCGCCGCCGTCGGCGCCCGGTCCTGCATATGCTCGACCGCGGATGCGACAGCCGCCGCCGTCGCAATCCCGACGGTAACTACAGCCAAGGCTGCGCCGAGAGCTAGCCTCCGCCCCTTCGGCCTGCCCCCTCGACCGCCAATCATGCAGTGCCGGCCTTGTCGCCCTCTTGCCCGGGGCCGTAGCCATAGCCATAGCCATAGCCGTAACCATAGCCCGCCTGACGGCTCTTCAGCTTGGTCAGAACAGCGCCATAGATATGGGCGTGCACCGAGCGAAGCCGGTCAATCGAGGCGCGAAGCCCGCGAACGGCAACGCCTTCCGCTTCCACGACGAATACGCATCCCTCGACTGCCCGCGAAAGCAGCGGCGCGTCGGCAAGCCCGAGGATCGGCGGCGAGTCGATCACGACGTGATCAAAATGCTCGAGGAGCGCAGTGATCAGCACTTTCATCCGGTCGCCGCTGAGCAACTCCGCAGCGCTGGGCGGGTTGGGCCCCGCTGGCATTACGCTCAGGCCGGGCGTGTTGGCATCACGCACAAACTTCCGCCAATCATTGTCGCCGGCGAGGAAGTTGCTCAAACCGACCTCGTTGCCGGTCCCGATGAAGCCATGCAGCGACGGCGAACGCATATCCGCGTCGATCAGGATGACGTTCTTGCCGGTACGCCCGATGACGCGCGCCAGCGCCCAGCTCGTCGTGCTCTTGCCTTCGGCGGGCCGCGTGCTGGTCACCATGAAGGATCCCGGCAGACCATGATCGGTCGAGAACGCGAGGTTGGAACGGATACTGAGATACGCTTCCGACAGCGCCGACTTGGTGTCGCTCAGCATGTCGAGCGCGTCCGCATCCTCAACATCCGGGACACTGCCCAGCAGCGGCAGGTTCAGGACCCTGCTGACCTTCGCCGGATCGCGCAGACCTTCGTCAATCTGCTCGAGCGCAAGCGTAGCAATGCCGGCGAGACCCATTCCGGCGAGTAGGGCAAAGGCAAGGTTCAGTGGCACGCTCGGCGCCGACGGCCGGTCAGGTACCTTGGCAGGATCGACAATGGCGATATTGTTCGCGCCGATCCCCGCTACGCCGATCTCCTTGTAGCGCTGGAGCAGCCCGTCGTAGAGCTGGCGGTTGGTATCCGCTTCACGCTGATAGATATTGTACTGGATGCTGTCGCGCTGCTGGGTGTCCATGCGCTGCTTGAGCGTCTCCACCCTTGCGCGAAGCGCGTTCTCGCGCTCCAGCGCTTCGCGATACTGCGAGGAACGGCTGTTGCGGATGCGCCCTTCCTCCCGCGCGATGCTCGCGTCCAGGCTGCGGAGTTGCTCAGCGAGCGCGCGCGCAACAGGATAGCCGGGCTCAAACTGCACCAGCAGCTTCTGATATTCAGCCGCGACATCCGCGCGGCGCTGCCGAAGAACCGCGACAGCGGAATTGGCCGTGAGCGCTTCCGGGCTGGCGTCCACGGGGCCGCCCAGCTTCGCCCGGCTCTCCCAGTCGAGCCGCTCCGCCGTTGCCTTCGCAAGTGCGTCGTTCAGCGCCTCGAGGTCACTCGATACGAGCGTACGATCGACTTCGGTTCGCCCATCCGCACCTTTGCTGCGCCCGAGAGCTACGATACCCTTTTCCTCGGCATAATTGACGAGCTCGCGCTCCGAATTCTCAAGCCGCGTCCGCAGATCGCCCAGTCGACCCTCGAGGAACTTGCGCGCATCCGCCGTCGACGCAAATCGACGATCCATGCTGGCCTCGATGAATTGCTGCGCCCAGGTGTTGGCGATCTGGGCAGAAAGCGCCGGCGACGAACTCGTGAACTTGATATCCACCAGACTCGAATTGCGGACTGGCGCTACCGACACCCCCTTGAGAAGCAGCTGAACCGCGAGCGCCTCGCGCTTGGCGCGCTCCTCGCTGGTAACTGGCCCCTCTTCCCGACCGAAAAACGAGTTGTTCGAAATATCCACGCCGTACGCGCGGAAGAACTCCGCATTCGAACCCAACTTCAGCACTCGAGACACGCGCTCGGCAAGCGAGCGCGCGGAGAGAAGCGAATATTGGGTCTGATAGAATTCCATATCACGCCCAATCTCGGGCGAGTCCAGGCCCTCGACTTTGGTGATATTCTTCTGTTCGCGGCTAATCTCGATCCGCGTCGTCGCCGTGTACTTCGGCGTCATCAGCAGGCTTGCGATGAGGCCGACGACAAGCGAGGCAAGGATGATGCCGCCGATCACCCATTTCCAACGCAATACCATTTGCCAGTATTGCAGCAGGACGGGTGGCGCGAACTGCTCGCTCTGCCCTTCATCGACATCAGCTGCGCCGATACGCGAGGCGCCAATGTCCGAGCGAGTTGATTGCAACATAGGTCTTTCTCGTAAATTCGAAACGGGGCCAGCTACTGAAGCAGCACGATGAGCGGCGTGGTCAGCAAGGGCACAGCCTGTAGCACATCGCGGAACACACGGCGCGCCTGAGAGTCGCTAACGACGACCACATCATTGGCGAAGACCTCGGGGTCCTTATAGTAACCCTGTCGGATCGCCTTGAGGTTGTAGAGCCCGGCCATTTGGCGCCCCTCCACGGTCCTGAAAATGATTACGTTGCTGAGCCGCGCGAACTCGGTCGTACCCTTCGCCGTCGCAACAGCGCGCATCAGGGTCATGCGACCCACCACAGGATAGAGGCCGGGCTCCTTCACCTCGCCGTCCACCGTCATCACCTGGCTAACCGTCTCCTTGAGGTTCACCGTCACCTGGGGATCGCGGACGAACCGATCGCGCAACCGATCCTCAATGATCGTTTCGAGCTCGCCCGGCGTCTTGCCCGATGCTTCGATAATGCCGGCCAGCGGGAAGGAAATGCGTCCGCCGGCGTCGGTCTGGACCTCTTTCTTGCTGAGCTCCTCGATGCCGAAGACGTCGATGACGAGCTTGTCGAAGGGGCCGATCAGATAGGGCCGATTCTGCTCGAAAAGATCCGCGCGCCCAGGCGTGGGAAGCTCGCCTTGCACGACCTCGATTCGCGAGGGAACGTCCCCCGTCGCCGGACGACTTCCGTCCCCCGAACAGGCCGCCAGCAACACACAGGCAAGCAGAGACAATGCAAACTTCGTCATCCGACACTCATCAGGAATTTTGCGGACGTAAGAGCACAGAGTTATCGCTTGTGCCACCCCATTTCGATACCCCGCGCCGCGCGTTGGAATCGCTCTGGAGCCAGACCATCGCCAAAACCGCGAAAGACGCCAGCGACGGCACGCGGAGAGGATAGTCGGCGACGCTGGCGATCCCCAGGATGAACAACAGCACCGAGGCCAGTCTGGCATAGTTGGCATCCGCGTCGGCGCGCGCCTTGCCACCCCAGAGCTTCCACGTTCGAACCGCCCAAGCGGCGACCGCGACGGCAAGCAGCAACACTGCCGCGAGGCCGCCGGTGAGATAGACCTCGAGCAGGTCGTTGTGGGCATGATTGACGTATGTGCTGCGCAGCTGCGCCAGGGGTTCGTCGAGCTGGTAGACCTTTTCGAATGAGCCAAAGCCCGACCCGAGCGGGAAATATGCGTGCCCCATATTGGCGATCGGACCCCACATCAGGAGACGCGCCTCTTCCTTTTGGTCAAAGGCCAGCAAGCGGTCGAAAGCCTGTGCCCGCGCCAGCAAGATGGTCAAAAGCCCGAGGCCGGCAACTACCAGGAAACCCATGATATAGGCCCCGTTAAAGCGCGACACCTTGCGCTTCGGGCGCGTGGCGATCGCCGGCTGACGAAAGAGCAGCGGGATCGAGGCGAGCCCGATGAGACCGGTCAGCAGGCCGCCGCGAGAACCGGTCACGAGCAGCAGGGGAACGATGAAGAGGCAGGAGATTGCCGACACCCAGAGACGGAACCGCGCCTGCTCCACCGTCTGCGCGTTGGCCGACGCATATACTGCGAGCATCGGAAACAGGCAGGCGAGGAACACGGCCGCATGATTGCGGTTGGCGAACAGGCCGACTGCCGACCCCTCATTGGTTATCCGGTAGAGATAGAAAGGCCCATCGCCGCCGATCACCTGCAGAACGCCGAGCAATGCGGAGAGCAGGCCCAGCGCGATGATCACCGGCAAGAGGCGCCATAGCTCAGCCCGTCGCAGTTGCACGCCCAGCAGCAACACCGCGAGCGGCACGAACAACGAATATAGCGCGTTCCACGTCTCGACCGGCACGAGGCTGATTGGCCGCCAAACATCGCCGAGTTCCGCGAGGCGATCGATCTCGCCGACGATTTCACGGCCCGGAAAATGGCGCCAGACGCTGGGGGGCAGCGGAACGAGCTGCATGCCCACCAGCACGAAGGTCGCCGCCGCGAGGCCAAACAGGACCTTATGCCCGCGAAGATGCTCGCGTCTCAGGGTCCAGACCGCGAAGCCGCAAAGCAGGACCGCCAACGGCCGCAGCGCCATCAGCGACTGAATGTCTGGCCGGGCACCGCCTCCCACCAGGAAGACCACGCACAGAAAAGCTGCAAGGAACCAGAACTGAACCGACCCGCGGCCCCTGTCCGTTTGACGATTTGCCAAGCTAAATCACCGCAATATCAACTCGGCAACCATTCCCCAGGTCCCCGAATATTTGGGGGGCCGGCATAGGCGGGGGTCAAGCTCGCCGTCAATACCCTGCGACCGGCCGATCGTTCCGGCCCCGGATCGCGCCGAGCTGCCCCCACCTCACCGTCGAAGCCAACCCCTGACGCTATCGCGGGATGAACCGCCCATAGAGCGGCGCATATCCCCGAAGCTTGTTGTCCGCGTCATATTCGGGCTTCACCCCGACCACGGGTCCGGCCACGCCGGCAGCGGCGATGGTGCTCTTGCTCATGATCGCGCCATCGTTGCGAAACCCGGCAACCGGGACATCCTGACTGTTCAGGACCATCAAAACGACCTTCGCGTCGCTGGAATCGGCAAGTTGCCGCACCGCGATCCCATCGTCTCGCAGCTTCAATTCAGCGATCCCGGTTTGGCCGTCGCGGCCGGTCAGCGTTATCGCTCCCGAGATCAAGGGATGCGGCAACCGCATTCGCGTACCATACAGGAGCAGGTTGTCGCGGACAGGCAAATAGAATCCCTCAGGGATCGGGCCCGTGGCCGGCGTCACCGACAAGGAGGAGAAAGATAGCGAGTTACCGCCGCTGTCCACTTCGCCTATCGCCGCATTCTTCGCTCTGCCATCCAGATCCAGAGCGATGTCGCAACGCGTCGTGGCGCCAAGCTGTCCACTCCCTCCCGCGGGAGCCCCTCCTATCCTCGCCTTAAAGTCGCATTCCCCCTTATTTCCGGCCAGGTTTATGCGAGAATTCTTCGCATAGGCGCAGAGCAGAGCCTCCACCTCGGGCTTGTCCGCCCACCACGCCATACCCGTCGGGCCCACGCGCCGGGCCGCCGCGCTCTTCGTCGAGATGGTTTGACAGTCGACGTCGACGCCATAAGCGCGGGCGAGCCAGACATCCTTTTGACAATTGATCGCCCGCGCACTGACCCGGATTCCCCATTGCATCTCGTCGGCCAAAGGCGTCCTCGCCTCGCCGCCGCCGATGGCGACCGCCACGAAACAATCTTCCGCAACGATATCGACAACGACGGCCGTCTTCTTGCCGAGGAACCGGACGAGCCCGGCCTCGAATCCAAATCCCTGCACGCATCCCTTTGCGAAGATCCGGGCGGTGAGGCTTCCCACTTCGAGCTTCGCATCGTCGCACTGGATCGTCAGCGCCTTTCCGCCGTCGAGGCTGGGGCCCTTGTCGACATAGGGCAACGCCTCGCACCAGATGTCGAACAAGGTGATATTATCGTAGCCGCCAGTGACGCTGACGCCGTTCGAACCGGAGCCGGTCGAGCCCGTCAAAGCGGCGTTGAGGGCCAGATTCCGGAAGTGCAGATTCTTTACGCCGTTCAACTGGAATACGTCGGCACCGTTCTCCGACGTCGTCTTGAAGATCGAGCCCGGCCCGTTTCCCGAAATCGTGATGTTTCTGCAATCGAGCAGCACATTCGGCTCGCCAGATTGTCGCCACGGAAAATTGCGCTCCCCTATGTCGTACACACCGCCGGGATGGTGAAGATCATGTCCGTTCTTGAGTGCGGATTCCCAAGCGCGCTCGATGGCCTGATAAAGCGCCTGCGGCGGCATCGCGCCGTTCGGCTTCGCCCCGAACTCCTCAAAGGATCGCCGCGACCGAAGACCGTCTGTGGGCGCGCTTTGCTGTTCGGCATCGAGGCTCTTTATCGAGTTCCCATACGCCGTGCTTGCCGCTAAGCCACCGCCCAACGCCAATGCGGTAAGCACGTCACGACGGCCAGTATTGTAATTATCGAAAGCCATTTCATACCCTCAGCAACAAACGGCAGAATTTAGTCCAGCTTTCCAAACATCGGACAAATTCAAGGTAGTTTAATTCAGTGCCAGCGCCGGATTAACGGCATCAACTTCAGGGAATATCAATGGACAACCCCTCTCTCCTCGACGCTTGGAACGACTCTTACTTGCGCCGCGAGAACCACGTTTTCTGGCCAAGCGACGAATTGGTGCGGTTCGTTTCGCGTCACATCAGGCGACGCATCGGAATCGGTGAAGTGGTCGACGTGGCCCCCGACGCCTTGGGCAGCCGGGTGCTCGACGCCGGCTGCGGGATCGGCCGAAATCTGGTATTCGGTCATGAGATGGGCTTGATAATGCACGGCATGGACCTGTCACAAGTCGCGATAGACCGCGCTCGCGAGTGGCTCAGCGCAAAAGGAGCACCCGACGCCGAGGACCGCGTCGTGCAGGCCGATATTTCGCAACTGCCTTGGGAAGATTCCTATTTTTCGCACGCCTTTAGCGAGAGCGCGCTCGATTCCATGCCGTTCCAGGTCGCTCAGGCCGGAGTCGCGGAGATCGCACGCACGCTGAAACCAGGCGGATTATTCTACTGCAGCCTCATATCCGGCGACGAGACCGGCCGCGACGAAAATTTCGCCGAGGAAGTCTTAATCAGCGACAAGCACGAGCAGGATACGATCCAACAGTTCTTCAACGAAGATAAGGTAAAAGAACTGCTCGCTCCGCATTTCAATTGCATTTCCATCTATCTGGTGCAGACGCGATACAACGACAAGCATCATGGAAGATGGCATTTTATCGGATCCCGCAAATAGGATCCGCCGCCCCGGCAGGATCGCCCTGCCGGGGATATCATTCAGCCAGCACAGATGCGCAGGCAACTGTCACGATGAATGGAAATGACCGTATCGGAATTCGCGAAGCCGCAAGTTCCGGCCAGCCATTCCGAGCTTCGCTTTCGCAATGATCCTGACGGTCGCAGCTGCGACCGAAAGAGGATTTACTGGCCCGGAACCGCCTGTGGCGGCGGACCGCCGGCACCCGGGGGCGGGCCGCCCGCGCCGCCGCCCTGCTGCTGTTGCTGCTGCATCATCCGCTGCATCATCATCTGCTGGACGACCGCAGCGGGAATGATCCGCTCGGGGCTGACGGTGAAGACGAGCATCGCATCGGCCGGCACGCGCTCGGGATCGGGGCTCTGCATGCCCGGAGCGCCATAAGCGAGGTTGGCCGGGATCCACAGGCGGTAGCTGCCGCCCTTCTGCATCAGCTTGAGGCCCTCGAGGAAGCCGGGGATCGCGCTGCCCTGCTGGATCGGGAAGGGCACCGGCTGCGCGCTCTTGTCGAACACGGTGCCGTCGCGGAAACGGCCCTCATAATTGGCGATGACATAGTCGCCTTCGGCGGCCGTGGGGCCCTCGCCCGCCTTGAGCACCTCGAACTGGAGGCCAGAGGCCGTGGTCTGCACGCCCGGCCGACCCTTGTTCCAGGCGAGATACTCGGCGTCGGTGCCCTTGATCGCGACCTGCGCGCGCGTGCCCATCCAGGCAAGGCCGAAGGCCAGCGCCACCGCAAGCAGCACGCCAATCCACAGCCAGACCTTATAGGCGCGCTTGACGGGCTGGAGCGGAACGGCGGTCACCGACATGATTCACATCCTCGATCGGCGTTCCGCCGCTTAACTTCGCACATTTCCCGCAAAAACATTCCGATAATTGCGGGAGCCCGCAATATTCTTACCGGGCGCTGTCACGCTCCACGCGCTTGCGCTCGAGCTTGCGCGCACGGCGAACCGCAGCCGCACGCTCGCGAGCACGCTTCTCGCTGGGCTTCTCATAGTGACGGCGGAGCTTCATCTCGCGGTACACGCCTTCACGCTGCAGCTTCTTCTTGAGCGCCCGCAGCGCCTGGTCGACGTTATTGTCGCGAACGATGATTTGCATAAGGCCGTACAGCTCCGATCTCGATACAATAGAATAGGGTTCGCCGGAGCGTAGGCTGCGGCGTCGTCGCGGCCACCTATCAGCGTGAATCCGATTTTTCAAGGTCCGACGCGGCATTCGGACCAGAATCTCGGCTCGATTGCAGCGAAAGCCTGTGGCCGTCCGGCAACAGTGCGGCCACATTACACTGCGTTGCAGCGCTGCAACGCAGCCGATAGATTTGCCCGCCATCCGCAATCCATGCAGCCAGCCTACGCTTTGGACCTCGAGACCCGCCTCCTCATCGTCGACGACGACCCCGGAATCCGCGAGCTGACCGCAGGCTTCCTGTCGCAGCACGGCTATGTCGTCGACACCGCCGATGGCGGTGCCGAGATGCGCGAGAAGATGGCGGCGCATGATTATGCGCTGGTGGTGCTCGATCTGATGATGCCGGGCGAGGACGGGCTGACCATCCTGCGCTCGCTCGACCGCGCGACCGGGCCCGCGGTGATCCTCCATTCGGTGATCGGCGAGGATGTCGACCGGATCGTCGGGCTCGAGATGGGCGCCGACGATTATGTCGCCAAGCCCGCCAATCCACGCGAACTGCTCGCCCGGATCCGCTCGGTGCTCCGCCGCGCCGGCAGCGGCGAGCGCATCCCTGCCGGAACGCCCGAGCGCAACTTTCTGCGTTTCGCCGGCTGGCGGCTCGATCCAGTGGCGCGGCAGCTCTACGACCCCGAGAACGTCATCATCAACCTCTCGGACGGCGAGTTCCGGCTTCTGCTCGCTCTGGTCGAGCGGCCGCGCCGGGTGCTCACTCGCGACATGCTGCTCGATCTTTCGCGCGGCCCGATGGCCGAGCATTTCGATCGCGCGATCGACGTGCAGATGAGCCGGCTCCGCAAGAAGCTGGCGCGGCCCGGGCGCGAGGAGCTGATCCGCACGATCCGCAACGAAGGCTATATGTTCGTCGCCGAAGTGACGACCAGGTGAGCGGCCGGAAATGAGCCGGGCGCGCTCGATCACCCTTCCGATCGTGCTGCTGGTGATCGCCGCGGCGCTGATCGCGACGACGGTGCAGTTCACGGCGATGTTCAGCGGCCCGCCACCCTGGTTCCGCCCCACGCCGGTCGCGCGCGTCGCCGAGGCGCTGCGCACCGGCCGGGTACCCGAGGCGGTACGCGGGATCGAAGTGGCGCGCATCACCGAGGATCGGTTCGGCCGCAGCGACGAGCAGCCCTCCCCGCAGCGCGATGCGGCGATCGCGGCGCTGATCCCCGCTCCCGCCGACGACGTCCAGGGCTTTTACGAATTCCCGCCGCACGACCCTGACAGCGACTTGCGCGGCAGCTTCACCGTCGGACGGCGCGACGGCGAAGGCTGGATCGTCGTCTCGACCGCGCCGCCCCCGACCTTCACCGGCTGGCACTTGCGCCGGCTCGCGGGGATGCTGCTCACGCTGGCGGTGCTCTCGGTGCTCGCCTGGTATGTCGCTGGGCGGATCTCGCGGCCGATCCGCGAGCTGGCGCATGCCGCGACCCGCGCGCGACTGGGCGCACGGCCGGCAATCCCGCGCGGTGGCCCCAAGGAAGTGCGCGAGCTCGCCGAGGCAGTCGAGGCGATGCAGGATCGCATTCTCCAGCAAGCCGAAGGGCGCACCGCGATGCTCGCGGCGATCGCGCACGATCTCGGCACCCCGTTGTCGCGCATCGCTTTCTGGGTCGAGCAACTGCCTGAGGCAGCGCGCGACCGCGCCGCCGCCGATATCGACGAGATGCGCGCTATGCTGGGCGCGGTGCTGCGTTTCACGCGCGACGACCGCAACCGGGCGCCGCCCGCGCGGCTCGATCTCGGCACCCTGATCGAGAGCCTCGGCGACGATCTCGCCGCGGCGGGAATGGCGGTCGAGGTCGATCTCGGCCCGCGGGTGATCGTCGAGGGAGATCCGGTGGCGCTGCGCCGGCTGTTCACCAATCTCGTCGAAAATGCCGTGCGCTATGGCGATCGCGCGCGATTGCGCTGGTCGACTTCCGCCGGCTGGGCGGAAGTCGTGGTCGAAGACGAGGGACCCGGCTTTCCCGCCGGGCGCGCCGAGGCGCTGTTCGCGCCGTTCGTCCGCGGCGAGGCCTCGCGCAATCGGGCGACGGGCGGTACCGGGCTCGGGCTGGCGATCGTCCGCTCGATCGCCGAGGCGCATGGCGGCGAGGTGACGCTGGAGAACCGCGCGGCCGGGGGTGGCCGTGTCCGGGTACGGTTGCCGGCGGAGTAGCGAAGCCCTCCCTCGCCTGGCGGGGAGGATTGAGACGCGTTGCAACATTCGGCGATCCCGCGAAATCGGCCCGTACGATCGCGCCCGCACTCCTGCGATCGACCAGCGGGAGTATCGCATGCACCATCACCACCACGACGAACATGATCTCGGCCTCGCGCATGATCTGCAGGCCATCAACGCACTCGCGAGCCGGCGCCGGGCGCTACGCTGGTTCGCCGGCGCTGGCGCAGGGGCGCTGTTGACCGGATGCGACGGCGGCGCGGCCGGGACGGTGGCGTCGCCGACACCCACCCCCTCGCCCAGCGCGAGCGCGACGCCGACCCCCAGCCCGAGTTCGACGCCAACCCCGAGCGCAGGCTGCGTCGCCGATCCGAGCGAGACCAACGGGCCCTATCCTGCCGACGGCACCAACACTTCTTCGGGCCTGACCTCGAACGCGCTGACCGCGGCCAATGTCGTGCGCAGCGACATCCGGCCGAGCTTCATCGGATCGTCGACCGCGGTGGCGGCGGGGGTGCAGGTGACGCTCACCCTGACCGTGGTCAACGTCAACGCCGCCTGCGCGCCGCTTGCCGGCTATGCGGTGTACATCTGGCATTGCGACCGCGACGGGAAATACTCGCTCTACGACCTGCCCAACGAGAGCTATCTGCGCGGCGTGGGGGTGACCGACGCCAACGGGCAGGTGACCTTCACCACCATCTTCCCCGGCTGCTATGCCGGGCGCTGGCCGCACATCCATTTCGAGATATTCTCGAGCCTGAGCACCGCGACGAGCGGGCGCTATGCGGCCTTGGTCTCGCAGCTGGCGATGCCCGCGGCGACGTGCACCGAAGTCTACAACAACGCCAGCGGCTACAGTACGAGCGTGCGCAACTTCGCGGGCGTATCGCTGTCGGGCGACAATGTGTTCAGCGACAACAGCAGCGCGCAAGTGGCGCAGCAGACGCCGGCGATGAGCGGCAGCGCGACCGCGGGATATAGCGCTACGGCAGTGATCGGGCTGGCGCGCTAGCCGCTGCACTCCTGCGAAAGCGGGAACAGGATCAACTTTCCAGATCTCCACGGGGGTGGAGCGGCCGGGAGCCCACCGGCCGGGGCGTCCCCGCCTGCCGAAGTGGTTTCCCCTCTGCACCACTTCCCGGCAGGCGGGGCGCCGTTATAGTGCGCCCCGATGACATCCCCGGCACTCGCGCATCCGCACCGCCTTCGTTCGATCCTTGGCGGTTCGGCGGGCAATCTCGTCGAATGGTATGACTGGTACGCCTATTCGGCGTTCACGCTCTATTTCGCCCATCATTTCTTTCCGAAGGGCGATCAGACCGCGCAGCTGCTCAATGCCGCCGCGGTGTTCGCGGTGGGATTCCTGATGCGACCGATCGGTGGCTGGCTGATGGGGGTCTATGGGGATCGCCACGGGCGCAAGGCCGGGCTGACGCTGTCGGTGAGCCTGATGTGCGCAGGATCGCTGATCATTGCGCTGACGCCGGGATACGCGACGATCGGCGCAGCGGCGCCGGTGCTGCTGGTGCTGGCGCGACTGCTCCAGGGATTGTCGGTCGGCGGCGAATATGGCGCGAGCGCGACCTATCTCTCCGAGATGGCGGGCAAGAAGCATCGCGGCTTCTTCTCAAGCTTCCAGTACGTCACGCTGATTTCCGGGCAATTGGTGGCACTGCTCGTGCTGCTGGTACTGCAGGCGACTCTCAGCGAAGCCGATCTCGACGCATGGGGCTGGCGCATTCCTTTCGCGATCGGCGGAGCGCTGGCCGTGCTGGTCTTCTGGCTGCGGCGTCGGTTGGCCGAGACCGAGAGCTTCGAGAATGCGCGCGCCGAAGGGCGGCGATCGGGGTTCGGAGCGCTGTTCCGCGAGCATCCGCGCGAGGCGGCAGTGGTGATGCTGCTCACCGCCGGCGGCACGCTCGCCTTCTATGCCTATTCGATCTATCTCCAGAAATTCCTCGTCAACACCGCGGGCTTCGATCGCGCGACCGCCTCGCAGATCAACGCGGCGGCGCTATTCGGCTTCATGCTGATCCAGCCGCTGGCAGGAGCGCTTTCGGACGGGATCGGGCGCAAGCCGCTGATGGTGGGGTTCGGAGTGCTCGGCGTGCTGCTGACCTGGCCGATCTTCACGGCGCTGGAGCAGGTCGAGAGTCCTTATGCGGCGTTCGGCATCATGTTCGGCGCACTGGTGATCGTCACCGGCTACACCTCGATCAACGCCGTGGTGAAGGCCGAACTCTTCCCCGCGCATATCCGCACGCTCGGCGTCGCGCTGCCCTATGCGCTGGCCAATGCGCTGTTCGGCGGAACGGCCGAATATGTCGCCTTGTGGTTCAAGGATTCGGGCTGGGAGCGCGGCTTCTACTGGTACGTCACGGCGATGATCGGAATCTCGCTGATCACCTATCTCAAGATGCGCGATACCGCGAAGCACTCGCGCATCCTCGAGGACTGACCGTCAGGCGATCATCCCGCCGCCGCGACTGGCGAGTACCCGTCCGATCGAATCGAACAGCGCGTCCATCGCCACCGGCTTGAACAGTACATCGTCGGCACCGAGCGCGAGGCAGCGCTCGCGCAGATCGACCGCGGTATCGGCGGTCACTACGATAATCGGCAGCTTGCCTTTCTCGTCGTCGCGCGCGCGGATGCGGCGGATCGTCTCGAAGCCGTCGGTGCCGGGCATGCGCAGATCGACCAGCACCACGTCAAAGCTCTCGGCGTCGATCCGGGCAAGGCCCTCTTCGGCCCAGCTCGCCTCGGCCATCGTCGCGCCCGCGACGTCGAGCATGTCCTTCACGACCCGACGATTCATCGGATCGTCCTCGATGAAGAGGATGTTCATGGCATACCGCCGCTTCGGACGGAGAGGAGATCGGCGACCGTTTTTATCATATATAGTGTGCTATCGCCCTAAGCCGCTTCAGACTCAAGCGGCTCGCTGCCTGCCGGGCGAGAATTTTCTTCCGTTTGCGTAACGAAAACCTGAACGAGCGCGGCGCCCGATACCGGTTTTTCGATGATATGTCTGACGCCCGTGGCGCGAAGTTGAGACGATGTCGCGGCGTCCGGCTTCATCCATAGCACTGCGGAGACGGCGCCGTCGGCCGCCGCAACAAGTGTCTGCAGCGTGTCCGGCGCCTCCGCCGCGCCCGCCTTGAGCGTGGCCTCGTCGACGAGCAGATGGGTGATCGGGGCCTCGGCGATCATCGCGAGCGCTTCCTCTCCGCTGGCAGCGAAACGCAACGAGGCTGCCTTGGGCTCGAGCAAAGTGCGCAGCATGCTGCGCGCGATCGGATTGCGATCGACGATAAGCATCGCGGCGCCCGAGGCACCGCCGGGCGCCGCCTCGGCGGGCGCCTCGGCATCGACCAGCGGCAGCTCGACGGTGAAGATGGCGCCTTCGCCCTCGACGCTCTCGACGCTGATTTCGCCGCCCAGCGCACGGGCGAGATTGCGGCAGATGGTGAGCCCGAGCCCGGTTCCGCCGAACTGGCGCGTGGTGCCGGCATCCACCTGGCGGAAGGATTCGAAGATCTCCTCGAACTTGTCCGGCGGGATGCCGATCCCGGTGTCGCTGACCACGAGCCGGAGGCGGCGCGCATCGCCCGCGCCTTCGGCGACCGCGCGCAGACTCACGCCGCCGCGCGGGGTGAACTTGATCGCGTTGGAAAGGAGGTTGAACACGATCTGGCGGAGCCGGCCGGCGTCGCTGACGATCCAGCCCGGCGCGTGGCTGAGCTCGAGCCGGAAGCCCAGCCCCTTGGTGCGCGCCTGCTCCTCCCACAGCCGGGTGACCTCGCGCAGCGTGGCGCAGAGATCGAGCGGCGCGGCATCGACGGTGAGGTTGCCCGTCTCCATCTTGGCGACGTCGAGAATATCGTCGACGAGGCTGCGCATCGTCACGCCGGCGCCGTGAACGATACCAATGCGATCGCGCGTCTCGGGCTCGAGCTTCGGATCGGCGAGCATCACCTGGGTCATGCCGAGGATGCCGTTGAGCGGCGTGCGGATCTCGTGGCTGGTGGTGGCGAGGAACTCGGTCTTCGCCTTCAGGGCCTTTTCGAGCGCGACATTGGTCTCGCCGAGCACCACGTTGGCGGCGCGGACCTGGTTGCGGCTGCGGCGGATCGTGACGAGGCCGAAGCTCAGCAGTGCGATGATGACGAGCGTCGCGCCGCCGATGCTGAGGAACAGGGTGCGCTGGAACGCGGCGGTGCGGCGCACCTCTTCGGTTTTGAGCCGCTCGATGTCCGTCTGCTGCTTGGCATAGTTGAACCGTGCCGCCATCAGCGCCGCGCCGGTCGAGGTGGCGACCTTGGCGGATTCGTCGTCGAGCCGCTTGAGCGCCTCGAGATGCTGAAGCGCGAGCGTAGAGTTGCTCGTCCGGCTGAAGATCTCATAGGCGTAGAGGTGCGAGATTCGGAAATCGCCGGTGGTGTCGGTGAGCGTCACCCCGGCGAAACACTCTCGGATCAGCCGCGCGGCCGCAGCCTTGTCGCCCCGCTCGATCGCGAGCTTGGCCGCCGTGGCGAGCAGATGCCGGCGCAGCAGGCCCGCATCGACACCCTCGACCAACTTGAAGCCACGGGTGAGCGTACGATCGGCCGCATCGAACTGGCGTAGGTCGATCTGGTTGCGCGCCAGATTGACCAACACGCGCGCCTCGAGCACCGGCTGCGCCAGTTCGCGGGCGTCGGCGAGCGCGGCGACATATTCCTTCTCAGCCTCGATACTGCGGTGGAGCGAGGCAAGGATGTTACCGCGTCGGTTATGCAACGAGAGCGACAGCACGGGATCGCCGTCGAAGATCTCCGCCGCCTGCCGATAATATTGCTCGGCCCGGGCGCCGTCATTGGCGTCGCTGTAAAGCGCGGCGATGTTCTGCAACGCGATCGCCTGGCTGCGCGGCTCGCGCACCGCGCCAAAGATCCGGAACGCCTCCTGATAATTTTCGAGCGCGCGCACCGCCTGATCGCGCTGCAACAGCAGCGCCCCCTGCGACATCAGCAGATCGCCACGCAGCTTCAAGGGCTCGTGAATCCCCGCGATCAGCCGGAGCCCGTCGACGAGAAGCGGCTCGGCGCGCTCCGCGGCGTCGCTGCGCAAATGCGCCTCGGCCCCGAGCCAGCGTGCCGTAGCGAGCGCGAGCGCGCGCTGCCGGGGATCGGAAAGGCGACGTGCCAGCGCATCGAGCAGGCCGACATGGCGCAAGGTCTGCGCCTGATCGGTCATCATGCTTTCCTTTGCGGCCTCAACCTGCGCCTGGAGCGGTTTGGGAAAGGGCGCGTCGGCCGCAGAGGCCGGCACAACCCATGCCAATGGCAGGAGCGTCGCGACGGCACGAAACAGCGCGCGCATCAGGCGCGCTTCCAGAAGCTCTCGGGACGAATGAACGACTGAACATTGGCCGAGCTGGCGAGATGCGCCTCGTCGGCAAGATATTTGCGGAAGGCGTCGAAGCCGAGCGGACGCGAGAGCAGGAAGCCCTGGACCATGTCGCAGCCCATCACGCTGAGCAACGCGAGGGCGGACGGGGTCTCGACGCCTTCGGCGGTGACCTCCATCTCGAGCGCATGGGCGAGATCGATCGTCGAGCGGACGATCAGCGGATCGCGATTGCTGCTGGTCAGCTGCATCACGAACATCTTGTCGATCTTGAGCTCGCTCGCGGGCAACCGCTTGAGATAGGCGAGCGAGGACAGCCCCGCCCCGTAATCGTCGATCGCGAGCTGGACGCCGATATCGGCGAATTGCTGGAGATGCTGGATGGCGCTGTCGGGATCGCGGATCACCGCGGTCTCGGTGATTTCGAAGCCGAGCTTGGCGCCGCTGACCGCGACGATCGCGCAGGCTTCCTTCACGAAATCGGCATCGGCGAGCAACATACCCGAGATATTGAGGAACAGCGTGAGATCGTGCCCCTCAGCGGCGAGCCTTTTCTGATCGGCGATCACCTGGCGCAGCGTCCACATGGTGAGCGCGCCGATCTCGCCCGCCTCCTCCGCGACCGAGATGAAGTCGCCCGGCAGGATCAGGCCGCGCTGCGGGTGCTGCCAGCGCACCAACGCCTCGGCGCTCGCGATCTCCTGCCGCCGGACATGGACCTTGGGCTGATATTGCAGGAACATCTCGCCATTGGCGATCGCGCGGGGCAGCTCGCGCATCAGCGTGAGGCGATCGAAGGCGAGATCGGCGCGCGACAGATCGAGCATGACCACGCGCTTCTCGCCGCGCCCCTGATCGAGCGCCGATTCGGCCGCTTCGGTCAGCCGCACGTCGTCACATTCCTCGCACGGCGCCGCGGCGACGCCGAATTGCATCTGGAGCTGGTAGGATTCGCCCTCGAGATCGAACGGCAATGCCAGCGCCTTGCGCAGCCGATCGATATCCGCCGCGCCGGCCTCGGGAGATTCGCGCTCGAACGCGACCTCGATCAGCGCGCGGCCTGCGGTGAGGATGCGCACATCGGGCAAAAGGCTCGCGATTCGCGCGCCGACGTCCAACACCAGCGCATCGGCGCGCGGCCGGCCGAGGTGACGCCGCAGCGTTGCGAAATTCAAAATCTCACATTGGGACAGAATCCGCCAATGCTCGGTGCCGGTGCGCAGGGTCTTTTCGGCGGTCATCCCGATCGGGGACGCCTCACCGATCGGCGGGACCGGCATGACGGCGCCGTCCCGACCGCGCGCGTCCGGCGCGCAGCTACCGCTCGCTTTTGCAGCGATTCCATTGGCTTCCACGGGAGACGCAAACGCGCGCGACGCGTTTCCCCCGAGGTGCACCGAAGGCTGAGACCCTGCCGACATGGTCCGGAAGCTAGGCCATGACCCTTGAAGGAACGGTTAAACGCTACCCCCCGCAAGCAGGTTGCTACCTTCGCGCTTCCGCAGAAATCCTGATTGATAAGTCGTTAATCTCCCCTTAACCACTCGAATTGCGCGTCATGCGCACCGATGGGAGATTTGTGATGTTGGCGTTTGACCTTCTTTTTCGCGACAAGGGCACCGGCGAAGACATTCGTCCGTTCTAACTAGCTCGTGACTGCCGGGACGGCGGTGAGGCGACTTCAGCTGTGAAGACGTGCTGACCGACCCGGACGACTATCCAGAAAGCGGCTGGGGGCTCTGGCCGCTTTTTTATTGCCCGCCGCCGGACCGATGAGCCGGCGGCAGGGCTCTTGCCCTCTGAGCGCGCTCGGTTAAGGCGCTGTCATTCGCATCTGGAGGGACTGGCTTTGCGCATAGCAATGATCGGCACGGGATATGTGGGGCTGGTTTCCGGCGCCTGCTTCTCGGATTTCGGCCATGAAGTGGTCTGCGTCGACAAGGACGCCCGCAAGATCGAGCTGCTTCATCAGAATGTGATGCCGATCTACGAACCCGGGCTCGACGCGCTCGTCGCCTCGAACGTCAAGGCGGGCCGGTTGACCTTCACCACCGATCTCGCCGAGGGCGTTCGCGGCGCCGATGCGGTATTCATCGCAGTCGGCACGCCGAGCCGACGCGGGGATGGCCATGCCGATCTTTCGTATGTCTACGCCGCCGCACGAGAGATCGCCGAGAACCTGACCGGGCCCAGCGTGATCGTCACCAAGTCGACCGTGCCGGTGGGAACCGGGGACGAAGTCGAACGGATCATCGCCGAGGTCGCGCCGGACAGCGGCGCAAAGGTCGTCTCCAATCCCGAGTTCCTGCGCGAGGGTGCCGCGATCGAGGACTTCAAGCGCCCCGATCGCGTCGTGGTAGGTACCGACGACGAAGGCGCGCGCGAAGTGATGCGCGCGATCTACCGCCCGCTTTCGCTCAACCAGAACGCCCCCTTGCTGTTCACCGGCCGCCGCACTTCCGAACTGATCAAATACGCCGCCAACGCCTTCCTCGCGGTCAAGATCACCTTCATCAACGAGATCGCGGATCTTTGCGAAGAGGTCGGCGCCGACGTGCAGGAAGTCGCGCGCGGCATCGGCATGGACAATCGCATCGGCGGCAAGTTCCTCCACGCCGGCCCCGGCTATGGCGGCTCGTGCTTCCCCAAGGACACGCTCGCGCTGCTCAAAACCGCGGCGGATCACGAGACGCCGCTGCGCATCGTCGAATCGACCGTGCAGGTGAACGACAATCGCAAGCGCGCGATGGGCCGCAAGGTGATCAAGGCGATGGGCGGCGACGTCCGCGGCAAGACGGTCGGCCTGCTCGGCCTCACCTTCAAGCCCAACACCGACGACATGCGCGACGCGCCGAGCGTTTCGATCGTCGCCGCGCTCGAGGATGCCGGCGCGACGGTGAAAGCCTATGATCCCGAGGGCTTCGAGCAGGCGCGGCCGCTGTTGCCCAATGTCGAGTTCAGCGAGAGCGCCTATGCCGCGGCCGAGGGCGCCGACGCGCTGGTGATCGTGACCGAGTGGGACGCGTTCCGGGCGCTCGATCTCGGACGGATCAAGTCGCTGCTCAAGACGCCGCTGCTCGTCGACCTGCGCAACATCTATCCGCCCTCGGAAGCGGAACGCGCGGGGCTGAAACTGATCGGCGTCGGCAAGCCGCAGCGCGGCTGAGCGTCAGGCGACCTTGCCCAGCCGCTCGCCGGCATAGGCAGAGGCGCGGATCGGCTCCCACCACCCGCGATTGGCGAGATACCAGTCGACGGTCCGGGCGAGGCCGGCTTCGAAACTCTCGTGCGGCCGCCAGTCGAGCTCCGTTTCGAGCTTCGACGGGTCGATCGCATAGCGACGGTCATGGCCGGGCCGATCCGCGACGAAATCGATCAGCGATCGCCGCGCCGCGCCGCCGGGCAGTAGCGCGCGTGCGTCGAGCAGATCGCAGATCGTCTCGACCACGCTCAGATTGGTCCGTTCGGCCCGGCCGCCGACCAGATAGGTCTCGCCCACGCTCCCGCCCGCGAGAATCCGCTCGAGCGCCTCGGCATGATCCTCGACATGGAGCCAGTCGCGCACATTCGCGCCGCGGCCATAGACGGGCAGCTTCCTGCCCTCGAGCGCATTGAGGATGGTGAGCGGGATCAGCTTCTCGGGAAAGTGATACGGCCCGTAATTGTTCGAGCAGTTCGAGAGCAGCACCGGCAGGCCATAGGTCTCGTGCCAGGCCCGGACGAAATGGTCGGATGCCGCCTTCGAAGCCGAATAGGGCGAGGACGGAGCATAGGGCGTCGTCTCGGTGAAGACGCCGCTGTCGAACGGCAGATCGCCGAATACCTCGTCCGTCGAGACATGGTGGAAGCGGAAGCGCGCACGGCCGGCGGGATCGAGCGTGCGCCAATGCGAAAGCGCGGCATCGAGCAGCCGCACCGTACCGACGACGTTGGTTTCCACAAAGGCGGCGGGCCCGTCGATCGAGCGGTCGACATGTGTCTCGGCGGCGAGATGCATGACGGCGTCGAGTTGCTCGTCGCGCAGCAGATGCAGCACGGTCTCGGTATCGGCGATATCGGCCTCGACGAAGCGGAAATTGGGCGCGGCTTCCACGCTGCGGAGCGAGGCGCGGTTGCCGGCATAAGTCAGCTTGTCGAGGCAGACGACGTGCCAGCCCTGCGCCACGAGCCGGCGACATACTGCCGAGCCGATGAACCCCGCCCCGCCAGTGACCAGAACCCGCCGGGTCATGCGGCGTCCTGCACGCAGCGGCGCAGATAATCGGCATAGCCAGTCTTGCCCATCAGCGCGGCGCGTTCGAGCATCGCGTCGGCGTCGAGATAGCCGAGATCGAAGCCGATCTCCTCGGGGCAGGCGATCTTGATACCCTGGCGATGCTCGATCGTGCGGACGAAGGCGCCGGCTTCGTGGAGACTGTCATGCGTGCCGGTGTCGAGCCAGGCATAGCCGCGACCGAGACGATTCACGGTGAGCGTGCCGCGATCGAGATAGGTGCGAATGAGGTCGGTGATCTCGAGCTCGCCGCGCGCCGAGGGTTTGAGCTCGCGCGCGATCGCAGTGACTTCGCGGTCGAAGAAATAGAGGCCGGTCACCGCCCAGCGCGATTCCGGGTTTGCCGGCTTCTCGACGATGCGCGTAGCGCGGCCGGTCTCGGGATCGAAGCTGACCACGCCGTACCGCTCGGGATCGTCGACCTGATAGGCGAACACCGTCGCGCCGCCCGCCGCTGCCTCGGTTGCGGCCAGATGCCCTTTCGCGCCCATCGCGTCGCCGTGGAAGATATTGTCCCCGAGGATCAGTGCCGCAGGGCCGCCGGCAAGGAATTCCTCGCCGATGACGAACGCCTGCGCGAGCCCGTCGGGGCTCGGCTGCTCGGCATAGCTGAGGTTGATCCCGAACGCCGCGCCGGTGCCGAGCAGCGCCTGGAAGGCCGGCAGATCGCGCGGACTCGAGATGATCAATATGTCGCGGATGCCCGCGAGCATCAGCACCGACAGCGGATAATAGATCATCGGCTTGTCGAAGACGGGAAGCAGCTGCTTCGAGATCGACAGCGTCGCCGGATAGAGCCGCGTGCCCGATCCGCCGGCGAGGATGATACCCTTTACGCCGTGCGGCTCGGGCCGGCGATCACCGCTCCGGCGGAAATGGGCTGACAATTTTTCTTCTCCGCTCCGAATTAGGAACGCCTCGCAATCGAGCGCCCCTGCCCCCTACATCCACGCTGCCGGGATAGCGGCAGAAGGTTCACGAAGCTTTAGCCGCGCGCACCGCGCGGAAATGGGATTTGCATTGTCGTCTTCCTCCCTCACTCACCTCCAGCGTCTCGAGGCCGAGAGCATCCACATCCTGCGCGAAGTGGTCGCCGAGGCCGAACGGCCCGTGATGCTCTATTCGGTGGGCAAGGACAGCGCGGTGATGCTCCACCTCGCCAAAAAGGCCTTCTTCCCCGCGCCGCCGCCCTTCCCGCTGCTCCATGTCGACACGACCTGGAAGTTCAAGGCGATGTACGAGCTGCGCGACAAGGCCGCGAAGGCGGCGGGGATGGAGCTGATCGTCCATCACAACCCCGAAGCGCTGTCGCAGGGGATCAACCCATTCGACCATGGCAGCCTGCACACCGATCTGTGGAAGACCGAAGGCCTGAAGCAGGCGCTCGACAAATATGGCTTCGACGCGGCGTTTGGCGGTGCGCGGCGCGACGAGGAGAAGAGCCGCGCCAAGGAGCGCGTCTTCTCGTTCCGCACCGCCTCGCATCGCTGGGATCCCAAGAACCAGCGCCCCGAGCTCTGGCATCTCTACAACGCCCGCAAGAACAAGGGCGAGAGCATGCGGGTGTTTCCGATCTCGAACTGGACCGAGCTCGACATCTGGCAATATATCCGCGCCGAGGGGATCGAGATCGTCCCGCTTTACTTCGCCGCACCGCGCCCGACCGTGGAGCGTGACGGGTTGCTGCTGATGGTCGACGACGATCGCTTCCGGCTCAAACCCGGCGAGACGCCGGTCGAGCGCTCGGTCCGCTTCCGCACGCTCGGCTGCTATCCGCTGACCGGCGCGGTCGAGAGCGAGGCCGCGAACCTCGAGGACGTCATCCAGGAGATGCTGCTCACCACTACCTCCGAACGCCAGGGTCGCGCGATCGATCACGATCAGGCGGCGAGCATGGAGAAGAAGAAGCAGGAGGGTTACTTTTGACCTCCTATCGCCCCGACGCGCTGATCGCGTCCGACATCTCGGCGTACCTCACGCTGCACCAGAACAAGTCGTTGCTCCGCTTCATCACCTGCGGCAGCGTCGATGACGGCAAGTCGACGCTGATCGGCCGCCTGCTCTACGATTCGAAGATGATCTTCGAGGATCAGCTCGCCAGCCTCGAAGCCGATAGCAAACGCGTCGGCACGCAAGGGCAAGAGATCGACTTCGCGCTCCTCGTCGACGGCCTCGCCGCCGAGCGCGAGCAGGGCATCACGATCGACGTCGCCTATCGCTTCTTCGCGACCGAGAAGCGCAAGTTCATCGTCGCCGACACGCCTGGACACGAGCAATACACCCGCAACATGGTCACCGGCGCCTCGACCGCCGACCTCGCGGTGATCCTGATCGACGCGCGCAAGGGCGTGCTCACCCAGACGCGGCGGCATTCCTACCTCGCACACCTGCTCGGCATCCGCCACATCGTGCTCGCGGTGAACAAGATGGACCTGATCGGCTATGACCAGGCCGCCTATGACGCGATCGTCGCCGATTATCGCGGCTTCGCGGAGTCGATCGGCATCCGCGGCTTCACCCCGATCCCGATCTCCGGGTTCAAGGGCGACAACATCACCGGTCTGTCCGAAAACACGCCCTGGTTCGCCGGGCCCGCGCTGCTCGATCATCTCGAGCGGGTCGAGGTCGAGGCCGAAGCCGATCGCGCCAAACCCTTCCGATTGCCGGTGCAGTGGGTCAACCGGCCCAATCTCGACTTCCGCGGCTTTGCCGGACTGATCGCCGGCGGCACGGTGAAGCCCGGCGACGCGGTGCGCATCCTGCCGTCGGGACGAACGACCACGGTCTCGCGGATCGTCGCGATGGGCGGCGATCGCGCGGAGGCCGGCGCAGGCGAATCCGTCACGCTGACGCTTGCCGACGAAGTCGATTGCTCGCGCGGCGACGTGATCGCCGCGGCCGATGCGCCGCCGCAGGTCGCCGACCAGTTCAAGGCGACGATCGTCTGGATGGACCAGTCCGAGCTGCTGCCCGGCCGCGCCTATTGGCTCAAGCTCGGCACCCAGACGGTGAGCGTGATCATCCGCGAGCCTGAGCATGCGATCGACGTCAACACGCTCGCGCATGTCTCGGCGCGCACGCTCAAGCTCAACGATATCGGCGTCGCCGAAATCGCTTCGGACCGGCCGATCGTCTTCGAACCCTATGCCGACAGCCACGATCTCGGCGGGTTCATCCTGATCGACAAGGCGAGCAACGCCACCGTCGGCGCAGGGATGCTCCACCACGCGCTGCGGCGCGCGCAGAACGTCCATTGGCAGGCGATGGAGATCACCCGCGAGGCGCATGCCGCGCAAAAGGGTCAGCAGTCGCGCCTGTTGTGGTTCACCGGGCTCTCGGGCTCGGGCAAGTCGACCATCGCCAATCTGGTCGAGAAGAAGCTGCACGCGATGGGCAAGCACAGCTTCCTGCTCGACGGCGACAATATCCGGCACGGGCTCAACCGCGATCTCGGCTTCTCCGATGCCGATCGGGTCGAGAATATCCGCCGCGTCGGCGAAGTCGCGAAGCTGATGACCGACGCGGGGCTGATCGTGCTCACCGCCTTCATCTCGCCCTTCCGCGCCGAACGTGAGATGGTGCGCGCGATGCTGGCGCAGGGCGAGTTCTTCGAGATCTTCATCGACACGCCGATCGCGGAGGCCGAGCGGCGCGACCCCAAGGGTCTGTACCGCAAGGCGCGCGCGGGCGAGATCGCCAACTTCACCGGCATTTCGAGCCCCTACGAAGCGCCTGAGAGTCCTGAGATCCGGATCGACACGACGAAGGAGACGCCCGAGGCGGCCGCCGAGCGCATCGTCGAGACGATCATGGGGACATGGAGCCCGGTGATTTGAGCGACGCCGAGATCGCCCGCGACATCGCGACCGACGCGGGCGCGCTGTTGCTGCGGATCCAGCAGGAATGTGCGGGCGGCGATCGCGGCGACCGTGAAGCCAATGCGCTGATCCTCGCCGCGCTGGCCGCGGCACGGCCCGACGATGCAATTCTCTCCGAGGAATCGGCCGACGACCTCGCACGCCTCGAAGGCAGCCGGGTCTGGATCGTCGACCCGCTCGACGGCACGCGCGAGTTCGCCGAACGGCGCGACGACTGGGCGGTGCATGTCGCGCTCGCGATCGACGGGCGGCCCGAGATCGGCGCGGTGGCGCTGCCGAAGCTGGGCGTGACGCTGTCGAGCGACGCCCCGCCCCCGCTTCCCGCGCCGCGTGATCCGCCACGGTTGCTGGTGAGCCGGACCCGGCCCAGTGCGCTTTGCGTCGACGTTGCGGCGCGGATCGGCGCCGAGCGCGTCGGCATGGGCTCCGCGGGCGCCAAGGCGATGGCAGTCGTGCGCGGCGAGGCCGAGATCTATCTCCATACCGGCGGCCAGCACCAATGGGACAATTGCGCGCCGGTCGCGGTGGCGTTGGCCGCCGGGCTGCACGCCTCACGGATCGACGGATCGCCGATCATCTACAACCAGCGCGACACGAGCATTCCGGACCTGCTGATCTGCCGCAAGGAGTGGGCGGAGACGGTGTTGGCTGCGGTCAAGGATTGCGGGGCCTGAAAGATCCTCCCCGCTTCGCGGGGGAGAATCAGATCCCCGCGACTCGCGGTTTCCCCGCGAGTCGCGCGTGGACCAGAGTCAACGAACATGGTAAACGGCCCCTTGGGGAGGGGGAGGTTTGCCGGATATCTGGTTCCTGCTGGCGATCGGGCTGAGCTTCGCCGGCTATTCCGCCTATTGGATCGGCCTGCGCCGCCAAACCCTTCGTCCCAATCGCGCGTCGTGGTTGATCTGGGCCGCGGCGACCGCGCTCGAAGCGCTGACCTATGCCGCGGTCAATCCGGGCGCGCCGCAAGCGATGGTCTTCATCCTGTCCGCGACGGCGTGCATCGCAGTGACGCTCGCCATCTGGCGCCGTTCGTCCTGGGCGCCGCCCTCGCCGACCGAGCGCTTCTGCATGGCTGCGTCGCTGACCGCGCTGATGCTGTGGCTGGTCTTCCGCGAAACCTTTTGGGCGCACATGCTGGTGGTGGCGGCGGTGCCGGTGAGCTTCTGGCCGACCTGGGTCAGCCTCTGGGCCGATCGTGCGCGCGAGCGCTCGCCGGCGTGGGGCCTATGGACCTTCGGGGATCTCGCGACGCTGCTGATCGCAGTGCGCGGGGCTGAATTGGGATTGGCCGAACTCGCCTATATCGTGGTCGAGCTGCTCTGCCATGCCAGCGTCTGGTTCCTGATCGGGCTGGCGACGATCAATCCACTGCGCTCGCTCGGCATGCGTCGCGGCGGCTTGCGCGTCTTCGAGCGCTATCGGCCCTCGTCCAACCTGTTCCGCGTCGGCGACAATCATCTCGGCAAGGCGGTGTTCGCCGCCGCGCCCTTCGCCGAGGGCGATGTGCTGCTCGAATTCACCGGCCGGCGCTTGCCCGCCGATCAGCTACCGAGCCGGATGCAGGGTCGCAGCGATCGCTTCGTGCAGGTCACGCCCGACCATTATATGGGGCCCTCCGGCCAGCTCGACGATCTGGTCAATCACAGCTGCGCGCCCAATGCGGGGCTGCGCTTCGCCGAAGGCGGCGTGTTCCTCGTCGCGATCCGCGCGATCGCAGCGGGCGAGGAGATCAGCTGGGACTATTCGACCACGCTCCGGGAATCGAGCTGGCACATGCTCTGCCAGTGCCGCACGCCCGAATGCCGGCGGGTGATCGGCGATTTCGCTTCGCTCGATGCGGAACGTCAGGCGTGGTTCCGCGCACGCGATCTGGTGGCGCCCTATTTGCGGCACGCGAATGAAGTCGGCGAGAAGCGGGCGGCGGGCTAGCGCGAACGGGCGCGATCTAGCGCGGAATATCGATGAGATGCGCCGCGCTGACCGTCACCGTCTGCTCCCCGGCCAACACCCCCGCGGCGAGGATGGCGGCGACCGTTTCGCGATAGGTGGCGGACACGGCCAGCGCATCGATCGCGGCCCGATCGCGCCACAGGGTGAGCACCCACGCCGCGTCTCCCGTCCGGCCCATCACGCAGCCGGCAAAGCCATGTTGCGCCCGAAACATCGGCAGCGAGACATCCCGCGCGAAGGTCTCATAGGCATCGGCCCGATCGGCCTCGATCCCGGTCGTCCACAATCTGGCGATCATCACAGTCTCCTCGATACCGCAATCGTGGCCGGGACGGCCCTTCCGCTCGACGCCATTGCGATGGACGCTGAGACGCGTGCGTTCGAACGGACGCGAGCGGAGCCAGCTAGGCGGCGAGTTCGTCGGCCGCCGAGGGCGCGCTGCCCAGCGTCAGCACCGCGCGCGCGCCCATCCCTTTGCCGTCGCTGACCAGTTCGAGCGTGCCGTCCATCGCCAGCATCGAATTGGCGCACCAGTGGAGCCCCAATCCGCCCGATTTGTGCGCGCGGGTCGAGAAACCGCGCTGGAACAGCGCCGCGCTCAGGGCGGGATCGAAACCTTCGCCATCGTCGCGAATGGCGATCTCGATGCGGTCGCCGCGCTGCTGGACCGAGACCGCGATGCTGCCCCCGCCCCTGCCCGTCGCGGCGATCGCCTCGGCGGCGTTGGCGAAGAGATTGCCGATCACCTGGCTCAGGATCACCCGGTTGGCGCGCACCGGGTGCGGCCGCGAAGGGAAGCTGAAGGCGATCGAATTCTCCCCCGAGTAGCGCGCGATCGTGGCGTTCTGCGCGACGACCTCGCTGATATCGCAGGTCGCGAGCGCCGGCCGCTCGTTCGCGGTCTCCTGTTGCGCGCCGATGATCTCGAGCACCTGCCGCAGCGCCGCGCGGCCGATGCCGAGCTGCTCACGCCGGTCCGCGCGCTCGCGCTCGACCGCATCGAACGCGGCGGCGAGGAAGGCGATGAGCTTCCCGCGCCGCGGGGGTGCGCAATCGGGATCTGCCAGCTCCGCCAGCGCCCTGTCGAGCGCGGCGCGATCGACGACGGCGCGATCGAGACCCTCGCTGAGCACGGTGGTGACGGGATTCAGCGCGTTGCGGACATTGTGCATCACCGCGACCGCGCTCTCGCTGCGGCCGAGCGTGAAGCTCTGCACCTCGACCTGCTCGCGCAAATCCTTCAATTGGCTGAGCATCGAATTGAAGCTGGTGACGAGGCTGCCGATCTCGTCGTCGCGCGGACGCTCGGTAAGCAGGCCCAACTCACCCGAACGGCGCACTATGCCCATATGGCGCTCGACGCGGTGGAGCGGCTGGAGCACCAGTCGGGTGATCATCCGCCGCAGCACGAGCAGTACCACCGCGAGCAGCAGCGACGAAGCCAGCACCGCCAGGATCAGCATCCGCTTGCCGAGCGTCGAGAGATCGCGCGGCACGCTATAGGTAGCGGTGGCGACGGCGCGCCCGTCCGGCCCGGGGATCGGCACCGCGATGCGCGTGCGCGACGGGCCCGGCGCGACCGTCACCGCCGCGGCGGGCGCGGCAAGCCCGGCCTCGAGCTGGAGCAAGGTGCTCAGCTGCGCCGCGGTCACGCTGCGCGCCATCAATACATAACCGCGCGCGCGCCCGCTGCCGTCGCTGCGACGGACGCGCGCGATGCCGATCGCGGCGAGCGTATCGCCCAGCTTCAGGTAGAAGCCGGCGGAGCTGCGCCCGGCGAGCGCGGCTTCGAAATCGAGGCGTCCGATCGCGCCGACGAGGGCGTCGCGCTTCGCCGGCAGCTCGGCCTGGCGCGCGAGATCGATCCAGCGCGCGATCACCACCGAGCGATCGGGGCGGACATAGGCCATCCCGTCGACGTCGAGATTGACCATCGCGAGCGTCGAGAAGCTCTCCGCCTCGAAGGCGCGGCTCGGCGCTCCCATATAATCCCATGAGGCGGTCCAGTCGCCATAGTCGCGCACCGCGTTCTCGACCTTCGCGGCGAGATCGGCGACCACTGCCTCGGTGCGCCCGACGTGCGCGGCGATCGAATCGCGCTCGAGCCGATTGAAGTTGGGCGTGATGACGGTGGCGAGCAGCAGGGTCAGCGCGGTCGCGCCGAGCAGCCCCACCCCGGTGAGGATGAGGACCAGCTTGGCGCCGAGCGATCGCGGCAGGCGCAGGCGCGCCGCAAACGCCATCAGCCGCAGGTCCCGTTGCCCACGATCTCGAGCTCGGCCGCGGCGGCGAGGCTGCCGCGTTCGGCGAGCGCGAGCGCGTCCTCGGCGACCACCGGCCGGGAGAGATGATAGCCCTGCATATGGCTGCACCCGGCAACGCGCAGCGCCTCGAGCTGGACGGCGGTCTCGACCCCTTCGGCGACGACTTCCATGCCCAGCGCGCGGCCGAGATGGATCACGGTGTGGACGATCGCGGCGGATTCGCGCTCGCGGCCCATTCCGTCGACGAAGCTGCGGTCGATCTTGAGGCAATCGAGCGCGAAGCGGCGGATATTGTAGAGCGACGAATAGCCGGTGCCGAAATCGTCGAGCGCGATGCGAAAGCCCATCTGACGCAGCTTGAACAATGTCTCGGCGGCGCGCTCGACATTGTCGAAGATCGCGGTCTCGGTGATCTCGATCTGGAAGCGGCCCGGATCGACACCGGCATTGGCAACGCGCTCGACGACATGCGCGACGAAATTGGGCCGGCGGAACTGGCGCGGGCTGAAATTGACCGAGACATATTGGCCCGGCCAGGTCCGGAGCGCGACGATAGCCTCGTCGATCACCCAATCGCCGAGTTCATGGATCAGGTTCGATTCCTCGGCGATCGGTATGAACATCGCCGGCGGCACCATGCCATATTCGGGGCTGCACCAGCGGATCAGCGCCTCGAAACCGGTGATGTCGAGATCGCGACCGACGATCGGCTGAAAGACCAGGCGCAGTTCGCCCTTGGCGATCGCCTCGGAAAGCCCGCCCTCGATCTGGCGACGGAAGCGGATCGATTCATCCATGCTCTCGTCGAACACGCGGACGCAGCCGCGCCCCTGGCGCTTGGCTTCGTTGAGCGCGAGATCGGTGCGGCGCATCACGTCGATCGGATCGCCGATGCTGCCCGGCTCGACGAGGAGCAGCCCGACCGAGGCGCCGCCCTGCACCGAATGGCCGAACACCTTGAAGCTGGTGCTGCACGCCTTGATCAGCCGCTCGGAGAGCATCACCGCCTCGTCCTCGCTCGCCACGGGCAGCAGCAATGCGAATTCGTCTCCCCCGAGCCGGGCAACGAAACCGCCTTCGGGGATGCGCGCCTGGAGGATCTCGCAGACCATGCGTAGCAGTTCGTCGCCGGCGAGATGACCCAGCGTGTCATTGACCAGCTTGAAGTGATCAAGGTCCAGCATCGCCATCGCGAAGCAGCGATCGCTTTTCACCGACTGGCCGAGCGCATGGAGGAAGGCGAGCCGATTGGGTGCATCGGTGAGTGAATCGTGGTTGGCCATGTGGATCGCGCGCGATTCATTCGCAGCGAGCTCGAGCTTCTGCTCCTCGAGCAGCGCGATCGCTTTTTTGAGATCGAGATCGACCGTCCAGCGTTGCGCGAGCGCCGTCGCGGTCTGCAGCACTTCCTCGGCCTCGAAAGGCTTGGCGATGTAGAAGATCTTGTCGGCCGGTCCGGCGACGCGGCTGATCTCGAGCGGCGAATGGTCCGAATAGCCGGTGACGATGACGAGGTTGATGTCCGGATCGAGCGCGCGGATCCGGCGCGCGGTCTCCTTGCCGTCGATGCCCGGCGGCATGCGGATGTCGATGAACGCGACGGCGAAGCGCTCCCCGCTCGTCAGCGATTCCGCTACCGCGGCGACCGCGTCGAGCCCCTGCATGCGGTGATCGCAGGCGAAGCGCGGCAGGTCGGTATCGGCTTCGACGGCAGTCTCATCGCCGAACAATTCGGCGGCCATCGCGTTCAGCGCAGCCTCCGCGTCGCCGGGCCCCGCCGCGGCGAAGCATTGGCGATAGGAATCGTGCATGCCGGGCTCGTCGTCGACGATGAGAATGCGCACGCTGTTCCGTTCCCCCGTTTCGCTCGCAGAACAAGGTAAGCAGACAGCGTTAACGAGCGGTAAAATCGAGGCACCGGCTACACCGCACGGGAGCTTGGGGCCTGCCCGAATTCGTTAAGACAGCGGTACAATCCCATAAGGGGGATTTCCCGAACGGCTTTCGTGCCACGTCCAGGCTAAAGACGGTGCGCGGATGCCTCGTCTCCCAAGGCTCCGCCCGTAATGCGTACTGCCTCTCCCCCGGAGCGGTGCCCGGGAGCGAGCCGAAGCCGCCACGATCCCTGCGCGGCTTCGGCTTGACCGGCGGTTTACCCGCGACCCTGCGCGCTCTAGGTCTATCGGCCGAACAGGGAGGATTCATGCCCGAACCGCTGATCGCACGATCGTTGCTCTTCGTGCCGGGGGATAGCACACGCAAGCTGGCCAAGGCTGGCGCCAGTGGCGCGGATCTGGTGCTGCTCGATCTCGAGGATGCCGTCGCCGAAGCGAACAAGGGCGAGGCGCGCACGCTGGTCGCGGAATATCTGCGCGCCGCGCCGCGCGCCCAGCCGCAATGGGTGCGGATCAATCCGCTCGACAGCGCGCACGCGCTTGCCGACCTCGCCGCGATCGTGCCGGCTCGGCCCGATGGCATCATGCTTCCCAAGGCGACCCGCGCCGAGGCCGAACGGCTGCACCATTATCTGACCGCGCTCGAAGCCGCCGCCGGGCTCACGCTCGGAGGCATCCGCACGATCGTGGTGGCGACCGAGACCGCCCCTGCGCTGTTCGGCCTCGGCGACTATGCCGGCTGCCCGCGGCTCGCCGCGCTGACCTGGGGCGCCGAAGACAGCGCCACCGCGCTCGGCGCGACCGACAATCGCGACGAGAATGGCGAGTACGACTTCCCCTATCAGCTGTTCCGCGCACTCTGTCTTGCCGGCGCGGCGGCGGCAGCGGTCACGCCGATCGAGACGATCCATGGCGATTTCCGCGACCTCGACGGCCTCGAGAAAGTCGCCGCCAAGGCCCGGCGCGCGGGCTTTCGCGGTATGCTGGCGATCCATCCCGATCAGGTACCGGTGATCAACCGCGCCTTCTCACCGTCCGAGGCCGAGATCGCACGCGCCGAGCGGATCGTCGCGGCCTTCGCCGCCAACCCGGGCGCAGGAACGATCGGCCTTGACGGCGCGATGCTCGACATGCCCCATTTGAAGCGGGCCCAGGCGGTGCTCGCGATGACCCGAGGCTGATTTGCGACAATTGAATGCTTATAGTTTACAATTAGATATGGACGAAATCCAGTTGGGGGCACGTACCATATAATGATCGAAGCCGAACCCGGCCACGAACCGCTGCCGGTTGGCGAGGACGAGTTCCGGATGATTGCGGACAGCGCGCCGGTCGCGGTCTGGGTGACCCGGCTCGATCGTACCCGCAGCTTCGTGAACCGCGCCTATGTCGAGTTCCTCGGCGTGCCGTACGACGAGGCGCTGGCCTTCGACTGGCGGCGGATCATTCACCCTGAAGACGCCGCGCGCGTGCTCGCGCAATCGGTTGCCGGCGAAGCCAGCCTCGAAACCTTCGATCTGGAGGGGCGCTATCGCAACGCGAGGGGCGAATGGCGGTGGCTGCACTCGACCTCGTCGCCGCGGCGCGATGCGCAGGGCCGGCATATCGGCTTCATCGGCGTCGCGCACGACGTGACCGAAGCAAAGGAAGCCGAGCTGGCGCTGCGCGATCGCGAGGCGCAGCTCTCGGCGTTCATCGCCCAATCGACCGCGGGTTTCGCGCAGGTCGATCTCGAAGGGCATTTCACGCTGGTCAACGACCGCTTCTGCGAGATCGCCGGATGGAGCCGCGACGAGCTGATGGGGATGCGGATGCTGGAGATCACCCATCCCGACGATCGCGACCGCAACCGGCCGCTGTTCGAGCGTGCGGTGGCGGTGGGGACCCCCTACACCCATGAGAAGCGCTATATCCGCAAGGACGGCAGCATCGTCTGGGTCAATAATTCGGTCTCGGTGATCCGCCGCCCCGACGGCGAGCCCTTCGGCGTGCTCGCCGTGACGCTCGACGTCACGCGGCGGCGCGAGGCCGAGGCGCGGCTGCGCAAGAGCGAGGAGAGCCTGCGCCTCGCCACCGAAAGCGCCGGCATGGCGAGTTGGGAGCTCGATCTCGAGACGCTCGAAGGCGAATGGTCGCCCAATCGCTTCGACCTGCTCGGCATGGAACGCCGCGCCGACAGCCGCGGGAGCTTCGACGACTGGATCGAACGCGTTCACCCCGAGGATCGCGAGATGGTACGCACCGCCGCGCAGCGCTGCCTGCGAACCGGCCGGCCCTATACGATCGAATATCGCGTCTGCCGCGCCGACAATCGCGAGGAGCGCTGGCTGCAGAGCCATGGCAGCCGGATCGACTATGAGGGCAAGCGACCGAGCCGCTTCGTCGGCGTCTCGTTCGACATCACCGATCGCAAACGCGCCGAGGACGAGCTGCGCGAAAGCGAGGCGCGATTCCGGACGATCTTCGAACAGGCCAACGATTTCCTCGTCACCACCACGCTCGATCAGGTGATCACCTCGGTGAATCCGGCGGTAGTCGCCGCGCTTGGCTATGCCGAGGACGAAATCGTCGGCGCGAAGATCGGCGATTTCATGGACCCCGATCAGCTCGCGGTCGCGATGGCGGCGTTCGAGCACAAGCTGCGCGAAGGTGGCACCACCCGGCTGAGCGTTACCGTCCGCGCACGCGACGGCCGACCGCTGATCTGGGAGGTCAATTCGCGGCTGACCGCCGACGCCGAAGGCAATCCGACCGGTCTCCACGCGATCGGACGCGACGTGACCGAGGCCAAGCGCGCCGAGGCGCATCTGCGGCTGCTGGTCGACGAGCTCAATCACCGCGTCAAGAACACGCTGGCGATCGTCCAGGGCATTGCCCAGCAAAGCTTCAAGGGGGCAGTCGATCCGGCGACGGCGCGACGGGCGTTCGAAGGGCGGCTGGCGGCGCTTTCGGAGGCGCACAACCTGCTGACGCGCGAGCATTGGGGCGCCGTATCGATGAAGCAGATCATCGGCGACGCGGTGGCGCCGCATGGCGACGCCGCCCGGTTTACGATCGGCGGCCCCGATCTGCCGATCCTCCCCAAGACCGCGATCAGCCTCGCGCTCGCGATGCACGAGCTCTCGACCAATGCGGTCAAGCATGGTGCGCTCTCGCAACCCGAGGGGCATGTCGCGATCCGCTGGACCTGCGTCGAGCGCGAGGGCCGCACCCGGCTTGCGCTGACCTGGGAGGAACGCGGCGGCCCGAAGGTGACGACGCCCACGCGCCGCGGTTTCGGCACGCGGATGATCGAACGCGGCCTCGCCGCCGAGCTCGGCGGCGCCGTCGTCATCGATTTTCGGCCCGAAGGGCTGGTATGCACGGTCGATGCCCCGTTGCCGGAGGGAGCCGAATGAACACCTGGCGAGGTTTGCGCGTGTTGGTGGTCGAGGATGAGCCGGTCGTCGCGATGTGCCTCGAGGACATTCTCGACGGGCTCGGCTGCGAGCCGGTGGGTCCGGTCGGGCGGGTTGCCGAAGGGCTCGCGCTCGCGGAGCGGGAGAATCTCGGCGCGGCGATCCTCGACATCAATCTCGCCGGCGAGCGCAGCACGCCGATCGCCGAGGCGCTCCGCCGGCGCGGTGTGCCCTTCGCCTTCGCCAGCGGATACGGCACCGCGCCCGAGGGCTTCGAAACCTGGCCGCTGATCGAGAAGCCCTATCGCGAGGCAGATATCGACGCGGCGCTCAAGGCCTTGCTGGGCTAACGAGCGGATCAGGCAGGCTCGGGCATCCGCTGGCGGACCTCTTTCGCCAGCTTGTCGCTCAGTTCCGCAAGATGATCGAACCGCGCCTCGAATTGCGCCAGCCCCTGGCTCAGCGAGCGCAGTTCCGGATCGAGGCCCGACAGCTCGGCCTCGGGCATCAGCAATTCGATCGCGTCCCAACGCGACCAGCCGTCGAGCGGCGCGATCCCCAGCATCTGACCGCGCCGGCTGGTCGCGGCCGAGGTGATGCGCGATACCGCGCTGCCCGGCGTGCGGATCGTCACCCGCGCGATCGGCTCGAGCAGATAGGGCGCCGCGGCGGCGAGCGCCTCGCTCATCGCGATCCGGCCAGCGGTGCGGAAGGCGAGCTCGGAACTGTCGACGCTGTGGAAGGAGCCGTCCACCAGCGCCACGGCGACGTCGACCACCGGAAAGCCGAGCGGGCCGCGCAGCATCGCGTCGCGCACGCCCTGCTCCACGGCGGGGATCCACTGACGCGGGATGGCGCCGCCGGTGATCCGCTCCTCGAAGAGGAAACCCTCGCCGCGCGCGCGCGGGCGGATCTCGATGATCACGTCGCCGAACTGGCCGTGCCCGCCGGACTGTTTCTTGTGGCGGCCATGCTGCGTCACGCCGGTGCGGATCGTCTCCTTATAGGCGATCGTCGGCTGGCGGGACGAGACCGCGACGCCGTAGCGCCGCTCGAGCCGCGCGAGCACTACGGCGAGATGCTCCTCGTTCGTGCCATGGAGCAGGGTCTCGCGCGTCGTCTCCTCAAATCCCCATTGCAGCGCCGGATCCTCCTCGGCCAGACGATTGAGCGCGGTCGACAACCGGACCTCGTCCTTATGGTCCCGCGCGGCGATGGCCAGCGTCGAATGGGTGATCGGCGCGACGACGGCGGCCGCGGACGCCGGCGCGCGGCCGGCCATGCCGAGCCGATCGCCCGCACGCGCGGTATCGATCTTGGCGATGCCGACCACGTCGCCCGGTTCGGCGCGCGAAACCTTGGTGGTCGTCGTGCCCTGCAGCACGAACAGCGTACCGGTCCGCAGGACCTTGCCCTCGGAATCGCGCAGCTCGGCTCCTTCGGTGAGCGACGTGCCGAAGATGCGCGCCAGCGCCAGCCTGCCGACCGTGCTGCCGTGCGAGATCTTGAAGACCTGCGCCGCCGCGCCGTCGATCCCGAGCCGGTCCGCGGTCAGCGCCGCTGACGGCGTGTCGTGGCGCAGCATCTTGAGCAGCCGGCGAATCCCGAAGCCGTTGAGCGCGGACCCGAACAGCATCGGGACGATCAGCCCCGCCGCGGTCTCGCGCATGATGTCTCCGAAGACCGTCTCGAGCTGCGGCACCTCGTCGTTGAGCAGTTGCTCGAGCAGCACGTCGTCATGGTCGGCCAGCTGCTCGAGCATGTGGAAGCGCGCGCCGGCCTCATTGTCGCGCAGGTCCTCGGTCAGCGGGACCGGCTCGGAGGCGCGGCCGGGCTGATAATGGTAGGCGCGCTCGAGAGCGAGATCGACGAACCCGGCCACGCGCTCGCCCTCGCGGATCGGGATCTGCCGCGCGACGATCGCCGCGCCGCTCAACGGCTGGAGCGCCGCCAGCAGATCCTCGATGCTGCCGCGCGCCTGATCGATCTTGTTGACGAAGAGCGCGTGCGGAAGGCCGAGTGCCTCGAGCCGCCGCAACAGGGGTTCGATCAGCGGCGCTCGCGCCGGATCGGGATCGATCACGACGAGCGCCAGATCGGCCAGCTCGAGCGCGCGCTCGCCGTCCGCCGCAAAGGCGAGCGAACCCGGCGAGTCGATCAGCACATAGGTTTCGTTCATCCAGTCGAAGCGCGCGAGGTTGAGCTCGGTCGAGCTCCCGCGCGTTCGCGCCTCCGGACTGGCATCCCCGATGCTCGTACCCGCACCTACCGCGCCGAGCCGGGCGCTCGTGCCGGTCGCGAACAACAGGGATTCGAGAAGACTGGTCTTGCCCGCGCCGGCAGGGCCGACGATCGCGATTGCTCTGGTGCCGTGGCTTGCCTGATCCATAGCGCGCCTCTCCTGCGTGACCCGCGTCTGTCGCGCAGGGGTCCGTGGGAGTCGCGACCATCGGCCCAGCCGCGGCCGAACGCAAGCCGGGAACCGGCATCCCGCCGCCGCGGAACGCCGGTTCCTCGTTCAGGCCGCGGCGGCGAGGGGCGCGAGACGACCGGCGTGCTCGAAAGCGGCCTGGATCGCGGTTTCGCGCTGTTCGGCGCCCATCGCCACGCCTTCGGCCACGACGAATTCGACATCGGCGATACCGATGAAGCCGAGAAGCGCGCGGAGATGCGTCTCGGCATGCTCCATCGCCGCGGCGGGCCCCTGCGAATAGACCCCGCCACGCGACAGCGCGACGATCACCTTCTTGGCTCCAGCCAGCCCTTCGGGCCCGTTCTCGCCGTAGCGGAAGGTCTTGCCCGCGACGAGGATGTGGTCGAACCAGGCCTTGAGCTGCGAGGCCAGGCCGAAATTGTACATCGGCGCGCCGATCACGACGACATCGGCATCGAGAAACTCGTCGAGCACCGCGGCAGCCTGCCCGGTCGCGTATCCCGAGAGCGTGAGGTGCGGCAGCGGCTCGGCAGCGAGATCGCGATAGCGGGTATCGAGCGATCCATGCGTGGTGCGCAGCCGCTCGACGATCGCCGCGGAGACGGCGCGGCTCGCCGAGGTTTCGCCCTGAATCGAGGAATCGAGATGCAGAAGTTTCATGGGGGACTATCCAAATCCGTTTCGGTCCCCAACTAGCTATGGAGGCGGCTAACCCTCGCCAAGAACGCATATTTTCAGGACCAGGTCACATGGAATTGACTGCCACCGCCGCGCCCGTTCCGCTGAATCATCGCGGCGAGCAATGCATCGCCATCGCCCGCCATCTCGCCTGGATCGGCGATCGCTGGACGCTGCCGGTGGTGGTGACGCTCGACGGCGGGCCGCTGCGCTTCAACCAGCTCCGCCGCGCCGTTGCCGGCATCTCGCAGCAGATGCTCACCCGCACGCTGCGCGGGCTCGAGCGCGACGGGATCGTGCGCCGCACGGTCCACCCCACCGTGCCGCCGCAAGTCGAATATGCGCTGACCCCGCTCGGGACCTCGCTCTCGGTTCAGGCCAAGCAGCTCGGCGGCTGGGTGCAGTCCAATCTGGCAGAGCTCACCGCGAACCGCGCGGCGTTCGATACCCTGAGAGAGGCCGAGTAACGCACCGTCCGCCGCTCCCGGGGTGTAGGCAAATATCGGCGAGTCGTCGGCGGCGAATGTAGGATTTCGCCGGTCTAGAGTCGCAAGAGTCGCGCAAAAGCGACTCTCTCGTTGCGCGGCGGCGACATTTTGTTGCGCGTGGGCTGTAGGAAATCGACGGCGTCAAAGAGCGCGGCGCGGCACAGCCGGACCGGCGCCGAGGGCAGCATGCGAAATCCTACATTGCAAGCCGCAGCGCTGGCGGTCTGAATTGGTACTATACCATTTCGGGAGTCGAGGCGGCCGCCCTCCCTCGCCCAATCGTCAGCTGACGGAGAGATCTGCGACCAACGCGGCATTTCCCGGGGCGACCCGAACGTATACGTTATTTTCAATGGTATGCTTAGGCGACATGGATTGGTACGCATGCCCGTGTCGATTGCGATCCAGAAGACGCGACCGCGCGTCCGCCCCGATCCCCATCGAGACGGTTCTGTTCCCGGCGGCCGTTCCGGCCGCGTGTACGAGAGGAAGACAATGATGCGTTTGCGCCAGGCCGCCCTTCTGTCCACGGCTCTGACCTGCTTCGCTGCCGGCGCTCAGGCGCAAGAAGCTCCCGCCACGCCGCCCGCCGCAACGCCGTCGAGCGAACCTGCGGCCCAATCCGGCGCCGACACCCCCGCCGACGAAGTCGTCGTCACCGGCTATACCGGCAGCCTTCGCCAGGCGATCCAGCTCAAGCGCAACGCCAATGCCGTGATGGACGCGATCTCCGCCGAGGACATCGGCAAGTTCCCCGATCGCAACGTCGCCGAATCCTTGTCGCACATCCCCGGCGTCTCGATCGATCGCCGCTTCGGCGAGGGCGAGAAGGTCGCGATCCTCGGCACCGATCCCGCGCTCAACCGCATGCTGCTCGACGGCCACGGCCTCGCCTCGGCCGATTGGGGCGGGAACGACAACGACCCCAGCAGCCGCACGTTCAACTATTCGCTGCTCGCGCCCGAGCTGGTCGACCGGCTCGAGGTCTTCAAATCGCCCGAGGCGCGGATCGAGGAAGGCAGCCTCGGCGGCACCGTGATCGTCCGCACGCGCCGTCCGCTCGACCTCCCGGCGCATTCGATCTTCGCGTCGGCCGGCTATTCGTACAATGATCGCGCGGAGAAGGGGAACATTCGCGGCTCCGGCCTCTACAGCTGGAAGAACGACGCGGACACGTTCGGCGTCCTGATCGCGGCGACCTACGACAAGCAGAATCTCGTGCGCTCGGGCGCCGAGTTCTTCGGCTATGACAATGCCAACGGCTCCGGCAGCCCGTTCATGACGACCAACGCCGCCGGCCAGCGCGTGCTCAAGAACCCCAATGCCGTGATCACGGGCGGCACGCTCGCCGATCTCGACAAGGCAGCATCGCCCTTCGGGATCAACTATGCCTATTTCCAGCAGAAGCGCGAGCGCGCCAGCCTCGCCGGCACGGTGCAGTTCCGCCCGACGAGCGACCTGACCCTCACGCTCAACGGCCTGCACATCGAAGGCAATTACAACAATTACAGCCAGTCGATGTACACGATCCCCGGCGCGTGGACCGGCGACGTGCTCCAGTCGGCCACCATTTCGAACGGAGTGGTGACCGATGCCAGCTTCGGCGCCGCCACCAGCCAGAGCGCGCAGCTCGACACGCTGGTCCGCCACACCAAGCTCAAGACCGACACGCTCAACTTCTTCGCCGACTGGGAAGACGATGACGGCGCCAGACTGTCCTTCGCCGGCGGCTGGAGCAGGGCGACCGGTGGGCGGAATCCCGAATATCTCTTCAACGTCCAGACCAAGCTGCCGTTCAGCTATTCGATCAGCCCGACCTCGGCGGATGTGAACTTCGTCGGCGACCTCACCAATCCGGCCAATTACTTCACCAACCCGAACAACAATCCGGCGACGATCGAGGGCCAGCCCGTGATCGTCAACGGCGTGCCGCTCGTCGCCGCGCAGATCGGCGGCCTCGACTACAGCGTCACCACCGACAGCGACGCGTTCGCCGGCTTCGACGCGACCGTCCCGGTCGGCGGCTTCTTCACCCAGGTGCAGATCGGCGGGCGCTTCACGCACCATATCAATCGCGTCGATGCGCGCGGCGTGAACACCTATCTCCAGCAGTCGATGCTCGCCTCGGACCTCGGCGTCGAGACGCTGGTGACTCCCGACGGCGTGTTCAGCGGCACCGGCGCCAGCGGCAGCGCTACCCAATATCTGAACCTGCCCGAGCAATCGGTGATCGACATCCTCGCCAATGCGATCAACTCGCCGCTGGTGGACAAGATCGGCGCCACCACGCGCGTGAAGGAAACGATCGCGGCGACCTATGTCCAGTTCAACTTCGAGAGCGGCGGGCTGCGCGGCAATATCGGCGGGCGGCTCGTCTACACGAAGAACCTGTCGCAATATGCGCTGGCGCTGCCGACGCCGGCCGATCCCAATCCGCGTCCGGTGCCGACCAGCACCGCGAGCGACTATCTGAAGTTCCTGCCGTCGTTCAACATCGCCTATGAGGTCAATCCGAAGCTGATCTTCCGCGGGGCGGTGGCGAAAGTGATCTCCCGGCCGCGCTATCAGGATCTGGCGGCCTCGATCACCCAGAACGACGTCACCTATGACGCCGGCGGCGGCAATCCCAATCTGAAGCCGTATGAATCGACCAATTTCGAAGTCACGGCGGAATATTATCCGGCGCCCGGCGCGCTGCTCTCGCTCGAACTCTATCGCCGCGAGATCTCCAACTACATCATCAACACGCGCCGCGAAGGCGTCACGCTCTACAACTCGCTGACCGGGCAGCTCGAGAACCGGTACAGCGTGTCGCAGCCGGTCAATGGCGGCAAGGCGAAGGTCAACGGCGTGCTCGTGCACGGCCAGGCGGAAATCTGGGGCGGGTTCGGCATCCAGGCCAATTATGCCTATCAGGACAGCAGCACCTCGACGACGCTCGACACGACCGAGATCCTCAACCTTCCCTATCTCTCGAAGCACACCGTCAACATCATTCCCTATTTCGAGAGCGGGCCGTTCCAGGCGCGGCTGAGCTACAATTACCGCTCCTCCTATTTCCGGACGATCGGGCGTCTCGGCTCGCAGGAAATGGTCGCGCCGTACAACCAGCTCGATGCCTCGGCCTCGTTCAAGGTGAACGACAACATCACGCTCTCGGTGCAGGCGCAGAACCTGCTCGACGAGACCTATCTGCAGTATAGCGGCACGCCCGATCGGCCCTCGGCATTCTACAAGAACGGCCGTACCTTCGTGGGGAGCATCTCGCTCCGCATGTAGTGCGCGCGGCGCCTGCCGATCCAGATTGCGGACATTCGCGCCTCCCCGACCCTGCCCCGGGGAGGCGCTTGAAGCGCACCCGTGCGACGAATAGCCGATATCGCGCTGCGAGGAAGATCCATCGGGGTACGGGGACCGGTGCATTCCGCCGCAGAAGAGCTATGCTGGCGGCCATGAGCCACGATCCTGTCCGTCCCGGCGCCCCCGTCCCCTCGCTGATTTCACGCCGCACCGCGCTGGCGATGCTGTCATCCTCCGCCGCGCTGGCCGCTTGCAGCGGCGGTGGCGGAGGATCGCCCGCGCCGACCCCGTCGCCGACCCCGACCCCCACGCCCACTGCGACGCCCACGCCGGTCTCGGGTCCCGCGTGGTTCGGCTATGGCCGCGATGCGCAGCACACGGCGGTGAGCGCGATCGCGTCGCAGGATCTCGGCCGCATCAGCTGGTCGACCCCGGTCGACCTTGCGCCGCAATATACGCAGTCGGGCGCGCTGCTCACCCATTACGGCTCGCCGGTGGTCACGACGAACAACACCGTGGTGATCCCGGTGAAGACCGCGGCCACCGGCGGTTACCGCGTCGAGGCCCGCGACGGCGGGACCGGCACGCTCCTGTGGTCGGCGACCACCGACTATATCACGCCGCCGCGCAACTGGCTGCCGCCGTACAATCTGCTCCTCACCCAGCAAGGCCGCCTCTATGCGCCGGGCGCCGGCGGCAAGCTGCTGATGCGCGCCGATGCGACCGCGACGACCGGCAGTTTCACGCCACAGATTTTCTACGGCGCGGCGACCTACAACGCCAATCCGGCCGCGTTCGACGGCAGCGTCTTCATCAACACGCCGATCACCGCCGATGCGCAGGGCAATCTCTTCTTTGGCTTCGTCGTGACCGGCGCGAACTCCGCGGGGCTGGTCAGCGGCATCGCGCGGGTCGCGCCCGACGGCACGGGCATCTGGGTCGGCGCCGCCGCCGCGGCGGGGGATCCTTCGATCCAGAAGCCCGCAATGAATTGCGCCCCTGCCCTCTCGATCGACGGCAACAGGATCTACATCGCCGTGAACCGCGGCTCGGCGAGCGCGACGCAAACGGGGTTCCTGCTCGCGCTCGACAGCACGACGCTCGCGACCCGCGCCAAGGTCGCGCTGACCGACCCGAACCTGCTCACCCCCGCGCGCATCAGCGACGACGGCACGGCGTCGCCGGTGGTCGGTCCCGACGGCCGCGTGTTCTACGGCGTGCTCGAAGCGCAGTTCCCGACGCACAATGCGCGAGGCTGGCTGCTCCAGTTCGACGCGCTGCTCAATCCAGTGGGGGTCCCGGGCAGCTTCGGCTGGGACGTATCGCCCAGCGTGATCCCCGCATCGATGGTGCCATCCTACACCGGCACGTCGACCTATCTGCTCGCGCAGAAGTACAACAATTATTTCGGGGTCGGCACGGGCGACGGGCTCAACCGGATGGCCGTGCTCGACCCCAAGTCGAGCCAGGCCGACCCGATCGCGCCGGGCGTGCAGGTGATGCGCGAAGTGCTGACGATCATCGGGCCCACGCTGGACGGCAGCTCGGCCAATTCGCGGCGCGAATGGTGCATCAACACGATGGCCGCGGACCCGCAGCGCCGGTCGGTCCTCGCGAACAACGAGGACGGGGTGCTGTACCGTTGGGATCTGGGCACCAACACGCTGTCGCAGGGGCTGCGGCTCAACAACGGGCTCGGCCAGGCCTATACGCCGACGCTCGTCGGCGCCGATGGCGCGGTGTACGCGATCAGCAACGCGGTCCTCTATTCGATCCGGGCCAGCTAGGCCGCCCCCGGGTCAAGCCCGGGGTGACGAAGGAAGGTCCGCCAACCGCCTCACCGGCGAAACGGGTCGCTGAAGCGCGGATCGGTGGTGAGCGCGGGGTCGCTCAGCGTCATCAGGAAAGCGACCAGCGCGGCGCGATCCGCTGCGTCGAGGTTCAGCCGCTGCGGCTGTCCGCCCCGCCGCAGGCGATCGTCGAGCGCCGGGCCCGGCTGAATGCCATGGTCGTAGAAGTCGACGACCTCGGCCAGCGTCGCGAAGCGGCCATCGTGCATATAGGGCCCGGTCAGCCCGACGCTGCGCAGCGACGGCGCCTTGAACAGGCGCGTCTCGCCGGCGTCGAGACCGTTGCTGTGCGCGTCCGCAGTCAGTGCGAAGGTCGGCGGAAGGTGACAGGAGGAGCAGCCGGCCCCGCCCTCGCCCACGCGCATCATGAACAGCCGCCGGCCGCGATTTTCCTGCGGCGTGAAGTTCGGCAGGTCGACGTCGAGCGCGCGGTTGGGCGCGGCGGGCGAGAAGACCCGCGCATAACCCGCGTCCCACCGGCTCGAACTCGAGATCATCGCGCGCACGAATTGGGCGAGCGCCTGCTGGATCCGTGGTTCGGCGATCTTCGGGCTGCCGAACGCCCAGGCGAACAGCGCCGGATAATAGGGGGTCGCGGCCATTTTCCGGGTCAGGGCATCGAAGCCGCCCGCGGCCCCGCCCCATCCCATCTCGACCAGGCTGTGGAACGGATGGCTCGCCTGCGCCTCCACGCTGGCTGCGCGCCGGTCCCAGAAAGTGGTGCCGGGCCGCCAGTAACGGAGATTGCCGAGCCGCATCGCGTGGAAATCGGTGGTGGCGGCGGTGCTGATCCCGTTGCTGAACCGCATCGGGTCGGTGAAGCCGAGCGCCTGCTGGTGGCAGGAGGCGCACGAGGCCTTGTCGTTGGTGCTCAGCCGCAGATCGTAGAACAGCACCCGGCCGAGCGTCGCCACGCGATCATCGATCGCGTTGGAGGCGGGGCTGTTGTCCAGCGCCGCCACCGTCCGATCGAAATAGGCGGGGAGCCTCGACGCGGAATAATCGGCGACCCTGGCGAAATCGATGGTGGTGCGCTCCGCGACGCCCGCGGGCGTCGCGGACCGCGGGGCGTTTCCCCCACCTCCGCATGCCGCCAGCGCGAACGTCACAACGCTGATGGCCAGCCACGCCATCCCCCCCAAGCGCATCGGCATCCCTTTTTCCACGCCTGACCCTAACGCCGTTTTGGCGCCGGGGCGACGGCTTTCCCTCTAGAAACTGGCGTCGAAGCCCAGCCGGATGCTCCGGGGCCGAAGGGGCGTGGTCTGGTCGCGCTCGCGGATCAGGAAGGGCGATCCGAGGGCGAACCGATTGCCGCGCGCATCGAGCAGATTGGTGAGCGCGACGCTGATCCCTCGCCGCTCCCCGCCCATGCGCATTTCGAACCCGGTATCGAGATAATCGCCCTGGAGGCGACCGAGGAGCGGTCCGATCCCGAGCGTCGACTTGCCGACATAGCGCGCATAGCCGTTCGCAGTGAACTGGAGCCCATTGCCGAGCGTCCCGCTCCAGGTGGCGCCCAACCGGCCGCTTGCGTCGGCGACGTTCGGCAGGCGGTCGATCTGCACCACCAGCGCATCTTCCGCGGGAAGCGTCACGAACGCGCGCTCGGTGACCTTGCTGTTGTTGAGGTAGAGCGCGGCGTCGAGCTCCAGCCCGGCGATCGGGCGCCAGCGCGAGATCATGCCGATCGAAAGGACGCGGCCGTCCCCGGCATTGGCGGTGGTGGGGAAGCCGAACCCGTCGATCAGATCGGCCTGGATGTCGGTCCAGCGCGTCGCCGCCGCGCTCACGGCGACATCGAGCGCGGGGCTGCGATAGCGCGCGCCCGCCTCGGCGGTGGAGACCCGGTCGCCGGCGAAGCGCTGGATGAATTCGCGGCGGACGGCGATCCCGCCGGGCCGGAAGCCCTGCTGAAAGCGCGCGAACAGGGTCAGCGCATCGGTGGCGCGATAGGCCGCGGCGACCGAGGGAAGCAGGCGCGTCTCGACGCGCGAAGCGCTCGCCATCGGATCCATCCGGAAGGCGACCGTCTTGGCGACATCTTCCGAGGTTCCCGACAACCGGGCATGCGTCAGCCGCCCGCCGAAGGTCAGGGTGAAGCGATCGCGCGGCTCGACGGTAGCCTCGCCGTAGAGCGTCGCCTCCTCGACCTGATTGCTGACGCCGGTGAGCGGCGTGCCGAACGCGACTTCCATCCGGCGATTGGTGCGCGCCTCATTGTGCAGCACGCTCGCGGCGACCAGCCAGCCGGTGCCGTTGGTGCCGCGGCGGGCGAGCCGCACCTCGCCCGTGACCATCGAGATGCGGTTGGCCTGCGAATAGGCGGCGATGGGCGCGCTCGCGGCGGGCCGGATCCCGGGATTCGCGGGCTCGGAAAGCTCGGGACCTTCGAAACGCTCGAAGACATATTGGCCGGCATAGCCGAGCGACGATGTCAGCTCGAGCGACCCCCAATGTTTGCGCGCGACCAGATCCGCGAGCCAATAGTCGTTGCGGAACGGCTGGGCGATGCTGCTCGCCCGATCGAGCTCGCCGACGCTGCGTTCGGCATATTGGCTGTCGTCGCCATCGATGCGCTGACCCACGGCATTCAGGTCGACGATCCAGTCGTCGCCCGGATCGACCCGCAGCCCGACGCGCCCGCCGAAGGTCCGCACGCTATTGACGTCGTCCAGTCCGCGCCGGACATCGTCGATATAGCCGCCCTCGATCGATCCGAAGGCGAGCGCGCGCAGCCCGATCACGTCTTCCTTGAGGGGAATATTGAGGATGGCGCCGCCATCGACTCCGGGCTGGCCGTGCTGGACGGCCTGAACGCCACCCCAGGCGGCGCCTTCGAACGACCGGAGATCGGGCGCGCGCGGCACGACGCGCACGACACCCCCCAGCGATCCGGCGCCGTACAACGTGCCCTGCGGTCCCTCGAGCACTTCGACGCTCTGGACGTCGTAGAGCCGCAAATTGGGGTCGGGCGCGCTATAGGTGATGCGGCTGTTTCCCCAATATTGGCCGACGGTCGACTGGGTCGGGCCGACGAAGCTCGAATCGGCGATACCGCGGATGAAGAGCTTGTTGCGGCCCGGCCCCAGATGCGTCGAAGCCACGCTGGCGATGCGCGCTTCGATCGCCTCGGTCCCGCGCAGGCTGTCGGACGCGGAGAATTCGGATCCGGCGACGATCTGCACGCCGCCCGGATAGGAACCCAGCGGTACGTCGCGCTTGGACGCGGTCACCATGATTTCCTGGGTCGGCGATTCGACCTCCACCGGCGCCGTCTGCGGCACGCGCGGGCGCGGAGGTTTCGCCGCACGCCGCGCCGGCGCCCGCTCGATCAGATAGGTCGCCGGCGCGACCCGACGCGCCCGCAGATCGGTACCCGACAACATCCGCTCGAGCGCCTGCGATGCGAGGAACCGCCCGCGCACCGGCCGCACCGATGTGTCCGCGATGCGCGCCTCGCGAAAGCCGATGCTCGAACCCGTCTGCCGGCTGAGCAGCCGGATGGCGGAATCCAGCCGCGATTCGCTGACGTCGACCTCCACCACCCGCTCCTGCGCAACCGCAGGAGACGCTATCGTCAACAACACAAGGGCGAGCGGGCTAGCGGGGCGCACCATTGGCGGGGGACATCGTCCATCCTTCCCCGTTCTTCACGAACCTGACGCCGAGGAACGGCCCCGCGCGCGCCAGTATTTCCTCGGGCGTGCCGTCCAGCCTGAGCGTTCCGCTGATCGGAAGCTTCCCCGCGCCATCGGCGGTGCGCACCGGCCGGCCGAGGCTGCGCGTCAGATCGCGTGCGACCTGCTCGAGCGAGGCGTTGTCATAATGCAGCTCGCCCGACGCCCAGCTGCCGATTGCCTGCGGATTGACCCTGCCGAGGACGAGATCAGCCCCCCGGCCCGGCCGCTTCAGCGTGTCGCCCGGCGCGAGGCGCACTTCGCCCGGCCCCGGCTGATAGATGACCGCGCCTTCGGCGACGGCGACCTCGAGCGCATCGCCGTCCTGCACCACGTTGAACACCGTCCCGGCATCGAGCAGCCGCGTTCCGCCGGCCATGACGACGAAGGGATCGCCGGCATCGTGCCGCACCTCGAAGCGCGCCTCGCCCTGCTCCAGCACCACATGCCGGGGCGTATCGGGGTCGATCGTCACGCGCGTATCACCGTTCAGCGCGAGCTTCGATCCGTCGGCGAGCGCGATCGTGCGATGCTCGCCCGGGGCAGTCGCGATCTGTTGCGCAGGCGCGTCGCGATCGAGCACGGCCCAGCCGCCGACGGCAGCGACGGCCGCCGCGACCGCGGTGCCGGCCCCGACCCACCAGCGCCGCCGCGGCTGCACATCTACCGCAGGCGCCGCCACGGGCGCGGGGGCCGATGCCAAAAGCGCCTCGGCCCATGCCGTGTCCGCAAGCACGGCCTCATAGGCGGCGAGACGCGTGGGATCCTGCTCCAGCCATTCGGTGAAGCCGTCCCAGTCCTCGAACGCCGGATCCTGGAGGCGAATTGCCCAGAGCCGGGCCGCCTCCTCGATCTCCAGATGTTGTGCGCTCATCGTCATAACGTCCCTATGACGGAGCCCGGGCGATTATTCCGCATCGAATTTCGCCCTGAGCTGCGCGAGCGCGCGATACGCCTTTTGCAGATCCTTCTCGACCGAGCTCAGGCTGACCCCCAGCTCGCGGGCGATCACCGCCTGGCCGATGCCGTCGAGCCGACAGCGACGGAATACCAGCTCGACGCGCGGCCCCAGTGCGGCGAGCGCTTGCTGGATCTGACGCAGCTGCTCGCGGGCGATCAGCGCGCGCTCGCCCTGCGCCTCCTCTTCGTCACCGACGCTGGCATCGTGCCAATCCTGATGCCGGCGCTCGCGGCTCACCGTCGAACGGCGCCGGTCGCGGACGAGGTTCTCGGCGGCGCGGAACAGATAGGAGAGCGGATCGGCGATCGGCTGGGTAGGCGTCGCGGCGACGCGCTGCCACAGGTCGTGGAGCACGTCCTCGGCATCCTCGCCCATCCCGCGTGCAGCGAGGAAGCGGAGCAATCGGCTCCGCTCGTTCAGGACAACGCGCTGGAGCCCGCTAATGTCGCCAGCCCGATTCATCGCGCGCGGCAAAGCATTTCCGGGAGCGCTTGCCAACCCCGGTCCGAGGGATGCGAGACAGCGAGGCCGAACGGCAGGCAGGATCGAGAGCTCATGCGGATTCAGAGCGCCTGCCCTTGCAATTCGGCGGCGTCACGCGCCCGGGCGAACGCCGAGACATGTGGCGGTTCGGGAACGATCGCGGCGCGCGGCGACGGCGCGCTCTCGGCCCCGCCCAGCCAGGGCAGCGGATCGACGGCACTTCCACCGACGCGCACTTCGAAATGGAGATGGCTCCCGGTCGACCGTCCGGTCGAGCCCATCAGCGCGACGGGCTGACCCTGCTCGACGCGCGCGCCCGGGCGCACGAGAATCCGCGAGAGATGGGCGTAGCGCGTTCCGACCGCGCCATCATGCGCGATCTCGACCATCCCGCCATAGCTTCCCGCGGTGCCGGCAAAGCGCACGGTGCCGGGAGCGGCGGCGAGCACCGGCGTCCCGAGAGGACCCGGAATGTCGATCCCGTAATGCACGGCAGGGGTCCCGCGAAGGGGATCGCCGCGCCGACCGAAGCGCGAGGACAATCGTGGCAGCGCCACGCGTGCGCGCGCGACGCGCCGCTCCGCCGCGACCACGGACCGCGCCTCCGATGGCGGCGTCTCCGTCGGGGATAAGCGAAAGGCGGCGTCGGCGCCGCCGGGTAGTTCGGGGGTGATGCCCGGCTGCACCGGGCCGGCGGCGTCCGGGGGGGACGCGATCAACAGGGCCAGGTACGGGGGTAAAATGCCGGGCATCATTGGCACGACGGAGCCGGCAAGCCGAACCCGTAAGCCCGCCGGACAAAAAATTTTTGCCCGGCGGATCGTTGCGGAAACCCGCGCCACGCGCCGTCTCACTCCCCGTCAGTACATGCTTTTTCAGCCAGGGAGGCCGAGATGAACCCCACCGAGCGCCGCATGCTCGACATGCTCAAAATGGGCCGCGATCGCTATGGCGTGGTCGCAGTCAAGGCGGAGTTCGAGGCGGAGGGCACGCGCCCGGACGAGTTCCTGCGCCTGCTCGAGATCGCACATCGCGCCGACCTCAAGGTCGCGCTCAAGATCGGCGGCTGCGAGGCGGTATCCGATCTGCTCGCCTCGAAGCTCTACGGCGTCGATCACGTCATCGCGCCGATGGTCGAGACGCCCTATGCGCTCACCAAATTCGCCGAGGCCAGGGCCAAGACCTATGGCGACAATGCCGAGGGCACGCAGTTCCTGTTCAACCTCGAGACCGAGGCGACCTTGCGCAACCTCGACGCGATGCTGCCGATCGCCAAGGCGGAGCTCGACGGCATCGTGTTCGGCCGGGTGGACTTCACGCTGTCGCGCGGGCTGCCGCGCAAGAGCATCAACGATCGCCAGATCACCGACGCGGTGCTGCAGGTCGCGCGGGCCTGCGCGGCCAACGACCTGGCCCTCGTCGTCGGCGGCTCGGTCGCAGTCGAGGCCGGCCCGGCGCTGCGCGAGATCCGCGCCGTCCGGCTCGACCGGTTCGAGACGCGCAAGGTGATCTTCGACGGCGCGATGGCCGAATCGCCGCTGTTCGAGGCCGGGATCGCCAACGCCGTGGCGTTCGAGCTCGCCTGGCTCGAGAACAAGCGCGACCATTATCGTGCGATCGCCGACGAGGATCTGTCGCGCATCCGCATGATCCGCGAGCGCAGCGCCGGCGCGGCGATCGATCGCCTCGCGAGCGCGGCCGCCTGATCCGATGCCGCTGCACGAGGAAGTCTCCGCGCTGATGCGCGGCGTCGCCGCCGACGTGGTGATGCCGCGCTTCCGCACGCTCGCCGATGCCGAGATCGCGACCAAGAGCGCGGGCGAGGTCGTCACGATCGTCGACCGCGAGGCCGAGCTTCGGCTGTACGACGGGCTCGCGGCGCTCGGGCTCGGCGCGCGGATCCTCGGCGAGGAAGCGGCCGAGGAGGATCCGGCGCTGCTCGACAATGTCGGCGACGGGCTGGTCTGGCTGGTCGATCCGCTCGACGGTACCGCCAACTTCGCCGCCGGGCGCGCGCCCTTCGGGATGATGATCGCGCTGGTCGAGAATGGCAGCACGGTCGCGGGGTGGATGCTCGATCCGCTGAGCGGCCGGATGTGCGACGCCGTGCGGGGCATGGGCGCGACCTGCGACGGCGCGGTGGTCCGCGCCCGCCCGACCGGCGCGCTGCGTCCGCGCGCGGCGCTGGGCACGCATTTCCTCGGCCCCGATCGGCGCGCGCGGGTCCATGCCCAGGCCGATCTGCATCTCGATGTCGTCCCCGTCCCGCGCTGCGCCGCCGAAAGCTATCCGCGGCTGGTGTTCGGGGAGGACGACGCCGCATTGTTCCAGCGCATTCTCCCTTGGGACCACGCGGCGGGCGCGCTGTTCGTGACCGAGGCCGGCGGGATGGTCACGCATTGGGACGGTTCGCCGTGGCGCGTCGGCGGGCCCGGGATCGGCGTGCTCGCCGCCGCCAGCCCCCGGCTGTGGGAGCGCGCCGCCGACGTCCTGCTGAGCCCGACGGCCGGGCTCGTCGAAAGGGATCGGCTCGCCGCATGATTGCCCGTTGGAAGCTTCTCGCGGGCTGCGCGCTCGCTGCCATGCCCCTGCCCGCCGCCGCCCAGCTCGCCTCGCCCGTCGCGACGGCGCAGCAGCCGGCCAATCCGACGGCGCGCGGTGCCGCCGCGGCGCAAGTCGCGGTGCCGTCCGCGAAGGTCGCGCCGTATCAGCCGACCGTGATCGAGGCGCCCGCCTTCGCCCCGGTGGAACCGCAGCGCGATGCGCCCGCGAAACCGGCGCCGGCGACGCCCCCCAGCGAGTTCGAGAGCTTCGTCTCGGCGGCGGCAGGCACGCCGTTGCGCCGCTTCGGCGCCGATCTGCTCGTCCCCGGCGCGCGCGACTTCGCGGCGGGACCGAGCGCGACGGTGCCGCCCGACTATCGGCTCAACCCCGGCGACGAATTGCTGCTCGGACTCACCGGATCGGTCCAGGCCGCCAATATCCGCCTGTCGATCGACAGCGAGGGGCGGATATTCGTTCCCCGGATCGGCGCGATCATGGTCGCCGGCGTGCGCTATGGCGATCTGCACGACGTGATCGCGCGCCGCGTCTCGCGGCAATATCGCGGCTTCCAGCTCGAAGTTTCCGTGGCCCGCCTTCACGGCGTGACCGTCTATGTCACCGGCTTCGCGGCGGCGCCGGGCTCCTACACCGTCGGCAGCCTGTCGACCCTCGTCAACGCCGTGCTCGCCTCGGGCGGCCCGGCCGCCGGCGGCAGCTTCCGCTCGATCCAGCTGCGCCGCGGCGGCACGCTGGTCTCGGATTTCGACCTCTACGATCTGCTGCTCAAGGGCGACCGCAGCGGCGACGCCGTGCTCCAGAATGGCGACGTGATCTACATCGCCCCCGCCGGCGAGCAGGTCGCGGTGATCGGCAGCGTCAATCGCGAGGCGATCTTCGAAGTCGCTCCCGGCGAAACGGTCAACGACGCGATCCGCTATGCCGGCGGCGTCAACACGGTCGCCGATGCGAGCCGGCTGATGGTGTTCGACTCGCTCGGCCGCGAGGGCAAGGGCTGGGAGGAGCTCGGCGCGGTCGAAGCGACGGCGCGCAAGGCGCGGCGCGGCGACATCGTGCGCGTGCTCTCGCAGGTCGGCATCGCGCGCCCGCTCGCGCAGCAATCGGTGCTGGTCACGATCAGCGGCGAAGTGGCGAAGCCCGGGCGCTATTATTTCAAGCCGGGCACCCGGCTCGCCGATGTCGTCGCGCAGGCCGGCGGGCTCACCGCCGAAGCCTTTCCCTATGCCAGCGTGATCACGCGCGAGAGCGTCAAGGCACAGCAGCAGCAGAGCTTCGAGCGCGCGGTCGAGGATGTCGAGCTGTTGCTCACTGCCCAGCCGGTGACATCGGCCAATCGCGCCCAGCTCGTCCAGCCGGCCAATCTCTCGCTGGTCCGCTCGATCGTCGATCAACTGCGCGAGCGCCGCCCCAGCGGGCGACTGGTGTTCGAACTGCCGGTGACCGCGGACGCGCTGCCCGGCGCGTTGGTCCTCGAGAATAACGACACGATCTACGTGCCGCCGCGGCCGGTGACGGTCGGGGTGTTCGGCGCGGTGCCGACGCCCGCGTCCTTCGCATGGCGCGAAGGCGCGACCATCGGCGACTTCGTCCGTTCAGCCGGCGGCGTCCAGAAGCTCGGCGACAAGAGCGAGGTCTTCGTGGTGCGGGCGAACGGCACCGTGCTCGCCGACGGCAAGCGCGTGCTGCGTGCGCCGGCGCTCCCGGGCGACCTCGTCTACGTCCCGATCGACGCCAATCGCGGCGAGTTCTGGGCGCGGCTGCGCGACATCACCAGCACGCTGTTCGGCGGGCTGGTCGGCGCGGCGACGATCAAGGGACTGGCCGATTGAGCGCGCTCGCATTCATCGCGGAGCCGCGGCGGCGGCGGATCGGCTATGCCGTGCTGGCGCTGATCCTCGCGGCGCTATGCGCCTTTCCGCAACCTTATGTCGCCCGCGCCAAGCTGGTGCCGCAGGACAATAACAGCATCGGGCTCGGCTCGATGATGAACGCGCTGGGCGGCCAGCTCCAGGGTTTCGCCGCGCTGTTCGGGGGCGCCAAGCAGCCGATCGACATGTATCTCGCGATCGCGCGCGGCACCGAAGTCACCGACGCGGTGATCGGCAAGCTCAAGCTCGTCGGCCCGAACGGCTATGCCAGCCAGGACCGCGCGCGCGTCGCGCTGGCGAAGAAGGCTGACATCCATTCGCTGACCGGCGGCATCGTCGAGGTCGAGGTGCGCACGCATGACGGCGCGCAGGCCGAGGCGCTGACCCGCGCCTATGTCGCGGCGATCAGCGACCGGATCATCGCGCTCGGCCGCGACCGCGTCCGCCGCAAGCGCGAGGTGGTGCAGGAGCGTTTCAAGGAAGCGGCCGGCCGCGTGGTCAAGAGCGAGGCTGCGCTGGGCGACTTCCGTCGCCGCAACCGGCTCGCCGAGCCCGAGGCGCAGCTCGGGTCGGCGCTGGCGGTGCGCGCGGGGCTCGAGGCGCAGCTGCAGGCCAAGCTGGTCGAGCTGCAGACGCTCCAGCGTTTCCAGGGCGCGGAAAATCCGCAGCTACAGGCGGTCCAGTCCGAAGTCGCCTCGCTGCGCAGCCAGATCGCACGGACCACCAGCCCCGGCAGCGAAGCGGCGGGCCCCAATGTCGCGGGCCTGTCCGAAGTCTCGGGCGAGTATCTCAACCTCTACCGCGACTATCGCTTCGCGCAGGCGCTGTACGAGGTCTATGCGCGTTCCTCGGAAGAAGTCGCGGTCGAAACGCTGGCGGCCGAGACCGCCTCCGACGTCCAGCTGATCGAGGCGCCGCGGCTCGACTCCGACCGCAAATACAACGTCCCCGCAGTGGCGCTGCTCGCACTGCTGATCGCGCTCGCGCTCTTCACCGAGGTCTACGCGCCCGCGACGGGCATCGATCTGCGCCTGCGCCCCAGGGCCGCGCAATGACGCCCGAACTGTCGATCGTCATCCCCTGCTTCAATGAGCAGGAGAATGTCCGCGCGATCTGCGCCGCGGTGACTGCCGAGGCCGCCCGACATGTCCGCTCGCACGAGATTCTGCTGATCGACAACAACTCGACCGACGCGACCCGCGCGCACATGCGGGCGCTCTGCGCCGAGGATCCGCGCATCCGGGCGATCTTCAACAATCGCAACTACGGCCAGATGCGCTCGCCGACCTATGGCATCTACCAGGCCGAGGGCGCCGCGGTGATCGGCATGGGCGCCGACTTCCAGGATCCGCCGGCGATGATCGGCGAGTTCGTCGCCCAATGGCGCGCCGGCGCGCAGGTCGTGCTCGGCCAGCGGCGATCCGAGCGCGCCTCGCCGCTGCTGCGCGCGGCGCGCGGACTCGGCTATGCCTTTCTGCGCCGCTATGGCGATTATCCGGTGATCCCCGGCGCGACGGGCTTCGGACTGTTCGACCGCGAAGTGGTCGACACGCTCGCGGCGTGGAACGAGCCCGAGCCCTTCTTCCGCGGGATGCTCGTCGAGAGCGGCTTCCGGCTCGCCGTGGTTCCCTTCCACCGGCCCGAGCGCGCCGCGGGCACCAGCAAGAACGATTTCACCGCGCTCGCCTCCTTTGCGCTCTCGGGGCTGGCCGGATCGGCCAAGTCGCTGCTGCGGCTGCCGATCGCGCTCGCCTTCGTCGCAGGGACCATCGCGTTGCCGTTGTTGATCGCAGCGATCGTTGCGGCGCTGCTGGACGGACCAGGTCTGGCGCTGCTCGGCTTCGCGGTCGGCTTCGCGATGTTCGCCACGATCCTGCTGTTCCTCGGCCTGATCGGCGAGCAGGTGCGCATGCTCGCCGAACGTAGCCGCAACGTGCCGCTGGTGATCGAGGCCGAGCGCATCAACTTCCCGCCCGAACGCGCCCAGCCGGCCGCGCGCACGCTGATCCGGCGGCCGTGACCGGGCGGCTGCGCCTCCTCCCCGAACTGATCCTCGCACTCGCCGTGGTGGCGAGCGCGATCGCCACCGCCATGGCGTTCCGCGCGACCGGCTATCTCCCCCAGCCCTTCGTGTTCGACACCAACGACACCTTCATGGACTGGTTCAACACCGCCTATTGGGCCAACCGCCCGGGCGCGTACGACGTCTGGCGGAGCATCTATCCGCCGCTCTCCTTCGTCTTCCTCGACCTGTTCAGCCTGCCCGGCTGCTATCTCCAATCGCCCTTTTACGCCCGCGACTGCGACTGGCTGGGGCGCGGCGTGATCTACGGCTTCTACCTGCTCGACGTGGCGCTGGTCTGGCTGAGCTTCCGCCGCGCCGATCCGCGCACCGCGCCGATGCGGACCCTCGCCTTCGGCCTCGGCCTGCCGCTGCTCTTCACGCTCGAGCGCGGCAATCTGATCCTCGTCGCCTTCGCCTGCTTCGTCATCGCGCACGGGCCGCTGGCAACGCGCGGACCGTGGCGCTGGATCGCCGCAGCGGCGACGATCAACTTCAAGCCCTATCTGCTGCTACCGGTGCTCGCGCACGCAGTGAAGCGCGAATGGCGCGCGCTCGAGCTGGCGGGAATCGCGACGGTCTTCGTCTATCTCGTCACGCTCGCGATCGTCGGCGCGGGCACGCCGGTCGAGCTGGTCGCCAACACCGCCAACTGGGTGGTGTTCCAGAGCGGGCAGGTGTGGAATGAGATCCATTATTCGACCAGCTACGCGCCGCTGCTACTGGTGCGCGGTGCGCAAATCCCGGTGCTCGACTTCGTCCCTTCGCGCACCATCGAGACGATCGAATGGCTCGTCCCGATCGTGATCCGCGCCAGCCAGCTCGTCGCGCTGCTCGCGCTGGCGGGAGCATGGCTCCAGCCCAAGGCGCTGCCGCTCCACCGCATCTCGACGATCCTGCTCGCCGCCTATCTCGTGACGCAATCGCCGGGCGGCTACACCCAGACCTTCCTGCTCTTCCTCGTCCTGCTGGAACCGTGGAAGGGCCTAGGTCCGATCCTCGCGATCGTCTGCGCCTATCTGCTCTGCCTCGTCGCCGACTGGCCGCTGTCGACGGTGCTCGAGCTTTCGACCAACAGCTGGCTGAGCGGCCGTCCGGTGACGGCGAGCTTCGGGCTGGCGATCGGCCATTTCGTCCGGCCCGGGCTGGTCGCGCTGATCCTCTGGGCACTGGCGCTCGACAGCCTCGTCCGCGTGGTGCGCGCGCACCGCACGCATCGTCCCTCGCTCTGGCTCGCAACGGCATGATCTTCGAACAGGACATGGCCGCGATCCACGCCGCGCTCGCGCCGCTCTGGCCGCGGCTCTCGGGCGCGCGGATCTTCATGACCGGCGGCACCGGCTTCATCGGCCGCTGGATGCTCGAGGCGCTGGCGCGCTCGGGCGTCGACGCCGAAGTCACTATGCTCAGCCGCGACCCCGATGCCTTCGCCGCACGCGTCCCGCATCTCGCTGCGCGCTTCCGCCTCGTGAAGGGCGACGCGACGCACTTTGTCGCGCCGGCCGGCGACTATACCCATGTCATCCACGCCGCGACCGATGCGAGCGCCGCGCTCAACGCCAGCGATCCGCGGCGGATGTTCGACACGATCGTGCAGGGCACCCGCCGTGCGCTGGATCTGGCCAATGGCTGCGGCGACGCGCGCTTCTTCTTCCTGAGCTCGGGCGCGGTCTATGGCGCGCAGCCCTGGGGCCTGAAGCATGTCGACGAGGACTGGCGCGGCGGACCCGATCCCTGTGACCCGCTCTCGGCCTATGGCGAGGGCAAGCGCGCCGCCGAGATGCTCTGCGCGATCTATGCGAAGCAGTTCGGGCTCGATGTAGTCAATGCGCGCATCTTCGCGCTGCTCGGGCCGCTGCTCTCGCTCGACGTGCATTTCGCAGCGGGGAACTTCATCCGCGACGCGATGGCGGACAAGACGATCCGCGTGATCGGCTCGGGCGAGGCGGTCCGATCCTATCTCTACGCCGCCGATCTCACGGTGTGGCTCTGGACGCTGCTGATCGCGGGGCATCCCGGTGCGGTCTACAATGTCGGCTCCGAAGAGGCGGTCTCGATCGCCGATCTCGCCCGCCGCACCGCGGACCTGCTCGGCGGCCCCGGGGTCGAGATTCTCGGGCGACCCGATCCCGGCTGGAACCCCGGCCGCTATGTTCCCGATACCGCGCGTATCCGCACGGATCTGGGCGTCGCCGCCACGATCGGCCTCGACGACGCGATCCGCCGCACCGCGCTCTCCCACGGATGGAAACCATGACTCAAGTGAAGCTCGCCAACTGGGTGGCCGACACGCTCGCCGCGCACGGCATCGACCATGTCTTCATGCTCACGGGCGGCGGCGCGATGCACCTCAATCACGCGCTCGGGACGCATCCGAAGCTCGCCACGACCTTCACGCATCACGAGCAAGCGCTCGCGATGGCGGCCGAGGCCTATTACCGGCTGACCAATCGGCTGGCGGTGGTCAACGTGACCTCGGGCCCGGGCGGCACCAACGCCATCACTGGCGTCTATGGCGCGCATGTCGATTCGATCGGCATGCTGGTGATCTCGGGACAGGTGAAGACCGAGACCACCGTGCGCGCGACCGGCCTGCCGCTGCGCCAGTTCGGCGATCAGGAGCTCGACATCGAGCCGATCGTCCGGCCGATCACCAAATATGCGACGATGGTCACCGATCCGCTCAGCATCCGCTATCATCTCGAAAAGGCGCTCTACCTCGCCACGTCGGGCCGGCCGGGCCCGGTCTGGCTCGACATCCCGCTCGACGTGCAGGCGGCGAAGATCGATCCGTCGCAACTGGCCGGTTTCGATCCGGCCGAGCTCGACGAGCCGTGGAAGGCGACCGATCTCGATGCCACCGCGCGCGCCATCCTCGACAAGCTCCGCGCCGCCGAACGCCCGGTGGTCTTCGCCGGAGGGGGCGTCCGGCTGAGCGGCGCCTATGCCGATTTCCTGCGCCTGATCGACAAGCTCGGCGTGCCGGTGGTCACCGGCTGGAACGCGCACGACGTGCTGTGGAACGCGCATCCGCTCTATGCGGGGCGCCCCGGCACGGTCGGCGATCGCGGCGGCAACATGGTGACGCAGAGCGCCGATCTGCTGCTGATCCTCGGCAGCCGGCTCAACATCCGTCAGGTCAGCTACAACTGGAAGACCTTCGCGCGCGAGGCCCACAAAATCTGGGTGGACATCGATCCCGTGGAGCTGCGCAAGCCGACGGTGGTGCCCGACATGCCCGTCGTCGCCGATCTCGCCGATCTGATCCCCGCGCTGCTCGCGGCGCCCTATCAGGGGCCGACAGCGGCGCACGAGGAATGGCTCGACTGGGCGCGCGAACGCGTCTGGAACTTCCCGACGGTGCTCCCCGAATATCGCAATCACGGCCCCGCGGTGCACCCCTATGTCGCGATGGAGGCATTGTTCGATCAGCTCGGCGAGGATGACGTGATCGTCACCGGCAATGGCAGCGCCTGCGTGGTCAGCTTCCAGGCGGCCGAGATCAAGCGCGGCCAGCGGCTGTGGACCAATTCGGGCTGCGCGACGATGGGCTATGACCTGCCCGCCGCGATCGGCGTGTGCGCCGCGACCGGCGGCGGCCAGCGCGTGATCGCGATCGCCGGCGACGGCAGCATCATGATGAACCTGCAGGAGATGCAGACCATCGCCGGCTACGGCCTGCCGGTGAAGGTCTTCCTGATCAACAACAACGGCTATGTCTCGATCTTCCAGACCCACCGCAATTTCTTCAATGGCGTCGAGGTCGGCGGCGGGCCCAAGAGCAACGTCACTTTCCCCGACTTCTCGAAGGTCGCGGCGGCGTTCGGCTTCGCCTATTTCCGCGCGGACTCGCACAACCAGCTGCCTGGCGCGATCGAGGCGGCGCTCGCCACCGAGGGGCCGGTCGTGTGCGAGATCTTCGTCGACGAGCATGTCGCCTTCGCGCCCAAGCTCAGCGCCAAAGCGCATCCCGACGGCCGGATAACCTCGCCGCCGCTCGAGGATCTCTCGCCCTTCCTCCCGCGTGAGGTGCTGCGCGAGAATATGCGCATCGCGCTGCTGGAGGAGGAATGATGCAGGCAGAGCGTCCGCTGCGCTTCATGCTGGCCGGGGCGGCGAACACGGCGTTCGGGCTGGCGATCTACCCGTTGCTGCTCTGGTCGGTGCCGGCGTTCCACACCCATTATCTGATCGCGCTCGCCGCGGCGCAGGCGATCAGCCTGTGCTTCGCCTTCGCCACCTACAAGCTCGGCGTGTTCCGCACCCGCGGCAACGTCGCGCGCGAGTTCGGCGCATTCTCGAGCTTCTATCTGTTCAACTATGCCGCCAACTGGGCCGCGTTGCCGCTGCTCGTCGAGCTGGGCAGCATCCCGCCGATCGTCGCGCAGCTGGGCTTCACCGCGCTGCTGATCATCGGCTCGTGGTTCTGGCACAGCCGCGTCACGTTCCGCTCGGTCGGAGGCCTCGCATGAGCGAATTTCTCCATCGCGCCTGCCCGGCCTGCGGCGCCGGCCAGACCCGCGAGGAAGCGCACAGCCCGGTCCGCGCCGAGACGATGACCGTCGAGGCGCTTCGACCCTATTGGTCGGGACTGTTCGGCGAGAAGCGCTTCTTCACCTATCATCGCTGCAGCGGCTGCGGCTTGCTCTACAATCCGGCCTTTTTCGACGGCGCGCGGCTCGCCGAGCTCTATTCGAGCATGGCGCCCAATATGGAGCTCGTCTCCAACGACGCGATCGCGGCGACCCAGAAAGGCTATTTCGACGCCGCGACCGCGCACGCGAAGCTCGACGGCGGCTATCTCGAGATCGGGCCCGACACCGGCCATATCGTCCGCGCGGCGGCGACGCGGGGCGCGTTCGAGCATTTCTGGCTGTTCGAGCCCAATCGCGCGATCCACGACACACTGCGCGCCTCGGCGGGCACGCGACCCGCCACGCTGCTGACCGACATGGACGATCTCTCGCCCGTGCCCGACGGGTCGATCGGGCTCGCGGTGATGGTGCATGTGCTCGATCATCTGCTCGATCCGCTGGCCATGCTCACGCAGATCCGCGCCAAGCTGCGCCCGGGCGGCACGCTGCTGATCGTCACGCACAACGAGAAGTCGCTGCTGCGCAGCCTGATGGGGGTGCGCTGGCCACCCTTCTGCCTCCAGCATCCCGAGCTCTACAACCCGGCGACGATCGCCGCGCTGCTCGGCCGCGCCGGCTATGGCGGGGTGCAGGTGACGCGCAGCCGCAACTATTTCCCGCTGCCGTTCCTCGCGCGCCAGGCATTGTGGACGCTGGGCCTCAAGCCCGCGCGGCTGCCGCTGCCCAACGTCTCGCTGGGGCTGCGGCTCGGCAACATGCTCACGCTGGCAAAGGCGCCCGCTCAGGCCGCGACGGGCACCGAGCCCTGGCTCGAAGCCGCCGAATAATCGGCGATTTGGGCGAGGGTGACCGCGCGGGCTTGCTCGCCCCGCCCGACCGCCTTGTGCCAGGCCACGATCCAGTCGAGCGCCTGTTCGAGGTTCAGCGCAGGGCGCCAGTCGAGCGCCGCGCGGGCCTTCGAGCAATCGAGCCGCAACAGCCCCGCTTCGTGGACATGGCTGCGGCGGTCCGCCTGAGGCTGGCTGGCATCGCCGCCCCAGATCCGCCGCATATGCTCGACGATCCACGATACCGGCCGCGTGTCGTCGTCCGACGGGCCGAAATTCCACGCATCGGCGAACTGCCGCTCGCCTGCCAGCAGGCGTTCGGCGATCTGGAGATAGCCGCCCAGCGCCTCGAGCACATGCTGCCAGGGGCGCACCGAATGCGGCGCGCGGATCAGCGGCGCGGCGCCGGCCTCGAAGGCGCGGATCAGGTCCGGTACCAGCCGGTCGCTCGCCCAGTCGCCCCCGCCGATGACGTTGCCGGCACGCACCGTGGCGAGCGCCGGACCGCCCGCGAAGAACGAGCTGCGATACGCCGCCGCGACCAGCTCGGCGCAGCCCTTGCTGCTGCTATAGGGATCGTGCCCGCCCATCGGATCGCCCTCGCGATAGGGCCAGACCCATTCGCGGTTCTCGTAGCATTTGTCGCTGGTGACGCAGACGATCGCCTTGACGTCGGTCGCGCGGCGAGCGGCTTCCAGCACGTGCACCGTTCCCATCACATTGGTCGCATAGGTATCGACCGGTTCGCGATAGGAAAGCCGCACCAGCGGCTGCGCGGCGAGATGAAAGATCGCTTCGGGACGCGACGCCTCGACCACCGCGCGCACCGCGGTCAGATCGCGGACATCGCCCTCATAATGATCGACGAGCTCGTCGATTCGCGCTGCCGCGAACAGGCTCGGCGCATCGTCGGGCGGCGGCAGCGCGAAGCCCGTCACCTCGGCGCCGAGCGCGTGGAGCCACAGGCTCAGCCAGCTGCCCTTGAACCCGGTATGGCCGGTGACCAGCACACGGCGCCCGCGCCAATCGTTCACCAGCGCTTCCACGGCGCATTCCCCGTCTTCCAGAGTTCGTCGAGATAGAGCTTGTCGCGCAGCGTATCCATCGGCTGCCAGAAGCCCTGGTGCTGATAGCCCATCAACTCGCCGCCACGCGCGAGCTGTTCGAGCGGGCCGGTCTCCCAGACGGTCTCGGGGCCGTCGATCAGGTCGAGCACCGAAGGATCGGCGACGAAGAAGCCGCCATTGACCTGTCCGCCGTCCCCGGCCGGCTTCTCGCGGAAATCGACCACCTTGCTTCCGGCGAATTCGAGCGCCCCGAAGCGACCGGGGGGCGATACGGAGGTGATCGTCGCGCGCAGGCCATGCTCCTTGTGAAAGCCCACGAGCGCGCCGACGTCGATATCGGCGACACCGTCGCCATAAGTGAAGCAGAAGGGCTCGTCGGGATCGAGATAGGGCCGGATCGCCGCGAGCCGGCCGCCGGTCATCGTCGACGCGCCGGTTTCGACCAGCGTGATCCGCCACGGCTCGCTGCGCGCGTAATGCACTTCCATGCCGTTGCCGCCGCGCAGATCGATCGTCACGTCCGAAGTGTGGAGGAAATAGTTCGCGAAGAACTCCTTGATCAGATAGCCCTTATAGCCGAGGCACACGACGAAGTCGTTGAAACCGCTCGCCGAATAGATCTTCATGATGTGCCAGAGGATCGGCATGCCGCCGATCTCGACCATCGGCTTCGGCCGCACCGAGGTTTCTTCGCCGAGCCGGGTACCCAAACCGCCAGCCAGGATTACGGTTCGCATCGTCACTCCACGTCATCGCTTCAGCACCATGACGTATCCCTCGCCCCCAGCCCGTAAGCCCGATCGCGACCGCTGGATCCAGTGCGGCGTTCTGGTCCTGATCCTGTTGCTGGCGGCGGCGCTTCGGATACGCGGGATCGGCTTCGGACTGCCGGCGCTCAACGATCCCGACGAGCCGCTGTTCATGATGACCGCGCTCGACATGCTGCGCAGCCACAGCCTGAACCCCGGCTGGTTCGGCCACCCCGCCACGATCACCTTCTACTGCCTCGCGCTGATCAGCCTCGGGGTGGGCGCAGCGGGCATCGCCACGGGCCACTATGCCGATGCGCACGCCTTTGTGGGCGCGGTCTATGCCGATCCGGGAATCCTGTTCCTCCCCGCCCGGCTGTTCTTCGCGGCCTGCGGTGTCGCCTGCGTCTATCTGACCTGGCGTCTCGGCCGGCGCATCGGCGGCGCACGCGCGGGCCTGCTCGGCGCGGCCTTTCTGGCGGTCAACGCACTGCACATCGATTATTCGCAGCTCATCCGCACGGATATCCAGGCCAGCCTGTTCATGCTGCTCTGCGCCGGCGCGACGCTGTCGATCGCCGAGCACGGCCGGGCGCGCGACTATCTGGTGGCAGGCGTTTTCGTGGGTCTGGGCTGCGCCACCAAATGGCCCGCCGCGGCCTTCGCCGCCGGCCCGGTCGCAGTCGGGATCTGGCGCGTCGCACGCGGCCACGGCGACGCACGCAAGCTGCTGCTGTTCGCCGGCGCCACGATATCGGCGCTGCTGCTCGCGTCGCCCTATCTGCTGCTCGACTATCCCACCCTGGTCCGCAATCTCGCCGGAGAGGCCCGGCCGACCCACCCCGGCGCAACCGGACAAGGCTTGCTGGCCAATCTGGCTTGGTATGCGCGCAATCCGCTACTCGGCTCGTTCGGCGTCGCCGGCATCGCGCTTGCCGCGCTCGGGACGGTCCTGATCGGCTTGCGGAACCGCACTGCCGCCATCGCGGTGGCGCCGGGCATCGGCGCCTTCGTCCTGCTGATCTCGGTGCAGGCGCTGCGCTGGGAGCGCTGGCTGATCCCGCTGCTGCCCTTTGCGGCGATCGCGGCCGGCTATGCCGTCGCGGCACTGGCGGAGATGGCGCGGTTGCGCACAGGGCGGCCATTGCGGTTGCTCGAACCGCTCGCCGGGATGCTGCTGATGCTTCCCATGCTGCACGCGACGCAGGCCCGCGCGGTGACGCGGGCGAACGATACGCGACAGCTCGCAAGCGCCTGGCTGCGGGCGCACGCGCCACCCGACAGCACCATCCTGGTCGAGCACGCGGCGCTCGATTTGCTCGCGGGACCATGGAAGCTGCTGTTCCCGCTCGGAAAGGCCGGATGCGTCGACGCCCGCGCCGTGCTCGCCGGCCGAATCCGCTATTCGGATGCCGAGATGCTTCGATCGGGCAGCCCCGTGGTCGATCTGGGAAATGTCGACCCCGCAGGTCTGGCCAGTTGCCGAGCCCGGTACCTGGTCTTGAGCCATTACGATCGCTACGCCGCAGACCAATTGAGCTATGCCGCGCAATGGCGGCACTATGCCGCGCTCACGCGCGGCGCGGTCTTGCGCTACAGGCTCCCCCCGGCAGCCGATCGCGGCGGCCCGGTGATCTTCATCTTCGAGACCCTCCCGCCGAAGGACCGGCAACCGCAAGCGGCCGCCGAACCGAACTCGTAGCGGTGCCGCCTCTTGGGAACGGAGGCGGTTCGCATGCCGTTAGGCTCCCCGCGCCAATGGCTCGCTTATGGGCAGTTGGCATAAGGCGGAGGACCGGAATTCACCGCGCGCTCCTGAAGCTTGAGGCGATAATAGGCCAGCCGGTCGTTCGTCTTGATATAGCCGGGATCGGTTTGGCCCCACAGATAATCCGAGGCGTCGGTATAGGTCAGCGTGGCGGCGGGATCGCCCTGGACGGACTTCCATTGGCTGACGGAAACCGGCGTGGTGAAGAGCGAAGGATCGATGACCATCTTTTGCGTGCCCCAGAACCACCAGCGCCACGACCAGGGCCGCCGAACGCACAGCGTGGGCGCGACGTGCCAGCCCCAGTTGACGAAGCAGGACGGATTGTTGCGCGTCGGCGTGTGCAGCCAACCCTGGATCCAGACCTTGCGCGGTGCCAGGCCCAGCGCGATCATGAGCCGGGCCATTTCATGGGCGCGGGCCCAGCAGCCGTCGTCCGGATACAGGAACGGGATGCAGGGCGGCGGCACGGTCAGCGGCGCGCAACTCGTCGCTCCCATCTGATCGAAGACATCCTGCGCGCGACGCGCCGAGATGCAACCACGCGGCCACCAGTTCCACGGCCAGATCCACCAGCGCAGGAACCAGCGCCAATCGAACCTGACGCGAGGCAGTTCGAGCGGGAAGTCGGGAAGCGGCCCGTCATCCGGGCCTGGCTCAAAAAAACGCGCCTCGATGACCTCATGCCGATCATCCGTGACGAGGATGAGCGGCCGTTTGCTGCGGTCCGCCTCCCGCAGCATTTTCGAAAGCGGTTCGAACTGCTCATGGCCTTTGCCGAGCAGGAAGCGCGCATGCGAGGAATCGATTTCGAACTCGATTCCGTCCCCCGTTTGGCGCGCTTTCCGCACGCGTCCGATATCGGGGATACGCAACAGGTCGATCGCCCCGGTGTCGGGATCAATCTCGAGATATACCGGGTGGCGCAACTTCTCGAGCCCGGCGAGGATCTGGGCATAGGCCGCCGACTTTTCATGGCCGGCAAGAAGGCGAACCCGCCGATCCTCGTCGAGCAGGATCTCGACATCGCCGCGTGCGCCCTGTGCGAGATCCGCGCCGCGCGGCTGGACACGTACGTGACGGGATATGATCGCCTGAGAAGCCGCCATGGCCAAACTCCTCGCTGCACCTGCATCAAAAAGCGATGCTGACTGCGTATACCGTATGAGCGCGTGAAATGTCGCCTATCCAGTTGCGCTCACACGAGTTACGCCAAAAGGATAATTCCGCCGCTCTCGCAGATCAACTGACACGTCGGCCATGTCATCGAGTCATTCGGCAGAAAAGTAGTTCGCACTCTAGAAAATAGACTATAGTTTTCCGAGCTCTTCATGTCGGTCATCAAGCGCTTTTATTGCGGCGCTTCCGACGGACGTTCCGGGCTGAGCAGAGGCGCGTCGGCGAGGGCGATCCCGGAATCCCGAGCCTCGAGTTCGGCGAGCGTCACCACGCGTTTTTCGCGCGCGCTGATCTCGGCCGCAGTGCCGATCGCCACCGCGCGCAAACCGTCGCGCGCAGTGACCTCGACCGCACCCTCGCCACGCACTGCCCGCGCGAATGCTTCGTGCTGGTGGAAAGTCGCACCGTGATGCGACCCTGCCGCCATCGCGGCCTGGTCCACCGCCACCGGCGTGCGTGCGACCTGCTTCGGTGCGCGGAATGGCACGCGCGGCGAGAAGATCAGATCACCCGGCGGCACCAGCACGTCGAGCCGGGCCGCGTCGCCGGTCGCGGAGATCTCCTCCTGATGCTCCACCCCTTCGGCGAACATGCATAGATCGAGCATCGCGCGGGTGCCGTCGGCGAAGTCGACGATCGTGAAGCTGTTGTCGATGATATCGGGCGTCTCGCCGCCATAAAGCTCGTCGCGATGGTTCACGTCCATCGCGCCCGAGCAATAGACCCGCACCGCCTCGCTCCGCGTGATCAGCCGCATGAGGTCGAAGAAATGGCAGCATTTCTCGACCATCGTGCCGCCGGTGTTGCGCGCGAAGCGGTTCCAGTCGCCGACCTTGACGAGGAAGGGGAAGCGATGCTCGCGCATCGACACCATGTGCAGCGCGCCGACCCGCCCGCCATGGACCTGCCGGACGAATTCGGCGACCGGCGGCATGTAGCGATACTCCATCCCGGTCCAGAACGGGGCGGCGCCACTTTCCGCCCGTTCGACGATCCAGCGCGCGTCGGGCAGCGTCGTCGCGAGCGGCTTCTCGCACAGGATCGCGACGCCGCGATCGAAGAACGGTGCGAGCACCTCGCGATGCGTGTGATTGGGCGAGGCGATCACCACGGCGTCGATCTCGCCCTTCTCGGCCAACTCCTCGGCGCTGCGGAACCGCGCCGGGCGTTCGTCGCCCAGCGAGGCATCGGCCCAGCCCAGCGATGCCTCGACCGGATCGGCGATCGCGGTGATGCGCGCGCCGGGGATCAGGCGGATGTTGCGGATATGCTCGCAGCCCATCATGCCGGTGCCGACGATGCCGTAGCGGATTGTCTCGACCATAATTCCTATGCCATCACTGGGATTAACTTCCTTGGCGCCAACCGCCACCGGCGCGCAAGACTGCGCGGCGGATCGCAGGAGTAGATTTTCTATGGGCGGATGCGAAGTCAGCTGGTTTTCGGCGCTGTGCGACGACGATTACGAATATCTCGGTGTGCCCGATCCGCGGCTGCGATCGAGCTGGGAGCATTGCCGCGATCTCGTGCTGCAGGCCGAGAGCCTCGGCTATGACAATATCCTGATGCCCTCGGGCTATGCGCTCGGCATCGACACCACGGCGTTCGGCGCGGCGATCGCCAGCTGGACGCGGCGCATCCGGCTGCTGATGGCGGTGCGCATGGGCGAGAACTGGCCGCCCCAGCTCGCGCGCCAGATCGCGACGATCGACCAGATCGCCGGCGGCCGGCTGGCGATCAACATCATCTCCAGCGACCTGCCCGGCGAGACGCTCGAAAGCGCACCGCGCTACGCCCGCACGATCGAGGCGATGGCGATCCTGCGCCAATTGCTCGACGGCGAGCCGCTCGATCATGACGGCGACTTCTGGAAGCTGAAGCTCAAGCCGCCGCGGATCGGCACGGTATCGGGGCGCTGCCCGCAATTCTATTTCGGCGGGCTCTCGGAAGCCGCGCGCGACGCCGCCGCCAAGGGGGCCGATGTCTATCTGATGTGGCCCGACACGCTGCCGGCGGTGCGCGAGACGATCGCGGATCTCCGCGCCCGCGCCGCACGCGAGGGGCGGAGCCTGCGGTTCGGCTACCGCGTCCATGTCGTGGTGCGCGAGACCGAGGAGGAAGCGCGCGCCGCCGCCGACCGGCTGGTCTCGCGGCTCGATGCCGGCACCGGGGAGAAGATCCGGGCCAATTCGCTCGACAGCAGCTCGGCGGGCGTGCGCCGCCAGGCCGAGCTGCGCGAAGCCGCGGGCGGCGAATATGTCGAGGACAATCTCTGGACCGGGATCGGCCGCGCCCGCTCGGGCTGCGGCGCGGCGATAGTCGGCGATCCCGATCAGGTGCTCGCCAAGCTGCGGGCGTATCAGGCAGAGGGAATCGAGGCCTTCATCCTCTCGGGCTATCCGCACGCTGCCGAGGCCGATCTTTTCGCGCGCCATGTGCTGCCGCGGCTGGAGCATGGGCCGCTGGGGTGAGCGCACGACGCCCGCCTCAACGGCAATCTCTATCGAATAAGTAGGAGTTGATAGTTTTTCTTGATGGGCGGCGGCGGTCCGGCCGCATAGCCTGTGCCCGATGGGATATGAGCGGCAAGCGGCGGCCTTCGCGGAAAGCGGATACGCCGTGTTCGAAGGGATATTGGACGAGGCGCTGCTCGCGCTGCTGCGCGCGCAATGCGACGCCTTCGTCGCGCGCGAGGACTCGCGGATGGACCTGCTCGGGGTCGACACGCTCGGGATCAGCCATCGCGGCAAGCGCTATTTCGCCAATGAGTGCCAGCGCGAGCAGCCGGCGCTGCGGCAAATGCTGTTCAGCCCGCAAATGGCCGAGCTGTGCCGCGCGACCCTGGGTGACACCGCCTATTTCTTCTTCGACCAATATGTCGTGAAGGGCCCCGAGGGCGGACTGCCATTCAGCTGGCATCAGGATTCGGGTTATGTCGTCGCCTATGGCGGACCGCCCGATCATTTGCCCTATCTCACTTGCTGGTGTCCGCTCGACGACGCCACGCTCGACAATGGCACGGTGCGCGTGATCCCGGGCAGCCATCTCCGCGGATTGATGCCGCACACGAAGCGCGAAGGCAGCAATGACCTCGCCGCCGAAGTCGACGAGGCCGAGGCAGTCGCGATCGAAGTGCCCGCCGGGAGCATCGTCGCCTTCTCGAGCCGCACGCTCCACGCCACCGGCGCCAACCGCACCGACCGGCCGCGCCGCGTCTATCTGGCGCAATATACCGCCGAGGCGATGCTCAACCCCGGCACCCGCCAGCTGCGTCGCAACGCGATACCGCTCGTGCAGAACGGCCGACAGGTCACCTTCGCGTGACGCTGTCCCCTTCGCGCCGCACAATCCTGTTCGTCCTCCTGCTGCTCGCGGGGATCCTCAACCTCGTCGATCGTCAGATCATCTCGGTGCTCAAGCCCGTGATCTCGAAGGATCTCGGCTGGACCGACAATGATTACGGCACGCTCGCGGCGTGGTTCCAGGGATCGGCCGCCTTCGCCTTCCTCGCGACCGGCTGGATCGTCGATCGGGTCGGCGTCAAATGGGCCAATCCGCTCGGCGTGTTCAGCTGGAGCCTCGCCGCGATCGGCCATGCCTGGGCGGCGACGATCGGCCAGTTCACTTTCGTCCGCGCTGCGCTCGGCGCCACCGAGGCGATGGGCACGCCGAGCGGGATCAAGACGATCGCGACGATCTTCCCGCCGCACCAGCGCTCGACCGGCTATGGCATCTCGAACGCGGTCGGCAGCGTCGGCGGCATCCTCGCGCCCCTGCTCATTCCGCTGCTGGCCGCGCTCTATGGCTGGCGCACCGCCTTCGTGATCGCGGGTGTGGCGGGGGTGATCTGGGCGGCGGCATGGCTGGTCGCGGTGCGCGGCGTCCACTTCGACAATGGCGCGGCGCCTTCGGTCAGCGCGGACACCGAATATGGCCCGATCCTCAAGGAGCGCCGCACCTGGGCGATCGCCTTCGCCAAGGTCCTGTCGGATTCGACCTGGTGGCTGATGCTGTTCTGGATGCCCGACTTCTTCCATCGTCAGTTCGGCCTCGAGGGAACCGCGCTCGGGCCGCCGCTGGCGGTGGCGTACACCGGCGCGGCGATCGGCGCGATGATCGCAGGGACGCTCGCCAGCCGGTTGCTGGTGCAGGGCCGCGAGCTCGATCGCGTGCGCAAGGGCGCGATGCTGGTCGCGGGGCTGATCGTGCTGCCCGTCCCGCTCGCGCTCCATGCGGAGGATTTGTGGACCGCCACGGCGATCCTCGCGCTCACCATGGCAGGGCATCAGGCCTTCTCGACCACGTTGTTCGCCGTGATCGCCGACGTCACGCCGCGCGCCAAGGTCGGCCGGGTGACGGCGTTCGGGGCGTTTTGCGGCAATCTCGGCGGGATGGCGATCGCCAAGATCGCCGGGGCGGTGCTCGCCGCGGGGCTCGGCTATCTGCCGCTCTTCCTGTTCGCCTCGATCTCGTACCTGCTCGCGCTCGGCTGGATTCAGCTGCTGCTCCCGCGCATCCGCCGCGCCGAGCCGCACGCCGATACCGCCGAGCTCGTCGCCGCGCATTGAAGAAGAGGATGCATCCATGACCGACGCGATCGATCGCCGCGGCGTATTGCTGGCGGGTGCCGGCAGTTCCTTCGGCCTCTATAGCTGGGCCGCGGCGGCGCAGACCGCCCCCGCCAAACGCCCGCTCGCCCGGGTCCGCGGGGTCAAGCCGCGCAACATCCTCGTCGTGCTGACCGACGACCATCGCTACGACGCGATGGGATTCATGAAGGCGCAGGATTTCGGCGAGACGCCGACGCTCGACCGGCTGGCCCGCGAAGGCGTGCATTTCCGCAACGCCTTCGTCACCACCGCGCTCTGCTCGCCCTCGCGCGCGTCGATATTCACCGGGCTCTACGCGCACCAGCACCGCGTGGTCGACAACAACCATCCGATCCCGCCCGGCCTGGTCTTCTATCCCGAATATCTCCAGCGCGCCGGCTACGACACCGCGTTCATCGGCAAATGGCATATGGGCGACGAAGGCGATGGGCCGCAGCCCGGCTTCGACCATTGGGTGAGCTTCAAGGGCCAGGGCAGCTATCTGCCCGACGCCAACGGGCTCAACGTCGATGGCCGCAACGTCCCGCAAAAGGGCTATATCACCGACGAACTGACCGACTATGCGCTCGACTGGATCGGCAAGCGCGATCCCAAAAAGCCGTGGATGATGCATCTCGCGCACAAGGCGGTGCATTCGGAGTTCATCCCCGCCGAGCGCCACAAGGGCCGCTATGCCAATGAGACCTTCCGCTACCCCGAATCGATGAAGCCGGGCGTCGAGGGCCGGCCGGCCTGGGTGGAGAACCAGCGCAACAGCTGGCACGGCGTCGACTTCGCCTATCACGGCAAGCTCGACGTCGCCGATTACTACAAGCGTTACATGGAGACGCTGCTCGCGGTCGACGAGGGGCTCGCGAAGATCATGGACCTGCTCGCGGCGCGCGGCGAACTCGACGACACGCTGATCCTCTACATGGGCGACAATGGCTTCATGTTCGGCGAGCACGGCCTGATCGACAAGCGCGCCGCCTATGAGGAATCGATGCGCGTGCCGATGCTCGCGCGCTGCCCGGCACTGTTCGGCCACGGCGTGGTCGAGCAGGTCGTCGCCAATATCGACGTCGCACCGACGATGCTCGCCGCCGCCGGGCTCGTCGCGCCCGCGCATATTGAAGGCGCGAACATGCTGCCGCTCGCGCGCGGGCAACAGGTGCCGTGGCGCAGCGAGCTGCTCTACGAATATTATTGGGAGCGCAATTTCCCGCAGACTCCGACGGTCCATGCGCTGCGCGAGGACCGCTACAAATATATGCACTTCCACGGCATCTGGGATCTCGACGAGCTCTACGACCTGGCCGCCGATCCGCACGAGAGCAACAACCTGCTCGCCCGGCCCGGTCACGAGGACCTCGCCGAGCGGATGAGCAAGAAGCTGTTCGCGCTGCTCGAAAAGACCGACGGGATGCAGATCCCGCTCAGCGCCGATGCCGGGCAGCGCAACGATCTGCGCGATCCCAAGGGACCGCCCGGCGCGCCCTTCCCGCCCCGCTTCCTCCGCGCGCCAGGCAACTGACAAGCCCGGGCACGGCGCGACGAAGCAAAACTTTGTTCTCCCACTAAATTGCTGGGATATTCTGCTCCCGATCTCAGGGAGTGAAGAATGCAAGCCAATTCGAATACCCCGCAGCGCGTCTCGCTGCGTGTCGCAATGCTGGCCGGCGCGGCGCTGGCGTCGATCGCCTCGGCACAGGCGCAGGACGTTCAGGACCCGACGCCCGCAGCACGCGACGACAGCGAGATCGTGGTCACCGCGCGCTTCCGCGAGGAATCGCTCGCCGACGTGCCGATCGCGATCACTGCGCTGAACGGCGACACGCTCGCCGCGCAGAATCTCAACACGCTGCAGGATATCGCCCAGACCGTCCCGACGCTCGATTTTCGCGCAGGATCGTCGAACAAGGATCGTTCGACCTTCATCCGCGGCATCGGCACGATCACCACGTCGCCCGGGGTCGAGCCCTCGGTCGCGACGGTGATCGACGGCGTCGTGCTCGCCCGCCCCGGCCAGTCGACGCTAGACCTGCTCGATATCGAGCGCATCGAAGTGCTGCGCGGGCCGCAGGGCACGCTGTTCGGCAAGAACGCTTCGGCCGGCGTGATCAACATCGTGTCGAAGGCGCCGGCGAAGGAGCTGAGCTTCAACGCCCAGCTCGGCTATTATGAAGGCGATGAATATCGCGTCCGGCTCGGCGCCTCGGGGCCGATCAGCGACGATTGGAGCTTTGCCGTCACCGGGTTGGTCGGCGGCTTCAAAGGCAATGTCCGCAACGTCACCACCGGCGACTGGGTCAATGGCTATGATCGCCAGGGTGGACGCGGCAAGCTGGTCTACCAGCCAGCGCAGCACCTCAAGTTCACGCTCGCCGGCGATTATGTCTTCACTTACGAGAACGTCCCCACCGGGGTGTTCCGTGCTACTTCGCGCGTCGCCTTCTCGCCGTTCGGGCAGGTGACCCCGAATGCCGATCTCGCCGCGATCCTTGCGGCGTCGGGGATAACGGCCGGCCCCAACAACACCGAAGTCGCGCCGAGCTTCGACGCCGATGTGCGCGACAAGAATTTCGGCGGGTCGTTCACCGCGGAGATCGGGCTGGGCGAGCACACGCTGACCTCGATCACCGCGTATCGCGGCTGGAAGAACCGCCAGCATCAGGACTGGGATTCGACCGGTACGCTCACCGCCGCCACCGCGCGCGGCGAGGATCTCGGCACGGTGGACTCGGACCAGTTCTCGCAGGAGCTGCGGCTGACCTCGCCCAAGGGCAAGCTGATCGACTATGTCGTCGGGCTCTATTATTTCAGGACGATCGCGCGCGAGCGCTATCAGCGCGACGTGACCCGGCTGGTCGGCGGCGTGCCGGTCAACGACCAAGGCGTCGCCAACTATCGCACCGATCTGACCAATTACTCGGTGTTCGGCGAGGCCAACATCAACTTCACGCCCAGGTTCCGCGCGATCCTCGGCGGGCGGCTGATCCATGACGATCTCGAATATGAGCATGCGCGCGTCGCGACCACCGCGACCGGCGTCCCGGGCATCCGCCCCGCCTTCGCGAGCAGCGGTGAAACCGACCGCACCGACTACAGCCTGCGCGCCGGGCTCCAGTATGACGTGAGCGATCGCGTCAATCTCTACGCCACCTATTCGCGCGGCTATAAGGGGCCGGCGTACAATGTGTTCTTCAACATGCAGGCGTTCGACGTCGATCCGCTCGCGCCCGAAACCTCGGACAGCTACGAGATCGGGCTCAAGGGCGGCAGCGACGACGGCGTGCTGAGCTTCAGCCTCGCGGGCTACATCACCAAATTTCATGGCTTCCAGGCGAACTTCCAGGACACGTTCCTCGGATCGCTGGTCACGCGCCTGATCAATGCCGGCGACGTCTCGTCGCGCGGCGTCGAGGCAGATATCACGCTGCGTCCGCTCACCAATTTGCGGCTGACCGGCGCGCTCGCGCTCAACGACGCACGGATCGACAGCTTCCTGTGCCCGGCATCGGCGGGCGGCGGCTGCGCCAATGTGAACGGCCGTACTTTGCCTTTTGCCCCGGCGGCCAAATACCATGTCGACGCGGCGTATCGCGTGCCGCTGTCCGACAGTTTCGGAATCGACCTGCAGACCGACTATAGCTGGAAGGACGCTACCCAGTACGCGATCACCCAGACCCCCGACACGATCCAGCCGGCCTATGGCATCTGGAACGCGTCGATCGGCCTGGTGAGCGATGCGGGCAAAGGCTGGGAAGTGCGCGCGGTGGTCAAGAACATCGCCAACACGCATTATTCGCCGTTCATCGCCTATGGCGCGGTCGCCGGCGTCTCTCGCTTCGTGCCGCGCGACAACAGCCGCTATTTCGGCGTGAACGCCAATCTGAACTTCTGAGCAAAGGGAAAGCGGGCGGGCTTCGGCTCGCCCGCGGATCGGCTAGAGTGCGCGCGACTCGAATGGCGGCAAGGAGACCATCCCCATGTCGGACGATATTCTGATCCTGCGCAAATGGACCGGCGTGATCCGCACCGCCGACGAAGACGCCTATGTCGCCTATATCGAGGACACCGGCCTGAGCGACTATGCCGCGACACCGGGCAATCGCGGCGTCCAGATGCTGCTGCGTGCCCTTGGCGATGGCCGCACCGAAGTCACCACGCTCAGCTGGTGGGACTCGCTGGACGCGATCCGCGGCTTCGCCGGCGAAGACATCGACCTGGCGCGCTATTATCCCGAAGACGATCAATTCCTTCTCGCACGCCCAGAGCATGTCGAGCATCATCGGGTCGTTGTGCACGCAAAATAATTGCCTTCCCAAAACGTGCACATGACGCGAGCGATTGCGACGGATGGAGCGCGTATCGCCAGCCGCCCGACAATGCTTTCGACGCAGACTTCGGCGTCGTCCTTCTCGATTCCAGGCCAAGCGGAGACCTCAGCCCTCTTGCCGAAATCGGTTCCGGCGACGCATGTTCTCACACAGACCGGCACCTGCGAGCAGACCGGCTACGCGATCGAGGATGCACCGGAAACCGTGGCGAAGCACTCCGGACGATTTCCGCCGGGCGACGAGGCCGCCGTCTCCGCGCAAATTCTCAACCGGGTGCGGGCGACCCGATCCGCATCGGCGTAAATTGCGCGATGGGAGGCGGGGCATCGCCCCACCTCCCACATGCCCGTCTGGAACAGTGTATCCGCTTGCCCGGCCCGGGGCCGGCGCGCGAATTACATCACAAAGTGCAGCCCATCGGTGGTGATGAACGCTTCCACATTATCCCCTCCGTTGAACCAGTCGGTGAGCACCACGCCCGAATCCTGCACCGAATCCGTCATGTCGGCCTTGTTCGTGATGTGGAGATCGTCGCCGACGCGGAAATACTCGACATCTGCCGCGTCCTGCGCATTCAACAGCACCGTGTCGAAGCCGTCCACGCCCGTTTCGTCGACATAGACGATACCGCTCGCCTGGGCGATGTCGTAGACATCGCCGCCTTCTCCCCCATGGGCAAAACCGCTCCCCGAGAAGGAGAGCATATCGTCTCCGTCCCCGCCGAAAAGAAAGTCGTTGCCACCTCCGCCGACGAGCGTGTCGTCGCCTGCCTGGCCATCGATCGTATCATTGCCGGATCCGCCCGCGACAACATTGTCGCCATTGTTCCCGGTGCCAGTGACGTCACCCGCGCCGGTGAACACGAGATTGTCGACGTCGGTGGACAGAGTGAAGCTCGCCAGCCCGGTGCGGACCTCATCCGTGCCGCCGCCGCTGAATTCGACGATCGACACGCCCGCGTCGCCCACAAGGTAGACATCGTCCCCCGCGCCACCCTCGAGGACATGGCCACTCGTGGAGGAAGCCAGGGTATCACCAAGGACGGAGCCGATCACCTTCTCGATCGAAGCGAGGGTATCGCCGTCGGCATCACCCCCGCTCACGCCACCGGTCGTCAGATCGACAGTGACTGCCACAACCGAGGACGCGTAATCGGCTGTGTCGATGCCGTCGCCACCCGAAAGCGTGTCGGCACCCGCACCTCCGATCAGCCTGTCGTCACCGAGACCTCCGATCAGCACATCGTCGCCGGCACGTCCGTCGAGCAGATCGTCGCCCGAGCCGCCTGTCACAATGTTGTTGCCGCCGTTGCCGGTGCCGACAAAGCCACCGGTCCCGGTGAAGGTCAGATTTTCGACATTGGCGGCACTCGCGATGGTCAGGCTGGCCAAAGCAGTGCGAACCTCATCGGTCCCACCGCCGGCGGCTTCGCTGATCGTCACGCCTGCATTGCCGACAAGGTAGATGTCGTCTCCCGCGCCGCCCTGAAGGACATGGCCGCCCGTCGATGACGACAGCGTGTCGGCGAAGCTGGAGCCGATCACCTTCTCGATCGAAGCGAGCGTATCGCCGTCGGCATCACCCCCGCTTGCCGCCGCGGCGGTCAGGTCGACGGTTACCGCCGCGCTCGAAGCCGAATAGTCGACCGCGTCGGTTCCGTTGCCCCCGGCCAGAACGTCGGCGCCGCTTCCTCCCGCGAGCACGTCGTTCCCGTCGCCGCCGTTCAACGTGTCGTTGCCCGACCCGCCGACGAGGAAGTTGTTGCCCGCGTTCCCGGTGCCGGCGAAGTCGCCCGTTCCCGTGAACACGAGATTCTCGACGTTGGCAGCAGTGGCGATAGTGAAGCCCGCGAGCTCGGTGCGTACTTCGTCCGTGCCTCCGCCGCTCGATTCGACGATCGTCACGCCGGCGTCGCCGACGAGATAGATGTCGTTACCGGCGCCACCCTGGAGCACGTGACCGCTGGTCGACGACGACAGCGTGTCCGCGAGGCTGGAGCCGATCGCCTTCTCGATCGAGACCAGCGCATCGCCCGTGGCATCGCCGCCGCTCACGACACCCGTCGTCAGGTCGACAGCGACTGCCGCTGCCGAAGTCGAATAGTCGGCCGCGTCGGTCCCGTCTCCGCCGGAGAGGAGGTCGGCGCCCGCGCCGCCGATCAGCCGGTCGTCGCCCGCGCCTCCGGTCAGCGTGTCGTCGCCGGCGCGGCCGTCGAGCACGTCGGCCGCCGAACCACCGGTGATGACGTTGTTGCCGCCATTGCCCACGCCGTTGAAAGCGCCCGTCCCGGTGAAAACCAGGCTCTCGACATTGGCAAAGCTGGCGATGCTCAGGCTGGCCAGAGCAGTACGGACCTCGTCGGTCCCGCCGCCGGCCGCTTCGCTGATCGTCACCCCGGCACCGCCGACGATATAGATATCGTCCCCGGCGCCGCCCTGGAGCACGTGGCCGCTCGTCGACGACGACAGCGTGTCGGCGAACGTTGAGCCGATCACTTTCTCGATCGATGTCAGAACGTCGCCGGCAGCATCTCCGGTACCGCCAGAACCTGCGGTCAGGTCCACCGTCACCGCCGCGCTGGAACCGGAATAGTCGATCGTGTCCGTTCCGCTGCCGCCATCCAGGTTGTGCGCTGCGGGCCCGCTCACGAACGTGTCGTTGTAGCTGGACCCGACATAGCGCTCGATGCTGACGAAGACATCTCCTGCCGCATCGCCGCTCGACGTCGACCCGTGCAGATCCAGGCGCACCGCCGCGTTCGCCGTGGCATAGCTAGCGGTATCGGTGCCGTCGCCGCCGTCGATGGTGTCGCTTCCCGCGCCGCCGATAAGCACATCGTCACCGGCATAGCCGGAAATCGCGTCATTTCCGGCCGCGCCGTCGAGATAATCAGCCGAGGAGGCGCCGCGCAGCGTGTCGGCAAAGGCGGAACCCACCACGCCCTCGATGCCGGAATATGCATCGCCCGCGGCATGGCCGGTGTTCGCCGCCATGTTGGCCAGGTCGACCAGCACGGCGCCGGAAGCCGAGGAATAGCTTGCCAGATCGAAGCCGTCGCCACCGATCAACGTGTCGCCGCCCGCGCCACCGATCAGCGTATCGTTGCCGCCCTGGCCGTCCAGGCGGTCGGCGATGCTGCCCCCGATGATGATGTTGTTGCTGGCATTGCCAAGGCCAGTGAACTGGTTGGCGCCGAGATAGGTCAAATTCTCGAGATTGGCTTCGAGCTGGTAGGTTCCACGGCCGGTCCGCACTTCATCGATGCCGCCATTGACCGCTTCGGTGAACGACATCACCGCGTTGCCGTTCAGAACATACAGGTCATTGAAGTTCGTACCGATGATGCGATCGATGCTGTAGATCGTATCGCCTTCCGCCAGACCGCCCGAACCCGGACCCGTCGTCACGTTCCCGCCGTCCACGCTCAGGTTCAGCGTGATCCCTGCGGTGGAAAGCGAATAGTCGACCGTATCGCCGACCCCAAGACCGCCATCGAAAACCGTTGCGGTGGCGCCTGCGATGAAGAGATCATCGAAGTTGCTGCCGACATAGCTCTCGATCCCGATGAACACGTCGCCCACCGCATCGCCCGTTGTGCGGCTGCCGTCGTACAGGTCGAGCGTGATCCCGCCGGCCGAACTGCTGTAGCTCGCCCAGTCGAAGCCGTCCCCGCCGTTCAGCACGTCCGCACCCGCCCCGCCGATCAGCCGGTCGTTGCCCGCGCCGCCGACCAGCGTGTCGTTGCCGCCCTGGCCGTCCAGCTGGTCGATGCCGCTGCCGCCGATCAGGACGTTGTTCCCGGCATTGCCGTATCCGTTGAAGTCGGCGACCCCGATATAGGTGAGGTTCTCGAGATTGGCGTCGAGCTGGTAGGTTCCGCGGCCGGTCCGCACTTCGTCGATGCCGCCATTCGCGGCCTCGGTGAAAGCGATGAGCGCATCGCCGTTGAGGATGTAGACGTCGTCGAAACCGGTGCCGATGATCCGGTCGATATTGTAGATGGTGTCGCCCTCGGCCAGACCTCCCGAACCTGGCCCGGCGATGATGCCGCCGTTCCTGGTCAGATTGAGCGTGATCCCTGCGGTCGAGAGCGAATAGTCGACGACATCAATGCCGCCACCGCCATCGAAGGTCGTGGCAGTGGCACCCGCGATGAACACGTCGTCATAGGCGCTGCCGACATAACTCTCGATGCCGATATAGGTGTCGCCCACCGCCTCGCCCGTGGTTCGGCTGCCGTCGTAAAGGTCGAGCGTGATCGCCACGCCGGAATATTGATAGCTGGCCCAGTCGAACCCGCTGCCGCCGTCCAGGACGTCCGCACCGGCGCCACCGATCAGCCGGTCGTTGCCGGCGCCGCCGATCAGCGTGTCGTTACCGGAATCGCCGCTCAGGAGATCGTCTCCACTGCCTCCGGTGATGACATTGTTGGCAGCATTGCCATAACCCGAGAAATAGCTCGTGCCGGTGTAGGTCAGATTCTCGATATTGGCATCGAGCGACAGACTGGCATTGTTGGTTCGCACCTCGTCGATGCCGCCGTTCGCGGCTTCGGTGAACGCCATGATGGCGCCGTTATTGAGGATATAGAGGTCGTTGAAGTTGGTGCCGATGATGCGGTCGATGTCGAAAATCGTATCGCCCTGCGCGAGCCCGCCCGAACCGGGGCCGGTCACCACGCCGCCATTCCGCCCGAGGTTCAGCGTGATCCCTTCGGTCGAGAGCGAAAAGTCGACCACGTCATAACCACCGCCGCCATCGAAGGTGGTGGCGGTGGCGCCCGCGATGAAGAGGTCGTTATAGGCGCTGCCGACATAGCTCTCGATGCCGATGAAAGTGTCGCCCACTGCATCGCCGGTAGTGCGGCTGCCGTCATAGAGGTCGAGCGTGATACCAGCGGTGGAATTGCCGTAACTTGCCCAGTCGAACCCATCGCCGCCGTTCAGCACATCCGCGCCCGCGCCGCCCAGAAGGCGATCATTGCCGGCGCCTCCGTTCAGCGTGTCGCTGCCCGACGTACCAACCAGATAATCGTCACCCGAGGTTCCCGAAATCACTGCCATACTGCCCTCCTGTACGCGGCGGTTCACAAGCCCTTCTGGCCCGCGATCGCGACACAGACATGACAAGCAGCGCACACCTCAACGCAGGAAAGTCCCTTAGTTCGGATAGTTAGCGAACAAGCTTAAGGACCTCCGTCGGCCCCTCGGCTTTCGGAATAGATGATGGGCTTCGCTCAGATTATCCGCCCCCAATCGGGAACGGTGGAGCATTCGACCCACTCCCCCGGGTCGATGCGGACATCCCGGGGACCATTCCGCCCGAAGCGGATCCCGCTCCCGTTGCGGACATTCGGTTTACCAGGCATCTCCCGCGGGCAAGACGAGAGTGGCGGGGTACGGCGATCCGATCCGGGCCGACGGCAGATGACCACCAGTCTCAGCCCTGGACGAAGGTCGGACTGAGACGGACGACGAAGCGTTCGGGCCTTCAGCGCGGGAGCTTGATGCAGCAGCAGAGCTTGTCGCTCTCGGATGTCGCGTCGCCGGGCACCTGTCGAGGCGTGCCATGGCGCATGTCGCGGCATTTGCCGCTGTGGCGCAACCGTTCGGCGGCGGCGCGGATCGCCTCGGATGGATCCTGCTTCAGCCGCTCCACCAAGGTATCGTCGCTGGTGTCGAGTCCGTACATCGCGGCGAGGCGTAGGCCGTCGGGTTCGGCCGGGTCGAAGGCGATCTCGCCCAGCCGCTCGCGAGCTCTGGCGTCGGCGATCAATGGCAGTGCCCTGACAGCCTGGGCCCTGAGCAGCGCATGAACACCGCCAAAGCGCTCGTATGAGATCAGGAGCAGAAGCTCGAGATCGGCCGGCCCGACGCCCGGCCCCCGTTCGGGCTCACCATGCGGGCAGGTCGCATTGAGCAACCGGTGTTCGAGGTCGAGCCGTGCCGCAATCTGCGGCCAGCGATCCACCGCCACCAGCACCGACTTGCGCTCGGCGCCACCCGGCACAGGACGAGGCGCGGGTTCGCGCGGGACGTAGTTAAGATCCGCCATCCTCCCCTCCTATTCGTAGTGCACGTAGCCGTGAGGGAATATTTTGCGATACTGATCGTAGTCGAGCAACGGCCCACGGTTGCCGGTATTCGAACGCATCAGATTGTTGGTCGTCTCTTGATGCTGGAGGCCGAGATAGTGGCCGACTTCGTGACCGATCAATTGAGCCAGCGTTGCGGAATCGAGGCGTTGCGTGCCCGAAGCGTCGACGAAGCCGGTCTTGTCGACCGCCACGCCGTCCCTTCGCCCACCCTTGGAGGTTGGCCCCGGAATGTCACCAGCATAGCCGTTATAGCCGCTCCAGGCGAATGCCTGCACAACGAAGACATCGATCGACCCGTTAGGCACCGACCAGTCCTCAAGCATATCACGATATTCGTCTTCGCTATTGAGTGTGGTGTAGCTGCCCGCGAGCGAATTGTTGATAATGTAGCGCCCTACCGAACCAAGCGTGATGTCGCGCTGCTCGTAGATCTGCTGCATCCGGTTGACCGCGTTATAAAGGTCGGCGTGCTCCTGCGATCCGAAATCGCCCACCTTGATGATGTTGACGCCATATTCGAGCATCACGCGCGCAGTGATTTCGCCGCGGATCACACGTCCGTCGGCGGCGGTCATGGCGATCGATATCGCCATGTCCTCCTTGCGGTCATAGACCCCGAAAATGCCGCTACCTCGCGGCGAACTGAACCAGCAACTGCCGCGCCAGGTGCCGTGACCCGGAACATTGATCACGCCGTTCCAGTCGAAGTTGCCTGCTTCAATCCGCGTGCCGCTGCCCACTGGGCCGTCCCAAAACTCCCAATTCACGCGGCGGTTCATCGCCACTGTCGCGCCGTCACCGTTAGCGATGGTGATCTGCACTTCGGTCAGGAACGTGTCGTCCTCTGGATGATAATCGCCGCGCGCGCTCCAACTGCCGGTCACGCGCGCACCTGCCGGGCCCAGCGACAGTGAAAGCGGATTGGCAGGAAGCACGAAGACGCTGCGGCGGAACGTCGCCGCGGCGCCATCCTCGCGATAGAGCGTCACCTCGAATTCGGCCTGACCCACCGGCAGCGTTTGCTCCTCGCCGAAATTGAGCTGCAGCGCGCCCTCGCGCTCACTGGAATCGGCGCGCTGCTGGACAACGAAGGGCTCACCCTGCCAGTTTACCCGCGCCGAGATCAGCACGACGGGGCTCTTGCCGAAATTCTGGAACCGGATCGTCAACGCAAACGGCATATTGCCCAGAATCGGACGTTCGCTCGCGACCTCAATCAAGTGGAGGGCCTGTTCGTCGGCGCGGAAGGACGTGGCGCGCAACCGACGATACTGCTCGAGCGCATCGGACGCACCACGTAATAAGTCCGTCGGCAACTCTCCAGCCAGCACCGCGCGCGTAATCTCGGGAGCGACGTGGAGCCGCGCAGCATCTTCCGGCCTCAGTCCCTCGATCGGTGAAAGGGAGAAGCTAGTGCTATCGTCGATTCCGAAATGCGATGCCGGCAGAGCCGGAAGCGTAGCCATACGCGAAACGCGCGTATTCAAGTTCGCCATAGCACCTCTCCTCGGCAACTAGGCTCAGCGAGAACAACTTACTATACATCGAGATATTGTCCAAGTTTTTCTATATAAATATTCGATGTTGTGATTTTGCTTTAAAGCTGAGTGTCTTGCTCGACAATTTTATTGATTAATAATTCTATCCAAACGGCGAACTCAGTTATTGCATGACGTCACGAGCGATCTAGGACGAATCGTCGCGCTTGGTGTGCAGGACCTGGATCTACGGCGGCTTACAGGCGCAACCACACGGTTAGTGCCAAACGGGATCGTGCCGCACGAACGTTCTGCAACCTCCCGCCCTTACCTCAGGCGACAGGGTGTGATCACCCTCTGGTCGCCGGCATTGATTCCGGTGCCGGAAAGAAGGCTCCGGCCGTCGCCATGACATCCCGTTCCCTGGGGCGCTGAGATTCGACTCTCCTCGCGCGTCTTCAGGTCGGGCGACGGATCCCGCGCTGACGCCCGGCTACAGATCGCGGGGTGATAGGAGAGCGAGATGATCGGATCATCATGGTTCCAGAATATCAGCAAACGGGCCTTTGGCCGCTGCGCGATTCTGCTCGGTCTGGGGGCAATCGGCATGACCTCGGTCGCGGCAGACGCCCAGACGCTACTCCAGGCCAATGCCCGCTATCCCCGTGTCCGCATGGTCGCGGGGGGCGAGCTCATCGCGACGGTTCTGCTCTTCCCGAGCGACTATCGGGTCAAAGTGTTTTCCAGCACCGACAATGGCGCGTCCTGGACTGCGGTCGGAATGGTCAGCCAACCCGATTTTCCGACGCTCGGCACGAGCAGTCCCGACTTCATCGAATTGCCGAACGGCGACCTGATCCTGGGGATCAATGTCGATACCTTCGAACAGGCGAGCAGCCGCAGCGCCATCCGGATCTTCCGGAGCACGGACAAGGGCCGGAACTGGACCTATCTGACCACGGCGGCCACCTCGGCCAATTCCAACGGCATGTGGGAACCCAATTTCTCGATCGCCAGCGACGGCGCGCTGGTGCTGACCTGGGCGGACGAGAGCAGTCCCTGCTGCAGCCAGAAGCTCATGAAGATCCGCAGCTATACCAACGGCGCTACATGGGTGAATCGCGAGAATCTGGTCGCGCTCGGTACGTCTTCCACCTTCGAGAACCAGGATCCCCGACGCCCGGGCATGCCGATGGTGGTGAAGCTGACCAACGGCTCGAACCAATTCCTGCTCACCTACGAGGTTTGCGGCCTGGCCGGCGCCGATCATTGCCGCAGCTACTACAAGACCTCGTCCGACGGCTGGAATTATGGCGCCGCCAACGCGATCGGCACCGCGATGCAACATGCCGACGGGCGCTATTGGCAGGCCACACCGATCGCCAAGGCGCTGCCGGGCGGATCGCTCCTGTGGATGGGCAAGCATTTCCGGACTGCCGCAGGGAGCGCGACCGGCAACGGCACGTCCATCTCGAAGAGCGCGAGCGGCAACCCGGCCGGGCCCTGGACCACGATCGGCGCGCCGGTCACGCTGACCAATCCCACCACGGCGGGTTGTCAGGGTTTCTCGCCGGGCCTGCAATGGGTGAACAATGGTGCGACCATCGTCCACCTGCAGATGCGCCCGGGCACCGGCACTGCCTGTGACGTATGGGTCGGAACCGGTCCCTCCTGATCCGACGGCAGCTCCCCCCGAAGCGGCGGTGCCGCTTCGGGGGATTGGAACCCACGCAATCGGGAACGACGATGACCAATCGTGATTTGGCATTGCGCGCGGCGTTGGTCCTTTGCGCCATCCTCATGTCGGCCTGGCTGGCACGGCCCATGGCAACCGGCCCGGAGCAGGGCGTGGTAAAAATCGTTGCCGGCCCCACCCCGCCGGCGGTCCTTGCAAGTCCAGCCGCGACGGAAGCCCGCCCCGCACGGATCGCTCTTGTCGCAAGCCAGGAGGATGTCGATCTCGCCGATCATCAGTCCTGGCTCGCCGCACGCGAAAAGCGCGACAACGTCTGGGCGGCGCGCAGCGAGGCCGCGATAGGGAATCAGCTGCGGCGCATCGCCTATATCGGCGGCAGGCGGCGTCTCGAGGTCAAATGTGCGGCCCGATTGTGCGAGGTGATCGGAATCGCCGATCCGGATCCCGCGACCAATTCCTATCTGCCCATATGGGAGGCACTGGAGCGCGATACCGCGGGCAACGAGCTCGGCCCCTATGGCCTGAAGCGCGCCGCTGCGATCTTCGACACTGGCAGGATACCGGAGGAGTTCAAGATTCAGTACCGCCGCGTCGATCCCGTGCCGGCCTCGATCGGAAGGTAGTGGGCTCGGCGTGGGAGACGAGTGAGAGTCTGGCCTCGCGGTGCGTCATATGGGACGACACAGGCGGACAGATGACCCAGACACCCAAACCCTTGCGAGAAAGGTTCTACCGCGACCTGCGGCCGGCGTTGCTCGCTTTCTTCACGCGCCGGGTGGGCAATCGCGTGGAAGCCGAGGATCTGGTGCACGACGTCTATGTGCGCCTCGAGAGCGCCCCCGAATCGCACATGCGCGACCCCGAAGCCTATGTGTTCCAGGTAGCGGCGAACCTCGTGCGCGACCGGGCGCGCCGCGCCGAGGTGCGCACCAGGCACCTCGCCTTCGCGAAGCACGATGATCAGGCGCAGGTCGACCCCATCGACCCGCATCGCGTCGCGGTCAGCCGCGAGACGCTGACGGCTTTGGTCAAGGCGCTCGAGGCGCTGCCGGAGCGCACCCGGAGGATATTTCTTCTGTATCGATACGAGCAAGTCAGCCGCCAGGCGATTGCCGACACTTTCGGCATCTCGATGAGCGCCGTCGACAAGCACGTCCACAAGGCGGTCGTCCGCCTCAGCGCACGGTTGGGAGGCACCGATGTCTGAGGCGCGCGGCTCGTCCGCCCCCACGCGAGACGATGAAGCCGCCGCCTGGTGGCTCAAGCTTCAGGCGCATGAAGGGCGTTTGACCACCGAGGAGGGGGACGCGCTCGACGCGTGGCTGGCGGCGGATGCGGCGAACGATGCCGCCTTGCAGCGTTGCGCGGCTGCGTGGAACAGCCTTGAAGGCGTCGCCGGCGCGCCGGAAATGGTCGCGCTGCGCGCCGACGCGCTGGAGCACATGCGGCGTGTCAATCAGCGTCGATGGGCAAAACCGTTCCGATCGGGCAGGTTCGCCTGGGCGGCCGCCGCGGCACTGATCCTGTCGGTGGGGGGCGGCGCCTGGTATTCGAACATGGCACGCGACCAGCAGCTTGCGACGGGCGTCGGCGAGCGGCGCGTATTGACCCTTGCCGACGGATCGCATGTGTCGATGGACGCGAAAACCCAGGTCGCGGTTTCGCTGTCGAAAGATCAGCGGCGGCTGCAGATCGATGCCGGCCGCGCCAGGTTCGACGTGGCGGCCGAGCCGGGCCGCCCCTTCACCGTTGAGGCGGGCGGCCACATCGTCGTCGCCACCGGCACGTCCTTCTCGACCGAGCGGGTCGACGGCAAGCTGCACGTGATCGTCTATGAAGGGAAAGTCGTGGTCCTAAACGGCGCGATGCCGGACCCGCAGACATTGCTGGCGCTCCGTCGGTATCCTGGTGAAGGCGTGGTTGCCGTCAGTCCCGGACAGGAATTCGTCGTGCAGGACGGCGCATCCCGCGGGGTCGTACGCAGCGACGTCGCCGGATCGTCGAGCTGGGAAGCGGGCATGCTCGAATTCATCGAGGAGCCGCTTTCCGACGCGGTGGCCCAGCTCAATCGCTATTCGACCCAGGCGATCGTCGTGGCGGACGCGCGCGCCGCCGCGATCAAGGTGGACGGGGTCTTCAAGGCCGGACAAACAGACGCCTTTGTCGAAGCGATGGCGCGCGTCTATCCGGTCCGGACGCGGCGCCGTGCCGACGGCACGATCGAGATCTCGTCGCGCGAGTGATCAAGAAATTCGGTGCAAGTTCGCGGGCGTTCCGCGTCTTCTCCGAGAGACCATCAAAAGATGGCCGAACAGGGAGGGTGTATGAGGGGCGCCGTCAGCGCCATGGGGTTCGCGCTCGGCTCGACTTTGGTCATACTCGCCATCGCCCTGCCCTCCGCCGCCGTCGCGCAATCCGGCGGGCAAGCCGGCGGGCAAGCCGAACAACGGTACAGCTTTCGCGTGCCGCGCCAATCGCTGGATGCGGCGCTCCGATCCGTCGCGCGCACGGCGCGTGCGCAGATACTCTTCGATCGCGAACTGGTCTCCGCGCGCCAGAGCCAGCCGCTGCACGGCGACTTCACGGTGCGGCAAGCACTGACCCGGGTCATCGGAAGCGCGCCGCTCACGATCGATCAGAGCGCGCACGGCGTCTTCACCATCCGTCCGACGGCGCGACCGGCTTCCACCCCGGCGCGGCCGCTGGTTGCGGGCACCCGGAAGGTTCGAGCAAGCGGCGCGGCCCTTCCGGTTGGCAGGCCCGACCCGGACGGTGCCGTCGAACCGGAGCCCGCCCAGGAGATCGTGGTGACCGGGTTTCGGCAAAGCCTCGAGCGCGCCGCGGAGATCAAACGCAATTCCGCGCAAGTGGCGGATGCGGTCGTCGCCGAGGACATCGGCAAGTTTCCCGATCCCAGCACCGCCGCCGCGCTGCAGCGTGTGCCGGGCGTCCAGGTGACCGTGGGCGGCAACAACGAGATCGCCGGCGTGGTGATCCGCGGCCTCGCCGATATCCTGACGACCGTGGATGGGCGCGAAGTGGTGTCCGCGGTTGGCCGCGGCTTCGCGTTGCAGGACCTGCCGGCGGTCGCGCTGGCGCGGGTCAGCGTCCTCAAGACCAGCACCGCCAATCTGATCGAGGGGGGGATCGCCGGCATCACCGATCTTCGGCTCAACAAGGCGTTCAACTTCCGCGATCCGGCATTCATCGTCACCGCCCGCGGCAATTATTCCTCCAACGTGGAGCAGTTGAACCCGCAATTCGGTCTGCTGGTCACCGACCGATGGGATACCGGGATCGGCGAGATCGGCGCGCTGCTGAACCTCAGCTACGCCTATTTCGATTATGCCCGCCCCAACTCCTACATAACGGAACAGCGCAGCTTGTCGGCAGCGCCGTATCGCATCGCGGGCGTGGTCGGGCGCAACACGGCGGCGGGCAGTACCGAATATGGCTGGTACGATCGTCCGCAGGTCAATGGATCGCTGCAATGGCAAGCGAGCCCTGAGCTCGAGGTCTATGCCGATGGCCTGTTCACTGGCTATCGCTCCGACTACCAGACCGCGGTAGTCGCCACGCCGCTGTTCTTCGGCGAGACGACGGTCGAGCGGTACGAAGTCGATCCGGACGATTGCTTCACCGCGCGGGTCACGCCGAATGGGTATAATCCGAACACCCTCGAACTGGCGCGCGGGCTTATTTCGGCGAGCAATCCCGGTGGCGGGTTCAATGTCGAGCGGCTCTGCAATCTGAAATCCGGGCGGTTCAACAACGCCCGTGCGCTAACCAGCACGCAGGCGCGCACCCTGCGGAGCTACAATTATCTGGTCGCCGGCGGTTTCAAATATCGGAGCGGGCCGGACACGATCATGTTCGATCTCGCCTGGCAGCGCGCCACCAGCGAAAGCTCTGGCGTGATCGTCGATATCGGCAAGCGGATCACCGTCGATCTTCAGACGAGTGTCGACGAAGGAAATATCCAGCGCCATCCGGGCAACCCGCTGGGAGACGCGAGCGGCTTCTTCCTGCGCAACGGACTGAACCAGAATTTCAGCCGATCGGTGGGCAGCCTGAAGCAGGCGCGGATCGACCTGACGCACGATTTCGATCGCGCCTGGGGGTTCGTCGATTCGCTGCAGGCCGGCCTGCGCTACGCCGACCGGACGGGCCTGTTCAACCAGGCGGTCCTGAACCGCACCGTCGCCGATCTGACGATCCCCGTGGCCGGCACGCTGCCCAATGATTTCCTGGTGCGGGCACCCGGGATTTCGCGGATCAACGGCGGCGCGCCGTTTCTCATTCCCGACCCGGTCTATCTTCGTTCCGCCGCGGGTCGCGACATTCTGCGTGGGGTCTATGGCGTGCCGCTCGGCAACCCGCCCTATCAGCCCGAGCGGCGGTTCGAAGCCGAGGAGCAGACCTATGCCGGCTATCTTCAGCTCGGCTTCGCGACACCGGTCGGCGGGCCGATATCGATCGATGGCCTGATCGGCGTTCGCCCCACCCGCACCGAGCGCCGGATCGCCGGAGCCGGCCTCGTCAGCGGCGTTCTGGTGCCGCAGGTGGCCCGCACGACCGACACCGACATCCTGCCGAACGCAAGCGCGCGCATCCGGCTCGGCGGCGGGCTTCAGGCACGCGCGAGCTATGCCAAGGCGATCCGCCGCCCCGAATTCTCGGCACTCAACCCGGGGCTCAGCTACACCATCTCCACCAACCCGGCGACGCTGAACACGGGAACGGCCGGCAATCCGAACCTGAGACCGCAAAAGTCCGACAGCTTCGACGCGACGATCGAATATTATTGGGGATCGAACTTCGTCGCCGTCGCGGGCTTTTCGCGCGACATCAGGGACCGCGTGATCAACGCGGCCAGCGCCGAGGTCATCGACGGCTTCACCTACAATATCAGCCGTCCTCGCAATGTGGGGCATGCGAAGCTGAAGGGTATCGAAGTCAGTGGGCAGGCCTTTCTCGACTTCCTGCCCGGAGCGCTCTCCGGGATCGGCGTTTCGGGGAATTTCACGCTGGTCGATTCCGAAGTCGGCGCCGGCAATGGCGCGCGCCCGGATCCGCTCGCCGGTTTCGAAATCCAGGGTGTGTCGCGCTACAACTATAATATCGGCCTGATCTACCAAAAGAGCGGCCTCTCCGCCCGGCTGATCTACACCCATCGGTCGCGATATTATGACATCGACGTCACCGGCTCCGCGAATGTCCGGCCAATCGACCCTGCCCGGGCCACCGATCTGAGCTTCACCCCGACATCGCTGCGCTATGTACGGCCCGGCGGGCGCCTGGACTTCAGCATCGGATACGACATCAACGAAAAGATCCGTGTCGACGTCGGCGGGACCAACATCCTTCGCAATAGCCTGCGCGGATATTTCGACGTCGACTTCCTCACCCACGACCGGCGCGAGGACGATTCGATCTACACCCTCGGTCTTCGCGCGCGCCTCTAGGAACAACGGGAGAATGTGATGAAGGCGAGACTTCGCGATACTATTCTGGCGCCCATGGCCGCCGCTGCAGTCGCGGTGGCGACCATAGCCTCCGCGCAGACGGCTCCAGTCGTCGGCGAAGTTTCGCCCGGCGCGCCCGAGGTGCCCCATGTCGATCCGAACAAGGCCTATCTCTTCGCGCACATGACGAAGGAGCGTTATGGTGTCCTCTATTATTCGGTGAGCCTCGACGGACTGCGCTGGCGCCGTCTCAACGGCGGGCGACCGGTCTCCGAAGACTATCACGGCCACGCCTCGATCGCGCGCGGTGCGGACGGCCGCTATTATCTCGTCGGCAACAAGAGCGACGACGATCCCTTCGTCCGCTTCTGGGTCTCCGACGATCTCATCCGCTGGGCACCGTTCGGCACCTATCAGCCCGACCTGAAGGAGGTGCCGGGGCATGTGAACGCGATCCAGCGGATCGGCGCACCGAAACTCTATTTCGATTCACCCTCCGGCACCTTCCTGCTGATGTGGCACACGCCCAATGTGCCATGGGTGCCACAGGACCCGGAGCGGCTCTGGGCGAGCCAGCGCACGCTCTATGTGACCTCGCGCGATCTCAAGACCTTCGAAGGCAAGCCGAAGCTGCTCTTCGACTGGGACATGGCGACGATCGATACGACGATCCAGCGCCACGACGACGGCAAGGGCTATTGCGCGATCGTCAAGGACGAGCGCTATCCGTCGTTCAACTGGACGACGGGCAAGACCATCCGGATCAGCTGCGCGCCTTCGCTGCTCGGCCCCTACCCTACGCCCGGCCCGGCGATCAGCCCCAATTTCCGCGAGGCGCCGACCCTCATCCGCGCGCCGAACGATCGCGAATGGCTGCTCTACTACGAGCAATATGCCGGCGTGAGCTACGGCGTCTCGAAGGCGCCACGGCTGGAGGGCCCCTGGTATCAGCTTCAGGGGAATAGCGGTGTCGAGCGGTGGAACCGCTTCTCGATGCCGGCGGGCACGCGGCACGGTTCGATGATCGAGATCAGCCGCAAGCAATATGACGCGATCGTCGCCGCATTCCCGGAGAACTGATTCCGCCGCTCAAAAAAACTTTTCCAACCCCGGGCCGGTCGCGCGTCTTACCGGATGGCCTGACCAATTTTGCCCTGTGTCAGGCCATGACGAAGCCGGCATGGATCGGCGTACCGGGGAGGGAAAATGCAGTTTCACTATCAAAGCCTTTTGGGCGGCGCTTCGGCTCTGGCGTTGCTGGCCAGTGCAGGCGTGGCCAGTGCGCAGGATCTGCCGGGCGCGCCTGCGGCCGCGCCGCAGGGCGATGCCGGCGAAGTCACCGACGATATCGTCGTCACCGGCTACCGGCAGAGCCTCGAGACGGCCCAGGCGATCAAGAAGGAATCCAATCAGATCGTCGATTCGATCGTCGCTGAAGACATCGGCAAGCTGCCCGATTCCACCGGCGCCGAAACGCTGGCGCGCGTTACCGGCGTTTCGGTCGAACGTGGCACCGGCGAGGCGGCGGCCATCCGCGTGCGTGGCCTGCCCGATCTCACCACCACCTATAACGGCCGCGAGCTGTTCACCGCCGAAGGTCGGTCGGTCGCGCTGCAGGACTTTCCGTCGGGCACGATCTCGCGGTTCGACGTCTACAAGACGGGTGCGGCCAATCTGATCGAACCCGGTATCGCCGGCGAGATCGATGTGCGCTCGCGCAAACCCTTCGACTTCAAGGATTTCCGCATCGCGGGCGGCATCACCGGCCTTCATTGGCAGAATTCCCAGCGCCTGGGCGTCGATGCGAACCTGCTGGTGAGCAAGCGCTGGAACACCGGGATCGGCGAGATCGGCATCCTGCTCGAGGGTTCCTACACCGACAACAAGTTCACCGACGATATCCGGACCAACAACAACGCGATCCAGACGCGCCCCGCAAACGCCGCTACCTACCCCAACGCGCAATATCCCGCGCTGCTGACCATCCAGCCGGACGTGTCGAACCGCTTCCGCCCGTCGGTGGGCGCCGCGGTGCAATGGCGTCCGTCTGCTGATCTGGAGATCTATAGCGATTTCCTGTTCCAGGGATTCCGCGGGCGCGGCTTCGGCTATGGCCTCCAGATCCAGGCCGGTACCGGCGCGACGCTCTCGAACGTCAGCTTTTGCGAAGGCAGCACCACCCAGATCTGCAAGATGACCGCGACAGGCGGGAACGCGACCTCGGCATATCAGGCAGGGCAATTCTCCCAGACCGATACCTATCAGGCCGGCACCGGATTCATCTGGACCCCCGGCCGGGCCCGGATCAGCGGCGATTTCGCCTTCACGGATTCGGTCTTCACCTCGACCAACTTCCAGACGGCGCAAACCACGCTCACCACCGGCACCCGCGTGTTCGACTTCGATACCGCAGGCGGAGGCGGTACCGCGACGGTGACCGACATCGATCTGACCAATCCCGCCAACTGGCGCTATTCGGGCTTCTCGCAGGCCAATTCGCGCAACCATGGCCGGAGCTATCAGGCCAAGCTGGATGCGGACGTGCCAGTGGAACTGGCTCTGTTCGACAAGCTCCAGTTCGGCGTGCGCTTCAATGATCGCACTGCGGATTCCGAGGCGCTTTCAACCGACCCCACGACGAACACCAGCTTGCTGAGCGGTACGATCACCGCGGGTACTCCGGGTTCGCTGCTAACCGCGGCGCCGCTGGAGCTGGTACCGGTCGATCCGTCGTACAAGAACGATCCGACCGACCATCCGCGCACCTGGGTCACGCCGACGCGCCAGAGCGTCATCCATTATGCGGACTATATCCGCGCGATGGCGAGCAACGCCCTGCTTCGCACGACCGGCATGCCCGCGCGGACGCGGAACTATGCCTCGGGCGAGAAGTCCTACGCGGCCTATCTGCAGGCGCACTATGCGTTCGATATGGGCGGCATCAAGGTCGACGGTCAGCTCGGCCTCCGCGCCGTTCGTACCGAGACCGATATCAGCGGCCTGCAGACGACGGTGCGGTCGGGCGTGCGCACGATCGTGCCGATCTCGCGCAGCAAGAGCTATGACGATTACCTGCCCAACATCAGCGCGCGCATTCGCTTCTCGCCGGAATTGCAGGCGCGCCTCGCCTTCACCAAGACGCGGACCCGCCCGAGCTTCGGCCAGTTGAACCCGACGATCACGATCAATCCGCAGGCGGGGTGCACCGGCACGGGCTGCGTGGCGTCCGCGAGCGGGGGCAATCCTGATCTCGAACCGATCAAGTCGACTAACTACGACGCCTCGCTGGAATATTATTTCTCGCGTTCCGGTTCGGCGACGGTGCAGGTCTTCCAGCGCGACATCGTCGGCTTCATCAACAACCGCACGCTTTCCTACCAGGATCCCGATCTCGGCACCGTCAACGTCAACCAGCCCGCCAATGGCGAGCAGGGCCGGATCCGCGGCGTCGAAGCGGGGTTCCGCACCTTCCTGAATTTCGACGGGCTGCCGCAGTGGATGCGCAATTTCGGCGTGCTGGCCAATTACACCTATCTCGATCACTGGTCGGTGTTGTCGCAGTCGGTGCAGGCGACGCTGCCGGGGCGGCAGCCGATCACCAATGTATCGAAGCATCTCGCCAATGCGCAGTTCTTCTACGAGACCAAGGCCGTCTCGCTGCGCGCTTCGTACAATTATCGCTCGTCCTTCCGCTTCTACAGCCAGATCGACGCGGCGGTGGGCAGTTTGCCGACGTTCGAGCGCGGCCGCGGCGTGCTCGATCTGTCGGCGGGGATCAATCCGACGAGCAATCTCTCGCTGACCTTCAATGCCTCCAACATCCTCGGCAACCCGGCCCGGAATTTCCGGCAGTTCAATCGGGCCGGCGCGATCTATCCGTGGCAGGTCCGCTACCTCGAGACGGTGTACCGCCTCGGCGCCCGCTTCCGCTTCTAACGGCGTGTCCCCCTTGGCCACGCCATCCTCGGGGCAGCGTCGCAAACCTCTCTCATGCGACGCTGCCTCTTCTTCCGCCACGCCGAGAGCGATGGCAGGCATCGAATTTCAAGGAGAAGCGCATGTCGGGTAAATTGAGGAAGCGGCAGCTGTTCGGGATCGGCCTCGCGGCCCTGACCGCGACGCTGGCCCTTCCTTTCGCCGCGGCCTCGCAGCAGGCGGGCGGCGAAGCGAAGGAAGCGAAGCTGGTCACGCGCTATTCGGACACCAGCCGTATCGGTGCGCCTTATGCCAAGGATCCCTCCGTGATCCGCTTCGGCAGTCGCTACCTGATGTATTATTCGATCCCGCCGGCGCAGGACAATCGCAAGGGCGGCGACGGCTTCCCCACCGGCTGGGCAATCGGCATTGCCGAGAGCCGCGATCTGCGCACGTGGCGCAAGGCGGGCGAAGTCCTTCCGGTGCAGGAGGTCGAGCGCAACGGCATCGCCGCGCCCGGCGCGATCGTGATCGGCGACCGCGTTCACCTGTTCTATCAAACCTATGGCAACGGCCGCCGCGACGCGATCAACCATGCGGTCTCGTCGGACGGAATCCACTTCGATCGCGATGCCGGCAACCCGGTCTTCCGCCCCGATCCGGCCGGCGCGCCGTGGAGTGCGGGCCGGGCGATCGACGCGGAAGCCTTCGTCCATGGCGACAAGCTGCTGCTCTACTACGCCACGCGCGATCCCGAAATGAAGGTCCAGAAGATCGGCGTCGCCAGCGCGCCGCTCAACTCGGCGTTCGGCGCGAAGGACTGGACCAACCTGAGCACCGACGGCCCCGCGCTCACGCCGACGCTTCCGTGGGAACGCAATTGCGTCGAGGCCCCGAGCATCGTCCGCCGCGGCGGCAAGCTCTACATGTTCTATGCCGGCGGCTATAATAACGAGCCGCAACAGATCGGCGTCGCGGAGAGCAGCGACGGCGTGCGGTGGCGGCGGCTGTCCGATCGCCCGCTGCTGGCGGATGGTCCGCCGGGAAGCTGGAACGATTCGGAGTCCGGGCATCCGGGCGTGTTCCAGGACGGCAAGCGGACGCTGCTGTTCTTCCAGGGCAACCCCGACAGAGGCAAGACCTGGACGATCGCCGCCACCGAGCTCGGCTGGAGCGCGAATGGGCCTTATCTCAAATAGGCCGAAGCGGTGGCGAACGCCGCGCCGGCGCAGGGCCACCGCACCGACGGATCGGCTATTCCACCGTCACCGACTTGGCGAGATTGCGCGGCTGATCGACATCGGTGCCCTTGGCAACCGCGACGTGATAAGCGAGCAGCTGCACCGGCACGGCATAGACGAGCGGCGCGATCAGGGGATGGACGCTCGGCATCTCGATCGTCGCGACCGCATCCTCGCCAGCTTGCGCCAGCCCCTCGGCGTCTGAAATCAACACCACGCGGGCGCCGCGCGCCTTGGCTTCCTGCATGTTGGAGACGGTCTTGTCGAACAGCGGGCCGGAGGGCGCGAGCACGATTAGCGGCACGCTGTCGTCGATCAGCGCGATCGGGCCGTGCTTCATCTCGCCCGAGGCATAGCCCTCGGCGTGGATGTAGCTGATCTCCTTGAGCTTCAACGCGCCCTCGAGCGCGAGCGGATAATCGGGGCCGCGGCCGAGATAGAGCACGTCGCGCGCCGCGGCGATGGTGTGCGCCATCCCCTCGATCTCTGAATCATGCGCAAGCGCTGCGTTGATCGCAGCGGGCGCCTCGATCAGGTGGCGGACGATCTCGCGCTCCTCATCCTCGGCGAGGCGCCCCTTGGCGCGCGCGAGGTTGACCGCGAGCGCCGCCATCACCGCCAACTGGCAGGTAAACGCCTTGGTCGAGGCCACGCCGATTTCGGGGCCGGCATGCGTCGAGAGCAGCAAGTCGACTTCGCGCGCCATCGAGCTGGTCGGCACGTTGATGATGCCCGCGGTGGTGACGCCATTGGCCTTCATGTGGCGAAGCGCGGCGAGCGTATCGGCGGTCTCGCCCGACTGGCTGACTACCACGCCGAGCGTGTTGGGGAGCAGAACGGGATCGCGGTAGCGAAATTCGGAAGCGACATCGACTTCGACCGGCAGGCGCGCGAAACGCTCGATCCAGTATTTGCCGATCATGCCGACATAGGAGGCGGTGCCGCAGGCGACGATCGCGACGCGCTCGATCTTGCTCAGGTCGAACGCCATGTCGGGCAGCGCGACCCTCTGCTCGACCGGGCGGATATAGGATTGCAGCGTCTGGGCGACCACGACGGGCTGTTCGTAGATCTCCTTCTGCATGAAATGGCGGTGATTGCCCTTGTCGATCAGCGCGGCGCTGGCACCCGAATGGACGATCGGGCGCTCGACGGCGTTGTTGTCGCGATCGAACACCTCGATCTTCTCGCGCGTAACGACCGCCCAGTCGCCTTCCTCGAGATAGGCGATGCGCTGGGTGAGCGAAGCGAGCGCGTGCGCGTCCGAGCCGAGATAATTCTCGCCCTCGCCATAGCCGACGGTGAGCGGCGCGCCGAGCCGGCCGCAAATCAGCAGATCGGGCTCGTTGCGGAACAGAAAGGCGACCGCAAACGCGCCGTGGAGCTGGGGCAGCACCGCCGCGACGGCATCGCGCGGTGACTTGCCGCGCTCGAGCTCGCGCGAGACGAGATGCGCCACGACTTCGGTATCGGTCTGGCTCTTGAACTCGCGGCCTTCGGCGATGAGCGCGTCGCGCAGCGGCTTGAAGTTCTCGATGATGCCGTTGTGGACGATCGAGACGTCGCCAACGATATGCGGGTGGGCATTGTCCTCGGTAGGAGCGCCGTGGGTGGCCCAGCGCGTATGCGCGATGCCGATCAGCCCGGGAAGCGGGCTCTCCGCCAGGCGCTGGCCGAGATTGACCAGCTTGCCCTCGGCGCGCCGCCGCTCGATCTCGCCTTCGTGAAGCGTCGCGATACCGGCCGAATCATAGCCGCGATATTCGAGCCGCTTGAGCCCGTCGAACAGGCGCCCCGCGACATCCTGGTTGCCGACGATTCCGACAATTCCACACATCGAACCCTACCCCCTGCCGCAATCAGTGCGGAAACTTGCTGTCGATGAAAACCCGCGTGAATTCCATCGGATCGGGCTCGCGCCCATTGGCCTCCCGGAAACGGACCCGGCCCGCCTGCCACATCTCGCGGATCGCGCCCTGCATGCCCGCGGGGAACTGCATCCGCCCTACTACGATCTCGCGCCAGCTCCCCGTCGCGCCGAACATCACGCGATATTGCGGCTCCATCGCGCGCAAGGCCGCGTCGGCGGCGGGGTCGAGATGGCCGATCGCGTCGAGCACATAGCTTTCGAGCAATTTCAGGAACGGCTTCCCGGCGTAGCGATCGCTCATTTAACGGCCTTTCGTGCGGCCATGCGCGCGCGGAACCGCGCCCCCCAGCCGGGTTTGGCGGTCTGTTCGGCGCGCGTGAGGGCGAGCGCGTCGGCTTCGACGTCGCGCGTCACCACCGATCCGGCGCCGACGATCGCGCCGGCGCCGATCGCGACGGGCGCGACCAGCGCGCTGTTCGAGCCGACAAAGGCGCCCTCGCCGATCTTCGTACCGTATTTGAAGAAGCCGTCGTAATTGCAGGTGATCGTGCCCGCGCCGATATTGGCCCCCGCTCCGACTTCGGCGTCGCCGAGATAGGTCAGGTGGTTGGCCTTGGCGCCCTTGCCCAGCACCGCCTTCTTGGTCTCGACGAAATTTCCGACCTTGGCGCCTTCGCCGAGCACCGTGCCGGGACGGAGCCGCGCATAGGGGCCGACGCTCGCACCGCCTGCGATCGTCGCGCCCTCGATATGGCTGAAGGCGTGGAGAGTGACATTGTCGGCGACGGTGACGCCGGGGCCGAAAAATACATTGGGCTCGATCAGCACGTCGCGACCGATCCTGGTATCGTGCGCGAACCAGACCGTCTCGGGGGCAATCAGCGTCGCGCCGTCGACCATCGCCTGGTTGCGGCGCGCGCGCTGCCACTCGGCCTCGACCGCGGCGAGCTCGCCGCGGCTGTTGATGCCAGCGACCTCGGCGGCAGGCACTTCGATCACCGCCGAATGGCGTCCGACGGAGGCCGCGACGGCGACGATGTCCGGGAGATAATATTCGCCCGCGGCATTGTCGTTGCCGACCTGCGCCAGCAGGTCGAACAAATCCGACGCGCGCGCTGCGAAGAGCCCCGAATTGCACAGCGTCACTGCGCGTTCCTCGGGTGACGCGTCCTTGAACTCGACGATGCGTTCCATCCGCCCGTCGGCGTCGGCGATCACCCGGCCATAAGCGCCAGGATCGAGGGGACGGAAGCCCAGTGCGACGGTCGCGGGCGCGTCCGCGGCGTGGAGCCGCGCCAGCATGCGCCGAAGCGTATCGGTGGTGACGAGCGGCACGTCACCGAACAGCACCAGCACATCGCCCTCGAACCCGTCGAGCGCCGGCTTCGCCTGGAGCACGGCATGCGCGGTGCCGAGTTGCTCGGTCTGCGCGACGGTCTCGACGCCGTGCGGCCGCACCGCCGCCTCGACCTGCTCGCGCCCCGCGCCGACGACGACGATCGTCCGCGCCGGATCGAGCGCGGCAACGCCGTCGATCAGGTGGAGCAGCATCGGCCGCCCGGCGAGCGGATGCAGCACCTTGTGCGTATCGGATTTCATCCGCGTGCCCTTGCCCGCAGCAAGGATGATCGCGGCAATCGGCACTGTCATCGGGTCCCTCCGGCCAAGCCCCCTGCCATGACAAGCTTGCCAATTCCATAGCCTTGCTGGCAGCAGGCGCCGGATATGGCCGACTTCCCCTTCGACATCATCGGGTTCGATCTCGACGGAACCCTGTTCGACACCAGCGCGGACCTGACCGACGCGGTCAACCATGCGCTGGCGCTGCTCGGCCGACCGGCGCTTACCGTCGACGTGGTCAAGACAATGATCGGACGCGGCGGTAAATATATGTTGCAACAGGGGCTGGAGGCATCGGGCGGCTGCGATCCGGAGGTTCTCGAACGCACCTATCCCGAACTGATCGCCTTCTATCGCGAGAATATCGTGCGGGGCACGCGGCCCTTTCCTGGGCTCGCCGAAGCCATGGACGCGCTCGACGCGCGCGGCGTGAAGCTCGCCATTGTGACCAACAAGCAGGAAAACCTGGCGATGAAGCTGGTCGCCGCGCTCGCGCTCGACCACCGCTTCGCCTGCGTGATCGGGGGCGACACGATGGGCCCCGGCAACGCCAAACCTTCGGCTGTGCCGATCCACGAGATGGTCCGGCGCTGCGGCGGCGGGCGCGCGGCGTTCGTCGGCGATTCGATCTACGACATCATGGCGGCGAAGAACGCCGGCATCCCCGCGATCGCGGTGAGCTTCGGGTTCCTGATGCAGCCGGTCGAGGAGCTGAGGGCGGACGCAGTGATCGATCATTTCGACGAGCTTCTCTCCACGCTCGAAAGGCTGGCGGCATGAGTGAGGGGACGATGCTCCCGCTCTTCTCGCTCCTCGCGCTCGCGCTCGGTCTCGCGATGGACGCATTCGCGGTCTCGGTCGCGCAGGGCGCGTCGCGACGGAGCACGCGCGGCGCGCTGCGCATCGGCGCGGCGTTCGGAGTCGCGCAGGGGTTGATGCCGCTGATCGGCTGGGCGCTCGGTGCGGCGTTCGAAGGCGCGATCCGCGAGATCGATCATTGGGTGGCGTTCGTGCTGCTCGGCCTGCTCGGCATGAAGATGCTCCGCGAAGGACTCTCGGGCGAGGCCGCCACCCCGGCGCCCGCGTTGATCGGCTGGGCGCTGCTCGGCGCCGCGGTGGCAACCAGCATCGATGCCGCCGCGGCGGGAATCACGCTTCCGATGATCGGCGCACCGATCGCGATCGCCTGCGCAGTGATCGGGCTGGTGACCGCGGCCCTGTGCGTCGCCGGGGTGCGCATTGGCGCGGCCTATGGCGCGCGGCTGGGCAAGCTCGCCGAGATCGCCGGTGGCACGCTGTTGATCCTGATCGGCGCGAAGATCCTGATCCAGCATCTGTTCTTCGGCGGCTGAGCCGATCCGGTTGCAAAGAGGGACTTATTTTCCGCCCCTTTCGAATGGCTTGCGGACTGTGATTCACCTGAGTTCCCGCGATGCTTGCATTTCCCGTACAAGACGTGTGAGCTTACACGCGGGGAAAAGACGTGGGTCGTTTCGGGGGGATAATATTGAAGGGGCCACAACCCGCCTCTCCACGAGAGGCTGCAGCCGAGCTGCCCGCGGGCGGCCGGATCGCTTCGGCGAGGCTAGCGGAGCTGGTTCAGCTGACGCTGGTCGCCGACGGCGTCATCATCGACCTTCGCCATTATGCGGAGCGCCAGCGTGCCACCGGCGAAAATGAGCGGCTCGAGACGACGGGGATCTTGCTCGCGGGCGGCGCGGCGGAATCGTCGGAGGCCTTGTTATGGCAGCTCTCAGATCCGGTCGCGGCCGGGAAGCTGGGCTTCCAATCCTATGCCAGCGTGCCTCTGCACGACCTCGACGGCATGCCGCTCGGCCGGATCGTCGCGATCCAGCGCGGGCAGCGCCAGTTCGACGGACATGATCTGAAGATCCTGCGGACCGCGGCGGATCTCGTCGCCGATCTGATCCGCCGGCCTCAGCTGGCCAATTGAGAAATCACCGGGGGATGCGCCGCCGCGCGTGATCCGAGCAGCGCGCGCCCGCGCGCGGTGAGCGCTGCGTCGATCGCCTGCGGCCCGCCCGGGCCGACCACGAACGCCTCGAAGGTGACGAGGCCCGCGTCGCACAGATCCTGCAGGGTCTTGATGAAATCGATCAGCCGATCGGGGGATTCGTCCATCCCGACCTCGGCAGGGCCCAGAGTCACGACGATAGGCCAGCTCGACCACAGCGCATCGACTACCCTTCTGGCATCGGCACTTTCAAAAGCCTGCACGGGATCGTCGATCACAACTTGCCTCACTGCCCTGAACTACATCGTTACTGCGCCCCCTATTGTCTTGCCCCGTCTGTCCCGGTCGCAATTAACCTTCGCATAACGGAGGTTAACAAATCCCTAACGCCGGAAAGACAGGCCCTTCGCTCGTTGACGAAGCTCGTTACGCTGCAAATATTCTTTTTGTTTATCAGTATGTTGTAACTTATCAACAATACTCCGGCCTTCCGAAGCATCGCGCGTCGGGCTGCCCCGCCACCCGGCTCGACTGTCCTCCACTATCGATTACGGAAAATACCATACGGAAATGGCATGTCTGATCAATAAGGGAACTTTCGTATATACCGAAAACTCCCCATCTCCTCCTCACAATTCTGATTAATATTTAATTTATCTATGCTTCGCGGCGCCATTTAATAAACAGGTGGCGCGCGAGCATCGCCGGCGGCATCCGGATCGCGTGGCTGCGGATGTAGAAGCCCAGCCGGGTCAGCTTGCGCGTCGGCCTGCCCCAGCCGTCGCGGGCGAGGATGCGGCGGCGATAAAGCGGGTCCCGGCTGTCCCACATGCACCAGCTTTCGGGGATCGCAGTGCCGTAGAGATCGTGCGCGTGTCGCGCGGCGCGAGCGACCGCACTGCCCAAGCCGTGATGCGCGGCCCGTTTCTCGAGGCCGGCAACCCCGAATTCCTCGATCAGGCAATGCACATCCCACAGGTTGCGCATGCCGCCGGCGAGGTCACCGTCCGCCATCAGATGCGCCGCCGCGTGGCAGAGCATATCTTCCGGGCTCAGCACGCGCAGTCCGTTCGCCAGCGCGACGCTGTCGGCGATCAGCGCATCGGCGTCGGGGGTAATGCGCGCAGTGAGCGGCAGGATCGTGTGGTGGACGTCGATCATCCGATCGCGCTCGCGGTGGATCAGCGGCGGGAGCTCGTGCATCCAGCGGCGATAATAGCGATCGTCATAGGGATCGGGCTTGACCCATTCCCAGCCTGCCGCGAGCAGCGCCGCCTCGGCGTCGTCGAACCGCGCACGGGGCACGAGGATGTCGAGATCGCCGATCGAGCGCCCGGTGCCCGCGGCGAGCCCGGCCGCGGCATAGGCGGTGCCCTTGAGCAGGATCACCGGCATGCCCAGAGGCGCGAGCGCGCGGCGCGCCATCTCGGCTTCCCACAAGGCGGCGGTGCGGCCCTGCGCCGCCGAGGCGCGGGCATCGGCAAGGATGCGCGCGGCCGCGCCGGGCATCGGCAAGCCCTCAAGGCGATGCGCGAGCGTGCCGATCAGTTGTTCGGCGCGCGCGATGGCGAGCAAAGCGGTCCAGCCGGCGGGTTCGAGCCTGGCAATGGTGACGGGATCGCGAAGGGCCTGCGCGAGGATGCGGCCGTCGGTCATGCCGCCTCCCACAGCCGCTCGACCTGCGTGAGTGCGGTTGCCGTATCGGGATAGTCGAGTGCGCGGGCGGGTATCGTCTGCACCAACCGGGTGAGCGCGTCGAAGCCGCGTTCGGCTAGCGCGACATAGTTGGTCGAAGCCTGGGTCAGCCGGACGAAGGTCTCGCTCGGCGGCACCGCGCGCTCGGCAGCGGCGAAACCGTAATTGGGGAAGAGGATCAGCTTCGGTACGGCGGGCTCGGCCATCGCGGCGATCGCGCGCGCATCGGGGACGAGGTGGCGGATCGTGCCCTTGGGGGTGCCCTTGAGCACTGGCCCGAAGCGCGCTTTCGGCAGCGCGCGCTCGAGCACGGCGATCGCTTCGTTCTTGAGGCTGATCAGCCGCGGAAAGCCGTGGATCAGCCCGGTGGCGGGATCGAGCAGCGCGAACTCGTCGCCCATCAGCCGCCAGCCTCTCGCCATCAGCAGCGCAGCGAGCGTCGATTTTCCGGCGCCCGACATGCCGGTCATCAGCAGCGCCTGGCCGTCGCGCTCGACCGCCGAGGCGTGGAGCAGCAGGAACCGGCGCTGGCCGAGCGCCATCTGGAGGTTCATCCCCATCTCGGCGGCGAGTAGCCCTTGGGCGAGCGGCAGCGGCGCGGCGTCGGGGATGACGAAGTCGCCGCCGATATGCACCGAGGGGCGGAGCAGCCGACGCCATGGCCGCGCGGCGAAGAGATGGACGTTGAAGTCGGGGATGCCGTCCTCGGGCGCCGGATAGTCGCGGTACAGGTTTTCGAGCGCGGCAATGGGTCCGCGCCAGTCGCTGCCGACGCGAAAGCCGATCGGGCCGATGCGGAGGTGCGTCAGATGGCGCACAACCGCTCCACCAGCCCAGTGGCGACGAGTTCGTCGAGCCGCGCGGTCAGCGCCGCCGCATCGGCGTCGACAAGCTCGAAGCGTTCGGAAAGGCGCGCCATCAGCTCGGGCTCGGCGAGCGGTCGGGCGGCGAGGACCTCGAGGATCTCGGGCACCGGACTGTCGACGATATGGGTGATGCCCGAGGCGCGATGATAGATCAGGGTGAGCGCATCGAGCGGAACGACGCGCAGCGTCTCGGGAGCCGCGGCGCGGTAACGGGTCACGGCCTCAGCCGCGCGGCATCTGCAGCGAGGCGAAGCAGGTGAAGCCGCTGGTCCCGGACTGCAGGCGGCGGATATAGTTGGTGTAGGCGCGGCTGCGCTCGTAATCGGTACCCGGCAAGGTGCCGCCCGACAGCGCGCGCTTGACGTCCTCGGCCTTGAACGACGCGCCCGGCGGCGGATAGGCCCCGGGGGTACCGGCGGGCACCAAAGTCCCGTCGGCCGCGATATAGCTGCCGGCGCGCGCGGGATCGGGGACCGGAATCTCGCAATTGATCACCGAAGCGCTGGTCTGGGCGAGCGCGGGCCGGATCGAGACGATCGCCGACGCACCGACCGCGCCGAGCATCAATGCACGACGGCGCGAAGCGACGGGTCCGGAGCTTTCGTCGGCCATGATGTCTTGTCGTGCGCCCGCCCGGCTTTCGCAATCGTAAATCCATGCCTAGAACGGGACATATGCATTCCTTTCTCGGGGTCCGGACAGCGCTGGCGCTCGTGGTGGCGGCGATCGCCGCCGGCGCAGGCCTGTTGCTGAGCGGCGATGTCCAGGCGAGCCTCGTCGTGCTGGTCTGCGCCGCCGCCGCGGTATTGATCGCAGCGAGCGGTGGCGATGCGCCACCTGCCCCGCCCCCGCTCGCCGCCCCGGCTGCCGAGGGCGAACCTGCCATCGCCGACGTGATCGAGGCGATCGCCGAGCCGGTGCTGGTGATTGCCGACAATCGCGTCGAGGCCGCCAATCGCGGCGCGGGCGAGTTGCTCGGCCAGCATGTGCTGGGCGAGGATGTCCGCGTCGCGATCCGCCACCCCGCCGCCGCCGAACGGCTGATGCGACCCGACGACGGTGCACCCGGCGCGCCGATCCATCTTGTCGGGCTCGGCACGCGCGATCAGCGCTGGGAGATGCGCGTGCGCACTCTGGGCGACGGGCGGCGCGTGGTGCATTTGATCGATCGCACCGGCAGCTATGCCGCCGAGCGGATGCGAGTCGATTTCGTCGCCAATGCCAGTCACGAACTGCGCACCCCGCTCGCCTCGCTGCTCGGCTATGTCGAGACGTTGCGCGAGGATGCCGGCGACGATCCGGGGACGCGCGCGCGCTTCCTCAAGATCGTGTTCGGCGAAGCGCAGCGCATGCAGCGGCTGATCGAGGACCTGATCTCGCTGAGCCGGATCGAGGCCGAGAAATATCGCGCGCCCGACAAGGCAGTCGATCTCGCCGACCTGATCGACCAGGTCACGATCGAGCTCTCGGGCAGCCCGCGCGCCGCCGATCTGGTGATCCAGATCGCGGACGTTCCCGCGGTCGTCGGCGATCCGACGCAGCTCAGCCAGCTGCTCCACAATGTGATCGGCAACGCGATGAAATATGGCCGCGAGGCGACGCCGGTGACGGTCTCGCTGCAGCCCGAAGGAGAGGCTATGGTTAGGCTAAGCGTCGCCGACGAAGGCGAAGGCATACCGGCCCAGCACATCCCGCGACTGACCGAGCGCTTCTACCGCGTCGATTCCGGCCGCAGCCGCTCGCTGGGCGGCACCGGCCTCGGCCTCGCCATCGTCAAGCATATCGTCGAGCGCCATCGCGGCCGGCTCGACATCGCCAGCGCCGTCGGCAAGGGCACCACCGTCACCATCCTGCTCCCGGTGCAACGACTGTCATAAAGGCGTAACCGACTTGCAAGACACGCGCTTTGACGTGCCGAAGCGCACGACTCGGGGCAAGCGGGAGTTCGCGACATTTTCGGCAGGTTCAGCCTGATTGCAGCGGCGGCGGTCACGCTCGCCGGCTGCGACAGCAACACGGCGCGCGAGATCCGCGCCGTGGGATCGTCGACCGTCTATCCCTTCACCACCGCGGTCGCCGAGACGTTCGTCAACCAGGGCGGCGGCCGCAAGGCGCCGGTGGTCGAATCGATCGGCACCGGCGCGGGGCTCAAGCGCTTTTGCGAGGGCGTCGGCTGGGAGTATCCCGACATCGCCAATGCCAGCCGCCGGATCAAGAAATCCGAATATGCGCTGTGCGCGGCGAACGACGTCGGCGAGATCATGGAAGTCCAGATCGGCGTCGATGGCGTGGCGCTGGCCGAGGCGAACAACGGGCCTCGGCTCGAACTGACCAAGAAAGACGTCTATCTGGCGCTCGCCGCCAGTCCGTTCGGCAAGCCCAACACCGCGCGCACCTGGCGCGACGTCAATCCGGCGCTGCCCGACCTGCCGATCCAGGTGATGGGCCCGCCCGCGACCAGCGGCACGCGCGACGCGCTGGTCGAGCTGGTGATGGAGCCGGGCTGCGCCGCCGCCGATCCCGAGGTCAAGGCGCTCAAGGCGGCGAAGGATACCGGGCCCTATGACAGCCGCTGCAAGCGGATCCGCGACGACGGCCCGTACATCGACAAGGGCGAGAACGACAATCTGATCGTCCAGGGGCTCGCCGCCAACCCCAATGCGCTCGGCGTGTTCGGCTATTCCTATCTCGAGGAGAATATCGATCGCCTGCACGGCGTGCCGATCGAAGGAGTCGCGCCGAGCTATGCGACGATCGCCGATGGCAGCTACCCCGGCGCGCGACCGCTGTTCCTCTATGTGAAGAAACGCCATCTGCGCGCAGTGCCGGGGCTTGCCGACTTCCTGTCGCTCTACGCGACCATGTGGAACCCCAAGGGCAAGCTCACCCAGCGCGGACTGATCGCCGCACCCGATGCGCTGCGCGCACATTCGGCGCAGATCGTCGCGCAGCGGATCGCGCTCGATCCCGCCGGGCTTCATTGAGGCGCATGCCGTGAACGCCTTCGCGCTCCTCTTCCTCATCGCCGGCCTGGGCCTGATCGGCTGGCTGACCGCACGCGCCCGTGCCAACCGCTTCGATCGCGGCAATGCGCGGCGGCTCCATTCGCTGCCCGGTCAGCATGGCATGTATGTCGCGATGTGGACCATATTGCCCGCCTTGTTGTTCATCGCGGTGTGGAGCGCGGTGAGCCCCGGCCTCGTCCGCGACGCGGTGCTCCAGCATCCGGCTGCGGCGCAGCTGCCGCAGTTCGATTTCGAGCGTGACGCACTGCTTGCCGAAGCCCGCCGCGTCGCCAATGAGGACGGCGCGACGGCCTTCGATCCGGTGGCGCAACAGCTGGCGGCGCCGACGCGCGCAGCGCAATCGCGCTATCGCTGGATGGGCACCGCCGCTGCGATCCTGCTCGCCTTTGCCGGCGCGGCCTTCGCGCTCACTCGCGTCCGCGCGAGCTTCAAGGCGCGCAGCCGGGTCGAGCGGGGCACGATGCTGCTGCTGCTGCTCGCCTCGCTGATCGCGATCCTGACCACGCTGGGCATCTTTCTGTCGCTGCTCTGGGAATCGCTCCGCTTCTTCCAGCAGGTACCGATCGCCGACTTCCTGTTCGGCAGGCATTGGAGCCCGCAGGTGATCGATGCCGCCGATCCCGGCAAGTCGCTGGGCGCAGTGCCGCTCTTCTGGGGCACCTTCTTCATTGGCGCGGTGATCGCGATGATCGTCGCCATCCCCTTCGGGCTGATGAGCGCGATCTATCTCACCCAATACGCCGCGCCGGGCGTGCGCAAATGGATGAAGCCGATCCTCGAGATGCTCGCGGGCGTGCCGACCGTGGTCTATGGCTATTTTGCCGCGCTGACCGTCGCGCCGGCGGTGCGCGATCTCGCGGTGTCGCTCGGCTATACCTATGCCTCGTCCGAGAGCGCGCTCGCCGCCGGCCTCGTGATGGGGGTGATGATCATCCCGTTCGTCTCGTCGATGGCCGACGATTCGATCGCCGCGGTGCCGACGGCGATGCGCGACGGCAGCCTCGCCATGGGCGCGACGACCAGCGAGACCATCTCGAGGGTGCTGATCCCCGCGGCCCTGCCGGGCGTCGTCGCCGGCGTGCTGCTCGCGGTCTCGCGCGCGATCGGCGAGACCATGATCGTGGTGATGGCCGCCTCGGGCGCCGCCAACATCACGCTCAATCCGTTCGAGAGCGCGACCACCGTCACCAAGCAGATCGTCGATCTGCTCACCGGCGAGAGCGAATTCGACAGCCCCAAGACGCTCGCCGCGTTCGCGCTGGGGCTTACGCTGTTCGTGATCACGCTGCTGCTCAACATCGTCGCGCTGCGCGTCGTGAAGAAATATCGGGAAGCCTATGAGTAGTTCGCTCATCCCCCAGCTCCCGACCGGGCCCAAGGAACCCGCCGATCGCGCGCCGACCGACTGGAAGACGCAGGCGATGCAGAAGCGCATCCGCCGGCGCTATGCCCGCGAGCGGCGCTTCCGCCTCTTCGGGCTTGCGGCAGTGATATTGTCGGCCGCGTTCCTCGCCTTCCTGCTGGTCACGATGGTCGCCAATGGCTGGCGCGGCTTCACCCGCACCGATGTGACGCTGCCGATCGACTTCCCCGTCACCGGCATGCTCGTCGAACGCGCGCAGCTCGACACGCGCGGCGCGGATCTCGCGCTGGCGGGCGCCGGGCTCGAGAACGCGGTCAAGGGCGCCGCATCCACGGCGTTCGGTGCGGGCGGCGAGGATTTCATCTCCGAGAATGCGTGGCTTCGCGTGCGCGAGGCGATCAAGCGCGACCCGAGCATCCTCGACCGCAAGGTATCGATCGAGGTACCCGCGTCGACAGAGATCGACCAGGCGCTGGGCGGCAAGGGCACGCCCGAGGCGGAGGCGGCGGTGGCGAGGCTCCAGCAGGCGGGCGCGATCACGCGCCGGTTCAATGCCGACTTCCTGCACGAGTCCGATTCCACCGATCCGGTCGCGGTAGGCATCTGGGGCGCACTCAAGGGCTCGCTGCTGACCATGACGGTGACCTTCCTGATCGCCTTCCCGGTCGGCGTGCTCTCGGCGATCTATCTCGAGGAATATGCGCCAAAGAACCGCTGGACCGATCTGATCGAGGTCTCGATCAACAATCTCGCGGCGGTCCCCTCGATCATCTTCGGCCTGCTCGGCCTCGCGGTGTTCCTCGGCAGCTGGAGCCTGTTCGGTTGGCGGTTCGGTCCGCTCCTGCCACGCTCGGCGGCCTTGGTCGGCGGCCTCACGCTCGCGCTGATGATCATGCCGGTGATCGTCATCGCCAGCCGCAACGCGATCAAGGCGGTGCCGCCCTCGATCCGCGACGCCGCGCTCGGCATCGGCGCGAGCCCGATCCAGGTCGTGTTCCACCACGTCCTGCCACTGGCGATGCCCGGCATCCTGACCGGTACGATCATCGGCATGGCGCGCGCGCTGGGCGAGACCGCGCCGTTGCTGCTGATCGGCATGCGCGCGTTCATCGTCACCCCGCCCGGGGGCTTCACCGATCCCGCCACCGTGCTGCCGGTGCAGATCTTCCTCTGGTCCGACGAAGTCAGTCGCGGCTTCATCGAGAAGACCAGCGCCGCGATCATCGTGCTGCTGGTATTCCTGCTCGCCATGAACGGCTTGGCCATCTATCTTCGCAACAAGTTCGAGACCCGCTGGTGATGACCGACGCCCCTCATAAAATGTCCGCGCGCGGCGTGAGCGTCTTCTACGGCGACAAGCAGGCCGTGAAGGACGTGTCGATCGACATCGACATGGACAAGGTCACTGCCTTCATCGGCCCCTCGGGCTGCGGCAAGTCGACCTTTCTGCGCACGCTCAACCGGATGAACGACACGATCTCCAGCGCGCGCGTGACCGGAGAGATCATGCTCGACGGCGAGGACATCTATGCCTCGGCGATGGACGTGGTGCAGCTGCGCGCGCGGGTCGGCATGGTGTTCCAGAAGCCCAATCCCTTCCCCAAGTCGATCTACGAGAATGTCGCCTATGGGCCGCGCATCCACGGCCTCGCGCCGTCGAGGGCCGATCTCGACGCGATCGTCGAGCGCTCGCTCAAGCGCGCTGGCCTGTGGGAGGAAGTGAAGGATCGGCTGCAGGATAGCGGCACCGCGCTTTCGGGCGGCCAGCAGCAGCGGCTGTGCATTGCACGCGCAATCGCGGTGGATCCCGAAGTGATCCTGATGGACGAACCCGCCTCGGCGCTCGACCCGATCGCCACCGCCAAGATCGAGGAGTTGATCCACGAGCTGCGCGGCCGCTACGCGATCGCGATCGTCACCCACAACATGCAGCAGGCTGCGCGCGTCAGCCAGCGCACCGCGTTCTTCCACCTCGGCACGCTGGTGGAGTATGGCGAGACCGACCAGATCTTCACCACGCCGCGCGAAGAGCGCACCAAGGACTATATCACCGGAAGGTACGGCTAATGGGGACGGGCCAGGAACACACCGTCAAGGCGTTCGATCAGGACATCAAGCAGCTCCGCGCGTTGATCAGCCAGATGGGCGGCCTCGCCGAGCAAGCGCTCCATGATGCGATGAAGGCGCTCCAGCGCGGCGACACCAGCCTCGCCGATCAGGTGCGCGGCAAGGACAAGGCGATCGACGCGATCGAGTCCGAGGTCGAAAAGCTCGTCGTCCGGCTGATCGCGCTGCGCGCGCCGATGGCGGACGATCTGCGCGAAGTGATCGCGGCGCTCAAGATCGCCGCAGTGATCGAGCGGATCGGCGACTATGCCAAGAATGTCGCCAAGCGCGTGCCTCTGATCCATACCGAGGGCGAGGACCGGATCGAGGCGTTGTCGCTGCTCCCCTCGATGGCGCAAATGGCGAGCGACATGGTACATGACGCGCTCGACGCCTTCGCCTCGCGCGATGCCGAGGGCGCTGCCCGCGTCTGCCAGCGCGACAGCGCGCTCGACGATTTCTACGATTCGATCTTCCGCACGCTCGTGACCTTCATGGTCGAGAATCCGCGCACGGTCAGCCAGGTCGCGCACCTGCTTTTCGTCGCGAAAAACATCGAGCGCATCGGCGACCATGCCACCAATGTCGCCGAGATGGTCTATTTCGCCGCCACCGGCCGCTATCTGGCGGACGAAGCGGCCGCTGCCTGAGGACGTATCTATGGCCCGAGTGAAGATGCTGCTGGTCGAGGACGACGCCGCGATCGCCGAGCTGGTGACGTGGCACTTCAAGCGCGAGGATTACGAGGTCAAGCACACGCCCGACGGCGAAGAGGCGCTGCTGCTCGCCAAGGAAGCGACGCCCGACATCGTGCTGCTCGACTGGATGGTCGAGGGGCTTTCGGGGATCGAGGTCTGTCGGCGCCTCCGCCGCATGCCCGAGACCGCCAACATCCCGATCATCATGCTCACCGCCCGCGGCGAGGAAGAGGATCGCGTGCGCGGGCTCGAGACCGGCGCCGACGACTATGTCACCAAACCCTTCAGCCCGCGCGAGCTGGTCGCTCGCGTCGGCGCGGTGCTGCGGCGTGTGCGCCCCGCGCTGGCCGGCGAAGCGCTGACCTATGCCGATATCGAGATGGACACCGTGGGCCACAAGGTGCGCCGCGGCGGCGATGTCATCGCGCTCGGGCCCACCGAATTCCGGCTGCTCAAGCATTTCCTCGAGCATCCCGGCTGGGTGTTCTCGCGCGAGCGGCTGCTCGATGCGGTCTGGGGGCATGACAGCGATATCGAGAGCCGCACCGTCGACGTCCATATCCGGCGGCTGCGCAAGGCGATCAACCACGGCAACCGCCCCGACATCATCCGCACGGTCCGCTCGGCGGGGTACGCGCTCGACACCGGCAACTGACCTAGGGGAATTTCCCCGCCGGCCACGGGTTAATCCCGAGCGCGCCGGCGGAGACATCACGGCAATCCGACGTTTCCGAAAAGCGCGTCCTGACGCGTCCCGGAACCTGGTTCGGAGACCCTGAGATGACTTTGTTCGTCCTCGCGACCGCGCTCGCCATCGGTAGCGCCGCCCTCCCGCAGACCGACCCCCAGCAATCGCCCCCGCCCGCCGATGGTGCGCGGCTCGGCGGTCTGGCGCCGCCCAACAGCCCCTTCATCGACGGCCCGCCGCAGCCGGGCCAACCGGTGGTCTTCGTGCCCAATCCGAAGACGCCGAGCGAGATGTTCCCGCCGCCGCCGCCGCGCGAGAAAGTCCCGTTCTGCAAGCGCGGCCAGTTCGATGGCTGCAAACAGCGGGGCGGCTGAGCGACGAATGCTGGCCTGGGCGAGGTGAACCGGGCGCGACGCGCAACGTCTCCTCGCCACATACGTTTCTCTTCCGCAACATAGCGAGAAGAGGACGTGCGAATGAAATGGACGATCATCGCCGCCGCGCTGGCGATCAGCGGCACTTCGGCGGCGCAGGACGTGCCCGCTACGCAACAGCAGACACCACCGGCCACCACGGCTCCGGAGGCGCCGACCACCACCACGCCCGATGCCAATACCCCGCCGGCTGATCCGACGACGGGCACCACCGGTTCGGGCACGACGACCATGCCGGATGCTACGCCCGACGCGGCGACCGCTGCTCCCGCCCCCGCGGCGGAGCCGGCCCCCGCCGCGGCTGCGGCCCCCGCGCCGATGACCGCAGCTCCCCCGCCGCCGGCACCGCAAAGCTATCCGCCCTGCTCGAAGACGGTGAAGGATCAATGCCGTCAGCGCGGCGGCCGCTGAGCGCAATGAACCCCTGAGGGTCGTCGCGAGGCGCTCCATCCCGCAGGATGGGGCGCCTTTCGCGCATGGGCGGGAAACTAGTCCGGTCTTCGGCGTTGGCTGGCCGGCGCGCATGCGCCTCGGCCACAGGAGAGCCCCATGCAGATGATCGCCCTCGCCGCAGCGCTTGCGGCAAGCGGGACCGCCATCGCGCAAGAGACGCCGCAACAGTCCACCACCACGACCACCGCAACCACCGGCACTACCGGCGCCGGCACCGCCGCGACGGTTTCCGACGAAGATCCAAGGGACGGCTACATGCCGAGCGCGCCCGCACTCAGCGGCACGCCGGCGCCGGGCCAACCGGTCATCTTCGTGCCCTCGCCCTCCCCGAGCGAAGCCTATCCCGCCCCCGCCCCCCTCAGCCATTATCCGATCTGCAAGCGCGGCCAGTTCGACAATTGCCGGCAGCGCGGCGGCTGACACGCGCCCGACACACGTCTAGGAAACGCTCCTTGATCTTCAGGAGCGCTCCATGACCATAAGTTTCGACAATCGCGTCGCCATCGTCACGGGCGCCGGTGGCGGGCTGGGCCGCGCCTATGCGCTCGAGCTGGCGCGGCGCGGCGCCAGGGTCGTGGTGAACGACCTCGGCGGCGCACGCGACGGCACCGGCCATTCGGACGCCGCGCTTGCAGTGGTCGCCGAAATCGAAGCGGCCGGCGGCGAAGCGATGTCGAACGGCGGGAGCGTCACCGACTATGATCAGATGGTCGCGATGGTCGAGGCGGCCAAAGTGCGCTGGGGCCGGATCGACATATTGATCAACAATGCCGGCGTGCTCCGCGACCGCAGCTTCGCCAAGATGGAGCCGGAGGATTTCCGCTTCGTCATCGACGTCCACCTCAACGGATCGGCGAATTGCACCAAAGCGGTGTGGGAGACGATGCGCGAGCAGAATTACGGCCGGATCCTGATGACCGCCTCGTCGACCGGGCTGTTCGGCAATTTCGGCCAGGCGAACTATGGCGCGGCCAAGCTGGGCCTCGCCGGGCTCGCCAAGACGCTCCATCTCGAAGGCGCCAAATATGGCATCAAGGTCAACACGATCGCGCCGGTGGCGGGGACGCGGATGACCGAGGACATCTTCCCCGAGGCCGCGTTCCAGGCCTTCGCGCCCGAGAATGTCGTCCCCGCGGCGCTGTTCCTCGTGTCGGAGGAAGCGCCGACCAACATGATCGTCGGCGCGGGCGCCGGCGTAGTGCAGGCGGCCTATGTCACGCTGACCCAGGGCGCGAAGCTCGCCGAGCCGACCCCCGAGAGCGTCGCCGCGCAATGGAACGCGATCATCGATCGCAAGGGCGAGATCGTCCCCAATTCCGGCGCCGAGCAGACCATGCTGATCATGTCGCGGCTGCAGTGAGCCGCCCGCTGTAACACCGTATTGTTTCACTAATACACTTGTGCTAGGCATACCTCACAACAGGAGGATGCCCGATGTATAGCGAAAGCGACCTGGCAGGCGCCGTGGAGGCGGGAGCGATCTCCCCCGAAGCGGCGGCAGCCCTCAGAAACCATGTCGCGACGGTGCGCGCGACACCCACCGTCGACGAAGAGAGCTTCCGGTTGCTGACCGGCTTCAACGACATCTTCGTCGGCATCGCCGCGATCCTGATCCTCGTCGCAGTCGGCTGGATCGGCTTTTATATCGGCGGCAAGATCATGGACATCGAGGCCCATGGCGGGCCGCGTCAGGTGGGCGTGGCGATGGCGTTCGGCGGATTCGCGGTGTCGATCACCAGCTGGCTGCTCGCCGAATATTTCACCCGCCAGCGCCGCATGGCGCTGCCGAGCATCCTGCTGTTGATCGGCTTTGCGGGTGGTTTCTTCGCCGGCTTCGGCGCGATCTGGGGCGCCAACGCGCCGTGGCTCGCCGAGCAGTTCGGCCTGACCACCGATCTCCAGGAGCGCCAGCTCGCCGGGGCGATCGGGATCGTCGTCGGCATCGCTACCGCCGGCGCGACGTGGTTCCACTGGCGCCGGTTCATGGTGCCGATCACCGTCGCGGTGGGCGCGCTCGCGCTCGTCGCGGTCGCGGTCGGCGCGATCACTGCGTTCTTCCCCGCCTCGAAGGAGGCGCTCAACCCGATGCTGCTGATCGCGGGCGTGCTGGTCTTCGTCTTCGCGATGCGCTGGGACATGTCGGACCGGGAACGCCGCACCCGCCGTTCGGACGTCGCCTTCTGGCTGCATCTCGCCGCAGCGCCGCTGATCGCACACCCGGTCTTCCACATGCTCGGCGTGTTCGATCACCAGATCGGCGTGCCGATGGCCGGAGTGGTCATCGCACTCTACATCGTGTTCGCCGGCGTGGCGCTGGCGGTCGATCGCCGCGCGCTGCTCGTCTCGAGCCTCGTCTATGTGCTCTGGGCGATGTACGAGCTGTTCGAGCAGAGCGGCGCGGTCGAGCTCGCCGCGGCGCTGACCGCGCTGGTGATCGGATCGGCGCTGCTCACGCTCTCGGCCTTCTGGCAGCCGATGCGCCGCAACGTGATCGGTCTGCTCGGCAAGGAACTCGAGGGGCGGCTGCCGCCGACCCAGCAAGTGGCGATCGCCTGAAGGATCTTGTCCTGTGAATCCGGACCCGGGAGGCAACTCCCGGGTCCTTCGTCGTTCTGAAAGGGAGACAATCCATGATCCGATATGCGGCCGTCCTCGCGCTGACGGCGCCGCTGACGCTGGCAACTCCCGCAAGCGCCCAAGGGCCGGCCGATGCCCCCTTGGTCGCCTTGGTGAAGGACTTCGTCGAAGCCGAGCGCACCTTCGACCAGAAGCGGCTCGCCACACTGGTCACCGAGGATTATGCGGAGATATCGCCGCTCGGCGAGCTGGACCTGCACGACGCGTTTCTGGGCTTCTATGCCGCCGACAAGAAGCAGCCCGCACCGCCCATGACGCTCGGCGAGCCGCTGGTCCGTCGCTATGGCGACGCCGCCTCGATCATCACGACGCTGTCGTTCGAACGCCCCGGCCCCGACGGCCAGCCGCGCACGGCATCGATCCGGGTGGGATTCCTCGCGGTGAAGAAAAACGGCGGTTGGAAGTTGGCCTCGGCGCAATATACGCCCGAGCGCCCCAAGGCGCCGCCCGCGGCGGCGAAATAACTCAAGCCCCTCCCCTTCAGGCGGGGGGCTAGAGAATGTCTATTCGCCCACCAGCTTCATCAGGCGTCGCTCGACCGGCGCGAGCACCGGGCCGAGCTCGTGGCCACGCTTGAGCACCATGCCAGCTTCATGGACCAGCGCCCACATGCCCTGGCGGTTGCGCAGCGCAGGGCGTTTCTCGATCCGGTATTCCGGATGTTCGGCGGCGCGACGAAAAGCCGCGAATATCGCGGCGTCGTGGTCGAAATGGATCGCATAGTCGCGCCAATGCCCGGCCGCGACCATGCGGCCGTAGAGATCGAGGATGCGCGTCAGCTCGAGACGTTCGAAACCCACTTGCGAAGGGCGACCGATCGGGAGCGGCGTGACGATACCCATCAGGCGCGGTCGCGGCGCCCTGTATCGCTTTGGCTATCGCCGCCCGCTTCGCGCGCCTCGATCATCGCGTCGAGCCGCTTCCGAAGCGTCTCGAGCTCGCAGCGCATGATCTCGAACTTCTGGGTCGCGGGATCGAACAACTCGCTGCACGGCGTGCCATAGGGCACGAAGTCCTTCTGCCACGTCCTCGCCTCGACGAGGGTCGGCTTGGCGGGGATGCCCACCATCACCGCACCTTCGGGCACGTCCCGCGTGACCACCGCATTGGCGCCGATCCGCGAACGCTCGCCAACGGTGATCGGACCGAGCACTTGCGCGCCCGAACCAATGATCACGCCATCGAGAAGCGTCGGGTGACGCTTTCCGGCAACGCCGTTGTCAGGGCTGGTGCCGCCCAGCGTGACGCATTGATAGATGGTGACGTCGTCGCCGATCTCGGCGGTCTCGCCGATCACCACGAAGCCGTGATCGATGAAGAAGTTTCGCCCGATCGTGGCGCCGGGATGAATGTCGATCGCGGTCATCCAGCGCGACCAGTGATTGACCGCGCGGGCGAGGAAGAACCAGCCGCCCTTGTACAGCCGGTGCGCGATCCGGTGATATCCGACCGCCCACACGCCCGGGTAGAGCAGGATTTCGGCACGGCTCCGCGGCGCGGGATCGCGCGCGTGAATCGAGTCGAGATAGGCCTTCAAGCGACGGAACATGGCCGGTTCCCCTTTGCCGCGTCCATTTAATGCACAAAGCGCCCGATTTCCAGAACGTCCCCTCTCCGGACTTGTCCCGTCTAAACACGATGTATCTTGTGGGAATTCGAGCCGCACGGCATTCCTGCGCATCCAACAGCGGATAAAGGGCGCGGATGATCTTCGGAATTGACCTCACGGCGCTCCTACCCTTCATCGCCGTGGGCTTCGCCGCGCAGATGGTCGATGGCGCGCTGGGCATGGCGTTCGGCGTCATTTCGAACACGCTGCTGCTGAGCCTCGGCGTGCCGCCCGCCGCCGCTTCAGCCGGCGTGCACACGGTGGAGAGCTTCACCACCGCGGTCTCGGGGATCAGCCACGCGCTGCACAAGAACGTCAATTGGAAGCTCTTTCTGCGGATCGCAGTGCCCGGAGTGATCGGCGGCGCGCTCGGCGCCTATGTGCTCTCCAACATCCACGCCTCCACCGCCAAACCGTTCATCCTCGCCTATCTGACCGGTATTGGCCTCTACCTTCTCTGGCGCAGCCGGCATTATCCCCCGCACGAGCGCAGCCCGAAGATCGTCGAACCGCTCGGGCTCGCCGGCGGGTTCCTCGACGCAGCGGGTGGCGGCGGCTGGGGGCCGGTAGTGACCAGCAATTTGCTCGTGCAGGGATCGAGCCCGCGAATGACGATCGGCACGGTCAACACCGCCGAGTTCTTCGTCACCACCACGATCTCGGCGACCTTCATCACGCAGCTCGGGCTCGAGGCGTTCACGCTCGCCACGGTCGGGCTGCTGATCGGCGGCGTGCTCGCCGCACCGTTCGGTGCGCGCCTCGCGAGGCGCGTCGAGCCCAAGACGCTGATGCTGATGGTCGGCGTGGTGCTGACGCTGACCAGCGTCTACAATCTCTACCTCGCGCTGCGATAAGCTTTTTCACTGCAATGCAAAATGACCATCGGACGCCCAGCGGCGTTCGGTGGTCATTTGCATATATGTGAAGATCGGCGGATAAATAGCGAGCCATGCTATCGATCAATCATGGTAGATTGAGTGACGTAATCGATCAGCGCAAGTGAGGCTTCCCATTTCAAACTGCGATGCAGCGCGCCTATATCCCGCATCGCAACACAACGCCTTTGGAGGAAAATTCGCATGGCGCTCATCGGAAGCACGATTCTGCCGTTCACGGCGCAGGCCTATAAGGACGGCAAGTTCGTACAGGTCACCGACGCCGACACGCGCGGCAAGTGGGCGGTCTTCTTCTTCTATCCGGCCGACTTCACTTTCGTGTGCCCGACCGAGCTCGAGGACCTCGCCGACATCTACCCGACCCTCCAAAAGATGGGCGTCGAGGTCTATTCGGTGTCGACCGACACGCATTTCAGCCACAAGGCCTGGCACGACACCTCGCCGGCGATCGGCAAGATCAACTACTATATGCTCGGCGACCAGAACCACGTCCTCAGCACCAATTTCCAGGTGCTGCGTGAAGGCCAGGGCCTTGCGGACCGCGGTACCTTCGTCGTCGATCCCGAGGGTGTGATTCAGCTGGTCGAAATCACCAGCGAAGGCGTCGGCCGCAACGCCGCCGAGCTGCTCCGCAAGATCAAGGCCGCGCAGTATATTGCCGCGCATCCGGGTGAAGTCTGCCCGGCGAAGTGGGAAGAGGGCGAAGAGACGCTCGCTCCCTCGCTCGACCTCGTCGGCAAGATCTAAGACCTAAGGCGCCTCCTCCCCTCCCCCCTTGTGGGAGGCGCCGATTCGGCCCGGGGTGGACCACCATCCCGGGCCGTTTTCATGAGAACCCAGTGGAGTACCGACCTTGCTCGACGCCAATCTGACGCAGCAGCTCAAGACCTATCTGGTCAACATCAGGCAGCCGATCGAGCTGGTCGCCAGCTTGGGCGACGACGCCAAGTCGGGCGAACTCGAGCGGCTGCTCAACGACATCGCGGCGCTATCCGACGACATCAGCGTCGTCCGCAAGGACGACAGCCGTAAGCCCAGCTTCATGATCCGCCGCGCCGGCACCGATATCGGCGTGCGCTTCGCGGGCCTGCCGATGGGGCATGAATTCACGTCGCTGGTACTCGCGCTGCTGCAGGTCGGCGGACATCCGTCGCGCGCGGCGCAGGAGCTGATCGACCAGGTCAAGGACCTCGACGGCGACTATGCATTCGAGACCTATTTCTCGCTGTCGTGCCAGAACTGCCCCGACGTGGTGCAGGCGCTCAATCTGATGGCGGTGCTCAACCCGCGCATCAAGCACGTCGCGATCGACGGCGCGCTGTTCAAGGACGAAGTCGACAGCCGCAAGGTGATGGCGGTGCCGACGGTGTTCCTCAACGGCGAACCCTTCGGCCAGGGCCGGATGGAGCTCGAGCAGATCGTCGCGAAGATCGACCGCGGCGCCGAGGCGCGTGCGGCCGAGAAGATCAAGACCAAGGACCCGTTCGACGTGCTCGTCGTCGGCGGCGGCCCCGCCGGCGCCGCGGCGGCGATCTATGCCGCGCGCAAGGGCATCCGCGTCGGCGTGGCGGCCGAGCGCTTCGGCGGGCAGGTGCTCGACACGATGGCGATCGAGAATTTCATCTCGGTGCCGCACACCGAGGGCCCGAGGCTCGCCGCGCATCTCGAGCAGCACGTCAAGGACTATGATGTCGACATCATGAACCTCCAGCGCGCCGAAAAGCTGATCCCGGCGCCGATCGAGGGCGGGCTGCACGAGGTCGTGCTGGCCAATGGCGCAAGCCTCAAGGCACGGACGGTGATCCTGTCGACCGGTGCGCGCTGGCGGCAGATGGGCGTTCCCGGCGAGGACGAATATCGCAACAAGGGCGTGGCCTATTGCCCGCACTGCGACGGCCCCTTGTTCAAGGGCAAGCGCGTCGCAGTGATTGGCGGCGGCAATTCGGGCGTCGAGGCGGCGATCGACCTTGCCGGCATCGTCGCGCACGTAACGCTGATCGAATATGACAGCGACCTGCGCGCCGACGCGGTGCTCCAGCGCAAGCTGGCGACCTTGCCCAACGTGCAGGTGATCACCTCGGCACTCACCACCGAAGTGCAGGGCGACAGCGAGAAGGTGACCGGGCTGGTCTACAAGGACCGCAACCACGGCACGTCGCACGAAGTCCCGCTCGAAGGCATCTTCGTCCAGATCGGGCTAGTGCCGAACACCGAGTGGCTCAAGGACTCGGTGGCGCTGTCGAACCGCGGCGAGATCGAGATCGACGCGCGCGGCGAGACCTCGCAGCGCGGCATCTTCGCAGCGGGCGACGCGACGACCGTCCCGTACAAGCAGATCGTCATCGCGATGGGCGCGGGGTCCACGGCTTCGCTCTCGGCGTTCGATTACCTGATACGCCTGCCAGCCGAAGAGCTGGTCGAAGCTGCGGCTTGACCGCACAATTCCTCCCCCGCTGCGCGGGGGAGGAATTGCTGGAATAATCGCTCGTGCCACTCTATATCGCCCGTACAATCGACAGGGACGATCAGTGGCCGCAACCTACCTCCCCACGCTCAAGCAGCTACAATATCTCGTCGCGCTGCACGATGCCGGCCATTTCGGCCGCGCGGCGGAGGCGTGCTTCGTCACCCAGTCGACGCTTTCCGCAGGCATTCGCGAGCTCGAGACGCTGATCGGCGTGGTATTGGTCGAGCGCACACGCCGGGTGGTGCGCTTCACACCGCTTGGCGAGCGGATCGTCGACAAGGCGCGGCGGGTGCTGCGCGAAGCTGATGAATTGAGCGATCTCGCGCGCGCGGCGGGACGGCCGCTCTCGGGCGAGATGCGGATGAGCGTGATCCCGACGATCGCGCCCTTCCTCCTCCCGCGCATCCTGCCGCGGCTGCGGCGGGAATATCCTGATCTCAAGCTGTTCCTGCGCGAGGAGACCAGCGGGCAGGCCTGCGAGCAGCTCCATCATGGCCGCACCGATTGCGTGCTGCTTGCTTTGCCCTTCGGCTGCGGCGAGGTCGAGGCGGCGCCTCTGTTCGATGACCGGCTGTTCGTCGCCTTCCCCGAAGGCGAGATGGACCCGACCCCGACGATCCGGCCGGCCGATATCGACGCCAACCGGCTGCTGATGCTCGAGGACGGGCATTGTCTGAAGGACCATGCCCTCGCCGCGTGCAACCGCCCCGAGCTGCGCGCGGAAGCGACGATGCTCGGCACGTCGCTCCACACCATGGTGCAGATGGTCGACAACGGTCTCGGCGTGACGATGCTGCCGCAAATGGCAGTCGATGCCGGGATCCTCGACCATACCCATGTCACGGCGCGGCCGCTCGAGGCGGACAATGCCGCACGGCACATCGCGCTGGTCTGGCGCAAGGCCTCCCCCCGCGAACGCGACTTCCGGCTGCTGGCGAAAGTGCTGGCGGACGCCGCCTGAGCCCGCCACAGTCGCGCGCCTATGACGCTCCCCACCCCGCGCCCCGTCCGCGAATGGCATGATGTCGATCGCACGCGCTTCCGCGAAGAGGTCATGCCGCTCGGTCAGCCGGCGGTGCTGCGCGGGTTGGTGCGCGACTGGCCCGCGGTGCAGGCGGAATCGATCGCGGCCTATCTGCGCGGCTTCGACCTGTCGCCCAATTGCGAGGTGCTGATCGGTTCGCCTTCGAGCAGCGGGCGCTTCTTCTACGGCGACAGTTTCGGCGTGATGAACTTCCAGAAGCGCGAGGCCGCGCTCGGCGCGCTCGTCGATCGGCTCGAACAGGCAGCGGACGAGGAATCGCCGCCCGCGCTGGCCGGACAGGCGCTGATCATCCCGCAGATCCTGCCAGGCTTCGCCGCCGAGAACCGCCTCGCGCTGGTCGACGACAGCGTCGCCCCCCGCATGTGGATCGGCAGCCGCGTGACCGTCGCCTGCCACTACGACACGTTGAGCAACATCGCCTGCGTGGTCGCCGGGCACCGACGCTTCACGCTGTTCGCGCCCGATCAGGTGCGCAACCTCTATGTCGGGCCCTATGAATCGACGCCCGCCGGTGCACCGATCAGCCTCGTCGATTTCGACGCTCCCGACCTCGAGCGCTTCCCGCATTTTGCCGAAGCGATGGCCACCGCGCAGGTCGCCGAGCTCGAACCCGGCGACGCGCTCTACATCCCCTATATGTGGTGGCACCACGTCCGCTCGCTCGACGCGTTCAACCTGCTGGTCAATTATTGGTGGAGCGAGGCCGAAGGCGCCGTGCTCGCCCCGCTCGATTGCTTCGTCCACGGCCTGCTCGCGCTGCGCGACCTGCCCGAGGAGCAACGCGATGCATGGCGCGCGATGTTCGAGCATTTCGTCTTCCGCGCGCATGGCGATCCCATGGCGCATCTGCCGCGCGAGACGCAGGGGGTGTTGGGCCATACCGCGCCTGAGCGCGCTCACGCTCTACGTGCCCAGCTGGCGCAGATGCTGGCGCGGAGCGGCTGATCCGCAACCTACCGGTGCTCCGACGCAGGGCCGAGCTCTGGCGTCATGCGATCCGCTAACCCTCCGATGCTCCGGCCTTCGCCGAGGCACGGCGATTCTCTAATCGCTTCCCCAGCGCGCCGCCGCATCGGCGTCGCTCGCGCGCGCCTCCACCCAGCGCGCGTCCTCGCCCAGTTGCTCGCGCTTCCAGAAAGGCGCGTCGGTCTTGAGCCGGTCGATCAACCAGGCGCAGGCTTCGAGCGCCTCGCGGCGATGCTGCGCGGCGGTACCGATGAAGACGATGCGGTCGCCCGGCACCATCACGCCGACGCGGTGGACCATCGTCACGGCGAGCAGCGACCAGCGCGCGCACGCCGCCTCGGCGAGCGCGATCAGCGCCTGCTCGGTCATGCCGGGATAATGTTCGAGCTCGAGCGCAGTGACGCCGTCATCGCCGCGCACCACGCCGGTGAAGCTGGCGACGCCCCCCGCCCCGCGCTCCTCGAGCGCGGCGAGCTCGACGGCGAGCTCGATCGGCGCCGGATCGATCGAGACGCGGATCATCCGCCGGTGACCGGCGGGAAGAGCGCCACTTCGCGCGCGGCGCCGAGCGGCGCATCGAGCGACACGAACTTCTGGTCGATCGCCGCGCGGAGCCGTTCGGGCTCGCGCATCGCTTCGGCATGGCCGGCGCTGCGCGTCGCGAGCCAGCCGATCAGATCGGCGACGCTTCGCACCGTCTCGGGCGGGTCGACCTGCTCCTGCCCCGTGCCGATGCGCTCGCGCACCCAGGCGAAGTAGAGCAGGTCCATCACGTGTCCATGTGCTTGAGGCCGACGCGGAGATAATCCCAGCCGGTGATCGCGGTCAGCACCGCCGCGCCCCACAGCGCAACCAGACCGACCGTCGCCACCCAGGGATATTGCGGCACCGCTTGGCCGAGGATCAGCGCGCCGAACGCCACGAGCTGGAGCGCGGTCTTCCATTTGGCAAGCTGCGAGACCGGAACCGACACCTGGAGCTGGGCGAGGAATTCGCGCAGCCCCGAGACGGTGATCTCGCGCAGCAGGATGACCAGCGCGGCGATCAGGTGGAAGTCTGCCACCACGCCCTTGCCCACCAGCATCAGGATCACCGCGGCGACCATGATCTTGTCGGCGATCGGATCAAGGAAGATGCCGAGCTTCGAGACGGTGCCCTGCGCGCGTGCGAGATAGCCGTCGAAATAGTCGGTGATGCCCATCAGGCAATAGATCGCGAAGGCAATGGCGTAGCCCGCGCGCCATTCCGGCCACCAGAGGAACGCCGCCAGCAGCGGGACCGTGACGATCCTGGACAGCGTCAGGATGTTGGGGAGCGTCAGCATGGGCGCTGTCCTAGCACCGCTCGTGCGCCAGCCGAAACCATCTTCGTCATGGGCAAGGGACGCATATCGCGGTTGATACGTTCCGCATCGCTCGGCTATGCGGGCCCGTCATTTGGCGGGGAAGCCCCCCGCGTTTCAAGGACGTGGCTTGGTATGATCGGTGCGCTCGGGTTGATGAGGGAGCGCCGCTTCCTGCCGCTGTTCGTCACCCAGTTCCTCGGCGCGTTCAACGACAATCTGTTCAAGAACGCGATGATCTTCTTCGCGACCTACCAGATCTTCAACTCGGTCGAGGACGAGACGCGGTTCAGCGCGATCGCCACCGGCATCTTCATTCTGCCCTTCTTCCTCTTCTCCGCGCTCGCCGGCCAGCTCGCCGATACCTACGACAAAGCCAAGATCATGCGGATCATCAAAGCCGCCGAGGTGCTGATCATGCTGGTCGGCGCGCTCGGCATCTTCGTGAAGAGCCTGCCGCTCATGTTGGTCGCTCTGGTCGGCATGGGCATCCATTCGACCTTTTTCGGGCCGATCAAATATGCGGTGCTGCCACAGCATCTCAACGAGGACGAAGTGCTGGGCGGTACCGGACTCGTCGAGGCGGGTACCTATATCGCGATCCTCTGCGGCACGATTACGGGCGGGCTGATCAGCCCGACCGTCGCCGCCTTCGCAGTGGTGGGCGTGGCGGTGACCGGCTGGTTCGCCTCGCTACGGATCCCGCCGGCGCCGCCGCTGACAAAATTGAAGCTCGACTTCAACATCTTCCGCGCCTCGGCCCGCCTGATCCGCGCGACGATGCACATCCCGCGACTCTATCTGGCGATCGTGGCGATCAGCGTGTTCTGGACGATCGCCGCGGTGCTCGGCGTGCTGTTCCCGCCACTCGTCAAGAACGTGTTCCACGCCCAGAAGGACGTGGCGAGCGTGTTCCTCGCGATCTTCTCGGTCGGCATCGCGATCGGATCGGTGATCATCAACCGGCTGCTCAAGGGCCATGTCTCGGCGAAATACGCCACGGCCTCGGTGCTGGCGATGTCGGTGTTCGTGGTCGATTTCTTCTTCGCCGCGGCCTTTTTCCCCGGCGGCGACGGACCGCTGCTCAAGACCGCAAACTTCCTCGCGCTGCCGCAGGCCTGGCGGGTGCTGTTCGATCTCGCGATGATCGCGATCACCGGCGGCATGTTCGTGGTGCCGCTCTATGCCTTCCTCACCACCACCGTCGACAAGTCGCAGACCTCGCGCACGGTGGCGGCGAACAACATCGTCAATTCGGGGGCGATGGTGGCGGGTTCGGTGGGAATTCTCGGCTTCACCAACATTCCCGGCGTCGACGTGGTCGATGCGATCTGGGTGGTCTTCTTGCTCTGCCTCGCCTCGGCATATTGCGCCTGGCGGCTCTACAAGGCCGAGGACCTGCCCCATGGGCTCGATCCGATTCCCTGACGGGGCGCCAATCTCAGACGATGAAAGTGTAGAAACAGACGAAGAAGGCGGTGAAGCTCAGCCCGAACAGCTTCCAGTCGCTGTCGTCGCTGATCTTGCGCTCGATCGCCGCGACGCGCCGCATCTGGCTGCGAAACGGATGGCGGCGGGCATGGCCCTCGGCGACGAGCTGAGTCTGCATCGCGCGAGTTAACGCTTCGTTTACTTTTGTGGCCAGTCGGGAAGAGGGTTAATTTCCGTCCTCGCGCGGGACGCCCCGCCCGCGCCTGCCCTCGGCCTGGACGGTTAACGCGGCGCAGGGCCGGTGGTCGAGCGGACCATGAGCTTGTGCTCGAGCGTGACCTGCTGCCCCGAATCGGGCGAAAGCATCAGGTCGGCCGCGGCATAGGCCAGCTCGCGCACCGGCTGGCGCATCGTGGTGAGCGGCGGCCACACCGCCTTGGCCAGATCCGAATCGTCGAATCCGGCGATCGAGAGCTGCCCGGGTACGTCGATATCGCTCTCGTGCGCAGCCGCGAGCACGCCCGCCGCCATGTCGTCATTGCCGGCGAAGATCGCGGTCGGGCGCGGGCTGCGCTCGAGCAGCTTGCGCGCTGCGTCGCCGCCCGAGGCGAAGCTGTTCTCGCCGGCGACGACCAGATCCTCGTCGAAGGCGATGCCGTGCGCGGCGAGCGCGTCGCGATAGCCCTGGAGGCGTTCCCAGGTGGAGACGTGGCTGTCGAGCCCGCGGATGAAGCCGATCGAGCGATGGCCGAGACCGATCAGATGCTCGGTCACCTCGCGCGCTGCGGCGACGTCGTCGATCGTCGCCGCCATGCCGGCTTCCTTGCGCGCGCCGGGCGCGATGCGGACATAGGGCAGCCCGCGACGATCGAGCTCGTCGAGCAAGGCCGGGATCTCGGTGACCGGCGGCGACAGGATCACCCCGTCGAGATGCGCCTCGTCGATCAGCGCCATCACGTTCGAGACCAGATCGGGCGCCTGGCTGTCGACCGGCTGGAGCAGCAGCCGATAGCCGAGCTCGCTGCAGCGCTGCTGCGCGCCGGTCTGGACGTGATAGACATAATAGGGGCTGGGATTGTCGTAGAGCAGCGCCACCTGGAACGAGCGCCGGCCCGCGAGCGTGCGCGCGGCGTGGCTCGGACGGAAGTTCAACCGCGCGACGACTTCCTCGACGCGCCGCCGCGTCTCCTCGCTGACGTGCTTCTCATTGTTGAGCACGCGGCTGACGGTCTTGAACGACACGCCTGCGATCTTCGACACTTCCTTGATCGTCGGACGGCTGGACATTGCACACCCCCGGCCGAGGCGAAGGGCGCCGGCCCTGCACCGGCATATTTGACAGCGCTGGCACCACGCAAGCACTGATATGTGCACGAACTGCAATCAAAAGGCCTCGCAATGTCCCCAGGCGCGCCGTCATCCGCTCCGCGGCCCCGCCTTGGTGACGTGGCGGATGCCATCGAGGCGGCGCTGCCAGGCCGCCTCGACGCGGGCGCGCGCACGCCGTTCGTGCTCGGCATCGCGGGCGCGCAAGGCAGCGGCAAGTCTACCGTGGCCGCGGCGCTCGCCGGGCGGCTGCGGGCGCGCAAGCTTCGCTGCGCGCTGCTCTCGCTCGACGATCTCTATCTCGACGGCACGCGCCGCGCGGCGCTGGCGGCGCAAGTACACCCGTTGCTGCGCACCCGCGGCGTGCCAGGCACACACGATGTCGCACTCGGGCTGGAGATCATCGACGGGCTCGGTCGAGCCGGGTCGGTGGCGCTGCCGCGCTTCGACAAAGCGCGCGATGAGCCGCTGCCGCGCGCGCAATGGGAGCGGTTCGAGGGGCCCGCCGAGGTGCTGATCTTCGAGGGATGGTGTCTCGGCGCCGGGCCGCAGTCGCCCGAGGCGCTGGTCGCGCCCGTCAACGCGCTCGAACGCGATGCCGACCCGGACGGGGTCTGGCGCGGCTATGTCAACGACCAGCTCGCCGGCGACTATCGCCGCCTTTTCGAGCGTATCGACCTGCTAGCCCTCCTCGCCGCGCCCGGCTTCGAAGTGGTCGCCGAGTGGCGGATCGAACAGGAACGGGAATTGCAGGCGCGCCGCCTGGCCGCAGGTCGGTCGGCCAAGGCCGTGATGTCGGATGCCGAGGTGCGCCGCTTCGTCGCTTTCTTCCAGCGCATCACCGAACAGATGCTCCGCAGCGCAGCGGCCGATCTGGTGATCCGGCTCGATCGACAGCGGCGCGTGCTGGCGGTCAGCCGCGGGGCCCGGCCTGCGCCGTGAAATGGGCGGTAAGATCGAAATTGTCGCCGTGGAACACGGTGCGGACCCAAGTGATCGGCTCGGCCTCGCGCCACGTCCAGCGTTCGAGCGCTAGGCAGGGCTTGTCGAGAGGCACCGCGAGCAGCGGCGCCGCGTCGCCGGCGGCAACCGCTGTGATGCGGTGCTCGGCTTCGGTCCATGGCACATGCGCGAGCAGCCAGCTTCCGGGAGGCGTAGCGGCGAAGTCCGCATCGGCGGCGGCGGGAACCGCGGCGAGATTGATCAGCCGATCCTCGACCGCATAGGGCCTGTCGTCGGCGAGATGGACGCAGCGTAGCGACAACAGCTTGCCGCGCGGTGGCAGCCGCAGCACCGCGCCATAGGCGCTGTCCGCATCCAACATCTCGCGCGCGATGAGCCGCAATGCATAAACATGACCGCGTTTCTCGATCTCCTCGCGGATATCGGGGATCTGCAGTGCCGCCATATGGATGCGCGGCTGGGTGACGAACGAGCCCCGACGCCGCTGGCGAGCGATGAGCCCGGCACTAGCCAGCGCCGACAGCGCCTTGTTCACGGTCATGCGCGAGCAGCCATATTCGGCCATGAGTTCGTGCTCGGCGGGGATGCGGTCGCCGGGGTGCAACTCGCCCGCCATGATCCGGCTTTCGATCGCATTGCGGATGATCTGGTAGAGCGGGCGCGCCTCGGTCATCGCGCCGCGATTCCGAGCCCGGCGAGCGCCTTCGCATAGCGCCGGACCACCGCGTCGCGCGCGACATGCCGCCCGCTCCGCACCAATTGCTGCCCCCCGCACCACACACCGTCGATCATCCCGCCGCCATTGGCGAAGACGAAAGCGTCGAGCAATGCGTCGCTAGCGCACCCGGCAAGCGTCGGGTGCGCCAGATCGAGCGTGAGGAAGTCGGCGCGCGCGCCCGGCGCCAGCCCGGCCTTCGGCACGCCGAGTGCCTGCGCGCCGCCGCGCCGCGCGGCGTCGAACAACGTGCGCCCGGTCGACGGGCAATCGGGGCGCGAAAGCAGGTTGCGCGCGCGCCGGAGCAGCCGCTGCGAATATTCGAGGCTGCGCAGTTCCTGCGCCAGGTCGATCAGGACGTTCGAATCCGACCCGACTCCGAAGCCCCCGTCCGCTTCGAGCAGCTCGGCGGCGGGAAATATGCCGTCGCCCAGATTGGCCTCGGTGATCGGGCAGAGACCCACCACCGCGCCGCTGCGCGCGATGCCCGCCAGCTCTTCCGGATCGACATGCGTGGCGTGGACGAGGCACCAGCGCGTATCGACCGGGGCATGATCGAGCAGCCACGCAACCGGCCGCTGCCCGAAGTGGCGCAGGCAATCCTCGACCTCGCCGGTCTGCTCGGCGATATGAATATGGATCGGGCCATCGCGAGCGATCCCCATGGCCGCGGCCAGCCCCTCCGGCGTCACCGCGCGCAGGCTGTGCGGCGCGACGCCGACGCGCGCATCGGCAAGCCCGGCGACCGCGGCTCGCGACGCTTCGATCAGCTGGGCATAGCCGTCGATATCGTGGATGAAGCGGCGCTGCTCGGGTTTTGACGCCGCCCCGCCGAACCCCGAGGCCATGTAGAGCACCGGTAAGAGCGTGAGGCCGATCCCGGTCTCGGCTGCAGCGGCGGCGAGGCGCGCACCCATCTCGGCGGGGTCGGCGAAGGGCGTGCCGTCGCGGTCGTGATGGACATAATGGAATTCGCCCGTCCGCACGAAGCCGGCCTCGAGCATCTCGATGAAGGCGAGCGCCGCGATCGCCTCGAGTTCGTCCGGGCCGATCGCATTGGCGAAGCGATACATCAGATCGCGCCACGTCCAGAAGCTGTCCGCCATGGGACCGCGCCGCTCGGCCATGCCCGCCATGCCGCGCTGGAAGGCATGGCTGTGGAGATTGGCCACGCCCGGCAGCGCGACGCCGTGCCGTTCGTCTCCGGCGTCAGGCTCAGCACCGGCCGTCAGCGCGACGATCCGGCCGCCCTCCGCCGTCATCCGCACCCGCTCGGCCCATCCCTCCGCCAGCAGCGCCGCCTCGAACCACCAGCCTTGCATCGCCTTCTCCGCGCCGTTCGCCGACAAATGTATAGACATTTAAATCGACATCCTAGAGACTCGTTGGAGTCGGTTCGAGGAGGGTGAAGGCGTGCGCGTCGAGCAGCTGTGGAGCAATGCCAGGCTGGCCACGCTGCGCGCCGACCTGCCCGGGCTCGGCGTGATCGAAGACGGGCTGATCGCGACGCGCGACGGTGACATCGTCTATGCCGGTCCGCGAAGCGAAGCGCCGGCGTTCGACGCAAGGATAGCGCATAATTGCGACGGCCGCTGGATCACGCCGGGCCTGATCGACTGTCACACCCATCTCGTCCATGCCGGCAATCGCGCGCGCGAATTCGAGCTGCGCCTCGCAGGTGCGAGCTATGAGGAGATCGCCCGCGCCGGCGGCGGGATCGTCTCGACGATGCAGGCAACCCGCGCCGCCAGCCGCGAGGCGCTGATCGCCGAGGCGCTGCCGCGGCTCGACGCGATGCTGGCCGAGGGTGTCACCACGGTCGAGATCAAGTCGGGCTATGGCCTGTCGCTGGCCGACGAGCGCAAGATGCTCGAAGCCGCCCGCGCGCTCGGCGACGCGCGGCCGGTCGGCGTCGCCGCCACCTTCCTCGGCGCGCACGCGCTGCCGCCCGAATTCGCCGGCGATGCCGACGGCTATGTCGACGCGGTCTGCAGCGCGATGATCCCCGCCATCGCCGGACTCGCCGACGCAGTCGACGCCTTTTGCGAAGGGATCGGCTTCAGCACCGAACAGGTCCGCCGCGTGTTCGAGTCCGCGCGCGCATACAGCCTGCCGGTCAAGCTCCACGCCGAGCAGCTCTCAAATCTGCATGGCGCCACACTCGCAGCCGAATTCGGCGCGCTGTCGGCCGACCATCTCGAGCATCTGGACGCGGCCGGCGTGACGGCCATGGCCAGGGCCGGCACCGTCGCGGTGCTCCTCCCCGGCGCTTTCTACTTCACCCGCGAGACGCGCCTGCCGCCGATCGACGCGTTGCGCAGCGCGGGCGTGCCGATCGCCGTGGCGAGCGACTGCAATCCGGGTACGTCGCCGCTCACCTCGCCGCTGCTCGCGATGAACATGGCGGCGACCCTGTTCCGTCTGACCATCGAGGAATGCATCGCCGGGATGACGCGTGAGGCGGCGCGCGCACTCGGCCGGCTCGACACCATCGGCACGATCGAAGCCGGCAAGCGCTGCGATCTCGCGATCTGGGACGTCTCCGAGCCCGCCGAGCTTGTCTATCGCATGGGGTTCAATCCGCTCCATGCGCGCATTTGGGGAGGACAATCATGATCACGCTCGAACCCGGCGCCGTGCCGCTCGAGCAATGGCGCGCGATTTATCGCGGCGCCGCCGCGCAACTGAACCCGGGCTGCCGCAGTGTGGTCCAGCGCGGCGCCGACACGATCGCGCGGATCGCCGCGCAAGATCGGGCCGTCTATGGCGTCAACACCGGCTTCGGCCTGCTCGCGAGCATCCGCATCGAGCCTGCCGATCTCGATACGCTCCAGCGCAACCTCGTCGTCTCGCATGCGGCGGGCGTCGGCGACCCGATGCCGCGCCCGGTGCTGCGGCTGATGCTGGCGCTCAAGCTCGCCAGCCTCGCGCGCGGCGCATCGGGCGTGCGCCCCGAGACACTCGATCTGCTCGGGGCGATGCTCGCGCGCGATCTGCTTCCGGTGGTGCCCGCCCAAGGCTCGGTCGGCGCCTCGGGCGACCTTGCTCCGCTCGCGCACATGGCCGCAGCGATGATCGGCGTCGGCGAGATCGACACCCCCGCGGGGCGGCTCCCGGCCGCGCAAGCCTTGCGTGACGCTGGTCTGACGCCGCTCAAGCTCGGCCCCAAGGAGGGTCTGGCGCTGCTCAACGGAACGCAATTCTCGACGGCCTACGCGCTCGCCGGGCTATTTGAAGCCGAAGCGCTGTTCGCCGCCGCGCTAGCCGCGGGCGCGCTCTCGACCGAGGCCGCCAAGGGCTCCGACACGCCCTTCGACCCGCGCATCCACGAACTGCGCGGGCATCGCGGCCAGATCGAGGTCGCGGCGATGCTGCGTGCGTTGATGCATGAATCGCCGCTGCGCGCTTCGCACCGCGAGGACGACAAGCGCGTGCAGGACCCATATTGCCTGCGCTGCCAGCCGCAGGTGATGGGCGCCGCGCTCGACTTGCTCCGTCAGGCCGCGGCCACGCTCGCCACCGAAGCCAACAGCGTCTCGGACAATCCGCTCGTTTTCGCCGATACCGACGAAGTCCTCTCGGGCGGCAATTTCCACGCCGAGCCCGTCGCCTTCGCCGCCGACATGATCGCGATGGCCTTGTGCGAGATCGGCTCGCTGTCGGAGCGGCGGCTGGCGATGCTGGTCGATCCGGCGCTGTCGGGGCTGCCCGCTTTCCTCACCCCGCGTCCGGGGCTCAATTCGGGCTTCATGATCCCGCAGGTCACCGCCGCCGCGCTGGTCTCCGAGAACAAGCAGCGCGCCTATCCGGCAAGCGTCGATTCGATCCCGACCTCGGCCAATCAGGAGGATCATGTCTCGATGGCTGCGCATGGCGCGCGCCGGCTGATGGCGATGGCCGACAATGTGGGGCATGTCATCGCGATCGAGCTGCTCGCCGCCGCGCAAGGCTATGATCTCCATGCGCCGCTGCGCAGCAGCGACGCGATCCACGCCGTGCACGACGAAGTCCGCGCCGCGGTCGCGCATCTCGAGGACGACCGCTATTTCCACCCCGACATCGCCGCGGCGACGCAGATCGTCCGCTCGGGCCGCCTGCACGACATCGCCGCGGCGCACGGGGTCGCGGTTCCGGCGGTGGCGCATGGCTGACCTCGACTGGCTGATCGTCCGCCGCGGCGAGGCTCCGCTGGTGCTCGGCATGCCGCATACCGGCACCGACATCCCCGACGACCTCGCGCCGCGCTGCGTCTCGCTCTGGCGCGCGCGCAAGGATGCCGACTGGTGGATCGACCGGCTCTATGGCTTCGCGACCGAGCTCGACGCGACGATCGTCCGCACCACGCTCTCGCGCAGCGTGATCGACGTCAATCGCGATCCCGGCGGCGCCTCGCTCTATCCGGGGCAGACCACCACCGCGCTCTGCCCCACCACCACCTTCGACGGCGAACCACTCTATCGGCCGGGGCAGGAACCCGACGATGCGGAGATCGCCGAGCGTAGCGCGCGCTGGCTGGCGCCCTATCATGCCGCGCTCGGCGCCGAGCTCGAAAGGTTGCGCCGCAGGTATGGCCGCGTCGTGCTCTACGATTGCCATTCGATCCGCAGCCATGTCCCCCGCCTGTTCGACGGCGCGCTGCCCCAGTTCAATATCGGCACGAACAATGGCGTGACCTGCGATCCCGGGCTCGAACGCGCCGTCGAGCAAGCCTGCGCTGCCACCGGCCGTTCGCTGGTCGTCAACGGCCGCTTCCGCGGCGGCTACACCACGCGTCAACATGGCCGCCCCGACACCGGCGTGCACGCGATCCAGATGGAACTCGCCTGCCGCGGCTATCTCGACGAGCCCGAGACGCCCGACGAGACCAACTGGCCGACACTTTTCGACGCCGCCCGCGCCGCACCGCTCGCGGCCGAGCTCCGCGCCATCCTCACTGCCTGTCTCGACTGGACCCAAGCATGACCACCCGCCGCGACAATAGCCGCACCATCCGCGCACCCCGCGGCACCGAGATCAGCACGAAGAGCTGGCTCACCGAGGCGCCGCTGCGCATGCTGATGAACAATCTCGACCCCGACGTCGCCGAGAAACCCGAGGAGCTGATCGTCTATGGCGGGATCGGCCGCGCCGCGCGCGACTGGGAGAGCTATGACGCGATCGTCGCCAGCCTTCGCCGGCTCGAGGACGACCAGACCCTGCTCATCCAGTCGGGCAAGCCGGTCGGCATCTTCCGCACCCATGAAGACGCGCCCCGCGTCCTGCTCGCCAATTCCAACCTCGTGCCGCACTGGGCGAACTGGCAGCATTTCAACGAGTTGGATCGCAAGGGCCTGATGATGTACGGCCAGATGACCGCGGGCAGCTGGATCTATATCGGCTCGCAGGGCATCGTGCAGGGCACCTACGAGACGTTCGCCGAAATGGGCCGCCAGCATTATGGCGGCAGCCTCAAGGGCCGCTGGATCCTCACCGCAGGCCTTGGCGGGATGGGCGGCGCGCAGCCGCTCGCCGCGACCATGGCCGGCGCCTCGTGCATCGCCGTCGAATGCCAGCCCTCGCGGATCGAGATGCGGTTGCGCACCGGCTATCTCGCCCGGCAGGCGGCGACGATCGAGGAAGCGCTGGGCCTGGTCGAGGAAGCGCATCGTGAGGGCCGCGCGGTCTCGGTCGGGCTGCTGGGCAACGCCGCGGAGATCTGTCCCGAGATGGTCCGCCGCGGCATCCGCCCCGATGCCGTTACCGACCAGACCTCGGCGCACGACCCGCGCAACGGCTATCTCCCGCTGGGCTGGACGCTCGACCAATGGGAGCGCGCCCGCGCCGACGACCCCGAAGGCCTCGACAAGGCCGCGCGCGCCTCGATGGCGGTGCATGTCCGCGCGATGCTCGATTTCCACGCGCAGGGCGTGCCCACGGTCGATTACGGCAACAACATCCGCCAAATGGCCTTCGAGGAGGGCGTGACCGACGCGTTCGATTTCCCCGGCTTCGTCCCCGCCTATATCCGCCCGCTCTTCTGCCGCGGCATCGGGCCTTTCCGCTGGGCGGCGCTCTCGGGCGATCCCGAGGACATCCGCAAGACCGACGCCAAGGTGAAAGAACTGCTCCCCGACGACGCACATCTCCACAACTGGCTCGACATGGCGCAGGAGCGGATCCACTTCCAGGGGCTGCCCGCGCGAATCTGCTGGGTCGGGCTCGGCGATCGCCACCGGCTCGGACTCGCCTTCAACGAAATGGTCGCCAGCGGTGAACTCAAGGCGCCGATCGTGATCGGCCGCGACCATCTCGATTCGGGCTCGGTCGCCTCACCCAATCGCGAGACCGAGAAGATGCGGGACGGATCCGACGCAGTCTCGGACTGGCCGCTGCTCAATGCGCTGCTCAACACCGCCAGCGGCGCGACCTGGGTGTCGCTCCACCATGGCGGCGGCGTGGGCATGGGCTTCTCGCAGCATTCGGGGATGGTGATCGTCTGCGACGGCACCGCCGATGCTGCCCGTCGAATCGAGCGCGTGCTGTGGAACGACCCCGCCACCGGGGTGATGCGCCACGCCGATGCGGGGTACGAGATCGCAATCGATTGCGCCCGCGCACAGGGCCTCGACCTGCCCGGCATTCTCGGCTGAGCCGCTATAGCGGCGAAGAGGTCCGGAGCGAAAAGTTAGGCGTTGGCCGAAACGGGGTGCCGCGGAGCCTTGTCGAGTGCGAAAACGGGCAAGGCATGGTGGATCACCCAACCGATGCTGACCGCATACAGCAGCGTGCCGAGACCGACCGTGCCACCCAGCATCCAGCCCACGGCGAGCACGGCCAATTCTATCGCCGTGCGCACGACCTTCACCGGCAGACCCGTGCGGCGGCAAAATCCGGTCATCAAACCATCGCGCGGACCCGGGCCGAGCCCGGCGCCGATATAGGCGCCCCCGGCTATGCCGTTGAGCAGGATGCCGAAGCCGAGCAGCGCGAACCGCGCGACATAGGTTTCGGGTGACGGAATCAGCGTCAGCGCGATGTCGGTGACCGTGCCGATCACGAGAATGTTGAGCACGGTGCCCAGCCCCGGCCGCTGCCGCAACGGCAACCACAGCGCGAGAACGACGAGCCCGACCAGGTTTACCGTCAACCCGAAGCTGAGACCGATCCGTGGAGCAAGCCCCTGGTGCAGCACATCCCATGGGTCGAGGCCCAGATTCGCGCGAACCATCATGGCCATGGAGATGCCGTAGAGACTCAAGCCCCCGAGAAGCTGGGCGAGACGGGCGGGATAGCGATCCTGATCGAACATGCCATCCAAATGGATCAAAGTGGCCCTATCAGAAATATCCACTTTGATGATATTGGCCTTTGAATGACCGCTATCTCCCTCAAGGCCAGCTCGCTTTCACGGCTCCTCGGGCATTGGCGCGGCGAGGAAAGCGCCGATGCGACCTACCGGCTGCTCGCCCACGCGCTGCGGCTGCTGATCCTCGACGGGCGTGTCGGGCTGGGCGTCCGGTTCCCGGGCGAGCGCGAGCTCGCGCAAGCGATCGGCGTCAGCCGAACGACTCTGACAGCCGCCTATGGGCAGCTGCGCGACGAGGGCTATCTCCTGAGCCGCCGGGGATCGGGGAGCGTCACGCATCTCCCCGGGGGCCGTGCCGCCGCGGCTGCGATTGCGGAAGGGATCGGGGATGCCCCTTTCCTCGACTGGACCGCGGCCGCCCTACCGGCGCCGGCCGGGCTCTGGCAGGCATATGAAGAAGCGCTGCAGCGCCTTCCGGCGTGGCTTTCGGGTATCGGCTATGAAGCATTGGGCCTGCCGTGCCTGCGGGAGGCAATCGCGCGCGATTATGCAAGGCGCGGTTGCCCGACCCGGCCCGAGCAGATCATCGTGACGAGCGGGGCGCAAAATGGCCTTACGCTCGTCCTGCGGGGACTGACGGGCCCCGGCGACCGCGTCGCAGTCGATCACCCGACCTATCACAACGCCTTGGGCGCGATCTCGCGCAACAGCTGTCAGCCGGTGCCGATCGGCCTTCCCGAAACGGGTTGGGATATTGACGCCATCGATGCCGCTTTCCGTCAGGCCGGGCCACGCTTCGCCTATCTGCTTCCCGACTTCCACAACCCCACGGGGCGGCTGATGGACGAACCGGATCGGCGGGATCTGGTGGCGGTCGCCGCCCGGACACGCACGCCGCTGCTGATCGACGAGACCATGGCCGAAACAGGGTTCGGCCCCACCGCGCCCGTGCCCGTCGCGGCGTACGATCCTGAAGGGCATATCGTGATCAGCCTGGGTTCGGCCAGCAAGCGCTATTGGGGAGGCCTGCGCATCGGCTGGATCCGCGCGAGCGAGCAGCGCATCGCCGAGCTCGGCCGGCTGCGCGCCATCCTCGACATGGCGACGCCGGTGCTCGAGCAACTGGCCGTCACGGTGCTGCTGGAAAGGGAGGACGGCGCGGATGAACGACGCGCGCGCATGCGGGCGCGATGCGAGAGGCTGATCGCGTTGCTGGCCGACGCGCTGCCGCATTGGCACGCGCCCATGCCCGAAGGCGGGCTGGCGCTTTGGGCGGAATTGCCGCGTCCCGAAGCCTCCGCGCTCGCGGGGGCAGCCCAAAGCGTCGGTTTACGTATCGCGCCTGGACCGCGCTTCGCAGTTGACGGCGCGTTCGAGCGCTTCGTACGGCTGCCCTTCACGCTGTCCGAGCCCGATCTCCAACGCGCGGTGGAGCGGCTTGCCCAAGCCGACGCACGGCTGCATCGTCGCTCGGCGCATGACATGGACAACCCGTTGCTGGCTGTCGAGGCGGAGCGCTTGATCTAGGGTCAGGCGCTCAAAGCCGGAAATCTTCGGGATGATCGGCGGGACAGTCCCGGCCTATCGCCAAGCGATTACGTCAATCGCTCGATCGAGGGGAATGGTGGAGCCGAGGGGGATCGAACCCCTGACCTCTGCAATGCCATTGCAGCGCTCTCCCAGCTGAGCTACGGCCCCATTTCCCCGGGAGGAGGGCCCATTAGAAGGGCCCCGCGGGTTTGGCAAGGACGCTTTTTCACCTGCGCCCCTGCCACACCGATTTTTCTTACTGCTCGTCCTCGTCGCCGCCGGTCTCGACGCCGAGATCGTCGTCGCCGCCCAGATCGACGTCATCATCGGGCGAGGGCTCTTCGTCCTCGGCGATGTCCAGATCTTCATCGCCCAGATCGGAGTCCGCCGCCTCCGGCTTGTCGGCGTTGGTCTTCACCGCCTCGAAGGGCAGCGGCTGCTTGGACTTGAGGATCGGCTCCGGCTCCCAGCTGAACGAGCAGTTGATGCACGTGACCGGCTCGTCCTTGGTCAGATCGTAGAAGCGGGTCCCGCACTTCGGGCACGCGCGCTTGGTGCCCCATTCCGGCTTCACCATGTGTTGCCTCTTGCCTTTCAAAATATCTCGGATTTCGGGTGTGACCCGGAAAGTGGGGCGCGCCTTGCCATGACGCAAGGCGGCTGTCAAAGCCGCGCGCGATGTCACATGCCGAACCCCGCCCCCTCACCGTCTCCGCGCGCGGTCCGCTGCGCGGCACCGTCACTGTCCCCGGCGACAAGTCGATCAGCCATCGCTCGCTGATGTTCTCGGCGCTGGCGGTCGGCGAAAGCCGGATCGAAGGGCTGCTCGAAGGCGAGGACGTGCTTGCCACCGCCGCGGCGATGCGCGCGATGGGCGCGACGATCGAGCGCGACGACGACGGTATCTGGCGTGTCCATGGCGTCGGCGTGGGCGGGCTGCTCCAGCCGCAGGCGGCGCTCGATATGGGTAATTCGGGCACCTCGACCCGGTTGCTGATGGGCCTCGTCGCGAGCCACGCGATTACTGCCACCTTCACCGGCGACGCCTCGCTCTCCAGCCGCCCGATGGGCCGGGTGATCGAGCCGCTGTCGAAGATGGGCGCGGAGATCACCGCCTCCCCCGGCGGCCGGCTGCCGCTGATGGTGCGCGGGATCAACCCCGCGGTCCCGATCGAATACAAGCTCCCGGTCGCCTCGGCGCAGGTCAAGTCGGCGGTGCTGCTGGCCGGACTCAACACGCCCGGCATCACGCGGGTGATCGAGCCCGTGCCGACGCGCGATCATAGCGAGCGGATGCTGCGCGGCTTCGGCGCCGAGCTGACCGTCGAGAACGGCCCCGACGGCAAGATCATCTCGATCACCGGCGAAGCCGAGCTCAGGCCGCAGCACATCCGCGTACCCGGCGACCCGTCCTCTGCCGGCTTCTGGATGGTTGCGGCGTCGATCGTCCCCGGTTCCGAAATCGTGATCCGCAACGTCTGCATGAACCCGACGCGCACCGGGCTGATCACTGCGCTCAAGCTGATGGGCGCCGACATCGCCGAGATCGACGCGCGCGAAGTCGGCGGCGAGGCGGTCGCCGATCTGCGCGTCCGCCATGCACCGCTCCGCGCGATCGAAGTGCCGCCCGAACTCGCCCCGAGCATGATCGACGAATATCCGATCCTGTTCGTCGCCGCGGCGTTCGCCGAGGGCCGCACCGTCGCCCGCGGTGCCCACGAGCTGCGCGTCAAGGAATCGGACCGGATCGCGACGATGCGCAGCGCGCTCGAGGCGATCGGCGTACGCACCGAAGAGCATGAGGACGGGCTGACGGTCCAAGGCTCGGGCGGCGATCCGTTGCCGGGCGGCGGCCATGTCGCCTCGAAGCTCGACCATCGCATCGCGATGAGCATGACCGTGGCCGGACTCGGCGCGCGCATGCCGGTGACGATCGACGACGTCGCGCCGGTGGCGACCAGCTATCCCGACTTCTTCCAGACGCTTGACGCGCTCGGCCAGTAAGAGAGTTTGCGTTCGATGATCATCGCAGTCGACGGACCGGCCGCATCGGGCAAGGGTACGATCGCCCGGGCATTGGCGCGCCACTATGCGCTGCCCCATCTCGATACCGGGCTGCTCTATCGCGCGGTCGCCGCGGCGGTGCTGCGTGCGGGCACCGACCCGGCTTCGGAAACCGATGCCGTTGCGGCGAGCGGGTTCGATGATTCGCTTCTGAGCGATCCGTGGCTGCGCACCGACGAAGTCGGCAAGCTCGCCTCGGTGGTGTCGGCGCACCCGCGGGTGCGCGCCGCACTGCTCGAGCGTCAGCGCAGCTTCGCGCAGCAGCCCGGCGGCGCAGTGCTCGACGGCCGCGACATCGGCACGGTGATCGCCCCCGACGCCGATGTGAAATTGTTCATCAAGGCGACCCCGACGATCCGCGCGCAGCGCCGCCATCTCGAGCTGCGCAAGAACGGCGCGACGACCAGCCTCGACAAGGTGCTCGCCGATATCCGCGCCCGCGACGAGCGCGACGCCCACCGTGCCGAAGCGCCGATGCGGCAGGCCGCGGACGCCGTGGTGCTCGACACCAGCTTCCTGTCGATCGACGCCGCCATCCAGCGCGCGATCGCGCTGGTCGAGGAAAGGCGCAACACCGCGGGCTGAGTTCAGCCGACCGGCAGCGTCACCTCGCCGCTCTCGCCCGGCGCGGTGAAGCCGCGCAGGATGGTCAGCATGCCTTCGGTACCGAACAGCTGATAGAGCGTGAACAGGCCCCGCGCGAGATCGCCGTCGAACTGGAAGGCGAAGCGATCCATCGCGCAGTTGCTCATCTCGAGCGGTCCGCCGGCATAGACGAAGGTGACGTTGCGGAAGCTGCAGTCGGTATAGCTGTTGCCGTCGAGCGTGACGGTGGTCGATTCGAAGGTCTGGTTGACATGGTCCATGGCGGGTTCTTCTCCTGGGTCGCGCGCCCCTGACATGACGGGCAGTCCGCCGCAATGGCCGGCGCGCCAACCTTGCCTCCGCGCCGCACTTCGGCTAAGGCGCGCCCGTCCTGCGGGCAGAGGCTCGCGGAGGTATGGCGCGGTGGAGCAGTCCCGCGCGCCCGTTTCGCACTGATCCGCGTCTGGTCCTCCGCCTGTTTCCGTCCGCATGGATGCCGCGACCGGCGTTCGGCCGCCGCGGCAATTTCGGCCTTTCAAGACCGCCGGATTCAACCGGCCGGCCGGAAAAAACGTTAGACAGGAACCGATCCTTTATGGCCACTTCGGCAAATCCCAGCCGCGACGATTTCGCGGCGCTCCTCGAACAAACCCTCGGTCAGGCGGACGGCTTCGAAGGCCGCGTCGTGATCGGCACCGTGACCGGCATCGAGAATGACCTCGCCGTCATCGACGTCGGCCTCAAGTCCGAAGGCCGCGTGCCGCTGCGCGAGTTCGCGGCGCCGGGCCAGAAGGCCGAGCTCAAGGTCGGCGACGAAGTTGAAGTCTATGTCGACCGCGTCGAGAACGCGAACGGCGAAGCGATGCTCAGCCGCGACCGCGCCCGCCGCGAAGCCGCCTGGGACAAGCTCGAGGCAGAATTCGCCAAGACCGCCCGCGTCGAAGGCGTCATCTTCGGCCGCGTCAAGGGCGGCTTCACCGTCGACCTTTCGGGCGCGGTGGCCTTCCTCCCCGGCTCGCAGGTCGATATCCGTCCCGTGCGCGACGTCACCCCGCTGATGGACATCCCCCAGCCCTTCCAGATCCTCAAGATGGACCGCAAGCGCGGTAACATCGTCGTGTCGCGTCGCGCGGTGCTCGAGGAAACCCGCGCCGAGCAGCGTTCGGGCCTGATCCAGTCGCTGGCCGAGGGCCAGGTGATCGACGGCGTCGTCAAGAACATCACCGATTACGGTGCGTTCGTCGACCTCGGCGGCATCGACGGTCTGCTCCACGTCACCGACCTCAGCTACAAGCGCGTCAACCATCCGAGCGAAGTGCTCAACATCGGTGACACGGTGAAGGTGCAGATCATCCGCATCAACCGCGACACGCAGCGCATCAGCCTCGGCATGAAGCAGCTCGAGAGCGATCCGTGGGATGGCGCCGCCGCCAAATATCCGGTCGGCGCGAAGCTCA